>MKWU01000001.1_pt1 | contig 1056271 bp, 935 predicted proteins | sample 809101 | NCBI WGS metagenome assembly MKWU01 (sample SAMN05860141, study PRJNA318959) | sponge metagenome | host: Aplysina aerophoba | place: Slovenia: Piran, Adriatic Sea, Gulf of Piran | collected 2013-05-07 | reverse complement strand
GCGGCAGGGGCGTTCACCGTTACGTCGAAGGCGTCCTGCACCGTGTTGCCGTCGGCGTCCCGGGCCGTGACCGTGATGGTGGCCGTGCCCTCGGACCCGGCGGTCACCGTGACGGCGGTGATGGCAGCCGTTGCGCCGTCGATGGCGGCCGATACCGCCGCTATTGAGGTGTCCGATGACGACGCCTCGGTCACGGTCACCGCGTCCCCGTCGGCGTCGCTGAACACGCCGGACATCGAAACCGTGTGGGTCTCTTCAGGTTCCAGGTCAATCACGTCGCCCAAAGGCTGGGCCACCACCGGGGCGGCTTTCACCTTTACCGTGAAGCTGTCGTCCACCGTACCGCCATTGCCGTCGGCGGCGGTGACCGTAACGGTCGCCGTGCCACGGGCCTTGGCCGTCACCGTCAGTGTCGAGTAGTCGCCGGCAACAGACACCGTCGCCTTTGCTTCGTCGGAGGATGCGGCGGTGATGGTCAGGGCGTCGGCGTCGGTGTCGCTGAACACTCCAGAGAGGGACACCCTTTTCGTCCCGCTCTCGTTCACGATGGTGACGTCTGCCAGGGTGCCGGACACTGTTGGTGGTTGGTTGGTTGGGGTCCGTTGCTTCTGCTGCTCCGAGGCTTCCCCAACTAGGTGCGAGGGATTGTCGGCCAGGGCCGAGTGGGTCAGGTCAGCATCGTTGACTCCAACCTTTGTGTCTGGCCGATCCCGAATCAAGGCGACAATTAAAGGGTGTTGTAGTTCTTTGTCTTCGTGCTTTACGGTCAGCTTGTTAGCGCCGATTGAAATTCCGTCTGAATCCTGGTCGTCGTCTTGGATGGTGTACGCGAAAATCACACTGTTTCCGTCCACGTTTTCAAACCAAGCCCTTCGTTCAGTTCCGCCGATGTTCAGAAAAAGAGATGGAACGGACGTAAAGCGCTTTCCGTGCCATACGCCGCCTGTCTCCGGGACCGTCATAGGCTCGCTGAAATTCACGCTAACCTTGACAACGTCGCCCGCTTCGTAGGTTTTATCATTGCCAGGGTCGGAAATAATAGCCAGGCTATCGACGACGGGCCTTATTCCATCGACATCGACTGGTCCCATGACCTCGATGGATCCGTCCTCATTGGTTCTAATCCTTTTGCTACCGTAGTTCTTTGCCGGGTTGCTTAGAACTAGGGGGTTGCCGGCGCGGTCCTTGATGAAGCCTCCATTCAGGTCGATGGAATTGGCTTTAACGCTTAAGCCGTCGGGGTCCAAGTCCCCTTCTTGAATGAAGTAAACAAAGGATTTTCCCCAGCCCTCACTCTGAAAGGAGGCCGCTCGTTCGGCGTCGCCCACCTGAAGGCGTATCTGTGGTGGTCCTTGAATGCTGCTATAAACTTGCTCGGAGAAATGAATCCCAACGATGACCTGATCCCCGATTCCCAGAACTTCGATAGGGACCGGTTCCCCGTCTTGTATCCAAAGTGTTTTGACTGTTGGGGGTATCCCATCGACCTTGTGCCCGCGTTGCGCGGGCAGGGCATCATGGGAAAGGTTGGCACTTGTACCAGACTCACTTTGGATAGTTCCTCCGTTCAGCAATAGGGAGTTGGCCTTTACCGAGATTCCGTCGGTGTCCTTATCGCCATTGACTACTGGATACTCGAAAATCAGGGAGTTCCCGTCTATGCTTGTGAAGCTGGCTTCCTTTATGGAAGAGCCCATTGCGAATTCCAGCTGCGGGGTTCCCGTTACATTGATGGTCTTGTCGAAAGCAACAGTCAGCTGGATGGTGTCTCCAACTGCGTAGATGGGGAACCTCTTATATCCTTTGCCCTGAGAAAGAACCCGATAGGGGATGGTAAGGCCAACGTCATCCTTGGGGTCGCTGGTCACACTGATGGACGAAATTGAAGGAGGGGTGGAATCCGGCTCGGTCGCTGCGGCTTTCCCAGGCTGTAAAGCAAGGGCGCAGATGATGAGCACAGCAAGAACGACTGGAAGAACGAAAGAAATTGGGAACACCGGTGTAGCATTCATTGATAGCCTCCTGTTACGGTTTCAGTGTTTGTGTGTGTGATTCATCCAGAACGCTGGTATGCGAAGCTGATACGTCGTTCCGTTTGTGTTTTTCGTCTAGCCATGCGGGAATGAGAACATCTGCTGCTCGCTACAACGGGCCGGCCCGATATGTCGGGGGATCCAGAGAACGGGAATCCGAGTCTCAGCCATATTCCTGCCAGTCGATACGATAATCTTTTGCCCGAAATGAGCTCTATGACGACGGCGCCTGCCCTGCCAAGCGTCAACATCCCATACCAGGCGGCAACCTGAACATTCGGGGAGACGGAGAGTCTGGTGGAGGTGTGGGCCCGGGCAGGCCGTGAGTCGTGGACGAAGAAGATCGCCAGCGCTACGACCAGCAGAAGGATCGGAGAAGAAAGGTCGAGGGGAGGGCCACATCATGCCGGGCCTTCCGCGGTATTCAGAGGTTGAAAGTCGGGGGGGGGGGGGCTTAGAGGGGTAGGTATTTTTCGTCATGTTGATGAATCTGATTTTAGATGGTGCTCGGGCTATGATTTGCAAACCTGAAAACTCGGCTTTGGCGCGTTCTCAAGGATCGGATGAGCCTGTGCTCGACTCTCGAAAAATCGAAGGTTTTATACCTAAATTAGGCCGTTTCCTACCCCTGTTAGGGGGTAACGGGCATTGCCGCCCTCAGCCGGCGGCCTGCTTTTCTGATATTGTTGCCGACATCGAGCATGGCTCTCTGCTCTCCTCTCAACTGCGTTTCGCCTTCCCGTCCGGTCCCGTGGGACAAGGGCGGTGGCGGCGCGGTTGCCGCTCTGGATTGGCGGGCTCTGCCAGCCCGCAACGGGTCCGGCACATCGACACGGGAGCTAAAAATATCCGGCAACTATTATAGCAAATCGTGAATAAATTGGGGGTAAAGTCAATTCGTAGTTTGGTATATTATCGGTGAACTTTGGCCCAATTTGGTAAAATTGACCCCATCAGGCCGCTTTCAGCCCGATTTGCCAGGGCCTTCAGGGAGGCGAAATGTTGGAAAACAACGGCCCGCCGGCTAGTGGAACAGAACCGCCGGGAGACCGCCTGTCCCACCTCAGCGCGGCCAGCCTGCGCATCAACGAGAGCCTGGAAATAGACACGGACCTCCTGGCCATCCTGACTATTGGCCAGGCCCAAGGCAAGCAACCGTTTTCGGACGAACGGTTCCTTGGCGAGGGGTTGACCCACCCAAAGGAAAACCCCCGCTGCGTCAGCGGGGGCTTGGCTGCTCAATCAAACGGGCGCGGTGAACGGCCGATTACACCGTTACCGGGAACCTGATGTGAAAAGTTCTTGATTTTATCCAGTTAGGTGGGCCCGGCTGGGTTCGAACCAGCGACCTACCGGTTATGAGCCGGTTGCTCTTCCACTGAGCTACGGGCCCTCCGTCAATCCAGCTTAAAGAGGGCAGTTTACGGTGTCAAGGAATTGGCGCCGCTTTGTGTGCCAGGTGGCGGGCCAGGCCACCGGGGAATACAGGTATCTACGCCAACCCAAGCCGCTGCAGGTACTCCGGGTCGTAATCTGCCAGCAGGCCCAGCTCCACCGCCCGAGTTGGCTCCATTTGTGGTGATGCTTCCCCGCTGGTGGGAGTGTCGGTGATGATGGTGTCGTCCAGCAACCCCTGGTAAATTTCCTCATCCATTCCCAGCAGTTCCTGCAGCAGTGGTTTGTTGTCCTGCCCAAATACCGGACCCGGACCACGTATGCTCATTGGCGTGTTCGAGAACTTGTAGGGCCGCCCCATCAGGAACCGGCTGCCCACCTCGCGCTCTTCCGGAAAGTCCACCCTCTCCAGGAAGTTTCGTTTTCGGTAATGAGGGTCAAAGTGAATATCCCGCCCTGTCAAAACCGGACCTGAGGGTATTCCCGCACCCTGAAGCAGGTGCATCAGGTCATATTTGTCTGCCTCGGCTGTCCACTGGCCCAGAATCTCATCCAGTTCGTCGTGGTTGTTCCGCCTCGACAGAATGTCTGCGAATCGTGGATCAGAGGCCAGGTCGCCCCTTCCCATAACCTGGCACAACGCCTGCCATTCCTCGTCATTTCCAACCGAAAGGGTAATCCACTGGTCTTTACCACTCGCAGGATAGCAACCCTGGGGAGCGCGGTAGGGATGCCGGTTGCCCAGCCTTCCGCCTTCCCGCCCGTTGACCGTGGCATCCATCAGGTACTCGGAAAGGAACATCACACCGGCCTGGTACATGGCAATATCAATCCACTGGCCCTTGCCGGTGCGATTGCGGTAGCGCAGGGCTGCCCCCAGGGCGAATATAGCGCTCCAGGTGGAAAGAAAGTCCACAAAGGAAGCCCCCGCTTTGGCGGGTCCGTCGTTCAGATAACCGGTAACCCAGCAATGGCCGTGGGTAGCCTCCTGGGTGGTGGCCTGTGCCGGATATCCTGAGTAGGGGCCCTCCCCGTGGCCATAGCCAGTGTTGGAAACCAGGATGATGTCCGGCTTGAGCTTTTTCAGATTGGGATAGTCCAGACCCCATCGCCGCATTACTCGGGGCGTGAAGTTCTCCATCACAACGTCGCTGACCATTACCATTTCGCGGAACAGGTCCCGCCCCCGCTCGTCTCCCATGTCCAGTACCAGGGACCGCTTGCCCCGGTTTAACAGATTGTAGGTAGAGGGTTTGTTCCACCAGCCATCCCCCGCCTGGTTTTCGGGAAAAGACCCCGCGTAGCCGCCGGTACGGGTTACGTCCGGACGCCCCGGCCCCTCAATCTTTATGACCTCTGCGCCCAGATCGGCCAAGTGCCCGCCTGCGTATGGCAGCGCGAAGACGTATGTGGAATCCAGGATTCGGATGCCTTCCAGGGGAAGTCTGGGCATTTTGGGACTTACCTCGGTAGATAGAGTGGGAATTCTGCGGCTAAATCACGTTTAGTTGCCGCAACTGGCTGAACTGCTGTTCGTCGTACTCCAGTCCTTCCACGTAAATCTCGCGGTTGTGCTGGCCAAGGGTGGGAGCGGGGCGCTCCAGATGGTAGGGAGTTTCGCTCAGCTTGAACAACTCTGCAGGTACTTTAACAATACCCAATTCAGGGTGTTCAATTTCCCTGAAAAAATTGCGGGACTCAAGCTGAGGGCATTGGGCCAGTTCCGATGGCGTTTGCACCAGGCCGAAGAGCATTCGGTATTCGGCGGCTTTGGGAAACAGGTCCCATTTTCCTCTTTCACTGATGGACTCTATGACTATGCGGTCCAGTTCCTCGCCGTTTTCCGCCCGCTGGGCCCGGTCGGCGAATCTTTCCTCCAGCATTTCTGGACACTGGAAGAACTCTGACAAGTCCTCCCAGGAAGCGCCGCCGCCGGTCTGAACAATAATCCACCCGTCCTGGCACGGCATGGGATGTCCGAACATGCTTCCGCTTGCCCTGCGCCTGACCTGCGTGCCCCCCATAAAGGGATACATGGTCTGGGTGGCCATCATAGTCGAAGCCACGCATTCGGTAATGGAAACGTCAATGTGTTCGCCCTGTCCCGTAAATTCCCGCCCAAACAGGGCCATGGAAGTTGTGGCGGCTGCAAACAGTCCACCCTCGTACTGGGCCTGAAACCCGCCGTGCTTCAGCGGTTCGCGCCCTTGTACACCGCTGATGCTCATGATCATGCCCATGGCGTAGTTTACGATTTCCTCGCCACGGTACTGGCTGTAGGGACCGTCCTGGCCAAAGGGCGTAACCGAAGTAATGGTAAGCTGGGGATTCAGTTTGCTCAGTTCGTCGTAGCCCAGGCCGAGGGACGACAAATAGCCCGGCCGGTAGCTTTCCACAATGACATCCACGTGAGGAGCCAGGCGCCTCAAAATTTCCTGGCCGGTAACCGTTTCCAGGTTCAGAGTTGCGCCCTTCTTGTTAAGGTTCAATACCAGGAAGAACAGGCTCTTTTCCGGATGAGGATCGTCGTGAAAGAAAGGTCCCATTCGCCGCAGGGCTGCACCGCCGGGAGGCTCCACCTTCAGAACATCGGCCCCATAGTCAGCCAGGAGACGGGCGCAAAAGGAACCGGCAATGTCCTCACTGAGGTCCAGAACCTTTACGCCATCCAGAGCGCCACTTAACATATGCCCCGTTTATCCTTGCGAGTCTTTGAATCGAAGGGGATTTTAGCCCAACCGGTTAGGTAAGGCAATCGTATCCGACTGCCGTGAGGGGGCAGCACTCCCTTGCCGGTAGTAGCGGAACCGCTGTGAATGGTTGGCTGACTGCCTATCCGCTGACCGGGATCGCTGTCCCTGTGCTAAGCCACCTGAGTTAGAACGTTTCTCCGGGGAAGGGGGCGTTCCGAGCCGGCGAAGGATGTTGCGCCGGCAAAGGTTGGTAGTGAATAATGGGCCGGCACAAAATTCTGGAAGGAGTATTCCATGCGAGAGAATCGTGTAAAAAGGGTAATGCGCGAAGGGAAACTGGCCCTGGGCACCTACGTAACCTTCGCTGACCCCCAGATAGTAGAGGTCATTGGCCTGGCCGGGTATGATGCCGCATTTATTGACATGGAACACACCGATTTTGACCTCCGCCTGGTAGGAGAGATGATTCGTGCCGCTGACTTGGCCGGGGTAACTTCCATAGTTCGAGTTCCCGACAATGACGAGAAACTGATTCTGCGCCTGCTGGACGCCGGGGCGGAAGGCATCATCATTCCCCACGTCGACGGACTGGAAGGCGCCAAGCGGGCAGTTGACGCGGTGCGTTACGCTCCCCTCGGTCACCGGGGCGGAGCCGCCGGCACTCGCGCCGCCGGGTACGGTACTATTTCCTGGGATGATCACTGCCGCCAGTCCAACGAGCAAATCCTCCTGTCAGTTATGACCGAAGACGAAAAGGGAGTTAACGACATTGAGGCCATCGCCGGTTTGGAGGGCATTGACCTGGTCTCCATCGGCCCCACTGATTTCTCGGAGTACATGGGCATTCGGGACCCGCAAAGCCCCGAATTGCGCGCCAAATTGACTGAATTGGCAGACCGCATCAAGGGCATTGGGAAAGCCAAAATGCAATTCCCCATGAACCACGCCGCCATGCCCCTTGGCCCCAAGGAACTGCAGGATCTGGGCGTAGGTTATACCCACGTCGCCCCTGCTCCCCCGGCGGTGTTGCTGCGTTCATTGAGGGACCGCATGCAGACCATCCGCCAGGAAATTGGCTGACCCCTTGAATTGACTGGGGCGCCGGCCATTGAATGTTTACCTTAGTGTTGACCGGCGCCTCTCATGATTGCTTACTGATATGCGCTTATCCTTTTTGGCCCTTTCACTGTTGCTGTTTCTATTTGTGGCAGCCTGTACTCAGAGTGGGCTGGCCGAGCCCATTACTTTGCCATTGCCACCGGCTCTGCCCACAAATACGCCACCGCCGGTGGTGAATACCCTGCCTGCGGTGAGTCCCCTGCCGGCAGCTACTGACCTGCCCACGCCGACAGACCTGCCGACATCAACGCCAGTGGTCAGTGCCACTGCAATACCCGCGGCGACATTGTCCCCAACGGCCGCGCCGCTGCCAACTTCCGCCGAATTGCCCACCGCCGAGCCTGCGCCCCCAGCGCCGGTATTGCCTGAAGTAGAACCTACCCCGGACGTGACCTTGCCGCTGGTTGCCATCGGAGAAGCTTCCTGGCCAGTGGAGCTGGCCGTAACGCCAGCAGAGCGCTCCCAGGGCCTTTCCGGCCGGGAAGTTCTTCCTCAAGGCACCGGAATGTTGTTCGTGTTTGAGGGCGACCAGCACCTGTCCTTCTGGATGCGGGACATGAACTTTCCCCTGGATATAGTCTGGATTGATTCTTCCTGCCATGTGGTTGACATATCCAAGGATGCACCCATCCCTGAGTCAGGTCAGGGCCTGTCTGACCTACCCAGGTTCTCCCCTTCAGAGCCTGCCAGGTTTGTGCTGGAGATCAATGCAGGGGAATTTGATGACGTAGGCGGGAGCGTTGGTGAAGCGGCCCGGTTTGAGGGCCCTCTGCAAGGGCAGTACGGCTGCTGACTGGCGCCCCAGGCCGACGCTGCAGGATTGCGCATACCAAAGGGGGTAGGTTAGAGTGAGTCGGCCCTGCGGCAGTCCATACCACTGATTGCGGCGATTAGATTGCGAGGAATGAAAATTTATGGAAGTACTGGTTTCCGGATCCCTGGCCTATGACCGAATCATGGATTTTCCCGGGCGATTCTCCGATCACATCATGCCCGACAAAATCCATATGATAAACGTCAGCTTCACCGTCAACGGACTGAAGGAGAACTTTGGCGGTACTGCTGGCAATATAGCCTACTGCCTCTCGCTGCTTGGCGAGAAGCCCAGAATCGTGGCGACCATCGGCCACGACTACCACCGTTATTTCCAGTGGTTTGAAGAGCACGGGCTGGGAACCGACGATATCCGGATTGTTGAGGAAGAAGCCACCGCTTCCGCATATATCACTACGGATATGGCGGACAACCAGATTACTGGCTTCAACCCCGGCGCTATGAAGCAGCAGGCAGGGTTCGACTTCGCCGGCATTGATCCCAAGGAGGCCATTGGCATAGTTGCGCCCGGAAACCTGCAGGACATGGCCGAGTTTACCGCAACCCACCAGAAGCTGGGCATCTACTCCATTTTCGATCCCGGTCAGTCACTGCCGGCCTGGCCTGGCGAGGACCTGGCTGCCTGCATTGCCAGTTCAAACATGCTTATTTCCAACGACTACGAACTGGCCCTCATCCGCGACAGGACCGGCAAGTCCACCGAGGAACTGGTGGAAATGGCCGGAACCATCGTCACCACCAAGGGAGAGCAGGGAACGGAAATTCTCACCAGGGTTGGCGCAATCCCCGTGCCTGCCGTACCTACTTCGGACGTAGTGGACCCAACCGGCGCCGGCGATGCCTTCCGGGGCGGCCTCATTAAGGGTCTGGTTGACGGGACTTCCCTGGAGCGGGCCGTCATGATGGGCACCGTATGCTCCCACTATGCCATCCGCAAGGTCGGCACCCAGGAGCATTCCTTCACGCCTGAAGAGTTTGAAGCCACCCTGGTATCGAATTTCGGCGCCTGACCTTTCAAGGCCTCAGGACGAACAAAAAAACAGGGCGGGAACTTCCCGCCCTATCCTTTTGCCGGTCAACCGAATTCTAGATTGTCGGACTGTTAAGGACGTGCGGATTATTTACCACTTCACGGTTTAGGGAGTGGACCGACGTGTGACCGCAGTGGCCCAGCACCAGGTCCATTTCCTGCCTTAATATCTCCAGCATCAGCCGGACTCCATCCGCTCCGTTCCAGGCCAGGCCCCAGAACAGGGGCCGACCCACCAGAACGGCCCGCGCCCCCAGCGACAGGGCCTTTATGGCATCGCTGCCTCTTCGGATTCCCGAATCCATGTAAATTTCCGCCCGGTCCTTTACCGCTTCTACTATCTCCGGCAGCATTTCAATGGTAGAAAGAGTGCCGTCCAGTTGCCTCGCCCCGTGGTTTGACACCCAGATCCCTTCCGCGCCGTGCTGCACTGCCTGGTAGGCATCCTCTGCCGTTCGCACGCCTTTCAACACAATTGGCAGCGATGTTTGTTCTCTTAACCAACCCAGTTCTGCCCAGGTCAGGGGAACGTTCCAGGGCCGCTGGTAATACAGAGCCTCCAGCGTGTCCGGCGCCAGGCCCAGCCCGGCTTCTTCACCTACAAAGTTCCCTGGGTTGAACCCTCGCGGTCGCTCCGACCCATGCCTTATGCTGCGTTCAATGGGACTGTTGATAGGTGTATCAATTGTTAGCGCTATGGCCTTGTAGCCGGCTCTTTCTGCCCGCTTGACCAGCATGGCGCTGGTTTCCTGGTCCTGGTGGTAAAGCTGAAACCACAGGGGTCCGCTCGAAACCTCCGCCACCTGCTCAATGCTGAAATGGGAACCGGTGGCCAGGGTCATCAGGGTTCCTGCCGCGCCCGCGCCTTTGGCGGTGGCCAGTTCCCCCTCAGGATGCGCCATCTGGTGCCCACCAGCGGGGGCAACCATCACGGGAAAGCTGATTTTCTCGCCCAGTACGGTGGTGGACAGGTCACGGTTCGACACGTCCTGCATGAAGCGGGGACGCAGAGTTATGGCCTCCAGCGCTGCACGATTCCTCTTGACGGTGACTTCGTCCTGCGCTCCTCCGTCAATAAAGGCCCAGGCATGGGGACTGATAAACCTGGAGGCGTGCTCCTCCAGTTCATAAAGGTTCAGTGGCTCCAGTCGCATTGATACTGCCTCCAAAACAATTGCCGGACGTGGGGCAAACCTTTCATCAGGTTTGTCCCAGCCCGGCAATTATACACCTGGCAGTCTGGCCCGCTTGAAGAGGAGTTGGGAAAGAAGTGCGGTAGCTGCCCTGGGGCGGGTTAACTTCGAAACATGCGCCCTGCGGTCTTTCCTCAGGGAACCCTGTAATCCACTGACACCTTGGCGGCTTGGTCAATCTCCTCCGGCGTCAAAAGCGCGGTTGTATTCCAGCTTATGACTCCCGCTGCCGCAATCTTCATGCCCAGTCCGGTCGCAAGTGTCCGTTCGGGTACATCAAAGACGACGTAGAGGTCGTCCTCGCCGAAGGCGAAATAGAGCGACTCCACCGTTCCACCAACTGAATTAATGGCCGTGGTAATAGCGTCCTTTCGGGCGCTGCCGCCTTCATTGATCAGGCCCCGCAATCCCTCCCGGGAATACGATGCTTTAGCCAGGTACTTTGGCATTGTTCACCCCCTTCTTTGTGGTCTCAATCTTGACCGACTCAATTGTAACTGCTTCGGGACGGTTTGGGGGCGCTTGACGGTGACGCAACTAAACCAGGTGAGAACCCGCATCCACCTGTATAGTCTCGCCCGTAACGTGCTCCGCTCCCTCCAACAGCCAGACCACCGTTTCCGCCACAATGTCCGGGTGGCCGGCGGCCTTGAGCGGCGTTCTCTCCGCGTATCGCTCAATAAAGCCGGCGTAGTTCTCCTCACCCAGCCCTTCGCGCCACCAGCGGGTCTGCATCACACCGGGGCAAACGGCGTTAACCCGAATCTCCGGAGCCAGCGCCCGGGCCAACGACAGCGTCATGGTGTTTAACGCACCCTTGGACGCGGCATAGGCGATGGAACTGCCGGAACCGGTGAATCCGGACCCGGAGGAGATGTTGACTATAGACCCCTTGCCGTGCTCCTTCATGGCCGGGGTAACCGCCCGCACCATCTGGAACGCCCCCGTAACGTTTACCGAGAAAATCCTGTTGAAGTCCTCTGCCGACAGCCCTTCCAGGTCCGAGTGCGTAACTATCTTGGACCGTGCCGCGTTGTTGACCAGGCCGTCAATCCTGCCCCATCGGTCCAGCGCCTCGCTGGCCATGCGCCGGCAATCAGCGTCCACCGAAACGTCTGCCTGGCACAGGGCCGCCTCGCTTCCCAGGGCCACGCATGCGGCGGCAGTCTCTTCGGCTTCCGAAACGGAGCGAGTGTAGTTAATGATCACTCTTCCGCCCTTGCCAGCCAGGCATCGGGCCACCGAAGCCCCCAGGCCAGTGGCCGAACCGGTAACAATAAAGACCCCGCCCTGTATATCCACGGATCAGCCTCCCCAAAAGGTGTTTAAAGCCGTATGGCCGGCAAATCAGTCGCCTGATTGATGCAAAGTAAGAAGAAGGACACAGCAGTGGAACCTGGAAGACCCTTGCCAGCCAATCAGGAGAACCACCCTGTCCGTTTGTCCCCAGGCAACGCGATGCAGATGATGATCAACCCGGTCCCCACCACCATGGAAAGAGAAAAACCGAGCATTCGGCGCCGGGTATCGGGAATCCGGATTTCATAATAGCGGTACTCGTTCGTCGCTTCAATTCGTTCCAGCCTGTGGCCGCCACGCTCCTGCTGCAGGTCCTTGTCATCGGGGGCGCTCGGAAATCCGGCAGTAAGGCAAATGTGGCCACAGGCAGGGCGGCAGCCTCGAAATATCCGGTTCCATTCCCGGTTGACCACTCCCATGAAGTCGAAATTGTGGTCCCTCATGTAAACGGCGGCCTGGAATTTCCCATTGACTAACCAAACGCCCTGGGTTAGCCTAATTCCGTCAAGTCCCCCGCCTGTCGGGGTAGCTTTGCGAGGATACAGAAAATGACACAGGAGACCCAGTCTGCCCTTACTCCCGAAGTCAGAGCAATGATCGGGGTATCAGGCGACGTGGTGGAGGCCTGGGGAGAGGTGGATGGCGAGTATTTGCGCCGGTTCACCCAGGCGGTTATGGACCCGGATCCCAGGTACTGGGACAAGGACTTTGCCGAATCCACCCACTACGGCGAAATCATCACTCCCCCCATCATGGTCAGTTACCTGGCCTCTCGTATCAGGCCCGATCAGGACGACCCCGTTACCAGGGCCTTCGAGGAAAATCCCGAGTCTGACGGCATTGGTTCCATCGAGCGGCCCGGTGAATTGCCGCCGGTGCCCACCAACCTGATGCGGATACTTAATGCGGGAAACGAACTGGAGGTCTACAAGTACCCCAGCATTGGCGACAAGGTCTTTTTCCAGAATCGTTATTCCGACATTCGCGAACGGGTTGGCCGCGACGGCAGAGCCTTCCTGATCATAACCCGGGAGACTACTTACACAAACCAGAAGGACGAGTTGCTCTGCATTACCCGGGCCTCGACTATCCGCAGATAGCACAGGTACCTGCCGGTTCATTGCTTTAAAACTAGGCGAGGTGGCGAAAATGAGCCTGCCGCTGGAAGAATTGCTCAAGTTGGAGGCCGAGGATATCCTGGCCCACAATGAGCGCCCTAAATCTGACGACCTGCGCAATAAGCAGCAGATCTACTACGATGACGTGGAAGAGGGAATGGAACTTCCCAAGTATATCTACAATCCCACTCCCACTCACCTGTTCCGCTGGAGTGCGGCCATCGAGAACTTTCACCGGATCCATTACGATTTGGACTTCGGCCTGAACCACGACAAAAACCCCAGCATCCTGGTGCACGGGTCCTGGAAGCAGAGTGTGGTCCCCCAGTACTTGAAAGACTGGATATTGCCCAGGGGATGGCCCTGGAAGGCCCAGTTTGAACACCGCGCAATGCTGGTGCCTGGCGATATCCTGATAATGTGGGGCCGCGTAACCAGCAAGTACGAAAAGGGACAGATGGGCTTCGTTGAGCTGGAAATCGGCATGATGACCCAGGACGGCATCGAAAGTATGCCAGGGACGGCCACCGTTGTCCTGCCTTTGCGCGGCGGGCCCGACATTCCCTATCCCTTCGTGCCCCCAGCGGACTAAGAGCTGTTTCGAAAACCCTTAACTCCATCAAGGGGGGAAGGTCTGGTTGGGGGTGACGCCTTGTGGAAATGGCCTTTCCACAGGCTTCCTACGTAGCGGCAGCTTAGTTTTCAGTTAGCACCCTGGATCGCTCACCCCTTACAATTGATATGCTCAGTGAGGTAGGCAACCGATGGCCAGATTCATCGCTATACATAACGTTCCCGGGATAACCGAAGAGGATTTCCGGGACAAGCTCAACGCCGTTCGCAAGTGGCGTCCCGACCGCCGTACCACTATCCTGAAGGTGTATGGCGACCTGGAAAACGGCCGGCTGGTTTCTGAATGTGAAGCTGTCGAGCAGGCCCATTTTGAGGACTGGATCAACATGGTAGGTTGGCCGGCGGAATCAATACACAAGGTTGATATGGTTTGCCAGGTGGGTAACTTCTGGAAGTTATGAGACCACAATGGTGAGGTATTCCTCCTCAACTCTTGGTGGGGAAAATCAAAAGGGGCGGGAGTCAATCCCGCCCCTTTCCTTTTGTCGCAATTCCTCGGTCTAGTGTTGGCCGCCGGGATGCTCGATATCCAGTGCAGGGTGTGGCACCTCATCTGTCCAACTCCAGCCGCGCATCCGGTCTATCTTCTCTTCGGGATGATATGCCTGCTGGTAATTCGAGCAAATTTCTGCCCCCAGGGTCAGTATTAGAGCGGAAAGGAACACCCAGAGCAGGAACACTATGGTAGATGCAATTGACCCGTAAAGGACGTCGTATTGGCCATAGTGGCGCAGATATTCGTTAAAGATCTCCTTTCCTACTTCAAAGAGCAAGGAAGCTACCAGCGTTCCGGCCCAGACGTAACGCCATTTCATTTCGCAGTTGGGCAGATACCGGTAGATCAGGAGGAATCCCACCGCCGTAACCAGCCATGAGGCCAGCCTGACCAGCGTGTTGAGCACGCCGGAATCGCCTATGGCCTGCTGATACGTCGCTCCCAGTTCCACATTCAGGAGGACCTGGCTGAATGAAGTCACCACCAGCCAGAAGAAGAAATACAGGCCAAAGGTGAACAGGAACATGATGTGTTCCATCCGGTGTACGTGGAAGGGCTGGCCCTGGTAAATGCCCCACGCCCGGTTCACCACCCTGCTTATGGCGCCAAACACAGAGCTGGATGACCACAGAATGCCGGCAACAGCAATCAGGATCAGTTCCACCCGGTGGGAATCAATAAAGATAATGTTGCTGGCAATCAGGCGATCCGAGCCCGGCAAATTGCCCATCACAAACTCAAGCAATTTCGCCTGGATAATTTCGGCCTCGAGGAAGAGTCCTGAAATTACCATCATCCCCAGCAGAAAGGGGAAAATACCAAATATAGAGTAGTAGGCTACCCCGGCCGCCAGGTGATTGGCGTCCCGGGTGATCATTTCGGTGACAACGTGGGCTGCAATCTTGACCGGCCGGTGCCGCATCAACGAGTGGTTCCACGCCCACTTCTTGACCCTGTAGGTAGCGTCTCTGAATATAATGACCGGGCTTGTCATCTGTTTCTGCTACTCACCCTGGAGAGGAATCCTGAGCCTTGATTGGGCAATCCGATTCCCTATGGTTACTTTAGCAGCCCCGGTGGCCACCACCGGAAGGAGACTTGTCCCACGATCAGGCTCAATGGTACTGGCCCGAACCTTCGACTGTCCTCACTGTCCGCCCGGTTGTCTCCCAAAACAAACACTTCGTCTGAGTTGTTAACCCATTGGGTCGCGCCGGAGGCTGGTGTTTCAATGGGACCCGGCACGTAAGTTTCCTCCAAAGGCTGTCCCTCTATTTCCACCACGCCCCGGACAATTGCTACGTGCTCTCCAGGCAACCCGGTGACTCGCTTAATGTATATGGCCCCCGGGTTTAGCGGATGCCTGAAAGCTACTATTTTCCCCCTCAGTCCTTCGCAAAACGAGGTCCGGCGGTAGGGCCGGGACTGGACTAATTGACCGCTGGTCAAGGTCGGCTCCATGCTGTTCCCTTTGATTCGCAGCAGCCTCCAATCCCTCCATGAGTCAAACAAACAAACCTGCTCCCCGCCTTCAGCAGTTGAACTCCGATTCCCTTTCGTCGCGCCCAAGAAACCGGTCAACCCGCGTTGAAATTGCCAATGAAAATGGTAACTGTGCCAACTGACATTGGCAAGCCGAGGTAAAAGTCGAAAGGCTTTCTCTTGCAGGTGTAGGTTGTTCCCGTACGGGGCCTTCGCGTTCCTCCTTTGCACCTCGCATTGTCTGCTTCGCCGCCACCAAAGCCACCTGACTTGCACGCTGCTCGAAAGTCTCCGACTCGTGGCTCTTACCCAGTGGCCGATCATTTTGAGAGGGTGCGGACCTGAGTCACACAGGATGACAATGCCCAAAGCCTGCCCTATAATCTGGCCCCACAGAAGCACTCACATTTGGTCCCCTTTAGGAGGTTTTCCGTGGCTAATGAGTCTGTTCGATTGGGGCTAATCGGCGCGGGGCGAAACACCCGCGACCGACATATCCCCGGTTTTCTTAACGTCGAGGGAGTGGAACTCGCCGCAGTCGCCAACCGCAGCCGAGAGTCGGGGCAGAGGGTGGCCGACTCCTTCAACATTCCCACCGTCTATGACAACTGGCGAGATCTGCTGGACGACCCGTCCATAGACGCCATCTGCATCGGCACCTGGCCTTACATGCACCGCAATCTGACCCTGGCTGCCCTGGAAAAAGGCAAGCACGTCCTTACCGAGGCCCGAATGGCCTCCAACGCCCGCGAAGCCAGGGAAATGCTTGAAGCTTCAAGAAACCACCCCGAGTTGATTACCCAGATCGTGCCGGGCCCTTCCACCTTCAAGGTGGATAACCTTATCCAGCAGAAGATTTCCGAAGGTTACCTGGGAGATTTGCTGGCTGTGGAGGCCCAGGTGGTCACCCCAGCCTTTGTTGATCCCGGGGCTCCGCTGCACTGGCGGCATAATCGCACCTTCAGTGGCTACAACATATTGAACATGGGAATCTGGTACGAGTGCCTGATTCGCTGGACCGGCCCGGCTACCCGGGTAATGGCCATGTCCAGGGTGAATGTTCCCAAGCGCCTGGACGAAGATGGGACAATGGTAGCGGTGACTATACCCGACCACGTTGATATCCTCATGGAGTTTTCCAACGGAGCCCAGGGCCATATGCGGGTCAGCGTGGTAACCGGCCTGGCACGGGGAACCGAAGCCTGGCTTCACGGCAGCCAGGGTACCCTGCACGTGGACCCGAGCCTCAACGTTTTCGGAGGTCAGAGAGGCGACAGTCAGCTTGATGTAATTCCTAACCCGCCGGAAAGCCAGTACGGGTGGCGCGTGGAGGAGGAATTCATCAGCGCCATAAGGGGACAGGAACCGGTTACCCACACTCCCTTTGACGTGGGCCTGCACTACATGGAGTTCACGGAAGCGGTTACCCGCAGCGCCCAGACCGGGCAGGCTATTTCACTTCCCCTTTAGTTACGGAGAACCCGGCCACCACATTTCAAAATGATGCCCCGCACCGGTAGAAACCCGGGCGGGGCATTCTGGTTCTTGCAGGAGTTTTGAACGATGCACGTACCCGAGAAAATAGAACCCGGCAGTCTGGCGGACTACCTGGAAATTATGAGCAAGTCTGTTTTCCAGTCCGGTATTTCCTGGCGCGTCGTGGAATCGAAATGGCCCGGCGTTCTTGAAGCCATGCGTGGCTTCGACCCCCAGGCTATTGCTACCCTCGCTGACCCCGAACTGGACGATCTGGCCCAGGACTCGCGGATGATTCGCCACCGGCGCAAGCTGTCAGCAATTTCTGCCAATGCCCAAAAAATGCTTGACCTGGAAGCCGAGCACGGCACATTCCAGGGCTACCTGCGTTCCCACGGCAGCTTCGAAGCCACACTCCAGTCCATACGCAAGGAGTTCAAGTACATGGGAGACTCGGGAACCTACCACTTCCTGTACACCGTGGGCGAAGAGGTGCCGCCCTACGAGGAATGGTGCGCCACCCACGAGAGGAGGCGGCGGTAGAATCAGCGGGAATGGCCTGAATCCCGGCTATTTCCGCCGCTGGTCCCGGTAGTTAGGAGCGGTAATCGGGTGCCAGTCCACCAGTGACTGGTCAACCAGTCTCGACCCGATGTTAGGCCATTCCCCGGCCAGTTCGTCCACGCTGTCCACCGAAGTAATTACGGTCGGGAGGCGCTGGTCGTACCGGTGGGCCACTATCTGGTACAGCTTTTCCTCGGCCCAGGGTGTGCTCACCTTTGTTCCCAGGTCGTCGAGTATTAGCAAGTGGGCAGACCTGACCTGCTCGAACAACTCGTCGTAACTAATCGGGCTGTCGGGGCTGAACGTGCCCCTGAGGTGGTCCATCAAGTCTGGCACGAAGGCACGGAAGACGGAAAGGCCTTGACCCGCACACTCCCCGGCAATTGCTATGGCCAGGTGGGTCTTGCCGCAGCCCCTGGGGCCGGTCAGCAACAGCCATCCTTCAGGTCTCGAGGCGAAACTCCTGGCGGCCTGCCACGCCCTTACCAGCGATTCCCGTCCCGCCGGTACCGTGTCAGCCCGCCCGTAAACGTCGAAGTCATTGAAGGTCATTCGCCGCAGCATATCCTCCGGTATAGCGCCTATGCGGTGAGCAATTCTCGAAGAATGTTCCCCCAGTCTCCACATCTTGGAAAATCCGCTCTGGGAATCCAGCCGCGTACGCAACCCTTCGTCCAGCCTTTCCAACGGACCTCGCACGGTGATGATCGTGGGCAGCGACTCGTTGAACCGGTGGCTGATTATCTGGAACAGCTTTTCCTGGGCCCACGGTGTGGTGAACTGGGCCGACAGGTCGTCCAGCACCAGTATCGGAGCATTCCGGACCTGCTCAAAAAGCTCGTCATAGGTCATTGCGCTGTCGGGGGCGTAAGTGGCTCGCAAGTGGTCCAGCAGGTCTGCGGCGACAATGAAGTAGGCCGGAAGCCCACGGTCGATGCAGCGGTTGGCGGTGGCCACGGCCAAGTGGGTCTTGCCGCTGCCGCTGGGCCCGGTGAACACCAGCCAACCTTCCGGACTTTCGGCAAAAGATACGGCGGCGGCCAGGGCTTCCCGAAACATTTGACGGCTCCCCGCGTCTGTCAGCGAGCCCTCCGGCCGGGTTCTTTCGAAGGAAATATTGCGCAGGGAGCCCAGGTTGCTGTATCTGCTCAGGGCATCAGACCGCTGCACCGGGCCCTGCTGTTGCTGACACCGGCAGGGGAACGCTTCGCCAAAGTCGGGATGGCCTACGGGTACCCGTTTGCTGACCCAGCCGGCTCCATCGCAGACCGGGCACCGGTCATCGTCTTCCTCCTCGACCGGTACGCTGCGCAGCCCGGGCCTATCGCCGGTGGCGGTTCCGAGGTTGTCGCGAGCGGTCATCCTTTTCAGAATGTCTCCCAGGCTCTCCATGTTGTCTCCCATCCTCTTCCCATAGGGTAGCTCCGGCTTTCACACCAATACCGGGCTGCGGGTCCGAACTTGCCTCATCCCGGACTTCCAACCCGCCCCTGCCCTCGGCGGCCCACCGCCGCAGAATACCGGCAATGTAACGCCACGACCGCTTGTTTTCATTGATGGCAATGCTGAATGCTTCCTCAATCCACCGGGGCGGATACCGCTCTTCCGCCTCCGCCAATTGTTCCGCCATCAGTGGCCCGATCGTCCCGATGTTGTCCTCATACAGGTCATAAATGCTGCTGACCCCGGCGACAGAGCGGACCTGCTGCTCTCCCCGGTCCGTGTTGTCTGGCGAAATGCCGGAGGGCGCAAACGTTGCCGATCGTTTTTCCAGTGACCTCCGGTTTTCTTCCGTATTCAGCAAATAGAATCGTTCGGTAAAGTCTTCAGATGACCGGCGCAGCAGGGTACCCCGCGTCACTGCCAAAGCCAAACCCTGCTGGATTCGTTCCCGGGGGTCTCCTCCCATGCTCCGGAGCGCCAACAGGATTGTTGAATCTGACTCGAGGTTTCGCTCGGCCACGTATCTTATCTGCCCCCGCTGCTGCCCCAGCAGCCAGATCAGGCGCAGGGTAACCTTCAACTCCGCCAGGTCTTCGATCTCTTCCAGCAGTGAGTTGAAAATCGGGTCGGGCACCGGCGTGGCACGAACATTCCGGGGGAATCCTTCAAACGGCATGGCTAAAAGTCATCCTCCCGCCCCAGGGCGTCGAACCTTACCAGGTTGTTGCGGAAGCGCATCTTGACGGCTCCCGTGGGGCCGTGGCGGTGTTTGGCCACGATTATCTCCGCTATGTTCCGGGGGAATGGCCGGTCGGGAAAATGCTGGTCCCATTCGTCCTCAGTGTAGTACACATCCTCCCGGTAGATAAACATAACTATGTCAGCGTCCTGCTCAATGCTTCCGCTGTCCCTCAGGTCCGAAAGCAATGGCCGGTGGCCCGGGCGCCCTTCCACTACCCGGCTAAGCTGGGAGCAGGTAATGATGGGCAATCGCAAGTCCCGGGCAATGCCCTTGAGGTTGCGGGAAATCTCGCTGATTTCCTGCACCCGGTTCTCGGTGCCGCGCATCCGGCCCTGGCCCTGGATTAATTGCAGGTAGTCCACAATCAGCAGGTCCAAACCTCCCGGGCTAAGGGACAATCGGCGCGCCTTGCTGCGCATTTCCGGAATGCCCTGGAAGGGCGTGTCATCAATGAACACCGGCAATTCAGAAAGGTTGCCGATGGAGTCAATGATTCGCTGCTCTTCCGCCTCCGTGTAAAGGCCCAGGCGCAACCGGTGGGCATCTACCTCCGCGTCTCCTGCCAGGATACGCAGCGCCAGCTGCTCCCGGCTCATTTCCAGGCTGAATATGCCCACGGTGGAACCCTGCCGGGCCGCATTTATGGAGACATTCACCGCCAGCGCGCTCTTGCCCAGCCCGGGGCGGGCGCCCAGGATAAGCATATCGGACCGCTGCATCCCGCCCAGTAACTCGTCCAGATCGTTATATCCGGTCAATACTGGGGCTGTATCATCCAGCGGGTCGCCTATGGATGCCCTTTCCTCCAGGAATTGGTCGTAAATCTGGCGCAGCGGTATGAACCCGCGTTCTTGCCGCCGGGTGCGGACGTTAAAGAGCAGGTCTTCCGCCTGCCGCAGGGTGCTTTCTACGTCGTCGCTGTCCCGGTAACCAATAGCGGAAATGCCGGAACCGGCTTCGATGAGCCGGCGCATGGTGGATGTGTTATATACCACCTGAGCGTAGTAGCCGGCGTGAGATGATGTGGGGGTGGTGGAAACGAGGTGGCTGAGGTAGGCCATGCCGCCGGCATTTTCCAGGTTGTCGGTACGTTGCAGCTCCCGGGCGACAGTTATCTGGTCAATTGCGTCGCCCCGGCGGAACAGTTCGGCGCAGGCAGCGAAGCACAGCCGATTGCGGTCCCGGTAGAAGTCATCCGGCGATATCAGGTGGGAGATGTCGAGAAAAGAGTCGCTGTCAATTAACAGCGACCCTATTACCGCCTCCTCCGCCTCAATGCTGTGGGGAAGGAGTTGCTCCGCGTACATTTCCTACACTTCTATGTCGGCCACAATGTTTATCGTAGCGGTAATGTCCGACGACAAACGCAGTACGGCCTCGTACTCCCCCGGTTCGCGGATGGGATCGATGGTGGAAACCAGGCGGCGGTCTATTTCCCGGTCCAAAGTCTCGGAAAGACATTCAGCGATTCGGGTGTCGGTGATTGCGCCGTAGTAACGTCCGGTGGGCGTGACCCGGGCGGCCACGTTGATTGTAGTGTTGTCCAGAATCTGGGCCAGTTCCTCCATTACCTGGGTTTCCCTGGCTCGCTGCTGGTCGCCGGCGACCTTGATTTTGTGGGCCCGCTTCAGAATTTCGGGCGTGACCACTTCAGCCAGCCCCTTTGGAATCAGGTAATTCCTGGCGTACCCGTCGGCTACCCGCTTAATGTCACCGGCATGGGCCTGGTTGGCCACATCCTGCAGAAAAATCACTTGCATGGCGTTTACCTTTCCTGGTTGATAGGCATATTTGGTCACGACATTATACCGGAAAAATGCATTCCCAACATCCGGTCCATGTCACCTGGCGAGGTCAAATAGATTATGGAGGTGTGTAATCTGTGCCCTCAGCCAAGCGAAGGTTGACCTCCGTATCCAGTTGAATGGTCCGGTGCAGTCTGCGAACCGCGTTGGCCCTGAGCCGTGTGTACTTTCAATTGACCCCCAATAATCCATCCGGATATGATTCCGGAGTATTCAATAATTTCTGGCCACTTGAACTTCCAATGGAGAACTCCGATGTCCTTTGCTGATGACATTGAACTGAGGGCCCTGCCCATTCGCCAGGCAATCCTGGAACATCCCTTCGTAATGGGAGTGGGAAACGGCGACCTCGAAGTGGACAAATTCAAGCACTATGTGCTGCAGGACTACGTTTATCTCATCGATTACAGCCGTGTGCTGGCCATGGCGGCGGCCCGGGCCCCGGAACTGGACACCATGGGCTGGTTTGCCCGCCTGCTGGACGAGACCCTTAACGTTGAAATGGATCTGCACCGCAGCTATTGCGCCGAGTTCGGCATTACCACCGTGGAGTTGGAAACCACCGTTCCCTCGCCCACGACCGTCTCCTACACTTCCTACCTGTTAAGTGTGGCGCACCAGGGCAGCTTTCCCGAACTGGTTGCTTCGCTGGTCCCATGTCAGTGGGGCTACTGGGAAATTGGCGACCACCTTGCCCGCCAGGGTGAACCGCAGGACGCTCCGCTATACAGCCAGTGGATTCAGATGTACACGTCGCCCGAATTCACCGAACTTGCCGAAACCATCCGCAACCTGGTCAACCGACTTGCCGAACGCGCTGGCCCCGACGATGTGGCTGCCATGGGCAATGCCTACCTGACCAGCCTTCGTTTCGAGTACATGTTCTGGGAAATGGCATACAACCTCGAGAAATGGCCGGTCTAGAAGCCATTGCCAGTTCCCATTGCTTGATATGTAAGGCAGCCGGGAGGGGGCAACGCTCAACTGGATCACGCAATGAATCAAGGATCCTGCAAACACCTTTGGTACCCGATTGAAGGCAGACGTCAGTCGGACTGGAACTGTTACGCATTCAATCACAGTGCGACAGGATTCTTGAGGTTGCCTGCATTCCATCAAACTACCTCGCGCTGCCGGATTCCGCTCCGCTTGTCGATTCCATTGACAGCTAATATACTGCCCTTATGAATCAGCCTAATCAGATTCCCCCGGACGACCTGACGGAACTGCCCTTGTTCCCCCTCAACCTGGTGTTGTTCCCCGGAATGAGGCTGCCTCTGCACATCTTCGAGGAACGCTATAAGGCGATGATCGGAGACTGTATCGACCGGGAAACGCCTTTTGGCGTCGTCCTCATCAAGGAAGGGCCGGAAGTTGGCGGTCCGGCTGAACCCTTCCGCATTGGCACCTCGGCTCGAGTAACCCAGGTTCAGCGTCTGGAAGAAGGCAGAATGAATCTGCTGGCCCTGGGGGAGCGGCGTTTCGACCTGGTGGAGATCGTTCAAGAGGAACCGCACATGGTTGGCCGGATCGCCTACAAGGAAGAGGCGGTTGGGGAACTGGACTCCCAGGTGCTGTCGGACGTAGGGCAAGAATACGGTGTCTTTCTCCAGCACATCGCTACTCTGGCCGGCGCGTGGAACGCTCCTGTGGAGGTCCCCGAAAATCCCTTGAACCTCTCTTTCGAAGCCGTTTCCACCTTGACCGGCAGCATAGAACTGCCCCAGGGCATGCGCCAGGATTTGCTGGAAGTTGAAACTGCCAGCGAGCGACTCTCCCAACTGCTGCCCTTGCTCAAAAGAGCCAATGAGTTGATTTCTGAGCAGGTGGACAAGAACAACCCCTATCGCGGCCCGCGACTTAACTGAGGCCGGCTGGCCGGCTGTCTTCCAGTCTTCCGTATAGAATCTTTCAGTTGCCGGGTCTCGGCGCTCCATGACCGCTTTCTCTCTTTTCTCCAGGCGCGAACCCCGATGAGCCTCTCTCCGCTCCTTGAGCGCCAGCTTGTGGCCAGCGCCGGCGCCGACGGCGTCGAAAGACTGGTGGTAGCCGCTCTAATCTGTCGCCTCGGTCGAGTGCTTCTGCTGCGAAGGAAACAGGCTGACTTCATGGGCGGGATATGCGAACTGCCCAGCGGGCTGGTAGAACAGAAAGAGACCCTGGCTTCTGCATTGCGCCGGGAGGTCGAGGAGGAGACCGGCCTGGTGGTGACCGGCGTAGAGGCCTACCTGGGCTACTTCAATTACGTCTCTCGGGGAGGCACGGCAACTAGGCAGTTCAACTTCAGTGTAAGCGTAGCGGACTACTCATTCATAAGGTTGACCGAGCACGACGCGTTCATCTGGACAGAGGCAGGAGATCTCGAACGCCTCCGATAACCGAAGCGGTCCGAAGGATAATCACCCAGGCCGAGAGCAGTTAGCTCAGAGGAGAACGTCTTCATTGAGGTAAAGCCGGTCGGGAGGAATCTCCACTAGCCGTTTTACATAAACGCCAGGCACATGTATGTCATCCGGATCGAGTTGCCCTGTCGCCACCACCGGTGTCTCCACCTCAACCAGGGTTGTCCGGGCTGCCATTGCCATAATCGGGTTAAAGTTGCGTTGGGCCAACCTGAAACGAAGGTTGCCAAAGGAGTCAGCCTGCCAGGCCCGAATGAAAGCGTAGTCCGCCTTCAGAGGGACTTCCAGCAGGAAATTGCGGCCCCCTATGTCCCTGGACTCCTTTCCCCCGGCGATTTCCGTGCCTGCCCCCGTCGGCGTGTAGAAGCCGCCGATGCCCGCTCCGCCCGCCCTGATCCGCTCGGCCAGGGTCCCCTGGGGCACCAGTTCCGCATCCAGTTCGCCATTGTTGTACATCCGTACAAACGGAGTAACCCGTGAGGGATGGGTTGCCGCGGTTATGGAGCACACCATCTTCTTAACCCGCCCCGCCTCAATCAGGGTTCCCACGTCCACCCTGCCGTCGGTTCCCCCGTGTTCATTGGATATGGCAGTCAGGTTGCGAGTCCCTCGGCGATAAAGCGCCGCTATGAGGTTCTGGGGCGCCCCCAGACCACCAAAGTCGCCAAACATAATGGTTGCGCCGTCGTCAATGTCTGAGACGGCAGAATCGAAAGAGGAGAGGACCTTGTTCTTCATTGCCTGTTGTCTGTATCGGGTAAGCGGGAAGACAGGTGGTAAAGCAGAGCCAGGGAACTGTAAACCAATAAGGGCATTACCAGGACATTCGACGCCCAGTTGCCCAGGTTAGCCAGTTCAACAGTGGCCGCCAGGGATGCTGCAAGGCTGCCGGAAGTCTCAACGAACCCGACAGGCCAGCGCCAGAACCTGAAGGAGTCAGGGAAGCTGGGACGCCAGCCTACTTGAAGGCCGCAATAGTTGCAATTCTCGGCGCCCCGGCGATTGGCGTTGCCGCATCTGTGACAAATAAACTCGCGACGCATCTTGCATACCTGCCAAATGCCATCTAATGTCGAGTGCGGTACCCAAACTGCAGGTGGCTGTAGGCTAACACAGGGCCAGGAAAATGGCTAGCCAAGATAAAATTGGTGCTTGCCAAAGCTTGACAGATGGCTGACCCGGTAGCCGCCAAACACCCCTCGCCTGCAGGTTGTTTCTGCTGACGGGGCACCCTAAAATGACTCGAAAACCGGAAACTTACAGCTTCAAAGGCGGCAACATGACTCAGGACAATGCTTTGAATACCCAGGACGATTCCCAGGGAAGCTCGGCCCAGCGTATGTTTGGTTCGCAGGCAGCCCAATATGCAACCAGCCAGGTCCATATCAGTGACAATCGACTGACGACTCTGCAGCGGATGATTTCTGAAGCTCCTACCGCCGGATGGGCAGTTGACCTTGGCACCGGAGCCGGATTTACGGCATTTGCCGCGGCTGAATACGCCGGCAAGGTGGTTGCCAGCGATCTGACTCGTGAAATGCTGCTGGAAACCCGGAGAATAGGCGGAGAGCGAAATTTGCCCAATGTCGTAGTGTGTCAGAATCAGGCTGAAGCCCTGCCATTTGTATCCGATTCTTTCGACCTGGTTACCTGCCGGGCGGCGGGTCACCACTTCATAGATCTGGGCGCTGCCTTTGACGAGATTCGCAGAATTCTCAAACCCGGCGGGGCGCTGGTCATGGCTGACTCTGTCTCCCCCGAGGATGACTCTCTCGCCTCTTGGTACAACGATGTCGAGTTGCGCCGGGACTTCAGCCACGTGGAGAATCGCAAAGTTTCAGTGCTGCTTGGGATGCTGGAGAGCCGTGGTCTGCAAGTCGTTGAAAAGCACGACGAAAGAACTTACATGATGTTCAACGACTGGGTAAAGCGAACCGCCACTCCTGACTCAGAGGTAGTGTCCCTGCGGCGTGACTTCATGAGCGCCACCCCGCAGGCGAAACAGACTTTCCTGATTCAGGAACAGGACGATGACATCGCCTTTGCCTGGCCAAGCCTGGTGTTCAAGGCACTAAAGCGCGCGTGACTAGAAGACCGGAATACCTGTTACATTGACATCAATGCTGTATAGGCCCGTCCTCGCCGTCACGTAAATGGTGGTGAGACTGGCGCCGCCAAAGCACAGATTGGCCGGCAGTTGAGGAAACTCAACAGTTCCCAGGTGTTCTTCGCCAGTAGTCGTTACCCACAGACCGCCCGGTCCGGTTACGTAGAGATTCCCCTGGCTGTCCAGTTTCATTCCGTCCGGGCCACCCGGTGCATCAACATCCATATCCACGAGAACGGATGGCTCCCCCACGCCCAGGCTGCTGTCCAGTGGATACGCCAGCACGTGCCGGTTTCGGGAGTCGTCAACGTATAGAACTGTCTCATCAATGGAAAGGGCCAGACCGTTTGGCCGGTTCATGCTTTGGCTCAGCATCGCAATCGAACCGTCCGTGTCCAGGCGAAAGACTCCATTAAAGCCCTGTTCGCCCGGATCCGGGTCTATGCCGTAGGGTGGGTCCGTGAAGAAGATGGCTCCGCCGGAATGAACCACAATGTCGTTGGGGCTGTTCAGTCGCTTGCCGTCATGTTGGTCCACCAGCGTCTCCATATCCCCACTTGCACCCCGGCGGGAAACCCTCCGACCTCCGTGTTCACATGCAACCAGTCTTCCTTCCCGGTCGAACGTCAATCCGTTGGAGTTTCCACTGGGGCAGATGTAAGGTTCAGGAACGCCGCCGGGCACATAGCGATAAATGGTATCGGCAGGGATATCGCTGAAGAGCAAATATCCGTCCGGGTGCCAAACCGGGCCTTCGGTAAACTGGAACCCTTCGGCTATGGTCACCGGGGTCTGATTGGGAACCAGGTCAGTCAATGTCACGGGCAAAACTACACCTCACATTTCTTCATGAAATTTTCTTGCGCACCACCAAGTTCCAGGCCAGTCACCCATTGAATTAACTTCCGTTTTGACCCCAGGTTGCTTGGCTGCCGCATTATTGAGATTCGGCTGGACTCGGTTCGAATCATACCAAATGGAATCGGAAAATACGGAAAAGCATGATGCCCTATTTCCTGGGTCGCCCCTTTTCCCCTTGCCGTAAATGACATGCTGTATATAATTGGGTACGCTGGTGTAGCCCCCACTGGGGAGGCTGCCACCAATGAAATTCGGTATCCGGCTAATTCTTGAAATTGGGAGGTTTGCCTGATGGGAGCAACCGAAACTATAGCTAACTGGGTAGTTACCACCAGCTACGAGGACATTCCCCCTGAAGCGATTAGGGTCGCCAACGAGTCCTGTTTCGACTTGCTGGGGGTAATCCTGGCCGGTTCTACCCAACCGGTAGGGGAAATAATCCAGCAGTATGTGGATGACAGTGGTGGTTCCACCCAGGCCACCGTATTGGCCTCCGGCCTGCAGACATCTCTCGCCAACGCCGCGCTGGCGAACGGCACTATGGGCCACGCCCTGGACTATGACGACTTTGGCGGCTTTGGTCACCCGACTGTGGCCATTTTCCCGGCCCTGCTGGCATTGGGCGAAAGCCTGAACGCCACTGGCAGGGATCTGCTGGAAGCCTACGTTATTGGGTGCGAGCTGGGCCTGGCATTGCAGCACACCACCAAGTACTCCCAGATGGAGCGGGGCTTTCACAGCACGGCAGTAATAGGCCGCATGGCTGCCACCGCCGCCTGCGCCAAGCTGGTGGGGCTGGACCAAGAACAGACGGTAATCGCTCTGGGCATTGCCGGTTCCATGGCCGGTGGCGTCATTCATAACTTCGGAACCATGGTTAAACCGCTGCACGCCGGTCTTACTTGCCGAGATGCAGTGATGGCGGTCCAGTTTGCCCAGCGGGGCTTTACCGCCGGGCATCAGATTTTTGAACACCCCCTCGGTTTTACCACCCCCATTTTGGGCGAGGGCATTTATGACCTGAACCAGATGGCCGAGAATCTGGGTAATCCCTTCCGGGTTCAGGACGCGTTGATCATCAAGAAGTATCCCTGCTGCGGCGGCAACCATGCCATGCTGGACAGCCTGTTCAGCCTGATGCGGGAGCACAACTTCACCTGGGATGACGTGGCCAGCGCTGAAGTAGATCAGTCCTATCTGTCCATCGTTATGCTTTATACCGAACCGGACGACACCCTCAAGGGCAAGTTCAGCGCCAAGTACAACGTGGCTGCTGCGCTGGTAGATGGTGAGGTAAACATCGACACCTTCACCGATGAGAAGATTGCCGACCCCGAAATAGGCGAAGCCATGGAAAAAGTGACTACCCGCGTCATGTCCAAGTGGGAAGAGAGCGGCGGGGAAGTGTTCAAAGGACTGCCTGTTCGCATAACCCTGAAGGACGGCCGCACTTTTGAACACGTGACCGACCGGGACATGATCCTGGGAGGGGCGAAGAATCCCTGGGGATTCGAAAACATCAAGGGTAAGTTCGAAGTGAATGCCGGGCTGGTACTGCCCGAAGACCGGGTCGCCGAAACTGTGGAAACCTGGTCGGACATAGGAGAGGTTACCGACCTGTCCGGGACCATTCGCAGCACGCTGATTGGAGCGAAATAGCTGGGAAGCAGTTCAGTCCGGAGTTGTGGATTCTGCTCTTAATGCCGGCCTTCCCCTAGCCATCAGGAGCATCAAAAACAAGGTGTTGCCATCAGGTTCGAATACAGCTTAAGCCAATTGCGAGGAGACTTGTTCGGAGGCGTCACGGCTACCATCGTGGCGCTTCCGGTAGCATTAGCCTTCGGCGTTGCGTCGGGCCTGGGGCCAGAAGCCGGCATCTATAGCGCAATTGCCGTCGGTTTTTTCGCCGCCGTATTTGGCGGTACACCTTCCCAAATTTCGGGTCCCACTGGCCCCATGACTGTCGCCATGGCGGTTGTTGTAGCACAGTACGCTACCAACGCCGTGGAGGCTTTCACGGTCGTTATTCTGGGTGGCGTGTTCCAGATCCTTTTGGGACTGCTTCGAATAGGCCGTTTTGTCTCGTACACCCCTTACTCCGTCATATCCGGTTTCATGACCGGAATTGGCGTGATTATCATCATAATCCAGGTTCTGCCCTTCCTTGGCATCCAGTCGGTCCCCGGTGGTCCAGTGGCCGTCATTCGTGCCTGGCCAGGGCTGCTGGGCAGTTACAACATTGACGCGCTGATTATTGCGGTGGTCGCCCTGATTATCGGTTTCTCGTGGCGCGGTCTGCCTGCCAGGTACATCCCCGGTCCTTTGGTTGCACTGGTGGCGGGCAGTCTTTTGGGGGTGTTCTGGCTTGGCGGGGCGCCAACCATCGGTGAAATACCTACGGGCCTCCCCCAATTCCATATTCCCCATCTGGCTCCTGAATTCCTGATTAGGGTTATACAGCCGGCGATAATCCTCGCCCTCCTCGGTTCCATAGACAGCCTCTTGACGTCGTTGATAGCCGACTCCATAACCCGAACCCGGCACAAACCCAACAAGGAACTGGTAGGCCAGGGCATCGGAAATATGATGTCCGGCTTTATCGGAGGTCTGCCGGGGGCAGGTGCAACCCTGGGTACGGTAGTCAGTATTCGCGCCGGTGGTCGTACCCCCGTCGCCGGAGTGCTGAGGTCGCTGGTATTGGTAGCCCTGATACTGGGGCTGGGAAAGTTGGTTGAACCGATACCTCACGCGGTCCTGGCCGCAGTCCTGATGAAGGTAGGCTGGGACATAATTGACTGGAAGTTTGTCACGCGAATCCGCCACGTGAGAAGGGACCACCTGTTGGTGATGCTGGTGACCTTTGCGCTGACGGTGTTCCTTGACCTGGTTACCGCAGTTGCTATCGGGTTGATTGCGGCCGGCTTTGCCCACGCCAGACGTTTGGAGACGCTGGAAGTTGACAACGTCGTGTCGGCGCCCATGCTGGATATGGACTTCCTGGGTGTCACTCCTCCCCCGGACGGCGAGGAGACGGACTTTGATCCCTTCAGCGCGCGGGTGGGCCTGGTGGCCTTCCGGGGCCAGTTCTCCGTTGCTTCGTCTAACCGGCTCGTCCAGGCAATCGGCCCTGACATCAAGGACCACGAGATTGTGATTCTCGACTTCTCGCGCACTACCTACGTTGACGATAGCGCGGCCCTCTTGATGGAGCGGGTTATATCCACCGCTGAGGACGAAGGGACAACCTGCATTGTTATGGGCTTGGCGGAACCTGTGGCCAGCACGCTGAATTCCCTGAATATCTTCGGGAGCGTGCCTGAAAACCACTTCGTCGATAACCTGGATGGGGCCAGGGAACTAGCCCGGGAAATGCTGGCTGTGTAGTCTGGCGGCCACCTGCAATTCGGCCAGGCGCCGATAAGGAGAATGTTAAAGGGCCCCTGTCCAACCGGACAGGGGCCCTTCTCATTTTGACGCGTAAACGGGTCTTTCCCGGCAATCGGCAGACCCAGATCAGCCTAGGGTTCGATTCTGATTGCGTCGCCCACTTTAATTGATCCGCCGCTCATCACCATGGCCAGAATGCCCCGGCGGTGGTTGAGTTCCTCCCTCAGGCCCATCCGAATGGCGTCCATCTTACCGCAAGGCTCACACTCCCCTACCATCTCCATGGTCACGTCTTCGCCGATGAAGAACACGTGCCCCGGCTGGGCTTGGGACAGGTCCAGCCCCACGGTGGTGATATTCTCCTTAATCTGGCCCGGTACAAGCTCGAAATGCTCCAGGGTTTCCTTGTCCATCACCAGCACCTGGCGGGCATTGTGCACGTTGCAACTGCGGTCTCCCTCCAGACCGTGAGCGGAGACGGCAGTTGCCTCCTGGACCGGGTCAGAGGGGGTACCCTTAACCCTGGCGATGTGCAGGTCAGTAATGGTGCCTTGATTCATCGATCTCCCTCCAGGTTCCCGCAATGGCCGGAAATAGCTATCTGCGGATGTATTCATTGGGGTCGGCAAAATTATAAAGCGGTGTGACACAAAACACCAACCCTTGTGCTATCGTAATCGGCGGTCAGTCAAATCCTTAGTTCTGCCGCGCAGAATTTTGCAGGACGGCTTGGAGTCACAATGTCAGACGAATTCGTGAAGACCGAAACCAGGGGCGGGGTGTTTCTTATAACACTGCATGACCCGCCCACCCGAAATGCCATCAACCCGGACATGGCCCGGGAATTTTTCGAGGCGCTGGAACGTTTTGAGGATGATCCGGAATTGAGGGTGTTGTTGCTTACTGGCACCGATCCCTCCTTCTGTTCGGGAGCCAACGTGCGGGGATTCAGCCGCAGCATCGAGTCTCGCGAGTCGCGGGGTGAAACGGGAGACAGCAGGCCATGGGGGAGTATGGAGGCCCGATACGCCCGCAAATTCGATCCGGAATCCTCCCGGGCTCCGGAAATGGTGTTGCGACTGCAGGAATTGCAAAAGCCTACGATCGCTGCAGTAAATGGGCATGCCATAGGCGCCGGCATGGGACTGGCCCTGGCCTGTGACATTCGCCTTGCTGCAGAAAAAGCCACATTTTCCGAAGCCTTCTCCAGAATGGGACTGATTCCGGCCGACGGCAGTTGCTGGAATCTGCCCCGGCTTATAGGCGTCAGCAACACCCTGCTATTGCAATATACCGGCGATCGGGTGGACGGTCAGGAAGCCCTGCGGCTGGGCCTGGTAAGCAAGGTAGTAGCGGACGACCGGCTTATGGAAGTATCCCTGGAACTGGCCGACCGGATCGCTCAGGGCGCTACCCGTTCTCAATCCCTCATCAAGTACTTGGTGCGGCAGGGCTCGGACCAGTCCTTCCGGGAGCATCTTGACCTGGCCCATGTAGCCCAGGACCAGGCCAGGACGACAGAGGACCACCGGGAAGCAGTCCGGGCATTCCTGGAAAAGAGGCCCCCGGTATTCAAGGGAAGGTAGTGGCGGCGGATCATGATCCTCAGGTGGAGAGAAATTGGCGGCAGGCCCGGCAACAGGTTATTTGAACGATTGCACGGCTCCATTGAGCGGTACCGGGACAGGAGTCAATCCATTGAAATAGGGCTGACCACTGACCCCACCCGACTGTGGAGTGAGCGAAGGTACCAGGGATGGAATGAAATGGTGGTAATTTACAGTACCTCTACCCGTGACTTCGCCGCCGCCGTTGAGAAGGATCTGATCGCTCGAGGTTGGGGCGAGGCCTTTACCAGCTGGAACTACGAGCTACTGGGAGAGAGACTGCCGGGAAGCTATATCAGGTACTATGTGTATCTGATGATGGTTTAAGTTGAATGGGAATTTGTACGTGAGGACCCAATTCCTGGAATTGATTGAATCACCCCTTGACGAGCCCTGAAACCCTCTCTATAATCCCTTCTTACAGAAAAGCAGGCGGAGTTCAGCAGCAAGGTATGAAAATTACCTGAAAGCAGAATGGAAAGTGGGAGAACCCGAACGGCGGTTTGGGGTAACCCAACCGCCCTTTTCTTTGCACCTTAAAAGCTGAATAAGGAACCTTGAGAAATTGTCCTGAAAACTCAAACTGAAAAGTTTGGAGTTCTTAGCGTGGGTCAAATTATTAAGGGCTTACGGTGGATGCCTTGGGACCAAGGGCCGATGAAGGGCGCGGTAAGGCTGCGATAAGCCTCGATGAGCCGTCTAACAGGCATAGTCGGGGATTCCCGAATGGGGTAACCTGTTCCGGTGTTGAGCCGGTTCATCCCGCAATTGCGGGAGGGTAAGCGGGGGAACTGAAACATCTAAGTACCCCGAGGAAAAGAAATCAACCGAGATTCCCTAAGTAGTGGCGAACGAACGGGGAACAGCCTAAACCATTATGACTTAACGGCGGGAGGGCCTATGTCATAGTGGGGTTATAGGGAATATCTAGGATCGCCTCTCCAGATCCATGGAAGTTACCAATCTTGTTTCTAGCCGAAGGACCCTGGGAAGGGCCGTCATAGAGGGTGACAGCCCCGTAGGCGAAAGAGGCAAGACTTCCGGTATTTTCCTGAGTACCACGGGGCACGGGAAACCTTGTGGGAAGTTGGGGGGACCACCCTCCAAGGCTAAATACCCTTGGTCACCGATAGCGCACCAGTACCGTGAGGGAAAGGTGAAAAGAACCCCTAGCGGGGAGTGAAATAGACCTGAAACCGTAAGCCTACAGAATGTCGCAGCCTCGATTCAGTTCGGGGTGACGGCGTGCCTATTGAAGAATGATCCGGGGACTTACTGTATGGAGCAAGGTTAAGGAACTGGAGTTCCGGAGCCGTAGCGAAAGCGAGTCTGAATAGGGCGTTCAGTTCCATGTAGTAGACTCGAAACCGGGTGAGCTACCCATGGCCAGATTGAAGGTTCGTTAACGCGGACTGAAGGATCGAACTCGTGGCTAGTACAAAAGCTTGGGATGAGCTGTGGGTAGAGGTGAAATGCCAATCGAACTCGGAAATAGCTAGTTCTCCCCGAAATGCATTTAGGTGCAGCCTCGGGAATTAGGAGGACGGAGGTAGGGCACTGAATGGGCTAGGGGGCGTGAGCTTACCAAACTCAATCAAACCACCAATGCCGTTCTGCCGATACCCGGGAGTGAGACAGTCACAGATAAGTGCGATTGTCAAAAGGGAAACAGCCCAGACCACCGGCTAAGGTCCCCAAGCGCAGGCTAAGTGGGAAAGGAGGTGGGGTTCCCAAAACAACCAGGAGGTTGGCTTAGAAGCAGCCATTCCTTTAAAGAGTGCGTAATAGCTCACTGGTCGAGGGGTCCTGCGCCGAAAATGTAACGGGGCTTAAGCCTGCCGCCGAAGCCGTGGATGTTCAGGTACAACAACTTAATTCCAGCCTTATGGTGCAATGCCGTAAGGGTGGAGTGCAAGTTGTTGAAGCTGCCTGGGCGTGGTAGGGGAGCGTTCCTCGGGCGACGAAGGTGAGTCGTGAGGCTTGCTGGAGCGCGGGGAAGTGAGAATCCCGGAATGAGTAGCGTAAATCAGGGTGAGAATCCCTGACACCGAAAGCCCAAGGTTTCCTACGCAACGTTTATCGGCGTAGGGTTAGTCGGTCCTAAGCCGTAGGCAAGTGCCGAAGGCGATGGACAGCAGGTTAATATTCCTGCACCGCCGTTGTTTTTATGATACTCGGAGGGGTGCGGAAGGGTAGGTCGGGCGTCTTATTGGATTGGCGTCCTCCTCCGTAGGCGAGCCAGGGCAGGCAAATCCACTCTGGCGTTAAGCTGAGGGTTGAGGGAATCGTAGTCTAAGGGCTAACGAAATCCGGCTGAACCCAAACCGACGAGAAAAGCTTCGTTTGGAGAAGCAGCGGCGACCGTACCGCAAACCGCCACTGGTGGGCTGGGATAAAAGTCCCTAGGTGTTCGAGCTAACCTCCGCTAAGGAACTAGACAAAAGAGCCCTGTAACTTTGGGAGAAAGGGCCCCCTGGGGGGTGAAACCGCTAGCCGGTGGAGCGCTTCGGGGGCGCAGATAAGAAGGCCGGGCGACTGTTTAACAAAAACACAGGTCTGTGCTAAGGGGAAACCCTACGTATACAGGCTGACGCCTGCCCAGTGCCGGAAGGTTAAGGGGAGTGGTGCAAGCTACGAACTGAAGCCCCGGTGAACGGCGGCCGTAACTCTAACGGTCAACCGAACGCTGCAAGTCCAGGTTACCTGGAAGTGCTGTGTTTAAGGCCGTTGTAAAATCTGGCTATATGCTGGGAAGTCCGAGGATCCGGCGCTACCGGCCCCGACATCATAAGGGGAAGGTGACAATGTGTCCGGTGCGGATTATCAGCAGGAAAGACCTGACCAATGCGACTCTTTGGTGCATCTGCCAGGGGCGACTCTGGCGGCTAATCTGGGAGAAGCAAAGTTAGGAATCCTCAGAGACCATACGCCGGACCCGTAGGCGGAACGTACGGGAAGATATGGTCCGATCTGCATGGCGACATGCAGAGGTCGGCAGAAATGACCGGCCCACCTCTTGCTTGGCAACAGGTCTGGAGGGAGTAACAAAATGCCTAAGGTAGCGAAGTCCCTTGTCGGGTAAGTTCCGACCCGCATGAATGGTTGAACGACTTGGCCATTGTCTCGGCGGAGGGCTCGGTGAAATTGCGGTGCCCGTGAAGACGCGGGCGACCCGCGGCAGGACAAAAAGACCCCGTGGAGCTTTACTGTAGCCTGGCATTGGGCTGGGAGCTGTCATGTGTAGGATAGGTGGGAGACTATGAATCCCCTACGCCAGTAGGGGTGGAGTCGCCGTTGAAATACCACCCTTGGCTGTTTTTGGTTCTAACCTCAGCAAAACTGGGGAACAGTGCTTGGTGGGCAGTTTAACTGGGGCGGTTGCCTCCTAAAAAGTAACGGAGGCGCCCAAAGGTCCTCTCAGGACGGATGGAAATCGTCCACAGAACGCATTGGCATAAGAGGGCTTGACTGCGAGACCTACAAGTCGAGCAGGGACGAAAGTCGGGCAAAGTGATCCTACGGCACCGTGTGGAAGGGCCGTGGCTTATCGGATAAAAGCTACCCCGGGGATAACAGGCTTATCTCGCCCAAGAGTTCACATCGACGGCGAGGTTTGGCACCTCGATGTCGGCTCGTCCCATCCTGGGGCTGAAGGCGGTCCCAAGGGTCCGGCTGTTCGCCGGTTAAAGGGGTACGTGAGTTGGGTTCAGAACGTCGTGAGACAGTTCGGTCTCTATCCGCCGTGGGCGCAGGAGGCTTGAGGGAACCTCTCCCTAGTACGAGAGGACCGGGAGGGACAGACCTATGGTGTTCCAGTTGTTCCGCCAGGAGCAGCGCTGGGTAGCCATGTCTGGCAGCGATAAGCGCTGAAGGCATCTAAGCGCGAAGCATCCCCCAAGATGAGGCCTCCCTTCCCGATTAATTTCGGGAGTAAGACTGCAGAGAGACTATCTGCTTGATAGGTCGGATGTGTAAGGCTGGCAACAGTTTCAGCATACCGATACTAACCGGTCGAGAGATTTGACCCACGTTATGGACTTCAGACACAGTGACCAGCTTTCAGGGCAATTACTCAGGGTTTCTTGTTCCAGCGCACATTTCTACGTTATGCCTCAACGCGGGGTGGAGCAGTGGCAGCTCGTCGGGCTCATAACCCGAAGGTCGTAGGTTCGAATCCTACCCCCGCTACCAATAAATAATCAGTTCGTGAACGCAGCCCCCGGTGAAAGCCGGGGGCTTACTGTTTTGGAGAATTGTAGATGTCCGAGAACATTTTTACTTGAACGTAGATGGGCAGCTGCAGCCAATGCATGAGGAGTTCTTCTCCAGCGAGGACAGATTGCAGGAACTGGTGGCAAACCACCCGTCCTTGCTGGGAGGCGACCAAATCACTCCAGAAGACCACAGGAGATTCATCCTGGTGGGCAGGGAGCAGGGGATAGCTGATGTAGTCGGTGGTAGCAATCGCTGGGCCCTTGATCACTTGTTTATTGACCAGGATGCTGTTCCCACTCTGGTTGAGGCCAAGCGCTCTACCAACTCGGAGATTCGCCGGTCCGTCGTAGGTCAAATGATGGACTATGCCGCTCACGCCACCCAGTCCTGGAATGTTTCCGAAATCAGGAGAGCCTTTGAGGAACGTTCCCCAGATCCGGAGGGTGACCTGGCCCAATTGCTGCAGGCTGAGCCAGATGCCGACAAATTCTGGGACGATGTCGAAATCAACCTGCGGGCCGCCCGAATGCGTTTGCTTTTCGTGGCGGACGGAATACCTGACGAACTGGCCAGGGTAGTGGAATTCATGAACCAACAAATGGCCGGCATAGAAGTGCTTGCTGTAGAGATAAAGCAATTTCGTGGAGCGGCGGGAAGCACATTGGTGCCCCGCGTAATAGGCCGAACAGCCGCTGCCCTTGACTCTCCGGAACGTCGGTCGCCGACGTCCCCCCGTCGCCGGCGCTTGACGAAGGAAGAGTTCTTAGCCCAAATACTTGACCCGGCAGCCTCCAGAGCTGCTCAACGCCTGTTGGATGTTACGGAACATGCAGGTGGAATTGTTCGGTATGGAGATACCAGTGTTAGCCTTCGCTGCAAGTCCCCTGCCTGGCGTTTACCCTTGTCGGTGGCTTGGCTTAGTCCCGTTTCCGATCGCCTCAGTTCCTACTCGTCCGGAAGTTTCATTTTCGGGATGACGCGATGGGACCTCAATGACCAGCCTCCCCAATTGGTCAACGTCCTGGAGAATTGGGTTAGCTCATTTGAAGGCGACCCCCTGTTTGTTGAGGGAGACTACAAAGATTACTCACAGTTCGCCATTTCTCACCGGGATGCCGCCGCAAACATTGATCTGCTGTGCGAACGCCTGGGACGAGTGTTTCGGGAGCTCAGTGAGCTAAATCCGGAGCAAGGTTAGAGTCCTTCCCGTATGGTACAATGGCCTCGTTAAGTTCGCGCTTCTAAACATCACAATCGTGAGGGTTATCTATGTCCAATATTGTGCTGTCAAACACTGAATACAGCGTGGTTGGGAGCCGTCCCGTCCGACACGACGGTACCGACAAGGTTACCGGCCGGGCCAAGTACGGCGGCGATTTCCAGATGGCCGGCCTGCTGCACGGCAAGGTCCTGCGCAGCCCCCACGCTCACGCCCGAATCAAGTCCATCGACACCAGCAAGGCCGAGGCCTACCCCGGAGTCAAGGCCGTAATCACCGGCAAGGACCTGCCTGTGGCCAGCATGGAAAATCCCGGTCGTGGTGTCCGGTTCTCCAGCGAAAATATTCTGGCCCAGGACAAGGCCCTCTACCGGGGTCACGCCGTAGCCGCCGTAGCCGCTGCCAATCCTCACGTGGCTGAAATCGCCATTGGTTTGATTGAGGTGGACTACGAAGTCCTTCCGCCGGTTATCAACGTTACCCAGGCTATGGAAGACGGCGCTCCGCTGGTTATTGAAGACCTGACCACGACGGAACTCGGTGAAAGGACTGACAAGCTGAGCAATGTTGCATCTCATTTCCGGTACGAAATTGGTGACTTGGAAAAGGGCTTTGCCGAGGCCGACGTAATAGTCGAGAGGGCCTTCCGGACCAGCACCGTGCACCAGGGCTACATCGAGCCCCAGAACGCCGCCGCTCTGTGGAATGCCGACGGCAAACTGACCGTCTGGACTAGCACCCAGGGCGCCTTTGCCGTACGCGATTCCATGGCCCAGATACTCGATATGCCGGTTTCTCAAATAAAGGTAGTCCCCATGGAGATCGGCGGTGGCTTCGGCGGCAAGATTCCCGTTTACCTGGAACCCATGGCCGCAATCCTCTCCAGGAAGACCGGTCAGCCCGTGAAGATGCTGATGTCCCGCACTGATGTCTTTGAAAGTACGGGCCCCACCTCTGGCTCCACGGTCTGGGTCAAGGTCGGCGCCACCCGGGACGGCAAGATAACTGCCGCCGACTCCTCGTTGGCTCTGGAGGCGGGCGCTTTCCCTGGTTCTCCGGTAACCATGGGCGCTCAGTGTATGTTTGCTCCCTACGACATCGAAAACGTCCGCGCGGAAGGCTACGACGTGGTGGTCAACAAACCGAAGGTGGCCCCCTACCGGGCCCCGGGCGCTCCCATCGGCGCATTCGGTGGTGAACAGGTTATGGATGAAATAGCCCGGGAAATCGGAATGGACCCCATCGAGTTCCGTCTCCGTAACGCTTCCAAGGAAGGCACCCGTCGGGTTGACGGCCCCGAATTTCCGGTAATAGGCAATGTTGAGGTTGTGGAAGCTGCCAAGGCAACTGAACACTACAACAGTCCCCTGACCGGCCCCAATCAGGGTCGCGGTATCGCCTCCGGCTTCTGGTTTAACATTGGTATGCAGTCCAGCTGCAGCATCGGTGTAGTGGCCGACGGCACCATCAGCCTGGTCGAGGGATCCACCGATATTGGCGGCACCAGGGCCTCCATAGCCATGCAGGCGGCCGAAGTCCTGGGAATCCCCGCCGAGGACGTCCGCCCCAGCGTGGCCGACACCGATTCCGTTGGCTACACTTTCCTTACCGGCGGCAGTCGTACCACCTTTGCCAGCGGCTGGGCGGCCTACGAATGCGCCCAGGACATCAAGAACCAGATGATCGAACGGGCGGCAACCATCTGGGAAGTCTCTGCAGAGGACGTGGAACTGGTAGGCAGCGTTTTCCAGCACAAGTCCGACTCCGACCTAAAGATGACCTTCAAGGAACTGGCCGCTCAGTTGAACGGTTCCGGCGGTCCCATCTCCAGCCAGGTGAGCGTTGATCCCCGCGGAGCCGGCGGCGCCTTCTCCACCCACATTGTGGATGTAGAGGTTGACCCCGAAACGGGCAAGGTGGACATTCTGCGCTACACCACTGTCCAGGACGCCGGAAAGGCAATCCACCCCAGTTATGTGGAGGGCCAGATGCAAGGCGGCGTTGTTCAGGGTATTGGCTGGGCCCTCAACGAAGAGTATTACTTCAGCGACGATGGGCAGATGGTCAATTCCAGCTTCCTGGACTACCGAATGCCGATCAGCCTGGATCTGCCAATGATCGATACGGTTATCGTCGAAGTGGCCAACCCTGGGCACCCCTACGGCGTGCGGGGCGTGGGCGAAGTGCCCATTGTGCCTCCCATGGCGGCTATTGCCAACGCAATTCATGACGCCATTGGCGTCCGCATGGAAAGGCTTCCCATGTCTCCCGGGGCCATCCTGGAGGCGCTGTGGGAAAAGAACGGTGAGAACGTTCAGCAAGCTGCGGATTAGTCCAACCCAACCAGTTTGAGCGGGCTTGAATTCAACGGCATCCCCGGCGCTACCGGGGATGCCGTTTGACATAAGACCCGGACACTCTGATTTCGCGATTTCATTGGTTACAACTCTGGATAGTAACGGAGGGATAGAATTATGGCTCGTGTACCATTCGCCACGCGAGAGAATATGGATGCTGCCGGTCAGGCGGTATGGGATGACATTCAGACCAGCCGGGGCGGTGTGCAGCGCAACTATGCTGCCTTGCTGAACAACCCCCAGGCATCGGCAGCCTTTGCCGGCTTGGGCGGCTACGTGCGGTTTGAGACTCCCCTGGACCCCAGGGTTAAGGCTGTGGCCATCCTGACGGCCGCCAGGGAAGCCGGCGGGCATTATGTGTGGACAGTTAATCAGCGTGGGGCCAAAGAGGCCAATCTGAGCGACGAGCTGATTTCCGCCATCCGGGAATTTCGCGCCCCGGCCGGGCTCGACACCAATGACGCCACCGTAGTCCAGTTCGTTCTGGAACTACTGCGCCAGCACCGGATTTCCGATACCACCTTTGAGGCCATGCGGTCCCTGGTGGGCGATGCCGGCATAGTGGATACCCTCATTGTGGTGGCCTACTACCACGGCCTGGCCCATAGCCTGCAGGCCCTGGAAGTAGAACTTCCCGAAGGCGTACAAACCGATTTGACCTATTAGTGCCCCATTCGCCAGGCAAACTTGTACGGCGCTTCTGCCGAATGAGAGCCATATCAAGGTCTGTTTCACGATGGTCTCGAACGTTAGTCTTTGGCGCCCTCCCGGTTCAGAAGATTGACTGACCTCGAGTCGCTACATTCTTATACGGGGTTAAAAGGAAAGTCCGCACTTCCTCAGGAGTGCGGACTTTTTTCACGAACCGCAGCTTAAAATCAAGGGCGGAGGAAAAAAAGGAGCGACCGGGAACCGCTGAAGGAGCGGCTCACTATCGGTCGCTGAACTATGATTCTATCCCTGCTACCCTGGCCAGTCAAGGGCCGCTATACTTGGCTCCGTATTCTCGCAGAGGAGACCGTCGCTATGGCCGACTACATTTACCTGGTACAGATGGACATTCCGGAGGAACTGGAAGAAGACTTTAACCGAATTTACGACACCCAACATATACCGAACATAGTAAAAGCGCCTGGTGTCCACAGTTGTACCCGCTATCGGCTGGAATCTACCGACGTTGAGGGCGTAGCCAGATTCGCCGCTGTGTATGAGATTGACTCGCCCGACGTGCCCTTCACCGACGCGTGGGTTGCCGCCTCAGATACTGGCGACTGGGCGCCCATGATCCGACCCCATACCTCCAACCGTTCCCACATCGTATACCGGAAGATTTAGGCATCAACACCACCTGGGGCGCTCCTGCTGTGCCCATTAGTGAATTCAGGAGCGCCTCCCCGTCACCTCTTGTCGGTTCCGGCAGTTAGCTGGGTATGCAGGCCGTCGTGGTCACTTCTACGAGGTTATCCGGCTGACCGAACTGAACAATGATAGTTGTTCGGGCCGGGTAGTCCGAAGGGAAAAACTCGGCATAAGTCTCGTTGAAACCTGGCAGGTCCTCCCTGCTGGTCACATAGCAGGTATTGGTCAAAACGTTGTGCATGGAAGAGCCGGCAGCTTCCAGGATCATCTTGATGCGTTCCAGCGCAAAGCGGGTTTGCTGGCGGATATCCGCGCCGTTTTCTCCCGTAGTTGGGTGGCGACCGGTGCACCCTTGCACAAATACCATGTCACCGAAGCGTGTCGCCTGGGACAGTGGGTTGCTGCCCTGGGCAATATCGGGATGGGCAATAATTTCCTTTTGCGGCATGTTTCAGTTCCTGCTTTGTTATTTGGCCTAAGCCATGCTGGGATACTAATTAACGCCATGCTTACTGTCAATCGAACTCGTTTGGGTCTATTGCCCCGCGTGGACCTGGCGAAGTTGCTCGGTTCGACACCCGACTTGCCGCTACCGAGCGCCTGCCCCAATTTGACACTGTCTTGACCGCGTAGTAATCTGCCCACAATCCCCGCTATGCCCGAAGCCCTTGGGTGCCGGGTAAATGGCGGGAAATGAAACGCAAAAATGGAGGTAACGATATGCCATATGAAGGATTGATTGCAGAAACTGTCAATATCAATGGTCACAATGGCGACCAGATTGATGCATACCTGGCCCGTCCGCTGGGCCCTGGGCCCCACCCCGGTGTCGTATTGATTCACCACATGCCCGGTTGGGACGAGGCATCCAAGGAAATGGCCCGCAAACTCGCCTACAACGGTTACGTGTGTATTTCCCCCAACCTGCATTTCAGGGAAGGCCAGGGAGACTCCGTAGCCAACAGCACCAGCGTTCGTGAAGCCGGTGGAATGCCGGATGACAGGACCCTGGGCGACGTGGCCGCTGCTCGTGACTATCTGCGCTCTCTGCCCTATCACAACGACAAGGTTGGCGTAATAGGATTCTGCTCCGGTGGCCGTCAGACTTATCTGGTTGCCTGCCGCCTGGACGGAATAGACGCCGCGGTCAACTGCTGGGGCGGCGGCGTAACCACCGTACCCGAAGGCGATCTGGAGCGCTCCCGCCAGCCCGTAGCGCCGGTGGATTACACTTCCGGCCTGAATTGTCCGTTGTTAGGGTTGTTCGGCAACGAAGATGCTCGACCTTCGCCCCAGGACGTGAATGACCTGGAAGATGCCTTGAAGGCTGCTGGCAAGGATTACGAGTTCTTCCGCTATGACAATGCAGGCCATGGCTTCTTCGCCGTTGACCGGCCCAGCTACCGTCAGGAAGCCGCCGTCGATGGCTGGAAGCAGGTGCTGCGGTTCTATGGCACGCATCTGGCCGCTGGATCTCGCGAAATGGCCGGAGTAGCAGACGACGACTAGGCCGTTGAGCTCCAGAGTCTCTCCTGGAGAGTGACTCAACACCATCCAATAAGGGAAAACGCCACGGGACTAAATGTCCCGTGGCGTCACTGTTTTCGGCAATAGCGGCCTGACAAAGATCCCGTATTGGCCTGCCTGCCTCTCGTGGTACCAGAGGATGACCCTTAGTTTTCAATAGAATAGTTGACATTCTATTTGCCGATGTGATATTTTGCACTAGCTAAAGGCTATGATGGAGACGAGTAGGTAAGGCCCGGCGCTAAGCGAACCTGGTATGGTGTGAGCAGGTACGCCAACCTTGTTGAAAATCCCTCCGGAGCTGCCAGCAGAACCGCGACAATAGAGCAGACAGTCGCTCAGTAAGCCAGGCCGAGGTTCGTCGCTCGTTACCCGTGACGGGGCATGTTGGTGCCTGCTAAGAGAGGTCCGGTTCGCCGGATAAATAGGGTGGTACCGCGGGAATAATGTATCCCGTCCCTATGGGGGACGGGTTTTTTTATTGGCCCACGGACGGCCTTCCCGATACCTTTCTCGGCGGCAGAATGCAAACGTATTGGAGGCTGCTGTGGAACTCAAAGGATCGGAAATCATCTGTGAAAGCCTGCTCCGCGAGGGAGTTGACGTTATTTTTGGTCACCCCGGCGGCGCGATTTTGCCCTTCTACGATGCTCTTTGGGGTTATCCTCAACTGAGACATGTGCTGGTTCGCCACGAACAGTCCGCTTCCCACGCCGCAGACGGCTATTCCCGGGTTAGCGGCAAGGTCGGCGTCTGTGTGGCCACTTCAGGGCCGGGGGCCACTAACCTGGTTACGGGACTAATGGGAGCCAAAGCTGATTCGGTACCCATGGTCGCCATCACCGGCCAGGTCGCCAGAACCGCCCTGGGGTCCGAGGCTTTCCAGGAATGCGACATCTGCTCCATAGCGTCGGTCTGTACAAAGCGGACCTATCTGGTAATGTCTGCCGCCGACCTGGGCCACACCATCCGGGAGGCGTTCAGAGTAGCCCAGGAGGGACGCCCGGGGCCGGTCCTTATTGACGTGCCCCGCGATGTGCAGCTGGAACTGGCCGAGTTCGAGTATCCGGATATCCCTGAGCCTGCCAGGGACCCCATTTCCGATGAAACCCGGGCAGGTCTTGTACGGGCGGCCCAGCTGATCAACGAAGCGGAACGTCCCGTATTGATTGCCGGCCACGGAGTACTCGCTTCCCACGCCTGGGAAGAGCTGATGGAATTGGCGGAAGCCACGGGTATTCCCGTCATCAATACGCTGCTGGGCCTCAGCAGCTTCCCCAGGAATCATCCCCTGAGCCTGGGTATGCTGGGAATGCATGGGATGTACTGGTCCAACATAGTTGTTGACCAGGCCGACGTGGTAGTGGGTCTGGGAATGCGCTTTGACGACCGGGTAACCGGGCGCGCTTCTACCTTCGCTCCCCATGCCCGAATTATTCATTTGGACATCGAGCCCAGCCAGGTGGGGCGGAACGTGCCGGTGGAGGTTCCCCTGGTAGGAGACGCCAAGGTGGTCATGCGGGGTCTGATTCCCCTGGTAAAGAGGGTAGACCGCCCTGATTGGATGGGCTATATCGACGAGCTGAAGAGAGACCATCCTTCTCTGGCTATTCCCAAGACCGATTCTTTGCTGGCGCAGCATGTTCTGTCGGAAATGAATGAGCTGATTCAGGAAAACCCGGATACCGTAGTTGTAACCGGTGTAGGCCAACACCAGATGTGGGCAGCCCAGTTCCTCTTTTTCAATGGTTTCAACACCTTTGTGTCGTCCGGTGGCCTGGGAGCGATGGGTTTTGAGCTTCCCGCTGCCATGGGCGCGCAGGTGGGCCAGCCCGGAGTGCCGGTATGGAGCATTGCCGGCGACGGCGGAATCCAGATGACATCCCAGGAATTGGCCACAGTTGCCCAGGAAAATCTTCCCGTGAAGATCGCGCTGATAAACAACGGCTACCTGGGTATGGTCCGCCAGTGGCAGGAGATGTTCTTCGAAAACCACTTGAAGGAAGTACCCATTCCGGGTCCCGAGTTTGTTAAGCTGTCAGAGGCCTATGGCATTCCGGCCGTGCGGGTTACCCACCAGGAAGACGTAATGCCTGCCCTGCGCAAGGCACAGGCCCATGACGGGCCCTACTTGATAGAGTTTGTAGTGGATCATTCGGTTAATCTTTATCCCATGGTGCCCCCGGGAGGTTCCCTGGGAGAGACTATGGAAGACCCTTTGACCTCGGGCGCCAAAACCGGCTAGCCAGGTTTCAGAACAATGGAGCGCTGATCAATTCAAACCCCACAAATGGAGGGGAATTAGTCTTGGAAGAAGTTACTATTCAGGAGGCGTCGCGGCGCTTGAATGTGTCGCAGGACGTCATCCGTCGCTACATCCGCGAAGGTCGCTTGAACGCCCGGAGACAGTCGGGCGCGGAAGGACGGGCTTGGGTTGTCGAATTGCCGGAAGAAGGCTGGCAAGACGACCACAAGGACCACATCGACAATCTGGCCCGGCAGTTAACGCCCTGGTGGTGGCCAAACCCCCAGAGGAGAGGCGAGGTCCATTACGTTGAAAGTCTGGGGATAGAGGAAGTGGCGCCCATTTACCTGTGCGGACTAACGTCGGAGGACTTTTGGCCCGCAGTGGGGCACGCGGTTGAGCAACGGTGTCCCATTTGTGTCGATGAGGTCAGGTACAGGGGATTGCCCATGGAAACCAGGGAATAGCAGCAGTTCCATTGACTGAATCGAGGCCTCACCCGGTTCCCGTGAAGGGGATAAGGTGAGGCCTCAAATGTTTCAGCAGGAGTCTGTCCGTAACGGGCTAACTGACCTGAAAGACCCACACTTGGTGCATAACTTCAGGCTCCCCTTTTGGCAGAGGGTGGTAGGCGTCCGATACCTCCACCAGTTTCCACAACCCGGCAGACTCGAGAGAGTCCAGCTTGTCTTTGAAGCCGTTTTCCAGGTAAGTGTCAGTTCTGAGGCTGAAGACGATATGGCCGCCTGCCTTTACTACCCGGACCAGTTCATCAATGGAACTGGCCGGAGCGTGGCCCTGGGTGAATACACCCACGATGATTGAAGCATCGAACTGGCCAGTCGCATAGCCCAACTCTTCGCCCATGGTCATCTGGTCCAGCCCCTGGTAGATGTTCTTCCTGCGGGCGACTTCCAGCATGCCCAGCGACAAGTCCATTGCCGTCATGTTGCTGAAACCCAGCTTGTGAAGGCATTCGCCTACCAGCCCGGTTCCTGCCCCGGCATCCAGTATGGAGGCGTCCGTTCCTACGTGCTTGGCCAGGTATTCGGAAGTACGCTGAGGAGAGATCCAGCCGTAGTCACTCTCCAGGTCGGCGTCGTATTCTTCGGCCCACTGGTCGTAGCGTTCCTCCAGTTCCTGTTCATTCTGAGAGGAATACACCCACTGAACGCGATCATTTTGAGTCATTGCTTACCTCGAACTGCGCCTGCCACAAGCGATGGGCGCGAACCTATTTCTTGCGGCAAACGAACATTGCCCAACCCAGTTCCTTATTGTCCACCGCCGCTGCGGTCTCCTTGTAGGCCTCGGCCAGGAACGCAAACCGTTCCAGGTGCTCTTCGTTGCCCTTGGAAGCAGCGTCGCTCAGCATAAGGTAGCTGGTCTTCAGGTGCCGGGAAATATCCTCGGCTTCCAGTACCTCGAATCCTGCGTCTTTCAACGCTACCTGGTAAGACTCGAAGGAAAAGTCCGTGTCGAACAGCAGTCGCTCGTATACGAACTTGACGGCCTTCTCGCTGATATTGGGCTGGGGCTTGATGAGATCGTCGAAAACGAAAATCCCCCCGTGCTTCAACACCCGGTAAACTTCCTCAAGAACCTTTACCTTGTCCGGTACGTGGTAAATGGTGGCCTGGCTCCAGGCCCGGTCAAAGGTCTCTTTCTCAATGGGCAGGTCCGCCGCGGAACCCTTCTTGAAGCTGACCTTCTCCCGTACTTCTGCCGGGTGCTCTTCGAGGGAGTCGATGGCGTTGGCAATGCGAACGCCGCTCAAATCCACTCCGGTTATCTGGCAGCCAACGGCCTTGCAAAGGGCAATCGCGGTAGTGCCGCTGCCGCAACCCACGTCAATGACGTTGGAATCGGCGGCCAGCTGCCCCCGCTCCGCCATTACCTTGTTCAGGTTGGCGCCGGCTTCCAGGAAGGTCATGTTGGCGCCATCTTCGAACAAACCCCAGTGAACGCTGCCGTCCTTGTCCCACAGAGCCCGGTAAACGGCATCTTCATGGTCGTAATATTGTTCGGTTTCTGACTCGCTAAACTGCAATTGCATTTTCGATCTCCGTAAGGTAATAGTCGAAAACGTTGTCATCGGTGACCAGGATCGCCTTGGGCCGGACCGGTTCGTCGGTAACCTCAAAGGCCATGATGATTACCTTGTTGCCGGGGTTCGTAAGCTTGGCTGCAGCTCCCTGGACAGATATGATTCCGCTGCCCCGCTCGCCGGAGATCGCGTAGGTCTCAAACCGGGCGCCGTTGTTTACGTCACAAACCAGTACCTTCTCGTACTCCCAGATGTCCGACTTGTCCATCAGATTCTGGTCGATAACGATGCTTCCAATATAGCTCTCGTCGCAGTTGGTGACTGTCGCCCGGTGAATCTTGGACCTCATGAGTTGTCGCATGTATTTCTCCTCCTTGTATTGTCCGTTTGATTCCGATTGATCTCTCGAATAAGAAAGCGCACGAGTCTCTACAGCCGGGGCTCAAAGAGCTACCTGGTAGAGTCGTTCCACACCTTTTGGATACGTTTGCGCTGTAGTTCTAGCGACTAAGTATCAGCCACACTTGCCCAACAAAGACTCTAAGTTGTTCAGCGTGGAAGGAGCTAATGCTCGCAGGGGAGTTGGCGGCTCGGTAGAGAGGCTGTATTTCCGAAGTAGGTGAAAAAACGCCGGGAATTAATATCGTACCGGGACCCGGCACAAAAGTTCTTCTGCCCTTCGGGCTCCGTAGAGTAAGGGATGATCTTACCCTGTCGTGCTAAACTTACACGCATCCTTGGAAACCCCCTTTTGATTAGGGTGCGGTGCAGACGCATAATACTTTCATCCACTTCCATTGTCAAATTATTATCCAGCTATAATCTACAGTATATGTTGTGCTTTATGCCCGTCTTGCCAATGATAATCAAGCAACTGCACCATCTCGTCACAGAGTGGTTAGAATCATTGCGAAATACGGCATTTTTCCACAACTTTGTTTGTGAGGCAAGCTAATGTTTGATTTGCTGATTGACCGGGGCCGCATTATCGACGGTACCGGGCAGACCTGGTTCCGAGGAAGCGTTGGAATAGACGGTGATACTGTCACTGTCTTGCGGGGCGATACCTCATCGGTGGCGGCAGACCGTGTTATCAACGCCGATGGCAACATTATCTGTCCCGGGTTCATAGATATGCATTCGCATTCCGACCTGATGCTTCTAACTGACCCGGCCAATGAAGCCAAGCTCAGGCAGGGCGTTACCACCGATGCCTTGGGAATGGACGGGCTGTCCTACGCTCCCACCTCCCCGGCTCACCTTGAAGAGCTGCTGACTTACCTTGCTGCAATTAACGGAACGCCACCACAGGACGTTCGGTGGGGCCGGGTCAGCGAGTTCCTTGATCTGCTGGACAACCGGATTTCTTGCAACGTGGTCTATTTCGTACCCCACGCTGCTATTCGCGTGGAGGCTATGGGTTGGGCCGACCGATTGCCTACCGATGACGAAACCACCCGGATGCAGGAACTGGCCCGGCAGGGCATGCGGGACGGCGCCTTCGGTTTTTCCACCGGGCTTACCTATCCCCCCGGCGCCTACAGCGACACCGATGAACTGGTGGCCGTATGCGAGGCCATTAAGGACTACGGTGGATTCTATATGACTCATGCCCGCTACAGCCTGGGCGACCGGCTTCTGGACCCCTTCCGGGAGGCGATGAACGTCGGGCAACAGAGCGGGGTTCCGGTCCACATTTCCCATTACCACAGCCCGGTGGAAGGCCTTGGCCGTCGAATGGTGTCCTTGGTGGACGAGGGCAGGGACGCGGGCATCGACGTAACCTTCGACCAGTATCCCTACCCGGCAGCCAGTACGGTTTTGCATTCCCTGCTGCCCTACTGGGTCCACGCCGGGGGGCCCAGCCTCCTCTTCCGACGCATTCACGAGCAAAGCATTCGTGATGAGATCGGCGATACGGTCGAACCCCAGTGGGGCCTCAGTCTTGACCACTACATTTTCAGCCACATTGGCTCGCAGAAGAATAAGGAGTGGGAGGGGCGTTCCCTGGTTGACCTGGCCGAGCACCAGGGCAAACGCATGGTGGACGCCATCTGCGACCTGCTCATTGAGGAAAACCTTGAAGTAGCTTTTGTTGCCCGCACCGGAAATCCCGAGAACATCCGCAGTATAGCCAAACATCCTGCCCAGATGGTGGGGTCTGACGGCTTGCTGACCGGGGACTATCCTAATCCCCGATCCTACGGCACTTTCCCCTACGTCCTTGGACAGTTTGTTCGGGAAGAGGGCTTGTTCCCCCTGGAGGAGGGTGTCCGGAAAATGACCTCATACCCGGCGCAGCGATTAGGCCTCAAAGATAGGGGCATCATTCGCGACGGCATGAAGGCTGACCTGGTGGTATTCGACCCCGAACGGGTGGAAGCCAAAGCCACCTTTGAGGACCCCAAACAATATCCGGAAGGGATAGATTACGTCATCGTTAATGGCCGAGTCGTCATTGACAACGGCGTGCATACCGGAGCCAAGGCGGGAAGGGCTCTCCGCTCCCAGTAACCAGCCCATGTAAAACAGGCAAAAATCAAGGCGCCGGGGAATTTCCCCCGGCGCCTCGTGACTTGGCTGGGTTTCCTACCTGATTATCGCCCCTTCCAGACCGGGGCCCGCTTCTCGGCGAAGGCCCGCACGCCTTCCTGGGCGTCCTCGGTTTCCAGAATTTCGTTCCTTTTCTGCTGGGCGAAATCCACCCTTTCCTGCATTCCCATTTCCGATCCCTTGATGGACGCCTCCTTGATGGCAGCCAGGGAAAGCGGCGCGTTGGCGATAATCATCCGGGCCATCTCCTCGGCCCTGGGCATCACCTCATCGGGCTCGACCACGTAGTTGACCAGCATCAGGTCCAGTGCCCGCTGCGCATTCACGAACTCCCCGGTAAACAGGAACTCAAAGGCGATGTTCCTCGGCACCACCTGGGACAGCAGGGCCGGCCCGCTGACCGAGGAAATGCCGCGCTTCGCCTGGGGCCAGCCAAACCTGGCTTCCGTCGAGGCTATGCGGATGTCGCTGCCCAGCGCAATGCCGCAGCCCTGGGCCAGGCATATGCCGTTAATGGCGGAAATGATGGGCTTGTATATCTTGGACTGCTCTACGTACAAGTCGCCGGTGGTCACGCCCTCGTTGGCCTGGTCGTTGGCCATTGCTACCAGGTCATGACCGGTCGAGAAAGCGCGACCTCGCCCCGTTACGATGGCGCAGCGCACTTCTGGGTTATTCTTCACGTCCTGAAAGGACTCCCACAGCAACTGACGCATATTGGGGTCAATCGCGTTCAGCTTCTCAGGGCGATTCATGGTGATATAGGCAATGCCTTCCTTGATCTCGTAAATTGCTTCGGGTTCGGTCTGGGTGGTCAAGACAGTTTCCTCCTTAGTTGCTGAGGACGGCGAGGCGCAGTTCATGGGGGTGGCCTTAACAGCCCCTGCCGTCTCCCTTCCAGATTTAACTAAATAATCCGCGACCCGGTGGGCTTCGTACCGATGACGCCGCCAGACTCCAGGTCGTCTATGCTCTCGTCTCTGATTCCCAGTAGCTCACGGTAAATCTGGCGGTTGTGCTGGCCCAACGTGGGCGACGGCCAGTGCACTTGCCCGGGAGTCTTCGACATTCGCCAAGCAAACCCCTGGTACCACTTGGGTCCCGTCCGGGGGTGGTCCACATAGTTGAAAGTGCCCCGGTCGGTGTAATGGGGATTATCCAGCAGGTCGGGCCCTCGCAAAACAGGCCCGGCGGGGACGTTCTTCTCCTGCAGTTGGTGGGTCGCATCCCACATGTCCTTGTCCGCTGCCCAGGCGCCAAGGATCTGGTCCAGCTCCCGCCGGTGCTGCAGTCGGTCCTGATTCGTAGCAAACCTGGGGTCATCGGCCAGTTCCGGCTGCCCAATGGCTTCCGCCAGGCTGCGCCACTGGGTGTCATTGGTGACGCCAATGGTTACCCACCGGTCTTCCCCCGCGCAGGGATAAGCGTTCTGGGGGGCGAACCAGGGTGAGTGATTGCCCATGCGTTCCGGTTCTTCGCCGCTGATCTGGTAGGCTACGACCTCGCCGCCAATCAGCGCCACCGCCGATTCCTGCTGAGAAACGTCCACAAACATTCCCTTGCCAGTGCGGCGACGGTAACGCAGCGCGGCCAGCAGAACTCCGGCAGCATGGGACCCGGTAATGGGGTCGCCGTGATTGATGCCAGATTTCATTGGCCCGTCATTTGCATACCCGGTCATATGGGCCATGCCCGAAAGCTGCTCCTGCCCGATGCCGTAAGCGACGTAATTCTGCCACGGTCCGCTGTTGCCGAAGGCGGGCATCGAGGCATAAATCAGGTCCGGCCGAATCTGGCGCAAGGTCTCGTAATCATAGCCCAGCCGGGACAAGCTGCCCTGGCGGAAGTTCTCCACCACTACGTCGCTGATTGAAACGAGTTCCTCGAAAACCCTTCTTCCCTTCTCTTCGGTCAGTTCCAGGGTAATGCCATATTTGCTCATGTGGAGGCAGTTGAACCATCCATTGCGGTTCCAGGCTTCCTCCCCGGGGTCCGAATCGGGGTACGCCGCAATTCCGGGCGCCGGGGTAATTGGGCCCCGGTGCGAGTCATAGACCCGCAGCGACTCCATTTTGATGACCTCGGCGCCCATGTCTGCCAAGAGCTTGGTGCAGTAGGGCCCCGCCCAGATTCGCGACAGGTCCAGTATGCGAAAGTTCTTCAGGGGTTGTGCCGCGCTCAACTAGATGACTCCTTCGGCAAAAAGTTGTTCCACTCCCTGGCTGTCGTAACCCAGGTCGCCCAGCACCGCCAGGTTATGCTCAGCCAGCAGCGGGGCCCGCCGGTAAACCCAGGCTTCAAACTTCCCGGAGTCCGGGCTTATGGGAGGTCCGGGGTACCGGTAGTTTCCGGCTATGGGGTGGTCCAGTTCAACAAAGTAGTCACGGGCCACCAGTTGTTCCATTTCCAGGATGTCCTGCATGCCGGCCACGAAGGAAAAGCCCAGGCCATGGTCTTGCCCGGCTTTGAAAATGTCCACCTTGTCGTGCTCCAGCAGCCAGGGCAGCATCAATGCATCCACTTCATCTGCATTCAGCAGGCGTCCCTGGCGTGAAGCGAACCGGGGGTCCGCCAGTTCTTCACTGTCCATTATGTTGGATACTTCGGGCCAATTCTGGTCCGGTCCTGCAATTATGCCAACGAAGCCGTCCTGGCAGGGGTAGATGCCCCAGGCGGCCCGGCCGTATCCCCGGTTGCCTACCCGGGTGAACTCCACGCCCGAGTAGCTGTACTGCATCAGTGCGTTCTCCAGCACATTGGTGGCGTATTCAGCGATGGCCAGGTCAATGTGTTGCCCTTCTTCCGTGTCCTCTGCATGGAAGAGCGCGGTCATGGTGGCGACAAAGGCGTTCTGACCTGCGCCAAGCTGGGACAGGGGGGCTCCCTCCTTCAGTGGCGGTTCCTCGGGTTCGCCCGTAATGTTCATCAGGCCCCCGGTGGCATAGAGGTTGATTTCATCAGCCTTCCAGTCCCGGTAGGGTCCTGTCTGTCCGTAATTGGAAATGGAAGTCATCACCAGGGCCGGATTAACACCGCTCAGCGCCTCGTAATCCAGTCCCAGCCGCCCCATTACTCCGGGCGCGAAGTTCTCCACCACAATGTCCGCTTCTGCAACCAGCTTAAGCGCCAGGTCCCGGCCCTTTTCAGTCTTGAGGTCCAGGGTAACGCTCTTCTTGGAGGTGTTCAGATAAAGGAACCAAGCTCCGCTTTCGCCAGGTTGACGCTGGCTGGCGAAGGGAGGAATCGCGCGGATGGGGTCACCGCTGCCGGGGCGTTCGATCTTGATGACTTCTGCGCCCAGGGTGGCCAGCAGCTTGGTACAGTAAGGGCCAGCAAAGTAATGGGTGAAATCGATGACTTTGACGCCTTCGAGAAGTCCGGGCATGGGACGAGTCTCCTGGTGTGGCCCGCATGGACTGCGACAGAACAGCCCTCTTGCGAGGCGAATTCCCCCTGAATTGGGCGAAAATCAGGTTGCATTGTTGCATTGGGTTGCCGGAAATGCAAGGGCGGATACTGGCTACGGTGTCTTCTTCGGCTCCATCGGTATTGCTCCCAGGTTCTCCATTTTTCGTTTGCTGCCACTTGCCCCCAGGGTCTTTCGATTGTCAGTGGCAACTCCTCGAGTTTGTTCGTGGTGAGCCTGGAGAACCATTCCGGGCGGCCCTTCGACGGGCTCAGGGCGAACGGTGGAAAAGACTCTACCAAAATAATCGAAATACCCTGCACCTGGCCCTTGTCCGACAGGGCGAGGGGCGAGTCTGGTTTTTGGGGTTGGTGTCGGTTCGTTCGGGTTTCTTTGTTGCCAGGGTCAAGGGCGAGTTTGAAACCCGCCCCTACGTGAAAAGGGTGAATTTTGTTTTCTCCAGTCATTTCCTTTTATTCCCTGTTGTTTAGTAGCTGGGGATGGGGGCAGATGACAGGTTGATGAAAGGGTGTTTCCCTCATCTTGCGCCCCTTTCCCAAGGGGCGAGGGGGGAATTCTGACTGGGGTTGACGGGACATGGTTCTCTGCATGGATTTCAGGTCCTCCGGTTTTGCCCAGGATGACAGGGGTTCCTGGCGACAGGGTTTGTGCCCGGGTGGCTGGTCCTTTGCTGTTATTGTCTGTTAATAGTAGGGGCGGGTTATCCAGGGTGGGAAGGGGGTGGTGTCTAGAGGATGGTGGTTTTCCAAGAGGGGGCACGGAGACGGTTATCCACAGGGAGAGGCTGTTATTGATGAAATCGTTGGTGGTGGGATCTTCGACAGGCTTAGAGCGAGCGGAGGAAGAGTCTGCACCGATACAATCGAAAGACCGTGCACTTGCCCCTCCCCGGACTGCATAACCATTGAGTAACATAGTGAATGGACTGCCCGGAAAAGGAGTAACCTGAGCCTGCAGAAAAGCTGCCATATTGCGCCATAAACTGTTCATCGGGCCTGTGTTTCAATTGCGGCAGTGCTCAAGGATGCCGCCATTCTGGCATATATCTTGCCGTTGAAGGAACTGTTCCAGATACGAAGTGCTAATAAATGGTCGAAAATGGCATGAATATTGGTTTTCCCGGGGGCTTCTTCTCTTCCCCGTGAGGGGCAGATTATTCACTACAGGGTGGGTGGACTACGCAGGGTATTACCACGCCAGCCTTTATGCTATTCTGCCCTCGATATTAGTTACAGGGATGGACGACAACGATGGAGCGACCAATTTTTCAGCCCGTTGGTACACCGGTGGAAGGTTTGGATACGCCGGCCCTGGTAGTTGACCTGGACGTCATGGAAGCCAACATAGACACCCTGCATGACTCCTTCCGCCAATTGCTGCCCGACGGGGAAACCCAGGAAACCGATGCCTGCGTCAGGCCCCACGTATCCTGCCATGGCTGTCCGGAGATTGCCCTCCGCCAGGTCTCGGCCGATGAGGGTCTGATCGATATGGCTCCCAGTTGCACCGGCGGTATTTCAGTTGCTTCCCTCGGTGAAGCGGAGGCATTCGCATCGGCGGGTTTCAACGACATCCTGATTACCGGACGGGTGGTAACCAGACCCAAGATTCGCCGCCTGTTGGCCCTTGCCCGGGATAACTGGGTGTTTCTGGCCGTTGATAACCTGCGGAACGTGCAGGACCTGTCTGAGGCTGCGGTTGCCGAAGATGCGATCCTGGGAATAGTGGTCGACATCGATGCAGGCTACGGCCACGGTGGTGTGGGTAGCAGCGACGAGGCTTTGACGCTGGCTCAGGCAGTGGAGGAAGCCCCCGGCCTGGCGCTAATGGGTCTTATGACCTACGAGGGCCCGTATTCGTCCACCAGTCAGCCCCAGCTCGAGGAAGAGTCCCTGCGACGCCTTCAGGTTGTTAATGCAGCCAGGGAACAGATTGACAATGCCGGGATTGAAATAACGCTGGTGAGCGCGGGCAGCACCTATAACTATGATGTCGCGGCCCGAATCCCGGGCGTCACCGAGGTGATGGCCGGTGTTTATCCGTTGATGGATGCGCAGATGTCCCGGTTTCGCCCTGAGTTGCAGCCCGCTGCCAAAGTCTTGGCCACGGTTATCAGTCACCCCGTGCCCGAGCGCGCGGTAGTCGATGCTGGGCACAAGACGACAGGCCCGGACTTTGGAGTGGCGGTCCTGGAAGATGTTCCCGGCGCCGTGGCCACCCGCTTCAGCGCTGAACACGGCATTCTGGAATTGGAGGGGGAAGCCACCGGGGAATTTAGTCCCAATGACAAGGTTTGGCTCGTCCCCTACAGCCTTTCCCTCTGCGTCAACCAGTTTGATTACTTTCGCGCCGTAAGAGACGGCAGGCTGGTGGGCTACTGGCCCATTTCTGCCAGGGGCAGACTTGAGTGACCAGAGTCCCGCTTGCCGGAATTCACGATAAGACCAGCCAATCCCTGGAGGAGCTGAAATGCACGACCTTTATCGCCCCAAGCCGGGAACCCCGGTAGAAGACCTGGATACACCTTGCCTGGTCCTGGACATGGACGCCCTAGACCATAATATGGACGTGATGGCCGGCTTCTACGAAGGTCGCCACAGCAAGCTGAGGGGCCACAGCAAGAACCATAAGACCCCGGCTATCGCAATGCGGCAAATCCGACGGGGCGGCACCGTCGGAGGTGTGTGCGCCGCCAAGGTGGCAGAGGCCGAGGTTATGGTCCACGGGGGCGTGCCCAGTGTTTTTGTAACCAGCGAGGTAGTGGATCCCGCCAAGATCGAACGGCTCTGCAACCTGGCTCGGGAAGCTGAAATCCTGGTGGCCTGCGATACCGAAGACAATGCCCGAGATATATCCAGCGCCGCGACCAGGCTGGGCGTGAACGTTGGGCTTGTCATTGAACAGGAGACGGGTCTGGTCCGGTGTGGTGTCCAGGAAGTGGAACCCGGCGTGGCCCTGGCCAGGTTGATTGACGCCCTCCCGGGGCTTTCGTTCAAAGGGGTAATGAGCCACCAAATGATGTCGGAGCCCTCCTCTGACCGGGAAGACAGGGTAACCGAGGCCCACCGGCTGATTCAACCAGTTCTGGACCTCCGAGAGGCGGTTCTCGCCGCCGGGCTGCCGGTGGAAATAATTTCCACGGGCGAGACCTGGAGCTACGACGTAGCGGGCGAGATGCCCGAGGTTACGGAAATACAGGGAGGAAGCTACCTGGTGATGGAAACCGGCTACGACTACATGCCGGACTTCCAGTTTGCCGGCAAGGTGTTAACCACTATCATCAGTACGCCCAAACCCGGCGTTGCCGTTGGTGATGCTGGCGCCCGCGCGGTGGGAGGCCTGAAAGGTCTGCCCCGAGTCGAAGGCCGCCCCGGCGTAGAAGCTGTGGAAATGGATACCGACCGCACCATCTTCCAGGTCGCCGATGGTCTTACCCTGGAGGTCGGAGACCAGCTTACGCTCATTCCAGGCCAGCAGGATGCCATGGTAAGCCGTTGGGACAGGTTTGTGGGGATCAGGAACGGGGTAGTTGAAACGGTCTGGGACATTCAGGCCCGGGGCTGTCATAACTAGCCTCGAGGAAATGGTATAAGGCCTTGAAGGGTCCGGCTGTCCCAGAAATGCCGGACCCTTCTTGTTTCTTCAGTCGTTCAGGCCGGGCCAGACAGGAACGGACAGCAGTTCCTTTAGCTTGTTTGCGCTGCTGTGTGGGCCCGACAGGACAGGCACTGGGCAGACTTCCTGAAGCCTGTTCAGCGCAGATGCCATGGAGAACTGGCCCAGCAGGACAGCGTCCACTCGTTCGGAGAGGTCCAGGACCAGTTCTTCCAGCCGCTGGTTGAATGCTTCCTCTCCCTGGGTGCGGTGCAGGGGAATCAACTCCTCGGCAAAGCAGAGTTCGGTCTCGATGGAGCGCCCCTGGCCTTCCGCCGTGAGCTGCAGGTAGTAGTCCGAATCCCTCAGCGTAGCTCCCACGGACGCAACAATCCCGATCCTCTTGCCAGCCTTTACTGCCTCTTCCATAACAGGGCTGTAGGACGAGACCACCGGAACCTCCACCAGGTCTTTAGCCGTTTCCACCACCGGGGCGTAAACCGAGCACGCCAGGCCGATGGCGTCCGCCCCGTACTCTTCGCAGTAGCAGATAAGCTGACTCATCCGGCGCCGCAACTGGGGGGTAATCTGGCCCTTAAAGTCAACGAAGAGGGCCTCATCCAGCAGGTTGATCAGCTCCGCCTCGGGAAAGACCTCGCCAAAAGCCACCTTGACGGGCGACACCGACTCCGCCAGGGCATGAATCATAACAACGCGCATTAAACTTCCTTGCCCCGGTTCAGGACGTGGGCATCATTCTTTGATTGATGAAATTGCCAGTAATTGTAGCACCCGGCTTGCGGAATTGAAACGTGTTTGCTACGAAAATTGTGCATCAATTGGTCAATACCTGCAACAATGTTACTGCACAGTGCCAATGCTTCCATGTGCTAACAATGCCAGGGCAGTTGGAATTCAGAACAGCGGTGGTTGGTGGAACTTGCCGTCGCTGGTAACGTTGTGCCGGGGGTTGCCTCCCTGGCTTTGACGATGGGACCGCAGTTTGGCTGCTTCGACTCTCTCGGCCTTGCTCCGGTCAATTGCCCTGGTCTCGACCACTAGCTTGTCCTTGCCTTTCAGCTTGCCGCTTTCCCTGTGTTCTCCGGCTCTCCTCGCTGGGTTGTTGGTGGTGCCAATGTATTTGGTGTTTCCCTTAGAGTCTCTGATGGAGTATTGGACAGCCTTGCCATCCCTGACTTGCCCTTTGGGTTTGCCCGCGGTTCCCGTGGATCGACTGCCGGCTGACCTGCTTCCTGTCCAAGAGGAACCACTACCTTTGGAGTTGCCTTTCGCCCCGTTACCGCCTATAGAACTGCTTCCGCGGCCACCATAACCACCGGTTCCGAATCCCCTTGCCATTGTCGTCCTCCTCCAGATGTCCCGGTGTTTCCGTACCACTTCTCGAACCGTTCTATCGCCTGGAGAGGGCCTTAGGCACGGTTCACCGTGTATTTCTACTCGCCGGCAGCTTCTCCCCTCTCCCGACTCTCCACCAACTGCCGCAACTCTTCCTTGGCCTTCCTGATTTCAGCGACCTTGGCTGATATGGCGTCAAAGAGGGGTTCGCGAGACCGAATACCTTCGGTTATCAGGTAAGCAGCAGCCTCCGAACGACTGCCGGCAATCTCTGCCTCAACCAGTTCATCCATCTTGTCCAGACTTTCTTTGTCCACCCTCACCATGACCACGTTGTCCCTGGTGGTGCGGTCCCCGGATGTCTTGCTCTTGATGGTTTCCTTAATGTTTTCTGCCACGAACACCGCTTCGTCAGTGCCTCGGACTACGGCATCGGCCACCGTTCGGCTCACCTCACGTATTACTCTTTCCCGGCGGCTTTTCTCTTCTTCCTGCATTACCTTCCTCCAAGTTTCAATAATAATTACTACTTACACGTAATATTAATTGGAGACTTACCCCATGTCAAGTCCACACCGCTAGGGCAGTCAATGGACTAGAAAGCCCCGGAGCGGACCGCTCCGGGGCTGAGTCAGCGTATTCTTTGCCGGAATGGCGAGGTAAATTAAAGTCCAACAACTTCGCCATCGGCATTCACATCCATTTCCATGGCAAGTGGACGGGTGGGAAGACCGGGAAGGGTCTCAATGCGGCCGGCCAGCGCGTAGAGGAACCCGGCGCCTACCGAGGCCCGAATGTCGGCGATGGGGAATGCATACCCGGAAGGACTCCCCCGCAGTGTGGGATCGTGTGATGTGGAAAGGTGGGTCTTGGCCATGCAAATGGGCAGGTTTCCCCAGCCCTGCGCCTCAAACCGCCGAAGACTCCGACGCGCTTCAACGCTCCAGCTGACATTGTCCGCGTGGTAGACCTGGCGGGCCAGGGAAAGTACCTTTTCCTCAACCGGCGCGTCCAGCTGATAAGCGTAGGTCACGTCGGGTTGCCCTTCCGAGGCTCTTACCACCGCATCGGCCAGGTCGGTCATCCCGTCACCGCCCTGGGCAAAGCCGTCGGCCTCCACCGCCGCGTCGGCTCCCGCGTCCATGGCGATGGCTCTGACGGCTTCCAGCTCTTCGGGGCTGTCAGTACCGAAGCGATTGATAGCCACCACACAGGGCAGCCCGAAGCCCTTTACGATGCCAATGTGGTGGGCCAGATTGGGCCCGCCGGCGGTCACTGCCTCAGGGTTAGGAGTAGCCAGGTCACGTCGGTTAGCTCCACCGTGCCACTTCAGGGCCCTTACCGAGGCTACCAGCACTGCGGAGTTGGGCTGCAGGCCGCTCTGCCTGGTCTTGATGTGCATGAATTTTTCGAAACCCAGGTCTGAGCCAAAGCCGGCCTCAGTGATTACGTAGTCGGAGTAAGCCAGCGCTACCTTGTCGCCTATGATGGAACTGCAGCCGTGCGCGATGTTTCCGAAAGGTCCGGCGTGAATCAGTGAAGGCTGGCCTTCCAGGGTTTGGACCATGTTGGGCATGGTCGTGTGGCGGAGCAGGGTCATCAGCGCGCCGACAACTCCCAGGTCTCCCACGGAAACGGGCTCGCCTGAGTCGGTAAAGCCTACAACAATCCTGGACAAGCGGGCTCGGAGATCGCCAGGGTCTGCGGCCAGGGCCAGTATCGCCATGATTTCAGATGCCGACACTATGTCGAATCGGGTCTCGCGCAGGGGGCTGTTGTTGCTTCCGCCCACACCGGCAATTATGTTCCGCAAGGAGCGGTCTGAAGCATCCGTAACCCGGGACCACTGTATGCCGGTTGGTTGAAAACCCGGAATCTGACCCCGGAACACTGCGTTGTCCACCAGCGCCGCCAGCAGGTTGTGGGCAGACGCCACCGCATGCGCATCGCCGGTGAAGTGAATGTTGATTTCATCCTCGGGAATTACTCGGGCCTTTCCACCGCCGGTGCCCCCGCCCTTGATGCCGAAGATGGGTCCAAGGGTGGGTTCCCTCAGCGTGACCACCGCTTTGCGGCCCAGTTTGCCCATTCCCTGGGTCAGGCCCACCGATGTAGTGGTCTTGCCCTCACCCGCTGGCGTCGGCGTAATGCCCGTCACGACTACCAGTTTCCCCTGTTGGCCTTCCCTCCCGTTGAGGGAGTCCAGGGAGATCTTGGCCTTGTGGTGGCCGAAGGGTATGAGGTGTTCGCTGGCTATGCCCAACTGTTCTGCAACCTGAGTTATGGGGAGCATGGTCTCTCCTTGCTATCGTCGCATTATTGGTTTCAAAGAAAAGGGCCCCGGATTTACCCGGGGCCGTTGCACTTGTCGAACCATTCGGGTTACCTGCTTACTATTATAAGCCTTTGGCCTCAACTTCCGCTTCCAGCCGGTCAATGTCCTGTTCGCTCAGGTTGAAATACCTGGCCTCCGGATGGTGGAAAACCAGGGCGGAAACTGATCCCTCCGGATCCATCATGAAACCTTCCGTCAGTTCCACTCCGATATTTGACGTCACGTCCAGCAGGCGGAAAAGTTGTTCCTGGTCTTCCAACCTAGGGCAGGCCGGATAACCAAAGGAAAAGCGGCGTCCATGGTATTGGGTGCGGAACAAATCCTGGAATGTGAGGCCAGCAGGGTCTCCAATGCCCCACATCTGGCGTATCTGCTTATGCAGCAGTTCCGCAAAGGCCTCTGCTGACTCCAAGGCCAGAACCTGCAGGATATGAGAGTTAAGGAATTCGCCGTTTTCCCGCATTTCGTCGGACAGGGCGCGCACCGCCGGTCCCACAGTTGTCGTGAACATGGCGACGTAGTCGGGCGGACCTGATCCGGCGGGACGGGCGTAATCGGACAAGCACAACCCCTCGCGCTGAGACTGGCGACCAAAATAGAAGCTCTCCAGGACCGTTTCCCCGTCCGGCGCGTATATCTGCAGGGTCTGTCCGTCGGAATGACAGGGGAAGAACTTGAACACGGCACTGGCGCGGATTCCAGGATGGGCCAGCATAATATCTTCCACTTTCCGAACCTGGTCGCGTAGCTCCAGGGCGTCGGATTCTTCCCGCTCCAGCGCTTCGGCAAAGCGTCCCTTGTAGCCCAGGTGCCGCACGTAGAGCATCTGGGGATTTATGTAGGGAAAGATTTCTGAAAGGTCATAGTCGCTGATGACGTGCAGCCTTAGGTCGGGCGGGTTAGGGATATTGTCAGTGTGGCTGACCTGGGCCGGAGCCACGTCGGCGGCGCCCCCGGCACCTTCGGACCGTTCGCGCGTCTGTGCGGCGCTCAGCAGTTCATCGGTCTCAGCCTCGATTTCCGACACCAGCTTCTGCCGTTCGTCGGCGTCCTGTATTGTGTTGGCCAGGGCCAGACCGCTCATGGCATCCTGGGCGTAGGCCACCAGACCAGCGTATTCCGGCGCGATGCGCAGCCGGGTGAACCGGTTGGACAGGGCCGCCCCGCCCACCAGGATGGGAGGTTCCACGCCCGCCTGGCGGAAGTCTCGAACTGTCTCCACCATCATCTGGGCAGATTTCACCAGCAGGCCAGAGAGGCCCACGATGTCCGGGTTGTGCTGGTGGCAGGCGTCAATCAGGTCCTGGGGTGGCACCTTGATACCAAGATTTATGACCTGGTACCCATTGTTTGACAGAATAATGTCCACCAGATTCTTGCCAATGTCGTGGACGTCACCCTTTACGGTGGCCAGGATGACCTTGCCCTTGCTGGCAGAGTCGGTTCGTTCCATGTGGGGTTCCAGGTGGGCCACGGCGAACTTCATTGCCTCGGCCGACTGAAGCACCTCGGCTACTATCAACTGATTGGCGTTAAACTGGCGTCCTACCTCATCCATACCGGCCATCAGGGGACCGTTAATCACTTCCAGCGGCGCTCTTCCCTGGAGGGCTTCGGTCAGGTCTTCTGCCAGGCCTTCCTTGGTGCCTTCAATAATGGCCAGCGCCAGGCGTTCGTCCAGGGGCAGGTTGCGCCTTTCCTCGGTAGTGGACTTGGGCGCCTTGTCGCGGAAGTGAGCGGCAAAGGCAGCCACCGGATCGTCGCCCCGATTCCAGATGAGGTCTTCGGAAAGAATTCGTTCCTCTTCAGGGATTGAAGTGTACCTCTGCATCATTTCGGAGTTAACTATGGCCATATCGAGCCCGGCCTGGACACAGTGGTAGAGGAAAACCGAGTTAAAAACTTCCCGCCCGGCAGGGGGTAATCCAAATGAGACATTGGAAATTCCCAGCACAGTCTTCGTGTTGGGCAGGGCCTCCTTGATCAGGCGAACGCCCTCGATAGTCTCAGCGGCAGACCCAACGTAATTCTCGTCGCCGGTTCCGGCCGGGAATACCAGGGGATCGAAGATCAGGTCTTCCTCGGGGATGCCGTACTTTCCGGTAAGCAACTGGTGGGAGCGAAGGGCGATTTCCAGCTTTCGCTCTCGGGTGATGGCCTGGGCCTGCAGCTTGTCGTCATCGATGCAGCCAACCACCAGGGCGGACCCATAAGCCCGGGCCAGAGGAGCTACGGCCTGAAAACGGGCTTCGCCATCCTCCAGGTTGACCGAATTAATGATGGACTTCCCCTGCAGTCGCTTGAGGGATTCTTTGATAACGGCGGCGTCAGTTGAGTCAATCATTATAGGACTCTTGACCTTCTTTGTTACCAGTTCAAGGAACTCAATAACGTCGGCCATTTCGTCCCGGTCCGGGTCCTGGAGACAAACGTCGAGGACGTGGGCGCCGTTGCGGACCTGGCGGCGACCAACTTCCGCTGCTTCTTCAAACTTGCCCTGGCTGATGAGGCGGCGGAAGCGGCGACTGCCCAGCACGTTGGTGCGTTCGCCCACTATGGCGGGTCGAGTATCCTCGTCCACCACCAACGCTTCAATTCCCGAAACCCGGCTCTCCGAGAGTTGTACCGGGGTTCGAGGAGAGGCGCCGTCAGCCCTCTCCGCCAGGAGGCGGATGTGGTCAGGGACGGTGCCGCAGCAGCCTCCTATCACGTTAAGCCATCCGGACTGGATGAAGCGGCCTATCGCAGCGGATAGCATTTCGGGGGTCTCGTTGTACTTGCCGTCCTCGTCGGGAAGCCCGGCGTTGGGCAGGCAGGCCACGGGAAAGCGGGACAGCCCGGACAGGGTGCGTATGTGGTCAGTCATAAAGTCTGGGCCAGTGGCGCAGTTGAAGCCAATCCACAGTAGATCCCGGTGAGCCAGCGATGTGTAGAAGGCTTCGGCATCTTGCCCGGCCAGCAGTGTGCCCATTGGTTCAATGGTTCCCTGGACGGCCACCGGAATTTCGTAGCCCAGCTCGGCAAAGGCCTGGTCGATGCCGATGAGTCCTGCCTTAACATTGATGGTATCCTGCGAGGTCTCCAGCAGGAGGAGATCAGCTCCTCCTTCCACCAGACCGAGGGCCTGTTCGCAGTAAGCCTCGGACAGTTCGTCGAAGGTGATGCCTCCCGTCACCGAAATGGTCTTGGTGGTAGGGCCCATGGAGCCGGCGACAAATCGCGGTCTCTTCGGTGTGGACAACTGGTCAGCAACCTTTCTTGCCAGTTCGGCTGCCACCAGGTTTATCTTTCGGGCTTCGTGGGCAAGGTCGTACTCGGCCAGCACCACCGACGTGGCCCCAAAAGTATTGGTTTCCAGGATGTCTGCTCCGGCATCCAGGAAGTCCTCGTGGATATCGGCGATTACGTCGGGTCGGGTCAGGACCAGGTATTCATTGCAGCCTTCGTAATCGACTCCGCCGAAGTCTTCAGGTCCCAAATCTCTGGCCTGAATGGAGGTTCCCATCGCCCCGTCAACCACCAGAATTCGATGCCCAAGCAACGATTTCAGTTGATTTATACGGTCTGAATTATGCATATTTTCACTCGGGTTAATCCTTTTTGATTATGCCCAGCCTATAGGCCGGGGCGTGGGCGTGTCAAATTGAGCGAAGCCATCTTCAGGTAAGAGGGCCCCTCGAATTTCTGGATTTTCAGCTTTGAATTTCCAGTTGGCGCAGGCTACCCTATCAGCCTGCTCTATTTCTTAACAAATATAGTTCCAGGGACAGTTTAATCTGGAGGAAGAACCCTATGAAGTATCTGATAGTAGCGGACCCCGCGTTCATCGGTCACACTCCAAACCTGTTTGATTTTTTCGACCGGGGAAAGGTTGACTTACCGGATAACCGCGAAGACCGGGCGCGAGGTGTGATGTTGGGCCTTGCCGTGGGTAATTTGCTGGGCATTCCCGTTGAGGGCCTTTCCAGGGAGTCTATCAGGAGGCGACTTCCTAACGGTGTCAAGGAGATTGACCCGGGCGAGAAGCAGATGGCCATGGATGACGACCTGGCCCAGGCTGTTGATTTGGGTGGATCGTTACTGGATGGTGATGACGGACCTGTCAATGTTAACTGGGTGGAAAATTTCACTGAGAGGCTGGTGAGGTGGCGCCGGGAAAACGGCAGGGGGATTGGTATAACAACCTCAGCGGTGATTGAGTTGTTGGAGAACGGCGATCCCCCACCTGAAGCAGGGAAGGTCATCTACGACAAGAATGGTCAGATCGCTCCCAATGGCGCGGTCATGCGCTGTGCGCCAGTGGCGTTGCTCTGGCATTCCAGGCCGGCGCAACTCATTGAGGACAGCGCCGCATCTGCAATGGTCACCCACTATTCCCCCCTGTGCCAGTGGTCCTGCGTGATAATTAACGCTGCTATCGCTTTGCTATTGGACGGCATCGTTCCAGACTTTGCCTCCCTGGCTCGGGCCGCTGGCTCAGCCGGGGCTCCCTCTGAGGTAGCTGAGTGGGTAGAGGAAGTCGGACCGGACGTGGAGAGCCTCCGCTGGAACCATCGCCATATTGGGCATACCCTGCTCTGCATGCAGTTCGGCCTTTGGGCGGCTCAGACGCCCCTGGGCCTGGAGGAAGCGCTGGTGAAAGTCATGGACGCCGGGGGAGACTCCGACACCAACGGGGCCGTAGCCGGAGCGGTACTTGGCGCCCGCTACGGGGCATCAGCCATACCGGAGCGGTGGCTCAATTGCATTCCCCAGCGGGAACGCCTGGAAGAACTGGCGATGAGACTGTGGAACGCCGCCCCATAAGGACGGCGTTCGCAAAGGGTCAGGTGAAGCTGGGGCGGGCTTGATCAGGCAAACCTGGCGGCCAAAGCCTCGCGGTTAAGCTCCAGCCACCGAGAGTTCAACCTTACCCGTTCCAGGGACTGGCGAATGGTGCGTTCAGCCGCCGGGGCCGGGTGTTCCCTGAAGAAGTTCTCCGCTTCCTCGATCCTGGAAGCGTCCACAAAGTTGCCGCAGACGGTGACCAGGCGCATTATGCCGAATCCGCCCGAACCGTAGCGGCGGTCGAACTCGTCCCAGTTGTCCTGGACAAATTGCCAGGCTGGCTGCCGTCCCTTCAGGTTGGCGGCTACTGCGGTTACCACCGAGATCGTGTCCTGGGAGCGGACGTCGTCGGTCAGGGTCCGCCTCAGCGTCTCCTGGAGCAGTTCCGCCTGATTGAACCTGGAAAGGGCCAGCAGCAACCGGATCTTCTCTTCCTGCAGGTCGGCCTTTCGTTCCAGGTCCCAGAGCAGATTGTAGGTGTCGTCGTCGCCGGCCATGGCTGACAGTCCGTAAACGACGCCCCGCAGGTCGGGATGTACCGAAGAAGCGTCCTGCAAATACCCCTGTAGTCGCGTGGTTGCCTGGTTAAGCATTTCTTCGTCGCCATATCCCCCGGCCTGGCTGAGCACGGTGGAGCGCAGCAGGGCGTCTAGGTGTCCCTCGCCTTCCTGGGCATCCCATCCGATGCGACGGGCGGCGGGCCCAAACAGGTCACGGGCAAAGGACCGGAAGTTCTCGTGGCAGGGTTCGTCGGCTACCAGAAGCTCAATGTCTCTCAGGTTGCTGGCCAGATCACTCCAGACGGAAGCGTCGGTTTCATTTACGTAAGCCGCCGCGATGTCCAGGAACTGGGTTATGGGCAGCAGTCCGGCCTTGGACAGGGCATATGCGTCGTTTTGAATGCCCAGGCGGTCAGTGGCCGGGAGAGTCAGCGCACTAATGGCAGGAACCAGGCGCTGCCAGTCCTCTTCAGAATAGTTGACGCGGAAAAAGCCTGTCTGTGAAGGGTTGACCTTGAACCAGGAGTCGCCGCCGGCAGGCCTGGGCAATTGCACCTGCGTGCGGGGCTCGTTCATTACCAGGGACTCTACGTCGCCGCTGCCACTGCGTGAAACGCCTATTGGCACCTGCCAGACCTGGTCTTCAGGCTCGGAGTCTCCAAGGAGATTGTCGTAAACAAAGCGCTCCTGGGAAAGGTTCAGTTCCAGTTGGTCGCCAGCGTCTCGGGTTTCCACGCGCAGGACGGGATAGCCCATCTGACCCGTCCAGGTATTCATGATGGCGGTAACGGGCTGCTGGGAGGCGTTTTCCAGGGCAGCCCAAAGGTCTTCGGTACGGGCGTTGGCGTATTGGTTAGCGTCAAGGTACTGGTGCAACCCCTGGCGGAAGACCTCGGGAGTAAGGAATTGTTCCAGCATTCGGATGACCGAGGCGCCCTTGCTGTAGCTGATGGCATCGAACAACTGGCTGATCTCCGCCGGGTCCTTCACTTCCTGCTCAATAGGATGGGAGTTCTTCAGGCCATCCAGGCTGAGGGCCCGGTTAGTGTCCATGTTGACGAACTGAGTCCACATATCCCATTCGGGGAAGGCCCAGTCGGTGGCCTTGGTCCCCATCCACGAGGCAAAGCTCTCGTTGAGCCACAGGTCGTCCCACCAGTCCATCGTCACCAGGTCGCCGAACCACATGTGAGCCATTTCATGGGCCACCACTTCGGCCACGCGCTGCCTGGTGCCGGCCGACGAATTCTCCGGGTCAACCAGCAGGGCAGTTTCCCGGTATGTTATGCAGCCCCAGTTTTCCATGGCGCCGGCGGCAAAGTCCGGTATGGCAATGTGGTCCAGCTTTTCGAGGGGGTAAGGAATGCCAAAGTAATCGTTGAAGAAACCGAGCATGCGCGCCGAGGTTTCCAGGGCGAATCTACCCTGATCCTCCTTGCCGCGGGTGGTCCACACGCCGACGGTCGTGTTGCTTGCTGCTTCCTGTTCGATGTAGGTCAGGTCTCCCACCACAAAAGCCATGAGGTACGTGGACATGATGGGTGTGCGGCCGAACATGATGGACTTGAACCCGGCGTCCAGTCCTGCCTGTTCTAGGATGGGAGTGTTGGAGACGGCCACCATGCTGGCGGGAATGTTAAGGGTCAGCTGAAAGGTTGCCTTGCAGGCCGGTTCGTCCCAGCAGGGGAAGGCCCGGCGGGCGTCGGTGGCCTCGAACTGGGTTGTGGCCAGGTAACTTACTTCGCCCTCGGGGTTTACGTACTGGCTGCGGTAGAAACCACGGAGCTTGTCATTAAGCTCGCCCACGAACCGCAGATCCAGCTGGGCCGGTCCGCGTTCAATGGGATTCGGGAAAGCAAGGGTAACGGTTTCGTTCTCTTCGTCGAGGGTGATGGAAGAAGCCCGAATCCACTGGCCATCCTTGATGAGCATGCCCGCGGGCACGCGCAATTCCGTGGCGTTCAGGACAATCTCAGAGGTTGTTTCCAATACCTCAATATCAATAACTTCCAGCCCGTCAAAGGTGAAATTGTCCATGTCGGGCTGCAGAGTTATCTGGTAATGGGCAGGGCGTACATTGGCAGGTAGTACAACGGCGTCGGCGCTGGGCATTGTATGGCTCCTGTTAGCTGATTCGAATAGGGCCGGGGCTGAATTCCGGCGATGGTTTTCCGCTGGATGCGGGAATCCGTTGTCTATGATAAGCGCAGGCAGGTATGGGTTCAACCGGAGTTCTAATCAGGGCAATCGCGTTTTAAGAAAATTGCCGTTACGCAGGGACTAGAATCCATACACCTGCCCGCAGGCAAGCTTTCGGACCCGCAACCTGTTGGACGGGAAGGAATTGAGGCCCTTCGGCCGGGCTCAGGGCGACATGGTTTATGGCTTGGGGGGTCCGCCGTTGGCCAGATTGGCCGGTGGCGGGGGGCCCTCACCCCCGGCCCCTCTCCCATAGGGAGAGGGGAGAACTTCGGCATTGATGTTGGTTGCGGTTCTTTCAGGTTCCCTTGTTGTCAGGGTCAGGGGCGGGTTTCAAACCCGCCCCTACGGAAGAGGTTTTTTGTTTTTCCTGTTATTTCCTTTCATTTCCTGTTGTTTTGTAGCTGAGGGGTGGGGGTGGATGACAGGGTTATGACAGGGTGGTCTGCCGTTGGCCAGATTGCCCGGTGGCGGGGTTGCCCTCACCCCCGGCCCCTCTCCCATAGGGCGAGGGGGGAACTTCGGTTTTGATGTTGGTGGCGGTTGGCTGGGCATGGTATGTGGTATGGATTATAGATCCTTCGGCTGCGCTCAGGATGACAGGGTTTGTATTTGGGGTTGCCCTCACCCCTGGCCCCTCTCCCTTAGGGCGAGAGGGGATGTTTGGTATTGTCTTTTGATGGTAGGGGTGGGTTAGCCAGGGTAGGAAGGGGGTGGTGTCAGTGGGGGTGGCCCTCACCCCCGTGCCCCTGTCTCATAGGGCGAGGGGGGATGAAGTTTTTTCGCGAAGGGGGATGTCCTTCGGTAGGCGCAGGTCGAACGGGACTGCATTGCGGAGAGACTACCGATGGCGATGGTTGAGTTACCCCTGGCTTGTAATGTGGCGGCGATTTTAGGCCCCTCGGCTGCGCTCAGGGCGACATTGACTTGTGGGTTGGGGGATTGGGCCGCCCAGCATCGGGGCCGCAACCGGACAGTCGGGAGGGATTTGAGGTCCTTCGGCAGGCTCAGGGCGACATTGACTTGTGGGTTGGGGGATTGGACCGCCCAGCATCGGGGCCGCAACCGGACAGTCGGGAGGGATTTGAGGCCCTTCGGCAGGCTCAGGGCGACATGACTTGAGGCTCAGGGCGACATGACTTAAGGCTCAGGGCGACATGACTTATGCCTTGGTGGATGTCTGCCACTTATAGTCTGAATCTGACTACCCGCCTCCGTATCCATTTGCCTACAGGGAATTTGGTCCAATCTACGATGGAAGATCTGGCTAATGACTTTTGCTGTCAACCTCATAGGGGAATGTTATAATGGCCCGAACTTACGGAGGGCCCGTTTGCCCGCCGCTCCAATAGTACATTCTTATTGAGGGGAGAGAACTTTTCATGCCGCCACGGACGATGTTTGAGAAGATTTGGGACGCCCACGTGGTCCATGAGGAACCGGGGCAGCCTTCAATACTCTACATAGATTTGCACCTGATTCACGAGGTGACCACGCCCCAGGCATTCGAGGGCCTGCGGATGGCAGGGAGAAGCGTACGCCGCCCGGACCTGACGGTGGCCACCGTTGACCATAACACTCCAACGTGGGATCTTTCGCAACCCATCACGGATGAAATTTCCAAGGGTCAGCTGGATGCCATGACTGAAAATACCCGCGACTTCGGCTTGACCCTGTTTGACCGCTTCAGCCCCTACCAGGGTATCGTCCACGTAATTGGGCCGGACCTGGGTTACACGCTGCCGGGTAAGACCGTGGTATGCGGGGACAGCCACACATCCACGCACGGCGCCCTGGGTTGTTTCGCCGTGGGTATCGGCACTTCTGAAGTTGAGCACGTTCTGGCTACCCAGACCTTGCGCCAGTTCAAACCGAGGACCATGGAAGTTAGGGTCGATGGCCAGTTGCCCGCAGGTGTGGTAGCCAAGGACGTCATCCTGGGCATTATTGGTCAGATCGGAATTGGCGGAGGCGTGGGCCACGTGATTGAATACACGGGCGAGGCCATCCGCTCCCTCTCCATGGACGGCCGAATGACCGTCTGCAACATGAGCATTGAGGGCGGCGCCAGGGCCGGCATGATCGCCCCCGACGAAACCACCTTCAACTACATCAACGGACGCCAGTTCGCGCCCAAGGGCGAGGAATTCGAAAAGGCCGTGGATGAATGGCGAAGGCTGCCAACGGACGAGGGCGCCACTTTCGACAGGCTGGTGGAGATTGATGCAGCCTCCCTGGAGCCCTTTGTAACGTGGGGTACCAACCCGGGAATGGTTGCCAGGGTAAGCGACAGGGTCCCTGACCCGAACTCCTTCAGCGACCAGGCCCAGCGGGAAGCGGCAGAGAGGGCCCTGACCTATATGGACCTGGAGCCCGACACCCCCATTTCCGACATCAAGCTCGATCGCGTCTTTATCGGCGCCTGCACCAATTCTCGGCTGGAAGACCTCAGGGCTGCTGCCGAAGTAGTCAAGGGCCGCAAGGTGCATCCGGACGTTTACGCCATGGTGGTTCCGGGTTCGGCCCTGATTAAGGCTCAGGCCGAAGCTGAAGGGTTGGACCGGATCTTCACGGATGCGGGACTGGACTGGCGGGTGGCCGGCTGTTCCATGTGCCTGGGGATGAATCCCGACATCCTGGCCCCCGGCGAGCGCTGCGCTTCCACTTCCAACCGCAACTTTGAAGGCCGGCAAGGCAAGGGTGGCCGGACCCACCTGGTGAGTCCGCCCATGGCCGCAGCCGCAGCCATCACCGGACACTTTGTTGACATAAGGGAATGGTAGGAGTAGAGAACAATGGAACCTTTCATCAAGATTGACGGGGTGGCCGCTCCCCTGGATCGGGTCAACGTTGACACCGACGCAATTATCCCCGCGATTCACCTTAAGAGCATTCGGCGTACCGGTTACGGGCAGTTCCTGTTTGAACGATGGCGGTTCAACGAGGATGGAAGTCCCAGGCCTGAGTTTGTCCTCAACCAGCCCAGTTATGCCGGAGCCAGCGTCCTGATAGCTGGGAATAACTTCGGTTGTGGTTCGTCCCGTGAACATGCTCCCTGGGCTCTTGGAGAATACGGTATCAGGTGCGTGATAGCGCCCAGCTTCGCCGACATTTTCTTCAATAACTGCTTCCAGAATGGGCTGCTTCCCATAGTACTCCCCGAAGAGACGGTGCGGCAGCTGATGGACCTGGCCCTTGAGAACCCGGGGATTCGCCTGCACGTGGACCTGGAAGGCCAGCGGGTTTGGGATGAAAACGAGGAAATTGTGGCGCAGTTTGACGTGGACTCTTTCCGGCGCTACTGCCTGCTTAACGGGCTGGACGACATCGGATTGACCATGCAGCAGGAAGACAAAATCGCCGAGTTCGAGGCAAGCCAGGCCTGAGTCGAACCCGTTGGGCTGAGAGCGAAGGAGCCTTCCCGGAATCCAGGTATGCGAGGGGGTAGTTAATTGAATACTATTGAAGCCATTTCAGAAATTCTCAAACGGGAAGGGGTAGAATACCTGAGTTGTTTTCCGACCACCCCGGTAATTGAAGCGGCCGCGGCCGCCGGAATCCGTCCCATTGTATGCCGCCAGGAACGCGTGGGTGTGGGCATTGCCGATGGTTTCAGCCGCGTTACCGATGGCGAAATTCCGGGCGTGTTCGCCATGCAGTATGGCCCCGGCGCGGAGAACGCTTACCCTGGTGTGGCTACTGCATACTCTGATTCCACGCCGATCCTGTTGCTTCCCCTGGGCGAACCCCGGGAGCGGCAGGGCATTGCTCCCCACTTCAATTCCGTGCCTAACTACGCTGGCGTTACCAAGTACGTCGAGCAGATCAATTCCCCGTCCCGTACGACTCAGATAATGCGGCGGGCCTTCGCCGGGCTCCATCAGGGTCGCGTAGGGCCGGTTATGGTGGAGATTCCTTCGGATATCGCCCTCGAAGAGGTGGATGAGTCCGCTTTTTTCTGGAGTGGACGGGTACGGCGGACCCTGTCCCAGGGCAATCCCTCGGACGTGGAAACGGCGGCCCGAGCCCTGTGCAGCGCGCGTTATCCGGTGATTCACGCCGGGCAGGGTGTCCTGTACGCCCGGGCGTATGACGAGCTTATTGAACTGGCGGAGCTTCTGCAGGTTCCGGTGATGAGTACCCTGCTGGGCAAGAGCGCTTTCCCTGAGACCCATCCCCTGGCTCTGGGCAGTGGCTCGGGCGTCATGTCCGGTCCGGTTTACCACTTCGTGCGGCGGTCTGATGTTATTTTTGGTATCGGCTGCAGCTTCACCAAACACGGTATGTCAATGAACATCCCGCCGGGCAAGACCATAATCCACTCCACCAACGACCCCAGAGACATTAACAAGGACTATGACGTCGATATCCCCATAGTGGGAGATGCCAGGCTGGTGCTTCGCCAGATGATTGAGGCCTGCCGGGAAATCGTCGGCGACAGCCGCAAGAACGATGCCAGCGTGGCTGGCGAAATCCGCTCAGAGCGGGACGCGTGGTTGAACAACTGGGTACATAAGCTTAATGACGCGGGCACTCCCATCAACCCATACCGCATCATCAAGGACTTCATGCAGACTGTCCCGCCCAGCCAGGCCATAATCACCCACGACTCGGGAAGCCCCCGAGACCAAATTATGCCTTTCTACCGCACCGAGGGCCCTCGCTCTTACTTGGGCTGGGGCAAGTCCCACGGCCTGGGCACCGGGCTTGGACTGGTGATGGGCGCCAAGTTGGCCAAGCCGGAAAAGGTCTGCGTTAACTTCATGGGCGACGCCGCATTCGGCATGACCGGCCTCGACTTTGAGACCGCCGCCCGCTGCGGAATTCCCATTATTACGGTAGTCCTGAATAACTCCACCATGGCGGTGGAAACCTCTGCCATGGCGACCTCTCATGCCCTTTACGGCACCAGGGACCTGGGCGGAAACTACGCGGACATGGGTAGGGCCATGGGCGGCTATGCCGAGCGCGTTGAGGATCCCAATGACGTTGTCGGCGCTTTCCAGCGGGCCCGGCGGCAGACGGAAGAGGGGCGCGCAGTGTTGCTGGAGTTCATCACCAGCGCGGAGACTGAAACATCCCACCGGCGGGCCTTCTAACAGACCGGCCATTGAACGTCCACCTACAACTCTGATATCTCTGGTGTTTACAGGGCGGGTTTGTCACCCGCCCTAATTTTTTTGCGGAGGAATAAAAAATGCCACCACGTTCCAGGTACTTGTTCATTGCCAGCATGGATGTCCAGGCAGACAGAGAGGACCGTTTCAATGAAGTCTATAACACCGAGCATTGCCCCCTGCTTTCCCAGGTGCCGGGCGTGATTTCCGTGGCACGCTTTGAGACGCAGGAACTGGTAATGGTGATGGGTGGAGAGACCCGGCGTATCGTCATTGAAAACGAGCCTAAGCACCATGCCATGTACGAACTGGAGTCACCCGAAGTGCTAACCGGCGCCGGCTGGAGCGAGGCGGTAGATGCGGGAAGCTGGCCGGAAGATGTCCGGCCATACACTATGAACCGCCGGCACACGCTTCTGAAGCTGACTTACCCCGAAAGCTAGAGGCGGGCCACCAGGGCCCGCCTCCAACAATTTTCGTCGACGGTCCGGTCGGGCTAGCCCTGATTGGCGAGGGGTATAGTGGCTGTCACGCAGGGGACATCGCCGTAGGTTGCGGTGGTGTGCCCCTGGCCGGTGGTGTCTGCCACCAGTCGGGCATCGCCAGGGCCAAAGACGTGCTTGGAGCCGTCGCCCAGGCCAATTTCCAACTGTCCGGACAGAATAATCACATACTGGGCGCGAGGGGCCGGGTGCCAGTCCTGGAAGCGTCCTACCGGGGCCGCCCGGAACGTGATGGTTGTAGCATCCTGCGCGTTGGTCCAGTCCGGGGTGTTGTCCAAATCGATGGTCTCAACGTGAGTCTGCCCGTCGTCGCCAGTGTACATTCGATAGGTTCCCATATCAGTCCTCCTTCTAATTGAACTCTCTTTTTCCCTCTTAGATGGTCATTACGACCTTGATGATGCCGTCTTCCTGGTTCTCGTACATTTCAAAGGCCCTTTGAACTTCCTCAAAGGGAAGACGGTGGGTGAGCATCTCGCCGGGGTTGCACCAGCCACGGTGCTTCAGGTCAACCATGGTCCTTATGGGGGCCATAGGTTCCCGCAGTCGGCCGCCGGTTGTGGGAATCAATTCGGGCTGACGTTCCATCAGCAGGTTGTGTTCCACCGGTATGAACTCATCGCCCTGGATCCCGAAAACCATAACCTTTCCAAACTGGGCTACCAGCCGCAGGGCAGTATTGAAGCTGTCCGGGTAACCGGCAGCTTCTACCACAACGTCGGCTCCCCGGCCTCCGGTCAGTTCCTCGATAGCCTCGATGACGTTGACCTCGTCCGGGTTGAATGCATGGGTGGCGCCCATTTTCCTTGACCACTCCAGCCGGTAGTTTATGGGGTCAATACCTATCACCCGGTAGGCGCCCAGCCTAGCGCAAAGCATGGTGAACGACAGGCCAATGACTCCCTGCCCGACTACCACTACGTCCTTGCCCAGCAGGCTGCCCATTTGCTGCACGGAATAGAGGACAGTTCCCGATGGCTGACAAAGCACCCATTCGGCCATATCCCCATCGTCGGGCAGAGCGCACATCAAATCGGGACCCGAGGTAATGTACTCCACCAGACCGCCGGAGTTAGCGCCGCGGCCCGGGTAGATGATTACCCTCTGCCCTTCCCGGTACTCCTGGCACCTGCTTTCCACTACAACTCCCGCGCACTCGTGGCCCGGAACTCCCAATCGGCCCGGGTAGTGGTCCTCAGGAAACAGGTGGCTGTATTCGTGCCGGATGTCGCTTCCGCACACCGAGATCTTTTCGAGCTTAATCAGGCACTGGCCCTCTTCGGGAACAGGTACTTCTGCATCAATAATCTCAAACTGTCTGGGGCCAACCAGCCGGGCTGCTTTCATCTATCTCTGGCCTCCGAAAGGTATCCAAACAATGTTGGAAATATTTGCGCGGGAACAGGAACCTGCAAAAGCAGGTACCATTTCGTTAAGTTCAAGGTATTGGCCCGCAGATTCTCGCATCCAGCCGCTGCTCCCTGGCTGACACCGCTGCACTTGTGGTTTGCGGACTCCGGGAAAAGCATTTCAGTCGATATAGTTTTCCTTCGGGCCAAGAACCTTGTTCTCGGGTATCGGTTGGTTTAGTTTCTCTTCAATTCTCAGGGCCCAGGGCTTAAGGATGCCATACAAAGTGTCGTTGATGGGTGTTGGAACGCCGTATTCGCGCCCCATGCGAACGGCGGCGCCCGTAAGGCCATCCAATTCTACCGGACGTCCTTCCAGGAAATCCTTGCCCAGCGAGGACATTCCCGTTGCCGGGAAGTTATCCAGGGAAGTAAGGCACCAATCCAGGGAGTCGTCCATTATCGGCGCTCCCGAAGCCCGTCCCACTTCCAGGATTTCCTCAATGGCGCCCTGGATGATGGCCCTGGTTTCGGGGATGGACCGCATTTCGCCAAAAAGGGTTCGGGTAGCCGCGCCCACGGCGGCTGACCCAGCCAGGTAGGAGAATTTCTTCCAAAGCATGCCAGGCATATTCTCTTCAAGCTCGACCCGCCAGTTGGCTTCCTGAAAAACCGCGAGCAGTTTCTGGCACCGCTCCGTAATTCCCGGTTCCAGCTCGCCGAATGAGGCCCTTCCCGGCCCGCCCTGGGTAACAACGCCCGGCTCCCGAATTCGACCCTCCAGGTAACACGAACCGATCAAGACTCGTCCCCGGCCGAAAGCGTCCACCAGTTGCTGACTGTTATCTATTCCATTCTGCAGGGTCAACACCAGGGAATCCGGCCCCAGCAGAGGTTTGACGGAATCAATGGCATCGGAATTGTGGTACATCTTGACGGCGAACAGAACCAGGTCCTGGGTTTCGACTCCGCTGGTATCCTCGACTGCATTGCAGTGAACCGTGAAATCGCCATCGTTGGCGCTCTCTACCCGGAGGCCGTTGGCCCTGATCGCTTCCAGGTGGGGGCCGCGGGCAACGAAAGTCACTTCGTTGCCGGCCCGGGCCAGCAAGCCACCAAAATAGCCTCCAACACCGCCGGTGCCCATTACTGCGATTTTCATTCCTGTAATCCTCGCGCTGGAAATTCCTGTATTAGCCGGCCAGTCTGTCGGTTCAGATACTATTGCCCAACAGGATAGCCGTATTCTTCTCGCAGGTCCCGTTTCATGACCTTGCCCATAACGTTGCGGGGCAACTGGTCCACGAAGACAACTGACCGGGGCCGCTTGAAACTGGCCAGGCGCCGGGAACAGTGGTCAATCAGATCAGTTTCGCCAACTTCGCCCGAGCGTCGTACCACCAGGGCCCGCACCTCTTCGCCCCACTCCAGGTCAGGCACCCCAATGATGGCGGCCTCTTCCACCTGGGGATGGGACATCAATACCTGCTCCACCTCTTCGGGGGAAATCATTTCCCCGCCACGCTTGATGAAATCCCTGGCGCGGCCGGAGAGATAGATATAGTCATCTTCGTCCTGGTAGGCCAGGTCTCCGGTATATATCCAGCCGTCCCTTATGGCGTCCACGGTGGCGTCCTGTTGCTGCCAGTAGCCCTTCATCATTCGGGCACCCCGGGCTACAATCTCGCCGACTTCGCCCTGGACAACCGGCGCGCCCTCTTCGTTGACAATCATTACTTCCACGTCGTCCAGCGGCTTGCCGATAGAGGAAAGGCGTCGAAGCTTTACCTCCACCTCATCAGGAGTTCCATCCAGGACATGATCCTCCGGCGGAAGCATGGTAATGGTGGAAGCGGTTTCCGTCTGACCAAAGGCGTTAATAAAGCGGACGCCCGGAAATTCCCCGATGGCCTGTCGGATGACCGGTACCGGCATAGGCGCTGCGCCGTACGTGACAACCCGAAGGGAGCTCAGGTCATAGTCATGGAATCCAGGAAAGTCCATTAACCGCTTCAGCATCGTTGGCACCAGCATTGCCCGGTTCACCTGCGACTCCTGGACCAGCGTTAGCCATTCCTCGGGGTCGAACTGGCGCATGATTGCCAAGGTTCGACCACCATAAACGGCCGCCAGCGCTCCCTGGAGTCCCGCAATGTGGTAAAGGGGCACGGTCAGCAGGTTAGTTTCCTCGATCTCCGGGTCTGCCGGCTCCACTGTGGCCAGCAGGTAGGAGGCAAAACTGTCGTGGGTTAACTGCACGCCTTTTGGGATGCTCGTCGTGCCGGAGGTGAACATAATAACGGTAGTGTCGTCGTTGTCGCCTTCCGGGAAATGCATCTCGTCCGGGGGGGCCTGAAGCAACTCCTCGTAGGAGTGCTGGCCCGGCCCTGAAGCGCTGTCCATCGTCACCACCTGCTCCGGCGAGAGCCAATCCAGCCCCTCGATTAATGGCAAGTATCTCTCTCCAATAAACAGGACTTTGGGACTGGCAATTTCCAGCATCTGGGCCAGTTCCTCGGCCTTGGCACGGAAGTTCAGGGGCACATAGACCGCATCGAGAAGGGCGGTGGCGAAATAGAGTTCGACGTTCTGGTGAGTGTTCACCTGCATGGTGGCCACACGGTCGCCGGACGCAACTCCCAGGTCCGCCATGGCATTGGCCAGGCGATTTACCCGTTCCTGAACCTGGCTGAAGGTGAATTGTTCTCCTTCGAACATCAGAGCAGGTCGGTCGGGCACAATCGCTCCCGCAATTAGTAGGAACTCGGAAGTGTTCATTCAGTCACCATTGTCGCGTCATGCGGAAAAGAACCCCGAATTTAATCGACTCTTTCCCTGGAAGCTGGTTGGCTCAGGATATTGCTGATATCTGTACCATGGGCCCGGTAGGCTATCTGGGCCAGCCTGTTCTCCAGCGCCAACCCGTCGGCGAGACTCAGGTCCATTCCTTCACGGATGCACTTCTTTATTGGTCCGGTTGCCTCCCCTGGCAACCGGCAGAATACCTCTGCCAGGTCCCAGGCCGCGGACTGCAATTCATCCGTTGCCACCACCCGGGTGACAAGGCCCAGAGCCTGCGCCTCGTTCGCTCCGAACCGGCGGCCTGTCAAGAGAAGGTCCATGGCCGCTGATGTTCCGAAATTCCGGGGAAGTGTCTGGCTTCCCCCTGCCGCCGGAATCATACCCAGCCTAACCTCCGGCATGGCAAATACCGCATCGTCGGAGACAATGCGCAGGTCACAGAATAGAGCAATTTCAATTCCAGAACCTATGCAGTATCCGTGAATGGCGGCAATGGAAGGAATCCGAAGTTTATTCAGTTGTCCCCACACGTCCCGCTGCCAGCGCACCTGACGCGCCTCAACCTGCGAGGGAGCAGTTCCGAACTCTGTCAGGTCAGCCCCGGCGCAAAAGGCGCGGCCCTGGCCCGATATTATAAGGGCTTTGACCTCGTCGTCGTACTGGACTGCGGTCAAGGCTTCGCTAAAGTCGTCCCGCATCTGAATGTTATAGGAATTGAGGGCCCCGGGCCGATTCAGGGAAATGCGGGCGACCTCGCCATGCTTCTCAAAGATGAGAGTCTGGTATCCAGACATGGATGTCAGCCTTGCCACAGGTCGCGGGGCATGGCGCGCCGGTACAGTTCTTCCAGTTCCACTTCGGTATAACGGAGGCCCACATTTTCGAGCACATGGGCGTCGCTGACCTCCACCGTCATTAGAGAGTGGGCGTCGGCGACTTCCTGGACCAGCGGCTTCCGGATATGCCAGTTGTGGATATAGTTGTCTATCTCAATGGCATGGACGTTTTCTTCGATGATGATATTGGGAGAGTAATAGCCAGGGTGGCAGTAGATGCGGAAAACTCCGCCTTCGGGCAGCAGCAACTCGCTGACCTGGTATTCGTCAAACGGGCTGTGGGGAGGGCGAATTTCAATCTCCCAGCCTGGAATAATAATTACCTCGCCCGGGAAGTGCTCTTCTACAAGTTCCCGAAATTCTGCGCCCCACTGCCAATTGTGGTGGTCGGTAATTGCAATGCCGTCAATTCCGCTTTCCTTAATCCGATTAACAACCTTCTCCGCAATGGAAAGCGAAGGGGGCTGAAAGTTGAATGCTTCCCAGATGTGGGTGTGCAGGTCCAGTTTGACTTTCAAGAGCGTGAAATCCTTTCGTTTTCGATTCAGGCGCCGGTATAGCGAGGTGGACGCTTCCCCTTAAAGGATGCTATCCCTTCGGCACGGTCTGACGTGCTATGCAGGATAACACTCAGGTCCGCCTCCAGACCCAATCCCTGGTCCAGGGTCAGGTCCATCCCCTTGGTTACCGTTTCCTTGGCAAGCCGTGCGGCAATGGGCGCCGCGGCGAGAACCTGGCCCACCAATTCCGTGGTGGAGGCTTCCAGTTGGTCCGCTGGGACCACCCGGTTAACCAACCCGATGCGGAGAGCCTCTTCGGGGCCCACCTTGCGGCCGGTTAGGGCCATATCCAGCGCCCATGCCGGCCCGACCAGCCTGGGCAAACGCTGGGTGCCGCCGTCCCATGGCATCGTTGGCTTGCCTGGTTCCCAAAGGGCGAATCCGGCGGATTCAGAGGCAATTCTCAGGTCTCCGGCTAATGCCAGTTCCAGTCCGTGACCAATAGCATCCCCATTCAAAACTATAAGCACCGGGACTGGCAGCGCCGCCAGGCAGTCTGCCACGCGCATGGAAGCGAGTCGTCCTGAAACCTCACCTTCAAGGTCGGCCACCGAAGCCCGACCCACAGAAAATGTGCTTCCCGAACCGGTTACTACCAGCAGGCGGCAGGCGTTATCCTGTCCTGTAATCCGGCAGGCGTCCCTGATCTCTTCCGCCATTTCTGCGTCAATGCAGTTCCCGTTGTCGAAATTGGTCAGGCGCATAGTTGCCCAATGCCCATTGGCAACGGCCTCATACTCGAGCGCTATGTGGCGATAAGGAATGGCGGAATCCTTCACAGAGACTGCATAATGCAATGGCTAAATACTAAGTGGCGGATAATATCTTGACAAGTGGTAGCGCCTTTATTACGATGAATTAGCAGTCTCCCGTTGAGACTGCTAAAAGAGTGTAAACACACAGTTTAGATTGGAAAGGAGGAATGAGAAATTACCATGGCTAATTTTGCTCCACTAGGGGAGCGGATAATTATCAAACCCATTGAACAAGAGCAGACCACCCGCGGTGGGATTTTCCTGCCCGACACGGCCAAGGAAAAGCCTCAGGAAGGCGAAGTTATAGCCGTAGGCCCGGGCCGCGCCACCGACGAAGGTAGCCGCATTCCCATGGAACTTAACGTGGGTGACCGCGTAATTTACTCCAAGTTTGCCGGTACCGAGTATAAGGACGGCGACGACGACTATCTGATCATGCGCGAAAGCGACGTTCTCGCCAAGATTTCCTAATCGAGATTCGCCGCCCTTCCTTTGCCGGATCGAAAGGTCCGGACACTGTCAGAAACCGATAAATCGCTAAAGCAAAATTCATCGCAGGAGGTTTAGGATGCCCGCAAAGAAAATGGCTTACTCGGAAGAAGCTCGCAAGACGCTTCGAGTAGGTATTGATACCCTGGCCGAATCAGTAAAGGTTACCTTGGGTCCCAAGGGACGCAACGTAGTCCTGGACAAGAAGTTTGGTCCTCCCTTGGTCTGCAGCGATGGCGTGACCATTGCCAAGGAAATTGAGCTTCCCGACGCCTTTGAAAACATGGGCGCTCAGCTTCTGAAGGAAGCCGCCACCAAGACCAACGACGCTGCCGGTGACGGCACCACTACCTCTATCGTGCTGGCTCAGAGCCTCATCAACGAAGGCTTCAAGAACGTTACCGCCGGCGCCAACCCCATGGCCATCAAGCGCGGTATTGAGCAGGCCGTTGCTTCCGTAGTGGAAGAACTTCGCGGCATGGCCCAGCCCGTAGAGACCCGCGACCGCATCGGTCAGGTCGCCAGCCTGTCCGCCCACGAAGACGCCATCGGCGAGACCATCGCCGAAGCCATGGAGAAGGTCGGAAAGGATGGCGTAATCACCGTCGAAGAGTCCAAGGGTCTGTCCGACGAGATCGAATACGTGGAAGGCATGCAGGTCGACCGCGGCTACATCTCTCCCTACTTCATCACCAACTCTGACCGCATGGAAGCCGTCATTGAAGACGCTGCCCTGATCATCACTGACAAGAAGATCTCAGCTGTCGCTGACCTGCTACCCGCCCTGGAAAAGCTGCTCCAGGTTGGCCGCAAGAACGTCGTGGTAATCAGTGAGGATGTGGACGGCGAAGCCCTGGCCACCCTGGTGGTCAACAAGCTGCGCGGGACCCTGAACATCCTGGCCGTCAAGGCGCCCGGTTTCGGCGACCGCCGCAAGGCCATGCTGGAAGACATCGCCATCCTGACCGGCGGCACCGTCGTCAGCGAAGAGACCGGCCGCAAGCTGGACTCCGCCGTTGTCGAGGACTTCGGCCAGGCCCGCCGGGTAAGCTCCACCAAGGACGAGACCACCATAGTAGAGGGTCGCGGTTCCGAGGAAGCTATCCAGGCCCGCATTAACCAGATCAAGACCCAGATCGAAGAGACCACCTCCGAGTTCGACCGGGAAAAGCTGCAGGAGCGCATGGCCAAGCTGTCCGGCGGCGTTGCTGTCATCAAGGTCGGCGCTGCCACCGAGATCGAGCTTAAGGAGCGCAAGGCCCGAGTCGAGGATGCCCTGTCCGCCACCCGCTCCGCAGTCGAAGAGGGCATCGTCCCTGGTGGTGGAGTTGCTCTGGTCCGCGCCCAGCGCGCCCTGGACAGCATCAGCGGCCTGACCGATGACGAAGAGGTCGGTGTCAACATTATTCGTCGCTCCCTGGAGCAGCCGCTGAAGCTCATCGTCGAGAACGCCGGTTCCGAAGGCGCCGTCGTCCTTAACCAGGTCAAACAGCAGGCCGACGACTACGGTTACGACGCCGACATCGGCGAGTTTGGCCCCATGATGGAGCGCGGCATCGTTGACCCGGTAAAGGTCACCCGGTACGCGCTGCAGAACGCTGCCAGCGTCGCTGCCATGGTACTGACCACCGAGTCCATGATTACCGAGATTCCTGAGCCGGCTTCCGCTGCCCCGGCGATGCCGCCGATGGACTACTAGTCCAGCAGGTACGGCAAAGGGACATACGAGTCTATAGTTCGACCGCCCCGGGCAACCGGGGCGGTTTTCTATTGCCGGGAATTTGCTCTTTTACCCTGTAAAGGATTGCTGGTAGAATTGGCCAAACGTTCAAGGAGAGCAAAATTGCCCCAGGGGAAGTTATACGACTCGCCACAGGCTGCGCTGGCTGACGTCCAGGATGGCTCCACGATCTTGGTAGCGGGTTTCGCGGGGCATGGAGTCGCAGAGCGCTTGTTGGTCGCCTTATTGGAAGGCGGAAGCAAAGACCTGACTCTGGTTTACCGGGATGGCCCCTATGCAAGCTTGGGGTCGGGCCCGCTGCCAGCCATCGAAAACCTCGTATCCAACGGCCAGGTCGCGAAAATAATATCCCCCATACCTTTTTCGCCGGGCAGTGGTGGCGCCATTGAAGAGAGCTGGCAAGCAGGTTGGCTGGATATTGAGATAGTTCCCCAAGGTGTATTGGTAGAGCGGCTACGTGCGGGAGGCGCTGGCATAGGCGGTGTCTTTCTTCCTACCGCAGTGGGCACAAGGTTTGGAGCGGACAAGGAAAAGCGCTCTTTCCTCCAGGGCGAAGCTGTTCTGGAGTTGCCGCTGAAGGCGGACTATTCCCTCATCAAGGTAGCTGCGGCTGATACCCTGGGCAACGCCATTTATGACGGGTCAGGCCGTAACTGGGCTCCTGTTATGGCAATGGCCGCCCGTATTACCGTCGCCGAGGCGGGCCTCATAGTTGAACCGGGAGAGCTGGACCCCGAAGCTATCATATCCCCTGGTATTTTTGTAAATCGGTTAGTGGCATCTGACTGAACCCCATTTCTCCTTCCACAAGGACAAACATGCCTCCCAGATTGGACGAACTTACAATGGCCCGCAGGGCCGCATCTGAACTCGAACCGGGCCAGGTGGTTGCGCTGGGTTCCGGTTTGCCGGTTTCTGTGGCGGCGGTGTTACCACCTGATGCTGCTGTGCAGCTTCTGTCCGATGCGGGAGCGTTGGGATATGGCGCTTCCAGTGATGGCCACTCATCCACCGGACCTGCCCTTGCCAGTCCTGATGGCAGACCTGTAGCCCTGCAGCGGGGTGGCGCAGTTGTGGGTATGGTGGATTGGGCTGCAATGCTACGGGGGGGCCATGTGGACGTTGCGTTAGTGCAGCCAGCGCGGGTGTACGCTTCTGGGGACCTCCTGGGGTGGACAACTGCGGCGACGCCGGGCCTTTTCGCCCCGGGCAGAACCGTGGACCTGTCCGCCGGGGGGCGCAAAGTAATTGCCATGCTTCCCCACACCGGCAGCGATGGCAGCCCCAACATTGTCGCCGATTCCAGCCCGGTAGCTGATGGACGCGGTTGCGTCAACGTCATCATTACCGACATCGCCGTAATCCGAGTGGAAAGCGGGGCCCTGGTTCTCTCGGAAGTTGCCCCGGGCTGGAGTTACGACGAGGTAGCGGCTGTGACCGGCGCACCGCTTGCCCAGGCCAGTAATCTGAAAGAGATAGCGCCCAATCTGGAAGCGTTGAACGCTGAGCGAGCCGGAAAGGTCTTTTCCGATGGCCCGTCAGCTATCGCAGACCTGCATGATGGGGCTACGGTAATGATTGACGGCTTTGGTGGTCCTGGCGGCATGGCCCATTATCTGTTGGTTTCCCTCAGGGACCAGGGCACCAGGGGACTTACCATAATTAGCAACACCATTGGAATTGCGCGCTCCGTGAATTTCGGCACGCCCCCGGGCAAACTGGCCATAGACCATTCCATACTTGTTGACAATGGCCAGGTGGCAAAGGCCATTGCCACCTATCCCGTGTCGCCGTCAATGTCCAACCCCAGTTCTTTTGAACTGGCCTATCGACGCGGGGACGTTGAGCTGGAACTTGTCCCCCAGGGCACCCTGGCCGAGCGGTTGCGGGCCGGCGGAGCAGGTATCTACGCCTTCTACACCCCCACCGGCGCCGGCACGCTGATCGCGGAGGGCAAGGAGTCGCGAGTAATAGATGGGAAGGAATACATCCTGGAACAGGCGCTGACAGCTGATTTCTGCCTTATTCGAGGCCACAAGGCTGATACTATGGGCAATGTGGTTTACAAGGGGACTTCCAGGAACTTTAACGCGGTAATGGCTCCCTCCGCCCGTATTACCATCGTCGAAGTGGACGAGGTAGTAGAGCCTGGTGAACTGGACCCGGAGTTGATTGTAACGCCCGGCATGTACGTTGACCGGCTGGTAGTACGTCCCGAAGGATTCTCACCGTACGAATAGGCGCCGGTGGGCGCCCAATTGGCGAGGCAACACCATGGTTGATGAAAAAGAACGTTTGCCGCGGGAAGTAGTAGCCATGCGGGTGGCCAAGGAACTGCCCGACGGCGGCTTCGTAAACCTGGGCATTGGCATTCCCACCCTGGTATCAAACTTCATACCCGATGGCAGCGTCGTCTTCTATCACAGCGAGAGTGGAGTTCTTAATTGCGGGCCACTGGCAGAGGAGGACGAACAGGACATTGACCTGATCAATGCCGGCGGACAGTTTCTGCAGATGGTGCCCGGGATGGCCTTCTTCAGCACCGTGGATGGATTCGCCATGATCAGGGGTGGTCATGTGGACGTTACCGTCCTGGGCGCCCACCAGGTTTCTGCCACGGGAGACCTGGCAAACTGGATGTTGCCCGAGCGAGGAGTGGGCAATATCGGTGGCGCCATGGATTTGGCGGCCGGCGCCAAGCAGGTCATTGTGGCCATGGAACATACCGACCGCCAAAACAATGCCAAGATAGTCCAGGACTGTACCTACCCAATCACGGGAAAGGGTTGCGTGTCCCTGATAGTGACTGACTTGGCGGTGATGCAGCCTACACCTGAGGGACTGGTCCTGAAAGAGGTTGCTCCGGGCTGGACGGTTGAGGAAGTGCAGGAACTTACGGCGGCAAATCTGATAGCTGCGTCTGACCTGAAAGAGTACGAGCTGTAGAGTAACTCTGAAGAAGTCCAGGGGCAGTATGGCCGGTCGGCCAGAACGGTAGACGCTGGCGCCCGGATCTTATTTTCTCCGATCTTCGTTTTGTCCTAAGGATTTGCCCAGGTAGCTCCGCGGCTTATATCTCCAGTTTGCGTTTCCCCCTCCCTTGATGCCTGATTAGCACCCCGGCGGATAGCTCTTTCTCGACACTTGGTTCCCTGATGGGTCAAATAGACCGGCTGTGTCCGGGTTTGAGTTGTTCCATATGGACCGGCCATAGTCAAAGGAGAAGCCGCCCCACTCGGGGTGAACCTGGTTGGTGTAAATCCTGACGCTTCCCCCGGGCGCAATGCTGTAGGATTCACCAAATGTAAACATCTGTCCTCTGTCATCCAGATCGACCAACGTCCATCCCCTCAAGTCTGCCGCGACGCTTCCCTGGTTAGTCAACTGTACATACTCGTCCGCCTCGGATCTGGGTACTTCTCCATCGAAAAAGATGCACTCGATAATTACATCACCTTGAGCGGTACCCGGTGGCTGAGGGGTAGCCGGAGGCGCTGGAGTGGGAGTCGCCGTTGGCGCCGCTGTCGCCGTTGCCAAGGGCGTGGGTATGGGGGTTACTGCCCGCGCGGGGACTACCTCGACCGTAGAGGGCGGCAAAGGGCTGGGACCCGGCATCTGGGTGTTGTTCCCTGGCGCGACCGGTGATGGAGTCGGGTCGAATACCGGAGCTGCCAGCACAAGGGCTGATGCGACGAAATTCCGGGGTTCAGGGTACTGAATAACTATCCCATCTCCGGTTGACGTGGCCTCTGGCTCTATTTGATGTACAAGACTGGGGGCTTTGGGCGCCACCAGGCTCCCAGCCGCTGTTACGAACGGAATGATAGTGGGAGAATCTCCCGGCAATGGGATGGCCGGCACATCCGGTTTATGGGCGGAAGTGGAAACGGGCCCTGACTGCCCTCGCGAAGTCGGCAAAATGACGAGAGGCTCCTGCCGGCTTGCGGTCATTGTGGGCAAAGGTAAAGAGAATGGCGTGGGAATTGGCATTGGATTGACCAGCAGACTGGGCCCGCCATCCTGCACCGTAACGGATGCCGTCAGGGTAGGTGATACTGTACCTGGTCGAGTCTGCTGGGTATCGTCGGGCCCTTCTGGACCGCAGCCTGTCGATAGGGAAAAGACCGCCGCTGCTGTTAACACCAGGGAGAATACCATTACTGCTGTTTGTGGACACTTAACTGGCACGGTATCGGAATTTAATCCTGCCTTCCGGATATTGCAATGCCTAGTGTGCCGAGTCATTAACGCGTTTTCCCTACTAATTGCACCGAAGTTAATTTGCCAAATGTTTACGCCGTGCTATAATCGGGATACCTAGACAGTCGGCCGTAATGGCAGGCTGTTGCCTGGATTTGCCGTATCATCAGTGTGGCAGGTCCATTTCGGAGCCGTCGGCGGATGATGTGAGGTTGGTGTTACGGCCCGCAGGGTTCGACCCCGAAACAGGGGTCGATGGATCTCAGGCGTACTCAGACATCAGGACACCTCATATTAATCAGGAGGATTAACGTGGACAAAGGAAGTGTGATCTTCAACGCCGGTGCAGTGGACATTACCCTGGAGTACCGGGAACTCATGCCTGATCAGGGCCTGTGCGTACAGGTTTTTGGCGAAGTTGGCGGCGAGGACGTAGAAATCCTTCGCTTTGACTGCTTTGACCAGATGCCCCACTACCACTATGGTCCCGCCAATAACAACATCCGGTTGAACATGGACAAGACTACGGTCGGCAATCCTTTCGGTTGGACCGTGAACCATCTTCGGACCAAGTTGCCAGAGATGATTCGCCGCTCGGGCTATGACGATCTGGCTGACGCGGTAGAAGCTAACCCTGTTTCCTCGGAGACTCTGGACGCCGTGGAAAACAAAGGTCGCGAGATGTCCGTGAATATGCGCCGGACCGTGACTCATATGTTCGAGCGTATGCTGGACGACGATGTATTCACCGTTGGCAACCTGCGCATCGGTCTGGAGTACCGGATTCTCCCCCAGGCCAACACTGAGGGCCTGGCCATTCACGTCCTCTCCGACGTGGCCGGTCAGAACGTGGAGTTGCTGGCTTTTGACTGCTTCATCAACGGCCCCCACTACCACTATGGCCCCCGCAACCAGGACATCCGGATTTATTGGGACACCACCACCTCCGGTGAGACCCTGCGCTGGACCCTGGACCAGTTCTATGCCGGCAACATGAAGAAGATGATAGACCGCGCCGGCTACCCCACCATCGCCAACGATGTGGACGAGGTTTTGCTGCAGGCCACTATGCCCGCCATCGAGAAGCGAGCCCTGGAACTGGTGATGGAAAACCAGAACCGGGACAACGACCCCAAGGCTGCCCTGCTGAAGGAAATTGAGACCCTGCGGGAGCGAGTAGCCGCTCTGTAAGACTCCGTCTTCAGATTACAGGCCAATCGGCAACGGCCCGGCGTAATCGCCGGGCCGTTTTGCATTGTTGGATTATCGGACTCAGAAACGAGAACCGGGATATTCTGCCTCCGGTCCCTACATCATCGTGTATCCGCCGCTGACGCTCAGGGTCTGGCCAGTCACGAAGCTGGCTGCATCAGATGCCAGGAATACCACCGCGTTGGCAATTTCACTGGCCTTTCCCATCCGCCTCAGAATGTACGCCCGCTCCACTCGTTCCAATACGTCATCGGTGAATATGTCTCGCATCTGGTTCCACATGCTCTCCGGGCTGATTTCCTCGTCCTCTGGGGGAACTATCAGGCCGGGACACACCACATTCAGGCGCAGTCCATACCGCCCGGTTTCCCTGGCAATTGCTTTGCTCAGGGCAATGACACCACCCTTGCACGCTGAATACACTGCCTCCCGGTACTCGCCCATTCTTCCCGCGTCGGAACTGATGCTGACGATAGACCCCGCCTGCCGTTCAATCATGTGGGGCAGCACTGCATGAATACAGTTGATGGGACTCCAGAGGTTAACCGCAACCTCTTTTTCGTGTTCTTCCCTTGGCTTCTCCATGAACAGGCGGTCGACAGTCCAGCCCACGTTGTTCACCAGTACGTCCACGCTGCCGAATTCGGCCACGGACTGTTCCACCATTGCCTCAACCTGGGCCCGGTCGGTTACGTCCGTTTGAATTACCCTGGCCAGGCTGCCGGTATTCATCCTGGCGACTTCAGCCGCTACCAGTTCGCCCTGAGCCGGGGCCAGTTCAGCAATGGTGATATTGGCGCCCTCGGCGGCAAAGGCGTGGACGATGGCCCGGCCGATGTTGGAGCCACCGCCGGTAATGATTACATTCTTGCCCTTAAGGCCTAGTTCCATGTTTGAACTCCTTGTGAACCGCCGAACGACTTGATAACTGGAAGGGCCAGGTCGGGGAATTAACCACTTGAGGGGCAGGGCCCCTATTGTGGCCCGGGGATCTTGGGGATGCCTCCAAACCGCAGGCGTAGCAGTCCCTTGATGTCTTCCAGGGCGGTATTAGTAATGTTGACGGTGCTGCTGGGGTCATCGTCCCACTTCACCGGAATGGACATAATGCGGTAGCCTCGTTTGGCGGCAATAATCAACAACTCCGTGTCGAAGAACCAGTTGTTGTTCTCGATGTAGGGGATAATGGTTCTGGCGGTCTGCCGGGTAAGGGCCTTGAACCCACACTGGGCATCCGGAAAGCTAGTGAAGAACATGGACTTGATCAGAAGGTTATAGCTCCGGGATATGAACTCCCGCTTGAAGGAACGCGTAACCTGCGAATCCTGGCTGAGACGACTGCCGGTTGCCACATCGTATCCGGATTCCAGCGCGGCTATCAGTTGGGGGAAGTGGGACAAGTCGGTGGAAAGGTCAACGTCCATATAGCTAACAATGTCGGCATTGCTGTTGAGCCAGGCTGCCTTAAGGGCCCGGCCTCGACCCTTCTGAGGCAAAGAAAAGTAGCTGACTCTCTCATATTTGCGGGACAGCGCCTCCGACACTTCCCTCGTTCCGTCAATGGAAGCATTGTCGGCAATAATGACATGCCAGCGGTTTACGAGGTTGTCGGCCAGGAAGGCAGTAAGGCGGTCTATGCTCTCCGGCAGTGCTTCTTCCTCGTTATAAACAGGCACGACCACATCCACCGAGGCAGACATCAGCACTGCCTCCCGAAGGGGAAGCCCCAGCGACTGTCGCTGGGCACGAGCACCAGCTTTCCGGGGAACATGGAGACCGCAGGCATCAGTGTCGGAAGTGGCGAACGCCGGTGAAGACCATTGCCAGGCCATGGTTATTGGCGGCCGCAATGACCTCTTCGTCCCGAATAGAACCACCGGGCTGGATTATGGCGGTTACGCCGGCCTCAGCAGCCAGTTCGATGTTGTCTGGGAAGGGGAAGAAGGCATCCGATGCCAGCACACAGCCTTTGGCCTTCTCACCTGCAATCCGTTGGGACAGGTGAACGCTTACTACCCGGTTGGGCTGACCTGCTCCCATACCGACCAGGGTCCGGTTCCTGGCGAAGACTATTGCATTGGATTTGATGTGTTTGCAGGCCACCCAGGCGAAAGCCAGGTCGTCCATTTCCGCCTCGGTGGGCGCTCGCTCCGTAGCCGTACTCCACTCAGTTGCGGATTCTGAGATTGTGTCAGGGGTCTGGATAAGAACGCCGCCGGTAATGGGACGAATATCCAGGTCAATGCCGCCAAGTTCCGAGCCGCCGGCATCCACTTCCAGCACACGAAGATTGCGTTTTTTCTGGAGAATCTCGAGGGCTTCGGATTCGTATCGGGGAGCCACTACTACCTCGTAGAAAACCGGATTCATCGCCTCTGCGGCAGCTGCCGTGACGGTACGATTAAAGCCTACAATGCCGCCAAAGGCGGAAACCGTGTCCCCTTCGTAGGCCTGGAGATAGGCCTGGGACAGAACGTCGTGGCTGGAAAGCCCGCAAGGGTTTGCGTGCTTGATTACTGCCACAGTGGGTTGTGCAAAGTCGCTTGCAGTACGCCAAGCTGCGTCCGCATCCATCAGATTGTTGTAGGATAGCTCCCTTCCATGTAACTGGCGGGCCGAAGCAATGCCTCCTCCGGAGGCGCCTGACGGTACATAGAGACCTCCCTGCTGGTGGGGGTTCTCTCCGTACCGGAGGGTGGTAATCTGGTCGAACGTCAGGTTGAGCTTTTCCGGAAGCGATGAGTCTTCCTGTTGCTCGGTCAAGTATCCGGCGACGGTGGCGTCATATTCGGCCACATGCTGGAAGGCTTTGGCCGCCAGGCTGCGGCGTTCCTGTTCGGACAACCCTTCGCCGGCTAGGCGTTCTGCCACCCATCCGTAGTCCTCTGGGTCCACGACCACTGCCACCGAGGGGAAGTTTTTGGCGGCGGCCCGCAGCATTGTAGGCCCGCCTATGTCAATGTTCTCCAGCGCGTCGTCCAGGGTAACGTCGGGCTCGCTTATGGTTGCCGCGAAGGGGTACAGATTTCCCACAATCAGGTCTATGGCGCTGATGCCGTTGCTTTCCAGTTCCTGCATGTGGGCCGGAAGGTCCCGGCGGGCAAGGATTCCGCCGTGGACCACGGGGTGCAGGGTTTTGACGCGGCCATCCAGGATCTCGGGAGACCCGGTGACATCGGAAACCTGGCGGACCGGCAATCCTCCTTCTTCGGCCAGGGTGCGGTGAGTGCCTCCAGTACTGACCAGTTCAAACCCGGCGTCCACTAATTGCTGTCCAAACTCCACAATGCCGGTCTTGTCGAATACGCTAAGTAATGCTCTCAATGGATATATCCTCGCTAAACACCTGTAATTTGCGGGACCTGCTAACTCTAAAAGTTGAATGTCCAGGCATTCAATTAACCGGACAGAAATACCTGCTGGTCGCCGGTTCGTTCTACGATTTCACCAACTACAACTGCGTCAGGCGCGGCGTCGCTGATTTTGTCGAATAGGTCCTGCTGGCATACGGCTACCATGCCAAGCCCCATGTTAAAAACCCGGTACATTTCTTCGTCAGAAATCTTGCCTTCCTTTTGAATCAGCGAAAAGATTGGCAATATCTCCCACGAACCCTTCTGAAAGACCGCCGCAACATTCGCGGGAAGGATCCCGGCAACCTTGCCGGGCAGTCCCCCGCCGGTAATGTGGGCCAGTCCTTTCATGAATGGCATGGCCGGCTGCAATTCCGGAAAATAGCAACGGTGGCGGGCCAATAGTTCCTCGCCCAACCGGTGATTTAGGTCGTCGAACTGCTTGAACAACACGGAAGGCTGGGCATCGGAATCGAAAACGTGCCGAACCAGGGAAAAGCCGTTAGTGTGGAGACCGCTCGAAGGGATGCCCAACAGAATGTCGCCCGGCACAATTGCCTGGCTGTCCAACAGGCCATCCTTTTCTGCTACACCTACCAGGAACCCGGCCAGGTCAAAGTCGTCTCCCGTGTAAAGACCGGGCATCTGGGCGGTTTCTCCACCCAGCAAGGCACAGCCAACTTCCCGGCAGCCCCAAGTGATGCCCCGCAGGAGCGTTTCCATCCTGTGCTGGTCCAGTTCGCTGAAGGATACATAGTCCAGGAAGAAGAGAGGTTTGGCGCCCTTGGTAAGGATGTCATTAACGTTGAGGGTCACCAGATCCTGGCCGATGGATTCGTAGTGTCCCAGTTGGGCTGCTATTTTCAGCTTGGTTCCTACACCGTCGGCGCTGGCTACCAGTACCGGAGACTTGTAACCGGACAGCTCAAAGAGGCCGGCAAATCCTCCGCTGGATGCCAGGACTTCCGGCCCATAAGTCATGGATGCGAAGGCCTTGATTCGGTCCTTGAGGTCTTCCATGGCATCCAGTTGCACACCGGAAGCCTGGTAGGTGTCACCGGTCAATGGTCGTTTCTCCGAGATTGCGGGGTGTTGGTGATAAGAGTGTTGGTGTTGGCAGAGGTGTCATGGCGGTGTGAAGACGGCTGGATAGAAGTCAGTTATCGGATTCAAGCACCAGCTTGCCCAATTGCAATTGCACCGGTACCGGGTAATTTCCAGTGAAGCAGGCATCGCAGAAACCATCATGCTCGCCGTTTGATACCTTTAGAAGGCCCTCAATGCTGAGGAATCCCAGGGAGTCTGCGCCTGCCAGTTCACGGATTTCTTCTACGGTCTTGTTGGCCGCGATCAGTTCATCCTGGTCGGCCATGTCGACACCCATGTAGCAGGGAAACTTGATGGGCGGGGCGCACACGCGAATGTGAATTTCCCTGGCGCCGGCCCTCTTGAGCACCTTGATAACGTGGGGTGTGGTGGTTCCGCGTACAATGCTGTCATCCACCACCACCAGGCGTTGCCCGCGAATTACATCGGGCAGCGGGTTGAACTTCTGACGTACGCCCAGATCCCGCAGCCTTTGTTCCGGTTCGATGAACGTCCGGCCAACATACCGGTTCTTGATCAGGCCATCGCTGTATGGTATTCCTGATTCCCTGGCATAGCCCACTGCCGCGGCCGTAGAAGAGTCGGGAATACCTATGACCAGGTCGGCCTCCACTGGGTGTTCCTTGGCCAACTGGGCGCCCATTCTCTGCCTGGCGGTGTAAACCAAGGTGCCGTCCAGAACGCTATCCGGCCTGGCGAAATAGATGTGCTCGAAAATGCACATAGCCCTGCTGCGTTCCGGTTCCTGGCGTACTGCTGACCTCATACCCTGCCGGTCAAAGATGACGACCTCGCCAGGCTGGACGTCACGTACAAACTCGGCTCCCAGGTGATCCAGCGCGCAGGTCTCCGACGCAACAATCCAGCCGCCGCTCAGGCGCCCCAGACACAGGGGGCGAATGCCCAGCGGGTCTCGGGCGGCGATGACTGTATCTTCAGTCATTGCTACGAGGGAGAAGGCGCCGTCCAGGGTACGCATGCAGTGAAAGACCCTTTCTTCCCAGCTATTGCCGGGTGCATTCACCATCAGGTAAGCGATGACTTCCGAATCAGTAGTGGTATTAAATGCGCAGTCCCATTGCTCTTTGAGCTGTTTCTTCAGCTGCGAGGCGTTAATGATGTTCCCGTTGTGGGCCAGGGCCAGCTTTCCCGCCAAGCCTTGGACGACCAGGGGTTGAGCGTTGCAAAGCTGGCTGGTACCAGTGGTCGAGTAGCGGGTGTGGCCGATGGCGAATTCGCCGGAGAGGGGGAGGAAGTCTCGTTCCCGAAAAATCTGGGTGACGAGACCCATGTCGGTGTGAACGTTGAGAGTCTGGCCGTCCGCGGCTGCGATTCCGGCGCTTTCCTGTCCACGGTGCTGAAGAGCAAAAAGGCCGAAGAAAGCAACTCTGCTGGCTTCGGCGTTTGGAATATATGCGCCAACCACCCCACACTCTTCTCGAGGGTGGTCGAAGGGGAACATGGGCTTGAGGTGCGCTCCCTCGATATCCACGGGCCTATTTTACGTTCCCTGCATAGTCTCGGTCAACGAAACCGGAGTTATTGGAACAATTGCGGAACTCTAGTCCTGGCCGGTGAGGGTGCAAGGTACAATTTCAGGCTTCCCTGCCACCCTGCGCACGGCTTCCATCAAGCAGAAACCACCCCTCTTGAGATCTTTGGCTGAACGGACCAAAACCAAACATTGTACCGGTACTGCTTACCGTTTGGGGATAATTGTGACCTTTCGTTCTTCACCAAGCCCCACACTCTCGGTACTGACGTCTTCGCGGTCGGCCAGAGAAATGTGGACGATTCTCCTGTCAGCCGCCGACATGGGTTCCAGGGTAATGCTTCGCCCGGTCTGCAAGACTCGCTCGGCAACTTTGGTTGCCATATCCCGCAAGGATGCTTCCCGGCGCTGTCGGTAACTCTCTACGTCCAGCACTACGCGAACACTCTCGCCGAATTCCCGGCGAACGATCAGGTTCACTATGAACTGAAGCGACTGCAGGGTCTGGCCCCGGCGCCCGATCAAGAGACCCGAGTCTTCGCCGCTGATGTCGATTACTGGTCCCCCTACTTCGGGGTCGTCTGCCGTGCGTACAGTGCAGGAAACGTTCACACCGGAAGTTGAGAGTATGTTGTTCAGTGCGACAATCGCCAGCCCTGCAACAGTGCCTTCCCCTGAGCCCGCAGCTGCCGGGACTACGGGTGAGTCAATCACGCTTTCGGCCTCTTCGGATTCCTCGGCCGGCGCTTCGCTGGCAGGGGCCGAAGGGGCTGGATTGGCGCTTACTGCGCCGAGCATGGTCACCCGCACCCGGGCTACTTCTGCGCCGATGCCCAGGAATCCGGCCTTGCCCCTACTTAGTATTTCTACCTCTACCTCGTTGCGGTCTACGCCTAGCTCCTTCAGGGCCAGTTCTTCGGCCTCTTCTACGGTTCTGGCGGTTCGTTCTACGGAGTCCATCGTCGTCAATCTCCTCGGTCGCCGATTCAGAGTCGGCGGACTGGGCCGGCCGGCTAGGCGCCGAGGCCGACCTGGGAATCAGTGGGAACAGCGGCCCCCAACCGGTAATAAAGTACTGGATACCTACGCCAATTATATTAGAAACAATCCAGTAAAGCGGAAGGCCGCTGGGCCATTGGAGCGAAAAGAAGCCCAGGAAAATGGGAATCATCCAGAGCATCATGGTTTGACTGGATTGCTGGCGAGGATCCGGGGAGGGGGTCATGGTCATCTTTTGCTGCACCCAGGTGGACGCGGCCACCAATATGGGCAGCACTACGGGAGAAGGATCCGGTTCTCCCAGCTTAAGCCAAAGGAAAGTGTCGCTCAAAGGAGCGGCGGAATGTATGGGGACGAAGGTTATCCAGGGGTAGAGTTTCTGCGACAACCCAACCAGGTCTTCGGGCTTGGTGAACAGGGTTTGAATCAAGACCCGGAACAGGCCGATGAGAATGGGCAACTGTACTACCAGGGGCCCCAGACAACCTATGGGGCTGACGCCAGACTCCCGGTACAGCTTCATGGTTTCCTGCGAAACCCTGGCCCGGTCCCCGCTATAACGTTCCTGAATCTCCTTCATGCGGGGTTGCAGTTCGCTCATCCGCCGCATCTGGCGAATTTGTTTGAGGGTCAGGGGCAGGGTAATCAGCCTTACCAGGACGGTAAAAGCTATGATGGCCAGCCCCATGTTGTTGAAACAGAGCACGTACAACACCATAAGGGTGTTGAGCATGGGGCGGATGATTATTTCGTTCCAAAGGAGAAAAAAGAATTCCAAAAGGACTCCTAGACGTCCAGGACCGGTGGATGACCGATTTCGAGCCTAATGCCCATTTAATTGCATTGCCTGTGAATGGTGCTGTCAAAGCACCAGATGGACTCCTTATCCTGGCCTTCAGTAACCGCCACCCGGCGAACGATTCCATTGTCGCCGCCGGCAAACACCGAGTAACGCTGGATTACCGAAATCGCCGGGGCATCGGTACCCAGAGAAGGATTTGCGGGGGCCCCAGCAATGAGCGGCGCCTTTAATTCGCCTTCCTCCAGGTTAGGGAGGTTGCTTATGACTTCGCCGTCCGCCAAATTCGAGGGATTGGTGCTCAACAACCGCATTTTCCCATCCACCGAGGCTACTATCAGTCCCAGGGGGACGAGGGCGGCGGACGAAACAATGGGACTTTCCATGTTGTGACGCCAGAGGGCTTGCTTGTTTTCACCGGAACCAGGATTGCCCGGCTCCAGGGCATAGACAAACCCGTCCATAGCCGGCGCGTAGATGGTCTCGCCGTCAGTGGCAGGGCCCGCCCAGAACCAGTTACCACTCTCAAAGGACCATTCCAGCTCACCGTCGTCAGCGTCCAGTGCGTAAAGCTTCTTGTCAAAGGAACCAATGAACACTTTGCCCCGGAAGAGCAGGGGATTACCAACTACGGCTCCGCCTGTTTCGAACCTCCATAGTTCGTTGCCATCCCTCAGGTCAACCGCATAAATGGAGTGGTCGTGGGAGCCAAAATAAGCAATACCATTCTGTACTGAGGGAGTTGACCACAGCTTTCCTTCCGTGCGGAAGGGGGACCAGGAAAGTTCGGTTCCGGAAGCAGCATCGAAGGCGTAGAGGTTGCCGTCCTCGGAAACAGCAACCAGGACGGTGGAAGGTCCGCTTTCACTGCTGACAATCTCGGCAAGGACCGGGGCCCCAACTATAGGCAGGGGATCCATTGAAGGGTCGTCGCGAACTGCCCGCTTCCAGCCGGGTCCGTCATCGCCCGTTTCCAGGGAAAGGGCGTAAAGGTTTCCATCAACTGCGCCTACATAAACCAGGCCCAGTTCCTTGCTCACCGCGGGCGGGCCAAACACTCCTTCCAGCCCGGTTCCACTTCCCAGTGGTGGATACGTCCAAAGTACGCGGGGAGAACCAGATCCAAAGTCCTCCATCGCCCGAATTTTCACTTTTCTTTCGTCATCACCTAAATCCAGTCCGGTCTCGGTTTCCAGTTCATTCAGGTCGCCATCCATCTGAGAAGCAACGAAAACCCTGGTTGGATCACCGGGTTCATCGGAGAAGGCAACTGAGACAGGAGCCCAACCAACATTGTCTCCGCCAAGGCCAGGCGTGCAGGCGATACCACCAACCCCAAGAACCAAGACCAGGAAACCCGCCGCTAAAGTGCAGAAACGGGCCCTTCGATTGTTGCTGGATTGACCGGTGGTTGTGCTGTATGAAAAACGGGAAAACAAGGCTGACGGGAGAAACGGGAAAACTGAAAGAAAGGACATTATTTATGGTACGGGATCGTACCCTTTACCTCCCCCTGGCCGACAATTGATGATGCGCTTGATACCCAGAAAACTGCCCCGAAAAACTCCATGCTGAACAATCGCCTGAGCGGCGTAGCTGGAGCAGGTCGGAGTAAATCGACAAACCGAGGGAAGGTAGGGAGAAACGGCAGCTTGATAGAGGCGTATCAGTCCCAGGGCAAGAGTTCTCATCGGCTGACTACAATGTTGAGGAAGGGTCGGTCTGAACTAACCTGATGCGCCGCAACAGTTGATTTGTGGCTTGCTTTAACTGTTGGAATCCTGCGTCTGCGGCGCCGCGCCGAGCTATGAAAACGGCGTCCCATCCTCCCTTTACTTCGTTCTCTCGGATTGCTTCACGCAATCTACGTTTTATCTGGTTCCTGGTAACTGCATTGCCAATTCGCTTGCTGACTACAAACCCAAACCGGCTGTGCTCTTGTCCGTTAGGGAGGGCCCTTACGACCAACAACCTGTTGACCGCGCTGATGCCCTCCTGGTGAATCTGGGCGAAGCGTTTACCTTCAGTCAGACTGAAGCGGCGCTGCATTGGCCGGCCGCCGCCTAAACCGTCAGGCGATGGCGACCCTTGAATCTTCTGCGACGGAGGACTGCGCGCCCGTCGGAAGTTCGGGAACGGGCTCTGAAGCCGTGCACTCTGGCGCGGCGTCGCTTTTTCGGTTGGTAAGTTCTTTTAGGCATAGTAGGGACACACTCCAGGCCATAGATTATAGGATTGCTGGTGTATTTGCGTCAAGGCAAACCATCGGGAAAGCGGGGCGACCCTATTTCGAAACTCTCGTGAGCCTGTCAGTTGCCACCTTCGGCTTGGTTAAATGAGCTTTGCTGCTGGGCTGAATGCGTCCACGCGTGTATTCATTTGAATCAAAGGTGGCGGATACGGGCAAGCAAAGGGGCGGGGGACTGGTCAGGGTCTTTCGATTGTCGGTGGCAACTCCTCGGGGCCGTTCGTAGTGAGCTTGGAGAACCATTCCGGGTGGCCCTTCGACGGGCTCAGGGCGAACGGTGGAAGAGACTCTACCACAATAGTCGAAAGACCCTGGGGCCCTGGTCCTTTCCCCTTGGTTAATGGTTTCAAACCGGTGGTATAATATTTTCCCACCAACCCGTAAGGGCCAGAATTAAGCCTCATGCCGAAGTGGCGGAATGGTAGACGCGCCGGTCTCAAAAACCGGTGGGGGCAACCCCGTGTCGGTTCGAATCCGACCTTCGGCACCACTCCTTTTGAAGACTCGCTTCCAGTTGCGATTTGTACGAAGAACCGCTCGAGAAAGGCAGGTTCTTGTTATTGTCGTTGGCGCTCAAGTTTCGGGATGGAAATCCTGAAGAATCCTGCTCCGACACCACTAAGACGGCCCTCGCGATGGATTGAATTAATGTCCTGTAGTGACTCAGGATAGAATAATTGATCGCTACCATTCAGATCGCTGTGAAACCCGGAACAGTGTCACATTGGGGGGCAGGAGCGGGTAGCAGGACCAGCTCTACTGCTGTAGGGAATGGCCGCTACCAGCGAGCCAGGCTAAGAGTGCGGACCGGGGCATCGTGGAGGAGCGAAAATAACAAAGGGGGCAAACGTTAGCTTGCCCCCGCCATTGGTCAAAACTATCTGAAAACTTATGCGGTGATTAAGTCCTTGGCAATGGCATCGGAGACCAGATCACCCTGGGACTCAAGGTGTTGCATGATGGCGTCAGCAGCAGAGCCGATGAGTTCGGGGTCCAGGTTGGCCGCGGCTTCGGAATATCCGGCCTCTTCCAGGTAGTTCCCGGTCTGCTCCCGGAACTGACCGAGGGCCCACTCCAACTGGGCGTCCATTTCCCTCATGCCTTCGGGAAAGTCAACATGGGATCCGCCCGCGCCCAGCTTGTCGTAGCCGCCCTTGTGCCAGTGCCCACGAGAACCGTGAGGGTCAAAGCGAACTATCTCCACGCCCTTAACGTCTACGCCAAAGGTGGGTCCGCCGAACTTGCCCTTCAAGCAGCGCAGGGGCCAAAGGTACATGGTGACGTCGCCCTGCTTGCTGAGCGGCCGGACCATAACACGTCCAAGATAAGACTCGCCGTCAATCATAGTTGCCATACAAAATCCTCCAAATTCCGCCTCGAGCGGATACATCTGGCCCTATATTAGCACAAACATTAGCGGCCCCGAATTATGACAGGCAAAAGAGGTTGCCCAGCAGATAGGGATGGAAATCACCCGTATAGACCTGTATGGATGGGTAAGTTCGTACACCCAAGATGATCAGTGCCAATAGCGCCAGGGATTGAAGCGCCGGGTGTTTTCCTGCCCCCAACCAAAGTTGCTCCAGATGGCCCGAAGCTCAAGTGCCCACCATTATGCTTACCCTTCCGGGCTTTCCTCAAGTTCCCTGCTACAATTCTGCTTGACGTTCCGTCACCGACTGTTTCGGTTGGCGCAGGGACGGTTGTTTCTCCAAGTGTTGATTCAAAGGAGACGTTGCTGCAATGAATATCGGACTAAGCATTCCCAGGCTTCCCGACGCCGAAGGTATTCGCAAGTTTGTCCAAAGGGCTGAAGAATTGGGGTTCGAGTCGGTTCTGGCCGGGGACCACATACTGTTGCCTACCGGCGGTACCAATCAATACCCCTACACTGCCGATGGTTCCTTTTCGCGCCCTGCGGACGAACCGTTTCTTGAAACAATGACCATGCTGGGGTATATGGCCGCCTGCTCAAGCAGCATCAAGCTTGGCAGTACAGTGATAATTCTCCCCTATCGTAACCCCCTGGTTCAGGCCAAGATGTTCGCCTCTCTGGACGTGCTGACTAACGGGCGAATGATCTGCGGTGTTGGGGTAGGTTGGCTGGAGAAGGAGTTTGACACGCTGGGGGTGCCTTACGCTGAACGAGGTGCGATGAGTGACGAATACCTTCAGATCTTCAGAACTCTTTGGACTCAGCCCGATCCGGAGTTCCACGGCAAATATTTCGACATCGAGGGAATCCAGTTCTATCCCAAGCCGGTTCAGCAACCCCACATTCCGATTTGGGTAGGAGGCCATAGCCGTGCCGCGCTGCGCAGGACCGCCAGGCTAGGCGATTGCTGGCATACAACTCGTCAGACTCCTGACTTTGTCGCCCAGAATCTTCCTTACCTGCGAGAGCAGACGGAACGGGCTGGCCGCGACCCTGCTTCAATATCCGTATCGCTGAAGCGCAGCCTGCATTTCACCGACCTGGGAGCCGGCGAGGAGAAATCCGTGCGTACCGGGGGCGTAATAATTGCAACCACCCAGGAAGTAATTGACGACGTCCACTATTGCCGCGAACTGGGCATCGACCAACTGACTTACGACTTCCGGGTGGAAGGAGTTGATGCCTGTATCGGGGTCATGGAACATTTGGCCCGTGAAGTCCTACCCGTGGCTCATCGACTAGGCTGATTCCGAAGATAGACCCAGGGCTCAGCAGCTACGAGGTCGGCGCCGGAATGACTTGGACGCTGGCGCCGACCTTTTCCGCTACAATCCGTTTTCCTTGAAGACCTTCGCCCGTTCGACCAGGGAATCGGCTGTATGTTTCATATTAGCAATCTGGTCTTCGCTGACCTGCCGTTTTACGGTGCCCGGAATGCCAGTCACAAAGGAGCGGTCAGGCACATCGGCGCCGGAGAGTACCACCGAGTTGGCCGCTATGAGGCATTGTTCCCCGATGTATGACCGGTGAAGGAAGGTGCAATTATTGCCCAGCAGGGACCCGGTGCCGATGCGCATACCATGGACGACCACCGCGTGTCCCACCGTGACGTAGTCTTCAATAACGAGGCCATTACCGTGAATCACGGCGCCTTCCTGGACATTAACATAATTGCCAATGACGACTTTCTCTTCGCCGTCGGCCCGGATTGTGACGCCGGGCCAGATGCTGCTGTATTCACCTATTTCAACGTCGCCAACAACGTAGGCGAACTCGCTGACCCATGCCGTGTCCGCGATTCTTGGGGTCTTGTCTCCGAGGCTCCTTATCAAGTCTTTCCTCCTGATATTTATTGTGCGGCCAAGCCGCGACGCCTTCTCTTAAGCAAGCAGAGGACGGATGGTAACTGGACAGGGATTATACCGTAGCGACAAACGAAAATGGGGAGGGCTATCAACCCTCCCTGTTTCCTTACCTTAAGACCATCCCTTTTCGGGAAGTTCCAGTCCTGTTCTCTCCTATCTCAAGGCACGTATTGCCTGGCGAGCGGCCATATCCATTTCCCGGTCCCTGATGGCCCTTCGTTTGTCGTACTGTCGTTTACCTCGAGCCAGGCCCAATTCCACCTTGGCTACGTGATTCCTGATGTAGAGGCGCAGGGCGACAACGGTCAAGCCTTTTTGGGAGACCTCGCCGATCAACTCTTCGATTTGTTCCCTATGCAGCAGTAATTTGCGGGGCCGCCTGGGGTCGTGGTTATAGATGCTGGCCGGATCGTACTGGGCGATGTGGCAATTTTGCAGCCACAACTCACCTTCCAGGGGTCTGGCGTAGGCGTCTCGCAGGTCCACCTTTCCTGCCCGGATTGACTTGATCTCGGTGCCGGTCAGGGCCAGTCCCGCTTCGTATCGGTCCAGGATCTCGTAATTGAAAAAGGCCTGGCGATTCGAGGTAACCGGCCGGTTGTTAGGCTGTTCGCTGGCTGTTGTTTTCTTCTTTCTGCTGGGCATTCATTTACCCTGTGTATGACGATGTTGCTAGAATTGAGGTTGTGAGGCCGGGCCAAGTTGTCCCCCAAGCAGTTCTAATGCCTGTTGCAACTGGAGGTCTGTCTCGGATTCTGGGTCGTTAACCGCCTCAATAGTTGGAGTAATACCCGAGCCTTCAATCAACGTCCCGTTGGGCGTGTACCACCGGGCGATAGTGTAATACACCCCGGAACCGTCAGAAAGGCGGTGCCTGGTATTGACGCTTCCTTTGCCGAAAGTCGATTCCCCAACCACTGGGGCGCGATTGTGGTCAATAATGGCGCCGGCAAACACTTCGCTGGCGCTGGCGCTGTACTGGTTGACCAGCACTACCATGGGAATGTCCCTGGCGGTTCCGCCCGATCTAACTTCCCATTCCCTGCGGTTGCCCAGGCCATCCAGTTCGTAGGTAACCAACCCGTCCTCAAGGAACTGGCTGGTTACGTCCACTACGACTCCCAGCAACCCGCCAGGATTGTAGCGAAGGTCGACGACCATGCCCCGGCCTCCGGCATTACGATACTCTTCAACAGCCTCCTTTACATGGTCATTAGTGGTGGAGGCAAAACTGCTGATTTGCAGGTAGCCGATATCGCCGTCCAGCATGGAGAACCGGACTGTTTCCAGGGGAATCTCGCCCCGCACGATCGGAATAAGCACCGGGTCAACCTGGTTGGCGTGACGCACAAGCAGGTTTACCGTGGTACCCCGCTCTCCGCGTATCAGGGATACAGCCTCCTGGAGAGAAAGATGCTCGGTGCTTTCTCCATTCACTTCGAGGATAACATCACCGGCCCGTATGCCTGCCCTCTCCGCCGGCGTATCCGGCAGCGGGGCAATGACAGTGAGGTGATTGTCACGGATGCTTACCTGCGCTCCTATGCCCTCGAATACTCCCTGGATCTTGGATTCCTCCTCCCCAAACCGCTGCGGGTCCAGGTAAGAGGCATAGGGATCGTTCAGTGACGCCAGCATACCCCGGATGGCGCCACTGCCCATGTCAGTATCGTTGAGTGTGCTGCGGTCGATATGTTCCTTCTCCAGGAGGTCCAGTACCTCGCCCAGCCGACCAAATTCAGTAGGCAATTCAGCAGAGGATTCGATTTCCGGTTCGGGGGTGTTAAAGGTTCCCTGGATGACGTAGTTCACGGCCAGCGCCAGGACAGCGCCCACCGCCATTACTACCAGATAGGTTCCAAAAAGCCTGAGCTTGTTCACGCGGGGAGTTTTCCTTTAAAGGATGGGTTTGCGCTGACCCAATAAAACTGACTGGGTAAGTATTTAATTTTAACATAGGGTCAGGTAGGAGAATTTAAGGACGAGTCCAGTCTGGCGCGTGAGTGGCCCGCACAGCCAAATTGACATAGCTGAAAATGCGCTGATAGCATTGCTTCAACCACAAGCCAGGAAGGTATGGATTTGACGGGTATAATCGCCTGCGGCGCCTATGTGCCCAGGTTCCGGATGGGCCCTGAAACGGAGGGTTGGACGGGGTCAGCAGAGAGGGCGGTCGCCAACTTTGACGAGGACAGCGTGACCATGGCGGTTGCCGCCGGTCTGGACTGTATCAAGGACAGGAACCGTCAAGCCATCGACGGCCTGATATTTGCCAGCACCACCGTGCCCTACGCCGAGAAGCAGGGTGCGGCCATAATTGCGGCCGCCCTGGATTTGCGTCAGGACATTTTTACCGCGGACATAACTGATGTCCTCCGCGCTGGCACCAGCGGCTTGAGGTCGGCTCTGGACTCGGTAGCGGCGGGGACCGCGCGACAGGTCCTGGTCGTAGCGGCGGACAGTCGCCAGGGCGCTCCTCGCAGCGAGACCGAGCGCAATTCAGGAGATGGCGCGGCAGCGTTCCTGGTCGGAACTGATGACGTCTTTGCCGAATTCGCGGGATTCCACACCATCACCGATAACATGCTGGACAACTGGCGTTCCTCGGGCGATCCCTTTATCAGGTCGTGGGAGGACCGTTTTGCAACGGAAGAGGGCCTGGAGAGAATAATCCCTGAAGCTGTAGCCGGATTTCTGGACAAATATACCCTGAATATTCAGGACATCGATAAAGTCGCGCTCTATGGTCCCGACGCGCGACGTCACACCCGCCTTGCCAGGCGTTTGGGCATCAATGCCGATCAGATACAGGATCCTCTGTTTGGGTCTTTGGGCAATACCGGGGCGGCATTTCCGCTGATGTTGCTTGTTGCGGCGCTGGAATCGGCTGAGCCAAACCAGTTGCTTCTCACTGTTTCCTACGGCGATGGCAGCGATGTCCTTGCCTTCCGCACAAACTCCTCATTGAATGGGGCCGATACCGGCGCCGGCGGTATGGGCGGTCACCTTGAATCCCGGGCGGCAATAACCAGCTATGAAACCTACGCCAAGTGGCGGGAGGTCTGGCTCACCGATGACGCGGCACGGCGGCCTGCCCCTTCCTCGCCTTCCGTGTCGGCCCTCTGGAGGGAAGCCAACAAGAACCTTCGTTTCTATGCAGGAAGGTGTGACGCATGTGGGTACGTTCAATACCCGCCCCAGCGTGTTTGTGTCAACTGCCAGGCAATGGACGAAAGTTCTTCCGTACGGCTGAGCGATAAAGCGGGCGAGGTCTTCACCTACTCCATGGACTACATAGCAGGGGCCGTTGATACTCCCCTGGTGGTAAGCGTGGTGGATTTTGAGGGCGGCGGCCGGGTTATCTGCATGATGACCGACCGGGAACTGGAAGAAGTGAAGGTGGGAATGCCGGTGAGCATGAGCTTTCGCAAGCTGAGGGTGGTAAACGGCATTCACAACTACTATTGGAAGGCTATTCCCCGGCGATTCGCGGCATTGGAATCGGAACAGGTCGGAGGTTAGAAATGAACGGCATAAGAGACCGGGTGGCCATTATTGGAATGGGCTGCACCAAGTTTGGAGAACGCTGGGACGCCAGCGCCGCCGACCTGATGGTTGAAGCTGCCTACGAGGCCTATGCCGACGCCGGCATTGAGTCCAGCGACGTTCAGGCGGCCTGGCTGGGTACGGTCAGCAGTTTCCGTACCGGGCAACCCCTGGCGGAAGCTTTAAAGCTGGATTACATACCCATTACCAGGGTAGAGAACGCCTGCGCCACGGCTACCGATGCCTTCCGCAATGCCTCATACGCAGTGGCTGCCGGTATCTATGACATCGTCCTGGCGGTGGGTGTGGAGAAACTTAAGGACTCCGGCTTTTCGGGACTCGCTGTTCCAGAGGCCCCCGGCTCCGATGTAACGCCTCCGACACCGCCTCCCTCCCAGTTTGCCATGGCCGCTACCCGTTATTTCCACCAATATGGCATTCCCTACGAGGATGGGAAACGCACCCTGGCCCAGATTGCCGCCAAGAACCACCACAACGGCACCCTTAACTCGCGCGCCCATTTTCAGCAGGAAATAGGCGTTGACCAGGTGGTGAACGCGCCCATGATTGCCTGGCCCCTGGGGCTGTTTGATTGTTGCGGCGTGAGTGACGGCGCCGCGGCTGCCATTATCACAACTCCGGAAATCGCCCGCAGTTTTCGCCAGGACTACGTTCTGGTCAAGGCGCTGGCCCTGTCCGTTGGGGCCTTTGGCGCTATCCGCAGTGACTGGGATTTCACACATTTTCCGGAGACGGTGCGGGCCAGCCAGTCAGCTTTTCAGGAGGCAGGCATTTCCAGCCCCCGCGAAGAGCTGGATATGGCCATGGTTCACGACTGTTTCACCATCACCGAGCTGATAATTTACGAAGACCTGGGATTGAGCCAACGCGGTCGTGCCAGTGAGGACGTAGCCAGTGGCTCCTTCACCCTGGAGGGCGAGTTGCCGGTGAACACGGATGGCGGTTTGAAGTGTTTTGGCCACCCCATTGGCGCCAGCGGAATTCGTATGATTTACGAGGTTTACAAACAGTTGCAGGGCAAGGCGGACGCTCGACAGCTCCGCAAAGCCGACCTTGGGTTGACGCATAACCTTGGGGGCAGGCCGGGGTCATTCACCTGCTCGGTGGCAATTTTTGGCGCGGCCGAATAGCCATCGGTTCGGAGCGCTGGTGGTGTTAACGCTGGTGTATAGGCAGCGTACCAAGCTGATCCGTTCCAGGCGGGTAAGTGCTGACCTGGGGTATATCCTGACCACTGGATTGCCGCAGGATGCTAACAGGACGGGGTCAATACCGGATGGGTGGTTTCCCAGGGTCTTTCGATTGTCGGTGGCAACTCCTCGAGTCCGTCCGCGGTGAGCCTGGAGAATCATTCCGGGCGGCCCTTCGACGGGCTCAGGGCGAACGGTGGAAGATACTCTACCAAGATAATCGAAAGACCCTGGGAGTTTTCCGATTTCGGAGGCATTTGCGGAAAACTCGCAAAAGACGCCTGAAATGGCCCTTGACCGAAAATCCAAACAATTGTTATAAAAAATGTACAAATTGTGATGATGTGTGTGAGGCGGTGGCCGCTTGATCTACGGGTATAACCCCACTTACTTTCTGGGTTTCTTTTTCATTATTTCTCATTTCCTGGAGACCTATACGCAAGAAATAGTCCAGTCACTTTGGGAGGCCGGTGGCCTCACCTATGGCTTTACCCTGGACAACTTTGGCAATTCAGTCTTCATCGACTGGATGCAAGTCTAGATAAGAAGAAACCCCATGGCAAAAACAGAAACTATCCAGGTCCTTGGCCGGGGTACTAACGTCGATTTCACGATTGACGATGCGGTGCCCTTCGAGTTGGCGGAGCGCAGCCTCCGCGAATACCTTATGGCCTGTCGGGGCCTCTATTCCAGGGGTACGGTCTCCATAAATGTGGGACGCCGGATTCTCGCCCCTGACCAGATGTCCACCATCAGGGGCATCCTGAATCAGGAAACCGGGTTGACCGTTTCTCGGTACTGGTGCTCGCCCGACGTGCTGCGGAAGGCCCTGGATGGCCCGGAGTGCCGGCGGGCCCTGCCTTCCCCAAACCTGGAATTTGCCGCCGACGTGTCGGCTGAATCAGGTAATTCGGCCGGCTTTGTGTCGCCGAAGGTTGAGCAGCAGGAAGAAGCGGTTGAGCTGGAAGATGGCGTCGGTTCCGTCAGAGGTCAAGGAACGGAGAAAGGCCATGGTCAGCAACTTTCCATGCTCTTTCCGGAACTGGACGAGGCACGGGACGCTGCCCTTACCGTCCAGATCCCGATAGTAATGACTGAAACAGTGTCCGAACCTTCGACTGATGTCGAAAATGGCAAGGGACACGTCGAGGAAGCGCCGGCAGTATCAGGGGAAGAGAACGTTTCCCCGGGAACTGTGACGTCCGGTCCGGGCTCAGCGACTACCGAAGAGGAAACGAAAGAACAGGACGCTTGGCAAGTGGTCGAGCCTCCTCAAACTTCCTCTGTCCCTGAAAATGAAATATGGAGTCTGACTGACGCCTGGTCCACGCCAGACGACCATACGTTGTTGATAAAGCACACTTGCCGCTCCGGCGAGGTCGTCAAGCACCATGGAGATGTGGTGGTTTACGGTGATGTTAATCCCGGAGCAGAAATAGTCGCCGGTGGCGACATCATGGTGCTGGGGGCCCTTCGTGGAATGGCCCACGCCGGCGCCGAGGGAAACCCTAAAGCCACAATTTTTGCATTGAAACTGGAATCGCACCGCCTGCAAATCGGCTCCCACGTGGGGGAAGCGCCTCGTACTGCCGGAAAACCAAAGAGGAATGGCCGTTCCGTCAATCCTCAGATTGCCTTCCTGCGGAGGCGTACCATCTACGTTGCTCCCTTTACGCAACGGCGCGAAGAATATGGGGGAGGAACTCCTTATGAAGGGTAAGACCATCGTCATCACTTCGGGCAAAGGTGGCGTCGGCAAGACCACTACAACTGCCAATATCGGCACGGGTTTGGCGCTTCGAGGCCACCGGGTAGTGGTCCTCGATACCGACATCGGCCTTCGAAACCTGGACGTGGTGATGGGCCTGGAGAATCGAATTGTCTACGACCTTGTGGATGTTATTGAGGGGCGATGCAAGTTAAGCCAGGCTATGATTCGCGACAAGCACCTGCCTGAACTCTACCTGATTCCTGCGGCCCAGACCCGTGACAAAAACTGCATTAATTCCGAGCAGTTGACAGACCTCTGCCGTAATCTGGAGTTGGAGTTTGATTACATAATCATTGACTGTCCGGCGGGAATCGAGCAGGGTTTCCGCAACGCAATAGGCCCGGCGCAAGAGGCGATCATAGTCACCACGCCCGAGGTTTCAGCCCTGCGGGACGCGGACCGGGTTATTGGGCTGCTGGAGGCATCGGAGTTGCATCGTCCGAAGCTGATCATCAACCGCATCAGGCCGGGGATGGTCAAGCGGGGAGATATGCTGGACAAGGATGACATCGTTGACCTGCTGGCCGTGGAAATCCTGGGGATGGTGCCAGCAGACGACCGGCTGATCACGGCCACCAACCAGGGCGTACCTGTTATCCACGACAAGAAGGCCCCCTCAGGGCTGGCCTTCTCGCGCATTACGGCCCGCATCGACGGCGACGACGTGCCGCTTATGGACCTGGAACCTAAAGGCGGGTTGATGGACCGGGTCAGGTATTTGATGGGAATCAACCGAAGCGAGTACACCCATGCTTAGCAAGCTGCGGCGACCCAGAGGCCGCGAGGGTATCGGGTCCGGCCCGGACGGCTCACGAAGCATTGCCAGGGAGAGGCTGTATAACGCCTTGAACCGGGACAGGTACGACCTGCTGGCGCCCGACGTCGTTGAATCGCTGCGCCGAGACCTGCTGAATGTCATCTCCCGACACCTGGAGGTGGACGACCAGTTCCATGAACTGGAGATTCAGCGCAAGGACGACTCCTTCTACCTGGTAGCGAGTGTACGCATTTCTTCCCTGCCCCGTTGGGCTGCCGTCAGTTAGTCCTGTAATCGGTCCGCGCCTGTCATCAATCGGCGAGGGACATTCGCAGCCCTTGCTCCTGTCGCGGCGGCCCAGCAGTCTTCCGCGAGGGCTGCTCCTTCGGGGCCCACACCGAAACTGACTGCCTCTAATCATTGCCACTGTATCTGGCCAGCCTTTTGTTTGGTGAATTCAGGGTATATAATCCGCCCAACCCGGCGGAACCCGGCCCGTCGAGTTTCGGGGTATGTGACGCTAACGCTTTCCTGTTGACCTGCTCTAGTATGTTCGATCGATACAGGGGAGTTACGCCAACTGACTCGAAAAGCGGTTTCAAGCGCCGGAGTTTGTCAACCGGAGAGCAGTTTTGGCAGGTGGACTCAGAGGCTCTCTCGCCACACCCTTCAGCCGCTTTCTCCTTGCGCTCGAGCACAAGGATTACTTCATTCTTTGGACAGCCAATCTGTGTGCCGGCGCGGCAGCCTGGGCGTTAATCGGCGCTCGGGCCGTTCTGGCAAACGAATATACCGAACTCTACCTGTGGGTGGGCGTTGTAACCTTCGCCGCGATGATTCCACGGGTATTCTCCACGGTAATAACGGGTTTCCTGGCCGACCGTTTTAATCGCCAAACCGTCCTGCAGTGGACCTACACCCTTAACCTGGCCCACAACATCCTCCTGGCCTTGCTGGTGATGGTCGGGCTGGCCAACATCTGGTGGCTGGTAGGGTTGTCATTGCTGAATGGCACGTTGCGTTCGGCCCAGATGACTACTACCCAGTCACTGGTGCCCAACCTGGTGCCAAGGGAATTATTGCCCAATGCCATAGCCCTGAATGAGGCGACCCAGCAGGGCTCGCGCTTTGTCGGCGGTATGGTGGGCTTCCTGGTAGCGCTGTATTTCGGAAACGAACCCGTGTTTTGGGCCTGCGCCGTTTTGTACGCCCTCGGCCTGGTTCAGGTCGCGCGCATTGCCACCCGTTCTACCGGCAGAATTGACGCCCGCCGCGGTTTCTTTGGAAACCTGGTTGCAGGATTCGCCTACGTTTACCGGCGTCCTCAGTTGCTGGCGATGATTATGATTGTCCTGGGCCACTGCTCACTCACTATGTCCTTTGAGTCTGTGCTGCCGGCCATATCGGAGGACAAGCTGGGTATCAGCTCGGACGGCGGAACCCAGTTGCTGATTATGGGCGTGGGTCTGGGGGCCATGTTTACGGCAATCTGGCTGGCAGGCATACGCAGCGAAAAGACCAGGGGCTGGTTGTTTCTGATCTTTGGGCTTAGCAGCGGCCTGGGGCCAATTATCCTGGCATTGTCTTCCGATGTCTGGGTGTCGCTGGGCGCAACTGTCATAATGGGCATGAACCAGGGTGGATTCATGACCATCACGCACACGGTGATTCAATCTATCGTTGACGATTCGGTGCGTGGACGGGTGTCCGGCGTTTATTCCTTCCACGTTGGAGGCAGCATGGCCCTTGCTAACGCGGCCAACGCTGGCTTGGTGGATGTCTCATTCCTCAATGCTCCGCTGATACTGTCAGTGGGAGGGGCCGCTTTTATAGTGGCGATGCTTTTGAGCCTGGCCAACGGGTCCCTGCGCGGCATATATTTTGTCCGCACCCCTGCGGTGTCGCCGGCGTAGTCCCTTCGACCGGGCTGGAATACCAGGGGCCACCGGCCATAAATCCCGACACTGCCCTGTTTCTTTGCAGGTCCCTTAGTAAACTTGCGCCGTTCGCTCGAAGCAGTCGGATGGTCAGGTGGTATCAGCCTGCTCCGATACGGGGGTTCATGCGCTTATCTAAATTCAGGTATCACAGGAGACCAAGCCCTCGCGGGCTGGATGAATGTTGAATCCCAGGAGGGTATCAATTGGTACAAGCCAAGTCTGAACTGGAACGATATCTGGAGGCCACCCCTGAGTCCCGAGCTATGTGGTCAGAGGCCAAGGAATACCTTCCCGGTGGCGACAGCCGCAATTCCATATTCTGGAAGCCTTATCCTATATTCATTACTGATGCCTCGGGAAGCAGGGTGATGGATGCTGATGGTGTGCAGCGAATAGACTTCATCAATACCATGACGACAATGATTCTTGGCCACGGCCCGGAAGCTGTCATGGACTCCGTGCGCCGGCAACTTAACCGGGGCATTGGCTACAATGCTCCCAACGAGCGGCAGATAGATCTGGCGCGAATCCTTTGTGAGCGGATTCCCAGCTTTGACCTGGTGCGTTTCACCAATTCTGGCACTGAAGCCACCCTGAACACCTTGCGCGCGGCTCGCGCTTTCACCGGCCGCACCAGATTCGCTAAAGTGGAAGGTGGCTACCACGGAACCCACGACGGTGTAACTGTCAGCGTTCGCGTGGACCCTGACGTTGCCGGCGACCCGGACAGCCCCGTCCCCGTCCTGGGAAGCGCGGGCCTGACTCCTGGAGTGTCGGACCAGGTGGTGGTGATTCCTTTCAATGACTCGGTCAATTCCCTCCGAATCCTGGAAGACAATGCCGAGGACCTGGCAGCAATAATAATTGAACCGGTTTTGGGGTCTGTGGGTATGGTTCCGGCCCATCAGGAATACCTGGCCTCGCTGCGGAACTTTGCCACCGCCAACAACAGCGTACTGATTTTCGATGAGGTAATCAGCTACCGGGTTGCCCCAGGCGGGGCTCAGGAGTATTACGGAATTACTCCTGATATGACCGCTCTGGGCAAAATTATCGGCGGAGGCCTGCCAGTGGGCGCCTTCGGTGGCCGACGCGAAATTATGGACCTGTATGACCCCACGATTGGGCCAAACGTCTCCCACGCCGGTACCTTCAATGCCAATCCTTTGACGATGCTGGCCGGGACTGTCACCCTTCAGCAGTTGACAGCAGAGGTTTACCGAAACCTGGCAGAGAGGACGGAGGAACTGAAGCAGGGGATCAGGGATGTCTGCGCGGAGTTGGAAATACCGGTGCAGGTTACGGGGCTGGGTTCATTGTTTGGCATCCACTTCACTGACCAGCCCATCCAGAATTACCGGGATATTGCAGACGGAGACTTCGACCTGCGAGATCGCATGTTTCTGGGCCTGCTCAATGAGGGGATTCTTATGGCCTCTAATCTGGTTGGGTCCATATCGACCTCAACCACCCAGCGAGACATTTCGGACTTTCTGGACGCATTCCGAACCGCATTGGCTCGAAACGTTTAATAGCCTGCCCTTCCTGAAGTTTGTACAAAAAAGCGCCCCGCTTCTGTTGCGGGGCGCAAGGTTGTCAGGCCAGTCGAGTCAAGGGCTATGCTACCGGCGGACGCTTTTCCCACTTTTCGGGAGCCGGGTAAACGGGAGTGGCGACATTGCGGCCTATTTCACCGTCAAACCAGTCTGCCACTTCGGAGCGCCACTTAGTGTAGTGGGGCGCAGCCCGATGGGCCTCTACGGCTGCCTCGTCCTCGTAAACCTCGAAAAGATGGATCCGGTTCTCGTGTTCGTTGTCCTGTAGCACATCAAAGCGCAGGCAGCCGGGCTCGTCGTTGTTGGAGCCGATGGCGTCGCCCATCATGGAATCCATGAACTGCTGCTTGAAGCCGGGCTTGATGTTGATAGTCACCAAAAGCGCGATCATTGTTCCTCCTCGGAATGGTTCATGTCCTGGTTAATTGTTATGCAGTGGCAGCTCTTCGGCCTTCCGGCTCGGCGCCACTTGAACACGGCCATTATATCCGGGGCCTCCCGGCAAGACAACCGAATAGAGGGCGCGTGAGCTTCCGAGAGTCAGCTCTATTAATGACACCAACGCCGGGCCGATGTAGAATGGCTCAAACATTTCTGAGGGGCGAGGCTCCCAGGGAGTCAAGCAGAGGAGGTTGAAGAATGGCCGATATTCCGGTGGTTTACACGCTAACAGTTTGACCCGCCTCCGACCGTTTGCGCGACGCGTGGCGTCGCCAGGGCATTCAATACGAGGAAAAACGGGTTGATCAGAGCCAGGACACTCTGGACGAAGCTCTGCTTTTTGGAGACTCTGTACCCATCATAGTTTATCCCGACGGCAGCGTTGAGATTGGATTCGAAGGTCACCGAGGTTGAGAAATCGGTTAGCGGCCAGTTGGCCGGACCAGCAAGGTACAAGCAACACGCCCAATGAGAAATCAGGTAGAGAGCAGGAGGAAGGTAATGGCCAGCAATACCAGCGTTGTGACCCCTCAACGGTTTGAAGAGGGATTCACCTATGCCGACTACATGGCGCAGATAAACGTCAACAAAGACCGGATGGACGGTTTCTATGAGATTTTCAAAGTAACTCCCGAAAACGAAGCTTCTCTAAAGGAACTTGCAGCCAACTCCGACGGCCCCACAAAGCTGCTGGTTTTGGGAGAGGACTGGTGCGGCGATGTGGTGCGGGGCCTGCCCGTACTGGCCCGCATGGCAGAGGCTGCCGGCTGGGATATGCGGGTCTTCCCTCGCGACCAGCATCACGACATTATGAACGAATTCCTGAAGGAAGGGCAGTGGATGTCCATCCCCACAGCCGTTTTCTACACTTCCGACCACCGCTACATTCTTCACTGGATCGAAAAGCCTGAAGTGGCGGAGAAGGAGTCAAAAGAGATAGAGGAGGCCATTCGCGCGGAGAACCCCGACATTAACGACCAGGACTTTGGCCGGGAACGGCGCACTCGCATGGCAACCCGAGCCGAGGCATGGCAGCAGGCTACGGTGGAAGAAATTATAGACAAGCTCCAGCAGGGCATAGCCGGGTAACAGGAACCTGAACGGTACTCCGGTAAAGACAGGAGCCATCGCCCATCGGGCGGTGGCTCCTTCTTGTTTGCTCTGCGAAACTGGTTTCTGGTGGCGCAGGCGCGTCCCCGGTCAATTCCATCGAGGGGCGCAGGCTATCCAATTGCAGGTAATGTTGCCTAGCCCACGGCCAGACCCCGTACTTCTTTCGCCTTGTCGGGCAAATCGTAGCTGCTCCAGGTTGCGCCATCGTCCAGGGAACCAAATACCTGGCCGTCCCGGGCTGCGCAGAATACATGGGAAGGTTGCCTCGGGTTGACACGGACCGCCATCATTGTGCTGCTGGCCGCAACACCGGCGCCCACCGGCTCAAAAGTCTTGAAAAGATCCCGGCTGCGGTACAAGGCACCCTGCCCGCTGCGGGCAGCGGCGCCAATGGACACGTACAGCATGTTCGGTTCGTGGGGCGCGGCATACAGGTCCCGCGTGTAGGTAATCTCCGAAAACTGCCCGAAGTCGATGGGAATCCATTCGCTTCCCCGGTCAGGGCCGATGAAGGGACCCACCCTGGTGGTGATGAACACCGTATGCGGCGAAGCAGCGGTACACTGGACGCCGTGCAGGTCGAGGGTGTCCTCGCTGGGCGCCAGGGAGCCGGTAACTTCATCCCAGGTGTCACCCCCATCGGAGGACCGCATTACTCCGGCCACTTCCAGCGCAGCGTACATTTCGTCGGGGAAGGTTGGGTCGGCAGTCAAACCAATTACCCGGGTGGGAAAGGCCATGGATACTTCGTTGGAACCCATAGGCAGGTTCAGTTTTGCCCAGGAATCTCCGCCGTTGGTACTGCGGTAAAGTTCGCCTGGAGCGGTGCCGGCGTAAATCACCTGTGGGTCCCGGGGGCGGAACAGGAAAGTCCATACTGGCGGAGCCAGCGAAGGATAATCAAGGCGTTCCCAATGGTCGCCCCGGTCTGTGCTGCGGTAGGGGCCGTTCTGGGTTCCAGCGTAAATGATGGAAGGGTTGCTGGGATGTACGGCAACGCCAGGAACAATCGGATTTTCCGGCAGTCCGTTGGTCAACTCCTCCCAGCTTTCAGAACCGGGTGAGAGCCGGTAGAGCCCGCTGCTTTCAGCGCCCACGTAAACATAAGTATCGTTGTTGGTGGTTGTCACGGGAACATCTCCTTAATGCAATTTGTGGAGAATGGGTGTAGAGCTATTGCAACAAAACGGCAAGTTATTGTCAACAGAAATGGGCAGAAGGCCAGGTCTCGGTTTAATTGATTTCCCTAAATGGAAAAGGCAGCCAACCGGGCTGCCTCTGCCAAATGCTTTAATCATGTCAGCTAATCCAAACGGCTTTGTGAACAGCCCTTGTTTCTTAACCGATTATCTTCAAAAAGCGGAGACCGTAGAGATAAATTCCTAGCCAGGCAGTTCTACCAGCTCTACTGAGTACTGTTCAATTACCGGGTTGGCCAGTAGTTTCTCGCACATTTCCCTTGCTGCAGACTCGGCGCGATGCCGGTCTGCTTCATCCAGCCTGATTTCCAGGAACTTTCCCACGCGGACTTCAGAGACTGTTTCAAACCCCAGGCTCTTAAGTCCGCCCAATACGGTAATACCCTGGGGGTCGTTGACCGTGGGTTTGAGTGTGATGTAAACCCTGGCTAGGTACAAAATCGGTGCCTGCCTGCCGGTTATTCCATCACGCCGCTGGTGGTGCAGGGCGCGCCATTGGGAAACTCCGGCCCAAGAGTGCCGGCGTAGGTGCGGAAGAAGTCTTCAATACGGTCTTCGTCAACACTTTGCATAGTGTCCAGTACCCCCCAGGCCGACAGGGCGATTGTCCCTTCCGGGACCTTGTCGTAGTAACGGGTCACCGCCCATGAAGGTGCGAGTTCAAAGCTGTCCATGAAATCTTTCAACTGTTCAAGCGCAGGACCCTCTTGGAGATTGTAGCTGACAACGATATTCCCATGCTCCAGGTTGTGGACAATGCGCTCGTCGGGCAGCCCGTCTTCGTAGAACCCACAGCGCGCCCACCAGTCCCAGTGGTCACCGGAAGTGGGCGGTGTAGTACTGTAATCCACATTCTGGTCTTCGGAGACGTGAATGCGTGTAGGCATGATCACATGCTGTTCGCCCACGCCTTCCACGTATTCGTCACTGGAGCCGACCCCGTCATCGCTTCCCCTAAAGCTGATGCCACCAACCACAAAGCCCGCTATTACCAAAAACGCGATGATCGCGGAAGCCCCGATGTACCAATAGTTTGGTTTGGGGCGGGACGGGTTGATGACCATTTCCGCCTGGCGGCCACTCTGGGATGACCTTCGCCGCCGGCGCCGTGATACTGGCAATTTGATACCTCCGGTTGGGTGGGGCTATCTTTTTCTTCCTAGAGTTCGGTGCCGGTGAGCCTGCGATAGGCTTCCTTGTACCTATCGGTGGTTCGGGATACAACGTCCTCTGGCAATTCTGGGGCCGGAGGCTCCTGGTCCCATCCCTGCTCCACCAGCCAGTCACGAACGAACTGCTTGTCGAAGTTGGGCTGCGACTTGCCGGGGCCGTACCCATCCATGTCCCAGAATCGGCTGGAATCGGGAGTCAACAACTCATCAATCAGGATTAACTCTCCATTCAGCGTTCCGAATTCCATCTTGGTATCGGCCAGGATGATGCCGTGTTCCCGGGCATAGTCGTGGGCGTACTTGTAAACGGCTTTGCTGACATCGGCCAGCTTCTGAGCCATTTCGGCGCCAACCATGTCCTCAACTTCCTGGTCGGACATATTCTCGTCGTGGCCCTCTTCAGCCTTGGTGGTGGGAGTGAACAGCGGTTCGGGAAATTCCATCCCCTCAACCAGTCCTTCGGGCATGGGCTTGCCGGAAACGGTGCCCTGCCGCCGGTACTCCGACCAGGCGGAACCGGTGATGTAGCCACGAACGATGCACTCCATGTCAATGCGTTGCGCTCGCTTGACGATCATTGCCTGGCTGGCCAATTCTTCGGTTATGCCGGCCAGGTCGGGGTTTCCTGCCAGGAGAGTTGGCGCGTCGCTGGAATCGGCAAGCGCGATCAGGTGATTGGGGACAATGTGGGCGGTCTTATCGAACCAGAAACTGGAAATGCGGTTCAGAACCTTGCCCTTTTCCGGAATTCCAGTGGGAAGTACCACGTCGAAGGCGGAGATCCGGTCGGTGGCGACCATGAGAAGCAGTTCGTCATTGATGGCATAGGTGTCTCTGACCTTGCCGCGATGGAGTTGATTAGGAAGTCCCGTTTCGATAAGCATACTTAAACCCTGCAATCTAGTTTATTTTGTGATTCGACCTGAAATCTGAATGTGGCTCCTGAAGTCCGTCCCTTGTATATCTGCCAATGACCGCGGGTGACCTGCTGCTCAGGGGCTACCCACCCGAGATGTTGGAAATCGCTCAATTACTGCTTCCCCGCCGCAACCCCTGCCGGGAGCAGCCCGATTCGCTGGAAAGTCTCGTCAACGTATCGGGTGTAGTAGCCGTAATCAAACAGTTCCTCAAGCTCTTCGCCGGGAAGGCAGTCCCTGGCCTCGTCATCGGCCCGGAGCAAATCACGAAAGTCGGCCTTGGTGTCCCAACTGCGCATAGCGTTGCGCTGAACCACCTTGTAGGCATCTTCGCGCCCCATTCCCTTGTCCACCAGGGCCAGCAATACCCTCTGGCTGAACACCAGGCCACGACTGCTTTCCACGTTGTCCCACATCCTGTCGGAATTTACCCGCAAGTCCTTCACGATACGGGTGAAAATGGACAGAATGTAGTCCAGCGCGAGGCATGAGTCTGGCAGGATTATGCGCTCGGCCGACGAGTGGCTGATGTCGCGCTCTCCCCACAAGGCTACATTCTCCAGGGCGGTTATGCTGTTGCCTCGAATCAGCCTGGCCAGTCCGCAGATTCGCTCGGCCAATTCGGGATTGCGCTTATGGGGCATGGAGGATGACCCGGTCTGTCCCTGGCCGAAAGGCTCCTCTACCTCGTGCAGTTCGGTACGCTGCAATGTACGGACTTCAGTGGCGAACTTCTCCAGCGAGGCTGCGATGAGAGCGAGGGTGCCAATAAAATGGGCATACCTGTCCCGCTGGATAACCTGGTTAGATACAGGAGCAACTTCCAGTCCCAGGCGCCGGCAGACCGTATCCTCCACCGAGGGCTGAATGGTGGCGTGGGTGCCAACGGCGCCAGAGATTTTTCCCACGCGAATGCTTTCGCAGGCGGCTACCAGGCGCTCCTGCTGCCTCCGCAACTCCTCCCGCCAGAGAGCCAGCTTCAGTCCAAAGGTCATTGGCTCCGCATGGACGCCGTGGGTGCGGCCCATCATGATGGTGTCCTTGTAGGCCACAGCCTGCACTTCCAACACCTCAATGGCCTGGGCGAGTTCCTGTTGGAGCAATTGACCGGCCTCTACCATTTGCAGGCTCTGGGCCGTGTCCAGCATGTCCGAAGAGGTCATACCCAAGTGCAGCCACCGCCCTTCCGGGCCAATGCCCTCGGTTATGGAAGAGAGGAAGGCAGTTACGTCATGGCGTGTGGTTTCAAACAGTTCCATCATGCGCTGGTGGTTGTACTGTACCGGACGAAGCCGTTCCATATCCTCCAGAGGAATTACACCCTCCTCGGTCCAGGCTTCGGCCACAGCCAGTTCCACGTCCAGCCATTTCTGGTATTTATTCTCGTCCGACCAGACCTTCTTCATTGCCGGTCGTGAATATCGGTCAATCAATCAGATTCCTCCGAGATTATCCTCATAGCGCCAACGCGCGTAAACATCTCTAACTATAGCTTTCCCGTCACGTTCCTGTCAGTCCCAGCAGTTCCTTGGTTGTGGCCAGGACATCGCCAAAGTCACTAAAGGGGCGGTATGAGATCCCCTTCCGCTCGCATTCTTCGGCGAGAACACTGTGGGCGAAGACCGTATTCGCCCTTTCCGCTCCCTCGAAGTCGGATCGGCCATCACCCACATAGATTACGTGGTAACCCAGCTGCCGGTACCGGTCCACGATCAGGCCCTTGGAGTTGCCTCGCTCCGGCTCTCCGGGGTAAGTGTGGTGATAGTAATAATTGATGCCCTCCGGCGTGAACCTGGTGTTCACGCAGTAAGTGGGCACGTCACGGGCGCCCTCCTCGTCCAGTAATGCCTGGATGTAAAAGTCCAGACCCAGACTCACCACTGCCATGGGGCTGTTCAGTTCCTGGCAATACTCCCAAAGTTCTGTGAAGTGAGGACGCAGGTTGGCGTTCTTCCTCACATAGTCCTGCATGGTTGCCCGGTCTGCCCGAATGTCCCCGAAGGCGATTTCCTGGTAGTCCTTCAAGGAGAGTTCGCCGGCGCGGAACCTTGCCCTTACGTCCTGCCAGGAATAGTCACCGTACTGGTGTAGCAGCATTTCCGCGACGTTCTGAACCGCGGCAGTGTCATCAAAGTCGGTGAGTATCGCCGGGATCACCCTAACGCTCCCGCAACTGTTTCCGATAATTTTCGTAGGCTTCCCGGATATGCTCGTGGCGCAGGCCAAGGATTTCAGCAGCGAAGAAGGCGGCATTTCGCGCTCCCCAGGCGCCCACGGCCATGCAGGCCACCGGAATTCCGGGAGGCATCTGGGAAGTTGCCAGCAATGAATCCCAGCCGTTGAGTTCGCTGGAGGCCAGGGGTATTCCTATTACCGGCAGGGTGCACCAGGAGGCAAGGACTCCGCCAAGGGCGGCAGAACCGCCGGCAGCGGATATCAGGACCTCGATTCCCCTTTCCCGGGCCGTGGTGGCATACTCCTGAACCCTTTCCGGGGTTCGGTGAGCCGACATGACCCGCACTTCATAGTCAACCTGCATTTGCTCGAGAACTTCCAGCGTTTCCTTGACGACGGGCTCGTCGGAAGCGCTGCCCATTATTACTCCTACTAGTGGCACTTTCTTATTCCTTTCCTGTAGATTTGCTAACTCGCCAGAAGATTCATCTCTTTCCTGAAAGCGTCCAGAACGGCCGTTTCCAGGACTTCCCGCTGCTGCCGAACTTCTTCACCGTTCACCAGCAGATAAATTCGACCATCGGACTTGCCCAGCTCCACGTCAACGGCGCACTCAGTGGAGTCTTCCCAGAAGAGGGTGAGCCTCAGTTCCTCTTCAACGTCTTCCTCTTCGTCTTCCTCCTCTTCCTGCTCTCCACCGTCTCTGAGGTCTTCCATTTGGAAGGAATTTTCGTCCTCATCATAGTATTCCATCAGGGAAGTTGATTCCACCCTCCCGGTGCCGCTGAGTACGATTTCGTTCATATCCAGCAACATTTGGGCTATCTGCAGGCTGGCTGCCAGCTGATATAGTTCAGCACGGTCACGAATGACGTCAGCGTCTTCCTCAACAGGTTCACCCAATATCCGGGTAAGAGCCGTCTCAACCTCGCCTCTCAGGGCCATCAATTCATCCTGCCAGGCCATTGGTACCTTGCACTCCTTCTTTTCTGCCCTTTAGCTAGTTCTGGACGAATCATCGGGTTCGTTCCGGTCCGGCGAGAAGGCCTTCCGGCTGACGAAATAACAAAACTCGTCCACTTCGCGAAAATCTGCCAGCCCAAACTCGGGACGGAGGCGATGAGCCACGTCCAGCAGGTCCATATACCGTAGTCCAAGGTGACCCTTGCCCAAACTCCTGGGATACCTGCCCAAGCGGCGCAGGGCCCTTTCGGCCGCCGTATTCCAGACAGCCAGCAATCCCGGCTGACGCAGGCAAAGCAAGTAAGAAATAAACTCCTTGCCAGCCCCGGCCAGGCGATAAGCTCCATCTTCGGCAACGCACTCGTTGAAACGGGCTTCCAAAGTGACGGTGTCGAAAAGCAGGAAATCTATGGTATCAGAAATCTCGGCCAGGGAATTGGTCGAGAATTCGCTGATCCTGGAACTGCCTGACGCCCGGTACAGGGCCCTGGCCTGCTGCTCTGAAAGCGCCGGCAACGCCTCCGGTTCGAGCCATACTTCCATTTCTTGCGACCGCTGCCAACGGCGCTTCCAGTAACTGGCCAGGACGCCGGTCTGCGCTGTTTCCCGGTAAGCCTGGGCCAACTCGAAGCGGTCTATTGAAGATGTTCCTGGGCTCATTAGCCGCTCCGACTTCCCTCAGACAAGTCGCCGATATCCAGTCTGTATCCGGCGTCTTCAAAATGGATCTGCTTTACCCTTTTGTAGGCCACATCTCGGGCTTCGCCAATGGACTGACCGCATCCCACTACGGTTAATACCCGGCCTCCCGAAGTCATGGTCCTGGTGTCACCCGGCTCGTCAGTCACCGGTTTCGCCCCGGCATGAAAGATAAAACAATCTGTGTCCAGGCCAGGCATCTCTGCGGACTGGCAATGACCATCGATACCTGTAATTTCCTTGCCCGTTTCGTACGCCCCGGGGTAGCCGCCGGAGACCATAACCACGCCAACGTGGGCCCGATTGCCCCACCGCACCGGGGACTGGGCCAGGCCCCCGGAAATGCAGGCCTGCATAACCTCAACCGGGTCACTTTCCAGCAGTGGAAGAATTACCTGCGTCTCGGGGTCGCCGAATCGGCAATTAAATTCCAGTACCTTCGGCCCATCCCTGGTCAACATCAGCCCGGCGTAAAGCATACCTTTGTAGGGGGAACCGATTTCCGCCATTCGGGCTACGGTGGGTTCCAGAATTGTGCGGCATACCTGTTCTGATAGCTTGTCGTTCCAAAAAGGTGGGGGCGAGAAACTTCCCATGCCGCCGGTATTGGGACCCTGATCGCCATCGCCCAGCTGCTTGTAGTCACAGGCCGCCACCGGGGCAGAAAGGCGCTCTCCGTCGCAGAAGGCGAACACGCTGACCTCGGTACCCCGCAGCCACTCTTCCATAACGATGGTTTCGCCAGCTGCTCCGAAAATGCGATCATCCATGCATCCCTTGACTGCCAGCACTGCTTCCTCTGGTCCGGAACACAGAGCCACACCCTTCCCGGCAGCCAGCCCGTCGGCCTTGATTACTACAGGAGAGGAATGTCCGCCAAGGAACTCCAGCGCAGCGGCGGTGTCCCGGAAAACCCGATAGTCGGGGCCAGGCACACCGGCATCGGTCATTACCTGTCGGGCAAAACTCTTGCTGCCCTCTAACTGGGCGGCGCTGGCAGAGGGGCCGAAGGCTGGAATCCCCATTTCGCCAAGGCGGTCCACCAGTCCATTCACCAGGGGCTGCTCAGGGCCAACAACTACCAAATCTGCCTGTAACTGGCTGGCCAGACTGGCAAGCCCGTCCACATCTTCCGGAGATACGGGCATATTGCTGGCAACCTGGGCAGTGCCCGAATTTCCGTCGGCCACCCAAATGTCAGAGACGTTAGGGCTAAGATTCAATCGCCAGCAGAGGGCGTGTTCTCTGGCCCCTGAACCAACAACGAGGATCTTCACGAAACGATATCTCCGGGGTTAACTGACATGGTTGACATAAGTCTGAAAGTAGTCCCAGTTAAGCAAGAGGTCAGGGTGTCCAAGTCGGGCTGATAAGGTTGAGGAGCTACTCCCATTCGATGGTGCCGGGCGGCTTGCTGGTAATGTCATAGACTACGCGATTGACACCAGAAACCTCATTCACGATTCTGCTGGAAATCCGCGCCAGCACGTCGTAGGGCAACCGGACCCAGTCAGCGGTCATGGCATCGCTGCTATCAACTGCCCGGATGGCGCAGACGTAGCCGTAGGTACGAAAATCGCCCATCACCCCCACGGTGCGGCTGTCACTGAGGACAGCAAAGCTCTGCCAGATGTCTTCGTAGAGGCCGGCGCGGCGCACTTCGTCAAGGACAATCCAGTCGCATTCCCTGAGAATATCCAGGCGCTCTTCGGTAACTTCTCCGATAATTCGGATGGCCAGGCCGGGCCCGGGGAAGGGCTGCCGCAAAACAATTTCCCGTGGAAGGCCCAGTTCCAGGCCTACTTCCCGAACCTCATCCTTGTACAGGTAGCGGAGAGGCTCCACCAGGTCGAGGTCCATGTGTTCCGGCAGTCCCCCTACGTTGTGGTGAGACTTAATCCTGGCGGAGGCCCGGTTCTCGGGGGTCTCACTCTCTATAACATCTGGGTAGAGGGTGCCCTGGGCCAGGAATTTGGTATCACTGAGTTCTGCCGCCGATTCCTCAAATACCCGGATAAACTCTTCGCCGATGGTCTTGCGTTTTACTTCAGGGTCGGTCACGCCGGCCAGGCGGGAAACGAATCTTTGCGCCGCATCCACATACAGCAGGTTCAGGCCGAGGTTCTTGCGGTAGGTTTCCTGCACCTGCTCAGCCTCTTCTTTCCTGAGAAGGCCATTGTTGACAAAGATACATGTAAGCCGGTCACCGATGGCCTGATGCAGCAAGAGAGCGGCAACTGAAGAATCCACCCCGCCGGAGAGTGCGCATATAACCTTGCCGTCGCCTACCTGGTCATGGATACGGCTAACTGAATCGGCCACGAAATTGCCGGCAGTCCAGGTACCCTGGCATTGGCATACGTGGTAGAGAAAGTTTTCCAGAACCGTTTGGCCCTGGGGTGTGTGCTCAACTTCCGGGTGAAATTGAAGACCAAAGTAGTTGCTGCCGTTGCTAATGGCGGCATGAGGGGAGTTATCGGTGGATGCCACAGACTTAAAGCCCTCAGGCAAAGCATCAACCCGGTCGCCATGGCTCATCCATACCTGAAAGGAAGGCGTAACGCCCGAAAAGAGGCTGCACGGGGAATCAGTCTCGCCCACCTGGGAAACTTCGGCTGAACCGTATTCCCGCAAGTCACTGGCGGCTACCTTGCCGCCCAGCTGATGGACCAGCGCCTGCATGCCGTAGCAGATGCCCAGCACCGGTAATCCCTGCTCAAATACCCAATCTGGAATTAGAGGAGCGCCGGGCTCATAGACGCTGGCAGGACCGCCAGAAAGTATTACTCCCTTGGGAATAAATCTGCGGCTAACCATTTCCCAGGTAGCGGTTGAGAAGACTACCTCGGAGTACACTTTGAGATCCCGGGCCCGGCGGGAGATAAGGTGACTGTACTGGGAACCAAAATCAATAATTACAACACCTTCGCCGACGGTGCTGCCGGTTTGATGGGTACCCCAGTTGCAGGTTTTGGGAGCGGTGACCATCAGGTTCCTTCCTGTACGGTTACTGATCCTGTAGTTACGAAATCGGTAATATTGTAGCTGGAATAATATACCACAGGGCCTTTTCGGGTGCCAGATGCAGGTATATGTACCCAAATGACGGCAACAGCAAAAAGACCTCTGCCTGGGCGAGGATTAACCCTGGGTACCGGACATCGCAAGGGTATGGGCCCCTTCCGGACCATCCTCTCCAGGCGAGTTTAGACTCCGTAGCGGTTAGTGCAAACCTGGGTGGAGGGTTCAAGGCACTTAGAGGCAGGTCTGGATGTTTGCATTCTCACCATTTCCATGCCTGTTCTGGCTGGGCCAGACACTCTCCTCTAAAGGTGGTTTACAAACAATACCAGTTCTGATATATTTTTACCGCTGGATACTGATTGGGCCTTGTATCCAGTCGTTGATGTGGCGCATTCGTCTAGCGGCCCAGGACACCGCCCTCTCAAGGCGGAGATCAGGGGTTCGAATCCCCTATGCGCTACCAACACCTAGTCGTTAACTAAACATAACGCCAGTATGCTTGATGCCGCTTTTGAGCGGCATTTCTTTTTGCCCGTTGGGCTACCTTACAGCCTGCGGGGTGTGGACTGGCTTATACTTACCCCATGACTACTCTCGCCCTGATTCTGGTCCTGCTGGGCTCCGCGGCTCATTCTGGCTGGAATCTGCTCCTTAAGCGGTCCGACAACAAAGAGATTTTCGTCTGGAGCCTGTTGGTTGGAAGCAGCCTGTTACTGGCTCCCCTGGGGGCGGTACTATTCTGGCTAAACCCCATACCTCCGCCGGGCTACTGGCTCGTCCTGGCTACGATCGTGGTGCACGTCTATTACTTTGTACTCTTGGGACGGGGCTATGCCCGGGGAGACCTGTCCCTGGTGTACCCCATTGCCCGAGGGATTGGCCCCATGTTGGTGCCGGTTCTGGCCGTCCTTACCCTGGGTGAGCAAATTGCGTGGCCGGCGGTACTGGGCATTGTCTCCATAGTCGTGGGCATTTATATCGTTTCATGGTGGGGACGATTTCGGGACATCGTGTCCAGACCCTTGTCCTTCCTTCGCGATGGTGGCATTCGCTATGCGATCCTCACCGGGCTGACCATAACGGTATATACCCTGGTGGACAAGCGGGGCGTCGAACATGTGCAACCTATTCTCTACATGTACCTGCTCACAATTGGAGTAGCAGTTGGCCTTGCTCCTTACATCCTTCGTAACTACGGTTGGGCCCCGGTTGTTCGGGAATGGCGGGCCCATACCTGGCCCATACTAGTCGCGGGATTGCTCGTCTTTGTTGCCTATGGTCTGGCGCTGACTGCCCTTTCCTTGTCCAGGGTAAGCTACGTTGCCCCTGCCCGAGAGGTCAGCATAGTCATCGGTGTGCTGGCCGGAGTGGTCATTCTCAAAGAACCTTTCGGCGGGGGTCGCCTGCTGGGTTCCTGCTTGATACTGGTAGGGTTGGTGTTAATTGCAGTTTCCCCGTAGCGCGACGTCTCCCCGAATTGGGAAGCCAAGCCTCGTCCAGGCTGCTGTGGGGCCGTTATTCCCCGGCCGAATGTTATAATTTTCGGCAATTAAGGTATCCACTCCGAGGTGAAAGGCAATGATAAGCCGGGAAAGATTGGTAAATTCCTTCTGTGATCTGGTGAGGATTGACAGCCCCTCCGATGAAGAGGAGGAAGTAGCACAACACTTGATTCCCAGGCTAGAGAACCTGGGCCTGACGGTGGAGCGGGACGCCCACGGCAATGTCATCGCCACGGAACCGGGAGAGTTACCGTTGTTGTTGTCCGCCCACATGGACACCGTGGAACCCGGCCGGGGAATTGTTCCGGTCATTGAAGGGGACCGTATCGTGTCGCAGGGCCAGACCATCCTGGGAGGCGACTGCAAGGCCGGCATTGCAGCCATAATGGAGGGGCTTGAGTCGGTAGTGGAAGAAGGCCTGCCCCACCGACCGGTGCAGGTTGTTTTTACGCGAGGCGAGGAAATCGGGTTGATAGGAGCCACCAACCTGGATTACTCCATGATCCGTGCCCTGGAGGCCGTTGTATTCGACGGCAATGGCCCGGTCAATACTATCACCGGTTCCAGTCCCAGTTACATGAGCTTTGACGTGACGGTTAAGGGTCGTGGCGCCCATGCCGGAGTCGAACCTGAAAAAGGCTTGTCCGCCATTCGAATCGCCTCGGAACTCATCCAGGAACTGCCACAGGGACGGCTGGACGAGGAGACAACCTTTAATGTGGGGCTGATTTCGGGCGGAACCGTTCGCAATGCAGTTCCGGTAGAGGCTGTCTTCGGCGGTGAATTTCGGAGCCGCAATACGGAGAGCTTTGACCTGTTGCGAATGCAGGTTCAGCAAACCCTTCAGCAGGCGCGGGAAAAGTACCGGGACGCCACCATTGAGGAAGAATTTGAGGTGCTGTTCCAGATGTATAACCTGGACCCGGAGGAGGGTGTGGTACGGATGACCCGGCGGATAATGGAGGATATGGCTCTGGTGCCGGACATTCGGCCTTCGGGAGGGGGTACCGACGGAAACGTGATGCGGCGGAAAGGCATCCAGAGCGTAGTTGTGGGAATGTCCACCAACGAGATGCACACCGTTGACGAGTACGTGGTAGTTCCGGACCTGGTCAATACAGCCGCTTTCTGTCGCCGTCTAATGCTGGAAGGGCACCAGTCTTAGAGCCTTTCGAATATCCCGCAAGTATCTGAAAACACCAAGGGCCCGGCATAACGCCGGGCCCTTACTCGTCTTGTGCGCGGAACCCGTTATCGCAACGCTGTCAGCGTTGATTCCAGGTCTTGCCCGAACTCTCTTCTTTGCCAGTCTCTCACTTCCGCGCCACCGTTCCCTCCGGTTTCTGACTGCAGCGTCTCTGGGTCCTGCGCCAGCCTCTCGAGGCTGACTGCGGGCCACAACAATGCCGGGTCCAGTCCCAGATTTGCTCCCTGGTCCGAGCGCCATTGCTTAAGCTTCTGAAGCCTCGCCTGCGTTTCCCTGGTGGGTGGCTGACGCCTGGGCCTGGGTGGGCGTTCCATGCCGGGTCCACGCATGCCCTGCTGAATCGCATCCCTTATCCTGCCGCCCAGCCTTCGCATGGCGGCAGGCGCCAGGCTTGGCAGGCTTTCCAGGGGGGTTAAGGGTTCCATGGATAGCTGTATCAGCGCATCATTTCCCATCACCCGGTATGGAGGGAGGTCAATTCGTTCAGCCTCGGCCTCCCTTAGTTCAAACAAATGCTTCAATATGGCGAGTTGCCCTGAGTCCAGGCGGTCGCTTCCCTTTACCCGAAGGAAGTCTGGTGCCGGAGGTTCGGAAGCAGATTCCCCGATGTGTTCCAGTCGGACGAATTCCTCCTCAACCCATTCCAGCCTGCCCGCCATGCTGAGCAATTGCTTCAGCCTGGCAGCGAGGGGAATCAGGTACGTAACGTCCGCGGCGGCGTAGCTCACCGCCTCGGCGCTCAACGGTCGTAGCCCCCAATTGGATCGTTGCAGGCGCTTGCTCTTAGGTATGTCAACTTCGAGAAATTGCTTCAATACTGCGGCCAGATTGGGACTTACCATTCCCTGGAACCGGGCGGCTGTTTCGGTGTCGAACAGCCCCGAGACTACAAAACCATACTCTCTATGGAATGAGCGCAGGTCATAGTCCGAGCCGTGAAATACCTTCCCTATTGCCGGGTCGGCCAGGATCTGGCCCAGCATGGAAAGGTCCTGCACCGCCAGGGGGTCGAGCAAATACGCCGCCTCTCTGGTTGCAATCTGAATCAGGCAGATTCTTCCCCGGTATGCGTACATGCTGTTGGCCTCGGTATCGATGGCCAGTTCTGGCTCCGAGGTTAACAGCGCGGCTGTTTTGTCCCAATTATCCTGGGTGGCTATGAGCTGGGGCCTGTTCAAATGGACTCCCCGCGTGATGGATGGCCGTGGCAACAGTTGGATTATAGCAAGGATCGTCAGGCAGGAACCCGGTGCTATACTTTGCTGGCTGGGGCTCAGGGCTCAACACGGGAGCTTCAATTGTCCTGAACGTTGAGCCTGGGGTAACCCAAGCAGTCTGAAGTTGACCGGAGGACCTGATGAACGGAGCTGAATTGAAGGCTACCCTGGCTGGGGGAGGCCGGGTTTACGGGAGCATGATTACCCATGGGCGCAATCCACGGTGGGTGGAAGCCCTGGGAGGGATTGGGCTCGACTACGTGGTGATTGATACTGAGCACGGTCCGCGAAGCCGGGCCGAGATGGCGGACTACCTGGCGGCATTCGCCAACTCGCCGGTAGTTCCCATAGTACGCATTCCCATCCCCACTTCTCACTACGTGACCATGGCTCTGGACGCCGGAGCACAGGGCATCCTCGCGCCCTACTGCGAAACGGTGGAAGAGGTCAAGGAAGTGATCGGTGCGGCCAAGTGGCGGCCCCTTAAAGGGGAGGCTGTCCGAACCCTGATGGACTCGGGAGAACACGTCAGCGATGCCAGCCGTGCCTACCTTGAGAACCGAAATCGCAATACGGTGGCCATCATCGGCATTGAGAGTGTGCAGGCAGTGGACAACCTGGAAGCCATTCTCCAGGTGCCGGGGATTGACGGCATTTTTGTAGGGCCCAACGACATGAGCATTTCCGTCGGGTTCCCGGACCAATATGACCGGCCCGAATACCAGGACATTGTGAAGAAGGTCATCGACACTTCCGAAGCCCACGGCATTCCGACCCTGGTTCATCACCAGACGGCAGACCTCTCCGCGCACTGGGTGCGGCAGGGGGCGCGGTTCGTCTTGCACACCACCGACCGCCGTACGCTGGCCGAGGCATACCGGAGGGATTTCGCCGCACTGCGGGAAGTGGCCGGCGAGGGTTAGGGGCGGATCAGTCAGGCCCCGGGGCCGGGAGACTCCCACCGCCGGCGCAACGAGTCAACGTACACCCGCTCGTATTCGCCATGGTGGCCGGTGTGGAAGGCATCCGCCAGTTGCTCGGCCCAGAGGTATTCCACGTCTTCCCAGCGAATGGGATAGGGTGGCTGGTCGAAGAAGTTGGTGACCGCCTGATGCGGGTTCTCCGCAATGGAATAGCCCATCATCTGGAAGTTGTCGTAGTGGTTCCCGTGCTGGGAAACGAAGCGACCCTTCATTGCGGCCAGGACTACGAAGGCTGGCATTTTGACCGCCGCAAAATTCTGGGTATCCCATTCATGTGGTTACCCATTTACGCCTGCCGCACAAAAGTGTAAAACGTCACTCGCCTATCTGGCGAAAATCTGGACCGTAGTTACGTCGCCGGCCCCGGAGCACTGGGCCACTCCCACTCGGGGGTTGTTGACCTGCCTGGCTCCGGCCTCGCCACGCAACTGGGTTACCGTTTCGTGGACCATTCGGATTCCGGTAGCGCCAAAGGGATGCCCCATGGCCAGCAGGCCGCCGTCGGTATTGACCGGAATGTCACCGGTCAGAGCAGTGCGTCCCTCTACCGTGGCGCGCCAGGCCTCCCCCTTGGGCGTCAACTGCAGGGATTCGATCTGCTGAAGCTCCCCAATGGTGGCGGCGTCGTGTACCTGGACCAGGTCCACGTCCTCGGGCCCAAGTCCACTCATTTCGTAGGCGGCGAGGGCGGCGGGTTCGGTGCGATACGGGCTAAAAGCAGAGTGGTCGCTGCCCCGTCCGTTGTAGTTGCCCGAGGTCAGGGCCGCCGCAACAACCTTAATGGCCCGGGATTCGTCCAGTCCGTAGCTTCCCAGGACCTCCCTGGCGCAGAGCACGGCGGCAGCCGAGCCTTCGCTGGTGGGGCAGCACTGGAAAAGGGTTAGTGGGTCTGCAATGGGTCGGGAGGACAGAACGTCCTCTACCGTATAGGTCTCCTTGCGATGGGCGTAGGGGTTCAAGGCGGCATTCTGCCGGGCCTTTACCGATATCTGGGCAAGGGCGGAGGCAGGTGCGCCGGTCTCTTCCATGTAGCGCCGCATACGCAGGGCGTAGCCGGCCATCATGTGGTCGCCGCCGATATACCTTTCGGGGCTGTCCGCAGCCGTGACAGTTACGGGACCGCCAGGGACCTTCTCGGCTCCGAAGGCCAAGGCAAGGTCGTAAACCCCGGAGGTAATGCCCCAATAGGCCTGCCAGAAGGCGGTCGAGCCGCTGGAGCAGGCGTTTTCCACGTTTACTATGGGGATGCCCGTCAGGCCCAGGCTGCCGAGGGCTGTCTCTCCAACGGACATGCCGTGGTAATAGACGTGGCCAAAGTAGGCGACCGGGATGTCACGCCAGCGAACTCCGCAGTCCTTCAGGGCCTCTACCACGGCTTCCCGGGCCAGCGTGGCCAGGTCTTTGCCGCGAAAGCGGCCAAAGGGGTGCAGGCCAACGCCTACGACCACTACTTCACGGTTGGGTTTGAACTGGGTCATGGCTAACCCTCCTGTCGGGACGCTGTGGGGATGGCCGAGGGCGCCCACTTGTAAACCATCAGAGTTGGACCAGTTTCTCCGGATTGAACCGGCTCAAGGGCCAACCGGACTTCCTTTCCTATCTGCAGGTCCGCATGTTCCATTCCGATAACTTCCGCTAGGACATGGGGGCCTTCGGGCAATTCCACTTCGCCGAGGACGTAGGGTACCGGGCCTGGCCAACCATCGGGAGGGACCCGGACGATTGTGTAGCTGAATAGGACGCCGCTACTGCTCAGGTCAACTGCCTCCAGTTCATCCGAGGAACAGGCCTGGCAGAATATGGCGTCACCAAAAACGCAAACGCCGCATTTGAGGCAACGCATACCGAGCAGGGTTCCAGAGGCGCCATCAGGGTCGTTCAAGCGGAGCCTCTTCGGGTCCACGGGGACGGGAGGTCTTTGCGAATTAGTGGACAAATCTCACCGCGCTTTAAGTTTAGATGGCCATCTTGTACGGGAATTCAGATTAAGTTAGCTTGAATTGTACTGTCAACCGGAACTACGAGGGCGATCGCGATTTAACTTGTTCGTGTATTACACAGGACCCTGTGGCAAGAAGTGTGTGTCACACTCAGCGCAGCCGACGGACCAGGAATTCTTTCCATCGGCTCGCTTTGCCATCCGAAATCCGGTTCCTGGGACGTAGATTGGATTCTTCGAATCCGGTCGAAATGACGTTGAACCAGGATGCGATTGCCCCGGGACGGGAGGACTGGAGACGGCACATTCAAGCTGACCCGGGGTCTCCCACCCAGGAAAAATGAAAATTCATCTCTGTTTGTGCTCTCTTGCGCTCATTTTGTACTTGAGCAACTGCCCATGCCGGACAGACGTGGAGTCGGACTGACGGTTTTCCCCGCCACCAATTCAAAGCTGTGAGCAGAGATGCTGAGCCAAAATGGCGAATTCTGGCGGGATAGGGAAGGCACCGTCTATTCACTCCGGTAACTATCCGCTCTCCCCTAACTGTCCACTTTCATTGTAGGCCAGGGTTACGCAGTCGGGAAAGGGAATTGTGTGGCGTCAATGAACTGGGGCAGGCAGCGTTGGTTGACTCTTCGGAGGAGTAACCGCTCGTTTGTTATCCAGGCAGGCGACGGTGCGGCACACCGGTACACGTTGCTTGCCACGGCTTAGGGCAGGGGCTAATATGAGCTTGGCCCAGGTGGATGGCCTCTTCCCTCGAGTTTCGAGTCATCCCAGAGGTTGCTCATCAAGCCTGGCTACCTTTTGATTGTACGGGAGGGAAAGAGTGCCCGAAGCAGTGATAAACGGTTTCCGGATGTACTATGAGACCCACGGATCTGGCCAGCCGCTGGTGATGATTCATGGAGGACTAGGGGGCGGCGAGGGATGTGCCCAGACCATGGAACACCACGCCGATATTCTCTCAGGAAGTTTCCAGGTGATTTCCTATGACCGGCGGGCTGCGGGACGGTCCGAAACTCCGCAGGACGGATATTCAATCCCCAACTACGCGGAGGATTTGCGGTCATTGCTGGACCACCTGGGAGTCGGCACGGCACACATCCTGGGATCTTCAGCAGGTGGCCCCATTGCGCTGCAATTCGCCCTGGAGAACCCGGAACGGACTCTTTCCCTGCTCCTCATCAACACCATGACCTACGTCCAGGAGTCCGAACGGGTTGTGCGTCAGCGCGAGTTGGACGAGATAAAGCAGGTGTTGGCGGACCAGGGCAAGGATGCCGCAGTGGAGGCGGGTCTTAATTCCCGCTGGCCGGGTATGAAGGAGTCCGATCCGGCCCAGTTCGCCAGGCTCAAGGCGATTAACCTGGAGCAGTTTGACGGAATCGTCAAGACCATCCAGAGCTACCTGGACATACAGGACTCGCTGGAATCCAGGCTCAATGAGCTGACAATGCCAAGCATGATTGTTCATGGTGACGCCGACAGCCGGATTAACATTGCCTGCGGTTTACAGTTGCACCAGGGTATTGCCGGTTCCGAGTTTCACGTAATTCCAGGGGCGGAACACGGTTTGCTGACAATTGAAGCCCGCCGAACCAGGGGGATGATTGAAGAATTCCTGGCGGAAACGGCCGCCCAGTTGCGAATCTAATTTCCAGCCGTCCCTGGGAACTAACTGTTCACCCACCGCGATTTAGAGGTTTGTTTAATGGCTACCATAGCAATTGACCACATCGCAATGCCAACTGCCAACGCCGAAAAGCTCATAGAGTTCTACAAGCGGCTTGGCTTCACTATTAACGACGAAGACAAGTGGCGCAAGGGCGAGGTTGGAATCTTTTCCATACAAATTGGCGATTCGAAGGTAAACGTTCATCCGGAAGGGTACACGGCTACCCTGCGGGGCAACACGGCAGTTCCTGGGTGCACGGACATCTGCTTCGTCTGGGCCGGCACTGTTGAAGAGTGCCAGAAGATGCTGGCTGAAGCCGGCGTGGAAGTAATACGAGGGCCTGGTCCTCGCAAGGGAGCCAGGGCCGGGGGCGGTCTGCCGGCGGTCAGTCTTTACGCCCGGGACCCAGATGACAATTTGCTGGAATGGATGATTTACCTGTAAGCCCGGTTTTCCGGGGAAAGGGGGCAGGAAATGCTGACAAGAAACGGGCACGATTCTGCAGCCCCGAATTTTATCTTGAGGAAATGAACAAATGGCGCGAATGACCGGTAAAGAAGCTTTGGCCCAGATGCTGGTAGCGGAGGGTGTCGAGTATATCTTCGGCAACCCGGGAACCAGCGAAACTCCCTTCCTGGACGTTCTCCAGGACTACCCGAACCTTCAATACATCCAGGCGCTGCAGGAAGGGACTGCTGTGGGTATGGCCGACGGATACGCCCGGGCTACGGGCAAGCCGGCCTTCGCCAACATCCACATTGCGGGCGGCCTGGCCAACGGCATCAGCGCGCTTTATAACGCCTACCGGGGCGGAACACCCCTGGTGCTGACTGCGGGGAACTCGGACACAAGGATGCTGCTGAGCGATCCGGTTCTCTCGGGCGACCTGGTGGAGATGACGCAGCAGTTCACCAAGTGGAGCGCCGAAATTCCCCAGGCCGAGAATATACCAATGGCGGTGCGGAGGGCCTTCAAGGAAGCTATGACTCCGCCTGTAGGACCGGTCTTTCTGTCTTTCCCCTGGGATACGATGGACGAAGAGGTGGATGTTGACATAACACCCTCATCCACAGGCTACTATCGCATGCGGCCGGATCCGGCGGCGATCAGCAGCGCGGTGGAACTGCTGGCCCAGGCGGAGAATCCCGTTGTGGTGATTGGCGACCGGGTAGGTCAGTCCGGAGGTGGGGCTGAACTGGTACGGGTGGCCGAACAGCTGGGGGCGAAGGTTTACGCAAGCTCCTACACCTATTCCGAAATCAGCTTCCCCCTGAACCACGGCCAGTACGCGGGGATGCTCAATCTCAACAGTTCCGCCACCCGTCGCCAACTGGCAGAGGCGGATGTGGTGCTGGCGGTGGGAACCAACGTATTTTCCTCCTTCTTGTATGTATCTGAACCCTTCCTGTCGCCGGCCACCAAGCTGGTGCACATGGATAATAACCAGAAGGAAATTGAGAAAGTTTACCCCACCAATGTGGGAATACCTTGCGACCCCAAAGCCGGGTTGGCTGAACTAGCTGATGCGCTGGACCAGGGGATGTCTGCATCGGCAAAGGAAGCCGCCGCCACCCGCGCGGCCACCCTGAGCGATGCCAGACGACAGGCCAGGGCAGAATACCTGGGCCGCATGCAGTCGATGCCAGATACGCGTCCCATGCCGGTGGACCGGATGATGTACGAGCTTTCCCAGGCATTGCCAGACAACGCAGTGATAGCTGACGAGGCCATTACGTCCCGGGGGGCGCTGCTCCAGGCCCTGGAGCCCTCGGAACCGGGCAGCTATTACGCCATTCGAGGCGGCGCACTGGGCTGGGCCATGCCGGGAGCGCTGGGCATAAAGCTGGCCAATCCGGATCGGCCGGTGGTGGCGGTGGTGGGCGATGGCGCATCCATGTACACGGTGCAGGCCCTGTGGACGGCGGCCCGCTACAACATTCCCGTAACGTACGCCATATGCAATAACCGGGCGTACCGCATTCTGAAGGTGAACATGGACGTTTACCTGCGGGGAATGCTGGAGGACAACCAGCGCGACAGCGAATACGTGGGAATGGACTTTGCCACTCCCCTGCCGCTGGCGGAGGTTGCGGAGGCCTTGGGAGTTTCGGGAAGGAACGTGGAGGATCCCTCTGACCTGGGCCCTGCCCTGGAACAGGCAATTGGCAGCGGGAAGCCTTCAGTCATTAACGTGAGCATCGACGGAGCACTGTAGCCACCGCAAGAACGGCAGATCTTCGTAATTGAGAAGCCCCGAGGCAACGTGGCCTCGGGGCTTCATGGGGTTTCGGGCTAAAGGATTGCGGGCTCGGTCGAGCGGCCGGAGCAGGCAGAGATGGCCTACGGGGCGGGTTTGGCGCCGGTGCCCAAGGCCACGATTTCGTCCCAGTCGGCCTGGTCCACGGGATGAATGGAAATGCGCACTCCACGCCTGACCACAATCATTCCCTGCAGTTTTGGGTTGTCCTTGATTTCCTGGAGGGTTACCGGGCGGCTGAAGGCCTGGTCTGCCTGGATATCCACCATCAGCCAGGTGGGGTTATTGGGGTCGCTCTTGGGATCGTAATACTTGGCGCCCAACTCCCAGGCGGTGTGGTCGGGGTAGGCTTCGCGGACAATGCGGGCCGTGCCCATGACGGCGGTGGGTTTGGCGCTGCTGTGGTAGAAGAGCACGCCATCGCCAACTTTCATCTCGTCGCGCATGAAGTTCCGCACCTGATAGTTGCGAACGCCGTCCCATTCAGCAATCTGGTCTTCCTCGTTCAGCAGGTCGCCAAAGGAGTAGTTTCCAGGCTCAGATTTGAACAGCCAGTATCTTTTTTCTTCTTCAGCCATTTTCTCTGTCCGGGTGTTTGCTTGCGACGCCCGTTAAGGATGGCGTTACCTGGGCGTCCAGTGCGTTGGATTTCCCAGTCCCGTTGCACCAATCATTTGGGTTGCCGGGACCCGGGATGAAACTATCCGGAAGATAGAGGTCGCGCCTAAAGGGCGACTTCGCCCTCTTCTCCCGTGCGGATACGGATGGCATTGGCCACTGGAGTTACGAATATCTTGCCGTCGCCAATGTTACCTGTCCTGGAAGTTTCGATTATGATGTCGATGGCCTTCCTGGTGTCTTCGTCCCGGACCACGGTCTCAAGCTTCACCTTGGGTAGCATGTCCACCACGTAGCTGCCGGCCACGCCGCGAGGTCCACCGACTTCAATTCCCCGCTGTGCGCCCCGGCCCGTAACCTGGGCCACGTTAATGCCAGGCAACCCCGCGTCGGACAGTGCGTCCTTGACGGTAGTGAGCTTCTCTGGTCGAATTATGGCTTCAATCTTGTTCATACCACCCTCTCCGGCGAGCAGCCTTTTGGCGCCTCTCGCGCTGGTCTCTGCTTGCGCAGGTATTGCAAAGATTATAGCGGATTTATGGCGTGATTAGGACATCCAGGTATGCAAGTTGTACTCCTGCGTGAAGCAGGGCTTATCTGATCTGAATACCGGCGGCTTCACGGTCGAAGCAACCTTCAATCAGGTCTTCTCTTTCCTGGCGGAGGAGGTCCTTTCTCACCCGCAGGCTGGGGGTTCGTGGCATCTCCTCTCGGACCTCGATGTAGCGGGGGACCTTAAAGTAGGCCAGGTTCTCCGCGCACCAGCGTACGATAGTCTCAGGATCCACAGTGGCGGGAGGCCTGGGAGTGACGTAAGCCTTGACTTCGTCCTCGCCTAGCTCGGAGGGTACCGCAATTACCGCGCAGTCCAGAACCGTGGGATGCCGCTTGATTACGTCCTCAACTTCCTGGGAGGAAATGTTCTCGCCACGGCGGCGGATAACGTCCTTCTTCCGGTCCACGAAGTAGAGGAACCCGTCTTCGTCGGCCCAGCCCAGGTCGCCAGTGTGAAGCCAGCCTGACCTTAGGGCCAGGTCTGTCTGTTCCTGGTTGCGCCAGTATCCCGGCATGACCGCCGGGTTGTTGATGGTAATTTCGCCGGGCTGACCGGTGGCGACCGGGTTGCCGTCATCGTCCACTATCTTGATGCGGTTGACGAACCCGGAATCGGGGTGCAGGCGGGGCTGGCCGGAGGAGTTGGGCCGCCTTTGCTGACCGATCTTTTCTATGGAGCCGTAGCAGGTCTCGGTCATCCCGAAGCCCACGATGATTTCTGTGTCGAAACGTTCCTTGAAGGCTTCGAGAAAGTCGGGCGAAAAAGCGGGTGAACCGTAGAAGAGGCGAACGCTATTCTGCCGATCCAGTTCAGATTCGGGCTGCTTGGCCAAGACCGGCATCATCATTCCGATGAAGTTGACCACTGTGGCGTTGGCTTCCCGAACCTGGTCCCAGAATCTGGACGCGCTGAATCGCTCCGCCACTACCAGGGTGGCGCCGGCGGCCAGCGACCCCATAGTGGAGTAGTACTGAGCGTTGGCATGGAAGAAAGGCAGGCAGGTAAAGAAACGGTCAGCCGCGGTTGCTTCAGTCCAGTAGGCGAATCCCTGACCGGCAGCGACGTACATGAGGTGGGTGACCTGAACGCCCTTTGGGTTGCCGGTCGTTCCCGAGGTGTAAACCAGCATGGAAATCTCGTGGGTTGAAACATCTGGCAGGTCCGCAAGTTCTTCGGCCTGTGCCAGGAGTTCGCCCAGATTGAGCCATCCAGGGGCCGATGTTTCCGCAGTGGGCTGGGAAAGTTCGGATTCAAGCTCGGTGGTGGCCAGGAGCTTGTGCTTAACTGTGGGAGAGATAGCGGACGCGGCCTCGGCCACGTCCAGCAGGGTTCGATGGGTTACTACAGCCGATGCTCCAGCGTTGTCGAAGATGTACGCCGCTTCATTCCGCTTGTAGGCCACGTTTACCGGGACACTGATGGCCCCGAGCAGCGACAAACCGAACCAGCAATAGTGAAACTCGGGCACGTTGGGCAGGAAAAGGCAGACGCGGTCTCCCCGCCGGATGCCCAGACTGGCAAACATTGTGGCGGCTTGCCGGACCCTGGAGTAGAGCTCTCCGTAGGTTATTTGCTGCCCGGCGATCTGCAGAAAGACCCTGTCCGGATTTCGGTTGACTGCCTCTTGCAGGAACTCGCCGAGGGACATTTCCCAGGTTGCCTGTTTTTCGCTTGAACCAGTGGACATACCATCTCCCGCTAGAGGAATCCCCCGTGGACAAATCAGAAAGTGGAATGCCGGGTTATCCACTCAGGGTGGGATTTCTGTCAAGCTATCACGCAGAAAAATTGCGGTCAATATGAGAGGAAGCACGACAGGGTGCTTGCACCTGCGGGCTTGTCTGATTCATCCGTTCATTCCAGCGAGCGGAGCGACGGAGAATCCCGAGGCTCCAGGGAAACGGTATTCCAACATCCAGTGCTTGTTCTGGCAACAGATGGGATTCTCCGCTCCCCTCAGAATGAGAGACTCCCTCGCAACTTGACCCACCTGGGCTGGGCTTGAGGCCAGGGTTCAGGCTATCTGAATTTCACCTGGTTTCTCTTTCGCCAGAAGCGGTTTCCTTGACAAATTTGGCCCTGAAATCCTACAATCGCGCCAATTCGCCTATGAATGGACGTCTTCAACCAGAGGAGGACTCTTATGTATCAGTGGCCCAAGGTGGTTTATAAAGAAGAGGGCATGCGGGAAGGCATGCAGATCGAGGATTCCAGCATTTCCGTAGAAGACAAGATTGAATTGCTGGATGCTTTGTCGGAGACGGGCTTGCAGCAGATCGTTGTAGGTTCTTTTGTGAGTCCCAAGTGGACGCCCCAGATGGAACGCATCGACGACATCGTGTCCAAGTTCAATCCTAATCCAGATGTGACCTATACGGCCTTGGCCCTCAACTCCCGGGGAGTTGAGCGGGCCCGCGCCTACTCCCCGCCTCTCACCATTGAACGCGATCCCTACCCGCGACTGAACTGCCATATGTGCGACGTTTTCGTGCGGCGCAACACCAACCGTTCTCAGATGGAAGAAATGGAGCGGTGGCCGCAGGTAGTGGCGCAGGCCCAGGAACTAAACATCAGGGAAGCCGGCATCGGCTGCAATGCCAGCTGGGGTTCCAACTTCCTGGGAGAGTTTCCGGTAGATAACCTCATGACCCTTTTTGAAAAGCAGCATGGCATGTGGGACGAGGTAGGCATAAAGGTAGTGAGTTGCTCCATGGGTGACCCCATGAGCCACTGCACTCCGGCGAAGGTCGAAGAGAGCATCAGCCGGGTCAAGGAGCGCTGGCCTGAAATCAACCATTTCCGGTTGCATCTCCACAATGGCCGGAACATGGCTATCGCATCGGCTTACGCCGCTATGCGGACCCTTAGTCCCGAGGACACCCTGGAACTGGACGGCACCATCGGCGGGTACGGCGGTTGCCCCTACTGCGGCAACGGCCGCGCCACCGGCATGGCCCCCACGGAAGACCTGCTCCACATGATGGAGGACATGGGCGTAGAGACCGGCGTAGATATCGACAAGCTCATTGACTGCGTGTGGATGGCCGAGCGTGTCGTAGGCCGCGAACTCTACGGCCACGTTTCCAAGGCGGGTCCCCGTCCCAAGCGGGTCGAGCAGCTTTACGACATGAACATGCCCTTCGTGGAAACTCTGGAGCAGGCCCGCCACTTCAAGCAAGGCCCCAGCGTTTACGAAGGCGGCATTTACCCTTACCGCGAGCCAATCGCCAGCCCCTACCGGGAGCGGGTGGAAAACGGCTTGCCCGCTTTTGACTCTGCGGAAGGCGACTTCCCCTGGAAGCAGGACTGGTTCCCGGCCAAGGATTAACGCTTTCCGACGAAGCAGGAAATTGGTGGGGCCGCTCTGGCAAGGGTGGCCCCGCTTGATTGTCAGAGATTCCTGTGCTGTTTGCCCTCGGGCAAAAACTTTTCACGATCAGTTATTCTCCCAGCGAACTATTTTGAGGGGGCAACACATGACCACCAATCCCACTGACCCTAACCAGGTAAGAGTCACCGGCGAAAACTCGTTCATACGCCTATCTCACGATGGCGGAAACAACCAGGCTACCCGTACCAGCCACTGGCGAGTGCTGTGGTCCCCCGCCGGGGCGGGCCACGTGCTTTTCATGAAGAGCGATGAGATGGACAACGAAGTTCGCATCTACGCCGACAACATCGCGCTGGCCCGCTGGCTGCAGGAAGAGATAGAGAGCCTGCTGTTTCCTGAATTCGCCGACCAAAGCATTCCCGTCAGCGACGCGGAATTCAGCAAATCGGGGGACGTTCGTTCCTTTTGGACGGAAAAAGTGCTCAGTGACGACGACGAAATACACCTGACCTGGTACGACTTCCTTGAGCCCTACATGCTGCGCGTAGAAGCGGGCAGCGTCCCAGGACGCCCCCATGGTGTGTACAGCTGTTTTATTCCGTCACGCCGGGCCCAGTTGACTATTAACGGCAATCCGGTCGAAGGCGAGCCCTGGCTGGAAATGAGGGGAGACAAGCAGAGCAGCAGCGCCTGCCTGGCCTGGTCCGAAACCTGGGTGCGGCCCGGATAGCGGAGCTAAAGGCGTACCAGAGTTTATTGAGCCGAAATTCCACCGTTGGAGGTAGCGATTCATGGCCCAGCAGGAAATTACCGACAACTCGCCAGGCATAGTCCTCTTTCCCCAGTTCCGTCAGGAAATCTACGATATGTACCGGGAAGAACTCGCGGGCCTTACCGACGAACAGCTGGACTTCGAGTCGGACAAATGTGGGTGGAGCGAATGGAGCATCCGCCGGAACCTGAGCCACGTGGCATCGGGAGACTTCCGGTGGCTTTTGCTGCGATGGGGAGAGAACCTGTTCAGCGACGGGTTGCCGGAAATTGACGACTGGGACGGGATCATCGAATCGCCCTACGACCGCCGGCTGGACGAGTCGAAGTACTGGGAGGTGGAGTCCATCTTTGCAGTGCTTCGCAAGAGCCTGGACTTCGCCTGTTCGGTGCTGGAATCGGAGACGGTGGACTCAATGCGAAGCAGGGAGTTGCGGAGTTCGGTAAGTGGTCAGCTTCACTGGTTGAATGCTCATCCCTCGGGGGTCAGGGAAGAGCCCAACGACCCACCCTGGGGTTACATAACCCTGGAAGCTACTTTCCGTCATCGCTACTTTGAGTACCTGACCCACCTTTACAACATCCAGCGGCTGAAGAAGGCCCAGGGACTGGAAGCCAAAGTTGACATACCCTTTGTGGGCTACCACGCCCTGCCCGACTGGGACAGGAGCGAACCGTAGGTTCAAGTGAAGTCAGGCTCACTTGGTCGCGGGATCGAGCGTCTCACGGGCCAGGGTAAGGGCCCACACGGTAGAGGCGCCGGCCTTTACCAGAGCGTCGGCGCATGCGCCCAGGGTACTGCCAGTGGTGCAGACGTCGTCCACAAGGATGCAGGCAAGGCCGGAAGCATCGGTTCGGCAGTTGAAAGCGCCGGCGGTGTTGTCTCTACGCTCATTGACATCGGTGGAGCCAGCCTGGGGCGGAGAATTCAGGGACCGGGTCAGCAAGCCGGTTTCGACTGGCAGGCCGGACGAGTTGCCCAGGGCTTTGGCCAGCAATTCTGCCTGGTTGTAGCCACGGTGCCGCAGCTTGCTGTGGTGGAGCGGCACAGGCACCAGAACGTTACCGGGCAGGCAATTGTTTCTGAAGTAGTCTGCCAGCAGGTTTCCCAGGCACTCAGCCGCTATCCGAGCGTTCCGGTATTTGAAGCTGTGGATGGCTTCCCTCAGTGTCCCCTCCATGATATACGGCGATCTAATCCCCGCGAGGCTTGCGGTAGAGAACCGCAACTGGCGGCGACAGATTCGACAAATTCCTGCAATCCCCGGATCTGAGCAAATGTCGCAAAAGGGAGGGGCCAGCCGGGGCAGACTGCTTACACAGGTGTGACAGAGAATGTCGCCCTGGCTTCCGCAGCCCAGGCAATAGGTGGGCAGGACCAGGTCAACTGCCGATTTGAGAACGTTGCGGAAGATTGGTGTCATGTCACGGAGTGAGAAAGAAGTCTGGACGGACCAGACCGGTGCGTGGGACGAGGGAAATGGCCGGAGAGGAGCGCATTTAGCCTTTTCTGCCCTGTGACCACTGCTGGAGGATGTTCGAGTCGCCCGGGAATGCCATGGGAGGAAGGTCGTCCAGGGCAAAAAAGCCTGCATCCAGGGCTTCGGGGCCCGGGGAAAGTTCCCCGCCTGTCTCGGTCCCGCTGAAGGCCGCCACGATGACCGGGCGTCCCGCTTCGGAAAACAATCCGACGAGTCCGTCGATTTTCACCTTTAACCCGGTTTCCTCAAGAACTTCCCTGGCGGCGGCTACTTCTACAACTTCACCCCGGTCGACGTAGCCACCCGGAACACTCCAAAGACCGTAGCCCAGAAGGTTAGCCCGGCGCACCAGCAGGACCTTTTCGTCGCGGCTGATCAGGGTGACGGCCGCCACCTTGGGATCGTAGTACACGACACGACCGCAGGCAGGGCACACCGGACGAACCGCGCCACCGGACTCCTTTAGTTCCAGTTCGGTGGCGCATCCTGAACAAAATTTGTCTCGCTGTTCCATTTCCAGCCTGCCGGATACTCCTCTACCTGGAGCGCAGCAACTCCTCGACCTCAGCGCGGGTGGGCATTGAGTCCTGGGCGCCGCTCCTGGTGACGGAAAGGGCCCCCGCGGCCGAGGCGACTCTTACGGCGCTGCCAAGGTCACGTCCCTCGGCCAGAGCCACGGCAAGGGCGCCGTTGAAAGCATCGCCGGCTCCTACCGAGTCAATGCCATCAACAGGAAAGGCGGGGACAAATGCGCTGCCTTCCCTGGTGGCCCAGTGGGTTCCCTGGGGCCCCAGGGTGACTATTGCGGCGCCAACTCCTCTCTCCAGCAGTATTGCGGCGGCCTCGGCGGCCTGGTCAGGGTTGGATACTGCCTTGCCAACCAGGGCCTGGGCGTCGGTTTCGTTGGGGGTGATGATGTCGCAGCAGGAAAAGAAGGCCTCAGGCAGGGGGCGAACAGGACTGGGGTCCAGGATAACCCGCACACCCCTTTCTTTCGCGGCCTGGGCGCAGCGCAGGGACAGGTCCACGGAGACTTCCAGTTGTAGCAGGAGGGTGGAGGCGTGTTCGAGGAGAGTGAGGATCTGGGCCTCCTCCTCATCACCGCAGGTCGTGTTGGCGCCCAGTACCTGGATAATCTGATTCTGGGCCATGTCGTCAATGCTGATGACCGCGATTCCCGTGCTTTCGCCTGGTGTAACCCCCACCGGCTCAACGTTGACGCCGGAATCCACTAGCGCCTGCAGGGCTTGCGGGGCAAAGATGTCGTCCCCAACGCGGCCTACCATGGAGGTCTGGCCGCCCATGCGAGCCGCCGCTACGGCCTGGTTGGCGCCTTTGCCACCTCCGTAACTCAGGAAGCGGTTGCCTACTACCGTCTCCCCCGCCTGGGGAAAACGGGGAGTCATCGCCACTAGGTCGATGTTTATGCCTCCCAGCACTACTATGCGGGGGCCGTCCTGTCCGGTTGTCATAATTTCAGCTACAGAGTCAAGGTGCAGGTAACCTACCATCAGACTAGTCAGCCGGTCAACGGGTGATGGTTCAGACGCCCTTTGGGCCGTGCTATAATTCCGGCGCGCGCATACCTCCGCAAGTTTGCGGCGCTTTCGCGCAGTTCGTTGAACAGGTGATTGATGCCCATGGTCGCGGCTCTGGAGAACATCAAGGTCGTGGATTTGACCCGCACGCTGGCCGGTCCCTTTTGCACGATGATGCTGGGGGATATGGGAGCCGATGTTGTCAAGATAGAGGAACCGGAGCGGGGGGATGAGACCCGTTCGTGGACACCCTTCTGGAATGGGGAAAGCACCCAGTTTGTCTCCTTTAATCGCAACAAGCGCAGCCTGAGCCTCAACCTTAGGGAGAAGGAAGGACTGGAAATAGTCCGGAATCTGGCGAAGGACGCCGATGTCATGATTGAAAGTTTCAGGGCAGGCGCCCTGGAACGCATGGGGTTGGGATACGAGGAGATTCGCAGCATAAACCCGGGCATAGTTTATTGCTCGATTTCGGGTTATGGCCGCACGGGCCCCATGGCCGAAAAGCCGGGATACGACCTGATCATCCAGGCTTACAGCGGCCTGATGGACCTGACCGGCGAACCCGACGGGTTGCCCCTGCGGGTGGGTTTTTCCCTGGTGGACCTTTTTACCGGAATGATGGCGTTCGGTTCAATTGCCACAGCGCTTTACCACAAGCAGCAGACCGGACAGGGCCAACGCCTGGAGGCCGCGCTTCTGGACGGCCAGGTGGCAGCCCTCAGCTACCACGCCACCGCTTATCTGGCCACCGGCGTGGTGCCACAGCGGATGGGGTCCGGCCATCCCAGCCTTGTCCCTTACCAGAGCTTCAGGGCCTCGGACGGCTACTTCATACTGGGTGTGGCCAACCAGGGATTGTGGGAGCGGTTCTGCGAGGGGGTAGGACATCCGGAACTTAAGGAAGATCCGAGGTTCAAGACCAATGATGATCGTGTGGTGCACCGCGCCGAGTGCGTAGAGGTCTTGAGCGGAATATTTCAGTCTAAGACCGTGGCGGAATGGGTTGACATAATCGAGCAGTGCGGTGTGCCTTGCGGCCCCATCAACCGGGTGGATGACGTGGTCAATAATCCGCAAGTCAACGCCCGAAATATGATTGCGGAACTCACCCATCCGAACGTGCCTGACCTGAAGATTCCCAATTCTCCCCTGAAGCTGGCGGAAACACCTCCGGTTATCAAGCGTCCTCCGCCTCTCCTGGGTCAGCATAACGATGAAGTGCTGGGCGAACTGGGATATGACGAGAGCGACATAGCCAGGCTTAAGGAGCAAGGGGTTATTGGCAAAGGGCCCTAGTTCGCGGGGCCGCAAGAATTCAACCTAGGGATGGTTATTTTGGTTGACCACAGGACATTAAAGCTGATACACACTTCGGATACCCATCTGGGTGACGACTGGCGGTCTGACCTTGCGGAGACTGCCTTTGCCCGGGTTATTGACAGCGTGGAGCATCTCGAAGCTGATGCTTTGCTGGTGGTGGGAGATGTCTTTGACCACGCCAGGGTGCCTGACCGGGTGCTTGAATTCTACCTGGACCAGATTGCCCGTATTGACCGACCGGTTGTAACCCTCCCCGGCAACCACGATCTGTACCACGAAGATTCCCTATACCTGAGAAGGCCGTTTAACAACCCGCCCCCCAATTTCCACTTGCTTACCGGGCAATCCGGCCAGACGATCTCTTTATCGGAACTGGGTCTGGACGTTTGGGGTCGAGCAATGACCCAGCATACTCCGGACTTTAGGCCGCTGGAGAACATGCCTGAAGGCGGGGACGGCAACTGGCTGGTAGCCCTGGCCCACGGTCACTTCCACTTTCCGGAAGACACCGATCTCCGATCTTCCCCGATTCAGCCGGAGGAGGTGTTGGGGGCGTCCTGCCACTACCTTGCCCTCGGCCACTGGGAGCGGCATTGCGAGGTTTCCCAGGGTGATACGGCGGCATTCTACTCGGGGTCACCCCTGGGGTCTTCGCCCCGTTCCGGTCACATTGGTGTGAATGTAGTGGAACTGGACAGGATTGCCGGCGTAACGGTGAATCAGGCAATAATTCCCCTGGAAGGGCCGTTGAATCCGGTACCGCCCGAACCCGCAGCCGTGGCTGGAAGAGAGGACTAATGAAGCATTTGAGCAGGGAAAAGCGAATCTATTATCTCGACCCCGAAGCCGAGCCGGCCATAACCATCGAGTCCGGGGAAGAGCTGATGGTGGAGACCTGGGATGCCTTTGAAGGCTTACGGGACCCGGTCCAGCTGGACGCAAAGGCCCTGAAGGGACCCGCCACCGGCCCCATCTACGTAAACGGAGCTGAGCCGGGAGACGCCCTCAAGGTGGAGTTTCTGAAAATCACGCCAAAGGAAGGACCCGCCCACATGGTCATGCCCGGACGGGGATTCCTGGAAGAGGAATTCACCGAAGGGTACCCGACGGTGATGACCATAGAGGGTAACCAGCTAGTCCTGCCCAGTGGCATCCGACTGAATATGCTGCCATCCATGGGACTGGTGGCGACGACGCCCACCTACGTGCAGAGCACCGCCAGCGACAGCGGCCCCTATGGCGGGGACATAGATATGAAGGAACTGGTGGAGGGGAGCGCCATCTATATGCCCGTCTTTGTTGATGGCGGGATGCTGGCCCTGGGCGATTGCCATGCCATAGTAGGGGATGGCGCCGTGGCCGGTACCGGGGCGGAATGCTCGTCCGATACCCACATACGGGTTACCGTGGAAAAGGGGATGAAAATCGACAGTCCCCGGGCGGTAACGCCGCAGCACTTTGTGGTGCTGTCGTATGGTGAGGACCTGGAGCCGGCAATGAAGCAGGCGGTACGGGACATGGTGGAATTCCTGGTGCAGGAAAAGGGCATGGCGCCTTACGATGCCTACACCCTCTGCAGTCTAGCCGGGGATGTAAGGGTATCCCGCACGTTCCGACCCATCAGCCCGGTGAAAATGATGCTTTCGCGGGAAGCGTTGGAGCAGCTGGGGTAACTTCTCGGTTATCGTTGTTCGGGTAAATAAAGGGCGGGCTGCAAACCCGCCCTTGCCAGTTCCAAGAATACTCTTAAAGGTGCGTCCCGCTTTCAGGCAGGGTTACACAAAGAGTGTGGAATTGAGAACGGACAAGGGCAGGCACACAGGTCTGCCCCTGCTGGCATTCTCGACCCCGTGCTCCTTACATCACCGAGTATCCCCCGTCCACGGTTATGACTGCTCCGGTTACGTAGTCTGACGCTTTGCTGGAAAGGAAGACTACTGTGCCCTGCAGTTCGTCCACGTCGCCCCATCGGCCGGTAGGTATGCGGCCGCTGATCATTTGGTAGCGTTCGGGCTGGTTCACAGGAATGTCCGATGTGAGGGTGGTCATAAACCAGCCGGGCAGGATGGCGTTGGACTGGATGTTGTCCTTAGCCCAGGCCACCGCAAGGCTCTTGGAAAGCTGAACCACGCCGCCCTTGCTGGCCGAGTAGGGGGCGCCGCTGCCGCCGCCGCCGAACAGCGAGTACATGGACCCGATTCCGATGATTTTCCCGCCCCCCTTTTCTTTCATGTGGGGATAGACTTCACGGGAGGCCAGAAATGAAGACCGCAGGTTCACGTCCTGCACCAGGTCCCATTCGGCGGTTGAGGTTTGGTCCGGCGTTTTTCGAACCACCGTGCCCGCGTTGTTGACGAGGATGTCCACCCGGCCAAAGGCATCGACAGTATCGGAAACCATTTTCTGGATTTCCTGCTCCTGAGTAACGTCCACCTTCAGGCCCAGCGACCGGATTCCCAGTTTCTCCAGTTCAGCTACCGCTTCGTCAGTTTTTTCCTGATCGCGGGCTGCCACAACGACATTGGCTCCGGCTCCGGCCAGCCCTCTGGCCATGCCCAGTCCAAGTCCGCCGTTGCCACCCGTTACGATGGCAACTTTGCCGGATAGATCGAAGAGTTCCTGAATGTTCATTTTCTACTTCCTGAGACCCTGAAAAGTCCGACTACTCTACCACAACCCTCATCCTGGGGGACACGCGGAGGTCGGGTTACCGGTTGCTTTCCGGCTTAGTTTAGACGAAGAGTCCGATGGCAAATATTGACTGTCCCTGGGCCTGATGGACTCAATACTTCTGCGACTCCGGCAATTTGCGGGATGGCAGGTCTCCCGCTGCCCACAATAGGCCATGGTGTTGGCGCAAGTTGACACCCCTAGGGGTCTATGGTACGTTTCCAACGCTTGTGATAGCGCATTTCCGTAATTTCGAGGTGGGTTAGATGGATTCGAGCGTCTTACTCATTGCCTTGCCACTGGCGGCCGGCGTGATAGCGCTGGCCTTCGCAGCTCTGATGGCCATGCGAGTGGTAGGAGCCGAGGCAGGCAATGAACGAATGACTGAAATCGGCGACGCCATCCGCGAGGGAGCGTCGGCGTTCCTGCGCCGGGAGTACCTGGCTTTGCTGCCCCTGGTGGTAATAGTAACCATAGTCCTGGCGATCCTGGACTATACGCTTTTCACCCATGACATTGGGGTGCCAGCAACGGCCATTTCATACCTGGTAGGCACTATCTGCTCGGGGCTGGCCGGTTTTGTGGGTATGAATGTGGCGGTGCGCGCAAACGTGCGTACTGCGGCGGCCGCCATGAGGGGACTGAATCCGGCGCTGCGAGTTGCCTTCTCCAGTGGCACGGTAATGGGTGTGACGGTAGTCGGTATAGGCCTGCTGGGCGTGTCCATACTCTACCTGATCTTCCAGGACATCAGCGCCGTGGCAGGCTTTGGATTTGGCGCAAGTTCTATTGCTCTCTTCGCCCGCGTGGGCGGGGGGATATTTACCAAGGCTGCAGACGTAGGTTCTGACCTGGTAGGAAAAATTGAGGCGGGCATACCTGAGGACGACCCCCGCAACCCTGGCGTCATCGCCGACAACGTGGGAGATAACGTGGGCGATGTGGCAGGCATGGGCGCCGATCTCTTCGAGTCCTACGTGGGAAGCATAATTTCCGCCGTAGCCCTGGTGGGCGCCGGGACTCTCTTCGCCATGCAGGAGGCCGACAAGGTACAGGCCCTGTTCCCGATGCTGCTGGCCGGAGTGGGCATTATTGCGGCCATACTTGGAACCTTCGTGGTGCGCAGCGGTGAGCAGGCTGACTTTGAGAAACTGCTCTGGGCACTGCGTTATGGCATATTTGCGGCTGGCGGGTTGTTGATTATCTTTGCCGCAATTCTCACCATAACCATAACCCAGGAATGGGCCTGGTTTGGTTGCGTTGTAGCCGGATTGGTGGCTGGAACGATTATTGGTCTGGCAACCGAGTATTACACGTCCTACAGCTACATGCCCACCAAGCGTGTCTCCGAGGCGTCCCAGACGGGAGCGGCCACGGTAATCATCAGTGGCATAGCCACCGGCATGCTCAGCACTCTGGTACCCGTTATCTGCATATCTGTCGCAATCCTGCTGGCCTACTGGTTCGCCGGTTTCTACGGGGTTGCGCTGGCCGGTGTGGGCCTGCTTTCTACCTTGGGCATCACCCTGGCCACGGATGCGTACGGGCCCGTTGCTGACAACGCAGGCGGTATCGCTGAGCAGGCCCAGCTGGATCCGCAGGTCCGGGAACGCACGGACGCGCTGGACGCTCTGGGCAATACCACCGCTGCAACCGGAAAGGGATTCGCCATTGGATCCGCAGCGCTTACCTCACTGGCCTTGCTGGCTGCCTACGCCGTCAGCGCCGGGTTGATTACTTTGGGCGACGATGGACGGCTCAGTTCGGGAGGCACGGGAATTAACCTACTAGAGCCCCGAATTCTGGTAGGAGTGGTGATCGGCGCCATGCTGCCCTTCATTTTTTCCGCAATGACCATGCAGGCTGTGGGCCGCGCTGCCCAGGGTATTGTGGACGAGGTGCGCAGGCAGTTCCGCGAAATACCTGGCCTGATGGAAGGGAACGCGAAGCCTGACTCGGCCCGTTGCGTTGATATCAGCACCAGGGGTGCTCTGAGAGAGATGATTCTGCCCGGCGTGATGGCGGTCATAGCCCCTCTGGCGACGGGATTTATTCTGGGGCAGGCGGCCCTTGGCGGCCTGCTGATTGGCGCCATTGCCGCGGGATTCATGCTGGCTATCATGATGGCCAGCGCGGGCGGCACCTGGGACAATGCCAAGAAGTATGTCGAACTGGGTAATTTTGGAGGCAAGGGATCTGACGCTCACAAGGCCGCAGTGGAAGGCGACGTGGTGGGAGACCCCTTCAAGGACACTTCCGGTCCGTCCCTTAATATTCTGCTCAAGCTGATGGCGATTGTGTCCCTGGTGTTTGCGCCGGTGTTTGGCAACGGGCTGATCACACTGGGGTAAACCGAACTTTCCCAACCTCAAAAAACTACGGAAATGATTAGGACGTGGCAACCATGCCACGTCCTTGTTTTTTGGCTGCGGTTGGCCAACGGAATAACAGCCAGCCCAGGAAAACGTCAGAGTTGGACCAGCTCCACCTCCACAGCTCTCTTGTCAACGCGCAATCTGGCAATGGTACCCGGAGTGCCGGGCTTGTGTTTTCTGCCCGGGTAGGTGGGGCTGCCAGGGTTGATGAACAGGATGCCGTCGTACCAGCAGATAAGTTCTTCGTGGGTATCTCCGAATACTACGACATCCACGGAATGGCCGAACTTGCGTTGAACAATGTCGCTGCCGTTGCCCTCTGGGAACACGAGGCCTGTGCCGTCGGGGCTGGTGGAAATGCGGGGTGTGGGCCACTGGATGTCGTGCACCATGCCGATGTTTACTTCATCCACCTGGACTACCCGAGTGGTCTGGGCCAAACGGTCGCCGGGTTCGGTGGGGTCTTCGTATCCCCGAACCGCCAGCACGGGAGCCAGGGTTTCCAGGTAGTCGAGAACCCCCAAACATTCCAGGTCGCCGCAATGCAGGATCAGGTCAACGCCTGAAAGGGCACGGAAAACTGCGTCCGGCAGATCGCGACCGCTGCCAGCGGAATGGGTGTCGGAAATCAGGCCAATGAGCATCAAATCATTCTCTTCAGCCCCGAGGCGAGGTGACCGACAGGGGCTAGTTCCGGTTTTCCCACAACGTGAAGTAGTCGGGGGAATCGTCCCGGAGGGCTTCGGTCAGTTCCTGGTAGCTGAGTTCCTGCAGCACCTGGTTTTCCTCTTTGACGAGGCGCGAAATGACGCCCTCCCACTGGGTGATGTCGGCGCCGCCGGGGTAGGAATTCAGCAGTTCCCTGAGGTTCTCGATTAGCTTGTCTGAGTGCATGGCCAGCGCGCCGCCGCTGATGATGAAGACCACCACTGCCGGCATGTCCTCATCGTCGAAAGAGTCCACTCCCAGCTTCTCCAGGATGGAGGCCATGGCAACGGTCCGGACTATTTCCTCGAGCCGCAGGGGAAGGTTAATGACATGGGCGAAGGGGTAAATGTTTCCTTCCCGAAGGGTTCTGGAAAACTCGGCCTCCAGCCCGCCAAAGAAATCCGCATCGAAGACATCGTCGGAGTTCATCAGGATGACTTCCGACGTGTCATCCCTCAGGTCAACGGCCAGGAACTCCCGCAGATGGGGAAATATGTACAGCATGATATCCGGGCGCTCGCCGTCCGGCATCTGGCCATAGAATGGGTCGTCAATCAACGGTGCTCTCCTCGGTTGAACCCTGGAACAGGCTGCAAACGTCTTCCAGTTGACGGCAAATCCAGTGATTTATGTCCTGGCGGTTTACCGCGTCTGCCAGGACAGTGGCCCGCCGCTTGCGTTCGTCGGCGGACATAGTAATGGCCGCATAAAGGGCTTCCATAGTACCCTCCACGTCGGTGGGTGAAACCGCAACAGCCCCTTCTGCCAACTGATCGTAGGCGCCGCTGGTTTCAGAGAGTACCAGCACTCCGTCCCTGGTATTTACCACGGGCCCTTCCTTGGCCACCAGGTTCATTCCCTCAATGAGGGTATTGACCAGCAATACATCGTAGAGCTTCATGCCGGCGATGGCCTGAGTATAGTTGTTCTCCATGTAAGTGGTAATGGGCTGCCATTCATCGGAACCGAACTTGCTATTGATCTGGTTCACCAGCTGGCCAATTTCTTCCATGTAGCGCTGGTATTGGCGGATATGGGTACGGGAGGGAACCAGGAAGGCAAGGAAGCTGACCTTGCCGTGCAGGTCAGGGTAGCGGTTCAGTAACAATTCGTACGCCCGAAAGCCGCGGACGACGTTCTTGTTGGGTTCCGCGCGGTCAATTCTCACTATGGTGGAGGCGCCGCCGCGCAGGGAGAGCAGGTTCTCCTCATGCTCCAGGGCCCGGGGCGAACTGGCGATTCTTTGAACTTCGGACACATTGATGGAAAGGGGGTAAACCCGTGCTTCGCTGTTGCCGCCCTCGCGATGGATGACGTGCCGGCCACGGTCCACGCGGGAGTCGGGGACAAATGTCTCCACCGTGTCCAGGAAACTGTCCCGGTCCTGGGATGTCTGAAATCCCACGATGTCGGCGCTGGCAAGAGAGGAGCAGATTCGGCGGGTGATGTAGGAAGGAATCATCTGCCAGTAGCGGGCGGCAGGCCAGGGTATGTGCACGTAATGCTGAATTATGGCGTCGGGGACTTCCTGACGCACCATTTCAGGTACCAGATACAAATGGTAGTCGTGGCTGATGACAACGGGGGGTAGTTCGTTGTCGCGGGTCTGGCTGATGATTTCCCTGGCAAAGCCCTGATTGACGGGGATGTAGCCATTCTGCCAGGCGTCGTGAACACTGGCGTCCACATTTGGGTTATAGGGCGGATTCCACATATAGTGCTGCAGGAACCACAGCAATGGGTTGCAAAGGATGTTGTAGTACTTGTGGTAAACCCGTCGTGGAGTGACCACGTAGCGCAAATCGATCTTGTGGCCCGGCAAGGGGGACTTGTAAGCGGAATCGCGGGCCGAATTGGCGACCAGGCGGTCACCCTCACCCATGGCGCTGGCAACCCAGGTTAAGGGGGCGGTCTGCGCCAGCGAGTTGAGGGCGGTTACGATTCCCCCGCTGCCCCGGCGAGCTTCGGCGCGGCCGTCCGGGGCTACATAATGCTCTACCGGGCCCCGGTTGCTGGCGAGGATCAGCGAACGCTCCCTCAAGAGGGTCTGACAAAGGAGGTCCAGGTCAGCCATCGGGAGCCCCGCCGCTTTTGCCTTGTGTGATTCCTTTATTCCACCCCTCAATCGCCATCCGTTTTCTCCTTCTAAAGGCAACCACGATGCCAGCCATGGGTGTCACGGACAACGCCGAGAGCAGAAGACGGCCACCTTAATTCAGGTTAGGGTAAGGGTTATGGGATGTCAAGGTAAACAGATACGCACTAAAGCTGACTCTATGGTTGAGGGAGGCGTGGCCATACTAATCAGGGCCCAATTCCGGAAAGGTATCGAGCAGAGGCTGGCAGGCTCGGTCAGGAGTGCATGCGAGGAGTAGTCTGGTCAGTTGGCCCTGCTGTCGTCAATTATACGCTTGATGGCGTCCGGGACTTCTCCCAGTGAAGAAACCCTCACGTCCGGTTCAGAATCAGGGTCAACCGGGTCGGGCATTTCCGAGAAGGAGTCTATCCAGATCGCCTTTAGTCCACACCCCCTGGCGGCGACCACGTCGTTCATGAAATGGTCGCCAACGTGGACGGCCTGGTCGGGAGTGGAACCCAGTTCGGACAGGGTGAGGTTGAAAATTTCGCAGGACGGCTTGGAATACCCCACCTCGTCGGAAAAGGTCAGGACGTCAAAAAAGCCCAGCATGCCGTGTTCCTCCAAAAAGCGCCGGAAAGAAACACCGGGGGTCATTCCGGTATTGGAGATCATCCCCATGCGCAGCCCCATATCCTGGACGTTCTGCAGTACCCGGACTCCCTCAGGATGTGGCCCGGGGGGGTGTTCGAAGAAGGAGTCGGAGTAGCTTTGGGCTATTTCGTGGAAGGTCTGGGTGGGTATCTGTTCCACCAGCCTGGGGCTGATGTGATTGACGAAAATCTGGACCTGCTGCAGGAAAGTCACGTCTCGATGACCTTCGCGAATCTCCTGGCACCTTCGCACACCGGCCCGGTAGGCCTCTTCAATGTCTTCAATGGTGAACTGCTGTCCCACCCTGGCCAACGTGTTCCGCGCGCCCTCAAGCCTGGCCTGGGACCTGATGCGGCCCCTTTCGGGGTTGTCCAGGAGAAGCGTTTGCCAGAGATCGAAGGTTACGGCAGTGATTTCCGACAACTTACTGGCCTCGGTGAGTTTATGTCTGACCGGATGGTGGTCTGGTTCCGAGCAGGTTCTAGATCGGGGGGCGCTTCAAGTGCCACTCGGTGTTTTGCTCGTAGGCGTGGGCGGCCCTCAACACCGTTGCCTCGTCGAAGGGCCGGCCGGCCAACTGCAGCCCAATGGGCATTCCTGTTGCCGAGAAGCCGCAAGGAACGGATATCGCTGGTGTTCCCGAAATGTTGTAAGGCCGGGTGTACTGGGTCAAAGCGCCTGTCGTGCCCACGGAACTATCGCCAATGGTCACTTCAGATGCCAGGATTGGGGGCGCCGTGATTGGTTCCGATGGACCAGCCAGCAGGTCAACCTCCTGATACAACCGGGACATTTCGTAATTGAACCGGGCCCTGGCCTGCTGGGCTTTCAGGTAGTCGGCGGCAGTAACAAATAGGCCCGCTTCCAGCCGAAGCCGCACTGACGGCGTGAACTTGTCCCCGTCCGTGGCCAGGAGGTCCCGGTGGTAGGCGGCGGCTTCAGACATCAGAATGGTGCCTGAAATGGCCTGAGAATCAAAAAACATGGGGAAGGAGACCTCGGTTATTATGGCCCCCATCTCCGACAACTTGGCCAGGGCCGCCCTTACCGCAGTTTCAACTTCTGCATCCAGAGGCGCCTCAAAATACTCCTTGACTACTCCGATGCGAAGACCCTCGACGGACCCGTCCAGGCTTGCCGTATAGTCTGGCAACTGGCGCATGGTAGTCGCCCGGTCGTTGGGGTCAAAGCCGGCGATGACGTTCATGGCCAGCGCGGCATCCACCACCGTGCGGACCATGGGCCCGGGGTGGTCCAGGCACCAGGAAAGAGGCGTGAGCCCGGCACGGCTGACCAGTCCGTATGTGGGTTTCAGACCCACTATCCCGCAAAGGGCGGAGGGGATGCGGACCGAACCCCCGGTATCGCTGCCCATGGTGATCGTGCACTGACCCGCCGCCGCCGCTGATCCGGAACCCCCGCTGGAACCGCCGGTTACCATTTCCGGATTCCAGGGATTGTGCATGTGGCCGTAGTCGAAGTTTTCCCCCGTTGGCCCGTAAGCAAACTGGTGCATGTTGAGCTTGCCCAGCAGTATGGCGCCGGCCTGCTGGAACTTGGTGGCAACGGTGCAGTCCTCGCTGGGAACGAAATTGTCCAGGATACGGGAACCGGAAGTTGTGCGGACGCCGGCGGTGTTAAACAGATCCTTGAGGCCGACCGGAATACCGTGCAACGGCCCCCGATAGTTGCCGGCCTGAATCTGGGATTCGGCGCGCCGGGCGGCATCCCGTGCGTGGTCGGGAAGCAGAGTTATGAAGGAATTGAGCGTGGGTTCGGTAGCCTCGATGCGGGAGAGGTGGGCGTCAATAACTTCGACGGGTGATACCTGTTTGTTGCGAATAAGCGTGGACAGGTCCCCGGCGCTCATGTAGCACAGTTCCAGTGCGTCCATGTTCTACCTTCCTAGTCCTGGTAAAAGTGGGCTGGGTCGAAGGCCGAATCGGGCTCAAAGCCCGTTGTATCAATTTTCTTCAGGCCTTCATTGGCGGCCATAGCATTTTGTACATAAGGAAAGAGTTCATTCATGTGTGGGTTGTCTGTATCGAGGCCGGCGGCGCGGGCCAGATAGTCGAAAGCCGGCCGGTCAAGGGAGTTCTCTGAGGGCATTGCCGGTACCTCCAGCATTATTGGCGGTTTGTGGGAGGATGCTTCTCGCCGTCACGGTCGAGGTTGTGTGGCTGCTATTATCAGGTTTAGGAGGGAGTCTTGCAAATACACGGCTGGGGCTTCCGTTGCGGGAGATCCAAGACAGGGGCCTGGCAGGTTATCCTTCTCATTCTCTGTATGCTCTCCAGTCTTTTTCCTGTTGTCCCTTTATGATAGTGTGGGTCGGGCTTCCTATGTCTTTCCCACACTTCCACTCACGAGACTGTGAGGGTTGATTTCACAGTTAGCGCGGCTGGGTCCGCCGCGCAAATATTGCCCCGGAGGAATGGCTTTGTTCTGCCCCGGTTGTGGCTTGCAACTGAAACAGGTTGAAAAATTTTGCGAAGTGTGCGGAAGGGACCTTCAATCCCTCCAGCAGCAAGTGGAACCTGGAACGTCCTTACTCGGGAGCGACATAGCGGTTTCATGGCGGGGCGGACAGGTGGCTCTGGGAATCGGACTGGTGGGCGTTGCATTCCTGTTAATCAGCGGCGCAACGGTGGCTCTGGAGCGAGTGGGGGGAGGCCTGGAGTGGGGAGCATGGCTGGGGAGCCACGCCATAGGGATTGTAATTCTGATTACAGTCTGGCTGCTCGGACAGTTCCGCGGACCTCTCTCCCTGCGCGACTTAGGTTTCCGCCAGCCCAAAGTTTCGTGGGTCACTGCTCTGCTCATGGCCGGGATGGCCCTGGGCCTCAGCCTGGCCTTCACGGCGCTTTACGCCTGGCTTATCAAAGGGTTGGGAATAGGGCTGCTGGTACCTCCAGAAGTGCCGAAAGAGGTCATTTTCAGTGGTTATGCGGCCATCTGGACCTTTGAAGCGTTGGCGGTGTGGACTCCCCTGACCGAGGAGACCTTCTTTCGCGGGTTCGTAATGGCAGGCCTGATTCCCCGGTATGGTGTCGTAGGCTCGATTGTAGGAAGCGCCCTGATTTTCTCGGTGTTCCACCTGCACCCGGGCGTCCTGCTGCCCATATTCGTGGCCGGAGTGCTGCTGGCTGTCCTATACCACGTAACCGGTTCCATCTGGCCCCCTGTGCTGGCCCATGCCGGTCAGAACGCGATAGCCCTGGTAGCCATAACGTTACAGGGCTAGACAAGGGAATACAGTTGGGCTAGAGTTCCAACGGCAATGCCCTGGAGATGGCGGCGGACGAACCCCCGGCAAAGGGACTTGCATAGCTGACTCTTACACGGATAGCAGGGGAATGAAAAAGGACCGAATCAGAGAGAAATTCGAGGCCATCAAGCGAGAGGGCCGGCCTGGTCTGCTGGTTTATCTGACCACAGGTTTTCCTGACCTGGAGGCTACCCTGGAACTAGTGCCGGCTCTGGCCGAAGCCGGGGCAGACGGCATAGAATTTTCCATCCCCTTCAGCGACCCCCTTGCTGACGGCCCGGTAATCCAGGAGTCCAGCTTTCTTGCATTGGAGAAAGGGATAACCCCGGACGACTGCCTGGATATGGCAGCGCAGGTAAGGGACAAGGTACCCGACACTCCCCTTATTCTCATGACCTACTATAATCCCGTCTATACCTATGGGCTGGAACGGTTCGCCAAACGGGTGGCGGACTGCGGAATTGACGGGATAATTCCGGTGGACCTGCCGGCAGAAGAGTCGGGGCCCCTTTACGAGCAGTGCAATCCCCGCAACGTTCACATAGTGCCACTGCTGGCTCCAACCAGTACTGACGAGAGTATCAAGACGGCCGTTGGCGTCAGTTCAGGCTTCATTTACTGCGTGAGCCTGACCGGAATTACGGGTGCCCGCGACCAGGTTTCCCAGTCGGGTTTTGATCTGCTGAAAAGGGTAAGGCGGCACACTGACCTGCCCCTGGCCATTGGCTTTGGCATCTCCCGACGTGAACACGTGGAAACGGTCTGCCAGGAAGCAGACGCGGCTGCAGTGGGTAGCGCCCTGATTCGGACAATGCTAGAATCGCCCCGTGACCAACTGGTTGAACGGGCCAGTAGCCTGGTGGCGGAACTGGCAGGTATGGAACAACCACCCGTGGGAGGAACCGGACAATGACCGTATGTCGTGGACTAAGGGGAGCCACCAGATCTGAAGGCAATACTGAGGAAGAGATCCACGGCGCTACGCGTGAAATGCTGCAGCAATTGATTGAGGCCAATGGCATCGTAGAGGAAGATGTTGCCATGGCGTATTTCACGGTCACTCCCGACCTGAATGCCGCTTTTCCTGCAGCGGCGGCACGCCAACTGGGCTGGAACCATACTGCATTGATGTGCGCCACCGAAATTGCGGTTCCCAACTCCTTGCCGAGTTGCATTCGCGTGCTTATACTGGTCAATACTGAAAAGAGACCTGACGAACTAAACAATATCTACCTCAAGGGAACGGAGATCCTCCGTCTTCATGGCGCAGCAGCCACATAATGCCTAGTTCGGTAGTTGAGTCCTGGAAAATAGAGACCCCTTTGTTGATTAGCCGCTTCTACTACGGCCCTCGGGCCGTATGTCTTTTTTCATAACAATTTTTTTGACGCCGGATGGGTATCCGGAATGCCTAGAAAAAATACTCCGGTTTGTGGATAAACTGGGGGTAACTCTTAAAACAAGAAGGTGCAAACAAATGATTGTGGTTATGGCCAAGGAAAGTACACCCGAACAGCTAGAGGAGGTTAAGGCCCGCATCTCACGCCGCGAAGGTGTGCTTCCTCAGGTTTCGGAAGGAGCAGAAAGGATAGTCGTTGGTGTTATCGGGACGGTTACCCCCGATATGAGAGACGAAATGGCCCTGTTGCCTGGTGTGGCGGAAGTTATCCCCATAACCAAGCCCTACAAGATGGCAAGCCGTGAATTTCACACCGAGAACTCCATCGTAATGATTGGGGATGTGCCTGTAGGCGGGCCCGAACCAGTGGTGATGGCGGGGCCCTGTTCGGTAGAAGATGAAGAGCAGATGGTAAGCACCGCCCTGGCAGTGAAAGCCGCCGGCGCCCGCGTACTTCGCGGCGGCGCTTTCAAGCCACGGACTTCTCCTTACAGTTTCCGCGGCATGGGTCTGGACGGTCTCAAGCTGCTTAATCTGGCCAAGCAGGAAAGCGGCCTCCCCATCATCACTGAGGTTATGACTCCGGGCGACGTGGACACCGTGGCTCAGTATTCCGACGTGTTGCAGGTGGGCGCCCGCAACATGCAGAACTACAACCTGCTGGACGCCGTGGGCGAGACCCGCATGCCCGTAATGGTCAAGCGGGGCCTGGCAGCCTCCTACGAAGAGTGGCTGCTGGCAGCGGAGTATGTGCTGGCCGGCGGCAACGAGAGCGTAATGCTGTGTGAACGGGGCATCCGGACCTTTGAGAGCACTACCCGGTTCACGATGGATGTGGCCGCCATTCCGGTAATCAAGCGGTTGAGCCATCTCCCCATTGTTGGAGACCCCAGCCACAGCACTGGTCACTGGTACCTGGTGACCCCAGTGGCCCTGTCGGCCATCGCCGCGGGGGCGCACGGCCTGCTGATCGAAGTACACCCAAATCCCGATCTGGCCAAATGCGACGGCCCTCAGTCCCTTACTTTTGAGAATTTCTCAAATCTGATGGACCAGGTGAGAGCCGTAAACGGAGCCGTGTCGGGTACTCCGGTTGGCGCCGCCTAGAATTTAAACATCGCAACAAACCCGGGCTGAATTAGTAAGGGTCAGGTTTCTTTCGGGGAGTCTGGCCTTTCTCTTTGGCTGGAAAACTGGCCGTTTCCCCGTCAATTTATGATTTTACCTATTATGCCAATTGATTTTAGCGAGCTTATGGTAGATACTAGCCATATGGAAAATCACTGGCTACAATTGCCAGACTGTTTCGAATGAAGGGCTGTCGCAACTTCCTGCCGGGGTGCTGCCATGTTTCCACAAGTACAGCTTAATTCACTGACTCGCGAAGACGTGGAACGCGTTGCCGGTTGGCTCCATGATCCAGAAGTAAATTCTCTCTGGTTCGGGGAGGATGAGAATGGCGACCCCCTGCATATGGGGTACTCGCCCACCGACGTACTGAGCGCTCCGGAAGCGGAGTGGGACCAGTCAATTCCCGATGAAGAGCATCGCAAAGTTTTTTCGGTGTACTCCAGTGAGGGCGATCATATAGGGGAAGGTCAGCTGGAATTCGAGTGGCCGCTCCTGGAGGCCCAGTTGCTGCTGATTATCGGCCGCAAGGACCTGTGGCACCACCACTACGGCACCTCGGCCCTAGTGGCGCTTCTGGACGAGGCATACGACACCTATGAACTGCACCGAGTGTGGGTGGATGTGCCCGAGTACAACGAGCACGCCCTGCGGCTTTGCCGGCACGTGGGTTTCGTACTGGAAGGGCACTTCCGAAAGACGCATCGCAAGGGAGACACCTGGTACGACTCATTTGCCATGGGGCTGCTTTCTGATGAATACCTCAGGCGCCGCAACCGACTAATGGAGTCGGAGGGGGCCGAGGGCTGAGGTTCGCTCAGGTAAAGAGCAAGCTTCCCTTTATCGACTAATTTCCCGCATCACGACCCTGGGGAGGTGATGACAATGCCAGTAATAACTATTAACGGTCCCATCGGAAGTGGCAGCTTTGAAGTGGGCCAGATGGTGGCGGAGCGCCTGGGCATTGACTATGTGGACCGGATGGTGCTGGCCGAGGCGGCGCGCCGCATTGGTTCTCCCGTCGGCAATCTGGTAGAAAAGGAACAGCGGATTATCCCCTTCCGGGAGCGGCTGGGGCGTTTTCTCCAGACGATGCTGGAACGTTCGGCCATTTCAGGTGTAGGTGGAGAACCCTATTTTGGACACGGCACTGAAATGCTGCCGGCCGAGACCTACACTGAATTGCTGGGCGAATCACCCTCGGCGACCCAGTCCGTCAACGACAAAGCCTTCATTGAGGCTACCAGCGCTGTCATTACCGAACTGGCCGGCAGCGGCAATGTGGTAATTATCGGACGGGCCGGCAACATGATCCTGCAGGACTTTCCCGGTGCGTTGCATGTCGGTATGCTGGCCCCCCTCGAGTCCAGAATACAAAACATCATGGCCAGGGAGCATTACAACCGGGAGGAGGCTGCCAAGTTTGTTACGGAACTGGAACAGGCCAGAATAGCTTTCTTCAGGAAATTCTACGGGGTCAACGCTAACGACTCAGAATTATTCCACCTGGTGCTCAACGTTGCCAGAATTCGCCCCGAGGTTGCGGCCGAGATGGTCGTTCACGCAGTTGAAGACCTGATGCATTCAGCTGAGGGTGTGCCGGCAGCCTGAGCGGGCACACTTCCCCTTTCCCATCGCAGTCTAATCACCGGTGCCTGGTTCAGGCGAGGGCCGCCTTAACGACTGTCGACGCCAGCAGGTCTTCATCCAAATCACTGCTGCTTCCAGAAGCCATTTCCGAAATTCCGTCCCCCTTGAAGGTCGGAGGCCAGGATGGGGGTGACTCTCTTCCTGGCCTAGCCAACAAGTACAACCTCCAGCATGCTGGGCGATTCTTTTAACAGCGTCCAGCCAGGTACTCCCGCATCATTGCTGCACAGGTGTGACCTCAATTGATTCCCCTTTCCGATGCCGACGCGCCCCAGAAACCATTTGCCCCCGTCAACAAGGCCATTATCGGTCTTAACGTCCTCGTATTTCTTTACGAATTGCTGCTGGGAGGCCTGGGGTTCCTGTTTGGGGGAGACAGCCTGAACCTTACCGTATTCTTTCTGACCTGGGGTTTCATTCCCGTCGAACTAACCGAAGGCGTTTCGTACCAGTCCTTCATATCACCAGGCGATATTGAAACGCCGATACCCACATGGGGAACGATCCTCACTTCCATGTTTATCCACGGCGGGTTGCTGCACCTTGCGGGCAACATGATGTTCCTGTGGGTATTTGGCAGCAATATCGAAGCCAGGCTGGGCCACGCCAAGTACCTGGCATTCTATGTGATTACGGGAGCAGCCGCGACCCTGTGCCACTGGGTCGTGGAGCCCGCTTCCGCCATACCACTGGTAGGCGCCAGCGGGGCCATAGCCGGCGTAATGGGAGCTTACCTGCTGCTCTATCCGAGGAACAGGATTAACTCTCTCATAATCTTCTATTTCGTCACGGTAATCCGCCTCTCGGCGCTGTGGCTCCTGGGTTTCTGGTTCGTGTGGCAACTGGTGCAGGCATTGCTTTCCATAGGCATATCTGCCCACGTCAGCGTGGCATTCTGGGCCCATGTGGGAGGATTTGTTGCGGGGGCGGCCATAATTATTGTGTACCGACTGTTTTCGGGTCAGCCTCCACTTCCAATGAGGGGTTCGGAGCCTCCCTCTCGTCCCACGAAGTACTGGCGGGGAAGACCGCTGGACTAGAACTACCCTCTGGAGCAGCCCCGGTTCTGTGTTAGAATTGCTGCTATCTGGCAGCGGCCCTTGATATTTGCTGCCATATTTTGGATACTTGTCTAAACTCCAAATTCTGTATGTGGAGGAACAGATGCTCGACTATAAGCCCAATATTGTCCTGTCCAACGACGAGCAGGAATACAAGGTCATCGGGACCAGGCCGATTCGGCCCGATGGCGCCGACAAGGTGACAGGTAAGGCCACCTACAGCGCCGACATAAACCTGCCGGGGATGCTGTTCGGCAAGGTGTTGCGCAGCCCCCACGCCCATGCTGTTATCAAGTCCATAGACACCAGCAAGGCGGAAGCCCACCCCGACGTTCGCGCCGTGGTAACTTCCGCTGACATACTGAAGCCTTCCGGCCGTGCCTCTGAGCTGGCCGAAGGCGCCATGGTCAACTACAAGTTCCTTAGCAACAACGTCCTGGCCGACGGTAAGGCTCTGTACAAGGGGCACGCTATTGCTGCCGTGGCTGCGGCCAGCGCCCATGCGGCCGAGGAGGCTCTCAAGCTGATTGAGGTGGAGTACGAGGTCCTGCCTCCAGTCATGGATGCCAAGGAAGCCATGAAGGAAGACGCTCCACTGGTTCACGAACGGCTGGCGGGACTGACCACTGCCGCGATTCGGGCGGGTGGTGTGCTGGATGATGACGACCCCACCAAGGGTACCAACATCGCCAATCACTTTGAGTTCAAACTGGGTGATCCGGACGAGGGCTTTAAGCAGGCCGACGTTATTGTGGAGAAGGAAGTTTCCACGGTGGCGGTACACCAAGGGTACATTGAACCCCACAGCGGCACCGCCCAGTGGCACGAGGACGGCAGCCTGACCGTTTGGTCCAGCAGCCAGGGTCAGTTCACCGTACGCGATTACACTGCCCGGCTGATGGGTATTCCCGTGTCCAAAGTTCGCGCCATTCCCATGGAAATTGGCGGTGGATTTGGTGCCAAGCTGACCATGTACATGGAGCCCGTTGCCGCCGCTCTGGCCCGCAAGGCCGGCGCCCCGGTAAAGGTATCTATGAGCCGGACCGAGGTGTTCGAGGCAACCGGACCCACCTCCGGCACGTACATCACCGTAAAGCTGGGAGCGACAAAAGAGGGGAAAATAACGGCAGCCACTTCTACCCTGATTTTTGAGGCTGGCGCCTTTCCCGGCTCCCCCGTCCCAGGCGGAGCCCAGTGCATGATGTCTGCCTACGATATCCCCAATGGCTATATTGAAGGGTACGACGTGGTGGTGAATCGGCCCAAGACGGCGGCTTACCGCGCTCCGGGTTCTCCCGCCGCTGCGTTCGCCCTGGAGACGGCCATTGACGAGGTCTGTGAAAAGATCGGGATGGACCCGCTGGAATTCCGGTTGCTTAACAGTTCCAAGGAAGGTACACGGCGGGTAACCGGTCCCCTGATGCCCCGAGTTGGCTTTATCGAGACCCTGGAGGCTGCCAGGGCCCACCCGCATTATTCAGAGCCTCTTGAAGGTCCTTATCGCGGCCGTGGCGTTGCCAGCGGTTTCTGGGGCAATAACACCGGCCCCTCCAGCGCGGTGGCCCTGGTGCACCCCGACGGCAAAATCAGCATGACCGAGGGCTCCCCGGACATCGGAGGCACCCGGTCTTCCGTCGCTCAGCAGATGGCCGAGGTTCTGGGCATACCTGTCGAGGACATAAACACCACTGTAGGTGACACCGATTCCATCGGGTTTACCTCCAACACCGGCGGCAGCGGCGTCACCTTCAAGACCGGTTTTGCCGCCTACACCGCAGCCCAGGGCATCAAGCAGCAGATGATTGAGCGCGCTGCCAAGCTGTGGGACGTAACTGCCGAAGACGTTGAATATGTGGATGGCGTTCTCCAGCACAAGTCCGACCCCGAACTGCGCCTGACCTTCCAGCAGCTTGCGGCCCGGCAGACGCCTACCGGCGGTCCAATCGTCGGGAGTGCGGGTGTCAATCCCCCGGGCGCGGGCCCGGCCATTGGAACCCACATCGTTGACCTGGAAGTTGACCCGGATACCGGCAAGGTAACCATCCTGCGCTACACGGCTTTGCAGGATGCCGGCAAGGCTATCCACCCGAGTTACGTGGAGGGCCAGATTCAGGGCGGCGTGGCCCAGGGTATCGGCTGGGCGTTGAACGAAGAGTATTTCATCAACGACCAGGGTCACATGGTCAATTCCAGCTACCTGGACTACCGGATGCCCACTTCTCTGGACCTGCCCATGATCGATACGGTCATTGTTGAGGTTGCCAACCCTAACCATCCCTATGGGGTGCGGGGTGTGGGCGAGGTGTGCATTGTGCCTCCCATGGCGGCCATTTCCAACGCCCTGTACAACGCCATTGGGGTACGAATGAACGACCTGCCCATGAATCCGGGCAGTGTTCTCGAGGCCCTCTGGGGCAAGGAAAACGGCGGCAAATAGTTGACGCCAGCGAGGGACAGCCATGCCTGAAGTATGGATACCCACCACCATGCAGAGCCTGACCGATGGACAACACCGGGTTCAGATAGAGGGTCGCACCGTCCGCCAGGTTATTAACAACCTGGATAAGGAGTACCCCGGTGTCAAGGCGGTCCTCTACGACGAAGAGGAAGACGACCTGCAGGCTGGTGTTGCGGTGATCGTTGATGGCGAGGCCAGCCAGATAGGCTTGCTGGAGCGGGTGCAGGAAACCAGCGAGGTGCATTTCCTGCCGGCCATAGGCGGTGGGTAAGCCGTTACAATCCAGGCTAGTATGACATTTCGAGGCCGGGCATATTCTGCCCGGCCTTTCTGATTCAGAAAAATAGAGAGTCAGGGAAGACCCTTGACCTGCTTGAGGGAGCGAAATGGAAACAGTCTCCGAGAACCGGAACACCGAAGCTGCCTGGACTTACCATAATGCCACGAAACATACGTGGCAGAGCATCCACACTTCCAACCACTCCCTCGACTGGAACAATCAGCCATCGCCCTTCAAGATTTACCCGGGTTTGGAGGGGAGGAGGTTGCCCACAGATCTGGTGTCCAGCGAAATGCGGGGATTAGAGGCGCTGGGGACCTCTCCCGTGGCAGGGACGGCGCCTGACCTCCGGCAGTTGGCAGGTGTGCTGTATTATTCCGCCGGAATTACTAAGCGGGGCATCGTACCGGGGGGGCAGATTTATTTCAGGGCAGCGGCCTGTACGGGCGCCCTTTACCACATCGAACTGTACCTCGTGTGTGGCGGGCTGCCGGAACTGGAGGACGGGGTTTACCACTTTGGCCCCCACGACTTTTCCTTGCGCCAACTCCGCAGCGGCGATTATCGCCGTATGGTGGTGGAAGCTTCAGGCGACGAACCTTCCCTGGCTGAGGCTCCCGCCATCCTCATAACCACTTCCGTTTACTGGAGAAACGCCTGGAAGTACCAGAGCCGAGCTTACCGCCATTCCTTTTGGGACAGCGGGACGCTCCTGGCCAACACGCTGGCCATTGGGCAGGCCTATGACATGCCGATGAAGATCGTTTCCGCCTTTGCCGACGATCCGGTCAACAACCTGCTGGGGCTGGATACCACGAAGGAGGCTGCCCTGCACCTGGTCTCGGTGGGGAGCGGCTCAGCCATTCCCCCCGATTGCCCGGAGTTGACGCCGCTGGACCTGGAGGTAGCGCCATATTCTCCTAGAGAGATTGAATATCCTCAAATTCTGGAGGCGCACAAATCGGCAATTCTTGCCAGCGGGGATGAGGCGAGGAATCTGCGTGAGGCGCCCCCGCCAGAGGTGGAAATTAACGGGACGGGCAACGTTTTGCCACTGGACCCGCTGCCACCGGACGAGTTCCCGGAAGAGGCAATCGAGCCTTTAATTGTCCGTCGGGGTTCCAGCCGGCGCTTCCGACGAGAGGCCATCACCTTCTCCCAACTCTCGACCATCCTGAACGCCGGTTTAGGTGACATAACAACCGACTTTCCGGGTATCCCTGGAGCAGGACTGACCCAGGGATACCTGATTTGCAATAATGTAATCGGGCTGGAAGCAGGGTCATATGCTCTTAATTCGTCACATTATGCACTGGAACAGCTAAAAACTGGGGCATTCAGGCAGGAAGCCGGATACCTGGGTCTGCAGCAGGAATTGCCTGCCGACGCCAGCGTAAACGTCTATCTTATGGCCGATTTGGCTGCCGTTCTGGAGCGTTACGGCAATCGAGGGTACCGGATGGCGCAGACAGAGGCGGCAATTCGGGCGGGCAGGATGTACCTGGCAGCCTATGCCTTGCGGCTGGGAGCCTCGGGACTGACCTTTTTCGACGACGACGTAATTGAGTTCTTTTCGCCCCACGCGGCTGGGAAGAGCGTCATGTTCCTGATAGCCCTGGGGAGGCCGCGCCCAAGACGCAGGCAGGGCGGGTAAACCGGCAGGGGCAAGGCCTGCCGGTCAAGGGGAACGACCCGGTGGCCTTCCGGAAGGCAGGCTTAAATCTCTACAGGCTCAATCTTGATGGTCTTGCAGGTGCGGGCGGACTCAATGGCCGCCAGGGTTACTTCAACCACCCGCAAGCCGTCAACGCCGGTGGCTGCCGGATCCCGATCTTCGGCCACGGCCTGCTGGAAGTCTTCCGTTTGGGCTATAAAGTTGGCCAGATAATTCTCAGGGTAAGAATCAGTCCGGTTGACGGTGTCTGAAATCACTTCGATTTCGCCTTTTTGAGCTTCCCACACCGTCTCCCTGCTCGTAAAGCGGCCGCTAATGCCGTAAATAGCCAGGTCATTCCTGGTGTCCGGCAGCAGGCGGCCGCACACCAGGGTGCCCAGCGTGCCGTTGCCGAACCTCAGGGATAAGACGGCAATCTGCTCCAGTGGACGCGCATCGGTCTGGCCGTCGGTAATGGCGGCTACCTCCACAATTTCCTGTCCCATTACGAATCGCAGCAAGTCCATAACGTGGACGCCGGTGCCCATCATGGTGGACGCTCCACCCATGGCCTCGGGGTCGTCCCACCACTGGCGCAGACCCTCCCGGGGCGGGAATACCTCCTGGCCCCTGGAGCCAAAGCCCCACTGGCCCTGGGCCAGGGTAACGCGTCCCAGCGTGCCATCACGGACCAGATCGCGGGCCACAATATGACCCGGGTTGTGGCGAAGCTCAAACCCCACGCCCAGCTTGACTCCCCGGTCGCGGCACGCCCGCACCATATCCAGGGCGTCCCGCAGCGTGGTAGTCATGGGTTTCTCACTAAGGACGTGCTTCCCTGCTTCGGCCGCCTGCATAGCCTGGCCCGCGTGCAGGGAGTTTGGGGACGAAATGAACACACCATCCACCCTGCTGTCCCTCAGCAGGTCCTCCAGGGAGCTATAGGCGACACTGGCGCCGTGCCGCTCGGCAAAGGCTGCAGCCCTGCCCTGGTCTCGGCTGTAAACGGCCACCAATTCCCCGCCATCGGCTGCGGTGATGGCCGGCGCTATCTTGTTTTCCGGATGTAAACCGGTGCTGATGATTCCCCAACCAAAGGCCAAGAGGCACCTCCAGATTGTTTGAAAGAGTGAATGGGGCAAAGATAGGCAAAGGTTGCGGGGGTGTCAAATCGCAAGGTGTCCGGTTAGTATCAGCGCAGCACCGCTTATGGAGAACAACCCTTCGGGTGGATAGTTGCCCAATACTGGTGGCCCAGATTTGTTTGCCTTGACAATAAACTGTCAGGGCCTTAAATTAACGCTGGGCCCGTCCCTCTTGGCAGGCTCTTAACAAGTGAAAATATTTCTGGGGCGCCAGCAGGCACAATAGGGAAGGCGGTGAAATTCCGCAGCGGTTGCGCCACTGTAAACGGGAAGCCCCCGGCAAACTGCCACTGTTGTCTTTGCTCTCACACCTGTGTTGTGAGAGCCAGGATGGCGGGAAGGCGCCGGAGGAGCGGAGATCCGTAAGCCAGGAGACCTGCCCCGGAAATCAGGGACCATCACTCTGCGCCAAACGGAGTCGGTTCTCGGGCGTGGCCGGATACTTACCGGCCCACGCAGGAGCATTCAAGTAGCCGTCTCCCCGAGCCGTAGGGTTCGGGGTTTTTGTATTTTGAAGGATGAAGTCGGCTGTCGTTGGCGCGAGGAACCACAGGAATGAGTACAGACAACAAGGGAATATCAATGACCGTGGTGGCCGTGGGGCCGGGTGACCCCCGTATGTTGACGCTGCGGGGTCGCCAGGCTTTGGAATCGGCAGACGTGGTCGTAGGGTTCAAGACTGTCCTGGATGTAGTGGAAGAGTGGTGCGGCAACGCTGAGTTGCGGCCCATGAGCTACCGCGACCAGGAAGATGTGCTGGAATATACCGCAGGGCAGGCCGCCGAAGGCAAGACCTGCGTAGTTTGCTGCTGGGGCGACCTGAACGTTTCGGCGGCGGAGTTGCTGGCCAGGGTTTACCGCAGGGCAGAAAGCGTGGAATTGATCCCCGGAGTGAGTTCAATTCAGATGGCCTGCGCCCGCTCGGGAATCGCGATGGAAGAGTCGCTGTTCATTACCCTGCACCGGCGCGACGGTTCTGAATCCGCGTTGTCAGAGTTGGAGCATTACCTGAATGAGGGCAAGCGCAATATCATTCTGCTGCCGCGCCCCTTTGACCTGATGCCGCCTCAAATCGCGGCAGACCTGGTATCCGCCGGCGTCGCGGCCGACAGGCCGGTTACGGTCTATCAGCGCCTGACGCTGGAGGGCGAAAAGGCCTGGACCGGTACCCTGCAGGACTGTTCTGCCATAACCGAAGAATTCAGCGACTTGTCAATCATGGTTTTTCTGCGATCCGGTAACGGAAGCCACTGACGGGACGGTATCGATAACTTGACCTCTAACACCGAAAACAGCAGCGGGTCGGTTGTTCTTGTAACGACGGCGGATACAGATATTCTGACCGCCGACCGCGCGCTTAACGGGTTGCCCGAGGGCAGCCCACAGGTGCGCGCATACCACCCAGTTGCCCTGGACACGGACGACGCTCGCCAGGACTTGATGAAGGCTGCCGAACAGGCGGGGGTAGTGGTACTGCGACTGTTGGGCGGCAAGCGGGCCATGCCCGAAACCTTCGATTCCCTGGTGAACCTGTGCCATGAACGGGGCATTCCCCTGATTGCCTGCCCCGGTCACCAGGAATGGGATGAGGACCTGGTGACCGCTTGCTCGGTACCTGTAGCCGAGCTGGAAACCGTGTTTTCCTACCTCATGAGGGGTGGGATAGATAACTTCCGCAACCTTTTCCTTTTCCTGAGTGACACCTACCTGGGCAGCGAATTTGGCCACGAGGCTCCTGAACCCGTTCCCTGGGAAGGTATCTACCACCCGGATGCAGACATGGAAGAAACTGCTGATGTGGAAACCTATGTTGCCAGCCGTTTCCGTTCCGGTCGCCCCAGCGTGGGTTTGCTGTTCTATCGCGCTCACTGGATGAGTGGCAACCTCCAGTTTGTCGATGACTTGATCCGCTGCCTGGAAGGCAAGGAAGTCAACGTGCTTCCGGTCTATTCCTACAGCCTCAAGCATAATCCCGAAGAGGAGGGCCAGCGCAGCCGGACCTTGACCAGCTTCATGGCTGGTACCGACGGGGAACCCAGGGTGGACTGCATAATCAACACCATGGGACTGGCTATGAGCGACTTGAGCCAGGAAGGGCCCACCATCGCCACCGGGTGGTCGGTGGACCTGCTGGACGCTCTGGACATCCCCATCATTCAGGGAATCGTAAGCACGGGTTCGCGCCAGGAATGGGAGGAAAGTTCGCTGGGGCTGGGACCCATAGACACGGCGATGAACATCGCACTGCCTGAGTTTGACGGGCGCATTATTACCGTTCCCATCTCCTTCAAGGAAGAGACAGCCGGGGATGGCGGAAACGGCCTCACCGGCCCCAGGCTTCAGCGTTACGTGGCCGCCCCCGATCGGATGCAGGCGCTGGCCGGTCTCGCCACCAAGTGGGCCGGCCTGCGGCTAAAGCCCAACAGCGAGAAGCGAGTCGCCATAATCATGAGCAATTACCCCACCAAGGATGCCAGAATAGGCAATGCGGTGGGCCTGGATACTCCGGCGTCGGTAATAAACCTCCTTCACGCCTTCCGGGAAGCTGGCTACAAGGTTGAGGACATTCCGGAAGATGGCGACGAACTGGTTCACCGTATTATCGAGCGTTGCAGCAATGACCGGGACTCCCTGACTGAAGAGCAAATGCGACTGGCCGCCGGGCACGTGGACCGACGTCAGTATGCCCAGTGGTTCCAGGGATTTGCACCCCAGGTTCAGGAGCAACTGAAAGAGGCGTGGGGCGACCCACCGGGCCAGGTTTACCGGACGGGTGATTCCCTGGCCATTGCGGGACTGGACCTGGGCAATGTCTTTGTCGGGCTGCAGCCACCCAGGGGGTTTGGCGAGAACCCCATTTCGGTATATCACAGCCCCGATTTGACGCCTACCCACCACTACATTGCCTATTATCGCTGGATTCGCGATGTGTTTCAGGCGGACGCCATGGTGCACGTGGGTAAGCACGGCACGCTGGAATGGCTGCCTGGCAAGGGAATAGGTTTGTCGGAAGCCTGCTACCCGGAAGTGGCTCTTCAAGACCTGCCCTTGTTCTACCCGTTCATAATCAATAATCCTGGCGAGGGCACCCAAGCCAAGCGTCGCACCCATGCCACTATCATTGACCACTTGATTCCGCCCATGACCACTGCGGACAGCTACGGCGACATCGCCAAGCTGGAGCAGTTGATGGACGAGCACTACCAGTGCCAGACCCTGGACCCGGCCAAGTTGCCCATGCTGGAAAGCCAGATCTGGGAAATGGTCCAGCAGGCGGAGTTGCACCGGGATTTGGGAGTAGAGGACCAGCCCGACGATTTCGGCGAGTTCATGCTGGAAATTGATGGCTACCTCTGCGAAATCAAGGACGTGCAAATCAAGGACGGCCTGCATACCCTGGGCGAACCACCCACTGAAGAGCAACTGGTCGGTTTGCTGTGTGCCCTGACCCGACTGGACATAAGCGGCATACCTAGCCTGCGCCGGGCTATTGCCGAGGCGCTGGGCCTGGACTATGTCGAGTTGCTGGACGATCCGGGACGGGCGGTTAATGGAAACATGCCCGCAACGCTCAGGGATCTGGATTCGGAAACCCCCTTGCGCAGCGCTGGCGACGTAATCGAGCGGCTGGAGATGCTTTGCCGCAGCGCATACGAGCAACTACAGGTCAACGGGTTTGACCGGGATGACGTCCCTGCCATTGTCAGCGGTCTCCTGGGTCGCCAGGATGCCGCCACGGAAATGGTGCTGCGCTACGTCTCAGACTTTATTTATCCGTCGCTGATGCGAACTTCCGACGAAATTGGAAATTTGCTCAGGGGTCTGGATGGACGGTTTGTACCTCCAGGGCCCAGCGGCGCGCCAACCAGGGGTATGGCCAACGTGCTGCCTACCGGGCGTAATTTCTACTCCGTTGACCCCAAGACCCTCCCTTCGCCCGTGGCCTGGGAGGTGGGCAAGGACCTGGGCGACGCCCTCCTGGACAAGTACCTGCAGGAGGAGGGCAGCTATCCCGAAATGGTTGGTGTGGTGGTCTGGGGTACATCCGCCATGCGTACGCACGGCGACGATATCGCCCAGATTATGTATCTGCTCGGTGTCAAACCCGTGTGGCAGGCAGAAAGCCGCCGCGTTTCGGGTTTGGAGCTAATACCGCTGGAAGAGCTTGGCCGCCCCCGTATTGATGTAACGGTGCGTATCAGCGGCTTTTTCCGCGATGCTTTCCCAAACTTGATCTACCTTCTGGACCAGTCAGTCGAGCTGGTGGCATCCGTGGACGAACCACCGGACCGGAATTACGTGGTCAAACACCTCAAAGAAGACCTGGCCCGGACGTCGGAAAATTCTGAAGCTGAGGGCTCTGAGCCCGGCGACAGGTCTGGTTCTCTCTACCGGATTTTTGGCAGCAAGCCGGGTACTTACGGCGCGGGTATTCTTCCGGTGCTCGATGAACGTAACTGGGAATCGGTGCACGATCTGGCCGAGGTGTACACCGCCTGGGGTGGATATGCCTACACCCAACAGGACTTTGGTGTCAGCGCCCGCCCCCAGTTCCGGCAGCGGTTCAGCCAGATTGTTGTAGCTGCAAAGAACCAGGACAACCGCGAGCACGACGTTTTCGACAGCGATGATTACATGCAGTACCACGGGGGGATGATTGCCACCGTTCGTTCCCTGACCGGCCGCAACCCCCGCCAGTTCTTTGGCGACAGTTCCGACCCGTCCCGTTCCAGGGTGCGCGACCTGCAGGACGAGGCGCGGCGGGTATTTCGCAGTCGGGTAGTTAATCCCAAGTGGATGGAATCCATGAAGCGCCACGGCTACAAGGGCGCTTTTGAACTGGCCGCCACGGTGGACTACATGTTCGGCTACGATGCCACAGCCCAGGTTATTGAAGACTGGATGTATGAGGATGTTACTGAAGAATACATCCTTAACGAGGACATGCAGCAGTTCTTCCGGCAAAGCAATCCCTGGGCCATGCGGGGCATAATCGAACGGCTGCTGGAAGCTATAGAGCGCGGCATGTGGGAAAATCCCCCGCCTGAAATGCTGGACAAGCTGCGGGAACTTTACCTGGACCTGGAAACCGACCTGGAAGCTAGACAAGAGGCGGGTCAATCCCCATAATGGCAAACCTGATAGAACGGCGAGCAGACAGAGGAGGCAGGAAATGGAAACTCTGTCAGAGATGATCAGAGAACTGACTTCCAATGACAAGATGATGTGGGTGATTGGTGGCGGTGAAGTCGCCAGTGAAAACACGTCCAGAGGCATCAAGGAGCCGGACTTCACCAACGGCTGGTACACCATAGAGGCCGACAACTGGCACTTTCACTTGGCCGAGGCTTCCGTAAATGGGATTCAGTTTGTAGAGGCGGAAAGCCACGGCGGGCTCAAGTCCTTCTACGTGAGGTTCTCCAAGGACTGGGAAGAGACTTTGGTACGCTGCTATTTCCCTAATCCGTATTTGGACGACGACAATAACCGCGTGGACTACCAGCCTGAGAAGTACGACGCCTTTCTGGAAATGAGGGATCGGTACGTTGGACGAGAAGAAGGGGTTGTTTACGTCCAGCGCTAACGGCAATTAATTGGAAACTTACCATAATTTTCCTGGCAAGGTGCTTGAAAGGTATTGGGATAGGTAATAGACTTTGAAACCGATGGGCTTGCCCCCGGATTCAAGGAATTTACGGCAGTAAATCTTAAGGAGGGTAAGATGTTGACAATCTTGAGAAGTGTGTTTGGTGACAGCGCTGCCCCGGTTTGGGCTCCCTGGTTGCTGCTCGGCGCTGCCGTGCTGTATATGGTCGGCTATGTCGATTCCAGCGTACATGGCGCTGCCCTGGGTTCCCCGGCAGTTTTGGGCGCAGTACATGAACTCTTCCACCATGCCCGCCACGTCGCCTTGATGTGCCACTAGGCTTTAAGCCTTTTCTGCGCCCCCGGGATTACGGGGGCGCCAGCTTAGTTTAACGCTTTTCACGCTGCTTCAGGCGGCCATGCCGTTGGAGAGGAGGTTGCAGTGTGTATGCGTTATTTGACCCTGATTTTTTGTTGGAGTTGAATGATGCGTAGCATACTACCGCTTTCCCTCGTTATGGGCGCCCTCGCCGGCCTTCTGGTTGGCGGCTTCCTGAATGTCTTCAACGTGCCTGTGATGGAGTGGGCCATTGAGCTGGAGGGGGCTGCGGCGTCCGCTACCGGCGAGGTAGGGGGCGATGCAACTGGCTTCTATGGTTTCCTTGGCTCTTTAGGTATGCAGCGCATTGGCCTGGTTCTCGGCCTGGCAGTGCTGGGGGTCATCTACGGAGCAGTATTCACCGGAATCTTCAACGTGGTCCGCCAGGCGCTTCCAGGCTGGAACATCTGGACTTGGGCCGCGATTGCCGGCGCCGCCTGTTTCTGGTCCATTTCGTTGTTTACCCAGCTTAAGTACCCCTTGAACCCGCCCGGCGTTGGCGAGGAAGCTTCGCTGTTGAGCCGGCAGGGCTTCCAGTTCCTCTTCATTCTGCTGTCCTTGGCTGCCGTTGTCGCTGCCGGTGTGGCAGTAAGGTACATTCACGAATCAGGCTGGCAAGGTTCCCAGCGCAAGTTGGGATATATCGGAATCGCTGCGGCTTATTTCGTGATGGCAGTGATAGTCTTTGCCGCGATTCCCGGCAGTCCGGATGCGATACCTGACTGGATACCTGACTCCCTGGTGATAATGTTCCGTACTTTCTCTATCTTGGGGCACCTCCTCCTTTGGATGATTATTGCCTTCGGGGTGAGCGGCTACACTCGATATCGAGAGAAGGGAATCAGCGTAGCTGGCGGATCGGAATCACAACGGGAAACCGCCGGCGCCTCGCCCCGCTAGCTGTTGACCCACCTTGCTCGGAGGTACATCGTTGACCCAACCTAACCGGGAGCCGTCCTTTCCCTTCACCGCGATAGTGGGGCAGACCGCCATGAAGCGGGCCCTCCTCCTTAACACGGTGAATCCCCGTATCGGGGGTGTTTTGATTCGCGGAAAGAAGGGTACTGCCAAGTCCACGGCAGTCCGTTCCCTGGCTGCCCTGCTGCCCGAAGTGACGGTGCTTCAGGGGTGCCCCTTCAGCTGTGTTCCCGAGGCCAGGCAAGGTCTTTGCCAGTGGTGCGAGTCGGGTAGGAACGACAACCCGCCGGTGAATCACCAGGTAAGGATCGTGGACCTGCCCGTGGGCGCCAGCGAAGACCGGTTGGTGGGATCCCTGGACATCGAGCAGGCAATCAAAACAGGTTCCAAGAGCTTCGAGCCGGGTCTGATAGCCGCGGCCCACCGGGGCATCCTCTACATCGACGAGGTAAACCTGCTGAACGACCACCTGGTGGACGTGCTCCTGGATGCCTCGGCCATGGGACGGAACTACGTGGAGCGGGAGGGCATATCCGTCAGCCACGCCGCGGAGTTTATCCTGGTGGGCACCATGAACCCTGAAGAGGGCGACCTGCGGCCCCAGCTTTTGGACCGGTTTGGCCTTGCCGTGGAAGTGGACGGAATTATGGAGGCCGCGGAGCGCCGGGAAGTGGTTCGCCGGCGCATGTCCTACGAGTCCGATCCCTTCACTTTTATGGACCGTTGGCAGGAAGAGGAAGGCAAGGAGCGGGAACGGCTTATACGCAGCCGGGAACTGCTTGACCAGGTTTCGGTCAGCGATGAAATGCTGGGCCTGATAACCGACATCTGCGCCGAGTACCAGGTGGACGGCCTGCGCGGCGATATTGTGATGTACAAGACGGCCAGCACCATCGCTGCCTATGACGGTCGTACGGAAGTGGATCTGGAGGACGTCCGGGAGGCAGCGGTACTGGCCCTGCTTCACCGCCAGCGCCGACAACCCTTCCAGCAACCCCACCTGGTCACCGAGCAACTGGACAACATGCTGGAAGAGTACCAGAACCAGTCTCGCAGCCGGGAACCCCAGGACAACAGCCAGTCGTCGTCACAGGACCGGAGTGAGGAAGACTCTGACCCTCCTGACTTAGGTGACGAGGAGCAGGAAGAATCTCCTGATACCGGCGCCGGTCCCCAGGACCAGTGGTTTGAAACCGGCGATCCTTACGCCATTCAATCCATCCTTCTGCCTCCGCCTGACCGGCGGGAACGTCCTGCTTCCGGCCGCCGCGCCACCACCGTCAGCGGCTCCACGGCCGGCCGCTACGTCCGAGCCCAGGTACCCCAGGGTACGGTCAGTGACCTCGCCCTGGACGCTACCCTGCGTGCCGCCGCGCCACAACAGCAACAGCGCCGGGGCGATGATACCGATTCTTCCCTCGTAATCGAACCCTGGGATGTTCGGGAGAAGGTTCGAGAAACCAAAACCGGCAGCCTGATACTGTTCGTGGTCGATGCCAGCGGCTCCATGGGCGCCCAGCGGCGTATGGTGGCAGTTAAGGGCGCTGTGCTGTCCCTGTTGCTTGACGCCTACCAGCGAAGGGACCGGGTCGCCCTGATCAGTTTTCGGGGAACCGAGGCCGACCTGCTGTTGCCTCCCACTAACAGTGTTGATCTGGCCCAGCTTTATTTGCAGGACATGCCTACGGGTGGTCGTACTCCCCTTTCCAGGGGCCTCTACCTGGCCCTGGAATGCCTGGAAACGGAGCGGCTAAAGGACCGAAACGTATTGCCCCTGGTGGTGCTACTGTCCGATGGTCGCGCCAATGTTGCTCTGGACGGCAGCGCCGGCAATCCTGTCGAAGAAGCCCGAGGGTATGCGACCATATTCGAAGAAAAGCACATTACCAGCGTTGTTATTGACACCGAACTGGACTTTATCAAGCTGGAGATGGCCCGTCCGCTGGCCGAATCCATGGGGGCCCGCTACCTGAAGCTGGAAGACCTGAGGGCGGACAGCCTGGCCGACGCGGTCCGGCGGGAATTGCCCGGCTCCAGAGACGAAGCCTCTGGCAACTCTGACGAAGCCGGGGTCGAAAGCATCCGCAGGCTCTACGAAGGCCTCAACTCCAGCTGAGCCTGGAGTGTCCGGTAGGATAACTTGCCGACAGGACAACGGGTGAGCTTTCGTTAGCGGGGCCCCTTCCGTCTATCCCCGTCGTATTTGCCAGACCTGTGATTCTTTACATCACATAACGAAATTGGTAACCTTTTTCCTGGGCCAGTTTCCATCAGGTTCAGGCTGGCCCTACTACCCTGAGTCTTTGAGGTAACCCTTGGCACGTGTTCTCCCGTATGCCGATATGGACAAGATAATGTCCCTTTCCAAGCGAAGGGGCTTTGTCTTTCAAAGCAGCGAAATCTACGGCGGTCTGGCATCGACATGGGACTACGGGCCACTGGGAGTTGAGCTGAAACGCCACGTCAAGGAGGCCTGGTGGCAGTCAGTGATTGTAGGCCGCGATGACATGGTGGGCCTCGATGCGGCGATTCTGATGGCTCCCCAGGTATGGGTGGCCAGCGGCCATGTGGAGAATTTCTCTGACCCGCTGGTCGAGTGCCGCAACTGCCACCTGCGGTTCCGCGCCGACCAACTGGAAACGGATAACTGCCCCGAATGTGAAGGCGAATTTACCGAGCCCAGGCGGTTCAACCTGATGTTCCGGACCTTCATGGGGCCGGTTGAAGAGTCCGGCCACGAGGTGTTCCTGCGGCCGGAGACAGCCCAGGGAATCTTCGTAAACTTTCAGAACGTACTGAATTCCTCCCGCAAAAAACTGCCCTTTGGCATTGGCCAGATTGGCAAGGCGTTCCGCAACGAAATCACCCCGGGGAATTTCACCTTCCGCACCCGCGAATTTGAGCAGATGGAAGTGGAGTTCTTCGTTAAGCCGGGCACCGACGAGGAATGGCTTAACCGGTGGGTCGAAGAACGTTTCAACTGGTACGTCACCTATGGAATCCGGAGAGACAACCTGCGGCTGCGCCGCCATGACCCAGACGAGCTGGCCCACTACGCAAAGGATACCTACGACATTGAATACCGCTTTCCCTGGGGTTGGGGAGAGTTGGAGGGCATAGCCGACCGCACCGACTTTGACCTGGCCCGTCACGCCGAAACCAGCGGCGAAAACCTAACCTATTTCGACGAGGAAGAAAAGGAAAGGTACCTTCCCTACGTCATAGAACCATCCGGTGGTGTGGACCGGGCAACCCTGGCCTTTTGGCTGGACTCCTACGACGAAGAACCGGATGGCGACGCGGTAAGGGTGGTGTCCCATCTGCACCGCAAGCTGGCGCCCATCACGGTGGCCGTGTTGCCGCTCAGCCGCAACGCCCGGCTTGCCCCTACGGCTCGCTACGTGCATGATTTGCTTCGACGGCATTTCAGCACCCAGTTTGACGATGCTCAGGGTGTGGGCCGCCGTTATCGACGTCAGGACGAAATTGGGACTCCCTACTGCGTGACGGTGGATTTTGACACGCTGGAAGACCAACAGGTAACGATAAGGGACCGGGATACAATGCACCAGGTGCGTGTGCCTATGGACCAGTTAGTTGGTATCCTTCAGGACAAGGTGGAACACGGCTGGTAAACCGTTCTGGGGCAGTTTGACTCCGGCAGCGGTCAACGGGCCGATGCTCGCGTAATTTGGGGACGGAAGGTCCCACAAGCTGGAAGAGGGGAAGGGAGGTGGAAGTTTTGACGATATTCAATGCCGGCATTCGCTGGCCGTACATTATCAGCCAGCTGACCTCCAAACCTGAATCTCACGTCCCGGCCAGGGACAGGGAGAAGGAAATGCCTGGAAACGTGGTGGCAGAAACTCTGCGCGGTGGCCTGTTCACCCGCATTGTTGGGAAACGGCTCCTCTTTTTTCAGGAGGTGGGTTCCACCATGGACGAGGCCAGGCTTCGGGCCGAGCGGGGCACCGAAGAGGGCACTGTCATCGTGGCTGAAACCCAGACGTCCAGCCGTGGTCGCCAGGGAAGAAACTGGGTATCCCGGTCGGGTAACCTGTATCTGTCGGTAGTGCTTTATCCTACGTTGCAGACCCTTCCTTTCCTGAACAGCCTGTGCGGAGTTGCGGTGGTTCGGGCCATATCCAACATCAGCGGTCTGAAGCCCCGCATCAAATGGCCCAATGACATCCTCCTGGATGACAAGAAAGTGGCCGGGTTGCTGGTAGAAAGCGCCATTGCCGGTGAGCAGGTACACAACTCGATAATTGGCATTGGAATAAATGTGGCCCTGGACGCCGACGAGATTGATGAAATTGCCGGTGGCGCCATCAGCCTGAATCACGCTTCGGCGGGGGACATTCCCCGGGACGAGTTGTTGCGCGAAATTCTTGAGCAACTGGATGCCCTCTACATACGGCTGAACCACGGCGACACGCCCGTAGAAGAATGGGAAGAGTTGCTGGATACTCTGGGTAAGCGGGTGAGAATTACCTGGCGTGGGGACGAGTTCGTGGGCGTTGCCGACGGCATCGATGCCCAGGGCAGCCTGCTTTTGCGCCAGGACGATGGCGCCGTTCTTACTTTGGCGGCAGGGGATGCCACGTCGCTGCGGCCGGTTAACCAGGAGCGGCAGTCCTTCTGATGCTGGACCGACTAAGCCTCGACGGTCGGGTAGCAGTGGTTACCGGAGGCGGGACCGGCCTGGGCCTGGAGATGGTCCGGCACTTGGCCCGGGCGGGAGCCAATCTGGCAGTTGCTGGCCGTCGCTCGGGACCCATAGAAAGCGCGGCAGATGAAGTTAAGGCCATGGGCCAGGATGCCATTGCCGTTTCCACCGACGTCAGTGATTCCGCCCAGGCAAACGCCCTGATTGACGCCGCTATTCAGCATTTCGGCCGCGTGGACGTACTGATCAATAACGCCGCATTGGTATCAGACAGTATTCCCACGCCCATCTGGGACATTAGCGACCAGGACTGGCAGGCCGCTCTCGATGTCAACCTGAGTGGCGCCTTCTACTGTGCTCGCGCTGCCTCGAAACCCATGGCTGATCAGGGTCAGGGCAAGATAATTAACGTGTCGTCAGGATTCGGCCTGAGGGGCGGACGGGACATCTACATGTACTGCTGCACCAAGGGCGGCATCATCCAGCTTACCCGGGTCCTTTCCTTCAGCCTGGCCCGGTATGGAGTTACGGCCAACAGCATTGTGCCGGGTTTTATCCCCACCGTCGGCACCGATTCCGAGATCAGAGACGCCTTGCCCCGGTCGGGCGCCTACCTGCCGACGGGGAAACTGGGCGTGCCCGAGGATATCGGGCCTGTTGCAGTGTTCCTCGCATCCTCCGCGTCCGATTATATGACCGGCGAGACTTTCACCCTGGATGGCGGAGGTCTGGCCGGGGGCCTGGCTCCCACCGGATATGCCCCTGAAATCCCGCTGGAACCCTAGCGGCAACCTACGCAGCCATCCCCTTCGCTGATAGCAGGAGCTACCGGAATGCCCCTTCTTCCTCAATACAGCCTGGCGGGCAAGACCGCCATACTTTACTCCGCTGGAGGAGACGAAGCCCCCTTCCTGGCCCAGGCGCTGGCTGAAGCCGGGGCGTCGGTGTTCGCAATTTGTCGGCGGCAGGAAACCCTGGACGCTGTATCGGAATCGCTTTCGAATGAACCCGGCAGGCATAGTGGAGTTGCGGCGGTGATTGATTCGAAGGGTGCGGTTGACGCGGCTATGGCCGAATTCCGCGGCAGGCATGAGCGGGTTGATATCCTGGTGAACGACGGCCGCAGCATGTTTGCCAGAGCGGCTAAGGAAATTTGGCTGGACGACTGGGATGAAGTCCAGTCAAGAAATGTTCGCTCCACTTTCCTGATTAGCCAGGCAGTTGGCTCCGAGATGATCGGGCAAGGATACGGACGAATAGTTAACATAATTTCCGGGCTGGCGGAGAGAGGCATGATCAATGGGTCGGCGTTCAGCGTCAGCCAGGCTGGTCTCCTCGCCCTCACCCGTTCGCTGGCAGTGGAGTGGGGTCAGCACAACATACGGGTCAACGCCATCGGAGTTGGTTGGACCACTGCAGAGGACATTCCCGTTGAGGAACAACGCCAGGAACAGTTGGTCCGATATATTCCAGTACGGCAAAAGGGGCAACCCAGGGACATTGGCCCACTTCTAGTCTATCTGTGCTCCGAGGCCTGCGATTACACCACCGGCCAGCCCGTTTACGTGGATGGTGGTTTGAACGCCCATCCCTAGCCTCGGCATGGCCCCGTAGCTTCCTTCTGCATCGGCAGTCTGGCCGCAAGAATGGCAATCGAGCCCGGCCGGTCCTGAAGAAATACTCATCACCCGGCAATCCCCATACTGGCGGCCCAATGTTGTTCAACCCCGTTGAATGGCCAAATGGGGCTGGGTTACAATACCCCTCGATGTCTATGCAACCTGTAACACGCCTCAGGGGAATGTTCGACCTTCCCAGGGATTCCTGGCTCCGCAAGAGCACTCTGCAGGACTCCCTGACCTCACTCATTTCCGGCTATGGCTACCAGTTCCTGGAGACCCCCCTGCTGGAGGGCACTGAGCTTTTCCTGAGGCAGTCGGGCGGCGACCTGGCGTCTCGCATGTACAGCTTTGTGGATGCCGGCAGTCACCAGGTAAGCCTGCGCCCAGAATTCACTTCGCCAATAATGCGGCATTACCTGGAACATCAAGAGGGCATGAGTCTGCCGGCCCGCCTGCAATACGCCGGCCCGGTCTTCCGGTTTGATGTGGCCCACCCTGAAGGGTCGGGGCAGTTCACCCAGGTGGGGGCGGAGCTTATCGGCTCCGACTCAGTAATCGCCGATGCCGAATTAGTGACCCTGGCGGCAAGGATTCCTTCGCGCGCCGGTCTCGAAGGTTGCCTTATTGAACTGGCAGACCTGGACGTTTTTCGCAGCGTCCTGAGTGTTTGCAGGATTTCCGATCGCGCACGTGGCTTTATTCTCGCCTCGGTGCCACAGTTGAGGGAGGGTTCCGGCGCGGTGTCTGAGGTGAGGGAAAGGGCTTACCAGCTTCACCTGGGAGACCGCAGTCCGGAGAATCTGGAATTGAGCGCTGCCATTGCCGGCCTGAATGAAGATCAAGCCAGGCAGGTCGTTCAGGGATTCTTGCAATGGAACAGCACTGACATGCGGAGGTTCGGGCAGCGGGATCCTGAGCAGGTGGTTGACCGATTTCTCCGGAAATTGAAGGGCAGCGACGACGCCGGACAACTGGAAAAGGCTTTGGAACTGGCCGCTTCTCTAGCCTGCGTTCGGGGTAAACCCTCGGACGCCATTCCTGCCGCGCGAGAGGTGGCACAGGGGGCCGGAGCCAGCGCTGCTCCGGTCGAAAGACTGGCAGAATTGGTGGACATCCTGGAAGCGTGCCCCGAAACCAGCGGCAATGTGACCGTCGATTTCGGGTTGGCTCGCGGTCTGGCATACTATAATGGCATCGTGTTTGAGGTCCGGCACCCTGGCTGGGATGGACCTCTGGGCGGTGGGGGCAGGTACGACAGCCTTGCGAGAGCTTTGGGCAGCCCTATAGATGTACCTGCGCTTGGATTCGCATACACCCTTGAGACGTTGCTTGCACTTTCTGACTGGCAAGGGGTAAATGCTGACGGTGTCGGCGGAAGCCGGAACGTTCTGGTTGCGTCCGAAACCAGTGCCGCCTGCAGTCAGGCCTTTGGAATCGCCCAGCAATTGAGGGACGCCGGAGCAACGGTAGAGGTAAACGTGCAGGCCCAGGGCCTTGAGCAAGCCATGGCCTATGCGGCCAGCAGAAAAATAGCGCGGATTGTTTTCGTAGATTCGTCGGGAGAACAGGCTGCCTACGATGTTGAATAAAGGCGCGAACGGTAGCAACGGGTTCCCTGCCAGCGGGCGGGAGGCGGCGCTACGCCTTGTAATTCCCAGTGACGGCGAACTGTACGAGCCGACTTTGAATTACCTGGCAAGCTGCGGCGTTTCGGTCAGTCGGCCCAGTTCACGGCGATATACCGCCACAATTCCTTCCCTCCCGGGCGCGGAAGTTCTGTTCCAGCGCAGCGCCGATGTGACCACCAAAGTGGAGGAGGGCAGCGCCGAACTGGGCATTACCGGCCTGGACCGCTACCTGGAATATCGCACCGACGAACGCAAGGTGGTCAGCCTGATAGATGACCTGGGATATGGCCGCTGCGACTTTGTTCTGGCCGTTCCCGACGCCTGGCTGGACGTCTCCTCCATTGACGATCTGGCGGACCTGGCGCTGGATTTCAGGCAGCAGGGCAAGCAGTTGAGAATTGCCACCAAGTACCCCAGGCTGCTGAGAGAGTATTTGTTCCGGCGGGGAATCAATTACTTCACCCTGGTGGCCGTCAGCGGCGCCCTGGAGGCTGCTCCGGTGGCCGGTTACGCTGACTTGATTGCCGACATCACCGCTACTGGCACTACCCTGAGGGACAATCGCCTGAAGACTCTTGACGGCGGTACCATCCTCACGTCCCAGTCCTGTCTGATTGGAAATACCACGACCCTGATGCAGTCCAGGGACGCATTGCGGCTGGCCCGGGAATTCGTAGAAATGCTCGAGTCTCACATGCGGGCCCAGCCCTATTACCGGCTTACGGCCAATGTTCGAGGCGCCTCGCCTGAAGAGGTAAGCACCACCGTCCTCAGCCGGCCCGAGGTTGCCGGGTTGCGTGGCCCCACCATTGCACGGGTTTATAATGTGGAAGAACAGGACTGGTATGCCGTCACGCTGCTGATTCGGAAGGATCGCTTGATGGAAGCCGTGGACCACCTGCGTGACTGTGGGGGAATCGAAATTTCCGCGTCCCAAGTCAGTTACCTCTTCAGGGAAGAGTCAACGGTGTTCAGCAAGTTGTTTGACTCAGCTGCATCCGCCAGAACAACGGCAGGGGAAGACAGTGCCTAACCTGCCCATGCACATATATGTTGCGCGCCAGGTCGCCCAGGAATTGGACTGGGGCTTTGTGCATGACAATCTGGGCAGTTGCTTCCTTGGTTCCACCACGCCGGACATTCGTGCCATGACCAAGTGGGACCGGGAACGCACTCACTTTGCCCCGCTGTCGCTGGAATCCGTCGGCGCCGGCACCCGGCGAATGTTTGAGCTATATCCGGAACTGGCTGACCGCAATAACCTTAATCCGGCTACTCGTTCCTTTATCCTCGGCTATGTGAGCCACCTGACAGCCGACGAGACCTGGATAACTACCATGTTTCGCCCCCACTTCTCAAGCAATAACAGTCTGGCTGGCAGCGACGAAGAGTCCCAGATCTGGGACCGGGCCCTGCAACTGGACATGGACCGGCAGGCGCACCTGGAAATGAATGGGTTCGCCGTGGCGGGCGAGGTGATTTGCGGCGGTGAGATGGGCGTGGATGTCGACTTTATCGGTCAGGATGTGCTGGCCGAGTGGCGGGAATGGGTGGTCCGGTTCATGTCATGGGAATTCGACTGGCAGCGACTCAAGCGCGCCCTGAACCGTATGTACCGCGACAACAACGACGTGCAGGAAATGGTGGACCAGTTCCTTTCCAATATGCCTGACAGCCTGGAAGCCGTTTACGAGAGAATTCCGCGGCAAAAGGTGGAAGCCTACCGGCAGCAAGCCGTGGAGCAAACCCTGCTCCAGATTAAGGAGTATCTTGGTGAAGCTTAAAGTGGTGAAGGGACTAGCCGAAGCTGAAGGGGTTTTGGCCCGCTTCGACCCCCTGGACCTGGATTCCCTGCCCGAGGCAGTAGTCCAGCGTACGCAACAGGCATTTGGCCCGGACGTAACTCCCGAGCAGTCGGTGGTTACCATGCTTGCTGAGGTAAGGCGGGAAGGGGATGCTGCCGTTCGCCGCTATGCCAAGCTGCTGGACGGCGCCGAACTGGAAAGCTTCCAAGTTACGGAATCCGAATTGGAGCAGGCCCGTTCCAGTATTTCCCCGGAGCTTGAGTCTGCCCTGCGGCTGGCGGCCCAGAGAATTACCGACTTTCACCAGGCTACTTTGCCTCGCAACTGGGTCGACCTGGAACAAGGTCTCGGAGAAATGGTCCGCCCCCTGGAACGGGTTGGACTCTATGCTCCTGGGGGGACCGCCGCCTACCCTTCCACTGTACTGATGACCGCTATTCCCGCCCGGGTGGCCGGTGTGAAAGAGGTTATTCTTACCACGCCCAGGCGAGGATCTGAATCCCTGAATCCTGCGGTAATGGCGGCAGCTCACATCGCCGGTGTGGACGCCGTTTACCAGATTGGCGGGGTGCCTGCCATCGCTGCCATGGCTTATGGGACCGAAACCATTGGGAAAGTTGACAAGATTTGTGGGCCGGGCAATATATTCGTCGCCTATGCCAAGAAGCTGGTACAGGGCCAGGTAGATATCGACGGCATTTTCGGTCCCACTGAGACCATTGTCATCGCTGACGAGACGGCCCAGGCCAGTTTCTGCGCCGCAGATATGATTGCCCAGGCTGAACACGATCCCCTGTCAACGGCAATCCTGGTTACCGACTCCAGCGAGTTAATCGCCCAGGTGGAAAAGGAGCTGGAGACCAGGCTCTCGACGCTGGAGCGGGGAGACATGGCCCGTGATGCCCTGGAACGGCAGGGGCGAATCGTACTGGTGGAAAACCTGGATGAGGCAGTGGAACTGGCCAACCGCATCGCTCCCGAGCACCTGTGCTTGATGGTGGCCGACCCCTGGGCCTGGGCGGGCAAAGTAAAGAACGCCGGCGGCCTCTTCCTTGGAGAGTACTCCCCTGAAGTAATGGGAGACTACATCGCCGGGCCCAGCCACGTTATGCCCACCGGCGGCACCGCCCGGTTCAATTCCGCATTGAGCGTTCATCACTTTATGCGCACCATGCCTGTCGTGGGCCTGACTCCGGAGGTCTTCAAGGGCCTTGGAGAGGCCGCAGTGCAGATTGCCCATGCAGAGGGGCTCACAGGCCACTCAGGGGCCGTTGAAGTGCGCCTTGACAGCCTCAAGACCGGCGTTTAGGCCGCACAAGGGCATCATCCCCACCCAGATTCGGAAGATGGATATGACTGAAGTAAGAGACCTGCTGCTGCCCCACATTCGCCAGCTCAAGACCTACGACGGCGTTGACCCCATGGAGGTCATGGCGCAGCAGGCAGGAATTCCTCCGGAAAAGGTTATACGACTGAACGGTAACGAGAACCCCTTTGGCCCCTCGCCGGAAGTGGTGAGGGCCCTTGGAAGTTACCAGCACTACAACCACTACCCGGACCCGGACCAGCGGCATTTGCGAGATGCCTTGTCTGCCTATCTTGGCGTGCCGGCGGGGCAAATTGTGGCCGGCAATGGCAGCGACGAACTGATTGACATGGTGCTGCGAATGTTCCTGGGGCCCGGCGAGAACATCGTGATTCCTACTCCCACCTTTGGGATGTACGCCTTCTCCGCCGAGGTTTGCGGCGGCGTTGTGAAGGCAATCCCCCGGAACGAAATTTTCGACATCGACGTTGAGGCGACCGTCGCCGCATTTGACGAGAATACCAAGGCCATATTCCTGGCTTCGCCCAACAACCCCACGGGCAACGCGGCTTCCGAGGGGGCTATTCGCGCTCTCCTGTCCACGGGAAAGATAGTCGTTGTGGACGAAACCTACTACGAGTTTTGCGGTCAGACTACATTGCCCTTGCTGGACGAGTATTCCAACCTGATAGTATTGCGTACCTTCAGCAAGTGGGCCGGGCTGGCCGGCCTGAGAATCGGCCTGGGCGTCATGAACCCGGACATAGCCCTGACCATGATGAGCATGAAATCACCATACAACGTTAACCTGGCCGCTGAGGTTGCCCTCATCGCGTCCCTGAATGACCGGCCCACCCTGCTGAGCCGAGTGGAAGCCATAGTTCAGGAACGAAAGAGGATGACGGGAATGCTGGAACAAATCCCCGGCCTCCAGGTGTGGCCCTCCCAGGCCAATTTCATGCTGTGTCGCCTTCCGGAAGGACGAGGGCAGGAGATCTTTGAGGGTCTGTGCCGCCGGGGTATTTTCCTCCGCTACTTCAACACTCCCCAGTTGCGTGACTACGTACGTGCCAGCGTGGGGCTGCCCGAAGAAACAGACCAGGTCATAGCCGCATTGACCGAACTGGTAGGGGCCCAATGAACCAGCAGTCAGACTCCACCGGCGGCCAACTGGCCGTCACCAATGCCCGCAGCGCCACCCTGAATCGCGAGACCGCTGAAACCAGCATCGCCCTGACCATCAACCTTGACGGTCAGGGAGTTTATGAAGTGGATACCGGCAACGGCTTCCTGGATCACATGGTGAGCCAGATTGCCCGACACGGGCTGTTCGACATCTCCCTGCAGGCCCGGGGAGACGTCCATGTTGGCTGGCACCACCTGGTGGAAGACGTCGGCATCCTGCTGGGGCGGGCATTTCACGACGCGCTGGGAGAGGTGCGAGGCATTCGCCGCATGGGACATGCCATTGTGCCCTTGGATGAGACCCTGGTCATGGTGGCGCTGGACCTGAGTGGCCGCAGCTATGCTGTGGTTGAGACCACCCTGGACGAAACCATGGTGGAGACGCTTTCAGGTGATCTGGTGCGCCACTTCTTCGAGTCATTTGCGCTGGAGGCCCGCATTAACCTCCATGCCAAAGTGCTGACCGGCGTGAGTCCACACCATAAGGCAGAGGCACTCTGCAAGGCGCTTGCCCGCGCCCTTCGTGATGCCGTGGAGTTTGATCCCAGGGCAGGAGGTCAGGTCCCAAGTACCAAAGGAACACTCGAAACCTGACGGGTAATGCTTTGAAATTTACATAATGGTGTAAAAGTGCAAGAAAAGGGACGCTGAAAAGCGTCCCTTTACACTTTTTGAATCCCTTGAAATCTCTTCCTGTCGGTGTTGCTACCGGCCCCTTCTTGCTATGAATTCAGGGAAAGCCTGCTCTGCGTTGTAGCCCCGAACCCGGTTGGTGGTAAAGTCCTTCTCGTTGGCCCATTGCTGTTCCAGGCTGCAACCCATGTGCTGTAGCAACAGTTCCTTGATGCCCATTATGGACTCGCGCCGATTCTGGGCGATGGTCCTGCCTATCTCCAGGGTCTTTTCGCGAAGCTGGTCCGAAGGCACCAGGTGATTCAGCAGCCCAATTCGGAGGGCCTCCTCGGCTTCAACCACCCGGCCGGTAAACAGCAACTCCTTGGCGATGGGCCACCCAACCTGGTTGGGCAGGGTCCAGGTAGAATTGATCCGCCCGTAGGCCGCAGCCAGGAAGCGGAAGCTGGTTCGTTCGCATCCAACCCGCATATCCAGGGACGAGGACAGTACAGCGGCGCCGCCATAGGCCAGTCCGTTCATCATGCCAATTACGGGCTTCAGGGATGCGCTGATTTCGTAGGTTCCCCGGGACCGATTGCGGTCCTGCTCTTCCCTTTCTTCCTGGTCGGTTTCCTGGTCACGTTCACGCTGCTCGTGAATATCGCCGCCGGCGGAAAACGCCCTCTCGCCGGCTCCGGTAATAACGATGCACCCGACTTCGTCGTCTTCGTTCATGGAACGGACGGCGTCCTGCAGTTCCCGGTTTAACTGCCGGTTCATTGCGTTCAGCTTTTCCGGCCGGTTCAATGTAAGGATGGCAACGCCGTCCTCTTTCTCCTCCAGGACAAACTCGTAACTCATTCATGCCTCCTGGCGTCCGGCAATTCCACGGCAATTCGGCAACCGGCGCCCAAAATTCTGTCGCTATTTTATGGGCGCCCCACAGGGTAGTCAAACTTGGGCGAAGGTGGGGAAACTGTCGTGGCCCCATCCTGCAATACGGATCAGGTCGTAGTGTTCAAATGGATGCCGCTATGTGGAACCAGATTGAACGTTTGACATATTAGTGGGCTGACCGGATGATTGAAATGTAATGAGTTCCAACACGAAAACCAGCGGACTAGGCAATCGTACTGAGACTGGACATTTCCAGCTCGGTTCCGCGAGAGCGGTGACGCTGTTGATTTCCGTGTCCTTCATCCTGATGGGGCTTGTTGGCAGTGCGCTGGCCCAGAGCGGGTCTCCACAGGCGCTAACGCTGGAAATTGATGGGGTAATTAATCCGGTAAAGGTAAGGTATCTGGAGAGGGCCCTTCAGGAGGCCCAGAACTCAGACGCCGACTTCCTGATAATCAGGTTGAATACACCCGGGGGGCTGCTGGATTCCACCAGGAAGATGGTGGAAATGCAGCTGGAGTCTGAAATACCTACCGTAGTTTACGTCGCGCCCCGGGGTTCGCAGGCTGGTTCGGCTGGCACCTTCCTGGTTGCCGCATCAAACGTCGCCGTAATGGCCCCCGGGACCAACATTGGGGCAGCAACGCCGGTCTCTTCCAGCGGACAAGACCTGAACGAGACCCTGGCCAACAAAATTACCAACGACGCGGCCGCATTGATCCGCAGCCTTGCCGAGGAGCGTGACAGGAACGCAGAGAGCCTGGAGGAAACTGTTCGCCAGGGCTCCTCTTTCACTGCTACCGAAGCGGTTGACCTGGGCATGGTCGATTTTATAGCCGCGGATGAGGGAGAACTGCTGGACCGGCTTCATGGCATTGAAGTTACCACCACTCTGGGTGCCGTCATTCTGGACACCGACAGGCTGACGGTAGTCCCCTTGGAAAAGAACCTGCTTGAGCATTTCCTGGAGTTTCTGGCAGACCCGGACGTAGCCTTCCTGTTGCTGACCATAGGTGGGCTGGCGGTTGTTGTTGAACTGTTCAATCCGGGAATGATTGTCCCGGGGGTTGTGGGCGCCATCCTGCTGATCCTGGCTTTCCTGGCCCTGGGCAGTTTGCCGGTCAATTGGGCTGGGGCAGCCCTTATTGTGCTGGCCATGGCGTTGGGATTCCTGGAAACCCAGGTGCCGGGCTTTGGCGTGCTGGGAGTCGCGGGCATCATCTGCCTGCTGCTGGGAGGATTCCTGCTTTTTGCCCAGTTTGGTGACCCTTCCCCCACCCTGGAACCAGTTTCCGTAAGCCCGTGGTTGATTGTGGGAACCGCTGCTGCGCTTGGAGGAGGCCTGCTTTACCTGGTATGGACCATTCGAAAGTCTCAGAAGGAGGAATACGGAGAGGATTCGGTTGTGCATCTTGGTAAGGTTGGCACGGTAGTGACCGAACTGTCACCCAGGGGTATAGTAAGAATGGAGGACGGTAACTGGACGGCAGTTTCCGATGACGACAGGGTAATTGGAGTGGGTGAGAAGGTCATAGTAGTTGGTGTGAATGACCTGATTCTAACTGTAATACCCTTCAGCGAAATGGACCGACCCGGTGATTCAATCTAAACAGCGGAAAATGGGAAACCATTTCCGAGGAGGCAAGAATGTCAGCCGGTATCGTAATTGTCCAGCAACAGGAACGCATGGTAGTCCAGCGATTTGGCCGCTTTGACCGGGTGGTAGGACCCGGATTCCGGTTTCTCATACCCTTTATCTTCAATGGCACCAAGGTAGGCATATGGGAAAGAACCCAGAGGGTGCCCACCCAGAAATACATAACCACCGACAACGTGGTCGTTGATATGGATTTCGTCATCTACTACCAGGTCCTTCCCGACGATGACAACCCCCGCCGCTCAGTATTGGACGTGCAGGACTTCGAAGCGGCCGTGGTGAACCTTGCGGTGGCGGAACTCAGGTCCATTATTGGCAATATTACGCTGGCGGATGCATTGGCCGAGAGGGAGAGAATCCAAAGTCAACTGCAAATAGCACTGGATGAAAACACCGGCAGGTGGGGCGTCAAAGTGCGAAACGTGGCCATCAATGAAATAGACCCTCCTCCCGGCGTAAAACAGGCTATGGAGCGGGAAAAGTCTGCGGCGGCCATAAAGACCGCTGACATCACCGAATCAGAAGGCCAGAGACAGGCCCAGATAAATCGCGCTGAAGGTGAAAAACAGTCGGCGATCTTGCAGGCGGAAGGCAACCGGCAGGCTGCCATCCTTGAAGCAGAGGGTGACCAGCAGGCGACCGTCTTGCGTGCCCAGGGTTTCAGCACCGCGCTGGAGCGAATTTACACTGTAGCCAACAATGTCGACTCCAAGACCATGAGTCTCCAGTACTTTGAAACTTTGAAATCCCTGGGGTCCAGCCCCTCTACCAAGTTCATATTCCCCATGGAGTTTACCTCCATGCTCTCGCCTTTCCTTGGAATGGGCAATAACCAGCAGCCCAATAACGGTGGCGGCGACAACAGTCAAAGCTAGCGCTCGCACTTTGGTCCGGCAAGTAAAACCCCCTGGCCTGAGCCAGGGGGTTCTGCATTTCCGTAAGGTGTTCAGGCGGCGCTGATGTCTGGCCTTATCCTTCTGCCTGGGTGCGCAACAGGCTGGGAAGCGCAATGAGGCCCTCGGAATCGCTGCCCACCATGTCGGTCTCGCCCCGGTCGTGCAGCAGGGCTATGTGGGCATTAATCAGCGAGTCGCAAGAACTGGCGTCCAGGTTGACCAGGTGATCTTCCAGTCCACCTACCAGCCCCGGCAACCTGTCCCTCAGGAAAATCAGACTTTCCTTAACGTTTCGCTTGGAAGGCAGGTTGTCGCCAAACAGCAGAAGCTTGCTGGCGTGGGGATACACTTCAATCAGGTTGTGACCTCGTTTTGAAAGCCCTTCGTTCAAGCTCACGGCCCGGTAAACCAGCTTCGTCACGATGGATTTCTTGTTGGTGAAGAAGCAACTGATTCCCATGCGGGCCAGCTCCAGTTCCGCCTGCCTTCCCTTTTTTTCCGGGGCATCCATTCGGCAGTCGCAGTTGGCTTCAAGGCAGCAAAGGCCGGTGGGCAGGGTCAGTGGACTGCCAATGGCAATGAGCCGGGGCTTGAATGTGGAGGCAGATTCCAGGAGTTCAGTGTCGTCGGAGAAGAAGCTGGCATGGACGATTCGCGAATCCGAGTCTATGACAGCCATAGAACTGCGCTGGCGCGTGGAAGTCTTGAGGTCAACACCCATATAAAGCATAAACAAACCCGTTCCCAGAAGAGATGGATTAAACGAGGGGGCGCTTAGACTCAGCTGCCCTTCGGTATATGGTAAAGAGCTTCACTCGTTTCCAAGGAAACCGGACCCCAATGCATCCGGATCTGCAAGCAGTTCCGCAGCTGCGGAGAAGGGTTCAAGCTTCCTGTTTCCAATATCTTCAATAGTTAGTTGCAATGTTTGTTCGTGCTCAATACGGGCTTTCAGCCGCTGAAAAAGCTCTTCCTGAAGGGTCTCGATAAACTCGGTACGCCGCCTTTCGCTGCGGCGCTCCTCCAGGAGAGAACTATAACCCTCTGCTCCCGCAGAGGTGGTCAAGTAATTTCTGTGTGACTCTATTTCTTCCCAAAGGGCCTCAATGCCCTCGCCCCGGTCTGCCCGGGTCAGTACAACGGGAGGCTCCCAATCCTGCGGCTCTGCCGCAATCTGGAGCATGGACCGGAGGGCTGCCGCCATACGGTCTGCACCTTCCCTGTCCGCCTTGTTCACCAGGAAGAGGTTGGCAATCTCCAGTACCCCCGCCTTAAGGGTTTGTATGGTATCCCCCGATTCTGGCATCAGGGCGACCAGTATAGAGTCTGCCACGCCCATGATTCCCAGTTCCGTTTGGCCGACGCCCACTGTTTCTACAATGATGACGTCCTTGCCGGCGGCGTCCAACACTCTTACCAGGCACTTTACAGTCCTGGGCAGACCGCCGCCCTGGCCCCGGGTGGATACGCTGCGTATGAACACACCCGAATCCAGATAGTGGCGCTGCATTCGTATGCGGTCGCCGAGAATTGACCCGCCGCTGAAAGGACTATCGGGGTCAACAGCTATAATTCCGACGGTAAGTCCGAGAGATCGGAGGTGCCCGGTCAGGCGGTCAACCAGTGTGCTTTTGCCTACTCCGGGCGGGCCGGTTAAGCCTATGGTGTAGGCGTTACCGGTGTGGTGGTCAAGTTCCTTGATAACAGAGGCCACTGCCGGGGACCGCCGTTCCAGCGAGGTCATAATGCGGGATATCACCCGCTGGTCTCCGCCCAACACCCTGGCAACGTCATCATTCATCCGGCAGAGACCCCGGTAGCGACCTTTGTTCTATTTACCATAACATTGTGAAAAAAATCTCGTCAAGGTATCACAGGCAAGGATACCCACCTGCTAATTCTGTATTCCGATGCTGCACCCATAAATGACAACAACCATCGTGATTCACGTTACGAATTACTGTCATCATAAGGCTCAAATAGCTTCTTTTGGTAATTTTTATACTTGTATAAAATCGGGTTCAAGTTTGCTATTTGAAACCATTTCCACAGAGCTTGGCAGCGTTCGCTTCAGGCGGTTGTGATACCCGTAAACGGGCTTTCGTGAGGTGTCCTGCCGTTGGCTTTGGCGTGGACGGCCAGCTCTGCAACCAGGCTGACTGAATCGGAACCCTGCTCAGCGCTGCTGGAGGCTGGCTGTTGGAGAAGTGTGCAGACATGAGCTCCGGCCAGGACCCTCGCGACACAACCAACCCGCATGCTACGGTCGTGTCCGGTCCTGGCCGGAACTGGAGAATACTGGAGAATACTGGAGAATACTGGAGCTATAAGATTCTAGTGGTGGAACCCCGTCTCGAACCCCTGGGCGCTCGAAGATATCAGCAAGTCTGGGCGGTTGCCCCACCGACGCAAAAAACGCCCGAAGTTCTTGCGGCTAAGCTCATCACGCTGACCATCGTCCAGCTCAGTCCACTGCCTGTGTTCGTGCCGTACCATGGGCAGGCTGCTGTCAGCCACGACACGGTATCCCCTCTCCTTGAACTGGAAACAGTAATCAATGTCCAGGTTCCGGTAGAACCGGAATCCCTCGTGCATCAGCCCTACGGTACGCACCGCTTCCCGGCGGAATGCCATGCAATAAGCCTGCATCGCGTCCGCCTCGCCCTGCTCAACCTCTTCGTGGAAATGCTGCATGTCATCAGTGGTAAGGCCGTAAGGGCCGAATATGCCCACCGATTCGTCCGACAGTTGCTGCGCAATAGCCCCCAGCACGTCTCCGGTAATCTCGGTGGAAGCGTCCAGTATCACGATATATTTGCCGCGGCTCAACTTCACCCCAATGTTCTTGCCGGCGGCGTCCCCGATTACGTGGTCGCAGTGGACAACGCGGAAGTCGGGATCATGGCCCCGGTATCCTTCCAGCCATTCGGCGGTCTCATCGGTGGAACCGTTGTCTATTGCAATGATTTCAACCGAAAAGGCGCCCGCATGGTTCCGCATCGCCGTAACGCAGCGGCGAACATCGTCAACGTAGTTGTAGGCATTGAGGATGAAAGTGAAATCGTACAGGTCTGGGGAGTCCAGTCCCGATTCAACCTCTCTCGACGAGGAAACCCAGTCCCAGCGTTCCTCCTGCTGCTCCAGTGCAGTCTTGGGGCGGATCCGCGTTGCCTGGGGGGTGTCTTGCACAACGTACCCGCTGGATGCCAGTTCTCCTCGCAGGGAATCGGCCGTTGCGTAGTCCACCTGGTCCCTCATCGCAGTGCGCTGGCTGGCAGCGGTTACTACCGCTTCCGGAAGCTGGTATGAACTGGGAACCAGGTCCAGGTCCAGCCCGAACAGCCGGTCAAAGTCCATTAGCAGGGATAGCTTGGCCTGGGGCGGCAGTTCTGAGCGGACCATTCCCCAGGTTATGGCGAGACCCGTGGGCAGGTCCAGGTCATTGTTGACGGCATCCCAGAACCTGGTACGCCATTCATCAGTCTCGGCCGGCAGCTGGGACAGTTCAGGCAGGCCCTTCCACTCCCACACGCGGTTCCGGAGGTTAGACAGCGCCTTCTCGCTGGCCTTCAGAGAGTTGAAGGTGAAGTTCATCCGGTGGCGGTACCGTACCGTCATGCAGAGGTAACGGAAGGACAGAGGGTCAATTCCCCGGGAAACCAGGTCATCCAGCAGGAAAACGTTGCCTGACGACTTGGCCATCTTGGCGCCGTCGGCCAGCAGGTGCTGGGCATGGACCCAATAGTTAACGTGAGTATCGCCAAAAGCGCCTTCGCTCTGGGCAATTTCGTCCTCATGGTGGGGGAAGACGTTGTCCACACCGCCGGTATGGATATCAAAACGCTCGCCAAGGTACTTGTGTGCCATGGCGGAGCACTCAATATGCCACCCGGGGAAGCCTTCGCCCCAGGGACTGTCCCACTTCACGTCGCGCCCGGGTTCGGCCGCCTTCCAGAGGGTGAAATCCCGGGGATCCCGTTTCAACGGATCCGCATCCGCCCGTACACCTTCCAGCAGGTTGCCCCCGAAGTTGCGGGACAAACCGCCGTACTTGGAGAACTGGGGTACGTCGAAATAGACATTGCCGCCTGTTTCATAGGCGTATCCCTTGGCCATCAACTGTTCCACCATGGACACCATTTCGGGTATGTGGTTGGTGGCCCAGGGAAAGACATGAGCCGGGAGGATGTTGACGCGCTCCTCGTCCTGGTAAAAGCTGTCGGCGTAGAACTGGGCGATTTCCTGGATGGTCTTGCCTTCTGCCAGGGCCGCCATGATCATCTTGTCGCCGCCGGCTTCAACCAGTTCCTGGCGCATGTGTCCCACGTCGGTGATGTTCTTTACGTGGTACACATCCAGGCCCTGTACCATCAGGGCCCGCCGTATCCAGTCAGCCATCATGTAGGTGCGCAGGTTGCCAATGTGGGCGTACCGGTAAACGGTGGGGCCACAGGTGTACATCTTGATCTTGCCGGGTTCAATTGGGTGGATTTCGTCCACCTGTTTTGTCAGAGTGTTGTAAAGGCGCAACAAAGCCCCATTACCTCCTTAACAAGCCCCGAGCCGCGAAAATTGACACCCAGAAGTGCGGGGCCCGAACCGATTTTCAGGGCAGAAAACTGCAATTCTTTGGCCCTTCTACCATGAAATCGAATATTGTCCCAAGTTTAGCATTATTGATTCACGTTTGCATACAACGTAGCAGGCAGGCAAAGGTTCCTTTGTCCCTTGAACGGCCGGCCGGTGGAGAGCCGATTATGCACCAGGGGGAACCGAGACTATCCCCTTGTCCTTAAGGGAGGATATCCGGTCTGGAGTAAATCCCGCCTCACCCAATACCTCGTCAGCGTCCGTCCCCAGCAGGGGGGTGGGACGTCCCACCCGCATAGGCGTGGCCGAGAGATGGGCCGTATTGCCCAGATGGTCGGCGCTTCCCTGCACGGGGTGTTCCCTGGTCACAATCAATCCCGCTTCCCGGACTTGGGGCATGTCGCGAAAGTCGCCGACGCCAATGTTTGGCACTGCATCAATGCCTGCCTCAGCCAGGGTTTCCACCCAGTAGGACACGGGCCGCGCTGCAAAAGCTTCAGCCAGTTTAGTGGCCTGCAACTCATCCTCTCTTGTATCCGGGTCGTTTCCGCTGCTTTCTGTATGGACCGCGATGGCGCTGAATTCAGGCAATTGCATAAGCTTGTCTCGTGCCGCATCGTCATGGCAGTGAACATAAACCCAGCCGTCGGCAGCCTGGTAAAGTCTGGACCAGGCAGACATGCCGCGAAGCCCTCGTCCCTCGGGTTCTTCCCTGTGGTGCCCCTCAAAGTCCAGGAAGTAAGGGGACTGAAGCAAACCCGCCGTGAGCGCCAGCCCGCTGTCAACTGATTGGCCTCTGCCGGTCCGGTTTCGTTCGTGCAGCGCCAGGGCCACCGCGTATGCCCCCATCATCCCGGTCCCGTAGTCGTTAACGGGATATGGCATAAGCATGGGAGCGTCATCCCGTCCGCCGCGGCGTACCTGCATGCCGCTGGTCGCCTGGGCCAGTTGTTCCCAGCCCGGTCGTTCGCTCCACGGCCCGTCGTAGCCGTAGGCGTTGAGGGAGGCATATACCAGGTTGGGTTTGCGCTTCTTCAGGTTTTCGCAGTCCAAACCCAGCTTTGCCAGGCTTCCCTTCCGGTAATTCTCCACCACCACGTCGGCGGTTTCCAGCAGCTCAAAGAAAACCTGCCGGCCTTCCTCCTGTTTCAGGTCCAGCATAATACTGCGCTTGCCCCGGTTTACGTCCATGGAACCCGACTGGTCATAAGGTCGGGATGGATCGTCAATCTTGATGACGTCGGCGCCGTACTCCGCCAGCGTCCTACCACAGGTGGGACCCGCCAGGACAATGCACAGGTCCAGCACCCGGACTCCCTGCAATGCGCTTAGCAGGGTTTCCTCCGCCCTTTCAGTGTTCCCGGAGGGGGCGGGTTCGTTGCGTTCCAGTTCTGCCAGTATCTCGCCAGTGTGCTCGCCCAAATGTGGAGACCGCCCCTGAATCGCGCCGGGGGTGCCCCGGAGCCGGACCTGAACGCCAGGCTGCTTCATGCGCCCCAGAGTGGCATCCTCAACCTCCACTACCATCTTTGCATCCAGGGGGTGCGGGTGATCCAGCCACTCCTCTACGGTCTTGCAGACGGTACATGCTCCGCCGGCCTCGCTGATGGCTTCCTGCCATTCCAGCGAGGTGCGCTGTTTGAAAGTCTCCTCAAACCGCTGGACCCACATATCAGCAGTTTCCAGGTCCAGGGGCTTGCCGAAGTCGGCCACCGCTTCTGGTCCCCAGGAAGGGTTGCCGGCAGCCTCCAGAAACTGGTGCACAAATCGCTGGTAATTACCATGGTTCTGAACCCATCGCCCGTCGGCGCACTGGTATTGGCGCTGCATTGGCAGACGCGGCTGGTTACGTGGGTCGGGGTCTTCCTGGTCGTGGAATTTCACCAGGTGGCGGCCCATGGCGGTAAACATGGCATCGTGTAGCGGAACTTCGATATGCTGACCATCACCGTTGCGATCCCGGGCGCACAGGGCCATGGTAACGGCCACGGCGCTCACGATCCCAGCAAAGGTACTGGCAATGGGGAGCGGCGAGTACAGGGGTTCGTCGGAGCCTTCTACCTTGGGGTAAAGCCCCGTGGAAGCCCCAATAATCGGCTCCCAGCCCTGCCGGTGCCGACTGGGATGGTGTTCTCCGAATCCCGGCAGCGAGCAATAGACCAGCCCGGGATTTGCTGCAGCCAGTTCACCGTAACCCAGACCCAGGCGGTCCATGACGCCGGGGCGAAAATTCTCGATCAAGACATCGGACTCCCGGGCCAGTTTCATCGCAGTTTCCCGGCCAGAGTCAGTCTTGAGGTCCAGTGCAATGGACCGTTTTCCCCGATTCCAGGTCGCGAAGGCCAACTCCTTGCGGGCAGGGTCCCCTTCCGGCCTCTCTACCTTTATTACTTCGGCGCCCTGGTCGGAAAGAAGCATCCCCAGAAGCGGGCCGGCTATGTAGTGGCCGAAGTCCAACACTTTCAAACCCCGCAGGGCGCCGCCGGTGGATTCGGTCTTGGAAACTGCACTGGTCATTTTCGTTACCCCGTTATTTCGATAGTTATTTGGGCGCCGGATTTAACCTGCTTGAAAACAGTGGGGTCGCCCGAAACCCTTCCGATAACTGTGACTGCGCTGGCGGGGCGAATCTCGTCGCCCTGGCTGGCAGGAGTGCGTCCAAAAAATATGCAGAATGCCCTGCCCGGCGGCCAGTAGCCCAGGGCCCCCAGTTCAACCACCTCCCGGCCATCCTCCAGCCCAGCGTCAACAGGAATGCCGAAATATATCTCGTCTCCCCAGGTGTTTGCCGATGCCTTTATGGGCAGGGCCGCTGCAATAGCCCCGGCTGTCTCGGTGTCGTTCAAGTTGGCGTCAACTGCCAGGCCACCAGCAATTATGCGAATCTCATGCGCCATATGTGTTCCCTTGCCACCAATCTTGACTGTCAGTCAGTGGGGTCGCAGGCCCTTAATCGTCAGCCGTGGCCGATTTCACTGATGGCGCAAATCTTTCCGGCCCGCAGTTCTCCAGCGGCACCTCTGTAACGCCCTCAGTCATAAGGTCTGCCGTAGCCTTGCCCATGGCGGGGCTAAGCAGGATGCCCTTCTTGCCGGCGCCAGTGGCCAGGAAGACATTCTCCCAACCCGGCGCGCGGCCAACAATGGGCATATTGTCGGGCGTCACGGGTCGCAGGCAGGCGGTGTGCTTGGCGAGGGTCGCATGGGCGAGTTCCGGCATAAGCGCGGCCGCCGCTCCCCATATCTTTTCCTTGGCTGCCTCCGTAGGCTCCCGATTAAAGCCTTCGTCCACTTCAGTGGTTCCGCACCAGACCAGGCCATCGCCCCGGGGATACACCGAGGCTCCGGCCCCGTTGTAGTCGCCGGCCAGAGCCGGGCCGTGGACTTCCAGCCGGAGGATTTCGCCCTTTAGCGGGTCAACTGGCAGCGAAATATCCAGCCACTGCTCAGCTTCCCGCGACCAGGGTCCGGCGGCCAGGACCACCTGGTCGCAATTGATTTCACCGTCTTCCAGTATTACCGACAACACGCGTCCATTGTCCAGGCGCGCTCCCCTGGCAATCCCCGGTCGTACGGTGGCGCCCTCCTTCTGGGCCGCCTCAGCCAGCGCCTGGGTGAACAGGAGGCTGCTCAAAGTGGCGTTCCCAAACAGCCTGATTCCCCCGATCAAGTTCGGGGACAGCCTGGGTTCAAGTCTTAGAAGTTCGCTGCGGTGAAGCCATTCGCCGGAAAATCCCTCCTCCCTGGCTGCTTCAAAGATACTCAACGATTCCTGCAGTGCGGGCGCTTCTTCTTCGGAGAAAGCGACCTTGGTCAGTGAAACGATGCGGTCCTGGAAGTCGATACCGGTGGCGCTTCGAAGTTTCCCCCACAATTCCTTGTGTAACTTGAAGGAAGACATTGCCAGCGCTGAGAGCGGTCCTGGTATGCAGGAACCCTCCAAAGGGTTCAAGCCGCCGGCGGAAAACCCGGAAGCCTGGGAACTTATGCCTTCACGCTCGATGATGGTGGCCCTGACTCCGGCCTGCGCCAGGTAATAGGCGGTAGCGCAGCCGGCCACGCCTCCCCCTACAATAACTACATCAGTGGATTCTGCCATTTTGGGTCAACCTCCTTGAGTATGTGGAGGAACGGGGTTTGGACGGAAAGGGGCCATGCGCTAAAATTGGGGAAGAACAATCCGCTGCCTGGGGGAAACATGCCAATCTACGAATATTACTGCGCCAACTGTAACGTCGAGTACGAAGCTATCCGACCCGCTTCGCGGGCCGACGAACCGGTTCCCTGCAAGACCTGCGACCAGCCCGGAGAGCGCCAGCTTTCCACCTTTTCTTTCAAGTCCAACACTTTCACCGCTCCAAAGTTGAAGCCGGCTGGGCGGCCCAAGCGTTCATATTCCGTGGAGAGTGAAGAGACCTCCGGTTAGGGCCCGCATGGCGCCCTTAATCGCCCCGTTGTGCGCGGGCCTCATTGCAGGGGATGCAGGCGCAGATTGAACGCAAGAACCTGAAAGTATAGATTCCCGTATAGTGAGTGTCACTCCACAGGAACTGGAGAGCGTAATTCCCCACGGGCATCTGGTCCACGGCTCTGACTTCATCAGGCACCGTGTCCGGGTCCAGCCTTGGCCGTCCCGTCATTTCTTCAACACAACTGGCGCACTGGCACCGGAGACGAAGCATCCGGTGCGGGTATATGCTGCGATGGCCGTCATCCCACAAAATGGCTATGGCGGCCCCTTCTATTTCAACCTCTTTGGGGAAAACCGTTTCTTCCATCAACTTGAATCAGGGCTTCCTTTCTTTCGCCTCGGTTAAGTTCAGGTACGGGACTCCGGCGCCTGTACCTCGGCCAGCCGTGCCGGCCGGGGCATTTCGTCCGGATCGGTTGGTATCTCTATGATGCTGGGTCCATCGGCATTCAGCGCTGCCAGGAAAACATCGCCGATGTCCTCGGGCCGCTCCACATAAAAGCCGTGGCCGCCAAAAAGCTCTGCGTACTTGTCATAACGAGGGTTGTTGGTATCCGCCCCCACGTACCGCTCGTCAAAGGCATAACGCTGGTAGGCCTTCTCCGATCCCCAGCAACTGTTGTTCATTATTACCGTAACCACTCGCAGGTTGTAGCGCACGGCAGTGGCAAATTCCTGCGCATTAAACAGGAAGCCGCCATCTCCGTTGAAGTTAACTACAGGACGGTCGGGTGCAGCGAACTTGCCCCCGAGGGAAGCCGGGAAGCTGAATCCCAGTCCCCCCAGGTCCAGCGAAGTCATGAGGCTGCGCGGATGGTAGAAATTCAGCCGGTCCTGCCCGAAGTTGGGCGCCAGACCCGCATCCAGGGCCACGATGGCGTCCCTCGGCATTACCTTCCGCAACTCGCCATAGACGCGCTGGGGCTTGATGGGGCTGGAACTGTCCTTGGCCTCGGCGTCCAGTCTCTCCAAGCGGCGGGCGGCCCAGTCGTGGATGTCTGAAACCCACGGGGCGTTGGGGCGGGGCTCTCGCTCCCGTACCTGGTCCAGTATTTCCTGCAAAACCGCCCGGGCATCCCCTTCGATGCCGACCTCCACCGGATAGTTTCGGCCCAGTTCCTGGGGATCGATTTCTATCTGAATGATACGGGCGTCGGCCGGCACGTAGCGGTTGTCATAAAAGGTTGAAGACTGACCCAGCCGGGTTCCGGCGGCCAGGATTACATCGGCCTGCCGGAGGGCTTCTATGCCTTCCTCCGAACCAAGCCGGCCCAGGTGCCCCAGGAACAGGGGATGGTCATTGGATACGGCGTCCGCCCTGCCGTATGAAGTTACCACCGCAGCGCCCAACGAGTCTGCCAGGCTGGCAACTTCTTCACCTGCATTGCTCCACTGGATGCCGCCGCCAGCCACGATTACCGGCCTTTCTGCGGATAGCAGGGCTCGGGTTGCCCGGTCAATCAGGTCCCGGTCTCCCCGTGAACGGGTCTGGCCGGAGCGGTAGTTTTGGGGCGCCAGCAGGTCCAGGTCGATCTCCGCGCCGGGAAGCAGGTCCCGGGGAATGTCCACCAGAACCGGCCCCATCTTTCCCGATGTCGCCACCCTGAAAGCCTGCCTCAGAGCGTCAGGCAGTCTTTCAATTTTGTTGATGGGGAAACTGGCCTTGGTAATGGGCCTGAAGAGGGCCACCTGGTCGAATTCCTGGGTGGAATCCCGGTACTGGTGGTCGCGGGATGCCGATGGCGCAAGTACTACCACCGGGGAATGGGCAACGTAGGCCGATCCAATGCCGTAGGTCAGGTTCAATACTCCCGGGCCATTGGTTGCCAGGCACACCGAGGGAGCTCCGGAAATGCGGCTGAACCCGTCGGCCATCAGAGCTGCGCCCTGCTCGTGACGCACACCCACGAACTGCATGGAATCGTCGTCATAAAGCGGGTCCAGAATGTCCAGAAAGGAAGAACCCACAATGCCAAATATGTGGGAAACGCCTTCCTGGCGAAGCATTTCAATTACAGCCTCGCCGGCATTTATTCGAGGGGACACGCTGGAAACCTCCCAGGTATTTCGCGACCAACTTGGTCCGGTACGCTGATGCGGTGCAAGTTTAGCATAAATGGGGAAATTGAGTGGGCAGAATCGAAAGGTACGAACTCCAGGCAGACCCTATTGAGAAGATTTTTTTGGGTAGTAAAGGATAGGAGAAAACACGTTCCCGGATGCAGAAAATCCTTGACAACCCCACCGCCGGGAGTATAATACCCATCAGCCTGGAATTGGTCTGACCACTGTAGCTGAAACGGCAGAATGCAGGAACGTATTCACAGCGTCAAGCGGCATAGGCTGTACGAGGAAATCGTACAGCAATTTCACGCCCTTATTCGCCAGGGGATGCTCAAACACGGCGACCGCTTGCCTTCAGAAAGAGAGTTGTCGGAACAGTTCAAAGTCAGCCGCAGTTCGGTGCGGGAAGCCATCCGCTCCCTGGAGTTGCAGGGGCTGGTCGTCAGCAAGCGCGGGTCCGGTACCTTCATCAATACCGAGAACCTCGAAGCTGCCCTCGACCTGGTCGCAGCCAATCTCAACGTTGGCGAAGCGGCGCTCCAGGACGTGTTTGAGATGCGCCACCTGATGGAGCCCCACATCGCCGCCCTGGCCGCCCAGAGGGCGACCAGCGATGAAGTGATTGCGATGCGGGAGATTCTCGAGGATCAGCAGCGCCAGATCGACGAGGGAGGCACAGGTGTCGAGTCTGACACCGCGTTCCACTTTGCCCTGGCTTCCGCCACCCACAATGCTGCCCTGGTGAAGGTGGTAAGCGCCATCGAGGACATTCTTCAGATGTCCCGCGACCGCTCCCTGCAGGAACCCGGACGCCCCCAGCGCTCCCTCGCATCCCACTGTCAAATCCTTGACAGGGTGCAGTTGGGCGACGTTGACGGCGCGCGAGAGGCCATGGACCATCACCTCACCACCGTTGAACCCTCTGCCCGACCCGTTATGGAGCGGGAAGAACTGGCATTGCCGGCTGACGATTAGTGTGATCGGAAACCCATAGCGAATCCTACGCCCGAAAGGGCCGGACCAGACAAAAACATTACAGGAGGAACCCTTATGAGCACAGTTGCTGTGGAGGTGGTGTACCGGGGCATTTTCCAGAAAACCCTTGCTCGGAACATCGTCCGCTCCATAGTTTTCGCGGCCAGAAAGGAAGGCAAGTATGGAACCGCCTTCGGCCGGTACGGTGACTCTCCCGAACGTAACGGCATCCCGGCTAAGCAGTTTGCCATCGTTGCCGACGATCCCGAGGAACTGGAAGAAAACCTGGCAGTGTACGAAGCCCAGGAAGTTGACGTTACCATCAATGTTGACGACACCATGTGCAAGGGCATCGAGTCCTGGGCCTGGTACGGACTCCAGCCCATTAACGCCCTGACCAAGACCGGTGGAACCCTGATTGTTACGTCCCGCCAGGATGCTGATGCCCTCATCGAGGACATCCATCAAAAGGATCAGCCCTATAACCTGTCAATCATGACCTCTATACCCAGCTTCTCCGGACTCTGGGTTTACAAGGACGACCACACCGACGTCCGCATTCTTGGCGCTTTGGCCAAGGTCTGCCCCCAGCTGGTCAGCCTGGAATCCATGGTAGAAGCCATCCAGGACCAGGGCTGGGACGACCTGAAGGTCCGCTCGGCCGAACGGTCCTACGATCGCACCACCAGCCGCCCGGTGGAGCCGGGTGAAGGCAACCAGGAAGAGCCCTTCAGCTTTGACCTGCCTGGCTGGACCACCATGGAAGAGGGCATTGTCATCCGTGGCATCGAGCAGGGAGGCGGCTTCCGCGGGGGCGAGGAAGGCTATCAGCCCGTACGCAACTCCGTCTTCAAGAAGTACAGCACCCGCTCCATGCGCCCCATAGTCAATTTTGATACCTGCATCAAGTGCACCCTCTGCTGGCTCCAGTGCCCCGATACCTGCTTCGACGTCACTCCCGATGGCCTGTACGACGCCAACCTGGAGTCGTGCTGCGGTTGCGGTGTCTGTGAAGCCGTCTGCCCCGTCGCCGACTGTGTCACCATGATTAACGAGGCCGAATTCAACGACAACGACAGCCAGTACGAAATGTGGCAAAAGGACAAGGACGATTACACCCAGTGGATGACCTCCTTGATCGAAAAGCAAAAGCAGGTTGATCGGACTCACGGTTTCCACCACGTCGGTGGCTATGCCGAGGAGATCGCCGAGGTAGCGGAGGATTAATGACTACTGTCGAAGAACAACTGTTTATGACCGAAAAAGAGGAGTTGATCAGCGGCAGCGAGGCCGTGGCCATTGCCTGCGCCCTGGCCGACGTTGACGTGATCACCGCCTACCCCATCCGGCCTTACGACACCGTGATGCAGTATGTGTCCCAGCTTAAGGCCAATGGCGCCTTCGACTGCGACTTTATCGTGGCCGAAAGCGAGCATTCCCAGTTCGAAATTGTGAAGCACGCGTCCTCCGTTGGCGCTCGCACCTTCTGCGGCTCCAGCGGCGTGGGCTGGTTCTACGCCTTTGAGGCCATCGCCGTCACCGCCGGTCTTCGCCTTCCCGTGGTAGCCATGGTGGGCAACCGGGCCCTGGACGACCCGGGGGCCTTCGGCGTGGAGCATAACGACGCTCTGGCCGTCCGCGACCTGGGCTGGATGCTCTATTGGGTCGCCACCGCCCAGGAAGCCCTGGACATGGCTCTCATGGCCTGGCGTATCGCCGAGGACCCCAGGGCCTTCCTGCCCATGGCCCTTAGTTGCGACGGTTCCTTCCTGACCCACTCCCAGGCCATCGTAAATGTGCCTACCCAGGAGCAGGTCAACAAGTTCCTTCCCGGCTACGAACGCGGCCAGCTTCAGCTTCACCCGGACAATCCCATCACCGTTGCTCCCCAGGTTAACGAAGACTGGCTGATGGAAATCCGGCGCCAGTCCAACGAAGCCATGAGCAGGACTCCCGGCGTCATCAAGGAAGTGTACGAAGAGTTCAAGCAGGTCTTTGGTCGGGGCGATCCCAGCCCCTTCCTGGAAGAGTACATGATGGACGACGACCCGGATATCGTCCTGATGGGAATGGGCACCCTGGCACTGCCGGTGCGCGTGGCCATTCGCCGAATGCGCGAGCAGGGCAAAAAGGTCGGCTTCGTCCGCCTGAAGTTCTTCCGCCCCTTCGCCACCGAGGAAGTTCAGGAAGCCCTGGGCGGCGCCAAGGCCGTGGCCGTCATTGACCGCGACTATTCCTTCGGTTCCCCATCCTCGGGCGGGGTGCTGTTCAATGAAGTCCGCGCTGCCCTGTATCCGCTGGACAATCGTCCTCATGTGGTAAACTTCATTGCCGGACTTGGTGGCCGTGAAGTCCGCGTCCGTGACGTGGAAGACATGGTGGACATTACCCAAAAGGCCATTGATACTGGTAAAGTAGAACTGGAATGCAACTGGATCGGAGTGAGGGAGTAAGAATTATGACGCTAGTACGGGATCTCCCCCAGGTTCGGGGTGTAAAGAACATACCCATTCAGGAAGGTTTCACTTCCGGCCACCGCACCTGCCAGGGTTGCGAGTCGGCGTTGACCATGCGGCTGATGATTAAGGCAGCCGGCCCTCGCACCATCGTAGTGGGCAGCACGGGCTGCATGTATGTGGCCAACACCACCTACTACAGCACCCCTTGGGTGGTGCCCTGGATGCACACTCAGCTGGGTTCCTCCGGCGCCGCCGCTACCGGCACCGCCGCCGGCCTGGCTTCAATGATGCGCAAGGGCAAGATGAAGGACGAACCCATCAACGTAATCGCTTTCTGCGGTGACGGTGGCGGAGTGGACATGGGCCTCGCGGGAATTTCCGCCGCCCTGCAGCACGAGGAGTACAACCTGCTCATCCTCTGCTACGACAATGAGTCCTATGCCAACACCGACATCCAGGTGTCCGGCAGTTCTCCGTGGGGCGCCAACTCCACTTTCAGCCCTCCCGGCAAGGTCCACCGGATAATGAACCGCCGCTGGAAGAAGAACACGGCTCCCATGCTGGCCGCCGGTCATCCCAGCTGCCGGTACGTGGCTACCGCCTGTGCGTCTTATGGCCTGGACTTCACCAACAAGATTCGTCGGGCCCTTACCATTGGCGGACCCACCTTCATTCACGTCATCGACCCGTGCCCCAAAGGCTGGGACTACGACCCCAAGTATTCCCACGAACTGGGCATGCTGGCCGTAGAGACAGGCCTGTGGGTCCAGTATGAAATCGCCGATGGCGAACTGACCCTCAGCGGCCCCTCCCGGGCCATCCAGAGCGGCGTCCGCTCTCGCAAGCCGGTGCAGGAATACCTGCAGCGCCAGGGCCGCTTCGCCCACCTGAACGAGGAAGACCTCGAGTTCTTCCAGTCCCGCGTGGACGAAAGCTGGGATGAGTGGTGGCTCCCCGGCGTAGTCCCCTTCAAGCGCCCGGACGAAGAGTAACCTCGATACTCACGTTCCGGTAGAAATTTCAGGGGCCCCGCTCACGCGGGGCTCTTTTCTTTTCACTCTCGCCGGGGCGATAAACGCAGCTCAATTTCGCTTCAATCGAATGGGCATTACCTTGCCTAATATTTCCCCAGGTCTTAAAGTAGGGAAACCAAATCACCTTAACCGAAAGGAGCGTCAATAGATGGATCCCATCAATTTGTATGACTACGAATCGAGGGCAAAGGCCAGTCTGCCCCACAACAACTGGGAATTTATTGAAGCCGGGGCCATGGACGAGTTCACTACGGCCCGTAACCGGTCAGCCTTTGAGGACCTGACCATCCGCCCCCGATTTCTCCGCAACATCGACAATCGCGACCTGAGCACCACCATGCTGGGTTCCGAACTCAGCTTTCCCGTCTTCGTTTGTCCTGCAGGTGGACATAAGCTGGCCCACCCCGATGGCGAACTGGCCACGGCGCGCGGCGCCGGCATGTCCAACACCCTGATGATGCTCAGCACGTCTTCCCACTACAGCATGGAGGAGGTCTCAGCCGTCGCCAGCGGTCCCATGTGGTTCCAGCTCTACCATCGCGGCCACGACCTGACGGAAATGTTGGTGCGCCGGGCCGAAGAGGCGAACTACAAGGCCATTGTGTTGACTGTGGACACGCCGGTCCCTTCAGCCAAGGAGCGGGACGTCCGCAACCAGTACGTCAATCCTGCCGAACTGGCCAACTTCCGCGCCACCCCGGATCGGCTGGCAGAGGTTAGCGGCACCGACGAGGCTCCCAACTGGCAGCCCTCCCAGGTCCCACCCCTGTCCTGGGATGAGCTGGACTGGCTGCGCGGCCTGACCGGTCTGCCTCTGGTACTCAAAGGTGTCAGGACTGCGGAAGATGCTCACATCGCGGCGGAGAGCGGCGTTAATGGCATTCTGGTCTCCACCCACGGCGGCCGGCAGATTGACTCCACCATGAGTTCCGTAGAAATGCTTCCAGAGATAGTTGATGCAGTCAACAACAACTGCGAGGTTTATCTGGACTCGGGCGTGCGTAGGGGCAGCGATGTGCTCAAGGCCCTGTCTCTGGGCGCCAGGGCCGTGGGAGTAGGCCGTCCCCTCTACTGGGGGCTGGCAGAAAACGGCGCCGAGGGAGTCCATGGAGTCCTCGAACTGCTGCGCTCCGAGTTTGACAGAGCACTGGCAGTCTGCGGCCAGACCTCTGCCACAAATCTCGAATCCAACCTGATTAACATTCCCCACAACTGGGGTCCGGCCCGGATGGCCCCGTAAGACCCGAACCCTCGAATGGCGAGAAAAAGGGGCAGGCTTGACAGCCTGCCCCTTTCTGGTACTTCAGCTTTTCCCGGGTGGCTCCCTAAACCGGCCAACTCTCCCTCCGGTACGCCATGTCCCAGAACATGTACTCGTAGCGGCTGCTGATCAGGAATGCCTGGCGCATGGCCTCCCTTTCTTCTGACCCTGCCTGCTCCGCCATCTGGTCCACGAACCCGCGCCACGCATTGACGCTGTCTTCCAGGAATCCCGCTACGTAGAATTGGGTCCACTGGCTGTAAAGCGGATGTTCCGATGCCCCAACTTCATCCTTCAGCTCGTGATAGGTCCACGGGCAGGGCAGCAGGGCAGCAGCCGCCGGCCCCAGCCCGTAAAGGGAAGCTGTGGTCAGCATATGGTTTACATAAGCAGTGTTCGTCGGAGAGCGACCAACTTCGTTGATATAGTCTGAGGACACCTGGGCCGCCTCCAGCAACTTGTGGTGCAAGGGGCGTTCTATGGGTGTCAGCACCCTGCGGGACAGCTCCTCCAGGGTACGGGAATTGGGCGCTTTGGCCATGGCCATTACGACGGTCCGACCAAATCCTTCCAGGTATTGGTAGTCCTGGGTCAAATAGTATTGAAACTTCTCCAGCGGAAGGGTCCCATCCTTTATTTCCCTCAGGAAGGGATGCTCAAAAATCGCTCGCCAAATTGGTTGGGCTTCGGCCTTTAATTGCTCGCTGAATGAGGGCATTGTCGTCAACTTCCTTCATTGGATTTTGCTCGGGAACTGTGTCCGTATGGGTCCTGGCTCTGGCGTCAAGTCAAGGGACTGGGCACAATAACCCGGGCTTCTCCCGTTATTGCCATCTCGCCCCGCTCGTTCTCCAGCCAAACCTGAACGAAAGAGGTAGTGCGGTCGCCTTCCGATTCCGTTCTTGCGACAAGTCCCTTCGCCGTTAGCGTGTCCCCGGCATGCATTGGGCGGCGGTAGTTCACGGTGAGCCATCCACCCTGCCGGAAGTCCATGCCATAGCGCCGGTCCAACAGTTCGTGAACATAAGCCAGCCCCATTTCTTCGGGCGCCACCGTGGCCGCCAGGCCCATGCCGCTGGCCAGGTCGGCGCTGGAATGAACATTGCTTCTCAGATCCCTTGTCAGGTCTGCCTGGGCGCCAATCAGGGCACGGCGAGCCGCCTCAAATTGCTCGATGGTCTCCTCCGTGATTCGCTTTTCCAGGGGAGGCAAGACCTCGGGCTGGGAGGCTCGCCTGCCTCCGCCGGGGCGGCGGCCCAGGCGTTCCGGGGCCCGCGCTGTCCCCAGCCGAAAGACGTGCTGGCTGCGCAAAATCTCGGTCCCGATTTCGTCCACCGCGAAGGTCTCCACGGTCAGGCTCTCGACCCCTCGATTTTGCCTCCGATCCCTGATCCAGCCGGTCACCTGGAGCCTCCGACTGGTCACCGGAGGCCGAAAATACTGGTCACTATGGGTAACACTCTCCAGGACCTGTAAATGCCGTTTTTGTAAAAGGACAATCTGGCTGTCAAGAGCAGCGATATTCGGAAAATTAGCTCCGGAATAGTCCACACTTTCTCGAAAAAGTCGTACGCATTCGTCAGTCACTAAATATTCAACAAAACCGAGCTGTTCCCCAATGGGTACCCCGGTTGGAGCCGGTATCGGTGACGTCATTACTCGCTCAACCGTTCGAATTCCCGCCAGTCGGCACCAGCCTGCTCAGCATTTCCCAGCGTCTGATGGATGCCGGCTCTGGCCCGAAATGCGGCGGCAAGCCCGCTGTCCAGGTCCAGCGCCCGGTCCAGATCACTGAGCGCGGAGGCATAGTCCCCATCATCCGCGTGGGCGATGCCCCGGTTCATAATCAGGTTGGCGAATTCCGGACCGTGCCGCAAGGCTTCGTTGAAAGAGGCAATAGCCTGTGCGGGCTTCCCCAGGTTCCTCAAGGCGATTCCCCGGTTGTAAAAGGCATTGGCAAACGAGGGAACTGCGGCCAGGGCCCGGTCATAGTCTGTGACGGCCTCGTCGTACCGATGAAGGTCGCTGTAAAGGTTGCCCCGGGCATAACAATAGTCGGGTTCATTGGGGCGCAGCTTCAGGGCCGTGGAATAGTACTCCAGCGCCTGCTCCCGTTTGCCCAGATCCCGGTGGGCAATGCCCAGGTTGTACCAGGCATTGGGCATCTCCGGATTCAGGTCCAGTGCCTCAAGGAAATCGCGAATGGCCTCGTCGTAGTGTTTCAGGGACGCGTGGGCCACTCCCCGGGCGTAGTAAAAGTCGCCGTCTTCAGGCTCAAGTTCAATTGCCTGATCATAGTCGCTGATTGCCGCTTCGTAATGCTCCAGGTGCCGGTGCACCACTCCCCGAGCGTAAAAGGCCACAGGATAGTCGGGTTCGACCTCCACGGCTGACGTATAGTCGGCAATGGCCAGGGAGAAGTTGCCCGAGTTTCGCTGGGCAATTCCCCGGTAGTAGTAGGCGGCGGCGAGGTTGGGATTGATCTCCAGGGCCTCTGTGAAATCGGCAATGGCGGCCAGAAAATTCCCCACCTGCAGCAGGGCTTGACCGCGGGCCAGGTAATCGTACTCTGAAGCTGAATCAGGCATGGATTGCGATACCAGGACAAAAGGCTTTGAAGGTAGCCAACATAAGATAAGCCTTGAATCCGGGGCAGTCAATTGCGGTGGGAACTTGCCTGGCGCTCGTTAGAACTCCACCTCGTACATGTCGTAGTGGGAGAGGGCCATCCCCATGTTGACGTAAGCTTCCTGCGCCCGGTGATTGGTCCGCTCCACATACAGTCGCAGGCCGCAGACATTCCCGACATCTCTGGCTTGCTGGCAAACCCGCTGGTACAGCAGCCTGAATACCCCTAGACGTCTGAAGTCCGGCGCCACGTAGAGGCTCTGTAGCCACCAGAAATGAGCGTTGCGCCAGTCGCTCCATTCGGTGGTAACCATAAGTTGCCCTACCACCGCCCCGTCGCTTTCGGCCAAAAGGTAAAACCCCAGCGAGGAGTCCTCCAGCAGGGTTGCAACGCCACCCCTTAGGACGTCCAGGTCCAGACCTTTGTCTTCCGTCTCCAGGGCCATTGCGGCATTGAAGTCCACCAGGGTATCGAGATCAGCCAGGGTAGCCTGCCTGACCGTAAATTCAGTGTTCAAAGTTCCTCCGACTCACTACTCCCCAGGCCATCAAATGATGGTCCATCCTCCATCCACAATCAGCAATTGGCCCGTGGTGGCCCCGGCGGATGGGCTGGCCAGGTAGATGGCGGCCCCCACCAGTTCCTCCGGCGTCATTCGGCGTCCCAGGGGCATGTGGGCCGACAAATCTACGGCCAGTTCCTCATCGGTTCTGGAATCCGCCATCAGCAGTCCCGGGGTCTCCGTCGGACCGGGGCCTATGGCATTTACGGTAATGCCGTACTTGAGCCACTCCAGGGCCAGCACCCGGGTCAGGTTTGCCAGTCCTGCCTTGCTGGCGCAATAGGCGGCCCGATTCTCGCCCGCCACCACCGCAAGCTGGGAAGAAATGCTTATGATCCGTCCAAAGCCCTGTTTTATCATTGGTTCGGCTGCAGCCTGCGAACAGAAAAACGGTCCCTTCAGGTTGGTGTCAATGACTGCGTCCCAGTTCTCTTCCGTAACTTCCAAAGCCGGCTGCCGGCGGCGAATCCCCGCATTGTTAATCAGGATGTCCAGCCTGCCGAAGTCCTGAACCACCTGGGCTACCGTCTCCCGGATGTTGCTCAAGTCCAGGACATCAAGCTGGTAAGCCCCACTCGTTACGCCTTCGCGGCGAATAACCTCGGCGGTCTCTTCAGCCCCGGCCAGTTGTTCTGATATATCGGATACGGCGACGTGGGCGCCGGCCTGGGCCAGCCCAATGGCCAGGGCCTTGCCAATACCCCTTCCCGAACCGGTTACCAGCGCCGTCATTCCTTCCAGGCTTAGTGCGGGGTAAGGCATCGTAATGGCCTCCAAAAGTTGATCTATGGTGAATTATATCAATCCTCAATTTGCGGCCAGGGTTGCGGAACAACCTGTGTGAAACTAATATGCCCTGTAGATGGCGCAGGAAGTCGCAATGTCACCATACCAGCAGGGAGCATTTGCCTCATGCCCGATTCCAGCATCAAGATTCAGGGCGCCCGGTTCCTGGTTACCATTGACCCACAGCGCCGCATTATTCAGGACGGCTCGGTGCTCATTGAGGGCCAGCGCATCACCGCCATAGGCAAGGCCAATGAGTTGGCCGACGTCCCGGCAGACCAGGTGATCGATGCCAGCGAGATGGTGGTCACTCCCGGTTTCGTTAACGGCCACATGCACATCAGCTACGCCCACGCCACTCGAGGCGTTTTCCCCGACGACCTGGGCCCAGCCTACCTTTCCAACGTCTTTGCCCTGCAGGGGGCAATGACCGACGAAGAGGAATACCTTACTTCCCTGCTGGCCATTACCGAACTTCTCAAGTACGGGACCACCTGCTTTGTGGACCCTGGCAGCACCAAGGGCCTTGATGCCTGCATGCAGGCCTATGACGAGTCCGGGTGCCGCATCGTGATTGGCTGGCAGGTGACTGACCGGCCCAATCCCATCAACCTACCGGTTTACGAAACGGCGAAAGCGATACGCCTGATGGAGCAGACTATCGGGCAATACGACCATCTTCTGGACGACCGGGTGCGGGCGTGGGCCATGCCTTTCTCGCCCTCCTTCTCGTCAGAGGAACTGCTGCGGGCTGCTAGTTCCCTGTCTGACCGGTACGAAACTCGTATGACGCTGCACTTTAACAACGGTTCCTCGTACGTGCAGGATTGCCTTAAGTCTTACGGAACCCGCCCCACCCAGTACCTCGAATCCCTGGGAATATTGACGCCAAACCTGACCCTGGCCCACGGCCTGGGCATAGACAAATCTGAAGTGGAATGCATCGCCCGGAACGGATCGACGGTCGTGATGTGCCCGACAGCTGCCATCAAGGGTGGCAATGGGGTTGCCCACGAGGGAATGCTGCCCGAATTGCTGGATGCGGGCGCAACAGTAGGACTGGGCACCGACGCCGGCAACAACTCCAACCTGCTGGAGACCATGCGCTCCATGTACCTGGCTGCTGTGCTGTACAAGGACGCCCGCAGGGACGTAGGCATGATTCCTGCAGAAACGGCTTTGGAACTGGCTACCCTCGGCGGGGCCCAGGCCCTGGGGCTTGGGGACGAAATCGGCTCTCTTGAGGTCGGGAAGAAGGCGGACCTGGTCCTCTTCGATACCCGCCGCGCCGAGTGGCGAACCCTTTTCAATCCGGTAAATAACCTGGTTTACAATGCCGACGGCCGCAGCGTACATACGGTAATCGTGGACGGAAGGGTTCGGGTTGAAAACCACAAGCCCCTGTTCGTGGACGAATGGGGACTGGTCCAGGAGGTTCAGGAACTGGGCGAGAGCCTGTTAGAACGAGTAGGAGTCTCATACCCGTCCCGCTGGCCCATAGTCTAGTTGCCCGCCTGGTTGTGAATTACCAGACTTGACATAAACAGGGTAGGCTGACCGCTGCCCTTTTGCGAGGCTCAAATGAACTCGATCGATAACTTTGGAGTATTGCTTCCGACTCGGGGCGTACTGGTGTACGCCGATGGTGGAAGGCCCCGGGTGGAACTCAACTGGCAAATGGCTGAGACGGTAGAGCGACTGGGCTACGACTCGGTGTGGGTGGGAGACAGCATCACCTCCAAGCCCAGGCTGGAACCCCTTACCATAATGTCGGCCATTGCCGCCCGGACCCAGCGTGTGAAAATTGGCACCGCCGTAATGCTGACCGCGCTGCGCCACCCGGTTCACCTGGCCCACTCCTTGGCCACGATCGACAACGTATCCAACGGCAGGGTAATCCTGGGGGCCGGTGCCGGACGCGGCGACAACCAGATGTATATTGATGAGCATGAGTCCGTGGGAGTTCCGGTCAACGAGCGCGCCGACCGGATGGAAGAGGGGATTCGGGTCATGCGTGCGCTGTGGTCCGAAGAGGATGTAACTCGCGAAGGCGAATACTACCCCCTGAAGAACGTAACTCTGGAACCCCAGCCCCTGCAGGACCCATTGCCCATCTGGATTTCCAGCAACCGGGTCAGGCGGGGTCTCAGGCGCGTCGCCGAAATGGGTGATGCCTGGATAACCAACGTCCCCAGCGTGGAACTGTTTGAGCGTTGCTGGGACCGGATTCAGGAAACCGCGACCAATGCAGGCCGGGACGCCGAAAAAATGACCCGCGCCCTGTATATCTCGGTAAACCTGAACGAAGAACACGAAGCCCTGGCAGAAGGCGACCGCTTCATGCAGGCCTACTACAGCCGCCCCTACGAAGCGGTCAGCAAGCAACTCCTGTGCGTTTTTGGCCCGCCCGAAAAGTGCGTAGAGGCCATCAGGAACTACCGTGAAGCGGGGGTAACCTACTTCATTGTTCGTTTCGCCTCACCAAACCAGCAGGAGCAATTGAATCGGTTCACCAGCCAGGTTTTGCCCCACGTGACTTAGGAAGACATGCGGGGCCAAGTCCCGGGAGCGAAAGAAAATGGAGCGGGAGTTGCCCGCTCCATTCTCATTAATTGACCTTGGAAATCCTTAGCCCTAAGGGGTGGACTCATCCCGCATCACCCGGCGCAAAACCTTGCCGGCAGCGCTGACTGGCAACTCGTCCCGGAAGTCCACTATTCGGGGAATCTTGTAGTTGGCCAGGTGCCGCTGGCAATGGGCCAGAATGTCCGACCTAGCTGACTCTTCGCCGTCGAATTCGTGCCCGTCCTTCAGGGCGATTACTGCCCTTACCGTCTCCCCCCGGTAGTCGTCAGGTACTCCCAGCACTGCCGCCACCCGTACTGAAGGATGCTGGTAGAGGACCTCCTCCACCTCGCGAGGCCACACCTTGAACCCGGCCGCGTTTATGACGTCCTTCTTGCGGTCCACGATGAAGAAGTAGCCCCGCTCGTCCATGTAGGCCAGGTCGCCGGTAAAGAACCAGCCCTCTCTAATTGCCTCGGCCGTCTCCTGCGGACGCTGCCAGTATCCCTTCATTACCTGGGGACCCCGCAGGGCCAGTTCGCCTATCTCTCCCTGGGGCAATTCTTCCAGCCCGCCATCGGCGTCGAAGACGCGGGCTTCCGTATCTGGCAGGGGCACCCCTATGGAGCCTCCCCGAGCATCATCTACGGGGTTGGCGTGGGTCAGCGGGGAAGTTTCCGTAAGGCCATAGCCCTCTACCAGCACGGGGCGCCCCACCAGGCCATCAAATGCCTCTTTAACTGCAGCCGGCAAAGGGGCCGCGCTGGTTCGACTGGGGCGCAGGGAAGAAAGGTCATAATCTCCCGCCGTTTCATGGTTCAGCAGGGCGATATACATCGTTGGAACGCCCAGGAAGCGGGTTGCCCGGTAGTCCTGGATGGCCCGCAATACCCGTTCGGCGTTGAAGCGGCGAAACAGGACAATAGTCCCCCCGCAGGAAATGGGCACGCTCATGACCCCGGCTATACCGCCTATGTGGAACAGGGGCAGGGTTGCCACAAAGACTTCGCCGCCCGGCTCATAGCCAAACCAGTCTCTGAACTGGACGGCATTGGCCACCAAGTTGGCATGGGTCAGCATCGCCCCCTTGGGCACTCCCGTGGTTCCTCCTGTATAGGGCAGCAGGGCCAGGTCCTGTTCGATGCCAATGGCAGGCAGGTTTTCCGGGGGACTGACGCTGTCCAACAGTTCTTCCCAGTGCAGGACATCGCCTTCAACCTCACCCCCTGCAACGACAACTCTGGATACCCCGGTCTCCTCAAGAATACCCTGCGCTGTGGGATAGAGGTTCGCTTCGCACAAGAGCGTCTGCGCCCCGGAGTCGTTCAGGTGGTAGGAGAGTTCCTCCGCCTGGTACATAACGTTGCAGGGGACAGGGACTGCGCCGGCCTTCAGGATGCCGTAAAAGCCGGCAATCAACTCAGGGGAATTCTGGATGTAGTAGGCAACCCGGTCGCCCTTCTCGACGCCCAGGGAGGCCAAAGCAGCCGCAAACCGGTCAGACTCCTCGTCCAGGGCCTGGTAGGTCCTGGTTACCGGCTCAGCGCCCTCTGAGGGATCCTGGTAGATAATGGCCGGCCGGTCCGGATATTGCGAGGCCGACTGCTTCAGAAAATGGTACAGGGGGGCTTCAGGATACTCCAGGCTGGATGGCATTCCGCTGGAATAGGAACTCAACCAGGGTTTTGGCGCGACAACCATTTCGACCTGGTTCCTAGCCTGAGAACCCTGTTTCCATCTGGATCATCATCTTGTTCAGGTCGTCCACGTACTCTTCCATCTGGCTGATCCCGAACTCGTCCAGGTGGGCGTACCGGCGCTGAGAGCCAATGTAGTCCCGAACAGTGGACTTGCGCATGATGTTCTGTCGCTGGAATACGTTGTCCTTCCACTCATACAGGGGCCAGATGCCGCTCTCCACCGCCAGCCGGGAAACTTCTATCCCCTTGTTGTCGTCATAGCCCCAAGAAGGATTGCAGGGAGTAAGAATCTGAATGAAGGCCGGCAATCGGTCGCAGGCCGACTTGATCTTGCGTTCCAGGTCCTGGGGGTGGGAAGTGGAAGCAGTGGCTACATACTCAGCGCCGCTGAACATAAGCATAAGCGGAAAGTGCTTCGGATGCCGCAGCTTGCCGGAGGGTCGGACGCTGGTGCGCGCCATGGGCGCAGTGCTGCCCGTGGCGTGGCTGCCGCTGGCCGCGTGGGCCTGATTGTCGCAGACCACGTGAAGATATTTGTACCCCTGCTGGAAGCTGGTGGCCAGGTCCTCCAGGCCCAGGTCAATCTGCCCGTCACCGTCTATTACCACAATAGGACGGTCGATGTTGCGCACCTTCATCGCGGTCAGCATTCCCGCAATACCGCTGTCGTGGGTGCCCAGGCCGCTGCGCTGCAGGAAGTCCCGTCCAATGCCACAACCCTGCCCAAAGATTATGGGGTTCTCCTCCCGCAAATAATCGAACACGATATGCATCACCAGCCGGGTGGCCAGGTTTTCCGGACACCCAGGGCACTGGTTGGCGGTTACGTTCATAAACACCCGTTGTTCGGGTGTGTCCTGGATCATCTTTATGGGCATGGCGGTAACTCCCCTTTGCCTGGATAAATGAGTGAGCAGGTTGCCCTAGCTGTTCAGCATCCTGGCAAGCATTTCCTCGTCTTCGATTACCTCAAAGTGCCAGTCAAGCGGCTTGGCGACTGTTCCACCACGAGCGGCGGAAAAGGCTTCTTCTGCGGCATAAACTATGTTGAAGTGGGTAACATCGCGCCCGCCCAGGCCGATTATCCGGCCCAGCACCACCGGCGCATTGGGCAGGCCGAACAGCGCGCTGCGCAGGTCCTGGTACACCGCCGCAACAGTGTTGCGGTCCAGCACTACCACGCCCTTCACATAGCTCAGCGCTTCCACCAGGTCCTCGCTGGGGAAGGGGCGGTAGGTCCGTATCTTCACCAGGCCCACCTTCTTGCCCTGATCGCGCAGGAGATGTACGGCCAGCCTGGAGGTGGAAGACAGGGAACCCATTGCCACAATGGCTACCTCGGCGTCTTCCATTTGGTACGTTTCAATGAGCCCGCCGTAGCCCCGTCCCGTCAGATTCACATAATCCTGGTGAGCCTGTTTCAGCCTGGCCTTTGAAGTGACATTCAGCGCCTCGTCCAGCTGGAAGCGGCGCTCCATGTATTCCCGTTCGACGTCAATGTAGCCGTAGCCGCTCATTCGCTGACCGCCGTAGTAGGCGGCAAAATCCAGGTTCTTGATGAAATCTACTTCCGCAGGCAACTCATAAGACGGCAGGAACTGGTCCACGGCTTCCTGGCTGGGTGTCTGCACCGGATAGCTGTTATGGGATACCTCCCAGCCGTCGTAAGTAACGAAAGCCGGCAGCAGCACGTCAGGGTCCTCACTGACCTTGTAGGCCTGGATGACCGTGTCCATCACGTCCTGCGCATTCTCGCAGTGATAGTGCATCCAGTGAATGTCCCGGTACATGATCGTGTCCTGGTCGTCGGACCGGACAATGGCCGGCGGCTCCAGGGCCCGGTGGGCCACCACCACTACCATGGGAATGCGGGCATAGGAAGCGAAAATGAGCTGCTGGGCCGCGATAAGCAGGCCCTCGGAGTTGGTGGCAAAGGAGCAGCGCGCCCCCGACTGCGTGGCCGTAATCTGGGCGTTCATCACGCTGCGTTCGTGCTCCAGTTCAATAACCTCGGCCGGCAGTTCTCCACGCTGGATCATGCGGGAAAGCTCTTCACCCACTTCGTCCGACGGGCCGATGGGAAAATAGCAGAGTACCTGCACTCGGGCCAGTTTCAGCGCATGGGCCGCCGCCTTGTTGCCGGTTAGAGCTTCACGCCTGGTGGGAGTAGGGGAGGTCATTTACAGTCTCCTGACTTACCTGAAAAAAGCTAAATGTCCAGGTGGATGCGTTGGTGGGTGGCTATTTCCGGCCGGTGTGGCTCCGCCGTAATATCCGTGTATTCGGGATTGTCCTTCTTGACCTGGTCTTCATCCACCATGGTCAGCGCGCTTCCCACGCAAACTTCGGCGCAGATTCCGCAACCCCTACAGAAGTCCACGTCAATACGGTAGCCCTGGTGCGGCAGGTCCTTGCGGATGATAAATCCGGTACCGTCCGGACACATCACCTCGCTGATGCACACCCCGGGGCAGATGCACTTGTTGTCCTCGCACACGGGAACCTTGTCCCGCCAAACGAAGGGACTGCCTCCGCTGAACCCGGGAAGCTTGTCATATCGGTCGAACTGGTAATACTGGGGCAGGCTCTCCACGGTGGCGTGTTCCAGTCGTGCCGGAGTCCGGTCCACCTCAAACTTGACGCCCCCTATGGCCTGCACCGTCTCGTAGGCCTCAGTGGTCGCCTCGGCGTTGCGTTCGCCAACGGCTCCCGGGAACGCTTCCCTGATAACGGACAGCAGTTCATCCATGTCGATAGCCTGGGTAATACGCGCGTAAGCGCCCAGCAGGGTCAGTCCCACCGGCGGCGGATTACGGCGCAGCAGGCGGCCGGCAATTCCCGTGGCATCCACGGTAGCCACTACCCCCGCCAGGTTAAAGGGCAGGTCAATTTCCTGGGGATGCTTGGGGGAGTTCACCAGCAGGGTGCCGGTTTTCATTCGCCCGATAGCGTCAGCAATCAACTCATGGGTGTTGTTCTTGGCGGTGAGGAGAAGCTCTTCCTGGAAAACAATTACTTCCGAGGGATGGTAGTTGGCACAACTGGCCATCACTTCCGAATCGGAAATCTTGACATAATTTATGACCGGCCCGCTGCGGGCGCGGGTTCCCGGATAGACGTTAACGGATACGAACCAGCCCTGGTTGGCATAAAGCTTGGCCAGGGCTTCGCCGGCCTGTACCGACCCCTGACCTGACATGCAAAGGAGGTTCAATTCTGTGGTTTGCGGCATGGAACAACTCCTGAAGGGTGCGGCGGTCCTGAATGCCCAGCTATTCTACGATACCCATAGGGCTAAATCAAACCCGGAAAAGGCATCGGCGCCTCGCGGCGCGTCCGGTGCAGCCGCAAAAAACGCCGGAACAGACACACCAGTCTCCCCTGGCGCTGCCCAGCTCTAACAGCATGCGCCTTCGATGGGAGTGACTCAAGGACATGGAGAAGGACATGGAGAAGAACATGGAAAAGCCGTGGATGACCGCCTATTCCACCCCTTCCAGAAAATGAACTATACGGGGCAGGGCCACCTCGCTACGCTCCCATACATCCATATGGCCAAGGCCGGGCAGGGAGAGAAACTCCAGTGTCTCGTGGCCTTCAGCGCACCTTTGGGCCAAGGCACATGCCGGGTCCTCTTCACCGGCATATATCAGCCCCGGGACTGACAGGGAATCCAGCGCTTCTTCGAAGCCTTCCGAGTCCCGTATGGCGGTGGTCAGCGCAATCAGGGCTTCCACGTCATTTTGAGCGAACTGCGCCCTTACATTGTCAGGAATCAGGTCGGCATGGCGGCCACCAGCAGCCAGAGCGTCCCTGGCGCTGGAGAACCGCTCGATCCTGCGGTTGAGCGGGTATGGGTCGCGGACATAAGGGTGCATTCCCCCCAGAACGAGGGAACGCAGTCTTTCCCGAGCAAACTTGATGAAACCGAAACCCACCCAGGCGCCAAAGGAATACCCCAGGAAGTCCACAGTTTCTTCCTCTAGCGCGTCAAGGACTCGGACCAGGTCCGACACCAGCAGTTCCATCCGGTAGTCTGCAACGTCGTGGGGTTTGTCGCTCTTCCCGTGTCCCCTGAAGTCCACCAGTATGAGTGGACGGTGCAGGACAAGGGAGTTTACATAACCCGCTTTAACCCAGTCCTCACTGCGCTGCATGAAGCCATGGGCCAGCAACAGGGGTGTGGAATCTGTGCCGCTTTCGAGGCCGGATTGAGGTTCAGTCCGGTACCATGTCCTTACGCCGTCGATTTCCAAATGGGGCATACAGGTAAGGGAGGCTAAGTTCCGGGGGTCTGGTTGGCCAGGGGTACTGCGATGGTTATCCGGGGCACGTCACTGGAAACCCTGGTGGTGTGGCCCTGCCCCGTCAGGTCCTCTACCAGCACTACGGCCCCAGGACCGAAGCGATGCAGCGAGCCGTCTCCCAGTCCGATTTCTCCCTCTCCGGACAGGGTGATGATGTAGTTCCTACGGGACTCCACGTGCCAGTCGGAAAACTGGCCCGGCTGCTGGACTCGGAATCTGAGTTCCGAGACTTCGGTAAGGGAAGCGGGATTGGGGAACTCTTCGGTCTCGATCTGGTCGATGTGGGCCTGGCCATCGTCACCGGTGTAAATGCGGTGAATCTTCATTGCGAAGGGCCTCCTGGGCAATCATTCAAGCTAGTCAGAAGCGGCGCTCACGGCAGTTCGGTCGGGGAAAAACGTCTCCAGAATCTGGGCAGCAATTCCCTCGGCATCCAGCTGAAGTTCATGGCGCTGGTCGCCCGCCGTACCGTGTTCCACGAAAGAATCGGGCATACCGATGCGGTGAACCGCCACATCATCCAGACCTGCCGCCGATAGGGCTTCAAGGACTGCCGAACCAAAGCCTCCTGCCAGGACATTCTCCTCGACTGTGACGATGCGGCCCGAGGCGCGGGCTGAATCTACCAGCAGACTGACATCCAAAGGTTTGACGAAGACAGGATTTACCACGCCACAGGCAATACCGTAGCTGACCAGCAGGTCGGAGGCCTCCAGCGCGGCCGTGGCGGCCTTGCCCAGCCCGAATATCACCACGTCACTGCCCTCCCGGATGACCCGGCCCCTTCCCAGGGGCAATTCGCGGAGTTCTTCGTCCATGGTGCAGCCGGTGGCCGTCCCCCGGGCTATGCGAATGGCAAAGGGCCCCGGATGCTTGTAGGCGGTGTAAACCAGGTGCTGCAGGTCGTTCTCGTCCATGGGGGCCGCAACTACGGCGTTGGGCAGGCAGCGCATGTAGGAAAGGTCCAGGAAGCCGTGATGGGTCTTGCCGTCCTCACCGACAATTCCTGCCCGATCCGCAATCACGGTTACCGGCAGGTTCTGGAGGCACACGTCGTGGACCAATTGGTCGAACGCCCGCTGCAGAAAGGTGGAATAGATTGACACAAAGGGTTTCATCCCTGTGGACGCCATCCCCGCCGCCATGCTGACGGCATGTTGCTCCGCAATGCCCACGTCAAATACCCGCTGCGGATACCTCTGGCGGACCTCTTCCAGGCCGGTACCTTCAAGCATGGCGGCGGACACGCCGATTACCGTTTCATCCTCGGCCATAAGCCTGCTGACGGTGTCCGCGAAGACCTTGGAGTAGGTAGGCGCTCCCGACCCGGCGCCCAGCGGAGAACTCGGCTGGTGAAATTTGATGGGATCTTCCTCAGCCGGTTCGTAGCCATGTCCCTTGTGGGTAACCACGTGGACCAGTGGAACCTGCCCGGTAGTTAACCTGGCCTGTTCCAGGGTCTGTTCCAGTTGCCGGATATCGTGCCCGTCAACGGGGCCAAGGTACTGGAAGCCCATTTCGTTCCAGAAGACTGTGGGAAGAATAAAGGTATCCAGGCTGTCGTTAAAACGCTTTACTAGGCGGTAAATGACATCGCCTGTGGGCACGCGCCTGGAGAGGGCCCGCATCCGGGCAATCATTGCCTGGTACTCGGGGTGGGTAATGACGCGCTTGCGCCAGTTGGTCAGAAACCCGATGTTCTCTGAAATCGACATGCCGTTGTCGTTAAGAACGACAATCAGCTTCTCCGGATTAAAGTGAACGATGTTGTTGACCGCTTCGAAGCTGGAACCCGAGGTCATCGCCCCGTCGCCAACTACGGCAATGGTCCAGGAATCCACACCCCGAATAGCGGCAGACTGGGCGATTCCCAACGCGACGGACAGGCCGGTGCCCGCGTGCCCGGCGCAAAGTGTGTCGTGGGGGCTTTCCGCAGGTTCTCCGAAGCCCGAAAGTCCTCCTGCCAGGCGTATATCCTTGAACTCATCCCGGCGACCGGTAACCAGCTTGTGGCTGTACATCTGGTTCGTGGTGTCCCAGACTATCCGGTCGGTTGGGCTGTCAAACGCGCGGTGAATGGCCAGCGTCAACTCCACCACGCCAAGGTTGGAAGCCAGGTGCCCGCCCCTTTCGGTTATTACCGAAACAATGGTATCCCGAATCTCCTCGGCCACTTGCGCCAGTTCCGCCTGGCTAAGGCCCTTGAGATCTGAAGGGGACTCAATACTGTCCAATAGACGGGATGACATAAACCGATTCCTGCGGTCCTGAATGCTCTTTGCCGGCCAATTGTGGCCTCAAGCTGAAAACGAGAGCCTGCGTAACAGTTGTAAAGCCTAGAATACCGCCCTTGCTATGTCAAGAATGGCTTGTATGCCGATGGGACGCGTCCAGGAACAATCTGGCCTGCCAAAACGCTAAATCATGTGTGCCTGGTGCGACACGGCAACCGACACCTGGATGTCGTGTATCGCCTGGGACATGGTCTGTCCTATCAGGTCGAGCCTGCTGACCTGGGCAATCCGGTCAGCAGCGTTGGCATGCTCTTGCCGGGACAGTATCCTGGGGAAGATTCCGCAGGCGTCGGCCAGGCAGATAATCATTTGATCTCTGGGGTCGGGTATTTCATCCGAGAACAGCACGTTCAGGATGCGCAGCTTTACTTCTCGCTCTGCGTTTCCGTCCAGTGTGGGGTATCTCCTGGAACGGAACACCCAGAGGAAGCGGTCGTCTTCCTTCTCCAGAATACCCTTCTCCACCAGTCTTTCCAGGGCTCTTTCCCTGATCTCCGCCCCTCTCCTGGAAACCTGTTCCACCCAGTAGCGAGTGTCACTGTTGCCTCCCTCGGAGACTTCGGCCAGTACCGGGTCTAGGATATCGTCGCCCACAGGGCTGGAGTCAATGAGAAGGAGGTTCTCAAGGTCCGTATCGATGCGGTTTTCCATCGCCAGGTCCATCAGAACAGCGCCCGCGATTGCATAATCCATTGACCAGGTCGGTATCTGGATGAATCTGCCGTCTTCATCCCGCAACAACAGAAGAATAATCTCTTCGGCAAATCGCAACATATTCATATGACCTCCACCAATGGTTTGTCTTCAATGGCTCCCAAGAATCCAGTATGCAGTCTCTTTTTACTTTCGGGTCTTCTATTTCCGTTGGATAACTGTATACATTGTATCACGCAGAGGACTTGATCAACGTAAGCAGTTGCAGCTGAGGGAGGCTTGCTTGGGGTGAGTGCGGGACACGGCCCGCTTGTTTGGCCTGATACTCCATCAAGGCAGTACAGAACAGAATGCGCCCGCAACGAGAGCTGGGATTGGTTTGGAGGGAGAGTTCAAGCGGGGATTTTGGGGAAACAGAGGGGATGAGAAATGGTGGGCAGTACTGGACTCGAACCAGTGACCTCCTGCGTGTAAAGCAGGCGCTCTAACCATCTGAGCTAACCGCCCAGGAAACGGAGACTCTCCAAGAGTAAGGAGCCAGGGCAGGGTTTACATAAGCAAATTTAGAAAATGGCGCGCTTGGCGGGATTCGAACCCACGACCTCTGCCTCCGCAGGGCAGCGCTCTATCCACTGAGCTACAAGCGCAAGCAACGCCATTCTAAACAGGTAACGGCTTATTTGCCGTCTTCCTGGTGCCGAGGGAGGGATTTGAACCCACACGTCCATAAGGACACTGCGCCCTGAACGCAGCGCGTCTGCCGTTTCGCCACCTCGGCACAGCAGTAACGGATACGGACAGACACCTGGTTGCCAAGTGGTGGGCGATGGAGGATTTGAACCTCCGACCTCCTCGGTGTGAACGAGGCGCTCTAACCACTGAGCTAACCGCCCCTCCGGTTCCGCTAGGGAAGCCATTATAGGCAAAGCAGGCCCCTGGCGCAACCCTGATTCTGGCCCGGTTCAGGGTGACCGCGCATCGACCCTGTCCTCATCTCACGCCCCGGTCAGTATCGGACCAATTCCTGATCCCCAGGTCTGCATTTCCATCCTTTGATGCGAATGCCCATGACGAGTAACCGGGGCCGACCTGTGCTTCCGCTACTGGTTCAGCCAGGCAACGCAGACTGAAACCGGATTATTGCGCCGTCATGCCCCCGTCAATAACCAGCTCGCTGCCCGTAACGAAGGATGACTCATCCGAGGCCAGGTACAGGACCCCCGCCGCTATGTCCTCGGGTGTGCCCATACGGCCCAGGGGTGTCCTCCCTACCCGCAGGTCGTGTATTTCCGGTATGGCATGGGAACTCTGGGTCATGGGGCTGTCCACAAAGCCCGGGTGCACCGAGTTTACCCGAATGCCCTCAGCGGCATACTGGATGGCAGCGGCCTTGGTAAAGATTCGGACCGCCCCTTTGGAAGCATGGTATGCGGAAGAGGTCTCGCTGCCCACAATGCCGTAAATCGAGGAGATATTGATTATCGAACCCCCTCCGACCCTTCGTAGCTCCGGTATGGCCAGCTTGGTACCCAGGAACACGCCCTTACCGTTGACAGCCATAACCCGGTCCCAGGTCTCCTCCGCAGTCTCCTCCACCGTGGAGCGGCCGCTGATGCCGGCGTTGTTTACCACCACGTCCAGTTTCCCGTAGGCGGCCACTGTAGCGTCGATCACCCTTTGCCAGTTGACCTCATCGGTAACGTCCAGCCTCATAAAGGTGGCCCTGCCGCCCGCCTCGGAAATCTGCGCCTCGGTGGCCTTCCCGTCTTCCTCGAGAACATCTGCCAGGACAACCGCTGCTCCTTCACTGGCCAGCAACCTCGCCGACGCGGCGCCAATTCCCCGGGCTCCGCCGCTGATCAGGGCGACTTTTCCTTCTACACGCATGGAATCTCCTCCAGAACGCCAAGTGATTGGCGGAGTAACAAGATCAAAACGGGGACCGGACTTAGGCGAGGGTGCGGATCAACCAGGACGAAAACGGTTATGTCAACAAATTGAGGGTAAAACCGCTGGGGATGTTACATAACGTCTATTGTGCGAACCAACCTGTCGGGCTCATCCGAGGGGTTCGGCAGCCGGTCCCTCCGCATTTTCCTTCCGAAACTCTCTCGTCACGAGTGACGAGCTTCGTCAGTCCCCTGCCACAGACTGTAGCACCGTCATCGGACCGTCCATCTCAACCAGCTGAGCCTCAACTTCTTCCAGCAGCAGGTCCAGGTTCCAGCCCCTGGCTGCGGAGATCAAGACGCTGGGGTAGGATTGAAGCCCCGGCGGCGCCATGGGAGATTCTCCGGAATCCGACTCGGCCAGCAGATCCATCTTGTTGATTACCAGCAGGCGGGGTTTCTTGCTCAAGCCCAGGTCTTCCAGGGTTTCCTCCACCACCTCGGCCTGTTCAGGAGCCTTGGGGTGGGTGATGTCCAGGACGTGCAGCAAAATGTCCGATTCTGCCAGTTCCTCCAATGTGGCCCGAAATGCGGCCACGACCATTGGAGACAGCTTCTGAATAAAGCCCACCGTATCGGTCAAGAGCAGTTCGTCGCCGGAGGGCAGGCGAATGCGGCGGGTAACCGGATCCAATGTGGAAAACAACTGGTTTTCCGCTTCGACGCCGGCGTTGCACAGGGCGTTGAACAGCGTGGACTTTCCGGCATTGGTATATCCGACCAGCGACGCAGTGGGTATGCTGGCCTTCTTGCGTCTCTCAACGTAGATGGACCGCCGTTCCCTTACCTTGTCCAGTTCTGTCTGTATCCGCTGGATGTGTCGCCGGATTAGGCGTCGGTCTGTCTCCAGCTGGGTTTCACCAGGGCCTCTCGTACCGATTCCCCCGCCCAGCCTTTCAAGGTGAGACCACTGACCTACCAGGCGGGGCAGCAGGTATTGATGCTGGGCCAGTTCAACCTGGAGCTTCCCTTCATGGGTACGGGCGTGACGACCGAATACGTCAAGAATGAGGGCAGTTCGGTCAATGACTTTAACCTGGAGCGCGGCTTCCAGGTTGCGCTGCTGGGTGGGCGTCAGTTCGTCATCAAAAATGACCGTTTCAGCCTGCTCATCGGCTACAGCGGCTTGCACTTCCTGCAGCTTGCCCTTGCCCATGTAGGTAGGCGTCAACCGGTCCGCCCTTTGGGTGACCCTGCCCACCACCTGGGCGCCGGCGGCGTCGCTCAGGTAGGCCAGTTCCTCAAGGGTGTCGTCCAGTTCCCACATGTGGTCGCGGCTCTTCAGTTCCACCGCCACCAGTATCGCTCTTTCCCTTTCGGGCTCGGTGTTGACAGTCTTTTTGGGAATAACCCTATCCCTCCCGCGGCGCCGGTATCGTCCAGTTTTCCAGCCGCTGGCAGCCCGTTTCTACGCGCTCGTCCGGTGTGGTAAGTGACAATCTTATGTAACCTTCGCCATACTGCCCGTAGCTCGAGCCCGGGGTGACGACAATGTCTATATCCTCAAGCAGGCGGGCGGCAAAATCTGCCGAACTGAACCCCTCTGGAACCCTGGCCCAGATATAAATGCTGGCCTGAGGCACGGCTACTGTGAGTCCCATCTTGCGCAGGGCCTCCACGACCCTGTCCCTGCGCCACTGGTAAATCACCCGGTTGTCCTCAATACAGTCCTGGGGTCCGGTCAGGGCTTCCATTGACATTTCCTGTATCGCCTGTGGCACGCCCGAATCCAGGTTTGCCTTTATTTGAAACAGCGCCTTGATCATATCGGCGTTGCCCACTGCCATCCCCATTCGCCATCCGGTCATATTGTAGCTCTTGGACAGGGAATGAAACTCAATGCCCACATCCATAGCGCCTGCTATCTGCATCACGCTGGTGGCCTTGTAACCGTCGTAGCCAACTTCGCTGTAGGCTGCGTCGTGCAACAGGGCGATGTCGCGTTCTCGGCAATAGGCAACATAGGTGGCCAGGTCTTCAGCGCTGGCCACCGCGCTGGTCGGGTTATTGGGATAGTTGAGCCACATGACCTTGGCTTTCCTGGCCACGTCATCCGGGATGGCCGAAAGGTCCGGAAGCCAGCCATTCTCTTCCAGCAGCGGCATTATGTAACTCTCGGCCCCTGCAAACATCGTGCCCACGCCATAAACGGGGTAAGCCGGGTCGGGCACCAGGGCGATATCTCCCGGGTCAAGGAAACAGAAGGCCACATGGCCAATTCCTTCCTTGGCGCCAATCAGTGGCAGGACCTCCTTGTCGGCATCCAGTTTCACCGCAAACCTGTTTTCGTACCACTCGGCGATGGCACGCCGCATTTCCGGCAAGCCATCGGTTTCGGGGTAACGGTGGTTGGGCGGGTCCTGCGAGGCCGTAAGAAGCCGGTCAACGATGGGCTGGGGTGTGGGAATATCCGGGTCGCCAATGCCAAAGGTGACCACGTCGGCCCCCGCTGCCCGTTTCTCGGCGATAATCCGGGAAATTTCTACGAAGGGATAGGGGGCCAGTTTGCCCAGTCTGCTGGAAAACTCCACTTTGCTACTCCTGGTCAGTGCTGGTCGGTTCGACGAATTCGATCGCCTCGAACCACTTGATTATTGCTTGAGAAACGGCGTTCAGTGCACTTTGAGGGAGGCTTTCCACTCCCCGCTGAATACCTCGGTGGCAGGGCCTTCCAGGAAAACCTCTCCCTCTCCGTCCCACTCGATCGTCAGGGTGCCGCCGGGCAATGTTATGTTAACGCGATCCTCGGTAAGTCCCTGCAGTCTGGAAGCCACTGCTATGGCGCAGGCGCCCGTACCGCAAGCCATGGTCTCGCCGGACCCCCGCTCCCAGACTCGGGCATTCAGATTGCCGGCGTCAACCTGGTTAACTATTTCGAAGTTGACCCGCCTCGGAAACATGGGGTGTCCTTCCACCAGCGGCCCGATATTGTGCAGGGGAAACTCCCCCACCGGCTGGTCGATATACGTCACGGCATGAGGATTTCCCATTGACACAAAAGCAAGAAACAGCCGGAAATCCCCTGGGTGAATTGGGTACTTGAGCACCGGTCCAAAACTGGTATCCAAAGCCGGGTCCAGGCTTACGGGGATGTCCGGGGGGTTCAGGTGGGGCAACCCCATGGAAACCCGCGCTCCTGCAACGCCGCCTTCGCCATATATCGGGTAAACGGTCCGGATTCCGGCCAGGGTTTCCACCGTCAGTCCGTTGTCGGGCCGCGACACTATCTCCCGCTCAATGGCGTACTTGGCAAAACACCTGATGCCGTTGCCGCACATCTCTCCTTCGGAACCGTCGGCATTGAACATCCGCATTCTCAGGTCGGCCTGCTCGGAATCGAGAATGAGGATGAGTCCGTCTCCCCCGATGCCAAAATGCCGGTCGCTAAGCGTCCTGGAAAGTTCCGGCCAGTCTCCGTCCATTCGACGGGCGTCGACGTAGATATAATCGTTGCCGGCCCCGTGCATCTTGGTAAATATCATCTGGCCCTCTTGGTGCAGGTTGCGGGTATTCTAACACAGGCTGTAGCTGGCAGAACGGGAAAATCCGGGGCCTACGCTGTCCCGCTCGACAGGTTAAACGCGGCTTCGGCAAGGTCCGGATCTTCTGCCGACAGCCAGTTGATTCGAGGGTCGCTCGGCTTGAACCAGGTGTACTGGCGGCGGGCCAGGCGGTGGGTCTGGAATTTGGTTCTTTGCCTGGCCTCTTGGAGGGATATTTCCCCCTTTAGATATTGACCCAATTCCCGGTACCCTGGGCATGCCAGCGGACCCTCTCCCAGGGCGTAGCCCATGCTTTGCAGGTTGCTGGCCTCTTCCAGGAATCCGTCCGCCATCATCTGGTCCACCCGCGCGTCTATACGTTCGTAGAGCCTGTCCCGGTCCATCGTAAGCCCGATAACGGGTCCCTTCTTTCCCTCACCGGCATCGCCCTGGAATGCCGAGGGTTGGAGGCCTGTGGCGTGGTGTATTTCCAGCGCGCGGATAACCCTCCTGACATTCCTTGCGTCCAGGGTGTTGGCCCGTTCGGGGTCTATGGAGTTAAGGCGCTCATACAGGGCTTCGCCACCCAACTCTGCCGCCTCGGCCTCCAGCTTACGTCGAAACTCTTCGTCCGGTGGTACCTCTGGCACGTCCCAGCCCTCATACAGGGCCCAGATATATTGCCCTGTGCCGCCGCAAACTATGGCTGGCGACCCTCGGCTGTTGACCTGCTGAATGGTGGATTTGGCCAGGTTCAAGAAGGAACCGAGGCTGAAGTTATCGCTGGGTGGAAGCAGGTCGAACAGGTGGTGAGGAACAAGGCTGCGTTCGTGGGGACTAGGCTTGGCGGTGCCGATTTCCATGTGGAGATAGACCTGCCGACTGTCGGCGTTGACGATTTCGCCGTTCAGCCGCTGGGCCAGTTCAATGGACAGCCGGGTTTTTCCCGTAGCGGTTGGGCCGACGACAAATATTACCTCAGGCGCTTTGTCCGACATCCCCCAACGCGAATGCGAAATGGGCTTAACCGCCCGCCCTCTTTGTCTCCCCGGCCATGCGGGCGATATCCATGAATGACTCGGCCTGGAGGCTTGCTCCCCCCACCAGGGCGCCGTGAATGCACGACTGCGCCGCGAAGTCACCAATGTTGCCGGCGTTTACGCTCCCGCCATAGAGAAGAGGCACTTCAGCGGAGGAACTGCCGTATAAGGATTGGAGGGTGTCCAGGATTGCCCCGCCCATAATCTCGCCCGCTATCTCAGGGGTGGCCGCCTGCCCTGTCCCTATGGCCCATACAGGCTCGTAGGCGACAATCAGCCCGCTTATGTTAACTGCGTCAATGCCATCCAGCGCCGCTCTCACTTGCCCCGAAATGACCTCGGCTGCCTGCCCTGCTACCCGCTGTTCCAGGGTTTCTCCCACGCAAACTATGGGCCCCAGGCCGTGACTGATAGCGGCCTTCACCTTCAGGTTTACCTGTCCATCGGTTTCACCGAACAACTGCCGCCGCTCCGAGTGCCCGATAATCACGTATTCGCAGATTCCCCCCAGCATGGCCGGAGCAATTTCGCCCGTGAAGGCGCCCGAGTCCTCGTGGTAAATGTTCTGCGCGCCCACCTTCACCGGTGAACCGGATACCGCATCCCGTACTGCTGCCAATGAAATGGCCGGAGGGCAAAGAATAACTTCAACCCCTGGCGCGCCCTGGGCCAGGGCCCGAACACCCTCCGCCAGCGCTCTAGCTTCGTCCAGGGTGGTGTTCATCTTCCAGTTTCCGGCGACTACGGTGGCTGGCATCCTGAAGAATCTCCTTTCGCTATTCCGGCTAAGCGGTTACGGCCCGTACTTGGTCAACTTCCCCGAATGGGACAATGCCAACAGCATTATGTGCGTGGCTGGAATGTTGCCAATGGAACCCAGGTTGCAGTCCCGTTCGCTGAACGCTGGAATCCCCTCTCCCCTTGTCAACTGGGAGTGGAGCATAAAGGGCACCGGATGCCAGCTGTGAGCGGCCATGATGGCTGGCGTCGAGTGGTCCCCGGCAACCATAAAAACATCCGGATTAAGTTCCCGAATCCTGGGGATTAGCAGGTCCAGGTCCTCCAGGGTTTTCACCTTGGCGTCAAAGTCCCCATCTTCACCAGCCGCATCGGCCGGCTTGTAATGGATGAAGAAAAAGTCGTGGTTGTCGAATTCCTGGTGGAGAGTGTCCACCTCGTCGCTGAAAGTTCGCCCCGTCGGAATTATCCGCATATTGGCCACCGTGGCCAGGCCGCGATACATGGGGTAGGCCGCTATACCCGCTGGATTAAGCCGGTACACATCGCCCATGGGCGGTAGTGAAGGCAATTGGGCCCAGCCCCTGAGCAGCACCATATTGCCCCGTTCCTCTTCGGCAAGCAGCGTGGCTGCCTGGGATACAAACTCATTCACCAGGTTGGCTGTCTTCTCCGCCGATGCCTCCAGGGGCTTCACCGGCATGGCTGGCACGCCCGTTATCTGCGGGTCGGTCTCAGTAACAGCTTCCGACAGTCCTTCGCCTCTCAGGCGCAGCACAAACCGGTAGTCCTGTACCGGAAAAACATCAACCTGTACTCCCGGCAGTTCAATGGTATCTAGTCGGTCGCAAAGTGGGGTGCTGAATTCCGTGGGAATACGCCCGGCCCTGCGGTCCACCAGATTTGCATCCCCATCAACAGTGCAGAAATTGCCCCGCGCTGCCACGTCGCCGGGGCGCAACTCAACCTCAATGCCCAGCGCTTCCAGCGCTCCCCTGCCGATCACGTACTTCAGCGGATCATAGCCGAACAAGGCCAAATGCCCCGGCCCGCTTCCCGGAGCCACTCCGGGCACGACCGGAGTAGTCATTCCGCAAGCGCTTTCCCTTGCCATGGCGTCCAGGTTGAGCAGGTTGGCCGTCTCCAGTTCCGACTTGCCGGTATCCGGATGGGGCAAACCGCCCAGTCCGTCAACCACCAGAAGCACAATCTTGGTCGATGTGGAAACGTAACAATCGTGAAGCTGTTCCAGGTCAATCATGTCGAACTCACTCAGTAGGTATGGTATGTGGTCCTATCAAGGGCAAGGTTCGCTTCAAAATCAGGCTTCAGGAAGGGCCGCTATGCCGGGCAGTTCCCGACCCTCGAGAAACTCTAGCGAAGCTCCTCCGCCCGTGGAGACGTGGGTCATTTTATCCATCAAGCCCAGTTCCTCTATTGCCTCGGCGGTGGACCCCCCGCCGACTACCGTAGTTATGTCTGGCAGTCCGGCGATGGCATTGGCAACCACCCGCGTCCCGCCGCTGAAACGGGGCATTTCAAAAACGCCCATGGGGCCGTTCCAGATTATTGTGCGGCAGTCCTTCAGCGTCCTGGCATAATCCGCCGCCGTAGCATCCCCCACATCCATTATGTACCACCCCTCCGGAACCTCGTCCGCAGGCACGGTCCTGGTCTCGGGCGGATCGGCCTCAAAGCTGCTGGCTACTATCAGGTCTGTCGGCAAATAAACGCCAATATTCCTGGCGGAAGCCCGCTCCATCACGTCCCGGGCAAAATCCAGCCGGTCGGCCTCAATTGACGACGCCCCCGTCTGATAGCCCTTGGCATTAAGGAAGGTAACGGCCATTCCTCCTCCAATGAAGAGGTGGTCCAGCTTGTCCAGAATGTTCTCCAGCACCAGGATCTTGTCGCTGACCTTGGCGCCCCCCATCAATGCCGCCAAAGGACTGGCCGGAGACTCCAGGGCCTGGCCCATTTGCTCGACTTCCCTCTGCACCAGTAGCCCCATTGCTGATGGAAGCTGGCTCGTAATGCCTGCAGTTGAAGCATGAGCCCGGTGGGTCACCGCAAAAGCGTCCATTACAAAGCAGTCGGCCAGAGAAGCCAGCGCTCCCACAAATTCCGGGTCATTCTTCTCTTCGCCAGCGTGAAATCTCAGGTTCTCCAGCAAGACCACCTGGCCTGGCTCCATCGAATTAATCTCCGCCTCAACTTCTGGGCCAACACAGTCCCCAAGGCTCTTCACCGGATGTCCCAGCAGTTCCGCCAGCCGATCGCCCACCGGGGCCATTTGCAAGGCGTCCACAACCTTTCCCCCCGGCCGCCCAAGGTGGGAGCAAAGGATTATCCGGCAGTCCCGCTCCAGCAGGTAATGAATCGTGGGCAACGTAGCCCGCAACCTTTGGTCGTAGGATGCGATAACTTCCACGCCCTGCTCGATGGGGATATTGAAGTCAACTCGGACCAGGACCCGTTTCCCGGTAACGTCCAGCTCCGAAAGGGTGCGCTTTGCCATGCTTTGCGAATGCTCCTTCGCAGGCTAGTAAGTTTTTAGTCCCTGGCTTCGGCCTCAAGGGCCATTTCGCCCAGCGCCCTCAAGCGAGTCGCGCATTGTGGGTCTCTGGCTCGAGTTTCCAGCGTCTCGATCGCCTCTGTTGCCAGTTGCCGGGCTCGCTCCTCCGAGTACGCTCTTGCGCCTGTCTCGTCCATTATGTCAACGACTCGAGCCAGGTCCGACGATTCCAGCACCCGCTTCATATACGCCGTACCTATTTCCCTCTTGGCCGAGGTACTGCAGTTCTCCAGGGCATGAATCAGGGGCAGGCTCTTCTTCTTGTTAAGGACATTGCTCGACGTGACTGCGTTGCCTTCACGGCCCCAGAAATCAGCTACGTCCTGCATAATTTGCCAGGCCTTGCCCAGTTTGACTCCCGCGTCCCGAAACACTTCCTGCTCGGCTTCGTCCAGACCAGCCGCCAAGGCTCCTCCGGAGGCCGAGCATCCGGTCAATGCTCCGCTCTTGCGGGCTATCATATCATCGTATTCGCCGGTGGTAACCAGCATGCGGTCCTGGAACCCCAGATCTGCGTACTGCCCCTCGCACATGGCCAGGCAGGACCTATCCAGCATTTCCGAGGCCCGTAGCACTCGTTCTGGAGCGAGGCCCGTATCGGCAAGGCGCATCACTGCAACCCTGGCCAGAGCGTGAAACCCGTCTCCGGCATTGATCGCCTGAGCCGGACCCCACACCCACCAGATGCTGGGGCGGGCCCCTGCCTCTAACCTTCCGGCCTGCACGTCTCCGTGAACCAGCGAAAAATTGTAGAGCAACTCAATGGCTGCCGCTACCGGCATGGCCTGTTCGTAATCGCCAGTCACGGCCTCGCAAATGACCGGCGCCAGCAGTGAGTGAAAACTTGCCCTGGGCGATGCTGTTTCGGGTTGCCCTTGCTGGTCAACCCATCCCATGTGGTACCGCAGGACGTTGTATAGGAAGCCCTGGCGTTCAGAGAAACACTCTCTCAACTCCTGTTCAAGGGCCTCTCGGTAGGGCGTCAGCGCATGGGATTCAGTCATGCCGCTCCCCTTCTTCGATGGTCCCGCTTCGGGCTTCGCAGACTGACTTCCATACCCTCAGCACCTCATCGAAGCTGGTGGCTCCCTCCCTGATCAATGCAGGTGAGTTGCCCGTCATATCCACTATGGTAGATTGCGTCCCACCCGGGCTGGGGCCCGCCTCAATGATCGCGTCCACCCTGTCCCCCAGGATTTTCTTCAGTTCGTCCAGACTCTTCAAGTCCGGCTCGCCGCTGCGATTAGCGCTTGTGCCGCTGATGGGACTACCCAAATTGGCGGCTAGATTCAGCGGGACCCAGTGGTCAGGCATTCGGACTGCCACTGTATCTCTACCTCCGGTTACGACCGGGGAGAGACCTGCGCGCTTGGGCAGCACCACCGTAAGGGACCCAGGCCAGAATTCCGCCACCAGTTCTTCTACGTCATCGTTTTCTACAACGGCAACCATGCCCACCTGCTCCCAGTCTCCTACCAGAACGGGCAGGGGCAGGTCGGCGGGCCTCCCCTTTATGTCAAATACCTTTGACAGCGCTGCTTCGTTAAGTACATCGGCAGCCAGGCCATAAAGGGTATCGGTGGGAACAACGACTACCCCGCCTTGCAGCAGGCGCAATACTCCGGCGTTCAACTCCTTCAGTTGGTGTCCAGGGGGCGGAGTAGCGGCCAGAGAGTACCGATCAGTTGAGGTAATTTCAGTCAATTCGTTCAGGTTTCTGTATCAGGGGAGTGCGACAGAGTTTAGCACGTTTAATTGGCGTGGGTCGAGAAAATCCCCTTGAGCGGACAAGCGTCAACAGCGTATAAGAGGCTCCATATCCCCGACGGCGAAAATCCTTCAACGCGCTGAGAGCCGAAATGCGCCTCTTCAGGGTATATGAAGCCACCCGAATGCAAAAATGCCCCCGATTTCGCCTCTGGGACGTCCCCTTTATTCCGTCGCCGTTAATCGCCTGTGGCTCTGCTAAACTGTCGCCCACAGCTTATGCAGGAAGGTGCGGTGATCTGACATGGACCTGGGAAAATTTCCCCCACAGCTATTGCAACGACTTCTGGCCAGGGAAGGTACCCACGACCCTCGGGTAGTGCTTGGACCAAGAGTAGGGGAAGACGCGGCCGTCATAGATATTGGAGAACGTCTCCTCGTTGCCAAGAGCGATCCAATTACCTTTGCTACCGATGACATCGGCTGGTACGCCGTTCAGGTCAATGCCAATGACATTGCGTGTACTGGTGGTGTACCGATGTGGTTCCTGGCTACGCTGTTGGTACCGGAGAGCTTTACAGAGACTCAGGCGGAGGCGGTCTATGTTCAAGTATTGGACGCGTGTACTGCTATGGATGTTGCTCTCATTGGCGGTCACAGTGAGGTAACTCATGGAATTGACCGTCCCCTTGTCCTGGGTACAATGCTTGGCGAAGTTGAACGGGACAGGCTGGTGAGCACCGGCGGGGCCCGCGAAGGGGACAGCATTGTTATTACCAAGGGCGTGGCCGTGGAAGGTACTTCCGTACTTGCCAGGGAATTCGAGCGGCAGCTCCTGGCAGCAGGCCTGTCGGCATCCTCCCTTGAAGCTGCCAGGGAGTATCTTTATCGTCCAGGCATCAGTGTGGTTCAGGAAGCTCGCGTAGCCCGTGCCGTAGCTGAAGTGCATTCGATGCATGACCCCACCGAAGGGGGGCTGGCTACCGGATTGAGAGAAATCGCCCACGCTTCTGGCATGGGACTGGCCGTCGAGCAGAGCAGTATTCCCGTGCTTTCTGAATGTGAAGAGATTTGTAGCCTGTTGAACCTGAATCCCCTTGGTCTCCTTGCTTCCGGTTGCCTGATTATTACCTTGCCTTCCCCTCAGGTTCCCAATTTGTTGAGGGCCCTGGAGGAAGCTGGCATCAACGCGTGGGAGGTAGGGCAAATAATTGCCCCCGAAGAGGGCCTGATAGTGATCGGTTACGAGGGTGAGGTACCGCTGCCCGAATTCTCGAGGGATGAGTTGGCTCGGTACATTTCTGAAAATGCGCAAGGCTGATTAGTACATTCCGGGAGTTCAAACTGTGACGTAGTACATTATTGTTCATCAAACGCCTTTATTCAGATATACTTTTATTACATTTATTGGGACTGCCGGTACACTTCTAGTGCTGCCTCCAGGTGTGCCGCTGTCGTGTTTGCGCCGCTGACCGTGATCGAAATCTTGCGGCCCTTCAGGCTTTCCCGCTGTTTGAAAGCCCCCGCCGTGGCCGCCGCTCCCGCCCCTTCCGACAGGGTGTGGGCCTTCTCCACCAGCATCCCCATGGCGTACCGCAGTTCATCGTCGCTGACCAGGACGAAGTCGTCCAGTATGTGCCGAATGATCCGCTGGGGTAGTTCGTACCCGCTCATGGTTGCGATGCCTTCGGCGAAGGTGCTCATCGAGGCCTGGACCAGTTGGCCCTGCTGCCACGACATATAGCCGGCCGGCGCAGTTTCCGATTGCACGGCCCTCACCCTTATATCCGGATTGACTGCGTTGGCTACAACGCAGGCCCCCGCTACTCCGCTGCCGCCGCCCAGGGGCAGATACATTACTTCCACGTCGGGCAGGTCCTCTATTATTTCCAGCGCCTGCGTGCCCACTCCCGCTATCAGCAGGGGTTCGTCGGTGGGGTGCACGTAGCGGTATCCCTCCTCTCGGGCCAGGCGTTCCGCATGGGCTTTGGCTTCGTCAAAGCTATCGCCGTAGAAGACCAGCTCTCCCCCCAGCGCTTCCATCGCGGCAACCTTTAGAGGGTTCGGATCCTTTGCTGGCAAAGCTATCAGGGCCCTGGACCCAAACACTCGACATGCATTAGCTATGGATTGTCCGTGATTACCGGTGGATGCAGTAATAACCCCCCGGCTTCGCTCCTCTTCGCTGAGGTGCGCCAATAGATTTATGCCTCCCCTTCCCTTGAAAGCGCCCAGGGGATGGTATTCTTCGTGCTTCAAATAGACATCCGCTTCAAAAATCTGGCTAAGCCCTGCCGAATAATGTAAAGGTGTCCTTGCCAGGTACGGCGCAATGGTCTTCCTGGCTTCGTAAACATCCCTGAGGGTAGGTGGCTGGATCATTCTTCCTCGCTATCTTCGTTGAGTGGGTCCAGTAAGAGTATTCCTCGTTCAGCAGGGCCAGCCTAGCAAAGGGAAATCTGCGGGTCAAACCACATGGGACCTGAGCAAGCCCAATGATCAAACCACCTGGCGCCGGCGTAAAACCAATGATTGAACTGCCTGGTCCCGGTGTAAGGGCAATGACTAAACCACCGAGTGCCGGTGCATGGCCAATGAAATGAGCTAACCAGGTTCTTCCCCCGTTCCCGTTCCCTGCATTTCTTACAAATCGTCCGGGGAACGCATGCCCAACCCCAGCACGCTGCAACGACGCATAGTCCTGATCTTTAGTCCCTACTACCCGGTCATCCGCCGAGTTGCATCATGGCATGCACCGCCGATGTAACCCCAACACTCCCCGCATCATCGTTACATCCTCATGTAGTCCATTAAGTCACCGGTGAAGTAGCCGTGGACTGAAGATATCCCGCCTCGCAACGCCGTGTACCTCGGCAACCCGTTCTAGTCCCCAGAATTTCGCCTGCCTTCAAGATTTCTCGACGCTCTGAGAGCCGATTTAAAGCCCCTTTTGCCCCTGGCCAAGCCCTTCAGCCCCCGAAAGCACCAAAATTCGTATCTATTTTGCGTTCCAGATATTTCTTAAAAAAGTTTAAAAATAGAAATAGCAATGTATTGACTTTTGCCGGAACAGTCAGTACAATTTGGTACATCTTAGCACTCAGCACTATTTCACCGCTAACTGAGGAGGAGTACCATGGCCCGCAAGACTAAACTGATGCAGCGTGTAGAAAAGGAACACCAGCGCCCCCTGGAAAAGTTGCTCCCTGAGATGGTTAATGAGCGGGGACTCTCGAGTACTGCCGAGGAACTGGGTGTCAGCAAGGCTACACTCGGGTACTGGCTGCTAAAGCTTGGGATCAGCGTCCGCCGCGTCGCCCTCGCCCCAGGTGAGACCCTGGAGGTCAAACGCGTTAGTTAGTCCCTCTCCGGTTTGGCATGTCGCCGGAGTTCCTGGCTTCAGATGTGCCGTGGTGGTGGATGTGATGAGATGGGTTGTCCAACAGAGCAACCACAAATAAGAAGCCGTCCGACTCATTGAGCGGACGGCTTTATTGTTGGGGTCCCTGGCAGGCTAGGTTTTTGAACAAGTTTATATTTATGTCAATTCTTGAGTGCTCTGCGCCTCGTTCTGAGCCTTGAAATGCGACATAGTCGGGGCTCCCACTACCTCTTTACCCCGTAAACGGCCTCTCTGGCCTTCCTGGCGCAAAACACTACATTTATGTTTACCTTTATACTTTCGGACTCATTCCGTTACACCTGAAAAATGTCCTCCGGCAGGAATGCCGAAACGGTAACGTTGGGCAGGTCCACAATGTTGCTGATCTTCAGGTCCACCGCAACGCTGCAAATAATGTAAGCCTGCTCCTTGCTCCATCCCCGCTCCTGCAGCAGCTCAATCATGTTTATCAGCGCATTCCTTGCCGCCAGCGTCAGGTAGTCCTCCCCCTCCTGTGTTCCATCGTCCCTGATCGGCATGCCCATGGTAGCTATGAAGTTTCGCGGTGCCGCCCACTCGGGCGGCAGAAAATATCCTGGGTGAGCGTACCGTGGAAACCGGATGTTGTGCCGAGCGGCCTCTCCCTTCAACAACCGAAACCTGACACCTGCAGTTGCTCCCATTTCAATGGCAGTGATGCAGCACTCCGAATCCCCCTGGGCGAAGTGGCCGTCACCGGTTGAGTACAACGCTCCCTCCACGTTTACTGGAATGAGCAGTCGGGACCCCTTGGTCAATTGCTTGGCGTCCACGTTTCCGCAGTTCTCCCGGGGCGGCAAGGTTCGCAAGCCCGTCTCGGCAATGCTGCCCCCGGTGGGAATGGCGTCCTCCGGGTCTGGTGGCGCTGCCGTTCCCCCTCGCCGCACCAGGTCTGCCTCCCTTTCCGTCCACGCCTGCAACTGGGCGTGGGAGGGCGCAATGCCTGCCGTACCCATGAAGGAACCATCAATTATGCGCACCCCCGGGATCTGCGGAGACGTGGCCCAGCCGTCCTTGATCTCCCAGTGGGCCAGGTAGGGTTCAGTGAAAATGTCTCTTAGGAAACCCGCCCCTGGCCGGTTGCGTGTCCAGCCGTTGGGCTGCGCGATTATTTCAAGATACTCTATCTCCAGCAGATCCCCGGGCTCCGCGCCCTTCACGTACACCGGTCCTGTCAGCGGGTGAGCAACCTTGGCATCAAACCCTTCCATATCCTGGACGGTCATGCCTGGCTTAACCTGGCAATCGGATGCATCCCTGGTCTCCAGCACCACTTCTTCCCCTTCCTCCACTTCCAGAATGGGGGGAATGTCCGGGTGCCACCGGTTGTGCCCCTTTGCCGGTTCTTCCTTCAATCTCTTGCTGCGGTCGATTTCCACGCTCTGCATGATGGCACCGCCTTATGTTAAGGGCTTCAAGATGGTCAGATTCTATGGGCCGTTCACCCTTCGGTCAACGCCGGAAACTCCTGGAACAACCATGCCCAACGGGAGGGGTACATTCAGGCCGATGTAGGAGCAGAGCTGAGTCCCCCCTTTGGCCCAAGACCGCTCTAAGATGCCCGTTGTCGGCCCTTGGGTTCCCCGCTTGCCCCCCACCTATCAACCTTGACCCTCTCTGGGGCCAGGGTTATCATCCCCCCAATCTGCCAAAGGGCGGGCTTCCCACTAATTGTATGGAATCGCGGTGCAGTGCTGCTTGCCCTGACCAGCCACAGGCAATCCTGAAACCACGGAGGTCCCATGCCACAAGCTCAAGAGTTGATTGTCCAGTTCCTTGAAGAAGCTGGAATTGAGTATGTTTTCGGTATTCCAGGCGGCGGTACGGGCCAGATTTATAACCTGCTGGTGGGTAAAGAGGACCGCGTCAAAGCCATCCTCTGCCGCCACGAGCAGACCGCTGCCATCATGGCCGACGCCTACGCCCGCGCCACTGGCAAGCCCGCCGTCGTAATGGGGCAGGGCCTCTTCATCGGTTCCAACGCCAGCTTCGGCATTATGGAATCCATGCTCAGCAGCTCGCCCATGCTGGTCTTGACCGATACATCCGACGGTGGTTCCGCCCAGCATCCCGCCAACCAGTCTGGAGCCGGCGAATACGGCAGCATCGACCTCCCCACCATTATGAAGGCCATGACCAAGTACACTACTCTCGCCACCAGTCCCAAGGAGGCCGCCTTGGGCACCCAGTTGGCCATCAAGCATGCCACCAGCGGCCGGCCCGGACCTGCGGCCGTGGTCATGCGCTCTTCCTCCATCTCGGGAGAGGTAGACGTGGAGTCGCCTCCCTTTATTCACCACACTTCGGGCTATCTGAATACGGCCAAGCCTCAGAGCGCCCTCCAGGACATTGAGAAGGCTATCGAAATCCTCTCTTCGTCCAGGCGTCCCGTCATAATGGCCGGTAACGGTGTCCACCAGGGCAAGGCCCATGCCCAGTTGCTGCAACTGGCTGAAATGTGGGGAGCCCCCGTTGCCACCAGCTACAAGGGCAAGAGCGCCATTGCCGAAACCCATCCCCTTGCCCTGGGCATGGCCGGCGTTTACGGCCAGGAGGCTGCCAACCAGGCTGTGGGCGACGCCGATACCGTAATAATAGTGGGCGCCAAGCTCAGTCCCCAGGACACTGTCAGGGAACGCCCCCACGTCTTCGACCCCCACCGGCAGCGCATCATCCAGATTGACATCGACGACCGAAATGCCGGATGGACCTTCCCCGTGGAACTGGGCCTGATCGGCGATGCCGGCAGTATCCTTACTCAGTTGGTCGATGCCTCCCAGGACGTCGCCCAGTCAACCGCAGCAAACCGGCAGGAGTGGAGTGACAGCCTGCCCGGCCGCAAAAGCGAGGCCGGTTATTACGATGACCCCGCTATGCGCGCCGACTCCTCTCCCGTCATGCCTCAGCGTCTGGTTGCTCTGCTGAGGGAAAATATGCCCGACAACACCGTTTACGCCCTGGACGCCGGCAATAACCGCACCTGGATGGCCCATTTCTACCAGTCCGCCCAGGCCAATACCTTCTTCGCCCCGGGTGGCACGGCCGGCATGGGTTGGGGACTTCCCGCCGCCGTGGGCCTCAAGCTGGTTTACCGGGACAGGCCGGTAGTCGGGGTAACCGGTGACGGCGGCTATATGATGACGGTCAACGCCCTGTCCACGGCCATGCAGTATGACCTCCCGTTGATTTGCATTGTTTTTAACGATGGGGCGCTGGGCATGGTCCGCCACCATCAACCTGAGGGCCGTCGTATCGCTTCCGAGTTTGTAGAGACCGACAACGCGGCAGTTGCCAGGGGATTTGGGTGCTTTGGCGTTCAGGTCAGCGACTCTCGCGACCTCCCCGGCGCCCTTCGCGACGCCCAGGCATCCGGGCTGCCCTCGGTGATCGACGTCTTGATCGACCGCGGCCCCTCTCCCGACGATTGGCGAGCCGACCTCAGAACCGCCGGGGAGACCTAGGATCCATACTGATAGTGGCAGTACCTAATAGTGCCAGCGCATCCCACCCGCCCTTGTCTTCATGAAAAGGGGCGGGTGGGGAGCCTGGCATTTGTCAGGAGAAAATCCCCGCTATGGATTGTCGTTGGGCAGTCTCGGCAACCGTTCGTGGCGAGCCCTGCATACCGTTCGTGGTGAGCTTGTCGAACCACCGAGGTAAGCCTGCCAGCCCGTTCGCGGTGACCATATCGAACCGTTCGTGGTGAGCTTGTCGAACCACCGTGGTAAACCTGCCGAACCGTTCCCGGCGACCGTGTCGAACCGTTCGTGGTGAGCTTGTCGAACCACCGTGGTAAACCTGCCGAACCGTTCCCGTTGACCGTGTCGAACCGTTCGTAGTGAGCTTGTCGAACCACCGAGTTAAGCCTGCCAGGCCGCTCGCGGTGACTGTGCCAGCCCGTTCGTGGTGAGCTTGTCGAACCACCCCTGCTGTCCACCCACAAACTCAGGGCGAACAGGTGGAAGAGCCTCCACCCTCATTATCGAAAGGCTCTCACCCCCTGACACTTGCCCCTCGACACTCCGCGAATCCCTTGTCTAACATCTATAGTTAAGTGGCTCGTTCGGGCATACCTGCCGGCGTTCAGTGCCCTCGTAGGCGCGGGTCCCAATACGCCCCTTCCAACGAGCCAACCCTTGGGGGAACCAGATGTCTTAACCAGCCTGTTCATATCTCGTTAAGCTGATAGTCCCAACCATAGGTGACGAGGCCTCAATGCCCTGGGGAGCATGTGTTCCTCCATCGCCGTAATTCCCCGTCACGGCCTGTCACCGGTCGATTTTTCCAAGCAATGACAGATACAAACAACGGAGAATTGCTGAAACTCCGACCCTGTCACCCCGTCCCCATCTGCAGATACAAAATGGCAAGAAATGAAAGGAAATAACTGGAGAAAACAAAATTGCCCCGGTCCCTCCATCGCCGTAATTCCCCGTCACGGCCTGTCACCGGTCGATTTTTCCAAGCGATTACAGTTACAAACAACAGAGAATTGCTGAAACTCCGACCCTGTCACCCCGTCCCCATCTGCAGATACAAAATGGCAAGAAATGAAAGGAAATAACTGGAGAAAACAAAATTGCCCCTTACCCTCAATGCGACAGGCCTGCATGACTGCTACACATCGCCCGTACCCACGGGAATCGCCGATTGTTTGGCCCGCCAATTTTCGGTATATTTCCATTGCCGTCTGGCGGCGTCCGCAATACCCGCGAAATTATGTCAACCAATACATTTGCTGAGTGAGGATTCTCATGCCAACCTGGACCGATGCCCAGTTAGCGTCAATTGATAGCATGCTCAACCCCAAGTCCGTGGCCGTAGTGGGCGCCACGCCGCGTATGCAGTACGGTGGCCGCTTCCTCAACGCCATGCTGAAGGCCAAAGACCGGGTCAATATCTACCCGGTCAACCCCCGTTACGACGAAATCATGGGTGTTCAGTCCTATCCCAGCGTGTCCGACCTGCCCGAGGCGCCTGATCTTGTTGGCATCGTCGTTCCCTACCACCAGGTCCTGAATGTTCTCCAGGAAAGCCGCGAAAAGGGCGCCAGGTCCGCCATCGTAATTTCCGCCGGCTTTTCCGAAAGAGATTTGGATGACCGCCGCGACCTTCAGGGCGAAGTTGGCGCCTTCGCCAGGGAGTCCGGACTTCGCATTTGTGGTCCCAACTGCCTGGGAGTCGCCAACGTGCATGCTGATATCTGGCCATCCGCATCTTCTCGAGGCTCAGATGGCTTAACTGGGCCCATCGGCCTGGTATGCCAGAGCGGGGCCTCAGCTTTCGGTCCCTTCCTCACCCGCGCTGTGGAGGAAGGCATAGGTCTGAGCCACATCATATCCACTGGAAATGAAGCAGACCTGGACTTCTGCGACTTCGCCCGATATCTGCTGGACCAGGATTCCGTCAAGGTAATCGCCGGCTTCATTGAAGGCTTCAAGGACGCCCGAAAACTCATCGAGCTCGCCAAGCTGGCCGCCGAGCGGGGCAAACCCATCGTTCTGATAAAGATCGGCCGCTCGGATCTGGGTTCTCGCGCCGCCCGCTCTCACACCGCGGCGCTCACCGGCTCCGATGCCCTCTACGACGAGATATTTGCCCAGTATGGAATTACCCGGGTCCAGGACTACGATGAATTGCTTGAAGTCTCCCAGTTACTGGCCCACACGGGTAGGCCGTCCCAGCATGGAGTAGCAGTTGTTTCCCATTCCGGCGGAATCAGCTCTCTTACCGCCGATATGTGTGGCCAGGCTGGCCTGGACCTTCCGCCGCTGACCGATGAAGCTCGGGACGGCATCAACGACGTGCTGCAGGGTTTTGGCTGGGCGGCCAACCCCTCCGATGTCACCGGCTTCGCCAACAGCGACTCCTTCCCTGAGATTATGCGGCATATGAGCGAGCAGCCCCATATCGGCACCCTCGTGGTGGCCAGTGCCGGCTCCGACGCCCAGGCTGCACAGGTAATCGCCCAGCGCGACACCAGCGAAAGAGGCCTGGCCTTCCTGTGGACCGGCACCCGTTCGGCTACCGACGGCCTGTCCATGCTGAAAGGGGCCCAGATCCCGGTCTTTTACGTTCCGGACAAGCTCGCTCTCGGAATAAGTTCGTTGCTTGGATACCACCGGTGGCGCGACCAGCGCCTTTCCGAGGGTTTCGGTGAAACCCCGGCCATCTCAGCCTCCCAGGAGAGCGTTATATCCAGTATGAAGAGCCAGGGACGTGTTGCCTTCTCGGAGAGCGAAAGCAAACAATTGATTGGCGCCTGGAAGGTGTCAACCGCAAGAGAGATTGTTGCTGGCGATGCAGATGCTGCAGTGAAGGCGGCCGGCGAAATTGGTTACCCGGTGGCCTTGAAGGTAGATTCACCGGAAATCCTCCACAAAACGGAAGCCGGCGTTATCCGGCTTGACTTGTCTGACGAAACCCAGGTTCGTGCAGCCTACGATCAAATTATGTCAAGTGCCAGCCAGGCCGCTCCTGGCGCCAGCATCAACGGTGTCCTGGTGCAGGAGATGGTTTCCGGCGGCGTAGAGGTCATCGCCGGGGTGTCATATGACGAGCAATTGGGACCGGTACTTCTTTTCGGTACCGGCGGCGTGATGGTGGAAGTTTACAATGACGTCGCACTTCGCCAGTGTCCCGTTACCCGGTCGGAGGCCCTGGAAATGATCGACCAGGTTAAGGGCTCCCGCATCCTTAAGGGATTCCGGGGTTCTGCACCCGCCGATGTGGATGCCCTTGCCGATGTCCTGGTGCAGATTTCCCATATGGGTGCCCAGTTGGAAGGAACACTCTCAGAACTGGACATCAATCCCCTCATGGTGCTGCCCGAGGGCCAGGGAGTTCGGGCCGTGGACGCGCTGGCCGTCTTCCAGGCATAGCCCACGGTCAGACATTGGCCTCGAAGGATGCGCCGTAAAGTTCCCTTGCCATAGCTGGGGCGGAATAGAACCCCGCTCCAGCTATGGCCACTCTTCCCTCATGCGGCGACCAGCGAGAAGTCCCCGTAATTCAGCCAGAATCTCAAGTGAAAGACCCTTCAACAACCGCACTTCGCCCCCTCCGGCTCCATGGATGTTCGGGTACGCTTAGGTAAATGGAGCGGCTGGCCATGCCCTCAATCCCGCCCCTGTAGCACATTTCCTCCCAGGTCCGTGATGCTGTCTATCTTGACTAGCACTGCGGCCCCCTGCAGTTCCGGGTCCCGGTCCAGTTCCGCCTGCACCGTCCGGTACATTACGTTGTTGCGTATGGCCCCCGACTCGTAAACCACAGCCCTCCCGTGGAACCGCCAGGTTATCCTCAGAGCCGAGTTGCGGTAGAAGATAACCACGTTCGGATTGGCCGCCACGTTCTCCATCGCCGATCTCTTGGCCCTCTCCCAGTAAGCCAGCGTCTCCCGGTCAAATACCATCACGCTTCCCTTCATGCTGATTTGCGGCTTGCCGTCGGCGTCGGCAGTTCCCAGCAGGCAGGTACTGCGGTCGTCCATTGCGCTGTACAACAACTCTCTCATCCGGTCGTCAAGGTAAATCATCAGCCCATCCTCTCGATGTTTGACGTATCCTTCCAGTGGGGTATCCATCCAGGAAATAATCAGATTGAGACCAGCCAAATATAGTATAATGCGGGCGATGTGCCGTACGGGAAAGCGGACACTCTCCTATTGAAATTCAGGTACCCTGGCTCAGGGCAATCCGGCCAGTGTTGAGCCAACAATTTGGTGCAATTGGAGTCATCTCTTGACCAAGTTCTTGGAAATCCATGATTTGCCCGAATCGGGGCAACTCCAGGTAGTGCTCCGCTCAGAGGAAGGCCCCAACTCAGCCCCGCCCATACCCTTCAGGGATCCACTTGCAACTTCCGATCGGTCCGAGATTTCCTGGTACTTTCAGGAATATATGGACAACCCCATCGGGCCAAACGCGGAGAGGGCTGGGGCCGTAGAGAACGGATTCCGAAACTTGGGGAGATTGCTCTTCGAGACCGTTTTCCCCGAGGGTGAATCGCGGCAATTGCTCGATTCGTTATTAGCAGAAAGCTCGGAAAGCCGGGAAATTCGGATCATCTCAAGTCGCGCCGGCTTCCTTTCACTGCCTTGGGAACTAATGAATAACCCCGAAACAGGGTATCTGGTGTCAGGCTTCTCCACCCTTGTCCGTCAAACAGGATCCTCCGTCCTGCCTGCCTTTGAAGCAGAACTCACCGCAGAACAGTTGAACATCCTGGTAGTGGTCCCCTATATCGGCAGCCAGAGTGATTCTTACTCCTGTGGATTGTCCAATGCGCTGCTCCCAGTCCTCGAGGGTTTGAACGTTCAGGTAGAACTGGACTTTCTCCGTCCTCCGAGCTTTGAAGCATTGTCACGGAAACTGGAAGAGAACCCCTCGCGCTACCACGTAATTCACGTGGACGGCCTTGTCCTGGATGACAAAGGTGACCTGCTCTTTGAAGCGCCAGGGTCGTCGCCACAACCCGTGGAAGTGCAGCGGTTTAGCCGTGCCATCATTGGTGCCGGCGTTCCCCTGGTTTTCCTTTCGGCGGGGGACAGAAACAGACGGCCCGAACCCCTACGCCAGGCGTGGGAGCAGTTAGGCATTGAACTGGCTCAAGCAGGGGCGCCGGTGTCCATTTTGCTGCCCAGCCAGCTTCGGGGACCTCAGGTCGTGGAAGCTTTCCTACGGCGATTCTACCAGTCGTTGGTACAGGGTGTTGGCGCAGGAGAATCCCTTGCCGTCGCTCGCGCAGGCCTGATGGATGAGCCCCGCCGCCTGACACTGGCCGGCCCCCTGGTATCCTGGGACTGGATTACACCTTCAATCTACCAGTCCCACAGCTACTCGCCGCCCTCCATTGCGGCAGACCGTTCCAATCTGCTGGCGGCGCCGGTCATCCAGCAGCAAGATGAAGAGCCGGAAAGTCAGTTCCCCGTCGCCGGCCAGTATGGCCTGATGGGCAGACATGCCGAGATGTCTCAACTCGAAAGGCAGCTTGAGCAGGACGGCGTAGTATTGCTTTCCGGCAATACCGGTGTTGGCAAGACCGAATTGGTCCTGGGCCTGGCCCGCTGGCTGCAGCAAACGGGTCGGAGAGAATTACCCGGCGGCGTATTTTACACACCCTTCGAACTGTCCCACTCCGCCAGCCTGGAACGGGTAATCCATGAAATTGGAACGTCCATTCTGGGACTGAGATTTGCTGACCTCAATGCCGAGCGTCAGCGCGGCTGGGTAGTGGAATACCTGAAAGAGCAGCCGTCACTTCTGATTCTGGACGGGGCGGAGAACATCGCCGGCTTTCCATCGGGTTCACCAGGCCTGTTGTCCGAAGCCGAACAGGCGGACATGGCCAGTTTCATATCCGAAGTTACTGGAGCCGGCGCCAGCAAAGTTCTCCTGAGCGGCCGTAACCCCTCTGAGGACTGGCTTGTTGAATCCCCTCCTGTCATCGAACTGAAGGGACTTAACCAGTCTGAACGAAGAGAGTTGGGTGGCGCCATTATCGCCAAGGCTGGGGTTGACGTTAGCCGGGTTAACGAGGACGTCGCTGCATTGTTGGACGACATCGAAGGCCATCCCCTGGCGTGTCAGGTAGCGTTGCCGCTCCTCAAGGACGCTCCGGCTTCAGTATTGCGTGGAGAACTGGCCAGAGGCCTGGCCGAATTACCCGAGTGGGCTCTGGAGGAAGGCCGGGACAGTTTCCTCACTGCCCTGATGGAATACTCCTGGACCAAGATGTCCCACCGTAGCCGTACTCATCTGCCCTTTCTTGCCCTTTTCCAGCGCCGGGTAATGATGGACATCCTTACTCACATCACCCAGGAACCGCCCTATGTGAGCACAATGGGCGAGGAACTGGGCTGGGGCGCGTGCCGTACCCTCTTGAGGTCGGGGCTGACCTCAGGCTTCCTGGAACCCATTTCCCCCAGCGTTTATCAGATTCATCCTGCTGTACCTCGATTCCTGGGTTCAAAGCTTGGTCGACAACTCCGGGCCGGGGCCATTGGCAGCCTTGAATCCGAGTTCGTACGAGTGTACGCGGATACGGCAGATTACTTTATGGAATCACTGTACGAGAACCAGGCTTCCGGCGCGACGGCTGTGCTGGCAGAAGAGGGGAACCTGAATCAGGCCCTTGGACTGGCCCTGGAGGCCAGGCAGTGGGATGATGCCCAGCTCATCGTCCAGCCGCTGGCGCAGGTTTACCGGATGCAACGCCGGATACCTGAACTCAGGCGGCTAAGATCCCAATTACTTGATGCTGTGGGTGGGTCGGCCGACTCTGCCGTCGAAGCGGGGGCCATCGAGCTTTGGCTGTACCTTCTTGGGACGGATGTGAGTGAATCTGTGGAAAGCGGGGACGTTGTACGAGCACAAGAGCTCAACGAGCAATTGTCCGATTACCTGACCGCTCAACCTGATGCCGATTCAGACCCGCGGGTTGCTTCGATCTATCACCAGTATGGCTCCATCGCCCTGCTCTACCGGAGGCTGGACGAGGCTGCAGGCTGGTTCCAGAAGTCCCTGGAAATTATAGAGAGCGGGGAAGACCGCTCTTCAGTCGCCGACGACTACTATGCCCTGGGTCAGGTGCGTCAACACCAGCGCCTCTATACCGAGGCCAAGGAATGGTACGGCAAGGCCCTGGATATCCACCAGCGCCTGCCCGACGAAGAGGAAATGGTGAAAGACTACAGGGCCCTGGGCCTGGTAACTCAGCTCAAATTCGAACACAAGGAAGCTGAAAGCTGGTACCATCGGGCTCGCGACATGGTCGAAGAGCACCGGGACGAGGAAACCGCTGCTCAGGTCTATCACGAACTGGGCACGGTCTGCCATGCCCAGTACAACTTTGACGAGGCCAAGAACTGGTATCAGCAGGCGCTAGGTCTGTGCGACCGGCTCGGAAATCAGGCTCAGATGGCGACAGAACTGCATTTCATGGGCCTTTTGGAGCAGGACCGGGGAATAGTGTTCGAAGAGGCGGAAGAGTGGTTCCTTGCCGCCCTGGAGCGGCGAGAAGAGCTGGGCGACCGCAGGGGCGCCGGAGATGAGTGCCGACAACTGGGAGTTCTCTTCCACGAACAAAAGCAATACGATCAGGCCGAAAACTGGTACCACCAGGCCAGGGAAATTTTCGAGGAACTGGGAGATGTGCAGCGGGTTGCCCGAACATATGGCCAGCTTGGTATGGTAGCTGAGGAGACCGAAAATCTTGCCGGGGCTCTTGAATGGGCGGCCCGTACTTACCAGCTGGTTACCGAGTATGAACTGCCTGTTCTGGTGCAGGTAAAGGCCCATCTTGCCCGCCTGCGGGATAAGTATGGCGAGGATGACTTCGCTCGCTGGTGGCTGGACTTTACCGGAGACGAAGCTCCAACTGACCTTGATGTAGATGCCAGTACGATTTTGTAAGGCCGGCAGCGTCATGCCCTTCTGTTAGCTGGCTGAATGCTGGCAGCCGGTTCCTCAATTAAGTTAAGAACGTCAAAAGGAGGCTGGAAATGGCTGTAGGAAAGCTGGAAATTACCTCCCGTAAACCCTTCGCCAACGGAGAATCCTTCGGCGATGTAGGTCCTTATGAGCAACTGGATGGGACCGTCTATTTCACTGTAGATCCGGTAAGCCCTTTTAACGATACAGTGACCGACCTCAAGCTCGCTCCCCGAAGCAACACGGGCGAGGTCCATTTCTATTCTGATTTCCGTATTCTGGCGCCGGTAAACCAGAACAAGGGCAACGGCAGGCTTTTCTTCGACATTCTCAATCGAGGCCGTGGTCCTTGCCTTCGTAACTTTAACAACGCGCCGGACCTGGCCCCTGATGTTCCACTGGAAGCTGGCACCGGTTTCCTGATGCGCCAGGGCTACACTGTCGCCTGGTGCGGTTGGCAGCACGATGCGCCGGACGTTCCCGGAGTACTCAGGCTTTACCCGCCTGAAGCCCGCAATACGGACGGAACTCGCATCAGCGGCAGACTGGTAGTCACCTTCGTGCCCAACGAGCCTGTCAACGAGGTCTTCGTTTCCGACCGCAATCATCGGCCCTATCCAGCCAATAACCTGGAAGACTGGGACGCTTACATGACCGTTCAGGACCACGAGGAGGGCCCCGAGACGGTTATCCCAAGAGAAGAATGGCGATTTGCCCGTTCCAGGGATGGACAGGTTGTACCTGACGCCAATTATGTTTACCGTGAGTCCGGCTTTGAACCGGGCAAGATATATCAGGTCATATACTCCACCACCGGCGCGCCCATTGTGGGGGCCGGACTGCTGGCCACCCGTGAATTGGCCTCATTCCTGCGCCACGGAACTGATGAAGAAGGAAATCCCTGTGCTGGCTCCCTTGAGTATGCCTACAGCTTCGGGTCATCCCAAAGCGGTCGATTTCTTCGAGACCTTGTTTACTATGGCCTGAACTATGACGAACAGGGACGCCGGGTATTCGACGGGCTCATACCCCATGTTGCCGGAGCCAAGCACGGCGAATTTAACCAGCGTTTTGCCCAGCCTTCCAGCCAGGCCAGCCGAAGCCCCAACAATCTTTTCCCATTCAGCGACTGTGAACAGACCGACCCGGTCACCGGGCAAACCGACGGAGTCCTTACTCGCGCTGCCGCCCAGGGCCCTTTGCCCAAGATTATGTACACCTACACCTCATCCGAATACTGGGGTGGAGGTGGAGCCTTGGTCCATATAGATATAACTGGTGAGCGAGACCTGGAGGTCCCGGATGATGTTCGGGTTTACCATTTTGGTGGCGCACAGCACCCATTGGGGACCTCCTACCTGAGAGACAGTGACCCCGCTAATGGCAGCAAGGGCCAGCAACCCTTTAACTGCCTGGACTACCGGCCTCTGCTGAGAGCTGCGCTGGTCAATCTGGATCAATGGGTCACTAACGGAACGGAAGCGCCCGCCAGCCAGTATCCCAGGTTGGACAATGCGACTGCAGCGGATGCAGATTCAGTTTCTGAAGCCTTGAGACAGATCCCGGGTACAAACACCCCCAATCCCTACCGCCGTTTCCACAGGATGGATTTTGGGCCCGAACCGGGTGTGGCGACAAACGTTCCAGTGGTCGTGGGAGAGCCATATCCATTGCTGGTCCCCTCCGTGGATGAGGATGGCAACGAGCAGGCCGGCATCAGGTTGCCTCTCACCACCGTTCCCTTGGCCACACATACCGGCTGGAACCTGCGCCACGCCGACATCGGTGGAGAAGGGCAGATTTTGTCCTCAGGTGGCGCCACCGGCGGCACCCTCGCCGGTTCCACCATTCCTTTCCCTGCCACCCGCGCCGAAAGGGAAGCAAACGGTGACCCTCGTGCCTCTATTGAGGAGCGATATGCATCCAGGGAAGACTATCTGGCTCAAATCAAGGCAGCAGCCGAGGAAATGGTTGGCCAGGGTTACGTTCTTGCCGAGGATGTGGAATTGTTGGTGTCCCAGGCATCCGATCACTACGTTGAATTGACCAGTCGCGTGCCCGAGGCCCAGGCAGCCGACGACTAGACATGCTCGTTCCGGTCTCCGTCGCTGGTGAGTGACCGGATCGAAGAAAATCGGAGTAATCCATGGACGATACCACCAGGTTGCTGGCTGACTACGCGTGTGACCTGAATTACGAGGATTTGGACGCAGATACGGTTCACCAGGTCAAGCGGACCCTGATTGATACCGTGGGATGCGCTATGGGCGGTTACCTGTCGGAGCCGTCCAAAATTGCTCGGAAGCTGGCGTGTTCCGTTGCCGGGAATCCTCCATCGCGGGTCGTGGGAACCCAGGACTATAGCTCCCTGGACATGGCCTCGTTCGCTAACGGCTGCATGATTCGTTACCTGGACTGCAATGACTCTTACTTCTCTCCAGGCGGCGGTCATCCCAGTGACATGATCTCGGCGGTTCTGGCAGTGGGCGACGCTTACGGACGGAGCGGACGGGAGCTAATAACTGCCGTAACCCTGGCCTATGAAGTTTTCGCCCGACTTTCGGACCAGGTGGTAACCGGTGATCTCGGGTGGGACCAGGGCATGTTCAGCATAGTGGGCGCCTCTTGCGCTGCTGGGTTCCTGATGGGCTTGGACCGGGACAGAATGGGAAACGCGATTTCCCTGGCCCTGGCGCCAAACTTGCCTCTAGGTGTTACACGAACCGGGGAACTATCCATGTGGAAGGGCTGTGCCACTGCCAGCGCCACCAGGGCGGGAGTTTTCGCGGCCCAGTTGGCTGCGGAAGGCATGTCCGGGCCCGGTGAACCCTTTGAAGGAAAGAGGGGACTGTGGGAACAGGCAGGGGTTACTCATAAGGTTACCCTTGAACAATTCGGCGGCAGTGGTCAGCAGTTTTTGATAAATGATACTACGTTTAAATTTTATCCTTCTCAGATACACACTCAGGCCCCAATCGGCCTCGCCGTGGGCCTGAGCCCTCGAATTAACCTGCAGGAGATCGAGTCCATTTCCATAGAAACTTACCGGTCTGGCGTCAGCAGTCCGGCTACTGAACCCGAAAAATGGGATCCCCAGACCAGGGAAACTGCGGATCACAGCATACCTTTCCTGGTAGCCATGGCGCTCCAGGACGGCGCAGTCACTCCCTCCAGTTTCACTCCCCAGCGCATCGCAGATCCGAGCCTTCGGGCGCTGATGTCCAGGATGACCATGTCCGAAGGACCGGGGTTTACTGAAATGTACCCCCAGCAATACAACTGCCGCATAGTAGTTACAGACTCCAGCGGTGACAAGACGTTGGCTATAACTTCCTATCCCAAGGGGCACAAGAACAACCCTCTTAGCGACCAGGAAGTTGGCGAGAAGTTCACCAGCCTCTCTTCGGACGTGTTGTCTGAGCAGCAATGTATGCAGGCGCTGGATATCCTGTGGCGCTTTGAGGAAGAGGCGGACTTGACCCGTTTGCTGGATACACTGGTCGTCTAGGGAAGGGGTCAAGCGAAAGGCTGACTATGCCAGATATCTCTCCTGCTGGTTACCGCGAGCTTTTCACTAGGGAGGTAAGACTTCCCGAAGACGAGATTGACTTGCAGCGGGCCGCCCTGTATATCGCGGGCGAAGAATACCCGGGCCTGGACGTAGATGCATATCTACTGGCAATAGACGAGATGGCTCAGCAAGTTAAGGCGTCGGTGGGGGAGACTGCTGATCTGGAGGAACTTGCGCGGGGCCTGAATGCCTGGTTCTTTGATGAATTGGGATTCTCCGGCAACGCTGGCGACTATTACAGTCCCCAAAACAGTTTTCTCAATCGAGTTGTGGATACTCGGGTTGGCATACCCATAACCCTTTCGGTCCTGTATCTCGGCTTGGCCGGGCGCCTGGGGCTGCACTGCCAGGGCGTAGGAATGCCGGGCCATTTCCTGGTGAACGTTCGAGATCTAGACCTTTACATGGATCCGTTTCATGCCGGTCAGTTGCTTTCAGCAGCAGACTGTCGTCGGCTGGCTGAGCAGTTGTTTGGGCAACAGTTTGAGTGGGACGACAGTTACCTGGCTCCCACCACATCCTTGCGAATACTTGAACGAATGCTGAACAACCTCCGCTTCATTTACTTCCAGCTTCGGGACTGGTTGCACTTGGCGCCCGTAGTCGAGCGAATGTTAATCATAGACCCGGACAACACCGCGCTCTATTTGGTTCTGGCACGTTGTCAAATGGATCGGGGCGACAAGAGCGCTGCTTTGGAATCCCTGGAGTCGCTGATAGGCCGCTCCAATAACGTTCGGGAGATCAACGCTGCACGAGACTTGATCCAGCGCTTCTCAAGCGCCAATGAGTAAATGCGTTATTCAGGCGAGAATCCGGTCTTGCCCGATTTTCGTAATGCAGGATAAGAGCCGTATCAACTCCAGGCAATGGGAGATAAACGGTGACTGACTACCAGGTCCTGGAGGACCAGGAGCTGCTAGTTCGAATCGCTGCCGGAGACAAGGATGCCCTCGAAGCCATTTACGAGCGGTATTCCTCGGCAGTCTATTCGCTGGCCCGGTACATGCTACGTTCGGAAGCGGTGGCGGAGGAAGCTACCCAGGACGTGTTCCTGAACATCTGGCTTAAGGCAGCCAGTTATAGTTCCTCGCGAGGACAGCCCAAAACCTGGATAATGAGTGTCGCTCATCACAAGATTATCGACGTAATCAGGTCCCGGCGACGGGCCGCCGCCATTTCTGACCCCAAAGAGTACGAAACTCTGGACCTGCTTCCCTCGGCTGAAGTAGCTACAGACGAAGCCGTTGAACGAAACCTGGAAGCCGAAAGAGTACGTGAGGCATTATCAAAGTTGCCGGCCGCCCAGCAAGAGGTAATAAACCTGGCCTACTTTGGTGGCCTCTCCCAGTCGGAGATTGCTGCCAGGCTGGGACAGCCACTGGGAACAGTAAAAACCAGGGCTCGGTTAGCCCTGCAGAAACTTCGGGAAGAACTACGGCAAGATGACGACGAATAATCCACCACTGCAAGATCCTGCAGAGCACCCGGAAGACTTGCTCGAATCCTATGCTCTGGGTTCGCTGGAAGAGGATGAGAGAGATGCCTTAGAGGCCCACCTCGAAAGCTGCTTGCTTTGCGCCGGGACAGTTGCAGACATCGACCGAGTCGGACTGGCCTTGTCCGAAGCCGTACCTCAGCTGGCTGTTCCACAAGGGCTTAGAGCCCGTGTCATGGAGTCGGTCGAAGAACTTCCCCAGATCTTCAGTCCTTCAGTAGAGGGAATACCCTCCGAAGCAGACAACAACGAACACTCAACCCGTTTCACCTTTAGCAGTTTCGCCATGCCCTTGGCCGCCACCCTGGTGGTTGGGCTGCTGACTGCCTCCCTCATAATGAACGTCGTCACAACCAGCAGGTTGAATACATTGCAGCAGGAAAGGGTTGAGACCACCTCCCGTTTGGAGCAGTTGGAGGCTGGACTTACCTCTGCCAATACGGGAGTTTCCCAATTGGCGGAAGAAGGGAGGCGGGCCGAATCTAACTTGAAGCAGGTGATGGAAACCAGTTACCTGATGGCCCGTCCGTTTACGCAGCCACTTCTCCTGAGTCCCACCGACGGGAACAGCCAATCCGAAGGCGTGCTTCTGGTAACCAGCGATGGCAGTAAGGCGATTTTGATGCTGGCCAATATGGAAACTCCTCAGAACACGCAGGCATTTAACGTCTGGCTGTCCCGCAATGGGCAGCACTTGCCAGCGGGGCAGATTTCAGTAGATTCTTCGGGGTGGGGAACCATGGCCTTGAATCCACCCGAATCGCTGTACGGGTTTGACTGGATGAACTTGACCGTGGACAAGCACCAGTCGGGCGCCGGCGCCGGTGAAGAGATGGTTCTCCAAACCAGGATACTTTCGCCTGGCGACAGATAGAAATGCTAGTGAGGGGGTCGTTGAATTCATGACCAACCCCACCCTGAATTCCACTTCAGCAAATTGCAAGTTTTCCACCCGAGCCGACGACTTGCTCTGCGAAATCTGCGGCGCCCAAATGATTCAGCGGCAGTGCAAGATCAGCTGTCCCAACTGCGGTTTCACCCGTGACTGTTCGGACCCCTAAGTTCAGGGATTGAGCTTCACCAAGTCAGTAAGTTCTGCTTCCGGCTTTGACCTCCCAGTGCATTTTGCTATACTTCCCCGTAACTAGGGGAACAGGCGATTGTTTTGGTCAAAAGTAGAGTCAGCTTGTTTCCTGGGCTTGGGTTGAACAAATCTGAACAAGGAGCATCGAATCATGGGCATCAACATCAAAGGCATTGGCCATGTGGGTATTCTGGTTTCCGACTTTGAGCGTTCCTTCAAGTTTTATACCGAGGTTTTGGGTCTCCAGGTTACCAACCATCGAAAGCGCCCCGACGGCAGCGAAACGGCCTTCTTGAGGTTTGACGAAACTCACCACGACGTAGTGATTGCCACCGCTCCCGAAGGTGTGGACGTTTCCGAAGCCATTCCTGCCAACGCTCGCTTGGTTCAGCAGATTGCCTTCCAGGTAGAAGACCGGGACGAATTCATGCGCGCCTTGGCTCATCTGCATACCAACGGTGTAAAGATCTTGAATGGTCCCACCACTCACGGTATAGAAAGCGACAACAACATATACGGAAGTGGCAGCCGTTCCTTCTATTTTAGCGACCCTGACGGCAATCGCCTGGAAATTTTCACCGACGGCATGAAAGTCCGAAACGGCGAACGGTTCCCAAGCCCGGACTACCTGGAAGCCTTGGAAGACTTCATGCGCACCCAGCGGGGCGCAGGCGTATAAGTTGCTAACTCGCTCTGGTCAGACATTGGAATGGGCCCCTCAACCGAGGGGCCCATTCTTGTTTTGGTCCTTGGATTGTCTATCGATCGTCAAAGGGCCACCAGTCAGGATAATCCCTGAGTTTCAGCCAACGGAATAATTGAGGATGAACCTCGACTGCCAACCTCATGGCTTCCAGAACGGGTTCCCTGATAGACTCGTGAGCCTGCTTCGACGACCGCAGCTTAAACAGGTGGTAACACTCTCTGAGATTTAGCTTGGACAGTACCCTTCGGTAGTGGCCGTGGGTTACAAGATATTGGGCAGCTAGTGGCGCATCCTGCGAAATGCGCCGAAATCCTTCTTCCGCCATTTCCATGGCGCCACTGAAGGACTCTTCCAGACCTGCTTGCAACAGCAGTTCAGGTGTCTTGTATCCCAGGTCCGCAGTGAGCGCCTGAGGAAAGTAGGACTGCATTCTATGGCGCTTGAATTCCCGATAAGCGCCATAGTCCATTATGTATTCGAAGGTGTAGTCCACCAGTTCAAACTCGCGAAGCGGAGCGTCATGGTCGCCCAGGTTCTCCATCAGGTTGCCGATTAGCTGAGAACGTGCTTCCGGGTCCATTTCTTGAGATTGTTCCCATGCCCCCACGTAGTCCCCCGAGGATAGGCGAAACAGTAGGGCGGCGGTCAGCTTTTCTTCGGCATGCCCGTCAAAGTGGACCAGGTTTACAGTTGTAGAGTTGCCGGATAAACCTCCCGCCCCGGCGTGGAATCTCAGTTGCCAGTCACGCTGAAGTGTATCTTCTAGGTACTTGCTCCGGTCGGCGTACTTAATGAGGGTTGGAGTTATAACCCTTCCTTGCTCCCGAAGCTGCTCTCCAAGTAACCGTTCCTCAGCAAGTCCTGAAGACATCAGCTTGGAAATGGCGTGCTCCAGCACACGAGCGTTGGCGGTGAGTCCCACATTGGTAAGCGTGGCGGAAGGCAGGGCTGACCGGCACGCGTCAGTGGTGAGCCTTCGCAACCTCAGGTTGTATGCCCCATCTCTCTCCCTTTCTCGTTGAGGGAGTTCGTGGCGCAGGTATTCCATGCAGCCTTCTACCAGTTGCTCGTAGGAAGCAAAGAGTCCCTGGCAAGTGGACAGATAAACAGCCTTTGCTTCGGGGTTGGCCTCGAGTTCCTCGGGAATGTGAAAGTAGTCCCGGGGCATTAACTGGTAGCGGGAGGACTTTTCGGTGTATGAGGCCAGCCTGTTATCTTCCAGCGTGTCACAAACCAGCCTGCTAATGTTCTCCACTGCCAGATGGATAACCGCATGTTCTGCCACCGAGGCGTGCCCGTAACCCAGGACCCAACGCTCGTGAAAGTCGGCCGCCTTTTCCTTGCTTACCTGCTCCGCGATTTCGTCGAAGGGTTCCGCCCTTCGCGAAGTCATGGCGAAGGCCACGGCAATCTCCTCTTCAGTCAATTTGTGAGCATCGAGGGGATAAATCCGAGGGGAGTAAGTGGTCTCCGGAGGCGTAGACATGAGGTCAGGTTCCTTAAGTTAATCCAATTGGCGGGGGGAAAGGCAATGCTGGTGCCAACCCCTGGAAAGAGGGAAAATTGGAACAGCCGAGCAGCCTACAAAAGCAGGCTGACCGGTTTCTCCAATAGTTCCTTCACTTCCACCAGGAAGCGGGCCGCTTCGGCCCCGTCGGCCACTCGATGATCCGTTGACAGAGTCGCCTTCATTACCTGTCCAATAGCAAGTTCTCCATCCCTGACTACGGGCTGTTCCTTCACGGTGCCCACCGCCAGTACTGCCGCATGGGGTGGGAAAATTATGGCGGCAAAGCTGTCCACGTCAAACATTCCCAGATTGCTGATACTGAAAGTAGTGTCGCTGTATTCCTCATTGCGGAGCGAACCGCTGTTGGCTCTGGCGATGAGGTCTTTACTGGCCACCGCGATTTCTGCCAGCGACTTGGCGCCACAATCGCTGATTCCTGGAACCATCAGGCCGGATTCAAGGGATATGGCAATACCAACATTGATTGAACCATTAAACTGGAGGTGGTCTTCCCTGAAGAAGGAGTTGAACTTGGGGTTCCTGGAAAGTGCAATGGCACAGGCCCGGACCACCATGTCATTGACGCTGACCCGCTCCTCAGCGTTCAACACGTCGTTAACCTCTCGGCGCAACTCCATTGCCCGTCCCATGTCAATTTCTGCAGTTACATAGAAATGGGGAGCCTGCTGCTTGCTGTCCACAGTCACTCTGGCAATGGCCTGGCGCATGCGGGACAGTTCCACCCTTTCTAATGAGGATGGGGTGGCAGATTCGGACGGAGCTACGGCTGCAACCTCCGCAGGGCTCGGGGCCGCTGCCTGGTAGGGAGTAGTTGCCTCGGTCTCTCTAACTTCCGCATTCGGCGCGGTGTATGACAGGACGTCATGCTCGACCACTCGACCTTCTGGACCACTGCCTGAAACCAGGGTCAAGTCGATTCCTCTTTCTCGGGCAAGGCGGCGCGCCAGCGGCGAAGCCTTAACCCACCCGTTCAACTGGGCCGGTTGAGTCTCCGGGACGTACTCCAATATGTCCTTCTCAACTATCCGCCCTCCTGGTCCCGTTCCGGCCACCAAGGTCAAATCTATTCCTCGTTCTCTTGCCAGCCTTCGTGCAATCGGCGATGCACGTACCTCTCCCTCGGCGCGCTGGGGAGTCGCTGTGACATTGGCAACTGCTGCGGTCTCAACTGTTGGCTCGGCTGTCGCTTCCTGGACTCCCTCGACAACTGTAGGGGAATCTTCAACAGACTCTCCAGGATCGGCGATTATGGCTATTGCGTCTCCAACAGGAACCGGAATGCCTTCCTGGGCTACCCGGCGGTGAAGTACCCCTCCGGTAAAAGCTTCAAACTCAACGGTGGCCTTATCGGTTTCAATGTCGGCGATAACCTCTCCCCGGGCCACTTCTTCGCCTTCCTGCTTGTACCAGCGGACTACCGTACCTTCCCGCATGTCGTAACCCATCTTGGGCATTACTATGGTGGTTGCCAACTCAACCTCCTGCAGATTGCCTTGCCTGACCCGTGCCGCTACATGTGGACGGCGCGGCCATCTGCGGCCAAAGCCGCTTCCTTAATTATCTCAGAAATTGTCGGATGTGCATGGACCATCCAACCCAATTCCAACGTCGTTCCTTCCAGCAGGCGGGTAAGAGAGAGTTCCCCCAACAATTCGGTAACTTCCGGTCCCACCATATGGGCACCCAGGATCTCACCGTACTTGCTGTCCACCACCAACTTGATCATCCCGTCGGTTTCGCCCATGCCGAGCGCCTTGCCATTGGCCTGGACGTTAAACTTGCCCACCTTTACATCGTGGCCTGTCTCTTCCGCCTGGGCCTCTGTCAGGCCGAAGCTGGCTATCTGGGGTTGGCAATAAGTAGCCCTGGGCATCATTCCATAATCCAATGCCTGGGGCTCTTGACCTGCGATAGTTTCCGCGGCGACTGCTGCCTGGGCGGAAGCCACATGGGCGAGAGCAAGTTTTCCGGTGACGTCGCCTATGGCGTAGATCCCTGGTATGTTGGTCGCCATGGAATCATCAACCTGAATAGAGCCCCCCTCCATTGCTACCCCCAGTCCTTCCAGACCCAGGTTCTCACTGTTGGGTTGGACGCCAATGGCCACCAGGACCTTGTCGCAACTCAAAGACTGCTGGTTCCCACCCTTTTCTACAGTAACCTTCAGCCCGTTGCCTTCTTCCACCGCACCTGTGACACCCGCGCCTGTAATTATGTTAACTCCATGACGTCCCATGGACCGTTCTACCTGGCGACTTATCTCCTGGTCCTCATTGGGAGCCAGCCTGGGCAGGAGTTCCACGATGGTCACATTTACGCCATACATTCGGTACAAATAGGCGAATTCCAGCCCGATTGCGCCACCGCCCACGATCACTATGGACTGGGGCAGGTCGGAAAGCACGATTGCTTCCTTGCTGGTGATGATCCTGCTGCCATCTACCGGAAGTGGTGGAATTGTACGGGGTCGGGCGCCGGTGGCAACAATTATGCTCTTTGCCTGCAGCTTCCGCCCATCCGGCGCCACCTCCACCATGCCGTTGCCCCGAAACACAGCCTCCCCGGTAATTTGCTCCACCTCATTCTTCCTGAGGAGGTATCCCACGCCGCGCACGTTTCGGTCAACTACTTTCCGGCTGCGCTCGACGGCAGCGCCGTAATCTGCGGAGAAGTTGTCAAACTTGAGGCCGAACTCTTCGGCTCGATTGAAATAGGAGACAATCTCGGCGTTCTTCAGCAACGCCTTGCTGGGAATGCAGCCCCAGTTCAGGCACACACCGCCCAGTTCATCCCGTTCCACTATGGCCGTCTTGAGGCCCAGTTGTGCGGCCCTTATGGCCGCCACGTAGCCTCCTGGACCGGCCCCTATTACTACCAGATCGTATTCCCCTGCCATTTTTCCCTACTCAGATACAAGATTGGCCCGATTATAGCGACAGTCTTATCCGCTAACAAGTTTGAACTGCATGGTTACCCAAAAAGGGATACCCAGCCAGGCGGTTTAGAAAAACTGTCAAACGTGTTTCGAATCTGTTATCATAGCTAAACAGTCTATCCAGACGGGAGGCGTCATGGGTTTCGGTCCTATTGGATTGCCCCAGATTCTAATAATTCTGTTAATTGTGTTGTTGATTTTCGGCGCCAAGCGTTTGCCCGAAATTGGGTCCTCGCTGGGGAAAGGAATCCGTAGTTTCAAGAGTTCAGTAACCGGTGAAGAGGACGCAAAGCAAAGCACCGTCCAGAATGAAACTACTGATGCGAGCAACGATAACAAGTGAGCCTAAACGGAGTCAGGCAGAATAACCACAGGGGACGGTGCAGAACCGTCCCTTTTTTAGTGTCCTTCCGAGAGCGATGCCATTTCGTTTCTGGCTCTCTGCCTGCCGCGACCCGCAAGCCATGCCAGGAGAATGCCCAACTCGTACAGGGCCAGCAGCGGCGCGGCGACCAGGGTCTGGTTCAGGGGGTCGAAAGTAGGTGTGATGATGGCCCCCAGAATAAAGGCAATAACCACCCAGTATTTCCTGAACCGTCTGAACATCCCAGAAGTGACTATACCCAACTGTGCCAGCAGGTACATGATTACAGGGGTTTCAAAGGCCAGTCCCATCCAAAATAGCAGCCTCAACATTACGTCAACCAGGTTGCTGATTCTTATGAGTGGGTCAGCCACCCCGCCGCCAAAGGTCAGCAGAAACGGCAAAGCCCTGGGGGTCAGGACGTAATAGGCGAAGGCCAGGCCGCAGACAAAGGCCAGGAGAGCCCCCGGCATAAACAGGAAAAGATAACGGCGTTCCGATGAAGTGAGGCCTGGTGCTACGAACCGGACTATCTGGTAAAGGATTATGGGCATGGCCAGGACAAAGCCCCCAACCAGCGAGACCTTCACGCTGGTGGACAACAATTCCGTCACCTGGGTTGCAATCAGGACGACGCCTTCACCGTCGTTCACTTCCTGGGCAGGCCGCTTCAATAGCTCGACAATGTCCGTCCAGAACAGGAACGCTACCATCGCGCCAATAATGAGCGCCACCAAGCTGATAAATACGCGCTTACGCAGTTCTACCAGGTGCTCAATCAGTGTGAGTTCGCGACTGCTGCTCATTCCCTTCTTCTGGTCCAGAGGTGGGCACCGCCCCTGCAGGTGGCGTCACGGATGGGCTGGGAGCTTGTGAAGGTGTTGGAGGTTGCGCTGCAGGGTGCTCGTTCAAGTCTGCTGCAGCGGTCATTTCGTTGACAGTGCGGCGCATGTCGCCTAAGAGCTTCCCGGCTGTCCGCGCCATTTCAATGGCCTTGGCTGGCCCCATAACCAGAAAGGCGATAAGAAATATGACGGCCAGTTCCAGGAACCCCACGCCAAAGAGGTTCACTGTGTAGCCTCACCGCAACCCCGGAAGGGGCAAGAGCCCAGGCAATGGCTGCCTACGTCCGATTTCAAGTCTGGCAGCGCCTCGTATCCCAGTTCTTCCAGCATCTCCATCAGGCGGCAAAGGGGCAGTCCGACCACGTTGGTGTAGCAGCCACCCTGAAGGGTAGCCGGCCTGAATTCAGTGTCCTGAACGGCATACGCCCCTGCTTTGTCCATTGGAGTGCCCGAGGCTATGGACTGTTCCATCTCCTCTTCAGTGAAGTTGCGCATAACAATTTCTGCAGTCATATATTCCGTCAGAAGCCGGCCGGTAGCAACATTGACAACGGTTAAACCCGTAGTTACCTGGTGTTCCGTGCCTCGCAACTCCATGAGCATACGCCGGGCGTCTTCTTCATCCTCGGGTTTCCCGATTGACCGCCCTTCCAGCACCACCGTGCTGTCCGCGCCGATTACAAACCCTTCCGTCAGGTCAGCGGCCACTACCATGGCTTTATCGCGCGACAAGCGCTGCACCATCTCTTCGGCGGTCTCGCCCTCAATCTGTTCTTCTGGTGCATTAGACGGGCGGACTTCAAACTTCAGACCGAGTTCAGTGAGCAACTCCCGACGCCTCGGAGAGCCGGAAGCCAAGATAAGAGGACTGCTGCTGGAAAGTGTGAGAACAGCTACACATTCCACATGCTGTGTTTGGGGAAACATGTCGACGGGCTGAATATGGACTACCGAATAGGAGTCCGCGCACAGCACCTTCAAGTCCCTGGCCAGGGTTTCGGGGTCGCAGGACACATAGACTATCTTTGGAGCCTTGAGGTCCAGCAGTTTGGCCAGCGCCGAAGGCTGACACCCGGCCCGGGGCGGGTCCAGGATGACAATATCGGGAGACTGCGGCAAGTCGGCCAATACATCTTCAGTCTTACCAAGCAGAAACCCCAGATTCTCCACGCCGGCGGCATTTTGCCTGGCATCCTCCACTGCAGCCGAAGACTCTTCAATGGCATAAACCTGTCTGGCAAATGGGGCGAGCAATACTGCAAAAGTTCCCACCCCCGTGTACGCATCCAGCAGCACTTCGTTGCCACTGAGACCAACAGTATTGCGCACCACTTCGATTAGCTGGGCTGCCTGATCAACATTGACCTGAAAGAAGGAGGGTGAGGCAACCCGAAACGCCCGGCCTGACACCGACTCCTGGTAATGCTTTTGTCCAGTGGGAATGGATATTTCTGGGTTCTTCAGGGGCGGCTGCACCAGGTAATCACCTGTATCCCGGCCGGCCCTGACCGCCAATTGCGTGGTTTCGCTGCACCGGTCCTGCAACTCTTCGAGGATGTGATTGATTCCATCGTGCATCAGCATGCAACGGTCTATGTGAATGAATTGCCTGGTCTCGCGATTCACAAAGCCCAGGTCGCCGCTTTTTCCGACGGTAAACCTCGCATGGTTCCGGTAGCCGTACTGAACAGGAGATGGCAACGTTTTCTCCACAGGAATCTGCTCCATTCCTCCGACCCGTTTCAGAGCGTCGCTCACCTTATCGCGCTTTGCGTCCAGTTGAGCCTCGTAGTCCACATGCTGCCACTGGCAACCGGTGCAGAAGCCGTAATAGGGACACGGCGGCGCTATGCGTACAGGGGAGGACACCAGCACTTCCACCACAATGGCGGCAACGTACTTGCGTCGAACTCTTACGACTTCCGCAATGACTCTTTCCCCAGGTATGCCACCGAGAACGAACACATCGTGCCCAACATAGGAAGCCATAGCCTCTCCAAGGCGTCCCCAGGAAGTCAGCCGCAATTCGATGCGTTCACCCGCGCTCAAGTTCTGTTGAACCAAAACTCCTCCGCTTCACACTATAAACTAAAGGTCTGAGTTATTCCAAGATTGTGGCGTAACCTGGTGGCATAGCTCGAATCGACCTCTTCCGGTTGACCGGAAAGTATTCGAAAAGCTAAACTGAAGGCAGGAAGGGCGTCCAGCCAAGAGTTGACAGCCGCCAGTCCTTTATTCAGGAATGCTAATGGGGGAGAGGTTTCCCTGGAGGATTAAATGCCGGAACCAGTAGATGTCAATGAGAATACTTGGGCAGACCAGGTTGAAGGTTCTGAACTGCCCGTACTGGTCGATTTCTGGGCCGAATGGTGTGGCCCCTGTAAGATGATTGCGCCAGCGGTTCACGATCTGGCTTTGGAGTACGAAGGAAGACTCAACGTAGCCAAAGTGGATGTGGACAATAACCCGAACATCGCTATGAAATATGGGATACGCAGTATTCCGGCCCTGATTTTCTTTAAGGACGGGGAACCAGTGGACCAGGTAGTCGGAGCGCTGCCAAAGGGCGCATTGAAGCGAAAGATCGACTCGGTGCTGGGCAGCTAGCTTCCGCTTCCTCTCCTGTGATGTGACAAGGGAGTGGAAGGGGCCCGGTGGCTCTTGCGGACTTCAAATCCGTTGTGCCTCGTGAAGAGCGGGGTAGGTGGGTTCGACTCCCTCGCACTCCCGCCACACGTTCGGTAATTCTCCTTCTTCAGGATTTTCAATTGCAGTGCAATCCATTACGGATTGCACTGCGTTTCTTTGCGACTCGAATGCGGGACTGGAATTGAGTTAAGGGATATTTATTTGTAGCCATTTCTGGATGTTTTCTTGCCCGCTTCTTCCAATGGATTCGAAGGGCCAAATATTCCTTGCCGGCAATGGGAAGGTCTTTCTTTACAGTCCCTTTCTGTCAAATGTGCTGGGCTTCCCAGGAATGTCCTCCATCGGCCAACCTGGATTTAGTGCTTAGGGCACTGTGCCACGAGAGAGATTCCGGGACCAGCCTTACCCCACGTGGTGCTATCTGCAGGTTGCACCCTTCCATTTGCAGAATGCATTCCGCTCCGCCTAAATTAGGCGGCCCCTCCCGCCGTGAAAACGGTAGATCAACACTGTACGTTTTACCCTAGGTTCTCCGCCGCTTGTTTCCTTGGCTCTGCGATTGGGCCAAAATCGGAAACTTCGAGACCACGGGTACTGCTGGTGGATCCGATGTCGGTTCAACCGCGCCGTCCTGGCTTGTTAACGCGTAACGTCAAAGTCAAGAGGCACCGCGTCGAGTGCGGATCCCCGGTAGGCAAATAGCCGGTAGTTATTACATGCTTTCCAACTTCGCTGTAGAAGCCAAACTACTCTTCGAGCAGCTACTCAACTAGAACCGTTGCCTCAATGAAAGGCAAGTCCTCTACCAGTTTCCGTATGAGGGGCATTGCTGAATGTCTTTTTTGATCGGTGAGGTAAGAACGAGCGGGATCCTTTCCTCAACCAGTCGCGGAATCTATCTGGGGCGAAGAGCGATCTCGTACCGGGGCCCCGACAGGACTTTGCATTTGAGTGTGCCACTGCAGCCCGAATCCCCATCCGTAACTAATCCCATTAGTTCGGGAAGGGCCTTAACATACCCATTGAAATGTCGGGACCATTCCAGTTCACCTGCGGGAAATCCAGCCTGGCACGATTCAAGTGCTTCTACGTCTCTCGGGTGTCGAGTCCTCCGGGCTAATGAAAGGTAGATATCTGTCCAGCCGGATGGCCAGGCCCGGTTCCGGTCCTTCTATTGGCAAAAGTCGACAGGCTGTCACATCCATCAGGTCAGGTGAGACAGGCTCGAAGTTCCGGGAGTGGTTGAAGCATTGCAGGACTTTGGCATTCTCGTCGTTGCGCGGGCTATACAAGATGCCACGGTAGGGGCATCAATTGGGGGAACACAGTTCCCAACCATACTTGCAGGGGATGATGAAGAAGCGACGCTCTGCCTCCGTACGGTTGCGGTGGTCTCTGGGGGCTTTCAGGCCTTATCCATGCCTCAAATAAATCCGGCAGCGGGTGAACGCAATCTCTTTCTAACGCCGAAATATTTTTGTGGCCTGATGCTCGATCGGTGAACACTGAGAAAACTCCGGTGTAGATCGTCGGTGTTCAGATCGTTGAGTTCCATGTGACACCCCGAAGCCAGCAAATGGGAGTGGACTTGCTGACAGCATCGACACCCGTTTGGGCCAGTCATCGGCAGTCAACTGGAGCCGCTTGAAATTGACACAGCAAAACTCCAACGCTCCGGTTTCGATTCCGAATATGCAGCGCTTAGCATGACACAGGTGAGAATTCGGGTGAGGTACCTGGCTGCTCTCTTTGGGAAAACGTCGGTTGCCACTGCCTGGATGCTCTGCTACTCTACCTAATAATTCCCGTTGCTTTAATGCGGTTCAAATACGGTCGCCCCTGAACCGGACCGAGCCAGTCAATCAATCCCAGAGGAACGCCTTGACCCAACCCACCCAAGTTCACGCCTCTCTTTTTGTTACTTGTATCGTGGACCAGCTCTACCCTCAGGTGGGAGTTAGTGTCGTGAACGTGCTACGGCGTAATGGCGTGATTGTGGATTTCCCAGGGGAGCAGACTTGCTGCGGGCAGCCCCTGTTTAATTCGGGATACACCCAGCTGGCCCGCCAATTGTCCCGAAGGGTTATCGATAGTTTTACATTGAGCGACTATGTGGTAGTTCCTTCTGGCTCCTGTGCTGCCATGCTGAAAGTTTTCTACCGCGAATTGTTTTCGGGTGACCCTGACTACGGGGAGAAGGCCGAGCAATTGTCGGAAAAGGTGTATGAGTTTTCCGAATTCCTGGTCAAGGTCCTTGGCATAAGCGACACAGGCTCTTACTTTCCAGCCAAGGCTACCTACCACTCAAGCTGCCACTTGCTGCGGGAAATGGAAGTAAGACAGGAGCCCGTCAATCTGCTTGGACAAGTGGACGGTCTTGAGCTGTGTCCCCTGCCCCAGGCTGAAACCTGCTGTGGGTTTGGAGGAACCTTTTCCGTCAAGTATCCCCATATTTCCGAAGGTATGATGGAAGACAAGATAGCCAACGTCCTCGCCACGGGCGCAGACACCCTCGTTGCTTGCGACATGAGCTGTCTGATTCATATAGATGGAGGCTTGAGCCGACAGGGTCAGTCAATGAATATCCGCCACATCGCGGAGGTCCTGGACGGTGCTGAAGGGTCAGGAGGAGAAGGCAATGGCTGAGGTCAAAACCCAGGATTTCGTCGCTGCCTCAGGCGCCGCCATAGAAGATGCCACCTTGCAACGCGCCTTGCGGCAAGTTGGCGGCGGCTTCAATGAGGCTCGATTGGAGGCGATAGAAGAGGTTAGCTGGGAAGCTTGGGAGCAGTGGCGGGAAGAGGCGCGCCGGATCAAGGTGCATGCCCTGGAACACCTTGACTACTATTTGGAGTTGCTTTACGAACAGGTAACCAAAGCCGGCGGGCAAGTCCACTTTGCTCGAGACGCGGCCCAGGCTAATGCAATAGTCGCCGAGATTGCCCAGGCCAGGGGAGTAAAAGTCGCCACCAAGAGCAAGTCCATGGTTTCCGAAGAGCTGGACTTGAACAAGACCCTGGAATCCGTTGGGGTCGATGTTTTTGAGACGGACCTGGGCGAGTACATTATTCAACTGGCTGAGGAGACACCCTCACACTTGGTAGCTCCAGCATTGCACAAGACAAAGGAACAAGTTTCTGAACTATTTCACGAAAAATTGGGCGTTCCCCTCACTGATGACATCGAGGAAATGGCTAGAGTGGCCAGGGAAGCGCTTCGGAGCAGGTTCCTGGCTGCCGACCTGGGAATTAGCGGAGCGAATTTCCTGGTTGCAGAGACAGGGACTCTGGTAATCATTACCAACGAAGGCAATGGCCGCCTGTGTACGTCCGCTCCCAAGATCCACATTGGCATCACTGGCATGGAAAAGGTAATACCTTCGTTGCAAGACCTTTCTATTTTTCTCCGCTTGCTCCCCCGTTCAGCTACGGGACAGCGACTCACTAGTTACGTCAGCATGGTAACTGGACCGCGGCGGAACGAAGACGAAGATGGGCCCGAGGAATTCCACCTTGTCCTGGTGGACAATGGCCGGTCCAGACTGCTGGCTGACCCCGAATTGAGGGAGGCCCTTTATTGCATCCGTTGCGGTGCATGCCTGAACATTTGCCCTGTTTACGGCAAAATCGGCGGGCATGCTTATGGCTGGGTTTACCCGGGTCCCATTGGGGCTATTGTCTCCCCGGCCCTGGTAGGGTTGAAGGATGCCAAGGACCTTCCCCATGCCTCCAGCCTTTGCGGGGCTTGTCGGGAGGTCTGCCCAATCAAGATCAACATCCCGCGCATGTTGCTCCATCTCCGGCATCGCCTGGCCGAGAGTCCCAGCGACGCAGAAAACTCTTCAACCCTGATCGAAAGGCAGGCCGCCAAGGGATACACTTGGCTTATGAGTAATCCCGCGGCTCTTTCTGCGGCAAGTAAGGTTGGCAGAATGGTGCAAAAGCCCTTTTCTTCTGAAGGCAAAGTCGCAAAAAAGGTATCCCTTCCGCTGGTTTCCCAGTGGACTGCGGCCCGAGATTTGCCCACATTGGCCAGGCGCAGTTTTCGACAAATATGGGCAGATGAACTGGAAGGCGAATCTGAAACCCGGGGTTGAAGGCTACCATGGTCGAAAAACAAAATGTGAAATCCCTGGGGATACCGAAAAATGACTTCCTGGCACACGTTCGCCGGAGCCTTGGCCGCTCTGATCGCCTCGATCCGTCCCCTCCTTATCACCGTCTGGCCGAAGATTTGGCCGTTTTGGAAGAGCATGCAGCGGAGATCAGGCGTCGCCTGGAGGACAAAAGAAGTCATCTGCTGGACCAATTCGCTGAGACTGCCCGGCTGCGCAGTTGGAATTTATTCAGGACTACCAACGCTGAGGATGCAGTGGGTTACGCTGTAGAACTGGCCAGGAATCACTCGATATCGCAAATAGCCCGGTCAGACCAGTCGGTGTTTTCTGAGCTTCCCCTGGACTCCGCTTTGCAGTCTTCGGGAATCGAGTGCGTGACTGTCTTGCAGGATGAAGCGAGTTCCCGCGAACGGCTTAGGTCCCAGATCATTGAGTCAGGTCTGGGCATGACCGGAGCCGACTATGCTGTTGCCGAGACTGGTTCGGTGGTAGTCGTTCCGCGAAGAGGACTGAGCAGGCTGGTTTCGCTGGTTCCACCCGTCCATCTCGCCATCGTACGCATTGAAGATCTTGTAGAGAGTCTGGACGATGTCTTCCTGCTGCGCAGGCTGGAATACTACCGAAACGGCGAAGAGATGGGCAGTTACCTGAACTTCATTACCGGCCCCAGTCGCACCGCGGATATTGAAATGAAGCTGGTAGTAGGAGTCCACGGACCCAAAGAAGTCCACTTAATTTTGCTGGGTTAGCAAAACTATTGCACCAGTATGAATCCTGCGGAGGTCTCTTATGCCAGTCAGAATTGGGTTTACCCAGTTCCGAAAGCAAATGCTTGAAAAGGAACTGGAAAACATCATGAGCTTGTTACCCCAATTGGGGGTTGAGAAGGTGTATTTGACCGGGGACATGGTATCCGGAGACATTACCCCTGACAGCAGGTTGGATCTGATAGTGGTTCATGATGTGGAAGATGCTTATGGCCGGAGGGCTGATTTCTTTTCGTATCACTTGAGCAGCATGGTTGCCGTGGACTGCCAGGTTTACACACCGCAAGAATTCGAGGAAATTCAGGACTCGCTTCCCGCGCTCACAACCGCAATCAAGCACGGAAGGGTGATATACAGTGCCGAATAATCTGGCCGAGGGTGCACGGTGGCTGCGCCAAGCTGAACAGGACCTGCTGGATGCCCAGTACAATCGCGAAGGGGAGCGCTTTAACCTTGCCTGCTTCCTGTGTCAACAGGCAGCGGAAAAGGCGGTAAAGGCTTATTTGTACCATAGGGGAGCTGAGGATGTGTGGGGGCACTCGCTCATTGACCTGTGCGAGGACGCCAAGCTGTTTGAGATGTTCTTCGACACCATCAAGAGTGAAGCACGACAACTGGATAAGTACTACGAAATAACTCGTTACCCTGCTTTCCTGCCCGGCGGTACATGTTCTGAAGCCTTCGAAGACCTGGATGCCGAGCGCGCCCTGTTTCTTGGAAGCACCGTTGTTGACTTTGTGAAGGAGCGGCTGGGATAAAGCTATCTTCCAGTCGGACCGGCCAGTTGCAGCAATCTGACAGTTCTTTCCGCTGCGCCTTCCAATAACTCCTCCGTTCGGGCCAGGCTTCGCTCGAAGTTCATGGGCCGATCCGCAATGCAAACAACCCCGGCTATTCCGTGCTGGTACAGTTGCTCATACCCTTCGCCCAGACTGCCAGCCAGGATCACGGTAGGAACCCCATAGGGAGCGGCCTTTCGCGCCACACCAACTGGGGCTTTGTCGTAGATTGAGGACAGGTCGGCCCTTCCTTCTCCGGTCAGTACCAGGTCTGCTTCTCTTACGTGCTCCTCAAACTTGAGCACTTCACACACCAGGTCTATTCCTGACTGGAGTCTGCAATTGGCGAAAGCCATAAGGCCTGCTCCTAGCCCTCCGGCTGCGCCAGCGCCAGGATGTGCTTCATTCAGGAAGTCTATGCCGAGGTCACTCTGGGCTACCCGAGCAAAGTTGGCAAGGGCCGCATCAAGTTCCTCCACAATTTCCTGCGTAGCGCCTTTTTGGGGACCATAAATGGCAGAGGCTCCAGACGAGCCGCACAGGGGGTTGGTCACGTCAGTTGCGCCGATTATCGTGACCTCCCTGAGCCTGCTGTGCAAGTTTGTTATGTCAATCTTATTCAGCCTTGCCAGTGCAGATCCGCCCTTGGGCAATGGCTTTCCCTGGTCATCCAGGAATCTGGCTCCCAGCGCTGTGGCCATGCCCATGCCCGCGTCATTGGTAGCGCTGCCACCCATGCCAACTACGATTCGTTCGTAACCTCGTTCCAGCGCCTCCCGTATGATCTCTCCCGTGCCGAAAGTAGTGGTGGTGCGGGGATTACGACGCCTGTGAGGTACCATGGCCAGCCCGGATGCGCGCGCCATCTCAATTACTGCCGTACTGCCGTCCCCCATCACGCCCCACAAGGCTTCCACGGCGTGTCCCAGCGGGCCTGTCACGATGGATCGGAAGATCTTCCCTCCAGTGCTGTTTACCAGCACCTCCAGGGTACCGTCGCCGCCATCGGCTACAGGGACAAGCACGGTCTCCGCTTCTGGAGAGGCCCTCCGGACTCCGCGTTCAATAGCTTCGGCGGCGGTCAAGGCCATCACGCTGCCTTTGAAGCTCTGGGGTGCAATAACTATCTTCATTGTGAGAGACCACCTTCAGCAATTCCTGTATCTATTTTAACCCCTCTCTGCTAAAATCGGGATACGCTGCCGTAGGGCACCAAAGCTGGGAGGTGCTTCATTGCCATCAAAGGAAGACTTGAAGCGCCAGGTATTCAACGCCATCGACTCACGAGCCGATGATTTGGTGAATCTGGCCAAGACTATTCTGGGCAATCCTGAACCCGGGTTCAGGGAAGTTAGAACTTCTCAACTAGTTGGCAGCTTCTTTGGAGAAATGGGAATTCCCTTCCGGTCGGGCTTGGGCCTGACTGGTGTCCGCGCCGACCTTTTGGGCGGAAGTCCTGGCCCCACCATGGCCCTTATGGGAGAGCTTGACTCCCTCATCGTCAACGAGCACCCATATGCTGACGCTACTACGGGCGCGGCCCATGCCTGTGGCCACCACTGCCAGATTGGTATGTTGATGGGGGCTGCGGTTGGCCTCAACCAGCCTGATGTTCTGGCCCAGCTTAGCGGTCGGGTTGCGCTGGTTGCCGTTCCCGCGGAAGAGTATATCGAGATCGAATACCGCGACTCCCTGCGCAGGGACGGCAAGATTGAGTTCCTGGGCGGAAAGCCCGAATTGATCAAGCTCGGCGAATTCGATGACGTGGACCTGGCCATGATGGTCCATACCACCAGCACTGTCGAAGAGGGCAAGCTGTGCATTAGCGGAACCAATAATGGAACGGTGGCAAAGAAGATACAGTTTCTGGGCAAGGGTTCACATGCAGGTGGATCCCCTCACCTCGGAATCAACGCCCTGAATGCCGCTACCCTGGCATTGTCTGCCATACACTACAACAGAGAGACTTTTAGAGACGCGGATACCGTACGGGTCCATCCGATTATTACCAAGGGCGGAGAGGCAGTAAGCGCCGTTCCAGCAGAGGTGCGGATGGAGACCTTTGTCCGAGGCAAGACTATCGACGCAATCATGGACGCCAACATGAAGGTAGATCGGGCCCTGCGGGCAGGAGCCATGGCAGTGGGAGCAGGCGTAAGAATCCAGACAATTCCTGGATACATGCCCCTGGCCCAGAATGGACAAATGAACGAACTTTTTCGGCCAAACGCATCTGATCTGGTTGGACCAGAAGCCGTGGGGCATGTGGCCCACCGCACAGGGTCCACCGATATGGGAGACATCAGCCAGATAATGCCGGCCATACATCCCTATGTGGGCGGGGCCACCGGACTGGGACACGGCGCAGACTATGTAGTGCAGGACTATCAGTTGGCCGTAATCACAGCAGCCAAGGCAATGGCTGCAACCGTGATTGACCTTCTTGCCGATGGAGCCAGCCTTGGCAACAGGGTGGTAGCGGAACACCGGCCGGAAATGACCCGGACCGAATACCTGGCGTTTATGCGATCCCTTGCCAGTGAACAGACGTATGAGGCGGAAAGCAATGTTGACTAGGGAAGAGTTGAAAAAACGAGCCTGTGCCGCCATTGACCGGCATCGGGATGAAATTGTTGGGGTATCTCGCCAGATATTAAACAATCCCGAGCCTGGATTCAGTGAATACAAGACCTCCCAGCTGGTTGCCGACAAGTTCGATGAAATGGGAATTCCCTACCGCCGGGGCCTCGCCTTGACCGGGGTGAAGGGCCACATCAACGGAGGTGGTGGCTCAGGGCCACGTGTCGCAGTGATTGGTGAGTTGGACTCCCTCATAGTCAACGAGCACCCCCACGCTGACGGAGAAACAGGGGCCGCCCACGCCTGCGGCCACCACTGCCAGATTGGCATGATGCTGGGCGCAATTCGCGGTCTGACTCAGCCAGAGGTGCTGGCTGAACTGTCCGGAGAACTGGTACCTTTCGCTGTCCCCGCCGAGGAATTTATCGAAGTTGCCAGGCGCTTGCAGCTTCGGGAAGAGAATAAGCTTGAATTCATGGGCGGCAAGCAGGAGCTTATCCGCCTGGGAGAATTCGATGATGTGGACATGGCGATGATGTGCCACACCGCCAGCGATATGGGCGATAACCGATTTGCTGTTGGCGGCACTAGCAACGGCCACGTCGTGAAGTACGTCCAGTTCCTGGGGAGGGGCGCCCACGCCGGCGGTGCCCCTCACATGGGCATCAATGCTCTTAATGCTGCCTCCTTTGCGCTTCAGGCGATCCACAACAACCGGGAAGTATTTCGGGGCGAGGACACGGTCAGAGTCCACGGCATAATGACCAAGGGTGGCGAGGCTGTGAACGCGGTCCCAGCCGACGTCCGCCTGGAGTGGCGGGTCAGGTCAGCTTCTCCTAAAGCTGTGGTGAGAAACTCCGCAATTGTGGACCGTTGTTTTCGGGCCGGTGCCTTGGCTGTGGGAGCCCAGGTGAGGATTACCAACATCCCAGGATACCTTCCCATGAAACACGACACTCACCTACAGGAAATGTTCCGCCAGAACGCCAATTCGGTGGTGGGTGAGTCCCGCACCCTCGTAATTCCGGGGCGCCGTAACCGGGGCGGTTCTACCGACATGGGGGACCTAAGCCATCTGATGCCTGCCTGTCATCCCTATGCTTCCGGGGCTGAAGGGTCTGGACACAGCAAGGAATACCTGGTCACTGACTATGAAGCTGCCGTAGTCAATCCCGCCAAGATTATGGCGATGGTTGTCATCGACCTGCTGACAGACGGGGCAAAGAGGGCCGGCGAAGTTATCAGTTCCCACCGTCCCGCTATGAAAAAGGATGCTTATCTCAGGTTCCAGCGGGAGAGGGCTGAAATAATTGAGTACGACGGCGCAGCTTAGCTGACAAGATCCATCCAGCAAAGAAGGGGCCGCCTTTTGAAGGCGGCCCCCTTTAATTTTCCGCGGTCAAGTGCCAGGCGCTAAGCTACGCCTCCCAAGGTCAGCAAAAAGGGAAAATATTGCGCGAAGGACCCGCTGATCAGTGGCACCGTAAGATTGTCGTCCAGGGGAATGGGCGCAAGTTCCACCAGGCCAGCGATGATGGCGGCTACAACCAATACACCACTAAATGCTGTAATACCGGCAACTGAGAGCAGGGCCAATACCAGCAGAGACACACCGACAAATGCCACGGTTCCCATTGGCGACTTGCCGAGGATTCTTGGCCCTGGCATAGGACGTCCAGCCAGCGCCGCTACGGGGTCCCCAAATGACAGGAACAGCAGCACGGCCACTGCTATCGGTTTGTCGAACAAGAGGAAGCAGAGGCAGGCAGCGATCAAAAGGAACGTTGCGCCCGTGACCTGCTGTGATTCTTCTCGCTTGAGCAATACATGAAGCCACCGCAAGAAGAAACGGTTGAGCCTGGCCAGGCGAAAACGGGCAATGTCCAGCGACAGACTGGCGGCTGCCAGGAGCCCCGTAAGTATTGCCGGGAGATAGTCCGGGAGGAATAACGCAACCACGGGAATAGCCGTGCCTACGGATGCGTGGAAGGCTCGACGCTGCCAAGTAGGCCCGTTCTGTACTATCGGTCCTGTGTGTTCGGGCGTTGTCACTGGTTGTGTGGAAGTTTAGGGAGAGGTCGCCTCTGAGCAAGGCAGGGCATACACTCAGTGCTGATGATGACCACCTGCTGAGTTCCCTAAAACTCTATAGTCAGGCCATCGCCGGCGCGCCATCGAAGCTCCCGAATCTCCGCGTCTTTAGGAACCTCGAAAATCAACCATCCGTCCACACCAAAGCCTTGCAAAAGCTCGAAAGCGCGGGTAGAGCCATCCACGTAAGTGGTATTCCACAGGAAGCAGAGATCGGCCGGATTCTGGAAGGGGCACCGGGCCACTCGCTGACCTGAAATGTCCTCGGGGGCCTCAATTTCCTGTGGACGTTCCTTGACGTTTATGGGGAAATACTTCTCGTGGAAAAAGTCTCGAATTTCGGCGGCGTTCTGGTCGATGCTCACGATGGCGCTGGTGGCCTTGTGATTCTCTACTTTCAAACGAAGCATCAACAACTCCTGGTCCTCATTTTGGGGGGCCAGGCGGAAGTACTGGGGAGCCTCCCCTGCCCTTGGCAAGGTATAAACCAATTCCGGCTCCCGTTCCATGGACACTACGCTAAGGTGAAGTGTCCTGCCGGTATAGTATTTCCCCACGGCGGGGGAAACATCGGCGCAAGCCATTATTGCCAGGGAGCCCAGGGCCAGTATCAATAACGCAATTACCAGGAATCTTGAATGGAAAAGTGCAGTAAATTTGTTCATACCCTCTTCAGGAACCAGTAGCCGATAGTGTTGGGAGTTGTCGCAATTGTGCCACCAAGTCGGGCAGAATATTAATCAGGTATTCGATCTCTTCTTCGGTGTTTTCCTTACCCAGAGTTATACGAAGGCTGCTGCGGGCCAGTTCCGCCGTCTGACCCAGCGCCAGCAGCACATGGGAGGGCTCCAGGGAACCGGAACTACATGCGCTGCCACTGGAGGCTGCCACACCGGCCATGTCCAGGCCAAGAAGGATTGATTCTCCTTCTACACCCTCAAAGGAAAAGTTGACGTTGTTCGGCAGACGCTGGGTTGGATGGCCATTCAGGCTGGTGTCTGGGACCCTGGTGATGATCTCGCTGGTTATGCGCTCCCGCAGGCCCCTGCAATTCTCTGAAGCTTCTTCCCGCTCGGAATCTGCCAGTTCCAGAGCAGTCGCAAGTCCTACTATTCCAGCAATGTTTTCAGTCCCGGAACGGCGTTCCCTCTCCTGGCCACCACCCAGCAGCAGTGGCAGATAGGGTGTCCCGCGTCTTACAAACAGGACGCCAGTGCCCTTTGGACCATAAAACTTATGGCCGGAAAGGCTCATCATATCCACACCGAGTTGGCGAACGTTCAAGTCAAGGTACCCGGCTGCCTGTACCGCGTCCGTATGCATTACTATCGTACGGTCCAACTCTTGAGCCCTTTGGTGAACGGCCTGTGAAATCTCGGCTACCGGGTTAATGGTACCGATTTCGTTGTTGGCGTACATTATGGAAACCACGGTCGTGTTTGCGCCCGTGGCATTGTACACCTGTTCCGGACTAACTGCCCCATACTCGTCAACCGGAAGGAAGGTCACCTCGTAGCCCAGGTTTTCCAGGTACTGGCAGGTATGCAACACCGCATGGTGTTCCACGCTGGAAGTTATGACATGGTTGCCCGTCTCGTGGAGCGCTGTAGCAGCACCAATTATTGCCGCATTGTCAGACTCGGTGCCCCCGCTGGTAAACACGACCTCGCTTGTACGGCAGCCGAGGACCCGGGCAGTTCTTTCCCTCGCATTGTCCAGGGCGTACCGGGCCTCCTGTCCGACCGTGTGCACACTGGATGGATTCCCATAGAGCTGGGAAAAATAGGGCAGCATGGCTTCCAGCACACGAGGGTCGGTAGGGGTAGTTCCCGCATGGTCCAAGTAAATTAAGCCCTGGGAAGACATAGGCAACCTCTGCTTTAACCTGCGCAACATTTTAGCACAGGAAGGTTTGGAAGTAGCGCGTCTTCCGAAACCTTAGCAGCCTCTAAATTCGGATATACCCTTCGTGGATGGTACTAGGTCAAACTTCTGCCTGCACCTCCCAAGCAGCGAATTAACGACTACGGCGGTTGGCCCGAATATGTTCCAATAATTGGATTTTGGTGATTAAAGCAATGGGAATCCCTTCCTCAACAACAGCCAGGAGTTGAGCTTTTTCGCTGTCCATCCTTTCCATGGCATCGAGGACCGGGGCCTCCGCATCAACGCAGGGAAATACGGAGAGTGGGACCATTGTCTGATACAGTGTTGTGGATGCCGGATTCAGCGTTGAAACCTCATTTAGAATTCGGCTGGTCAGGACGCCGTAGGGCGGGCCGTCCACGAGAATGCCAGTATTACCGGACACAAACATGGCCATCAGCACTTCCTGGGACAGTACTGTCAGGTGGCCCGGGAGCAGTTGCCAACGGTGAGAAACAGCGCCACCCGTCTTCAATCTCCGGAAGCCTTGCCTGATTGACTCTTGACGATAATTTGTGGTGGCCACATATATCAGGAAGCCACCAACAAGCGCCAGCCAAATGGCCTGGAAATTACCTGTAAGCGCCCAAACAATGCCGCCGGCAACCATCAGGATTCCAACTCCCTGACCGGCGTGGATTGCCAGCCTGGTTGCTAGCCAGTAGTTTCCGGTGGCGCCCCAGATTCCTGCTCGAAGTACGCGACCGCCGTCAAGAGGGTAACCCGGTAGCATGTTGAATATTCCCAGGGATAAATTGATGGCAAAGAGCGTGAATAGCACTGCGCTCAAGTAAGAACTGTAGCTACCCAAAAAGTACCATGCAAGGCCGAGGACCAATGCCAGCGCCAAACTGGTGGCCGGTCCTACCACCGATACCAGGAACTCAGTCATCGGACGCTGGGCATCATGGGCCAACTGAGAAACCCCACCAAAAATGAACAATGTGATTCCTCTTACCGGTATGCCCCACGCCAGCGCCACCAGGCTGTGGGAGAGTTCGTGGGCTAGCACTGACAGGAAAAACAGAACTGTAGTCAAGATGGCTACTGTCCAGCGTGATGCAACCGGCCAATAAGGGTACATTTCCTCGAATCTTGAAGACATGAGGAAGATGACCAGGCCAAAGACTATCAGCCAGCTGTAGTTAATGCCCAGCGGTATGCCAAAGACCTTGCCCAGGCGTATTGACGAGTCCATTTGCCTTGAAGATCGTCCCCTAAAGAAATCGGGTGGCCATATCACCACGCCAGCCAAGAAGTGCCGGACTCAAAACGGAAGCGCCAGGTTTGCCCCTATAGAATGATACGAGAGGCTCAATCTACCTAGATTCACCGCATTCGTCTTGTCTGCCACTCTTACTGGCTACAGGAACTACCTCGCCTCAGAGTCCTGGAAAGGAGATTGTGAAAGCGTTACTGGAGTTTAGGAGCAATGGGAGAATGACCAGAATTTGACGTCAGCCCGATGACTTTGTAAATGAGCTTTGCCGCCGTATATGCGCAGGCTGGAGGACCCTCCCGAGGGGCAAGTTCGTTAACGTCAAATCCCACTATTCGGCGAGAATCGGCTACGCCGCTGAGTAAAGCCATAATGTCATGCCAGAACATTCCGCCCGGCTCCGGAGTGCCAACAGCAGACATCAGAGAAGGGTCCAGCACGTCCAGGTCAATGCTTATGTAAACATTTTCTCCCAACCCTGCGATTACTCTCTCAGCATATTCTTCCCGGCTCTCACCCGAACCCGGTGGCCATCCAAAGGCGCTTATATTGGCGGCATTGAGGTAATCCCGTTCGTCCGGGGCCATGCTTCGGATACCCGCCAGGGTGACGGGGCAGTGTTCGTTGATGCGGCGCGCGCCGGAAGAATGCCCCCACGCAGTGCCCAGATACTCATCTCTCAGGTCTGCATGGGCATCCAAGTAGAGTACTGACATATGGGGAAAAGCTTCCAGGTGGGCCAGGACAGAGCCGATGCAGACTGAATGGTCGCCGCCAATAACTCCTACCATCCGGTTGGGGGAGAGGTGCTCTTCAACGGCCAAACGAACCCGCTGGACCATTTCGGCGGGATTGCCAGTGTGAGGTTCGAGGGCTGGTGTCGTATGGATCCCTACTTGGGAAACATCCAGGTCCAGTTCCCAGTCGTAGTCTTCCAAGCCATAGGAAGCTTCAATGATCGCCGAGGGACCGAGGCGTGCGCCACTGCGAACTGAGGTAGTGCTGTCACAGGGAACTGGAATCAGCACCGCTCCGGCGGTAGCCAGGTCAGATTGGTGGGGAGGCAGGGCGAGAAAATTGGCCGGAATCCAGGGCAAGTTCATGTCCTCTATTCCGACCATTTCCGAAACCTCTTGCTAAGAACGAAGGGCTGACCGTTGTTCCTGGGTTTCGGTTAGACCCTGATTGGTATTTAGCCACTCCAAACCCCGGTCCAGCAACCAGGTCTTCGTATCGGAAAGTCCGAACAGGTCTTTGGCGTCACGAGTGGCCTGGTCATCGTCGAAGGACTTGCAAGAAAAGATGTCAATATTGACGTAATTTCGGTAGGGAAAAGTATGGATGCTGATATGACTTTCCGCAATTATCACGAAACCCGAGACACCGGCGTCCTCAATTTTGGGCCCGTTATACTCCAGAACATTGGGTTCAGTGATCCTGGTCATCCCCAGATTGTCTGGATAATTCGTAAGGAACTCCCTTACCAGATCCACATCCCACATTTTTTCAATGTCGCCGGCGTAACCGTCAATAACCAGGTGCATCTCTCCTGTCTCTCGCCTCCGATAGGGGAAAAATCAAGCGGGGGACACTTCCGTCCCCCGACTAACTCTTGGCAAATGCCGACGTATAGAATATCATCACTACTGCTCTAATTCAACGCTGTATTTGTGGAGAGAATCTGGCTGTTTGAGAGTGTCATAGTAATTCTGGAGAAATGGCGTTCCGCAGCCTTCTTGCTATGGAAGAAACACAGAATAGTGATCTTATGATCCAGGCCATGGATCTTACTCATTTCTATGGGCCGCGGCCGGCTATAGAAGAAGTCAGCTTTGGTGTGAAGCGCGGTGAAATCCTTGGCTTCCTGGGTCCCAATGGCGCGGGAAAGACCACAACCATGCGCATTCTGACCGGCTACATGCCTCCCACCGAGGGCAAAGTTACGCTGGCTGACTATGATGTGGTTGAACAGTCTCTTGAGGTGCGAAAGCGCATTGGATACCTTCCCGAAACCGTTCCCCTTCATACCGAAATGCCGGTGAGCAGTTACCTGAAGTACATGGGCACCCTAAGGGGAATGCCCGCACGTCAGATTAAGCGGCGCATTGGCGAAGTGATTGATGTCTGTCGCCTTCAGGACTATCACAAAACAATTATTGGCAAGCTTTCCAAAGGGTTCCGGCAACGGGTGGGCATTGCCCAGGCCATACTGCACGAACCTGAAGTTCTGGTTCTCGACGAGCCCACCATCGGTATAGATCCAATTCAGGTAGTAGAAACCAGGAGACTTATTCAGGATCTGGGCAGGGAACAGACTGTGGTTTTGAGCAGTCACATTCTGCCCGAGGTCAACATGATCTGTGAGCGGGTGCTTATCATCCATGAGGGTCACATCGTTGCGGAGGATACCCCGGGAAACCTGGCTCAGAGGCTGCAGGGTGTTGATCAGTTGCAGGTGGAGGTTGGGGGGCCAGCTCAGGAAGTTCTCGCAGCCCTGCGAAGGGTTCCCGGTGTAACCGAGGTGACTCAACGTTACAATCAGGGCCGCAATGTGTACATCGTCCATGTTGAGCAGGGCAAGGACCTGCGAGACGAAATTTCCCGCGCTGTCGTAAGCAACGAATGGAGTCTTCTAAGTATGCAATTAGTAAGCATGAGCCTCGAGGACATTTTCCTGAGGCTAACCACCCACGAGGAGCTGTAATATGCGAACAATCCAGGCAGTGGCCTGGAAGGAGATTCAAGTTTATTTTGGCACACCCATTGCCTACATTGTAGGAATGATATTCCTGGCCTTGACCGGAATCGTTTTTGCCATAGGCGTAGTGCCCAGCGAGAACAACCCCTTCCCCGAAGCCACATTGGATTCCTTCTTCACCTGGACCTCACTTTTCCTCATTTTCCTGCCACCGGCCTTGACCATGCGTCTCTTGGCCGAAGAGCAGAAACTGGGGACCATAGAGTTGCTATTGACTTCGCCGGTCCGAGACTGGGAAGTCATCATTGGCAAATACACCGCCAGCTTTGTATTCCTGTTGGCTATGCTGGCACTGACACTCTACTATCCTTTGTTGCTCTATATCTTCGCCGAACCGGACCTGGGTCCCCTTTATGCCGGATATTTAGGCCTAATATTATATGGCGCGGCGGCCCTGGCCATCGGAATGTTAACCTCTACGATTACGAGCAACCAGATTGTGGCTCTGATCGTAGGTATAGGCGTTATCGGGGCCCTTTATGTGGTCCACTTCAGCACGGACCTTGTAGGCGGGTTTGCCTCCGTATTGATTGGAGAGATAGGGTTCCAGTCCCATTACGAAGACTTCGGCAGGGGCGTCATCGATACCAAGCATGTTGTGTATTTCCTGAGCGTCATTGCCGTATTCCTTTTCCTGGCAATCCGGTCCCTGGAATTCCGGAGATGGAGATAGAATGAGCGAGCAACCAAGTGAGGTGGGCGGAGACTGGCGCCGGCAAGGGCGCCGAGGCAGACCATCCCGCCCGCAAGAACCCGAAACTCCGGAAGACGAGGGCAACGAATCAGGGGAAGAGCAAGAGTTACGGTCCCGCACTCTGTTCAGCTTCCTTGAACCTTCGCTGAACACCATTGGCACCTTTGGTACTCCGCTTGTAATTGCCGGTATCGTAGCCATAGTCGCGGGCGCTATTCTGGTGGCATTCGTTAGCTCCATGCGCCTGTACGGTTACATCAGCCTGGGATTTGGTGTGGCGCTACTGGTATTGGTAGGCCTGATATCCCTGAGTTCAGTGGTGGCCGCATTTATCAGTCGCACCGGGCGGTACGGCGTTAATTCCCTGATTATGCTGGCCGCATTTCTTGGCATTGTTCTCGTTGCCAACGTCGTATCCTTCAGCACAAATGCTCGTATGGACGTCACTGCGACCAACCAGTACAGCCTGGCCGAACGTACAGAACAGCTTCTTAATGATCTGGATGAAGAAATCGAAGTCATTGCCTTCTACAAAGGCGAAGTTTCCGTCGGCCCTCAGGGTAGCGCCAGCGCGGCCTTTCAGGTGCTAAGCCGGGAAGCAAAGGTAGAAGAGACTTTCAGGGAATTTGAGGCTGCCAGGCCAACAAAGTTTGTTTCTTCCTTCGTTGATCCAGACGTCAATCCCCAGCGGGTAAACCAGTACTTTGGCAACACCCCTGTTGCCTTTGTGAATGAGTCCATTGTGGTCAAACTCAAGGACGGGGATACTGTGGATGTAATTCAGCCTCGTGATGCCAATTACAGCCACCTGGAACAGGATTTGGTGACCAGCATCCTTGTAGTCACAGGCCAGGAGCAGAAGGCCATTTATTTCTTGGCGGGTCATGGTGAACGCAGCGTTGACAGTACGGGTTCTGACGGCTACAGCGATGTGCGCGTCGGCTTGGAACAAGACAATTACCGCGTGGAACCCCTGCGCTGGATCAGCAGTAATGATAACGTCAGCGTGCCAGAAGATGCGGCCCTTCTTGTTGTGGCGCGTCCCACCAACGAGTTGCCCGAATCCCATGCCCAGGTCTTGAACCTGTTCCTCCAGGGTAAGAACGCGGACGGGTCAGACCGACCTTCCGCGGGCAGGCTTGTGTTTCTTGGTGATCCGGACACGCCGCAGACCTTCCGGCAGTTCATGGCGACATGGGGCGTGGTGATTGGCACCGGATACATTAGAGACTTGGACGGGTCATTGCCGGGTAATCCTCACACACTTAGGCTGCAAACCGTCAATCCCATGGAACTACCCAGGGATGTAATCTCCCAATTGCCTCGCGACATCCTGGAGACTCTTCTGGAAATCACCACGCCCAAGGGTCAATCCTTGGATATTGTGTTAATGCCAGGCGCTACCTCTCTGCAGTCCTTCGACGACGGGACGGGTTTAAGGCAGCCCGTACCCTTGGCTTTCAGTTCGCTCAACAGCTATGTGATACAGGACACGGAACGTACGGAGCCCAATACTGACTTGGAGAATGACCCAGACCCCCAGGGACCGTTCTCCCCGGTTACCTTCGTCAGGGCCTTGGGTCCGGTTGGCGCGGCTCCTCCTTCAAGCGCCTCTTCCATTTCAGAGAGCGATATCGCGAGCATGGTTGTAATTGGGGACTCGGACTTTGTTTCCAACAGTTTCTATGACAGAGGAAGCGGCAAGGACCTTTTCCTGAATTCAGTCAATTACCTGGTTGGAGACCATACCCTGGTTTCACTTCGCCCCAAGGCACTGGCCATAAGGGAATTCAATGTGGACCGCAATCAGGAGAACTTCGTCAAGTTTTCCTCTTGGCTGCTTTTGCCTGGGCTGATGGGACTGATGGCAGGCCTGGTCTGGTGGATTCGCCGGTAAGCGTGCTCAGTTGTCCTCCCCATTGGAGTGAGCTGACTGGCTGCACTGGCCAGTCCAGGACAAAGAAACTCGGAATCCGAGTCAAGCCGGAACTGCATATCCGTTTTATGAAAATCCCCCCTATGTCGGCAGGTTAACTATTAATGAATATTCGGCTTACCATTCTCCTGATTGTCGTACTTATCCTGTTTGGCGGCACCGTTGTCGGTGTGGTTTTGACCAGGAATCCCGAACCTAAGCAGGATCAGGACTGGCTCTGGAGGGTGGATGACAATTCCCTGACCAACATTGCAGTCACTTACCAAGGCGAAACCGTCGAATACTGGAAGAAACCCGGTGGCATCCGGTGGTTTATTGTGGAGGAAGATCGGGAGAGGCAGGTGTATCAGGATAAGTGGAGTGGTACTCCTTTGTTGCTGAGCGGGCCTAAGGTAGTCCGCACCCTCGCCGACGAAATGGGAGACCCAGCTCAATATGGACTTGCTCCACCCATTACGGCAATTCGCATCACGGAGCGGACCGGTCGCAGCTATGAGGCTCATCTGGGACTGGAAACCCCGGATGGCCAGAATCAGTACGCGCGCCTCTTGGGCTCCGACAAGTTGTTTATCGTACCTCAAATCTGGGCTCGGGTGCTTAACCGTCTCGTTTTCCAGCCACCATATCCACGGCTCTACGACACGGATATTGAGGACCGCCAATTACTCAACGTGGGCAAGCAGGACGTCATCTATTTCGAAGTCACCGTAGATGAAGACACAGTAATCTATGGCGAAGACAGGGAAGGAAACTGGTACATTATTGAAGAAATAGAAGGATCTGAAGAGGAGCGCGACATCCCAATTCCTGCCGAACTGTGGGGAGACTGGGATGTGCTGCTGGAAAATCCCGACGTTATCGACACGGTAAAGGAAGAGTTTCGGGACCCGGAAAACTACGGGCTGGAACCCGCTACATCCAGTGTGTGGCTGGCAACCAACGCTGATAAGACTTTCGAGTTTTTCCTTGGCGACCTGACTCCCGAGGGCGACCTCCGCTACGCCATCACTTCGGGACAGACAGAACTTTACACCGTTCCAGCCGAATGGGCAGATTCACTTGAAGGACTGGTTACCGATCCTCCCGTACCTTTGGGTGAGGGCAGCTAGTTCCCTCGTCCGAGTCGCCTGAGTATTCTTCCGCGAATGACTTTCGAAGGAGGAACGTTGGGCTCCCAACTAATCGAACTCAGGAGGTGGTCCATTGAAGGCTGAAATCCTCTCCATCGGCACTGAATTGCTGATGGGCGAGTTGACCGACACCAATGGGTCATGGATCGCGACTCAGCTCCCGCCCCTGGGAATTCAGCTTCAGTGGGTGTCAATCATTGGTGACGACCTGGACAAGCTGACTGAAGCCTTCACCAGGGGGCTGGAGCGGTCCGACGTTATATTCACTACCGGCGGTCTTGGACCTACCCAGGACGACTTGACGCGCGAAGCGGTGGCTGCAGCCCTGGGAGAGGCCCCCACAGTCCAGCAGGAAGTAGTCGACAACCTCGAAGAGTATTTCGCCGGCAGGGGCATTTCCATGCCGTCTCACAACATCAAACAGGCCCATTTAATCCCCTCAGCTCAGTTTGTCCGCAACCGGAATGGTACAGCGCCTGGATGGTGGGCTGAAAAGAACGGGAAGATGATAGTCTGCATGCCGGGCCCACCTGGTGAAATGCAGCCCATTTGGCACGAAGAAGTGGCTCCTCGCCTCAGGGAATTGGTTGACGAAGAGGTCACTGTCACCAGGAACATAAAGACGTTGGGTATGTCGGAAGCCGCTATTGACGAGGAAATATCCGAGTTCTTTGGACATGAGAATCCCTATTTGGGAATCTACTCCAAGGCCGATGGCATCCATTTGCGAGTGATTGCCCGGGCCAAAGATGAAGAGACCGCGAGAGCAATGATCGTCCCGGTAGAAGCTGCCATTACAGATCGATTGGGCCAGTTCATTTGGGGATATGATGCCGAGACTCCGGAAGAAGCCGCTGGCCAGGCATTGACCGATCATGGCCTGACTCTGGCCACCATGGAGTCTGCCAGCGGCGGATTTCTGGCCAATAGCATAACGGACATTTCGGGCAGTACCAGCTATTACATCGGCGGCATTGTGGCGACGACGAGAGGGATGCTGTTGGCTAACGGCGTACCGTCCCGCATTCTGGAGGAAAATGGAATGGCCAGCGCCGAAACTGCTATGGCTATGGCTTACGTTGCCCGGGATTCAATGGAAGCCGACTACAGCATCGCCATAGCCGGGGTAATTGGGCCAGAGCCCGTTGACGACCAACCTGTGGGACAGGTATTTGTGGCAATAGCCGGTAAGAGGCACACTCGGCAACTTCAGTTTCGCACTCCGCCTCGGCGCATTGTCATTAAGCGGCGGGTATCCAACACAGCCCTGACAGAACTGCGGAAACTGATCGTAGCTGAACATGAGGCTTTATGACGGCCATGTAAAGCTGGCATTGGACGCGGCAAAAGTTGAGGGCGAACTCACTAAGAGTTCGCCCTCTCTGCATTGCAACCGGTCCTCCTGTGCTTAGGCGGTCAATTGCCTGTACAGCATGGGGAGCCGCTCAGGAAGGGCCCAAATATCCCCCAGGACCTCGTAACCCATGTCCCCGCACATTTCCTTCAGGTAGTCGTGCCCAGCCTTGTCCACCGTCAGGCAGAACGGGGTAATGTCCTTCCGCTTGGCTTCCAGCAAGGCCATGTGGGTATCGTGTACCGCGTATTCTTTCTCCACACCCTCACGGCTGTATCCTCTGTCCTGCGGTCGGCCATCACTGATGAGGAACATAATCTTGGTCGGCGAATCCTGGTTTTCCAGCTTTGTGATGGCATGCCGGATGGCGCTGCCCATACGGGTGGCGTGCAGAGGCGTAATCTTGTCAATACGTCGCTTTATCCGTTCGGTGAAGTTCTCCTCGATGTCCTTGATGACGTAGAACTCTACGTTTTCGCGGCCGTATCCGGAAAACCCGTAGATACCGTAGTTGTCACCTATGGACTCCAAGGCCTGGATCAGGAGCGCCGTACTCTCTTTTTCCAGATCGATTATGCGCTTGTAGTGGCGGCGTACCAGACCTTCCCGGCGCCGGCGCAACCACACCATATATTCCACGGGGTCGTCCGGGGCATCCCGGTCATCCACCGTATGCCTGCCTTCGTCGATGGCTTCGGCGGTTGAAGCACTCATATCCAGCAAGAATACAACGGAGACATTGCGTTCGATCTTGTTGCGACGCCAGTAGATCTTTTCGTCGGGCGGTACCTTCATACGAATGTCCGCCGCTGCTTCGAGAGCCGCATTCAGGTCGATGTCCTCTCCGTCCACCATGCGGTATATCTTGCGGAAAGTCTCTGGCATGATGAGTTCAAACTGCCGCTTGATATGGCTTAGCAGAGTTGAGTAGTTCTTTAGCGCGTCGTTGTAAAAGGCGGAATCGCCCTCGTCCAGCGACTTTTCCTTAACCACGCACCACCGTGGCTTGTAGTCGTTGGCGCGGAAGTCCCACTCGTCGTAGACATAGGCTTTGGGCTCACGAGCTTCCAGTTCTCCGCCCTGGTCGTCGTCGTGAAGCAACGGACCGTATCCCTGTCCTGGCTGGGAATTGGGAGGCGGCACCCCGGCCTCTTTCATAATATTCTGTGCAAAGGTGCTGGTGCTGTTGTTTATGTCACCCTGCTCGGCATCCAGTTCAAGTTCAGCGCTGTCTTGCAGCAACTGTTCCAGCATCTCCTGGGAGAGGGGTTCTCCTTCGCCCTGCTGGTTCTGGTCCATCTGCAACTTGGTAAGCAACTGAACCATTTCGGGCTTAAAATCGCCCCTGTAGTCCACCGGTTCCGGAGAGTCGTAGGGGTCCCCTTCGCCCGCATCCCCTGATGAGTCCTGGGATGCCTGCAACTTGTCCAGCAGAGATTGAAATTCCTCTTCGGAGAAGTCTCCAGGCTCTTCCATATCCTCCGGTTCCCACTGGTCTTCCGGCTGGGTCTCGTTCTCCAGCCTGGAAATGATCTCGTAGGCCCGAAGGGTCGCCTCACCCGTATCTTCAACGTTGGCCGCTTCATTGCGAAGCACATGGAGTATCTGGGCCAGTATGGTGGCCTCTTCATGATAATCCACGGGGATGGGCAGGTTATTGAATTGGTCCAGGCTCATCCTTATGAGCAGTTCTACCAGGGCTTCCTGGAGGGGCAGATCTTCCACTTCCGGTCTTCGGGAGAGGGTGTCTCCCTGAACGTCCATGGCAGTTTGCCGTATTCCCGGATATTCCACCTTGATGCGGTAGTCCAGGCGGCAATCCTCCAGCACCGTAAACAGGTCAAAGGCCAGGCGACGGTCATCGAACAGGCTCAGCAGGCGGCCTATGTCGGTATACGATCGCATCTGGCCATCGGCCTCTACGTCGCCCACCAAGACGTCCTCGTTGATCTGTTCAGCGCCTCGCTCCCGTTCCAGGGCATACCGCCGTTCCTCTTCAAAAAGGAGGGCAGGGCGGCTGAAGTCATAATCGAAGCTACCAAATTCCAGATGGCCAACCTGGTGGGTTGCCACTACCTTGAACCAGGAGAAGTTCTGTGCCTTGTCCTGGTAGTGGTCCACAACGGGTGGCAGGAATACTTTGGTTCCGTCGGTTGAGGCAGTATCCTCATCGACCCATCCAATGTTCCTTCGTACCAGTTCCTGGGTATTCAACACTTCTATAGGAGTACCCGACAACGCGCGGCAATAGAGCCGAACAATCCCTTTAACCCGTTCCAGTTCCAGGCTGGAAGAGAGGGTCTCCAACAGCGACTCAGAGGTGTTGGACTCAACCTTGAAGAAGGCGATGCCGCTCTCCGGATTATCCTTCAGCAGTTGCACCCCGTGGTGGAACCAGGTATCCAGCTGATTGATGGTAACCCGATGCATTACTCCGTCGAGGCTCTTAAGAAAACAGGGTACTGCTTCGGGGGTAACGGCCAGCAAACCCTCGCAAAGGTCGAGTATATGGGCCTGGGAACTTTGCGGTATTTGACCAAGGGCCAGGCTTCCATCGGTCAGGAAGCGCGCCGTATCCCTGATACCGACCTTAGTCAGGCGCTCACCCAGCTTCAGGAATCGACTGGTCTGGCCTTCGTCTATCTGCTGCAGAGCCTTTGGAGCGACCTCGAAACAGCTCTTGACTTCCCGCCAGTTCCCATCAGAAAGGGCGCGGCACATGGCCAGGAAGGCTTCGCGCTCCCGGCCCATAGCTGGCAACACATCCTTGCCCAAGGTAAGGCACTCAACTGCCACGTCGTATGACTTGTAGGAGAGAGCCTCAACCAGGGAAGCAAAAACTTCCACGTCCCAGAAGGGAAGGTTGCGAATCAGGTCTGGGCTGACCTCAAAGAAACGCCCAGATAGAGTGCTGGACTTCCAGGTGCCCTTGTAAAGACTGCGACCCAAGCCTGCCCATCGAGGGATGTACTGGGGGCGCAGGTTGGAAACTATAGATGGACTGGCCTTGAAGAAGGATACGGCCAGAGCCGGAGAATCCTGGGACAGGTAGGTGCCACAGCGGGCCCACTGCATGAATGATGGGAATGCAAGAGATCGGGCTACCAGCGGGCAAACGCGATAGTACTCAACTGCTGATTCCCAGGACCGTACCGTTTGGCCGGCTATGGCTGTGCCTTCCTTGGCCCAGAGAAGTAGCTCTTCGGAGGAAAAGGACGTTTCCATTGCCTCCAAAGCTTCGCGGTAGGCATCCAGAACCGCAGGGGGAAATTTGGCTAATTCAGCTTCTAATTCATCAAAGGGAGCGTTGCTCAAGACGTCAGCCCCTCCTTTTTCAAAGGCTCTTCCATGATGTCCAAAAACTGCTGAAGTATCTTGGCAGTTGCTCCAAATACGACGTGCTCGCCGTGGACATAGGAAAATACCGTGGTCAATTCTTCACCCGTCCAACGGGTTTCCCAGCGGATGTTAACCGGGTCATAAAGGCTCAAGAGAGGAACCTCCAGTACCTCGGCAATTTCCAGATCACTGGGCTTAAAGGGGTACGAATGGGGTATTTCTCCAACAAAGACCCTGACACCGAAACCGCTGCGGGTCACTGCATCATCCAATTGCCCCAAGATGGTGACATCCAAGGGATTTATCCCCATTTCCTCTTCGGCCTCGCGGAGGGCAGTTTCCTGGAAGTCGTTATCTTCGGGGTCCCTGGCTCCGCCGGGAAAAGAAATTTCCCCTTTGTGGTGCTCCACAATTTCCGACCGTTTGTTAAGAAGAACGCAGAATTCCCCATTCTTGGGGTAAAGGGTCACCAAAACAGCAGCAGGCATAAGGCTGTCATCGGTCAATATCAATCTGGACCGCTGCGCCAATGCCTGCTTAACCAGGTCTGGGAGAGATGAACCCATCAAAACCTCTATTCGAAGATTGAGGAAACCACCTCTTCCACGCTACGCTGAAGTTCGGGTTCATCGGTTAGAGTCCAGACTATCGCAACCTGGCAGGCCCGACGGGGCGGTATTCCCTCGGTCATGAGCCGACCAGCGTAAATGAGCAGCCTGGTGCTAGCCCCCTCCGCAAGTCCGTGGTCCCGCAAATTGCGAACCTTTTCTCCGAGTTTTGCAAGGGCACTTGCCTGATCGTCGTTGCAACCACTTTCCTTCTTCACGATCTCAGCTTCAATTTCGGCAGGTGGATAGTCAAACTCTACCGAAATGAAGCGCTGCCGTGTGCTGTGCTTCAAGTCCTTCAACGCGCTCTGATAATGAGGGTTGTAGGATATGCAAAGCAGGAACCGATCGTCTGCTTCAATAATTTGTCCGGTTTTTTCCACCGGCAAAATCCTGCGATGGTCGGTAAGGGGGTGAATCAGCACGGTGGTGTCTTTGCGGGCTTCCACAACTTCATCCAGGTAAAGGATAGCGCCGGCCTTCACGGCCCTGGTCATGGGACCGTCAATCCACCGGGTGCCGTCGGAGTCGAGCAGGTAGCGTCCGACCAGGTCGCTGGCGGTCAAATCTTCGTGGCAGGCGATAGTCACCAGAGGCACCCGCACTTCGCCTTCATTTAACTCCTGTGCAGGTCGTCCGCCATCCATTGGACGGACCACCGTCATAGGCCTGCCCAGCTTCCAGGCCATGTATTCCACGAAACGGGTCTTTCCGCAGCCCGTGGGGCCCTTAAGCAACACCGGTATGTGCTGGTTGTAGGCCGCAGTAAACAGTTCAGTTTCATCGCCTACGGGGCGGTAATAGGGTTCACTGCGAACCAGGAATTCTTCAATCGCATATTCCTTGAATTGGGGTTCGTTCTGTTCGGACTCTACCGCTTCAACCATTATTATTGCTCAATCCTTCCTTCGACTCGGCGTTTCCAAATTGCCCTGACCGTGCGTTCCAGGTCGGCAAGCTCGCCGGAATTGTTCACTACTTCAGTGGCCCGATTCGATCTCTCCGAGGATGACATCTGGGAAGCTATTCGTTTCCGAATTTCCTCTGGAGCGAAGCCGTTGCGTTCCTGCAGTCTGGATACAACAAAGTCCTCGGGACTCTCGGTAGTCCAGACTTCATCAACCAGGGAATCCCAGCCCGCCTCAAAGAGAACAGCCGCTTCTACAACGGCCACTATAACTCCACCTTCATCAAGAGACTGGAGCTTCTCTAGGACAATCGCCGCCATTCTGGGGTGCATTATGCCGTTAAGAACCGCCAACCGCTCGGGGTCAGCAAATACGATTCCACCCAGCTTTCTACGGTCTATTTCCCCGCTTTCCTGGACAATGCCCTTTCCGAAAGCCTTGACGACTGCTTCCCATGCTTCGGAATGGGGAGTGTACGCCTCGTGACCTACCTGGTCAGCATTTATGACCGTGGCTCCCATAGCCTGAAGTATCCTGGAAACCTCGGTTTTGCCGGTTCCAATGCCACCGGTCAGGCCAATAACCAACATTCGGGCCCCAATTTAGAAAACACTCCGGCAATTCTAACAAGGGGGTTACTACGGGTCAACCTTAGGGGCCCAGGGACAAATAGCCCTCCGGCCCCCTGAGTGGACCCTCTTAAGTTGTGCTTTAAATCTCGATATTGATTTCACCCCAGCGGTTCAGAAATGCTTCCTGCAACGAGTTGAACCTTTCCTGGTAACCAGGTGTGTGGATTGGACTGGTCGTCATGATGACTGCGTCTTCTCGATTGTCCGAATAATAGTTTTTGCGAATGCCTGCTTCCTGAAACCCATATTTCTCGTAAAGCCGCTGGGCAATAAAATTGGATACTCGCGCTTCAAGCGTCAGCACCGTGGACCCCTGTTCAATAGCGACTCTGACAGACCCTATCAGCAACAACTCTCCGATGCCATTGCCCCGAAGTTTTTCCCTGACTGCAATCTCCGTTATGTGAGCTTCGTTTCCCTGGAACCACAATCCCACGTAGCCGGCTATGTTTTCGGGGCCTGTATCAACCTCGGGTTCTCGGGCAAAAATGCCCTTGACGCCGCCAACCATACGTCCCCAAAGCGATGCATCGGAAGGTGCGCCAACTTCCTCTTGTAGCGCTTCGGCAGAAGATGCGAATGATTCGCTATTCTCGATTTCTGGCTGGCAGGCGACCAGATAGCGGGCGTAACGGTTGTTCAGGTCACGCTTAAGGGAGTTGCCCATAAACAAGGGGGCAAACGCCTCGCGCTCAATTTCCTTAACCTGCTCAATATCTTCGGCTCTCAGCCGGCGGATCGAAACTTCCACGATGTATAACTATCCAGATAGCTTTTTGCGGACTCTGGGACCCATTGCAGATTGCTAGATTCTAACATAGCTCTGGTGGCCCCCTGGCTTTGAATATCCCTTATGCGCCTTTCAAAGGAAAAAGAAATGAAAGTGAAAGGGAGGCCGGGACACGGATCCAGCTTGCTCACCAGGTTTATAGAGATACTTTGCCATAGACGCCGTCGTAGCCTGGTTCGACGTGAATATCGCCTAGTCGAGCCCGCAGGATAGCGTCTGCCAGAATTTCGTCGCAGGTTTCAGTCAACTCGATTTGAGGTGCCCACAACAAAGTTCGGTATTCGGAACCCATAGCGGATACCAGATGATGATATTCCGCCATTACGCCTTTGGTAGTTGGACCTCGATTTCTGGCTGCCGCAATAATGTCTAACAACGGTACCATTCTGACGAATGGGGCCCTTCCATCCGGTGAGGGAACACTATGTGGCGGCAACAATTCGGATTCCAAAGGTGGGGGAGAGACTTGCGGAGTTGAACTAGGCCCGCCCAGATCCATAACCCGATGCAGCACTCCAAGGGTCATTGCCCGCCCGCAAACGGGGCAGTCGCCACCTTCAATCAGGGTCCGGGAAGGATGCCAGGACACGCCGCACTTGCGATGGCCGTCGAAGTGGTATTTCCCCTCCTCCGGGTACATTTCGACCGTGAATTCCACAGCGTTGTCTTGTAAGCCCTTTCTTAGCCCCTCGTATCCAGGGTTACCCCCGAACACGGTCAGTTCCCTACCCAAATTCGGGAGGGAGTGGGCATCCGAAAAAGAGACGACTGCCTTGTTGGCCAGTCCGGGTACTGACCAGTTCATCTCTGGATCGCTGGAGAGTCCCGTTTCAATTGCAGGGACATGGTCCAGCATATCGCCAAACGCTTTAGAGAGGCTGCCGAATCCGGATTTGGACCCGAAGACGCCGTACCAGGGTGTCCAGGCGTGGGCGGGAATAACCAGGCAATCCGGGTCAGTCTCCAGGCACAAAGCAGTTGCTTCCCTGGCGGAAAGGCCCAGCGTAGGTCTTCCGTCCGACTGAAGGTTGCCATACCTGGCAAACCCGGACGTGAGCTTTTCCGCGACTTCAATGGTGGGTGCGAATACCAACAGGTGGATGCGACGGCCTCGCCCTCCCTGCCTGAAGACGCAGCTAATCTCGGTTCCCATTACAAACGCCACATTCTTGTACCGGTAGGCTCCATCCGGAGACTCCACCAGCTTGTTCTTCAGTTCCTGCATCCACTTGGGATGAGTGAAGTCAGCGGTAGAAAGCAGGTCAATACCCTTATAGCCGGCCCACGTTGCAAGGTTTTCCAGTGTCAGAGCGGGACTGGTGGCGTAAGCGTAGGGAGAGTGCAAGTGAAGGTCGGCGACAAAGGACATGGGGCGAAGTCTAGCACAAGCAGGATTGAGGGGGGACAGCCGGGCGCTTGAAGAGGGTTATCCCCTCTTTACCGAGGCAAAGCCAGGATTAGCTGCCCCAATTCTGCCGGCAGGTGCAAGGAAGCCTGGTGACAGGAATCCAGGTGAAGGAGTTCGACATCCGGCACCAGTCGTGCCATGGCAATCTGAATACTTGGGTTGAGAAGGCGATCCCGGTCGAGTACCACGTAGCTTACGGGGCAGGGAATTTCACTGAGGGACAGGCTTACGCCGGTCTCCATTAGCCGAGTGGGAAGGGGCCCAAAATAGCCCAGGGCGCGAGTGACATCGCTGGGATCCATCCCGTTGCAAAGATATTTTGCCACGGCTGATCGGGGCAGCCTGGTATCCTTTCCCACAAGCTTGGCCCAGCTCAGGCCCTTGGAGAAGTGCTTACGCACACTGGCAGGAAAACGGGAAATTGGAGCGCGGTCACTTTCGGGGATCACTCCCGCAACGAGTGCAAGCCTCCTGGGAGGACTGGGCAACGCCGTGGCAGCCTGTAGGGCAATCATTCCGCCTACGCCATGACCAACCAGCACCAGGTCGCGCATGTCCCGACGGTCAACGGTTCTGGCTATAGCCTGAACGCATTCATCAAATCGAACGTCTGAGGTGTCGCCCTCCTCGTCGCTGCCGTGGCCGGGAAGGTTGAGCAGATGGAACTGGCTGGCATATCGGGGCGTGTGTAATTGGGGCGGATGTTCTGTTGGGGCTGTTACACTCCCCCAAACCTGGTTCCAGAACCAGGCGCCCTGGCCTACATCGTGGACAATCAGGTAGTCGGTCATGCCGGGTCGCAATAGCTCCGTTTAGTGGATTCAGTCAAACCTGGAGTTTGCAAGAAGAGTATCTGATGCAGGCACTGGTTGCGTCGTCACGGTGAACTGATCGCTCCTTGCAAGGACTTAAGGAACGGACCCTCTTGCTCTGGCAATACGGTCCGAGGATCCAGCAAAACCTGGTTGTCTTCGATACGGGCAATTACCGGAGGATTGGAGCGTCTAAGCCTCTGCATGACTCCTTCCGCTCCCCGGCCAATAGATGAGCAGTCCAGTGACAGTGCTCGGGTTGGCAGGGTTTCTCCCGGCAGGCTTCCACCGCCAATAGCGGAACGGGTCTCTACCACCGCTCCAATGACGCTACTGCCGGAGGTGATCGCCTTCTTCCATGATTCTGCCCGCTCCTCCAAGATCTGCACTGGGGCCGAAATCATGCGCCAAATTGGAACCTCCCTCTCTGCCTCGCCCCGCAAGTAATGCATTAAGGTCGCAATCAGCGAGGCCAGGCTCATCTTGTCTATACGGAAGGCACGGGCCAATGGGTGGCGTTCCAGCATTTCTACGAGTTCCCGAGAGCCCACCACTATTCCCGCTTGCGGCCCGCCGAGCAGCTTGTCCCCGGAAAAGAAAGTCAGGCCCACACCGGAGGCAACACTTTCCTGGGGAGTTGGTTCGTGAGCCAGGCCGTATGCCTCGGTGGCCAGTAACGCCCCGCTGCCTACGTCGTGAAGCACTGGAATACCGCTGTCAGCCCCCAATTGCACCAGTTCTGCAGGCTCAACGGCGGCAGTAAAACCTTCTACCCGGAAATTGCTCGCATGGGCCTTGAGGAAGGCTCCTGTGCGGTCGGTAATGGCGTTCTCATAATCGCGGGCATAGGTTCGGTTGGTGGTGCCCACATCCACCAGAATTGCTCCACTCTGGGACAAGACATCGGGGACACGAAATCCACCGCCAATCTCCACCGCCTCTCCCCTGGAAACCACTACCTCTTTGCCCGCAGCCAGGGCGGAAAGACCAAGGAGCACCGCGGAGGCGTTGTTGTTGACCACCAGCCCTGCTTCGGCTCCAGTAAGTTGTTGGAGAAGGTCCTGTAGGTGGGCCTGTCTGGACCCACGCCGACCGTTGCTCAGGTCAAACTCAAGGTTTGAATAACCCTGAGCGGCCAGTATGGCTGCCTCTGAAGCAGACCTGCTGAGAGGGGCACGTCCCAGATTAGTGTGAATGACCACCCCGGTGGCGTTAATCACGGGAACGGGAGCTGGGCGATTCATGCTTTCAAGGAGTTGGCGGATGGCCTCGGCCACTTCGTCCGCGCTGGGGGCCTCAGCGCCCTCCCTGACGATTTCCCTGGCCTTGTCCAGTTGTAACCGAACCAGGGAGACAATCCAATCCCGGCTGTAAGCCCTAACTTCCCTGGCCAGCAAATCCGACGACACTACGCGTTCTACACTGGGGATATTGCGAAGCTGAGTCAACTCGGAACTCCTAAACTCTGTCCCCTAATCTACTGAGACAATCGGGCTGATGGATATACAAACAAAGAAAGTAAGAATCGCGCTGCGGACAGCTAATGATTCTAGCACGATCTTGCAAACTGATTCCGAAGTGAATGCTTATCGATGAGGGCAGTCACATTTTAACTTGACTGTAAATTGCGTAAGACTCCAAAGCAAGAATGTATGTCACCCTGAGCGAAACCGAAAGATTTGGAATTCTTCCCCCAAGTTCGTGGTGCTGTCCGAAATTCGGCCTGCGGGACGGAGTTCAGCTTCTTCAACCCCGTCCAAGATTACACTGAACCGGGACGCGATTGCCCCGGATCGGGAATGCCTGGCGACGGCACATGCAAGCTTCCCCGGGGCGCCCCCCCAGGAAAAATTAAAATTCCTCGACATTTGTACGCATTTGTGCCCATTTTGTATCTGAGCAAGTGCTCATACCGGTTAGCAGTGGAGCCGGTTTGACACTTTTGTACGCCTCCAATTCAAAGCTATGAGTGGAGATGCCGAGCCAAAATGGATAATTCTGGCGGGACCGGCAAGGCATCGTTTGTTCACTCCTGTAACTGCCTGCACAACTGGAACGGACCACTCTCCTTTAACTGTGCACTCTCATAGTAGGCGAGGGTTGCGCAGTCGGGACTGGGGCGAGTGTCAGTAATTGCGAAGGCAAGAAGGGGGTATGCAAACGGAAAGGGCCGGTATGCATGGCAAAGGCACTTTACCGAATACGGGATAAGGAGCATTAAATTACAAATGACTCGATGACGGAGGCCCACGGTGGCGTAGTTTGCCTCAGATGGAGCGTCCTCGTCTTTAAGTTTGGAATCAACCGTGGCGCGCAGCGCACCCTCAATGGTGATTCGAGGGTCATAAATCAAGAGATGGGGGAACGTTTGCCGTCCCGAATTGAAAAGGTGACAAAAAGATTCAAGGGCCAAGGTGAGATCGTCCCGTCCGGAATCTTTGGCAGATTGGCATTTCCCGGGGAAAGTATTAAAATATGAGGGTATCCCTTAGAGCCGAGCCAGCTTGGCATCCGGTTCCCCGATTCGGGATTCTCCAGCAGGTGGTTATGAAAGGGACAATTATAGGCGTATCGATTTTCCTTGTCCTGGCAGTCTCGGTTAGTTTCGCAGCAGTGGGCGCCGTGACCCAGGTTTCTTCTGACTCAGTTTCGCCGGGAGTTGGGGCCTTGGCCGTGGCAGAATACGGGAATTTCCCTGGGAAAGCTGAGCAGGAAAAACAACCTGGTGTTTACCAGGCCTTCACATACGTTTGTCCCTTCCACTAGGCACTTTGCCCCAAATTGCATCACTTCATTGCACCTCGCTCGACTTTCATGTCCGCAGTAGAGGCTGTGCCGATTTAATTCCCTTCTTGAAACGGAGCTGACCCATGCAGGCAGGACTTCCCCCGGAACTCGACGGCCTCAAGAACATGGTCCGTCAGATAGTTAGAGACGAATGCGTTCCGCTTGAAACCGAATACCTCGCCAATCCACCTCAAGAAGGCGTGGACGATGGCGGGCCCAAGGGCATTGCCGAAACCGTCATGGGAATAGTTGGTTCGCTCTCCCCGGAAAAGTGGGGGAGGCTAAACCAGGTATCCAAGGATACAGGTATCTTTACGTCCTTCGTGCCGGAAGAATATGGGGGCGGTGGCATGGGCGCCTTAGGGCACGTAGTGATGGACGAAGAGATACACAAGAGCGTTGTCCAGCTACCTACTTCCCCGGTGCCGATGATGATGATTGGTTCCTGCACACCTGAGCAGGAACAAAAGTATCTCTACCCTGCTATCCAGGGAGACCTCAATTACGCCTTCGGACAAACGGAGCCACAGGCCGGTTCCGACCCAGGCGGAATGATGCAGACGCGAGCGGTTCGGGATGGCGACGACTGGGTTATTTCCGGCCAGAAGATGTTCATCTCCGGTGCGGCATCCGCCGATTTTCTCTTGGTGCAGGCTGTGACGGATCCGGAAAAGAGGCAGCGCGGCGGCATCACGATGTTCATTGTTGACAATCCGACCGCTGGCCTCAGTTTCGACCCCATACGGGTCTGGATCGTTCCGACCCGTGCCCAGCAATTTATGGTCAACCTGGACGAGGTTCGGGTTCCCCAGACGCAGATACTGGGCGAAGTGGGATTGGGATTCAGCCTGGGGCAAAAATGGCTGGTCCATCATGACCGGCTGTTGCGTGGGTCTATGGCTCTGGGAATTCTAACCCGCGCCCTGGAAATGGCCATCGACTGGTCGAAGCAGAGGATTACTTATGGCCGTCCTATCAGCGAACGTCAGGCCATTCAATGGATGTTGACCGACGTTTACATCGACATCATGAACCTGAGGGCCGTCACAAGGGAAACGGCCGCGAGGGCTGACCAGGGTGAAGACGTTCGCGTTGAAGCTTCCATGATCAAGTATTGCGCCGGTGAATGGGGTTGCCGAAGCATTGACAAGATCATGCAGGTGTTCGGTGGGCTTGGGGAGACCCTGGACATGCCAATTCCTCACTGGTATCACCTTTTGCGCCACGCTCGAATCGGCGGTGGTACATCCGAAATTCATAAGTTCGTTATGGCCCGTGGGTTACTGGATGGAAGGGTATCCTTCCAAGGCTAGTCTGCAGTGAGCATGTTGTTGGGATGGGAGTGGTTGGTCAAGTCAAGCTGGTTGGTGCGACAAGGCCAAGGGGGGAGTTCACCCCGCGAACGGGTAGATGGCGAACACAGAATTCAGGCTGCGTGACGGCGATCAGGCCTGTCCTGACCATCCGACGCTCCCCCTTGTGGACCGGAAGGGGGAGACTTATTGCTTCAATTGCATCATCGCTGCCTTCCAGACTCAGGCTTATAACATCGCATGCCGAATTCTCAATGACCGGCACATGGCCGAGGATGCGGTGCAGGAGGGACTGACTTCTGCCTACCGGTCCTTCGGACAGTTCCGCGGTGATAACCTTAAGGGCTGGCTGATGCGGATCATCGTCAATGCCTGCCGTGACATGTTGCGCGCCAGCCGGGCCCGACCTTCGGTACCTCTGGACCCGACTCCATCCGATCCGGATGCCGAAGACAGAGTTCTGTCAGCAGGTGACATCCCCTCCAGCGAAGAATCACCGGAAGATTATGCCGTAAGGAGGGCCCTGCGGAGCGTCATCGAGCAAGCCCTTTCGGCCCTTTCCCCGGAAAGAAGGGAGGCTATCGTCCTCGTAGATGTGGAGGGATTCAGCTACGAGGAAGCGGCCGGGGCACTTGACTGTTCGATCGGCACAATAAAGTCTCGCATCAGTCGTGGCAGGCGTGAATTGCGAGACATCCTGAGGGAGGCTGGGGAACTTCTGCCTTCCGGTTTTCGTCGGGAATAATAAGGATATGTGGATATTTGGCGGGCATAGGCACCTGGCAGAGGAAAAGCTCTCCGATTACGTGAGCGGACGGTTGTCGCCGTATCAGAAGGGGCGACTGGAGCGCTCGCTGGACGAGTGTGTTACGTGCCGGCAGGAATTGGAGTCACTGCAAATCACCCGGTCCCTGCTTCGGGAGTTGCCTGCTCACGACGTTCCCCGCGATTTCGTTTTTGCGACTGCACCTGCTGGCGTTACTTCCGTCCCAGCCTTGAACGTCAATCATCCTCGAGGCTGGACGTTCAGGCCCCCGGGTTGGGCGTATGCGGGAGCCGCTTCAGTAGTTGGGCTGGCGGTGGCAGTCTTTGTCCTAAGCAGCGACGTTAGCCTATGGTTGCCCGGGGATTCGCAAAAAATTTCTCAGCCGGAGGTTGCAGAAGAGGTTTCTGAAAGAGAGGCTTCCCTACCGGAGCAGGTAGCTTCCATGCCAGAAAGCCTGGCCTCCATGCCCCCCTTGCCAGTGCCGGCCCCTGCAGCGCCAGCTGCGGCAGAGTCGGAGGTCGAGAGTGATGTTCCTTTTCCGCAGGCGGCTGCAGAAGAGTCCCTTGCAACTGGGGCCCAGCCGGAATTGAGGGATATAGAACCTACTCCTGCTCCTGTAGCGGCTTTCCTCGCACCGGAGGCTTACGAGGAGCCTCTCCAGGATGTTGGCGCTTCCCCCGGACTAATTCAAGCAGAAAGTGAACCCGCTCCTACGTCGGTTCCCGCCGCTGCGTCTATGGCCAAAGAGTCATTGACGGTACCACCGTCGGCAGCAATCGAAGATTCCGAACAAGATGCAACAATTGAGGCGCCACCACCTGCACCTGTCCAACCCATGCTGGCAATGGCGGCAGCGCCTTCACAGGAAAAAGCCGTCCCCACTGCACCTCCATCAATCGAAGTCCAGCTAGGTGACGCTGCCGCAGGCCAGGAATCTCCTGCTGTCTCCCCGGTAGCCACTTCGGTACCTGACTATCTGGAATCTCCACAATCGGAGGCGAGTGCTGAGGTTTCTGCCAGCGACCAGCCCGCCGTTGCAGCCCGGTCAAACAGCGATATGGTGGAGGCGCAGCAAACTGCAGAGTCTCCGAAGCCCGAATCAAGCGAAGTAAATCCGGCTGTGACGGAATCTGCTCGAGGGGACCCTGCGTTGCAGGCAACATTGGCGCCGGCGCCGCAGGCTGTTGCCAGCGCGTCTCCTGAGATTGAAACAGTGGATCCGAAAACTGCATTTGGCGTGGCACCAGACCCGCCTGCCTCTGTTCCTGACCAGGAGATGCTCCAAACGGCGCCCGCAATATTGGACCCACCGGAACCCGTTGCCACCGCCAAAGGTGAGGGATCTCCTGCCCCTGCTGGGTTGGAGGGCCATTCGCAGGATCGGGGAGCGGCTGGACCCAGTGGCGTCGACGACGGGGAACCCGTCCGGTCCCGAGGTGGCCCCGAAATCGGGTTAGAGGAAGGAAGGATAACGGGCGCGACTGAACCGCAGGGTAGTCAGGGCATGGACCACCCTCAAGCCCTGCAACCTTCAGCAAGTAAAGGAGATTCTGCCATACCTGGATTCGGAATAAGGTCTGAAATTTTGCTGGCCATCGCAGGAACAGCAGCAGCACTCGTAGTGCTTCTAGCTTTATTTGGGTTATATCGACTTTGGGTGGGAAGACAAGGGGGCGGTAAGTCGGGAACTAATGGCGCAATAGATCCGTCATTAATGGTGAACCGCCCAAAATTGGGCAACGGAGGAGGATGAACCGGGATGAACCAGGATGCACCAAAGAAGCTCTTTGTCTTGACTATTCTTGGAACCCTGAGTCTGTTTTTGCTGGCTTGCTCGTCGCAGGTTCCGGTGAGCACGACGGTGGGAGGCGCCCAGGTAACCGATGAGAGGACCGAGGTGGATAAGGAGATTCCTATTGAAAACACTCAAATCGAGGTCGTAAGCGAAGCGCCTGCCGTTAACGAATCGCAGGGGAACGCTCAGGCAGAAGTGGTTGCGACTCCGCAGGAGCAGGAAGTCGTTGAGAAGAGCGCAGGAACAGAAGTGACCGAGAACGTTATTGCTGAACCAGCGTCGGACCTGGACCAGAAGAGAACCGCTGCTGCCCAGAGTGGGATGGAAGCCACCGGGATTGTGGTTTCGGGTACGGGGCAGGCCAGTTCGGCCCCTGACCTGGCTACCTTGAGGCTGGGAGTGCAGGCCATCGAGTTGACCGTCGGCGACGCCCGGGATACGGCCGCCACTGCCATGACGGCCATAATCGATTCTGTGACTGAGGCAGGAGTTGAAGAGAAGGACGTCCAGACCGGATATTTCAGCATTCAACCGCGATACACCGGAAGAGAAATAACTCGTTGCATTGATGCGGAAGGCAAAGAGACCAAGCCAGATGAAGCAATGGTAGAAATCGGCGGTCCGACGGAGCCGGCTGTCTCCGTCATGGCCGAAGCCAAGGAGTGCTTCCAGGAATACCGTTCGGTTATAACTGGGTATGAAGTCAGCAACAATCTTACAGTACTGGTAAGAGACCTGGAGTCTGTGGACGATGTTATTGACGAGGCTGTGGACGCCGGTGGAGACAACATCAGGTTTAACGGATTGAACTTCTCCCTTGAAGACACTTCCGTTCTGCAGTCTGAGGCACGAGCCGACGCTGTCGCCAACCTGGAGGAAAAAGCCGCGGAGCTGGCGGGGCTGGCAGGCGTACAGCTGGGTGAGCTCACTTATTTGATTGAATCTGGTGGGGCCCCGCCCCCTGTGTTCAAGGCAGACTTCGCCATGGCCCCAGCGGCCTTTGCGTCCGAAAGAGGCATTTCCACGCCCATTTCCCCCGGGGAGGTGTCCATCTCAGTGAGCGTGTTTGGGCAGTACCAAATCTCGACCGGGGAATAGGCGTCGCTCTCATAACGGGGGTAGATTCTCCCAAGCAATGAAACCCTGAAACATTCGTGGCCCCGGTATTTTCCGGGGCCACGGTGCTATTATAATGTGGTATTTTCTGCCTCTAACTAGCACTGACACGATGTCGGAGGAACCGCAACAGGTGGGCATCTGGACCGGTACGAGACGGCAAAGCATACGAGGGTTTGGGAATTCATGGTTTTAAGTGACCGATCGATCAAACAGGCTTTGGCTGAAGGCAAGATTGTAATTGATCCCATCGACACCGAGGATATTCAGCCGGCCAGTGTTGACTTGCACCTGGACAGACAAATATTGGTCTTTGGCAATCACCAGCAGCCCTACATAGATGTCAAGGAAAGCCTGGAAGACCTTAGCCAGTTGGTCCGAATAGAAGAGGACAAACCCTTCATCCTGCATCCTGGAGATTTCGTACTGGGCAGTACCATGGAAAACATTGAGCTTCCTGAAGATTTGGTGGCCCGCCTGGAAGGAAAGAGCTCATTGGGGCGGATCGGACTGGTGATCCATTCCACTGCAGGTTTTGTGGACCCTGGCTGGAAGGGGAATCTGACCCTTGAACTCAGCAACCTGGCACGCCTGCCCATTACCCTCTACTACGGAATGAAGATAGGGCAGATATCTTTTCTGACCCTCACTACCCCAGCCGAGCGTCTGTACGGTTCTGAAGCTCTCGGGAGCAAATACCAGGGGCAAACCAGACCCACTGCCAGTCGCTTTCACCGTGACTTCAAGAATCCACGCTAATGGACCATCGAGGCCAGTTTTCCTGGAGGAATTCTCAACAACCGTGCGAAGAATTTCCTGGTTATAGATGAGTAATACCTCTCCCATGCAGCGGGCCATCTGGCTGGCGCGGCAAGCGCTGGGCAATACCAGCCCCAACCCTGCCGTAGGCGCGGTAATCGTGCGGGACGAGGCCATAGTTGGGGAGGGCTTCACATTACCCCCGGGACAACGCCACGCGGAGATTGGCGCCCTCGAGCAGGCCGGAACTCATGCCAGAGGGGCGACCCTCTTTACCACGCTGGAACCTTGCTGTCACCACGGCAGGACTCCTCCCTGTACGGAGGCTGTCATCGCGGCCGGAATTAAGGAAGTGGTCGCCGCCGCTGTGGACCCAAATCCGCTGGTAGCAGGTCGAGGCATGGACCAGCTCAGGGAAGCGGGAATTGCAGCCCGCATTGAATCTTCCGAAGGGGTTACTGAGCTTTACGAGGCTTTTTCCAAGCACATTAATACCGGCCTGCCTTTTGTTACTGCTAAATTCGCGATGAGTCTCGACGGGAAGATTGCGACCTACACTGGCGATTCCAAGTGGGTGACCGGGCCTTTAGCAAGGCAGGAAGTCCAGTTAATACGCCGGGAATGCGATGCGGTAATGGTAGGTATCAACACGGTTTTGGCGGATGACCCCCAGTTGACAGTTCGAGACGAAGACGGCAAGCCCGAGGATCGTCAGCCATTGCGGGTAGTGCTCGACAGCCACTGCCGCACCCCGTCTTCAGCGAGGATGCTAAGAGAACCTGGAGAGACGCTGGTAGTAACCTCAGGAGATGCCTCTGGAGCCGAAATTGAACGGCTTCGACAGGCGGGAGCGGAAATCTGGCTGGGCCCGCTGCATTCGCCCGGCATGGTGGAGATGTCGGAAGTCCTGGTTGAATTGGGCCAACGGGGAGTGGTAAACCTTCTGGTGGAAGGCGGAGGAATTACCCTGGGTACCCTGTTTGACGGCGGCTTGGTGGACAAGGTGAAAGTATTTATTGCACCAACGATAATCGGCGGCAGCATGGCGGCGTCGCCAATTGAAGGCCACGGGCCCGAGTTCATTTCCCAGGCATGGCATGTGGAGGAAACCGCGATTCGTCAAATTGGCCCGGACTGGCTTATCACTGGGTATCCGACCAGGAGCGTGTAGGCGGCAGGAGTTTATGTTTACTGGAATTGTCGAAGAAGTAGGAACTGTTACAGTTTGCGAAGACTTTGGGTTGACCGTGGCGGCAAAGCAAGTGCTGGAAGACGTCAAACTCGGCGACAGTATTTCCGTTAACGGTACATGTCTGACTGTGGTTCAGTTTGGAGAAGGACAGTTCCGGGTTGACCTGGCCCCCGAGACTTTGCGACGCACTTCCCTGGGTGAATTGTCCGAAAGCAGCAGGACAAACCTGGAGAGGCCCCTGGCCGTCAATGACCGGTTGGGCGGGCATATCGTCCAGGGTCACGTGGACGCTGCTGGGAGGATAATGTCCATTCGTCCCGAAGGGGATTGCTTCATCTTTCGAATCCGTGCGCCCAAGAAGTTGATGCCATATATCGTTGAGAAGGGATTTATCGCGGTCGAAGGAATCAGCCTTACGGTGGTGAATCGCGGGGCTGCATCCTTTACGGTTTCTGTGATACCATACACGCTTTCCAATACCAATCTGCAAGACAAGGTTGCAGGCAACAGGGTCAACCTGGAAGTGGATATACTGGCCAAGTATGTGGAGAGCTTGATGGCCAGATAGGTTGTCAATATCCGAACAAGGCGGCGTGGCTGGGGGGCAGAGGGGATCCCATCAAAGAGGAGACTGACAGATATTATGCCTCTATCTAGCATGGAAGAGGCCCTGGAAGACCTCAAAGCCGGCAAGATACTGATAGTCGTTGACGACGAGAAGCGGGAGAACGAAGGCGACCTGGTGATAGCCGCCGAGATGGTTACCCCCGACGCGGTGAACTTCCTCGTTACGCACGGTCGCGGGCTGCTTTGCATGCCCATGAAAGAAGATCGGCTTAGTGAACTGGGGATAAAGCTGATTGACAGCGAGAATGCCCCGCACGAAATGCCGACCGCTTTTACTATGTCTGTGGACTACAAGGTGGGAACTACCACGGGCATTTCGGCCGGTGACCGCGCCGCCACTATTCAGGCATTGATTGATCCCGAAGCACGGCCCGATGAGTTTTCCCGTCCTGGCCATTTGTTCCCCTTGCAGTACCAGCCCGGCGGAGTCATGGTTCGCGCCGGTCACACAGAGGCCATTGTGGATCTGTGCGACATAGCGGGCATGTATCCGGCGGGGGTGGTGTGCGAGATCATGAACGACGACGGGTCCATGTCTCGTTTGCCCGATCTGGAGACATTCGCCGAGGAGCACGACCTCAAGATTGTAAGCATCGCGCAGATCATTGCTCACCGGAGGCGCTTTGAGCCCCAGGTGAGAAGGATAGCCGAGGCTCGCATGCCTACCAAGTACGGCGTGTTCAAGGTGGTGGCCTACGAGAGCACCTTTGAACCGGGCGAACACATCGCCTTGACTATTGGCGAGTGGACTGAAGATCAGCCGGTGCTGACCCGCATTCACAGCGAGTGCCTTACGGGAGATGTTTTCGGGAGCATGCGCTGCGATTGCGGCGAACAGTTGGAACTGGCCTTGAAGAAGCTGGGAGAAGAAGGCACGGGCGCCTTCCTGTACATGCGGCAAGAAGGCAGGGGCATTGGGCTTCATAACAAGATCAGGGCCTACTCGCTGCAGGATAGCGGGGCGGATACCATCGAGGCCAACCGGATGCTGGGTTTCGACCCGGACATGCGGCATTATGGCGTCGGGGCCCAGATACTATCCGACCTGGGCATCAAACGGGTCAAGTTGCTGACCAACAACCCCAAGAAGCTTGTGGGTCTCGCCGGTTCCGAGGTTGAGGTGGTGGAGCGGGTGCAAGTAGAAGTGCCGCCCAACGACGAAAACCGGGAGTACCTGGAGACCAAGCGGCTAAGGATGGGCCATATTCTGGGGTCCTGTTCCTGATTGCCATACTCCATTAGTTGCGACGGGGGCAGACCGATGCGGGTCTGCCCCTTCTTCTTTGTTGCCGGGTCTGTGTGTCTGGGAGGGCTCGTGCCCTTCCTGACCTTCTCCAATGACGGGGAAGAGTTTTGGATGTGGCTGTTAGCCTACCTGGGATATGAGGTAGGCTTCAATAAAGTCGTCAAGGCCGCCTTCGAGGACGGCATCGGGGTTGGTGCTCTGGAAGTTGGTGCGGTGGTCTTTTACTGACTTGTAGGGATGGAGTACGTAGCTGCGGATCTGGTTGCCCCACTCGGCGGCCACCCGATCTCCGCGGAGCTGCGCAAGTTCCTGGGCTCGCTGCTCGTTCTGCCGGGCCAGCAGCCTGGCCGTAAGGATGCGCATGGCGTACTCGCGGTTCTGGTGCTGGGAACGTTCCGTCTGGCATGAGACGACAATGTTGGTGGGAAGGTGGGTCAATCTGACAGCCGAAGCCACCTTCTGGACGTTCTGGCCACCGGGTCCGCTGGAGCGAAAGGTGTCCATCTTAATGTCTTCAGGACGGACTGCGAGGTCCTCCTCTTCCCCGGCTACGGGAAGGACTTCAACCTGGGCGAAGGAAGTATGGCGCAGGTTGTTTGGGTCGAAGGGTGAGAGCCGTACCAGCCGGTGAACTCCCCGTTCCGCGCTGAGGTAGCCGTAGGCAAAGGGGCCGCCGATCTCCAGGGTGGCGCTGCGCAGACCGGCCTCGTCGCCGTAGGCCATGTCCATAATCTGAACGGGGCGGCGCTGGGTTTCGCCCCATCCGGCATACATTTTGAGGAGCATCTCGGCCCAATCCTGGGAGTCGGTGCCGCCGGCCCCGGAATAGACGGAAACTATGGCGGGACGATCATCGTAGGGTCCCGCGAGGGTTAAGGCAATTTCCTCACGGGAAAGTTGCCGGGAAAGCTGCAGAGCGTCGCCGGTGATCTGGGAAAGCATGGATTCGTCGCCGTCTTCCTCGGCCAGTTCCGTCAGTTCCAGCAGGGTCGCGGCCTGGGACTCCATTTCTCGCCAGAGGCTGACCGTTTCCTTCAGGCGGCCGAGAGTCCGCATGTCGCCCTGGGCGCGGCGGGGATCATCCCAATAGCCGGGCTCGGAAGCCTCACGTTCCATGCGGGTTATGTTCGCTTCTTTTTCAGGGAGGTCAAAGACGCTCCACTACAGAATCGATTTTCTGAACCAAAGCTGTCAGGTCCTGTTTCAAGTCTTCCATCAAGTTTCTCCCGGAATGAGCCCTTTCCAAGAGGACCGGCTCAACCTTTACGAATTCGTTAGCCGCATTATACGTTTATGGGCAGCGGTTTGCCACGTAATCCCAGCTTCCGAAACCCAGTGAATCGATTGCTTCAAATTTCGCTGATTGGTAGAATTTTGACTGGCGGTGATGCAGCAGCTTAGCCAGCGTTTCCACCATACATCCCTTTTTGATTCAGAACAGAGGCGTTCCATTGGAAATACTGGCCATAATCCTCCTGGCTTTTGCAGCGTACCTCATTGGATGCATTTCACCTTCGTATTATCTGACCCGCTACATCAAACACATTGATATCAGGACGGTGGGAAGCAGGAACGCCGGAACCCTGAATACATTCCGGGAACTGGGGCCGTGGTGGGCCCTGCCGGTGCTGTTGATCGATGGCGGCAAGGGCGCAATTGCGGTGGCGCTGCCCTCGCTGGTAGGCCTTCCCTGGTGGGTTGTGTATGTTACAGCTTCGTGCGTGATTCTTGGCCACAACTGGCCGGTGCTGCTTAAGTTTCGGGGCGGCAAGGGAGCAGCGTCACTGATCGGCATATGCCTGGCATTTGTGCCACTGGTCGGGATGGTTGCCGCCATTCCCGGAGTTATCACCATTTTCCTGTCCAAGAACGGTATAGCGGGGCTGGTGGCAGGTTTTGCCACGCTGAATATTCTGCTGATGGCGGCCTGGATTTTCGATCTCACCCAACTGGTGCCTGAAGCCAGTTGGCGTCAGCTTTTGCTTTGCCTCCCGCTGACCCTGTTCGTGGGAACCATCTATGGAATATCAATTCGCGGCCAACTGCTGGAGGCAATCCGGCGGAGGAGCGTGAAGGCCGCGTTTTACGGTTCCTGACCTGCTGGCCTCTTTTTCCCTTGATGCCCTCACCCCCGGCCCCTCTCCCATAGGGAGAGGGGTGTGTTTGGGTAGGGGTGTTGCGCTGTTGGCGGCGGCGCCAGGGTCGGGAAGTCTGGTGGGCGTTTTCTTGGCGCGGGGCAGCGGCGGATGCAACAGATGCAAAGGATGCAATGGGCTCGGCTTTTGGGCGGAGGACGCGGTCTATCCAGCGGTCCATCCAGTAGATGAGGTCGCTGACCGTGGAGAGGGGGCGGCGTTCGGCAAAGCCATCATGGTCGTCTTCGGGGTCCGGTGCGGGCAGGGCGTGGCACTTGTCCACCATGCAGGAGATGCGGTCGAGGTCGTGGTTGGCGTAGAGGGAACGGATGATGCCCCAGCAGTCGGGGTTGTCGCCGTTGGTACGGCACCGTTCCAGGTAGGTGTGCAGGTTCATGAAGGTGTGGAAGCGAAAGCCATTGTCGGCGATGAGCCGGATGAAGGGCTGGGTTTCGGGCAGGGGTTGACGGTCTCCGACGGCACGAACCCACCGGAGGGAGAAGTCTTCGGCGATGCGGTGGATGCGGACGATTTGCAGTTCCAGGGCGTATTTGCGTTTCAGGGCGTTTACGCGGGTGCGGATTTGGGACAGGGTGTACATGGTTGGTTTCTCCTTTGAGGGGGCCCTCACCCCCGGTTCCTTTCTCATAGAGTGAGGGGGGATGTTTGCACAAATGCAGGGGTTGACCTGCGGGTGGGCCTTCACCCCCATCCTAACCTTCCCCCGTCGAGGGGGAAGGGATTATTGGAATGGCCTCTGTCTTTCCCCTGTGCCTGGTAGCGGGGGCTGCCCTCACCCCCGGCCCCTCTCCGATAGGGCGAGGGGAGAACTTCGGTTTTGATGTTGGTTGCGGTTGGCTGGGCATGGTATGTGGTATGGATTTTAGTTCCTTCGGCTGCGCTCAGGATGACATGGTTTGGTGGATGACAGGGCTTGCCCTCACCCCAGGCCCAGCACTCATTGGGCGAGGGGGGGTGTTTGGTTATTGTCTTTTGATGGTAGGGGTGGGTTAGCCAGGGTGGGAAGGGGGGTGCTGTCAGTGGGGTGGGAGTTCTTGCATGAAGGGGGATGTCCTTCGACGAGCTCAGGACGAACGGCGGTTGGGTGGAGGGGGCCATCCTTCGACAGGCTCAGGACGAACGGGGGGAGTTGTCCGGGGAAATGCGATTGTCCTGTTCCGTGAATCACGTTATCTTTCTATGATTATGTTGGGTATAATTGGTGGACGCCTTGCGGGGGCCCAAGGAAGGAGCGATGTCGCGGGGCTATGCTCAATACACTACAGGAAGTCTTTATGCTGGACCACGGGACACTCGATCACTCTCATGTTGACGCGGGCGAGGCGCTGCGACACCGGATGCGGCATTCGGCAGCCCACGTGATGGCGGATGCGGTATTGCGAATCTTTCCCGAAGCGAAGATGGGCATTGGGCCGCCCACGCAGGACGGCTTTTACTACGATTTTGATGTCTCCCGTCCGTTCACTCCCGAGGACCTGGAAAGCATTGAAGCGCTGATGCGGCAGACCATTGCGGCCAGCCAGCCCTTCCAGCGGGAGGAAATCAGCCGGGGCGAAGCAGTCAACCTGTTTTCCGACCAGCCCTACAAGCTGGAAATAATTGCGGACTTGCCGGACGAGACCATATTGAGCATCTACTGGCACGGCGAATTTGTGGACCTTTGCCAGGGTCCCCACGTGGACGGCACGGCCGACATACCGGCGGTGAAGCTGCTGAACATCGCAGGGGCTTACTGGCGGGGTGACGAACACCGTCCCATGCTGCAGCGGATATACGGCACGGCCTGGGAAAGCCAGGAGGCGCTGGACGACTATCTGAACAGGCTGGAGGAGGCGGAGCGGCGGGACCACAGAACGCTGGGGCGTCAACTGGGCCTGTATTCGATTCACGAGGAAATAGGGCCGGGACTGATCGTGTGGCACCCCAAGGGCGGGGTGGTACGCAGCCTGGTGGAGGATTACTGGCGGAACATTCACTACCGCCACGATTACAGCATAGTCTATTCGCCGCATATTGGCCGCTCGCAACTGTGGGAGACGAGCGGGCATTTGTCGCATTACCGGGAGAGCATGTACGCGCCGGTGGAAGTGGACGAGCAGGAATATTTCCTGAAGCCGATGAACTGTCCCTTCCACATAATGATTTACCGCTCGTCGCTGCGGAGTTACCGGGAACTGCCATTGCGGATTGCGGAACTGGGAACGGTTTACCGGTACGAGCGCAGCGGGGTGCTGCACGGGCTGATGCGGGTGCGGGGATTCACGCAGGACGACGCGCACATATTCTGCCTTCCGGACCAGGTAGAGGCTGAAGTTGGCGGGGTTCTGGACCTGACCTTTGAGCTGCTGGATGCATTCGGGTTCAAGGACTTTTACATATCGCTGTCCACGAGGCCGGAGAGCTACGCCGGTGAACTGGATATGTGGGAGCACGCCACCGAGTCGCTGAGAAGGGCCCTGGAAGAGCGAAACCTGGCCTATGACATTGACGACGGGGGCGGAGCCTTCTACGGTCCCAAGATTGACATCAAGATCAAGGACGCCCTGGGGAGGGATTGGCAGTGCACGACGGTGCAGTTTGACTTCAACCTGCCGGAACGGTTTGACCTGTCGTTCATGGATGCAGAGGGGGGGCGCAGCCGGCCCTACATGGTGCACCGGGCCATTCTGGGGTCGCTGGAACGGTTCCTGGGAGTGCTGATTGAGCATTACGCTGGCGCTTTCCCGCTGTGGCTGGCGCCGACCCAGGCGGTGGTCATACCAATTGCGGACCGCCACCAGGAATATGCGGAGTCGGTGAAGGCAAAGCTGGAGGCGGATGGTATCCGCTCGGAAGTGGATGGGCGCAGCGAGCGGATGAACCTGAAGATACGCAATGCCCAGATGCAGAAGGTGCCCTACATGCTGGTGGTTGGCGACCGGGAGCAGGAAGACGGCGCGGTAGCCGTGCGCACCCGGGAGGGCGGCAACCTGGGGGCCATGCCGCTGGACGAATTGATGGCCAGGCTGAACGAGGAGTTGCAATAGAATGGCGAACCGCCTGATTAACGAGACCAGTCCCTACCTGCTGCAGCACGCGGAGAATCCGGTGGACTGGTATGCGTGGGGAGAGGAGGCGCTGTCGCGGTCAAGGGACGAAGACAAGCCCATACTGCTGAGCATTGGGTATTCGGCGTGCCACTGGTGCCACGTGATGGAGCGGGAGTCGTTTGAGGACGAAGCCATCGCCAATCTGATGAACGCCAATTTCGTCAACATCAAGGTGGACCGGGAGGAACGTCCTGACCTGGATGCGGTGTACATGGAAGCGGTGCAGATGCTTACCGGCAGCGGCGGGTGGCCGATGACGGTGTTCCTGACGCCGGAGGGGAAGCCCTTTTATGGCGGGACGTACTATCCACCGACAGACCGGATGGGTATGCCGGGGTTTCCCCGGGTATTGCTGGCGGTTACGGAGGCTTACCGTACCAACCGGGAGGAGGTGGAACGGGTAACGGGCCAGTTGACCGAGCAGATGGGGAGGACGGGGCAACTGCCGCAGGGAACAAACCTGCTTTCGGTTGACATTCTGCACGAGGCCTATTCGAAGCTGGCGGCCAACTTTGATTACCAGAATGGGGGCTTTGGGGCGGCGCCCAAGTTTCCGCAGCCGATGACGCCGGAGTTTCTGCTGCGGTACTACCACCATGGCTATAACCAGCGGGCGCTGGACATGGTGGAGATGACGCTGGAAAAGATGGCCTATGGGGGCATGTACGACCAGCTTGGAGGCGGGTTCCACCGCTATTCTACGGATGCTTACTGGCTGGTCCCGCATTTCGAGAAGATGCTGTATGACAATGCCCTGTTGGCCCGACTCTATCTCCACACATTCCAGATTACGGGGAAGCGGCTTTACCGGCGGATTACCGAGGAAATCCTGGACTACGTGGTTCGGGAGATGACTGACCCGCTGGGGGGCTTCTATTCGGCGCAGGACGCCGACAGCGAAGGGGTGGAAGGGAAGTTCTTCGTATGGGCGCCGGATGAAATAACGGCGGCGCTGGGAGAGGAAGACGGCAACCTGCTGGGCGGCTTTTACGGGGTAACCGAAGCGGGCAATTTTGAAGGCTCGAACATTCTGAACATTCACCAGGCGCCGGAGGCATTTGCGCTGGAGCATGGTATTACGGAAGAAGACCTGGAGTCGCTAATTGCGCGGGGCAAGCCAGTGCTTTTGGAGGAACGGGAGAAGCGAATCCATCCATTCCGGGATGACAAGGTGATCGCTTCGTGGAACGGGCTGATGCTACGGGCATTCGCGGAGGCGGGGGCAACCCTTGGCCGGGGAGACTACCTGGCAGCAGCGGCGGCCAACGCGGACTTTATCGATGACGAGATGTACCGGGACGGACGGCTATTGCGTACTTACCGGGAGGGGCAGTCGAGGATTGAGGGGTACCTGGAAGACTATGCCTGCGTGATAGATGGCTTTATTGCGCTTTATGAGGCTACGTTCCAACGGAAGTGGCTGGACCGGGCAGTGGTTCTGGCTGACACGATGATTGAGTTGTTCTGGGACGAGGGAGTCGGCGGGTTTTACGACACGGGCCTGGAACATGAAACGCTGGTTACCAGGCCTCGGGATGTGTTTGATAATGCCCAGCCGTGCGGGGGATCTGTGGCTGCCGAGGTATTGCTGAGGCTGGCCATTATTACGGGGAACGAGGACTATAACCTGAAGGGCTCACAACCGCTGAGGGCCTTGAGCAGGGTAATGTCGCAAGCGCCGGGCGGGGCCGCGTACTGGCTGGGGGTGCTGGATTTCTATATTTCACTGCCCAAGGAGATAGCCATTTTCGGGTCTGGCAACGACGAGGACACGACGGCGCTATTGAACACGGTCTATGGGAGGTTCCTGCCCAACAGGGTACTGGTGGGCGTGGACATGTCAGCGCAGGGCGAGGAGAGCGCCACGTCGTCGGAGGGCATACCGCTGCTGGAGGGCAGGGGACTGGTTGACGGCAAGGCGGCGGCATTTGTTTGCCAGAATTATGTCTGCCAGTTGCCGGTTACCGAGGCCGATGCCCTGGCGGTACAGCTACAAGATTGACCAGAGCAAGCGCAATTCTGGTCACCACCAAATATTCAGTCTACTAATTCAAACCGCACCCGCATAACCGGGCTTCCGAAAGGCTGGTCTCCGGGGACTTTGGCCCATTCAGCTATGCGGTAACCCACTAACCACGCGATTCCGCGCTCGCTGACCAGGAGGGGTACCCGGTCACGCCAGTGCCGGGGTACCTTTGCGTCAATGAAGTAATTGTGTAATCGCTTGGTGTTGGCCATACCGAGTGGCTGAAAACGGTCACCATTAGACCGATTTCGTACCAATAGGCCCGTTCCCACAGATTCTGGGTCGAACCAGGCTGTGAAGGCATCAGGGGGGCGCAAGTCGGGGACGTTTTCGATGGGAAGGGTCTCGATGGTGACGCACCATTGGCCGGCGAAATAAACACCATCGGTCGCCGGCATATTGGAAGGGGAAATTTGATGCTGATCTTCCAACTCGGGGTAGGGACAGTCGAGCTGGAGATTGGCGGTGGAAAGGGTGATGGTGGTGGCGGTGGCGTGGAGTCCAATGCCGCTGGGGAGGGCTAATTCTCCGGTCCGGCTTTCGATGGTAATGAAGTCGGTCATGGCGCGCAGGTGGTTCTCCCGCAGTCGGCGTGGGTCGCCATTCACAGTGACGTAGGCCTGGCGCAAGGCCATCCGCACCAGCGCAGGGTGGAGGGAGGAAAGAAGCTGGCGGCGCAAAACCAGAGTCGCGGATGGTTCGTCCGTTTCGTCTGGAACTTCAAGGGAGAGGACGAGATCCGGCCAGGCACGGTCCAATTCCTGCTGCAGGAAGTCCAGGTCCAGAGAGGCGGTGCCGGCGAGCCTGACGAGGGCTTCCCGTACGCGGGGGTTATAGTCGGCGGCCAGGGCCGGCATCAAGTCCTGTCTCACCCGGTTCCGGGTAAACCTGAAGAGAGAGTTGCCGCTGTCCTGGCGGTAATCACGGTGCAGTTCGAGGCAATATTCGACGGTTTCGCTTTTTGTTACTTCAAGTAATGGCCGGAAGATAAAGGGCGACTCAAGGCCGGCTGGAAAGGGCCAGGGGGCCGTTTCCGTCATTCCCCGGAGGCCGTGGAGGCCGGCGCCCCGCAGGATGTGCAACAGCACCGTTTCCGCCTGGTCGTCGGAGGTATGGCCGACGGCAACGGCGGGCGCGCCAGTTTCCCGGGCGACTGAAGCCAGAAACTGGTAGCGCATTTCCCGCGCGCCCTGCTCGAAGGATGATATGTGGCGTTCGCGCTGGTAGGCGATGGGATCGCGCTTCTCCACGGAAAAGGGAAGGCCCAGTTCACCGGCCAGTTCTCCCACGAATCGGGCGTCTTCGTCGGCTTCGTCGCCTCGGAAATCGTGATTCAGGTGGGCCACGTGGAGTTCGATGCCGCAGGATTCGCGGAGACGATGGAGGCTGTAGAGGAGGGTGGAGGAGTCTGCGCCGCCGGAAACTCCTACCACGAGGGTTTGACCCTGTCCTGTCAGACCGGCCCGTTTGAGGGCTGCGGATACCTTGCTATCGACGTGGGAGACTGCGGCCATGGTTTGCGTTGCTAATCGGGCGCGGCAGCGGATGGCTGCAAGAGGTGACCGGTGGAGTTGTAAGCAAGGAGGCGACGTCCCCGTTCGTCGCTTTCAAAAGTGCAGACGGAACCCAGGGCCAGGCGCAGGCGATGAAAGTTCTCCAGGGGCATTCCGAGCATTTTGCCGCAGATGGCGCGGATGGCAAAGTTGTGGGAGACCAAGGCCAGGTGAGCCTCTTTCGGGTGCTGTTGCTCCAGGTCCAGGATAACCTGCCACGAGCGGTCTTCCAAAATTGCCAGGGACTCGCCACCGGGCATGAGCACCCGTTCAGGATGATTGTTCCAGGTTGAAAAAACCTCGGGCCAGCCCTTACGCATTTCCTCGCCTTCGACACCCTCCAGATCTCCAAGGGCCAGTTCCTTCAGGCCGTCGCGGGTGTGGACGGGCAGGTCGAGGGCGCGGCTCATTTCGGTGGCTACCTGCATGGTACGGGTGAGGGGGCTGGAATAGATGGCGGTGATTCCCCACTCCCGGGAGGCGCGGGCGATGACCCGGGCCTGCTCGAGGCCGGCTTCGTTGAGTTGCGTGTCGTACTGCCCCTGGAACCGGCCCAGCTTATTCCATTCCGTTTCGCCGTGCCGGACCAGGGAGAACTTCACGCCGTTTCCTCTGTCGAAACAACTTCCTGATGCTGGACGAGGACTTCCTCGATGCGTACGCCGCTCATGGAACGGACCGTGACTGTCAGGCTTTCATACTGGACAATTTCTCCCGCTTCCGGGATATAGCCGAGGCGGTCGAGAATGAAACCCGCAACCGTCTGGTAATCACCTTCGGGGAAGTTGAGGTTGAACCTGTCCCTGGCCTGCAGGATCGTGGTGCTGGCATCCAGCCTGTAGGTATTCTCATCCACCTGCGAGTAGCCTTCGTTGGACTCCCCACGCTCCTCATCAACCTGGCCCACAATTACTTCCAGCATCTGCTTCAGGGTTACGAGGCCAGCAATGCCGCCAAATTCGTCGACGGTAAGCACCAGGCCATAACCCGCCTGTTGCATTTCCGAGAAGGTATCGGCAACCGTCTTGGTTTCAGGCACGAAATGCGCGTCGCGAAGGAGCGAGGTTACGCTGTCTTCAAGACCCAGTTCGTCCTTGCCAAGGGCCAGCAGCACGTCCTTGTTGGAAAGGACCCCTTTGACATTCTCGGTATCCCCTTCGAACACGGGGAAGCGAGTGTGGTTGCGCTCGGCATACAAGGAAAGGAAGTTGCGCAGGGTTGTGCCTTCTTCCACCCACACTATTTCGGTGCGGGGAGTCATAATTTCCTGGACCTGCTGGTCGCCAAAGCGAAAGACCTTGTCGAGGAGTTCCGCTTCGGTCTGCTCTACCGCCCCCGTTTGAGCGCCCACTTCAATGAGGGTGCGAATTTCACCCTCACTGACTGCGTTGGTGGAACTGGTAATGCCCAGCATTCTGGTGAAGAGGTTGGTTATCAACTGGAGAACCTTCACCCCGGGAGAAAGGACAAATTCCACGATGGAGAGTGGCCTGGCATAGGCGAGAGCGAGGGCTTCGGACCGGTTCCAGGCGACGGTCTTGGGCAAAGTCTCGCTGAAGATCAAGAGGAGGAGGGTAACGCCACCAGTAGCCACCAGCACGGCGACGCCTTCATTCTCGATCAAACTCAGGGCAATGGCAGTACCCAGCGCAGCGGCGGCGGTGTTTACGAGGTTGTTGCTGAGCAGAACCGTGGCCAGGAGCCTTTCCGGCCGCTGGATGAGGCGTTCCACCAACTTGGCGTTGGCACGGCCCGTACTGATGAGGTGAAGCAGACGCGCCCTGGGAAGCGCAATGAAAGCAGTCTCCGAGGAAGAGAAAAAGGCGGACAAACCGAGGCAGATTACGAGTAAAATTAACCTACCTAAATCGTCAGATTCCATATTGGAACTCTAAGGCCTCCTGATATCAGTTAGTAATGTTCATCGCATTTGAAAGCGATGCGATGATGTTGCCGTAAAGGATGATAGCATTTGCGGGTTAGTCCTGCAAAGTTGACTGGTGAAACGGGCAAACATACGATGATTGTGTTCGAAGCTGGTTATGGGGCAAGCCCGGTGTTTGTTGCGAGGAGCGGTTGGGGGGCGGCGAGCGAGTTAAGGGAGGGATTCTGGAAGGTGGGAAGGGCGTCCCGGGGAGATTTTGGTTGGGCAGACTGGCTCTCGGACCCGCAGCCGACAGTGAGGGTGGATTGTCAGGCCCTTCGGCAAGCTCAGGGCGACATGACTTATGGCTTGGGGGATGTTGCCGCCTGTAGTTTGGATTTAAGACTAGAATGCCCTGTAACCAACTTTCGTACCTCTGACCTGACAGTGGGGTGGGATTTCAGGCCCTTCGGCAAGCTCAGGGCGACATGATTTATGGCTTGGGAGATGTTGCCGCCTGTAGTTTGGATTCAAGACTAGAATGCCCTGCAACCAACTTTCGTACCTCTGACCGGACAGTCGGGAGAGATTTGGGGCCCTTCGGCTGCGCTCAGGGCGACATGATTTATGGCTGGATGGTGTCGGCCACTTATAGTCCATCCCCGATCATAATTTGCTCAGCTGATTCAAGATGCCTTCGAGAAGACCTTTAGACATTTATAAAGCCAATTATGGGACCGGTACTGCGGGCGATATGGGCCTGCATTCTGTGTTCTTGCAGGTAAAGCAATCGTTCAATATTAAGCGGGTTCTTTACCCTGGAAGCTATTTGGATGTTACACCGTCACTGTACTTTCCCCACGTTTCCTATGTGGATTCGCTTTCTGGCATAAGCAAGATGCTGGCCGATACTGACTTGCGAGAGTACATTGACCGGAGCAAGTTGTATCCCGAACCGGCTGACATTCGTTGCTACGAGCAGGACTACCACACCTTTGACACCGCACCTAAAGAATCATTTGATTCGCTAATATCCTTGAATGCCGGGCTGATTTCCCAAAGTTGTGGGAGATTCCTGGCGCCCGGAGGACTGCTGGTTGCGAATGACGAGCATTATGATGCCCGACGCGCATTTGTGGACCCAAGTTACTCTCTGGCCGGAGTGTTCGTGGGAGATGATTGCCGTTTGGAGACGGCTCCAGCCATATTGGCTTCATGCTTCAAGACTTCGAAAGGGGTAACTCTTACTGCTGAAATGGTGGACGCCGATTTGGACAGACCGCCGAGTAGGGCGAGGTTCAAGACTGTTGAAGCAGCCGCAGCATATCTCTTTAAGAAACGGGGCTGAATTAAGGGGCATTCATGCCGACCTGGATGCAGGTATGATCCAAGGCTTTTGAAGCGGAGCCGACTTTCCGGTGTCTAGAGGGAAGGGACCAGTGGGCGGTAATGCAGATTTAAGAAACGGGTTGTTCCGAGAAGGGATTTTGCTTAATGCCTTTCTGGATTCCGGCTTTCGCCGGAAAGACGGTCAAATACTGGCCCATCATTGATACGCTGCTGCGCTGTCAGGATGGGTTCCGATAGATTGGCGATTAGACAGGCGTTGGGCCGGAGAGATTTCAAACTGGATAGAAGAGAGACCAAATGGGACTAAAGATACTTGGAATAGAAACGTCCTGCGACGAGACGGCAGTGGGAGTGGTTGAAGACGGCCGACAGCTGCTGTCCAACATTGTTTCATCGCAGGTGCAGCTGCACGCGCCTTACGGGGGAGTGGTACCGGAGGTGGCATCGAGGCAGCATATCCGTGACATGGCCCCGGCGCTGGAGAAGGCGCTATCGGACAGCCAGGTGGACCTGGACGATGTTGACGTGGTTGCCGCAACTTACGGGCCCGGCCTGGCGGGTTCCCTGCTGACGGGTCTGAATACGGCCAAGGCCCTTGCCTTGAGCCTGGGCAAGCCGCTGGTGGGGGTTAACCACCTTGAGGGGCATATCTATGCTTCGTGGCTGGCGCGGGGGTCGGAGGAACCACCGGAGGATAGTCCGGGGTTTCCCCTGGCCTGCCTGGTGGCGTCGGGCGGGCACACAGACCTGATCCTGATGGAGGGACACGGCCAGTATCGGCTGGTGGGGCGAACCCGGGACGACGCCGCGGGGGAAGCCTTCGACAAGGCGGCGCGCATTCTGGGGCTGGGATTTCCCGGCGGGCCGGAAATACAGAAGGCGTCGGACGGAGTGGCAGGGGACGAATTTCCGCCATTGCCCCGAGCCTGGATGCGGGACACGCTGGATTTCAGCTTCAGCGGAGTCAAGACGGCACTGCTGCACCTGGCCCAGGCGCAGGGATTGTATCCGAGGGATCCGGAATCCGCCGGAAGCAAGGATGTGGAGGAGAAGGTTAACCGGCTGGTTGGGGAAATGGCCGCCAACTTCCAGGCTTCGGTAGTGGAGGTAATGGTGGTGAAAACCCTGGAGATGGCGAAACGGTACAACGCCAGGGGAATTGTGCTGGGCGGGGGCGTGACCGCCAACGCCAGGTTGAGGGCAGATATTACCGGGGCGGCGTCGCTGCCGGTGCTAATTCCGCCGCCGGTCCTGTGTACGGACAACGGAGCGATGATTGCCGCCTGTGCATATTTCCAGTACAGCCGGGGTGAGGAGTTCGGGCTGGACCTGGACATTGACCCGGCGCTACCGCTGGGGTAGCAGGGCCCGATTGCGCCTTGTTGCGTAATAGCTTGCTGTGAGGGCGGAACCGGACATGGGACATCCCCGACACGCCCATTTCCTATTGCCCCTGAAAGAGGGAAGGGCAAAGGAAGGGCGTTCAGCCCGGGTGGGGGCCAGAGAGGGAGTCCCAGCGTTCCTCGCGGCACAGGAACAGGCTTTCCACAACGTCGTTGATGTCGGGAATGCGCTCGGCGCCGACAACAGAAAAGGATAAGTTCCAGTTTGAGCCCTGCAGGGTGACTTTGCCGCCGGCGCGCCGGACATTGTGCCTCCAGTAGAGCCAAGCGCCCACCAGAACGGCTACCAGCAGGACGAAGGGAACAAAGTCGATATTGAAACCGGGGATGCCGGGCCCGCTGAACTGGTCTGCCATCCAGTAGGCCACCAGCAGGTAGAAGGCCAGGGCTGCCACCAGGGTCAGGATGCCCCGGAGGGGGGACAGGGTTCCCCTGGGCGCGGTATCAACGACGATTCCCTTCAGCTCCTCCAGGGGCAAAAGGGTTGCTTCCCTGGAACTGCCGTCATCCCGAAAGAACAGGATTCGATGGTTGGTGGTGATAAGCAACTGGCCATTGCCGGTGGGTTCGTCCAACAACCCCTCTTCCAGCGAAAAGACACGGGCTACCCGCTCGTGGGGCAACAATGCTATTCCCCTTACCCGAGAGAGGTAGTTTCTTGTGGTCCTTGACTGGTCTAGCAAGGTAAACCTCCAATAGCGCAGGGTTCGCAGGGAGTCGCCGCTTTCGAAAGACGCTGGAAGGGCCGCTGACGACGAGAGGCCCAATCATTATCGCGGTTATGTCAATAAGAGTGTCCAGGCAGGGAAGGGAACTGGAACCACTTCCTGGCACGGCCAAAAGTTTCGGCGTATGTTACCATTGCGATTACTTGACAGGCCAGCTTTTTGAAGATTTCAGGAGGTCTTATGGCAGACCTGACCAACGATGAAATCCATGCTTTGGGGCGTTCCGTGGGACTGGATATTCAGGAGCCGGAACTGACCCAGGTGGGCTACAGTCTTAACGCTATTCTGGAGGCAATGGCAGCAATCGACGTGCCAGGAGCCAACGGTATTGAACCTTTGCCGCTAATACTCCTCGGCCAGGAGGCGCAGGATGAATTCTAACGAAATTCCGTACCTGTCGGCCACAGAGTTGAGGAAAGCCATCCGGAGCAAGGAAGTAAGTCCGCTGGAGGCGGTTGACGCATACCTGTCGCGGATTGAAGAGGTGGGCGGCAAACTCAATGCCTATATTACCGTCTGCGGGGACCAGGCAAGGGAGGAGGCCCGCCAGGCGGGAGATGAGATTGGACGGGGCGAGAACCGGGGTCCCCTGCACGGCGTTCCAGTTGGGATAAAGGACCAGATATACGTCCGGGGTGTAAGGAATTCGGACGGATCCAAGATTCGGGAGGACTTTGTTCCGGACTTTGATGCCACGGTGGTGTCGAACCTGCGGCGGGCTGGGGCAGTGATCCTGGGCAAGCTGAACATGAGCGAGTTCGCCATGGGCGACCCCATATGCTCTTATTTTGGGGCGGCGCGGAATCCGTGGGACCTGGAGCGAAACCCGGGGACCTCCAGCACCGGTTCGGGGGCGGCCACGGCCGGGTTTTTATGCGCGACTTCGCTGGGTGAGGACACGGGTGGCTCAATCCGGGGACCGGCGGCCAACTGTGGCCTGGTGGGCATACGGCCTACGTGGGGGCGCGTTAGCCGGTATGGCGTGGACGGGGCTTCCTGGTCGGTGGACACGATTGGGCCCATTTCGCGCACGGTTACTGACTGCGCAGCTACCATCGGGGCCATTGCGGGTTATGACCCCAATGACCCCTACACGGGCAGGGTGTCGGTGCCGGATTACGTGGGCGGCCTTACCGGGAATATTCGCGGCCTTCGCGTGGGGCTAGTCAAGGAGTTGATGGACCCGGCCCTGGGGCTGGACTTGCAGACGCGGGATGCTGTGGCTGCCGCGGCCGACGTGCTGGCGGAACTGGGGGCGGATGTACGGGAAGTTTCGCTGCCGCTGGCCAGGCACACCGGGGCCATTGTGAGGACCATAACCCATACGGAACGGGTCAGCCTGCGTCCGGAATGGCTGCGGGAAAGGCCGGAAGACTATCACTTGAACACCCGCATAGCATTTATGGCGGGCAACCTGATTCCAGGGCAGGCGTATTACAAGGCACAGAAACTGCGAGCCCTGATCCGGCAGCAGGTGCTGGACCTTCTGGACGAGGTGGATGTACTCATTCAACCCACGTCGTCGGCGCCGGCGGGAAAGCTGGACTTTACGACCGGCGTGGCCAGCAAGGAGTCCGCGGTCCGGGCGCTGGTGGAGGGAAGCTTCCGGGGGCCCTACAGCCTCAGCGGAGCGCCGGCCCTGTCAATCCCCTGCGGATATACGGACGAGGGAGAGGGCGGACTGCCGCTGGCACTACAGATTGCCGGGCGGCCCTACGCCGAGGCAACGGTACTAAACGTGGCATACGCCTACGAGCAGGCGACACCCTGGCATAACCGGAAACCGCCAATTTAGGTCCAGACTATATGGCGCATTGGAGTTCACAGGCAAGACACTAACAACGTATGCGATGGATAAGATGACTCTGCCCAATCCCGGAGCCTGGCAAGCCAAGCTGGAAAGCAACTCGCCGGAACTGTACAAGGAAATAATGGACGTCAGGAACCACGTCCTGACGGATGGGGCCCTCCCCCATAAGGTGAAGGTGTTGATGACCATGCTGTGCGACGCGATTATGGCCCACCCGGATGGAGTCAGGAATATCGCCAACCGGGCGCGGGCCGTTGGAGCAACGGAGGAGGAGATCGCGGAGACGGTGGGTGTGGCGTTCGTAATGGGTGGCACGGCGGCTTTGACTACGGCCTGCAATGCTTTCCGGGACGAGGAATCGGGTTAGGCGGCAGGGCGTGGGGAGATGCTTCCATTGCGGAAGGACTGATGGTGGTGATGGTTGAGTTGCCCCTGCCTTGAAATGTGGCGGAGACTTTAGGCCCTTCGGCAAGCTCAGGGCGACATTGACTTAATGCCTTGGGGGTTTCGGCAGGAGGGATTTGAGGGTCTTCGGGGAGTTCAGGGGGCATGATTTCATTGCGGGGAGACTAACTGTGCCAATGGTAGAGTAGCCCCTGCCTTGAAATGTGGCGGTGATTTTGGGCCCTTCGGCAAGCTCAGGGCGACATGACTTTTTCCCGGCGGATGTCGGCAAGGAAGGATTTGCGGCCTTTTGGCTGTGCTGAGGGCAGCATGATTTGTGGCTTGAGATGAGCGAAAGAATTTAAATGGAAGTGACCTGAGGAGGAGAGATGGTGACTGGAAACTTGTCCAGGAGTCTGGTCTATGGCAGCCGGGGCATCGTCTGTTCCAACTCGCCACTGGCAGCCTCTACGGGGATCCAGGTTATGCGGGAGGGCGGCAACGCCTTTGACGCCGCCCTGGCAGTGGCCGCAGTGGAGACCGTTACGCTGGTGCCCCTGTGCAGCATGGGAGGAGATTCGTTCATCCTGGCGCATGAGGCCGCTACGGGCCAGCTTACCGGCATTAACAGCAGCGGGGCCGCGCCCACGGGAGCCACGGCCGACTACTACCTGTCGCAGGGCTACGAGTACATGCCGATAGATGGACCCCATTCCATTACCGTGCCGGGGGAAATTGCCGCCTGGGAGGAGATGCACCGGCGATTCTGTACCATGCCCTTCGCAAGCCTGCTGGAGCCGGCCATTGGATACGCGGAAGAGGGTTTTCCGGTATCGCCGGGAATCGGCCGCAATTTTGCCCACGCGGTGGACAAGCTGTCCCAGTTTCCGGCCAGCGCCGCCATTTATGGGTCCAATGGAGGGATGAAGGCCGAAGGCGAGTTGCTGGTCAACCGGGATCTGGCGCGGAGTTTGCAACAGGTGGCGCAGGGCGGGGCTGACGAGTTCTACCGGGGCGACCTGGCGCGCCGGATGGTGGCGGGTTTGAGAAAGGCCGGCGCCCTGTTCACCGAGTCGGACTTTGCAGAACACCGGCATGATATTTACGACCCCATTGCCACGACTTATCGCGATTATACGGTGTACCAGACGCAGCCCCCGACCCAGGGCTTCCTGCTTCTGGAGATGCTGAACCTGGTTGAGGATTTTGACCTGGGATCCATGGGCCAGAATTCAAGCCAGGCCATCCATTTGATGACGGAGGCCAAGAAGATCGCCTACGAAGACCGCAACAGGCTGGCCGGCGACCCCCGCTTTGTGGAGTGGCCGCTGGACGAGTTGATCTCCAAGCCATACGCTGCTCGGCGACGGCCGGAAATAGACCCGGCTCGGGCCAACAACACGCAGCCGGCCTTCGGTGAAAGCGGCGACGGCAACACCACGTACTTCTGCGTGGCGGACGGGGCCGGCAACTGTGTTTCCTGGATACACAGCCTCTCCAACTCCTTTGGATCGGGGTTCGTGTCCGAGGGTACGGGAATTCTGTTCAACAACCGGGGCGGGCGCGGATTCAGCCTGGAACCGGGTCACCCCAACGTTATCGAACCCGGCAAGAGGACAATGCACACCCTGAACTGTTATATGGCATTCAGGGACGGGCAGCCGGCGATAGTTGGCGGCACCCCCGGGGGTGATTACCAGCCGCAGTGCGGGCTTCAGGTGCTTTCCAACCTGATTGACCACGGGATGGACCCGCAGGACGCGGTGGAAGCGCCGCGCTGGTGGAGTTTCCCCGGAACCGACCCCGCCAGCCTGAAGACTCCCATGGAACTCAGGCTGGAAGCGGGGATGCCGGAGGAAATCGACAAGGAACTGGAAGCCCTGGGACACCGGGTCGTGAGAAGGCGGCCGGGAATCAATGATGGCAAGGTGCAGTTGATTGTCCGAGACCTGGAGACGGGAGTCCTGAAGGGCGCGTCGGACCCGAGGGGAGATGGGCACGCGGCGGCCTGGTAGGTTTCGGGGGTTAATAACAGGGACGATGCCAGCAATTTATTGAACACAGGTTTAATTGATTGGACGGATGTTTTTGCACGGGGCGGTCGGAAGGGCCGCCCCTTCGGCGTTTGAGAGAAGCGCGGAAGACGGGTGACGCTGCTCGGGTGTGAAGCGGAAGAGGAGGCGATTTTGGAGAGGACCTGGAAGTGCGGTCACCCCCATCCTAACCTTCCCCCTTCGAGGGGGAAGGGATTTTGAGATAGTGACTGGGGTATGGAACGAGGCCTGACCTGAGGCATCCCTGGATTCCGGCTTTCGCCGGAAAGACGGTTAAACCCCAGCCCATCGGTATGAATTTGGTGGGCCCTTAGGAGCTGATTCGAGAGTCATTCGCCGGGTTGGAGTGGAGTTCAGAGGGCGCTCGTGGAAGGGCGGTTACCCCCATCCTAACCTTCCCCCTTCGAGGGGGAAGGGACTTTGGGTTGGGGGGCACGCCCGCTCTGGCCTTTCGCCGTTGAGGGGGAAGGGTGATTGGCAGGCGGGGGCCCCCCCCCCCCCCACCCCCCCCCCCCGGGGGGGGGGGGGTGGGGTTGTGTGTGTGGGTTGGGGGGCACGCCCGCTCTGGCCTTTCGCCGTTGAGGGGGAAGGGTGATTGGCAGGCGGTCACCCCCATCCTAACCTTCCCCCTTCGAGGGGGAAGGGACTTTGGATTGGTTTGTTGGTTGGGGTAGGCACCCCCATCCTAACCTTCCCCCCTCGAGGGGGAAGGGGGGATTGGTTGGCGGGCACCGGTATCATGGTTTTTCGCCGTTTTGGGGGGGAGGGATTTTGCGGAGGTGGGGCAGGGAGAATTCGCGTTCGCGGTCGTCGAATCCCTGCAGGCTTTCGGGCCTGATGCCGGGGTGGTCAAGGGCGGCCCGGACGATGCGGCGGTTGAAAGGGCTGGTGGCATCGGAGTCCAGGTAATCGTCCACTGGCATCCAGAGGCACTCCTCGATTTCTTCCACCTGCATGGTGATCTCATTGCTCAAAGGGCTAAGGCGGGCGACGAAGTAGATGTCGGACTTGCCGTAGCGGTATCCGTGCCAGTGCCTGAAACAGGCCATGGCTTCAAACTGAGTGTGGATGCCGGTTTCCTCCAGGACTTCGCGGATTGCGGCATCGGCCAGGTGTTCACCGGGATGCACTGCGCCGCCGGGCAGCTTGTAGAAGGGAGGCTGGCCCGGGTTGCGGTGCCGCTCGCATACCACCAGCAGTTCTCGGGCCTCATTGAGAACAACCCCGCCAATGCCGATGTAATGAGTAGCGAAGGGGGGAATGAAGGCCCCTGGCTCCAGTTGCAAGGTCATCATCAGGTATTGATCATCTTCCATGCCGGGAGAAAAGAGGTTGGGTCGCTCCCCGGAATGATGGAAGGAGAAGCCGGCGGCCACCGCAACCGGAACCAGAGCGGAAAGGCCGATGGACACTTCCAGCCACACCGTCTTGTATCCCTGCTCCCGCCAGGAGGTCAGAGACTGGGCCAGCCGGTCCCTGAAATCGTCTGGGTCTGAAGGAAGGCCCTGGGGGTTGGGGATAATTCCGCCAAAGGGGTTGGTGGTGGATTCCAGCAGTTCTGTCATGTCTTTGCACCCGGAAATCAGCAATGGTGAGCGAAGTATAGCATGTGGTTTGACGGCCCTATTTGACCCTTTTAGACTGTAGCGGCGCTTCAAAGTTTGGACTCAGGAGGACGGCATTGACTACCCAATCGTATGATACGGGAGTAATTGAGACTGCAGCCAACGCGTATGCGTTTATTCAGCCAAACGGGGCGACCAATGCGGGGTTCATAGTTGGCGAAGAGGGCATTATTGTCATAGATTCCCTGATGACGCCTTCGCTGGCTACCAGGCTGTTGTCGGAAATCCGCAGCATCTCCAAGGCTCCCATCCGCTACCTGGTGGACACGCATTACCACGGGGACCATGTGTTTGGGAACCAGTACTTTGTGCCGGCGCCGATTATTGGCCACGAAAACTGCCGCACGGAGTTAATCGAAAAGTTTGACGCCAACATGAACCGGTACACGAGCGGGCGTCCGGAGCTGAATCCTGAGCTGTCCCAAATACGGATGACGCTGCCCGACGTTACCTTCAGTGACCGGATGGACCTGCGACTGGGCGACCGAGAAATCAACATGATCTACCTGGGCAGGGCCCACAGCGCCGGCGATATTCTTCTGCACCTGCCTCAGGACGGGGTGCTCTATGCGGGGGATATTGCGTTCCATCGAGTGCTACCCGCCTTTCCCGATGGCCACATTACGAAGTGGATGGACGTGATGGACAAGACGCGGGAGATTGATTTTGAGACCATCGTGCCCGGTCACGGGCCTGTGGGCACCAAGAAGGATTTTGACGAGGCAAGGGAGTTAATGGCCCACCTGCACGGCGAGATCCGCAAGGGCTTTGACGCAGGGAAGTCGGAGGATGAGACGGCCTCCGAAGTGAAGCTGGGCAAGTTTACCGAGTACCTGGGGCAGGACCGAATCGGCTTAATTACCAACATGGCATATCGAGCGTACAGGGGAGACCTGGAATAAGCTGAGGAACCTGTTCGCAAGCTCACAAGAGAATATTGCAATCCCGCTTGTATTGCGTGTTATAATCTGGCGCAACGGGAACAGGAGCAATTAAGGATAGAAAGCGTCACTGGTTTTCCGAGGCACAAGCTGGCAGGCAACTGATCTTTCAGGTTGGTGAAGTGTTGACTTGCCGGAAATCGGTGGTGTGTTGTAATCTATCCGGGCATCCTTGGATCCTGAGGAAGAATATAAGAAGGAGGTACTCCCCGTTATGCAGCAGGCTGCAAGGACCAAGATCGACGCCGGCGCTGTTAGCTTTGTCGTACAGCACGAGCTTTGGGACGGCAACCTTCAGGACCACTCCGACCAGGGCGTGGTTATCCTGGTGGAAGCCAATGACACCACTCTTTTGCGGTTCAACTGCTTCGACCTCGAGAGAAGCTATATTTATGGACCGGAAAGCACAAATCGGCTTTGCCGCATGGACCCCGTCGTTGATGGCAACCCCATCATGTGGTCTGTGAAGCAGATTCGCAATTACCTGCCCACCATGCTGAAGGAATCCGGTTACGAAGACGTAGCCGCCAAGGTCAACATGGGCGAGGTAGAGGCCGTTCTGGGCGAATTGGAATCCACCGCCCGCGAGGTCTATGCCAACGGTCGCAACACCGTGAAGCACAACCGCGGTCACGACATATTCGAGGCAGGCAATATCCGCTTCGGGCTGGAACTGCGCAAGCAGGCTGGCGGCGATGGCGGACTGGCCATTCACGTTTTGGCCGACCTTGCCGGAACCCCTGGCCGGACCTATTGCGAAGAGACCGAACTCCTGGCATTTGACTGCTTCCGGGACGCTCCCCACTACCACTATGGCCCCCGGAACAAGAACCACCGGATCTTCTGGGACAGGACCCTCGTCCCCGACACCCTGGAATGGACGCTGAACCGGTTCAAGAACAAGGACCTGAAGGACATGATCGCGCGGGCCGGATACCCCGGAATCGCTGCGGACATCGACCAGGACCTGATTGACTCCATCATGCCCTCTCTTGAGGCCAAGGCTCGCGAACTGCAGCCCGGCTCCGAGGTTGAGGTCATGGACGGACCCGCCACTCCCAACCTGGTCCCCAGATAAGCATCCAGGTTAAGTCAGGCTAAATTACGGGCTGGCTCGATGAGCCAGCCCGTTTTCTTTTGGCTGGGCTGGATACTGCGATTAGAGGTGGCTACCGGAAGGGTTTCACCGCCTTCCCGGGAGGGCTATCGCAATTGTTGAATTCCAGCTCTAACGTAGTTCCCTCCAGGCTCGAGGTTCCCGCCGACGCGGGAAAGACGGGCTTTCCCCAAAGCTGAAAAGCAACTGATCGTGCCATTCTGACCCTTCCCGTTTAGGGGGGAGGGGTTCTTGAATTGGCATGTGGGATGCTCTGGCTATTTCACGGCGAGCATGTCGCAGGCTATGCCCAGCATTATCTTGGTGCCGCTTACGAGGCTTTTGATTCCCACCGATTCGTTGGTGCCGTGGGTGAAGTTGAGCATGGGGTCGTCGTCGGGGTGGGAACCGGTGAAGCCGTAGGTGACGGTGCCCAGGGGCCGGGTGAAACGGGAGTCGGTGAAGCCGTTGCTGATGGCGGGAACCCACTGAATGTCGTCCCGATCGAGGGCCTGGGCAGTAATGGTGCGGAGACTGGTGGCCAGGGCTGATTCGAAGGGGGAAGAATTGGGCCGGGCCATGTAGTCAATTTCGTAGGAAACGCCGGGGACGTCGGTGAGCACATCGTCCAGTTGCCGGCGCACGTATTCCTCGTCCTGGTGGGGGAGGGTCCGGACGTCGCAAGTAAGGCGGATGGACTCGGGGACGCTGTTGGACTTGATGCCGCCGCGCACCATGGTTGGGGTCAAGGTCATGCGAGAAAGGGCTCGGAGCATGGACGCAAATCGAGGGTTGTCAGACTCAATGTCGGCGATTATGGCGTCGACGTTGGCGGCGGAGGGTCTGTCCTCGATGGCGAAGGTGGAGAGGTGGTCGAAAATGGCTGTGGAGGTGTCCCGCTCGGGGCTGTAACCCTCAATGGCGTTGAGGGCGGTGCTCAGTCGATAGAGGGCGTTGGTGCCCTGCCAGGGTACAGAGGCGTGGGAGCTTGTCCCCTTTATGTCAATTTCCACCTGGAGGCGGCCCTTTTCGCCCACTCCGAGGATGTAGGTGAGGGCACCGGCGGCGCTGACGGGGGTGCCGCCGCCCTCGTTGACGGCGTAGGGAGCGGCCAGCTTGTCGGGGTAGTTGTCGGCCAGCCAGCCGAAGCCGTAGCGGCCCCCGTGTTCCTCATCGGCGCCGGCGGCGAGGATCAGGCCGTCTTCCAGTTCTATACCGTTGCGCTTGAGGAGGCGGAGGGCCATAAGCTGGCAAGTGAGGAGTCCCTTGCAGTCGGAGGCGCCCCGGCCGTGGATGCGGCCGTCGTGGATGGTGGCGCTGAAGGGCGGGAAGCGCCACTTGGACTCGTCCTCCACCGGGACCACGTCGGTGTGGGACATGAACATGAGGCCCGCCTTGCCGGAGCGGCCTTCGATGCGAGCAATCAAGTTGCCGCGATTGGGAGCCGATTCCAGGATTTCGGAGTGGATGCCGTCTCCAGCCAGGAAGTCACGGGACAGTTCGCAGACCGGGGTTTCGTCACCGGTGGGCATGAAGCCGGTGTTGACGGAGGGAATCTGAACCAGCGCCCGCTCGAGGGCAATGATGTCGTCGGTCATCCCGTCAACCTGGGCAAAAAGTTCCTGCAAGTTGGACATAGCCCCTCCCCTTCAGTGTTGAGTTTTGGCGAGTGTAAACAGGGCCGATAGCGGTGTCAACGGAAGCTGGATGGGGTTGCATCCCGCAAGCCGGCTTTGGGGCCAGCTAGCGGACAGTTGAGGCCAGCTAGCGGACAGTCGGGAAGGGATTGAGGCCCTTCGGCAGGCTCAGGGTGACATGGCTTGTGGATTGCGGGGTGTTAGTAGCCTGTTGGGTGAATTTGGAATGCGATTGTGTTGCGCTGGAAATATGGTTGGCGCTGGTGAAGGCCAACAGGTTTGAAGTGATGGCTGCTGAATTTGGACCGGCATTCCGGTCTTGAGGTGAAGTTCGGGCAGGTTGCGAATGGTTTGATGCATGGTACAAGAGAGGCTCTGGATTCCGGCTTCCGCCGGAAAGACGGATAAATCCTAGCCCGCCATTACGATGGTCTGGAAGGACAGTTAGACCTCAGCACGTCTTTAATAAACTATCTCAAGATTATTCAAGGTAAGGCATTGGGCAAAATGCGACAGCAAAAGAGATTGCTTTTCACCCCCATTCCTTCGGCAGGCTCAGGACAGGCTCTAACCTTCCCCCTTCAAGGGGGAAGGGATTTTGAGATAGTCTCTAAAGGGTTGTTGAGGTACAAGTTTGTGGTGGGGGGCTATAATTGGCCGGAATTGATCATTCTTGGCAGGGGTTCAGGAGAAGCAGGATTTGGCTACGCAACGAGACTTTATTGGATATGGGCGCAATGTTCCCCAGATTGAGTGGCCCAACGGGGCCAGGATCGCGGTGTCACTGGTGGTTAACTACGAGGAGGGGTCGGAGTATTCGCTGCTGGATGGCGACGACCACCACGAGAGCAATAACGAGGTGCCCTCGCCAATACCGGCGGGGCAGAGGGACCTTTACAACGAGTCGTTCTTTGAGTACGGCAGCCGGGTGGGGGTGTGGAGGCTGCTGGATATGTTTGACCGGCACGAGGTCAAGTCCACATTCTACTGCTGTGCCCAGGCGCTGGAGCGGAACCCGGACCTGGCGCAGGAAATTACGGCTCGGGGCCACGAACCCTGCGGGCACTGCTACCGCTGGTCGGAAGTCCACCACATGTCCCGGGAAGAGGAAGAAGAGGACATGCGCAAGACGGTGGCTTCCATTGCGGCCACCACGGGGGAGCGGCCACTGGGCTGGTTTACCCGATACGGCCCCAGCGTCAACACGAGGGAACTCGCTGTGGAGGAAGGGGGGTTCATCTACGACAGCCTGGCCACCAACGATGACCTGCCCTACTACGTGGAGGTGGCAGACCGGCCCTGGCTGGTGATTCCCTACAGTTTCGAGACCAACGACGCCCGATTCTGGAGGGGAGGGCTGGTCAGTACCGGGGATTTCTACGAGTACTTGAAGGACTCGTTTGATTGTCTTTATCGGGAGGGGGCAACCCATCCCAAAATGATGTCGGTGGGGCTGCACTGCCGCATTACGGGAAGGCCGTCGCGTTCGCAGGCGGTGGAAAAATTTATAGAATACGCCCTGGGATTTGAGGGGGTGTGGTTTGCGAGGCGGATCGATATAGCCCGCTGGTGGCTGGAACATTATCCCGCGTAACCCAATTTCGAATGTGCACCCATGAAAGCCGGGCAGCCATTGTTTCAGGTACGAATTTCTTGCGCGGTACACGGCTTTGTGGTAATTTTAGGCTAGATTCTCATACGCACAGCGTAAACTGCGAGGTAGGGGTATGAGCTATAAGCCCAAGTACCTGGGTCACGTAAACCTGTTTGTTCGTAATGCCGAGCGTTCCCAGCAATGGTATGAAGACATTCTGGGACTGCACACCTATGACTTCAGGCCGGGGCGGGCAGCTTTCATGTCTGCAGACATTGAACAGTCCCACGAAGTAGCCCTGATAGAGGTTGGGGAGGAAGCCCCTGGCATCCAGAACCGGCAGGTGGGGCTTAACCACATGGCCTGGATGATGGAGAGCCTGGACGACCTTAAGGAAATGTACTACCGGCTGAAGGAAAAGAACGTTCCCATCGGCCATATTTCGGACCACGGCATTTCCATAGGCATTTACTTTAACGACCCGGACGGCAACGGCGTCGAGGTTTCCTACGAATTGCCGCGCAGCCAGTGGAACCGGGAAGAGAATATATTTATGGGTGAAGGACGCATGTCCGGTCATTTTCCTGGTCCATGGGACGAGGAAATGGCCACCCAACAGGCCGCTGCCCGCTGAGGCGCAGTGGCTTAAACGGGTTGCAGGAAAGAATTAATAGTTGAATTTGATGGAGGAGAGGGTATGCCGAACCAAGCAGACATTGCCTTAATGGCACACCTGATGCGCCGGGCAGGATTTGGCGCCTCCCGGGCTGAACTGGAAGAGCGGTGCGCCAAGGGCTACGAAGCCACGGTGGAAGAGTTGCTCAACCCTGGTGCAGACTCGGGCATAGACGAAGACGAGCTTTATCGCTATTTCCCCCAGTTTGAAAGCTCGCTGGCGCCTGTGGCGGCACAGACGGAATGGGTTTACCGGATGGTAAACACCAAGTGGCCGTTGAAGGAAAAGATAGCCCTATTCTGGCACCAGCTATTCGCCACCGGCAATTCCAAGGTGGACAATCCGCCGGAAATGCTGGCACAGGTGGGTATGTTCCGCGAGGAAGGCCTGACCAACTTCCCCAACCTGCTGGTAAGACTGGCCCAGAATCCGGCCATGATTTACTGGCTGGACAATAACGGCAACCATTATGGCTCAATCAATGAGAACTGGGGCCGCGAGTTGCTCGAACTGTTCTCCATGGGTGTGGGTCACTACTCCGAGGACGACATCAAGGAAGCTTCCCGAGCTTTCACCGGCTGGACGATTGGAGCCAAACCGCCCCGGCAGCCCGTGGGCCGATTCTACTGGAGCTTTGAGTTCCGGCCAGAAGACCATGACTATGGGGAGAAAGAATTTCTTGGCCAGACGGGTAATTTCGATGGCAGCGACATTATCGACATTATCGTGAAGCAGGAGGACACGGCCCGCTTCCTGTCCCGCCACCTGTACAACTTCTTTGTGGCCGACGAGCCCCAGGTTCCGGCGTGGGATATCACCCCGCCCAACGACCAGGCTGCGATTGATACCCTGGTCAAGGCCTACATGGACTCGAACGCCGATATCAAGTCCATATTGCGGGTCTTGTTCAACTCAGATTTCTTCAAGAACGCCCGCTACCAGCACGTGAAGAGTCCGGCCGAACTGGTTATAAGCACAGCCCGCATGGCCGGGAATTATAATCAGCCCCGAACGGGATTCCCCCTGCTGGCATTTGAGTGCGGCTGGCAAGGGCAGGAGCTGATGAATCCCCCCAGCGTGGAAAGCTGGCATACCGGTTCCGAGTGGATTGACGGCGGCGCCCTGGTGCGGAGAGTGAACTTCGCTGCGAAGCTGCTTTCGGATACTTCCCTTCCCGGCGTGAAGGCCATAATGGCAGGCCTGAGGGAACGGGGCACGCTGAGTCCCGCCGAATTTGTTCGCGCCTGCCTGGACCTGGTTGGTCCGGTAGAGGTGGATGACGGCACCTTCCAGGAACTGCTGACGCAGGCGCAGCAGGGCGGTGACATCACCTGGGATACCGAAGAGGGCGCAGCCGAGTCGGAAAAACGCGCCGGAGTCATGCTGGCATTGATTGCCGCGACCCGGGAGTTCCAGTTTGCATAAGCCGGTGTGAGTGTCCGGCAATTTCAGTCAAAATCAGGAGGACGGCATGGCCTCGACCAAGAAAGACCCGGTGCTGGTGGTTCTGCAGCTTTCCGGCGCCAACGACTATCTCAACACGGTAGTACCGTTTACCAATCCGCTCTACCGGCAGAACCGGCCCAACCTGGGGTTGCCGGAAGACCAGTTGATCAAGTTTACCGATGACCTGGCCTTCCATCCGAGCATGGGTCCGGTGAAGGATCTGTGGGACCAGGGACAGATGGCCATTATTCACGGCATTGGCTACGAAAATTCGTCCCGATCCCACTTCCGATCCATGGACATCTGGCACACCTGCGAACCGGACAAGGTGGGCACCGAGGGCTGGCTGGGACGCGTAATCCGCGACCTGGACCCCGCGGGAGAGAACGTGCTGAAGGGCGTTAACTTTGGACAAGGGCTGCCCCGGGCCATGGCCCTGCGGGGAGTACCGGTAACGTCGGTTTCCGACCTGGCTTCCTACGGGGTCTTGACCGACATCCCGGCCATCGGCGCAGGCGAAGAGCGGGAGCAGATGCTGGAGTTGTTTTCCAGGGTCTATTCTCCGGCGATCGGCACGGGGATGACGATGGACTACCTGGGCCAGACGGGCAGGGACGCGCTTAAGGGAGCGGATATCATCAAGACCGCGCCCGAACAGTACTCCTCCACCATCGAGTACGCGGACAACCCTATAGCCAAAAGCCTGAAGAGCGTGGCGCAGGTGCATATGGCCAATCTGGGAACCCAGATTTTCTATACCCAGTATGGCAGCTTCGACACCCACTTTAACCAGTTGCCCGCCCACGCCAAGCTGTGGACCGACGTTTCCGGCGCGGTTAATGACTTCTTTGCGGATCTGCGGGAGCATGATGCCGCCGATAACGTGGTAATGCTGGTATTCACCGAGTTTGGCCGGAGGGTTCAGGATAACGGTACCGGGTGCGACCACGGCCGAGGCGGGGTGGCGTTTGCCCTGGGCGACATGGTGAACCCGGGGATGTACGGGGAATACCCCTCCATGAAGGCCGAAGACCTGTTCGAAGGCGACCTGGTCCCCAGCTACGACTTCCGGGGGTTCTACTCGACCTTTGCGGAGCGGTGGCTCGGTCTGGACGCCAAGCCCATCGTGGGCGGCGAATACGAACAGATGGGCTTCCTGTAGGCCTGCTTGGTCGAGGCAAGTTGATGAAGTAGGGGCGGGTTTGAAACCCGCCCCTACAGCGGTAGCCAGCCAGCGGTTTTCTGGTATTTTTTTGACGAAATAGAGGAGGCAGAGATGCTTACGACCATCGCCTCTGGGCGAGTTTTCGACTATAGCCACTGCCTGGGCATGTATTCCACTTCGGGCGTTGGATTCCTGGTGCCCATGGACTTTGCGCTGGGCAGCAACGACACCCTGTACGTGCTGAACCGGGGCGTGGACGAAATAACCCTGCGGATCAGCAAGTGTACGCTGAACCATGAGTTTATCGCTGATATTGGCCGATTCGGAATGGGAGACGGGCAGTTTGTCTGGCCCATGGGGATTGCGCTGGACAGCGACGAGAACATTTACGTTACCGACGAAAACACCAACAAGGTAACGGTGATGGACAAGGACGGTCAGTTCCTTGCCAAGTGGGGCGAGGCGGGAAGCGGCGAAGGGCAAATGCGAGGCCCCTCGGGTATCGCTATTGATGGCGAAAATAACCTGTACATCGTGGACAGCCAGAATCACCGAGTGCAGAAGTTCACCAAGGACGGCCAGCACCTGGCAAGCCTGGGCAGCGAAGGCAGCGGCCCGGGGCGGTTCAACAAGCCCTGGGGCCTGTGCCTGGACGCCGAAGGAAACGTTTATGTCGCGGACTGGAAGAACGACCGGGTTCAGAAGCTCGGCAGTGACGGCCGCTTCCTGACGGAGTTCAAGGGCACTGATGATGGCGTGGGTAGCCTGAGCCGGCCGACAGATGTTGCGGTGGACTCGGACGGCGACGTTTACGTAGCCAACTGGGGAAGCCACCAGGTCCAGATATACGAACCGGACGGGAAGTTCCTCGCGACGCTGGTGGGTGACGCCCAGACGCCCTCGCCCTGGGTGCAGGACTACATTGACGCCAATCCGGATGTGGCCAAGGCGCGGCGGCGGACAGACATGGAGGTGGAGTGGCGGTTCAACCGACCCATTTCCGTACGGGTGGATGCCGATGACCGTCTCTACGTGGCCGAGGCGGTGCGCCACCGCATTCAGGTTTATAGCAAGGAACGAGACTATGCGGAGGCTGCGATTAATCTGTAGGACAGCGGAGCCGTTGTCAGGGTAAATAGTGAAGCAGTAGGGGCGGGTTTATATCCCGCCCCTTTTTCTTTTTGTGACCGGTTCTGGCCGCTTAATCCAGGGCCGCGCTCAGGCCAGGAACATGTTCGCTGCCGGAGGGCGCGGTTATGGACGAACCTGCGAGGTCGTCTCCCAGCGGCTCGTAGCGGCTGCCGAGACACTGGGCGAGGAATGCCTCAGCCACGGCAAAGAAGGCCAGATTGTTTTCCGGACGGGCAAAACCGTGGCCTTCATCGGGGAAGAGGACGTAAGTGACGGGAATTCCCTTCTGCTGCATGGCGTCCACGATCTGATCGGACTCGGATTGCTTTACGCGAGGGTCGTTGGCGCCCTGACCAATGAGCAGGGGCTTTCGGATGTTGTCCACATGGGTTAAGGGCGACCGCTCAAGGAGAAAGGTCCGGCCTTCCTCGGTGCGGTAGTCACCCACGCGGCTGGTAAACAGGTCTATGGTGGGCTGCCAGTAGGGAGGTATGTTCTCCATAAGAGTTACCAGGCTGGAGGGACCGACGATATCCACACCGCAGGCGAAGACTTCGGGGGTGGCCGTCATGCCGACCAGAGTCGCGTAACCGCCGTAGCTACCTCCCAGGATGGCTACCCGGTCCGGGTCGGCTATGCCCTGGCTGATGGCCCAGTGGACGGCATCGACGAGGTCATCGTGCATCTTGCCGCCCCATTCGTGATTGGCGGCATTGACGAAGTTTTTGCCGAAGCCGGTAGAACCGCGGAAGTTGACACTGAGGACGGCATAACCCCGGTTGGCCAGAAGCTGGTACACCGGGTTGTAACCCCAGGAGTCGCGGGCCCAGGGTCCGCCGTGGACCAGGAGGGCCAGGGGAAGAGGGCTGGAAGGGGCCCCGGTCTGCTCGGGGTCGGCCTCCCTAGGCAGCGAGTAGTAGCAAACCAGTTGAAGGCCATCCCGCGCGGGGACCACCGCGGGGTGCACCTTTACGAGGGGCTGTTCCTCGAGGGACGCCCGGTTGGTAAAGAGGAACTGGGTGGCCTTAGTTTCGCGCAGGTAACGGTAATAGCGAACAGGGCCGTCATCAAGAAGATAGGCAACGATCCAGCAGGTGTCATCCAGGGTGCGGCTGATGACCTCAATGTCGCCGCCGGAGACGGTGGCCAGGAATTCCAGGTCGGCGGCAACAGCGTCGTCGAATACCTGCCAGGTCTTGCGGTCGTAATTGAAGGCCACGGCCTGCAAGGTCTTTTCTGTAGGATGAAGCATGGTGTCAGCTACGTCGGCGCGGTCGTCGGATGCGAGAATCGTCTGGACACCGGTGGAAAGGTCCACGGACTTGAGGGCGGCCGTATCGCGGTCGCGGCTGTCGGACATGTACAACGCCTGCCCCGTGCGGTCAAACTCGATGGGAGAAGTAGTTACGGCGTCTTCCATGCTGATGAAGAAAGCGTGCACCCAATCGCCAGCATCGGACTTGCTCAAGTATTCGGACCCGCCGTCGGCGGTGAGCCTGGCGGCAAACCGGACGTTGAAGTCATCGTCGGCCACGAACCAGGCGAATCCCTCATTGTGCTGGACAAGTTCGCGGTGGCCGGTCTCCAGGTCGAGCAGGTAAATGTCGTGGAGCTGGGGATCGCGGTCGTTCAAGCCGACGAGGAGATGGCCGGGGCGCTTGGGGCTGTCCCGGTTAATTTGAGCCTGGACGCCCTCCAGCGGGGTCAAATCGCGTATTTCGTCGGTTTCGAGGTTTACCGCGTAGATGTGCCAGTTCTCGTCGCCGCCGCTGTCCTGGAGGTAGGCGATCTGGTTACCGTTGAAAGTCCAGCCGTACAGTCGGACGCCCCGCCCAGTGTCCCTGGTAACGGGCCTGGCGGCCGTGGGGTCGTCTGCCGGGGCCACCCAGACATTCAGGACACCCTCAACAGGAGCGAGGAAGCTTAATTGGCTTCCGTCGGGGCTAATTTGGGGCGAGGCTTTGTCGGGATTTCCGAAAAACAGCCTGCGAGGAATCAGTGGGGGCAAGTCGCCGGGAATGGGTTGCGAACTCAATGGTTGACCTCCTGGGGTTAGCGTTAGTAATGGATGACGACAAGATAACCGCCTTCCCTAGAAGTGGAACGCGGCTCAATACCAAGTCAAGGGCAGGGTTTCCCGAAATCAGCGGGCTTCCACCCCGCCCACAGCGATATCAGACACGTCAGCGCCAGCCTCCACCAGAAGGTTCCGGATGTGAAGTTCCATCTCGAGGTAGGCGCCCTCGCCGATGCGGTCGAAACGAATCATTCCGTCCTGGTCGATGAGGTACTTGCGAGGCCAGTAGCGGTTGTTGTAGGCCCGCCAAGTCCTGAATTCGTTGTCCATGGCCACGGGCCAGACCACATTCAGCGGGGGGAGAGCCTCCCGGACATTGGACTCGATTTTCTCGAACTCAAACTCGGGAGAGTGAACGCCGACCACGACCAAACCGCGGTCGGTGTATTTGTCGTACCAGTCCCTTACATACGGCAGGGTTCGCTTGCAGTTAATTCAAGAGTAGGTCCAGAAGTCTATCAGGACTACTTTGCCCTGCTGTTCCTCCAGGACTAGGGGTTCACTGTTGATCCATTGAACTATGCCGCGAAAGCCCGGAGCTTCAACGGTACCCGCAGGGGTAACCACGGAAGGAGTTGGGGTTGGGGCCGAGGTAGCGGTGGGCCGGGGCTGGACTCGTTCGGAAGGAACGGCTTCAGCCGAAACGGCATTTCGGGAAACGTCGGATTGGGGTTGTACCAGCCAGAAAAGGGCAACCACCAGGAACAAAACGGCGGTGACTGCCGCCAACGGCAGCCAGGCCAACAGTCCGGTGCGAGAATCAGAATCCAACTTGATGTGTTCCTCGGTTCAAGGGTCACTTGGAATTACGTGGGGAAGAGAAGGTCGGATTGGAAAATCGCGGGCACTTCCCTTCCCCATAAGATCAAGGGCGGTTTCCAATGGTCCTAGCTAGTCGGCGGGCACGGCCTGTTCGGCTTTGCTAGTGAAAGCGGGCATCACGTCCCGGGCCAACCATTCAAGCTGTTCCAGGATTATTTTCTCGGGCGTGCCCACGGGATGGCTCATACCGACCCTTTCCAGGCCAGGGTATTGTTCTTCCAACTCCTTGAGTTGCTCGATGATCAGTTCCGGGGGGCCGCACAGGAAGCCTTGGCGTTCAACGGCACGTTCAATGGTGGGCAGGCCGGCCGTGGGGGCGCGGCTGGGGTCGCCCATTGCCTCAATCTGATCGTCAGTCAGGGACCGGACGAGGCGCAAGGGCCCGAACATTTTGAGGTTCTCTTCGTAGTATTTGGCGGCCTCCTTGATGGCGGCCTCCTGAGTGTCTGCCATGAAGAAGTGGAAGCCGATGACCAGATCCTCGCCCAGTTGGGCGTCATCGCGTCCGGCGCGGACAAGGGCGTCACGGTAGGCCGCAATGACGTCGTAGATTGCGCCACCTTCGGAAACTCCACCACCCAGCATGCCCTTGATGCCATGTTTGGCCATAAAGTCCAGGGCGCGGGGGGTGGCGCTCTGGATGGGCTGCCAGGTCTCTACCGGCAGGGTCCTGGGACGAGGCACCAGGGTGATTTCCTCAAGTTCGTAACCCCGGTAGGGAACCCGGGGCGGGATGGTGTAGTACTTGCCCTGGTGGGAAAAGGACCGCTCGTTAAAGGACTTGAGGATAAGCTCGACCTGCTCTTCGAACAGGTCCCGGTTGGCGGCCTGGTCCTGCAACGGCGACCCAAAGGTCTCCACTTCGCGGGTGTGGTAGCCGCGGCCAACGCCGAAGATTACACGGCCCCTGGTCAGAATGTCGGCGGTGGCAAAGTCTTCGGCCAGCCGCAGGGGGTTCCACATGGGGGCAATATTGAAGCCGCAACCGAATTTCAGAGACTTGGTCAGATGCGCTAGGTGAACATTGAGCATCAGGAGGTTGGGAATACACTCGTAGCCTTCGGGCTGGAAGTGGTGCTCGGCCATCCACATGGTGTCGTACCCACAACGGTCCATGGTCTGGGCGATGGCCTGAGCCTTATCGAAGGCGGTTGCCAGGTATTCGTCGGAAAAGGACCGGTCATTAACCGGAGTCCCGCCATAGCCTACGTTGTCCATGTCCACATGGCCGGCGTAAAGGCTGTCAAACTTGGTAATCATATGGCGCCTCCTTCTGGATTGCGTTAGGCGGATTATAGTTTATCGGGGAGAGTTGGGAAAGTAAGGGCGGGCCGGCATCAGGGCGATGGCGCTGTAGGGAGATTGTTGTACAGCAAGGGTTTAAGGGACCAAGCACCAACCTGAAAACGAGCTTTGGGGCCCGCAACCGAAGGTCAGGGAGGATTTTAGGCCCTTCGGCAGGCTAGGGGCGACATGGCTTATGCCTTGCAGATGTCTGCGACCTATAGTCTGAATCTGAAAGGCGATGGACCTGCCGGCCGAGAGTGGTTCGACAAGCTCACCACGAACGGCTAAGGGTTAGTGTCAACATTTCAGCCCCACCACGGTTGGTTTAAGCAAACTTACCACGAAAGGCTTGAAGGGGGTCACAGGCACGGACTGATGACGTTAACGAGGGACTACTGGAGTGAGTCTTGTGGGCTAGAGGCGGCGGAGACGGGGCATGAGAGCGCCCATGACGGCAGCAAGGACGATCAGGGCGGTCCCGTTGACCAGCAATGCGGTCCTGGAGTTGGTTTCCCCGGCCAGGAAGCCTACTTCCAGTTGGCCCAGGGGAGCCATGCCGATACCGAAGATCCAGGAACCCATGGCGCGACCCCGCTGTTCATTGGAAACGCTGAGTTGCAGCAAGGTGTGGTGCAGGATGTCGGTGGCCGAGGCCAGCAGGTTAATGAACATCACGCAGATGACGGCCACCCAGAAGAAGGGAGACTGTCCCAGCAGAATTTCACCAACGCCGAACATGCCGATGATGCAAAGCAGGAGGACGCCCTTGCGCCGGACCCGTTCCATGGCGGCGACGGTAAAGACGCCAATGGCGCTGCCGAGGAAGCGAAAGGCCGTGAGCAGGCCCAACCCGAAGGCGCCCACGCCCAGAACTTCACGGGCCAGAATGGGCAGCATTACCTGGTGAGAGAAACCCAGAACCTCCGCGCCGGCCGTGGAGATAATCAGGCTGAGCATGGCACGATTACTTTTCAGAGCACGGAAATAGTTGACCAGGTTTTCCAGGATGGGCTCGCGGGACAAGGGGGCGGATGAACCGGCGTGCCTGAGCCAGATCATTATGACAATTCCCACGCCATAGGTGAGACCCATGACCAGAAAGGCCACGGCGGGGCCCTGAAAGGCGATCAAGCCTCCCGTCAGCAGCGAGCCGATTATCCCACCCACCCATTGGGCCAGGGAGACCAGGGCTATGCCATTTATGGCGCGATGACCTCCCACAATGTCGTACACGTAAACCTGGCGGGAGGTCATATAGAAGGCCTGGGCTGCTCCCAGCATGAAGGTTGTTCCCAACAACAGCCAGATAGTCATCCCGTCGGCAAACAGGAGCCAGGACGCCAGCATGGAGAGAACCAGCATGGCAGCGCAGGAGAGGCGCATTATGGCACGGCGGTCGAAGCGGTCTGTGATGGAGCCGGCGACGAGACCGACAATCAAGTTGGGAGCAGAACGGGCGGCAAACACGGCGCCCACCATACCGGCGCTTCCGGTCATGTCGAACACCAGCCAGCCCAGCAAGACCTGCTGCATTCCCCAGCCCAATTGGTTGGAAACGGTGGAAAGCCACAGAACACGGAAGTCGGGATAGCGCAGGGCCATAGCCATCCGCGCCAAGGGTGTCGTGAACCTGCCGGGACGACGGCGACGGGATGGGGAAGCTGTTGACAAGGTTGGAGCGTCCTCAGGTAGAAGCTGATGGAGGCCGGCGCGAGTCCGAATCTGTTGAGAGAATACGCCTGAACCGGGTTATGGGCAAGAAAGCACCTTCAAGCTGCCAGGGATAGCGCAGCAGTCGATGGGACAGAGGTGGCGAGGCAGGTTGATTGACCGGGGCGACTATGAAGGGTTTTGGGGGACTGCGCGGGATGGTTCGACAAGCTCACTACGAACGGGTTTCGGGCGATTGCGGAGGATGGTTGGATAGGTTCACTAGGAGCGGGCTTCGGGGGATGCGGGGGATGGTTGGAGAGGCCGACCGTGAACGGTTCTCGGGGGTTGGTCGATAGTGGTAGGCGCTCCCGGAGAAAACTGGCGGGTTGAATTGAAAGGTCATTTCTGGCAATATATCCCTATGAAAATCGGAGCTTTTGAAATAGTAGAGCCGGTCCCCGAGCTTCGGGAGCCGCACGCTTTCGCAATGATTCGGCCCTGGGTGGACGTGGGCAGCGTAGGTACGCTGACGTTGAGTCGGCTGGAAAGGTACCTGGGTTCGAAGGATCTAGGCAAGCTGTCGCGTCCGGGGAACTTCTTCGACTTTACCAGGTATCGGCCCAACATTCGGCTGGTGCAGGGGGAACGCAGGGTAACCATTCCCAACAGCAACCTTCGCTACGCCACCTCTGACGACGGCCCGGACTACCTTTTTCTCCACATGATGGAACCCCATGCGGGCAGCGAGGACTACACCGATTCGATTCTTGAAGTTGTGGAGTATTTCGGGGTGAAGCGGTACTGCCGCCTGGGCGCCATGTACGATGCGGTCCCGCATACCCGGCCATTGCTGGTTACAGGGTCGCTGGGCGAGGTCCCCCAGAACAAGGCCGTTCCCAATCTGAAGTTGCGAAGCAGCAATTACCAGGGACCGACGACCATAATGAACCTGGTGTCGGAGGGCATCGACCGCTTGGGCATTGAGACCATAAATTTTATGGTCCATCTGCCCCAATACCTGCAGCTGGAAGAGGATTTTACGGGCACTTCCCGTATGATTGAGTGCCTGAGTTCCGTATATCCCAACATTCCATCGGACCTGGCGCCGGTGAGAAGGGGCCAGAGGCAGTATCGGGAACTGAGTTCAGCGGTGGAACGAAATTCGGAGTTGAAATCTCTCATCCAGCAGATGGAAGCGTACTACGACGCCCAGCAGGATGAGGAGGAAGCTGCCAGCAACGGGGCTCCTACTGATGTCAACCTTTCGCCGGAGATAGAAAGGTTCCTCGACGAACTGGGCCAGCAGATGGAAAACGAGGAGTAATACGCGGGCTCGCGGCTTGATGGCCTGGGCCTGCGTTTTTCTCGCCTTCCGTCAGCCGCCTGATATGGCACACCCCGGCGTCTTCCGAACGGGAAACTCCCGGCAGCGCGCCGGTCTGTCCTCGTAGATGCGGCAGGCGAAAGAGTCGGGATCCAGCATCGGACAGCGTTCCCCCTCGTGATCGGCAAACTTCAGCCAGGCCGCTTCGTTCATTCCCCGATTTAGCCGCACTTCCACATGAAGTCTTTCTCCATTGGCGAGAAAGCTATCCACCTCTTCTGACGCCAGTTCAAGCAGCAATGGGCCACGGCAGCACATGGCACGGCAGTGGTTCATGCAGATATTGCTGGCTTCCTCTTTGCCAAGGCCGGGAACGAGGAAGGGAGGCATAGCGGCCCTCCACGATTTGGGGTAAGAAACGCGGCCGGTGGCGGAAGGATGTTGGCAGGGAAAAGGAAGGTATAATCGACTGGGGCGGTTGGTGGCGACGGATGGATTCGAACCAACGACCTAGCGCTTATGAAGCGCCCGCTCTGCCACTGAGCTACGTCGCCACCGAGCAGGCACACCGACCAGCCGCCAAGTGTTGCCTGGGTCAATAATATTAAAGGCGTAACGGGAAGCGTGTCAATTGCCATCGCGACACAGGGAGCGCCTTATATTGTTGAGGGGCCGCTCTCGGAGACCATATGAGATGAGGCTGTCGAGCCATTTCTGCCGGCCGTTAAACAGGCTCCAAGCAGAGGGGTAAGAGCCCCGGTCAAATGGTGGGCAGGTGGATTCACACGAATTATTGATAGGTCTTGCTCGCGCGGACTGCGCTATAAATTGAGGCAAGTTGGTGGCGGAACGGATGGCGGGACAGGTGCAGGGACAGTTTGCGAGCTATCTCTGCGGGTGGCGCTTCTATCGGCGGGCAACCCTACCCCTAAACTAACAAACTGGTGGCGGGCGGGAATCTTTATGGCCCAAATTGAGAATGGCGAAGTTGAGGAAAGGGTTTCGGCGCTGCTGGCGGAGACGGCCCTGCAGCTGCAGGAGATCCTTGAGCAGGTGGCGCGCCGGCTCAGGCCGTTTCCATCCTTTCTGGGGATGACCTCGTTGCAAGCCGTAGAAGTGGAGCCGGGGTTTTCTTCAGAGCGCGACCTGGGTTGCGTGGTTGTTGACCCGGAAGGGCGGCTGTGCAGCCTGGAAATTACGGCGATTTCGGGCATTGCGGGGATGGCCGAAGCAGACCAGGTGGAGGAGTTTCAGCCGCTGAAACTGAGCCCGTTGGAGTACGTTGTTTACGCCAGCGCGGCAATAGACATGCTGACGGGGGAACTGCGGAGGAGAGGCGGATAAGTGACCTAGACCTGCTCCAGGGTGATGTCGCCGCTCTGGCCCCCGCGCTTGCTGACCAGCCGGATGGACCCAATCTGCATGCCCCGATCGACTGCCTTGCACATGTCGTAGATGGACAGCGCGGCAACGGAAACGGCGGTCAGGGCTTCCATTTCTACGCCCGTTTTGCCCGAGGTGGTGGCGGTGGCGGTGATGTTGACGCTGCTGTTGGCCTCGTCGGCCTCGAGTTCCACGTCAACCTTGTTGAGGGGCAGCGGGTGGCACAGGGGGATGAGTTCAGAGGTACGCTTGGCGCCCATTATGCCGGCAAGCTGGGCGATGGTGAAGACGTCACCCTTTTTGACTTGGCCTTCGATAATCAGGCGCAGCGTTTCAGGGAGCATGCGCACTGAGCCGCGAGCAATCGCCTCCCGGTCGGTTACCGGCTTCCACCCAACGTCAACCATTTTGGCCCGCCCCTGGTCATCCAGATGGGTGAGGGCGTCGGAAACGGGAGTTACGGGTTGACGGCTGGATTCGGGCATGGGAATTACTCCTGGGGCTGCTTTGTTGCTTCAGGGCGTTGCATCAGGCCGGCCAAGATACCAGCGGCGTTCTGAAAAGGGCAACGGGGATCAGGCGCCGCAAGTCTTGCAGGGTACGCGGCCGTCCTCGACCGCCTCAGCGTGGGTTCGGTAAGCCCGGAATCCATTGGATGCCTTCATGAACCCGTGGGTAAACTTGCAGCCACGAAGGTGAAAGGTCTTCCGGTTTGAGGTGGCGCTGGCGACAAAGGCGAATTCCACATCGCCTCCGGCCTCTGCCCCTCCCACGGCCTCTGTACTTTCCATGGCCTCTGTACCTTCCATGGCCTCGATCTTTTTCCGGATCTCCTCAACCGCATCCCACAAGCTTTGCACATCTCGGTCCTGAATCATCCTGTTTCCTCCGGACTAGCTGGATGAATTGAGAATCCTGATTTGCCTATTCCCTGTCGGAACTAGAGTAGCCGGGGCAAGAACAACCTAACCACTGCCCACCAGCCACCTGACCCGCTAGCCGCCAATATGGTACATCTCCACCTTTTGGCGGCCGTTCTGTACGGGGGCCAGTTCGGTGCGTTCCTCTGAGTAGCGGTCGGAACGGCGATTCCAGATTCCCGCTACCCGTTCTATCAGTTCATCGTCGGAGGCCCCGGCGCGAAGGAAGTCGCGCAGGTCCATCCCATCGGAGGCGAAGAGGCAGGTATAGATTTTGCCGTCGGTGGAAAGGCGGGCCCTGGTGCAGTCACCGCAGAAGGGCATGGTCACCGAGGCAATGACACCGATTTCGCCGTCGCCATCCTGGTAGCGGTACCGGTTGGCCACCTCGCCATGATAGTTGCTTTCCACCGGCTCGAGGGGCAGCTCGGCGTCGATTTGCTTGACAATATCGGCGGCGGAAACGACGTGGTCCCACTTCCAGCCATTGCGGTTGCCAACGTCCATGTACTCGATGAAGCGGACGATGTGGCCGGTGCCCTTGAAGTACCGGGCGAGGTCCACGACGGTATGGTCGTTGACTCCCTTTTGGACTACCGCGTTTATCTTGACGGGGGACAGGCCAACCTGGACGGCGCTGTCGATGCCGTCTAGGACGCGCTGAACCGGGAAGCCCCGGCCGTTCATTTCCCGGAAAATCTGGTCATCGATGGTGTCCAGGCTGACGGTGATGCGCTTGAGGCCCGCGTCCTTGAGCGCTTGAGCCTGCTGGGGCAACAGGTATGCGTTGGTGGTGAGGGTCAAGTCAACCGAAGGGTCAATGGAGTAAAGCATGGCAACAAGCTGAGGCAGTTCAGTGCGCAAGAGAGGTTCGCCACCGGTTATGCGGAGCTTATTGACGCCCAGTCCGACAAAAACGCGGGCAAGGCGAGTAATTTCTTCGAAGGTGAGGACCTCTTCCTTGGGCAGGAACTGGTAGGACTCTCCGAAAATCTCGGCCGGCATGCAGTAGGTGCAACGGAAATTGCACCTGTCAGTTACGGATATCCTCAGGTCCCTGAGGGGACGTCCAAACGAATCCTGGATAGTCAAAACGCAAAAGCCGCAAAAAAGATCTGGATAAGAGAGCAGGGAAGGTTAACTTCCGCCTACCAGGCGTCCCAAGGCTATTGCCGCCCGATGGACAGCGTCGCCACGATGGCTGATCAGGTTCTTTTCAGCCAACGGAATCTGGGCAATTGTGCGACCGAAAGTTGGCAAATAAAAGACCGGATCATAGCCGAATCCCAAGTTTCCTTCCGGTTGGTATTGTATCATCCCGGCTACGGAACCTACCACAGACACTTCGACGCCACCGGGATCGCAGATGGCGATAAAGCAAAGGAACCGGGAGGTCCGTCGCTCCCAGGGCACACCCTGCAGATTGGAAAGGAGCAAATCCACGCGTTCCTCGTCGCTATGGCAGGCGTCGCCCCCGTATCGAGCGGAGTGTACACCGGGTTCGCCACCCAAGGCATCGACTTCAAGGCCGGAGTCATCGGAAAGGGTGAGCATTTCGCCCAGCCGGGAATAGGTATGAGCCTTGAGCCAGGCGTTTTCGCGGAAGGTAGTACCCGTTTCCTCGACGTCGTGGGTGATGCCAAGGTCATCCAGGGACAGCAGGTCCACGGGCAACCCGCTGAGCAGTGCAGCATATTCCCTGACTTTTCCCTGGTTATGGGTTGCAACAAGCAGTTTCTTTCGGCCGTTCAATGGTCAACCTCACGGGATGGGAGTGACTGGGATGTCATGTTATGGGCGGTGGCAGTTAGAGAGTTGGTCCGCACAAAGGCTCGATGGGACGGTCAGATGGTGCCTTTATTGGCCAGGTCCGCCACCTGTTGAGGGTCATAGCCCAGCCATGAGCCCAGCACTTGCTCATTATGTTCACCCAGGACCGGGCCGGCGTGTTCGATGGCGCCTGGGGTGTCGCTGAACTTGGGAATTACGCCAGGCATGACTGTCTGGCCTATCTCCGGGTCGTCCACCTGCACGATGTCCTCTCGATCCAGGTAATGGGGGTCGTTCACAATCTGGGCGCTGTCATACACCGGACCAACGACTCCGCCGGCGGGGACCAGCATCTGGAGGATCTCGTCCTGAGACCGACTGCCCAGCCATTGCTGCAGAATAACATTGAGCGCATCCTTGTTCTCCAGGCGGGACCCGTTGTTCTCAAACTTGGGATCGGAGAGGGTGTCGTCCAGACCCATGGCCCGGGCAAGGGCCTCCCAGGTGCTTTGGGAGGTGGCTGACAGGCCGAGCCAGCGCTGGTCTTCGGTCTGGTAGAGGCTTCGGGGCGCGGCGTCGGGGAAGTCGTTGCCAACCCGTTCGCGCACGATGCCCAGGAGGTCATACATCGGGATGTGGGGGATGCACAAACGGAAAAGGGGTTCGAAGAGGCTCAGGTCAACGACCTGCCCGGTCCTGTCCGTCCCTGTTGTATCGGGGGAATTGGAGAGGGTCTGGCGGCGGTAGAGGGCCATCATTCCGGCCATAGCGCCGAAAACACCGGCAATCTCGTCGGCCAGGGGTATGGGCGGCAAGACCGGCGGGGTTTCGGGGAAACCGGTCATGGCAATGTAGCCGCTCATGCACTCGGCAATGGTACCAAAGCCAGGTCTGTCCTTATAAGGGCCGGTTTGACCGAAGCCGGAATAGCGGAGAATTACCAGGCAGGGGTTGGCCTGGTGCAGTTGGTCGGGGCCGATGTTCCAGCGCTCCAGGGTGCCTGGCCGGAACCCTTCAATGAGCATGTCCGCCTGGGCGGCCAATTCGAGGAGGAGGGCCTGTCCATCGGGTTGCCCCAGGTCGAGGGTAAGGGAACGCTTGTTGCGGGAATGAACTTTCCACCAAAGGGAAACGCCATTGACGAAGGGGCCCCAGTTACGCAGGGGATCACCGCCGCCGGGGCGTTCAACCTTCACAACGTCCGCGCCAAAGTCGGCCAGCAGGCTGCTGGCCGTCCCCCCGGCCACAATTATCGATAGATCCAGCACCTTGAGGCCCTGCAGGGGGCCAAATGCTGTCTTATCGCCAGATGGCGAACCGTTAACCGGCGCCGGGTCTTCTGATGGCAATTCAGTCCTCACTGTCGAAGAAAGCTTTAATCTCGCGCAGCACTTCCGCTGGATGTTCCATGGGCAGGAAGTGGGACCCCATGCCCATGGGTTTTGCCTCGGAGTAGTCAACTTCACTGAGGAAACGTTGGACGCCCGTGTCGGACGGGGTCTGGGCTTCGGGGTAGCTGCCCAGAAGAAGCAGGAACCGACCGGTAAGTCCGCGAAAGAAGGGGGTAACCTGGAGCGACTCCCGTTTTTCGTAGAAGAGGGCCTCAACTTCGGGAGGACACTTCAATTCAGCGCGCCCGTCGGACAGCAGTCTGGAGCCGCCTTCAGTAAAGGCCTGATACGCCCGTAGATCCCAGTCCTTGAATGCCGCGCGCTGGCGGTAGGCGCCCTGCATGGCCTCCCGGCTTTCCCACACCATCCGCTTTTGACGGGTGCGGCGGGCCCGGTCCTGGAGTTCGCCAGGCGGCGCATTGGCCGGCCTTTCACCCACCCGGGTCTCCACAAGGCAGGCCTGGGTAATTTTGCCAGGAGTCAGGTGGGCCGCAATCAGGGTTGCCAGGCCGCCAGATGAATGGCCCACGATCCTTACGGAAGGCAGTTCCAGGGCTTTGATTACCGCGGCCAGGTCCTGCCCCACCAGTTCAAAACTGTATCCGACGTCTGACAGGTCTGTATCGCCGTGGCCCCTCTGGTCCAGGGCCAGGACATGATAACCGGTAGCCAGCCCTTCAGCGATGGGAAGCCAGGAGTGGGCGGAAAGCCCCGTGGCGTGCATCATGATGACGGGAGGTTTCCCAGTGTCTCCCCACTCCAGAAAGCGGTGATAGATACGGTTGGCGCTGATGTACCTGCTGGCGTATTCCATATAATTCCGAGGGAAAGAGGTCGTCAAGGGTACGACTATGAGATTCGGTTTGGCGAGATATTGACGGGGAATATTCTAACGGCAGGGCCGGATGTTAGCCACAACTGGGTGTGGGCATGTGGGTGAATGCCCATTATCTGGATTGTGCAACGGAGTATTAGCGCTATAGGGAAATTGTGGGGGCGGAAGGATTGAAGAATGCAAACACCATCTCGCAAACCAGTCTTCGGACCTGCTACTGGGTAGTTGGGCAGGATTTGAGGCCCTTCGGCAAGCTCAGGGCGACATGACTCATGCCTTGCAGATGTCTGCCACCCATAGTCTTAATCGAAAGAGCGATTGCCATAGATTGTGCAGTTTTTCACTATCGGCTTTGAGGGGCATATGCTATAATTTTTCGACAGCTAAAGTTGAGGTCTGCCCGGGCTGTATGCTTGAAGACTACTTTCGGCAATACGGATTGATTGCCATTTTCGCATTGGTGGCTTTCGCAGTCCCAACCAGCCTGTTAGCTGCATCCTGGCTGCTTTCCCGCCTGAAGATACGTCCTCAAAACCCCACGCCCGTAAAGCTTGAACCCTACGAATGCGGAGTGCAAACGATAGGCGGGCCGTGGAACCAGTTCAACTTCCGGTACTACCTATACGCCATACTCTTCGTCATATTTGACGTCGAGGTGGTGTTTCTGTATCCCTGGGCCACCAGATTTATCAGCCTGGAATTGTTCGCGCTGATTGAAATGGCCGTTTTCGTTGGCATTCTACTGATCGGCTGGGCCTATGCCTGGCGCAAGCGGGACCTGGAGTGGGGGAATTAAGCTATGGAACTGTCTGCGTCACAGGGCCCACTGCACGACCGTACCTGGGGAATTGACCAGGAAGAGGGTCAGATTGTCAATGAACTGATTGCGGTTTCCAGCGAACCCATTGAAGTTCCCTCGATTGAAGTTCCCGACGACCTGAAGAATAATCTCCTGGTGACGTCGGTGGACGCACTGGTGAACTGGGGTCGAAAGTCGGCCCTTTGGCCCGTGTCATTCGGACTGGCATGCTGCGCCTTTGAAATGATGGCGACGGCCATGGGAAGGTTCGACATTGCCAGGTTTGGTATGGAGGCCTTCCGCGCCTCGCCACGCCAGGCGGATCTGATGATTGTGGCGGGCACGGTTACGTGGAAAATGGCGCCGCCGATTCGGCGCATTTACGACCAAATGGCCGAGCCCAAGTGGGTAATTTCCATGGGGGTTTGCGCTACCAGCGGCGGACCCTACTACGGGTCTTACAGCGTAGTCCCCGGGGTTGACCACATTATTCCGGTGGACGTTTATGTGCCGGGATGCCCTCCACGCCCGGATGCCCTGCTATACGGGATAATGGAACTTCACGAAAAGATAAAGAAGTACCACCACCTGAGGAAGGGCGGAGGAAACTGGCAGGACTCGCCGGCTTTCAACCAGGAGACTTCAGACTGATCATGGCATTGCGGGCGGTATCCGGTGAGGATTTGGCAGCGGCGGTAAACCAGGAATTTCCTGGCGCGGTTGTTGATTTTGATGAAGTTTCCGCCTGGGTCAGGCCCACCCGAATAAACGCGGTGGCAGGGTTCCTGAAAGACTCACCTGACCATGATTTCCAGTTCCTCAATTCCGTCAGCGCTGTGGATTATGTCGAATACTTCGACCTGGTTTACCACCTGACTTCCCTGAAACAGCAGAGTTCGGCCGTTTTCAAGGCAAGAATATTTGGGCGCGATAACCTGAGGGCGCCTTCCGTCTATTCAGTATGGCGAGGAGCCGACTTCCAGGAACGGGAAATCTGGGATTTGATGGGCATACATTTTGAAGGCCATCCCAACATGAAACGAATAATGCTCTGGGAAGGGTTCGAGGGTCATCCGCTGAGGAAGGACTTTCTCTAGGCATGAGTAGTCTCCACGAAAGAGCCACCGGCAATGGGAAACAGGCACAACTGGCCACTATTTGCCTGGAACCTGGGCGAGCACCTCTCCTATGACAATCCGCACCGAACCAATGACCGTTAACGTGGGGCCGCAGCACCCCAGCACCCACGGCGTGTTCCGTGTGCGGATTACCTTTGACGGCGAAGACATTGTTGAGGTGGAACCGGTTTTCGGGTACCTGCACCGGGGAACCGAGAAGCTGGCTGAGGAACGGAATTACGTTCAGGTGGTTACCCTGACTGACCGGCTGGATTACACCTCGTCCATGATAAACAACCAGGCCTACTGCCTGGCAGTGGAAAAGCTGCTGGGTGTTGAGCCGCCACCCCGGGCCAAATACCTGCGCACCCTCACCGCCGAGCTTCAACGCATCGCCAGCCACCTGATTGCCGTGGGGTTCTTTGTCCAGGAACTGGGGGCTTTCGGCACACCCCTGATGTATGGGTTCAGGAGCAGGGAGCGGATCCTGGAGCTTTTCGAAATGCTATGCGGGGCCCGGATTACGGTGAGTTACATGCGCCCCGGCGGGGTGTTTGCCGATGCCCCTCGTGACTTCTGGCCGGCCCTCAACCGATTCCTGGATGACTTTGCCGAGGAATTCGTGGAAATGGAGCAGTTGCTCCTGGAGAACGAAATCCTCATGGTCCGCACCCGAGGGGTCAGCCCCATACCGCCTGAGATTGCGATAAACAATTCGGTCTCGGGGCCCGTCCTGCGCGCCAGCGGGGTCAACTGGGACTGGAGAAAACAGGAGCCCTACGACGCCTACGACCAGGTTGAGTTTGACGTCCCGATAGGTTCCAACTGGGACAATTACGACCGGTTTTGGGTCCGATTCCAGGAAGTGCACCAGAGTATCCGTATCATCAAGCAGTGCATCGCCCAGATTGAACCCGGGCCGGTACGGCTGGATTTGCCGCTGGTCTTGCGGCCGGAGGCGGGAAGGGAGGCTTACGGGAGGGTAGAAGCGTCCAAAGGGGAACTGGCCTTTTACCTGGTCAGCGATGGCGGTATTTCGCCATACCGTTGTAAGATAAGGTCACCATCCCTGATAAATTTGACCGTAATCGAACACCTGCTGGTGGGATGGAAACTGGCGGACATGATTGTATCCCTGGGAAGCATAGACATTAACATGGGAGAGGTTGATCGGTGAGTTGCCAGTTAGCCTCCGACAGCATTCTCTATGCCAACGGGATTTACCGAGTGGTTTATGAGATAGTCGGCGTCGTGCTCCCCTGCTGGGTAGCTTATGCGATCGCCGGCCTGGTGTTTGCGTTCATCCTGGTCAATGCGGTCCTCCTGGGAGCGGCGGCGATTACCTGGGGTGAACGACGGTTGCTGGGGCGATTCCAGAATCGGGTGGGACCCAACCGGTGGGGGCCCTTCGGCCTGTTTCAGCCAATTGCGGACCTGGTCAAGCTGTTGACCAAGGAAGACCTCCGGCCCGACGGTTCGGACCGGGTGGTGTTTTCGCTGGTGCCGGTGTTGATGGTTGCACCGCTGATTTTGATGACCGCTGTACTGCCATTTGCCAAGAATACGGCGCTGGCCAGTCTCAATGTTGGGGTCCTGTACATCCTGGCCGTAAGCTCGATAACGTCGGTAGCAATTTTCATGGCGGGATGGTCCTCCAACAATCGCTATGCCATGTTCGGGGCGGCCCGGGCAGTGGCAGTGCTGATAAGTTACGAAATACCGGTAGTATTATCCCTGCTGGGCGTGGTGATGGTGGCAGCTTCGATGTCACTGGGAACGATAGTGGAGGCCCAGGCCCTGCCGTTCTTCCTGGTGCAGCCCCTGGCTTTCTTCGTATTCATGGCGGGAATGTCAGCAGAGCTTAACCGGTCTCCCTTTGACGTGGCGGAGGCGGAGTCGGAGATTATTGCCGGTTATCACACGGAGTACAGTGGGGTCAGGTTCGCGCTGATCCAGGCGGCGGAATTTGGTGGCGTGGGCGTAGTGGCGGCTATTACCGCTACCCTCTTCCTGGGCGGATGGTCGGGTCCCTGGTCGGAATACCTTGGCTGGCTGTGGTTCCTGATCAAGACCGGCATAATCGTGTTTTTGTTCATCTGGTTCCGGGCCACCTATCCCCGGTTGAGAATTGACCAAATTATGGCGTTCTCCTGGAAATTCCTGCTGCCCCTGGCCATGGTTAACCTGATCGCCGTTACCCTGGAGGTTTTCCTGCTGCGGGGCGACGACGGCGTTTTGACCGTGACGGACCTGGCAATTATGGGCGTGGTCAACCTGGCGGTAACTGTCATTGCGATTGCGGTTTTTGGAAACCTGATCAAGGAACGCGTCAGCTTCCGGACCCGTCAACCGCAGAATGTGGTAGTGCCCGGGGTTTCCACCATTGAGGTGATCTGAGATGTATGGTCTGGCAATGATCAAGGGCCTGATGGTCACCTTGAAAAATCTGACCAGAAAGCCGTTTACAATTCAGTATCCGGAAGAACGGGCCAAGCAGCATCCCAGGTTCCGGGGTGAGGAATTCGTCTGGTACGAAGAGCGCTGCACGGGCTGCGCTTCGTGCGCCAAGTACTGTCCCCTGGGCATAATCAAGATTGAGACTTCGCCGAGCGGGACAATGATTCCCGAAGGGGGGAAGTACCGGCTGGAAGTGTTTGATATTGAGCTTCAGCGGTGCATGTTCTGCGGTCTTTGCGTGGAAGCGTGTCCCTACGATGCCCTGTTTATGGGAAGCGGATTTGAACAGGGTCAATACAGCCGCAAGAATATGGTCATAACCATTGACCAGTTACGCAACGCGGAGAAGCACCCCAGCACGTGGTACCGGCCCCAGCTAGAAGGTTACGAAGGGGAAGCAGACTCGTTCAGGCGTAGGCCGACCATATCGCAGGGCGACTCCCGATTTTCCTATGACCCGCGGGGCGGGCCGCCGCTGGGCTGGCGGGAAGTTGGACGCGAGTCGTGGCGATGGCATCAGCATGAAAAGGCAGGCATGCGTTTCGAGCAAGACAATGAGGGGACAGATACCCGCGGGGAAGGACCGGACCCATCGGTACGGAAAGACGATGAAGCAGCCTAACAGGGGAATTGCTGCAACCGGCCGTACTGCATTTGCTTCCGACAAGGTGGGGGCCTGATGCCGTTGGTGCAGGACCTGGTCTTCTGGATATTATCCGTAGTTGCCATTGGGGCTGCTCTGGGAGTAGTGCTAGTTAAGGACTTGTTCCGCTCTGCCCTTCTGCTGGCGGTGGTTTTCATTTCGGTGGCCGGATTTTTTGTGCTGCTGAGCGCGGAGTTCCTGGCAGTGGTCCAGGTGCTGATTTACGTGGGCGCGATTTCAGTATTGTTTATTTTCGGAATCATGCTTACCCGAAACGTGCGGGAGGGCAACCTGCCTAACCGACTACAGATTCCGGCGGTGTTGTGCGCTTCGCTGTTGCTGGTTGGCATGATAGCTGCAGCGATCAACACCGACTGGCGTCCCATTCCAAATGCAGCCTCCCAGCTGGTGGATTCCGCCCAGACGCAGTCGGTGGCCGGAGCGCCAGCCGGGGCACTGGGCTCAGGATATGAAGCGCCGGAAACGGGACTGGCTGAATTGTTGATTGGCGACTTTGTACTGCCCTTCGAGGCGGTATCTTTGCTGTTGCTGGCTGCGTTGATTGGCGGCCTCGCATTGGCCCGTTCGCGAGGGAGCTAGCCGTATGTCCCTCGAGTCAATGCTGGTGGTCGCGGCTGCGCTTTTCGCCATTGGATTGTATGGCGCGCTGGCTCGAAACAACGTCATCGCCGTGTTGATGTCGATTGAGATCATGTTCAATGCTGTCAACCTGACAGTGGTGGCGTTTTCGAAGTACGTCGCTCCGCTGGCATTGCGCCAGGAAATTGGGAGTGTGTTAACCGGTCAGGTATTTGCCGTATTCATTATTACGGTGGCGGCCGCGGAAATTGCCCTGGGGCTGGGCATCGTTTTCGCCATGTATCGCAATACCGAATCAGTTTCCTTGTCGGAAGCAAATCAGCTGCGTCATTAGACTAGTCCTAGCAGTTCGAAAAACTGTCGAAGTAAGCAAATGTGGGTTGAATTCAAGAAAACGCCAAACCTGATGATGGCGGAAATGTGGAAAGAAGTCCTCGAAGGGGAAGGACTGCCGGCCCGCATTCTCCCGGAAGGCGACATTCGCGACTGGGGTGAGCGGACGCCATTCAATGTGTATGTTCCCAAGGGCCGTGAGCACGTGGCCGAAGAGATACTGAGGAAACTTTAGATGGTCGCCGAGCCACTGGTCTGGGCAATATTCCTGCTGCCCCTGCTGTCCTTCCTGTTGATTTCGCTGGTAATCCGGCCGCTTTTCAATCGCATTGCGGTGATAAGCGGCTACCTGCTGATTGCCGCTCTGTCAGTTTCCCTCGTGCTATCCCTGGTAATCCTGGTAAATGTGGCCCAGGGCGCTGATGCCTCTTATGCCGCCCATACCTGGATTGACCTGGGCGATGCCGCTATCGAAGTGGGAATTCTGCTGGACCCGGTGACGGCCGTGATGCTCTTTGTGGTCAGCGGCGTGAGTCTGCTGGTCCAGATTTATTCCCTCGGGTACATGAAGGGAGACCCCGGCATAGCCCGATACTTCGCCTATATGTCGCTGTTCACGGCGTCCATGCTGGGACTGGTGCTATCCGCCAATATTGTTCAGCTTTATGCCTTCTGGGAGCTTGTAGGCTTATCATCGTATTTGCTAATTGGATTCTGGCACGATCGCCCTTCGGCGGCAGCGGCAGCCAAGAAGGCCTTCATAGTTACCCGCATTGGCGATGTGGGGTTCCTGCTGGCCATCATTTACCTGTTCTTTCACGCATCCCAGTTTGCCGCGGAAGGGCTGAATGCCCTCCACATTCCTGACATATGGCAGGCTGCCCAGCCCTTGGCTACCGGCGGCGCGGTCCTGGGAGGCACAGCCCTGACCCTGATCTGCCTGGGGATATTCGCGGGGGCAGCAGGCAAGTCGGGACAGTTCCCGCTCCATTCATGGCTCCCTGATGCCATGGAAGGTCCTACGCCGGTGAGCGCCCTGATTCACGCGGCAACAATGGTGGCGGCGGGGGTATTCCTGGTGGCCCGGTTCTTCCCGCTGTTCCAGGAAGCGCGAGACGCGATGATGGTGGTGGCCCTGGTTGGTGGATTCACCGCCTTTGCCGCCGCTACGCTGGGCCTGGTTATGAACGATATCAAACGGGTGATGGCCTATTCGACCATCAGCCAGCTGGGCTACATGATGGCGGCCCTGGGACTGGGCGCCTTTGGCCCGGCGCTTTTCCACCTGTTCACCCACGCCTTCTTCAAGGCATTGCTGTTCCTGGGCGCCGGATGCGTGAACCATGCGTCGGGAACTTTCAATATGCGGTACATGGGGGGCCTTCGGACCTTCATGCCCTGGACCTACGCCCTGCTGGTAGTGGGCGGACTGAGCCTGGTCGGCATTGCGCCGCTGTCCGGATTCTGGAGCAAGGACGAAATTATCACCGCCGCGTGGTTGGGCGGAGGACCAGTGGATCCCTGGGTTGCCCAGACCGTGCTGGCGCTGCTGGTGGCGGCGGCCCTGCTGACAGCCTTCTATACTTTCCGGATGGTGTTCCTCACTTTCCATGGAGAGTTCCGTGGCGGCGGAGCCCAGGAACTGAAAGATGCGGAAGAGTCCGGGAGTGCACAACCTTCGGCTGTGTCCCAGGAAGTCCACCTGGCGGAGTCGCCCCGGGTGATGGTGGCGCCCATGGCAGTACTTGGGATTGCTGCCGTGCTGGCCGGTTACATAGCCAATCCCCAGTGGATCAAGAGCTTATTGGGCATACCGTGGCACTGGTTCTCATACTTTGTCGAGTCGGCGGTCCTTTACGGGCATCCGGAGACGCCGCCCTTCAATTGGGCAGTTGCCGGGATTTCAACGGCGGTCGCCGTGGCGGGAATTGGTTTGGCCTACCTGCTGTACGCTCGGGCGAAGGAAGGAATGACCAGCCCGGCCGGTATGGCGGAAGCAAGCGATGCCGGGGGAGAACATTCGGAGGGTCACAATCACGATCACGGCCACGCGCACGTGGATGTTGCGCCACAGCAGGCAGATCCCCTGGAGCGAGGCGGGATAATTTACACGTTGCTGTATCGCAAGTATTTCGTGGATGAACTCTACGAGGGATTGCTGGTCAGGCGGATTTTCTACCGCTTCTTTGCCGGGATTACCGACTGGCTGGACCGGAGCCTGGTGGATGGCATTGTTGACCTAACCGGGTGGCTAACCCGCCAGTTCGGGCGGCTGGCAGCCCAATTTCAAACCGGGCAGGTGCAGTTTTACGGCGCGGTAATAGTCCTGGGGGCAGTGCTCATACTGGTGGGCTATATCGCGTTCGGTACCGGGTTGGGAGGGTAGAAGGGTGTTCGGCATTCCGGGCCTGCTAACACTTACCGTCTTTCTGCCCGCGCTGGGAGCGCTGGCGATCCTGCTATTCGTTCGGGGAGACCGATTAGTCCGAGGTTTTGCTTTCGCAGTCGGACTGGCCGACCTGCTGCTGTCTGTGGCAGTCTTTGTTTCCTTCGACCGGGGAGACACTGCAGACCGGTTCCAGCTGATTGACAAGCTTACCTGGATTTCAGCGGAGACTCTTAACGCCAGCTATCTGCTTGGCGTGGATGGACTCAGCGCTCCCATGGTGCTGCTGACCGGGCTGCTGGGTTTCTGCGCAATCATCGCTTCCTGGTCGGTGAAGGAACGGGTCAGGGAGTATTTCATCTGGCTGCTGTTGCTTCAGACTGCGGTAATGGGAGTTTTCACATCGCTGGACTTCCTGCTGTTCTTCCTTTTCTGGGAACTGGAACTGCTGCCCATGTACATGCTCATCGCCAACTGGGGCACCGGGCGGAAGACTTATTCCGCGATGAAGTTCCTGATATTTACGATATTGGGCAGCGCATTCATGCTGGTGGCCATTGTGGCGGTATTTGCCAGCCAGCCGTCGGGTTCCTTCGATATGAGAGTCCTGCTGGAGCCAGGCTCCATGCTGAGCGCCTCGAATGCCGCAGTTCCCCTCTCGCTCATGTTCTGGCTTTTCTTTGCGGCCTTCGCGGTGAAGCTGCCGACCTGGCCGGTACATACCTGGCTGCCGGATGCGCACACTGACGCGCCCACCGCAGCCAGTGTCATGCTGGCCGGAGTGATGCTCAAGATGGGGGGTTACGGCCTGCTGCGGGTAAACGTGGGAATGTTCCCAGAGGAAGTAACGGCTTTTGCCTGGCTTCTGATTTTGCTGGGCGTAATCAGCGTACTGTACGGCGCGGTGGTAACCATTCGCCAGACCGATCTCAAGAGGTTAATTGCCTACTCCAGCGTCAGCCACATGGGCCTGGTCCTGGTTGGTATTGGCTCGGTGGGAGCGGCGGCGGGACAAGTGACCGGCGCAGGACTGAACGGCGCCGCGATGCAGTTGTTCACCCACGGGACTATTACCGGCCTGCTGTTCGTTGGCGTTGGGCTAATCTACGACAAGGCGCATACCCGCTATATTCCAGACCTGGGAGGGCTGGCGGGACGCATGCCGGTGGCGGCGGCGGCACTGGCCATAGCCGGATTCGCATCGCTGGGACTGCCGGGGTTGAGCGGGTTTGTATCTGAGATTCTGGTCTTTTTCGGGGCGTTCAAGGCTTTCCCGGTGATGACAATATTGTCGGTGCTGGGGATTATCCTGGCAGCGGGATACATACTGTGGATGCTGGAGCGGTCCCTTTTTGGTCCGTCGAGAGAGCGTTTTGACTCTTTGACCGACGCTTCACCCCTGGAAGCGATTCCACTGGTACTGTTGGCAGCCAGCATTGTCCTGGTGGGAGTCTATCCGGCGATTCTGACGGAAGTTTTCGATACAGCTATAACTCCCATGGTTGACGCAATTAACTCGGCGCCCGTCGCGGTGGCTGGGAACAGGTAGCGGGCAGGAACCAATATGTCGCCGCACGATATCTTTCTAATTTCGCCGCAATTGAGCATGGCTGGCCTGGGGCTGCTGGTTATACTGGCGGACCTGGTGTTTTCGCGGAAGGGCATCCTGACCTGGGTTGCCCTGATTGGACTGGCTTTGCCCCTTGCCTTTACGCTGGCCCAACTGGACCAGTTGACGGGCGGGATTCTTGGCAGCGGTGATCAGAATCTGGTTGCGGAAACGGGAATATTGCACGGCAGTCTGGCAGTTGACCGGTTCGGCCTCTTTTTCAATCTCCTGGTGGTAGTTTCCCTTGGGCTGGTGTTCCTGGCATCCGCCGATTATGTAAAGAGCCTGCCCCGGTTAAGGGGGGAATTCTTCGGGCTAATGCTGCTGTCGGCCAGCGGTATGATGCTGCTGGCCTCCGCCACGGAGTTGATAGCCATCTACGTGGCCCTGGAATTAACGACCCTGCCGCTGGTGGCGATTGCCGCATTCATGCCAAATTCCAGGTCAAGCGAAGCAGGCATGAAATTCCTCATAATTGGGGCCATCAGTTCGGCGCTGACCCTTTATGGCATGGCGCTGCTGTACGGATTCAGCGGCAGCACTACACTGGACGGCATTGCACTGGCGCTTGGCGGCCCCCTGCGGGACGACGTCCCCTTTGGCAGCTACGCGGTACTGGTGGGAATAGCGGTGCTTACCGTAGGCATTGCCTTCAAGCTGTCGGCCATTCCTTCCCAGATGTGGGTTCCGGACGTCTATGAAGGCGCGCCGATTCCGATGGTTGCCTTCCTGTCGGTGGCCAGCAAGGCGGTGGCGTTCGCGCTGCTGCTCCGGTTCCTCTACAGCGGCTTTCTGCTGTTTGACGCAGACTGGGGAATGCTGCTGGCAGTACTGGCGGCAATCTCGATGACTGTGGGAAACCTGGTGGCTATTGCCCAGTCCAACATCAGGCGTTTGCTGGGTTACAGCACGATAGCCCACGCGGGTTACATACTGGTGGGAGTAGCAGCGGTCACCCAGGGAAGCGGCATTTCGGACGGCAACGGTAGTTTTACGACCCTTGGACCGAGCAGCGTCCTTTTCTACCTGGTTGCTTATGTGGCGGCCAATCTGACGGCGTTTTTCGCCATCCTGGCCATTCATTCGCGCATTGGCAGCGACCTGATAGAGGAGTACGGCGGGGTATTCCGTCGTTTTCCATTCCTGGCGGTAACCCTAGCGCTGGCCCTGGTAGCCCTGATCGGCGTTCCACCAACGGGCATTTTTGTGGGAAAGATTTACCTGTTCCTGGCGGCCGTCAAGAGCGAATTGGCGTGGCTGGCGCTGATAGGGGCAGTCAACAGCGTTATATCCGCCTATTACTACGTCAGGATCATCAGGGTGATGTTTTTGTCGCCTGAATCTGAATCAGTGGCGGCATCCGCGCTGGGAACTGCGCCGGTTGATGCCGAATCAAGCCGTTCCGCCGCTTCGTGGCCGACATTGACGGCGCTGGCAGTGACCGCGATTTGCACGGTGCTGCTGGGAGTGCTCTTCGGTCCTGTGGTAGAGGTGGCTGAAAGCGCGGTGACGGCACTGCCCGGGATTATTGCTCCCTAGGTAGTATGAACATCCAAAGAGGGCAAGGCTGGAATCGGCATGGCTGCACCGTGGGGAGCATTGGCGTGGGACTCTGTACATGTACGGCAGCAGGTGAATGCCGAATGGAGAAGTCGTAACCATATTGACGATATTCGGCGTCAATTGACACTAAATTTGTGCAATGCTAGACTGCCATATCCTGGCCCGGCAATAAGTTTGCATCCCTCAAGGGTCGATTAACTTGCCCAACCAAATAAGAACCGTTGGCATCATTTACAACGCCCGTATTCCAGAGGCGCTTGACTTAAGCACAGCCATTGTTAACGAACTTTCACTGGAGCAGAGCAGTTGGATATCCCCGGCGGAGAATCTGGAGGAACTGCGAGAGCAAGTAACGGCAACTGACCTGGTTGTAACTACCGGAGGCGATGGGACCATGCTGCGAGCGGTACAGGTTACCGCTCCTCTTAATGTTCCGATGGTAGGCATCAATATGGGACGCCTGGGATTCATGACGGAACTCCAGGTGCACGATGCACTGGAAAAGCTTCCTTCCTATTACAATGGTCACGGCCGGGTGGATAAACACAACATGATCAGCGCGAGAATCGTGCGGTCTGGCAACGCGGCTCTACCCAAGGTAGAGGGGCCATTTCACGGGCTGAATGATGTTGTCCTTACCCGGGGTTCGGTGTCGCGGGTGGTTACCATCCGAACTACGGTGGACGGCGCGGAAGTCGCCTCACTCAGGGCTGACGGCATCATCCTGGCGACGGCGACGGGCAGCACGGGATACAGCCTGGCAGTGGGAGGTCCCATCCTTGACCCCCTGTCAGAAGATCTAATCCTCAAGCCGGTGGCAGCCCACGTAGGGATGTCGGCTTCGCTGGTGTTGCTGCCCCGGGCCAAGGTCGGACTCCACCTCGAAGGGGCGCAGGAAGCCGTGCTGAGTGTAGATGGCTACATGGAGAGGCAGTTGCAACCAGGGGACCGGGTTGAGATCGAGCAGAGCCCATTGAAGGCACGGTTTTTGAGAGCGCAACCCAGCAACCACTTTTACGCGACTTTGACCAGGCGACTGGGATTCAGCATACGGGGTCAGTAGGCAGGCGAGGCCGACACCCGGCCCGGAGACTGAATTAAGGACAGGATTTCACGGGGACCGGGAACTAACCCATGGAACAGGACCTGACAGAGACTACAATAGAGAGCGCCGTTCACTACGAAGGTACTATCCTGCGGCTGCGCAAGGATCAGGTACGCATGCCCAATGGCCGGTTGACCGTACGGGAAGTAGTGGAGCACTCGGATTCGGTGTGCATGGTGCCCATCGACAACGAGGGGAACGTGCTGCTGGTGCGCCAATACCGCAAGCCAACAGAGTCGGCATTGCTGGAAGTGCCTGCCGGGGGTATTGAAGAAGGTGAATCCCCGGAAGAAGCGGCCATGCGGGAACTTCAAGAGGAAGTATCCCACGTCGCCGATACCCTGCAACCACTGGCCGGCTTCTGGCTGGCCCCGGGGTGGTGCGACGAGTACATGTACGTTTTCCTGGCCACGGACCTGCGGCCGTCGGACATGGAGCAGGACTACGACGAAATGGTGGAGACAAGGCGTGTACCCCTTTTCGAGACCCTGGAGTTGATCGAAAGAGGGGAAATTCAGGACGCCAAGAGTATCGCCTCATTGTTGCAGGCGATGCGGGTTGTTGGCGCCGCCGGTTCTGTGGATAATTAGGCGAGACATTTGGCGGGCCCCAAGGCGCCTGCCGTGAACTAGGAGATAACTGAAGGAATATGCTTGAGCATGATGTCCTGGTAATTGGGGCCGGGCTGGCTGGGATGAGAGCTGCAATCGCCGCCAGCGCAAACGGCGCCAACACTGCCATAATCAGCAAGGTTCATCCGGTACGCAGCCATTCCAATGCGGCCCAGGGTGGAATCAACGCGGCGTTGCTGGACCGGGGCGACGACTGGGAAGACCACGCCTACGACACCATTAAGGGCAGCGACTTCCTGGGAGACCAGGACGCCATTGAGGTTATGTGCCGGTCTGCTGGGAGCGCCCTTATTGATATGGAACATATGGGGGTCACCTTCAACCGGGACGACGAAGGTCGGCTGGGGACAAGGGCCTTCGGTGGCCAGCGGCGCGCCCGCACATTCTTCGTCGGCGACTTCACCGGGCAGGCCCTGCTCCACGTGATGTTCGAGCAGTTGATCAAGTCCCAGGTGCGCAGCTACGAAGAGTGGTTTGTTACCTCCCTGATTATTGAGGACGGGCAGGTGGGAGGTGTAATGGCCCTGGAGATCCGGACAGGACAACTTCATGCCATCCGCGCCAAGACAATCATTTTCTGCACAGGCGGTTGCGGCCGCATTTTTGAGCCCTCAACCAACGCCCTGATCGTGACCGGCGACGGAATGGCCCTGGCCTACAACGCTGGCGCAGGCCTGATGGACATGGAGATGGTCCAGTACCATCCGACAACCCTGGCCGGAAGCGGAGTGCTTCTCTCAGAGGCGGCCCGGGGCGAAGGGGCGTACCTCAGGGACAAGAACGGCAACCGCTTCATGGAGAGGTATGCTCCCAATATGATGGAACTTGCCTCCCGGGACGTGGTGTCCCGAGCCGAGCAGACAGAAATCAATGCCGGCAACGGGGTCAACGGGTGCGTCTTCCTGGACTGCACTCACCTGGGCGAAGCGTTGATAATGGAAAAGCTCAGCCAAATACGGGAAATTGGCATTGATCTGGCCGGGGTGGACATGATCAGGGAACCCGTGCCCATTCGGCCCGGTATGCACTACATCATGGGCGGCATCAAGACCGATATTGACGGCCAGACCAGCATACCCGGGGTATACGCGGCCGGTGAGTGCGCCAACGTCAGCGTTCACGGCGGCAACCGCCTGGGGGCCAATTCATTGCTGGACACCATCGTATTTGGTGAACGGTCCGGCAATCACGCCGCTGAAGCCTGCCGAAGCCTGCCCTTTGTTGATTTCAGTGAAGATGAAGCGGTCGCAAGAGAAGAGCGTCGAATCAAAGAGATGCTGGACCGACCGGACAACGGCGACCGATGGGGAGCCATCCGGCAAGCCATGGGCGAGTCCATGGTCCGCAACGTGGCGGTTTTCCGGGATGAGCAGAGCATCAGCGAGGCGGTTCGCGATTTTGCCGAACTGCGGGACCGCTATGCCACGGTTCCTGTCGAGAACAAGAACCGTATTTTCAATACCGACCTGATTTTCGCCCTGGAACTGGGTTTCATGCTGGACGTGGCGGATACCATTGCGTACAGCGCGGTGGAACGCAGGGAAAGCCGTGGGGCGAACGCCCGTACCGACTACCCCGAGCGGGACGATGAAAACTGGCTGAAGCACATTGTTGCCAAGAAGGGCGAGGTGGGGCCGGAGCTTTCCTACCTGCCCGTCACTATCACCAAGTGGCAGCCCGAGGAGAGGAAGTATTAGCCAATGGACGTTACCATCAAAATACGACGTTACGATCCGGAAGCGGAGCAGCCCGGCAGTTACTGGGAGGAGTTCGCCGTTTCCGTGGCGGACAATGCCACAGTCCTGGACGCGCTGATCAAGATCCGCGAGGAGATGGACGGCACTCTTACCCTTCGCTGTTCCTGCCGAAGCGCCATCTGTGGTTCCTGCGCCATGCGCATCAATGGCCACGCCGGCCTGGCCTGCAAGACACCCCTTGCCCTTGTCGTTGACGAAAACAACGCCATTACAGTGGAACCAGCCGGAGTGATGCGGGTAATCAAGGACCTGGCAGTGGACTTTGAGATGTTCTGGGACAAGATCCGCGCCGTGGAACCCTACCTGCAGCCCGCGGGCGTGGAACCGGAGGGTGAATACATAGCATCCAACGAGTCTATGCTGCACCTTTCGGGCGTTACTGCCTGCATCATGTGCGGCGCATGCGTTTCCGACTGTACAGTCCTGGAGGTTGACCCCACATTCCTGGGCCCGGCCGCGCTGGCCAAGGCCTACCGCTTCACTGCCGACCCGAGGGACGGCAACCGAGAAGGGGTTTCCCGCGACCGGTTGCGCAGCCTCAGCGAAGAAACGGGCATGTGGGACTGCACCCGCTGCAACGAATGTGTTCAGGCTTGCCCCAAGGGCGTGGCGCCCATGGACCGGATTATGGCCCTGCGGGAACAGGCGGTTGAAGCCGGTTTCACCAACAATAACGGCGCCCGCCACACCAATGCCTTCACCGAGTCGGTGGGGCACAGCGGTCGGCTGGACGAGCTTCGCCTGCCCATCAAGTCGGTGGGCGGGGTGACCAACGTGGGGGCCATGCTAAGCTACGCTCCGGTAGGCTGGCGCGCGCTTACCCACGGCAAGATGCCGCCAATTCGCCACAAGAACGTGGAAAACGTGGAGCAGGTGCGCCGCCTTTTCCGTAAGCTGGACCCCGACCTGGCCGGTCCTCAGATCGGCAGAAACTCTCCATTCGGCTAGGAAATCTTTCAAGAGCGATTCTTTTGATGGGGCACTGTATATCGGGTGCGCCAAACCAGGAGGAACCAGACTGTGAAGTACGCCTTTTTCCCCGGCTGCGTCTCCCAGGGAGCCGCGCCGGAACTTTATCCGGCTGCAAAGCTGATTTGCGAACGAATTGGCATCGAACTGGACGAGATTCCCGGCTGGACCTGCACCGGCGCCGGAGTAATGCAGGAAAAGAATCAGTTTTTTGCCGACACCCTTAACGCCCGCAATTTTGCCAAGGCTGAGCAGATGGGACTTCCCATCCTGACCATCTGCAGCACGTGCCAGGGAGTAATGAGCCAGGCCAACAAGCGGATGGCCAAGGATTCCGATTACCTGGCCGAAATCAACTACCACCTGGCAGAAGAAGGACTGGAATACAAGGGAACGGCAGAGCCCAAGCACCTCCTCTGGATTTTGATTGAGGATATTGGACTGGACAAGGTAACCGAACTGGTTACCCGCCCGCTGGCCGGCATCCGGATGGCCCCTTTCTACGGATGCTACATAGTCCGTCCCACCGAGGCCCTGGATATTGAGGAGCACCCGGAGCGTCAGACGTCCCTGGAGACGCTAATTGAGACCCTGGGCGCGACTGTAGTGGACTTTGAGGGGAAGACCCGATGTTGCGGTTTTCCCATCCTTACGATCAACGAGAAAAACTCCATGGCGATGGTGGGCAAGCACACATCAGAGGCCAAGGACCTGGGGGCTGACGCTATGGTCACTCCCTGCCCCCTCTGCCACCTGAACCTGGACGGTTACCAGCCCAAGGCGTCTGCCCAGTTGAAGCGCAAGGTGGACCTGCCCATTCTCCACCTGCCCCAGGCCATAGGGCTGGCCATGGGTATCGATCCCAAGGACCTGGGTTTGCAGAAGCATATTATGAGCACCCAGCCCCTTACGGTAAAACTGGGAGCTCGCAGGTAGCCGAAAAGGTATATCGGACCCAGGAAAGGCGGTTTGAACCAGCAAGAGACGGCGCCGGGCTGGCGCCGTCTTTTTGTTGTGAGTCAGTTTATCAGCAGTTATTGCAAGGGACAAAAGGTGAATCGTGACTACTAGACAGGATGCCATACCTCTCGTACCCGAAGACTGGCAGCGGGCTTTGGCTATTGTGGCCCATCCGGACGACCTGGAATATGGAGCCGCCAGCGCGGTGGCGAAGTGGACTGCCCAAGGCAAAGAGGTGGTCTATGTTATGGTCTCCAGCGGCGAGGCGGGAATTGACAGTATGCCGCCCTCGGAGGTGGGGCCCTTACGGTCCGTGGAGGAAGTGAACGCTGCAGCGGTAGTGGGGGTTAATGAGGTTGAGTTCCTGAATTATGCGGACGGAATTATCGAGTACGGGTTGCCGCTTAGGAAGGATTTGAGCCGGGTAATTAGACAATTTCGACCCGACATCCTGGTAACCCTGAGCTACCACCTGAAGTTTTCCTCCGGACACCTGAACATGGCCGACCACCGCAGCGTGGGCCTGGCGGTTCTGGACGCCGCCCGGGACGCGGGAAACCGCTGGATTTTCCCCGAATTGCTGGAGGAGGGTTGGGAACCCTGGAATGATGTCCGCTTTGCGGTAGTGCTGGGAGTGGACGAGTCGTTCGCTGGGCATGGAATCGACGTTACGGGCAATTGGGAAAAGGGGATGGACTCCCTGAGGCAGCACCGGGCTTACCTGGATAATTTGGGGCCAGCCGGCGCTAGGACCTTTGATTTTCTTACCGCCCACGCCCGCCAAACGGGGGACAAACTAGGATGTGAGCACGGGCTGCTGGCTGAACTGGTGCTGATAAACGAGCCCTGGGAGTAGTTGGACCGCCGACTGACTCTCGCTTGGCAAACCTGGATGCTGCAAAGGGACCGGGGCGGAGAAACAAGAACAGGGGCAGCCCTTGTGGCTGCCCCAGAGATTCCTAGGCCTGCTATCTATTGACCGCAGTTCTGCACGGTTCGGTAAGTACCCTTGGCAATGGCGGCGTGCCGTGACGGGGTTGTCGGTCAGGCGAGGGTGGGAGCCACCTCTCTCACGGCGTCCAGGGTTCGTTCCACGTCCTCATCAGTGTGGACGAGGGATGGATAGTACTTCTGGGGCCAACCCTTGAGAATCCCCCGCTCGAGCAGGGCCTGGTTGAGCCGGGCCATCAAGGTGCCGTCGGCGGCCAGTCCATCGCGGTAGTTGTTGACCGGCGAATCTATGAAATAGATGTCGAAGATTGGAGGCTCACCCGCGCTCTGCGCTGCCAGCCCATTTTCTGCGCAAATCTCCAGCAGACCGTCCCGCAGTTTCCTGCCTGTGCTCCAGAGACGCTCGTAGGCTCCCTCTTTGCGGAGTTCTGCAAGGGTGGCCAGACCTGCAGCGCAGGCGATGGGATTACCGTTCAGGGTGCCGATCTGGTTAACGTAGTCGTCGGAATCCACCATTGACTGATCATATACCGACATTATGTCTTCTCGGCCCATCACTGCAGCCAGGGGATAGCCGCCGCCCATAATCTTTCCCATAGATGTGAGATCGGGGGTTACGCCGTAGAGGACCTGCGCGCCGCCATAAGCCAGCCGGTATCCGGTGACCACCTCATCAAATATCAGGGGAATGCCGTACCGTGCGGTGATGTCCCTCAGACCCTGCAGAAAACCTGCCTTGGGGGCGATTATCCGCTGGACCGGCTCTACGATTACCGCTGCCAGTTCATCGTGATGAGCATCAATTATGGAAGTGGTGGTTTCCAGGTCGTTATAGGGCGCGATCAGCATCAGGTCCTGAATGGCTTTGGGGATGCCTCCACTATTGGGGACTGCCACCGGGAACTCTTCAGCGGAAGGGGGCGTTACGCTCATAAGCGCGTAGTCGCTGGTGCCGTGGAAGCCACCTTCGAACTTGAGGATCTTTTCGCGCTTCCGGTAGGCCCTGGCGGCCCTCATGCACTGGAAGCAGGCGTCGGTGCCGCTGGTGGTGAACCTTACTTTATCGGCACAGGGCACTGAGTTGACCAGTTCTTCCGCGAGGAGCACTGCCTTCTCGTTGGTGGTGAAGAAGGTGCTGCCCTGCCCCACCGCTTCAATCACTGCCTCCACAACCGCAGGATGGGCGTGACCCAGGACCATGGGACCTGAACCCATGAGCCAGTCCACGTACTCGTTGCCACTCACATCCCATATGTGGCTACCCTGACCCTCGCGGGCCAGGAAGTTTAACGAATCGGGAAAGTTGGTGTTGCCCGAACCGCCTCCGGGCAAATAACGGGCCGCTTTTTCCAAGAGTTCCTTTTCCCGCGAACTTCGATCCGCCACTATCGCACTATCTCCAGTAAATTTATTAGCCCTCGTATATCCATTTTACAATAACTAAAGTGATAAGTATTGACTACGAACAAACGGCTTCGGGCGCATATTGCCCGAAGCCGTCTTAAATCAACTGATTAGCAATCTTCCAGTTGCGGTTCCTGATTACCGGATTGACTGGAGAATCGTTTAATCGCACCGGACTGGCAAACCGATGGCCACGTATGGGTCAGGCATTCTCCGACTTGGAATTCCGCATTACGTCAATCAATTCCTGGACGCTGGCCGCGGATGCTTCCAGAGCCTTCTGTTCAGCGTCGGTCAACTTGATCTCTATGACCTGCTCCATGCCGCCGGCGCCGACCTTGACGGGGACGCCTACGCACAGACCATTGATGCCGAATTCGCCTTCGAGGTAAGCGCACCCCGGGAGTATCCGCTTCTTGTCGAGCAAGATGGCTTCCACCATCTGGGTAATGGAGGCGGAGGGAGCGTAGTAGGCGCTGCCGGCCTTAAGAAGGGCCACGATTTCACCGCCTCCCTGGCGGGCCCGATCCACCAGGGCTTCTATCCGGTCGGCGGACAACAGTTCGCTGATGGGAATCCCGCCAACGGTGGTGTAGCGAACAAGGGGCACCATGTCGTCGCCGTGCCCCCCGAGCACATAGGCGTGTACGTCTTCAACTGAGACGTCCAATTCCCGGGAGATGAAGGTCCGGAAGCGGGCAGTGTCCAGAACTCCGGCCATGCCAAAAACGCGGTTACGGGGGAAGCCGCTGGTTTCCAGGATGTTCTGGCACATGGCGTCCAGGGGGTTTGTGACCGCCAGTATGATGCAGTTGGGCGAGTACTTGACCACCTGCTCGGTCACTGCCGAGGTAATGTTCATATTGGTCAGCAGGAGGTCGTCCCGGCTCATACCCGGGCGGCGGGCAATACCCGCAGTAATTACCACTACGTCAGAGTTTGCCGTTGCTTCGTAGTCGTTGCTACCGGTAACCATGGCGTCGGAACCAATGACAGGCCCCGATTCCAGCATGTCGAGGGCCTTGCCCTGGGGCAAATCCTCAACGACGTCAACCAACACGGTGTCGGCATAACCCAACTGGTGAATCCTCTGAACAGTAGTGGCGCCTACGTTTCCGGCTCCAACTACAGTCACTTTGCTTCTCATCTGGCTAGTACTCCTATACTTATTTGGTCGTCTAAAGAATGGCCTGCAGAACCTGCGACCAGGTTGATACCAGCAGGCTAGATGGCATCTATAATCGCGTTGAGGGTGGCGCTGGGGCGCATGGATTCTTCAGCCTTCCGGCTATCGGGACGGTAATACCCGCCAATGTCGATGGCCTGACCCTGAGCGTCCTGCAATTCCTGCACTATCTTTTCTTCGTTGTCCTTCAGTTGCTGAACCACTTCGGTGAAACGGGCCTTTAACTCAGCGTCCTTGTCCTGGCTGGCCAGAGCTTCGGCCCAATAGAGGGCGAGGTAGAAGTGGCTGCCACGGGTGTCCAGTTCGTTGACCCGGCGGGAAGGAGCGCGATTGTTATCCAGGTGATGGCCAATACCCTGGTCCAGGGTATCCGCCAACAACCTGGCGCGTTCGTTGTCAAATGCCTCGCCACAATGCTCGAAGGATGCGACCATGGCGCAGAACTCGCCAAGGGAATCCCACCGCAGGTGACCCTCTTCCTCGAATTGCTGGACGTGCCTGGGGGCGGAGCCGCCGGCGCCGGTTTCAAAGAGGCCGCCGCCGTTCAGCAGGGGGACTACCGAAAGCATCTTGGCGCTGGTTCCCAGCTCAAGGATGGGAAATAGGTCGGTCAGGTAGTCGCGGAGCACGTTGCCGGTCACGGCAATGGTGTCCTGACCGGCACGACTCCGGGCCAAGGTATTCTTGATAGCCTCCAGAGGCGGCTGAATGCTGATGTCCAGGCCGGTTGTGTCGTGATTGGGCAAATACTGGTTTACCTTCTTGATCAACTCGGCGTCGTGGCCACGGCTTGAATCCAGCCAGAAAATGGCCGCCTGCCCGGTAAGCCTGGCCCTGGCCACACCCAACCTGACCCAGTCCTGGATGGGGGCGTCCTTGGTCTGGCACATCCGGAAGATATCCCCTTCCTCAACGCCTTGGTCCAGCAGGACATTGCCGGAAGCGTCCACGACCCGAATCCTTCCGTTGCCGGGAGCTTCGAAAGTCTTGTCGTGGGAGCCGTACTCTTCAGCCGCCTGAGCCATCAGCCCGACATTGGCCACGCTACCAATGGTTGCCGGATCCAAGGCTCCATTCTGCTGGCAGTCTTCGACGGTCGCCTGGTAAATGGTGGCGTAGGAGCGATCGGGGATCAGGGCTATGGTGTCGTGCAGTTCATTGTCGGGGCCCCAGCTGCGGCCTCCATCACGGATGATGACGGGCATGGAGGCGTCGATGATTGTATCGCTGGGAACGTGCAAATTGGTGATGCCTCGGGAGGAGTTGACCATGGACAGGCCAGGCCTGCTGTCATAGACGGCCTGGATGTCGGCCTCGATTTCGGACCGCTTGGCGTCCGGCAGGTCCTGGATCTTGGTAAGGAGTTCCGCAACGCCATTGTCCGGGTCAACAGCAACCTCGGCCAGCGCCTCAGCGTGCTTGTTGAAAACGTCCTGGAAGAAAACCGAGACGAAATGGCCGAAGATGATGGGGTCGGATACCCGCATCATGGTGGTTTTGACGTGGAGAGAAATAAGGACGTCTTCAGCCTTGGCTTTGGCCAGTTCCTCGCCATAGTACTGGCGGAGAGCCCGCACATTCATTACGGCGCAGTCGACAATTTCTCCGGCCTGGAGGGGGATTCCCGATTTGAGGGCAGTTGAACTGCCGTCAGCTCCCACGAACTCGATGGTGGCCGAACCGGCCTCCGTGGTGGTGGCGGCCTGCTCGCTGCCGAAAAAGTCACCGCCGTCCATGTAGCCTACGCGGGTCTTGGAGACCTCCGGCCAGTCCTGCATCATCCGGTGGGGGTTCCGCTTGCCGTGCTCCTTGACTGCCGTGGAGGAACGGCGGTCGGAATTTCCTTCACGAATGACGGGGTTGACCGCGCTGCCAAGGACCCGGGAATAACGCACCTGGATCTCCCGTTCTTCGTCATTGGCCGGCTGGTCGGGGTAGTCAGGTACGTCGTAACCCTGGCTCTGCAACTCGGCTATGGCCCCCTTCAACTGGGGAATGGAGGCGCTGATGTTGGGGAGTTTTACCAGGTTTGCCGAAGGTTCCAGGCACAACTCACCGCACATGCGCAGATAGTCGGGAATCTTTTGTTCTTCGGTGAGTTTGTCTGGGAAGTTGGCTATGATGCGGCCCGAAAGCGAGATATCCCATGTTTCAAGTTCAATCCCCGCGCCCTTGGTAAAGGCCCGGAAGATAGGGAGCAACGAGTGGGTTGCAAGGTAGGGAGCCTCGTCTGTCTCCGTGTAAACTATTTTGGCGGTTTCTGGCATGCTGATCTCCTGCCTGATTAAGTTTCAGCGGCCGGTGTCGATTTACTGCGCTTACCTGGCAATTCGACCCGGCCAGAGGCTGTTCTCCAGGTTAGTTCTGGCTATCGCTCAGGGGGATGCGACCTGTGCATTCCGGACACATTTGCTTTTGGCTGGAAACCCAGATCAAAAGGTTCTGTGCTGGAATTACAGGGTTACCGGTTTTCCCATTTCCCCAAGGCGTAAAGCAGTCCATCTCCCAAGGGAGAAGGCTGGCCCATTATACAATGAATGCCACCTACCCGGTAGCCCTGAACCTGGCTCCCGATGGGGCGGGCTATTCCCCTTGCAGCAATCTGGATGAAGGAAAAATCCAATTCCCATCGTCTCGGCCCGGTGAAACGAGCAGGGAGTACCAAATTGGTCCATTGCCGACTTGCGACGGGGGCGCGGAGGAAAAACAGCCTTTCTAGTGGGAAATACCTTTCCCGTAAACCCCGCAAAGTTGTATGATTAAACTGACTGATCAAGAGAATAGAACGACAGTCAGTGACGGAATCGGGAAGGCAGCCCAAACGAAGGTAGCTGAAGGCCGGCAGAGTAGCGGAATTGAGAAATCTAGGTAATCTCCTGGTTCACCTGTTCACCCGCCAGGGAAAGATGGAACGAATCTTTCCCTCGTCGGTGCATGACCGCTGTTTGTTTTGCGAAGAGGAGATACGGGAGTCCACCTCCTACCAGAGCTATCGAGTTTGCCCCTTCTGCCGTTTTCACTATTCCCTGTCTGCGCGCCAGCGCATACAACTGCTGGCCGACAGGAAGAGCTTCAAAGAGACGCACAAGTACCTTAGTTCCGTTGCTCCCATAACTTTTTCGCAGCGGGGTTCTTATCGGAACCTCGTCAGCAAGGACCAGAACCGGACCGGCCTTACCGAAGCCACGGTAACCGGCACCTGCCGCATCGACGGTGTGCGGGCCATGCTGGTGGTGCTGGACTTCGGGTTCATGGGCGGCAGCATGGGAAGCGTCGTGGGGGAGAAGATAGCCCTGGGACTCGAGGAGGCCGCCCGACAGGAGCTTCCGCTGGTAGCGGTGGTAACCGGAGGGGGCGCCCGCATTCAGGAGGGTGTTCTGTCCCTGATGCAGATGGCCAAGACGGTGACGGCCGCCAACCGCTTCAAAGACAAGGGACTGCCCTTCATTGTGGTTCTGGCCAATCCCTCCACCGGGCAGGCATACGCCAGCTTTGCCAATCTCGCTGACGTCATCTTGGCGGAACCCGGCTCCCTGATAGGCCTTTCGCCGTTGCGAGCCCTGCGGGAGTTATCCACGGCCCCGCTACCCCAGGATGCCCACACGGCTGAATCGCACCTGGAACACGGGTTGCTGGACAGCGTGGTGGACCGGGAGTCGCTGAAGTTGCGGCTCGCGTCGATGTTGAGGCTGCTGAACGGCCAGAAGCTGGGCAAGGGTGAATTCAAGAATCCGCCCCGAAATCGCGCCCCGCTGGCCCCGGACCCGGAGATATGGGATGCCGTTGCAGCGACCCGGCACGGCGAGCGTCCTTCGGCGGCATTCTACATTCGAAACATGCTGGACCAGTTCTTCGAAATTCACGGAGACAGACTTAGCGGCGACGACTGGTCGGTGATAACCGGTGTTGGTTACCTGTACGACCGGCCAGTGGCGGTAGTGGGGCAGCAGCGACCCAACTCGGTGGACGGCGCCAAGTACCATGTGAATCCCAATGGGCTGAGGAAGGCCCAACGCCTGATTGGACTGGCCGGCCGGTTTGGCCTGCCGGTAGTTACCCTGATCGATACACAGGGGGCGGACCCGGGACTGGAGGCGGAAGAGCATGGCATGGGCAACGCCATTGCCACTACTCTGTCCATGCTGATGGATGCCAGGGTTCCGGTGGTTGCCGCCATAGTGGGCGAAGGGGGCAACGAGGGCGCGTTGGCATTGGGCATTTCAGACCGCACAGTTATGCAGCAGTACGCCGTATTCTCGCCGATTACCCTCAACCGCGCTCCCGGCGGACCTTACAGGGACCCTGAGATTGACCGGGAAGCAGCCGAGACGCTTATGCTTACGGCGAGGGACTGCCTGGAACTGGGCATTATCGATACGATAGTTCCAGAACCCCTCGAGGGCTCACAAAGCAGCCCCCGGGAAGGGTCGGCGATACTGAAGGCGGAGATTCACCGGCACCTGCGGGATGTTTCCAAGGCTTCCCGGAACAAGTTGCTGGCGGAGCGATACAAGAGATTCCGGCAGATGGGTGAGACCAGCGCCTATTCCCAGGAGGCCATGGACCGGGAAGTGGAGCTTCTGCTCCGGATAACCTCCGGTACGAGACGGACGCCCACAGCCCAGCCGGCCAAACGAAGAAGGGCTCCGGAGAAAGCCCCCGAAGCCCCGGTAGTGCCAATGGAAGTGGACTGACGCCGGTCCGCCTCCCCTCTTTCCTGCAACCTATTTGGCGGTCCGCCCAGAAGTGGCGCATCGTCCGATGTCACCCTTACTCTGACCTTGCCCCATTCAGGGGAATGGGACCTTGGAATCGCCTACCGATCCTTCGCTTTGAGGTCTAGGCTGGGTCCCGCCCCAGCGCTTTGAGGCTGTTCTTCATGCCATCTACAAGGTTGGCGTACTCTTCGCTTACTTCCGAATCAAGCAGGGCCGTGGGACCCCTGCTGTCCCGGTAGGCGGAGCGCAGCTCCAGGGAACCCAGGTAAGGAGCGTCGATTTCCCTGGCCAGGTCTTCTCCACCGCCCTGGCCGAAAATTTCGCCGGTGTAGTTTTCGACTATTCCGATGACGTTAAGGTTCAACTTCCGGATCATGTTAATGCAGCGTTTGGCGTCGATGTTGGCCAGTTCCTGGGGGGTGCTGACCACCACGAAGCCATCCATGGGAAGGGTCTGCATAACCGTCAAGGGAGAGTCGGAGGTGCCTGGCGGCATATCCACCACCAGGTAGTCCAGTTCGCCCCAATCGGTGGACTGGAGAAACTGGTTGATGGCGTTGTGAATCATGGGCCCGCGCCAGATAATAGCCTCATCTTCCTTTTCCTGGAAGAAAGACATGGATATGACCTTCACCCCCCACTTCTCGGCGGGGATTATCTGACCGTTGACGTAGTCGGCCTTGTCGGTGAGCCCCAGAACCTTGGTCACGTTGGGGCAGTCAATGTCCACGTCCAGGAGGCCTACCTTGCTACCGTCCTGGGCCAGGGTGGCTGCCAGATTGACGGCAACGGTGGTCTTGCCAACGCCACCCTTACCGCTATAGACGCCAATCTTGGTTTTGATACTGGAAAGATTTTCGGTTATTTGCCGTTTTTGTTGCCAGCTGCGCTTAATCTGCTCCAGCCGGGCATTTTCCTGGGGCGTGGACATATTTCCTCTCAGTGTGGTCCGATGAAGACTTGCGGAGCCAAGTGGGGAATGGAACCGGTGAAATCGGGCTAGATGCCCAGCATCATGCGGGCTTCTTCGCTGATCATTTCGGGCGACCAGGGTGGGTCGAAGGTCAGTTCGATTTCTACCTCTTCGACGCCGTCCAGGTCCTGGATGGCCCACTCGGCCTGCTGGGCAATATGGGGCCCCATGCCGCAGCCGGGAAAGGTGAGGGTCATCTGGACGAAGACATTGTTCTCGTCAGACACCTGGACATCGTAGATCAGGCCCAGGTCCACCACGTTGACCGGAATTTCCGGGTCATAAACGGTCTTGAGAGCCTGGTAAACCTCTTCGCTGTTTAATTCGGCGGGCATAGCGCCTCCTTATTCCTTTGGACTGAATTCAGTATATGGAACCTGCCCCACCCGGTCAACGATATTCGTACCGGGAGGGCAGGATTTCTTCAATGGAAGCCTTTTAATACCGGCGGGACCTGACATCCTGGCAGAAATGTTGCCCGCAAGCCAACCACGTCCAAGGGAGGAAATGACTCGCGCCGGTTCCGAACCCGTTAGGGAATCAACAACAGCTTGCCGGTGGTAGCCCGCCCGGCCAGTTGCCGATGCGCTTCTGAAGCTTCTGACAAGGCGAAGATATGCTCTACCCGAAGCTTCAGCTCACCGGACTTCACCCAGCCCAGAACATCTCCGGCCCGCTGGCGCAACTCGTCGGTGGTAACGGTGTAATCTCCCAGTCCCGGCCGGGTCAGGAAGAGGGAACCATTGCCGAGAACCCTGGGGTCCATCGGCGGGACCACGCCGCTGGCCTGGCCGTACAGCACCATGTAGCCCCGGCGGCCCAGGCAGCTAATGCTGTTGTCAAAAGTAGTCTGGCCCACGGCGTCATAGACGGCCCGGAGACCTTCACCATTGGTTGCGTCCTTGATTACTTCGGCAAAATCATCCTGCGTGTAGAGGATAACGTGATCGGCCCCGGCTCCCCGGGCCAGTGCAGCCTTTTCCTCGGTGGAAACCGTGGAGAAAACATACCCGCCCAGTTTCTTGATCATCTGAATCAAGAGCAAACCGACGCCCCCGGCACCAGCGTGGACAAGAACCCTGTCACCGGCCTGAACGGGGTAGGTGGAGTGGCACAAGTAATGGGCGGTCATCCCCTGCAGCATGGCGGCAGCGCCATCCCTGGCCCCCAAACCTTCGGGCATTTTCACCAGTCGGGAAGCTGCTACCACAGCCTGCTCGGCATAAGAGCCCTGGCTGCTACTGTAGGCTACCACGTCTCCTTCCTTCAGGTCGGAAACGGAGGAACCGACGGCCCTGACCACCCCGGCGCCTTCGACGCCAATAGTCCTGGGCAGGGGCGGGCCCGGGTTTATTCCCGCCCGACTGTAAATGTCGGTGAAGTTGACGCCAACCGCCTGAATCTCTACCAGGGCATCGGCGTCGCCGGGAGAAATGTCCGGGACTTCCCGGTACTGCATTACCTCCGGCCCGCCAAATTCGTCTATCTGTATTGCCTTCATTTTGTGTCCTCTCGAGTTCAATTCCTGGCCCCTCCGGGCAACGCAAGGCTAGTATACACCGGCAGCGCAAATACCCGGCTCATTGAAGGGGCCTGACGGCGGCGCCATAAGAAATTTAATTGCCAGCATTTCCAATAGCTGATACCATATTGGTTGTTAAGTCGGCCACATCATTTCCAGGTTTTGCGCTACTTGCGCCGTAAGGAATTTAGAGCAGTGAGAAGAGTTCCGCATCCTGAGCGACCCGGTTGGCGCAAGTCGCTGAGTATGCCGCAGATCTACTCCCGCGCCAGCCGTTTTGGTTCAACCCGGCAGTTTACGGGTTTGGCTTCCACTACTATTCTTCTTCGAACTCTCTTTTCCTTCTCCCTCTCGGAAACAATTCACTCGGAAACTCCTGCGGATAGTATCGTGCCTCGGGCAATGGCAACGGTTACGTGCGCCGCGAAGCGTCCTTTTTAGAGACCATTCGGATGGCGGGGCCGCGCCCGCAATAGTTTTCAGGAGGTAATTACCTTGGTAACGCCCAACAACGCTTCCACCGAAACAGCCACTGCTTCGGTTTCCACCCCCGAACGGGTGATACCCGACAATTTGCACGACGCTCTTGGGTTGTTCGTGATCGAAAAGAAGAATGTCAAGAACTCCAAGAAGTCGATGGATGGGCACCAGGAAATTATCCGATTCATAGACTGGTACGGGCGAGACCGCAAGGTAAACGACTTGTCCCCCAGCTTGGTAGAAGAGTACGCGCGGGAATTTTCCCAGCGGGGAGCCGAGGCCCAGAAACGCCTTATCCCCGTTAAGGAATTCCTGGTTTTTCTCAGAAAGCAGGACTGGACGGAAGTAAACCTGTCGGTGCATCTGCGGGCCAGCCGGGCCCGGCGAACGGGAACCGGCAAGCAGGGCATTGCCGCCAACGGCCAGGCGAACGGCCCACGCTTGAGCGAGGAAGGCTACCAGCGGCTGGTAGAAGAACTTGAAAAGTACAAGGTAGAAAAGGTTAGGGCGGACCAGGAAGTAAAGGAAGCCATGGCAGGCAAGGACTTCCGGGAGAACGCGCCACTGGACGCCGCCAAGGAACGCCAGGGCTTTGTAGCGGCCAAAATTCGGGAGCTGGAATCTGAAGTGTCGAACGCGCAGATTCTCTCAGGCGAGGCCGAAGCCAACTCGGGCAAGCGGGCAGTGGTAGGAAGCAGCATCACCATCAAAGACGTGACGTCCGGAAAGGTAATCAACTACACACTGGTGGACAAGCGGGAAGCCAACGTATCCTCGGGCAAGATTTCTACGGTCTCGCCGGTGGGCCAGGCCCTTCTGGACAAGACCGTTGGCGACACTGTGGAGATTACCGTGCCCAAGGGAACCCTGAGCTACCTGATAGAAAAAATAGGGGCCTAGACAGGTTTCTTACCGAGGCACATCCAGCCAGCAAATTCCCTTTGGCAGAAAACCAGGAGAGGGGTGAGATAAATCTCACCCCTCGTTCTTTTGTGTCCGCCTATCAGGGTGGACCCAATCCATGCCTTTACTGTACTAGCCGATCCTGGACAGTTCCTCGAGGATTGTCTCAGGCTCTGGCAGGGTTCCAGGCGCGTAGATCTGACGAAATCGGACAACGCCGTCCTTGTCAACAATGATTACGGCGCGGGTTCCGGCCCCCCGTTCCTCGTTCCACAAGCCGTAAGCCGTGGTAACTTCTCCCTTGGGATGCCAGTCGGAAAGCTCGGGGTAGGGAAGGCCACCCATGGCCGTGCTCCACGCACGGTGGGCAGCAATGTGATCGCAGCTGATACCCAGAACCTGGGCATTCGACTCCTGGAACCGGTCGTTAAATGACCGGAAGGAGGTAGCTTGCGTCGTTCAACCAGCTGTAAAGTCAAAGACGTGGAAGGAGAGAATGACGCTCTTTTCGCCTTTGAACTGGCTCAATGTAAAGTCGCCTTCGCTAACGGAAGGGAGCTTAAAGTCTGGCGCAACTTCGCCAATTTCTGCTGGCATATTTCACCTCTGTCTTGTGGTTTAGCGTGGCCCCAAAGTGGAAACCAACCCGATTATACTCTATCCAATCCTCACATTGTAATGTCCTGTCTGGTGTCTTCCCGTAGGGAGCAGGCGGGTCGCTACCCATTGCGCCAACTCCGTGCCATAATGCAGACCAAACGGGCAGCAAGGCCTTTTCCCAGGAGGAAAGCATGGAAGTATATGAAGCCATTCGTACCCGCCGGACGGTGCGCCAGTACAAACCCGACGCCGTACCTGAATCAGTGATAATGAAGATATTGCGCGCCGGACGGTGGTCCCCCAGTTCCAGTAACTCCCAGCCGTGGAACTTTGTGGTAGTGACCGATCCGGCTACCATTGCCAGGCTGGCGGAAGTCGCCACACAGGGACCGTTTATCGCCGACGCTCCCCTGGTTATTGCCATCGTGATGGTGCCAGATGCCCCGAGGCCTCAGTTGGATGCGGGCCGGGCCCTGCAGCAGATGGAACTGGTGGCGTGGGACGAGGGCCTGGGCACCTGCTTTGTGGGAGTTCGGGTTGAAGAACAGCAGGTGGGCGTCAAGGAAATTCTGGGCATCCCGGATGACTACCACCTGATTACCCTGATGCCCTACGGATACCGGACGGGCCAGCCTTCGGGCCGCGCCAGCGTTCCCCGCAAGCCCATGTCGGAGATTGCCCACCGAAACCATTTCGGGACGCCCTACGAAACGGCCTGATTATCGTTCCTGAGGCTTTAACTGGAGGAGTGTGATGCCATACGCTAACGTCAATGGAATTAACCTGTACTACGAAGACCACGGCCCCAAGACCGGACCGACGGTAATCCTTACGCCAGGCGGCAGAAACGACACAAATGGCCTCCGCCCCATTGCCGCCCTGCTTTCCGCGCAATGCAGGGTAATCCTGCACGACCGCCGCAACTGCGGAAAGTCGGATATCCTGATTGGCGGCGAACTTTCCGAGCAGCACCACTGGGGGGAGGAAATGGCCGACTTGCTGCTCCAATTGGACGCGGCCCCCGCTTATGCCGTGGGGGGGTCAGCCGGTTCGCGCACGAGCCTGACCATTACCGTCCGGCGCCCTGAGGTAGTCAAGGCGGTGTTTATCTGGGAAGTTAGCGGAGGTCCCAGCAGCGCCGCAGCCACATCGCCCAATTACTACGGCCAGTTTATTGACGCGGCCAGGTTGGGCGGCATGAAGGCCGTGGCGGAAACGGAATACTTCGCCCAGCGGATTGCGGACAACCCGGCGAACGAAGAGAAACTGCTATCAATGGACCCGTCGGAGTTCATCTCGGTGATGAGCCGCTGGCAGGATGCCTACTCTGTTCCAAACCCGGTCAGCGACCTGACAGAGGAGCAGTTGAAGTCCATCCGGTGCCCGGTGGTGATGTTTGAAGGCAACACGCCCGACGAGGTACACCACGTCTCCGCTGCGGAAGCGGCGCACAGGCTTATACCCAACTCGGAACTGCGGCCTTCGGCATGGACACACGAGGAGTGGGACATCGTCGGCCAGCACGACCATACCTTCCCGGGCATAGCCGCCACCAACCGTTACCACATGAAGGCAACCTTTTACGCCTCCCAACTGCTGGAGTTCATTGCTAAGGTTGAGGCGATGGAACCGGCTGCCGTGGGCTAGGCACAAGTTCTGGCAGAGAGCCTCACGCGACGCAAAGAGGGGCGGGAGTGCACTCCCGCCCCTTTGTTTTACCTGAGCCAGTCGAATTGAAGCAGCTTCTAGCTGTTTTCTTCAATAGCCTCGAGAACTGCGCCTGGAGTGATAGGAAGCTTGCGGACGCGGGCGCCGGTGGCGTGGTACACAGCGTTGGCCACGGCAGCCAACGGCGGAATGATGGGACCCTCTCCCACGCCGCGCAGGCCAAAGGGATGGCGGGGGTTGGGAACCTCAATGATTACCGCGTCAATCATGGGCATATCGAGGGTGGTAGGCATTCGGTAGTCCAGGAAGCTTGAGTTGGCCATAGTCCCGTCAGGAGTATAGAAGTACTCCTCGTTGAGGGCCCAGCCAATGCCCTGAACGGTGGCGCCCTGGATTTGGCCTTCCACAAAGCTGGGGTGCACTGCCTGTCCCGCATCCAGGAAGGCGGTGAACCGGATTATGTCAACTTTGCCCGTGTCCGGGTCCACTTCCACGTCCACGATGTTGCCGGCGAAGATGGGGCCAACTCCAGTGGAAGCGGCGGAGGAAGACGCCGTTACCGGGCCGCCGGTGCGCATCAGGCGGCCGGCCAGTTCCTTGAAGGTAAGGCGGTCTTCAGTCTCGGTGCAAACGAAGGAGCCGTCCTGGAAGTCCACATCCTCGTCCTCCACTTCCCAAAGCAGCGCAGCCCGGTGCTTCATCTTCTCCTTGACTTCCTCGGCGGCGGCAATGGCGGCCAGGCCGGTGTCAAAGGCTGTGCGGCTGCCACCTGTGTTGGCAGTGTAACCCACACTGTCCGTATCTCCCACGGAGGGGAAAACGTCATCGGAGGCGATACCCAGAACCTCGGCAGCCTGCATGGCGATGGCGGTGCGGGTACCGCCGATGTCCACGGAGCCGGTTATCAGGTTGATGGTACCGTTGCTGTTCACGTTGATGGTCGCCGAGGAAGTCTGACCTCCCTGGGCACGGAAGGCAACCGCTACACCCCGGCCGCGGTTGGGCCCGCCCAATGGCGCGGTGTAATGGGGGTGGTTCTTCATAGCCTCTTCCAGTTCCACGCAGCCAAAGACAGAGTGGGGGACGCCGTTGGGCATCCGGTCGCCCTCGCTGACGGAATTCTTCAGGCGCAGGTCCATGGGATCCATGCCCAGTTCGTCAGCCAGTTCGTCCATTGCGCACTCAACGGTGAAGTTGGCCTGGGGCTGTCCCGGGGCGCGGTAGGACTGGGCCTTCTGCTTGTTACAGACCACGTCGTACCCGTCCACCAGGATGTTTTCAATGTTGTAGGAGCCGAATCCAGTAATGGCGCCGCCGCCCACGGGTGCGCCGGGGAAGGCCCCGGCTTCGTACACCATGTAGACCTGGCCGGCGGTGATCTTGCCGTCACGCGTGGCGCCAATCTTGACGCGCATAAATGTGGCCGAGGCGGGGCCGCTGCCTTCGAAGACCTCTTTGCGGCTCATGGCGATCTTGACGGGACGGCCTGTCTTCCTCGCCAGGACGGCGGTAACCGGGGCCAAATAGGTTACGCCCTTGGCGCCAAAGCCGCCGCCGATTTCCATGGGAATGACTTTCACCATGGACTCGGGCATGCCCAGGATGGCGGCGGTTGTCGCCCGAACGGCAAAGGCGCCCTGGGTGCTGGTCCAGACCGTCAGGCGGCCGTCGGTGGACCACTGGGAAGTGGCCACGTGGGGTTCAATGTACCCCTGGTGGACCGTCTGGGTCTCATATTCGCGCTCGACGATTACATCGGCCTCGGCAAAACCCTTTTCCACGTCACCCAACTTGTGCTGCAGGTGTCCGGCAATGTTGCTGCGTTCACCAGTATCGTCCCCCGGGCCGAACCGCTCAACACGGAAGCGGGTGGTCATGTCGTCGTGGAGCAGCGGGGCGTCTTCCTTGAGGGCATCGTGCAGGTCGAGCACAACCGGCAGGACCTCGTAATCGACTTCAATTAATGCCAGGGCTTCTTCGGCCACGTGAGGGCTTGTTGCGGCAACTGCGGCCACCGCGTGTCCCCGGTAGAGAACCTTGCGGTCTGCCAGGATGTTTTCGGCTATGATCCGGGGATTCTGGTTGGCGTTTTCGTAATCGATTTTCGGCCGCTGCTGGACGATATCAAAGTCCTTGGCAGTGGCCACGGCGACAACGCCGGGCAATGCCTCAGCCTTGCTGGTATCGATGCTGCGGATACGGGCGTGAGCGTGGGGGCTGCGCAAGATCTTGCCCTGCAGCATATTGGGCAGGTTCAGGTCGGCGCCAAAACGTGCCGCTCCCGTAACCTTGTCATATCCGTCGTGTCGCGCGGGACGGGTTCCTACAACGTTGTAGTTGTTAGACGTGGTGGTCGTCATTGGAAGCCTCCTTCAACGGTCGTGAGTAATCTCAAGGGTGGTCAGATTCGGGGGAGTAAATTGGCCCTAGTCTAGGCATTGGGCCAAAGGGTGTCAAACGTGGCAAGAACAGCAGGGATGGGTGACAGCAGGCTGCGGGAGTACAGATCTGGGAGTGTTGAGGGCAAGGTCTGGTTGTACACGCAGGATTGGGCAGTTACATCGACCTGCACGACCCTCAGGCCAAAACCGGCACGGGCTAAACCGGGCCGTGCCCGGCAAGCTGAATTTATGCGCCGGCACACTTCCCTGTGGTAAATTACTGGAATGGAAGTGACCTTTGAACGGGGAGTATATCTGCCCGAGCTGGACCTATGGCTTGACTCCCTGCGCAAGAGGGAATTTGGGCTTATCTCCCACGCCCACTCCGACCATACTGCCAGACACGCGGAACCGGTGCTGACGCCGAATACGCGATTGCTGCTCTCAGACTACCTCAAACGTTCCAACCCCATCACCCTGGAGTATGGAGACTCCCTGGACCGGGGAGAGTATGCCTTGACCCTGTATCCTGCCGGCCATTGCCTGGGTTCCGCACAGGCATTGATAACCAGCAAGAGCACAGGAGAGCGACTGCTTTACACGGGCGACTTCAAGTCCCGACCCAGTCCAATCAATGAACCACTGCTTCCGGTGGAGTGCGATACGCTGGTCATAGAGTCCACTTACGGCAAGCCGGAGTATGTCTTTCCAGCGGAGAAGACGGTGCTGGAAAACGCATGCCAGACACTGCGTATGTGGCTGTCCAGGGGAGAGAGGCCGGTGGTCCAGGGGTGGCGGCTGGGAAAGGCCCAGGAAATAATGCATCACCTATTGTCCCAGGGTTTTGAACTGGTGGTGGAAGACAGCATTTTCCAGGTGGCGGAGACCTACCAGGAGGCGGGGGTAACTTTTCCCGGAGAGTTTTCCTGCCTGAACGGCCATTGGTCAGAGGGCCAGGTACTGGTGTGTCCGCCCGGGCATAAGAAGTCGCGGGAGATGAATCTGGCGTTTGGCAAGCGATACATGGAATTGACAGGTTGGGCATCGGGTCGAGGCGGACGCCGATGGGGAAGAAGGGGCGATGCCAGCCTGGCTTACAGTGACCACGCCGATTTTAACGACTTGGTGGAGTATGTGAAGAAGGTGAGCCCGAAGCAGGTCTATACCGTGAACGGTTTCCCCGACCTGGCCGCCCACCTGCGTACGCTGGGCTACCCGGCGGTGCATCTGGACGGCAAAAAAGGGTCTAAGGACAACGGCGGGTTTCAGATGAAGCTGGTCTGAGTTTGGCTATTTGAGGGTTCAAGTTCCCGAAAATTTGACAAGAGAAGGGGCGGGTGCCGAAACACCCGCCCTTTTGCTTGTCCCTGGTTTGACGTCCTGACCTAGTCGGGCGTGGTGCCGACGGCGGGGAGGGCGGCTTCCTCGTCGGCGGCCAGCATGCGGTTGACCGCGCTGAGGTAGGCCTTGGCGCTGGCGACGATGATGTCGGTGGAAGCGCCCCGGCCAAAGAAGGTCCGGCCATTGTTCTCGATGCGAACAGTGACGGTACCGATGGCGTCCAGGCCCTCGCTGACCGACTGGACGTTGAAGTCCACCAGCTTGGAGGTGCAACCGATTACCCGGTCGATGGCCTTGCAGGCAGCGTCCACCGGACCGTTGCCGGTGGAGGCGTCCGAGCTCATATTGCCCTGGGGGTCGGACAGCCGCACTGTGGCGGTGGGAATGTCATGGTCGCCGCTGGAAAACTGGATGTGCTCCAGGTTGTAGCTGATGGCCTCGGCGGTATTCCGCTTCTCTTCGTCCATCAGGATTTCCAGATCGCGGTCGGTAACCTCACGCTTCTTGTCGGCCAGTTCCTTGAAGGACTCGAAGACGTTGGAGACCTCATCACGGCTGAGGCTGTATCCCAGGGCCTCCAGCCGGGACTGCAGGCCGGCGCGGCCGCTGAGCTTGCCCAATACCAGGCTGTTGCCGGGTACGCCTACCCGCTCGGGCTGCATCACTTCGTAGGTGGAACGATCCTTCAGGACACCGTCCTGGTGGATACCCGAAGCATGGCGGAAAGCGTTTTCGCCAACTACGGCCTTGTTGGCCTGGACGGACATGCCGGTGATGCGGCTGACCATGCGGCTGGTGGGGTAGAGCTGAGTAGTATCAACATTTATGTCAACGCCAAACAGGTCCTTGCGGGTGTCCAGCCCCATGATGATCTCTTCCAGGGAGGCGTTGCCGGCCCGTTCGCCGATGCCGTTGATGCAACCTTCCACCTGGCGGGCGCCAGCTTCGACGGCGGCCAGGCTGTTGGAAACCGCCAGACCCAGGTCGTTGTGGCAGTGGACGCTGAGGGTGACCTTGTCCATTCCAGTGACTTTCTCCTGGATTTCCTTCAGCAGCCGGGCAAAGTCTGAGGGAATAGCGTAACCCACGGTGTCGGCGATGTTGACGGTGGTGGCGCCGGCCCGGATTACCGCCTCCAGCATCTCAAAGAGATATTCGGGAGTGGTGCGGGTCGCGTCCATGGGAGAAAATTCCACGTCGTCGCAGTAACCCTTGGCCCGCTCCACCATGGAGACGGCCATGTCAACGACCTCTTCCCGGTTCTTGCGGAGCTGGTGCATGACGTGGATGTCCGAAGAGGACAGAAATACGTGAATGCGGGGCGACTCGGCGTGCTGAACTGCTCCCCAAGCCTGATCCACATCGTTGGGGTGCGCGCGTGCCAGGGAACAGATTACCGGTCCCTTAACTTCTTTGGCGATGGTGCTGACCGCCTGGAAATCGCCAGGGGAACTGGCGGCAAAGCCAGCCTCAATAACATCAACGTTGAGCCTGCCCAGCTGCCGGGCAATCTCGATCTTCTCGTCCACCGTCATACCGATGCCAGCGGACTGTTCTCCATCCCGGAGGGTGGTGTCCAGGAACCTTACAACTTCGTTAGCCATAACCTAACCCTTCCTCGTTTTCAGTAAATTTGCCGTAGGGGAAACTCATCCTGAGATGGAAAGGGAGGCCAGGGCCCCGCAGTCCACCGCAGCCAGCCCAGCCAAGACCAGCGTGCGATGGTGAACTGCTGTGCAAGTTACCTCCGCATTCATATTCGTACCTCCTGCCGGGGAATCCTCGGAATGCCGCGTGGCCTTATCAGTCCGGACCCCCTGCCGCTTGGGAACCGAAATCAATTGACGCTGCCTGCGTCCAACCTATTTGGGGTCCATCCAGGGCATCATGGCCCTGAGTTCCTTGCCGATGTTTTCGATGGGCGCAGTCTGCGCTGCTTCGCGCATGGGGCCGAACCGGGGGCGCCCTTCGTGGTTTTCGGTGATCCATTCGCGGGCAAAAGTCCCGTCCTGGATTTCCCGCAGCACCGCCCGCATATTCTCGCGGACGTGCTCGTCAATGATCCGTTCCCGGCGGCTCAGTGAGCCGTATTCGGCGGTGTCGCTGACTGAGAAGTGCATGTAGTTGTGGCCGCCCTGGTACATCAGGTCCACAATCATCTTTAACTCGTGCAGGCACTCGAAGTAGGCGATTTCCTGGGGGTAGCCTGCTTCCACCAGGGTTTCGAAGGCGGCATTGACCAAGGCCGTTACGCCGCCGCAGAGAATGCTTTGCTCACCGAACAGGTCGCTCTCGGTCTCGTCCTTGATGGTAGTTTCAAGAACCCCGGCGCCGGTACAACCAACGCCCTTGGCGTATGCGAGGCCAACCTGCTTGGCGTTGCCGGTTGCGTCCTGGTGGACAGCCAGCAGACCAGGGACTCCAACGCCCTCGGTGAAGAGTTCTCTCATGCGGTGGCCGGGAGCCTTGGGAGCGACCATCATTACGTCCACGTTATCGGGGGGAACAATTTCCCGGTAGTGGATGCTGAAGCCGTGGGCAACCATCAGGGCCTTCCCGGGCGACATGTGGGGTGCAATCTCGTTCCTGTAGGTATCTCCCTGGACGTGGTCAGGAATCAAGACCATAACCACATCCGAGGCTGCCGCAACTTCGGCCACATCGGCCACGGCCAGACCCTCGGCGGCCGCCGTTTCCCGGCTGCGGCTACCGGAGTACAGTCCTACCATCACCTTCTGCCCATTGTCCCGGAGATTGAGGGCATGGGCATGGCCCTGGCTGCCATAGCCAATGATACCGACGATCTTGCCTTCCAAGACCCCCAAGTCTGCATCCTGATCGTAGTAAACGTTTACCATTTTCTATTTGTTCCTTCCTTGTTGTTTGTTGTCGCCGGCGCTGTCCGGAGACACTTCGATTACAACCTTAAACCTTAATAGGACCCCACTTCGTAGGCCTCGTTCACCTTCAGGTGATCGCCGTGGTAGTCAAGCACCAGTTCGTCACTTACCCGACCTTCAGAAAGGCCGCGGACCATGGCCACCCGGCCGGTGCGCATGAGTTCCAGGACACCGAAGGGTTCCAGCAGACTGTAGAGGGCCTGAATCTTGTCGCCGCTGCCGGTGACTTCAATGACCATCGACCTGGCGCCTACGTCGACAATCTCAGCCCGGAAGGGATGCACCATTTCCAGGATTTCGCCCCGCGTTTCCGGCGTAACCTTTACCTTGATCAGGGCCAGTTCCCGGGAGACGATCTCTTCATCCGAAATATTGGCCACCTTGACTACTTCGATCAGCTTGTCAAGTTGCCTGGTAGCCTGGTCGACGGTGTACTGGTCACCGTCCACCACAAATGTCATGCGGGAGAGGCCCTCCTGTTCGCTGTTGCCTACCGCCAGGCTGGAAATATTAAACCCACGCCGCCGAAACAAACCGGCCACCCGAGTGAGGACACCCGGCCTGTCGTGAACCAATGCAATAATGGTGTGGTGCCGACCGTTGCCATTCATTTAGAAAATCCTCTCAGGGACAGGTTCTTCCATCATTTCGTTGACCGATTCACCGGCGGGAATCATGGGATAGACCTGCTCGTCCCGCTTGACGATAAAGTCCACGACCACTGGGCCCGGCGTGTCCATAGCCTGCCTGATGGCGGCTTCCACCTGGGTTTTGTCAGTAACGCGGATACCGGGGATGCCGTAGGCTTCAGCCAGCTTCACGAAGTCCGGGTTCCCGGAATACACGGTGGCGAAGAAGTCCTTGTCGTAGAAGAACTCCTGCCACTGGTGAACCATACCCAGGACACCGTTGTTCAGAATAGCGAACTTTACGTCGATATTGTTTTCTACCGCCGTAGCCAGGTCGCACATAGTCATCTGGAACCCGCCGTCACCGGCAATGGACCAGACAACCTTATCGGGACTTCCAACCTTGGCGCCCAGTGCCGCGGGGACCTCGAATCCCATGGCCCCAAGACCACCGGAGGTAATCAGGGAGTTGGGGTTCTTGTAGGCATAGTGCTGGGCTGCCCACATCTGGTGCTGACCTACCCCGGTAACGATTATCGCGTTGCCCTCGGTTACGTCGGAAAGCTGCTTCATAACGAACTGGGGCAGCAGTTCGTCAGTTTGACGGATATAGAGAGATGGATGCTCCGCCCGCAGGGTGTCGATATATTGGAGCCAATCGACATGAGTCCTTCGGTTTACCAGGGGCAACATCTGGTTCAGTACCTTCCTGATGTCGCCAAGCACCGGCACCGTGGCTTTCACGTTCTTGTGAAATTCAGACGGGTCCACATCCACGTGCACCACGCGGGCATTGGGGGCGAAGTCGGAGATCCGGCCGGTAACCCGGTCATCAAAGCGCATGCCCAGGGAAACCAGCAGGTCTGCCTTGTCGATGGCGAGGCTGGCGTAGGCCATTCCATGCATGCCGGGCATTCCGGTGTGCAGGAAGTGATCGGTAGGGAAGGAACTTATGCCCAGCAGAGTGGTAATTACCGGTATCTGCGCCTTTTCTGCCAATTCGCGAAGTTCCGAGTAAGCGTGAGAAATCAGGACGCCGTGACCGGCCAGGATGATCGGCCGCTCGGCCTGGTTAATCAACTCGACAGCCTGGTTCAACTGGATTTCGTCGGCCTCGCCAGGGGGATAATAGCCCTGGAGGTTGAGGGTCTCGGGCCAGACGAAGGGGCGCTTCTCTCCGGCCAGCACGTCCTTGGGAATGTCCAGGAGAACCGGACCGGGACGGCCGGACTGGGCGATGTAAAAGGCTTCTTTGATGGCAGGAGCGATATCATCAACCTCCATAACCAGCATATTGTGCTTGGTTATGGGGAGAGTGATGCCGGTAATGTCAGTCTCTTGGAAGGCGTCACGCCCGATGGCGGGCTTGGGCACCTGGCCGGTGATGGCCACCATGGGTATGGAGTCCATCATCGCGCCGGCGATTCCGGTAACCAGATTGGTGGCGCCGGGGCCGGAAGTGGCGGTGCAGACCCCCACCTTGCCCGTGACGCGAGCGTAGCCATCGGCGGCCATGGCCGCGGCCTGCTCGTGCCGGACCAAAACGTGGCGAAGCTGAGGATAGCCGCTCAGGGCCCCATAAAAGGGAAGGACCGCCCCGCCGGGCAGCCCGAAGATAACTTCCACCCCCTCCTGGAGGAGGCTTTCACAAACGATTTCCGCGCCGGTATATTCCATTCTTGCCTCAAGCGCCATAAATAAAAAAAGGCCCGTCCCCGAAGGGACGGGCTGCAATCGCAAAACCCGCGGTACCACCCTTCTTTTCCGGTTGCCTGACCTTCAGCCAGGATAAGTAACCGGAACAGCTTTTAATAACCTTTAACGGGGTTAGCCGCCGCGCCTTACTGTGGTTCAGGCGGGTCGCTCCAGGGCGAGTTGGGAGCCCTTCTGTCGCCGGACTTTCACCTGCCGCCGGCTCTCTGAGGACAGGGTACTCTTAGTACTCCCTTTCATAGCGGTATAGATCGCCGGATGAAATGTTAGCAGTAGGACGAATCCCTGTCAATAAGTGAAATGGGACACTTTTTCGGATTTCCTAGACTAATGTATTCCTCAGTACATTATGTCACTATGTACAGGAAGTCGAAAAAAGCTTAACGAATTCTATCCATAGTTTCCAGTCCTGTTGTCAAGACACATCAGGACTTCGCCAGCGGTTAGTTTAGTGTCCGGAATTCACAAGGTTACCTCATCACGGCGACGTAATTTCCCGGATTTGCAGGGGCAATATCTTCTTACTGGTAGAAGGGAATTGTGCTATTCTGTTTTAGAGTTGACAGCGGGTCGGTCTGGAGATTTAACCCTTGCTGACCTGAATAGAGTTATCCCAATGGAATTCAATTGAGCGAACGAATATTCATAGGCGTTGCTTGGCCCTATGCCAACGGGCCGCTGCACCTGGGCCACCTGGCGGGATGCTACCTGGGAGCGGACATTTTTGCCCGCTACCATCGTATGCGCGGTAATGAGGTGCTGATGGTGTCGGGCAGCGACACTCACGGCACACCGATAACCATACGCGCCGACCAGGAGGGCATCACTCCGGCTGAAGTGGTGGAACGCTATCACGCCGAATTCCTGGAGACCTGGCAACAGCTGGGGATCTCCTTTGACTTGTTCACCCATACCAACACCGAAAACCACCAGCGGGTGGTTCACGACATCTTTCACCAGCTGCGGGACCAGGGCTACATTTACACTGACAATATGCTGCTGGCCCATTGTCCCGGCTGCCAGCGATTCCTGCCAGACCGTTACGTCGAGGGCGTCTGTCCACATTGCAGCTACGAAAGAGCAAGGGGAGATCAGTGTGACCAGTGCGGGCACACCCTCGATCCCCAGGAATTGTTGCAGGCCTTCTGCATTCTTTGCGGGGGATCGCCAGAATTTCGGGAGTCGGAGCATTTCTTCCTGAAGCTTTCGGCGTTCCAGGACCAGCTCCTGGAGTGGATCCGGGAACAGCCTCACTGGCGGTCCAACGTATCCAACCAGACCATCAGCTTCCTGGAAAGCGGTCTCAGGGACCGGGCCATTACCCGCGACCTGACCTGGGGGGTGCCCATCCCTCTGGAAGGTTACGATGGGAAGCGCATTTACGTTTGGTTCGAGGCCGTAATTGGCTACCTGTCTGCCGCCGTGGAGTGGGCAGCAAACTCCGGAGAAGCTGACAAGTGGGAGGAATTCTGGAAGGATCCCGACACCCGCAGCTATTATTTTATCGGCAAGGACAACATTCCCTTCCACAGCATCATCTGGCCAGCCATGCTGATGGGTTACGGCAATGGATTGAACCTGCCCTACGACGTTCCAGCCAACGAGTTTCTCAGCCTGGAGAGTCGCAAGTTTTCCACCAGCCAGAACTGGGCGGTCTGGGTTCCCGACTATCTGGACCGTTATGAACCAGACCCGCTGCGGTATCTGCTTTCCATCAATATGCCGGAAACCGGGGATGCTGACTTTTCCTGGTCAGAGTTCGTCCGGCGAAACAACGAGGAACTGGTGGCTACCTACGGCAACCTGGTTAATCGCGTACTTTCCTTCACCTACCGGAATTTCGAGGGTTTGGTCCCCCAGGCTGGCGAAGCAGACGAGGTTGACCGGCAGGCGCTGGAGGCGGCTCGCGCCACACTGGATGAAGTGGGCAACAGCCTTGGCGATACACGTTTCAAACTGGCTCTCGGGCAGGCCTTTGGGCTGGCACAAGAGGCCAACCGGTACCTCGACGCCAAGGCTCCCTGGCGCGCTATCCGGGAAGACCGGGCCGAAGCTGCAAATACACTTAACGTTTCGCTGAAAATATTGAACTGCCTCAAGGTTGTCCTGGCACCTTTCCTGCCATTCAGCTCGCAAAAGGTTCACGAATACCTGGGTTTTGACGGGCAAGTGGAACAGGAACTTTGGGACTACGAGAGCCTGGTGGCCGCAATCCAGGGCGGAGCAACCCTGCGCCAGCCGTCGCCCCTCTATGTGAAACTGGACCCAGAAGTTGTTGAGCAGGAAACCGGGCGGCTCGGCGTGGCTGAGGACTAGGGGCTGTTTTGGTACAGGGACTGGACACCCGGGCAATCAGCATCTACTCCCCCATCCTGGCAGAGCTTTCCCTCGTTGAAGACCGGCTCCACGATCTGGCCAATACCTCAATTCCAGAACTGGAACCCCTGCTGGAGCACGCCCTGTCCCACGGCGGCAAGCGGGTCCGGCCGGCTCTCACCCTCCTGTCCGCCAGCATTTTCCCCACGGACACGGACAATCCGATAAAGATGGCGACGGGAGTGGAACTGCTCCACCTGGCCACATTGATCCACGACGACACGGTGGACGACGCAGATACCCGCCGCGGTCAGGCTTCGGTGAGCGGCCGCTGGGGCAAGGAAGTGGCGGTACTGCTTGGGGACTACCTGTTCGCGACTTCGGCAACCCTGGTGTGCGATACCGGCAACCTCCGCGTTGTCCGGCGTTTCGCCGAGACCATTGTGGAACTGGCCAGCGGCGAGTTGATTGAGTATTTCAATACCTTCAATCCCCAGCAGGAACTGGAGCGCTACTACGACCGGATATACCGAAAGACGGCATCCCTGTTCCGTACTGCGTCGGAAACCGGAGCAGTATTGAGCGCCGCGGGCGAGGAGCAAGTCCAGGCATTGAGCAGTTACGGGTACAACATTGGAATGGCCTTCCAGGTGGTGGACGACCTTCTGGATATCCTGGGGGACGAATCCGAACTGGGTAAGCCGGTGGGCAACGATCTGAAGCAGGGCGTCCTGACACTGCCGACCATTATGCTGATGGAACAATTCCCTGGGAGCAACCCAATTCCGCTTCTCTTCGAGGAACCCGAGGACGACTGCAAACTGGAACAGGCGCTGGATATGATCCGCAATTCTTCCATTATTCCTGACTGTTTTGCGGTGATCAGAGAGTACTGCGATCAGGCCATCCTGGCCCTGGTGGGTTTGCCGAAGGTGGAAAGCCGCGACTCACTGGAATCGATGGCAGCCTACGTCAGGGAACGCAGTCGGTAGAGGAGCGCCAGATCGTTTCTTCGTAATAGGGGGCGATTCACTTATCAACTTTGACCGCGCGGGCCAAACCCCCTGCCTGACTCCACCGCTATGTGGCCCTCATGCTTGCTCCGGACGGAAGCACGGGAACTCCTAAATAGCACCCTGGCGCCACAGAACCTCTCCTCCAACAATCGTCAATACCGACTTCGCTTGCGGTAGTTGGTGAAGTGACTCCCCCTCTATGCCTGCGCCCAACACCGTAAGATCGGCCAGCATCCCTTGGCGAATCGCCCCTTTACTGGCTTCCGCACCCTCAGCCCTGGCGGCTCCCCTGGTATAGGCTTCAATGGCTTGCCGAAAGGTGATGCCTGCCCTCTGGTTTCCTGCGAGTGCACCGGTGAAATTGGCGCGAGGAATCCGGTTGCCTTGCTGAGTCAAGGAGGTTATCGCGCAATAAATGGCAGGCCACGGCGAAGGATCTATCACCGGCGAGTCTGAACCAAAAGCAACGGGCACGCGCCGGTCCAGGAAGGACCCGGTGTCATACAAATGGGGAATCAGTGCTGGGTCCACACGTCGAAGGTAGTTTTCTCCCCGCCAGTAAATGAAGCCCGGCTGGGTAACTACTGTGGCGCCTGATTGAGCGACTTTCTCGAGGAGGGTCGGCGGACATTCTGCGCAATGTTCTATCCGGTTTCGGGGAACTCGTTGAGCAACAGGTCTCTCACCAGGAGTGGGAAGCTTGCGGGAGGGAGTCTCAAACAGTTCGGGTAAAGCCAGGACAGCCTCAATCACTTCCTGCTCAATTGCATGGATGGCGATGGGAAAGCCCATATCTTTGGCAAGCGTCGCAAGTTGGTTCAGGTCTTCGGAAGCAGGCAGCAAGCTCCCCGTAGTGAGCGTGCACATTATCTTGGCATGGCCCAATTTCAGTTTTTCGCTGCCCGTACCCCATATCATGCCTGATTCATCAAACTGGCCCAGGTTACGGGCGCCAGCCATCATGGTGACCCTGGGCCGGAATGCCCCCTCATCCACCAGGGTCTTAAACGTCTGCCACTGCTGGATAGCGTTTTCCGGACCGGCATCCTGTACGGATGTGATCCCGCAGGCCAGCAGCATGTCGCTCAGGCGGGAGACGCTGCTGGCCAGCTCTTGCTGGTCTCGGGTTGGGCCGAGCCTTTCCCTCAGGAATAAGGCGGCCTCAAAGAGCGTTCCTGTAGGCTCACCGGTATGGGCTTCACGTTCAATCACCCCTTCTACCGGATCCGGCGTCGTCCCGTCGATACCGGCCAGGCCGAGGGCCAGGCTGTTGAGCACGCATGCATGGCCACTGGAGTGGTTAATGCGGACAGGGTGGCTGGGAGCCATGGAGTCCAACTCCCAGCGGGTGGGGAAGCGACTCTCTTCCAACGAATCCGGGTCAAGGCCAAAGCCCCTGACCCATTGTCCTGGCGGCGTGCCAGCCGCACGATCAGAAATGGCAGAGAGAAGTTGGCCGATGGAAGTAATCACAGGTGGGCCGCAATCTACGCTCGAAAAGGTGGATGCAGTTGTCAAAACATGGCAATGAGCGTCGTTAATGCCGGGCAGCAGGGGCAGGGCGCGGCAGTCGATGACCTCTGACTCAGGCGAACGAAGGGCGAGTATGTCCTCATTGCTGCCAACGTTGACTATACGATCGCCACTGACGGCGACCGCCTCGGCATGGGGCTTGCCGGGGTCCATGGTAAAGACCCGGGCATTCACCAGCAGCAGGTTGGCGCTAAATGACATGGCTTTATGTCGGGACGCAATGAGTTAGTCGGGATTGCACAGGAACCAGGGTCCTGAAGGGGAGTCAGCGATGGCGGGGTGAGAAGCGCACCCTGGCCTGCCTGTTCAACTGGGGCTTTGCACGTTGAGCACGGCGGCATCGTGCTGGACATCAGCATGATAGGAGCTACGCACTAGAGGGCCCGAAGCTACGTGCCTGAAGCCCATTTCTTCCCCAATTCGGGCCAGGTCAGCAAACTCGGTGGGGTGATAGAAACGGTCTATTGCAATGTGTTTGGCAGAAGGACGAAGGTATTGACCAATGGTCAAGAGGTCGCACTCAACCTCTCTTAAGTCCTGCATGGTCTCGACCACTTCAGCTACAGTTTCTCCCATGCCGACTATAATTCCGGACTTGGTTACCGCGGATGAATCCAGGTCCTTGGCTTCAGCCAGCAGATCGAGCGAACGACGGTAGTCGCCCTTGGGCCTGACCCTGGGGAAAACGCGCTTGGTGGATTCAATATTGTGGTTCAATACATCGGGTCGAGCATCCATAACCCTCGCCAAAGCATCCCGGGAACCTGCAAAATCGGGTATCAAGACCTCTATCTTGCAGTCGGGTGAGTCTTGCCGGATACGGTTGATGCAGGCCGCGAATATGAACGCGCCGCCGTCTGCCAGGTCGTCCCGGTTGACCGAAGTAATAACGCAATACCGCAGCCCCATTTTCTTGACTGTCTCCGCGAGGCGGCCGGGTTCCTGCAAGTCAAGCCCCTGGGGACGTCCGGTGGTGACGGCACAGTAGTGGCAGCGGCGAGTGCAGATTTCTCCGAGGATCATGAAGGTCGCAGTGCCCCTACCCCAGCACTCGCCAATGTTGGGGCAGTGAGCTTCTTCGCACACTGTGTTGAGCTGGTGCCCACGCATCAACTGCTTTAGTTCCAGGTAACGGGGACTCCCCGGCATGGATACCTTCAGCCAGGGAGGCAGCTTGGGGCGGACAGCAGTCGCGACTGGTTTATCGGAATTCACTATCTTTGGTTCCTCTGGTGAGCTACTAGATTCGTGGCGGTCTATAAACCCGGTTATTCCAGGCGCACCTTTCGTGGTTCAACCCGGCACTTTTCTGCGATGATTATGGCTTCAATGTCAGATACGGCCTGTTCGAGACATCCATCCCGATTTACCACGCAATAGTCGTAACGGGAGACCTGTTCCATTTCCCTGCGCGCTATGTCCAGGCGCCGTTGCAACTCCGAAGAATCTTCGGTCCGGCGCTGGGCCAGTCTTTGGGCCAGTTCCTCAAAAGAGCCTGGCGCCAGAAAAACTAGCACGGCTTCCGGGGCCAAACCCCGGACGGTTTCAGCTCCCTGCACTTCTATCTTGAGGAAGACATCCTTTCCCGCTTCAAGAGCCTCGCTGACCTGGCTTCGGGGTACACCATACCACCTGCCGGAATACTGGGCAGACTCCAGCAACTGATGGTTCTGCCTCATTTCAAGAAAGGTGGACTCATCCAGAAAGATGTAATCAACACCGTTGGTCTCACCGGGTCGAGGAGACCTGGTAGTGGCGGTTACTACGAAGTGCCGGTTTGCTTCCGTTTTTTTCAGTTCCTCGATTACTGAGTCCTTGCCAACTCCCGAGGGCCCGCTGAGAACAATCAGCAGCGGTGGCTCAGGGGAAGCAACCTTTGCATCTTCGTGGCTAGGGCACACCAATTCCTGGCTCATCCCTAACCTTCAGCGCCTGCGGTCTTCATCCCGACCGCCGCGAAACAACCTGCGCTGAACGTCTTGCAATCTTCGTCCTACGAACATATCCCCCATGCTCTGGGCAAAGGTGGGCAGTTCGGTGTGCGGGTTATACTGCCGGGCCTGGGGCCCAAACTCGCCGGCAAGCCATCTATTTCTCTCGTCCCTGGCTTTAACGAACAGGTCAAGAATCGCCGACTGGTCGAGATTCTCGGAATCCCCAAGAAGTTGCCGGACCTTGTACAGCTCCCTGATGAAGGAGTCTATCCATGCCACGATTGGCTCAGGGTTGGTAACGCAAATATCCCGGTGCATGACAGTGTCACCGGAAGCCAGGCGAGTCAGGTCGTGGTAACCGCTGGAAGCCACGCGAGCGATGTCGTCCCAGTTGGGGCTTTCCGAAGTGCAGCCCACCAGCGCCACCGAAAGCAGGAAGGGAAGGTGGCTTACAGCCGCCACAAAACTATCGTGCTCACCGGCGCTAATGTAATAGGGGGTAGCTTCGATGGCTTCTACCATGGTTGTTATTTCGGCCGCCGCCCTCTCAGAGGCTTTGGCGCTGGGAATAACGCAATACGTGGAACCCCGGAACAAGTTGGGGTCGGCGTTCTCCGGGCCCGCGGTTTCCCTGCCAGCCATGGGATGCCCGCCGACAAAGTGAACGTTCTCGGGCAGATACTGGTCGGCCCATTCCAGCACTGTCTGCTTGGAACTGCCCACGTCCGTTACAACGCACCCTTCTGGGAGATTGGATGCCAACACCTCCAGCAGTTCCTTCATGGCAATTATGGGGGTGGCCAGGACCACGATATCCGCGCCTTCGACTGCGTTCAAGAGGCGGTTTTCCATGTGGTCAAAGGCCCCTGATTTTTGTGCACCAGATCGGGCGCCACCGCTGGAATCGGTTCCGACCAGCTGCAGGTCCAGCAGGGAGGAATTGCGCAAGGCAAGGGCCAGCGACGTGCCAATCAGACCGGTGCCGACTATAGCTATCTTCGGCATTTTTCCTCCCTCTTATTGCCGGACTTCAGCCGGGCCAATTCTCTTGACCAATGCTAAGAAGTTCTATCTTACACCATTGAAATACGCTGGCAAACCTCAAAGCAGATTGAGCCCGTTGCGGGGGTGCAATGTGGCAATTGCTGTGCCAAGAATTGGGCAGCCAGGGTAATGCCAATGAACAGCCTTGCAGGCCAAGCCAACAGGGCGCCGCAGCGACAACTCACAGGGTTGACAAAACAGGGGATGAAACGTAGGGTATCCTCAGCGAAAGCGAAGGGACACATCGACAATGTCAGCCTATTTTTCCCGTTCGCAAACCGAAAAACTGCACAATTTCGCGCATCACGAAGACGCGTACAGTTTCAAAAGTTTATGTTCCCCTACTTTATGTAAAACTCCTCCGAATCCCGAATGGGTAGCAGACTCCAATCCTGCAACTAAAGCATCCCGCCAGTTTCCCCTCCCATTGCGACACTCTCTTATTTCTCCGGCCTCAGTGGTATTTGGCGCCCCATCATCTTTGCCTTTGACGCACACCGAAAGGGGCTAATCATGCAGCAACAAGAAGACGGTTCACTGGTTAATTCAGACCTGGACAGGCAGGTGGCGGGCGGAAATGGCAGCAGTAGTTCCGCCCCGTATATTTTTGTCAGGTCCCTCTGGAAAGTGTTTGGCAGGAATCCGGAACGCGTGCTGCAACCGGAATTCGCCGATAAAGACAAGACATTTTTCCAGTCCGAATTTGGTAACGTGGTCGGCCTTCGGGACGTGAATTTTGAGGTAAGCAAGGGAGAGACTTTCGTAATAATGGGCCTGTCGGGCAGCGGCAAGTCCACCCTCGTTCGTTGCTTGCTCCGGCTAATCGACCCCACCGCGGGCGAGATCAATATCGCCGGTGAAGATATCACCAAGATGACCGACAAGGAACTTGTTGATTTCCGCCGCGCGAAGATTGCGATGGTGTTCCAACACTATGGGCTGATGCCCCATCGCAACGTACTGGACAACGCATCCTGGGGGCTCGAGGTTCAAGGGGTTACCAAGGAAGAGCGGTACGAACGAACCCGAAAGACCCTGGATATTGTCGGCTTGGCCGGATGGGAAAATTCCTACCCCCGGCAATTGTCCGGCGGTATGCAGCAGCGGGTGGGCCTGGCCCGGGCCCTGGTGGTGAACACGGATATCCTGTTGATGGACGAGCCCTTCAGTGGCCTGGATCCCTTGATTCGCCGCCAAATGCAGGACGAACTGCTAAACCTGCAAACCGAACTTCAGAAGACCATCGTATTCATTACACACGATCTAAATGAAGCGCTGAAGCTGGGAGACCACATCGCCATCATGCATGATGGCGCGGTAGCGCAAATAGGTTCCCCTGAGGACATAGTCCTGCGCCCGGAGGACGAGTACGTAGGTGACTTCACCCAGGACGTCCGGCTGGAAAGCGTTTTGACAGCATCCAAGGTGATGGTCTCCCCCAAGGCCACGGTCATGGGCCGGCAGGGTCCACGGGCGGCCCTTCACACCATAGGGGAAAGTGACGGAGACGTAGGTTGGGTGGTGGACAGTCGCGGAAAATATGTAGGCCTGCTGACAATTGCCAGCGCTGAAAGGGCTCTGCGGGCGGGTGTAAAGAGATTTGACGAAGCCTGGGACTACGTAGAAAGGGAATATCTTCCGGTTTCGCCTTCCACAAGCTTTGATTCATTGATACCAATTGCCATGTCCAGCGACCACCCTATTCCAGTGGTAGATTCGCAGAATGCGCTGGTAGGTGAAGTGCACCGGGGTGCGCTGGCGGAAGCACTGGCAGAGACCACCACCGTGGATAACGATTATGCCGCCAATGCGGCAGAGAACGCTGCGATAGCAGCAGACAAGGAGTCTAACGAAAACTAGGGGAGGTGCAATCTCAGTAAACCTGCCCTTTAGTATTTACCCTTTGCACGGCCGGCCCGCAACTAAGCTGTAAGACATGGCCGATTCGGCAGGAGAAAACCATGGCCTTATTAACCAGGAACAACTCGGAAGCGGCAGACCCTGATAACCAATCTCTTACTCAGGCTGGCGCCCGGGGAGCGGGCTCAGGTTCGTTTCTAGCCAGTGTCAACAGCCTACCTGGTTACTTCCGGTTGTTGGCGGCACTGGGGGCAATCGGTGTGACCCTCGTGGTTTGCCTGGTCATGTGGGGTCCAGGTATGACTTATCCGACGACGGTATCGACGTCCGAAGTGCCAACCGCCAGCGGCGCAACCATCGTTCTGGAAAGGACCCTGAGGCAGCAAACGGGTTCCACCATAGATTCCATCGTCAAGTGGATGACAGTATCTGGGGCATGGCTGTTCGATGGAATAGCAACGGCAATCACCTACGCTCTCATTTATATTGAGGATGTGTTGAAGTGGGTACCCTGGCCGGTTCTGGTTTTGGCGTTGACTTTACTGGCATTCACGATGGGCCGCTGGAGCCTGGCCATCTTTACGGCGCTGGCGATGCTCTTCATCGGATTCATGGATCTGTGGGAGAACACCATCGACACCATTGCCCTGATGGTTGTTGCGGTGGCGGTGGCCATGGCCATTGGTTTGCCACTGGGTGTCCTGGGAGCGCGAAGCCGCATTGCGGACAATTTGCTTCGTCCCATTCTGGACGGAATGCAAACCATGCCCAGCTTTGTTTACCTGCTGCCTGGCATATTGTTTTTTGGATTGGGGAAGCCCGCTGGTATCTTTGCGACCATCATTTACGCGGTTCCCCCAGTAATCCGATTGACCAACCTGGGGATACGCCAGGTTTCCCCTGAGACGGTGGAAGCTGCTCGTTCCTTTGGGGCTTCTCCTATGCAGGTGCTAACCAAGGTACAGATTCCGATGGCCCTCCCTACGATTATGGCAGGCATTAACCAGACTACTATGATGGCTTTGGCTATGGTGACGATTGCCAGCATGGTGGCTGCAGGTGGATTGGGAGACAATGTACTCAGAGCACTCCAAAAGAACGAGTCCGGAAATGGAGCCATAGCAGGACTGGCCATCGTTTTCCTTGCGATTGTAATCGACCGTCTCACCCAATCCGCAGCGCGGAGCAGACAGGAGTCTATGGGGATTGGCTAATGTCGGGCTTCACGGTTTCTTTACTAAAGTTTGACACTGAAAGGAGTCACTGATAGGATTGGCGGGCATTTTCTTACGGGTGAATGCGCGCAATATTGGACCAAAATTGAGGAGGTTAGATGGTGCTTACCAAGTACAGGTTATTGATCCTTATGGCGGCCATGTTTGCCATATTCGCTTTGGTTGCTTGCCAGGCCGAGCCCCAAATCGTTGAGGTAGAGAGGGTCGTTGAGGTAGAGAAGGAAGTTCCCGTCGAGGTCGAAGTCGAGAGAGTAGTCGAAGTCGAGAGGGAAGTCCCGGTCGAAGTCGAAACGGTCGTCGAGAGGGAAGTTCCCGTCGAGGTCCAGGTAGAAGTAGAGAGGGTCGTCGAGAGGGAAGTTCCGGTCGAGGTCGAAGTCGAGAGAGTTGTCGAGGTCGAAAAGATCGTAGAGGTCATGGCGCCTGAGGGCCCGAAAGAAGAAATTGCCTTCAGCGACCTGAACTGGTCCAGCGCCCAGCTTCAAAACCGAGTTGCCCAATACATTGTTGAAAAGGGTTATGGCTATCCGACCAGCGCAACTTTCGGTTCCACCCTTCCTCTGTTCCAGGGCCTGCTCCGTGGCGACACGCACGTAACAATGGAAATCTGGCTGCCTAACCAGACCGAGGCCTGGAATGAGGCCCGTGCGGATGGTTCCGTTTATTCGGTTGGCAAGAGCCTGGGCAATGACTGGCAGTCTGCCTTCGTAATCCCTGCCTACCTTCAAGAAGAGTATCCTGAACTGGACCATATTGATGACTTGAGGGACCCACAGTACAAGGACCTGTTCAAGTCAGCAGAGACTGGAGACAAGGCCCGACTGGTGTCTTGCATCATTGGCTGGGCCTGCGAAGTTGTGAACGCAGCACAGGTATCCGGCTACGGATTGGATGACCATGTGGAAATCGTCAATCCCGGCGACGGAGCAGCGCTGAATGCTGATCTATACGGGGCCTACGAAAAGGGAGAGCCCTGGCTGGGGTACCAGTGGGGAACCAACGATCCTTCGTTGATTCTTGATCTGGTAAGGTTGGAAGAGCCTGCATACAGTGATGAATGCTGGCTTACCAACAAAGCCTGCGCCTATGAAGATGCGGAAGTACTGATCGCCATTAACCCGGATCTGGCTGGACGAGCACCGGACGTGGTAGAAATGCTGCGCAAGTGGGACTACAACATCGAGGTTTACAAGACGGCTGCTCGCTGGCAGGCCGAGAATCCTGATGCCGACGTAAATTCCACTGCGCTTTGGTGGTTGAACAGCTTCCCGGAAATCTGGGGCGAATGGGTAACTGAAGATGCCAAGGCATCCATCACGGCCGCCCTGGGCGCCGGCGAGTCCGCCGACGGCTGGCCCGAAGGCTAGAACCGCTCTTTCCGGTTTGCCACTTGCGGGGACGACTTTTTTGGTCGTCCCCAACTTTTTGCCTGCTATAATTGGCGCAGACTGGCCAAACCACCAGCAGACCCACTTTATCCAGAGGTGCTAGATGACAACCCGCGAACCCATTTCGGATGAAACACTGGAGGTCTTGCGCGCCATACCGACCCAGACGCTGATAGACGGCCTGTGGGTTATGGGGTGGCCCATGAGCTACATTGAGGGCGCCAAGCCCCTGCAACGAGGCCAGAGCATGGCAGGACGGGCAGTAACTCTGCGGTTTGTACCCCACCGGCCGGACCTGGCCCAGGACAAACCCAAAGGAGACCAGTCGGCCGAGTACGTGGCTTATGAACTGTGCGGCCCCGGCGAGGTAATTGTCATTGACGCCATGGGTTGGACCTACAGCTCCATCGGGGGAGACATCAAGTTTCTGCGGCTCCACCAGCGGAACGTAGGCGGGCTGGTCACCGACGGCGCGGTGCGGGACAGCAACTCCCTGATTGAGTATGGCTTCCCGGTCTATTCGGCCTCAACCACCGCCAAGCAAGGGCCAGCGGAGTTCTGGCCCTGGCAGGTGAACGACGCAATCCAGTGCGGAGGCGTCCTGGTGCGGCCGGGGGACGCAATCGTAGGAGACGACGACGGCGCAGTGGTGGTTCCCCAGGCTGCGGTTGACCAGGTTATAGCCATTGCCCACGAAAGAGAAGAGGTTGAAGGAGTGATCAAGGCTCAACTGGAAGTGGAGCGATGCTCCCCGGGGAAGTACTATCCCTTCAACGATTTGACCTGGAAGCTGTTTGAGGAGAAGACCGGCAAGTCACGACAGCAGCAGGCACGCTAGAGACCTTGAGCGCAGCTACCCTTTCTATGATCATCTAACTTTACCGGAGGAAAGATAATGCCCAGATTGCCTTTGGCTTCCCGTGACAATGTTCCCGAGAACCAGCGCGACCTGTTTGACACCCTGGTGGGCGGAGGAGAAGTTCCCAGCCGGGGACCCGGTTCGGTTTACATCCATGTACCGGAGGCGGCCCAACGGTTGACTTCGCTGAACAATTACTTGCGCCGCGAGTCCAGTCTTCCGGACAAGATACTGGAGCTGGCCATGCTGGTTACTGCCAGGGAGTTTGACTGCCAGCACATATGGAATGCCCACGCCGCTTCAGCGCGCACCGCCGGCGTGCCCGACGAGCTGGTGGACGCCCTGAGGGAAGGGGAAGAGCTGATTGACCTGGATCCCGATGAAGAGGCTGTAGTGAACTATGGCCAGGAGTTTTACCGGACGCACCACGTCAGCCGGGGGGCATGGCAGGCTGCTCACGAGCAGTTCGGGAAGCAGGGCATCATCGAACTAACGATCGTGATGGGCAATTACGCCATGCTGGCCTTCTGCATCAATTCCTTTGACACGGAATTGCCGCCGGACCGGGACGAGAAACTGCTTCCCATCTAGGGCGCTGTCGCGCCGTTTCCATGGAGATATTCCAGGGGGTAGTCGACAAGGCTACCCCTTTCCTCTTCCAGGAATGGCGAGCATGCCAAGTTCACCCGGCAGGGAGTTAAGTCTCGGGGCGGTATATCTGGATGCGGTGGCGCAGGCTATCAACGATGAATACCTGGCCATCGGGGCCGAGCTTTACCGAGGTGGGACCCCAGAAGAGTTTCTCGACGTTGGCCGAGCGCTCCCACTCGTAGCCCCGGTGCTGGGAATACTCGGGCCTGGCTTCTATTTCGGGTTCGAGGTCGGCCGACCAGCGTCCTGCGGCCTCATCCGGGTTGGCGGCAAAGTAGTCCTGCGCCCACTGAGAATCCCGGGACTCGCCGCGATACGAGGCCAGGAACCTTCCTTCTGCATCGAAAACCTGGACTCTTTCGTTGCCCCAGTCAGCGACGATTATATTGCCGTTGCCGTCCACAGCCAGTCCAGAGGGGCGGTTGAACTGCCCTTCTCCGCTTCCTGTTTCGCCGAAGGCCAAGACGAAGGCGCCGCCCAGATCGAATTTTTGTACCCGATCATTGCGCCAGTCGGAGACGAACACGTTGCCCGCTTCGTCAACGGCCAGCCCCCAGGGCATATTGAACCGGCCGGGGTCTGTACCGTAGCTGCCCCACTGGCTCAGGAATGTCCCGTCAGTGGAGTATTTCTGGACCCGGTGGTTAAGGCTGTCGGCTATCAGCAGGTTGTCGTCCAGATCAAATACGATGAAGGAGGGGCGATTGAACTGGCCGGAGGCCGAACCGGCCGCGCCCCACTTGTCCAGGTAATTGCCTTCCCGGTCGAAGATACTGACCCGGTTCAGGGCCTCGTCGGCAATGTAGAGGCGATCTTTTCGGTCAAGGGCCAGGGAACTGGGCCACCACAGGCCACCATCGCCGGTTCCGCCACTGCCAAATTCACCCAGATACTGTTCATCCGCAGTGCAACGGGTGATTCGCTTGTAGGCGATTCTCACACCAACTTCGGGGCCGGCCCGGTTCAGGACATAGATGATTCCATCGGAATCGAAAGCCAGGTCAACGGGATTATTGAAGCCCCTTCCCTGGTTGGCCATGAAGCCAAGGGTATGGCTGTACTGGAGAGCGGTTGCGGTAGTCATCGAGCTTCGTCCTTAGGCCAACTGGTATTCCCGAGTAGCCACAATCAACTGCAAGAGTTCCGCCACCCGCTCCTCGGAGCAATCAGCAGAACCTCGCTCGCCAAACTCCAGATTCCCGCCAAGGGAGGCGTGGCCAATCAGACTGGCGCGGGTAGCCTCGGTAACGTCAAACTGACCTATGGCATCGAGGCAAGCGTCAACGCATTCCTCAGGAGTGAGGGTTCCTCCCCTGGCCCTGACCCTCTGCAATACTGTCTGGACACCCGGCCTTGCCAGGTCTCCCATCTCCAGGGCCGCGGAATTGACCCGTTCTACCAGGTTTCCAGTATCAATCCATTCCCTGCCCGTGTGCCAACCCTCAACGGTGGGGGGATTGAGGATCTCCTGGCCCATGAAGCTGACATCCATGGCCAGGTTTACGATGCCCCACTCCGGGAACTGGTAGCTGCCAGCAAGTCTTGCCGTTCCGGCCACCAGTTCGGTCGGGCTCTTTACCCTGGCCAACCTGGCGGACTCGCCCTTGAAGAAGTCGGAAAGGAAGAGGGCGCGCATTACCTCCCGAATATCACCATTGGTCTCGGTGAACGTGTCCGCTAGGAACTGGATGGACGCTTCATCGGGGGTGTCGGATACAAAGAAACCGTAAAGCCTGGAGGCTACAAACCAGGCGGTGGCTGGCTGCTGGCAGATTATGTCTATGACGTCCTCGCCATTGAAGGGACCGGTGTGGCCGAGGAAGGTTTTCTCGCTGTCATCATGGTCCCCGGGGAGATACACGAACTGCCAGTCTAGGCGGCCGTGGGGCCAGATGGAGTCGCGGGAGGCGCGAACGCTCATGTAGTCGGCGTTGGCAATGGTCCAGCCGGTGAAAGCTCTGGCGCAGGCCTTGACGTCATCCTCGGTATAGTTGCCGATTCCCATCGAAAACAGTTCGAGGAGCTCCCTTCCGTAGTTCTCGTTGGGTGAGTCCTTGTGATTGTCCTTGTTGTCCAGCCAGAAGATCATGGCCGGATCTCTCGACAACTCGAGTAGCAGGGTCCGAAAGTCCCCCAGGCCACAACGTCGGAAGGTATTGGTCTGGTTTACGACAGCCTTGGCGTGGTTCAGCTTGCCGTAGGCGGTGGCGAAGAGACCGTGCCAGAAGAGGGCCATCTTTTCTTCGAGCGGACGGTGGGTGTTGATTATGCGGTAAAGCCAGTAAGCCTGGGAGCTTTCGATGAGCATCAGGCTGTTCTGATCGATGTGGTAACGGCGGAGGAGGTCTTCATCCATTACTGGGGAAGCGTCGGGGTGCAAAAGCTGCTCGACCGTGGCCTCATAGCCCTGAGACACGTAGGTATCCAGCTCATCGCGGGTAGCGCCGAATCCGGCCCTGCGAAGCAGGTGGGCCATTAGCGCCAATTCCTTGCTTGCCATCCTTCGCCCTCCGACAGGTCCTTATCGTGTTGCCAGTTACAGCATCGTACCCGAATACAGTGAAAATTGCTGCCGGGTTGTTGCCATTACCGCCTGTAATCCCGAGTATAACATCCGAAACGCGGATGATGCAGAAGGGATCTACTAGTGCGGGGCTATCGTGCTATAAGGAAATTGTCGTTTCGCAAGGATTAAGGGCCCGATCACCATCCCGCAAAGCAACTTTCGGAACCGCAACCGGACAGGAAGGAAGGATTTCAGGCCCTTCGGCGGGCCCCAGGGCGACGTGGTACTGTTGCCGATTGGGTTTTTGCAATGTTCGAGCAGTTCGGAGCGCGAATGACCTGGGATGTGCGAATTGAGGTGGCTGGTGGGGGAAGGGGTTGATGCGTGGTTTTCTTCGCGGTTCAGAACCCGATCAGGGCAAGAAATTCTCGCGGTAATCGGCGATCCAGCCCAGCTCAGCCTGGCGCTGCAGGGGCACAACGCCGGGCGCGCTGCCCCCAGCCAGTTCTTCCCCGATGACCCCATCACCCTTGAGTGGTTTAACCTGCGAGTCGGAGAGGCCGAGTACTTCTTCAAGCACATAGTCATTTGCCTCTCCCAGGTTAGGGGCCGGACCCCGGATGCTAACGTCAGCTTCGGACAGCTTCCAGCCTCGGCCAAGGTATTCCCGGCGGCCAATACCGCTGCTTTCCGGGTGTTCGACGGTTTCAAAAAGGCCACGACTGCGCAGTTGCTGGTCGGAAAGCATTTGTTCTCCGTCCAGGACCGGAGCGGCCGGAATCCCATAGGACTGCAGGATGGCCACGACCTCTTCCTGCGTTTTCGACCCAGTCCAGGCAGTGATGATTTTATCCAACTGGTCCTGGTGCCGGTGGCGACTGATGGGGTCAGCGAAACGGGAATCAGCGGCCAGATCCGTTTGGCCCAAGGCATTGCAGAAAGCCTGCCAGTCCTGGTCGTGGCGGACAGTCAGCACAACCCAGCGGTCTTGTCCCTGGCAGGGATAACAGCCCTGGGGAGACATGCTTTCGTGACGGTTGCCAAGGCGGCGGGTACTTCGGCAGTTGAAGGCATAGTCCAGCAGACCTTCGCCAAGGAAGGAGACGCCATTCTGGTACATGGCCAGATCGATCCATGTCCCCTGTCCGGTCAGCGCCCGACGATAAAGGGCTGCCATAATCGCCATTTGCGCCGACCAGCAGGCCAGGAAGTCGGTGTAGGAGTTGCCAATCTTGTTGGGAGTTTCGCTGGGGACCAGAGTCCCCTCCGCATCCGGTTCAAGATACCCCATGAAGGCGCCAGCGCCGTGAGTGGGTTCAAGGGCTGAGGCCATGGCGCCAAAATCACTCCAGGGGCCGCTATGCCCGTAGCCGGTGTTGGATACCAGAACCAAGTCCGGCCGCACCGTTTGCAGGCTGGGGTAATCGAGGCCAAAGCGGCGCGTAACCCGGGGGGTGAAATTCTCCAAAACCACGTCACTGATGGAAATGAGGTCAAGGAGAATTGCCATTCCCGGTTCAGACCGCAAATCCAGTGTCAGGCTGCGCTTGCCCCGGTTGAGGGTTTGGTAGGTGCCGGCCCGGTTCCAGAATTCCTTGCCGGGGTCATTGTCAGGATAAGGGCCGGTCAGGGTGCGGGTGGTGTCGATGAATGCCGCGTGGTGGGTGTCGATCTTAATCACTTCAGCGCCCATATCGGCCAGGTATGCCCCCACGTAGGGCATGGCGAACACCCTGCTGAGGTCCACAACGCGTATGCCGGAAAGGGGGGATTCTCGCTGCAAGTCAGTCATTCCTGCGCACAGTTAAAAGTGGTGGTTCTGCCATGGGCAAGGACTCAAGGTTGACTTCCGATCTTTGGCAATCAAATGACACCGGCGGCCCTCAGGCATACAAGGTCCTGATCGTTGAATCCGAGGCGGCCCAGGTAAATCTCACGGTTATGTTCACCCAGGACAGGCGCGGGTTGAGTTATCTCATATTCGTCCGATGAAAGACGTGGCCCCATGCCAGCATACTCGGCCCTTCCCGCCACGGGGTGGTCCACTTCGACAAAGAAGTCTCTTTCGTGCAAATGCGGGCAGGCGTATAGATCCCCTGAATCCTGGGCCATGCCGAATACCAGGCGACGCTGGCCGGAGGCTTCGAACAAGGGTTTCCGCTCCCACCGGGCCAGGCCCTGGGTGACGAGTTCCTTGAGTTCCTCACCGTGCTCAATGCGGCCCGAACCGCTGGAGAATTTGTCGGACTTGAGCTCTTCAAGTCCAATCAAATCGGCCACTACGGACCACGGTTGCGAACCCTGCACGGACGGGACAACGTAGCCATCCCTGGCCGGCATCAACTCTTCAAAGCCCGAGCCTCGGATGGGACGGCGGCCCTTAATGGCGCCCATGTAGTTAGAATAGGGGATAGCCTGGACCATATGAGAGGCCAGGCATTCCGATGCCGATACTTCAACCTGCTGCCCCCTGCCGGTGAACAGTCGGTGGAAGAAGGCAGTGGTAGCGGCGGTGGCGGCGTTGACGCCGGCCACGTACCAAGCCTGTTCCAGAGCATTATGCAGGGGTTCCCGGTCCGAGTCTCCAGAGTGGTACAGGTGACCGCTCCAGGCAAATACTTCGATGTCTTCGGCGGGAGAGTCCCGGCGGGGGCCGGTCAAGCCGAAGGGAGTGATGGAAACGGAAACCAGGCCTGGATTGGAGGTTGACAGGGACTCGATATCGAGGGACAGGCGTTCCCTCTCGGCGGGGGAAAAGTTTTCCACCAGGACGTCGGTTTCGGCCAGCACGCGGTCCAGGATGCCCCTGCCCGTCGGGCTTTCGATGTCGAGGGTAATACCCCGCTTGTTGGTGTTCAAGTAGAGGAAGGGGAGACTTTTTTCGGGATGGGGGTCGTCGCCGGCAAAGGGACCCTTGCGGCGGGGGGGGGGGCCGGCGCCCCGGGGGGCCCCCTTCTTGACCGCGGGCCCCCCCGGGGGCCGCCGCCGGCGGGCGACCGGGGGGGCGGGCGGGGTCTCCGACGCCTGGAAGTTCCACCTTGATGACGTCGGCCCCGTAGTCGGCCAGCAGCCGGGCGCAAAAGGGGGCGGAGGTATGGCCACCTAATTCGAGCACCCGGACACCGTTGAGCAGTTGCACGGTTACCAGGACTCCTCGGGCCAGATGAGGGGCAAAGTCTGGCCCCGTCGCGGGAGAATGACGGAGGCTTCACCGGCCGCCGTCTGCTGGCCACGGCTGTTGGTCAATTCCACCACGCAGTCAATTACTCCAAATTCACCTGCTTCCTGTTTGCCAGAAACCACACCGGAAGCGGTTAACACATCACCCGGATAGTCCATGCCCCGGTGCTGGACGAAGAAGCGTTTGAACCAGCCTTCTTCACCGGCAAAGTCGATCATCAGTTGCCCCAGATACTGGTTCTTGAGGGACCCGTTGACCACCACGTTGGGGAGGCCCTGTTCCATCTGGGCAAAGGGGAGGTCCCAGTGGATGCGGGCGTAATTGCCGTTTGCGGCCGCCCAGCGCACCAGGTGGGAGGTGGTCATGGGGCCCTTTACCACGGGTGGGAGGCGGTCACCCACTGTAACATCCTCAAAGTACCTCTGTTCCGCCACAACCGGTTCGGGCTTTGCCAGGATTACGTCGGCTTCAGGAGGGGCGACGGGCACGGTGGCCAGTTGATGTTCCTCCCCGGAAGAAGAGGAAGCGGTGGAGGACTGGTCCGGCAGGCTGCGGTGAATGCTGACCCGCTTGGCCAGACTGAGCACTTGACCCAGCTGGTTTGTCTGGGTCTCCTCGCGCACGACGAAGACCAGCAAACCGGAACGGCCCTGCTTTTCGAAAATGTCCAGGACTTTGAACTGGCGGGTGACCCAGGAACCCGAATAGGCTGGACGAAGGAACTGCCAGTCGCTGCCGCCGTTGAGACCGTAGCTGTTGAAGGGCAGGGGGACCTGGAAGTGAGACTCCTGGCCGGCGCCAAAGTAGCCGATGGGCGGGGCGATATCCTTCCAGGTGGCCAGGGGCGGGCACAGAATTCCGGCAAACCTGGAGCGAGCGGCGTAGTCGGCGTCCCGGTAGAGGGGATTGCCGTCTTCGATGGCGTCGGCCACGTCGAAAGCCATTTCGTCGCTAATGGGGAAACGGTTCCGCTCGGGCGGAGTTTCGGAGCCGATCAGGGCACGGACTTCATTGGTGATAAGGGATTCGGGCATCTGAATTTTCCTTCGCCTGGCTTGAGTTGCTCGCGGGGACAGGGGGGCTAACCTACCCAGGCCCTGGGAGCAATGCCTTCAATATCGGTTACAACGTCCACCACCGCCGGCTTGCCGGAGTTGGCAGCCTCGGTCATGGCGTCCTGCAAGTCCTCGGGCCGCTCTACCCGAATTCCGAATCCGCCCATGTCCTCTGCCAGCTTGGCAAAGTCGGTGTCGGGGAAGACCCATAGTTCGTCGATGTTTCCGGTTACTCCCACACTTTCGTAGGCCCGTTCGTTGCCCTGCTTTTCCTGGTTGAGGGAGTGGTTGTTGTTGATAACCGTGACAGTGTTGATGCCGTAGCGTACGGCGGTTTCCATCTCGCTCAGGTGGTACCAGAAGCCGCCATCGCCGGTGAAGCAGACTACGGGACGGTCTGGGACGGCACACTTGGCGCCCAGGGCGGCGGGGAATGCCCAACCGAGGGACCCCGCACAGCGGAGAAAGGTCTGGGTTGGCTTGTAGAGGTCAATCATGGTGCCGGTCCAGATTCCAGAGTGGCCGGTGTCGGAGAGCAAGACTCCGTCGTCGGGGAGGAATTCAGAAATTTCCTTGCAGAGGCGTTCAGGCCGGATGGGAGAAGCATCGGAATTGGCTAAAGGAGCGACTTCGTCACGCCATTCCTGGACCAGCGCCTGCGCCCTTCCCACCCACTCGGCCCGGCTGCCGATGGGTTCCAGATGCTCAATCAGCTTGCGGAGCGAGGCCCTGGCATCGCCCTGCAGCCCTACTTGGATTGGATAGCTGCGCCCAAGTTCAATGGGGTCGATGTCGAGCTGAATTACGGGCGTTCCCTCCCTGGGTATCTGCCATTCGGTGGTTACCTGGCTGCCGGTGTGGCTGCCGATGAAGAACACCAGGTCCGCCTCGGAGACGACCCGATTGGCGCACCAGCGGGAGTAAGTGCCGCAGACGCCCACCGAGAGAGGATGGTCGTCGGGAATTGAGCCCTTGGCGTTGAGGGAGGTGGCCACCGGAATAGACAGCATTTCGGCCAGTTCAACCACCTCCTGCTGGGCGCCGGAGGAACAGACGCCACCGCCGGCCACTATGACAGGACGGCGGGCCTCAGTCAGGGCTCTCGCCGCATCCCGAACCATGTCGGTCTCCGGTTCGCCTCGGAAGGGCGGAACATGGGTGAAAGGCGATTCCACAACCACATTCAGATCGGCTTCCACATCCATAATCAATGCGCCCGTGGAACCCTGAAAGTCCAAATGAGTGGGACCAGGGGCGCCGGAGGTTGCCTCTCGGAAGGCCTGCCGCAGCAGCCTGGGAAACTCGACAGGGTTATCCACGAGGGCATTAAACTTGGTGACAGCATTGAAGGGCTGGACGTGGTCCACTTCCTGGTAGTAGTTGCGGTTCTGCTGGGAGGGGTCGCCGCGCCCGGTAAGAGCCACTACGGGAGAGCCGCCCAAGAAGGGATCCTGCAGGCCGGCAGCCAGATTAGCCGCACCCACGTTCTGGGCCATACAGACGGCGGGCCGCTTTGCCGCCCTGGCGTAACCGTCGGCCATGTAGGCGGCTGCCTTCTCGCTGTGGGCCATTATTCGGGCAATTCCCACCTGTTCCATTTCCACCAGGGCACGGGTTACTACCATGGGCATATAAAAGGCGTGGGTCACACCGTAGGCCTTCATGGTTTCGACCAGGAATCGGGCTCCGGTCATTCTTGGCATTGCTGCACCTCTCGAGCCGCGCTGCGTAGCTGTTTTGTCGGATAATAGCGTCACGCTGTAGCTCTGGCAAGGGTGTGCGGTTTCCAGATGCCGATGCACCAGCAACTAGCGCCACAAAGGCTACACAATCTTCAGGTAAGAGCGTATAGTTGGTTGAAATCGGTAGAAACTGACCAGTATCAGGAGGAAAGTAATGGCAGAGATTCTGGGCCTTGGGCTTACCCATTCCCCTTCCTTCATCAAGCCCGATGAAGAAAAGGACTTTTCCATTACCCGCAGTCTGCGAAATCCCAACCTGCCGCCGGAGCTTAAAATCCCCACCAACTGGCCGGAACCCATGCGGATAGAATACGGCGAGGACGAGGGACTGGAGTCGGCCAAGAAGGCGAGGGCGAGAATCGTTGACGGCTTCCGCAAGCTGCGCGAGGAACTGGACGCATTTAACCCGGACTTCGTTGTGATCTGGGGTGACGACCAGTACGAGAACTTCAAAGAAGACATTATCCCGCCTTTCTGCGTGTTGGCTTATGACGAGATGGAATGCCAGCCTTTCCTGACGAAGGATGGCGGGACCCGCACCAACGTATGGGACGAGCCTGGGGAAACTACATTCAAGTACCGGGGGCATCGCACCGCAGCCCGGTCTATGGTCAGGGGTATGATTGAGCAGGGCATCGACATGTCCTACTCCTACAAGCCGCTGCACGAGAAGGGAGGCCTGGGCCATGCCATCCTGAATACCCTGCTTTACCTGGACTACGACCGCAAGGGCTTCGATTATCCGGTGGTGCCCTTCCTGGTCAACTGCTACGGCAGCCGGGTGGTGCGGAACCGGGGCGGAGCGGTCCAGTACGAAGAGGAATTTGACCCGCCCGGTCCTTCGCCCAAGCGCTGCATGGAAGTGGGCGCGGCGGTAGCGCGAGCGCTCAAGGAAAGCCCCTACCGGGTGGCGCTGATCGCGTCTTCAAGCTGGTCCCACGCTTTCCTGACGGAAAAGAACCACCGCTTGTACCCGGATGTCCCCTCGGACCGGGCCCGATTCGAGGAACTGAAAGACAGCGACTATGACGCCTGGAGCCGGATTTCCACCGAACAGATTGAGGACGCCGGCCAGCAGGAGTTGCTGAACTGGATGTGCATTGCCGGGGCGATGCAGGAACTGGACTACAAGACGGAAGTAATCGACTACGTCGAGACTTACATCTTCAATTCCAACAAGTGCGTGGCCCTGTTCAAGCCGTAGCTTTCCTGGGACAAGGACAACAGAAGTGAGGGGCAGGCCGGCGGCCTGCCCCTTTTGGTTTGCCCCAAGTTTCTGCAAATGCAGAGGGACGGATGATGGCTCGTCCCTCAAGGGTTTCGGTAGATACTCCAGCGCTTCAGGCAGTTTCGTTAATCGAATTGCCGGCTACATTTAGCTCCAGTACAAGTAACGTTCAGCCAGAAGTCACTTCCTTGCTAGGCTCCCCCGTCGAGGGGAAAGGGATTTGGAAGTGGCCCTTAGCCTTCGAACACCGAGGTTATGGGCTGGTGGCCAGCGTTCTCAGCGTAGGGTTCCTCGCGGTAAAGGGACAGGGCCTTCATGACCGGAATGTCCTGGATTGAGAAAAGAATGGCCTCTTCGTCAGAGTCGTTGGCGTGTTCGTGCCAGGACCAGGACGGTACCACCAGGAAATCGCCTTCGCCCCAGTCGAACCGCTGCCCGTTGATGACGCTGTGTCCCTTGCCACGGAACACCTGGTAAACGGCGCTGGTGGTATGCCGGTGGGCCTTGGTATTGATACCAGGACGGATCATCTGAATCCAGCAGGCCATAGTCCGCAGCACCGGGCCGCCGGTGGCAGGGTCGGAAAACTCCATGGCCACGTCGTCAAAGGGACTGCAGTCGGTTTCGGCCAGGCTCTGCAGGGCGGCGTGGGACCGCTCCCACTTATAGTGCCAGAGGGGAGAATAAGGGATGTTGTGGTCTTCCCATGCCGGACGAAGGGCGCCGGAGGCATACTTGCGCTCCGATTCACCCACGCCAACTATGGGCTGCTGGTCTTCGGGGAACTGCTCGTAGAAAGTGGCTTCCAGGTTGTTAACCAGGGGAGTGTCCAGGCCATCCAGCCAGATCATGGGCACGTCGCCTTCATTATTGTGGTCGTGCCAGGTCCATGAGGGCGTCAAAACCAGGTCGCCGGGCTCCATGTAGCACTTGTCGCCTTCCACCGTGGTATAGGCGCCAGTGCCCTGCAGCACCCAACGGATGGCGGTAGGAGTGTGGCGGTGGGCCGGGGCATTTTCCCCGGGCAGCAGAAGCTGCAATGCTGCTGAAATGGTGTGGGTGGTGCCGTGGTCCAGGCCAGGGTTGGCCAACCGGAGCACCCGCCTTTCAACGTCTCGGTCAGGGGTTACGATGTCGCCACTGCGCAAGACCAGGGGCTGAGCATCGTTCCAGCGCCAGGCAAAGGGGACGACCTGGGGTTTCCGCTCCAGCCGGCGACCCATCCAGGCCGCTCGCAGGCCGGCCGCTTCGGTTCCCGCGTAAAACTGTTCTTCCTCTTCAGGGCTGACCCTTCCCAGTAACTGAGTCATGTTCTTACTCCTGATTTCTGAAGCTCATTGCCTTGCCTGATTTTAATTGGGCGCTATGAGGGTGTCAATTTGGAAGATAGTGTATAGTCTTTCCGGTTTCGGTACGAATTCTACTGAAACGTCTTCCGTGGTATTCGAAGACTGCGGGAGAGAGAAGGGACGCGGGAGGTCATTCCATGGTCGCCACGAACGAGGGAACCGTGGACATAGTTATCCACAACGGGAAGATCCTTACTGTTGATGCACGGGACTCCATACGGCAAGCGGTGGCTGTCCGGGGCAGCCACATAGTCGCAGTGGGGAACGATTCAGACATTCTGCCCCTGGCCGGCCCGGGGACCAAAACGTTTGACCTTCGAGGGCGCACCGTCATTCCGGGGATCGTGGATATTCATGCGCATATGGACCGGGAGGGCTTGAAGTCCATATACCCGTCGCTTGCCGGCCTGAGGTCGATCAAGGACATTAAGCAGAGGATAAAGGAACTGGCGGCGGACAAAGCTCCCGGGGAATGGGTGGTGACCATGCCCATTGGAGACCCGCCTAACTACTCGGATATGCCCCAATCACTGGCGGAAGGCCGCTTCCCTGACCGGCATGACCTGGACGAGGCGGCGCCCGACAATCCGGTTTACATCAAAGGCATCTGGACACCGTGGAACGTACCGCCTGCAGTGTCCATAGCCAACAGCGCGGCCTTACAACTGTCGGGGATAGACCGGAACACCCGATCCCCGGATTCCAGCGTTGCAATTGAGGTGGACTCGAAAGGGGAGCCAACGGGCGTATTTGTCGATACAGGACGCTATCCATCGGTGGAATTTACCCTGATGCGAGGAGTGCCACGATTCACGGTCCAGCAGAGAGTAGATGCGCTGAAAGAGTCGATGCGCCTGTACAACTCGGTGGGGACTACGGGCACTTACGAGGGTCACGGGGTCGCCCCGGAGGTGCTGCAGGCCTACAAGACCGTTTGGGAAGCGGGCGAAATGACAGTCCGGGCGAACCTTACTATCAGTCCCCACTGGCAAACGGCGGAAGACGCCGCACAGGAGATGGAATCATGGGGGCACTCCTTTTCCGGCCCGGGCTTCGGAGACGAATTCCTGCGGACCAGCGGCTATTTCATACAATACGGTGGCAACCGCTACACCGCCGAAGCGCGGTCTTCGCTGCTGCCGTACACCGGTTGGGCCGGATTTATCCAGAGCTACCATTCTCCGGAGCTTTTCGCCGAGACAGTGATGCTGGCTGCCCGGAACAATATCCGCGTTAACACGCTGGTGCGGGAGCCCCTGGAAGAGGTACTGAGGGTTTTTGAGGACGTTGACCGGGAGTTTCCCTTGAAGGGTCGGCGGTGGACCCTGGCCCACGTGCTCCAGACCTCCGACCAGCAATTGACCCGAATCCGGGACATGGGGTTGCTGGTGGAAACCATACCGTTGACGGAGTTGTGGCTGCGGGGCACGCCTTACCTGGACAATCCCGATCTGGCGGAGACTGCGGTGGCGCACCGCAGGTATCTGGAGATGGGAGTGGACTTCAGCTTCGGCACCGACAACAAGCCGTACAATCCCTTTGCCACGCTGTGGGCGGCGGTAGCTCGCCGGGAAAGGGTTACGGACCGGGTATTGGGACCCGGCCAATGCCTGAGCCGACTGGAGGCACTGCGGGCCTTTACGGAAGGTGGGGCACGGTACTCCTTTGACGAGGGAGAGAGGGGCGCTTTGGAACCGGGCAAGCTGGCCGACCTGGCGGTGCTGTCCCACGACCTGCTGGAAATCCCAGAACCGGAAATACCCGAAGTCCGCTCCCTGCTGACCATGCTTGGCGGCAGGATTGTGTACCAGGAACAGGATTTCTAAACAGTAACGTAGCAAAAGCTAACGTTGTTCGGACCGCGCATTCGCAAGAGGTTCCGTCCACGGGTAGTCTTAACAGGGGCCGGTTTGTAGCCAGCCCCTGTTCCCGGTCTAATCCACGACGGCGATGGCCGCCAGTTCTACCTTGAGCTTTTCGTGGGTGGCAAGGCGGGAAACTTCAATGGTGGCCGTACCGGGGCGATGGTCGCCAAAATACTCCCACCAGACCTCGTTCATCTGGTCCTGCTCGTCCACGTTGGTGATGTAACGGGTTACCTGCACGACGTCGCTGAAGGTGGCTCCGCAGGCTTCGAGGCCTTTCCTCACGTTTTCCAGGGCCATACGGGTCTGGCCTTCCATGTCACTGGGAATGTCATCGAATTCCGATTCGATGTGGGGGTGGCTGTGATACACCTTGGCGGCGTTGACGCCGGCGAGGAAGAGAAGCGATCCGCCGGTCACCTTGACGGCGGGGGCATAGGGCAGGTTGACCGAGGGATCGCGGTCGGCGGTGTGGATGACTTCGATTCTGCTGGGCAAGGTCATTCCTCCAATTCCGGGTAATGGGGTGGTATTAGGGGTTGAGGCGCTGCGTCCCATTATAGTCGAGAAGCAGGTGGCGCACTTCAGGGGTAAGCAGCAGTCGAATAAGCTCCGCAGAAACATCTGGTTGCGACTCCTATCGATGCCAGGAACGAGTGTCTCAGTTAACAGTCGTTCGGTTGACAGCCTGAACCTGCCCAACTAAACTTCCGCAAGCCCCGGACTTCGCCTGCCGGTGTGCCTGCGGGAAGAAATCAAGACTACCTTTTGGGTGAGAATTGTGACGCAAATCAAGAGCTTCGGAACAATGAACGTTGACTGGGAGGAGCGGGTTAACTTTGAGCGCCTCCGAACCCAGCGACTGGACAGAATAAAGGGGCTTCTGAAGAAGTCGGACCTGGGAGCCATCCTTTCGTTTGATATGAACAACATCAGGTACCTGACCGCCACTATCATCGGTACCTGGGCCCAGGACAAGCTGGTGCGCTTCTGCCTCCTGCCCCAGGACGATGAACCGATTTTGTGGGACTTTGGCTCGGCGGCCCGGCACCACCAGCTTTACTGTCCCTGGCTGGGCGAGCGCTCCCGCGCCGGTATTTCCACCCTCAGGGGCGCCACTCCGCCCTCGGCAAACCTGGCTGAGGACGTGGCAAAGAAGATCAAGGCGGAACTGGAACTGCGAGGCCTGTTGAACGAACCAATCGGGGTGGACGTTGTTGAACCGGTGGTGCTGTTCGCGCTTCAGAAAGAAGGAATCAACGTGGTGGACGGCCAGCAAATAATGCTGGAGGCGCGCCGCATCAAGACCCAGGACGAGATTACGCTGCTCAACACGGCCTGCGCCATGGTGGACGCGGCTTACGATGTGCTTTACCAGGAACTGCGGGCCGGCGTGCGGGAGAATGACGGGGTGGCCCTGGTGAACAAGGTGCTGTACGAACTGGGATCGGAGTTCGTTGAGGGGGTAAACGCCATCGGCGGGGAGCGGACCAGCCCACATCCCCACCTGTTTGCGGACCGGATACTGCGACCCGGCGACCAGGTTTACTTCGACATTCTGCACAGCTACATGGGCTACCGGACCTGCTACTACCGCACCCTGGCTATCGGCAGTGCATCCCAGGCCCAGATTGACGCATACAAGAAATGCCGGGAGATTCTCGACATTTCCATTGACGCGGTAAAACCTGGCATTACGACCGCGGACATTGTCCAGAACTGGCCCAAGGCCGAGGAATTCGGGTTCGCAAATGAAGAAGCGGCCTTTGCGTTGCAGTATGGCCATGGCGTGGGGCTAAACATCTGGGAGGCGCCCATATTCAGCCGACTGTTCTCGCTGGAGCATCCGCAGCCGATTGAGGAGGGGATGGTGTTTGCCCTGGAGACCTTCTGGCCGGCGGCGGACGGGTGGTCTGCGGCGCGCATCGAGGAAGAGGTGGTCGTGACTGCCGACGGTCCCCAAGTGATTACCCGTTTTCCGGCGGAAGAATTGATAGTGGCGGGCGTAAAGTACTATTCAGCCAACGGGCCGCTGAACACCACCCGAGACAGCCAGTCTCACCGGAACCGGCCCGCCATGCCGGCAGCCCACGCCGGATAGGGACGAAAGTCAATTTCCTGCGGAACAATGAAAGGGGACGGGTGAATTACCCGCCCCCTGAAATTTTGCTACGCCGGAACCCCCAGCCGCTATTGCTGCCCTTCCGGAGGGTCGGACATACCTAGCAGGATGTCCTCCAGCGTACGGTCCAGGGCAGGATCCAAGTCCACCGGTTCAACATAGGGTGTGACGTCATAGTCCGCGCGGACCTGCTCGATAATGCGCTTGGCCTCAGCGTTATTCTCGGCGATGCGGTCCAGGTTAGCCTGTAATTCCCTGGACTCGGTTTCAGCCAGAGCCAGCAACTCGCTCAGGTCAATGTCCAGCTTGAAGAGCGACTTGAGCCGGCGCATGATGTCGTAGAAGGAGCGATGATCCCGGAAGATGCCCAGTTGTTCGTTGTTGGAGACGACAAAGGGGTACATGGGGGCCATGGCTCCCAGGCGAAACATCTGCACTTCCGGATAGTCAAAATGAGCCAGCGACACCATGGCCATACCAATGGTTGGACCGCGGCGGCCTTCTGAACCGCGGCTGGACATTAACACGCTGTACCTGTCCAGCGTTTCCTTCATTTCAGGGCGGCTATAAACGCAGTTAATGCGGCGCTCCAATTCGGGGGGCGCTGGACCATTGACGCCTTCCACCGCCACTGTCTGCTCGATACCAAGCTCGCGGACGGCCTCAAAGAAGCCCTGACCATAAATATCAATGCGACTCCAGGGTTCCTCGCCCAGGAAAATGATCAGTCCGTTGCCGGCGTCGTAAAACTCGTTCTCCCTGTTCATTTGAGTGGAGGGAAGGCCATCCTGGAAGGCAGCGCCGGGACGGAAGGTATCGTGAGTGCCGGCAACCTGGAAAGGGTAGCAAAGGGTGGAAACCTGGTCGCCCAGACGTCCAATGCGGCGTGCACCAAGTTTTTCGATCAGATATCGGGGCAGGCCACTGGAAATCCTGCCGCCGTTGGACCATTGTCGGCGCCAGCCGGCGATCATGTATTTCGCCTCGGGCTTCTCGTGGAGGACCAACAACTCATCGGCCATTCGGTGTTCCTCCTGTTAGAGTCTTAGAATGTTTCAGGTTCAGATAAACGGGGACGATTTAAAACACACCAATTATAGCAGGATAAAGAAGGGTGCTGAGGAATGGGCCCCCTGCAGAGGGAGGGAAGTGTTACCGCCCGGACTTCATGGCGTCGGCGATTTTTTCCGCCAGCATGATTACCGCGGGGTTGATGGGAGCGCGAACCAGGTCGGGCATTATCGAGGCATCCACGATTCGTAGCCCTTCCAGTCCGTAAACCCTGCCAAACTGGTTGACCACCGCCATTGCGTCACCGTCGGGCCCCATGCGACAGGTACAGGAAATGTGAGAATAGGTGGTGGCTTCGCGCAGCAACCAGCGGTCCAGGGCTTCATCGGTGGCCAGATCTTCTACATTGGGGTCGATGAGGTCTCCCATGTATTCTGCCAGCTCAGGCCTTTGGGCCAGTCCCATGGCCAACCTGACTCCTGACCGCAGTCGGTCCCGGTCAAAGGAGTCGGCCAGGTAGTTGTAATGCATGCGGGGCTGAACCCGGTAGTCCGAGGAAGCCAAGCTCAACTCTCCCTGGCTAACCGGAAGCAAGAGCGCCACCATCATCTCCACAAAACGGGGGACTTCTTCCCCCTGCGGGAGGACCGGGCTGATCTCGTGGGTACGGGGCGGCACGAAGCAGGCCAGGCTGATGCTCAGGTCGTTCCTGAGATTCGAGCCCGGCGCGGTCAAGCGCAATGCCGTACCACCGGGGGCGGCCCTGCCCTGTGGAGGATAGTCGGCGGCGATTGACCAGGTTATGTAAATCTTGGGGTGATCTTTCAGGTTTCGGCCAACTCCCTGAAGGACATGTACCAGCGGAATGCCTTGCTCGACAAGCTGGGCCTCCGGTCCTACTCCAGACAGGAGCAACAAGTGGGGCGACCCTACGGCGCCGGCGGAGAGCACGATCTCCTCACCTTCCACGGTGTAGATCTGGCCGCCGGACTCGACCTCCAGGCCAACGGCACGCTTGCCCTCAAACAGGATGCGCTTCACGTGGCAACCGGACTTAACGGTAAGGTTCAGGCGGTGCCGAGTTTCATCCAGATAGCCCAGGGCCGTGCTGAACCGCACACCTTGATGGTTATTGGAAATACCAGGGCCAATGCCCGCGGAGTCGGGATTGTTGTGATCATCGGTGGGGGGATGGTCGCTGGCTACGCAGGCAGCGTAGAAGGCCTTTTGAGTCGGATGCCAGCTTTCTGCATTGGAGTGGTGGACAAGTATAGGACCTTCGGTGCCGTGAAAGTCGTCGCGTTGGTCAGCGTCGTTCTCCAGTTTTCTGAAAAAGGGCAGGACCTGTTCATAGCTCCAGGCGTCGTTGCCCCTGGCGGCCCAGGCGTCGAAGTCCTCGGGCGTGCCGCGATAGAAGGCCGACGAGTTGATGGCGCTGGAACCGCCAGTGACCTTGCCCCTGGGCACGAACATGGGCGGCGCCAGAGGGGTGCTGGTGGCGGTAAATTGCCAGTTGTGGGAATCGGAGGTCAACCAGGTCGGGTGGCCGCTGGGAGTCCGGAAGTCCGGCGGAACGGGAGCCGCAGCGAACCCATACTTCAAGCCCTCGGGAAGCCGTTCAAAATCGGGGTAGTCGGGGCCGGTCTCCAGCAGCAGTACAGACCTGCGGGCATCTTCGGAAAGGCGAGCTGCCAGGACACACCCGGCGGAACCAGCGCCTACGATTACTACGTCGTATTTCATAACCACCTGCCAATACGAGCGAGAGTGAAATGTCCTCAATCAGCCAGGATTAAACAAAGCCGGCCACAGAGTCTCCATGGCCGGCTGAGCTATCGCGAAAGGGTTGAGAGGTCTAATCGTCTGCCGGCGCGGGCTCCGCAATGCGATTGTCCACCAGATCCGCGGCGCAGGCCGCATCGGTCAGCAGACCCCACTTAACCATCCAGTGATAGGTGTCCTCGATGATTTCGTCATTGTAGGGAGTGTTGTACGAGTAACGGATTCTGGACAGGTGGAAGTCTTCGGGAGTGATACTTCCGTATTTGACCGCCACTGACGCAAACCTGGGCTCGTCGATGAGATAATGGAGGTACTTGCGCTTGTCGGCGTTGATGATGTCCACGGCCTTCACCACTGCGCGGTTGATGGCCGAGAAGGTCTCCTCATCCATGTTGTCGCTGGCGTTTTCGGCGCCCAGGTAATGGCCTTCGCAGACAGGACGGCAGCCCAGTTTTTCCGCGAGGGTAATCCAGGGTTCCATCAGGGCCGCGGCATCCACTTCACCATTCATCAGGGCTTCAAATCGATACTGGGGAGAACCGTAGTGGACCAGCTTGAGTTTTTCTTCGGGCAGGTACCCGGACAACAGCCTCAAGGCCACGTAGTGGGAGCCGGCGTGGAACTGGACGGCCACCGGCCGGTTGCCCAGCGTTCCGGGATAATAGTGGGGGGAGTCACCGCGCACCAGGATGGCCTGGCTTGCTACGGCAGAGCGAAGAGCAATAATCCTGGCGCCCTGCTTGCTTTCATAGGCCCGACGGACCTGACCCTCTTCTCAAGCGCGGTAAATGGAGACTTTAGCGTCCTCGAAAGCCACGTGTCCCAATACCGGGTTAACTTCTTCCGGGTTTTCGGTGTGGGTCACCTGGCCGCTGCTGACGGCGGTGACAAACTCCATTTCAATGCCTTCCGCCTCGAACAGCCCTTCATCCCTGGCTACCAACCAGGGCAAACTGAAAATGGCTCCGTTGATTTCGCTGACCACTTTCTTCATTAGTCTGACCCTCCATCAGCTGGGGACTATACCCGTTGGAGATTGCTGTTGACGGCAAGTGTAGCAAAAGGCGTGACAGGCGTCCAACATAGCGCCAACCAACCAATCCTTAGCTTGAATCAGCTACAGGTCAACTTGACGCTCCAGATAACCCCAACTACAATCCGCCTCAACATCGCAGACGGGCGCCACGCGGTTGAGAAGCAGTTCCGCGATTCGGCGACCTGCTGTTTATCAAGGGGAAAAACATGCCAAGAATGACGGGTGGACAGGCGTTGGCCAAATCACTGTACCTGGAGGGAGTACGGGTTATTTTCGGGTTGCCGGGTGTGCAGCTCTATCACGCTCTGGACGGACTGCAGGGGGAGCCAGGGATCCGGTTCATCACCACCCGCCACGAGCAGGCAACCACTTACATGGCCGACGGGTACGCGCGGGCCGGCGGCGGAATCGGCACTGCCATGATGGTGCCGGGGCCCGGTCTCCAAAACGCCTCGGCCGGAATTGGCACCGCATTCGCCGCTTCTTCCCCGATTCTGGTAGTTTCAGGGCAGATTGAGCGGGACCTGATTGGGTCCGATCGCGGAATTCTCCACGAGGTCAACGACCAGCAGGACACCATCCGCCCGGTTACCAAGTGGGCGAAGCGAATATTGGACCCGGCAGAGATTCCCGACGCGGTCCACGAGGCGTTCTATCACCTGAAGACTGGGCGGCCCCGTCCGGTAGAGATCGAGATTCCGCCGGAGACGCTGGCGGACATGGCCGACGTTGAACTGCGGGAGCCGGAGGAATATCCCCGGCCAGTAGCGGACACCGAGGCTATCCGCACCGGGGCTCAGATCATGGCGGAGGCAGCCAATCCATTGATATGGGCAGGCGGCGGCGTAATTTCCTCGGGGGCACAGGAGGCATTGCTTCGCGTGGCCGAACATCTGCAGGCCCCCATAATTACGTCTCCCGAGGGGAAGGGAGCCATTTCCGACCGCAATCCCCTGTCCCTGGGCGCGCACCGCCTTCGCAATGACCCCGTGGCCAGGGAAGAACCCAATTTTGACGCAATTCTGGCGGTGGGAACCCGCATGGCCAACCCGGCTTGGCTGGGAGGTCAGCGCATTGTCCAGATTGACATTGACCCGGAGGAATTGGGCCGGAACTACGAGAACACCTTTGGCATTCACGGTGACGCCCGGCTGGCCCTGGAGAGCCTCTACGAACAGGTGTCGCAGTTGACGCCCGCCCGGGAAAGCAGGGCTTCCGAGTTTGCCGCCCTCCGCCAGCGTCGGGCCAATTCAGCAGTCCGGGTGGAACCGCAGGAGTCGCTCACTGCCACTATTCGAGAGGTCATGCCCGATGACGGCATATTGATATCGGGAATGACCCAGATTGGCTACTATAGCCGCGCCTTTTACCCGGTCTATGAACCCCGTACCTTTGTGACGTCTTCCTACGCCGGCAACCTGGGCTACGCTTATCCCGTGGCTTTGGGCGCCAAGGTAGCCCAGCCTGACAAGGCGGTGGTGGCGGTGTCCGGCGACGGCGGGTTCCTGTTCAATTCTCAGGAACTGGCGACGGCGGTGCAGTACGGCATAAATGCAGTAGTCGTCGTGTTTAACGACAACGCTTATGGGAACGTGCTTCGGGACCAGGTAAACCGGTTTGAGGGACGGGTTTACGGGGCGGCGCTTCATAACCCCGATTTCGTGAAACTGGCAGAGGCTTACGGAGCCAGGGGAGTGCGGGTTGAACCCGACAAGCTGGGGCCGGCTTTGCAGGAAGCCCTGGCAATTGATGCGCCGACTTTGATAGAAGTGCCGGTCCAGGCCATGCCCACACCCTTTGAGTAGGGAACCAGACCAGATGTCGGAAGCCTCAGTGCAGGGGATTTTATGGTAGGAAGCCTGGCAAGCGAAAGCGGTAACGCCCCGGTGAAGTTTGGCATTTTCGACTGGATTGATTCCAATGGGGGCGCCACTGCCGACCTGTACGAACAACGGCTGAAGTTTCTTGAGTATGCTGACCGGGCAGGCTTCTACTGCTACCACATGGCAGAACACCAGGGAACTCCTTTGGGCATGGCGCCATCGCCCAGCGTCTTCCTGTCCGCGGCCTTTCAAAGCACGAGGAACCTGCGCATGGGGCCGCTGGTGTACCCCCTTCCCTTCTACAATCCCCTTCGGCTGGCAGAAGAAATATGCATGCTGGACAACCTGAGCCGGGGCAGGCTGGAAGTTGGAATAGGGCGAGGGATATCGGCATACGAGCTGGACTTCTTTGGCATCTCTGTGGACCAGTCGCGGTCCATGTTTCAGGAAGCCCTGGACATACTCCTGATGGGGCTCAAGACGGGAAAGGTCGATTTTGAGGGAGAGCACTATACCTTTAAGGACGTGACCCTTCCCGTACGGCCGTGGCAGCAGCCCTATCCGCCGCTGTGGTATCCCACGGCCAATCCGGACTCGATCCGCTGGATTGCCGCCGAGGGTATCAGCACCGTCACCCATTACCCGCCAATGGAAGTTATGCGGGAGCACATCGAACTTTATAAGGGTGTTTACCAGGAAAACCTGGACCGGCAGGACCGCCTCAACGGGAACGAACAAGACCCGAAGTTTGGCATCACCAGGCACATTTACCTGGCTGACACGGATGAGATGGCCCTGAAGGAAGCGAAGGAGGCTTTTGCCGACTTCATTGCCAATTTCAATCATCTGCGCATACTCAACGGTGATGACAGCGGCCGGACGGATTACCTGGCCGATTTTGAAGGGCGGCTGGCCGACGGGCTGCACATAGTTGGCTCGCCGGAGACGGTTACCCGGACGCTGAAGGAACACCTGGACACTACCGGGTCCAACTACTTTGTGGGTTCCTTTTTCTTTGGCTCCCTGACCACCGAGCAAACCATGCATTCCCTCCAGCTTTTCGCCGAGCAGGTTATGCCCCACTTCACTACCGCGACCGCCGGGTAGGTGGCGGTTCCTGGCTTGAGTGTTGGCCCGCGCGGGTGAATGACATTGAACCAGGTCAGGGCCCTTGGAGCCCTTCACGAGCAGATAGTTGAGTGCAGCCGGTGTCCCCGACTGGTGGCCCACCGGGAGAAGGTCGCCAGGGACAAGGTCGCCCGGTTCCGTGACCAGGAGTATTGGGGCAAGCCGGTTCCCCCCTTTGGTGACTTTAAGGCCCGAATGCTGATAATGGGCCTGGCCCCAGCAGCCCACGGCGGCAACCGGACCGGTCGTTCTTTCACGGGTGACCCCAGCGGCGACTGGCTTTATGGGGCCCTGTACCGCGCCGGGTTCGCCAACCAGCCCACTTCCCAATCGATGGATGATGGCCTGGTTCTTACCGACGCTTACGTTACCAACGCTGTGCGGTGCGCGCCGCCGGATAACAAGCCCGTCCCGGCGGAGAAGGCGGCGTGCCAGCCCTTCCTGGTGAGGGAATTGGAACTCCTGAAGGGGGTTGAGGTAGTGGTGGCCCTGGGCAAGTTTGCCTTCGATGCCTTCCTGCAGACCCGGGCCGTGGACGGTCGGGTCAATCCGAGGCCATTACCAAAGTTCGGGCATGGTGCGGCCACGGTACTGGAGGAAGGAGTAACCCTTATCTCTTCATACCATCCCAGCCGCCAGAACACGCAGACAGGCAAGCTGACAACGGAAATGTTTGACGCCATATTTCAGCAGGCCAGATCGTTGCTGGAAGGCGCTGATTCCTGAGGTCGGCGTCCCGCCACCGGCAGGACGGGTTTGCGGGCGCGGACCTTCAGGATGGTTGGGGGAGGCGTCAAGATTCCCGTTCCAGGAATCGGCGAACGGCGTCCATCATAGGCGAGCGGTCGTAGGTGGCATACATTATCTGGGCGTTGCGAACCAGGTCACCGGCGAAGAAACGTTCGTAGTGCAGGCTGCGGGAACCGAAGGCGCTGCAGGATATGTCCCAGGCCAGGTGGAACAGCTTTGTGCGGTCCATGGCGGATGCGGTATCGGTCGCCAGGTAGTGTTGCAGATCCGGGCCGATTTCGGAGTCGAAGTCGGCCTCGCCGGGCAGGGCCATCAGGCTGCTGGAACCCAGCAACTGCATAATTTCCACCATACGCGGGTAGAAGCTCCGGGCGTACATGTTCTCGGCAACGGTCAAGGGAAATCTGGATGGCGTCAGCAGTCCCCATTCGTCCGGGGCGGCGTCAACTTCGGCAGTCCGCAGCAGGGCCTTGATGATTTCCAGATGCATCACCATCTCGGCGATGCGTTCCTGGACGTGGGGTTGTTCCCCTGACCCCAGGGTTTCCACCATCAACGAGGCCGTGCCCAACAGAAACTCGGTCTTGGCAACGAGGCGGGTAACTACCTGGTGGAAGCTGTGAAAAATCCAGCCGGTCCGGTTGGTCATGTTATTGCAGCTTTCCACGCTGCCCATCAAGAAAACCCTTTCCCAGGGAACCAGCACATTGTCGAAAATGGCCACCGCGTCCATTTCCTCGAAGCGAGATCCCAGAGGATGGTCGAAGGCAGGGCGGCCGTAGTCGAAACTCTCCCGGCAAATATAGCGCAGGCCGGGAGTGTTGCTGGGGATGGAGAAGGACACGGCGTACTGCTCGGCATTGTCGGCCGTATGGTGGGACCGGGAGGGATAAACGGCGATTTCGTCGGAAAGGGGTCCCAGAGTGGCCAGGACCCGGGCCCCACGAACCACGATGCCGGCGTCGGTTTCCTTGATGACCTTGAGGGCCACGTCTTCGGCCAGGGAGTCGGTTATGTAACGCTGGGGCGAACGACTGCGCTGGGGATTAACCAGGGTGTGAGTGAGGCACAGGTCCTGCTCGCGGATGAGTTCATAGTAGTTACGAACGTTATCGCCAAAGCCTTCCCGGTCCTGATCGAAATAGGGAGCGGCCGAAGCCATCGCCACGAAGGCAACGTTCATATAATCGGGCGTACGTCCCATCATGCCGCCGTGCCAGCTGGCCCAGCGGTAGAACATTCCACGCCGACGTTCCAGGTCTTCCAGATTTTCGGGCATGATGAAGGACAGGCCGACCCTTTCACCTGATGTGGGGGAAAGGAAAGTCATTTCATCCCGGAGGCCCGGCTCATTCTGCATATCGTAGAGAGCGGCGACGGACCTGGCGCCGTTGGCGAACCCCGGATGGGCCGTGACGTCCTTGACCTTCTGGCCACCGATCCAAACCTCGGGGGGGCGTTCCCTCAAACCCTGCAGGTATTCTTCACCAGTCCGTACGGGCATAGCCATGGACCTCCAATTTCCCTTTGTTCCAGTATATCAGGCAGGGGTTTCCAGGAACGGACAAGCCCCGGGGAGGCCGCACTGAGAGGCCTCGGTTTGTAGGTACAGTATAGGAATTAAATTTTTCCAGTTATTTCCTGTCACTTCCTCGCATTTTGTATCTGAAGCCTTCACTATTTTGAAAGGGCATGACAGGCTTTTGACAGGGTTGGCCCGTTACATTCCGGGTGGCATTTGAAACAGACAGACAATGGTGGCAGCGGCAGGCATGGACTCTCAGTTTTTTCCTGGCTACCGAAATTAGAGAATTTCACGTCAGCCGTGATACTTTCCAGGTTCGAGGTTCTCGCGCTGGCGAGAACGACGGGCTTGCCCCAAAGCTGAAATGCGATTGCTAACGTGATTTTCGAAGTCAGTCCCTTTCCCAGTTTGTCTAATGGTAGGCAATGGTCAACCTGGTTCGAAAGAGGGAAATGTCAGTAGTTCGGCTTTGGGGCGGGTTGCTGCACGGATCTGGATTCCGGCTTTCGCCGGAAAGACGAAACTCGGCTGTTGACGACGCCCCCTAAGGGATTGCAAGCCTGCATGAACAAGATTGTCCTTCCGAATGGATTGAAGAATCTAAATTCTTTTCCCAAAGCTAAATTTCGGACCCGCAGCCTGGACTTGGGGAAGGATTTCAGGCCCTTCGGCTGCGTTCAGGGCGACATGACTTCAGGTTTGGCTTAACAGCGGAACAAAGACAATTTTCGGACCTGCGGCCTGGGCTTGGGGAGGGATTCCAGGCCCTTCGGCTGCGCTCAGGGCGACATGACTTCAGGTTTGGATTGACAGCGGGAGTTCAGGGTGTGGTTTGTCTTAACTCTGGGTGTGGTTTGCATTGATGACAATTGCCCGTTGCCCAACACAGGCGGTGGGGGTAGTATAGGCGACAAATTTCCTGGCTCACGCCGTGCACCCCGCGCCACAGGGCGGACCCGTCTGCACCGCATCAGGCAGGTGTCGACGAAGGGACGTCGTCTCAGACAGCGTTGTGAAGGAGGCAATTCATGCCCGGCCATTCAATCAACATCGGAAATGTGGAACTGGTTTCCCTGAGCGATGGAGAGCCCATACGCTCGCCCTTTATGCCCTTTCCGGACACTACCATTGAGCAGTGGAGGGAGTTTCCCGAACTGCTGGACGGCGGCGAACAGATTCGCAGTAGATACGGCACTACTGCGGTACGTTCCGGCGGCAAGCTGATAATTGTAGATACCGGACTGCAGGCGCCCGACGGCACCCTGCTGACCGACATGGAAAAGAAGGGTGTGGACCGCAATGCGGTGGACCTGGTGGTCTTCACCCACCTGCATCCGGACCACGTGGGCTGGAACCTGACGGACGGTCAGCCCACCTTTCCCAACGCCCGCTACCTGATTCCCCGGCGGGACTGGGACCACTGGACCCAGGAATCGGTGGTGGCTAACGCTCCCCATATTTCCAGCCAGGTGCTGCCCCTGAATGAGCTGAAAATAATGGACCTGATTGAAGACGATTACCAGATAACGGATGAACTGACGACGGTTTCAACGCCGGGCCATACGCCCGGTCACGTATCCATCGTGATTGCATCCCAAGGCCAACGGGGTTATATTCTTGGAGACGTGGCCCATACGCCGGCCCAGGCCCACTATACCGACTGGAACCCCATCTTTGATGTCCAGCCTGAGACCTCACGCAGTACGCGTCATTCGGTGCTGGATATGCTGGAAGCCGAAGGCATCCTGGTCTCCGCCGGGCACTTTCCGGCCCCAGGATTCGGGCACTTCGTTAGGGTGGGAGACAGGAGGCAATGGCGGGGAGTCCAGGTTGCCAGTTAGCGAGGCTGGAGCGGAATGAATCGCAAGGCGGCGGGCCCAACGGGGTGACAGCCCCACCGGATTAAGAGTCCCAATAAACCAGGAGAAGCTATGATTTACGAAGTACGTACCTACACGCTGGAACCCGGCACGGTGCCCCAGTTCGAAGCGAGCTTTGCCGAGGCGCTGCCCCACCGGGAGAAATACTCCCCGCTGGCCGCCTTCTGGCACACGGACATCGGCACCCTGAACCAGGTAGTCCATGTCTGGGGTTATGAGGACCTGCTGGAGCGGGAGAAGATTCGCGCCGAGGCCGCGAAGGACCCCAACTGGCCGCCCCGGGACACCAGCATGATTATGACGATGGAGTCAGAAATCTGGAACCCGGCGACATTTATGCGTCCCCTGGGTGGCGGACAGGAACTGGGCAACGTGTACGAAATGCGCGTTTACACCTACAAGCCCGGATCCATCCCCGAACTGCTGAACCGCTGGGAGAAGGCCCTTCCCTGGAGGGAACAGTTCTCGCCCTGCGTGGCTGCCATGCACTCTGAATTGGGAGGACTGAATCGCTGGATGCATGTCTGGCCGTACAAGGACCTGAACCACCGGGACGAAATACGCAAGGCCTCCAGCGGAACTCCCAACTGGCCGTCAGGCGCGCCTGGCCGCATCCGCCAGGAAAACAAGATCCTTATTCCCGCCTCCTTCTCCCCCATGCGTTAGCCACTGATTTTCGGTCCCGCGCTTCCCGATGCCGGCCAGCCTGGGTGGGAAGTTCGGGACCGTTTCTGGCTATCCGCCTGATGCATTTCAGCAGCCTGATCGATGCCGTGGAAACGCCCGCCCTTGTGTACGATGAGGGAGAGGTATTGCGGGTACTGGAACTTGCCGGTTCCCTGCAGAGAGAAACGGGTTGCCGGATGCTATACTCGGTTAAACCCCTGCCCCTGCCCCCGCTGCTGGAACTGATGAACCCCTGGCTGAGCGGATTTGCCGTTAGTTCGGCATTTGAAGCCAGGCTGGCCCGTTCGGTAGTGGGGCAGTCCACTTCCATCCACTTTACCAGCCCGGGCATCAGGCCCCGGGATGCTTTCGAACTGGCTGATCTGTGCGATTACGTTTCTTTCAACAGCCTGAGCCAGTGGAACAGCGTGGGGTCTTGCTTTGAAGGCCGCGCCAGCCTGGGCCTGAGGGTGAATCCTGGCATTTCCTTTCTTGACGACGAGCGGTATGACCCGTGCCGGGAAAACTCGAAGCTGGGGGTTCCGGTTGACCTGCTTTCCGGAATGGACAACCTGGAAGGAGTGGTCGGCGGGAAACTGGAAGGCATGCTGGTCCATACAAACTGTGAATCCACCGACTTTCTTGAACTGTTACGAACCGTGGATTGTCTCGAACGGAAGCTGCCGGTTCTGCTAGAGCAGGCGTCGTGGATTAACCTGGGCGGGGGCTACCTTTTCCCCGAAGGAGTAGCGCTGACCCCCCTGCGAATGGCCATCGAACACCTGCGCGGGGAATATGGGCTGGAAGTTTTCCTTGAGCCGGGGGCGGCCTACGTTCGGTCCGCAGGGCATATGGTCAGCACGGTGCTGGATATTTTCGACAGCGGGGGCAAGCGGGTTGCGGTACTGGATGCCACAGTCAACCACATGACTGAATTGCTGGAGTTTGACTTTGAGCCCGATGTGGAGGGCCATCGTGAGGATGGCGAGTGGGAGTACCTGCTGGCCGGATGCACTTGCCTGGCCGGGGATGTATTCGGGGAGTACAGCTTTGACCGCCCGATGGAAGCGGGGGACAGGGTGGTGTTCAAGAATGCCGGTTCCTATACCCTGACCAAGGCCCATACCTTCAACGGTGTAAACCTGCCCACGCTGTATTCGGTCAGTCCGGAAGGCGAGCTTAAGCTGTTGAGGGAGTTCGACTACGAAGACTACGCCGCGCGGTGGAAGACCAATGCCAGCCATCCTTACTGAAAGGGAACTGACCATCCCCGTAGATGTCCGGTCCGGGGCCGCATTGGCGGAACTGGAGGAGGGCGTCGGCCGGCAGCTTGCCAGTGGTGAATGGGCCGTGAGGCTGGCCGTGACTTCGTCCTCCGGCAGTGCGTTCAACTGCGACGTCAGTGTGCTGTCGGAGTGGGCCGACCCGCCGAAATCTTCCATTTTCCAGTTCAACCGCCGCCCCTTTGAGAATGCAGGGGAATTTAATTGCGTGCTGCTGGTGCCCACGGGAATTGGGGCGGAAATAGGCGGCCACGCGGGGGATGCAACACCGGTAGCGAAGCTCCTGTCCGCGGCCTGTGACACGCTGATCACCCACCCCAACGTGGTTAATGCCTCGGACATCATAGACATTCCGCGCAACGCGCTTTACGTGGAGGGCAGTATCATCTCGAGGCTGCTGATGGGCGCGGTGGGACTGCAGCGAACCCGCAATAACCGGGTGATGGTACTGCTGGGTCACCACGACGACGAACTGTTTTTGAACGCCGCAATAAACTCGGTGAACGCTGCACGGGCGACTTATGGCCTGACTGTGCCGGCGATGGTCAGACTTGGGCCCGAGTTCGAGATGGCATCGGCCTACGTGGGTTCCGGACGGGCGGCCGGCAGGGTGCGGGGACTGGAGCACGTTCTGGACGCCCTCGAGGAGCACAAGGGACAGTTTGATGCGGTCGCCATTTCGTCCCAGATAAACGTTCCGGAGGGTTTCCACGCGGATTATTTTGACAGCAATGGGGAAATGGTAAATCCGTGGGGCGGAGTTGAAGCAATGCTGACTCACGCTGTTTCCGCGATGCTGGATATGCCTTCCGCCCATGCGCCCATGCTGGAGACCCAGGCGATAGCAAACGCCGACCCAGGAATTATTGACCCCAGAATGGCCGCGGAGGGAGTTTCGCTGGCGTTGATTCAGTGCATTCTGAAGGGGTTGCAGCAGAGTCCCGCGCTAACGAGCGACCCTGCCGCCCTGGCGCATCCTGGAGTGATTGGGGCGTCAGATATTGCCTGCCTGGTGATTCCGGACGGGTGCGTAGGGTTGCCGGTACTGGCGGCGCTGGAGCAGGGCATCAAGGTAATCGCCGTCAGAGAGAACCGGAACCTGATGCGAAACGACCTGGGCATGTTGCCGTGGCAGCCGGGGCAATTCTACGTGGTGGAGAATTACTGGGAGGCCGCCGGGGTGATGTCGGCAATGCGGGCGGGGATAGATCCCGCGTCGGTGCGGCGTCCGATTCGGCCGGCGCCGGTGTTTGAGCCGCCACAGTAAGGTTGCCTGGACTGCGATGCGGAAACAAGAAAGAGGGGACGTGTTTGCGTCCCCTCTGGCAATCCGGTAAAGAGCGCCTGCTAACCCGGGAGCAGACCTTCGCCGACAAATATGCTTTCGGCCTCTTCCAGGGTGAGGTCGGTTTCGGGCAGAATCAAGTCTGACTCCACCAGTTCATCGATGGGTACGGGTTCCCCTCTGTCCCGGACCAGGGTTTCCATTTCCTGAAGAAGAGCAGTGAGAGCGGAACGATCTTCCGCCTCCACCGCTTCGGTTATACGGTTGTCAATTTCGTTGAGTTCGTCGATTGCCGCGCCGGGCAAATTGAACTGGCCTTCTCCCAAGATTCTTACGATCATTGTCCTGCCACCTGCATTGTTATGCCACCTGACCCTATGATTGTCCGGAGCCCTGGTTTCTCAGGGCATCCAGTTCGGCGTCCACGGCGGACGAGGAGGCCGGAAGCGCCCTGGTTGCGGAGCCGCCACCGCCACTGCCACCCTTGAGGGCGGCGAGTTCTTCCTCGACACCCTGGGAAATGGAAATCTGGGAAAGTTCCCGCTCAATGTCGTCCTGGGGGCCGGTGATGTCGTCGAGAACACCGGTTTCGACGAGTTCGTCGATGGCGCCGGCCTTGGCCCGCATCTGGTCGGTCTTATTTTCCGCTCGCTGCACTGCCAGGGAGACGTCGCTCATTTCCTCGGAGATTCCTCCAAGGGCGGAACCGATTCTTACTTGAGCCTGGGCGGCCGTGTATTGGGCCTTGATGATTTCTTTCTTGTTGCGGAAGGCGTCGACCTTGGCCTGCAACCTCTGTTCGGCGATGGTGAGCTTCTGCTGTTCCTGTTCCATCCCTTCAATCTGCTCGTCAAGGCCTTGAAGTTCTATGAGGGCGTTCTGTTTTCGTTGGAGGGCAAGGCGGGCCAGGTCTTCCCGGTCGGCGTCAAGGGCCTGTTTGGCCTGCCGCTCGAGACGCGTGACGTTCTCGCGGACCTTGGCGGCCTGCTGCTGGATGCGACGCTTGGCGGTAACCATTTCGACCACGCCGCGCTTGACGTTCTGCAGCATTTCCAGCTGTTTTTCGTAGGAGTAATCGAGGGTTTCCCTGGGGTCTTCCGCCGAGTCCAGGATACGGTTCATCTTGGATTTAACTATTGTGGACATCCTTGAGAACATTCCCATGGGTGGGACCTCCGGTCTGGATGAATTGGGGAGTCCTGGTCATTGAGACTCAAGGGGTCTCGAGAAGGGACCGAGAAGCCAGGAACTTCAGGGACGCAAGTCAAAAACTGTTTTTCCTGCCGCCAAAAAGAGCCATGGCCCCTACAATAATGCCAAGCACGATACAGACCGCGCCGAGTATCCACAGCAGGAAATTGAGAATTCCGGTTATCAGGAGCACCCCGATAATCAACAAGAAAATGGCAGCGAGTATGCCGCCGAATGAATTCATAAAGGCCACCGCCTATTTGGTTGTGCAGGCATCAGATGGGTGAAGCAATGTACAGCTTACCCAAGCTGCTCAATTCCACAATACATTTCCCGCCATAAAGGGTCAAGGGCAGGGTAAGCCCAGGGTAATCGCATTTGGGGAATTCCACTTCTAACTTAGGGGGCCAACAGGTTTGAAATGATGACTGCTAAATCTGAATCGTCATTCCGGCCTTGGTCCGGAATACAGACAGGTTGCGAAAGGTTAAGTGCATGTTACTTAAGAGGCTCTGGATTCTGGCTTTCGCCAGAATGACGAAAGTCGGCTTTTGACGACGCCCCCTAGCCGGAATACAGACAGGTTGCGAAAGGTTAGCTGCATGGTACTTTATTGGCTCTGGATTCTGGCTTTCGCCAGAATGACGGAACTCGGCTATTGACGACGCCCCCTAGCCGGAATACAGGCAGGTTGCGAAGGGTCAACAGCAAGGTACTTAAGGGGCTCTGGATTCTGGCTTTCGCCAGAATGACGAGCTGGCCTCAACCCATTAATTCCTCGCCGGGATGACGGTTAGGCCCCTACCCTTCAATACCTTGCAGGAAAGACGGTTATACCCCAATCCATCGATTGAATGCTGGTGAAGTACCGAACCAAGGGTAAGGACGTTTGGGCACATGGGCGCACGGCCGTGCGCCCCTACATCTACTTCAATGCTAGGTACCCTCGAAGTAGGTTTGGCTGTGGCTTTGGTTCAATACGCCAACAGGTTTGAAGGTGCGAAAGAAGGATTTGCCTGTTTGCGCCCTGAACTCGCAACTAACGGGGCCCGTGCTATGATGTTGTCTAACCAATATTGCAATTGCGCGGAGGGAGTGCGGCCTTGGCAGGCTCCGGTTAACGCCACAAGCGGTGAAGCCAGTCTTCGCTGCAGACGACCCAATCCGCAGGAGAAAAAATACCAACCATGCTTCGGTCGCTATTTGGCAGGGGTAAAAAGAGGCCGGCGCCCACCGGAAACCGGGCGCAAACCAGCTTGAGGGACGCCAGGCCAGGCGATGTCGTAACCATAAAGGGGTGGGCTCTGGACTACGAAGACAGTTACTTTGTAGTTGAAAGCGTGCACCGTTACGGCGGTAGCGGGATGGTCTGGTACGAGCTTGTGGTGTCCGATGCCGAGGCGCGCATATGGCTGGAATGGTCGGAGGACGGCCCAAGCCTGTTCGTTACGGCCACGGACAACCGCAGACCGGTGGGGCTGGAAGCCATCGGCCTGGCGGATTCCGCCCTGATGGAGATGGACGAGCGCAGGTCAATAGACCGGTCGATAGAATTTGAAGGGCTGCGGTTTATGTACCGCAACAGCTTCGAGGCCTTCTACTTCAAGGACAACCGGCCCACTGATGGTGAAGGGTTTTACATGTGGGAGTTCCTGGCCGAGGACGAAAGCAGGATTCTGGCGATCACCAAGTTCGAAGGAACGCCCTTTGAGGCTCATTTCGCCGATATCATTTCGGAAGAAAACATCCAGCTCTATCCGGGGGAACGGCCCGGGTAAAGGAGCCAGTAGATATTATGGACGCATTGATTGACTCATTGATGTTCTTCCCCCGGGGGCTTGTTTATGTAGTCCTGGGAGTTGTGGTGGTACTGCTGGCCAAGCTGGTCAGGAGCGCTATTACGACCCTCAAGGAGGACGAGGAAATAGTCCAGAAGCAGAACCTGGCGGAATCCCTGCGCCTGTCGGGGTACCTGTTTGGCGTTGTGCTGGTTTTTGTAGGGGCAGTGTATCAGCCAGCCCACCTGGCGCTGGTGGATCCTGGGCTGGGATTTGACGCCCAGTTCGGAATGGATGTTCTCAAGGTGTTCCTCTATTCGCTGGGGGGCATTGTCGCCCTGAACGTGTTGCGCCTGGTGATGGACAAACTGGTGCTGTACAAGTTCAACGTGGAAAAGGAAATAGTTGAGGACCAGAACGTGGGGACCGGGGCCGCCGAGTTTGGAATCAGCGTGGCAACTGGCCTGATGATTGCCGGCTCCCTTTCCGGGACCGGGGGTGGGAGCGAGGTATTTGAAGCAGTAGCCACCCTCGTCTTCCTGGGCCTGGGCCTGATTGTCCTGGTGTTATTCGCCCTTTTCTATGGTTTAACCACATCGTTTGACATACACGAGGAGATTGAGAAGGATAACGCGGCGGTGGGTGTGGCTTTCGGGGGCAACCTGATAGCCATTGGGCTGGTAATGCTGAAGGCTCTTTCCGGCGATTTCGTAAGCTGGCAAGCCAGCATCACCGAATTCGTGGTTTTCGCCGTCATAGGTTTTGTGCTGCTCTATATTCTGCGACTGATTGTGGACCTGCTGTTGCTGCCCAGAGTGAAGGTCGCGGAGCAATTGAAGGAAGGCACCAACATTGGGGTGGCAGTGGTGGAGAGCACGGTAGTGATCAGTTCGTCCCTGATTCTATTCTTTGCCATTTAGGGGGTGTCGTCAAATTAGCCATTACTGCCGGTCAGGTATCAGGTATAAACAGGCGATATACCAGAGTCCCGGTATATCGCGGAGCATATCACCCATTTACATGACGGTTCTGGATTCCGGCTTTCGCCGGAAAGACGAAACTCGGCTTTTGACGACGCCGTCAAGGGGAAGAGATCTGGAAGAGGCTTCCATTGCCGGGCAACTAACTAGCCGTCGGCCGAAAGATGGCTGGAGGCGGCTCTTCTGTAAGTTTCTTCTTCCCTGAATTCTTGACGTTCTGACTCGAGCAAGTCCATACCCTGTTCCAGGATTTCCTCAAGCAGGCTCTCCTCAGTAACGCTCCGGTCAACCACCGGCAGAAGCAAGGTGTTGAAAAAGTCGAGGTCTCCAGCAACCTCCAACCAGCAGCCAACAAATTCGTCCAGCGTGCCGTCGTAAAGGCGAAGCAGGAAGACGGCCCGCACAGGGTCTATGGATTCGGCAATGAACACCTCGACCCGCAAATCATCTCCCTGCCCGGTTCCAAACAGGGCCTGGCCTGAATCCTCATCCCAATAGACGTCCTTGAAGAGGTCAAAGGCATCGACCAACTGCTCGGTTTCGGACAAGAGGTTGCCGATGAACCTGCGGCCGTCGGGCGTGATAACAGGTCCAGAAGTTTCATTCCCCACTTCCACAAGCCCACGGGAAAGGATCTCATCTACTGCGGAGGCCAGGGGCTGGCATTGGTTGAGGCTTTCCTGTGCCGGCAGGGGCGACTCGTGCTTTTCAATGAAGTACAGGGCCACGCATACCCGCAACCAATGGAGAAGGTCCGGCACGCCAGCGTCGTAGCCCTGGGCCCCGGCATATTCCAGGGCGTCGTAATCGGCGGTCAAGAAGAGGGAAAGGCGAGTGGGGCTACCGGGGGGAGCCGAGGACAGGAGATCATCCAACAGGTCGTCGGGGGACATGACCTGGCCGGAGGGTGCGCTAACCGTGAGAGAGCACAGGTCGTTGCGAAACTGCTGCACGACTGCCAGGAATTCCGCATAGATTTCCTGCAGGTCGGGGTTAGTCTGCAAATCGAAGGACTCTTCCAGATCCTGCTGGGCGGCCTCGTCGGGGGGGAAAACCTCATCAAGAAATGCACCTACGGTAATGCCGGAATCAGCAGCCGGCAGGTCAAACTCCAGGACAGCATCCTGGGGCAAGCCCGCAAGTTCCAGGCTGAGTAGCAGAGGGTCACCTTCCATCAGGAGTTGCGCCTCGCCTCCCGGTCAGATTCTGGTGGCCGCCGCCGCCGCTGAAACTGCCGCTCCTGGAGCGAAAGCCGGAAGAGCCGAAGCCCGAGGTTCCCCTGGACCGGGAAAGGGAACTGCTGGAACGAAAGGCGCCAGACGAACGCTGGGTCTGCTGGAAGCTTTGCCGGTTGGAACTGAGATTTCGGCCTGAGTCCTGATACCGGGAGCCGGCGAAGCCTCGCTGCTGCGTTGCGTACCTGCTGTTGCGGGCTGCCTGGGTTCCGTACCGGCTGGACTGGCGATAGGAAGAGCGGGTCTGCCGGATGGAGGACCCACGGGTGGCCGGGGTTGAGTAGAAGTATGGACCGGGCATAAGGGCGCTGCCCAGCATATAGCCGAACAGAAAGCCGCCCCCGCCAAAACTGCTGTGGTAGTAACTATTGGCATGGTGGCCCCGAAGCTCGTTCTGGTCGTTTTGATTGACGATAGTGAATAGCAAATCATCCCGGGCATCATCAATCTGAGAGTCATTATTCAGGTCTTCCCAGCCTTCCAGGGTCAGGCGGTCCCCATCCTGGAGAGACCGAATCAGGATTATGCCGTCGCCCTCGTAGATTTCGTTGACGCGGTCTTCGAACTCGGTGGCGCTGCTGGCATCCTTGAATGCTTCTTGAACATCGTCCAGGTTTATGCGGCCGGCGGCGCCATCAGTGGCAGCCCAGGTGTCGTAGGTGGGGCCAGTGCTACACGCGGATATCAAAGGCGACCCCGCCAGCATGGTGCCGGCAAACAGCGCGGCGCTCGCTCTCTTCATTCTTATGGCCATTTCAACTCCTTGCCGGTGGAATACTGGGGATCGTGAAATCGGACGCGGCGCAGAAAACGGTTTTCTTTCGCCTCAGCCCTGTCTTAATTATCACCTGATGAGGGAGAGCAAGACCTGATGCATCTCCTCGCACACTTGGGGCGCGCCGATTGACCGGGAGACTGCGGGTAAGGGAAGGGTCAACAACCTGGAACAAACAGTGTCCCAAAGGTCGTCGCTGAAACTCTCCCAAAGGTCGGCCGCGTGGATGATGTAATCGGCCACCGCGGACTTGTGACCGTAGCCGTTCAGGACTGAACTGAACACGGACTGGTGCAGGTCGGCCAGGTGTTGGCGCCAGAACTCATCGCAAGTTTCGATGCACAAGGTCCGGGCCAGCGAGTCGAGCTCTCTGCGGCCGTAATTCTGCTCCAACAGTACCAGGGCCTGCCGCATTCTGGCGGCTATTTCGTCGGGCACATCGGACAGGGAAACCCCATACAAGACACTCAGATCGACCCCGTAACGCTGCGCGGCCTCCCTTTCCATATCCTTAAAGCCCTGGTGATAGTTGGCGGCGTCAAGGTTTGGGAAGTGTTCCAGTACCAGGCGTGAAGCGCGCTTCAGCAGAAGGTCAGGCAACCGAGCCAGGACAGATGGACCCGCGAGGAAGTCCTGCCGAATTCGGTAGAAGGCCGCGCTTTGGGCATCGATGAGGGAGGCAAAGTCGCCGGCGACACTTCTGCGCTGGGCCGCTTCCTGCTCGGCATTTTCTTGCCGCTTTTGGATGTAATTCTCGACAGCCCGGCCTTCCCAACAGATGCGTCCGCCGGAATCTTCCTGTTGACATTGCCGGAGGGCAGGGCGGGACTGGCCCAGGGACAAGAGGGCGGAATCTTCCCAGGACAGCATGGAACGCGTGGAGCCGAAAAGGCCCTGGCGCCCGCTGCGCCCCTTCAATTGCAGGGCCACCCGGGGGAAACGATTGAACTCGGCGCTGATGACGTGGAGACCCAGGCCAAATTCTCTTTCAAATGCGCCGGCGCTGATTCCGTAAGCCGGTTCGCAGGGCGCTGTGGTTACGAAGATGACATTCTCGTGATTTGAAACGCTTCTGGAGGCTGATATGCCAGGGGAATCGGCCAAAGCTGCTGCAAGAAGGTCGGCTTCTGCCCCAGACCCGCACTTTATTCTCAAGGGCAATCGATCAGCTGCGGCCTCTTCCGTTACAAAGGCAGACCAGCGGTTTAGGAGTTTGTCGTTCAAGTCTGGGTCAAGAACAATATCGGTTCCCCTGCCTGCCATGTTGGTGGCCACGGTAACTGCGGACAAGACGCCGGCATTGCGGACGATGTCCGCTTCCTCGTGGGACCGAACAGCGTTGAGGACCCGGTGGCCGATGCCGGCATCGGCGAGGGCCCTGCTCAGCTTTATGGAATAGTTGACTGAGCCGGTTCCCACCAGGACGGGGCGGCCGATGCGGCGGCACCAGGAGACTTCTTCGACTATGGCTTCGATTTTTTCTTTTTCGGACGAAAATATGCGGGAGGGCAGGTCCACGCGATGGGACGGCTGGGAGGGTTGAATTGTGGTGCAGCCCAGGGAATAGCGACGCTTGAACTCATCGGCGGCAGCGATGGCAGTCCCGGTGATGCCGGCGAGAAACTGGTAGCGGCTGGCGAAGTCCTGGACCGAAATCTGGGCCAGGGTTTCACAGTCGGGATATACGGTGACACCTTCACGGGCTTCCACCGCCTGCTGCAAGCCAAACCGGTAGGTGTTGTCGGGCCTGGTACGCCCGCTGTTCTGGTCGAGCAGGATGAAAGTATCATCAGTAACGACGTAGTGGACGTCCCTTTCGAGCAACAAGTTGGCCCGGAGGGACTGGTACACCTGGTTGGCCAATGCGAGTTGACGGGCCACCCTCCTGGACAGCCGGTCAGTTTGCGCGGAGGCATGGTATTCCGGGCCGGCTGCAGGGCAAAAGTCACCCAGCAGGGTTGAAAGGAAGTCGATGCCCTTTTCGGTTAGGGTGACAAACCGCTCGTTCCGGTCGATGACATAGAGCAGGCTGGCAGTAAGGGTAGCGTCGGGCGCGTCTCCGCCGTCGGGATAAAGCTCGTCCATGCCCCGCCGGTAGGAGCCGGGATTTGCGCGGGCGATACGCTGAAAGTCTGTGCTGTGGGGGTCAGCAAGCAGCCCGAGGCACAGCAAGCGGCCGTAAGAAGGGTCTTTGGGGCCCAGGCTATTGAGCTGCAGCAGGTACTGGGCGGCGATTCCGTGCTGCTCCTGGACCAGTTCGCCGACAGCCTTTTGCACCCTGGCCCAGGGCCTGAACTGGGGTACCGGTGGGCCGGAAATTATGAGGGGAGTATCCGCTTCGTCCACCAGCGCCTGGTCCGCTTCGTCCACAATTGCCACGCCGAGGGGCGGCTGCACCGTGTCCTCGACCCTGGCTGCCAGCCGGTCGCGGAGAAAATCGAACCCGAACTCACGAAGGGCGCCGTAAACGATGTCGCACTGGTAGGCGGCCCGGCGTTCGGCCCCATCCATTGCTTCCAGGATGGTGCCGGCGGAAAAACCCAGGGAGCGATAAACCGGCGCCAGCAGGCGGCAATCCCGCTCGGCCAGGTAGTCGTTGGCAGTGATTATGTGAACTTGCTTCCCCTTCAGGGCGTGGGTTATGGCGGCAAAGGCGATGGCCACGGTCTTTCCCTCGCCGGCCAGCATTTCGACAACCCGATTTTCGAGCAAGTGGAGGCCGGCCGACAGTTGTTCGTCGGTAGGCTGAAAAAGCAGGGACCCGGTGGTGTCGATGAGGGACAAGGCCCGGTAGAAGTCAGCGGGGAACAGGTGGTCAGAGCCGTAGCGACCACTTCCTGATTCTCTTATCTGCTGGATAGCTTCGGCAACAACCCTCTCGGATGGTGACAGGGCCCTGAGGGGCAGTCTTCCCTGCGATGCCTGGAAGCAGTTTTCAAAGGAGGATGGCTGGGTTGAGCCGGTGAATATCCGCCAAGAGCCCAGGCGCCGCCGAATGCTCTCATCGACGATGGCAAAGGCAGTGGCGAGGCGCTGAACGTGGTCTGGGGGGTATTGGGTTTCCGAGAAGGCGACCCGGATGGCGGTCATTTCCCGGCGCAGGTCTGTGTCAGACCAGTCTTTCAAGGCCAACTCAAGGCGCAGCTGGCGCACTTTGCTTACGACCTCTGCTTGCTGCTGACTGCGAAAACCTGCCAGCCAACCGGCAGCCAGATCTCCAACGGCGTTCACCCACTGCCACGGGGAGGCTTGGGTCGAAGGCGCGCCCGGCATTGTGAGGGCATTTGGGGGCTTAGTGTCGCTGGCAATCATGGTCCGAAAACAGCGACGCCGGAGTCGATTCAGGCCATTTGCATGATAACCAGGCCGGCGTCGTGACCGGGAATGTCCCAACTATTATACCTGAGCAGCAAATGCTCCCTGGAATCCAATATCCGGGTTGCGGTTTCGGGGTGGGACCGGCGGAAAGCCAGGCCTGGCTCACCGTCGAGGGTCCACTGGGGGCTCACCTGGCACCGGTAGCCGGCCCTGCCGGCGATGGCCTGATATTCCAGGGCCAGCCGCTGGTATTCGGCGTCAGTCCGATAGGGCAGGGGAGTGACGTAGTAATCGCTGGACAGGAACAAACCCAGTTCATTCTCGAAAACCTGGACCATGTCGGTATCGGTTATCCAGCCCTCCATGGCAAAGAAAAGGTTTTGCGGAATGTCCTGGGGTGTGCGGTGGTAAAAGTACTCTTCCTGGGCCTCCACCATCGTGACGGGCACGGATGGCTTAGCCTCATACCCCAGCAATTTTTCTGCTTCGGTCCCCTCTACGAACAGGAAGGGAATGTTGCCGTTGGTGGCATCCACCAGCACGGGAGCTCCATCGATGTGATAAAGCAGGGCCGCATGCTGCCAGTAGCGCATATGGCGCCGAGCAAACCTGAAATCGAATGTCCGGAGCATTCCCCTTAATCTCTCGACCGGCACCGGGTCCCGGGCTCCATCACCGCCAATGAGGTATTCCGACTGAATTCCGTAGTGGTCGGTGAGGAACTTGAGGGCCTGAACCTTCTCGGTACAGATGCCGCCGGCGCCGGCAGCAATGTTGCAGACAGTTTCGTCGCCCGTCTTGAACAGCAGTTTCCGGCCAGAGAATCGAGAGTAATTTTCGAACTCGCTATCCCAAATCTTCCTGGCCAGGCTCTTGACCAAGGCCAGTTCACTCTGTTGATTATCAAGCTGAAGGACTTGCCCTGCCCTTTGGGACCCGAGGTCTGCCTCCAGTGTATGGCGCACGAAATTTTCGAAGAACTCGGGATCGTTGTCCCACCGCCGGCGGTGGAAACCGGCCCAGTTCCTGTCGTAGCCGGCATCGGTGCGGTCAATAACAATTTCGGTCATTCTGACACTGGAACCGTCAACCACAATTTCCGAATGCCAGGGGACATCGCCCAGTTCGACCCGGGCTTCACCCTGCCGGAAACAGACACCAGGGTAGATTCCGGTCAGTCTTCCCAGGTCATCGCAACCGTAAACCAGGTCCCGCAGGGACTGAAGAGTAACCAGGGATTCGCGGGAAACAGCTTCTCTGCCCAGCAAGTCCGGTCTGTCAGGGTATTTCAAATACCGGGCAAGCAGATGGCTGAGGGGCAGCGAATTATCCTCTTCAGAGAGCCGCAAGGCAGCGGCACGCTGGGAGAAGGAGTCAGACAGCCTCAGGATGTGGGGAAGGTCACTCACGCAGACTCCCTTGGGCTGGAAGGGCAAAATTCCCGCTGGTTGAAAGGTTCTTGAAAGGATTCAGGGGATTGAATGGGTTCCACGCCGGCGCTGCACTTGCCACAACCTTGACTGCAGTATAAGGCCGATGACAGACAACGGGGAAAGTCGCATCGGGCTTCATGAAGAGTAAAGATGCCAAGGGGAGGTGGACAGGAGAGTCGGCAGGTAGATTCCGGTGGTCGGGGTGAGAGGATTCGAACCTCCGACCTCTTCGTCCCGAACGAAGCGCGCTAGCCACTGCGCTACACCCCGATAATTGAAGCCTGAACCGAGGAGCATCCCATCACCAACCTAAGGCGTTTTTGGCTGGGATGCTTCCTTGAGGAAAGGCGAAACACATTATACAACAATCAGGTCAGATGCAGAGGGGGCAGAGTTGCGATTCGCAGGGTAATGGCGCTCTTGGGGCTTTCGTCAAATTAGTACTTCCTGCTGGTTGGGTATCGGGTATGCACAAGGGATATACCAAAGTCCAGGTGTATCGCGGAGCATATCACCCATTTACCTGACGAATCTGAATTCCGGCCTCCGCCGGAATGACGAAACTCGGCTTTTGACGGCGCGCTTTTGGGAAACTGGCGTACCGCAAGGATTAAGGATTGCAAACACCATTCCGCATACCAGCCAGGGGACATGCAACCGAACTTCAGGAGGGTGTTAAAGCCTTTGGGCAAGCCCAGGGCGACATGACTTATTCATCGGAGATGTCTGCCACCTGAAACCTGAGTCCAAAGCGCGATTGCCCGGCAGCAACTGGCAACATCCAGGCGCTTCCCTGAAGATGGTTATCCACCTTCGCCGGCCAGCATTTCGTCGGCCAACTCAGAGAGCTTGGCCTTGTTCAACACGCCATCCCACTTTCGATGCAAGGTCCCGTCGCCATTGATGAAGATGGTGGTGGGCAGCCCCAGCACCCGGTGAGACTCCACTACCTTGGGGTCGTCGGTAAATCCTGCCGGGTAGGAAACGCCCAGTTCGGCCAGGAGCTTGCGGGCGTCTTCCTTGGATCCCAGACCCAGAAACTGCCCCATATCCACGCCGACGAGAGTTACTCGCCCCTCATATTCGTCTCCAAATTCCTGGAACTCGGGCATCTCGGCACGGCAGGGAGGGCACAAGCCGGCCCAATAATTCAAGACGACGGGCTGCCCCTCCAGGTCCGACAGGGACAGGACCTCCTCTCCCAGCGCCTCCTCACCCTGATAGAGGTTAATTTCGAAGTCGGCTACCTTTTGCGGAGTCTCCCCGGAATCGCCGGGCTCCAGGTCGGAGACCGGGCTGGGGCAGGCAACTCCCCCGGCCAGAAGCAGGAAGCCGGCAAGCGCAGTAAGCCATCCAACCCGGTATGCCTGGAAAATACGAGCGGCCATAGTTGCGTTATTGCGGAGAGAGGCAACTAACAACTGGTAATGCCGATGGGTATGCGCCATTGGGAAACCCCTGTGAATCACTAATCAATATCTAACAATTGCTACGCTGGCTGACAAATACTACGTTGCGGGCCGATGGGCGGTTCTGGCCCGGCTGGCAGTGCCTATTTTCGCGGGTTACTGCACCACTACTGAGGAACCAGGGCGCTTAGGCGGTCGCGAAACACCATCAGTCGCTCGAGGGTCTGCGTGAGACGACGCATTTCCTGATCTCCCAGGGCGCGGTTGGATAGCCTGATCTGCCGGTTGCCCACGCTGGCTGACGAGCCGAGGGCGCGCTGCAATGGCACCCGCGCGCTGCCAACATCCTGGACGAGCCCAAGGGTAATGCCGCCGGTTGACTGCAAAACTGACTCCACACCGGCTGCCATGGCCAGGATACGCAATTCCACCAGCCCAAGCAGGTTTTCGACTGCCGGCGGTATGGGACCAAACCTGTCACGCATTTCCTCTCGGAATCCGGGAACCTCCTGGCGGTCCCTGGCCCTGGCCAGGCGCTGGTAGAGGGCCAGCCTGGTGGGCGTGTGAGGAATGTAAGTCTCGGGAATGCTGGCGGCCACGGGCAACTCAATGCGGGGCAACTCGACAGGGCCGGCGGCCGCCTCGGTTCCACCCTCGCCGTCTTCGCCGGTCATCAACTCAGACACAGCCTCTTCCAACAACTGGCCGTAGAGTTCCAGGCCCACGGCATGAATCTGGCCGCTCTGGGCAGCGCCGAGCAGGTTGCCAGCCCCCCGAATCTCCAGGTCGCGCATGGCGATACGGAATCCTGAACCTAGTTCCGAAGCTTCCAGGATTGCCTGAACCCGCTGTTCTGCCGCCTCGGTTACGCGCTGGCCCCGGGGCAACAGCAGGTAGGCGTAGGCCCGGTGCTCCCCGCGGCCTACGCGCCCCCGCAACTGGTATAGCTGGGAGAGGCCGAACCGGTCGGACCGGTCAAGGATGAGGGTGTTGACATTGGGCATGTCCAGGCCGGACTCGATGATGGTGGTGCAAACGAGCACGTCGGCTTCACCATCGGCGAAGGCTTCCATCACCTCTTCAAGCTCGGTTTCCGGCATTTGCCCGTGGCCAATCATGAACCTGGCTTCGGGTACAAGCTCGGCGAGGTCCACAGCAGTCTGCTGGATGGTGCGCACCCGGTTATGCAGGAAGAACACCTGCCCTCCCCGCTCGATTTCGCGCAGAATGGCCTCCCGGATGGTCTCTTCGTTGTATTCGGAAACGAAGGTCTTGACGGGCAATCGCGCTTCCGGGGGAGTGTTCATTACGCTCATATCCCTGATGCCGGTAAGGGCCATGTGCAGCGTGCGAGGAATGGGTGTGGCGCTGAGGGTCAGCACATCCACCTGGTTTCGCAGCCGCTTCAGGGTTTCCTTGTGGCCGACGCCGAAACGCTGCTCTTCGTCCACAACCACCAGACCGAGATTCTTGAACTTAACGTCCTTTTGGAGCAGGCGGTGGGTACCAATCACAATGTCCACCGTACCGTGCTCCAGTCCTTCCAGAACTTCCTGCTGTTCCTTGGGGGTACGGAAGCGGCTCAGAACTTCCACCTGAAGTGGATACGGGCTGAGGCGCTCGCTGAAGGTGGCGTAATGCTGCTGGGCCAGGACGGTGGTTGGCACCAACAGACCCACCTGCATTCCGTCGGATACGGTCTTGAAGGCAGCGCGAAGGGCCACTTCCGTCTTGCCGTAGCCCACGTCGCCGCAGATGAGGCGATCCATGGGCTTGACCTGTTCCATATCGGACTTGACTTCCTCGATGGCCTGGATCTGGTCCGGGGTTTCCACGTAGGGGAAGGAGTCCTCCAGTTCCCGTTGCCATACGGTGTCCTGGCTGAATTCGTGGCCCTCGGCGGCTTTGCGCGAGGCGTAGAGTTTGAGGAGTTCTTCAGCCATCTCCCGCGCCGAACCCTTAACCCGTTCCTTGATGCGGGCCCATTCAGCGGTGCCCAGGCGAGTCAGGGTGGGCGGCTGATCCTGGGCGCCCACGTATGCCCCTACGCGATCGAGATGATCCGTAGGAACGTAGAGCCGGTCATTCTCGGCATACTCCAGGACCAGGAATTCCTTCTCCTCGCCGTTGTCTTCCATCTGGGTGGTGCCGGCAAAACGGGCGACACCGTGGTCAACGTGAACAACGTAGCTGCCGGGAATGAGGTCCGACAGGACAATTTCCTCTCCCAACTGTTCGCGCTGACGCTGGGGCCGATAACGCCGTTCCTTGGAGGAGCCAAACAACTCGGCATCGGTAAACAAGGTAACAGGGGGGTGATATTGATTGCCGCCGGTATCCCACCCTTCGCTCAAGTACCCGGGCACCAGGGTGACCTGGCCGGGTTCTGGGGGAGATTCCAGACCATCGGTGACCGACGAGGGAATGCCCACTTCCGAGAGAACCTCGGCCAGCCGCAGCGTGTGCTGGCTGACGGCAACGATGGTCCCGTCGGCGGACCTTTGGTCCTGCAAATCGTCGATGAACTGGCCCAGTTGCCCGTAATAGGTCTTGGGAAGCCGGAATGTCAGGTCAGTATCCTCGGCCAGCCAGCTTTCCATTCGCGCCTTGCGGGGGTGCTCGGCCAGGCGGCCGGCCAGATTGTCCCAGGAGAGATAAGGCGATGGAAAGTTGCGAGGCAAGTCTCCCCTGGTCTCCCTGCTCTCGCGCATTCGGAAGAACTTTTCCTCCAGGTCATAGGCCTCGGTCTCAATCTGGCTCTCCCGGTCCAGGACCAGGAGACTTTCCGGCTGGAGGTAGTCCAGCAGGTTATAGCGGTTCAGCAGCCCATTGTAGAAGGAAAGAGATTCGATGTTGGGGGCAGCGAACAACTCGACCAGTTCTTCATCAAAACGTTCCCTGGAGTAGGCCGTACAGCGGGAGAAGTCCATTTCCGCGACGCGCTTTTCGACCGTTGCCCGATCCGCGAGTTCAGGCAGTTGCTCCCTGGCAGGAATGACATTGACGGACTGGATTTGCCGGCCATTCTCCACTGGAGGGATGGAGCGCTGGGTGTAGGGGTCGAAGAGACGGATGGTATCCACCTCGTCGTCCCAAAGTTCCAGCCGGAAGGGATACTCGGCCTGGGGCGGGTATATGTCAATGATGCCGCCCCGCAGGCTGAAGGAGCCGGGACTCTCTACTACGGGTTCGTGCCGATAGCCAAGATTTACCCACCCGTTCAGGAGTTGTTCCGTGCTGTGGACCCTTTGACCCTGCTTCACTGTTGATGGAGAGTCGAACGAATCATCCGGGCTTTCAAACACCGCCGGCGACAGCGTGTAGCGCAGAGCTGCAGCCACTGAGGCTATGACCAGTGGGGCATCGGAATTTCCCCTTTTCCATGCGGATAGCGCGGAAAGGCTTACCAGTCTCTGGTTGACCGTGCGGGCATCGACGGCCAGCCGTTCGAAGGCAAGCACTTCGGGTTCCGGCAACAGATGGACGGGAGCCGACTCCCCCAGGTAGGTGAGCAGCTGATCGTGAAGTCGCCGCGAGTCGTCGGGCCTGGGTGTTAGAACCAGAACCGGCGCCTGAGCCCGCCGCCACAGGGATGCCAGGTACAGGGGACGAACGCCGCGCCGCGCCGCGTATGCATCGGTTTTGCCGCCGGTGGAGATGCCGGCGCCTTCGGTCCAACCGGAGAATTCGTCATCGAAGAGGGGTAAGAGGCCAGCCAGGGACATTCGGTAAGTCTCCCGCCGGGACGAACGTATAGCTCGTTCGGCATAGCATTGTTACAACAGACAAAAGGGCTAACGGCCCGCGTCAGCCCCGAACTGGCTTCAATTTTATGCCGGGGGAATCGCATAAACAAGGGTAGTGACCTGGAAAAAGACTAAATTTTCAGCCCGCTGGACTTCCCAGAGTTCTGGGAAATATCACGCGGCCAGGTATGCAGGGCGATCGCGCTTTAAAGAATGTCATGCTTAGCCCCTCGGCAACCTCGGGATAAACTCCATCGAAGCAACTGAATCCGTGTCTGCCAGCCGGGCATTGGGACCCGAACCACGGTTCCCAGCAAGGAGATTAGGCCCTTCGGCAAGCTCAGGGCGACATGATTTCTTGCTGCCAGCCCTGGTGCAATTTGAACAGGAACTATAACGCGATGGCCCTGGCCAGGTATGAAGCCGTACCGGAATTCCGAGTAGGGCATGCTATAATTGCGAGGATTTCCCAATCCCTTCAGGGCCAATATTTCAGAGACGACAGGGCTGTGGCCCGGGCCCCGCTACACTTCCCACCAAGATGAACGATTCCCGCAAATCCCAAAGCAGGCAAGGTCCCAAAGAGAACGGCGTGCAAGGCCTTTCCTATCGGCGGATAGTAGTCAAGGTCGGCACCGCAGTGCTTACCGACACCCAGGGCAGTGGCGGGTTGAACCTGTCCGTGATGGAGGATCTGGTCAGTCAGATTTGCCAGCTCCGCCAGCATGAGGGTGTGGAGGTACTGTTTGTCACGTCGGGAGCAATTGCTGCCGGCCGCGACGAGTTGAGGCAGGCTGGGGTTCAGTTGGCCGACCGGGACATTCCCTTGCGGCAGGCTCTGGCGGCCATTGGGCAGGGCCGGCTCATACATGCGTACCAGCAGATGTTTGGGGCCCATGGAGTACACGTGGCCCAGGCGCTTCTCACCATCAATGACCTGGCAGAACGCCAGCCCTACCTCAATGTCCGAAACACCCTGACCGCCCTGCTCGACATCGGCGTTGTTCCCATACTTAACGAAAATGACGTGGTGGCGGTTGACGAAATCGGAGAGGTATTCGGCGACAATGACCGGCTCTCCGCGCTGGTGGCCAACCTGATAGACGCCGACCTCCTGGTGATTTTGACCGACATTGACGGACTGTACACTGCCGATCCCCGCCGGAACCCGGACGCGAAGCTGGTTTCCGTAGTAGAAGCGGTGGATGACCGAGTTCAGGCCATGGTTGGGGAGCACCAGAACCCCTGGGCACGGGGCGGGATGCCAACCAAGATTGACGCGGCCCGCCTGGTGACCTCGGCCGGCATTGCAATGGTGCTTTGCAGCGGCCGGGAAGAGAACGCCCTGCTACGGGCGTCCAGGGGTGAAAGCATCGGCACCCTGTTCCAGCCGGCGAGTGAGAAAATGGAGGCCCGGAAACGCTGGATGCTAAGCAGGGTCAAAGACTCGCAGTGGGGAGAGATCGAAGTGGACGGGGGCGCTGCAGATGCTTTGCTGAACCGCCACGTCAGCCTGCTGCCGGCCGGAGTACGGGGAGTCCGGGGAGACTTTCACCGGGGCGACATCGTCTATATAGTGGACGAACCGGGCAGGCACATCGCGTGCGGCATCGCCAATTACGACGCCGAGGATATTTCCCGTATTCGCGGGTTCCGGTCGGATGGCATAACCTCCATTCTGGGGTACCATTACGGGCAGGAAGTGGTGCACCGGAACAACCTGGTTCTAATCTGATGATATATACGGGAATCTTCGACACACTTCCGTAGATCGCCAGGAGGGCACATGGCAACCACTGCTGACAAGGAGTCGCTGCTGGCGCAGGGCAAGACGGCCCAGGCGGCCGCCAGGAGACTGGCCCGAACTTCCACTGAAATGAAGAATCAGGCCCTACTCAACGCGGCCAACGCGCTGGAGACGGAGCAGGGGCCAATCCTCGAAGCCAACCGAAAGGACTATGACACGGCAAAGGCCGGCGGTATGGACGATGCCATGCTGGACCGCCTGCTGCTGACCTCCGAACGTCTTCAGGGCATGGCCAGGGACGTCAGGACCATTGCCGGGCTGGTTGACCCGGTGGAGGAAGTCATTGAGCAGAAGACCCTGGAGAACGGCCTGGAAGTGGAGCGAAGGCGCGTGCCCCTGGGCGTGATAGGAAGCATTTACGAGAGCCGCCCGAACATTACAATCGACATAGCCGCCCTCACTCTCAAGTCGGGTAATGCCTGCTTTTTGCGGGGTGGACGGGAAAGCATTCACTCCAACCTTGCCTTGGTTGGCTTACTCCGTCGATGTATCGGCGAGGCTGGTATCAGCCCGGATGTCATTCAATACGTGGACAACCCGGACCGGGAACTGGTTGACACCATGCTTCAAATGAAGGAGCACATCAACCTGCTGGTACCGCGAGGGGGCGCAGGGTTGATCAACTTTGTTGCCGCAAGCGCGGCCATGCCCGTGGTGGCCGGCGGCGTTGGTGTATGCCACACCTACGTTGACCGCACGGCAGACCCGAAAAAGGCTTCCAACATTGTCTTCAACGCCAAGGTGCAGCGACCCACAGTCTGCAACGCCCTGGACACGGTACTGGTTCACTCCGAGGTGGCGCCCGGCTGCCTGCCCGACATAGCCCGCAACTTGTCGGAGGCCGGGGTGGAGTTGCACTGCGACCACCGGGCACTGAGCATCCTGGGGCCGGAACCTGACCTCAACACCCGGCCTGCCACGGAAGAGGACTGGGGCAAGGAGTTCCTGTCCCTGACTGCCGCCATCAAGATTGTGGACTCGCTGGATGAGGCTCTGGAACACATTGAGACATACGGATCAGGGCACACTGAAGCCATTATTACCAGCGATGCGGATGCGTCCCGCCGGTTCCAGCGCGACGTGGACGCGGCGGCAGTAATCGTGAATGCCAGTTCCAGGTTTACCGATGGCGGGCAGTTGGGGCTGGGCGCAGAAGTAGGCATCAGTACCCAGAAATTCCACGCCCGAGGCCCGCTGGGTTTGAAAGAATTAACCTCTTACAAGTGGGTAATAATCGGGGACGGGCAGGTACGGGAATAAGAGACAGACTTGCCCACAGGCACGAGGGAATCGCTTCCGCTGCAGGGCAATCAGTTCACGAATGATCGACAGGGCACAGAATCGGGGCAGGTTATTGACCTGCCCCGTTCCTTTTGGGTGTCCGTCGATTGCATTATGAACAGGCGCACCGGAGGACACAGGGCAAAAGGAGAGGGCAGCCACAAGGGCTGACCGTATATATTTCAGGCGTGCCAGGCTTTCGCCGGCGATGATTATTTCTTGCGGGCCACTGCCTTGAGGGCCGCGTCCCTGACCTTCTCGGGGGTGAGGCCGCACTTGACCATCAGCTCTTCGGCCCTGGCGGATTCGCTGTAGCCCTGCAAGGCAACCATTTCCACCGGTACCGGGTGGTTTTGGCCCACTACCTGGGCAACTATGCTGCCGAGGCCGCCGTGGAAGTAATGCTCTTCTGCAGAAACCACCGCACCGGTTTCCCTGGCTCCGGCAATGATGGCCTCCTCATCCACCGGCTTCAGGGTGTGTATATTCACCACTCGCGCCGCCACGCCCTGCGAGGCGAGCATGTCGGCGGCGTCGAGGCTTACCGAAACCATCACGCCCGTGGCGAAGATGGTAACGTCGGAGCCTTCCCGGATTTCCTCGGCCTTGCCCAACTTAAACTGGTAGTCGTCCTCGTGAACCACGGGAGTGGCCGCCCGGGAAAGGCGAATGTAGAAGGGACCATCAACGCTGGCAGCAGTCTTGATGGCCTGCACGGTCTCAACAGAATCGGCCGGAGAAACCACGGTAAAGGCGGGGAGGGAGCAAATCAGGGAAAGGTCCTCTATTCCGTGAGCGGACATTCCGTCCTCGCCCGTCAGGATGCCGGCATGGGTGCAGACAAGCTTCATGTTCAGATTGCCCTGGGACACCAGAACTCGCAACTGGTCGAAGGGACGCCCCACCCCAAACACGCTGAAGGTGCTGACGAAGGGAATCTTGCCATTGGCGGCGAGGCCGGCACCAACTCCTACCAGATTCTGCTCTGCCGGCCCGAAGTCGAAGAACCGTTCCGGGTACTTGTCCCGCCAGAGGTGGGTGAAGACGGATACGTTAAGGTCGCCGCCCAGAACCACAATATCAGGAAAGGAATCGGCCATTTCCAGCAGGGTTTCGCCGTAAGTCTGACGGGTCGAGGCCATTCTCCGTTGCGCCACCATTAGGCCAGTTCCTCCATTGCTTTCTGAAACTCGTCGGCGTTGGGCGCCCGACCGTGGAAGCCAGGGTTATTCTCCATGAAGCTGACACCCTTGCCCTTGACGGTGTGGGCGATGATTACAGTCGGTTTGGTGCGGCGACGCTGGGCCTTCTCAAAGGTTTCCAGCAGGGCCGGCAAGTCGTGGCCATCGGTCTCAAAGACACGCCACCCGAAGTCGCGCCACTTCCGGTCCAGGGGGTCGAGGGTCATGACGTCATCGGTAAAACGGTCGTTCTGGATGCGGTTGCGGTCCACAATGGCAACCAGGTTGGTGGCCTTGTGGTGGGCGGCAGACATGGCAGCCTCCCAGATTTCACCCTCATCGCACTCGCCGTCACCAAGAAGGGCATAAACCATGTAGTCCTTCTTGTCCAGGCGGGCCGCGAGAGCGCAACCGAGGGCGAAGGAGAGACCCATGCCCAGCGAACCGGAGTTCATTTCCACACCGGGAGTCATGGGGTGGGCGTGGCCCTGAATCCGGCTGTTCAACTGCCGGTAGGTAGCCAGTTCTTCCCTGGGGAAGTACCCGGCACGGGAAAGAACCGCATAGAACCCCGGGGAAGCATGGCCCTTGCTAAGGACGAACCGGTCGCGGTCGGGCCAGGCGGGGTTCTCGGGGTCGTACCGCATTACCCTGAAATAGAGGGATACGAGAATTTCCAGTTCCGAAAGAGAACCGCCGGGATGTCCACTGCCGGCGGTATAGATAGTCTGAATTATGTCCCGCCGGAGTTCCTTGGCCATGGCCTGCAACTCGGGGACGCTGTACGTTTGCCCCGACGCGGGGGCCCTGCCACCAATCATAATGCTGCCGCTATACTCCCTACACTTGCCACGAGCGGCAATACCGCTTCGGCGACTTCGACTACATGGGTTCAGCCGCCAAGATTATAAATCCACAGGTTAAGGGTGTCCAGATAAGGGATTTGATATATAGTTTAAATGGCATCCGCCACTCGACTCTGGGTCGGTAATCTCGGGGTTCCAGGTTCCTGTCTCCAATGCTTGTTGACTCTCATTGCCATATTCTGCCGCCTTCATTCCCCCTGCGCCACGATGAACTGACGGGGCAAGAACCCACATATGCCGCCCTGTTTCCCAATGCCGGCGGCAAAATGGCGACTGCGGAATCACTGCTGGCCGCCATGGAGGAAGTGGGCGTAGAGCATGCAGTTGTGTGCGGCTTTGGCTGGGTGAATCCTGAGGTTGCGCGAGAGGTCAATGACTATCTTATTGATTCTGCGAAGAGATACCGAGGCAGGCTCACAGGCTTTGGTTCCGTCAACCCATGTTGGGGAGAGGGCGCTGTCGTAGCCGAAATCGAACGGTTGGCGAAAGCCGGCTTGAGGGGAATTGGTGAACTTCATCCCGATTGCCAGGGGTTCGACATTGGTGACCCGGTCGTGATGTCGCCAGTGATGAATTTGGCGAGAAGTCTGGATATGTCGCTGTTGCTCCATACATCGGAACCGGTGGGGCACGAGTACCCGGGGAAGGGGCGCACAACTCCCGACCGCCTGTACCGCCTGGCCCTGAACTTTCCCGACAACAAGATAATCGGGGCCCACTGGGGCGGCGGCCTGCCTTTTTACGGCCTGATGCCCGAGGTGCCAGGGGAACTGGAGAACGTTTATTTTGATACGGCGGCCTCTCCTTTCCTGTATCGCAGGGAAATATTCGACATAGCGGCGAGGACGATTGGGGCGCACAAAATCCTTTTGGGGACGGACTACCCGCTGGTCGGGCACCGCCGGCTAATCCGGCAGGTGGAAGAGTCGGAATTGAGCGAGACGGACAAAAAGGCGATTCTGGGCGGTAACGCGGCCAGGCTCCTGGGAATTGGCGGGTAGTCTCGCAATCGGCAAACAAGCAGGGATGAGGTGCAGGCTCGTTGGAACAGCAGCAGGACTTTGAAACTCTTACCGATTACCTGCGACCGGGGCTGGATATAGTCTTCGTTGGGCTGAACCCCTCCAGTTACTCGGTGAAGGTGGGGCACTATTTCGCCAACCCACGCAACCGGTTTTGGGCTGCGCTGAACCGTTCAGGTCTGGCGCCGGAAGAGCTTGGTCCGGAGCGGGACGGTGAACTGGGGAATTACGGGATTGGGTTCACCGACGTTGTAAAGCGGCCAACTCCCCAGGCCTCGGGCCTGAGGGCAGCCGATTACCGGGAGTGGGCGCCGGTACTGCGCCAGAAGCTGAAACATTTTCAGCCCCGCATCGCCTGCTTCCATGGCATGACGGGTTACAAGGCATACCTGAAGTATGGGGAGGGAGTGGACGAACGTCCGGAACTGGGGCCACAGGAGCGCACTATCGGCCTCAGCCGCATATACGTGGTACCTAATCCAAGTCCCGCCAATGCCCAATACTCGCTGGATGACCTGGTGGGCTGGTACCGGAAGCTGGCCGAGTACCGGGACGAGATGCTGGCATGAACCGGAAGGCCGACACCGTCCGCGTGTTCGTAGCCATTGACCTGCCGGTTGCGGCCAAGGAAGTGTTGCGGCAGGCGGTGGCAGACCTGCAATCCGACTTGCCGCAGGGAATCCGCTGGGTTCGGCCGGAGGGAGTCCACCTTACGCTGAAGTTTCTGGGCGACGTGGCATCCGCGAGGGTAGCGGATATACAGGAATCGATGGAACGCGCGTCGAGGGAGTTTGGACCCACCAGCTTTCGACTGGCTCTGTCAGGGCTTGGCGTGTTTCCCAATCCTCGCGAACCCCGGGTGCTATGGGCGGGAGTAAGCGGAGACATGGAGGCGCTGGAACTACTGCAGAGACTGGTGGATGAGTCTTTGGAAGTCGCCGGCTTCGACCGGGAGCGGCGTCCCTTCAGGCCCCATCTTACCCTGGGACGGGTCCGCGACCAGGTTGCGCCGGCCGAGCGCCAAAGGATAGGGCAGGTGATACAGCAAGCTTCTCTTGCCTCCAACGTGGAGTGGCAGGTGGTGGATATGCACCTCATCCGCAGCAACCTCACCCCTGGCGGCGCAATATACGACTCCATTGGATGTGCCCCTCTGATTCGGGAAGGAGAGTCGGCTTCATGAGTACCCACAGCTTTCTGGTCAAACCTGCCGCACCCTTTGATTTTGAAGCCACATCGGAGAACCAGCCTTACTTCCGCAAGGGACAGGATGGCGGGAGCGATTCGTACCAGCGTCTGCTGGACTTGGGCGGGACGCTGGCTTTAGCCACAGTCCAGTTCAACGGTGACGTTTCCGCTCCGGAACTGAAGGTCGAGTTGTGGGGCGAGGCGCTGGCGGAGTCGGAAGTGGCACTTGCCCGGGAGCAAGTCGAGAAGCTGCTGGGGACAGAGCAGGACCTTCAACCCTTCTACTATTTCGCCAGGGAAGACCCAGTGATGGCCAACCTGGTAGAGACATTCTTTGGGATGCACCAAACGCTGTCCCTTTCGGTATTTGAGACCATTGCCCAGGCGATACTGGGGCAGCAGCTTTCGGCCAGCGTGGCGAGAGTTATTCGTGCCCTGTTGATCGAGACCTACGGGCCCAGGTTGACCGTGGAGGGCGAGACGCACTATGCGTTTCCGCGGCCCGGGGAGATTGCCAAAACCAGCGTTGAGGACTTGCGGGGCATGAAGCTGAGCCAGCGGAAGGCAGAGTACCTGCACGGGCTGGCCCTGGCGGAGCTGGAGTGGCCCGGCGGCCTGGACCGGGTCGGGGAGTTGCCGGACGACGAAGTTGTCCGGGAGGTTACATCGCTGCGGGGTGTGGGTATGTGGTCGGCCCAGTGGGTACTGTCGCGGGCATTGGGACGGCCGGACGCTTTCCCGGTAGGGGACCTGGCCCTGAGGCGCATCGTGTCCCAGCTGTACTTTGGGGGCGAGGCGTTGACGGACGGGGAACTGGCGGACTATTCCGAGCGATGGGCGCCCTTCCGGTCGCTGGCGACCTCTTACCTGTTCGCGGCCCTCAGGACGGGAAAGGGGCAGGATGTGACGGCTTCGGGGAAAAGAACTTATACGCCGGGCTAGCCACTTTCCGGTATTTGTGCGATGGGCCAGATGTCCAGCCTATCATTGGCGAGATTGTCGAAACCCTAACGTGGGGCCCTTCGACAAGTTCGGGACTACGGGACAGCCAAGGACTACGGCAAGTTTCGTCTCGAGCCACCTGCCCGCAAGGTCCACTCCGTTTCCCGGTCCCACTTACTGGAACATGCGCATGAGGCTGCGGGGGTTGCGGGTGCGGGAGAACTGGCGGACCAGTTTCTGGGTCTGCTTGAACTGATTCATGAGACGGTTGATGTCGGCGGGAGTTGTTCCGCTGCCCCGGGCGATGCGCCGCCGCCGGCTGCCATTGAGGAGTTCGGGGCGTCGCCGTTCTTCCGGGGTCATGGACTGGATGATGGCCTCAACTCGCTTAATCTGGTCGTCGTCCAAGTCGGTGGGCATCTTCCGGTTCATGTTGCCCATGCCGGGGATCATTTCCATTATCTGGCTCAGGGAACCCATCTTCTTGACGCTCTGGATCTGCTGAAGGAAATCCTCCAGGTCGAAGGTAGCCTCCCGGAACTTGCGCTCCAGTTCTTTTGCCTGATTTTCGTCCACCGCCTCCTGGGCCTTTTCGATGAGGGTAAGGACATCGCCCATGGCCAGGATTCGGGAGGCCAACCGGTCCGGGTGGTACTGCTCGAGGCCATCGGGCCTTTCGCCAACGCCCATGAACTTGATGGGAACCCCGGTAACGCGGGTGACGGAAAGAGCGGCGCCACCACGAGCATCGCCATCCATCTTGGTCATGATCAGCCCAGAGAGGCCGATTCGATCATGGAACTCCTGGGCTGCGTTGACGGCGTCCTGGCCGGTCATGGCGTCCACTACCAGGAGGGTTTCGTGAGGGTTGGCGATGGCCCTGGCCTGTTCCAGTTCCTCCATCAGTTCGTCATCTATGTGGAGGCGGCCACCGGTATCGATGATGGCCCAGGTCATGCCCTGCTGGGCGGCGCGCTCCACGCCGTTCTTGACGACCTGGGGGACGGTTGACAGTTTGGGGTCTTCTGAATAAACGGGTACATCAAGCTGGCGACCCAGGGTTTCCAGCTGGGAAATGGCCGCCGGGCGACGCAAATCCGCGGCAATGAGCATGGAAGTGTGGCCCTGTTTTCTCAACTGCAGGGCCAGCTTGGCTGCGGTGGTGGTCTTGCCTGAACCCTGCAGGCCGACGAGCATCAGCACTGAGGGAAGCTGACTTGCGGGGGTGAGGCGGTGGTCTCCGCCACTGAGGATTTCGGTCAGTTCCTCGTGGACGACCTTGACGACCTGCTGGCCCGGGGTGAGGCTTTCGAGAACATCGGCGCCCATGGAGCGTTCCTTTACCTTGGCAACAAAGTCCCGGGCGACCCGGAAATTCACGTCCGCCTCAAGCAGGGAACGGCGCACCTGCGCGAGGGCGTCGTCGATGTCCTTTTCGGTCAAGCGTCCCTTGCTGGACAGGCGGTTGAAAATTCCGGTGAGTTTGTCGGTCAGGCTCTCGAACATTTGCTGCTCCAGGGATCCGGCCCCCCGTGTGAGACCTTTCTCGAGGGAGGCCCGGCACCCATATCAATCCATATTTCGCAAACCATATTATCAGACGGTACCCAGGTATTACAGCGACAGCCTGGAGTTTCCAGGGTCTTTCGCTTTTCCCTCTCCCTTGGCGGGAGTGGGTTAGGGTGAGGAGGGCGTTCTTCGGCCAGTTGACTCGTTGCCTTGCACTTTCACCCCCATTCCTTCGGCAGGCTCAGGAAAGGCTCTAACCTTCCCCCATCAAGGGGGAATGGACATCTTGGATAATCGAGAAAGACCCTGCGGGAGTTTCAGCGCCTACCCGGGCTCACACGGAACAATATTCCTGGCCGTCCCCCTTTCCGTCATTCCCCTCGAATTGTCTCCTCTGACTGAAAGCAACAGGGGGTCAAATACAGGCTGTTCAGTCCGGCAATAAGTGCGCGGGACAGGCCTCTCCCACTCCCACATGGCAACGGCGACCGTGCCCCCCAAACAACCACCACCCTGAGAACGAAGGTGATTTTCACGTCATCTTCATAAAACCTGCGTCTTTTCTCACTTTATATTCACTTCCATTTATTAAACTGGCCTTTATGTGCGCTGAAAGGACCATCTCCAACCCGCGCACCTATTGATCAGGAGTACAACATGAAAGCAACCCCTTGCAGGTTTGGCGCAACAAGAAAGGTCGGATTGGCAGCGCTGGCAGTGGTCGGACTGGCGGTATTACTGGCGTCGCTGGCTCCGACCCCCGCCTACGCCACCACCAGCCCCTGGTACAGCGCTACCTGCCCCAACAACCTCATAGATGAAGGCGACAGTTTCGTAATGAAAGTGCGCAATACCAGGCTCACAGGAGCTTCCGAGGAGCATGGTGAGACCTTTGACGTGTACTGGTCAACCACCGCCGGCACCGCCAAAGAAGATGACTACACCGCCGTCAAACGTGAAAGACAGCAGGGCACCTATGCGGAGACCTGGCTATCCAGGGAAATGTCCAAGACTTTCTACACTACGGAAGACACCTGGTCGGAGAGGAGAGAGTCTTTCAGAGTGTGGTTCGACCCGGCAGGCCCAGTCTTTGGCTGGACGGCTTGCGGCATGCTTATTGTGGACGACGACGGCCCCGGGGCCTGGAAGACGTGGATAGACAGTACCCCCGGTGGTGACGATGAAGAGTCAACAAACCCTGACTCCATCTACGGGCGGGGAGAAACCATCCGCATCAAGCAGCAGTTTACCGAAGACGTTACCGTTACCGGCGACGTCAACGTCGGGATACAAATTGGAGGCGACGACACCGAAGCAAGACGGAGCGCCGCCTATGTCAGCGGTTCAGGCACCAATACTCTTACCTTCGAATATACGGTGGCGGCAGCCGACGAGGACCGGGACGGAATCTCGATAAACGCCTCAGACTATGGCGGCAGCGGATCAATAGCTACTGAAGACGACAGCGCCGCGGTTAACTCCACCTACAAAGGCGCGGCCGCAGACTCCGACCAGCAGGTAAGCGGCAAGGCACATGTGGAGGAACTGACTATTGTCTCCACGCCGGCCGGGAACGACACCTACCGCGCGGGTGAGGTGATTGAGTTTGAGCTGGAGTTCGACCGGAACGTCGAGGTGGACGGCCAGGTCCTCCTTGGCTTGCGGGTGGGCGAGGGAGATGATACCTGGCGAGGCGCCGCGTATGATAGTGGCACTGACTCCGACACCCTGGTGTTCAAGTACACTGTCCAGGCCAAGGACCAGGACACCGACGGAATCCTGGTGATTGACGGGACTGTTGACTCGGGAGGGACCGCTTTCGGCTTTAGCGGAACGGGGTCCATTACCGACCCCGACGACCTTGAAATCAGTGCCTACTACACGGGACTTGCCGACCAGGAGAGCCACAAGCTGGATGGGCGCCCCTACGTCACGGCCCTGGAGGTTACCTCCACACCGCCCAACGGTACCCACTACCGCATTGGGGACAGCATTAGTTTCATCGCCACTTTTGACCAGGACGTGTCAGCGACCTCGCCCCTCAGCATTCCCATAGCCATCGGGGACGGTACTAACACCGAGACCTGGACCGCATCCTATTCCAGCACCCCTGAAGGCAATAAACTGGTCTTCACCCACCGGGTGGGGGCGCAGCAGCGGGATGACGACGGCATATCCATTTCTGAAGGGAGAAGAATCCTGGAGTCCGGGACCATTTATGCCTCGGGGACTACGGTGGCGGCAATCCGGGACATACCGACGCTGCCCGACCAGGAAGGGCAAAAGGTGTACGGGTTCCTGCCGTCGGTAAGCGCCAATGCCATTACGTCAACGCCCGCGACGGGCGACACATACTGGATGGGTGAAACCATCGAAATTTCCCTGACTTTCTACTATGCGGTCGAGGTACAGGACACCCCCGCCATCAAGATTCTGCTGGGACCATCGCCAAGCCAGAGGAGTGCAACCTACAGCAGCGGGTCCGGCACCGACACCCTGAAGTTCAGCTATGTGGTTCAGGCGAGTGACATGGACACGGATGGCGTGGGTATATTGTCGCTCCCCAGCGGCGGGTTCAATGGCGGCAACATAAAGGAACCGGGAACCAGCAATTTTTCGAGGGGGAGAATACCGGGCCTGGACAACCAGGCAAGCCATAAGGTGGCCGGGAGTCCCTACATAACGGCGGCCGCCATAACTTCCACCCCCGCCAGCAATAGCATCTATGTCGCCGGCGAGACTATTGACGTCTCCCTGACCTTCGACCGGGCCGTGGACGTTGCAGGAGAACCCACGGTCAAGCTCACCATTGGGGACAACGTGCGGGAGGCCGACTACGAAAGCGGCACGGGTACAGCTTCCCTGGTCTTTGAGGACGAGGTCCAGAGCGGGGATCAGGACACCGACGGCATTACCGTAGCCGCAAACGCCCTGGCCCTGAACGACGGCAGCATCGAGGACGAGGATGACACCGCTGCCAACCTGACCTATGCAGCCATTAGTGTTGAAGATCAACTGGTGGACGCCGTGGCACCCACCTTCGTCAGCGCGGTTACCTCCACTGACGGCAAGACCGTCACCATCACATTCAGCGAGGACGTGGACATTTCCGGCAGTCTGCGCACCCTGTCCACCTTCGCCGGCGTGGATGCCAGTGTCTATCTGCAGGTCCTGGTGGACGTCTTTGCCGACGACCACCGGATGCACATTACCAACGCAGAGATTTCCGACGCGGAACTTTCCCTGACCCTGGACTCAGCCCTGACCCTGGGTCACGAGGTGAAGGTGTCGTATGACAATTCCTTCACCGCGGCCATGGCCGACCTGCTGGTGGACGACGCCGGAAACAGCCTGGGCCAGTTCTCGGCCCAGTCGGTGACCAACAACTCCACCGTGGCCGATGATGACGACTCCCTGTGGCCCGTTCTCAGCAGCCACAGCCTCACCATGGCGGAAGGCGGTACCAGTAGTTACACCGTGAAGCTGGACTCCCAGCCGGATGCCGACGTGACGGTCACCCTGACTGTATCACCAGCCGGAACCGTAACCGCCAGCGCCAGCGAGTTGACCTTCACCACAGAAAACTGGGACACGGCCCAGACGGTAACTCTCACCGCCGGAACCGACGAGGACAGCCACGACTCCTGGCAGGAAATCACCCATACCTCCGAAACCACGGGATTTGTAACCGGCCATCTGAAGGTGCTGGTGGAAGAGTAAACGTAGAGCCAGAGGCAATGACTCTCGGCAGTCCCCGCCGGATCTCAACAAGGCGGGGACTGCCCCAGGCCTCTCATTTTCTTGTCCTCGCTTTCCCCGAGCTTCACACGATCTTCATAGGGCAAGACTGCTTTTTCACTTTATATTCACAGCATTTGCTTAAACTGTCATTTATAAATGCTGAATGAACAGCTCCAACCCCCATACCTAGCCTCAGGAGCGCAGAATGAAGTCTATCTCTCAAGAGTTTGAAGGAATGAAAAGGCCGGGCGCGGCAGTGCTGCCCATAGCGGGACTGCTAGTCGCCGGACTGGTGCTGCTGGCTGCCCTGGTCCCAACTCCGGCCCACGCCGTCAGGCCCTGGCATGACATAGAGTGTCCCGACGGTCCGGTAACGGAAGGCGACAGTTTCGAGGTGGCCGTTCTCAACGTTAGTTGGGGCGAGCCCACGGGCACCGGAGCGGCAGAACCTTTCGAGGTGTACTGGTCAACAACTCCCGGCACCGCCGATGAACGCGACTTTCCGGCTCTGGACCGGGTGAGGCAGGACGGCAATTACTGGTACGCCTGGCGACAGCGGCGAATGACCAAGACCTTTCAGACCACTGAGGACACCGTCTCAGAGAATTCTGAGCAGTTCAAAGTCTGGTTCGAGCCTGAAGGCCATGTCTTCGGCTCAACGGAATGCACAATAACTATCACGGACGATGACGGCCCCGGCGCCAAAAAGATCTGGGTGTCTTCCGACCCAGAGAACTCCTGGGGGTATGAGCCGGGCGAGACCATCACCATCAAGCAGCAGTTCACCGAGGCTGTGGTGGTATCTGGCGACGACCTTGAGCTTGACTTCAATCTTGAACAACAATCCTACGGTAATGCGCGTTCCGCGGATTACGTGAGCGGCTCGGGCACTGACACCCTCACTTATGAGTACGATGTCATCTGGGCCGATATTGACCGGGACGGGATCGAAATACCCGACAGAGAACACGACGACGGCGCCACCATCACAACCCAGGCCGACAGTACCGAGATCAACTACAAGTACCAGGGAATTGGCGAGGATTCGGACCAGATAGTCTCCGGCAAGCCATTCCTGGTAGATATGAGTGTCACATCCACGCCGGCCAGCGGAGACACCTACCGCAAGGGCGAGTCCATAGATGTAAGCATGCAGTTCAACCGGCCCGTTAAAGTGGAAGGCGCTGTCTGGATCAAGGTAAAAATAGGCGATGGAACAGGCACCGCCACCCAGTTCCCGTACAGCAGCGGCTCGGGAACGGATACCCTGGTCTTCCAGTACCAAGTCGACGTTAATAACGCTGACTCCGATGGAATTGCCCTGGCAGCCCTGGAAAACACGTTGAGCGGAGGAGGGCAGTATGCCATCAACGGGTCGGGCAGAGTTTCGGAAAGCGACGGCGAGGTTTACGTAAACACCTATTTCCTGGACCTGTCAACCGACCCTCAGCCGGAGCACAAGGTTGACGGTCGTCCCTACGTTACCGGCGTTGCGATATCCTCAACCCCTTCCAACGGCGTTGCCTACCGGTATGGGGACGACATAGACGTTGCCCTCACTTTCGACCAGACCGTCTCAGTTGCCGGCCTGCCCTACGTCCCGCTGTGGATTGGGTCAGCGACCGACGGCAGGCAGGAAAACGCCAAGTACGCCTCCGGTTCCCTGACCAATACCCTGACCTTCCGCTATGACATCGAAGAGAATGACCTGGACACCGACGGCATCTCGGTCCCCGAACGCACCGGATTCATCGGCACGGGATCGGTGCGGATACCGGACACGGAAACAACGGTGAACGACTTTATACCGGCGCTGGAAATCCAGGCCTCCCACACAATAGACGGCCGGCTTCCCTACATAGAAAGCGCCGCCTTCACCTCCAGCCCGGCGGAAGGGGACACCTATCGGTTGGGAGAAGACATTGAAGTCTCCCTCACCTTCGACAAGGAAGTAGAAGTCCTGGGCCGCCCCACCATCCGGCTGGAACTTGGGGATACGGACATCCGCAGGGATGCCACCTACAGCAGCGGCGACGAGTCCAAGACCCTAGTCTTCTCCTACACGGTACAGGCAACTGACCTGGACACCGACGGCGTGGCCTTGACGGCACGGGAAAGCGACGGCATAGACGGCCCCTTCCGGGTCTATGAGCTGGACACGGAGAACAAGGTCAAGGCAACCATTACCGGCATAACAAGCCAGGGCGCCCACAAGGTGGACGGCCGTCCCTACATAACGACGGCAGCCATAACTTCCACCCCCGCCAGCAATGGCACCTACGTCGCCGGCGAGACAATTAACGTCTCCCTGTCCTTCGACCGAGCCGTGGACGTGGATGGCGAACCGACGGTCAAGCTCACCATTGGGGACAACGAGCGGGAGGCCGACTACGAAAGCGGCACGGGGACAGCTACCCTGGTCTTTGAGTACGAGGTGCAGAGCGGGGATGAGGACACCGACGGCATAACCGTAACCGAAAACGGCCTGGCCCTGAACGACGGAAGCATCGAGGACGAGGATGACACCGCTGCAAATCTGACCTATGCAGCCGTAAGTGCTGAGGACCATTTGGTGGATGCCGTGGCGCCCACCTTCGCTAGCGCGGTTACTTCCACCGACGGCAAGACCCTCACCATTTCCTTCAGCGAGGACGTGGACATTTCCGGTAGTCTGCGCACCCTGTCCACCTTCGCCGGGGTTGATGCGAGCGTCTATCTGCAGGTCCTGGTGGACGTCTTTGCCGACGACCACCGGATGCACATTACCAACGCCGTGATTTCCGACGAGGAACTTTCCCTGACCCTGGATTCGGCCATAACCCTGGCTCACGAGGTGAAGGTGTCGTATGACAATTCCTTCACCGCGGCCATGGCTGGCCTGCTGGTGGACGACGCCGGAAACAGCCTGGGCCAGTTCTCGGCCCAGTCGGTAACCAACAACTCCACCGTGGCCGATGATGACGACTCTCTGTGGCCCGTATTGAGCAGCCACAGCCTCACCATGGCGGAAGGGGGTACCAGTAGTTACACCGTGAAACTGGACTCCCAGCCGGCTGCCGACGTGACGGTCACCCTGACCGTATCACCAGCCGGAACCGTAACCGTCAGCGCCAGCGAGTTGACCTTCACCACGGAGAACTGGGACACGGCCCAGACGGTAACTCTCACCGCCGGAACCGACGAGGACAGCCACGACTCCTGGCAGGAAATCACCCATACTTCCACCGCCTCCGGCTTCGTCATTGGCCACGTGAAGGTGCTGGTGGAGGAGTAAAGGGAGAGTTCATCTCCCTGCTCATATTGGAGCGGCCTGGACACTCGGGAAAGCCCGATCATGTCGCAAGATTTCCCGGGTAGTCCGGCCGCCGCCTGACAGCGGTCCAGGTAGCGCCCACATCATCATATATAAACTAAAGCCAGGGTGGGATGGGCATTACCTTACTATCGGCCAGGGTCCGCCATCTATGAGGGCATGACGCTTAAGCCGGGTATAAATTGGCGCAAGGGTAGGGGCGCACGGCCGTGCGCCCCTACGGTTCAGGGAAAATCTGAACTACTGCCACTTTAATGCCACGTACCCTCAACGTAATTCTCACCGTGGCTTTGGATTAGTATTCGAGTACCCCGGGCGCTGGGCCGGGAATGAATCTGCCGTTGCACCTCAACCAACTACACCCCGGGCCCGCAGTGCAGGGACGGAACCTCTTCCTTCACTCCCCTTGCTTCATATCTTCCCGGTCTCCGAAGATTTTCACCACATTTTCATTTTGCATACCAACTTCTTCACTTTATGTTCACAGTCCTTTCATAAAATATAGCTTATGCGTTATTGGCGGACGGGTTGTTTCGACCTGGAACATTTGCTTGAGGGATTGATTGCATGAAGGGACTAGCGAACAAAGTGGAATTGTTTCGGTTGCCATTACTGGGAGTTCTTGTGGTGGCGGGGATTTCAGGGTTGATGGCGTTGATGGCGTTACAGCAACCGCAGCCGGTTGCTGCCTATGCCTCGTCGCTGCAAATAGAGTGCGGCACCGGTTCAGTGACCGAAGGCGAATCGTTCACGCTGAATGTCGCTAACGGCCAGGAAAACAACACGGAAACGATGAGGGTGAACTGGTACACGATTCCCGGCACGGCGGGCGAGTCCGACTACACGGCACTGCACGGCGAGGAGCAGACCAGCACCATGTCCCAGTCCGAGAGCGGCAGCATGGGACGTACCTTCCAGACGACCAATGATTCGTACTCAGAGTTCACTGAGTCCTACAGCGTTCGCGCCATTAACGCTGAATCAAACGGCACTGGCGCGGGGGTCTGTATCATCAATATTGAAGACAACGATGGGGCAGGCGCGGTCAAGACCTGGATAGACAGCGATCCGGATGGGGAAACCGTAGTAGCCGACGACGGCTCCATCCTGAATGCCTATGGCAAGGGCGATGTCATAAAGATCAAACAGCAATTCACTGAGAATGTCACCGTCCAGAATGGAAGCTTTACTTTGGGGCTGAACATTGGCACTGCCGACGACTATGTAACGAGGGAAGCCACATACAAGCGCGGAAGCGGTACCGATACCCTGACCTTTGAATATGAGGTAGTGGAGTCAGACCTGGACACCGACGGTATCGTAGTTCCTGGTTCCGACTATGGCGGAGCGGGTTCTCTAGTTACGTCGGACGGCAGCAACACGGTAAACACCATATATGCCGGTCTTGCGGAAGGAACGGGCCAAACGGTTTACGGTGGCCCGTACGTGGAAAAGTTATCCGTGTCGTCCACACCTTCCGGCAATGAGACGTACAGGTACGGCGAAACCCTGGAGATAAAGGCTGAGTTCGACCGTTCCGTAACGGTGGACGGCAGCCCGAAACTCAGGGTACAGATTGGCGAGGGCGGCGACGACTGGGTTGATGCCACGTACAGCAGTGGCTCAGGGACGGACGCGCTGTATTTCCGCTACACAGTAGTTGCAGAAGATAGTGACAGCGACGGCATTAGCGTGGAACGGGGTTACATTGACGGCGACGGAGCCATACAGGGCATAGCCGCCGGAGGGAGCGTTACCCGCCAATCTGAGGATTACGTTATCAATCCGTTCTACGACGCCCTGGGAGACCAATCTTCCCATAAAGTTGACGGCAGGCCTTATGCTACCGGAATTGCCGTCACTTCCACCCCGGCCAGCGGAAACACCTATGGAATCGGGGAAGATATCGAGATCACCGTTACCTTCGACCAGAATCTGTCGGTGGACCCGCCCCTTAACATTCCCCTGAACATAGGGTCAGGGTTCAACACAGACACCTATGCGCCCAGCTATAGCAGTTCATCCCGGGACAATCTGCTGGTCTTCGTTCACCGGGTAAGCAACCAGCAAAGGGACGATGACGGCATTTCCATATCGGCGAATAAAAAAATTCTGGGTGATGGAAACCTCTATGCCAGTGGAACCACTGTAAAAGCGCACCTGGATATTCCGGAACTGCCGGTGCAGGAAGGGCACCGGGTCTATGCGTTCTTGCCGGTAGTAAGCGACCAATCGGTCACATCAACGCCTGCCAGCGGCGATACCTACCGGGAGGGTGAGACTATCGAGGTGTCGTTGACCTTCTACTTTGACGTGGAAGTGTCGGGAACGCCAACTATCAGGATTCTGGTGGGTGACGGCACCGGAAATCAGCGCAACGCCACCTACAGCAGCGGCTCAGGTACGGACACTCTGGTGTTCGCCTACGATGTTGTGCCCTCTGACCTAGACACTAATGGTATGGCCATAATGGCCCGGGTTTCCGGCGGATTTGAGAGCGGCGGTCACGTGAACCAGAAGGGGACCACCAACCGCTCGCGAGGAAGAATACCGGGACTGGAAAGCCAGGCCAGCCATAAGGTGGACGGGCGACCCTACGTAACTGCCGTTGCGGTCACTTCCACTCCCGCACAAGGAGGCGTTTACCGAGCCGAAGAGACCATCGCAGTTTCCTTGACTTTCGACCAAAAGGTGGATGTGACGGAAACCCCTTCCATAAAGTTGAAAATAGGCGAATCGGAAAAGGACGCCGACTACAGTTCCGGCACAGGCACTAACAGCCTGGTCTTCGAATACGAGGTGCAGACCGCCGACGAAGACGCTGACGGTGTGTCGCTGACAGCCCAGACCGGCGACGGCTTTGGGGGCAGCGGCAGCATTGTTGCCACCGGTACCCAGGTTGCGACCCAGGAATCCTTACCAGGACTGGTCAACCTGGGAGGTCACCAAGTCGATGGGCAAGTGGAGCTGGTGTCCGTTTCCATTGCATCCGAACCTGGCGATGACAATACATACGAGAATGGAGACTCCATAGAGCTACTGGCGAAGTTCAGCGACACGGTAACAGTTACCGGCAGCCCACAACTGGCAGTGGATGTGGGCGGGGTGACCAAGATCGCCGCTTACCAGTCCGATGCCGAAACCGATTCCAGGACGCTGAAATTTGCCTATACGGTTGTGGCCGGCGACGAGGACACCGACGGTATATCGATTGGCGCCAATGCGCTGAGCCTCAATGGCGGGACCATTGTCGACGTTGCCGGCAATGCCACCAATAACAGCAACGCGGCCGTTGACAACGAGAACCATCTGGTTGGGGCCGTGCCGCCCAAATTCAGCAGCGCGGAGACCTCAGCGGGCGGATCCGAGGTAACCATCACGTTCGACGAGGATGTAAATGTTTCGTCCAGCCTGCGGACGCTTAGCTCCTTCGCCGGCCTTGACGTGGGAATATTCCTGCGGGTCCTCTTTGATATCTTCGTGGACGATCACCGAATTCATACCACGGGAGCGAGCATCTCCGGTTCGGACCTCACACTCAGCCTGGATACGGAAATAACCGAGGGTCAGGACGTCGAGGTGTCTTATGACAATTCATTCACAGAGGATGTATCGGACATGCTCGTTGACGGGGCCAGCAATGCGCTGGTCAGTTTCACCGAGGAGACGGTAACCAACAACTCGACGGTAACCGCTAACGAGGATACGATCTGGCCTGTTTTAAGCGCCCATAGCATTACGCTGACCGAGGGAAGCACCGGCACCTTCACGGTGGCCCTGGGGTCCGAGCCGGATGAGGATGTTGCCGTTTCCCTGACTGTCACCCCCGCGGGTTACTTAAGCGCCAGTCCAGGCAGCCTGACCTTCACTACCAGCAACTGGAATACGGCGCAGACCGTGACCTTGACCTCGAGCGCTGACTCCAGTGATTTGGACCTGTGGAAGGAGGTAGTGCTGACTTCAGATGTTGAGGATTTTGTGACCGGGCATGTAAAAGTATTGATCGAAGACAACGGGTAAGGCTATCTACATTGCCGTAAGCGCTGAAGTCGCTCCGGGCCAGGCCCGGAGCGACTTCTTTTCGTGCTGGTTCCCGCGGCCCCCCTTGCCCTCCGGAGGGGCGCCGCCCATGGGGTATCCCCGGCGAGCCCGGTTGATTCAAAGGACGGGAAATGGAATGCAAAATCTGCCCGGTTTCTGTTTGCAGTCCCATATGGGCTGCCCTATACTCCCAGAACATCCTCCGGTATGGCAAAAATAACAGAAATGGCAGGAATTGTGGCATGAAGTATGACGTAATCGTAATTGGCGCCGGCTCCGGCGGCTGCGTGGTGGCGGGCCGGCTGTCCGAAGACCCAGACCGATCAGTGCTGCTGCTGGAGGCAGGGCCCGACTACCCCGACTTTGAGTCCTACCCTGACGACCTGAAGTTCGGGTACAGCGCCACGGCCTCAACCCCCGGCGCTCCCCACAACTGGTCATTCCAGGCCAGCGCCAGGCCCGAGCAGGACGAGCCGATGCCCGTACCCCGGGGCAAGGTCGTGGGCGGCACAAGCGCCATCAATGGCCAGGTCATCCTGCGGGGCGCCCCGGAAGACTACGATTCCTGGGCCGAAATGGGCAATGAGGAGTGGACCTTCGTCAAGATGCTGCCCTATCTGCGCAAGCTGGAAACGGACACGGACATCCACGATGACTTCCATGGCAGCGACGGACCCATTCCGGTTCGGCGCTTTGCCAGGGAGGACTGGCTGCCCTTCCAGCAGGCATTTTACGCTGCCGCCCGCGAGGCAGGATATCCCGACGACCCGGACATGAACCATCCCGAGTCGGGGGGCGTGGGACCCATACCGATGAACAACCCCAACGGCGTCCGGATGAGCACCGGCCTCACCTATATCAACCCCAACCGCCACCGGCTTAACCTGACCGTGCGGGGCAACGTGGTCGTCCACCGCATCCTCTTCGAGGGCAACCGGGTCGCGGGCGTGGAGGCGGAAAGCGGCGGCGAAATGTTCCGCGTCGATGCCGACCAGGTTGTCCTGAGCGGCGGGGCCATCGCGTCGCCCCAGATACTGATGCTCTCGGGCGTGGGGCCGGCGGAGCACCTGCAGGACCTGTGCATACCGGTAGTGCTGGATTCACCGGGAGTGGGCCAGAACTTCCGCGATCACCCCATGGCGCCGGTGCGGCTGCGGGTGCGGGACGACTTCCCCCAGGACTCCGAGGCTCCGCGCATTCAGGCCGCCTTGCGCTACACGGCCGGAGGTTCTCCCCTGAGGAACGACATGCAGATTCTGCCTTCGTCCTTTTCCTTCCCGCTGGGCGGTGACCCGCTGGCCGGCGAGGGGGTGCGCTTTTCGTGCATCCTGGAACTGGCGGCGGGAAAGGGCGCGGTAACTCTGGCCTCCTCCGACCCCCACGACCAGCCAATGCTGTACTACGGCTTCCTGGAAGAGGAGGTGGACCGGGAACGACTGCGGGAGGCCGTGCGCATCTGCTTTGATATGCTCAAGCACGAGTCCTTCCAGGACATTGTGGCCGGGCCATTGACGCCAACCTACGAGGACCTGGAATCGGAGGATGCGCTTGACGACTGGCTAAACCGGAACGTAACCACCTCGCAGCACCTGGCCGGCACCTGCAAGATGGGTACCGACGACGACCCCTTGGCGGTGACGGACCAGTATTGCCGGGTTCGGGGACTTGATGGACTGTGGGTGGCAGATACGTCAGTAATGCCCAATGTGGTTCGGGCCAACACCAACACCACGGCGATCGCCATCGCCGAGCGGGTGGCGGACTGGATCAGGGGCGGGTAGAGAGAGGCTGGTATTCCTGGGAACTAGTCCCTTCCTCTTTGACGGGGGAAGGGACTTTCATGTGGGGGCGGGGACAAGGCCTACCCCGGCACAGCTTATTTTATTCATCCATACCCTTCGGGCGGGGCTACTCCTCGCCGGTCAAGTGGGGGAACATGGCCAGCGGGGTGGCGGCCAGCAGCCCGGCGTCCACGGGCAGCGTAACCCCCGAAACCCACCGGGCTTCGTCGGAGGCCAGGAACAGGGCGGCGTTGGCCACGTCCCAGGCGGTGCCTTCAATGCCCAGGGGGCCGGCCCGGCGGCGCAGGGTCAGCATTTCTTCGGAAGAGTGGCGGGCAACCATGGGACTGCGCACGTGGCCCGGGGCGATGCAGTTCACGCGAACGTTGTCGCGGCCGTAGTGGACGGCCATGGAGTTGCTGAGGCCGATGATGCCTCCCTTGGAGGCAGCGTAGGGATGGCTGGGGCGGCCGCTGCCGGCGCGGAGGCCAACAATGGAGGACAGGTTGACGATGGAACCGCCGCCGGCCTCGATCATCCTGGGTATGGCGTGCTTGCTGGTGAGCATGACGCTCTTGAGGTTGACGTCCAGCACCGTGTCCCACAGGTCTTCTTCCACGTCGGTTACAGATCCGGGACCGCTGATGCCCACGTTGTTTATGAGGATATCGAGGTGACCATAACGTTCAACGGCGGCCTGGGCCATACCCAGGCAGTCGTCGCTGCTGGTGACGTCGCCCAGGAAGACAGCAGCCTCGCCGCCTTCTTCCCTTATTGTCGCCAGGGTCACATCGGCGTTGGCCTGGTCGCGGTCAACCAGGATAATCCGGGCTCCCTGGCGGGCAAACAGGATGGAAATAGCCTGGCCGATGCCCACAAAATCGCCGCTGCCAGTGGCGCCGGCGCCGGTTACGATGGCGACTTTGCCGCTCAATCTGCCGGGTTGGTTCTGCATTGCTCCACCTCTCTCTTTCGCTTCGACCGTTGCGGGAACAGATGTGGCGTCTGAAACGCCTGGTTCCGGAGCGTTCAGTATAGGCTCGCCGCTAACCGGTGCCAAGCGGTCGGTTTGGAGGAGCGGTCTTTCATATTCGGTCGCCTTGCCGGCGCGGCACTCCGAAGCAGCCCCTGTGGCAGCCGTGTGCCTGCGGGATGAGAGCGCACGCAGCGCAATCGCGTCCCAATGCAATGCCATGCTGATCGAAGCCGAAACGCCTGAACCACATCCCAAATAACGATTTCTGGAGAGGTAACAGGGTTGAGGGGAAGGACTTCAGGCCCTTCGGCAGGCTCAGGGAGACGTGATTCCATTGGGGAGAGACTAACGATAGCGACGGTTGAGTTGCCCTTGCCGCGGATTAAGGCGGCGATTTGAGGCCCTTCGGCAGGCTCAGGGCGACACTATTCCATTTGAAAGAGGCTTCGGGCTGGTTTGGGCTGTATTTAAGGGGCGATGCCTGGTATTCAATAACTCATAGGCCTTATGACAAGTGGCGCTGTGCTAGAATGCCAGTCAGGAGTCCCCCTTTAAGCACGCTACAGGTGTTCTTCGTAATTGATCCCCGTCAAGCTCAACATCAGGAATTTCCTCTCTTACCGGGAAAATGTCCCCGCCCTGGACTTCACCGGTCTTCATGTCGCCTGCCTTTGCGGCGATAACGGGCACGGAAAATCCGCCCTGCTGGATGCCATTACCTGGTGTCTCTGGGGGCAGGCGCGGGGGCAGGTTCAGGACGACCTGGTCTCCTATGGCGCGGACGACGCCCGGGTAGAGCTGGAATTTCTGGCAAGAGACGGGCGCTTTCGGGCCATTCGCAGCCGGCGGCGGGGCGGCGGCCGGAGACGGCAGGGGGCAACCGATCTGCAGTTGCTGGCCGTGGCGGATGACGGCATTGCCAGCCAGGTCGTTTCCGGCAATTCGGTGCGGGAAACCCAGGCCAGGATCGAGCAACTGGTGGGGATGGAGTACGAGACCTTCATCAATTCCGCATTCCTTCTGCAGGGCCGTGCCGACGAGTTTACCAACAAGACCCCGGCGGAAAGGAAAGCCCTCCTGGCCTCCATTCTTGGCCTGGAGGCCTATGACCGTTTCCAGGCCCGGGCAAGGGAACGACTGGCCGAGTCGCGCAGCAACGCTGACCGTCTGTCCGGCAGGGTGCTGCAAATGCAGGCGGACCTGGCAGCCATTGGCGACCCGGCGGTGGAACTGGCGGCCATCAATCGTCAACTGGCGGACCTGGAGGCCGGGCTGGAACCCCTGCGGAGAGATGTCCAGGACCTCAAGAACAGCCTCTTCCTGCTGCGCCAGCAAGAGTCGGAAGTTGGTGAACGCCGCAGTCGGCGGGCGCAGGTGACCGGGGAGATGGCCAGGATACAGGCGGAAATCGCGGCCGTGGAACTCCGGGTCAAGGACCACGAAGGGGTGATTGCCAGCGCGCCGGATATTGAAGCAGGTGCGCTTAGACTGGTGGCCGCGCAGGACCTTTTCGCCAGGATGGAATCAACCCGGCAGGAGTTTGACCTCCTGAGTCGGGAGCAGGGGGAGTTGAGCCGGGGCATAGAAGTTGAACGAACCCGGCTGGAGACTGAAGCCCGCCAACTACGACGGAGAGCCGATGAAGACCTGTCGCCCCTGGCAGCATCTGAAGCCACCCTGGGCGCATCGTTGCAGGAAAGTCAGCAAAGACTGAAAGAAATGAAATCTGCTGAATCCGGGATGGCCGAGCTGCGGAGCAGGATCCAGGCGCTGGCAACAGGTGTGGGAGAGGCACAATCGCTGGCGGCCCGCTATCAGGCGGAAGGGGAGCAAATCAAGGAAAAACTGGGACTGCTGAATAGCGCCGACCCGAACAGCGTGGTGTGTCCTCTTTGCCTGTCACCTCTCAGCGAAGATGGCTGCTCGCGACTGGCCCAAAATTACGATGTGGAAATCGCGGAGAAGCGGGAACTGTACCGGGCCAATCGCAGCAATCTTCAGACCCTGGAAAAGGAAAAAGGGGACCTGGAGCAGGAACTGGGCAAGCGGGAACGGGCCCAAGTCGAGGAGTCAAACCGCCTGAGGGATCAGATTGCCCGCGCCGAGACCCAACTGATGGCAGCCAGGGCGGCCAGGGAGGAACTGACAACCGTCGAAGCCGCACTGGGCGCCGTCGTTGCCAGGCTGAGTGAGGCAGATTTTGCCCGGCCGGAACGGTCCCGATTAGAGGCCGTTGAGCAAGAACTCAAGGGACTGGCCTACGATGAAACCGCCTATCGCGAGACGGTGGAAACGGTAAGGAAACTTCAGCCCTTCGGGGAATTGAAGGTAAGGCTGGAAGCGTCACAAAGGCAACTTGCCCTGGACAAGAACGCCCGGAGGCAGAGTTCGGAGTTGCTGGAAAGGCTGACCGTTGATGTGGAAGGCCTGGACCGACTGATTGCCGAGGCTGAAGTATCCATCGCCGAATTGCCCCGAGTTGAAAGCCGCCTGGCCCAGGCAGCCCAGGCAATCGAAGACATGGAACACCAGCAGCGGGCAGCCCTGTCCAGCAAGGGGCTGCTGGAAGGTCGGCTGGAGCAGGCCAGGAACCTGGGCAATGATATTGAAAGGGCGCAGGGAGAACAGAAGCGGGCGCAGGAAGCGCAGGGCATTTACCAGGAGTTGGCAGCGGCATTCGGACGGCAGGGGATCCAGGCCATGCTGATAGAGACGGTGGTGCCCCGACTGGAAGAAGAAACCAACGCGCTGCTGGGACGAATGACCGACAACAGGATGCACGTAAAGCTGGAGACCCAGCGGGAGCGCCGCTCAGGGTCTGGTGAACCCATCGAGACGCTGGAAATTAATGTGAGCGACGAACTGGGGTCACGGAGCTACGAAATGTACAGCGGCGGGGAGGCCTTTCGGGTTAACCTGGCACTGCGAATTGCACTATCAAGGGTATTGTCCCAGCGGACCGGAGCGCCCCTTCCCACCCTGTTTATTGACGAGGGTTTTGGCACCCAGGACGCCTCAGGCCGGGAGCGAATTCTGGATGTCATCAGCGCGATTGAGGATGACTTTGACAAGATTATTGTCATCACTCACCTGGACGACCTGAAGGACATGTTCCCGGTGCGCATTGAGGTGCAAAAGGACGCAAACGGTTCCACATTCTGGCTGAGTTGACACTTAATCAGGCACAACCGGACTAAATGGAGTAGCAATGCTGGACGACAATCTCAAGAAGTTCGTAGCCGAGAATCGGAGAGGGGTTCTGACCACAGTCCGCAGGGACGGATCGGCGCAGATGAGCATTATCACCTGCGGGCCCCTGCAGGACGGGGTGGCCTTCACGACCACTGAAGACCGGGCCAAGCTGAAGAACCTGCGCCGCAACCCGCAATGCTCACTGATGGTGGCGCGGGAAAACTGGTCGGCTTACATCGTGCTGCAGGGGTCCGCGCGGCTGCTGTCGGCGGACAACACCGATGCCGACGAGCTGCGAATGGCCCTGAGGGACGTGTTTCGTACCGCGGCGGCCACGGAGCATCCGGACTGGGATGAGTACGACCGGGCGATGGTGGAGCAGCAGCGCTCGGCGATTATTGTGGTCCCGGAGCATATCTACGGGGGGAATGTTTCCTGACCCCAGGCAGATGAGGCGCTAGCGGCTTTCGATGGAGGCCAGCAATTTTTCCGAGGCAGCCGAAATTTCGGCGATGGCCAGGTTGAAGGCGGCCTCATTGGCGCGGGAGGGGTTCCGGTAGCCGCTGATCTTGCGAACATACTGCAGGGCGGCGGCGTCCACATCCTCAGGGGTGGCAGAAGGTTCCTGGGCTCGCAGTTTCTTTATGCTTCGGCACATGGGGAATAGCTCCTCCTGTCCCCTACCGGGGCCAACTCCACTCAAATTCCGAGTAATGGCCGTTCTTGCCGGTATTGTCCCACGTCATTCCGTGGTCGGTATAGACGCTGCTGGTCCCCTCGGCCAGGGCCAGGGATGAACTGACCGGGTGGCCGGTGTTAATCAGGGTCATAGCCTCAGTCCGGCGTCCCACCACCAGCCCCTTGACGTTGAAGTCGATGATGCCGGGGATTTTGACGCTGCGCTCGTGGCCGTCGGCGGTGAAGGTGATTGGGCAGTAGCTGATTCCCAGGTAGTTGGAGGTCAGGCGCATCCAGCGTTCAAAGGGGCCACCAATCTCCCCGGACATGAGGCGTCCGAAGGCGGCGCGCTGAAACTGGTCCGCCCGCTCGTCCAGGTAGTTGGCCAGGATCCAGTCGCCGTCACCCATGATGCCCGGCGTGTAGGCCACGACGACGAAATTCAGGTCGTCCAGGGCAACCCCCTGGTACTCGCCCTCCTGGATGTGGAAGGCAAAGGCCACATCGCAGTGACCATCCGTCGGCACGGCGGGACCGCCTCCGACGATGCAAGGGCAAAGAATTTCGCAATTGCAGTTCTCGAAGTAGTCCCCCTTCATGCTCCATCGTTCTTCGGTAGCCATTGATTTCACATCCTTGCCAGGATTTTGGCTTGAAAATGTTCACCCCTGCTTCCGTGGAGGCGCAGGGGTGAAAGTTGCCAGTAGGTTTGCTTAGGGAAACCGGCCGGGTACTATTTGCTGCCGAAGGGCTGGATCAGCACCCGGAGGGTACCGTCGTCCTCTTTGCGCTGGGTAAGCAGCTTGTGGCCGGCCTGTTCCGCCCAGTAGATGACGTCGTAAATGTTCAGGGCGTCGTGGAGGATAGCCTCAACGAAGGAGCCCCGGTCGTCGTCCATCTGCCGGCTGAGGGCAGCGATTACACCGGCGCAGTTCTTGCCCCGGCCGTCAACCACGGCCCAGCCGTCGTGGTGGCCGTTGCCGTTGCTGTGTCCGTTCCCACTTACGGGCTGCCGGCGGACGTCAATCTGGCCGGACTTGCGCAGGTCGAGCTGTTCCTTGAAATGGGCTACGGCTTCCCAAGCCACCGCCCGGTCGCGCTCACCGCTGGAGCAAACGGCCCCACGGACGCCAACAATATCGGGGTTGACGCGGGCCAGTTCGTCCAGGTTGTCCAGCTTCAGGTGACCAGAGAGGGCGGTACTGAGTCCGGCCTGCTTGGCCTCCATCACCATTTCCCGGAGGCGAGACTCAAGGATGAAGTCAAAGAGGTTGCGGCCGTCCTTGGTCAGAGTGTCAATAAGGAAGCCGTCGCACTGGCCTTCGATGGCCAGCTTGACCATCAGGTCAGGGTCGAGGCCGCCCTTGAAGAGATGGTTGTCAGCGAACAGGGAGCCGATGAGCTTGGTGTCGTAGCCTCTGAGGGCTTCCCTGGCGCCCTGGAGAATTGCAACGGCGGACTCATAGGTGGCCTCGCAGAAGCCGACCTTCACTGAGGTTGCGTCCAGCATGCCGGCCGCCTTGACTGCCATGGCGACGGTGCCGGCCTGGTCGGGAACGACACCCAGGGTAACGCTGACGTGCTTGTGGGCGGGGATGCGCCGGCGGACTTCTTCCACCAGATTGGGGTGGCCGGAGCCTACAAGGGCCTCTTGCAAGTTTTTGACGTCGATAATGTCGGCGCCGCCCCGGTCGGCTTCCAGGGCTTCGGGCATGTCCTGGACGCTTACCAGGAGCATCATGCCGGAGCCCTCGGCGCCGCTGCCAATACTTTCATTCAACCAGGGGGCGTGAGTCCTGGCCTGGGCGGGCGCCTTGGCGGTCTGGGGACGGGGAATCAGGGGCATCAACTCCCGCTTCAATTCGGCCTTCTGTTCCTCGGTCAGCGGCATCAGCGGGGCACGGACGTGGCCGCCGGCCATGCCCATGAGTTCGCCCCAATACTTGCACATGGGGGCGGGCAAGACGCCGCCGGACTTCTGAACGGTGCCGCCCCACCACTTGTCGGAAAGAGCCTTGAGATCTTTCAAGTGCTCGGCGTAAAAGTCCAGGTCCAGGTCGCCCTTGCTGGCGCGGTTGATGAACTGGACGTAGTTGTTGCATTCGGGGGTATCAAAACGCCAGTCGGAGGTGTTGGCGAACATCACCTGCTGGTGGAAACCTAGTTCCTTAGCCTTGGGGTAGATCCACTCATCGGGGGTGCTGATGATGGACTGCTTGCCAATCATCAGGTGGGTCTCGATGGAAGTCTGCTGGTTGAAGCTGGCTTCCTTGACGCCAACCACGTTGGGAATCTGGCAAAGCCGCTTCAGACCTTGTGGGCTCATCACGATGCCAAACTGGGGGGAGTTGTAGAACATGATGGCCATGTTGGTATGGTCAGCCAGGGTCTTGACGTAGTCGTAAACGACCTCTTCAGTCTTGGCGACCATGTAAGGGGGCGCGACCACCAGGAGGTCGAATCCGTCGGCCTCGGCGCGGTCGGCCAGGGCGAGCATGTCTTTAACGGAGGTGTGGGTGACGTGGGCGGCGATGCCCCAGCGACCGGCGGCTTCCTCGGCGACCACATCCATAACCCGAGTCCGCTCTTCGAAGGTCAGGCTCCAGAATTCGCCCATTCCCCAGGTGCAACCGCCCCCCCGGGTGCCGAGACTTTGAATGTACCGCATATTTCGCTGGAGGCCTTCCTCGTCAACGCGGTTGTCGGGGGTAAAGGGAGTCATGATGGTGGTCCACTGGTCCTTGAGGAACCCCCATGCCCACTCCTGCGCCTCATGTTTTCTGTAGTCGGCCATTAACTATCACCTTCCGCTGATGGTTGGCGGACATTGGATCCGCAACCGATTAGAGCCTTTTCAGGCCTCCGGTATATTCTGTCAATTTGGCATACCCGCCCCCGGGGATTGGGGGCTAATAAGGGAGGCAGCCAGACATCGGAACAATTGTATGCAAGGCCATTGTTAGCGTCAACTATACCGTTTCATATGCGTGACTTTCCTAGATTGACAGCTTCTTCAGGCTGGGCTGGACATGGAATCCAACTTTCTGGGATGGACAACGGGCCGGGTTGCGGAAGGCGAGGGTGTTCAAGAACGACGGTGGCGAAGGGCAGGGCTCTTGCGTCCGCCGGGGTCAGTTACCTGTAGGTGCAGAAATTCTTCGCTTGCTTCAGCGCGAACGGCTTATTCCTTTTGCGCTTCCAAGAAACTATCTCAAAATTCTTCAAGGCAGAGCATTGGGCAAAATGCGACAGTAATAGATATTGCTTTTCGCCCCCATTCCTTCTGCAGGCTCAGGACAGGCGCTAACCTTCCCCTTCACGGGGGAAGGGATATTGAGATAGTCTCCAAGCAGGATTGAGCTACCGCTAGTCCTTCGGCGGGGGCTGGCACTCGGGGCAGAAGAAGGTGCCACGAGCCCTGATTCGCATGGTTGCGACGGGGTTGCCGCAGCGGGGGCAGGGTTCACCTTCCTTGCGGGGGATGGTCCAGGTATGGAGGGCCGAAGGAGGGTCGGGCCAGTGTTCGTCCCGAGCCCGGTCGTAGAAGGCGAAGGCAGCGTTCAATGCGTGGACAATGCAGTCTCGCAGGGTTGCCACCTCTGATGCTGTCAGTTCTGATGCGCTGCGGGCGGGGTGAATGCCTGCGAGAAAAAGGGACTCGTCCACGTAGAGATTGCCGAGACCGGCAATTACGGACTGTTCCAGCATAAGGGCCTTGACCGGGGCAACCCGCTGGCCGAGTCTTTCCTGCAGGACGTCCGCCGTAAAGTCTTCAGACAAGGGCTCCGGGCCCAGGGCTGGCAGCGCCGAGTCGGGGTCGTCGGTAAGCCAGAGGTGGCCGAATTTGCGTGGGTCTCGAAACCACAGGACCCGGCCATCATCCAGGTCGAAACGGTGGCGGACCATCGGTTCCAGTTCACGAGTATCCGGTTGGACTGTCAGACCGCCGGTCATACCCAGGTGGATGATAAAAGTTTCACCGGTGTGCAGGGGCAGCAGCAGGTACTTTCCCCGCCGGGACACGGTCTCTATCCGCCTGGTGGGCAGGCCGAGTACGAAATCTTCCAGGGATGGAATCTTTACGGTGGGAGCCCAGCTGACGTGAGCTCGAGTGATGGTACGGCCCGGCAGTCCTGCACGCAGCAGGATCCGCCGGGCGTTTTCAACTTCGGGGAGTTCAGGCATCAGGTGTCAGATATTCGGTATCCGGGGCAAGCCGACCGGTGACTTGCCAGATTTGGCAGACTGCAATCACGGCTTACACCCGCTTTACGGCCAAGGTGACTTCCATGCCCTCAAACTGCTGGGTCTCGCTTCCTTCTGCATCGCCCAGGGCGCCGGCCACCAGTTCTTCGCTGAGGGTTTCCTGGCTAATGTAGTCGGAGTGGGCAGCCATTACCCTGGCCACCTCGTCGGGACCCTGGTAGTAGGTGACGATGCGGTCGGTAAGGTCGAACTGGGCGGTGCGGCGCAATCCCTGGATGCGGTGGGCTATCTCCCGTGCCAGTCCTTCATCTGCCAGTTCCGGAGAGACCCGGGTGTCGAGAGCCACCAGGCAACCCGGTTCTACCGAAACCCAGTAATCGTCAACCTGCTGCAAACCACGACCATCAAATACGCCCTTGTTGCTGGCCTGGGTAGCATCCCGGACGCTGTTGTAGTAGCCCTGGGCTTCGTCCTCGAAGTTTTCGAGAACGGTTAGCTGCTTGATGTTCAACTCTTCCAGAATTTGACCCTGCACCTGTCGCAGATGACCGGCGTGGCCCCAGACCCTGACCTCGGCCAGAGGCTGCCGGACCTTTACGCCGGCACGAGAACGAGCGGCGCGGCCCATGCTGGAGACCTGCATGGCCAGGCGGGTGGCTTCCATCAATTCCCGGTCGATAAGCGAGGCATCGGGTTCGGGATAGGTGGCCAGATGAACACTGTCAGGCGCGGAGGAATCCACGGTGCAGACCAGGTTCCGGTAGATTTCCTCGGCCATGAAGGGGGCCAGGGGCGCCATAAGCTTTGACACGGTCACAAGGCACTGGTAAAGGGTGGCGTAGGCCGAGAGCTTGTCGGTGTCGTTCTCGCTCTTCCAGAAGCGGCGGCGACTGCGACGCACATACCAGTTGGAAAGCTGGTCGATGTACTCCTGCAACCGGCGACCCGAGTCGGTGGGGTTGTAGGAATCCATGTAGCTGTCCACCTGCTCGACCAGGACATTCAGTTCAGAAAGGATCCAACGGTCAAGTTCGTTCTCGGGCTTCCAGTCAGCAGGAACCTGATCGGGATTGAACTGGTCGATGCTGGCATAGTTGGTGAAGAAGGAATAAACGTTCCACAGGGTCAGCAACACCCGCCGGAGGGTCTCGTTGACCAGCTTGTCGGAGAAGCGCCGGGGTTCGCCGGGGTGGGAAGCCGTGAACAAGTACCAGCGAAGGGCGTCCGCCCCCTGCACGTCCAGGATAGTGTCAGGCTGGACCACATTGCCGACGTGTTTGCTCATCTTGTGGCCGCGGCTGTCCAGGATCAGACCGAGACAGATTACGTTTTTGTAGGAGGGCTCACCCTTCAGCAGGGTGGCCAGGGCGTGAAGGCTGTAAAACCAGCCACGGGTCTGGTCCACGGCCTCGCAGATATAGTCGGCGGGGAAGCGGCCATCGGCGTCGATTTCCGAGTTATCAAAGGGGTAATGCCACTGGGCAAAGGGCATGGCGCCGGAATCAAACCAGGCGTCCATAACCTCGGGAATCCGGCGCATTTCCCCGGCGCAACCCGGTTGCGAGCAGGAAAGTACCACGTCATCCACGTATGGGCGATGGAGGTCCAGGCCGTCCAGTTCGGCTCCGCTGCCGTTGGCCAATGCCTTCAGTTCCGCAACGCCGCCTACGCATTCACGATGGTTGCATTCGGAGCACTGCCAGATGGGGATGGGGGTGCCCCAGTAACGTTCCCGGGAAATGGCCCAGTCCACGTTATTCCTAAGCCACTCGCCGAAACGTCCTTCGCGGATGTAATCGGGGTACCAGTTTATTGCACTGTTGCCCTCTACCAGACGGTCTTTTTGGGCGGTGGTCCGGATGTACCAGGAAGACTTGGCATAGTAGAGAAGGGGAGTGTCGCAGCGCCAGCAGAAGGGGTAAGTATGCCGGTAAATGTCGCGGCGATGCAGCAGTCCCCGGTCTGACAGGTCCTTCATGATGTCTTCGTCAGCGTCCTTGACGAACTTTCCGGCGAAGGGGTAATTGCCGGTGATTAGTCCGGTCAGGTTAACGGGCTGGACAAAGGCCAGTTCCTTGTCCCGACCCAGGCCCAAGTCCTCGTCGCCGAAGGCCGGGGCGATGTGAACGATGCCGGTGCCATCTTCCATGGAGACGAAATCGCCGGCCACCACGTGGGGGGCGAAATCGGTGGTGGAGACTAGTTCAACCACCTGGGAGCCGCCAGGGCCGGCCTTGCGCTCGAAGCGGCGGATTTCTGAGCCATAAGTGGCGGGGTGATAGAGGGGTTCGTAGCCGGAACCCACCAGGTCTGCGCCCTTGTAAGCGCCGGCAACCTGGTGCGGTTGCTCGATGTTGGCTTCGAGAAGCTCGGTAGCCAGGATGAGCCTCTCCGAGTTCCCGTCAGCCTCCAGTTCGACGAGGGAATACTCGGCATCAGCATCCACCGCGAGGGCCGTATTGCCCGGCAGGGTCCAAGGAGTAGTGGTCCAGGCGAGGAAGAAGGTGGGAACGCTGTCGACAATGTTGAGGCCGGCGGCCGGTTGAGTAATTCGGAACTTGACGAACACGGAGGGGTCGGGAGTGTTTTCCTGGTATCCCAGCGCAACCTCGTGGGAACTGAGGCTGGTTTCGCAACGGGGACAATGGGGGGTGCCCCGCAGACCCTCGTACAGCAGGCCGTCGTCCCACAATTTCTTGAGAATCCACCAACCGGTTTCGATGAAATCGTTGTGGAGGGTGACGTAGGGGTCGTCCATATCCACCCAGAAACCGATGCGGTCGGTCATTACCTCCCATTCCTTGACGTAGCGGAAGACGCTCTCGCGGCATTTCTGGTTGAAATTCTCGATGCCGTATTCTTCGATTTCCCGCTTGGAACTCAAGCCCAGTTCCTTTTCGATTTCCAGCTCGACGGGCAGCCCGTGAGTGTCCCAGCCGCCCTTGCGCAGGCAGCGGTAGCCCTTCATGGTGCGGTAACGACAGATTACGTCCTTGAAAACCCGGGCGAGCACATGGTGTATGCCGGGGCTGCCGTTAGCGGTGGGGGGGCCCTCATAGAGCATGAACAGGGGAGCATCGGGACGTTCCGATTCGCTGCGTCGGAAAACATCGTTATCCTTCCAGTATTGAAGGATACGGGCATCAAGCTCGGGCATACTCACCCGGCTGGGAACGGGAGTAAACATGACTGAATTACCTCGGACGAGGGGTTTGGTTTCGACTGGGTATTATAGCCCAAAGGCGGAAAAGTCGAGCAAGGAGGTCAGGGTATATGCGGCCTCGGGTTTCGCGAATTGGCAGGGGCAAGTCCAGGGTTACGACCAGAAGCGATAGAAGTGGTGCACCGGTCCGTGGCCCTGCCCCAGCGGGTAAGAGTTGCGGATGGCCTCCGTTACGAACTCTTTAGCCTGGGCAACGGCGTCCAGGACCGATTTGCCCTGGGCCAGGCCGGCGGCGGCGGCGGAAGCAAAGGTGCAACCCGTGCCGTGGGTGTTCACCGTATCGAACCTTTCGGAGGAAAACTCGGTAAAGTTGCTGCCGTCAAAGAAGATGTCAGTGGCGGGACCTTCCCGATGGCCACCCTTGACCACAACGGCCCTGGCGCCCATTCCAATGATGCGACGGGCGACCTCCCGCATGTCTTCGTCGGACTCGATCTTCTGTCCGGCCAGGGTTTCGGCCTCGGGCACGTTGGGGGTTACCAGGGCCGCCAGGGGTACCAGGCTGGTACGGACCGAATCCACGGCTTCCTGCTGCAACAGGGGGTCACCGCTTTTGGCTACCATAACCGGGTCCACCACCAGGTTTTCAATGCCGTGGCGCTGTACTTCACTGGCAACAACCCGGACTATGGCGGAACTCGAGAGCATGCCCGTCTTGGCCGCATCGATGCCTATATCGGTGACAACTGCCTCTATCTGGGCAGCGATAAGGTCTGTGGGCAGTTCGTGAACTGCGGTGACGGCTACCGTATTCTGGGCGGTAATTGCGGTGAGGGTTGAGGCGCCATAAACGCCCAAGGCGGAAAATGTTTTAAGGTCTGCCTGGATGCCCGCTCCGCCGCCGGAGTCGGAACCCGCAATAGTCATCGCCACCGGCACTTGTCTTGCAACCATGTTCTATAGGCACCGTTACTATATGGAGTTTGTTGACTGGGACCGAAAAAGGTATTTCGCCGCTATTCGTTCAGAATGTGTACATAATTCCCGCACTTCACACGGGAAGCAGGGCTGTCCGAGAAGTCAGTCTTCATCCCGGTCTGGAAGTTGCCATTCCGTTTCGGGGGCATCAGCATAAGCAAGTTCTGAGTCGCCGTCATCCTCATCCAGTTCCACCAGTTGACTCATAGCTATGGCGGGAAGCGTTTCAATGTGCATTCCCACACGGTGGCTCATTTCCAAAGAAAGCCTGGCAACGGCGTCGTTGTCATCCGCTTCCGCCAGCATGACAAAATCGTACCGGCCCAGCACGGCGTACTGGGTCAAGATCTCGGCCCCATCGCAGTCACAGTCCCTGGCCGATTCCACCACCAGATCGGGGTTGTCACGAAGACGCCGTTGACCATTCTCGGTAATGTTGCCCATCAGGAAATACAGTGGCATAAACCCTCGCTTCCTCCCTCTATCTGAACCTCTTCCGCTTGCAACGCGGTACAGTATAGCATTATGTCGCCTTGCTCACATTGGCTATAGAAGGTAGATTGCTTCCGGAATCCGCATCGTTCCAGCATGTCATTCCTGCTACGGAACAAGCTTGATGAAACCAGGGTTGAAAAACCTGGAATGGGCATTGACATTGGCAAAACAGATTGATAGAGTATCAAATTACGTTGAAAGGTAGCTCGGAATAGCGGAACGTAAGGATGGCCTGCGAATGCCTACAGTAAACCAACTGGTCCGAAAGGGAAGAAAGCCGGTAAGGAAAGGAACCAAGGCACCGGCATTGCACTGGGTGCAGAACTCCCTTCGCAATCGCGTAAAGTGGGGCAATGGATGTCCGCAGCGGCGCGGCGTGTGTATACAGGTCCGAACCATGACCCCCAAGAAGCCCAATTCCGCACTCCGCAAAATTGCCAGGGTTCGCCTTACCAACGGCGTTGAAGTAACCGCCTATATTGGAGGCGAAGGGCACAACCTCCAGGAACACTCGGTTGTGCTGGTTCGCGGCGGCAGGGTTAAGGACCTTCCCGGCGTACGGTACCACGTAGTACGCAGCGCCCTGGATACGGAAGGCGTACAGAACCGGCGACGAGGCCGCAGCAAGTACGGAGCCACCAGGCCCTAGCTATTTCTCTCCATACAGTTGGCCGGAAACAGCTTCAAGACTGTTCCGCTCAATGTAATAGGCAGACCCTCGGAGTTCACTTTTTGGACAGGGGGGACTATCGGTTACCTGTCCGAAAGTGAAACTTTTTTGTTGAAAAGACAGCGCTAAAGCAAATATAGGGTTCGAGAACTATGTCACGACGAAGAAGAGCGATACCCCGGGTAATACCTGAGGACTCAAAGTACCACAGCGTTCCGCTGGCCCGGTTCATAAACCGGGTTATGACCCGTGGCAAGAAGAGCACCGCACAGCGAGTAGTTTACGGCGCGCTTGAGCTGGTGCAGGAAGAGTCGCGGCGGGACCCTATGGAGATCTTTGAGCAGGCGCTCAAGAACGCCACGCCATTGGTAGAAGTAAAACCCCGCCGCATAGGCGGGGCAACTTATCAGGTGCCCACCGAATTGAGGGCCAATCGCAGTGAAGCGTTGGCCATGCGTTGGCTGATCCGGGGAGCGCGAGGCCGAAGCGGTATGCCCATGCGGCGCGGCCTGGCCAACGAGTTGCTGGATGCTGCCCGTGGTGAGGGTTCCGCAGTCAGGCGCCGTGAAGAATTGCACCGCATGGCGGAAGCAAACCGAGCATTTGTACATTACCGCAGATAATTTTGGGGGAAGGGTTGTGAAGGGCGACAGAGGTGCCCGCTAGTTATGGTTTCTGCTTACCCGATAGACAAAATTAGAAACATTGGCTTCATTGCCCACATTGACGCGGGCAAGACCACCGTTACCGAACGAGTGCTTTATCTGACCGGTCGCATCCACAAGGTTGGCGGGGTGGACGAAGGCACCACGGCGATGGATTTCATGCCCCAGGAACGGGAAAGGGGCATTACCATCACCGCCGCAGCTACCACTGCCGAGTGGAATGGCAATAGGGTCAATATTATTGACACCCCGGGCCACGTGGACTTCACCGCAGAAGTGGAGCGGAGCCTGCGCGTGCTGGACGGAGGCATTGTCGTCCTCGACGCCGTGGCTGGCGTACAGTCCCAGTCGGAGACCGTCTGGCGGCAGGCCGACACTTACATGGTTCCCCGCATTTGTTTCGTCAACAAGATGGACCGTGTGGGAGCCAGTTTTCCTCGAACCATTGAGTCCATCAAGCGCCGCCTCAAAGCCAATCCTGTCCCGGTTCAGCTCCCCATGGGAGAAGAGGACGGGTTTGTAGGCGTGATTGACCTTCTGGGTGGAAGGGCTTCGGTCTATCCCGCCGGCAGGGATAACAGCGGCGGCATGACTCCTCCTGAGGTGGTTCCGGTTCCTGACGAGTATGAAGAGACTTTCCAGGAATACCGGCAGGCCATGATCGAAAAGATCGTGGAAACAAACGAGAATCTGCTGATCAAGTACCTGGAAGGAGAAGACCTGGAAGAGGATGACCTGAGGTCAGCCCTTCGGGAAGCCACGATTCAACGGCAACTGGTGCCGGTGCTTTGCGGCAGCGCCATCGCTGGCAAGGGAGTTCACCCTCTGCTCGACGCAATCGTGGACTTTCTTCCCTCTCCGGCCGACGTTCCGCCCGTGGAAGGATTAGACCCGAAGACCGAGGAACCCGATTTGAGGTTCCCAGACGGAGATGGTCCCCTCTCTGCCCTGGCATTCAAGGTGGTAACCGATCCGTACGTTGGGCGACTGGTCTATCTCCGCATCTATTCCGGTACTGTTAAAGCCGGGGCATCAGTGTTGAATGTCAGCAAGGGCCGCCGCGAGCGAATGGGACGCCTGCTGCACATGCACGCCAACCATCGAGAAGAACTGGAAGCCATTCAGGCTGGCAATATTTGCGCCGCCGTTGGATTGAAGGATACCTTTACGGGCGACACAGTTTGCAGCGAAGCCAGCCCCCTGATTCTTGAACCTCCCAAGTTCCCCGAGCCCGTAGTCTCCGTAGCCATTGAGCCCGCCTCCCGCGCAGACCAGGACCGCCTTTCGGATGCCCTGCGCAAACTTTCCGACGAAGACCCCACTTTCCAGGTGAAGTACAACGATGAAACTGCCCAGACAGTCATCTCGGGCATGGGCGAGTTGCATCTGGAAGTTCTGGTGGACCGTATGCGCCGGGAATTTTCGGTGGAGGCCAATGTGGGCAGCCCTCGGGTTTCCTACCGCGAAACCCTTACCCAGGGCATAAAGAGCGAAGGGCGATTCGTCCGGCAGTCGGGCGGACACGGCCAGTTCGGACACGTTTGGCTGAACATAGAACCACAGGAGCAGGGCGCCGGCAATACCTTCGTCAACGGAATTTCAGGCGGCACCATTCCCAGGGAATACGTTCCTGCGGTGGAAGCCGGAGTGAAACAGGCGCTGGACAACGGCCCGCTGGGCGGCTATCCGCTGGTGGACCTGAAAGTAACCCTGTACGACGGAAGTTTCCACACGGTGGACTCTTCGGAAATGGCCTTCCGCAGTGCTGGAATGCTGGCCATCAGGGAAGGCGTGCGTAAGGCGAGTCCCGTACTTCTTGAGCCAATGGTGCAAATGGAAGTGGTTACTCCCAGCGAATTCCTCAGCGAAGTGCTGGGGGACCTGGGCATGCGTCGGGCGCAGATTCGCAGCATTGACGGCGAAGAGGACATTCAGACGGCTACTGTGATGATACCGTTGGGAGAGACTTTCGCTTACACTACCGCCCTCAGATCGATTACCCGTGGGCGGGCGTCATTCACCATGGAGTTCAAGTATTACGATCAGGTTCCTGACCATCTGGTCAAGACACTGGTCAACGCATAAAAAACCATCAAGGATTTTAAAGGGCAGGGTTTAGGTTCGCATGGTAACTAGACAGAAGGTCAGAATAATTCTGAAATCTTTTGAGCACAAAGTCCTGGACAGCTCCACTGAACAGATCGTGGAGACTGCGGAAAGGACGGGAGCCCGCATCGCGGGGCCGGTGCCCCTTCCCACCCATATACGCCGGTTCTGTGTAATACGGGGGCCCCATGTGGACAAGGACTCCCGCGAACACTTTGAAATCCGGACTCACAAGCGGCTCATAGACATACTGGAGCCGACATCGAAGACCATAGATTCTCTTACCCGGCTTAACTTGCCGGCCGGTGTGGATATTTCAATCAAGCTGTAGTCGCGAATTTGATCGCGAACGGCAGAAAAACAGGTGTAAGCCATGCTCCGCGGGTACCTAGGCAAAAAAATAGGAATGAGTCGCCTCTTCAGGGAAGACGGCCGCGTGGTTCCGGTAACGATGATTCAGGCCGGTCCCTGCTCGGTGACGCAGATAAAGACCAGCGAGTCCGACGGATATGAAGCCGTCCAATTGGGATTCGATCCGGTCAAGAAGTTGAACAAGCCAGAAACCGGCCATTTGCGGGGCGGGAACTCAGTCCGCCATCTCCGCGAAGTGAAGGCCGACGATGTAGGCGAGTTTGAGCTGGGTCAACAGATCAATGTTGACATCTTTGAACCGGGCGAACTCGTGGACGTCATCGGGAAGTCCAAGGGACGGGGCTTCGCCGGTGTAATGAAGCGCCACGGCTTTGGCGGCGGCCCCAGGACACACGGTCAATCCGACCGGGCAAGGGCCCCCGGCTCCATCGGCGGCGGCACAACCCCGGGCAAGGTGTTCAAGGGCCTGAAAATGGCTGGACACATGGGAAATGCCAGAATAACCGTAAAGAACCTGGAAGTAGTGCAGGTGGATCCGGAACGGAACCTCCTGTTCCTGAAGGGCGGCGTTCCCGGCGCTCCCAACGGACTTTTGATAATCCGGCGCACCGGGAAGCGCGTATCCAGCGCCAACCAGTAACTGTTAAGGAAACGGACATGGAAATCCCCGTTATAAATCAAAGTGGACAGGCAGCGGGTACCGTCGAGGTGGACGAAGCCATTTTCGATGTACCCATGAACCATGCGCTGGTTCACCAGGTGGTGGTTTCATACCAGGCCAACAAGCGCCAGGGCACTCACGACACCAAGACCCGAGGCGAGGTCTCGGGTGGTGGTCGCAAGCCCTGGATCCAGAAGCATACCGGCCGGGCCCGGCAGGGCAGCATCCGTTCCCCTCAGTGGCGGCATGGCGGCATAGTTTTTGGACCCCATCCCAGGGACTACCGGCAGGACATCCCCAGGCGGATGCGGCAGCGGGCCCTCAAGTGCGCTATTTCCGAAAAGATTCGGCAGGGCGGAGTGGTATGCATCGACAGCCTGGACAGTCTGGACGGAAAGACGAAGTCAATGGCGACTCTTCTCAATACGCTGGGACTGTCCAAGTCCACCCTGGTGGTTACGGAAGAGTCCAACGCCAGCGTGGCAAGGTCGGGACACAACATTAAGCAGGTATGGACTCTGCCCGTTAACCAGTTGAATGCCCACGAGTTATTGCGTCGCACCACGATCCTGATTACTCGTGATGCGCTTAAGAAAGGCGAAGCCCAATGGGCCGCCAGTCCGGACCGCAGACCCGCAGCCGTGCGGGCAGGCAATTCCGGCGGGGAAGCCCAGGAGGCCTAAATGAACATTTACCAGGTATTGCTGAAGCCGACCATTACTGAAAAGAGTACCCTCCTCCAGGAGTCTGGAAGGTACACTTTCCAGATAGCCCCTGATGCCAACAAGGGTTTGGTAAAGCAGGCGGTGGAACAGAACTTCAATGTCACCGTGATTGACGTTAACATCACCAAGCTTCACGGCAAGCGGAAGCGGTACGGGCCCAATATTAAGAAAATGCCCGACATCAAGAAGGCTGTGGTGACCCTCAAACCCGGTGACCGCATTAACCTGATTGAAGGACTCTAGGGATACCGACACCAGGCAAAGGTAATTGTCATGCCATTAAAGAACCTAAAACCGATAACGCCGGGTACTCGCAATGCGGTGAGACCTTCCTTCGAGGAGATCACCCGGAAGAAGCCCGAAAAGTCGCTGTTGACTCCCCTGGCCAAACACGCAGGCCGCAACAATCGGGGCCGGATAACAACTCGCGCCCGGGGTGGCGGCAGCCGGCGGATGTACCGGGTGATCGATTTCAAGCGACGCAAGGAAGGCGTGCCCGGTCGAGTGGTATCCATCGAATACGATCCTAATCGGACCACTCGCATCGCGCTCATTTATTACGCCGACGGGGAAAAGAGCTATATCCTGGCTCCTCTTGGACTCGAAGTGGACAACTGGGTGGAAGCCGGACCCAGCGCCGAGATTACGCCGGGTAACTCACTTCCGCTGCGGAACATTCCCACCGGTACGGTGGTCCATAACCTGGAGTTGACCCCGGGCCGGGGTGGCCAGTTAGTCAGGAGCGCCGGTGTAGGAGCCCAAGTACTCTCCCGCGAAGGCGAGTATGTTCTGATACGCCTTCCTTCTGGCGAAATGCGGCGAGTGCTTCTCAGTTGTCGGGCCAGCGTAGGGCAATTGTCCAACCCGGACCACAAGAATGAGAGCCTTGGCAAGGCGGGCGCCAGGCGACATCTGGGTCGGCGACCCAAGGTCAGGGGTGTAGCGAAGAATCCGGTGGACCATCCCCACGGCGGTGGCGAAGGCCGATCACCCATTGGAATGCCCGGACCCAAGACTCCGTGGGGCAAGCCGACCCTGGGATACAAGACACGCAGCAAGAAGAAGACTTCCAGCAAGTTCATAATACGCGGCAGGCGGCGGTAAACAATGTCCAGATCTGTAAAGAAGGGGCCCTACGTTCACCCCAAACTGATGAAGAAAGTAAACTCAGTGCAGCGCTCCGGCGCGGCGACGGTTATTCGCACCTGGTCCAGGGCATCGATGATCATGCCCGAAATGGTGGGACTGACCCTCGGTGTGCACGATGGCAGACGCCACATTCCCGTGTTCGTGACGGAAAACATGGTAGGACACCGGCTGGGGGAGTTTGCCCCCACCCGTACTTACCGTGGCCACGTTTCCCGCTCCGAGCGGACCAGCCGGGTGAGGTGAAGATATGCCTCCCGTAAGAGCGGTTGCAAAGCAGATTGGCGCTTCCCAGAAGCGATTAAAGCCCATCCTGGATCTGGTTCGCGGGCAGGAAGTGCAGAGTGCGCTGAACACATTGAGCCTTCTGCCCTCTCCCTGGGCGAAGACGGTTTACAAGGTTGTGGAGTCCGCAGCTTCAAATGCCGAGAACAATATGTTCATGGAACGGGACAATCTGAGGATTGTCCGGATCACCGCTGACCCGGCCCGCTCCATCAAGAGGTTTCGGCCGCGAGCGCGGGGACGGATTGGTCGAATAACCAAGCGTTCCAGTCACATTACCGTAGTCGTAGATGAAGTAGAAAGGGAGGCCTAGCCTATGGGCCACAAGACACATCCATACGGGTTCCGATTGGGGATAATCAAGGACTGGAAGACGCATTGGTACGCCAATAACGCTACCAATTACCGAAATCTGGTCCTGGAAGACCTCAAGCTTCGCACCACGGTTCATGGTGAGTACCGTGGCTTCTCCGACGCGGGTATTTCCAAGGTTGAAATCGACCGGGGCGCCCAGGACACGGTTATCAACATTCACTCAGCCCGGCCAGGAATTCTAATCGGCCGAGACGGTGAGCGGGTTAAGAACCTGCGCAGCAAGCTGGAAGGTATTACCCGACGGCGCGTGCAGTTGAATATTGTGGAGATTGAACAGCCCGAGCTGGACCCCTTTCTGGTCGGTCGCAACATTGCTGACCAGCTGCAGCGGAGGGTTGCTTACCGGCGAGCCATGAGGCAGGCGGCGCAAAGAGCCATGCAGGCCGGCGCGCAGGGAATCAAGATCATCGCGAAGGGCCGCATTTCCGGCGCCGAAATCGCCAGGACAGAAAAGCTGATGATGGGCCAGGTGCCCCTCCACACGCTGCGAGCGGACATCGATTATGCTCTGGCGGAAGCAGCCACGGCCATGGGACGCATCGGTATCAAGGTCTGGATCTACAAGGGTGAGATACTGCCGCCGCCTCCCGAAATCGTGGAAGAACTGGAAACCATTGAAGTCAGGGTCGAATCGGGACCCGATGATGAAGATATGACCGAAGCCATCGCGGACGATGTAATCGACGGCGTGGCCACCAGGGGGGCATTCGATGTTGCAACCTAAGAGGACCAAGTACCGGAAGATGGGACGGGGTCGCCGCAAGGGCATGGCCACCACCGGCAACAGCGTCCATTTCGGCGAGTATGGATTGAAGGCCATGGGCGCAGAATGGATTACGGCCCGGCAGATCGAGTCGGCCCGTGTCGCCATTACTCGTCATTTGCAGAGGGGCGGTCAGGTATGGATTCGGGTATTCCCGGACAAGCCCGTCAGCAAGAAGCCGGCAGAGGTCCGGATGGGTGGCGGCAAGGCAGCCAACGACCACTGGGTAGCGGTGGTAAAGCCAGGTCGCATCCTGTTTGAAGTTGGTGGCGTTCCCGGTAACCAGGCCGTCGAGGCCCTGCGACTGGCATCCCATAAATTACCCATTCCCACCAAGACGGTGCAGCGTGACCAGATCGCCGCCAGTCTTGGCAGTCGATAGGTTCACGAGTAGCAGGAAACAATGGAAATTAACGAAATACGCTCCCTGAATAACGACCAGTTGTCCGAGGAATTGAGCAAGTCCTATCGGGAGTTGATGAATCTTCGATTCAGGGCAGCAACAAACCAATTGGTGGACACCAATCAGCCCAAAAAGACACGAAAGGACATCGCCCGCCTGCTTACGGTCATGCGTGAGCGCAACATTACGGTGAATTAAATATGTCAAAAGAAATGCGAAAGGTTCGCACCGGCGAAGTGGTCCGAACCAGTATGGATCACACGGCCGTGGTGGAAACGGTATGGAAGCAGCGCCACCGCATCTACCGGAAGCAGATGAGGCGGGTGACCCGGTTTTACGTCCACGATCCGATGGACCAGTGCCGGGTCGGCGACACTGTGCGCATACAGGAGACTCGCCCTATATCCAAAACCAAGCACTGGCGGCTGATGGACATTCTCCATCGGCGGCAGGTTGCAGAGGTACGGCCCATTGAGCTGGAGACCGACCTGGACGCCGAGATCACCGGCCAGGCAGAAGAAGCCGAGGAAACTGCGGTGACCCAGGCGGCCGATGACGAAGGGGATTCCGAAGAATGATTCAGACATATACTCGACTCAATGTGGCCGACAACAGCGGCGCAAAGTTAATCCGCCTGATCAATATTCCCGGCGCCAGCAAGCGCAAGTACGCCAAGGTGGGAGACGTTATAGTCTGCACCGTCCGTGAGGCCGTACCCAATTCGGCGGTACGGAAGGGCACGGTAGTCAAGGCGGTGGTAGTGCGCCAGGCCCAGGCGTTGCTGAGGCCCGACGGGACTTATATCAAGTTTGACGACAACGCGGCGGTGATAATCCAGGACAACCTGATGCCCCGTGGAACACGGATATTTGGTCCGGTAGCACGGGAGTTGAGGGAAAAGGGATTCATGCGGATAGTATCTCTTGCGCCGGAGGTGGTCTGATGAACGTACGAGCAGGAGACGACGTACTGGTTATTGCCGGCAAGGAGAAGGGCAAGACCGGCAGGGTTTCCCGAAGCCTGACGGAAAAGAATCGGGTTGTGGTTGACGGCGTGAATATTATTACCCGTCACATCAAACCACGACCGGGCTTGAGGCAGGCGGGTCGCATTCAGATTGAAGCGCCCATCCACATTTCCAATGTCATGTTGATCTGTAACAAATGCAGCAAGCCGATTCGAGCGAAGTCGGTTTCCCTGGAAACTGGCCAGCGGGTCAGGGGCTGCCCCAAGTGCAAGGAAGTGTTAGACGATGCCCGATAACGAACAGGAACCCCAGGTAGAAAACACTGAGGCGGCGGAACAACAGGAAGCTGCCCCTCGGCAGCGCCAGCCTCGCAGGAGCAGGGCCAGCGCAACTGCAGAGGCCGAGGCTCCGGCTACTCCTTCGGCTCCCTATCCAAGGTTGCTGGATACTTACCGGAATGAAATAGTGCCGGCAATGATGTCAGAGTTTGGATTCACCAACACGATGCGTGTACCCAGGGTCCAGAAGATTGTGGTAAACATCGGGTTGGGTGAGGCACTGACCAACGGGCGGGCCATGGAAGCGGCCACGCGGGACCTGACGATCATTACCGGTCAGAAGCCCATCATTACCCGAGCACGGAAATCAATTGCAGGATTCAAGCTTCGGGCAGGAAACCCCATCGGTACGTGCGTTACCCTGAGGGGCCCGCGCATGTACCATTTCCTGGACCGGCTGATTAACACGGCTCTCCCGCGTATTCGGGACTTCCGGGGTATTTCCAGGCGAGGCTTTGACGGACGGGGCAACTTCTCCCTCGGTATTCGGGAACAGATTATTTTCCCGGAGATTGACTATAACCAGATCGACCGGTTCCGCGGACTGCAAGTTACCGTAATCACTTCAGCGCAGAACGATGCCGAGTCCATCCGACTCTTGGAAATGTTCGGAATGCCTTTTATCCGGGCCGAGTAGGATTCAGAGAAAAGCGGGACCCTGAGGAGATACCTTGGCAAAGAAATCAATGATTCAAAAGTGGATGCGGGAACCCAAGTTCCCCGTGCGCAAATATAACCGGTGCAATCGGTGTGGCCGGCCCAGGGCTTACATCCGGTATTTCGGGATCTGCCGTATTTGCTTCCGGCAGCTGGCTCTCACCGGAGAGCTTCCGGGCATCAGAAAGGCCAGTTGGTAAGCTCAACTTTCCCCACCCAGCACAAATGCTGTATCTTCAGGAGAATTAGGAAAAATGCCGGTCAATGACCCAGTCGCCGACATGTTAACAAGGATTCGGAACGGGATTCACGCCCGTCATGAATCAGTGCTTGTACCCCATTCGAAGCTCAAGGCTTCAGTAGCTACTATCCTTAAGGAACAGGGCTACATCAGAGATTTTGATATGCCCCGGGGGCACCAGTTTCCCACCATGCGGGTACACCTGGCATACCGTACCGGCAGGGAGCCGGTGATCAGCGGACTTAAGCGGATTAGCAAACCCGGTCTGCGGGTTTACGTGGCCAAGGGAGAAATCCCCCGCGTTTATGGTGGATTGGGTGTGGCGATTCTGTCCACTTCCCAGGGTGTTATGACGGGCCGTCGGGCCTGGCGACTCGGCATAGGAGGAGAGCTGCTCTGTTATGTCTGGTAGCACGATAGAAAGAGAACAAACGGAAGGGCGAACCCTTTCCCGAATCGGTCGCAAGCCGATACCCATTCCCAGCGGCGTCGAGGTCGAGGTCCGGTACGGCGGTGTCACCGTCAAGGGACCGCTGGGGACCTTGGAACAGGACTTCCATCCGGAAGTAAGTGTCAAGGTAGAGGATGGTCAGGTACTGGTGGAGCGATTGTCCGAGCGCAAGTTTCATCATTCCCTGCACGGACTGACCCGCAGCCTGATTGCCAACGCCATTGTGGGGGTAACGGACGGCTATACCAAGACCCTGGAACTCATGGGAGTGGGGTACCGTGTCCAGCAATCTGGAGATGGCATCGTGCTGAACGTGGGTTACAGCCACCCGGTAGAGATCACACCCCGCCCCGGCGTGACCATGGAAGTAGAGGGCAACAACCGGGTCCATGTCCGCGGCATCGACAAGCAGAAGGTCGGAGAACTGGCAGCACAGGTTCGCAAGGTACGGCCGCCCAACGCCTACAAGGAAAAGGGCATACGTTACCAGGGCGAGGTGCTTCACTTCAAGCCTGGCAAGGCCGCAGCCCGCAAGGCGTAACAACAGTCATTTAATTCGCTTTTCCTCGGAGTGGTTATCAGGATATGCCCAGAGATAGAGATTCAAGAAAATTAAGGAATGTCCGTCACCGTAGGGTACGAAAGAAGGTTTCGGGCAATCCGGAACAGCCCCGACTTTGCGTTTTTCGGAGCCTGCGCTCCATTTACGCGCAAATCATAGATGACATCGGAGGAACTACACTGGTAGCCGCATCCAGCCGCGAGGCGGAGCAGGTCGCCGGACCCAAGACCGCCGTATCGGCGCAGGTGGGCAGCCTTCTGGCCCAGCGGGCAAGGGAGCAGGGTATTTCGAAGGTGGTCTTTGATCGGGGGGGATACAAGTACCACGGCCGGGTGAAGGCGCTGGCCGATGCAGCACGAGAGGGAGGTCTTCAGTTCTAATGGTAAGCAGTACGACCAACAGACCTCGACCCAATCGGCCACCTCGGGAACGAGAAGAGGATCCGTCCGGGTTTACCGAACGGGTTGTCTATACCCGCCGCATTGCCAAGGTAGTCAAGGGCGGTCGCCGCCTGCGGTTCAATGCCCTGGTAGTAGTGGGCGACGGCGGCGGCAATGTGGGTGCCGGAATGGGCAAGGCCCTGGTGATTCCCGACGCGGTGCGGAAGGGGAATGCCATTGCCCGCCGCAACATGGTGAAGATTCCCATTAAGGGAAGTTCAATACCCCACGAAATGACCGTCAAGGTTGGCGCCTCTATCGTGATTCTCAAACCGGCGCCGGAAGGTACCGGGGTAATCGCGGCGGGAGCCATGCGAGCCATCCTGGAACTGGGTGGAGTACGCGACGTGGTGGGCAAGTCCCTGGGATCTCGAAATCCCATTAACACGGTACAAGCAACCCTGGAGGCTTTGCGGCGTTTAAGGGACCCACAGGCCGAGACCGCTCGACGGCTGGGTACCCAGGCAGCCGACTAGTCCGGCAATTTACAGGTGCAATTATGGCCCAATTAAAGATTACCTGGAAGAAGAGCTGCATCGGCAAACCCCAGGACCAGCGAAAGGTAGTGCAGGCCCTGGGACTACGCCGACTGCATCACAGTGTAACGGTAGGAGATACGCCCACCATCCGGGGGATGGTGAACAAGGTGTCTCACCTCATTACCGTGGAAGAAATCGCGGAAGGTTAGTGACCTCCGCAGCAAGGCGCGCCAGTTCGGATACCCGGCGCAAGAATGAAATGAACAAGTCCCCGGAAGCGGTCGGGCACAGTGCCAGGCCAACGCTCCGGGGCCAACTATCCAGGAGTATCAACGATCATGATGGAGCATGAAATAGTCCCCTCCCCCGGGGCGCGGAAAAACCGGAAAAGGGTCGGTCGGGGAGACGCTGCCGGCGGTGGAAGCTACGGCGGTCGCGGAATGAAAGGCCAGAAATCCCGGTCGGGCTACCGGATTCGGCCCGGCTTTGAAGGCGGTCAGCTGCCTCTCATCAAGGGTCTTCCGATGAAGCGGGGCTTCAATAACAAGTTCAAGACCCACTATTCCCTGGTTAAGCTGGCGGACCTGGACGGCTTTGAAGCAGGCTCAAGGGTCACGGCAGACGAACTTTACATGCAGGGAATAATTCCCAACGTCAAGGCCCCGATCAAGGTGCTGGGCAACGGCGACATCGGCAAGTCACTGACGGTGGTTGCTGACAAGTTTACCGGCGCGGCCAAGGCCAAGATCGAGGCGGCCGGTGGCGCGACGGAGGAAGTCTAGCTAAATGATATCGGCCGAGGCACAGGGAGGAGGGCGCTGGCCCCGTCTAATTCAGGCCGCCATAGATGCCTTCAGTCTTCCGGACTTGAGGGCAAAGATTCTGTTTACACTGGGTATGCTGGCGATATATCGCTTCGTGTCCCACATCCCCATTCCAGGCATCAATAACGCTCAGTTGCAGGATCTGTTCGAGAACAACCAGCTTCTGGGTTTCCTGGACCTCTTCAGCGGTGGCGCGCTCAGCAGGATGAGCATAGTCGCCTTGGGAGTTTTTCCCTACATTACCGCATCCATTGTGATGCAGCTTCTCACGCCGGTCATTCCTACCCTGCAGCAACTGTCCAGGGAAGGCGAAGCCGGGCGAGTCAAGATTAACCGGATTGTCCACTGGCTCACGGTACCGATTGCGGTGGCGCAGGGCTTTGGCCAGTTGATTCTGCTGCAACAGAGCAATGTGCTTACTAATGTGGGCTTTAGCGGCGACGCCCTGCTGCCCACGGTGGCGGCCATTATTTCGATGACTGCCGGCACCATGTTCCTGGTATGGCTGGGGGAGTTGATTACCGAAAGAGGTATCGGAAACGGTATATCTCTCATCATCTTTGCCGGTATCGTGGCAGGTTTCCCGGGATTGATAACCCAGGGCTTTCTGGACCGCCAGGATGTACTGGGAATTGGCTTCTTTGTCATCATCGGCGTGCTGATAATCGCTCTTATTGTGCTGTTTAATGAAGCCCACCGCCGGATTCCGGTGCAGTACGGGCGCAGCATTTTCCGGGGCGGCCGAATGTACCGGCAAAGCGGGGGGACCTACATACCCTTGAGGATTAATTCCGCTGGAATGATTCCCCTGATTTTTGCTTTCTCGATAGTCATTTTGCCGGGCACCGTGGCTACTTACTTTGCCACGAGCACGGGAGTTGTGGGCGACGTAGCCAGGTTCTTTGCAGACCTGTTCAATCCCACCTCGGCCATTTACTGGGTGTTCGTGTTTGTCCTGGTGGTGATATTCACATTCTTTTACACGCTGGTGGTGTTCCAGCAACAAAACCTGGCCGAGAATCTGCAGCGAAACGGGGGATTTGTACTGGGCATACGGCCCGGCCGTCCCACACAGGAGTACCTAAATCGGGTTATTGTGCGGATAACCACCGGTGGAGCCCTTTTCCTGGGGTTTGTTGCCATTGTGCCCTACCTGGCATCGCTGGTGACCAACGTGCAGGCAATTCAGCTTAGCAGCACCAGCCTGTTGATTATGGTAGGGGTAGGGCTGGACACCTTGAGGCAGCTGGAAGCCCAACTCCTGATGAGAAACTACGAAGGATTCTTGCGGTAAATGTCGGGCTCCCTTCGATTGGCATTGTTTGGCCCTCCCGGGGCCGGCAAGGGAACACAGGCCCAGTTGCTCAAGGATAAACTGAACCTGGCCCACATCAGTTCGGGCGATTTATTCCGGCACCACCTTGGGGAAGGAACCGAACTGGGCACTCGGGCATCGGAGTTTATGAACAAAGGGCTGCTGGTGCCGGACGGTCTGGTTATTGGAATGGTCCTGGGCGAAGTTGCCGGGCTGGGACAAGACTCGGGATTTATCCTGGATGGCTTTCCCCGCACCCGCGAGCAGGCGGAAGCCTTGGACACGGCCCTGAAGGTCAGGTCACAGCCCCTGGATCTAGCGTTGCTGGTCAGCGTGCCGGAGGCCGAATTAGTTCGCAGGCTGGGTGGCCGGTTCATCTGCCGAGAGTGCCAGGCCCCTCATAACCTGGAAGAAAGTCAGTTCACGTCACCGCCTCGCTGTGAACGGTGCTCCGGCGAACTGTACCAGCGGGACGATGACCGGCCCGACGCCATCCAGGTCAGGATTGGCGTTTACCAGAAGCAGACCGCACCGGTGCTTGACTTTTACCGGGAGCGGGGCTTGCTGAAAGAAATTTCGGGCGTAGGCGCCGTGGAAGAGATTAATGCCAGGGCTATCACAGTTTTGGGTCTGGACAGCCCCGGCCAGGTAGGATAAAATCGGGCTTTGCCAAAAGCAAAATCAGGAGTAACGATACAAGTATGAACCGCAAGCCAAAGGTCGAGACGGCCTCCAATTCTGCCTCCCAGTATTCTGGAGGGATTACCATCAAGTCTGCCCAGGAACTTGATTTGATGCGACATGCCGGTTCGATTGTCGGCGCCACGCTGACGCTGCTCAAGCGAACCGTTGAACCCGGGATTACCACCCGTGAGCTGGACAACATCGCATATAAGGAGATAACCAGCCACGGCGCCAAGCCCACCTTCAAGGGTTATCGTGGATTCCCTGGTTCGATCTGCGCCTCGGTAAATGAAGAGATAGTCCACGGCATCCCTGGAAAGCGAGTCCTCAAGGAGGGTGACATTTTCAAGGTAGATGTGGGCGCCACCATTGACGGATTTATCGGAGACGCCGCCGTTTCAATTCCTGTTGGCGAGGTCAGCCAGGAAGCCATTGACCTGATGGATGCGACCCGTCTCAGCCTGGAAGAAGGAATCAAGGCTGCCCGGCCTGGCAACCGCATTGGAGACATAGGTGCTGCTGTGCAGACCTACAGTGAGGCCAGGGGTTATGCCGTGGTTCGGGAGTTTGTGGGCCACGGAGTTGGACGTTTTCTCCACGAGGACCCCCAGGTTCCCAATTATGGTCAGCCGGGACGGGGCCAACTGCTGCGCGCCGGCATGTGCATCGCCATTGAACCCATGCTCAACCTCGGGGACTGGCATACCAGGATTCTGGATGACGACTGGACCGTGGTAACGGCAGATGGTTTGTTGTCCTCGCACTTTGAGCATACCATTGCCATCACTGAAGATGGCCCTGAAATCTTGACCAAGCACAGCTAATCCGTTAGCAACTGCGCCGAACGGAAAGGGCGGCGCCCAACCCGGAACGAGGAGGGTTATGCCGAAGAAAGAAGCTATTGAAGTAGAAGCCAAGGTAACCGAAGCGCTGCCAAACGGGATGTTCAGGGTAGAACTTCCCAACGACCATCAGGTATTAGCCCACGTATCGGGAAAGATTCGGATGCATTTTATTCGGGTATTGCCTGGAGATCGCGTGCTCGTGGAACTGTCCCCCTATGACCTGAGCCGGGGCAGAATCACCTATCGCTTCAAGTAGTAGAAACCTTGGTTGCCCTTCGCTTCGGCCGCCAGGAGATAAACCATGAAAGTAACAGCATCAGTGAAGCCCCGGTGCGACAAGTGCCGGGTAATCAAGCGCAAGGGCGTGGTAAGGATAATTTGTACTAACGCGCGTCACGCCCAGCGGCAGGGTTAACAGACCGGAGATTCTGGAGGTTAGGAAATGGTACGTATTGCCGGAGTTGACGTGCCCGACCGAAAGCGGGCGCACATAGCCCTGCGGAGCATTTACGGTGTGGGGCCGGTTATAGCTGCGGAGATTCTGCAGAAGGCAGGTATCGACCCGGACATGTCCCCCAGGATGAACGAACTGGACGAGGGCCAAGTGGATCGGATCCGCGAAATCGTGGACCGCGAGTATATGACCGAGGGCGATCTGCGGCGGGATGTCAACCAGAACATTCGCCGCCTGATTGAAATCGGTTCCTACCGGGGTCTTCGCCACCGCAGGGGGTTGCCGGTGAACGGGCAGCGAACCCGGACCAATGCCCGCTCCCGCAAGGGTCCCCGCCGGACCGTTGCCGGACGTGGACGCCGCACCGGTGGCAAGAAGTAAACCCCTAACTAAATTGAGGGAAATTTATGCCCAGACCAAGAACTCGTCGGCGAGAGCGGCGTTCCGTTCCGCAAGGGCGAGCCTACATATATTCGACCTTTAACAATACGTTGGTCAGCATCACCGATTCCGACGGCAATGTCCTGGCATCAGCCAGCGCGGGAACTGTCGGGTTCAAGGGTTCCCGGAAGGGCACGGCCTTTGCCGCCCAGCGCGCCGCCGAACAGGCAGCCCGCAGGGGTATGGACATGGGCATGCGAATGATCGACGTCTATATCAAGGGCCCCGGGGCTGGTCGGGAAGCCGCCATACGCTCCCTGCAGGGGGCTGGGCTGACGGTCACCAGCATTCGGGATGTGACTCCGATACCGCATAACGGCTGCAGGCCGCCGAAACGACGAAGGGTGTAGAAAGGGAATATGGGAAGATACACAGGACCATCCTGCCGGCTCTGTCGAAGGGCAGGCGAAAAGCTTTTCCTAAAGGGAGACCGATGCTTCACACCCCGCTGTGCGGTAGAACGACGCCACTCGCCTCCCGGCAACCAAAACAACCGCCGACGGCGCCCTTCGGACTACGGGGTCCATCTGCGCGAGAAGCAAAAGGCTCGACAGATTTACGGGGTTATGGAAGGACAGTTCCGCCGGTACATGAGCGAAGCGTTCAGCTCGCCCGGAATCAGCGGTTTCAATCTGCTCCGTACCCTGGAACGCAGGCTCGACAACATCGTTTACCTGCTTGGCTTTGCCGACTCCCGCAAGCAGGCCCGACAATTGGTTCGGCACGGACACATAACGGTAAGGGGCGTCAAAACAGACATTCCCTCCTTTCTGGTCAAAGCCGGCGACACCATTGGCTGGAAGGAAACATCCAAGAACAGTGACTTCTACAAGGAGCGTACCGACGGCATACCCAAGCGTCCCATTCCTGCTTGGCTGTCGCTGGACATAAATGACATGGTCGGCGAAGTTGTGGCCCTCCCTTCAGACGAGGACCTGACTCAGACCATTAACTCCAGGTTGATAGTCGAGTTCTATTCGAGGTAGTAAGTCTCATGCTGGAAACTTATATCCTCCCCACGGCCCCTCCCGAAGGGCCAACTGAGACCATTAAACCCGGCATTACGGTGCTGGAATCGACAGATGAGTATGCCAGCGTAGCCCTGGAACCCCTGGTTCCGGGCTTTGCCCACACAATTGGAAATCCGCTGCGCCGGTTCCTGCTTAGCTCTATACGGGGCAGCGCCATAACCTGGGTGAAGATCGACAATGTAGTGCACGAATACACCGCCATTGAAGGTGTCAAGGAAGAGGTAATGGACCTCCTTCTGAACGTCAAGCGCATCCGGATACACGCCCAGAGCGAACGTACCGGAAAGATGCGCCTGGATGTACAGGGCGAAGGCAGGGTTTGCGCCGGAGATATTGCTACGTCCAGTGACTTTGAGATCGTCAATCCGGAATTGCACCTGGCCACCCTAGATGGCTCTGAAGCCAACCTGTCCATTGAGTTCAACGTAGAATCTGGCCTGGGCTACCGGCCTGCTACTCAGGCAGATGGAAGTTCCGGTATGCAGGTGGGCGTGCTGCCCGTTGACGCCATATTCAATCCGGTACGAAAGGTCAACTACACCAGGGAACCTACCCGAGTGGGCCAGCGTACCGACTACGAGCGCCTGGTGCTGGAACTGTGGACGGACGGGACCATCGCGCCACTGGAAGCCCTTGGCGAAGCAGCGAGCGCCCTGGTGGACGACTTTTTCCTGTTCAAGAACCTGGCCACAGGCGGGCCGGTCACCACCACCCGCCCCGGGCTTAACCTGTCCCCTGAGATATACCAAATGCCCATTGAGAGGCTCGAACTATCTCACAGGACCCTGAATTGTCTCAAGCGTGCCCACATTACCCGGGTGGGCGAAGTGCTGGAAATGTCCGACGAGGACTTGCTCAAGATTCGGAATTTTGGCGAGAAGTCCTTGAGTGAACTGCGCACCCGCCTGGCAGAGCAAGGTGTCGGAGAAGGAGCCGATGGGGCCGAAGGCGCATTGGCTGCTGTGGGCGCAGGCCTAATGGCTGGCGCAGCGGAAGACTCGGAAGAACGCGGTATGGAAGGAATTTCCCTGATCCAGGCCGCCGAATTGCTGGCCGCCGGCGACAGTGTTGCCACGGCCGCAGATACGGACGACGAAGAATTGGACGACGACTTGGAGTATGATTTCGACGACGATGAGGAGGAGTGCTAGGCCATGGCTTCGCACCGAGTAGCCGGCCGCAATCTCAGCCGGTATAAGGACCACAGGAAAGCCCTGTTGCGGGGTTTGACCTGTGAGTTGATTCGTCACGAGCGCATTACCACTACCCTGGCCAAGGCCAAGGAAACCCGCATCGTGGCCGAAAAGTTAATCACCCACGGCAAGAAGGGTACTCTGCACCACCGCCGCCTGGCCCTGGCGCAGGTCCCCAACAAGCAGGTTGTCAAGAAGGTATTCGACGACTTGGCAGACCGCTATGAGACCCGCCCCGGCGGTTATACCAGGATAGTGAAGCTGGGCCCCCGCCAGGGCGACGGCGCCCAGATGGCAGTAATCGAGCTGGTTTAGCTCAGTCAGCATCTCAAGGGATTGCTTCAGGAAACGGTCAGCAGCAGCAACCCCAGCACCGCAAGAGAGTCAGCGACGAAGCGGCTGGCCCTGCTGGTTGAATACGAGGGAACTGAATACGCGGGCTTCCAGCTCCAGGCAACCGAACCGACCATTCAAGGGGAACTGGAAAAGGCTCTTTACAAATTTACGGGAGAAGCGATCCGGATAAGAGGGGCCAGCCGGACTGATTCGGGCGCTCACGCGGCCGGACAGGTGGTGGACTTCGAAACGGCAAGCCGGCATGATACGGAGACGTTCATCCGGGCCCTGAATCACTACCTCCCCCACGACATTCGGGTACTGGAGTCCCGCAAGGTAAGGAGTGGCTTTAATTCCCGAAGAGATGCGCTGAGCCGCACGTATCGGTACAGTATATTGAATCGGCCCAGGCCTGCTTCCCTGTACCGTCAGCATCATTGCTGGATCCCAGCGCCCTTAAAAATAGAAGAAATGAACCTGGCTGCTCAGCATTTGACTGGCATACATGACTTTCGCGTTTTCGCACCGAGTCATCCCGCCGACAGAAGCAGCATCCGGCAGGTCTTCCGCTGGGAGGTAACCCTTGCGACGGAGCAACACTCCTCGGTGATAATTGAGTGCGAGGCCAATGGGTTCATGCGCCACCAGATCCGGCGTACAAACGCCGTCCTGGTTGAGGTAGGCAAGGGCAACCTGCCTGCAGACTCGGTAAAGGCAATCCTGGACAAAGGACAGGACTGCACCGGAAGAATAAATGTAGATGCGATACCGACCCTCCCGGCAAAGGGCCTTTGCCTGATGGAGGTCAAGTATCCAAATCCTTGGTAACAGGTCAAACAAAATTATGAAGCGAACCAGCACTTACTTCCCAAAGACGGGCGAGGTCCCGCAGAACTGGAGACTCATAGACGCTACCGGCCAATCCCTGGGCAGACTGGCCCGGGACGTGGCGGTGGCCCTGCAGGGCAAGGACAAGCCCACCTACACACCGCACGTTATGACCGGAGACCATGTGGTAGTGGTGAACATGGAAAAGGTCAGGATCACCGGCAACAAGCTGTTGCAGAAGACCTACTACCGCCACAGCGGTTATGTGGGGAACCTGAAGTCCTTTATCCTCCGGGACATGCTGGACGACCACCCGGATCGGGTACTGCAGCTTGCGGTCAAGGGGATGCTGCCCCGCAACAAGATGGGCCGGGAAATGCTGAAGCGACTAAAGGTATATGCCGGCGATACTCACCCTCACGAGGCCCAGGTAGGCCAGCTCTCAGAACAGACTGAAGGAAATTAAGGACGGTTACAAGCTTTGGTGCAGGCTGAAACACAACAGCAGTATTTTTACGGAACCGGAAAGCGCAAGACGGCCATCGCCCGGGTGCGGCTATACCCAACTAATGACGGCGGCCCAATGCTGGTCAATGGTAAGCTGGTTGAGGAGTACTTCAACTGGCTGCCCTGGCAGACTGTAATTAACGAGCCCTTCCGGGTGACCAATACCGGCAACCAGTTTCAACTGGTGGCCCGGGTTACCGGTGGCGGCGTAAACGCCCAGGCAGAAGCGATTCGCCACGGCATTGCCCGCGCCCTCATCGAGTACGACGCGGGACTGAAGGCTACCCTTCGTCGCAACGGCCTGGTAACGAGGGACTCCCGAATCAAGGAAAGCAAGAAGTACGGCCTGAAGCGGGCCCGCCGGGCGCCGCAGTACACCAAGCGGTAACCTTTCTCACTTTGCGAGACAAGACCGAGGGGCAGTCGTATCGACTGCCCCTCGCTTTTGTTTTTCTCGGAGATCGCTTCAACTGATCTACAGACCACCTATAGTCAGCCAGTAGAAGATTATGTAAGCCCCGGCAACGACCATCAGCCAATACCCAATTGGTTGGATGTAGGGCAGAGCCTTCCTCAGTCCTCCCACCATGGCGGTGCGGAAGAAGGCAATTCCCAGGGTTAGCGCCATGATCACCAGGCCCATGCCCAGGGCAAACAGCAGGAAATTGGTCAGGGTGTTCAACACACCGGCATCCGCCGCCGTCAGGCCCAGGACAGCCAGGAAAATGGGAAGGGTGCAGCTGAGGGATGCGACTCCATAGCTGATGCCGAACAGGAAGTAACCCTTAACACTCACCTGTCCCGGGTCGCCTATTCTGGAGGCAGCCTGGGCGGCAATACCGGTGTACACCTTGCCTCCACCCACCAGCCAGGCGCCGGTGATTGTCAGAACAATCCCGATTATCAGGCCGATCCAGGGAATATAACTAACCACAAAGGATGCACCCAGCCCTATTATCGAGCCGGTGAAGCCAAAAAGCACCACAAAGCCGGCGGTCACCGCACCTCCAACCAGAAGGGCCTGAACCAGTTGCCTGGCAGGTCCGGCGCCCTCCCCCGACACCCCCGAACCCAGGTATAGACCCAGATAGGCGGGGAGCATGGCAAATCCGCAGGGATTTACGGCGGATGCCAGCCCCGCCGCGAAGGCAAAGAGGGAGGTCGTGCCCACCAGACCGCCCAGGAAGCTGCCTGATCGGCCGGAAAGACGTTCCACGAAGAGGTTTATGAAGTCGATGTCGGTGTCGCTACCGATGGTGATAGAGGCGATGACGGCCACCAGAATGGCCCCGGCAGCCACCAGCCCTGTTACGAGGTAACTCCGATATTTGCTTCCTTCAGCTGTGACAGACAAGGTAATTCCTTCTCAATAAGTATCGCTAGTTCAATTATATCTGGCGCTTTGCCAATTGAGAAAGCCTGTAATTTCCTGGCATCGTATCCTTCCAGGCGGACTGTGCCTCAGGAGCGAGTCGCGCCTGGCCCATGACACTGGACTGGAACTCCGTGCTGCCACTGAACCAGCTAGATCACCTCGTATTCGAACATATCAAAATAAGTGTGTCGAACACACCAGAGCATGTCGATAGCGTTACTGCTTGCAAAGACAAAAGGGCGAGTGGCCAACCCCACCCCATCGCATCGAGATTCTTGGGGAATTACACTCCCAAATAGCCGGCGGCGGCATCCAGGAGGGCGCTTACATTTTCCGTGCTTTCGGCTTCGCAGTAAATTCGCAGCAGGGGTTCGGTCCCGGAAAAGCGGTAGGCCAGCCAGGCGTCGTCAAAGAACAGGCGTTTGCCGTCTATGTCGTCGGAGCGTTGAATTGGCTGCCCGGCCAGTTCGGTTAACCGGTCGGTCTGGATGCGGGACTGTATTTCTTCCCTTTGGGCGGGAGCAAATACGACGTCCCGCCGCTGGTAGTAGTGAGGTCCCACCAGGGAAAAAAGCTCTTCCAATAGTTGCGAGGGAGTCTTTCCCGTCTTTGCCATGAATTCGAGAAGGTAGAGGCCGCTCAGGATGCCGTCCCGCTCGGGAATGTGGCCCCGGAAGGCAAAACCGCCACTTTCTTCTCCCCCCATGATCGCGTCCACCTCGCTGAACCTGGGCCCAATATGCTTAAATCCCACCCGCATATCGTGGACGTCCACGCCGTATCGCTGAGCCAGCTTGTCCAGCATTATTGAAGAGGTCACACCCTTGACTATCGCGCCCCTCATTTCCTTGTACTCAAGGAGATAGAAGGCCAACAGCGAAAATACCTCCAGGGTGCTGATGAAGCGTCCCCTTTCGTCAACAATACCCACCCGGTCAGCATCGCCGTCCAGAGCGATGCCCACAGATGCGCCCTCGGTCGGCACACGTGCCATCAGGGCCGACAGGTTGTGGGCGATGGGCTCGGGCTGTTCCATACCGGGAAAGGCGGGATTTCTGTAGCCATTCAGCTCGGATACAAGGGAGTCTCCCCCCGACAACAGGTCTGATATATAACCCGCTCCGGCGCCGAACATGGAATCCACCATGATGTGGTATCCGGCATTCCTAATCGCAGGCAAGTCCACCAGGGATTCAATGCGTTCCATGTAACCCTGCCTGGGGTCGAACTCTACAACCAGGCCACGCTCGATTCCTTCGGAGAGAGGCATGGTTGACGGTTCAGCAACGGCATCAATCTTGTTTTCCAGCCGGCCGGTTATTTCATCGGTGGCGCTTCCCGCATATTCGGGCTTGAACTTGAACCCGTTCCAGATACCGGGATTGTGGCTGGCCGTAATGATGGCGGCTCCGGCGGATTCCTGGGTCAGTACGCTGAGGCTCACCACCGGCGTTGGCGCTGCTTCCCGGGCCAGGTAAGACTTGATGCCATTGCCGGCACAGACGGAGGCAACCGTTTCCGCAAATTCCCTGGACAGGAAACGGGTATCATAACCCACAACCAGCCCCCGTTCCGCAGTCCCGTTTTCCTTCAGGTAATCCACCAGGCCCTGGGAGCAGCGGGCTACGTTGGCAAAGGTAAAGTCGCGGGCAATAATCGCCCGCCATCCATCGGTACCAAACCGTATCTCAGAAGTCATCGGAATTTGCCCCCTTAACAGCAGAGTCCCTCGCCGTGGCCTCGTGTGATCAACGGGCTGGGCGAGGGACCGAATTCTATTGGATTGAAGAGTCAGACCTGCGACGTTTGACCTGGGTTACAGTCCGGCCTTCTTTCGAAGCATGTCCGCCTTGTCGGTGCGTTCCCAGGGCAGGTCCACATCATTGCGACCAAAGTGGCCGTAGGCCGCCGTGTTGCGGTAAATGGGCTGTCGAAGATTCAGATCTTCGATGATTGCGCCGGGGCGCAGGTCGAAGTTATCACGAACCAGATCTTCTATCTTGTCGTTGTCCAGGTGGTTGGTATCAAAAGTTTCCACCGACACTGAAATGGGCTCGGCAACGCCAATGGCGTAGGAGACTATGACCTCCACCCGGTCGGCCAGGCCGGCGGCCACCAGGTTCTTGGCCACGTAGCGGGCCGCATATGCTCCCGAGCGGTCAACCTTCGTGGGGTCCTTGCCCGAGAAGGCTCCACCGCCGTGCCGGGCGATTCCGCCGTAGGTGTCCACCAGGATCTTGCGGCCGGTCAAACCGGTGTCGCCCTGGGGTCCGCCAACCACGAACCAGCCGCTGGGGTTCACGTAAATGTTGGTGTCGTCGTCCATCAACTCACCGGCGATGGGATCGATTACGTGCTCCTTGATGTCCTTGCGCAGCTGCTTGGTGAAGGCCTCCCGGTCTTCCTGGTCTTCATGCTGGGTGCTGATTACTACCGCATCCACCCGGTGGGGGCGGCCGTGACGGTACTCAACGGTAACCTGAGACTTGCCGTCGGGCCCCAAATAAGGAAGCACGCCATCCTTGCGTACCTTGGAGAGCCTCTCCACCAGACGGTGGGAAAGGTCAACGGTAAGGGGCATGAGACTCTCGGTCTCATTGCAGGCAAAGCCGACCATCATACCCTGGTCACCGGCGCCGGTGGCCCGCCGGGCGTCTGCCGCCTCGTCGCCCCGGTGCTCCAGAGAAGTGGTCACGCCGCTGCTGATGTCCGGCGACTGTTTGCTGACGTGGGCTACCACGCCACAGGAGTTACCGTCCAGACCGTACTTCACGTCGGTGTAGCCGATTTCCTGCATTACCTGGCGGGCAATCTCATTGAAGTCCAGGTCCGAGCCGGTGGTAATTTCGCCGGTGACCATTACCAGATTCTTGGTGGCCACGGTCTCGCAGGCCACGCGGCTCATGTTGTCGCCGGAAAGAGCGGCGTCCAGAACCGCATCGGAAATCTGGTCGCAAAGCTTGTCGGGATGGCCTTCCGTTACCGACTCGGAAGTCAGAAGGTACTTGGGGGAAGTCATAAACTGTATTGGCATCGGTTAATCCTCCATTTTCCTGGGTGGCGTCTCCGTTGTGCTGTCCGGCAAGGGGATGGCTGGCTACAGGGACGCCACTTTCTGATATTCGACGGGATGGGACCGCAGCCCTAAGGGCTAGGTTCCCTCTTCCCAGCTTTCCTGGTAGCGCTGCTGTTCGGCGGTGAGCCGGTCAATTTTAATACCCATGGATTCCAGCTTGAGCCGACCAACTTCCTGGTCGGTTTCCAGAGGCACGACGTAAACGCCCGGCTTCATTTCCTTGTTGTTCTTGACCAGGTATTCCACACTCAAGGCCTGGTTGGCAAAGCTCATGTCCATCACCGCTGAGGGATGGCCCTCCGCGGCGGCCAGGTTGATGAGCCTGCCTTCACCAAGCAGGTAGAGGTGACGCCCGTCGGTGGTGGTGTATTCCTCCACGTAGGAGCGCACCTCGCGATGGCCGACCGACATGGCCTCGAGGGCGGGAATGTCGATTTCCACGTTGAAGTGGCCGCTGTTGGCGATAATGGCGCCGTCAGGCATTACGGCCATGTGCTCGCCGCTGATGGTGTGACGGCCACCGGTTACAGTGATGAATACCTCGCCAACCTTGGCGGCTTCTATGCCCGTCATTACGGTGAACCCATCCATTACGGCTTCCAGAGCGCGCACCGCGTTGACTTCGGTGACGATTACGTGGGCCCCCATACCCCTGGCGCGGGAGGCTACGCCCCGACCGCACCATCCGTAGCCGCCAACCACGACGCGGCGGCCGGCCCACAGGATGTTGGTGGCACGGGTAATACCGTCCAGCGTGCTCTGACCTGTGCCGTAGCGGTTGTCAAAGAAGTGCTTGGTCTCCGCCTCGTTGACGGCGATTATGGGGTATTTCAGCGCATTGTCGGCGGCCATGGCATTGAGGCGAACCACACCGGTGGTGGTCTCTTCCGTGCCGCCCGCCACGTCAGCCAGCAACTCGGACCGCTCCTTGTGGAGCATGCTGACGAGGTCGGCCCCGTCGTCCATAGTGTACTGGGGCTTATGGTCCAGCACGGCGCTGAGGTGGCTGTAATAGGTGTCGTTGTCCTCACCCTTGATGGAAAAAGTGGGAATGCCATAGTTACTGACCAGGGCGGCAGCCACGTCATCCTGGGTGCTGAGGGGGTTGCTGGCGCAGAGGACCAGATCCGCCCCGCCTTCCTTCAAAGTAATGGCAAGATTTGCTGTCTCGGTGGTTACGTGCAGGCAGGCCGCCAGGCGCAATCCCTGCAACGGTTTTTCCTCAGCAAATCTTTCCTTGATAATGCGCAGAACGCCCATTTCGCGTTCCGCCCACTGAATTCTGTTCACTCCGTCCTGCGCCAGGGCTAAGTCCCTGACATCTCCCTTGGTATCTTGTAAAGCCAAAAGTTAACTCCTTTTTGTCACCAGATTTGCTGCCTTTGGCAGCTTGTTACCGGCCCGGGTAGGTCGTGGGGTGTCCTGCGGCAATCCAGGCCGGAGTGCCATCGTCGATGTTGTACAGATTGTCGGTTTCGTAACCCATGGAAAAAGCCACTTCGCACGCCAGACCACTGCGGACACCCATGGCGCAGATGAAAAGCACCCTCTTGTCCCGGGGTACCTCGTCTATGCGGTCGGGCAGGTCATCTATGGGAATGTGAACGGCCCCGGTTATGTGGCCGCCTATCCATTCGTCGTCGCGGCGGACGTCCACCACGACGGTGCCTTCCGCATCCTCGTTGAGGATGGCATTAGCTTCGTTGGAATCTACCCGGAAATAAGGCTCGCCGGGTTCCTGCCTGGGCATGATTGTTACCTCCTTACCTGATGAAAACCCTGTTCACCCAGATTTCAGCCCGTCACTTTCGGACTAGCTGATGTAGCGTCCCACGATGGGGGACAGCTTGTGCCTGGTCTCTTCCGATATTCCGCGAGGATCTGTAATGATGGCGTCCTTCAATGCTGAATTGCAGCCACACGCCTCAGCCTTGCCCAGCCTGGGGATTACCAGGCGGAGCATTTCCTTGGAGTGGGCAACATTGTGCAGGAGATTCTGCACGACCATCTCCACGGTCACCGTCTCTTCAGATTCGTGCCAGCAGTCGTAGTCGGTTATCCAGGCCATGGTGGCGTAGCACATTTCAGCTTCCCGGGCCAGCTTGGCCTCGGGCAATGCGGTCATGCCGATAATTCCAGCCCCCCATGACCGGTACATATGAGACTCCGCCTTAGTCGAGAAGGCGGGGCCCTCCATTACAATCATGGTGCCGCCCAAGTGGGTATTGACTCCGACCTCCTTGCCCGCGCCCTCGATGACCTTGCTGGCCTCGGGACAGAAGGGATCGGCAAACCCTACGTGGGCAACAATACCCTCATCAAAAAAGGTATTAACCCGATGTCTGGTTCGGTCGATTATCTGGTCGGGCACCACCAGGTCCAGCGGGGCAAAGTCCTCCTTGAGGCTGCCGACCGCGCTGACCGAAATGAGCCTCTGGACGCCCAGAACCTTCATGGCGTAAATGTTGGCTCGGGCCGGAATTCCCGAGGGGTTAATCCGGTGCCCCCGCCCATGCCGGGGAAGAAATGCCACCCGGGTGTCTTCCAGCGTACCTACAACTACGCTGTCGCTGGGCCGGCCAAAGGGAGTGTCCACATCGATGTAATCGACATGGGTCATACCCTCCATGTCATAGAGGCCACTACCGCCGATTACACCTATGGTTGCTTCCTGGTCAGCCATGGCCGCTCCTACAGGTGAGGTACCTGGTCCGGGGTGTAGAAGGTCGAGCGGAACACGCGGTTGACCACCTGGCCTTCGGCATCTTCATAGAAATAGGGGTTGATGTACTCCCAGACCACTTCACCCTCGGCAGTGACCTGGAACATGCGGCCAAACATACCCTCGGTAATCAGGGTATTGCCGTTGGGCAGCCGCCGGGCGCCCGAAATATACGCGCTGAAAAAGTTGTACGGGGGCGAGTCCTGGTAATGCCAGACTATTTCATTGGTCGCCGGATTCACCTCTAGCACCCGTGAAAAGGGAAGGCCGACGTTCTTGCGATGAGAACCGTTGTCGTATATCAGGACATTCCCATTGGGCAGGAGGTTCGGGTCGTGCTGCTGCGCCAGGACCGTATCGCCCAGTTGCCAGACTATCTCTCCCGACTTCTTGTCGATAATTCCGACTGTAGAAATATTGCGGAAGCTGAACATCACCCGGTCGCCGTCGAGGGGCGCGACAGTGTTGCCGTGGCTCCATTCATCCCTCAGGTCGTTGAACGTAATGACATGCTGCTCCGGTTCCAGGTGTTCGGCGGCATGCCATTCCCAGACCCGATTGCCGGCGCTGTCAACTTCCACCAGCACGTCGGCCCACATGCCTTCCGCGTCGGTACCCGGTACGCCACCCTTGACTTTGGCGGCCAGGGCCGGGTCCATTAACTCCACAGTCATGTAGAGGGCGCCACCTTCCGGCGTGCGCCGGGCATCGTGGTGATGGTCGGCGTCAGTATGTTCCCAAACCACGTTTCCGTTCCAGTCGGCCTCCAGCATCACACCACCCTTGAACCGTTTCCAGGAAGGAAACCGGTCCCAGGTCTCGTCCCGGGTTTTGCCGCCGTAAAACAGGTTGCCGGCAGGCAACAGGTAACCGTACAGCCCGGGAGGATGAGGCATGTCCCAGCGGTGAGCTTCCTGACCATGATTGTCCACCAGGTACACTCCGCCACCACCGGCCATAGGGGCATACAGGAGGTAGCCTTCGCAGGCCTTGTCCGCATCGTACACAGTCAGGCCGGTGCGGGCCATGCGACGTCGGGTTTGCTGGTCGGGAGTAGTCATATGCTTGTCATTTCCTGCCAGAACTGAATTAACAGATACCTATGAATTGCCAGCCGCCAGCTTGAGACTCTCCACGAAGGGAGGTCGGGCCACCCCGTTTTCCGTGACGATGGCGGTTATGTAGCGATGGGGCGTCACGTCAAACGCGGGATTCAACGCTTCCACACCCAAAGGCGCCGTGGGCGTTCCCTGGAAATGCGTCACTTCCGATCCCGCCCGCTGTTCAATTTCAATTTCTTCCCCGGAGTCCAGGCTCAAGTCAACGGTGCTGGTAGGAGCGGCCACGTAGAAAGGAATGCCATTCTCCCTGGCCAGCACGGCAAGAGAATAGGTGCCGATCTTGTTGGCCGTATCCCCGTTGGCTGCAATCCGGTCGGCGCCGGTAATCACGCAACTGATCTGGCCGCGCTGCATCATTATCCCGGCCGCGGAATCCACGATCAGCGTCGCTGGAATCCCCAGTTGCTGAAACTCCCAGGAAGTCAGCCGCGCGCCCTGCAAGAAGGGGCGGGTTTCCGTGTTGAACACCTGGAAGCGGCGGCCCGACTCCCACCCGGCCCGGATAACACCCAAGGCCGTGCCAAAGGCAGATGTGGCCAACGCCCCGGTGTTGCAGTGGGTCAGTACGGCGCCCCCGTCAGGCATCAGTTCCCTGCCGTTATCACCCATCCGCCGGTTGATTTCTTCATCCTCTACCTGGATTGCCCGGGCTTCAGCCAGTAGTCGGGCGTTCACCTGCGCCAGGTCCGGCTCAGACTCGGCTACTTCCAGCATCCGGCGGACAGCCCACTGCAAATTGACGGCCGTGGGCCGGGCAGCGTTTATCACTGTTCCCGCTTCCCTCAGACCAGACAGGAAGCTGTCCCGGTCACTGGTCCACAGTTCGGTTGCGGCCATGACTACGGCGTAGGCGGCGGTGACTCCGATGGCGGGCGCGCCGCGCACCTGCATATCGCGAATGGCAGCCACGGCACCACGGTAGTCGTTGATTTCGACTACCTCCTCTGCCGCGGGCAACCGCGTCTGGTCCAGCAGTTTCAGGGTGCCGTCGTCCCACAGTATTGGGCGAATTTCGTTCAAGGCCGGTTACTCCGCCGGAAATTTCCGGGCACAAAAAAAGCTTCCCGTTGAGAGAAGCACAGAAATGTAGTTCCGCTCCCTCATCTTTCCTCTTCCCCACAAAACCGGGGAGAGGCCGGATTTAGCACCTCGCCCATTGGTGACTGTGCCACCGGGGCCGGTTGCCTGGCTTCATCGGGCCGTTCCCTCTGCCGATCTGGATAAGGGTCCCAGATATTAGTATTAAGTTTTTAACCCATTTGCGCAGGGCTATAATAAACAAGGACAGGACGAGTGTCAAATGCGGCCAATGCACTATGTCCAGACCACGGGACTCAATTTGTTACGAATATCGTTATAAACGCGTCTAAATCAATTAAAGAAGAGGGTTACCTTATCAGGAATGGGGAATAGACCTCATCCACCCAGCAACCCAATATGTACCGGGCCTGCCGTATCCCTGCAAATTGTTTGACATACCTGGGAAGGCCCAAACATAATAGCCCGAAATGCTACCTGAACCTCGTTTTTCCAACGCCAGCATGGCTAGAAAATGAATCAAAGGGCATACCACACAACCCGCGCTGACCTGGGCCTGTTCACCGACCTGTACGAGCTGACCATGGCCCAGACCTACTTTGCCCAGGGCATGACGGCCGAGGCCACCTTCGACCTCTTTATGCGCAGCTATCCTCCCAACCGGGGTTACATGGTTTGCGCCGGGCTGGAGGACGTCCTGGATTTCCTCCAGGGAGTCAGCTTTGGAGACGGTACCCGGCAGTATCTTAAAGAGACGGGCATGTTTACCGAGGACTTCCTGGCCTATCTGGGAGACTTGCGGTTCACCGGCAGTGTGCGGGCCCTGCCGGAGGGGCGCGTCTTTTTTACCAACGATCCCATCCTGGAGGTCACCGCTCCCATAATTGAGGGCCAACTGGTGGAGACCCTGATAATCAATCGCCTGAATTTGCAGAGCCTGCAGACTACCAAGGCCGCCCGTTGCGCCTGGTCCGCCCGGGGACGAGTCCTGTCAGACTTCGGCGCCCGCCGCGCGCCTGGTGTGGACGGCGCCCTGACCATGGCCCGATCGGGCTATATCGCCGGTTTCCAGTCAACCAGCAATGTCCTGGCGGCCCGGCGCTACGGCATACCGCCAGCCGGCACTATGGCCCATTCCATGATCACTTCCTTCCCCACCGAGTTGGAAGCCTTCCGCGCCTACGCCAGCGCCTTCCCCCACCGCACCATCCTGTTGCTGGACACGTACGACACTATCGAGGGAGCCCACAACGCCGCCCAGGTAGGCAGGGAAATGGAGGACCTGGGCCATCGCCTGGTAGCAGTCAGGCTGGATTCAGGCGACTACGGTGAATTGAGCCGCCAGGTACGCCGGATACTTGACGACGCCGGTCTGCCCTATGTGCAAATAGTTGCCAGCGGCGGGCTGGACGAGTACGAGATTCACCGCCTGGTCCAGTCGGGAGCGCCCATAGACATCTTTGGCGTAGGCACCAGGGTTGGAACCTCAGCCGACGCCCCCTACACCGACATGTCCTACAAGCTGGCCTGTTACGACGGCAGGCCGGTGATGAAACTCAGCCCGGACAAGATCTCACCCCCCGGCGCCAAGCAGATTTACCGGCTAAAGGATGGCAGTGGCTGCTTCGAAAGGGATGTAGTTACCTTGCTCGATGAACAACTTCCGGCGGGGGAACCTCTCCTGGAAACGGTAATGGAAGCTGGCGAAAAGAACAGACCAGAACCCGCCCTGTCAGAAATGCGCGACCGGTTCACTGCCGATTTTGACCGCCTGGACGAGCACTTCAAGCAAATTGTGAATCCGCCCCGTTATCCGGTAACCTTGAGCCCCGCGCTGCAGCGGCTAACCAGCCAGGTACAGGGCAGCCTGATAGAGCAGCAGGGAATCGCTGACCACTAACGCAATGCTATTCCGGCTGACACCGCGACCGGTTTAGCCGGCAAGGAGAAACTGAATGAAGACGGCCGTCTGTGTCAAATACGTCCCCGTCGTCTCTCGAATTACTTTCGATTACGAGAAAAAGACCATCGTCAGGGATGGTGTGCCCTCCGAAGTTAACCCCTTCGACGTATTGGGTCTGGTACGGGCAGTGGAGCTGAAGTCAGGGCCGGACGATGAGGTGGTCGCCGTCTCCATGGGTCCACCCCAGGCCAGGGACGGGCTGGTAACCTGCATGGCCCTGGGCGCAGACCGCAGCATTCTGTTGACTGACCGGGCCCTCGCCGGTTCTGACACCCTGGCAACCGCCCGGGCCCTGGGCATGGCGCTGCAGCGGGAACAACCCGACCTGATCGTCTGCGGGCGCAACAGCGCCGACGCGGAGACCGGACAGGTGGGGCCCGAACTGGCCGAGCTTCTGGGCCTGCCTCACATCAGCCAGGTCAGGAAGCTGGATTATCGCTCGGACACCAACACAGTCGTAGCGGAACGGATCACCGACGAGGGCTACCAGGTCATAGAATGCCCGCTGCCGGCCGTGGTATGCGTCACGGAGGGCGTGGCTGAAGAAACCTTTGCCAACCGCCAGCAAATGGCCGAGGCCCAGGAAAAGCCGGTGGAAGAATTGACCTGCGGCCAGTTGACCGATGACCTGTCCCAGTTCGGCCTGGAGGGTTCGCCTACCTGGGTGGAAGACATTCGCCTGGTGGAACCAACCCGCCAGGGCATAATGATTGAAGAACAGACGCCCGCGGATGCCGCCCAGCAGGTCGTCAAGCTGCTCCTCGAAGGACTGGCCTCCTCCGAAGCCCAGAGCGACAGTCAATCCCTTGCGCCCGACACCACCCGTTATCCGGATGAAAAGGGCCGGGCCATCTGGGTGGTCGCTGAAACCGCGCAAACGGGACTTCGCAGGGTAACCCTGGAACTGCTGGGGAAGGCGCGGCAGCTAACCGAAACGACGCGCAGCCAGGTTGTTGCGGTCCTTATTGGCGATGGCGGAGCAGACGCCGCCGAAACCCTGGTTGCCTGCGGAGCCGACCGACTCCTTACCCTGGACAATTCGAACCTGGGCCCGGTTTGCGGCCGTGGCGTTGCCAATGCCCTGGCCAGCGTCCTTGACTCCGAGCGGCCTTACGCCGTCCTGTTCGCCGCCACCGCCGACGGTCGGGACCTGGCATCCCGCATCGCCGCCCGCCTGGGGCTGGGCCTTACCGGGGACGCCATAGACCTGGAGATTGACGAGAATGGAAGGCTGGTCCAGTTGAAGCCGGCCCTCGGCGGAAACGTCATTGCCCCCATCCTGTCCAAGACCTTGCCAAATCTGGTGACGTTGCGGCCCGGCCTTCTGTCCCCCATCGAACCGCAGACTGGAGCAGGCGCCCCAGTTGAGGAACTGGCAACCACGCCCTTCGAGGGGGCTGACATTACTGTTCTTGAGACCCACTTTGAGGATGACCCTGGCGGCATCGCCCTGGCCCAGGCGGAAGTTGTCCTGGGCGCCGGCATGGGAGTCGGCGGGCCGGAAAACCTGCCCAGAGTCCAGTCCCTGGCATCCGAAATAGGCGCTACGGTGGCCACCACGCGGAACGTAGTCCACGCCGGCTGGCTTCCGCACCAGGTCCAGGTGGGTATCAGCGGCCGCACCATCGCCCCCCGGGTTTACCTGGCCGTGGGCATCCGGGGGGTATTCGACCACACTGTGGGCATTCAAAAGGCCGGTGTCATCATCGCCCTGAACAGCAACCGCCGTCATCCCATTTTCAAGGCGGCCGACGTAGGCATCGTTGGCGACTGGGAGGAGTACCTCCCGGCCCTGGTCGAAGCCATCAAGCCTGTCTTGGAAGATTCCCTGTAGTCCAGGCATCTCCCCAATAGAAGGTTATTACTGTCCGCTGCTGGATGCAGCCTCCGGCCGGGGTTGCGCAACCCGGGCCATCGCATTTGTCGTTACTGAGGTTGCTGGACACTCGAAATTAGTGTGGCCTCGCTTCAGCTTTCATTTAAGCAGAGAAACTAGCGGACAATTCCGAATGCGATTGCCCTGGTTACGCCGCCGCATTCGGATGACACTCCCATACAGGCGTACTATAATGGCCTCGGTTGTTGGGTCTGAATCGGCCCTCCAACATGAACCAAGCTTCCAGGGCGACCGCGCCTTCAAAGCCGCGGTCCGATGAGGTTAGAGATGGATTTTGCATATACCCCTGAACAGGAAACGCTAAGGGACAATGTTCGCACATTCATCCAGGAAAACGTCACCGACGAGGTCCGGCAGGAAATTGAAGACCTGGGCATCCGGCGTCGAGGACCCAAGGTGCGAGAGTTGTACGCCAAACTGGGCGAGCGGGGCTGGGTAGGAATTAGCTGGCCCCGGGAGTACGGCGGTCAGGACGGCAGCCGCATAGACCAGTACATCGTCGAGGAAGAATTTGCCCGGGCCGGCATCACCGTGGGCGGAGCCGGCAGCGGGGCTCCAGCAATCCTCGCCGCCGGGACTGAGGAACAAAAGAAGTACTACCTCCCCGGCCTGATAAATGGCGAAATATCCTTTGCGCTGGGTTTCACCGAACCCCAGGCCGGCGCCGACCTAGCCAGCCTCCAGTGCCGCGCCGTTCGCGACGGCGACGAGTACGTTATTAACGGCCAGAAGATGTTCACCACTGCCGCCCACTACGCCAGCCACATTTACCTGATGGCCCGCACCGACCCTGAAGCTCCCAAGCACCGGGGCATCTCGATTTTCCTCATCCCGATGGACACCGAAAGAATTACTGTTCGTGCGCTTTGGACTATCCAGAACGAGCCCCAGGCGCCGGCGGGAACCACTTACGGCGACGCCCGCACCAACGAGGTCTTCTTCGAGGACGTTCGCGTTCCTGCCTCCTGCCTGCTGGGCGAAGAGAACACGGGCTGGTACGTGGGAGCCATGGGCCTGAATCTCGACCGGGTTGGCGCCAGCCGTTACCTGATATCCGTCCAGCGGGACGAGGACATTGTCAATTATGTCAAGGAGAACGACCTGGGCGGAATGAATCTGGCCGAGGACAGCTCGGTGCGGGACCGCATCGCGGAACTTTGGACCGAGGCCCAGGTTTGCCGTCTCATGACCATGCGCAGCATGTCGCTGGTGGAAAAGGGCGGCAACTTCACCTACGAGGGTTCCGCCGAAAAGGTGTTCGCGCCGGAACACGGCGTCAGAACCACCGAGACCATCGCCCAGATCCTGGGCCCCTACGCCCAGCTGTTGAACGGTTCGGAAGATGCCGTGGAAGAGGGCGTTTTCGCCCACAACCTGATGGGTTCTTTCCAGTCCGGCATTAACCACGGCAGTACCCAGGTGATGCGGGACCAGATAGCCCGTCGCGGGCTCGGCATGCCCCGAACCTAAACTCGAATATCGAAGAAAGGAAAGCTACCAGGGACTTATATGGACGTACTGCCTAACGAAGAAGAACAAATGGTCAAGAACCTGGCCAGGGAATTCCTGGAGGCGGAATGCCCGCCCCGGCTGGCCAGGGACATGGAAAAGGACGACCTGGGCTATCCGCCTGAACTATGGAAGCAGCTAGCTGACCTGGGCTGGCTGGGCATTTCCCTGCCGGAACGTTATGGCGGCCAGGGCTTGCCCCTGACTTACCTGGGACTGATTACCGAGGAACTGGGCCGGGCCATCGCGCCGGTGCCCTTCCACTCGACCATGGTTGCCGCCCTCACCATTGCCGCTGCCGGCAGCGATGATCAGAAGCAGGACCTTTTGCCCCGGGCCGGCCGGGGAGACCTGGTCCTGACCTGGGCATTCTCCGAAGAGAATCCCCGGTTGCTTCCTGAAACAATCCAGTGCCAGGCGGTTGAGGACGGCGACAACTTTATCCTGTCTGGAACCAAGATGTTCGTGGACAATTTTGTGGCCGCCGAGAAATGCCTGGTGGCCTGCCGCACGGCGCCCGCATCGGACGCCGGCGCCGGCATTTCCCTCCTGCTGGTTGATGCTGGCAGCACCGGTGTCAGCCAGATTCCCCTGACTACCCTGGCCAAAGACAAGCAGAGCAAGGTTAACTTCAACAGTGTTCGAGTCCCCAAGGCCAATCTGGTGGGTGAGCTTCACCAGGGGTGGCCCGTAGCCCAGCAGATGCTCGATCGCGGAACCGCACTTCTTTGCGCCCAGATGGTCGGGGCGGCCAGAAAAGACGCCGAAATGGGTATTGATTACGCCAAGAACCGGGTTGCCTTTGGCCGCCCAATTGCCGGCTTCCAGTCCATCCAGCACATTTGCGCTGATATGATCCTTTGGGTGGACGGCGCCCAGTTGCTGACCTATGAAGCCCTGTGGAAGATGGACCAGGGTCTGCCAGCCTCTATGGAAGTGTCCCAGGCCAAGTCCTTCTGCAACGACAAGTGCGAGGCCGTAGTGCGGTCATCCCAGGTGTTGCACGGCGGCATGGGCTTCATGATGGAGTTTGATCTGCACCTGTGGTATCGGCGGGTGACCGCCTGGACCATGCGCCTGGGCACCAGCTTTGAGCACAGGTCCAGAATAGCCAGGGGGTTGCTGGACCAGCCCGGGCACGTCAGGCTGGGTATGAATCTCGAGGTTCCCGCCTGAGCCACCAAGCCCGGTTAGCAATATTCAGGAGTATAAGGACATGGCAAAAGACCCGGTATGCGGTAAGGAAATAGACGAGGCCGAAGCTCGTGCCCAGACGGGCCAGACGATGCACGGCGCTTCCGAGGTTGACCCACAGCAGGGAACCCGCAGCTTCCACAACGGCCAGTGGTTTTACTTCTGCGGCCTGGACTGCCGCACCAAGTTCCTGGCAACCCCCGCGGCCTATCTGGAACAGTAAGCATTTGCCCAATTGGGTGCGGACCAGCGGACCGGCGCCACGGGCGTAAGTCGCTGCTTGAAAACCCATAGACCCCGAAGGCAGTTTCCTGAATGCAGGAAGAGTGAGGTGCAAGAGATGCACGTCGGACTGGTAATGGAATGCGATTTCCGGATGGGGGTAACCCAGGAAGAGGCCTTTGACGAGGCCCTGGCCATGGCCGACACCGCTGACCAGTATGGTCTGGACGGCGTTTGGCTGGCCGAAAGGCACTTTGCCGCCCCCCGCCGGCCCGGTGATCCAATGGGCGCCGGAATACCCTCCGTAGTGTCCGTTCCCCTGGTGATGGCCAGCGCCATTGCCGGGAGGACAAAGCAGGTGCGGATTGGTACGGGCGTCAGCGTCCTTCCGCTGTGCCACCCGGTAAGGCTGGCCGAGGAAGCCGCCACCGTGGACCAGGTCAGCCAGGGCAGGCTGGAGTTTGGTGTCGGCCGCAGCGGTTTCGCCCGCTCCTATGATGGCTACGGCATACCCTACGCGGAAAGCCGGGCTCGATTCCAGGAATCGCTGGATATTATCCTGAAAGCCTGGTCAGAGGAGCGGTTCTCCTACGAAGGCGAGTTTTACCAGTTCAACGACCTCTGCGTTCTGCCCAAGCCATACCAGAAGCCATACCCTCCCATCCGTATCGCCGCCACTACCAGGGACACCTTCCCGCAGGTTGGACGCAGCGGCCACAACGTAATCTCGGGACTGCGGGGCTTCGACGTCAACGAAGTGGAACAGCACATGGAAATGTTCCACCAGGGCAGGCAGGAAGCCGGACACGAGGGTAAGGGTGAAGTCTTCCTCCGCGTACCAATTTACGTAGCGGAGACCGACGACCTGGGTCGCTCGGACCCGGAGGAAAGCACCATGCGTTCCTACCGTCGCTTGGGCGGGCTCTTCGGCACCTCCGCCGGACAGGCCGGCACCACCGTTTCCGAGGAAAGGCGGGAGCGGGCGGAGAGACTGGCTAACGTCACCTACGATGACCTGTTGAAAGACCGCCTGGCCTACGGCAGTCCCGATACCGTTGTGGAGAAGCTCTGCCAGCTTCGCGACAGGCTGGGCCTGGACGGAATAATTATGGAGCCGAACGTTGGCGGCGGCCTCACGGTAGAAAAGGTCCTCAACTCCGTCAGGCTTTACGCCCAGGAAGTTGCCCCCCGCATGCGGGAGTCTTCCTAAGCAGCTTCCATTCACTCCCGGAACATCAAAAAAAGAATGGGCGGACATGCAGTCCGCCCATTCTTTTTGATGTTCTTGACCTGTTTCGCAAACCCTTGTCGAATCGGGTGCCGTCGCGAAAACCCCGGAACACCTGCCGCCTACTCCTCAGGTTCAATGCCCTCGAAAAAGTCCGGCGGTACCAATTCACCACTCTTTACCAACGGCCAGCCCCGTATGTAATACTCCCGCCCCAGAATTCGGTTGGCTGCTTCGCGGGGAACCCGGTCGTACGGCCAGTCCGGGGCCACTTGAGTCCGGTGGCTGAGAATGCAGCCCATCTTGACCTCCATCTGGCTTGCAACATCCATCTCCAGGTGAATGCTCTCAGGCGGCGCGCCATCGCTGATCCGGTTGGGGTCAGGCAGGGGAAAGTCAATTCCGTGGGAGCGTAGGGTTTGGGCCCACTCCATCCTGAACCCGCGAGGGCGGGCGCTGTAGAAAATACGCTGCGGCGCATACGGCTTGACGCCGTTTACCAGGTGTTGAGGGTAGGCATCAGGGTTTGGGGCCCGCCGGAACGCCTCGGCGGCGTACTTGTGGATTGCGATGTGGTCCGGGTGACCGTAAAGGCCGTCGGGGTCGAAGGTCAGCACCACCTGCGGCCTGAACCGCCGAATCTCCTCCACCAATCTCTCGATTACAACTTCAGAAGGCGCGTTGACGAAGGCCTGCTGGTGCTCATTTGGAGGGGTCCCAGCCATGCCCGAGTCCCGGTAGTGGAGCACAATATGGTCGTGCAGACCCAGAATCCGGACGGCCCTGGCCAGCTCTATTCGGCGCACCGACCCCAACGTCTCCGGGGTGGCGGCCCCAGCCTGCCGTATTTCTCCCTCCTCGCCCAGCGTAGCGGTAATCAGCCTCACCTGGACACCCCGGGCGGCGTGCGCGGCCAGGGCGCCGCCAACGGGAAAGGCTTCATCGTCGGGATGAGCGAAACATGCCAACAGGCGGTGACCGGCCATAACTGGATTACCTCCCCTGACTGTGAGAAAAGGAATTCTGCAAGAGTCTCAGGACAGATTCTATCAAATGACTCGGGGTGAACGCCCGAATTCTTAGGTGGCGCTATTCGGTGGCCTGGAGCCGGGCGGGCAAATGCTGCTCCCAGTCGGGAATCTGCCTCACACGGGGGGAGGGAAGCAGGGTCGAAGACAAGAGGCCCATCGCGCTGAAACCCAGGGACATGAAAATGGGCGCCAAATAGGTCCCGGTCAGATCCCACATAATCCCCGCGCAGACCGGGGCAATGCCCATGCCCAGGCCGTTGCCCAAATTCTGCCACCCGAACAGGCTGCCCTGGGGAACGTTTCCGTAGTACTGCCGGTTGGCGATGGGAAACGTGGGAACTTCGCAACCCTGCCCAATACCAAACAGGATGGCAAACAGATAGAAGGCCCAGGCATCGTGGGTGAACAGGATGATGAACATGGGAAATACCTGCAGGGACATTCCCACTATCCACACCGTCCTGCAGCCCACACGCTCCGCCACAACAGGGATAACTCCCCGCGTAACCACGCCGGCGCCCTGCTGGGCTGCCAGCACACCGGCGGCAACGCCAAGGGACAATCCCCGGTCCACGGCAATGGCCACCAGCAATACATTGATTATGTTGTGGCCCATGCATCCCCAGTAGTGGATGCCAATCAGGTTCCAGAATGTGGCGGTGCGCCTCGCCTGCTGGATGAAAACCCGGGCCCTGATCTTGGCAGCCTCATCCCTGCGATTAACCTGAACAGGTTCGCTGTCAGCCACACCCAGGGGCCGCAACCCGATATCGCCGGGCACGTTGTAGAAGAACCTGACCATCATCAGGAGGAGGGCGCCCCCGACTAAGCCGGGAAGCCAGAAGATCCACTTCATCCCCAATTGATCGAAGGCCACACCAATCAGGAGGAGGATCACGATGGTGCCGAATCCCTGGAAAGACCAGACCATTCCCATGGCAACTCCCAGGCGTCTCCGGAACCACAGGCTGACTCCCGAGACAGGCAAGACCGTGAAAATGGCGGTGGAAACGCCAAGCGCGACGCCGAAGAAGAGGTAGAACTGCCAGAGGTCGGTCATAATGCCCGTAAACATCATCCCGACTATAAAAAGGATGGCTCCCAGCAGCAGGAGCAGGCGGGCTCCGTACCTGTCGCCCAGCCAGCCCACGTAAGGGCTCACCAGCCCGAGGACAATCCACTGCAGGCTGAACGCCAGGCTGATCGACCCGTAATTCCAGCCGAACCCGTTAACGGGGTCGCTCAGGTAGGGTACCAGGGCTGCCGCCGCAAACCGCATTGACGAGGTAATGAAGCCCATAGACGCAGCTATGGCCACAATCACCCAGGCGTAATGAATCCGCCTTCCAGACACAGTCATCAGGGCAACTCGGCTAACGATGGACGCTGGACGCTAACTATTGGAAGCAAGAACTCCTTGCCTGGCAGGAATCTCTTCAGTAGAGGAGGTTAGACCCGCCTTGCAGCGACTATTCCTCGGAAGGCAGGTAAGCATTGGGCACAACCGCGCTGCCCTGCCCTGCACCGGTGGTGTCGCCGCGCTGGTTCTCCGCCTTTATCTCCACAGACACCCGACTGCCGTTGACTTCCCTGGAGACCCCGGTAATCCTTCCGGTAAAAGTGATGGTATCCCCGGGTCGGACGGGCCGCAGGAAGCGCAGATCCACCGTGCCGGTGTGGTTATAGACATCGCTGCCGAAGTACCTGCGCAGCAGTTCAATGGCAAAGGACAGGGACATCCTGCCGGAAGCCACCGTTCCCTCAGTACCCAGAGTTTCCCGGGCTGTCTCTTCGTCGGTGAACTGGGAGGGCCCGGAGTCACCCGCGCTGCCCTCAAACAGGTTGATGGCCTCCTGGGTCATTTCCTTCACCAGGGGCGGCAGTTCATCATCTACAGTGTAGGAACGGTTTAGCCCCCCCATTTCTTACCCACCTCCGTTGGCTGCTTAAGCTCGTGGGTTATTACCCGGTCTATAAGCCTTCCGTCCTCGTCCACCGAGACTGCCTCGGTAACGATGTAGTTCTTGCCCCTTCGCAGGTACTTGTCGGCAATCCAGGCGCGAACCGTTATTCGCTTGCCGGCAACAGGAGGGTTGTAGCAATGGAAGGCGCAACGGGCATTGACCGAGCCGGCGTCCTGATACCGCGCGTTGTACTGTTTCACATCCACCTTGTGGGAAATGGTGGGGAAGCTTGCCTCGGAATCCATAACTCCCTTGCGGTAGGTGTCGATCATCTCCTGGGTCAGCACATACTCATACGAGTCGAAGGTTTCCCCAACCTCCAGCGCGTCCCAGTCCAGCAATATACGTTCGTCCGCTTCAACCATAGCTGGCCTTCCTTTCTTTAGAGCTATAAGGGGATTCATTGTCCGAATGGCGCACGGGGCACATATCCCTGGAGTTGCCCATTCCATCTGGCACAAATCTACACTGGCCTGGTTCCATACGTCAATCAAGTAGAGCAATGACTCGCGACAGGTTCCCGGCTGGGTAGCCAATCGTGCAAATGTTGGACCGCAAAGGGAATGCACCGGAAATTCAGGGAAAGTTATCGCAAGTCCCTTTCGGAGTCCACTCAAGCTTCAAGAGTGGGCCAATGAGATTACGTGGAGAACGCGGGGGAGGAGGAAATGGCCTGCCAGGCAAATCCCCGGTGGTGGTGGAGCTGGCGGGACTCGAACCCGCTACCTCTTCAATGCCATTGAAGCGCTCTCCCTGATGAGCTACAGCCCCACGAAAAAGAGGACGTCCGAAGACGTCCATACAGAATAGCAAAACCCGGCTGCTGCCGCAACCGGGTTCGCTGTTGCTGGTAGGAGTAAATCGGAAAGGTCAGACGTTCCTAGCCCTGTCGGACGAACTTCACCACCGTGCGGCCGTTGCTGCCCTCGTAGGGTTCAACCACGTAAACGTCCTTTTTGGAGTCCACCCAGATTCCGTGGCAGGACCGGTGAGTAAGGGATCCCCACTGGGTAAGCATCTCCCCTTCCAGGTTCAAAATGCTTACCAACCCGCCATTATGCTCGGCAACATAGACAATGTCCTCATCGTCCACGTACATTACCGCCGGGCCAATAAGCTTCACCGGGAAGTCGGTCAGGTGATCTCCTTCCTGGTCGAACACCTGGATGCGATCGTTCTCCCGGTCGGCAATCAAAAGTCGTCCACGTCGGTCAATCCAGGCGCCGTGGGGCAGGTTGAACTGGCCGGGGCCTGAGCCCGGACCGCCCCAGGACTTAATCAGTTCGCCTTCCGAAGTAAACTTGTGCACCCGCGCATTGGCGTATCCGTCGGCAATAAATACCTCGCCAGCGTCGTTGACGGCAATGCCGGCAGGGAGATTGAAAGGCTCAGCGCCGCGCACCACGTCCGGCCATGCGTTGGAACTGAAAACCGTGTTGTCCACGCCCGTATCAGAGCGGTAGCCCTGGGTGCCGATGGTCATCAACAATTCGCCGTCGGACGTGAACTTCATTATCTGTCCGCCATTGCGTTCCACCAGCCAAACGTTGTCCTGGGAATCAATGATAATGGCGTGGGGGAAAAGAAACAGTCCAGCTCCCCACGAATTCAGATAGTTTCCTTCGCGGTCAAAAATCATGACCGGATGTTCCGGGTCGCGGTTAAAGCAATAGATTCTGTCCTGCGAATCTCCGTAAACGGCGGCGGCCGGCATGGACCAGCCGTCAGGCACCTTGGCCCAATCGGTATGCATTTCGTAGGTGTACTTACCGCTGCCAACGATTTCTCTGGTTGTCACGGTTTCCCTCCTGGAGCATCACGCTCAAATACGTTCTTGGGGCAATCTGGGCTGATTATGACAAGGTTGCATAAGCAGGTCAAATAGCATAATTCAGCGTAACTGTTCCCACTCAGGCAGGCCAGGCTGGAGCCCAAAGCCGTCTTCCCGCCTAAAGCAGGTTTAACGGCTTCAGGAGGAAAACTTTCCAGGGGAACAGTTGCATACAGTATGTTTTCGAAAGCGCATATGCCTGGACCATAAGGTCAGGCGGCTCCATAAGCTTGGTTGTTGCTGGAGTCTCACATTGCTGACAATCCCCTCTACCTCCACTGGATAATCCCTGCATATAATGACTCTAGACAAACTGGATAATGGATGCGCAAGGGCGGAGCCGTCCTTATTTCCTGACTCGCCATTCTTCGCCCATTTAAGCTCAGCTGTAGTAACAGCAAGGGCCACCGAGCATTCCATCTGGGGCCAATTCCATCCCTTCCCGGCACATCCCCACATACAAAATGAACTCAATTGACTCGAATTGGCAAGAAAATTCACACTTTTCCTGAATTTCGATGAGGCTGCGAGGTTCTCATCTTGCCCTGGTTTGTCAGCCTTTCGAGTGTCTATCAGACCAACTTTGGGTTAAACTGAATCTGAACGAAGACATAATCAAGCCTGCATGAGTGGAGAATCCCATGCCTGAACCTACACCTGATATTTCGATGGATGAAGCCCTGGAAACCTTGCGAAGCCAGGCAGAAGCGCGTTGGGGCGCCGATTATGTTCAGGAGCGCCAGGACTTGCTGGAATTGGCGGCCAGCTATGTCGTCAATGTCGGCAACAATCTACCTGACGTGGAGACGGAACCCGGTTTCTATCAATAGCAATTTCCGCCGGGTGTCCAGCGAAACCGACAAGAATCGTGGAGGCCGGAATGGCACAACCTCACACTTTAAGCGTCAGCCAGGCAGCGGAGCAGATGCGCGGTGGGCAGTTGCTTCCCAGCGATTACGCCAATGCCCTGCTGGAACGTATCGATGCCCATGAGCCTGACCTCCAGGCTTGGGTAACCATAGACCGGGAAGCGGTAATCAGCGACGCCCGCCAGCGCGAACAGGAACTGGAAGCCGGCAGCGACTCCAGGATCATGACCGGTGTGCCAGTGGGCCTGAAGGACATTTTCTACACCGCCGGAATGAAAACAACCGCCTGCTCCCGCATTTACGCCGAATTTGTTCCCGAATACGATGCCACCTGTGTCACCAAATTGAAGGAAGCCGGCGCCATCGTAATGGGCAAGGCAGTTACCACCGAGTTTGCCACGTCCGATCCCTCTCCTTCACGTAATCCCTGGAATCGGGAGCACACCCCCGGTGGCTCCAGCAGCGGCTCCTCTGTCGCCGTAGCGGCCGGCATGTGCCCGGCGGCCCTCGGATCGCAGACTGGTGGCTCTACCTGCCGTCCCGCCGCATACAACGGGATTGTGGGACTGAAGCCCACCTATGGCCGCATCAGCAGATACGGTGTTGTGCCGGTTAGCTGGTCACTGGATACCGTGGGAATCCTGGTACGCACGGTGACCGACGCGGCTATCCTGCTCCAGGCCATGGCGGGTTACGACGAAAACGACCCCGGTTCGGCTGAAGAACCTGTTCCTGACTTCCTCCAGCAGATGGACCGCCACGCGGGTCCCCCCAGACTTGGTCTGCTGAAGACCGGCTACTTCTTTGACCGTTCTACTCCCGAGGTACGTCAGCATACCGAGGCCGTGGCCGCTCAACTGGCCCAGGCAGGGGCAACTGTAATAGACATTGATCTGCCGGACTCATTCTCCACCGCGCCCGACGTTCAGCGCATTGTTATGAACGTTGAGTGCGCCGCCTTCCACGAACCATACTTCCGGCATCGGGCAGATGAGTATGGGCCCAGGCTTCGGGCCAACATTGAAATGGGGATGCTGATCCCCAGCGTGACCTATCTCCAGGCCCAACGCTTGCGCCGGGAGTTTCGCCGTGACTTGACCGCCGTGGCCCAGCAGGTGGACGCTCTCCTGATGCCGGCCACACCCGCTCCAGCCCCCAGGGACCTGGACACCACGGGTGATGCAGCCTTCCAGGCGCCCTGGACCTCGGCAGGTCTGCCCACCGTGGTGGTTCCGTCAGGAGTCAGCGAGTCCGGACTGCCCCTCGGCGTTCAGTTTGCGGCTGCTCCCTTCGACGAAGGCAGGCTCCTGGGCGTTTCCCGCTGGTGTGAACAGGCGCTCGACCTGGACCTTCGCCCCCCTGACTACAACTGAAGGCGTCCCGTGGCTTCCACCAGTCCCAAGGTCATAGCTATGACTTTGTGGTAATAGGGGGCGGTTCGGCGGGCCTGACAGCCGCCAGATTCGCCGCCCGGCTGGGCAAAAGGGTGGCTATTGTGGAAGCCAACCGCCTGGGCGGGGACTGCACCTGGACGGGCTGTGTTCCCAGCAAGGCCCTGCTTCGCGCCGCCCGGGCCGCCCACGATATCCAGACCGCCCACCTCTTCGGCATCGAAGCAAGTGAACCCCGGACCAGGTGGCCAGCGGTCATGGCGCGAATCAGGTCGGTCATCGACGAGATCTATACCGCTGAATCCCCTCAGGCATTAGAGGCCGAAGGCATCCATACCTTCCTGGCCCCAGCAACCTTCGTTGACCCACACAGCGTCATCGCCGGCGACGAACTTATCCAGGGGGAGCGTTTCCTGCTCGCCACTGGCGCCCGCCCGTCGATCCCGTCCATCCCCGGCCTGGACCAGACGAACTACCTCACCTACGAATCCATCTGGGGTCTCGAACACCTGCCCGGGAAACTGCTCATTATCGGCGGCGGACCCATCGGATGCGAACTGGCCCAGGCCTTCCAGCGGCTTGGCTCCCACGTGACCATCCTTGAGGCCACCAACAGGCTTCTGGGAAACGCCGAACCGGAAGTCTCCGACTTGATCTCCCGTGTGCTGGCCACAGAGGGCGTGGATGTCAGGCTGGGCGCAAATATAGATTCCGTCGGCGCGAGAAATGGACAGTCCATAGTACAAGCTGGCAGCCAGGAGTGGACTGCCGACACCCTGCTGGTGGCCACCGGCCGAGTCGCCAACATGGCGACCCTGGGCCTGGAGAACGCTGGAGTGGCATCATCAACCCGTGGAATCCAGGTAGATGGGTCGCTTCGCACTTCCAAGAAGCATATCTATGCAGCTGGAGACTGTACCGGAGGGCCTCAATTCACCCACTACGCAGGCTGGCAGGGGTTTATGGCCACCCGAAATGCCCTTCTGCCAGGCAAGGCCAGAGGCCTCCTGGACAACGTACCGTGGGGAGTATTCACAGAACCGGAAGTTGCCCACGTGGGGCTTGCCGAAGCCACCGCCCGGGAGCTCCACGGAGATTCCGTCCAGGTTTCCATGTGGCCGCTGGAATCGAGTGACCGGGCGGCAATCGACTCGGGCGAAGCGGGATTTATCAAGGCCGTAACCACGAAGAAGGGCCGGTTGCTGGGGGTGACTATTGTTGGGGCAAGGGCCGGAGAAATGGTTCACGAGTGGACGGTCGCTATCAGCCACGGGGCCAAGCTGAAAGACCTGGCCCTGGCGCCCCACATATACCCTACTTACTCCATGTCCACCCAGCAAATGGCCGCTGAAGCGGCGGTAACGGGTCTTCTGACCGGTTTCAGCGGCAAGGTGGTTCGAGCCCTATCCCGATTCAAAGCATAGCGCTCGACGGGACCGCTCCCTGGCGATAGCTTCGGTTCAGACCGCCTTGCCGTTGAAATCACCTTCTCTTGACCCTCTGGGGCTTAAAAGACTGCGATGGGGTTAACCGGAGACCCGGTGGTATTGTGCAGGCGCAGCGGTCCTACGGACACCATGAACTCCCACCGGTTGCGCTGCTTGCAGGCCTCGGCCACGTCATCCAAGTTGGCATTGTCCAGAATCCACAGACCCATGGCGGTTATTCCTACCTGGTGGATCGGCTGCAAGACCCGCGAATACTGGGCGGGACTGACGTCGTTGCCGGTGTCGGACCCCAGCACCGCGATGCCTCTTTCGTGGAACAGGGGAAGACAGGCTGCCTGGCAGGCCGTCGAGCCGGCAGACCGCTCTACGGGCCCTTCCACGCTGCGGCGATGAAGCTGCCCCGTGCGCACCAGGAGGATGTCGCCCTCTTCGACCTTGAAGCCGCACCTCTCCTCGGCAGCCAGAATATCTTCGGGCATTACTCCCTCTCCCCGTTCCAGCCAGTCAACACCCCGAACCAGGGGCACGTCAACCAGCACACCGCGAGTCAAGAACCCGTTCTTGGCGGCCTCCACCGAGCAGACAGTGGCCCCCATGCTGGTGGATACCAGGTGGGCAGGCTTGCCATTATAGGTCTTGCCCTCCCAGAAGAAGTGGGCCAGGCTATCCACGTGGGTAACGGTATAGCCGTGGAAAATCATGCCGAAGTAGTCGATGGCAGCGGCGTTGGGCCGGTTGCTGACCTTGTCACCACTGGCCCATCCCTCGCCGCTTTCAACCATGAAGTGCACCGGAGGAGCCGGGGCGTCCAGGCTGGGCTCGAACATTACGGTGCGGGCCAGGGAAACCGTCGTACCCTCCTGAACCGTAGCCAGCGCCCGCTTGGTCTTTTCAGGCGTTATCAGGTTGGGCGTCCCCAGCTCATCGTCGTCTCCCCAGCGACCCCAATTGGAAAACTTCTGAAAATAGGACAGTACCTCTTCTTCGGTGGGAATCTGTGCGGCCATTTCGTTCCTCCAGGTATGCTTCAAATTAGCAGTCTTGGGTTGCGGCGCATTATGCCGGAACAAAAGGCCAGCGGGCAACAAACTGCACCAACGTATAGGCTGCCCAGTTCAGGCTATTCCTGAACCCAGGAGGAGTGAATGAAGAGATATGCAGCGGGGCGGCCATCTGGAGACTTCACACCGGTGGCATACTGTTCGTCCCGAGGAACATTTATGGCCGTTAACCGTGATCAGAACCGGGTTGTTTGGACAGTCCAAGTATGGTAATCTGATTGTCACCCCTAAAGGATGACATTTCGCTTATGCAGTGCCAGCTTTGCAAGAAGTCCGGTATGTCCGGCAACAATATCAGCCATTCCAACCGCCACACCAAGACGCGGTTCAAGGCTAACGTCCACAAGCAGACCATCTCCCTGAACGGTAAGGTTCAGCGGGTCAAAATCTGTAGCCGTTGCCTCCGCACCCTTCACAAGCCCCCTCGCTTGAAGGGAAAGGCCGCGATCGTCTAGCCCAATACAATCGTTGAATCAGAAAGAAGATGAGCCCAGAAAAGTTCTGGGCTCTTTATAGTTAAGGGCTCTGCATAATTGGCTGGAATGCTTTAAACACCCGGCCTTATGCCGCAAACACAGGCGCGCATTCGTCCCATGGCTTCAGAAACAGGATCATCTCGGTTGAAGATGGCTGTACCTGCCACCAGAATGGAGGCCCCGGCTCTTACCGAGTCCTGCGCGGTGTTGTCTGCCTTGATACCCCCATCCACCTCGACCTGCGTGCTGTAGCCTTTCTCCTCGATCAATTCGCGCAGCCGGCGTATCTTGCCCACGGTCTCGGGTATAAAACTCTGTCCGCCAAACCCGGGATTGACCGTCATTACCAGCACGATATCCAGGTACGGCAGCACTTCTTCCACCGCGGCTATTGGAGTGCCCGGATTGATGGCCACTCCTACCTCGGCGCCCTGTTCCTTCACCTGAAACACGGTGCGGTGCAGGTGGGTGCAGGCCTCGGCATGGACGATGACCTGGTCACTGGTGGCTTTCAGAAAGGAGGACATCAAACTGCCAGGTTCCTCGACCATGAGGTGAATGTTCAGGGGCAAGTCAGTATGGCGGCGGACGGCGTCGATCACCACCTCGCCAAAGGAAATGTTGGGGACGAACTTTCCGTCCATAACGTCCACGTGAATTAGGTCGGCGCCCGCTGCGGTTGCCTCTTCCACCTGCCTGCCGAGGCTGGCAAAGTCGGCGGCCAGGATTGACGGGGCAATCAGTATTCGGGACTCAGAAGTCATCGGTGGCCGCCTCCAGCGTTTCCCTGGCCTGGCGCAGTCCGTCCGCTACCCGGTTAGGGGCTGTCCCGCCAGGATTGTCCCGCGCGGTTACCGAGGCCAGCGCAGTGATTTCGTACACGCCTTCGTCAAACTGCTCCGAGAATTGACGGTATTCATCCACCGACAGGTCTTGTAACTCTTTGCCCTCCTGTTCACAATGGGCGCAGAGTCGCCGCATCACTCCATGAGCTTCCCGGAAGGGCACACCCTTGCCCACCAGGTAGTCGGCAAGGTCGGTGGCAAGCATGTAACTTTCTCCCGCCAAGCGTGCCACGTGCTCCCGGTTAACGTTGACCTCGGAAAGCATCCCCTGGAACACCTTGAGAGTGGTCAAGAGCGTATCAACGCTGTCGAAGAACCCCTCCTTGTCCTCCTGCAAGTCCCGGTTATAAGTCAGAGGCAGGCCCTTCATTAGCGTCAACAACGCCATAAGGTGTCCGTACACTCTTCCCGTCTTGCCCCTGGCCAGTTCGGCGAAATCGGGGTTCCGCTTCTGGGGCATTATGCTGCTGCCGGTGGTGAATTCGTCCGAAAGCCTTATGAAATCGAACTCGCGGCTGGACCAGATGACTATTTCCTCGGAAAAGCGGGAAAGGTGCATCATGCACACAGAGGCAGCCGCCTCGTATTCCAGCAAAAAGTCCCGGTCGGATACCGCATCCATGCTGTTGGGAGAAATACTGGTGAAGCCAAGCTCCCGCGCCACGAACTCCCTGTCCGTAGGATAGGGCACACCAGCCAGCGCGCCGCTGCCCAGGGGAAGGACGTCGGTGCGGCGATAGCAGTCCCGGAACCGTCCCGCGTCGCGCTGGAACATCTCGAAATAGGCCAGCATGTGGTGGGCGAACAGCACTGGCTGGGCCCGCTGCAGGTGGGTATAGCCGGGCATAAGCAGGTCCTGGTGTTTCTCCGCAAGGTCCAGTAGAACCCGCTGCAGGCCCCTTATTTCGGAGATTGTTTCGCGTATGATCTCCCGGGTGTAAAGCCGCATATCCAGGGCAATCTGGTCGTTGCGAGAGCGGCCGGTGTGTAGCCTGCCCCCTATGGAACCCACCATCTCGGTCAGGCGTCGCTCAATGTTCATGTGCAGGTCTTCCAGCGACGGGTCCCAGGGGAACTCCCCGGCCTCTATTTCCCGTTCCACCGACTTCAGGCCGGAAACGATGGTCTCGGCGTCTTCAGCCGGAATAATGCCCTGCCTGGCCAGCATTCTGGCGTGGGCGATTGATCCGGCAATGTCCTGCCGATAAAGGCGACGATCGTAATGTATGGAAACCGTGTAACTGCTGAAGTCGTTCACTGGATGGCCTGTTTCGCCCGACCTGGAACCCAAAATGAAGCCCGCCAAATGGCGGACTCCAGTATAGCACGGGGGAGATTTGCCACGGCTTCTAGCGGCCGGACGCGGCGACCAGGAAATCATAGCTGGCGGTCAAATTGTCAAAGACGTCGGGGTGGGGAGGAATTTCCATGATAGCCGGCCCCTGGTAATCTTTCTCCTCCAGCAAGCGCAACATTTCGCCGCAGTCCAGGTCGCCTGTGTCCACCGAGGGATGCGGGTCGCCACCACGGGCCTGCTTGAAGTGGACAATCTTCAACATGTCCAGGGGAAGGGCGTTCAGATCGCCCAGCGGATCGCTGTCGGGAAAACGACGCAACTGGTTGGTGGGGTCGGGACACAAGCCCAGATAGTCCCCCTCTTCGGCGCTCAGTTGCTTCCGGCATTCCTCCACCAGAATGGCCATGCTGCCGATGGTCTGGCCCGAGTTTTCCAGGGACAGTATGACACCCTGCCGCGCGGCTTCACGGGCCAGGTTGGCCAAATTCAACGCCTGCGCGGGAATATCTGCCGGCGACTCCCACCGGCCCTCCAGGGGACTGGGATCGACCAGCCGCAGGTGCGGGTTGTCCCTGCCTACAATCCTGGCTCCTGAAAGAGCCATCTGGAACTGCTCACCCTCCGGATCCACATTCTGGGTCAGGCAGGGAAGCGCCATGGCCAGGTCAAAGTTCAGGCCGGTGAACCGGTCTGCCACCGCCTGCAGACCCTCCAGGTTGGGGCGCCAGTCTTCTCCCTGGCCGGTTTCGCAGGTGCCCAGGCAGGTCTGCCGCAACTCAATATGTCGTGAGCCACGGGCCTCGGCTTCGGCGATCAAATCCACCAGGCCCTGTTCCATCAAGTGGTTGCGCCACGAATTGGTTATTGCGCCAAATTGCATTGCTACTTACCTCCACCTTCTTTATCGCCGGTGGTCTATGTGATGACTATACTCCTGCAGCCAACGGTTCCTCAAGAATTGAGAATCAGGAGTATCCTGACCCAGAGCCTTGGAAATAGGCATTCAAGCCTCAGAAGCGCAGCAGCTCAAGAACTCATTGAAATGGCCTGAAAGTTTCCCTTCCTGTGCTAGAATTATCATCTCCAGTGGTCGCAGCACATAGAGGTTGCGAGCCAATGATTTTGCAGGAGGCCGCCATGTCTGAGCTTTACCAGGAAAAATGCGTCGCCTGCCGCAGGGATTCGCCCTCGGTTACAGATACAGAGGTACGGGAACTGCAGCCTACGGTGTCCGATTGGGAAATGCTGGATGACGCCGGCATTCCCAAGCTGGACCGGGTGTTCAAGTTCTCGAACTTTCAGCAGGCCCTGGACTTCACCAACTCCGTGGGTACCCTGGCCGAATCCGAAGGCCACCATCCAAAGATCGTTACCGAATGGGGCAGGGTTGGAGTAACCTGGTGGACCCATAAGATTCGCAATTTGCACCGCAACGACTTCATTATGGCAGCCAAGACGGACCGGCTATACCAGGACCTCACCGCTGAATAGGCAAGAACAAGGGTCGGGCGCTGGAAAAGGTTTGTAATGCGGGTAATATACCACCTCAATTCTCGAGACGTCCGAGCCGTTCCCTCGGAGGCGGCCTGGGCCGAATCCATGGGCTATGACGGCGTGTCCGCAAATGAGACTGCCCACGACCCCTTTTTGGCATTGACCCTGGCGGCGACGGCGACCTCGCGGGTGACCCTGGAAACCCATGTCGCCATCGCCTTTCCCCGGTCACCAATGGTGGTAGCCTATACGTCCCGGGACCTGCAGGACCTGTCAGGCGGCCGTTTTCGGTTGGGTCTGGGCACACAGGTCAAGGGACATATCGAGAGGCGATTTTCCACTGAATGGAAATCGCCGGGGCCAAGGCTCCGAGAGTACATTCAGTCATTGCGCAAGATCTGGAACTCGTGGGACAGCGGTGACAGGCTCAGCTTTTCCGGTGATCATTACAATTTCTCGCTGATGACTCCCTTCTTCAGCCCCGGGCCGGGCTCAAATCCGCACCCACCCATCTTTAACGCAGCGGTAAACGCCTACAACTGCCGGGTGGCAGGCGAGGTCAGCGACGGCCTGGTTCTGCACACATTTACTTCTGCTGAATATGTGCGGCAGATTGTCCGGCCCAACATAGTCGCCGGGGCGCGGAAGGCAGGCCGTAGTCCAGATGATGTGACCATCAACGGAGGCGGGTTCATTGTCACGGGCCCGGACCGGCAGGCCATTGAAGCGGCGAAACTGGACGCCCGCCAGCGCATTGCGTTTTATGCCTCCACTCGGACCTATCTGCCAGTGCTGGAGTGCCACGGATTCCAGGAAATTTGTCCCAGGCTGCACCAAATGTCCCTAGAAGGCAAGTGGGACGAAATGGGAGACTTGATCACGGACGAGATTCTGGATGCCTTCGCCGTGGTGGGTGAGTATGACGAGATTGCTCCCAGAATTCTGGAACGATACGGTGGGCTGGTTGACGAGGTCAGCTTCACCATAGCCACGAAGGACGATTCGGAGCAGCGCCAGGTAAGGCGTATCATACGTGACCTACAGGACGGCAGCTAGGAGACGCACGCCTGGCGACCTGGTCGGGCAAAACCGGTAGCGGATTTAGTTTTTCCCCAGGGATTGGTTGAAGGGTGGATTCGGGTGGCAGCAGCGGACGTGAGGAGAAGACCAAAGGAACCCCAGCCAAGTGGCCTGGCATTCAAGAGGGGCAATGAAAGCAAACTTACTTATTCCCTCAAGTGGGCGGCCTGGGAGTGGCTTTACACTTTCGCCGGCTGCCGTTGCATAGGCTTCGAGGTCAAGCTTGAAGGTCCCGGCGGGAGGATAGTGGACTTAGCGGCTGTGGGGCCGGGGAACACCATCTACATAATCGAAGTTAAGGCCAGCCGCGCCGACTTTGCCCGGGACAACCACACCCACTCTGACTTGCAAGCCCTCAAGGAACTCAATGAACCCCTGCTTCGGAGGGGCCGGCTGGCCCGCCGCACCCTTACCCAGGCCACCTGCTACGCCAAGGAATCCAGAGGCCACGACTGGGAAAGAGAACCCTCATACCAGCTTGCCCTGGCCGATTACCAGCGACTGCGCAAAGAAGAGCAGACCTACCAGGACCGGGTCTCTACCTTCAGTGTCAAATTCCACGACCCGCGATTCCTGGCCATTGCCGACTATCATTACGTTATGGCGCCGCGAAAATTACTGCCGGCGAAGTCGGTACCCCCGCAGTGGGGCCTCTTGAATGAGATTCCGGAGGTGGTAGTTCGGGCTCCGCAAAAGGAGGTGCGAAAGACCTCCGGAATTGTCTCGAACATACTGCGCGCCATAGCCCGCAGCAACTCGACATCAATCATGCGCGCCCAGGGGGTCCTGTTTACCGAGGATGGGGCGGTCTTCCCGGGGGAGTTAGACGAGGAATTCTGAAGTAGATCACAGGCTGCCCCGCATTGGGCAGCCTGTCGCTATGTCGCTTACTCGATTAGCTTGAGGGACTCTGGTCTTCCAGCCTTACCGTTGCCGAAATCCGGGGAACGTCGCTGGAAACGCGGGTTGTGTGGCCCTCGCCCGTAACATCTTCCACCAGGCTGACGTGGCCCGGCCCAAACTTGTGCAGTGACCCGTCGGCCAAACCGATTTCGCCTTCGCCTGACAGGGTGATCACAAACTGGCGGCGGGGAGCGGTATGCCAGTCGCTGAAATGGCCGGGCTGGGCGATACTGAATGATATGCCGGTAGCCCCCAGCAATTCCTGCAGAGTGGGGTGTGTTGCCGGGTCCATTTCTTCGATGTAGGACTTACCGTCACTGCCGGTGTATAGCCTCGTAAATGGCATAATCTCCTCCTTTTCTACTGAACTCTTAACCAACCGATTCGAGTAAAGTGTCCAGGTGACTCCTACGCATTGAGCAGGCGCCAGCCCAGCGTGCCCAGGTCGAACCTGACCCGTCGGAATCCTTCTGCGTAGTCCAGGCCTGCCGCTTCTCCCTGGCGGGCGCAACCACGCTCAATGCGTTCCAGCCGGTCGGCAGGAGTGCGCTGGCGCATTTGGCTTACGTGGAGGCTTAGTGACGTTGACTTCGCCTCCAGGTAACCGTCAACATCGATGTAAACGTCGGCGGCCTCGGTTCCCCAAAGAAAGGCTTCCCTGACCTGATGGGGCTCCAGCCCTTCTTCCGCAATCTGCTCCGGAAAGTGCAGGGGACTCCAGGCATAGGTATAGGCTGCGTCCAGCGCCACTTGGCCGCTCATGCGGTGGTCCCGGTGGGTGTGGCTGGCCACGCGGAAGGGGTCAATACAGAACACAATCTCAGGCTTGTACTTGCGAATTTGCCGGACTACCTCACCACGAAACTGCAGGTCGTCATTCAATGTTCCGTCGGGATGAGCCAGGAAAACCACATCCTTGACGCCCAGGTAACCCGAAGCGTCTCGCTGCTCCTTCTCCCGAATCTTGGCCAGGCGCTCGGGAGACATCTCCCGGTCCCCGGTTCCCTTGTCTCCATTGGTGCACATCACCACCACAACTTCAGTACCCGCTTCCGCAATCCACTTGGCCATGGTCCCGCCACAACCACCCTCGGCGTCGTCGGGATGCGGTGTCACAACCATGGCGCTGCGTGGCGGGTTGTCGTTTATTTCAATCCCCAATAGACCTTAACCTTCCTGACAAATTAGGCGCCAGCGCGCCGGTTATCCGCCACCGTTTTGCGGGCGGACGGCTAACTTCCTGGCAGGTATCCCTCTTACAGGTGGAATACCACCATCTTCAATTCGGTCATTTCCTCGATAGCGTAACCGGGTCCTTCCTTCCCCATGCCACTGTCCTTCAGACCCCCGTAGGGCATCAGGTCAGCGCGCCACTGCGGGTGGGAGTTAATGTGAAGGTTTCCGGACTGCACTTCCCTGGCAAAGCGCATGGCCCAGTCCACGTTCTGTGTGAAAATACCCGCAGACAGGCCAAATCTGGAGTCGTTGGCCATGGCAATGGCTTCGTCAATGTCCTCGAAGGCGCTGACTGCAACGGCCGGGCCAAACAGTTCCTCCCGGGAAATTCTCATTTCCGGCTGGACGTCGGCCACCACGGTGGGAGCGTGGATCGTACCTTCCTGGTCACCTCCCGCAACAACCCTGGCGCCCTGGTCCACCGCTTCGTTTATCCAACGGCTCACCCTGGTCGCGTCTGACTCGCGGATCATAGGCCCCATCTTCATTGCTTCATCCAGTGGATCGCCGGTGGCAAAGGCTTCGGTCGGAACCTTGATGGCGTCCAGGAAGTCAGCATAAATGCGACGGTCGGCCAGAACTCGCTGGGTGGAAATGCATACCTGGCCGGCATTGGCGAATCCGCTGGCTACCGTGGCCGCCGCCACCTTTTCAATGTCGGCGTCGGACATGATGATCAGCGGGCTGTTGGAACCCAGTTCCATGGTTACCTTCTTGATACCGGCGTTGCGGCAGATGCGGTCTCCAACTTCCATACTGCCGGTGAAGGTGATCTTGCGGACTCTCGGGTCGCCCGTCAGGGCATCCCCGATTTCCCCGCCTGACCCAGTCACACACTGAATCGCCTCTGCCGGCAGGCCTGCTTCCAGAAGGATTTCCACCAGCTTGAGGCCGGACAGGGGAGTGTCACCCGCAGGTTTGAGGACTACGGCATTACCCGCAGCCAGGGCAGGACCCACCTTGTGGCACACCAGATTCAGCGGAAAGTTGAACGGGGCGATGGCTGCCACCACGCCCACGGGAACCCGGATAGTGAACCCAAACTGGGAAGTGGCGCCGGGAGCGGCGTCCAGGGGTATCGTTTCGCCGTGCAGGCGCTTGCCCTCTTCAGCGGAGCCGGTAATAGTCTGGATGGCCCTCAGGACCTCCCCACGACCTTCGGATATAACCTTGCCTTCTTCCATGGTAATGGTCCGGCCCAGGTCTTCCACTCGTTCAGCCATAATGTCGGCAGCACGGCGCAGGATGGAGTAACGCTCGAAAGCGGGCAGCTTGGCCATTACCTCGGCCCCACGGACCGCGCTGGATATGGCGGCTTCGACGTCAGCGGCAGTTCCCCTGGGTACGGTGTCAATTACGGACTGGTCAAAAGGGTTATAGACCGGAATGGTCTCCGCCCTGTCCACCCAGTTACCGTTAAGGTACATTTTCATTGCAGGTTTCTCCTTGAGCTAAGTTCGATTGTCCAGATTCAAGACAGCTTTGCCAAAGCCGACGTGATTGCGCCCTATATTAGCATATTTCGGATTGCGAACATCCACGCAAACGTGGGCGTAACAGGCGATAACGCTACCTGCCGCGAACTGGCTTGGACTGAAGTGGGAAACCCAGTAAGGGGAAGATTGCCGACAGTGCCTATCGTCCCAGGGCTGTGGCCCGGCCCAGGTCAGTGACGGTGTAATGGCCGGCCCTGCCAGGGACGCGTTCCAGCCAGCCAAACTTGCTGCGGGCGGCGTTGCGGAGAGTCTGAACAAAATTGTGGGCCCTGGGCCAGCCAACGATGTCGAAAAGACGTCCCAGAGCGTCGGCATCCACACCGTCAACAGCCAGATAACGGCTGGCGCCTTCGGCAGCCACCACCACCCGCCGCATGTCGCCAAGAGGATTGGCGGCGCGGCAGAAGTCCACAAATGCCTGCTCGGAAACCGCTGGAACCAGGTTCGCCATGCCCAGGTGATTGCCGGCGGCTTGCGGCGACCCATTGGTGGCTTGCCCTCCGTTCCCCAGTCCATCCAGCTGTGGCCAGGGTTCTGGTGGAGGTTCTTCCAGCGCCGCATCCCAGTCGCTCAACAGGGGAGCGGTGGCCTGCTCCGCGGTTGCCGGGACGGTGGACTCGATAACCGCACCTGTATTGTTCGCCGGACCGATTTGCTCGGCAGCAGCAGCAGGCGGGGCCGGGGCATCGGATGGAGGGGCAGTCTCGGCGGGTGACGCTTCCTCGGGGGGCGGAGTGTTTTCAACCGTTACTATCGGAGGCGCGGGCGCAGGTGGGGGTGTGACTGCCGCCGGAAGGTCGGTGGACAGTTGCCTGCTTGTTCCGGACGGTGCAGTGGAGAATCCGGCCAGGATAGCCTGGCTTACGTCCGTAAGGACTATTCCCAGAATCCGGTCGATGACCACGTCATCTTCGGTTTCCAGGTTAATCTGAGCGTTATTCGGCAGGGTGATCGAGAGCTTTAACATTGGCAAAGGGGGGCGCGCCGGCGATAACTACAGTCTTTATGTTAACGGGCAGTTTGCCGCTAATCAAGTTTGTCCATACGGCGGTGACTACGAAGGGGGTTTGGGAGAGTGACCGCACTTCAGGGTAGGGAACCCGGGATACCAGCGAAACCGGCCTACAGGGTTTGTTTCAGCCGGACGGCCAGGGAACGGGTAAGTCCCGGGACGGCGGCAATGTCATCCACCGGAGCATCCTTGATGCCCTGGATGGAACCGAAGCGGCGAAGCAGCATCCGCTTTCGCTTGGGGCCAATACCCGTAACCATATCGATGGAAGACTTCAGGCTGGACTTGCTGCGGAGATTGCGGTGATAGGTGATGGCGAATCGGTGCGCTTCATCCCTGATCCGCTGGACCAGGTACAGGCCCTGGGATGCGCGGGGAAGTTCTATCGGTTCCGAGGTATGGGGAACGAACAGCAGCTCGTTCTCCTTGGCCAGGGAAGAAAGGGGAATATCGTCCAGTCCCAGTTCCAGCAACACTTCCAGGGCTGCTGAAAGGTGTCCTTTGCCACCATCTATAATCACCAGGTCAGGCTCGATGTCCCATACCGAAAAGTCCCTTTGTTCTTCACCACTGGCAGCAGCTATCTCCTGTTTTTGGGCCCGTGCGTCTGCCAGGCGCTTGAACCGTCGACGCAGCATCTCCTGCATGCTGGCATAGTCGTCCACGCCTTCCACTGACTTGATCTGGAACCGACGGTAGTGGGACGTCTTGGGGCGTCCGTCCTGGAAGACCACCATGCTGCCTACCAGGTTGCTGCCCTGAACGTGGGAAATGTCGTAACACTCCATCCTCAGGGGCAGGGCAGGGAGGCTTAATTCCTCCTCAAGTTCCGACATGGCCTGATGCAGGACATCCGAGTTGTTCAGCCACTTGATGCGGTGCTGGGCTAGCCCCTGAACTGCGTTTTCCACCACCACGTCCATCAATTTCTTTTGCTGGCCCCTTTGCGGACAAACCAGGCGTATGCCGCCGCCACGCCTCTCGCGCAGCCAACCCCGGACGAGTTCCTGGTCTTCAATGGGGTGCTGGATATAGACGACCGACGGAATAACCAGGGCAGTCTGGTAAAACTGCCGCACAAACTGGCCCATAATTACGTCTGGAGAGTCGTCCTGGGTACCCTCCATGAAAAAGTGGTCACGACCAATAAGCTTGCCCCTTCGGATGAAGAATATTTCCACCCAGGTTTCATTGGTGCCCTGGGACAGGCCAATGAAATCCATATCGCCGCCGGGGTTGGACTCTACCTTGACCTGCTGTTCCTCGGCCACCTGGTCGATACCCCTTATCTGGTCCCGCAGGACGGCCGCCCGTTCAAACTCCAGCTCTTCGGCAGCCTCTTCCATCCTCTTTTTCAATTCGCGGGTGACTGCCTCAGTGTTGCCCTCCATAAACATGATGACCTGTTGAATAACGCGGGCGTACTCTTCCTCAGTGGCCAGCCCGGCACAGGGTGCAACGCAGCGGTGAATGTAATACTCCAGGCAGGGACGAGGGTCACGGCCGGTGATGGTCTTTGTGCAGGAACGGTAGGGAAACAGCTTCTTGATCAGGTCCATGGTCTTGCGCACGCTGCTGGCCGTGGCAAAGGGACCAAAGTACCTGGCGCCGTCGTTGCCCACCTGTCGGGTTATGTAAACCCGGGGGAAGTCTTCGGTCAGGTCTATTTTCAGGTAAGGGTAGGTTTTGTCGTCTTTCAGCCGGGCGTTGAAGTGGGGCTTGTAACGCTTAATCAGGGTGTTTTCCAGAATCAGCGCCTCGGCCTCAGTGTCCGTCACGATGAACTCGAAGTCGGTCATCCGCGACATCATGCGGCGTATCTTGGGGGGTTGTCCGCTGGGTGAACCGAAATAGGAGCGGAGGCGGTTACGGAGCACGCTGGCCTTGCCTACATACAGCACCTCATTGCGGGCGTCTTTCATCAGATAGACGCCGGGCTTTTCCGGTGTGACACGCAACCGATGTTCAAACTGGGCTAGCGGCATATGTGGCAATCAATGTGCCGGAGGCTGGCAAGTGTGGCGTTACCGGCCACCGGCAAGGCGGGCAAAATGTGGACTTCTAAATCAGGAAGGAAATTACGAACAGGGCAACCAGGAGAACTCCTGCCAGTATCAGGATACGGCGCAGTTCCCGTCCCAGGTTGTTGTAGGCCAGGGATTGGATACCACGGGCAGCGGCAACCGGACGCTCTGGCGTTACCGTCACAACCGTCGCTCCCTGACTCGAAGAGCTGCCTGAGGTGACACTCTCCTGGACTCCGGCGACCGCTGGCGCAGGGGCAGCAACGCTGGCAGTAACAGGGGCGCTACCCCTTTCGGCAGTTTCTACAGCGGCATCGGCTCCCACCCTGCCCTGCCGCCTTCTCCGGCGGTTCAATTGGGCCTGGCGGGACGCCACTCTCTTACCCTTTCCTGGCATGGTGAGATACCTCCTGATTTTCGGTGCGATTGAACCCGGTTTCTTGAACGCTGCCCGCAAGGGAGAACGGTTCCATCGCTTCAGCTTCGAAATTATTTGGGGAAGAGTTTGGCTCTACCCGGCACATTCCATTATCACCCAGCCAGGACGCCGAACGCAAATGGAGCGCCGGGGTTAACCCTAACCGGCGTTCCAACTGAAACCTGAAAAAATGATAATTACACGGCTCTCGGGTGGCTCTTTTCGTATTCGTCTCTCAGGTGCTCCGAGGTCAGGTGAGTATAGACCTGAGTAGTTGAGATGCTGGAGTGACCAAGCAATTCCTGCACGTGACGCAGGGACGCCCCCTTCTGAAGCAGGTGGGTGGCGAAGCTGTGCCGCAAGGTGTGGGGCGTTATCTTCTGGTCGATGCCTGCCCGCTTGCTGTAGGTCTTGAGTATGTTCCAGACCCACTGGCGGGTAAGCCGCTCACCCCGGTGATTTACGAACAGGGCGGCCTCCTCCTTGTTCTGCCCCAACAGCGACATTCGGCTGGTGGAAAGGTAGTCCTGTAGCCCGTTCAACGCCTTGTCATGAGCGTAAACAATCCGCTCCTTGGAACCCTTGCCCCAGCACCGGATGTACGACTCTTCAAAATCAACATCCTGAACGTTGAGGGATACCAGTTCGCTGACCCGCAGGCCGGTGGCATAGAGCAACTCAAGAATGTTCGCATCCCGCTGAGCTTCAGCAGTGCCTGCCTTGTCGGCTTCCCTCAGGAGGAGGTCAACCTCGTCTTCGGTCAAGTACTTGGGAAGGGCCCGTCCGACCCTGGGTGAACCCAGTGATTCGGTGGGTGGCTCTTCGATGATTCCGTTCTGAGCAAGAAAGGTAAAGAAGGACTTGATAGCCGCCACCTTGCGGGCAGTGGTAGTGTCCCGGTAGCCCTTCCTGCCTCGCAGGTCAGCGATGTAGTCGTTCAACAAGTCCAGGTCCACCCGTTCCCACACATCGCTGCGTTCGCTGGCTCCGTTCATTTTCTCCTTCAAAAAGTCTGAAAACTGGCCAAGATCGTTTTTGTATGCGTCCAGCGTGTGCTGGGAAAACCCCCTTTCCACCACCAGGTGTTGCAGAAAATCCTCTATGGCCTTTTGCATCCTGCTAGTCCTCCCTGTATCGATAACGCCCGCCAAAACGGCGAGGTTAGAATGATGTCCCCCGTTTTCCAGGGGATGCCAGAATTCTAGCAAGATTACGTTAACTTCCACCTTTTGCGGTCCGTGCGAATTATGGTGATTTCCTTAATCGAGCACTTTTCATGTCCCCGGTAACCGGTCCCGTTTTGTCTCCTGATTCAGTCCCGTGTTAATGTAATTCCTGAAAGTTTTGGCAATTATCAGGTTTGTTCACCGGTGCTCACGGCCCCGCAAACGTGCTTTCCCAACTCCAGAAAGGTAAGGTAAGCGCCCCATGAGACTTGCTGAAACCCAGAGGCGAGCCAGGGCATCCACGTCAACTGCCTTGCACTGGCTGCCAATAGTTCTGGTCCTCCTGTCGCTGGGGATGGCGCTGCTGCAACCAACGCCTGTTGCCAGCGCGGGGCCCCACTTCCCAGGTCCATTGGACTTATCTGTCCAAGCCGGTACGGAAGAATCCATGGCCCCACAGGCGCAGCAAGAACCGCAACCTCCCAGTCCCCTGCTTTACCTGGACATCTGGCTCTTCGGTGGACTGATTCTGCTGGTAATGGTGGTGGTCATGCTCAAGTACCTTTGGAAGGCCCTGCAACCAGACAACAGGGACCCTTCAGAAGGCCTGCAGCCCTGGGAAGATCCGGACTACGACCATTCGGACGACGAACGATAAGCATTTGTTGGCCCTTGCCGTCAATCTGTTCTGCTGACAGAGACTTGTGCCCCTGAATCTTTCCGGGAATGGCTGCCAAGTTAGTTCGCCAGCGAAAGGGGCCTTCCCTTGGCTGGCAATCGGCCTCCATTATTCTTGCCACTATGCCCCGTAAAGGTTAGAGTATGGGCGGAAAAATTCTGATCGAGCGCCATCCAGCGATTCAGCGTCACAACCACTGTAAAGGGAATTTTGGGCTTCATTCGAAGGACCGTTTACGGTTTGCACGCTATTTCAGTTTCCCGGATACCATAAAATAGGCAACAATATCAGGAGGTTTGCACGTGTACCAGTCCATTAGCAAGGAAACAATGGAGGCCCTGGGAAAGATAGATACTCCCAGCATCTGTAATGCTATTGAGGGCTTCAATGTCCGCGGCAAGGAAGAAGGCTTCATGCTGCCGGAAATCAAGGGTGTCTTCCGAAATTTGCCTCCGGCCGTGGGCTATGCTGTTACCGGCGTTATCAGCGCGGTCCAGCCCGAGGGCCGCAACGTGTCCCGCGAAGACTGGTGGGACCTGATAGTCTCCGTTCCCGAACCGAGATTTATCGTCCTGCATGACATTGACAATCCGCCCCTGGGCGCCTACTGGGGCGAGGTCCAGGGCAACATCCACAAGGCCCTTGGGGCAGTGGGCGTAGCCACCGACGGCACGGTACGCGATATTGACGAAGTTGAAGCTTTGGGATTCCAGTTCTTCGCCAAGGAAATTTCCGCTTCCCACGCCTACGTTCACCTGGTGGAGATAGGCATTCCCGTCACCATCGGTGGCTTGACCGTCAAGACCGGTGACCTTCTTCACGGAGACAAGCATGGCGTTACCAACATTCCCTTCGAAATCGCCGAACAGATTCCGGACATGGTCCAGACCATCGCCGAGTACGAGGAAAAGACCATAAGCCTTTGCCAGTCTCCAGACTTTACCCTGGAAAAGCTGAAGGAAGTGGCGAAGATTACCCGCCCTTATTAATATCGGCCCCTGGCCCGGCGTAAAACGCTTGATTTCTGCAACGCCGGGCCACTTCCGTTAGAGTAACCAGGACCGCCTCTGGCGAAATATTCTCACTTTGCTGGTTGACTGAGATTCGCTTTATCCTACAGGTCGGGAGCCCCTTAAACAGATGAAAGCGCTAATAATATTCGGACTAATCGCCCTGATACTTGCAGTTACAGCCTGCGAACTGCCTCAGGAAGAGGCTACGCCTACCCCGATTCCGGACGTGATACCCACCCCCCGTATCGCCGACACACCCACGCCTCCCGTCATTGGCACACCGACTCCGGTCACGTTGTCCACGTCCGGTGGGGACACATTCCGGCAGTATGCCCAGGCGCCCCTCATGGAAATTGATCCCGATGGAGACTACACGGCGGACATTCAGACCAACCAGGGCACCATCTCGGTTGAACTGTATGCTGAAGATGCGCCCATTACGGTGAACAACTTTGTTTTCCTGGCCAGGCAGGGCTTCTACGATGGCGCCATATTCCATCGGGTTATCCCCAACTTCATGATTCAGGGAGGCGACCCTACCGGCACAGGAACAGAGGGACCAGGTTATCAGTTCCAGGACGAAATCGTGCCGTCACTGTCCTTTGACAGCGCCGGTATCCTGGCAATGGCCAACAAGGGCCCCAATACCAACGGCAGCCAGTTCTTCATTACGGTGGCTCCCACACCTCACCTGACCACCAAGCACACCATCTTCGGCCGCGTAATTTCCGGTCAGGAGGTTGCTGACGCTATTTCGGTTGCCCGCTCTGGCCGGAATAGCCGTCCCCTGGAAGAGGTGGTGATTCAGCACATCGAAATCAAGGAAGAAAGCTAGGGGCATAGTCCCCGGCGGAGAGCCGTTGTGACCTTCGACAACTTGACCTATGAAAAAAGGGACGCCATTGGTTATTTGACCCTGAACCGTCCCGACCGGCTGAATGCCCTGAATGCCGCATTGCTGGCGGAGTTTCGTGAAGCGCTGGACGTGGTTGAGGATGACCCGGATATACGGGTAGTTATTCTGACGGGGGCAGGGCGGGCATTTTCCGCCGGTTTCGATATATCACGAGAACCCGGTGAATCCGACCCTCAGGATATGCAGCCTGACCAGTGGCGGGGACACCTAAAGAGCCACATCGACACTTTCATGAAAGTGTGGCACTTGAGCAAGCCGGTGATTGCCGCAGTGAATGGTTACGCCCTGGCGGGTGCTTGCGAACTAGTGCAGGTATGCGACATCAAGATCGCTTCCGACCGGGCAGTTATGGGTGAACCAGAGATCAGAGCCGGGGTCGGGCCTCCCCTGCTGATAACACCTTTCAGCGTTAACCTGGCCACTGCCAAGGAGTTGCTTCTGACCGGGGACACCATTGATGCCCAAGAAGCCGCCCGTATCGGACTGGTAAGCCGGGTGGTGCCACACGACGACCTGATGTCCGAATGCGAAAAAGTTGCCCGGAAAATCTGCCTCATCTCGGAAGTAGGCGTGAAGATGACGAAGATAGCGGTGAACCGGGCCCTGGAGGGGATGGGATTCCTCTCGGCAATCGAGCACAACCTGGAACTGATGACCCACTTCGACACCAGCGTCACCCCGGAACAGGAAGAGTTCAATGCCATACGGCTGGAAAGCGGTTTGCGCGCCGCTCTGGACTGGCGGGACGCCAGGTTCAAGGAGTTGGGCTAGCGCCATTTTCCGGCCAGGGTGGCTCTGATCTCTTAGCCCAGCCCTTTTTCCTTTGCCATGGTAGTTTCTAGCCCAGTATTGAGATAAACACTCCAGCCACAACCGCCGACCCGATAACCCCAGCCACGTTGGGTCCCATGGCGTGGGGAAGCAGGTAATTGCCCGGATTGGCCTGCTGACCCATGCTGTGGGCCGTCCTCGCTGCCATCGGCACTGCCGAGACCCCCGCCGACCCAATTAACGGGTTAACCTTGTCCTTAACGACGAGGTTCATCAACTTGGCAGACAGCAGCCCCCCGACTGTACCGCAGGAAAAGGCCACAATCCCAAGCCCCAGAATGGCCAGTGTCTTCAGGTCAAAGACTCTTTCCGCTGTCAGTTCGCCGCCGATTGTGATCATCAGGAATATCGTGGCGATGTTAAGGACTTCGTTGGAGGCGGCGTTGCTCAGTCGCGGCACGACCCCACTTTCCCTGAAGATGTTCCCAATCATGAACATGGCGATCAGGGGAGCGGACTCGGGAACAAAAAGGATAATTATCAGCATTGCGCCGGTAGGGAATACCAGCTTCTCGGTGCGGGAAACCTCCCTGGGAGATTTCATCTCTATTCGCCGTTCACGCTGAGTTGTAAACAGCCGCATCAACGGCGGCTGTACGAACACGACGCTGGCCATATAGGAGTAGGCCACCACCGCCGTGATTCCCAGCAGATCCGGCGCCAGCTTGGCCGATGCGAAAATTGTGGTGGGCCCGTCGGCGCCCCCGATAATGCCAATGGCCCCGGCCTCTTCCAGCGTGAACATATCCGGCGAGGTCAGTACTCCCAACCCCAGAGCCAACCAGAAGGCAACGAAAATGCCCAGTTGAGCTGCTGCGCCCAACAGCAGCGTCTTGGGGTTGGCAATGATTGGACCGAAATCAGTCAGGGCCCCCAACCCCAGGAAAATCAGGGGCGGCAGGATGTTCCACGACGAAAGGGTAAAGTGAAAGATAATTCCGAAAATTCCCGATGACTGCAATTCACCGGATGGGTCGAAGTCCACCAGACCGGTTCCAGGCAAATTGCCGAGAATAATTCCCAGGCCAATGGGCAAGAGCACGTAAGGCTCCATGCCCTTGATTATGGCCAACAGCATAAACGCTCCCCCCAACAAGAACAGGAGAGCGTTACCCCAACTGAGGTTTGCGAACCCGGATTCTAGAAGAAACTCCATTCTAACCTTGAGTGTTAAGGGTCACGGGGGAAACGCCCCGGCAAGTAATTACCGGTCCCGGTCACGCACACGGCGGGAGTCAAAGGCGACCATCCGGCCCTGTTCGCGCCAGCCCCCACCGTCCGGCCGAACAACGTCCGACTGATTGTCCTCCCGGGCAGATTGTTCCCGGTTGTACTCTTCTGTAGCCAGGGCTACGGCAGCGCCAATGGCTGCGGCCAACTGGGGATCAAGGCCACGGGTCTCCGTGTCGCCGACAGCAACGGCGGTTTCCTGGGCCCGCAGGTCTGCTGCCTGCTCTTCACGTGCCTGGGCCTTGCGCAGACGCCAGCTGCCCCAGAACCCAATCAGTCCTGTAAAAACCACCAGCGAACCCAATACCAGGAACGCGGCTCCCACCCCTACGTAGGTGAGCAGGAGCGCACGGCTCAGGTCAAACTCAATTCCCAAGAAAACTCCTCAATCACCTATGAGGCCCTGCCCGAGGGAGCAAAAGTATCCTGCCCTGAAATCCTGGTGGATTATACCACCACCATGAAGCGCCAACGTGGCAGCCGCGACATAGTCCTGGCACACGCCCTTCAACCATCGGCTTGTCTATGGCTCGTTGCCATGCCATGTGGTTTGTGGATGCTTGCCAGTCCCATGGCGATTTACCAATGGAGCAATCAGGGCTATATTGTGGCCAACCAGGCTTGAGTGAGGACAGACAATGCCCATTATTGAAGAACGGCTGGAACAAATGGGATTACAGCTGCCGGCGCCGCCCGAGCCGGCAGGCAACTACCTTCCTGCCAGCCGAAGCGGGAATCAGCTTTGGCTGGCGGGAGTAGGCTCACGCACATCCGACGGGTCTAGAATTGCCGGGAAGCTTGGGACGGACCTTACCCTCGATCAAGGGTACGAAGCGGCCCGCTGGTGCGCCCTCAATCTCCTCTCCCGAATGAAGGCAGAGCTAGGGGACCTGGACCAGGTCGAGAGAGTTGTGAAAGTAGTCGGCTTCATCAACAGCGCCCCAGACTTTGAAGGCCAGGCCAGGGTTTTGGACGGGGCTTCAGATTTGTTTGTGGAGTTATTTGGCGATGACGGCCGTCACGCCCGTTCTGCCCCGGGAATGGCTGCCCTGCCGGGCAATATTGCCGTAATTGTTGAATGTGTCGTCGAAATAAAGGAGCCGGCCCAATAGAGCCAGCCCCTGCTTCATCCCAGGGGTCTCCAGTCCAAATAAATCGCGAAAAGTCGGCGGCAAGCCGTCCTTAGCGCCCATTCGGCCGGTTTGGCTTGTGACCAAACCCCCAGCAGCAAGGGTGGCGTTTGGGGAACTCCCTTAACCGCCCTTTTGGACTTCGATGCCAGACAGCTTTTCTACGAAGTGAACGATGGCCGAATGATCCAGTTCCTGATCTCCGTCGTTAACCAGGGTTCCCAGCATCTGTTGGACCAGGGCCGTGGCCGGCAAGGGTACGTTAAGCTCATCGGCTGCCTGGAGCACATTTCGCAGGTCCTTCTGGTGCAGCCTTATGCGGAAGCCTGCCCTGAAGTTGCGGTCCAGCATCATCGGCGCCTTGGCTTCCATGACCGCGCTGCCGGCAAGGCCGCCGCGAATCGCCTGGAAAACCCGTTCCGGATCCACCCCAGCCTTTTGAGCCAGTACCATAGCTTCGCTGAGAGCTTCAATGTTGAGCGCGACAATAATCTGGTTGGCCAGCTTCGTGGTATTGCCCGCCCCAATGTCGCCGGTGAGGTTAACGGTGCCACCCAGGATATCGAAAATTGGGTAGCACTGGTCGTAGATTTCCTGCTTGCCGCCTACCATGATCGCCAGGGTACCGTTGATCGCCCCGGGTTCACCCCCACTCACCGGCGCGTCCAGCATTTCCACTCCCTTAAGAGCGCACTGGGCAGCAATTTTCTGGGACACGATCGGGGAGATAGAGCTCATATCCATGATAATGGAACCCGGTTCGGCACCCTCCAATACACCACCAGGGCCCAGGATAGCCCGTTCTGAGTCGGCCGAATCGGGCAGCATGGTGATGATTTTTTTGGTCCCCGCCGCAACTTCTAGGCTCGAAGATGCGGGGTGGGCGCCCTCCGTAGCCAGCTCTTCCACCGGCTCGCCCACGATGTCGTAAACGGTCAACTCATAGCCAGCATTCATGAGGTTACGGGCCATGGGTTTGCCCATGATTCCCAGGCCAATGAATCCAATGTGTTCAGCCATAACATTCTCCAAATTGCGGCCTCTGTTTCCCAAGAGAGGCTCTCGATAGTCCGTTGAAACTCTACCACATTGGTCTCTACCCGTACCATACGTGCAGTCTCACGCCCGAAATGCGGACGCCATTGCCAAAAGCACGGATCTTGTAAGCTATAATTGAATCAAGAGAGTGTTCGTAAGCCTTCGTACTGTCAGTAACCCGTTGTATCCGGCCGAGGCAAGGCGTATTATGTCTGCCGAAGAGAATTCAGTGAGGGGAGCATGGCCGAATCGCGCAAGGCCCTTGTAACCGGCGGGGCAGGTTTCATCGGTTCACAATTGGTGGACCGTTTGTTGTCCGAAGGCTTCCACGTGGCTATCATCGACGACTTAACCGCCGGCAAAATACAAAACCTGAATACGTCGGCCTCCTTTTACCACACCGATATTGCCCATTCCTCGGTGGACGAGATTTTCAGCCGCGAACAACCCGACGTTGTCTTTCACCTGGCGGCCAGGGTAAGCGTTACCCACTCGGCACAAAATCCACTGGACAATGCCGAGGTGAACATCATCGGAACGTTGAAGTTGCTGGAAGCGGCGCGCCGCATCGGCGTGGACAAGTTCATTTTTTCCTCTACCGGTGGGGCTATCTACGGCAACCCCGAGGAAAATCCCTGCACCGAACTAACGCCGGCAGACCCGATATCGCCTTATGGCCTCTCCAAGTTGGTGGCGGAAAACTACATCAAGCTATATCACCGCCTTTACCGTTTGAATTACGCCAACCTTCGCTACGGCAACGTGTACGGTCCACGGCAAGATCCATACGGCGAAGCCGGCGTGATCGCCATCTTCATACAGGCTATGCGGGACGGACACCGTCCCCGCATTTTTGGAGATGGTACGCAGGAAAGGGACTTCATTTACGTTGATGACATAGTCGAGGCTAACATCAAGGCAATTGACAGCGGTCACAACCGGACAATGAACATAGGTTCCGGAGAAGGAACCAGCGTCAATCGGCTGTTTGAGTTGCTGAAGGCAGACCTGCACTTCCACCAGGAAGCTGACCACCGACCACGACGCCCGGGCGAGGTGCATCAGATTTCTCTGGACTGCTCTGCCGCCCAGGAGCACCTCAACTGGGCTCCCCAGGTGTCGCTGGAGGAAGGCTTGCTTAAAACTGTAGAATATTACGGCAGCGAAATTGCCCCGAGCAGACGCCTGGCTTAATGGCAACCCCCTGGGTTCGGCGTCTCTCGGAGGAGACAGGACAACATTTTGGAGGATCGAGTAATAGATGGAAGCTGAATACGATGCCATAATTCTGGGGGCAGGAGCGGCGGGGCTGGCCGCCGGCCTTTACACTACGAGGGCCATGATGAAGACCCTCATACTGGAATCGCTGGGGCCTGGCGGACAGTTGCTTATTACTGACGAAATCGAAAACTACCCGGGGTTTCCCCAGGGGGTCAAGGGCCAGGAACTTGCCATGATGATGGAGGAACAGACCACACGGTTTGGCGCCGCCATCGAGTACGCCGAAGTGGAGGCAGTAGAGGACCTGGACCAGCCGATAAAGCTCATCAAGACTTACGAAAAGGACTACACTGCCAAGAGCATCATCATCGCAACGGGCGGCGCCCACAATAAGCTGGGTGTCACCGGGGAGGACGAGTTTGCCGGCAGGGGTGTCTCTTACTGCGCAGTTTGCGACGGAAACTTCTTCCGGGACCAGGACGTCGTAGTGGTCGGCGGCGGCGATGCCGCCATGGACGAAAGTCTTTACCTCAGCGGCATAGTCAATTCTGTTACGATTATCCACCGACGAGACGAACTCAGGGCGACCCGTGTACTCCAGGAGAGGGCCTTTAACAACCCCAAGTACAAGTGGCTCTGGAGCCATGTGGTTGAAGAATTTACCGGCAACGAGGCCCTGGAACACGCGCGGGTCAAGGACCTGAAGACCGGCGAGGTTTACGAGTATCCCACTGCGGCCGCATTCATTTATGTAGGTTTTCACCCCAACACCGAATACCTCAAGGGACTGGTTGACATGGATGCCCTGGGACACGTTTACACGGATATCCACATGCGCACCAAGGCCCCGGGTGTTTATGCCTGCGGCGACGCCAGGGCAGACTCAACCCGCCAGTTGGGCGCCGCTGTTGGCGACGGCATTACTGCCGCCCTGGCGGCCTATCACGACGTGAGCGGCTGATCAAGCGCGCGGCGTATGACGCCCAGGACAACGCCTTGACCCTCGTCAGGGGTTCCCGGGAGTCCTGATGGAAATCGAGCAGGGGCAGCCATTGTGGCTGCCCCACTTTTTTGCGACTGGCGATTAACCCGATGAAGCTCTGCCAGCAGAGCCGGCATCGCAGAAGGGGCGCAATCGATTATCCGGTTCCCAATAGTTCAACTGCATTGCAATGAAGGGTTGGGGTTTAACCGTATTGCCGGCGAAAGCGGGAATCCAGAGTCCCTCTTAGCCCTGCAGTTGCCCTTTCTCAACCTGTCTGGCTTCCGGCTCAAGGCCGGAATGACTATACAGATTTAGCAGCCATCATTCGTTTCAAACCGGTTGGCCTACTAGCCTGCCAATACCTTCGATACCTCCTGCCCCAGAAGAACCAGGCTGCCGGTAATGATTACACCTATAGCCACGTAGCGAAACACCGCCGTATTCATGCGCCGCACCAGCACTGCCCCTATGCCGAACCCTGCTACCAGCGATGGCACCATCAACCCAATGTTTATCAGTGTCTCTCGGTCAACCAGCCCGGTTGCGTAATACAACACAAACCCCACCACATAGGTACAAATGAAGTAAAAGGCCAGGGCAGACCGCATCTGTTCTCGTTCCCAGTTCTGGGCGACTACATAAGCGGCAGCCAGCGGCCCGCCGATACTCAGAGTGGTTATGGACAGGGAAGTGAGGAACCCGACGAAGAGGCCGGAGCCGCGGCGGTTGGCCATGGGCAATTGAATGTTCAGCAAGTTCAACACGCCCAGGCAAAGTATCGCCGCGCCAATGGTGATTCTCAGAAAGGTGGGGTTGGCGGATTCCAGTACCAGCACCCCCAGGGGAACTGCCAGGATGCCCCCCAGCGCCATTCCCTTAAGGCGACTGAGCTGCAGGTAACGCCAGGTTGTCAGGAGTACAAAGGCAAGCAGGATGGGAATTATTGCATTGACGGTGACAATGGCATCCTTGGGGTCCAGGAACAGCAGGAGCACCGGCGCCACGACCAGCCCCATACCAAAGCTGACGGTCCCCATAATGGTCGCGCCTGCCAACACCGCCAACAGGGCGATAAGGAGTTCTACCCCGGTTAACAAGTGCCCCTCAGCGGGCGGGAGATATGTCTGGAGTCAGATTGTTGAAGAGTAGATACCAAAGACCGGGCCCGCGCTAGGGCTTCCAGAAGTCCAGCAAGTACTCGAAGGTAGTTCCCATGGTGATGTAGTTGGAAGGCCAACCGAAGATACCAACCCGATTTACTATATTGGTGCGGTCCCAGATTATTGTGTTGCGCAGTTCATATCCAACCGACCGAAGCGCTTCAACCACCGCAGTATGGATAGTGATGCGCCGATTGTCCAGCCACATATCGGGTACGTCGATTACGCAATGGCCCCGTTCCTTCAGCAGTGGGAATAGCCCGCCATAGATATCCGCCATGGCCTCCTGGTAGGCTTCCAGGTCAAGGATTCCCAGGTCTCTGGCGTCCTGGCTGTATTGCTCGGTCTTGAGGTACTGGTCATTCTTCCGCTCCGCACCCCTGCGGCTTTTGTTGAGGCGCGGCCGATTCAGGAGATTGGCGTATGGAGGCGAAGTCAATACCAGGCTGACAGACTCAGGCTCCAAATATGCTTCGATCGACCTGGCATCGGCACACAGGGCCAACTGGGTTGAGCCGTCCGATTCAGCCATATCGTCAAGTCGTCCGTGGCAGAGATCAATGTACTCGTCCTTCAGATCGAACCCAATAGCATTGCGGTTCAGGTCTCTGGCCGCCACCAATGTGGTGCCACTACCCACAAAGGGGTCCAGCACCAGTTCTCCCTCGTGGGTAAACAATGATATGCAGCGAGATGCCAGGGATATAGGGTATGTCGCGGGATGAGCGCTCTTATCCCGAACGTCCCTGGATTCGTAGTGAAATTGCCATACTCCAAGCTGGGACTTAATCCACTCCTTTGCCGTCATACAGTTGATGTGCTTTGGAGGACAGTCGCAGATCCTCTCGTTACCAAGATTGACCGCTGCTCTGCCCCGTTCGATTACCATTGCCATATATTCCTCACCACCCTTCACTAACCCTTAAGGCACAACCATTTGCCTTTCTTCAATTCCTGAACAGTCCAAGCTCGGAGGCCACCTGGAGGGCTCTTTCCACCTGGATTACCGGAGGCCCATTCCTTTGGACTGAAATCTCTACCTTTTGCGCGGGCGTGACCGTGAAGGCCCGCTCGCCATCCAGGGCCACCGAACTGTACCTTGGCTCCAGCTCGACCCGATGACCTTCGGTTAATCTCTCCCACCGGCTTATGTTGACATCAGAGACCATGCCAGGAGCAATCGGCGCCGACACGGTGACCGGTTCGGCAACTACACTATCCTGGCCTCCTTGTGCCACTGATGACGGGCTTTCAGGGCCGGCCAATACGTAACGGAGACCCCCGGAATCGTTCAAAGAGACTCTCTGGAGTCTTGCGCCTACCGATGAGAGGCCGATGGACGCCGGTTCGGCGCGAGTCAGAAACACTTCGAACAGGGTCCCCAGATCCCAGATTGCCCGGGTAGCAACATAGCGTTCCCTGGACAGGGCTACATCCACCAGCGCCAGGTCCCGAAATTCGTCATCCACATAGACTGACAAAGTCTTGCTGACTACCGAAACCATCTCCGGCTGCAGCCTTCCATCCGCCACCAGCCCTGCAACCAGTCCGGCCAGGGTTCCTTCAACCATCTGAGGGAAGACATTGTTGGTGCCCGTGGAGATAGGGATTATGGGAATAGTCGTACATCCGCAGGCGACCGCGCGATTGGTGCCGTCACCGCCCAGGGTTACCAGGCAGGATACGCCCTGCTGCCCCATGAGTTCGGCCGCCCGGATCGTATCCCCTTCGGTGTAGTAGTAAGGCATCTCCAGCAGGGAAACATCAAGGGACAAATGCGAGTCGTCCCGGGCCCGCTGGCAAAGGTGAGAGCTGTCCGGCATGGCAATAACTTGCTCAATGCCCGTTGACTGCAGCCCCACCATAACCCGGCGTACTATGTTCACTTTTTCCCAGTCGGGAATGACTCTCCCCTGGGCTACCAGCCGGCGAATGTCCTTGCTGGCCGCCGGATTAGCGATGATGCCGACCCCGCTCAAACAGGTTGTCCTTCCCGCCGGATTCCAGGATCGTCGCAGTCTTCCGGCGCCGCTTTGCTATAATCACCCGGATTGTAGATAGAAACTGTTTTTGGTGGCTATCTAAAAAATGTTCGAGAATTGACCAAAATTGAAGGTTGGCCCAAGTCTCCAGGAGGTGACGGAAGTATGGACAAGGAACTGGCGTTCAAGTCGGCAACGGAACTGAGGCAGCTGATTGATTCCGGCCAAGTCTCCTGCGTGGAACTTACGGAAGGGTTCTTCAGCAGAATCGAAAGCTTGAATCCCAAGCTCAACGCCTACCTGGCCCGGTGCCCCGAGCCGGCAATGGAGGAGGCCAGGAGAGCCCAGGAGGCAGTGCAGCAGGGTACCTCCCTCGGGCCACTCCATGGCATACCGGTTTCGATCAAGGACCTGGAAATGACGAAGGGTGTACCAACCACCCTTGGTTCGGCCATCTTTCGTGACCGGGTCCCCGACGTTGATTCAGTGGTTGTGGAGCGAGTAAAGGCAGCGGGAGCAATCATCCTGGGGAAAACCAACACACCCGAGTTCGGGCTGTCGGGAACCACGGAAAACAAGCTGGGCGAGCCCTGCCGCAATCCGTGGAACACTGACAGGACACCAGGTGGGTCCAGCGGGGGTGCGGCAGCCGCGCTTGCATCGGGACTCTGCACCCTGGCTACGGGCAGCGACGGAGGCGGTTCAGTTCGCATACCCGCCAGCTTTAGCGGGCTTTTTGGGATCAAACCGTCCCAGGGCAGAGTGCCGAGGTATGGTGGTTACGGCTTTCCGGCAGCCAACCACTTTTCCCAGTCCGGGCCAATGTCCCGAACTGTCGCTGATACAGCGTTGCTGTTACAGGTGCTGGCCGGACCTGATCCCCGGGACCCGGTTTCCATGCGGGACACCCCGCCAGATTTTTCTGAGGGATTGGAGAGAGGAGTGGAAGGCTGGCGAATCGCCTGGAGTCCAGACTTCGGATATGCCGGAGTGGACCCGGAAGTTGTGAGGATATGCGAATCGGCGGCTACAGTCTTTGAAGATATGGGAGCAAGGATCGAGACTCCGAATCTGGACATTGAAGACCCCTTTGAGGCGTTTTGGAACGTTTTCTCCACGGCTTCATATACCTCCTACGGTCACCTGCTTGACGAACACCGGGAGGAGTTCACCTACTACGGCTTGAGGGCCTTCGATAATGGCGCGCAGGTTACCGGGGCGGACCTCTCCCGGGCGCTTCTGAGGGTGGACCAACTACGCCGGCAAATGGAAGTGGTTTTTGACGATTACGACCTTTTGCTGTCGCCTACTATGGCGGTACCTGCGTTCCCCATAGAGCAGCGTCCGGAAGTCATTGGCGGCAAGAAGGTGGACCCCTTCTGGGGTTACCTGCCCTTTACCTTCCCCATAAACATGACCGGGCAGACTGCGGCAAGTATTCCCTGCGGCTTCTCTGCAGAGCCGGAAAACGCCGGAATGCCCATCGGCCTGCACCTGGTAGGACCCCGGGGATCGGAAGCCAGGATTCTACAGGCCAGCGCCGCTTTTGAGCGGGCCAGACCCTGGGGCGACAAGCTGCCTCCGGTATCCTGACCCTATATAATCCAGTCCAATAAATTGCTGGCGTCACGGGACAATTCTTCCGTGGCGCTTTTTCATTTGCGTTCCAATTGAGATTGCCAGCAAATCCCGGGGTCCCTTCATTTACGTGCAGGCCTCTACCTCGATTCGCAAAGTTGACCGTCCGAAAGCAATGTGTTAAAAATACGCACTTTTTGACTGGATATTGTGCAATGCGTTACAAAGTATTTGGTGGTGCGATACATCGTTATCCAATGGTGAGGCCCTACTTATTCTCTCTTGGGTTTCTCGTCTTCATTCTGGCGCTGCAGTTATTAGTCAGCCCGGCCTCCGTCGAAGCAGAATCATGGGAACCGGAACCGAATATGTTGGTCTCCCGGCTGACTCATGCGGCACGGCCAGCCTTGCAAGGTTCCGAACTGGCTTTTCCCTCGGATTCTGCCGGCTTTTCTGCCTACTACCGCCGGGAGAAGGACGGTTCCAATAGTCTCGACAAGGACGCGGTGGATGACCACATATTTGGCCCAATTGAGTCCGGTGTGGTCACCGCCCTTGCCTCCCCGGCAAAGTTGGTTGACGTAGGCAACAACTTTACCGTTGCGACACTGTCACTGAAAAATATTGATTCCCTTACGTCTTCGGTCAATCTTTATTACGACGATGAAGGCTGGATTGTGGCCTACCTGCCCCTCGACCAACCCGCATCGCAAATCTGGCAGGCCAGTGGCATTGACTGGGAGACCCCGTTGATAACTGACATAAACGACAATACCTTGCTGGACGCCATTAATGTAGTAATCGGCGAAGCGCTGCAGGAAACGGCTATTGAGCATGATGATTCTGGACTGGGGTACTACCACTGGCAGCATACCGACGCAGCGAACTTCCTGATGCTGGCAATCTCCAGACATGAACGGGGCGAGTACCCTGTGCAGTTAGCCGTTCCGGACTCCATTGTTGTCGAAGAGGTTTCAACCACCATGTGGATTTCCCAGGGCAATAATGCCCAGGCGCCCTGCGCAAAGGTAACCCTGGATGAAACCGACGTTCTTGCAGAAACGTGCGTTAAGGGAATCTATAGCTCCACCACGAGCCTGACAGAATCGGAAGGGACTTCAACTCATTCATGGAAGCTGATACAGTCCGAAAGGGACGGGGGAGCATCCGGAGCGCTTCTCATGATTATCTACTCGAGCGCAGGCTGATGCATCGGGTCGGGCGTATCAGAACACGCCCTCCGGCAAAGGTTTTGATGGCCCTGACGGCTGGGTTACTCGCTTTCGGAGTTTCTGCCTCGTTGGTCCCAGCTACTGCGGACGTGTCGGAACCGTCTTCGGCGCCATACTTTGCAGGGCAGCAAAGCTCCCGAGACGTGGCGGTAACTTCCATCGTTCAGTCAGGGCCGCCCTTTGCCAATGAGGGAGATATCGTCGTCATTCAGGTGGGTGTGGCCAATAACGGGCACGAAACCGAGACCTTCCAGGTGCAACTGGTGGATGACACTGCCGCTGAGACAATTGCGACTCAGGCGACCACTCTGGATGGAATGGCTTCTTCGACAGTCAATATGCAGTGGAATACGGAGGGCGCATCGGGAGGTCCGCCGCCGCCGGGCCCTCCTACCCCGGGTACTATTCACGCCTTGACCGCGACGGTCTCCCTGGAAGGAGATGCCAACTCCAGCAACAATTCCATGAGTTTGTTGCCCGGCATCTGGATAATTGCAGCTCCGGAACCCGACGGCATTACCTTTGCTTCGGGAAAGTCTCCCCAATCAACTTTTGGCGACGGCTTCACCATGGAAAAGCCTTCGGTCACGACCGACCATGAGGGCCTAACTGAGTTATTCGCGGCCTCAGAGGAAGCGGACGCTTACACTTCTCTGGTATTGAGTGACCTGTCAACGTCGCCAGAATCCCTGACATATCCATTTAGCAGCACAATAGCCGCGAAGCAAAGCCTTGAAGCCTCTGGTCCCAACGTTTCCACTACTCATCAGGGACTGGAAACCATCTTCGCTTCCCCGGCCCTTCAGCCCTCTTCCTCGGCATTGGCACAACCAGGCATTTCAACCATCGCGACTGCTTACATCCCGGTAAGATTTTCCGACACCAATGCTCATTCCAACCTGGCTCTTTCTGGTCCCATAGTGGAAACCAGCGCGGAAGCCCTGGATCAAGTGCACTTCAGACAATCCCTCCCAGCAGATGCCGCCGGCGTTTCTGAACCCAACTTGAAGACTGAATTGGAACCACTCAAAACCCCCTTTGGGGTACCGAGGGAAGCGCGGCTGGAACACAACCTTGCTAATCCGCAGATTGGCACTGATGGTGGTGAACCTGGCCGTCCGTTAACCCTCTTCGAACAAGCCAGTCTCAATTCCGCAACTTTGGCTCCGGAAATCGAGACTCCCTCCGAATCAAATGCTACGGTTTACCATTTCCCCTTCGTAACTGATTCACCGCATGCGTTGTCCCCAGAGTCGATCTTAACCTCACGAAGTCCTGCAACCAGGATCAATGCCTGGACTGCGCATTCCTTGTATAAGGAACCTTTGGCCATACCGAGCGGCTCAGCCTCCAAGGAAGAGCTTGTGGGAATCTTCTCGGGCGGCGGCGAAGTAACATACCAACCCGCAAAGTCCCTTTCCGCGCCCTTCGAGGAAGGCGGTGTGAGGGGAACAGTATTGTTGCAGGGCAGTAAAAACAGCCTCGGCGCCTACGTCGAAATTGAAGGAGAGGCAGCCTTCGTGGACAGAGAGGGCTTGTTTGTGGTGCGGGCCCCGGATGGGATATTCGACCTTAACCTGAGGGCGCCCGGCCACCTGTCCGCGGCAATAAAAGGCATCCAGGTGGAGCCCGGACAAACACTGGAGATTCCCACGATTACGTTGAGCTTCGGCGACTCTAATGGCGACGAAGTGGTGGACATCTACGATCTCACCGTAGTAGCCCGGAATTACGGCCAGACGGCACTTATTGTTTCACTCCCTTGACCGCTCGCTGCCGGCTTCAGACAATGGCGTCCCTGAGCACCTCAACCAGGTGCCTGGCGGGACGTCCGGTTCCGTGCTCCACCTGCTGGCGGCAGGACACGCCCATCACGGCCACCTCCCAGTCGGCTCCCCGCTCGCGGATGGTGGGAAACAGCACCTGTTCGCCAATAGACATTGAAATGTCGTAGTGTTCCTTTTCGAATCCGAAAGATCCGGCCATGCCGCAGCAACCTGAGTTGATCAACTCAACCTCGTAACCTGGTGGCAGCTTCAGTGCAGCCATGGAGGGTGCAGTGCCCACCAGCGATTTCTGGTGGCAATGGCCGTGGAACAGTACCTTCTTCTTCAGGTCCGTAAATTCCAGGTCCAGTTCGCCCCGCTCGTGCAGCATGGCCAGGAATTCGTCTATCAGGAAACTGTGTTCGGCAACCTTTACGGCCCTTTCGTCGCGGCAAAACTCCGGATATTCGTCTCGGAATGTCAGGAGACAACTGGGTTCGCAGCCAATAATGGGCACTCCCTGGTCGGCGAAGGGGTAAAGGCGGTCAACGTTGTACCTGGCAAAAGAGGCGGCGTCTTCCAGCATTCCCTTGGATATCATGGGGCGTCCGCAGCATTCGGCCTCGGCCAGTTGCACCCGGTAGCCCGCCGCTTCCAGCACCTCAACCGCGGCGATGCCAATTTCGGGATAGTTGTAATTCATAAAGGTGTCGTTAAACAGGGCAACAGACCCCTTGGGCGTACCGCGTACCCGCGACGTATGGCGGTAGTTGAACCACTGGGTCAAAGTCGTAGTTGCCAGTTTGGGCAGTTCACGATTGGGATGCACTCCCAGAATAGCGCTTGAAAGAAACTTTCCTACCGGATTAGACGTACCAAGATTCGCCAGGGGGGCGAACCTGCTGCCCATGCGGCTGTAGCGGGCAATCTGGGCAAAGAACTTGTTGCGGAAGGGTCGTTTATTGGTCTTGTAGTAGTTATCCAGGAATTCATACTTGAGCTTGGCCATATCCACGCCGGACTCACACTCCGACTTGCAGGCCTTGCACTCCAGGCAAAGGTCCATAGCCTGGTAGAGACGCTGGTCAGTAATGGTTCCCTCGGGCAACTTTCCAGACAACGCGGCCCGCAGCAGATTGGCGCGACCCCTGGTGGAATGCTCCTCATCCCGGGTGGCCATGAAGGAGGGGCACATGGTACCCGTCAGCTTCCGGCACGCGCCCATGCCATTGCACATCTCTACGGCGCCGGCGTAGTTGGTGTCCATGGAGAAGTCCAGGATAGGTATCAGGGAGTCGGCATTGTATTCGGACCCATACCGAAGGTTTTCCCGCATTGGGGGGCAGTCAATAATCTTGCCAGGATTCATGATTCCCTGGGGATCAAATGTGCTCTTCAGGTCACGGAATGCCTGGTAGATATCGGGGCCAAACATTTTCTCAGTCCACACCCCGCGTACTATGCCGTCGCCGTGCTCCCCGCTCATGGAGCCGCCAAACTCCTTGACCAGGTCACTGATCTCTTCGCCAATGGAGATCATCTTCTCGACACCCTCGGCGCTCTTCAAGCTAATGAGGGGGCGAATGTGCAGGCAACCCACGCTGGCATGGCCGTAATATCCAGCGGTAGTGTTGTGGTTGCGCACCACTTCGTCAAACCGGCGGACAAAATCGCCCATCTTTTCCGGGTCCACTGCAGGATCCTCAACGAAGGGTATGGGCTTGGCATCGCCACGAATGCTCATCAACAGCCCCAACCCACCTTTGCGTACATTCCAGACCATATCCTGGTCAGCGCGGGAAAGCATGTTGACGCAGGCGTAAGCCAGTCGCCTCCCTTCCATGTCATCCTTGAGTTTCTGCATTTTGGAGGTCAGTTCCGCTTCCGACTCGCCATAGAATTCCACCAGAAGCATGGCCCCGGGGTCGCCCTGAACGAAGGCCAGGTTTCGGGACTGCCCCATCGATTCGCGGGAGCGGTCCAGCACCATTTTGTCCAACACTTCTACCGAGGAAGGTTCATGCTTCAACACCTCTACGGTGGCTTCGCTGGCCTCAAAAATATCCCTGAAATGCAAGACCGACAGGCAGGTCATCGTCGGCCTGGGAACCAGGTTAACCTTCGCTTCCGTTACAACGCACAGGGTGCCCTCGGAACCCACTACCATTTTGGTCAGGTTGACTGGCTCTTCACCCAGGAAAGAGTCAAGGTTATATCCACTGACCCTGCGCATAATCTTGGGATAGCGGGTCTCTATTTCTGTCAGGTTTTCCCGGGCTATCTGGAGTACACCACGGTAAATATCAGACTCCAGTCCTTCTCCCCTCAAGCGGGCCTCCAGTTCGTGAGGCTCGAGGGTCTCGAAATGGGCCCGAGTTGCGTCGGACAGCACCACATCCACTTCCATAATGTGGTCCAGGGTCTTGCCATAAATTACCGAGTGGGCGCCGCAAGTGTTGTTGCCGATACCGCCACCCACGCAGGCCCGGTTAGAAGTGGTGGGGTCAGGAGCATACTGCAGTCCGTGAGCGGCCAAGTACCGGTTTAACTGGTCCAGAACTATCCCTGGCTGTACCTTTACCCAGCTTTCCTCCCGGTTCAGTTCAACTACCTGATTCAGGTATTTGCTGAAATCCATTACGATGGCGTGGTTCACCGACTGGCCAGCCAGACCGGTTCCGCCGGCCCTGGGCAGCACGGGCACCCGATTATCACGGGCTATCTCCACCACCGCCTGGACATCCTCTTCGTTTCGAGGGATTACCACCCCCACCGGTTCCATCTGGTAGATGCTGGCATCGGTGCTGTAGAGCACGCGGGAAAAGGGGTCGAACCGGACCTCGCCAGAAACTCGCTTTCTGAGTTCTTCGGCCAACTCCGCTCGTTCACTTCCCTGAATGCGGCGCGCAGCTTCGGTGGTAGCCATAACCGTTCCTCGCTCGATCTTTTCTTGAGCCACAAATAGTGTTGTCGGTAAGTTTATCACAGCAATGTCTGGACCAATTCTGCCCAATGGTAGCCTTGCCCTGCAGACCGGCCAGGCCTGGTTTGTGGTTACTTTGGCTCAATGCTAAACTGACCGGGTTCCCATTTCCGCTCATGTTTCGAGCGATTTCATCCGGAGGTCGGTATGACTGCCCACAATGATTCAGATGTCAAAGATCTGCAGAGGACTGCACTTGAGAACCTCTGGGTGTACCTGCGAGAACCCAGCGATATGGCGGAGAAAGGTGAACCCCAGATATTCGTAGAGGGAAAGGGGTGCCAGGTAACCAATGCCGCTGGCAACACTTACATAGACGGTATGTCCGGCCTCTGGCTGAAGAACGTGGGCTATGGACAGAAAGAGATCGCCGACGCCGCCTACGAGCAGATGCTCAAGATCACCTACATGCCCATGGGAACCACTACGGAACCCACGATAATGCTATCGGAGAAGATTGCTTCAATAACCCCTGGCGACCTTTCTCGCTGCTTCTTCACCAGCGGCGGGTCAGAATCGGTGGAGACGGCGCTCAAGCTGTCCCGCGCCTATTTCAAGCGTATCGGAGAGCCGCAGCGGACCAAGTTCATCAGTCGCAAAGACTCCTACCACGGAGCCACCATGGGCGCCCTGGCCCTGGGGGGAAATTTCCTTTACCCCAAGGATGATTACGAACCCCTCATGCCCAATTCCTTCCACGCGCCCCAGCCCAACTTTTACCGCTGCGAGTTCAACAGCAGCACCCCCGAGGAGTGTGGCCAGCGCAGTGTCGAAGCCATCGAGAACATCATCAGGTTCCAGGGGCCTGAAACCGTCGCGGCTGTAGTTGCCGAGCCTGTCTCCAGCCCCATGGGCGCGGTTGTACCCCCGGATAATTACTGGCCCCTGCTGCGGGAGGTATGCGACAAGTATGGCTGTTTGTTGATAGCCGATGAGGTCATCACCGGGTTTGGGCGCACAGGCAAGTGGTTTGGCAGCGATCACTGGGGAATTACGCCGGACATGATGACCGTTGCCAAGGGCATTACCAGCGGCTACATACCCATGGGCGGCACTATTCTCCGCAAGCCCATAGCCGACGCCTTCGTGGGAAGCCCCAAGGCCGCCTTCAGGCATGTCATCACATTTGGCGGGCACCCGGTTGCCGCCGCCGCCTCTCTCAAGAACCTGGAAATAATGGAACGGGAAGGCATGGTCGAGAATTCGGCTACCATGGGTCGGTACCTGCTGGAAGGGCTGGAAGAGTTGAAGGAGAAACACTCTATAATCGGAATGGTCAGGGGTCTGGGCCTGATGTGCGGTATGGAACTGGTCAAGGACCGGGAGACCAAAGAGCACTTCCCTGCCGACGCCAACCTGGGCCCGCGCTTGACCCAGGGCTTTGCGGACAAGGGCCTGTTCCTCAGGGGCGGCGATGTCATGAACATCATGCCTCCTCTGTGCGTAACTTCCGGAGAGGTGGAGGAGATTATCTCTACCATGGACGAGGTTATAGGCCAGGTGGCCTCTGAACTGGGGGCCTAGAAAGGTTGTTTAAGGAATTGAAGGGCTAGCAATTGGAACCGCCGCGGCCCACCTGGGCCCCGCCCGAAAAGCGGTCCCAATTGGCCCAGGGCGGCGAGACTGAGGGGACTTTATGACAACCAGCACAACATCCGGCGAAAGCATTGTCTTTTTCAACGGCCAACTGGTTGCAGAAAAGGACGTTGGTATTCCCATGCGAGACCGCGGGTTCATTTATGGGGACGCCGTATTCGATGCCACTCGCACCTTTAATGGGAAAACTTTCCGGCTGCGCGAGCACATAAATCGCCTTTACAACTCCCTGAGGTACCTGCGCATAAATCCCGGTATGACTCCGGATGAGATGGAACGCTGGTCGCTGGCCGTCGTCAATCACAACTACCCGCTCCTGCCTGCCGGTCAGGATATGTGGGTGATGCAGCGAATCAGCCGGGGAGTGGAATCAACTGAACCTGGCGCCGTAATGAGCCCAACGGTCCTCATTGAGAGCCATGCCATCCCCTTCGCCCGCCGGGCGTCCCTCTACCGGGAGGGAATCAGAGTGGTAACTCCCTCGGTGCCGCGCATTCCGCCCCGATTCGTCAGCCCCCGGGCCAAGACCCATAACTATCTGAACCTGGTGATGGGTGACCTGGAAGTACAGGACACCGATCCTGACGCCTGGGCGGTCCTCCTGGACGAGTCAGGAAACCTCACCGAAGGCAGGGGAAGCAACATCTTTCTGGTCAAGGACGGGACGGTGGCCACTCCGCAGGGCCGCTTCGTTCTTGAGGGCATTACCCGCGGCGTGGTAATGGAGTTGGCGGCGGGCCTTGACCTCCGCGTAGAAGAAACCGATCTGGACCTGTTCGATGCCTACACCGCGGACGAGGCCTTCCTTACCTCGACCAGCTTGTGCATTTGTCCCATCAGCCAGGTTAACGGAGCGCGAGTTGGCGATGGCGATGTGCCTGGCCCCGTTACCCGGCAGCTCATGGCCGCATTCAGCGATCTGGCAGGCATGGACTACGTGGGCCAATACCTGGCCCACCTGCCTTCATAACGTCAAAGCTGATTCTTACTTCCATCAGCCAGGAGGTCACCATGGCCAATGAACTGGAACGGATTGTCGAATCCCCCGAAGCGGAATGCCTGGCCTCCGGGTTTGTCTTCACGGAAGGTCCATTGTGGCACCCGGACGGTTACTGGCTTTTTGTCGACGTACGCAGGGAGCCGGGCGCAATTTTCAGGCTGGTTCCCGGCGGTGAACCGGAAATCTATCGTGAGCCCAGCAACGGCTCCAATGGCCTTACCTTTGATCTGCAAGGCCGGCTCATTATGTGCGAGGGCGATGGACGGCGGATGAGTCGTCGGGAGCATGACGGAACCATCGAAGCGCTGGCAGAACAGTGGGACGGAAAGCGCCTGAACCGGCCCAATGACGTGGTGTGCCATTCCGATGGCAGTATCTACTTCACCAACCCCGGAGGCCGGGTGCCACCCGAGGAGCGGGAAATAGACTTCAGCGGGGTTCATCGCATAGCGCCGGACGGGACCGTAACCGCCGTGGTTACCGATACCGAATACCCTAACGGCCTGGCCTTTTCCCCTGACGAAAGCATCCTCTTTGTCACCAATACCCGGGAACGAATGTATATCGCCGCATATGACATGCAGCCGGACGGCAGCGTAGCCAACGGACGGGTATTCGCCGATATGTCATCGGATGAACCCGACGGGGTGCCGGACGGAATGAAAGTGGATTCGGAGGGCAACCTTTACAGTACGGGACCGGGCGGATGCTGGGTATTTGCCCCGGACAGCACTCTCCTGGGGATAATTCGGCTGCCTGAAATTCCGGCCAACTGCGCCTGGGGCGGGCCCGACAACCGGACCATGTTCTTTACGGCGCGTACTTCGGTTTACACTCTACGGATGCGAGTCCCGGGTATTTCGCCGTGGCGGGAAAGCTAGAATCTCCCGATCACGGTGGACAGCGCCTCCTGTTTGTTGCAGGACCGATGCTTTACTGCCACCAACTCAGTGGACGCGCCCCTTAGACCATATGCAAGCTTCTGGTCGGAACTCACCGGTGGCCTGAGTGATTTACCTTCTTGTAGCAGTTGGAGGCGCCGCTGGATCCGTAATGCGACTGGCCGTGGGTCGGGCCGCCATTGGCCTGTTGGGACCCGGCACCATCTGGGGCACTTTCTTCGTCAACGTAACCGGGTCATTCGCGCTGGGCTTCTTCCTTGCCTGGGCACTTCAACGAGGAGAAATCTCCGCCGACCTTCGGGCCATGGTCGCCATAGGATTGCTGGGGGGCTACACCACTTTCTCAACCCTCAGCTATGACACGGTCCGCCTGCTGGAAACCGGGGAAATTGCCCGGGCGGGAGTAAACATCGCAGCCAGCCTTGTCGTCGGACTGGTGGCGGCATTTGCGGGCATCCTAGCCGGCCGCGCCCTGACGTAAACGTCTGGAACAAGTCCTTGTTACCGCAAACCTCCAATGTTACACTGGGTTGTGAAATGCTTCACCAACTAATCTCTACTGTCCACTGACCCTTCGTAATCCTCCAGCGACCAGACCCGCACCGACGGGAATTTTCCATAGGGGCCGGGCAATGAGCAACCTGATTATTCACCAGAAGCCTGAAACCAAGTTTGATCATCTTATAGTTGCGTTCGCCGGGTGGCCCGATGCCGGAGAAAGCGCTACTTCCACGATCAAGTATATGCTCCGTCAGCTGGAAGCCACCAAGATTGCCGAGATCGACCCGGAAGAGTTCTACGACTTTTCTCAGGAGCGTCCACGCTCCTATCGCACTCGCGATGGACGGCGTCGGGTACGCTGGCCAGCTAACGAGTTTTACAGCTGGCAGGCGCCCAGACCTCTTGCGGAAGGCACATCGAAGGGGGCCCTCTTCTTCATCGGTGTTGAACCAAACTTGAAGTGGCGAACCTTTTCGGAGACGATTGCCAACCTGGCCCTGGACCTTGGCGTCAAGACCGTAGTTCACCTGGGCGCGCTGCTGGACGCTGTACCTCACACCCGTCAGGTGAAACTTACGGGATCGTCCACTCAGCCCTTGTTCCAGGAAGCGCTTCAGTCTTCCAACATTGGAAGTTCCAATTACCAGGGACCCACCGGCATCAGCACTGCTGTAATGGAAACCTGTACCCGGAAGGGAATGAGTTATGCTTCGCTTTGGGGCCACACGTCCCACTATCTCCAGGCAGCGCCCAACTACCGGGTCTGCCACACTCTGGCCGAGCACATTTCCAGAATGCTGAAACTTCCCGTGGACTTGGCGGAATTGCGGTCTGCCGCTGAGAACTTCGACAAGGAAGTGGTACAGGCCATCGACAAGGACGAACAACTGGCAAATTACGTGCGCAAGCTGGAAGACCGCTACGACGAGTCCCAGATCGAGACTCCCATGCCAGAACCTGCGGACGTGGTAATGGAATTGGAACAGTTCCTCCGGTCAGAGCAGCGACGAAACATGGGTGGCGCCGGGTAGGGCTGCCAGCTTTCCTCTCCCCAGCGCGAGCCATCCTTCTCAGCCCAGTAGCAAATGGCCAGCTCGATTCAGCAATACGGCGGAGTTGACGGGTGACCACAACTTCCGAAAAGACCAGTAAGGCAACCGACGGCAAAAAACCTTCCAACCGGTCTTCCGGCAGCCGAAAGCCACGAACGGTAAAGCCGGGAATTCCGGTCGAAGAGGCCATACGGCTGATGACTGACGCGTATGGGCCCTTTCCGGAAGAACCTCGACTGGACCCCATTCACGAACTGACCTTTACGATCCTTTCCCAGCACACTTCAGACATCAACTCGGAGCGGGCATTTCGCAGCCTGATGCAGCGATTCGGCTCGCTGGATGCCGTAGTGGATGCGGACGTTGCTGAAATAGAAGAGGCCATCAGCATCGGAGGCCTGGCAAAGATCAAGGCCCCTCGAATCAAGGAAGTCCTTTCCAAAATCGTGGAATTGAATGGCTCCCTTGACCTGTCCTTCCTGCGGGAAATGCCTCTGCCAGACGCCAAGGCCTGGCTCAGGCAATTGCCGGGCATAGGGCCCAAGTCTGCGGGAATCATCCTCAGTTTCTCGCTGGGGATGCCGGCCATGGCCATCGACACCCACATTTACCGGGTAGCCCAGCGGCTCGCCTTCATTGGTCCCAAAGTGTCAGCCGATAAAGCCCACGACCTGCTGGAGGAATCCGTCGAACCGGAGCAGGTGTACCCCTTCCACCAGGCCTTCATCAACCACGGGCGCCAGGTCTGCCGGGCCCAGCGGCCGCGCTGCCAGGACTGCATAGTGGGTCACGGTTGTCCGGCCCGCAACGGGTTCCTCAAGGCCGCGGAAAAGGCAGCCAAAGCAGCGGAAAGGGCCAAGGCCAGGGCATCCAGGAAAAGCAGCACACCAGCAAAACGGAAGGCCTCGGCAACTGTTCCCCATGCATACCCCGAGGTTTAGCCGTTTGTTGTCTTCTATGGTGAGACCCTGACACTTCTCACCCTGGCCTCTTCGCGAGCCATATCTGGTACTGGCAGGCATTAGCATTGGATGCCCACTTCGTACCAACCATGCCTTGCCCTGCATTCGCGTCATAGCGTCATACTTGTTGGCATAGTTGGGCAAATGTAGTAAAATTCTTCTGCGTGCCCCGGTCGTCTAGCCAGGTTAGGACGCCACCCTTTCAAGGTGGAGATCATGGGATCGAAGCCCATCCGGGGTACCATTCCCACCGATAATAATTTCGGCGCCCATAGGCTTCCCAGGTCCGTACTCCTCTATTTGAATCATTGTCCGGCTGAATTGCTCGCCCTTGAGGCGAGTTTATTTATCCAGCCGGGATAAGAACATGACATTGAAGAACGGTTTCCTCAGACTGAACCGCTTTCTGGGCAAGGCATCCGCGACTGGTAGCAGTCCTCGAGAATCTTCGGAAGCTACAACGTGCCAGAACTGCGGCGAGGCAATTTCCAGGACCCGTCGCTGTCCCGCCTGCAATCATCCCACCAACTTTCTGCCTCGCTGGGCTATGGCTGGCAGAGAACGCCGCCTCATCACCCGCAGAAGGGCCATTGTCAGCGGAGTGGTACTGGCCGCTCTGCTCTTCGTCTTCTGGTTGAATTATCCCTTCCTCCCCGACTATGGGGTGCTTCTATTTCATCAGCCCACCACTGAAGTGTCATCCAAATCGGTCCCGGGAAGCTGGACCATGGCTGGGGGTGACCCGGGCCAGCGCAAGCTGATTCCGGCCGGTGCTGGGCTAAATGCACTGCCCGCTGGAAGGTTGAAGTGGAGTGTACCCACCGGAGAGGGAACGCGTTCGGGTCCGGTAGTTGCGGATGGAAGAGTGTACCTGGGAGCTTACTTCCGAATGCTGGCCCTGGATGCAGAGTCCGGGGAGATTGCGTGGTCTCAATCAGCCTCCGGGCCCATCCAGACTTCCCCCGGGCTGGCTGGCGGCAGGTTATATGCCGGATATCTGGACCACCATGTGCGCGCCCTTGACCCTGATACCGGAGATATCCTGTGGGAATACCGCGCCGGCGACATCATAACCAGTTCGCCGCTGGTCCACGATGGCATCCTTTACTTCGGGGCGTGGGATAACAGGCAGTATGCACTGGACGCCCTCACGGGAGAGGAAATCTGGATTTATGAAGCCACCGAGAAAATTGGCTCACTGAGTCCTGTTTCAGACGGCATAATGGCGGTTCCCGATAAGGGCGGTCGAATACACCTCCTTAACGCCCGAACCGGACAAAATCGTCTTGTTTTCCGTACTCCAAAGTCCACAATTGCCCCCCCGGTTATTGCCCACGATCACGTTTATTTTTCCGCCGGTGGCCAGCTTTACGCTATCGATGCACTGGAAAAAGAGGTTCCCGGCCAGTACCAGTTCAAGCGAGTCTGGGCCCAGCTCTGGCTTTGGCAGGTGCCCGGTGTTTCCCGCCCCGCCGGGCAGCAGGGTGGCCGTTGGCGCTTCTCTCCTGACGGAGCAGATTCCAGCATCGTCGCCTCGCCGGCTGTGTCCAATACCCGTGTGTACGTTGGTGACCTGAATGGGCGCCTCTACGCTGTTGATCCCTTGTCGGGCAAGGAACTGTGGAGTTTCCAGGCTGAAGGTGGCGTTTATGCATCCCCATTGGTGGCAGGAAGTACGGTGTACATAGCGACCCAGCATGGCTATGTTTACGCTATAGACGGGAGTGAAGGGCGGGAACTGTGGAAGCTGAAGCTCGGGAAGGGGGTCAACGAACCCATGGCCTTCGCCGACGGGGTCCTCTACATTCGCACTGCAGATGGGTCAGTCCACGCGGTTGAATAGAAGCAGCCATCGGGAGGCCAGGCATTGAATTTAGATGAGAAGGCGCTCGAAAGTCTGTCAGCGGCTGTCCAGAAGCTGGAGCAGGAAAACCGGGAACTCAATGACGCAGTTTCCAGCTTGCAGAAACAGGTCCGGCAACGTGAGCTGGACTCGGCCTATATGTACATACATTCCAACTGGCTGTGGATTCGCTGGGTACTGGTAAGGGACCAGGACCGAGCGGGAGAGGATGCAGCCCTCAGGGAGCGCGCCAAGGCGGCCGAGATGGTTATCAGAGACCACCTGCCTCGCGGCTTGAAGTCACTTCAGTTTGACCCCGATCCAATGCAGGCGGCTTACCGGTGGCGCATCGAGACCACAGTCCTGCTCAACCGCCACGGTTACACCTTCTTCGACTGAGCAGCGGTCATCAAATTTGGTTGTATCAGCGAGGACGGTCCGCATCGCATGGCCTCAATCCGCTTCTTGAAAGCGGCGGGACAAACAGCTATTCTCAGCCGGACGGTCAACGAATTCCGACTTGCTAATACCACCACAAGAGAAACAAGGAGCAAAAGATGGCAGGAGACAAGCAGACCTACGAAATCGACCTGAACCCCGATCAGATGGCTTTCGTTACCTCAATGAAGGAAAAGTACAACCTGCCCGATGAAGGCAAGGCGCTGCGGGTCATAATGGACTACCTGATTTCCAATGCCGACGTTCACGAATCCGTGTTCACCCAGGTCCGTTGCCTGCGCTGCGGATAAGCAAAACAAACTGGGAAGTTCCTGGTACCGGCGCTGGGGCTATCGAATAGCGGTGAGGTCCATTGGTAGTTCGAGCGCATGCGGCCCATACCACAGCAGGGTAAATGGCTCATCGGGGAATTCCGTGTACCCCTGTTCATCGTAGGGGGCGAAGTACAGTAGTCCTTCTCTTGCTTCGCCCATGACCATGCCTTCGAGGTTGATGGCGTCTGCGGGCGATTGACTGCCCCGGTGGAAGCTCATAGCCTCAAAAACATGGCGTATCCTCCCATGTGTGCCGGGAGGAGTGGATAGCTGGGCTTCAACCTCATACGACCTGGGCTCCGTATCGTATCTGGCGACGACCCTCACGGGTACGCGAATGGAGATTCCCTCTCCCCGCTCCGGCTCCCCTAGAGCCATCAATTCAATGAACGGGACCCCGTCCGCCTGGTCAAGAAGAGTTACCGAGTCGCCAAGCAGAGCCGGAACGGGAACTGGCAGATCCGACCAGAAACTGCCCAGTTCCGCTACCCTCTCCTTCAAGTTTGCGGGCAGGGTAGTCGCCGCGGGGCGACCGTCGTTGAACACTGCCCTGGAATCAGCCGCCGTAACCTTGCGGAGGTCTATTCCTTCTCCTTCAGTGGCCTCGTCAAGAAAGAGGAGTTCCACGAAAGTGTTTGCCGGATCAGTGACAACATGGGCTTCGTCGCATGGTTCGAAATAAAGGTAATCTTCATAGCTGCCGCCCTGAATCAAGATCAAGCCCTTGAAGGGATCTTCCGGGGCATCCTTACCCGATAGAATGTGGTTCATACGAATGCTGGACCACTCCTCAAATTGACCGTCGGCGTCTTCCGCCGTTCGCAACATGGCTCCAATGGAACCACCATGACTGTAGTCCCATTTTGGAATTACGCTGGTAATGCGGATAGGCAATCGGACTGTTTCCTGGTCCGCTAACCCCGGTGGTCCGAGAACAGTTACGGCGAATGGTGGTTCCTTGTAATGGTATTCCAGCAAAACTGGTTGGCCGATGCCGAGGGGACCTTGTTGGGCCAAATTTCCTGAAAGTAAATCTTCCAGGTCTTCTAAAGGAATAAATTTGGGCTCGCCTTCCCTGGACTTGAAAATCCACTTGCCATCTTCGAAGGCGCACAGAATCCGGATCAAGCCATTGGGAAGAACCCTGTTGGAAAAGTAATCGGGGTGAAGGGTCATGCCTTCGGGCCAGTAAGGTTCACAACCAAACAGGGGCATCATTACTTCCAGCAGGAAATTATCCTGCCCGCCCCGGAAGTGAACCCTGACCAATGCCACATATTGCCGGTCATCAAGACTCTTCGCGGCCAGAACTTCCAGGTAAGTCTGCCGAAAAGCCCCGGCTAAATCCTCACCCAGACCCTGGCCCAGGTCCTGGTAATACTGTTCAGCAGTAACGTCCCAAGAGGCCTCAATCGCCCTGGCCACGCTGTCATCACTCCCCGAGCCCGAAAGAAATTCTTCCACTGATTTTCTTGCCTTTACTCCTTTCCTGTTCGCAGCAACGAGCGCGACAGCGGCAACAGCCACGAGTAACCGGAAAATTCCCAACAGTAACATCGGTTGACGCTTGATTTCACTTGCTACAATCTACACGAACAAACTGTAGGCAACCAAGGTCCTTTGCAGGTGCCCATCAGCAACCTGCAAGGACGCCTCTACAGCGAAATCGTCCGTATTCAGGGCAAAGGACCAAGAATTTCGGCGAGGATGCCGGCCTGTGACCAGATATTGGTAAGAAAAAGCCTTCCCTAACCATCCAATTGCTGTTTCAGTCCTTCCAGGGCCAAGTAGTAACCGTATACGCCAAAGCCATACACGGAGCCCTTACACACCGGCTGTACCGCTGACACTGCGCCCCGCGCGGTGGGATTGGAGGCATGCACTTCTATCACCGGGAAGCGTACCTGCGCTATAGCCGCCCTCAGCACCCCGTTCAAGCTGGTGTAGCCGGCCGGATTTATTACGGCAGCATCAACGTCACCGTCGTGACCGGCATACAGGGCATTGGCAACCTCACCTTCTACGTTGGAGTGCACAAACTCTACATCCAACCCCAGCTTATCGGCATAACCTTGCACCTGCTCATTGATTTGCTCCAGGGTCATAGGGCCGAAAATCTCCAACTGAACCTTGCCCCGCATATTCATTCCCGCGCCCTGGATTACCAGAATCTTGGCCATTACAAACTCCTCGTGGTGCTTCGTTCGTATAGCTTGGCGGTACATTGGCCGCCCCGGAAAGGGGGCAGTTCCGCCAGCCTACCGAATATACGCTATGGCTCAAACCGAGGCAAGGATGACGGCGATGAAACAGGCGGGAAGTGTTGGACATACAAGGAGGTTTGATTAGTCGGACTGCAGCTGGCCCGCCTGGCGGGTAGGCCTCCAGGCCAGCGGCGTGAGCACCAGTGAAGGAACCAGCAGTGCAAGGCCGGCCAGCGCATTGACCGTTACTGCCTGAGACGTGCCAAAGTATTCCGCCAGTATCCCCAGGGCAAGCCCTCCCAGGGGTGTCCCTATACCGATGCAAACGCTCATCAAGCCAACCATTCGACCCCGCATTTCCGGTGGCGCCGCCAGCATTGTTATCGTGCTCTGCATTGTGCCGAAACCCGACTGGCCTATTCCCCCCAATACCAGCACCATGAATGCCAGCATGTACCAGGGCGACCATACAAACAGGATGCCCATAATGAGGACGGCCGTGGAACCCACGACAAAAACGAGCCCGTGCCGTTCCAGGTTTCTGGTCAGGGCCATGCCGCCAGCCCCAATGAGTTGACCAATGCCTTCGCCGGCCACCAGCAGTCCCACCAGGGTAGCCCCCACGCCCAGGCTGTTGGCCCCAATGTCGGGTATGAACTGCTGCAACGGGAAAGCAAGGGCGTTCATGATTATGGTCACATACAGCATGCCCCACAGCAGAGGCGTGGCCAGCGCATAGCGAATTCCACTTCCCAGGCTTTGCCAGACCGGCTCCAAGGTAGCCGAACGTTCTTTACGAGGAATCCTGACCCGGGTCATTACCACCAGGTCTGCCAGGTGGACCAGGAGAATAAGACCGGCTGCGCCGACAAATCCCCCGTTATCCACCGAAACACCCCCCACCATTCCCGAAATCAACGGTCCGGATGTATCAATCATGATACCGCCGAGCAGCGGCCCAGCCATCTTGCCAGCGGTATTGCTTATGTTGTCCAGGGAAAGCGCGTTTACCAGCCGCCGTTCACCAACTATGTCGAGGATGCCAGTACGCCGGGATGGGTCTTCCAGGGCCTTCGTAGCCCCCTGAAGGAAGACCGCAGCAAAAATGTGCCAGGCTTCGATGGCGTCGGAAACCATTAGAGCAAGGAGCGCCGCTGCGACCAGCGTATTGATAATTTGGGACGTCATGAGGATTCTCCACCGGTCGAATCGATCGGCGATGAAACCGGTAAAGAGGGAGAGGGCGGGCCTTGGAAGGTTATTGAAGACCAGGACGAGGCCTAGCTGGAAGGGGGACTGGGTGGCCTGGAGGATCAACCAGCTTAGTACCAGTAGCTCCATGCGCCGGGAAAGTTCTCGCAAGGAGCCTACGTACCAGATGGCCCGAAAATCCCGGTCCCGCATTACCGAGAAAATCGGGGCATCTCGTCTGGGACCAAGCCTCAAAGCTTTTCCGCCTCCTCAACCCATCCACAGCCAGCAAAATCCACCAGGAAGCCCATCATAACCGATAGCCCCTGCTAAAGCCCGGTATTTGATAAGCAATCTCCTCTGTCTTTGGCAAACCCTGGCACATACTTGATGGTTCAAATTGTGGACTCCCGACGACTTTCAGAGAGGACCAACAGGGCCTGGCTCCCATGTCAAGTCCTGTAAACAACCAGCCAGGGTTCCAGGTTTTCATTGTAATTATTGCCAGTATCATGCCAAATCGCTCCACCTGCCCCAGGGAGCAAATGGCGCCAAACGTGGAGCGACCCTGTACCTGACAGTTAATATACGGTTTTCGTAAAATAGTTGGTTATTAGTTATCCTTTACAATCATTTCTACAAATATATCCCGATTTGATTGCATTTTATTAAATTAGAGGTATATATTGTTGCAGTACGTTAGGAGTTAGGTTTTCCAAGGCAGGTCCCGACACAAGACTCGCTGGCCGCTGAATCGGCCCAGGTGGACCTAATGACCACATACGATCCCATACCCTGAGGAGGCCAACCGGTGGCACTATCGGATAAGACGTTGGTATGCGTAGATTGTGGGGGGGAGTTTATCTTCACCGCTGGGGAGCAGGAGTTCTTTAATTCTCGGGGCTTCGTAAATGACCCCAAGCGCTGTCAGACTTGCCGATCGTCTCGGCGATCTGAGCAGCGGGGAGGTTTTTCCTCCGGCCCGCGAGAAATGTTCCAGATAGAGTGCGCCGAGTGTGGCGCGGAAGCCACGGTGCCTTTCCGGCCCAGGGGTGACCGCCCGGTCTATTGCAGCGACTGCTTTAGCAGAAATCGCAATACGATGACCCAGTATTAGAAGGCGTATGCTGGCTTGAAGAGAGCGAAGGTTATGATGCCTTCGCTCTTGAGTTTCCCTCGGTTCGCGCCTTACCTCTTTTGGGACCATTTGCACTTTTCAGATGGATGCCCAGAAGTCGGGTTGGGCTTATGCGGACCAGGCGCCCCCATCATCCACGGATTACTCCTCGTCACCAGTATTGGTGCGGGTTGAGTGTCATGTGGCCCCGATTCCCCCTGTTGTATCACCACGTTTACAACTGACCAGCCCAGTCGCTACGCGGAAAATATCGTCCACCACCCCATTGAAGACGAAGAACACCGGCGGGCAGCGCGCTTCAATTTGATGCGCCTTTAAGCCGCTCTCGGAACGTTTTGCAGTTGCGGCATTCCGCTGGCCTCTATAGAATTGTTCCCGGGGCGTGGCCGGTACAGTCTGTCTATCGCTAATGTTCCCCGAAATTTTCGTCCTTAGTCTCCAGGGAACCCCCATGAACTACAAGGACCTCCGAGAATTCATCAACTTCCTGGAACAACGGGGTCAACTGCACCGCGTCAGTACCCCTGTTAGCTGCGAACTGGAGATGACGGAAATCGCCGCCCGGATGATTAAGAGCGGTGGGCCCGCCCTGCTGTTCGAAAACGTTACCGGCTACGATATGCCGGTCTTGATGAACATCTTCTGTTCCGACCAGCGTATGGCCTGGGCCCTAGGCGTTGAGAAGGTGGACGACCTGGTAGCCAGGCTGGAAGGCATGCTGCAACTGGCCCAGGGGGCTCCCGAGGGCCTGATGAACAAGATCAGGACATTGGGGCAGGTCATTCAGATGGGCCGTTACCAGCCAAAACGCGTCAACCGCGCTCCCTGCCAGGAGGTAGTCCTGCAGGGGGACGATGTTGACCTTTTCAAGTTCCCCATCCTCAAGTGCTGGCCCATGGATGGAGGCAGGTACATTACCCTGCCACTGGTTATAACCAAGGACCCTGTCACCGGAACTCAAAACTATGGCACCTACCGAATGCAGGTTTACGATTCCTGTACGACAGGCATGCACTGGCAGACCCACAAGGTAGGAGCACACCACTACCGAGTTGCCCAGGAACAGCAGGACAACCGGCTGGAAGTGGCTGTGGCCATCGGCGCGGACCCTGCCACCATGTGGACCGGGTCGGCTCCCCTGCCACCGGATATGGACGAGATGGCCGTCGCCGGATTCATCAGGGAAGAAGGTGTGGACCTGGTTAAGGCCAAAACTGTTGACTTGATGGTTCCTGCCCAGGCTGAAATTGTTCTGGAAGGCTACGTTCTGACCGACGAGCAGCGCTTGGAAGGGCCCTTTGGCGACCATACCGGATACTACTCAATGCCCGAGGAATACCCGGTTTTTCACGTTAACGCCATAACCCACCGCCGCAACCCGATCTACGCCGCCACAGTTGTGGGCCGTCCTCCCATGGAGGACTTCTGGATGGGAAAGGTCACCGAGCGCATCTTTATGCCGGTCATTAAGATGATCATGCCAGAAGTTGTTGACATGAACATGCCAGCCGAAGGCATTTTCCACAACCTCGTTCTGGTTTCCATCAAGAAGGAATACCCGGGCCAGGCGAGAAAAGTGATGTACGGTCTCTGGGGTCTGGGCCTGATGAACCTGACCAAGGCCATCGTGGTAGTGGACGATTTCGTGGACGTTCAAAATCCTTCGGAAGTTGCCTGGCGAGTAGCCAACAACATCAACCCCAGCCAGGACATCGTAATAGTTGAGGGACCTCTAGACGACCTGGAGGTAGGCTCTCCCACACCCAGGTTTGGCGGCAAAGTGGGCATTGACGCCACCAGGAAGGGGCCCCTGGAAGGATATACCCGGGGCTGGCCCCCAGACATCGAAATGTCCCAGGAGATCCAGTCCCTGGTTGAAGGTAAATGGACGGAATATGGCTTCAAATAAGGAGTCCCTCAGGTCGCCGTGTTTTCCGCACATTTGTCTCTCGTCAATCAGCCTCATTTAGCAATGCAAAACGCCGGAATCAACCACAACGACCCAGTCACCGTTCTGGGCAGAATCTCCCTTTACCTTGGTTCTATCCGCATCTGGGAGTCCCTCTTTGCCCTTCCCTTCGCCTTCATAGGAATGGTATTGGCGTCCCAGACAATTAATGGTCACCCGTGGCCCGGATGGTCCGCATTCATCTGGATTAACGTGGCAATGTTCGGTGCGCGCACCCTGGGAATGTCTGCCAACCGGCTGGTTCACGCCAGGGAGGACGCAGCCAACCCCCGTACCAGGGACAGGCACCTCCCTAGCGGATTGCTCAAATCCTGGGAAGTGGCCGTTATGGCGGGCCTTGGGCTGGCAATCCTGTTTGTTGGCGCGTCACAATTGAATGTGCTGGCTCTTTTGCTTTCTCCCGTTGCCGCCTCCTATGTCGTCTTTTATTCCTACGCCAAGTACTTCACATGGCTTTGCAACTTTTGCCTGGGCTGGGCCCTGGCAATAGCCCCGACGGCGGCCTGGATCGGTGTCACCGGCCAGCTATCCTATGAACCTCTGCTGATCAGCCTCGCTGTAGCGATGTGGGCCGGTGGGTTTGACCTGATCTATGCCTGTCCCGATTTTAAATTTGATCGGGAATACGGTGTCAAATCCGTACCCAGCCGGATCGGGATAGCCGAGACATTGTGGCTGGCCAGGACCATGCACTTTCTTTCCCTCTGCGCGCTGCTGGCCCTGGGAGTGTTGATGGAGTTGGCCTGGCCATACTACATCGGTTGGGTTATTGCAGTCCTGCTGCTGATCTACGAGAATGCCCAAGTTCGTCCCCGCGACCTGTCCAGAATTGGCGCCGTCTTCTTCAGAATTAACGGTTACGTTTCGGTGCAGCTTATGGGGTTCACCATCCTGGCGCTGGTGATTTAGCATGTCCCTTCAGCCCATATCTGGCAATATTCCTCCGAAAGGCCAAAAGCCTGTCATTGTAGGTATCTCGGGCGCCAGTGGTTCCATCCTTGCCCGCGCCACCGTGGATGCTTTGCTGCAGCAGGACACACCAACAATTTTGGTCTGTACCAATGCCGCACGACTGGTGTGGCAGGAAGAAATGGATATCTCCTTCAACGAAACTCTCTCGGAATGGCAGGAGCATCCCCACTTTACTCATTACTCCCTGGGAGACATGCGGGCCTCCATTGCCAGCGGGACCTTTGCTACGGCCGGAATGGCTATCGTGCCCTGCAGCATGAACAGCATAGCCGCCATTTCCCACGGTTTGTCCAACAACCTCATGTTGCGCGCCGCCGACGTTTGTCTCAAGGAGCGCCGGAAACTGGTCCTCGTACCACGGGAGACTCCGCTCCATGCCACGCACCTGGAAAACATGCTCTCCCTCACCCGCAATGGCGCCATAATTCTTCCTCCGGAGCCCGCCTTTTACCTGAAACCTCGCGGCGTTGAGGACATAGCGCGTTTTGTTGCACAGCGGGTGCTGGTAGCCCTCGACGTGGCAACGGATTTGCCTGAAGAGTTCCAATACCGGGAACGGGAGTGGGAGCAATGACCCGGGGCAGGTCGGGAGGGCCTCACTACTAACCCATGGCTAACCTCAGCGGAGACGCCAAACAAACCTACGTAGCCGACCTCTTTGCCCGCATCGCTGGTCGCTATGATCTAATGAATTCCCTGATGACGGGAGGCATGCATCACGGCTGGAAGCGAGTTACCGCCCGCTTGACGGCGGATGGCCTTACCGGATCCGCACTGGATGTCGCCACTGGTACAGGGGACCTGGCCTATGCCTTGTCCCGAAGGGACGGAATCGAACATTCAGTAGGTATTGACCTTCTGCCCGAAATGATTGTCCTGGCTCAGGGCAAGAAGGCGGCTGCAGCGGATTCCGACAGAGTCGCGTTTCTCGTGGGAGACGCCCTTTCGCTGCCTTTTCCGGACGGAGCATTTGCCTGCGCCACAGCAGGATTCAGCCTTCGCAACATGCCCGACCTACCCCAGGCAATCTCGGAGATGGCTCGAGTAGTGCGTCCTGGCGGTAGAGTTACTACGCTGGAACTTACCCCGATGGCCCCCGGCATAAAGACCAGCCTCTTCCGGCTGTATTTTCATGGTGTTGTGCCATTAATTGGTCAACTCGTTACCGGAGATCGAACGGCATACACTTACCTGCCCCAGTCGGTGGACTATTTTCTGCAAGCAGACAGGCTGGCCGGCCTGTTCGCGCAGGTAGGGCTGGAGAATGTAGGTTACCGTAAACTGGGTTTTGGATCGGTAGCCATCCATTACGGAACCAAACCACTCGGTTGACCTGCTTTGTAAGCTGGAGAAGGGTACTCCACAGCGGTTTCCGCTCACGTCAACCCGGCATTCGACGGAATTAAAGGCATTTGTGTATAATCAGCTTGCTGGCAAATACACGATGGTATAGACTGATGGCAGGCTCTGGTATCAGTATCTTCAATTCTATCTCCAGACTTCATCGGGAAATGCGATGAGTTCCATATTTGAAAAGCTTGACGCCATCGTCAAGAGAAATCAGGAAATAGAAACCCAAATGGGCAACCCGGAAGTGGCTGCCAATTTCGAGCAGATTCAGAAGCTGGCCAAGGAAAGGTCTGGCCTCGAGGATCTGGTTGAGATCGCCCGCCGGCATCAGGGGCTGCTGGTTGAAGAGGCCGACCTCAAGGCATTGGTGTCCGAGGGCGGCGACCCCGAGATTGTCCAAATGGCCCGCGAGGAACTGGAATCCGTTGAAGAGAGCCTGGAAGCGCTGGCGCAGGAACTTAAGGTAGCCCTGCTGCCGCGTGACCCCAACGACGAAAGAGACGTAATTATAGAGATTCGCGCCGGCACCGGCGGCCAGGAGGCTGGCCTCTTCGCCGGCGACCTGGCAAGACTCTACACCCGATACGCCCAGTTGCAGCACTGGAAGGTCGAAGTCATGGACTCCAGTCCTTCTGATTTGGGCGGCTTTAACAAGGTTGTCCTGGAAATTCAGGGCAAGGGCGCTTTCAGTCGAATGAAGTATGAGCGGGGTGTGCATAGAGTCCAGCGCGTACCCGAAACCGAAGCCCAGGGGCGCATACACACTTCGACCGCTACCGTAGCTGTCCTTCCCCAGGCCGATGAGGTAGAGGTCAAAGTTAACCAGGACGAGCTTCGCATAGACATTTTCCACGCCGGCGGACATGGCGGCCAGAACGTCAACAAGGTTGCCACAGCAGTTCGTATTGTACACGAACCCACCGGGCTGGTAGTGGTCTGCCAGGACGAGCGTTCACAACACAAGAACAAACAGAAGGCCATGGCCATGTTGCGGGCTCGACTGTTTGCAGCCGAGCAGGAACGCCACGACGCAGAAATATCCGAAAACCGCCGCTCACAGGTAGGAACGGCGGAGAGATCGGAAAAAATTCGGACTTACAACTATCCGCAGGACCGGATTACCGACCACCGGATATCCACCAGCTTCCACGGCATCCCCAACATTATGGACGGACAAGGCCTGGGCGAAATTATCAGTGGCTTGGTCGCATGGGAACAGAGTATGCTTCTTGAAGAGGTTACGGCCTAAGGCCGCCAGTTTTTTAGATGCCTCTGCTTCGCGAAGCCGTCCAGCAAACTCACCGCACACTGGAAGCCAGCCATATTCCTGATGCGCGCCTCGAAGCCGAGGTGATGCTCATGAACGTGATGCGCATGCAGCGTCACGACCTCTTCTCCCAGCAGGAAACTGAGGTCTCTCCCCAACAGGAACAGGTTCTGGCCGAGATAATGGAACGCCGCCTGAAGCGGGAACCGCTGGCCTATATTCTCCAGTACAAGGAGTTCTACGGCGTCAACTTGCTGGTGAACCCCAACGTACTGATTCCCAGGCCGGAAACGGAATGCATGGTAGAGCATGCCCTCTTCATGGCCTTGATGGGAATGGAAACACCCCAGCTTGTAGTCGCCGACGTGGGGACCGGCACCGGGGCCATAGCCATAAATTTGGCCCTGCACCTTCCCGCAGCCCGCATCTTTGCTGTGGATTGCGCTGATGACGTTTTGGACGTGGCTGCCTACAATATTCGAGCCCATAACGTAGCAGACCGGGTATCGCTGGGCAAAGGAGACCTGCTGGAACCCGTCCCGGAGCCGGTGGACCTGATTCTGGCCAACCTGCCCTACATTCCCACTGATCGACTGCCCAACCTGCAGCCCGAAGTCCGATGGGAACCACAACTGGCCCTGGACGGCGGACCCGACGGCCTTGACCCAATACGCCGGCTGCTGGAGCAAGCGCCTGGCAAGCTTAAGGATCATGGGATAGTTCTGCTGGAACTGGACCCGGAGCAGGTACCTGCGGTCGAGGGGCTGGCAATGGAAATCTTCCCCGGCGCTGAGCTTTCCGTGGAGAAGGACTTGGCGCAACGAGACCGCATATTTGTGATTAATCGGGGAATGGAGTATTGCTGAGCGAGTCTTTTAACTACTTAGCCAGAAATGCTTCGAGGCGGGTGTGATACCCGCCCCGATTGTTTAAGTGGACTGTATGCTCGGGGATTCTAGTCCGGCCACGCCAATTCCAGGGTCTTGACCTCCCACGTTTCCATGTCCGCCACCCGTATTGCATGGTTATTGGTGTCCGCGATGTACATCCTTCCGCCGGCTATGCTCAAACCTGCCGGTTCGGAAAAAGCAGCCTCTCCCGCGAAACCATCCATGTGACCGGCCGAACCGGCGCCAGCCAGCGTGGTTGAACGGCGGGGTACCGGGACAATCTCCTTTATCTTGTGATTGTAACTGTCGGTGATGTAGAGAGTCCCGTCCTTTATGGTGATTCCCAGCGGGTGCTGGAGCCTCACCAGATGCCCTTCCCCGTCCCGGTCTCCAAACTCAAAGAGCCCCAGCCCCACAATAGTCCGCACCTTCCCGTTGGGCTGAAGTTCAGCTGAGCGAATGGAACTGGTTTCACTGTCAGCGAAGTACAGGCGCTCACCATCAGTGGTAATGCCGCTGGGCTGGGCCAGGGTGGCTTCGGACAGAGCGCCATCCTTGATGGACTCTACTCCCGTTCCGGCATAGGGGCCAACCATACCTGACTCAAGATCCATGACCCAAATCTGGTGACAGCCAGCCATGGCTATGTAGAGCTTGTCTTCGTGGAAAACAAGGTCCCAGGGCGAGTTCAACTCGGAATCCGAACCCGGGCTTTCGCCCGACCTGCGATTTCCCTGCCGCCCGTTGCCGGCGACGGTTTCCACTGTTTCCGCGACCAGGTCAATCTTCCGCAGGGCATGGTTCTCAGTGTCAGCAACGTAAAGGTAGTCCCCATTTAATGCCATTCCCTGGGGATGGTTGAAACTGGCCGACTGTCGGTCGCCATCGTCAAGCCCCTCTAGCCCTGAGCCAAATACCTGGGAAACCTGGCCATCCAGGGAAGCCACCACAATCCGGTTGTGGTTGGTGTCGGCAATAAAGAGACGCCCGCTGGCTTCGTCTGCCAGAACTTTGCCTGGAAAGGAGAGCGGCGTCGCCGGTTCCGCCTCGACTGTTACGGCAACCTGCTCCCGATTCAGCAGTCCGGAAGCATCGAATTCGGCCACCATCTCGCCCAAAAGGTGGTCCAGGTCTTCGAAGGTGATCTCCCCCTCGTGCTTGCCTATGACTTTGCCTTCAGGGTCAACGAACATCATGGTCGGCCAGGCGCGGCAGGCGTATTGCTGCCAGATCTGGAACTCGGCGTCGTTCACAACGGGATGTTCCAGTTCACACCGTTTGACAGCTTTGTAGAGGTTCTCCTTTTCTTTCTCGTTGGGGAATTTGGCAGAGTGGACCCCGACCACCATAAGTTCGCTGGCGTATTTGCGTTCCAGTTTCCGCAACTGCGGAAAAATATGCATGCAATTGATTCAACAGTAAGTCCAGAAGTCCAGCAGGACAATCTTTCCCCGCAACTCTTCCATCGTCAGGGGACGGTCAGAGTTGACCCATTCCAACCCGGGAGGGAATTCCGGCGCATTGACCTTGCCGGCGTAAGACTTGGTCGTCATTGCTGTTTCTCCAATGTGGCCGAAACTGGAACGCCTGCGACTCCGCTCTTGTTTAGCGCGGGGCCTCTTCAAATGCGAGGGTGGCGTGGCGGAAGAAAATTGCTCCTACGGGGTCGCCCAAAGGAGCGTTGGCCACCAGAACGGCAATCACATGCTGCTTTCCAGGCTCGGCGGCATCAGCAAGTGAAACTCTCTTCGGAGTGTTATTGCCCGTAATTACGCCGATATTCCGGTCAATTGCGCCGTCGATGTAAACTTCGCCATAGTTGTCAACGTTGCACTCGAAGAACACTCGGTTGCCCCCAACAGTCTGGCCCTTAATGGTCTCGGGCATGGTGAACGCCAGGCGGTACCAGGCAAAGGTAAAGCCCACCGAAAGCCGCTCCTGGATAGTTTCCGGCTGCTCCCAGCCTGAGTCGTCGTAATCAGGCATGCGGGCGGCAGCGCCCCGCATCTCGGCTACTAGACCCTGGTTGGGTTCACCGGGTACCATTCCCATGCTGCGCTTCCAGCCGGAAGCGCCTATCAGTTGCAGATCACCCTTGTCGTCAAGATCGATGGAAACTCTGGCCATAGTTGATTCCTCCAGTTACTAATAGTGCGGATGGCATATCCGTCTTGCCACGTTTTGGCAGCTGTATTTTTTCAGCCCAGCAGACTACCCACCCAGATGGGCGGCGAAGAATTCCAGGGTGCGAGGCCACGAGGCATCTGAAGCTTCCTTGTTATGCCGGCCGGTAGTGAAATCCATGAACGCATGGTCGGCGCCGGGGTAGGTGTAAAACTGGTGAGTCTTGCCCAGCCGGGTCAGTTCCGTATCGAACTTCCTCATGTCGTCCTGGGATGGGTTCTCGTCCACCTCTCCGAAATGGAACAGGATTGGGCAGTTAATGTTTTCGGCCAATTCGTAGGGAGGTGTCTCGCCCGCGCCCCAGGTAACCAACAGGTTGCCGCCGTAATATGGGGCCAGCGCCTTGAAGTGCGGATTGGTTGCCGCGCCCAGCCAGGCGACCCGCCCGCCCATGCAGAATCCGGTAATGCCCAGCCGTTCGCCATCTATGGCCGGATGGTTCCTCAGAAAATCGACGGTGGCATTGACGTCAGCGACAATGTCCGGGTCGCTGAGTACGTCCCACGGGCGGGGACGGGGGTCACCATTCAAGACATCGTCCGGAACCCGGTGGTACAGGTTGGGCGCCACCGCTGCATACCCGGCCTCCGCGAATCGGTCGCAGATGGTTTGTATGAACTTGTCCACGCCTCCGCCATGCTGGCTCACCACAATGGCGCTAAACGGACCGGAGCCTGACGGTACGCTGGCGTACATGTCCATATCCTGCCCATTGACCTGGATGTTTTCCCAGAAGGATGGCATCGCAATTCCTCCTCAATATCCAAAAGTGCATCCGGAACCAGCATCCTGGCAAGTCCGGACCCGACAATCCCGATTCTCTCTACAGCAACCCCTCGGAGCGAACTTCGGCCAGGGATTTCTCCACTGCAGCCAGGGTCTTGTCGATCTCAGCTTCCGTGTGGGTGGATGACACCAGGAACGAGTCCCGCCCCATTATGTCAATGCCGTTGTTCTGCATGCTCCGCTTGAGGGCAGTAACCGAAGGAGAGCCAATGGCCTCCTTAATCTCCCGGTGAGGCATAGTGCAGATACCCCGGTCGCAGTTACAGTCGGCCAACACCAGGTGAATCATCGAGGCAACGCCGTGGGCATGGCCCGCCACCTCCATCTTGCTCAGCACTTCATTGAGGCCCAGCTTGAGACGATGCGCCATGGCATCAGCCTGTTGGTTGATGGGCTGGCTGGCGATGGCTTCCAGGCAAACGGCGCCGGCAACGGCCGACAGCGGGTTGCCGTTGAAGGTTCCCGGGTGATACACGCGCCTCTGGTTGTCCCATTCGGGGTCACCCCGATGGGCAATCATGTCCACAATGTCGGCCTTCCCCCCCACGGCGCCACCGGGCAGGGCCCCGGCCACAATCTTGGCCATGGTTGTCAGGTCGGGGGACACGTCATAGAGCACCTGGGCGCCGCCAGGGGAAGCGCGAAATCCCGTTACTACCTCGTCGAAGATCAGGACCACCCCGTGCTGGTTGGTCAAGTCTCGAAGTCCTCTCAGGTAATTGGGGGTATCAAAGGGTAACTGGCCGTAGTGGGCGCCGGTAGGTTCGAGAATCAGACCGGCGATGTCGTCGTCCCGGTTCAGGGCATCCTCCACCGCCCGGAGGTCGCCCGAAGGCACAATTACCATGCTGCCCCAGCTCTCCTGGGGTATCCCGGGGGCGGGACGGTCTGAGCCGGCCATGGCGTAGTCGTGCCAGCCATGGAAGTGGTCCTGAAGCTTGATGATCTTGCTCTTGCCGGTATAAGCGCGAGCCAGCCTCATGGCCATCAGGGTAGCTTCGGTTCCTGAACTGTGAAAGCGTATTTTTTCCACCGCAGGCATCAAGGCCATGATTGCCTTGGCCCATCGCAATTCTTCGTCCGTACAGGCTCCAAGATGGGTGCCCCGGTTGATCTGCTCGGATACGGCGGCGGCAATTGCTGGATGGGAATGCCCCAGAATCAGGGCGCCGTGGCCCGATACGTAGTCAATATACTCATGGCCATCCACGTCCCACTTATAAGGGCCGGTGCCGTGAGTTATGTAAAGGGGGAAGGGCTGGGCGTAACGATTATCATGGGTTACGCCGCCAGGAAAAATCTGGGTTGCTTCGGCGTACCTTTGCGCAGAACCAGGATGCTTCTCGATATACTCTTCAAGAATAGTAGCCATAGAGCCTCCAAGAATTCAGGGCGCCAGTTTGAACCTATAATATACCATCGGCGTAACTAAGGCTACGTAGCCAGGTAAAGCTATGCGCGTAGGAGATTTGCTTGGGGACACCCTTTCCCGGTCGGCGTCATGCGCAGTCAGCACATGGCCTGTTTCACGCAAAAGGACTGTGGTTAACCGGAAGAATAGAACAATGGAATGCACTGCCTGCGGAACTTGAAGGAGCCTTTACTCAGCCTTGCGACGCCTCTTCCACAGTGAGTTGCGGCGGCCTTCGGACCAGCAGGAAACAGACGCTGGCAACACCGGCACAGGCGGCCGCTGGAATGATGGCCCAGTCGTAACTCCCATAGTGGTCGAAAACCCAGCCCACGTAAACCGGTGACGCCACCAATGCCCAGCTGTGCGAAAAGGTGATGTACCCCCGCAACGTAGCAAAGCGGTCACGCCCATAGTAATCTCCAAGCGCCGCCCAGACTATTACGCCTGCGCCGTCGCCTAATCCCTCCAGCACCACAAAGGCAACTATGAGGAAGATGCCGACGGCCCCGGCATCCCATTGGCCAAAATACAACAGGGAAATTGCTACCGCCTCCGCAGCCAGGGTTCCAGCCAGGATCAGGGACTTGGACCACTGGTCTCCGACGTACCCCAGGACCAGGCGAGACAAGAAGTTGATGCCGAACATGGCCCCGGTCAGATTGGCCGCCACCTGCCTGCTGACGCCTTTGTCCTCCAGAATCGGGATGATGCTGACCAAGATTCCCAGAGTGGCAATCATCCGCAGGCCCGCCCCCAGCATCAGCAGCCAGTACGCCTGGGTGTGCAGCGCCTCCCGGACTGTGTAGTCCCTCAGTACCCGGCGGCGGGCGGAGGCGCCCCTACCAGCGGCAGTGGGAGGGCTGGTGTCGCCATCGGGCAACAGACCCATGTCCTCAGGCTTGTTCCTGAACAGGAAGCAGAGGGGAAAAAGAAAGACCAGGTAGGCCACTCCGGACAAGAGCGACCCCATCTCCCAGCCCCATTTGTCAATGACGCCATTCATCGAAGGGACTATGAACAGCCCTCCCAGGGATGAAACGGCGGCCAGGATGGATATGGCCAGGGAGCGCCTTCGCCGGAACCATTGGTTTATGCCGGCGAACATAGCGTGCTGAAAGGCGATGCTGTTGCCCAGCGATACCATTAGCAGATAGACGAGGGCAAAGCTCCAGAACCCGCTTACAAACTGGGAAAGGGCAAAATATCCCGCCGCAGCCAACAGCACCATTGGTATCAGGAGATTGCGGTTCCCAAATTTGTCAATCAGCCAGCCGGCAAAGGGCCCTTCCAGTCCACCTTCCGCACGGGCCAGGGAAAAGATCAGGTTGGTTCGCGCCTGGCTGATTTCAAGGGAGTCCCGCAATGCCGGAACAAATACGGTAAAGCCCCGGAAGAAAATACCACTGGCGAAGAAGGCCATCCACGAAGTGATGGCCACCATCCACCAGCCGTAGAAAATCTTCGGGCGCTCAGTTTGTTCTCTTGCTTGCTGCAAAGCTGGAAGTACCTGGTGGCGTAATGGTTGCTGCCAAAAAAAGACCCGCCCTTAGAGGCAGGCCGCAGGCCGGTTACCACGAGTTCGTTGATAAAATCTGCGGGTAATTATCGCCAAATGCGCTACTAGTTTAACGCCCTGACCCGGATTGAGCAACGGGAATCGCCCGTCGGGTCAGGCAACGCCAAAGCCCGGACCCGGGGAGTTCCTGAGCAGGCAGACTGACATTGTCGTCTTGGATGTACGCAATGCAGGGGGTAGAATTAGCTTAAATGCCTGCCAATGCACCCATCAGGCCTGACCCGATTCCGAGTGCCGCTGATGCCCGACATGCGCCACATTATTCACGCCGACCTGGACGCCTTTTACGCCGCCGTGGAGCAGCTGGATAACCCAGAATTGAGGGGGTTGCCCGTGATGGTTGGCGGCAGCCCGCAGAGCCGCGGCGTAGTAGCCACCGCTTCCTACGAGGCGCGGGTTTTTGGCGTCCACTCCGCTATGCCCATGGCCACCGCCGTGCGCCAGTGCCCACGGGGTATAGTCGTCCGGCCCCGCTTCGACCGGTATCGGGAAATGTCCCGCATGGTCATGGATATTTTTCACCACCTGACGGATTTGGTTGAGCCTTTGTCCCTGGACGAGGCATATCTCGACATTACCGACCAAGTCGGGACTGGAAAGCTCCCCCTGGGCATTGCCATTGACCTTAAGCGCCGGGTCAATGAGGAGACTGGACTGAACGTCTCCATCGGGGTCGGTACCTGCAAGTCCGTGGCCAAAATCGCCTCAGACCTGGAGAAGCCCGATGGACTGGTTGTTGTGGCTCCTGGCGACGAAAGGGACTTCCTGGCGCCCCTCCCGGTAGGAAAGCTGTGGGGTATCGGTCCCAAAACGGCTGAAGTACTCCACGGTGATGGTGTCGAAACTATTGGGGACCTGGCTACTCAACCGGACGAGTGGTACGCTCGAAGGTTCGGCAAGCGCGCTCAAGGAATCAAGGCCAAGGCCCTGGGCCAGGACGATGACCCGGTGAAGACGGAACGCAACCCCAAGTCAATTAGCGCTGAAACCACCTTTGCTGAAGACCTGAGTAACCCGGAAGAGCTGCGTGGGGTCCTTGGCAAGTTGTCCGGCAACGTTTCCAGCCACCTGTCCAGGAAAGACGTTAAGGGTAAGACCGTAACGGTCAAACTTAGGCTGGCAGATTTCACGACCCTGACCCGACAAACCACCCTGGCCTCTCACACCAACTCAGAAGAAGCGATCATGGAGACAGCCTGGAAGTTGTTGACTAGAGAAATGACGGAAGGGAGGGCGTTCCGGCTTCTGGGTGTTGGCATGTCCGGTTTTGGCGATGATCTGGATGGGCCGCAACAGCTGGTACTGCCCCTCTTCGAGTCCCTGAGTATTGACTAGCGGAACAGATCCTTGTCGGGGTCCCGGATCAATGCCTGGTTGCTGGCCTCTTCCATAGGTTCAAAGGCATAGCCCCGGATAATGGCCACTGGAACCCCCAGCACCTTCCCGGTTACTAGCTCTGCCGTGGCCGCCAGTTCGTCGGCTACGTTAATCACCGTGGTGTACATCAGGTTACCGTGCGAATCCTCCTGGCCCACGTAGCTCAGCAGGGGATTCAATCCGGCCACTCCGATGGCCACGTTGACGGCGGCGCTGCGCCAGGGCCGGCCAAAAGTGTCGGAGATAATCACCGCAACGTCCTTCCCAGTTCGTTCAGCTATTTCCTGGCGAATTCCCCTCGCCGATGCGTCGGGGTCTTCCGGAAGCAGGGCTACCGTACCGTCACCTGGAATGTTGGAGGCGTCAATTCCGGCATTGGCGCAGTTGAAGCCGTGGTACGTCTCGCTGATTATTACTCCCCGGTCCATCCGCACGATTCGGCGGCTCTCCCGCAGGATTAGCTCGGTATGGCGCGGGTCCCTGCGGTGCCCCTCCGTTATGGATATGGCCAACGGGGAAGGCTCAATGTCATCTATGGAGATGACCCGGCCTTCGGCCTTGGAGACAATCTTCTGGGTGACCACCAGAACGTCACCGGTCTCCACCGGCGTCCCCTGGTTCTCCGCAGCATGCAGCAATTGTTGCGTCAGGTCATCGCCCGACCTGGCTTCAGGCATTCCCTCTATGCCAATTACAGTCAGTTGGGGGGGCATCTAGCTACCTCTTTCAAACCCGTTATCCGGTGGCGCCGGACCCTTCATTCCAGTTCAAGCTAAGGCCCTGCCGGTGTTGCCAGTATAGCCGGGAGTATGGCTCTATGCTACAATTCCAGAGCGGTTTCAGAAGCTATGGCAGGGGTAAAACTCCGCCGCACATTCATTTATGGCAAGGACGGCTGGCGTGACTTCCTCATCGTCTTCCTACCGGAAACGTGTCTATACCAAGTTTGGAGACAAGGGCGAGACCAGCCTGCTTTATGGCGGCCGCGTCTCCAAGAACGACCCACACACCGAGGCCTACGGCATTACCGATGAGGCCGTTTCGGTTATGGGACTGGCTCGCTCCCTTTCTGAGGACCAGAAGGTTAAGGACATCCTGCGGGACGCTCAGCGAGAGTTGTTTACCATCGCCGCCGAACTGGCTACCGAACCCGACAAGTACGAACTTTTCCAGCAGCATTTCGCGCCGGTGACCGCAGAAATGGTGGAAAACCTGGAACAAACTATCGATTCCCTGGAAGAGGAATTCCAGATGCCGACTGTTTTTGTCCTCCCCGGGGGATCGCCCTCGTCGTCGGCTATTGACATGTCCCGTACCTCTATTCGAACGGCCGAACGGCGCGTTGTTGCGCTGGCCGAGGCTGGGCGACTCACCAACGAACTGATCATCCATTACCTCAACCGCCTGGGAGATCTGCTCTTCGTCCTGGCCAGGTACGAAGACCGGGAGCTTCCTATCGAGCGGGCTACAGGGGAGCGCAGCTAGCGGTGCCCCAACTTCCCTACTCCGAAACCCCGCGTCCTTCTGACATGAAGGTCGTCGTAATCGACTATCAATCCGGCAACCTGCGCAGCGTGGCCAAGGCCCTTGAATCGGTTGGGGCCTGTCCGGTAGTGACCGAAGACCCCGCAGAGGTGGATTCCGCCGACGCCCTCATCCTCCCTGGTGTCGGTTCCGGTCCGGCGGCAATGAAAGCTCTGGAATCCCGCAATCTTATCCTCCCCATTAAGAACTACATCGCCGACGCCAGGCCTTTTCTGGGGGTTTGCCTCGGGTTGCAGCTTTTGCTGGATCAGACCGAGGAAGGAGATGCCCCCTGCATGGGAATAGTGCAGGGACGGGTAAAGCGGCTACCTGCCGGCCTCAAGGTCCCCCATATGGGCTGGAACAGTGTGGACTTCCGGATGCAACACCCTGTCTTCCACGGCATTCCTGATTCCAGCCACTTCTATTTTGTGCACAGCTACTACGCGGCGCCGGACATTACCGATGGCGTGGCGGGCACCACAAACTATGGCATACCCTTCTGCAGCGCCTATGCCCGGGACAACCTCGTTGCCACCCAGTTCCATCCTGAGAAAAGCAGCGCCAACGGTTTGCAGATTTACCGCAACTTCCTGGACTTTGCTCGCGGCTCGGGAAGCTAACGAGCTTTGCCGGCCTGAGGTCCCCCAATGCAGATCATCCCCTCTATAGACTTGAAGTCAGGCCGTTGCGTTCGCCTTTTCCAGGGTGATTTCCAGCAAGAAACCGTCTTCTCCGAAGACCCGGTCAAAGTTGCCCTGGGCTGGCAGGAACAGGGGGGAGCCATCCTGCACCTCGTGGATTTGGACGGCGCCGCTGCTGGCAATCCTGCCAACCTCGCCACCATCAGGGAAATCGTGGACGCGGTAGCAATGCCGATACAGGTGGGCGGTGGCATCAGGGGCAGGGAAATCGCTGACGCGCTGCTTTCTGCGGGAGTAAGCCGCGTGGTCATCGGCACCGCGGCCGTAAACGATCCCGGTCTGGTGGAAGGCCTTTGTCGGGACTATGGCAGTGAAAGAGTCGTTGTGGCAGTGGACGCCCGGGATGGCCTGGTCGCCATCAAGGGCTGGACCGAATCCAGCCAGGTTTCGGCGCTGGACCTGGCTCACCGGATGAAGGAACTGGGGGTTCCCAGGCTGCTTTATACCGACGTTTCGCGGGACGGAACACTTACATCTCCCAATTTTGCCGCCAACGAGGAACTGGTCCGGGAAACGGGGATGAAGGTACAGGCTTCAGGGGGAGTGTCTTCGCTGGACCACATACGCCAGCTCGTATCAACGGGGGTAGAGGGGGCAATCATCGGTACAGCCTTGTACCGGGGAACTATCAGCCTGGGAAAGGCTATCCGAGCAGGGGCTGCCTAGCAGGTCACTGTTCTGAATCTATAGTTTCCAAAGGCCAGCGTCCGGCCAACCTTTCTTCTGCCTTCTCGAACCAGTCGCCCCTCAGCACTTCCATGAGAATGAAGTCCCGGCCCATGCGCCGCACAGGGCGCACCGGGTTGAACCCGCACTTGCCAAAACTTCGCTGGGCCCGGTGGTTCCACTCCAACGTATGCAGATACACCCTCTTGAGACTTCGTTCGTTAAACATGAAGTCGAGGAGAGTGATTACCGCATCGTACCCGTATGAGTTATTCCAGTATTCCCGGTCGCCGATTACAATCCCGAGTTCCGCCTCGAGGTTGATCGTGTCCAGGTCATAGTACATGCAGTTGCCGATGAGCTTGCCGTCTTCGACGTCAATGCCAAAGTGGTGGGAGCCGGGAGTCGGATACCGCAACTGGTCCTGAAACATCTTGAGGTATCGGTCGTAGTTCATACTCAGGGGGTAAGTGGCATCGAGTTGGGCCAGTTCCGGGTCGCAGCGCCAGATGTAGTCCTGCTCGGCGTCTTCCACTCTCTTGTCCCGCAGTGTGACCCGCGCGCCCTTCAATTCCGGCATATCAGACGGCCCTTTCCTTTTGAGTAATCAGGTTAAAGGCCTGGCGAAGGACATCCGCTTCGTTGGGATAAGCAAGGCTGGCTACGGCTTTCTCGTAGGGAAACCACTCCACCACATCGAACTCGGGATCGTGGAGGCTTACATCTCCCCCGGTGCATTTCATCAGGTAAAAGTGAACGGTCTTATGGAACCGGACTTCGCTGTCCTTGTCGGAGAACCAATAATCTATGCTGCGGATGCGGTCTTCGATTACCGGGACCAGGCCTGTTTCTTCCTGGACCTCCCGCAGCGCCGTTTCTTCCAGAGTTTCGCCAGGGTCCGGGGTCCCCTTCGCCAGACTCCAGCGGACCGGCTCATCCCGGCCACAGAGCACCACTTCAAGCTGACCGTCAACCCACTGATAGACAACGCCGCCGGACGAAACAGGCTCCTCCACCCGGGGTCTGCGACCGCCGGCGGAATTCTTCCTACCCATGAAAATCCCTCGAATTCATTGCGGCCCCAGCCACGGGGGCCGCAGAGCAACACAAAGATAAACTGGTGTCATTGTAGAGTTGCTACAAAAGGTAGTCAACGCAATCCAGTACCTGCGCGCCAAGTCGGCACAGGGGTATGAGGAGCATTCATGTGGAGATATTGGACGCGATTCGTGAAGGTTATTGGCAACTTGTGGGTTTCCTTGAAAGAAATCGCCGACAAGCTACGCCTCATCAGCAACTAAAACTGCCCGCCGCTGATGGCCGGTACAAAGTGAACCTCGCTGCTCTCACTTACCCTTTCCAGCAAACCCATCCGCGCCACTTCACCGTCGATGGACACAGCTAGATTTGACCTGACCTCGTTATTCTCCAGGATGCGGTCCTTGATTCCAGGAAATTGCTCTTCCAGCCCATTAATCAGCTGCCTGACATTCCGGGCTTCCACTTCCGTTTGTCTTACTCCCCCGGTCACGGGCAAGAGCATGGTGGGGATATATACGGTTGCCACGGTTGACGCTCCTTTCTGCTCTTTACTACTCTCTTATTTTCGCATACAAGAAGCAGTCTATAGTTTTTCCCGCCTTGATAACTCTCTGGCGCAACCGACCTTCCAGGCTGTATCCCGCTTTCTCAAGCACTCTGGAAGAGGCGGGGTTCCACTCAAAGACCTCGGCCTGTATCCGGTCCAGGTCAAAATGAGAAAAGGCGAAGTCTGTCATCTTCGCTACAGCCATAGTCGCTATGCCCTTTCCCCAAAAGGGCTCTCCCAGCCAGTACCCAATCTCGGCGGTGCGCCGGAAAATATCCTCGCCAAGTCGCAGTCCGATGCCGCCAATAGCCTCCTCCGGGCTTGCCAGGGCAAAGTTGGTTTCGGGAGTTTGTCTTGAGGCTATTCTGATCCACTCCCGAGCATCCTTCCGGGTGTAAGGATAGGGAAAGGTGTCCCACAAATTGATAGAAACTTCCCGATTGTTGGCGTATCTTGCAATGCTGGCTTCATCATTCCTACTCCAGCTTCTTATCTGCCAGTCTCCCAACTCTATTTTCATTGTCGTCCTCAACTGAAAAGGGCGGGTATAACACCCGCCCCATTGAATTAAATGGCAAAGTTCCAGCCGGACTACGACATTGCTTCCAGCACCGCCCCGGGATTGGCCGGCAATCGGTCGATCCTCTGGCCGACAGCATGGGAAATGGCGCTGCCTATGGCTGCCAGGGGAGGCACTATGGGTACCTCGCCCACTCCCCGTACACCGTAAGGATGCCCAGGGTTGGCGACCTCGACAATAACCGTATCGATCATCGGCAAATCCAGGGCCGTGGGCATACGATAATCCAGGAAGCTGGAGTTCATCATTTGACCCTGGTCATTGAAGAAATACTCTTCGTTGAGCGCCCAGCCGATTCCCTGCACCACTCCTCCCTGCATCTGTCCTTCGACGTAGCTGGGATGGATGGCCTTACCGGCGTCCTGCACGGCGGTGTATCGCAGGATGGTGGTCTTTCCCGTATCCGGGTCAACCTCCACGTCCACGATATGCACCCCGAAACCATTGCCCTCGCCCGAAGGGTCCACGTTAGATGCGCCGGTTATGCCCCCGCCGGTACCCAGCAACTGGCGGGCCAGTTCCCGGAAAGTCATTCGCAATTCAGGGTCGGACTTGTGAGACAAGACACCGTCGATGTACTGGACATCTTCGATTGGCGTATCCCAAATCCTGGCCGCCCGTTCTACCATCTGGGTCTTGACGTCTTCGGCGGCCTCAATGGCGGCCCACCCTGTGGCGAAGGTGGTACGGCTGCCACCGGTAACCATGGTGTAACCAATGGAATCGGTGTCCACCACCGTGGGCTTCACATCCTCGTAGGCTATGCCCAAAGTCTCCGCTGCCTGCTGGGCGATGGACGCCCGGCTGCCGCCGATGTCCACAGACCCTTCAATCAGATTTACCGTACCATCTGGGTTGACGCTGATATTTACGGCAGACTGGAAACCCCGGTTAAACCAGAATCCGGCGGCAACGCCGCGGCCACGATTGGGTCCTTCCAGGGGAGCCTTGTAGTGGTCATGATTTCTAACAGCTTCCAGGCATTCCACCAGCCCAATACGACGGAAGACGGGCCCCTCCACTCGACGCACCCCTTCCCGGGATGCATTGCGCAAGCGAAACTCCACCGGGTCCATGCCCATCTGTTCACAGATTTCGTCGATCACGGACTCCACGGCAAAGGCCGCCTGGGGAGAGCCCGGGGCCCGATAAGCCGCAGTCTTGGGCTTGTTCACCACTACGTCATACCCGTTGATGCGGGCATTGGGCACGTCATAGCATGCCAGCGCACAGGCAGCGCCCTGCATTACCGGAGACCCTGGAAATGCCCCAGCCTCAAATGCCAGGAAGATGTCAGCCGCGGTAATCTTGCCCTCGTTGGTCACGCCCAGCTTGACCTTCATCCACGTGCCAGGCGCGGGTCCGGAAGCCTCAAACACCTCGGTACGAGACATCAGCACCTTTACCGGTCGGCCTGACTTCCTGGACAGGAGAGCAGCGATGGGTTCCAGGTAGGCGGTAATCTTTCCACCAAATCCCCCGCCAATCTCCATAGGCGTTACCTTCACCCTGGAAACGGGATGGCGAAGGATGTCGGCAACGCTGGTGCGGACAACAAAGGGACCCTGGGTACTGCACCAGATATTGAGCTGGCCATCAGTGTTCCAGAAGGCAGTGGAGTTATGTGGCTCAATATAACCCTGGTGCACCGAAGCGGTCTCAAACTCCCGCTCCAGCACTACGTCGGCCTGCTGAACACCCTGCTCAAGGTCGCCTGTCTCAAAGGCCATGTGGGAAGCCACGTTGCTGGGTTTGTCCGATAGTTCACCAAGTTCAGAGGTAAACAGGTCCTCGTGCAGCAAGGAAGCGTTGGGCTCCATTGCCTGGCGAACCGTCATGGCCGGAGGAAGCACCTCGTACTCAACCTTGATCAGCTTCACCGCTTCTTCCGCCACATGCTGACTTTCGGCAGCAACGGCAGCTATCGGGTGCCCCTTGAAAAGGGCTTTCTCCGAAGCAAGTACGTGGTTGCTGGCGAACTTGACTCGCTGGTAGTCCCCGCCCAACTGTTCCCGGCTAAGGCTGGCAAAGGACAAGTCAGCCGCAGTGACAACTGCATGCACGCCGGGGTAGGCCTCGGCGGCGGAAGTATCAATTGACTTGATGCGGGCATGGGCGTGGGGACTGCGAAGCACCTTGCCCTGAAGCAGGCCGGTCAACTGGACGTCGGCGCCATACTGCGCTCGGCCTGTAACCTTGTCAACGCCGTCGGGGCGCAGGTGGCGCTTGCCGACGACGTTGTATTCAACCTCGGAAAGAACGATATTGGAGGCCACGCGGTACCTCCCTTACGCCTTCATCTTTTCTTCGGCATCCAGCACCGCACGGACTATCTTGTCATAGCCGGTGCAGCGGCAGAGGTTACCAGCCAGCCAGTGCCGAATCCTGCCTTCGTCGGCATCGGGTTCCCGGTCCAGCAGGGCCTTGGTGGCTACGATAAAGCCAGGAGTGCAGATACCGCATTGCAGAGCCGCGTTTTCCAGGAAAGCCTGTTGCACCGGATGCAGTCCTTCCGGAGATGCTACGCCCTCAATGGTGGTAATTTCCTTGCCCTGGGCCTCAACGCCCAGCACCAGGCAGGAAGTGACGATGCGCCCGTCAAACATTACCGTGCAGGCCCCGCAGTTGCCGTCGTTGCAACCCTCTTTCGTACCGGTCATGCCCAGTACGTCCCGCAGTACCTCAAGCAGGCTCTGACGGGGCTCGCAAAGGAAGTCAGTGGGATTGCCATTAATAGTGGTGCTTACGTGTACAAGTCCAGGCATGTCTACTCTTCTCCCCTAGCTCGCTGGATTGCGATGTTCAAAGTACGGCGGGTCAGCACGCCAACCAGGTGAATCCGCTGGCGGATGGTGCCACGCATGTCCGTGATGGGCTTGGCATCTTCCATAGCCAGCCGGGCCGCCTCTTCTATGGCTTCGTCGGACACGGCTTTTCCAGCCAGGCTGTCGCCGGCCGCCTTGCAGAACACAGGTGTCGGAGCTACCGAAGCTAGGGAAATGCGAGCGGAAACAAAATTCTGTCCGGAACCGTCCAGGACTACCGCGCTGCCCACTCCGGCCACCGCAATGTCCATTTCGTTCCTGGGAATGAACCGGAGGTAGCTGGCGCCCGAATTGGCTGGCGGGGCGGGAACGTTGATGGAAACCAGGATTTCACCGGGTTCCAGCACGTTACGGCCGGGGCCGGTACAAAAGTCTTCGACGGGTATCTGGCGACTGCCGTTGGGGCCGACAACGTTGGCTACGGAGCCAAGAGCAATCATTGGCGGAATGGCGTCGGCGCTGGGCGCGGAATTGCAAAGATTGCCGCCCAGGCTGGCCCGACCCTGAATTTGAATGCTGCCAATCAACGAAGCAGAATCCACCAGGCCAGGATAATTGGCCGCTACGTTGGCGTCTGCATAGAGACGGTAACAGGGGGTTGCAGCTCCGATGGTCAGTCCACTGCTTGCGTTATAGGAAATTTCATTGAGTTCGGGAACATCTTTAAGGTCAACCACCAGGTCCGCGCTGCGGCGACCGCCGCGAAGCTGTACCAGGAGGTCGGTGCCTCCGGCCAAAGCCCGGGCACGGTCTCCCTTGGAGGCCATCGCCTGGACTGCCTCATCTATAGTTTTCGGTGTGGTAAATTCAACTGCTTCCAATTGCCCACCTCCTTTCGGCTGGAATTATAGCACTATGCCCTACGGGTGTCAGCTAGTAAGGCAACTCGTGCCGACCGGCCAGGTGGCGCTGTCTTTTTCCGGAAAGGAACGCGATCCCTAACCAATTGGTACCTGAGTGCTGTAACACCGGTGTGACCCTCGCTTGCCGCTAGACCAACGGCTTCCGGCCAATTGACACTAACTAACCCCAACCCTAGACTGGGCCTGCCGCTAATCTGGAATCGGCGTGCTGCAAGGAGGAGAAATGACGTCCCTGGAAGAACGATACCGAGCAAGTTTTCCCATTCTTGACAGGCTGGGCCGCGCCGACTCTGACGGCATTCCGATTACCAACGCCATGCTAAGCACGGTGGCGCCGGACCTTTGGCGCATGATTGGCGAAGCATGCTTCGGCGTAATCTGGAACCGCCCCGGCCTCACTCTTGAACACCGCAGTATGGCGACCATTTCCGTGATTGCCGCTCTGCGGCGGGACGACAATCTTCGAGGGCACGTGGCCAGCGGGTTGGACGTCGGCTTTACTCCTGCTGAAATCGTAGAAATGATAATCCAGACCTTCTTTTACGTGGGCGCTCCCATAGGCACTACGGCCCTGGATGTTGCCAATTCGGTGTTCGAGGAGAGAGGACTACAGGTCGAGCCCATCAGGGTATTTGACCCGGACGAGGACCCGGAAGCAATGCAGGACAGGGGCCGAGCAAAACGTCAGGAAATCCTTGGCGACATCGCGCCGGCCAGCGAATTCCAGGTTGACCAGGACTGGGACCGTTATCTCCTGGAATACCTGTGGGGTTCCGTCTGGACCAGACCAGGTTTGGATACCGTCAGCCGCATGGTTTGCACCCTTTCTGTGCTGCCGCTGGTTGCTACCAACCGGTCCTTGCGGGACCACGTTCAGGGTGCTCTGCGAATCGGGATGACCGAAGACCAGATTAACGAGATCTTCTTCCACCTTACCTTCTACACCGGCGAATCTATTGCCCGACACGCCCGAGTAATCGCCCGGGAGGTGTTCTCCCGGCAAGCGAACCAGTCCTGAACCCAGCCAAACATTAGGAGAGAGAGGATGCCAAGAGAATACTTCAAGGGTACTGCCGAAGAGGACCGGGCCTATTCGCCGGCTATCACAGTTTCAGGTGGCACAACGGTTTACCTGGCCGGCGTTGGGGCTACCACAGATGCCGACGGCAAGTCCCTGGGCGGAGACTTTGAGGCGCAGGTGCGGGCAACCTTCGAGCGAATCCGCGCCAACCTGGCCCGCGCCGGCGGTGACTTGGAGGACATTGTCACGATGACAGTTTTCATCAAGGACATGCAGTACGGAACCCACTTCACCCAGCTGCGCAAGGAGTACTTCACCAGGGGATATCCGTGCAGCGCCCTGATTGGAATCGACTCCCTGGCCAGACCCGAGATGATGGTGGAAATCCAGGCCATCGCGGTCATTGGAGATTAAGAAAAGGGGCCGTTATGGCCTCTCAATTTGGGAACTCGCTGCGGATGCTGGAAAGAAAGCCAGCTACAAGAGGGGAACAACCTCGCGATTGAACAACCTCAACGAATTAAGCTGCAGTTCCAGGGGCAACTGGTTCCCCAAGTCAATTTCGTAAATGAACTGGGTCAATCCCAGCGAATCCCGAAGCTCGCTAATCCGCTCGGCTACCTGGTCCGGGGTGCCATAAGCCACCTTGTCCCGCAGCCAGTCATCGTACTCCATCCCTAGAATCCGGCCCGCTTCCGACTGCCAGTCGCCCGTAGTCGCTCCGTATTCGGCGTAGCTCATCACCCGGTTGCCCAGGCGCTGGTACATGAATATTGCCCCTTCCTTCGGGTCAGAATATGCCTTCTCTTCAGTTTCCGCCACGTAAATCGGCACCCGAAGGCCCACTTCCGGCTCTCCCTCATGTCCGGCCTCGTGCCAGGACTTCCGATAGGCCTCTATGTGTTCAGCCAGTTCATCAAAGGTGAAGACACGCGAGGGGTTAATGAGAATGGGATATCCCATTCTCCCGGTGATTGGAAATGACTCGGCGGAAGTTATGCCCACCCTCATTGGCGGATGAGGGTCTTGGGCAGGCTTGGGCTCCACGCAAAGATCCTGGAACTGGAAGAATTCGCCTTCGAAGCTGAAAGATTCTTCCGTCCAGGCCTTCTTGATAATTTCCAGGCTCTCTTCAAAACGGCCCCTGCTCTCGGCGAACGGAGTGTTGAATCCCTCGTGGACGTTGGGGAAGGTCCCTCTTCCCACCCCGTACTCCAGCCGGCCATTACTCAATTGGTCCAGCGTTGCCGCCTCCTCAGCCAGCCGGACCGGATGCCCCAGGGGAAGACACTGAACCGCCAGCCCCATACGGATGCGCTCGGTTCTGGCAGCAATGGCTGTGGCAATGAGAATGGGTGATGAAAGCACCCGGCCAGGGTTGAAGTGATATTCGGCCAGCCAGACTGAATCAACCCCCAGGGATTCGGCTTCATCTACCAGGGCAAAGGAAGAATCGAACGCCTCACGGTAGCTAGTTCCCGCCGGACGCGGAAATTCAAGAAACATTCCTAACTGCATCGATGTCACCTGTGACTTTGATAGAGAACGGGCCCTCCCGGATTCGGGAGAGCCCGTTTGTAAATCCCTGCAGGTTAAGCCCGCTGGGTACCAGCTTGCTCAAATATATCCCGACGGTCCACGGTGGCTGTGAGCATTTCCCTGGGAATGGGCTTTGCTCCCCCGATAGTCGATGCCTGTGCTGCCAGTTGGGCCGCAGCTTCCACCAGCATTACCGACCGGGCTGCTTCCGCCGGAGTAGGACCGAATGCCAGTATGCCGTGGTGTTCCATCAAGACCGCTCTAATGTCGGATGCGCCGTTCAGAGCGTCGGCGATGTATTGAATTGAAAGGTCGGAACCCCGGGGGCCGTATTTGGCCAGGGGAATACCGTCAGTCATGTTAAAGCGGGCAAGGGCTTCGTAACTGCACTCAATCGGCTGGCTGGCGACCGCAAAAGTGGTTCCCCAAGTGGAATGAACGTGCACCGCGGCGCCGGCTTCAGGGCGATTGTGATAGATTACGGTGTGCAGATGGACAATCTCGGCTTCCCGAGCCGTCATGTTTCCCTCGATAAGGTTGCCTTCCAGGTCAACCAGCACAAAGTCATCCTTGCGCACGCTGTCCATATCCCCACCGATAAGCAGAAAGGCTCCACCTCCGGGTATAAGGGCGCTGAAGTTCCCGTGCTGTCCGATTCCCATAACCCCAGCATTCTCGATGGCATCTATCGCCTTCAGCACTGCCTCTTTTTCAACATCAAGGTCTCTTAACGCCATAGGTAAGGCCTCCTATTTGCTTTAGCCCATATTAACAGGAATGCGGGCGGTCTGACGCGGACAACTCACTGCCGGAGCTGATACTCCCGGTTCATTCTCTTTCAAAGCCAGGAGAAAGGGCCACAAAATTGACGGAGGCAGCGTCATTGTGGCCCCAAAATAGGAATCAACTGCTTTGTCCCCCCGGCGCGCCAAATGCATCCAGCCCTGCCTGCTTCGCACCCCTCATGCCAAAATCGAAGATTTGGGGGCATCGCCTGGAATCGAATACAGCTACCGGTTGCGCAACTTGGGGTCCAGCTTGTCCCTCAGCCAGTCACCGGAGAGATTCATTGACAGCACCACCAGCAGTATGGCCATACCTGGGAACAGGGACACCCACCAGCCATTGCCTCCAACGATCAGGTCGCGCCCGTCAGACACCATGAGACCCCAGGCCGGAATTGGCCGGGGAATACCGGCGCCGAGGAAGCTTAGAGTCGCCTCTAGCAAAATTACGTGGCCTACTTCCAGTGTCACCAGGACTACAAGGGGATTCACTACATTGGGAAAAATGTGGCGCAGCATGATACGAGTGTCGGAGCAACCGGAAACTTTGGCCCTGCTAACAAAATCCCGACTTCTCATGCTCAGGGTTTCGGCCCGGGACATACGGGCAAACCTGGGCCATAATATCACTGCCACCACCAGAACAATGGTACTGAAGCTAGGCCCCAGGACTATCGCTAATACCAGGGCAAATAAGAGCCCCGGTATAGTGATGAAAATGTCCACCAAACGCATTACTACATGGTCCAGCATGCCGCCGAAGTAACCGGCCAGCACACCAAGCCCGCTGCCAACTACCCCGCCTGCCAGGATCGCCAGCAGCGAGATACTGAGGGAGTAACGGGCGCCATGCATAATCCGGCTTAACACGTCCCTCCCCAGTTTGTCGGTGCCCAGGATATTCTCCCAGCTACCGGCGGGCCGGACTTCTACCCCGTCAAAATACTGTGGTCCCGACCATGCCGGAGGAGTCAGCCGTTCCCGAGGATTGACTTTATAAGGATCGTGGGGGGCTATCCACTGGGCGGTAATTGCAGGAAAAACCAACAACACCACCAGGATAAACATGGGAATCAGGGGATAACGCCTGGCCTCGGCGATAAACTTCCCAAATCCCGCCGGCGCGACGCCGACCGGGATTCCACCTATTCTGCTTATGTCCATAAACTGCCTCTTAACGAACCTTCAGGCTAAGCGTAACGAATGCGGGGATCGATGTAGGCATAGACTATGTCAACGAACAGGTTGATGCCCACGAAGATCAGAGCAAACACCAGGACGATGGTCTGCATCACCTGGAAATCCCGGTTGCGTATGGCGTCCACCGCCAGCAGGCCCACACCGGGGTAGGAGAATACCGTCTCCGTTACAACCGTACCGGTGACAAGCTGGGCAACCAGGAGGCCCAGCAGGGTAACGGGAGCAATGGAAGCGTTGCGCAGGGCGTGCTTCCAGACGACCTTTGACTCAGATACACCTTTAACCCGAGCCAGCTTGATGAACTCGCTGTCCAGCACCTCCAGCATGGACGAGCGCACCAGCCGCATCAGGGCAGCCACCTGGTACCAACCTATTGCCAATGCTGGCAGGATAAGGTGAACAAACCTGTCCAACCCTGGTTCACCTTTTCCCGATGTAGGAAGCCATTCAAGCTGTACGGCAAAAAGCCACATCAGCATGATGGCAACCCAGAAAGAGGGCGCCGACTGTCCCATCAGGGCAAAAATCTTGGCCGTATAGTCAGGCATGGTGTCTTTCTTGACCGCCGAAAGCACTCCGACAGGAAAAGCAATAGCGATGGAAATTATCAACGCCAGCCCGGCAAGCAATAGCGTAGCAGGGAATCGTTGAAGAACCAGATCCAGAGCTTCCCGAGTGGGATGCTGTATGGAACGGCAAAAGTCGCCTCTCAGGGCATTGCCCAAAAAGGTGAAATACTGAACGTGCAAAGGCTTGTCAAGCCCCCATTTCTTCTGCATCTGTTCGAATTCTACGGGTCCCGCATCGTCATCCAGCAACACGTCCATGGGGTCACCGGAAATGCGCGCCAGTCCAAAGATGATAATGCTGACGGCAAAAAGAACCAGCAGACTTTGAGCCAGACGAACGACAATGTAACGTTGCATACTTACCCTTCATTGGGTTGGCCCAGCAGGGCCGGTATTTCCGAGAATAGACAACGGGACCATTACCTTGGGTCTCTCACCACACTGCCCAACCGGGTCCTCCTTAGAAGACCCGGTTGAACGGTAGGTGTCTCTTGTCACCTGGACATCCAGGTACAGAAGTTTATCGTCACTCCAACGATAAGAAATGGTCTAATTTGCGGCCTTGATATATTCGAAGTCTCGCACGCCAAACACACCTGGAGTCAACCACTCCGCTATATACTCGGGATTGACCATAAATTCAAAGGGAACCCAAAACAGGGGGATGGAGCAATGGCTGTCGAAACAGTATTCGCCCATCTCCCGAATCAGTTGATCCCTATCCTCCAGTGTGCCGGCAATTTCAAGCGCCTCATACTGCGTATCGAAGTACGGGTTCTCAAAACGGGCCGCTCCTGTCGGGGAGTAATGGTACACAAATATCGCCCGGGTCGGCTCGGTAAAGCTGCCGGTATGTAGCCAGGCGGTATTGTGGGTGCCCTGGCTACGGAGCAGTTTGGTATTGACAGCACGTTCCACCGGCTGGAAATTGGACTTAATGCCGATTTCTTGCCAGTAACTGTTAACCAGTTCGCCTATGTCCTGCATTTCGGGCAGGCCCGGGCGGGGGTATGACTGGTGGGTTATTTCGAAGCCTTCAGGGTAGCCCGCTTCTGCCAACAACTCCCTGGCGCGATCCGGGTTGTAGCCATACTCAGCTTCAAACCGGTCAAGCCACTCCGGTTGCCAGCCGGGGAACTTGACATGGGAATGGGTCTGCATCATCAACTCGGCCCTGCCGCTAAAGAAAACCTCGTTAATTTCATCTCGGTCAATAGCCATATTCATGGCTTGACGTACCAACGGATTTGTCATCGGCTGGGTATCGTCAAATTCCGGCCGGCTGGGGATGAAATTGCCTCCCATGAATCCCACCAGTCGGATGGCAGGAGTAGTTCCGGTTATTACCTTCATTCCCACCCGCAAAGCGGACGGTTGCAGGTCGCGGGGGATCTCAGCCGCGTGAACTTCCCCAACCGACAGCATCGCCAACTGGGTAGTAGGTTCCCGCACGAAGTGAATCTTCAGCTCGGGGAAGTCCGGCGTCTTCCGCCAGTGCGTAAACTCCGGGGCATCGTAAATTACATACTGACTCTCGGCGTGTTCTGCAAACCTGTAAGGGCCCGTCCCGATAGGTTCGTTGGCGGTCAACTGGATCCCGGTTTCATTGGGCTCGAATTCCGCAGACAGTTCACCGCCACCCGCGTCCCAATGGTCTTTGCTGCGAATTACGGCGGTGTAATTCGTACTTACATAGGTCGTCATAATGGGTTCCGGCTTATTGAGGTGCAGTTCCACGACATGCCCATCCGGCCCTTCAGGCATCACTACTTCTTTCAACAGGTCTCGCCAAGTACCGGCACGGGAGTCATTATGATCCTGACGCCGTTCCTGGAACAAAGTATGCTCCACGTCCTTGGCGGACATATTGCCCCAACCATAGTGAAACTGTACGTCGTCCCTGAGTTGAAAGGTCCACACGGAGAAATCTTCTTTGGTGGACCATTCCGGCGAAAGCATTGGGACGGAGTCGGTGAACTGGTCAAATTGGACCAGTCCCTCAAACAATGGGAGCAGTATGGGCAGGTCGCCCCGTCCTGCAACCGGATCAATCAAATCCCAGGTGGTCGGTCCCCGTGCAACCTCTAACCGTGTAATTGCAGGCTCCGCCACCTCCATTGATTCCGCAGCCGGTGCAGGCGCCGGAGTAGGCGTCGCTTCCTTGGCTTGCGCGCCAATAGCGCCCTGACCAACTTCGGCGCTTACGGTAGCCTGGGGTTCAGGTTGAGCGGCTTGTGCTGGCTGAGAAGGTTGGGATGGCTGAGAAGGCTGAGAAGGCTGAGCTTGCTCGGCCGGTGCGGCCGGCTGGGCCGGCGCCGCAGGTTGAGCAGAAGCTGAACTGCCACCCGAGGGTGCGGCTGGAGCAGGTTCGGGGGCCGCAGCCCCGCAAGCCACTAAGGCCAGTAGCCCGATAATGATAATTCCATAAACTAACCAACGAGGCGCAATAATTCCGCTAAAGGTCATCATTTCCCTCCTGGGTTGAATTCGGCCATGTCCCGTGGCAATTCGTAAAGTAAAGCCTATATATGGGTTACTAATAACGTCATTTAGTTGCTCTGTTCTTCCGTAACAACCATATAATTGGCACGTTTTGCCACGTACGCTGGCCATTGGCGCAATGTCTATTATCGGACTGTTCAATTGTCAAGGAAATTCGTAGCCGACGCATAGGTAAAGCAGAAAAAGAACGGTGCTAGAATTTGCCTCGTATTACTACTATTTTCAACCTGGAGAAGGAGGTGAAAGATGAGCCCAAGGGTAAGAGGACGCGTCAACCGACGCAAAAGCAATAATCACTTTATCGAAATCCATATGGTACCTACCAGAGACGGACTTAATCTGGCCACTGACATTCACAGACCCCAGGTGGACGGCAAACCGATCGAAGATCCATTGCCGGTTCTGCTTCAGCGCACGCCCTACGGAAGAAGCTCCCCAGCCAGGCAGGAAGAGGCAGCTTTTTTCACAAACAACGGTTATGTCACTGTGGTTCAGGACTGCCGAGGACGCTACGATTCGGAAGGTGGCTTCACCAAGTACATCGACGAAGGCAAGGATGGTTATGACACCGTGGAATGGCTGGCGCAGCAGCCCTGGTGCAACGGCGAGGTCGGCACCTTCGGCCTCTCCTACGCGGCCCATACCCAGGCCGCCCTGGCATCTTTGGACCCACCGCATCTTTCGGCAATGTGGCTGGAATGCGGGGGATTCGCCAGCGCGTACCACAGCGGCTGCCGTAATGGAGGCGCCTTCGAGTTGCGCCAGGTAACCTGGGCCTTCAGGGAAGCTCTGGAAAGCCCTGAGGCACGGAGTAACCCCGACACAACCAAGGCAGCCTTGAACAAACAGGATATGCGGGAGTGGTTCTCCAGGTTTCCCTGGAAGCCCGGCCATTCTCCCCTTAGCTGGACGCCGGATTACGAAGCCTACCTGATGGAGATTTGGGGAAATGACACTTTTGACGAGTACTGGCAGCAAGTGGGACTGTGCGCCATGGCCCATTATGGACCATTCGCAGATGTTCCACAGGTTCATCAGTGCAGCTGGTACGACCCATACGCGGCCGGCACCATCCAGAACTACACAGCCCTTTCCCAGCTAAAGGCAAGCAACGTATCGCTGATTATGGGGCCGTGGACCCACGGAGCCAACTCGGTTACTTTTGCCGGCAACGCAGACTTCGGCCGCAACTCTACCCTGGAAAGCACAAAGGAAGGCAGCTTCAATGAGCAGCGGCTGGCGTTCTTCGATCACTGGCTGAAGGGCGCCGACAACAATTGGGCAGACCGGTCGCCCGTCAAGCTCTTTATGATGGGTGGCGGCAGCGGTAGGCGCAACCCCGAAGGAAGGCTGGATCACGGCGGCAAGTGGGTCGAGGAGCAGTCCTGGCCTCCCGCCCGCGTCAAGGAAACCGCGATGTATCTCCACCGGGGTGGAAAACTCTCCATCGCAATGCCGCAAATTGAAGAGCACGCCAGCATGTTCCGGTTTGACCCGGAGAACCCCGTTCCCACCATCGGCGGCAATATATCCTCAGGGCTTCCCATAATGGAACCCGGGGGGTTCGACCAGAGGGAGTCGGAAGATTTCTTTGGTTGCCAGGAACCCTACCTGCCGCTGGCCTCGCGACCGGACGTACTGGTGTTCCAGACTGACCCCCTGCCGGAAAACCTGGAGGTAACCGGCCCCGTTACGGTCAATCTGTGGATCTCTTCCAGCGCGGTGGACACCGACTTCACCGCAAAGCTGATAGATGTCTATCCACCCTGCCGTGACTACCCCGAAGGGTATGCACTTAACCTGACAGACGGTGTGCTGCGGACCAAGTTTCGGAATTCCTGGAGCGAACCGGAGCTTATGGAGCCTGGAGAGATATACCCCATAACTATTGAGCTTTATCCAACCAGCAATCTTTTTGCTCAGGGCCATCGCATAAGGCTGGACGTTTCCTCCAGCAACTTTCCGCGCCTTGACGTCAACGGCAACACGGGAGATAACCCAGCCCTCTCACCAATCAGGCACGTTGCAACCAACACGGTTTATCACGACTATGGTCGCCCTTCGCATCTTACCCTTTGGATGGCGGCCGCGGACTGTTAGTTCATTTTCCAGCTGGAATCAGGAATATTTTTCTTTTTTTCGGGGCGGGTTCTTTCCCGCCCCATTTCTTTTTCCCAGGACCGGCATAGCAGTCCTACTCTCCAGCGAAGAACTTGCGGGGATTGACCACCATTATTTGGTGAATGTCCGCTTCCGTCGCACCCAACTCCCTCAGGCGAGGCAGCACCTTGCGCGGTATGAAGTTGTACCCGTCAGGATTGGCCCTCCGGCGTTCCTCCTGAACCTGCTCTCCGTGGCGGGCCTTTGGCACCGAATAATCGTGCGACAGCATGATGCGCTCGGTAAACCCGGCGTCCATCAATTTCTTGGCGATTTCAGTGCGCCCTTCCCAGTCGGGTGTTCCAGGGACTCGTCCACCGGGATAGCGGTCCAGGCCAAGCCACACTCCCTTGTCCAGCAGGCCCAGCAAGTAGTCCATGTCGATGTCATCGTTGCTGTGCCCAATGTAAACGCGATTCAGGTTCACGCCCTCTTCCTCCAGAATAGCCACCTGCTGCTCGCCCACCCGGTCGGGCGACCAGGTGTGGGTGGATATGGGCGTACCAGTTTGCAGGTGGGCTCGCGCCGCCGCCCTCAACACCACTTCCTGTGGCTGGGTAATGCCACCCCGGTCGCTGGCCACTTTAATGACCGCGGCCTTCACACCGGTATCCTCGATCCCATGCTCAATCTCCCTTACATACATCGGGGCGATTACGTCCGGCGACACCTCCCCGAAGGGACGGGGAACCGCCAGGTGGTTGCCGGTTGCGACAACTATATTGACGCCGCTCTGTCGGGCCACTTCGGCTATCATTCCGATGTCGCGTCCCAGATCGAAAGTGCTGACATCGATAATGGTTTGAACTCCCGCTTCGTCCCTGGCCTCCTTCAAGGCAGCAACCGACTGCTGGATGATCCCGTCCCGATCGATGATTTCAGGGTAAGTGTGCCGGAGACCTGCAGCGTTGGTTCCCACGTGTTCATGGCTCAGGGTAAATCCCAGGTCGGCGCCGTCAATTGGTCCAAGCACAGTTTGCAGTGTTGGCATCTCTTGTCCTCCATACGCTCACGTATCGTCAGCCACGGTAAAACCGTCATTGAGAGTGAAAAGTATCTGTCTGGTATTTTATACTCCGGAGACGGTCACGCAATCGATCAGAGTACCTGCCACCAAAGCAACGTTTAGAATTCGGAAAGTACAACTCTTGCAGGAGGATAGATGTTCGAAGGATTTGAGGAGAAAAAGGTGGGAACCAGCGGCGCCGCCATAAATCTGGTAGTGGGAGGAAATGGGCCTCCCTTGCTGTTGCTACACGGTTACCCTCAATCCCATGTGATGTGGCACAAGGTGGCTCCGAGGCTGGCCCAGGATTTTACCGTCGTAGCCGCCGACCTGCGCGGCTATGGCGACAGTGACAAGCCCGGCGGAGACCCCGAACACTACACCTACTCAAAACGAGCCATGGCCCGTGACCAGGTGGAGGCGATGGAAAGCCTGGGGTTCACTACTTTCTACCTGGCCGGACACGACCGGGGCGCAAGGGTTTCTCACCGGCTTACCAAGGACAACCCTGAACGTGTGCTCAAGCTGGCAACACTGGACATCATACCCACCCACCGGATGTTTCACATCGTAAACAAGGAGATGGCGGCCAACACCTTTCACTGGTTTTTCCTGATCCAGCCCTACGATTTTCCGGAAAGGGTCATTGGAGCCGACGCTGACTACTTCATCAGGCACAGTTTTCAACGTGGCGAAAACTGGCAGGAAGTCTTTCCAGAAGAAGCCATCTCGGAATATGTGCGGTGCTCCACCGAGCCCGCCACCATCCACGCCATATGCGAGGATTATCGGGCCGGGGCCAGCATAGACCTGGTGCACGATGAAGAGGACTTCGCCAACAAGGTAACGTGCCCCCACCTGGTCCTGTGGAGTGATCGCGGATACGTGGGACGAACCCAGGATGTGCTGGGCGTATGGAGCGACTACTCCAACAACGCGGGGGGCCACTCAATGCCTTCAGGACACTACATCGCCGAAGAACTTCCGGAGGAGACCTGCGTGGAGTTGAGGGACTTCTTCCTGGCTCCCTGATTCCAGGCCGTAGTTAATTCGTCAAAAGACTGCGGGACGGGTGTTCTCACCCGTCCCGCAGTCTTTCGTCCAACCAAACAGAAATGAACCGGCAGCCAGTTTCCAGCCGCTACGCCCTTCAGAGCATCATGACGGATTGGCCTGGGGCAGTCCTTGCTCAATGGCCCGCATCTGGCACTCGAGGCAAAGCTGCTCTTCCGCCAATTCCGTGGCAGCCCAGATATTGTCGCCTTCCTCTCCGCACAGGAACCTGGGCACCGTCTCTTCCCACGATGAGGCAGAAAGCGACTCAACGTAGTGAATGTATCCCGTTTTATCGATATTTCCCCACCACCAGGGACAAAACTCCCGGTTCATTTCCTCGGAAGTTGCCTCGCTGATCCAGCCATCCTCCGGAAGTTCCACTACCCAGGACATTCGCCCGTCGGCCTGGGGCTCCCGTATTGCCTTCAACTCTCCACCACGAATGCATTCGCGCACCATGGACGTAGGAATCCTCAGTCGTTGGGAAGCCTCCCTGATGGTAACGCGTTCCATAGTATTCCCCTCTCCACGAAAGCCGCCACGGGATTAACACCCTTGACGCATTTACACAGATTCTTCCTCAAGTTGTGGGCATTATGGTGCATTCGAGCCAAAATGTAAAAGCCCCCGGCGTTGACTACAGCGCCGGGGGCTTCCTGATTCCTTAATCTGGCGGCGGGCAGGTTATCAGCCCACTCCGGCCTCCTTGGCTTCCTTGGTGGACTTCAACCAGCGCCAGCGCTGCAGCGGGTCGCTTACTGCCCGCATCCAGACACCGAAGAGGTTGAAAGACAGGGCTGTCAGGAAGATGGCGGTACCAGGTACAACTACCACCCACCAGGCCGTAACGATATAGTCCCGCCCCTGGGAGAGCATCAGACCCCAGGAAGATTCGGGGGGCTGAATCCCAAAGCCCAGGAAGCTCAAAGTGGATTCGGTCAGAATGTTTCGCGGCACTTCCAGGGCTGCCAGGGTCAACAACGGTGTTATCAAGTTGGGCAGCACGTGGCGACCGATGATTCTGGCATCGCTGGCGCCTATTGCTCTTGCCGCATCCACAAAGGCCTGTTCACGGAGTGAAAGCACTACACCCCTGGTGACACGACAGAAGAGCATCCAGCGAGCCACAGCAAACACAATGATAATGTTGGTGAAGCTGGGCCCTAGTATGAATAGAACCATCAGGGCCAGCAATAAGAGGGGCACGGACATAAAGATGTCCACCGCCCTCATAATTACGTCGTCCAGGATTCCCCTGTAGTAGCCCGCAGTAATCCCCAAAAACACGCCGATTACGCTGGATACCAGCACACCCAGCAGGCCCACCGAGATGGATATCCTGCCGCCGTAAATCAGCCGGCTGAGATAATCCCGGCCCAGGTGGTCAGTTCCCAGCAGGAAGAACCGCTGCTCTTCAACAGTCTGGGCGTCCACCCTCATGGTGGCGGTACCCGTCTGCATTGGTCCCTGGTGACGCAACCTCAGTTGCTGGTTCTGGGGGTCATAGGGCGAAACCACAGGAGCAAAAACTGCCGCCATCACAATGACGAACAGGAACAGCGCAGAAAGCAGCGTAATCGGGTCGTTCAGGAAGGCCTGCACCAGCGCGTTGTTCCAGATCGCCACTATTGGGTTGGGTTTCTGCGTTACGGTTGTCAGTTCGCTTTGCATTTCGAAACCAAGTCCTTAGTGCAGAATAGTTACCGTGTCTGCTTTGTTCCTTCGGCCTGCGCCCCTTGACGGGTTCGGCGGCCGGGGAACGAAACGAGTTAGCTGTACGAAATCCTGGGGTCCAGCCAGGTGTAGAGCAGGTCAACGCACAAGTTGATAACCATCACCATCAGCGCCACCACGAACACCGAGGCAGTCACAATTGGGAGGTCGCGAGCGTTGATGCCGTCAATCAGCAGTTTTCCAATTCCAGGCCAGCCGAAGATAATTTCAACCACTGTTGAACCGTTCATGAAGCCGGCAAGTTCGTCTCCCATCAAGGTCACAATGGAAATGGAAGCGTTCTTAAGCACGTGCCCATACAGTATCGCGGTTTCGCCCAGACCCTTGGATCGAGCAGTTGAAACATATTGCTTTGCGATTTCCTCGATCATGGTCGAGCGGGTTATCTGGGCATTGCGACCCATAACCAGGGGACACAACGCCAGCGCGGGCAGGACCATGTACTTCCACCCCTCAGGTCCCAAACCCTTGTACCCTGAAGTCGGTAACAGGTCAAACTGGACGGAAATGACAAGGATCAGCATCAACGCCAGCCAGAACTGTGGAACCGAAATAACCGCGAAGGACAAAATGTTAACGATGCGGTCAATAAGCCCTCTTGGGCGTCTGGCCGCCAGCATTCCCAGCGGAATGCCCGTCATTCCAATGGCCCAGGCGACTAAAGCCAGAGCCGCCGTGTTAGGCAGGCGGTCGAAAATCATCTCCTGGGCGTCTATGCGATGCCGAAGGGATTTCCCAAAATCAAGACGCGCCAAATCCCAGTAGAAGTCGGCGAACCGAACGTAAAGAGGCCGGTCCAACCCGAACTTCGCACGCAGCGCATCGATAGTTTCCTGAGAGGCATCCTCATCCACCATCAACTCGACCGGGTCTCCCAGAACGTTAATGGCGAGGAACAGTAACCCCATAAGGCCAGCCACAATAAATATCGAGTGGCCGACACGCCGAATCATGTAGTTACGCAATTTCTTCCCCCGTCAGAACAGTTTGGCTTCCAGTAGTAATTGTACATTCCGCTAGGGTTGGTTGAAGGATATTAAAGGCAATTCCTTCTATCGTCAACTATCAGCGCAGATTCCGGATTTGCCTCTGCCAGGGTGCCCTTGAAAGCACCTATCATCCTGCCTTGAAATACTTGTCTTCGGATTTTACCAATATTACTCATTTAGTCAACAGTTTTCTTGCTGGTGGCGATAGTCCGCAACTTAGCAATGGAACGTACCTGCGCATTGCAGGTGCCATTTTCCCGAATGATTCTGTTCTGGAATCAAGAACATCACTCATCGAGTAACCCTCAATGAATTAACCAAATGACTTTGAATCTTATGTGAAGCCGGCGTCTGCATTCCCGAAATTACAGAACCGGCAACCACAGCAAAGGTTGGCAATGGTCTCGAAAACTGGCCCCAAGGTGTCCACCTGATTTGCGCAACCCGTGGATTCCGAGGCTCGGGGCGTCAGCACGCCACCCACATTCGCCGCTGCTCCTCTTCCGGTCCTCCCTGCAGCCAAAAAGAAGCGCCCCGGAAACCAACAAAAGGCAAACCGGGGCGCACTTAAACTAAACCTTAGGGTCTGTTACTGGGTGAACCTCATCGAGTTCACACGGGTACGGGGGTCATACCTGGGTTCCCATTCCAGGTTTGCAGCCAGGCCATAAACCTGTACGGATACGAAGAAGGGCAGGAACCAGTATTCGTCGTGAATAATCTGGGCCATGGCTTCCATCTTGCGAACACGTTCGGGACCCAGCGGAGTGGAAATAGCATCGTCAATGCTGTCCTCAAAGGACAGTCCATCGAAGCCAGGAACCAGGTTGCAGACGCGGCTGTTTACGTTGAAGCAGCTGTTGCGGAGCACCAGCTGACGCTGCATGTCCAACGCCTCGTTAGAGGTAGCAGTCTCATAGTAGTGGGTGGAAGCGCCGAAGGGAGCCGGTGGAGTCTGCTCGGCGCAGGCCAGGGCGCCGGAGCGGTCCTGACTTCCGTCATCATTAACGACGATGAACTTGCCGCATCCGGACCGGCGAGACTCGCGCGCCCGGTTGGGCTCCAGCACTACGACGTGGGCATTCACGCCCAGCTCGCGCCACGTAGAAATGACGGACTCGAACATCTCCAGGCCGCGATACACACGGGCGGCCCGGGTGTGAATCCGGATCTCTTCATTCACGTCGTAGTTGTTCTCAGCGGGATCGTACTCAGGCTTGTAATACCCGGAAGAAGCCAGCAGTTCGCGGGACTTGTCAGGATCATAGCCGTAGTCGGCATAGTTGCTTTCGTTAATGCCAACCGTACCCCACTGGGAGATATTGCCTATGCATTCCTGGAGGCCGTCATAAAGGACCTCCATCAGGGTCTGGCAGTCCACGCCCAGGGCAAGAGCCTGCCTGACTTCCTTCTTCTTCAACTCAGGGTGCCAGATATTGTCGGCGACCAGAGTGAATACTTCGTTGTTGGTACCGCTCTTGGCCACGGGAACCGCCTCGATATTCTCGAACCCGATGTCCACGGCCCAGTCACCTTCACCGGCCTGGATCACAGCCGCGCGAACCAGGGGCTCGGGCCGCCAGATCTGGAAAGCATGCTTGATCGAGGGAGCCTGCGCGTCAAAAGCGGTATTGGGGTTGTAGTTCTCGTAGGCCTCAATCTCCACTTCTACGCCGGGACGCCACTCAACAATCTTGTAAGGGCCTATCCCGATGGTGGTGCGTTCCCGGTCGTCTTCACTGGCATTCTGATACCACTCAGGAGCCTGGAACACCGTGAAGATGGCGGTACGGGGGAAGATGGGGCAGACCTTTTCGCAAACCACGTCCACCGTCATATCGTCCACAACTTCACCGAAAATCGTCTGGTGGAAACTGAAACCACCACCAATGTCGGGGCGACCATTCTGATCCAGGTTCCAGGCCACGGCCTCGGCATTCCACGGCTCACCGTTGTGGAATTCAACGCCCTCGCGAAGGTTGAACCGCCACCGGTCGGGGTCAACCTGGGACCAGCTGTCCACACCGCTCAGGGGCACCACTTCAAAGTTGGTGCTGTCGATCCAGGTGAACGGGTCGGTAGCAATTTCTTCGCAAATCATGGATGGAACGTTTCCGCTGCAGCCGTCACTGAAAGTACCCAGGGAAGTAGGTTCTTCCTGAGTTACCAGATAAATGGTGTCCTTCGCAGAGAAAGCGGTGCCAGGAGTGGGGGTCGGGACCGGCGTCGCCGTGGCAGCAGATGCTCCGGGCTCCGGGGTGGGAGTGGATTCAAACTGCCGGGTTTCCGTCAGTGCCCGCGCGTCAGTCGGCACGGCTTGGGACGCAGTTTCAGCTGGTTCCTCTGCCGCAGCCGCAGGCTCTTGGGAAGCGGCAGCCGGTGCAGCAGGCTCACTGGCAGGCTCTTGCGCCGGCGCGGGGGCCTCTGAAGCTCCACAAGCAACAGCGAAAAGAGCAGCAAATATCAAGAATGTCAGCGAATACCTTCGCCAGGGAATAACCTTGGAAAACTTCATCCTGGAAAACCTCCTGCATTTTGGGATCAGATTCGCGGGAGCCTGATTTAGATTTAGGCTTCCGGAGGACAAAATACGGACAAGAACTACCAGCCTTCCGGGCAATCAAAAAATGGCAACTATCCCCAAACCTGAATCAGGCAGGGAAGTTGTCCGAGAACCTTATACAGTCCTGCCTCTCTTTTGTCAATACGTTACAAATTTCACCCACCTTTGGTGGCGAATATCGTAACAATTACTACTTATTGGCAAAATTATGCTATATAATATGCACGTTAGGCTTCATGTTTTGAATGGTAAATGCTATTGCTCCATCCTCGAAAGTCTCCAGCCTGCTACAGGTTCCCAGGTTACTCGTTAACGCTGACTGAGAGACTTCCGGAACCTTGAAACATTGATAATCTTGGATTTCCTAGTACCATATACATAGTGATTCAAGCTGGGAAGAAGATCCTCCCTTAAAGCAGGTTGACAAAAAGGGAATGTAGGCCACTGGCGTGGCTACGCCAAGGCACAAAACCAAGGTTTCTATCACAATGGGAATCAGTTTTCTTAATGGTCGAAGGTGCAAAGAATGAATTTGGCATTGGAAGGCGGAATCTATGGCTACGTCGTGCCTGCAGCAAGAATCATAGCGGGGTTCTTCGTTGGCATGATGCTGGGCATCGTGGGAGGCTGGGCTGGGCTTACCTTTAATGCAATGGTTGGATATCCATGGGCTGCCAATGTCCATCTGTCCATCTACATTGCGGGCATTGGACTGGGCGCGGGCCTCGGCGCATACATGGGATGGATTAACCTGAATCTTCGCTGGTACGTGGTATTGGCGACTGCCGCCGCGATAATACTGGCTGGAATATTGGGTAGCGCTATTGGCAACCTTTACTGGGAAATTTTTACTGACGCTTCCTTCATGGGCGCCCGTGACACACGGGTAAACATGACGCACTTCGGCGCCGCCGTAGCGGCCATCGTGGTTTCCACGGGGTTGGGTCTCTATTTTCACGTTCGCACGCGCAATTAGAACGACTTAGGTAAATGCTTTTTCCATGCTTCACCCCGGCAGCTTTAGTGGTTGCCGGGGTGACTTTCAGTTATCTTCCCGCTTGTTTTATGACTCCTCGCTACTGCTCATTACAGATATCAACCGCTCAATTCCTAATCGACGCATAAGCCACCGAAAAATACGGTGAGTAACTTCCTGGAGAGACTTAACCAGTGACAAACGTAGACATAACCGGGCAACTCGCACGCTATATGGCCGAAGCCAGGGACCGACCGCTACCACCCGAAGTGGCTGTGGCCGGAAAGCACCGGATTCTGGACACCCTGGGCGCAGTTATTTCAGGTGCGCGCCTCAAGCCCGGCGAAATGGCCATCAACTATATCCGGCTGCAGGGCGGCTCCCCGGAGTCGTCGGTGCTGGCCACCGACATAAAGACTTCGGCGGTAAACGCAGCCCTCGCAAACGGAATGTTTGGCCACGCCGATGAGACGGACGACTTCGAACCCGTAACCAAGTCCCATCCCGGATGCTCCGTGGTACCGGCAGCGCTGGCTATGGCCGAAAGGACGGGCAGTTCCGGGGAGGAACTGCTAAGGGGAGTGGCGTTGGGCTACGACCTCTGCTGCCGCTTCCTGCTTGCCCTGGACCCGGACGCCGTCAGAGGCGGGCACCGCAGCGCCGAAGGCACCAGTTCTACCATGGGCAGCGTGGGAAGCGCTGCCTCCATGGCCAGGCTGGACGAGGCCGGCATGCGCTATGCCATCTCCTATGCCGCCCAGCAGGTCTCCGGCGTCTGGAGCTGGGTACGGGATGCCGAACACGTGGAAAAAGCCTTTGACTTCGCGGGAATGGGCGCCCGCAATGGGGTCACCGCCGCCACAATGGCAGAAGCCGGGCTGACCGGTGTCTGGGACGTCCTGGAGGGAGAGCACAATGTCCTGCAGGCATTGTCCCTGGACCCCCGCCCTGACGAAATGGTGAATGGCCTGGGCGCCAGGTTCTTCATTACCGAAACGGCCATAAAACCCTATTCAGTAGGGTACCCCATTCAGGCAGCGCTGGACGCCTTCTTCGCCCTGCAGAGGCAGCACGGTCTTACCACCGACAATGTGGACACCATTACTGTCAGGCTTCCCAGGGACGGCGCAGGCGTGGTCAACAATCGTTCAATGCCCGACGTTAACTGCCAGCACATGGTGGCTGTTGCCCTGATGGACGGAGCGGTAACTTTCCTGTCCACCCACGATTACGAGCGAATGTCGGACCCTGCAACCCTGTCGATAAAGGAGCGAGTTTCCTTGATTCCGGATGAGGAGTTAATGGACCCCTCCGCTCCCCGAAGCGGCAAGGTAATCGCCAGCCTCAAGGACGGTTCGACTGTAGAGCATTTCACTCCCCACGCATATGGCACCAAGGAGAATCCCATGTCCACCGAGGACGTAAATTCCAAGGTGAAACTGCTCCTTGAACCGGTGCTGGGCCCTCGCAGGACCGGTACAGTAATTGAAATGGTAAATAACCTGGAAGAGTTGCCGGATGTACGGGAACTGATTCCCTACCTGACTGTTTCAGCATCTGAAATGCGGCAAGCAACCTTCATGCATTAACGTCAGTCCATCTGGCTGCGGAGGCACGTGGCATGGAACACGCTGCATAGAGTAGGGGGCGAACGCTAGGTTCGCCCCCTACAGCTTTGACCTTATCTACCATTATCCGTTGCTGGACACAGTAGTTGTTACCACTGAACAAACATGGGCATTACCACATGGACATAGTCTTCTGACCCTATTGGCTTGAAAACTCCCGGACTTGAAGATGTGGTTGTTTCCAGGGCAACCTGACCCCGGTCCAGTACCGTCAGCACGTCCTGCAGATATTTGCTGTTGAAAGCAATCCTGGATTCCCCGCCTTCGATGGCCTCTGTGTCCACCTCTCCCTGGTTCTGACCCACCTCTTCAGAACGGGCGGATACTACCGCCTTCCCAGCAACGCCTTCTTCCTCAGGCGGAGTCATCTGCAGCCGGATAATGTTGCTGCCATCCCTGGCGAAGATTGCCGCAGTGCGAGTTGCGCGCAGTAACTTCTGCAGATCAAAAACGCTGCGCGTATCGTAATTCTGGGGAATCAACTGGTCATAGTTGGGGAAGGTTCCCTGCAGCAACTGGGAGACAACTTCAACGCCCGCCACCTTGAATAACACCTGCCCGCGAGCCGGTACCATCATTATTTCTACCGGGTCGTCCTGTTCTCCCAGGAGGCGACTCAGTTCATTCAGAGTTCTCGCGGGAACTATTACGCCGATTTCCTCTGCCACTGGCGCGGCCAGGGTTCCGTGCTGCACGGCCAGCCTGAAACCGTCCGCGGCCGCCAGGGTGAAACGGTCTCCTGACAGCTTGGCCTCCACCCCGGTCAAAACCGGGCGGGACTCCTCGGTGGCGGCGGCGAATACTACCCGGGAAATCGCGGTTTTCAGGTCCTGGGAGCCTATGCTGGCCGAAACTCCTTCCTCCACCTGGGGGATCGGGGGAAAGTCGTCGGCGCTGGCGCCGTGAATCTGAGCCTCAGCCCGGCCGCATACCAGCTGCATCACACCGCTACCCGCTTCCAGTTCCAGGTCAATTCGGTCGCTGGGCAGGGAATTGACGAACTCAGTGAGCAGACGTGCCGGCAGGGTAATGGAGCCCTCTTCCTCGATCATGGCCCCAATCCAGGTCGTCATCGCAATTTCCAGATTGGTCGCCGACAGTTTCAACATCGAGCGGTCAGTTTCGAGCAGGACATTTTGAGTAATGGGCAGTGTCGCCCGGCTGGCCACGGCCCTGCCTACTATTGACAGGCCACGACTGAGGTTTTCTTGCAGGCACGAGAGTTTCATTTAAGGGTCACCTGAAAATGCGCAAGGAATGCGCAAATTTTGATTTTGAATGCAAGGAATTTTATGCCATAAACTGCGCCAATGCAAAAGACAATTGTCATCATCCCCGGAAATTGACTAATTGGTCATGAGACAGTCCTTCTAAAAGTCCCCGATAGGCGTAGTGGCATTCACCCTGTCTCGCTGCCCCGTCTCGGATGCGCCCCATTCGAGGTCTGCTATAATACCTCGGTGTTTCCGACTCCATACGACAGGAACTGACCTATGACCGAATTGCTGGCCCAGGCAGATGCTTATGTCAAGGAATTCTCGGCAACTGTGGTCGAAGTTGTCGAAGGCGGCGTAGTGCTGGACCGCACGGCTTTCTATACCGGTGGCGGTGGCCAGCCCTGCGACACCGGGTCCCTGGACTCGGGCTCCCAGACCTATAACGTAAAGAAAGTAGGGAGAGTAGAGGGTAAAATCGTCCACCAGATAGACGGGCCGGTTCCGGAAGTGGGTGCCCATGTCACGGGAAGTATCGACTGGGAAACTCGCTACCGCTTGATGCGAACCCACTCTGCTCTGCACATACTGTGCGGCGTTGTCTGGAGAGATTACGGCGCCAAGGTCACCGGAGGAGACATGCGACCTGGCGAGGCGCGCATGGACTTTGAGCTGGAACAGATGACCGCCGAGTTCGCCAGCGAAGTGGAAGCAAAGGTTAACGCCGAGGTGGCGGCGGCCCGCCCCATCCACGTCAACGTTCTCAGCCGTGCCGAGGCAGAAGAAACCCCGGACCTGATTCGCACCAAAATCAACCTGCTCCCCGCAAACATTCAAGAAGTTCGTACAATTGATATAAACGGACTGGACCTTCAGGCCGACGGCGGCACCCATGTGGCCAACACTTTCGAGGTGGGCGCCATTAAAGTTGTAGGTCACGAGAGCAAGGGAAAGATCAACAAGCGCTTGAGAATTGCCCTTGAAGACTAGGCTTTCTCGACCGGCTTCACATCGCTCATGTCACTGCTGAGGCCATGCCCCTCCGTAGCGCAATTCTTTCTAATGGATCAGAAATGCCTTGCCTGCCCAATGAATTCTGACACCTCCCTCCTGCTAAGCTGATGACTCAGACCATAGTTGGCATCGATGTCGGCGGTACCTTCACCGACATAGCCATCCTCAAGGATGGCGTCCTTTCCGTACACAAGCTCCCATCCACCCCTGCCGATCCCTCCCAGGGCGTACGCCAGGGCATCGCTGAAATCGATGTGGGTCCGGCTGACTACGTTCACGGCTCCACCGTTGCTACCAATGCTCTCCTGGAAGGCAAGGGCGGCAGAACAGCCCTGGTGACTACCCTGGGCTTTGAGGACGTGCTGGAAATCGGACGCCAGAGCCGCTCAGACCTCTACGACCTTAACCTGGACCGCGCCCCTGCCCTGGCGCCATGGGAATTGCGGTTCGGTCTGCCCGAGCGAGTGGACTATTCCGGGGAAATTCTGGAAGACCTCCAGGATGACGCCATTGCAACCCTCTTGACGTTGATCCAGGAAGCCGGTGTGGACGGGGTCGCCGTATCTTTCCTTTTTTCCTTCCTGAATTCACTGCACGAAGAGAAACTCCTTGCGGCCTTGCGGCAACTCCCCAGCCCTCCCTTCATTTCCATCTCCTCCCAAGTAATTCCCGAGTTTCGCGAATACGAACGCACCAGCACCGTGGTTGTCAACTCCTACGTGGGTCCGGTGATGGCCCGGTACTTGGGCGAACTGGAGCAGTCCCTGGGCAGCGGCCTGCGCATTATGCAGTCCTCCGGGGGGAGCATTACGGCCCGAATGGCTGCGGAGCAACCCGTTCGTACCATCCTTAGCGGTCCCGCCGGGGGCGTGGTTGGGGCTTTCTATACTGGCCAGCAGGCAGGTCACCCCGACATTATTACCCTCGATATGGGTGGCACCTCCACCGACGTTTCCCTTTGCCCCGGCAGAATCAAGGAAACCACTTCCGCCACTCTCGGAGGTTACCCCATCAGCGTGCCCATGATCGAAATCCATACCGTGGGGGCTGGCGGTGGTTCCATTGCACGCGTTGACACCGGAGGCGCCCTGGTGGTGGGACCCGAGTCGGCCGGCGCCGACCCAGGACCAGCTTGCTACGGACGGGGCTACCGAATCACCGTGACAGACGCTAACCTGGCCCTGGGTCGGCTGCGTCCCGCCCAGTTTCTGGGAGGCAGGTTGACCCTGGACCGTGAGCGCTCAGTGCGGCTGATTGAAGAACTGGCGCTGGAAGTGGGCGCCACGACGGAAGAAACCGCCATGGGCATTATTCGCGTGGTAAATGCCAACATGGAACGGGCCATCCGGACCATTTCCCTGGAAAGGGGTTATGACCCGCGCCTCTTTACCCTGGTCCCCTTCGGCGGCGCCGGCCCCATGCACAGCTGCGAACTTGCCCAGGAGTTGGGAATTCCCAGGGTGCTGATTCCTACCCACCCGGGAATTCTCTCAGCCCTGGGAGTCGCCATTGCCGACATCGTAAAGGACTACTCCAGGACCGTCATGTTGCGGGGAGAGGACGTCAACCAGGTTCGACTGGACGAAGAATTCCACGGCATGGAAAACCAGGCTCGGTCCGAATTGCGGTCTGAGGGCCTGCCGGGAGACCAGATGACATCCCGACGTTACGTGGACGCGCGGTACGTCGGTCAGTCTTTCGAATTGACCATCGACTATCCTTCCGCCACCCGGCGCACCGACCTGCAGCGTGCCATTTCCAACAGCTTTTACCGGGCCCATCTGCAACGCTTCGGGTATGCCAACCGAAACGAGGCCGTGGAAATCGTCAACCTGCGCCTTAAACTGGAACTGGCGGTGGAAAAGCCATCAATCCAGGTAAGGGAAGTAGGCCATGACGATGCCGCCCAGGCCCGCATTGGCGAGGAACCGGTGGTGTTCAAACAGGGGGCGCTCCCCACTACCCTTTACGACCGTGACCTGCTGCAGCCGGGAAACCGGATTAGCGGTCCGGCTCTTCTGTTGCAACTGGACACAACTATCGTGGTGCCTCCCGGCTGGAACGGCACGGTGGATTCATTCGGAAACCTGATCCTTGAACCACAGCAATAACCACACCTTCTACCAATCTCTAACCTCTGGAGAATAATTCCATGCCTTCGCTTGACCAGGACTTAACTGGCCTGCGGCTTCTCGCCGCATTTGCTCACCCTGACGATGAGGGATTTGGCTCTGGCGGCACGTTGGCCATGTTGGTCGCCCGGGGCGCTGCAGTTACCCTGGTTTGCGGAACCAATGGAGACGTGGGCGAAATCAGCGACCCGTCCCTGGCAACCCAGGAGACCCTTGCCCAGGTACGCCAGCAGGAATTGCGCAATGCCATGGACGTTACCGGCGTCAGCGACGTCCGGTTCCTTAATTACCGCGACTCGGGCATGGCCGGCACCGATGACAACGAAAATCCCAATTGTCTCCACCAGGCGGATTCCAGGGCAGTAATTCAGGCGCTGGTGGACATCATGAAGGAAATCCGCCCGCAGGTGGTCATCACCCACGACCCTTCAGGCGGTTACGGTCATCCCGACCATCGAGCCATGTGCCGTCACACCACCGAGGCCTTTAAATTGGTAGGAAGCAGCGAAGATGCAGGCAAGCAACAAGGCCAGGCCGATACCGTATGGCCACCCGAGTACCTCTACTACGTTTGCTTCCCCCGCAGCAATTTCCAGCGCATGTGGCGTACCATGTTAGAAATGGAGATAACGCCGCCCTTCGCCAGCCAGGACATCGATCTGGTCGGAACGCCCGACGAGGAAGTAACAACTGTGCTGGACATCGGCCACTACGTTGACACCAAGATAGCTTCCCTTAATTGCCACCGCACGCAGATTGATCCCAACGGCCCCTTCTCCCAGTTGCCCGAAGACATGATGCGGGACATCATGGCAAAAGAGTACTATGCACTGGTAGAACCTTACGGGATGGCTTCCGGAACCGACTTTGTGGCCAGTCTCCAGTAGCTCAACAGCATAGTAATGATGGTTGGGGGTTTAACCGTCTGTCCGGCGATAGCCGGAATCCAGTGGCCCTCTTGTAATATGCAGTTGACCTTTCGCAACCTGCCTGGATTCTGGCTCAAGGCCGGCATGACGATACAGAATTAGCAGTCATCATTTCAGACCTGTTGGCCTGCTGGTCTTTCAAGCCCTACCCTAAGAGGAAACCCGGAGTGTGAACTATGCCTGTTGATGCAATCAGCCTTGAAGTCTTCAAGAATATGTTCATCTCGGTTTCCGAGGAAATGGGCGTGGCGCTCCTCAGGACCGCTTATTCCCCCAACATTAAGGAACGGCGCGACTTTTCCTGCGCCATATTTGACCCCCCAGGTCAGATGGTGGCCCAGGCAGCGCATCAACCCGTTCACCTTGGCGCCATGCCGGCCTCGGTTCAGGCAGCGCTGGATACCTTCCCCAATTCGTTGCGGCCCGGCGACATGGTTATCCTTAATGACCCCTATCTGGGCGGCACTCACCTGCCGGACATTACCCTGGTAGCTCCTGTATTCGTGACTCGGGATGGCGAGAATGAACTTGTCGGCTTCGTATCGAACCGTGGTCACCACGCCGACGTAGGTGGGATGACTCCTGGGTCCCTCCCTCTGTCCACCGAGCTTTACCAGGAGGGCCTGATCCTCCCACCAATCAAGCTGGCCCGCCGGGGCCGGCTCAACCAGGAAGTGGTGCAACTGATTTGCCGCAACTCCCGTACCCCCGAAGAACGGCGCGGCGACCTGGCGGCCCAGATTGCATCAATTCGAGTAGGTGAGAAACGACTGCAGGAAGTGGTGGAACGGTACGGCGTCACTGAAACCCGCGAGCACATGGACGCGCTGCTCGACTACTCGGAGCGGGTGACCCGCAGCGCCATCAGCCAGATTCCTGACGGCACCTACCGGGTATTGGACTACATGGACGACGACGGCCTGACCGAAGAACCCGTTCCTATCGCCGTTGCCATCACCGTCGCCGGCGACTCCATGAAAATTGATTTCACCGGAACCTCACCCCAGCGTCCCGGCTGCATTAATGCGCCCCAGGCGGTAACCATGTCGGCCAGCCTCTACATGGTGCGGTGCGTCGTGGGTGATGATGCTCCGGCCAATCAGGGCTGCCTGAGGCCGGTGGAGGTAATCACTCCCAGGGGCACTCTGGTCAACCCCGAGCCCCAGCGGGGCGTGGCCGGCGGCAACGTGGAAACTTCCCAGCGCATTACCGACGTTCTGCTCACGGCAATGGCCCAGGCCCTTCCGGAACTGATTCCCGCCGCCAGCCAGGGAACCATGAACAATCTGCTTATAGGGGGGCACGACCTCGACCGTGACCGGCCATTCGTCTATTACGAGACCATTGGCGGCGGCATGGGCGGCCGCCCCACCAAGGACGGCATTTCCGGAATTCATACCCACATGACCAACACCATGAATACGCCAGTCGAGGCCCTGGAATTCGCCTTTCCCCTGCGCCTCAAGCGCTACGCCCTGCGGCGAGGCTCCGGCGGTGACGGGCTCCACAAGGGCGGCGACGGTCTGGTCAGGGATGTGGAGTTTCTTAGTCCCGCCAGGGTCACAATCCTGTCGGAACGACGGAAGTTTCACCCGCCGGGGTTCCATGGCGGCCATCACGGTGAATCGGGAGAAAACGTGCTGTTAAAGGGAGGCTACGAAGAGGTCCATCTGGCAGGTAAGGAGACCCTGGACGTGGAGGCCGGCGATATCCTCAGCATTCGCACGCCAGGGGGCGGAGGATGGGGCGCGCCCTCAGAGGGGAAATAGCCTTATTACCGGCTTTAGCTGTCGCCCAGCATTGACAAGGCGGCTCGCATTAGTGTATAGATTTCCTACCGCATATAATAGTTCGGCATAGGGGCCGAAATCACTGGTGATAATGGAGGAGGTATTATGCCAGACGTTTACTACGTGAGGCCAAGTAATTTCCTGTCCGACTCGCGGGACAAGACGATCATCACGGGTGACTCCGAGGACGAGGTGCTGGGTAAGGTATATGAATACTTGCGCACCCCTGCAGCCCGCGAGCGATATCCCGCGGTGGAAGACCCCACCGAACTGGAAAACAACATTCGCAGGTGCATCTTCGTCAAGGGACAAAAGGTGTTTGGCACCCGGGCTCCCGAAGGCGAATAATAGACCGAATTCCGTAGTCAAAGAGGAAAAACTTAAGGGCCCCGGCTCGTTGCCGGGGCCCTTTCTCGTGTCTCATCTGATTGGCGCGCCGCTAGCTTGTGCTTACGGATTACCCGGGCGACGAATCCCGCCGACCCCTTCTAACCCTAATCGCAGTCCTCTAATTGCCGTCGTCGAAACTGACAATGACTATCGCGTTGGCTATCAGGGTACCGTCAGTCCCCTCGTCATTCAGAACCTGAAGCCCACCTTGCACTACGTTTATATAACCGGTCCCGTGAGGCAAAGTGGCTACAACGGCGTCGCCATCCACCGCCCCGGGCTCAGGGACGCCGATGGTCACATCTACCCGCATATCGTCGGCGGTTTTGCCCAGAAGCCGCTGAAAACCCAGGCTGCTGTGGTGCAGCGCATCAAAAACGGCCCGCTTGGCCGCATTGGTGTAGTCCAAGCCGTGTACGTCAACGCCCATTCCCATTTCTGTTACGCATCTTACCAGTGCCATATTCCTTCTCCTAAGTTCTGAATTTGGGCCCTCCGGGATCTAACTGCAAAGGACTACCTGGGTTCCGGTTATCGCTGTGGCTTAATCGGACGATAGCGTGTCGTGGCTCCCCTAGCCACCACCACCCCTGACCTCGAGGCTGGGTTTGGTCATATCTTCCGGATTGAGCAGTTCGTCAAGCTGGTCTTCGGTAATTTCGGTGCGAAGCATGGCCACCTCGCGTATGGTCTGCCCGGTATAGGACGCTTCCTTGGCAATTGCCGCGGCAGCATCGTAGCCAATGGCCGGCGCCAGGGCCGTGCCCAGCATCAAGCCCTTTTCCACCATGGCCGGACCCACATCGGTGGCCTCAATGCCTTTGACACACTGCTCAGCGAAATTGTTTGCCGAGGACGCCAGTAGGGAGATGGACTGCAAAAGATTGTAGGCTGCCACCGGCATCATTGTGTTGAGTTCGAAGTAGCCGCCCTGGCCGGCCAGGGTTACCGCAGCATCGTTGCCCACCACGTGGGCTGCTACCTGAATCACCGACTCCGATATCACCGGGTTGACCTTGCCAGGCATTATTGAACTTCCTGGTTGCACTTCCGGAACCGTTATCTCACCCAGTCCGGCGCGGGGGCCGCAGGCTATGAAGCGGATGTCATTGGCAATCTTGTGGAGGCTGATGGCAATGGTACGAAGCTCCCCGCTGGCCTCAACAATGCCGTCCAGTGTGGCCTGGGCCTGGAAGTGGTTCTCAGTTTCCCTCACGTTGACCCCGGCAACTTCGGAAATCGTCCGACAGGTGCGGCCCGAAAACTCGGGATGCGTATTGACGCCGGTCCCTACAGCCGTCCCGCCCAGGGCCACCTCTGCCAGCGCCTCCTGCGCCCGCTGTAATCGGCGAATACCATTCTCAGCCTGGCCGGCATAGCCCAGAAACTCCTGGCCCAGCCGAACCGGCGTAGCATCCTGAAGATGAGTACGCCCCGTTTTGATAACCGGCCAGAACTCGTCGGACTTCTGCTGAAGCTCGTCCCGCAAAAACTCTAGGCCAGGAATGAGGTCTTCCTTGATGGCAATCAAGGCTGCCAAGTGAATCGTTGTGGGAATTACGTCGTTTGACGATTGCCCCAGGTTGACGTTGTCGTTGGGATGAACAATCCGCGAACCCAGGTCTCCTCCCAGAATTTGCGAAGCCCGGTTGGCGATGACTTCGTTGGCATTGGTGTTGGTAGAGGTGCCCGATCCTGTCTGAAACACATCCAGCACGAAGTGGCTGTCCAGCTTGCCGTCGATCACTTCCTGGGCTGCTTCGATGATGGCGTTCCCGATGGTTTCGTCAAGCACTCCCAGGGACATGTTGGTCTTGGCGGCTGACTGCTTGACCAATCCCAATGCCCGTATGAAGGTCCTGGGGAATCTCAAATCGCTGATGGGAAAGTTCAACACTGCCCGCATGGTGGAAGCTCCATAAAGAGCATCCGCCGGCACCTCCATCTGGCCCATGGAGTCCCGTTCAATTCTTACGTTTGGGTTACTGGCTGTCATTCTCGATTTACCGTCCTGCTAATTCTGTCTGACCTTCAGGCTGCCTGGCCTTCAGGATGGGAGAAGCAATGCTGTTCAGCCTACTTTCCTTCCCTTATCCAATCGGCCACTCTCTCTCCAATCATTATGGTAGTGGCGTTGGTGTTGGCCCGAATTACGTCGGGCATCACCGACGCATCTACCACCCGGAGTCCCTCCATACCATGCACCCGGCAATACTGGTCAACCACGGCCATCGGATCATCGGCGGGGCCCATCTTGCAGGTGCCCGACGAGTGGTGCTGAGTACCCACGTTGCGCAGCATCCAGTTGTCCAGTGCCTCGTCCGACTCCAGGTCAGCATCGGCTGGATTCAACCGCTCCACTATAACGTCCTTGAACAACGGGTGGTCAGCGATACGGAGACCAGTTCGGATAGCTCCCCGCATGCGCGCCCGGTCATAGGGACTGGAAAGATAATCGTAATTCAACTCCGGCTGGTCTTTGGGGTCAGTGGATGCCAGCCTCAGTCGTCCGGCGCTTACCGCGTTCTGGATGGCGGCGCTGAAGCCAAAGTGAAATCCATCTTCCTCAATCACCACATTGGCTGGCCGGTGCTCGCTGTTCATCAATATGGGCGCCAGCTGAATGTCTCCAACGGTGGGGGAATCTTCCAGGCTGAAACGCAGCCCAACCTGGATGCTGGGCGCCAGTTCTTCGGGTGGATCCCCTGTACCCTTGAACAGGGTGAAGCATGAGGGATGATCGCGCAGATTATCGCCCACCCCAAGAAGCTCATGCACCACCTCAATTCCCATTTCCTGCAGGTGGTCCGCCGGCCCAACTCCCGACAGTAGCAGCACTTGGGGAGATGCTATTGCGCCGCTGCTAACAATGATCTGCTCGCCGTCCAGCACAAAAGCTTCGCCGCCGCTTTCCGCCTCAATACCCACTGCCCGCTTGCCATCAAAAATCACCCGGCGCACGGTGACGTTGCCGCGAACTGTCAGGTTCAGCCGGTTTCTGACCGGGTTCAAGTAGGTTATGGCGGTACTCATGCGCACGCCGTCAATGTTATTAAGGGGGCGCGCCGCGATACCGCCGGAGTCGGGGTGGTTCTGGTCCGGGTCCTGTCGGAAGCCCAGGTCGACACATGCGTCATAAAAGGCGGTAGCATGGGGAAGCCATTCATCCCGCTTGTACCGCCGCACCGGTATGGGACCGTTGCTGCCGTGGAAGTCGTCGCCCGGGAAGTCCAGGTCCGTCTCCAGCTTGCGGAAATAGGGCAATACCCTCAGGTAGTCCCACTCGTCATTTCCCCATGCCGCCCAGTTATCGTAGTCGCCCGGCACTCCCCGAAACAGCACCTGGCCATTTATCGACGTTGAGCCGCCAATAGCCCGGCCGCGGGGGATTTGCACCTGTTCAGTCTGAAGCGGCGTCCCGGTAGCCGTATAACCCCAGTTATGGGGGCCGTAAGCCGACCGCCACATGTTGTTGCCTTCCTTCAGGTCCACCGGCAGTTGGTCGAAATCTGGGTAATCCGGCCCGGCTTCCAGGAGCAGCACTGAACGCTCCGGATCTTCGGACAGTCGGGCAGCCAGCACGCAGCCGGCCGCACCGGCCCCAACTATTATCACGTCGTATTTCATTCCAGCTATCCTCTTCGCTTGAAACTGGCGGACATTAAAACACCCAATGTTATACCACAAACACCCTTGAGGCGGTATGCGTACACCCTGCCAACAACCCGCTGCGCCAAGCTCAACAGCCCCTGTTGAACAGGACTAATGCACTTTCACCCGCAAATAGTCCTAAGCCAAAGTGGAAAGTTCATTTCCGTTATATCGACTATGGCATGCCCTCTATGAAGGCATGACGCTTAAGCCCAATTTGGTATGGCCCCGGGTAGGGGCGCACGGCCGTGCGCCCCTGCGATTCGGGGAAAATCTGGGCCGCTACTACTGCAAGTCTAGGTATCCTCGGTGTAGCTTTCACCCTGGCTTCAGCTTAGCCCCATTGCCACACCCAATTCCTGCCCGCCGACATCATTCCCTGCTCATACTGCTTGAGCCCCACCTGCCATGAAATAAACTGGTAGGAGCACAGAAAGAAATTGCCTGGACAGAACAATGGGATTTTCCAGGGCAAAACCACATTGGGATGACTGCACGGACTTCCTGAACCAGGGGCATTCCCCAATCCAGAGATATAGCTCCCAAGTACAAAATGAGGTCAGATGAGGTCAAATTGCGCGAAGAATAGTTTCTTAATTCTCACGATTGCATTTACATCCTGCGATACGACTGCCCCGCCGGGTTGACCTTCCACCATTGACATGCGCAGCTTTAACTCATCATCATAGCCCCAAATACACTTAGACCAGACCGAGGTGAGCAATGGCAACAATGACGGGCGCCCAGGCATTGATACAGTCTCTGGCCAGGGAGGGCGTAGAAGTAGTCTTTGCCCTGCCGGGCGTCCAGATCATGGAGGCATTTGACGCCCTTTACGAACAACCCGGCATCCGGCTTATCACGGTGCGCCACGAGCAGACGGCCGGCTACATGGCGGATGGTTACGCCCGCACTACCGGTCGGGTAGGCGTGGCGCTGGTTGTTCCCGGTCCCGGAGCGCTGAATGCCGCGGCGGCCGTGGGCACCGCCTATGCTTCGTCCTCCCCTGTATTGCTGGTTTCCGGTCAAATAGACAGCGCAAGCCTGGGCCAGAACCGGGGAGCCTTGCACGAGATCAACGACCAGTTGGACGTTTTCAAGCCAATTACCAAGTGGAATGCCCGCACCACTCGGCCCGAGGAGATTCCTAACATGGTTCACATGGCCATGCAGCAGGTACTTGACGGCCGCCCCAGGCCTGCGGAGATTGAGGTACCTTTCGACATCCTGCCGGCAACGTCAGATATAGAATTGCTGGAACGAGAGGGAACAGTTAAGCAGTCGCCTGACCCCGCAAAAGTGAAGGAGGCAGCAGAATTGCTGGCCAAAGCCGAACGGCCCCTCATCTGGGCCGGTGGGGGCTGCCGGGAGGCGGACGTAACCACGGAACTGGCCCAGTTGGCGGAAGCGCTTAACGCACCGGTAATCACCACACCGGAAGGCAAGGGCTCCATCCCGGAAAATCATCCATTATCCGTGGGCACTTTCTACTACGGGCACGGCCCCGCGTACCATACCCTGCCTCAGTCCGACGTAATCCTGGCCATAGGCTCCAGGATGAACCTTAACCCCCGAACCCCCTGGTCCCTCCGCCCGGATCAAACCGTTATCCGCATTGATGCCGACCCTGAGGAATTAGACCGGCTTCTGCAACCCCGGGTTGGAATGGTGGCGGACGCCAGACTGGGCATCAACGACCTCCTTGCGGAGCTGGGTGGCTCCACATCGGCCAGCCAGTGGAAGAACGATGAGTTGGAAGACATCCGCCAAAAGACCACCGAGGACCTCCGCGCTCTGGCGCCGCTGCAAATGGAACTGGCCGAAACCATTAGGGCTGAACTTGATGACGACGCCATCATGGTGGCGGGAACCACTGAAATCGCCTATTGGGGCCATCTGACCTTTCCCGTCCTGAAACACCGGTCCTATCTGACATCCAGCTACTTTGCCACCCTGGGTTACGCCTTCCCCACCGCCCTGGGCGCCAAGGTGGGCAATCCCCACCGGCAGGTTGTGGCCACCATCGGAGACGGCGGCTTCATGTATGCCAACAGCGAGCTTTCCACCGCGGTTCAGGAAGGCATCAACGTCGTCACGCTGGTCTTCAACAATGGCCTGCTCGGCGCCTCCCGGGCAGACCAGATGAATCGGTACCACGGCCGGACCATCGGCACGGAACTGCATAATCCCGACTTTGCCCAGTTAGCCGAGGTGTACGGGGCCCTCGGTATCAAGCTGAGCGACCGCCGGGAACTAGGTCCCGCCCTCCGCGATGCCCTGGCAGCCAACAGGCCGGCAGTTATAGAAGTACCAATGCCAAACCTGCGTCCCCCCTTCCAGACCCCGCCCCACGGGTTGGATGCGGTGATAGGGTAAGGTCGCAGTGCTAAAATGGTTTCCTGCTAACCCTGAGCCAGTACAGGACTCGAGCACAGCACTATGGTTACCAGCCCCGATCAATCCAGAATAGACCGTTACCGAAGCCAGAGCCTGCGTCTCCTGGAAAATGCCGTGTCTGAACTTCGAGCGGGGAGATGGACCCGTTCTGAGGAGATGTTGTGGGGCAGCCTCACCCTGGCCGTGAAGGGCGCGGCTCTGAGTCGGGGTGATTCTGTCGAAGACGATCAGTCGGTCAGAGCTTATGCCCACCAACTGGGCTCAGACCTTCGGGACAGGCGGGTGCGGGAGGCCTTTGAACAACTTGGGAACCTGAGCGTTGCACTGGAACGGGCCAGGGAGTCCCGCCGGCGGGTCGAGGGTGTGTTCCGTTCCCTGGACGACATCAGCGGTGCTGTGGAGAGGCTGTGGGACTTGGTTGAAAATAACCTGGCACCGCAGGAAACCGCAGAATAGCCCATGTCCACCCAACCACCTGGAACTCCCCTGGAACTCCTCCTGCCCCAGAGTGCAAACGACGCTCCGGCGGCCGTTGCGGGCAAAGTGGTTATCCACACCCACGGCTGCAAATTGAACCAGGCTGACAGCAGCATGCTCGCCCGCCAGTTCCGTCAGGCGGGTTACATCCTCGTAAACGACGTCAGGGATGCGGATATCTTTGTACTCAATACCTGCACTGTCACTTCCACGGCCGATTCCAAGGCCCGGCGCTCCCTGCGGGCCGCCAGCAGGGCAAACCCGGCTGCGGTAGTGGTTGCCGCAGGTTGCTATCCTCAGCGAGCCGCCGAAGACCTGCACCAGATGCCCACCGTCTCCCTGGTAGTTGGAAATGAGGACAAACACCGCCTGGCGTCCCTGGCCGTTGCCGCTCACCGCGCCAGGCTTGGGCTGGACCCTGACCCGGCGGAGGACGCCGACAGCCTGCTGACCGAAGAGGAGGTCACTGGGAATCTACCCGGCCGCACTCGAGGTATGGTGAAAATCCAGGAGGGCTGCGACCAGGTTTGCGCCTATTGCATCGTTCCCAGGGTGAGGGGCAGGGAACGCAGCATTCCCCCCGCAGAAATAGTCCGCCAGGTCCAGCAGAGGCTCAACGACGGTTGCAAGGAAGTTACCCTTACCGGCACTCAGTTGGGAACCTATGGTTTTGACCTGCCCGACTCCAGCCTCAAGGGCCTCATCCAACGCATTCTGGATGAAACCGAAGTTCCCAGGCTGCGGGTTTCATCTCTTCAGCCGCAGGAAATTGACCAGGAACTGCTCGGGCTTTGGCTGGACTATGACAGGCTGTGCCCGCATTTCCATGTTCCCCTTCAGAGTGGGTGCGACGCAACCCTCAATGCGATGCGTCGCCGATACGACACCAGCCAGTTTGCCCGGACCGTGCAAGCTATCCGGCAGGCAATCCCGGACGCAGGGATAACCGCAGATCTGATCGTGGGGTTTCCCGGTGAAAGTGAGCAGGCCTTCGAGGAAAGCCTGGCTTTTGTGGCGGATATGGCTTTCAGTGACATGCACATCTTTCCCTATTCCACGCGCCCCGGGACTTCGGCGGTCTATCTGGAAGGCCACGTAACCGGACCGGAAAAGCGCGAAAGGGTGGGGCGCGCCCTGCAGGTTGCCAGGCATTCCTTCGACCTGTTCCGAACCAGGCAGCTTGGCTCCACACGCCCGGTGCTCTGGGAGGGGACCGGCGACCCAGAGCAGGGCGATAACCTGAAGGGGCTGACCGACAATTACATCCGGGTTTCGACCCCGCTGACGGATGCGCTCGACAGTCAATCTGACTTGCCTCATACCATTACCCAGGCCAGACTCGTCGAGCTTAAGGGTGAAGTCGTCGTGACAATTCCCGCTACGCGATAGTCGGGGCTGCCCTTGTCCCGGCAGCCAACCGGAATAATTGCAAAGGCGGGCGGCCCCGGTGAATCACCGGGGCCACCAGTTCATTGTGCCTTGGATTGTCAGGAATATGCCAGCAAATTAGCTGAGATTGCCAAACGTCATATCTACCGGGGTAACGTAAACCATTTCGCCGCGCCTCTCCAGGTATCCGTTCTTCACATCATGACCGTGGGAGAAGCCCAGCAGCCAACCCTGCCGCTCAGCGTCAGACAGGATTTCGCGTTTTTGTTCCAGTGTGTCCTGGGGAGAATAATCAAAAGCTGAAATAACGGGTAAATTAAGATGGAAAGGGGTAGGTACCAGGTCTCCCAGGATGACCAGCCTTTCACCGCCGTGGTTGAAAAGAATTAGCTGGTGTCCCCTGGCCGGGCCGTCACACTGGATTACCTGGAGTCCCGGAAGTATTTCTGTGTCGCCGTCCAGCAGTTCGAGTTGTCCCCGGTCAGCCACCGGCATGAAGTTGCTGGCCCGGTAAGCGTATCTGCCTCGTTCGCTGGGTTCCTGGGCTTCCTCCCACGACGCCCGCTGCACATAGTACTTGGCCCGGGAGAATGTTGGTACTATTGCGCCGGTGCGGTCCATTCGGGTGCAACCGCCGCTATGCTCGAAATTCATATGGGTCAGGACAACCTTGCTGATGTCTTTAGGGGTGAGACCGGCAATCTTCAGTTCCTTGAAGAGTCGGCTGGGACCCAGACCGTAGTGGTCCCGGTCATGTTCCGCGTGATTGGTTCCGGCCCCGGTATCCACCAGGATCCACTCGTCTGCAACCTGGAGCAACCAGCAGTTGAGGCCAAGCGTTACACGGTTCTTTCGGTCCGTAGAGGCCATTGTTTCCCAGACAGTCTTGGCGAGTTGGCCAAACAATGCACCCCCATCAATTTTGAAGGTACCGTCGCAAAGAATGTTCGCTCTGGTTAATGCCATAAGCCCACCTCACTTCCAAATTCCGCCGAAACCGCTTACTTCCAGCAATGTCCACATCTATAAATTTCGCTAATATTTCTCCATCAATGGCGCATATACGGTCGCAAGGGTACGGTATCGAGCATTTTATGATCAGAAGCACCGGGTTTAGTCAGCTATCGGGCTCACTCTCGCCTACTTGGCCCAACCTGCTTCTGTAAGAATTTTCTTTGTGAAGAGGCCTACCTAAGGCCACACTTTGTCTGGCTTATGGACGGACACTCGCTAATTGCTGGATACATGTCGGCTGAGTTGTTGCCTTGTAGGGCCCTGGAGCAGAGTCCCCGGCAGAGGGTGACAATTCTCCGACGGTTACAGGTTAAGAGGCCACCCATATGGGGTTGTCAAGGCAGATTTTAGACTTTTTTAAGAAATGAAAAAAATTGCATTTGCTTGCAAACCCTCAAAAGGTTGTCCCTTATCCTCGTCAGGACAATCAATTGACCGCCGGTCTCGCCAGTTGAGGAGATAGAAATTACATCCGTCTCGAGAATCCAGCACAAAGTCCATCAGCTTCTGGAAGTTGGACAAGCCGGGGCCTTTTGGGACAAGGCCTTCGATTTCTTTATTATTTCCTTGATTGTCGTCAACACCGCGGCCCAGATCCTGGAAACCGTGGACGCGGTGTACGATGCTGTTCCCTGGTTCTTCTCCACCCTGGAAATAGTCTCGATGGTGATTTTTACCGTCGAATACGTGCTTCGCATCTGGTCATGCACGGCTGAAACCCGTTATGCCCACCCGGTATTCGGGCGTCTGAGATTCGCTGTTACCCCACTTCTGCTAATAGATTTTCTGGCCCTGGCTCCCTTCTATCTGCCATTCCTGGGAATGGAAGATCTGCGGACCCTGCGGGCCCTGCGATTGCTGGCCTGGGCCGCCCGCCTGGGACGGTATTTTGAGGGGATACGCACCCTGGGCAAGGTTCTTCAAAGCAAGGCTCTTGAACTGATGACTGTGGTGCTTGTGCTGGCGGTAATGCTGATACTGGCTTCGGCGATGATGTATTACGCTGAGCACCATGCCCAGCCTGAGGCGTTTGGCAGTATTCCCGAATCAATGTGGTGGAGCATCATCACGCTTACCACCGTTGGCTATGGCGACGTATCGCCCGTGACACCCCTCGGCAAGTTCATGGCCGGCGTTATCGCGGTAATGGGTATCGGTATGTTTGCACTGCCGGCCGGAATTCTGGGTTCCGGCTTTCTGGCGGAGATACAGAAGAGGGATCAGGAAGGACGCGTCTGCCCTCATTGCGGGCTGTTGATTGATGACGAGTAAAGCGGGTTTGCCGCCGGCCAGGGGTCAAAGAAAAAAACAGCGCCGGAGCGCTGTTCTTTCCTGACCGGTTATCCCCTGACCGCAAGGAGACTGTTCCTGGGGGTCGGGCGCTAGCCGGACAACTGAGTTAAGGCCCAATTGAGCCGGGCAATAACCCGGTCCCAGCCAAGGACTTCCATAGTCTCGAACAAGGGTGGAGAAACGTTTCGTCCGGTCACCGCCCATCGCAAAGTTCCGAAGAATCGGCGCGGTGTCAGTTCCAGTTCTTCGCCCAGTTCCCTCAATCGATTCTCCAGAGCTTCAGTCCGGAACTCGCAGCCCTCGAGGGCCGGCAACGCCTTCTCCAAAGCCGCAACCGTCTCTTCGTCCGACATCCCCCGCTGGACCAGGTTTGCCGGGTCGTAAACAGGCTGTTCCTCAAAGAAGTAGGAAACCATTTCCGGAGCCTCGGTCAGCACCTTCAACCTCTCCTGGATGAGAGGAACAATTCTCAGCAAATAGTCCCGGTCTACCGGCAACAGGCTGGGGTCCAGGCCCTTCTCAAGGAATGGCATAATTGCCTCTGCCAGGGCCTCCGCCGACATCTCCCGAATGTAAACGCCGTTCATCCAGGACAGTTTTTCCACGTCAAAGATGGCGGCCGGCTTCCCTACCCGGTCCAGCGTAAAGTGCTGCTGGATGGTCTCGATGTGCATGACCTCGGTCTTGTCGTCCAGCGACCACCCCAGCAACACCATGAAATTACGCAGTGCATCAGGCAGGAAGCCATCGTCCCGGTACTCCAGGATTGAAGTCGCGCCGTGCCGCTTTGACAGCTTTGCCCGGTCCGGGCCCAGAATCATGGGCAGGTGCCCGTGCTCAGGGGGCGTGTAGCCCAGGGCACGATACAGTTGCAGGTGGCGGGGAGCGCTGGAAAGCCACTCTTCAGCCCGAAGCACGTGGCTGATCTGCATGTAGTGATCGTCGGTTACTACCGCCAGGTGGTACGTGGGAAATCCGTCGGACTTCAGCAGTACGAAGTCATCCACCAGCTCATTCTGCCATTCCACGTCGTCCCGGATTAAGTCATGCAGCCTGGTAACGCCGGAATCAGGCATGGAGAACCGCACCACGCAGGGAGCGCCTTCCTCCTCAAGGGTACGCCGTTCCCCATCGCCCAGGCGTTTGCAATACCCGTCGTAGCCCAGGGCCTGCTTGTTCCTTTCCTGTTCCTGCCTGAGTTCAGTTAACCTCTCCCGGGTGCAGTAGCAGCGGTAGGCATCTCCCTGGTTGATCAATCGTTCAGCCTCGGCATGGTAAAGGGGAAGCCTCTCCGACTGGAAATATGACCCGAAATCCCCACCCACCCGGGGGCCCTCGTCCCAGTCAATGTCCAGCCACTCCAGCCCGTCCAGAATGCCGTCCACGGCCCCGGGCACCAGCCTCCCCTGGTCAGTGTCCTCTATGCGGACCACAAACTTGCCGCCGTGATGGCGGGCAAAAAGCCAGTTAAACATGGCAGTCCGAATGTTGCCTATGTGGGGCAGACCTGTGGGACTGGGCGCATACCTGACGCGGACTTCACTGGCCAAATCTTACCTCCCCTGACTTTTCCACTGGGTTGACGCTGTATTGGCGCCCGGAATCGAATTGATTCCATTCTTCCAATGCAAACCGCGAAAAGGGAATCCCTTTTGCGCTTAACCGGCTCCGCCTTGCCCCTGGGACTGCTCAATCCTGGCCCACGAGTCCCTGAGCGACACCGTCCGATTAAACACGGGCGCGCCAGGACTGGAGTCCCGGGTATCAACGCAGAAATAACCTTGCCTCTCAAACTGGAACCGGTCTCCCGGTCCAGCCTCAGCCAGGCAGGGCTCAACCCGGCAGCCGGACAGAACCTGCAGGGAATCCGCGTTCAGTCGCGCAATAAAATCCCCGCTGTCTTCCTCGCCTTCATCGTCTGTGTCCCGCATCAGGTAATCATACAACCTGACTTCCGCTTCACGAGCATGGGGAGCAGACACCCAGTGCAGGGTGCCGCGCACCCGTCGACCATCCGGCGTGGAGCCTCCCACCGATTCCGGGTCATAGGTGCAGCGAAGCTCAACGATTTCCCCCGTCTCGGGGTCTTTGATTACTTCCTGGCAGGTTATGTAGCACGCATACCTGAGCCTGACTTCCCGACCGGGCGCCAGCCTGAAGAAGCGCGACGGCGGGTCTTCCCGGAAGTCGTCCCGCTCAATGTAAACCTCCCGGGAGAAGGGCACCTTGCGGGTTCCCATTGCCGGGTCTTCCGGGTTGTTAACCGCGTCAAACTCCTGGACCTGGCCCTCCGGGTAATTGGTTATTACGACCTTCAGGGGATTGAGCACAGCCATAACCCTGGGCGCGTGCTGGTTCAGGTCTTCCCGAATGCAGTGTTCCAGCAGGGCCATGTTTACAACTGTGTCCCTCTTGGAAATGCCAACGTGCTCGCAAAAGGTCTTTATGGCTTCCGGGGTGTATCCCCTGCGGCGCAGGCCGCTGATGGTGGGCATCCTGGGGTCATCCCAGCCGGAAACGTATCCCCCCTCCACCAGCTGCAACAGGCGCCTCTTGCTCATAACGGTATTGGTCAGGTTAAGACGCGCAAACTCGATCTGCTGGGACCGGTAAACATCCAGGACCTCAAGTGTCCAGTCATACAGGGGGCGGTGGTCCTCAAACTCCAGGGTACACAGCGAATGGGTTATGTGCTCAATGGAGTCGGACAGCGCGTGGGCGTAGTCATACATGGGGTAGATGCACCACTTGTCCCCCGTCCGGTGGTGGTGCGCCCGTCGGATGCGGTAAATGGTCGGGTCCCGCATATTCAGGTTGGGCGAAGCCATATCTATCTTCGCCCGCAGCACGTGGGCGCCGTCTTCAAACTCGCCGTCCCGCATTCGGCGGAACAGGTCCAGACTCTCCTCCGCCGAACGTTCCCGATAAGGGCTTTCCCTCCCGGACTCGGTGAGAGTGCCTCGGTACTCGCGGATTTCATCGGCTGTGAGGCTGTCCACGTAGGCCTTTCCGTCCAGTATCAACTGCTCGGCAAAGTCGTAAAGGGCGTCAAAGTAGTCCGAAGCGTAGTAGAGATGCTGTCCCCAGTCGAACCCCAGCCAGCGGACATCTTCCTGGATGGAGTGAATATACTCGATGTCCTCCCGCAACGGGTTTGTGTCGTCAAACCGCAGGTGGCATACTCCCCCGGAATACTCGGAAGCCACCCCAAAATTGAGGCAAATGGACTTGGCATGGCCAATGTGCAGATAGCCATTGGGCTCCGGCGGAAAGCGCGTAACCACTCTGCCTTCGTATTTGTTTGACTTGAGGTCTTCCTGCACAATTGTGCGAATAAAATCGGTCGCGGCATTTTCCGGGGAGGTCATTCTGGTTGATTCCTCTTATTGGCAATTTCTGGGCAGAATTGGACGCCGCCACATTGCTGGCCGCAGGGCTATTTTAGCACGCCCCGCTGTCACCGATAATAGGGAACTCGGAGAAATTATTACGAAAAGTGGCAGTGTATTGAGAATTGATGGGGATTAATTACTGGTATTGTTCAGGGATTCCATCGCCTCTTTCAGGTCACTGGGCAGGTCTGAACGAAACGACATATGCTCTCCCGTTTGGGGATGGCGAAGCTCAAGTGAGTTGGCGTGCAGGAACTGTCGGGGAAGCGCTGAACTGCGGCGGCCGTAAACTTCATCGCCAAAAATGGGGTATCCCAGGTAAGCCAGGTGTACCCGTATCTGGTGGGTTCTGCCCGTCTCCAGGGCAAGGGAGAGCAGGGCATGGCCGTCCAACTCCTTCACCACCCGGTAGTGGGTTCGGGACTCTCTCCCTCCCAGAACCACAGCCATGCGCTGGCGGTGCCTGGGATCTCGGGCTATGGGGGCATCCACCGTACCCGAATCCTGGGGCGGCACCCCAACCGTCAAAGCCAGGTATCCCTTGTGTACCTCCCGGCCCTTAATCTGGGCGGAAATATCGTGATGCGCCTTTTCCGTCTTGGCTACCACTATCAGGCCCGACGTATCCTTGTCCAGCCGGTGCACTATTCCGGGGCGGTGAACTCCGCCAACACCCTGTATATCCGGGCACCGGGCCAGCAGGGCGTTCACCAGCGTTCCATCCGGATGCCCGGGGCCTGGGTGAACCGAGAGGCCGGCAGGTTTGTCTATTACGACTATCTCGGAGTCCTGGTAGATGACCTGCAGCGGGATGTCCTGGGGTATCAGGTCAGATTCACGTACGGGGGGAATCGTCAGGATAACCCGGTCGCCGGTTCTTACCCTTTGTGCTGGGCGCGCCACCTGGCCATTCAATGTCACCCAACCCTCGCCTATCAGGGAATGAATACGGCTCCGCGTAAGTCCTCTTTCACGTTCCGCAAGAAACCGGTCCAGCCTGGGCGAGTCGCCTGCCGCAACCAGTTCCCTGACTTTGGATTTCAAACTGCTGCTCATCCCGCCCCATTACCTTCGGGCTGCCCGCCTGGACAATCTTCGCCCAATGCCTGGCGGCGCAACGGCGCGGCAACCGCTCCGCCGTCCCGAATGGAAGCGGCCACATCGGACGCACCGACCCCTTCGCTTGAGCGAGTAATCTCTGTCCCCGGCGGTGGCCATCGCCGGCGCAGCATCCCTGCCACCTGGCCACAGGAGAATCCACCCCAAAAGGGCCAGCCCCGAAATAATTGAAGCATCGGCCAGGTTGAATATGGGCCAGGGTCCCACATCTATGAAGTCGGTTACCGCGCCCAGCCGGAATCGGTCCAGCAGATTGCCTATTGCGCCTCCTATTTGGAGGCCCAGGCTCAAACGCAGCAGATTTGTGGGGCGGGGCTGGCTCTGGTAAATGAAAGCCAGCACGATAATGCCCACGAAGGACACAGCTATCAGGGGGGTGTTATAACCCTGCAGAATTCCGAAGGCGCTCCCGGTGTTCTCCGCGTGGGTGAAACGAAAGAAGCCCCTCGCCGGGTACGATTGGCCAAAGGGCAAGTACGCCCGCACCAGGAACTTGGTCAGCTGATCCAGGATCAGAAAAATTCCTGCCAGTTGCAGCAGGTCAAAGTCCAGAAATATAGGCCGTTTGCGGTAAGTAGCCTCGGCCTCAGGCTGGGGTTTGGGGGACAGCCCTTCGGAAGCCACCGCCGAACCTGCGGCAGTCACGGGTTGAACTGGTTCTTCCGCTTCCCCCCCTGCGCTGCCTTCAGGCATCTCAGGGAAAGACGGCTGGGAGGTTAAGGTTTCTTCTATCGAGGCTGAACTGTGTGGGCAGTCTTCAGGACTTGTCTCGCGGTTCTCCGGGGTCTCCATCGGATGGCTACTTCAGGTTCTCGGCAAAGAACTCTGCCACCGGGCCTATCAGCTTGTTTTCCATTCCTCCCCAGAAGTGGTCCGCCCCGTTAACTACCTCAAACTTGGGCGAGAGCTCAAAGGCATCCAGGTTTTCCTGAAGATTCTCCGCCTCCACCAGCTTGTCACGGCTGCCAGTGATAATCATCGTGGGAGTCTTGGACTTCTTCAGGGGCGTATCCGAAATGGCGCGTATGTTGGGTGACACCAGGGCAATGGACTTGGCCTTCTTTTGAACGTCCTTACTGCCCAGAATCACCGAAGTCCCGAAGGAATAGCCGGCGAGGCCGAGCTTGCGGCCGTCCACACCATTCCAGGCCTTCATCAAATCAAAGGCGGCCAGAACTTCCTGGTATTCGTTCTCACCTTTGGAGTGCTCGCCTTCGCTGTTGCCCACGCCACGGAAATTGAACCGGACGGTGGCGAACCCCTGCTCTACCAGCGAAAAGGAAAGCGCCAACACCACGTTGTTGTCCATGTTTCCGCCAAAAAGCGGGTGGGGATGACAGATGACTATGCCGGGGACGGTGCTTCCAACGTCGTCAGGCGTGGCAACTATCCCTTCGAAGTTCAAGCCCTTGGCCTTGAAACTGACCGCGCTCTGTCGCATTTGCCAACCTCCACCTTGCTCTCCGGTAGCTTTACCCATATTAGAAGACTATATGGAGTTTGGCAAGAAATCCCGCCGGGGGAGGGGGCAATCGCGCCCTAAATTGTACGTCCAAGTCCAGAAAATCCACCAATCAAATTCATGCCGCCCTGATCCTGCCGAAAGGCCCGAATTGCTTGCTGGATGCCGTCACACGGGAACCAGCCATGTAATAACGGATTTGTGCCTCGATGCATTGCCGAATTTCAAGCCGCGATTGCCGGAGGAATCCAAATGCCGTTCAGTTGACTCCTGACTGTCTTGCATTGGGCGAGTGAACATCATCATCTGAATTGATGGCAATTCTGCCAACAGCCGACCACGCTGACACTTTCGCCTTCCCTTGCTGCCTGACCGTTGCCTACTATAGAAATAGTGCAATAGAGAACCCTGGGTCCTTCTGGTTACGACCCAATTCAGGTGGTCCGGATATTCCCACGCTGGGGCATGTCTGGGTATCTGCCTGCTCGCTAACTTGCAACACCGGCATCTAAACCAATAAATTTCAGGAGGGGTACTGTCGCCCCTGTCTCGCCAAATGACACCCTTCAATAGGCGGTGGCGGGCAATCCTGTCATGCGGCCCCAAATCCCCGTCACAACCCTGAAGTCTCCAGATATAGAGTGACAGGAGATGACTGGCATTGACTGGGAAAAAAGATTTTCTCGGTGGCCCTGCACAATGAATCATAACTCCCACAAAATTAAAGCGATTCTGGGCAATGAATCGCCTCAGGCGCCACCTAATGCGGCAACACACGACTCTGCCGACAGGAGCCACAGCGTGTCCCCAAGATTCAAGCATTTTTTCATCCGGAATCCCGGCTTTACGGTTGGCCTCACGGCTTTGCTGCTCACTGTAGCGTCGGCGTGCGGCACATCAGTCCCCACCCAGTCGCCACCGGCTTTCTCCAGTTCTCCGACTCCAGTCCAACAGGACCTGCCAACCGCCACGCCCCGGGCAGAACTTGTTCCCCTGATTAACGAGCCGACGACGGCAGCCCCGAACCTGGAGGCTACCGTCCAGGCCATGGTGTCCGCCACTGTCGAAGCAATGCAGCAACCGGGCCCCACGCCCCGGTCCACCCCAGCCCCAAATGCCAGCGCGAATCTGACTACAGAGGCAGCAGGCTCCCCTCCGCAAGACACTCAGACGGGCTCAGACGGACCGGGCGTAAGCATCATCACCCAACCAGGGAGTGCCGTTGGCGAGGCCACGGACGGCTCCGAGGCAGTCCTGACCAGCGATCAGACCACCCCCACCGGAGTCGGAGAGGCGCCGGAGAACGCAAGGTCTCCTGAGCCCAGCGTTGAGCCGGCGCCCCGGCCCGAACCCTTGTTGCCGACCGTCGCTCCAACACCAGCTGCAACCGTCACACCCAGTCCTGCGGCCACACCAACCGAACAGCCTAGAGGGAGTTCCAGGAACAACCCGGTACCCCTGGGCCAAAAGGGAATCGTGCAGGACCACCAGACCCACTGGGAAGTCTCAGTCGTCGACATTACCCCCGACGCCTGGGACATAATACGAGAGGAGAACAGCTTCAATAAGCCCCCGGGCGAAGGCAAGCAGTTCTACTTGCTCCGGCTCAGAGTCAAAAACGTGGGCGAACAGAGAGGCTTCTTCGTAGATTACGTGAAAACAACGGGCCGGGCAGTAGGCTGGGTATATACAACCAGCGGCGACAGCTGCGGAGTTTTCCCCGGCTCCAACTCAAGGGAGGTCTTTCCGGAAGGGGAATTCGAGCTGAACGTGTGCTGGCACATCGCCACAGCTGACCTCTCCACTCTCGTCATGTTCTGGGACGAATGGCCCACCCCCAAACCTGTATGGTTTGACCTCAGGTGATCTCACCAGGCCGGTGGAAGGCTCCAGCAGAATCAAGTCAGTGAAATCAAGGCGGCAGTAATGCGTTCCAGCAACCAGGCACAGGATGAGGCATCAGCCCAGGCTTGCAGAGGTGGCAAAGACATCCAGCTCTGAACAATAAGATCAAGACTTGGACGATTAACCGGAATCCAGAGAGACTCATTGCGCAATGCTTTTGATGACTTTGAATCAGCCCTTTGATGGGGCGGGTGTGGCCCTGCGGCCTCCCCTTCGCTCCAGGCTCGCGCGCGAGTAGCCTGTGCTAGAATACCGGTCATCATCCCAGTGGGAGTCAACAAATGAATGTCATAGATATGCGAAGCGATACAATCACCCACCCCACCGACGAGATGCGCCGGGCCATGGCCGACGCCGAGGTGGGGGACGATGTTTACGGGGAGGACCCCTCCATCAACATGCTGGAGCAACGCGCCGCCGACCTGCTTGGAAAGGAGGCGGGACTGCTGACCGCCAGCGGCACCATGAGCAACCTGGTGGCAGCCCTGACTTATTGCCACCGGGGTGACGAGATCATCATGGGCGACCAGGCCCACATGTTCTGGAACGAATCGGCCGGCGTCTCCGCCCTGGCCGGCGCCCAGGTCAGGCTGGTGCCAAACGACGAACAGGGACGCATTGACCCCCAGGACCTGACTGCCGCAATTCGACCCCGGGGCAACGTGCACATGCCCCCCACTACAATGGTGTGTTTGGAAAACACCCACAACCGCTGCAGCGGCGCTGCCCTGACTCCTCAGGACACCAAGAGGGTGGCCGACATTGCCCACGAGGACGGGGCCAGCGTCCACATGGACGGCGCCCGCATCTTTAATGCCGCCGTAGCCCTGGAAGTCCCCCCCAGTGAACTGGTCAAGGACGTGGACGACATCTCCTTTTGCCTGTCAAAGGCCCTCAGCTGTCCGGTAGGTTCGGTCCTTTGTGGCTCCGAGGAATTTATCGGCGAGGCCCGACGGTGGCGAAAAATGATCGGTGGCGGCATGCGCCAGGCCGGGGTGCTGGCCTCCGCCGGTTTGGTTGCCCTGGACACCATGATCGAACGCCTGGCCGACGACCACGCCAATGCCCGCCGCCTGGCCAGCATCGAAGGCTTGAACGTGGACCCGGACAGCATTCAAACCAACATCGTGATATTTGAGATTGATCCTTCCGTAGGCAGTGCGCCCGAGGTTCTGGCCGCCCTTTCCGAGGCTGGCGTTAAAGTTACCCCCTCCCGGGCCCAGACCCTTCGGATGGTCACTCACCGCCACATCGGCAGCGCCGAAGTGGATGAGGCCTTGTCCCGGGTAGGCAATGTGGTAGCCGAAATGAGGAAGGCAAACGCCTCTTAGCAAGTGCTTCAAAATCCCTTCCTCCTCGACGGGAAAGGGCTATGAAGGAGGTGACTCCCTTTCAGGGCACGCCTCTGGACTCAACTGCCAGCCTGCGGGCTGATCATTGAAACAGCTTCCAGTAGATGACTACTGCTGGATCCAATTAACTGCGAAAGACCGGAGCGCTACCTATGGCCACTATCGTACTGGACAAATCCACGACTGCCCTGCTAATTGCCGACTTTTACGCCGACATGATGAGTTCTATTCCCCACGCAGTAGACCGGGGCGTGGTGGCTAAAACCCAGGCCCTCCAGCAGGCGGCCAGAGACGCCGGCATCATGGTTTGCTACTCCGCCACCGTGTTTCGGCCCAAGTACCCGGAAATAAGCGAACGAAACAAGACCTTCAGTCAGCGCAAGGCATCGGGGCTGCCTGCGATCAGCGATCCGATCCAGGTGATTCACGAAGCGGTCAGGCCGATTGAAGGGGAAGTCGTTGCGGGCAAGCACCGGGTCAACGCCATGTTTGGCACTGATCTGGAAATGTCGCTGAGGGCAAACAATATTGAGACACTAATAATGCTCGGGTACGCCACCAGCGGCGTGGTGCTGTCCACCACCCGCTACGCAGCCGACGCTGATTTCAAACTCATCATCGTTGAAGACTGCTGTTCCGACCAGGACCCTGATGTCCACGAGTTCCTGACCCAGCGTATCTTCCCCAGGCAGGCAGACGTTGTTCAGTCGGCTGATGTGATTCAGGCTCTATCGGCCTGATCCTGTCCATCAACTGCCCACCAGGTGCGAAGGCGCTCCTCAATTTCCTTCTCCTTCCCCTCCACTGAAGGGAAGTAGTAGCGGGCATCCCGAACCGACTCGGGCAAGTACTCCTGCTCAACGAAATGCCCGGGATGGTCATGGGCGTATTGGTAGCCCTTGCCATAGTCCATTGCCCGCATCATGCCTGTGACCGCATTGCGCAGGTGCAGCGGCACCGGGTCATTAGGCATCTTGCGCACGTCGTCCAGCGCCCGCTCCAGCGCCATGTACGCTGTGTTGCTCTTTGGCGCGGTCGCCAGGTAAACCGTGGCCTCGGCCAGGGGAATACGCCCCTCAGGCATTCCCAGGAAATGTACCGCCTGCTGCGCCGCCACCGCCACTGGCAAAGCCTGCGGTTCCGCCAGCCCGATGTCCTCCGACGCCAGAATCACCAGCCGACGGGCGATGAACAGAGGGTCTTCCCCTGATTCCAGCATTCGGGCCAGCCAGTAAAGGGCCCCATCAGGCGATGAACCTCGCACCGACTTGATGAAAGCGGAAATGGTGTCGTAGTGCCCTTCCCCCGCCTTGTCGTAGAGCGGAGAGCGCCGCTGCAGGGCATCGGAGATTATGTCAACGGTGATGAGGCCGTCGCCACTGTCCTGCGAACCAATTGCGTACGCGGCAGTTTCAAGGGCATTGAGGGCAACGCGAGCGTCGCCATTGGCAATGTTAACCAGGTGAGCCCGCGCCTCGGACTCCAGCGTAAGGCGCAGTCCACCCAGCCCTCTGTCGCTGTCAACCATGGCTCCATCCACGATGCTGCCAACCTGCTCCTCTGTGAGGGAGTTAAGCGTAAAGACCCGGCAGCGCGACAGCAGCGGAGCGTTGACCTCGAAGGATGGATTCTCCGTAGTGGCCCCTATGAAAGTCACCGTGCCGTCTTCCACGTGGGGCAGAATAACGTCCTGCTGAGCCTTGTTGAATCGGTGAATCTCATCAACGAACAGAATCGTTCGCCGCTGATACATACCCTGTCGTTCCCCCGCCTCTGCCACAATCCGGCGCAGGTCGGCAACTCCGGACGTAACGGCACTGACAGGTTCGAAATGGGCTTCCGTTACTGTAGCCACCAGGCGGGCCAGGGTGGTCTTGCCACTGCCGGGCGGTCCCCAGAGGATGAATGAGGGCAGCCGGTCCGCAGCCATTGACCGGCGTAAGACTCGGTCTGGAGCCAGTATGTGCTCCTGCCCCACAAACTGGTCAAAGGACCGGGGGCGCATCCGCTCTGCCAGCGGCGCCACCGCGGCAGACCGCTGCTGCCGACCAAATTCAAAAAGTGAGTCGGAACTGGTCAATATCGCCTACTTGAAGTGAGGAATTACCTCTTCGGCAAAGAGTCGCATGGACGCGTGGACTTCCTCATTGGGCACCAGGCCACCAGTGGCGAACCAGCACATGATTTCATCCGCACCGAGCATTTCAATGATTGATTCCAGCCTGTCGATGATTCGTTCCGGGCTCCCTATAGCCGAAAGCTCCGTGGAAACATGCTCATAGGACAGATTGCGGGTCCGGCCGGTAATTACGCGCGACCTATTGACCTGCAGATTGGAAAGGTAATTGCGCACACTGTTCTCGAAGCTCTGGGATGAAGGTCCCGACTCATCCTTGGTGGCATGAATCAGCACGTTGACGTTTACTTTCCTGGTAGCCGGATCGTGACCGTGGGCTTTAAGCTCATGCCGGTATTCGCCCAGGCCGGATTTCGCGCCGTCGAGACTGACCACAATCGGCGCTATCAGAATGTTGTGCCCCAGTTCACCCACCAATGGGAAAGTGTCCACGCTGTTGGACGCGATGTATACCGGGGGATGGGGTTCCTGGTAGGGCTTGGGAACCACCCGGACACCGGAGACCTGGTAGTACTTGCCATCATAGTTCAACTCGTCGGATGTCCAAGCCTTGAGGACCATATCCAGACCTTCAACGAACCTCTCCCTTCCTTCATCCACGTCCACACCATAACCCTGGTACTGCCGCAGCATGGCTCCTCGGCCTGTTCCGAGGATAGCGCGCCCCCGGGAAATCACATCAAGGGTGGCAAATTCCTCCGCCAGCCGCACGGGATGGTGTAGCGGCATAAGGTTGACGGCAGTGGCTATCTTTAGCTTCTTTGTAGTCTGGGCTATGGCTGAGCCCAGCAGCAGAGGCGCTGGCAGGACCGAAAACCGTGGATTGAAGTGCACTTCCGCCAGCCACACAGAGTCGTAACCCAGTTCGTCGGCCAACTGGGCCTGTGAAATGGTGTCTGCGTACCTGTCTGCCGGTGACTGTTCGTCGGCGCAGGGAAGCTGGTAGAAGATTCCAAATTCCATCGATGGCTCCTGGCTGGATGTGGGGAAGCTTACTAAAACTACATCGTACCCCGTTCTGTCACGCGGCTATTAGTTAGCTCCCTTTTAGCCTTCGTAGTTCAATCAGAGGGGTATGTTCCCGTGCTTTTTGGCGGGCATACTGTCTCGCTTGTTACGCAGCATATCCAGGGCCCCAATAATACGGGAACGGGTCTCCGCCGGGTCAATCACGTCATCGAGAAAGCCCTGGCCGGCGGCGATGTAAGGGTTGGTGAACTTTACCTGGTAGTCGGCTATCAATTCCGCTCTCTTGGCATCAGGGTCGTCGGACTGGGATATTTCCTCGCGATAGATAATGTTCACGGCGCCGTCTGGACCCATCACGGCGATCTCCGCTGACGGCCAGGCCAGGTTAATATCCGAGCGCAAGTGCTTGCTGCTCATTACAATGTAAGCCCCGCCATAGGCCTTGCGAATTATGACACTGATCTTTGGGACTGTGGCCTCAGCATAGGCGTAAATCAGCTTGGCTCCGTGGCGGATTATTCCGCCGTATTCCTGGTCCACACCGGGCATGAACCCCGGAACATCAACCAGCGTTACCAGGGGAATATTGAAACAGTCGCAGAAGCGCACGAAGCGGGCCGCCTTGGCCGAAGCGTCAATGTCCAGCACCCCAGCCAAATAGGAAGGCTGGTTGCCAATGATTCCGACCGTACTCCCGTTAAAGCGCCCGAACCCCACCACAACATTGGGTGAGAAGTCGGGCTGCACCTCCATAAACTCCTCGATGGGCACCTCTTCCAGTTCCTCTTCGCCCCCAATGTCCACGATGCGGTAAATGATGTCCCGTATGTCGTAGGGCCGGTTTGGCTCATCCGGGACGAGGTACCTGAGATCGGGGTCGATCCGATTCACCGGGTCACCCTGGGGCAGCAATGGAGGGTCGGCCAGATTGTTGGATGGCAGGAAGCCCAACAGCCGTCTTACCTCTGCCAGACATTCGTCCTCGCTGTTATGAACAAAATGAGCCACTCCGCTGCGCGTGGCGTGGGAAACTGCCCCGCCCAGTTCCTCGTGGGTTACCTCGGCTCCCGTCACGGCCTTGACCACGTCTGGGCCAGTGATATACATCTGGCCGGTACCCTTTACCATGAAAATAAAATCGGTAATTGCGGGGGAATATACGGCTCCCCCGGCGGAGGGCCCCATGATCACCGAAATCTGGGGCACTACTCCCGAATAGAGCGTATTTCGCAAGAATATATCCCCATAGGCCCCCAGGCTCATGACTCCTTCCTGGATTCGCGCGCCGCCGGAGTCGTTGATGCCCACAACCGGACACCCCGTCTTCCCAGCCATGTCCATCACCTTGCAGATTTTTTCGCCCACCACTTCGGAAAGGGAACCGCCAAAAACGGTAAAGTCCTGGGCATAGGCAAACACCTGTCGGCCGTTTACCTTGCCGTAACCTGTGACCACTGCGTCACCCAGGAATTTGCGATCGGCCAACCCAAAATCGGTCGTTCGATGGGTCACAAAGGAGTCAATCTCCTGGAAGGTTCCCTCATCCATCAAGCGCGTAAGACGTTCACGCGCGGTAAGCTTGCCGCGACTGTGCTGCTGTTCAACCCGCTGCTGCCCACCCCCTAAACGGGAACGGCCTCGCATCTCCTGCAAGGTTTCAATTTTCTGGTCGATAACCCGCTTTTCCGTCGTCACTGGCACTCCTGACAAACTCGGACATAAGCCTCACTTTCGGCGTGCGAAAGGGCTCTCTCAGGTTTGGCCCATTATAACCCATACCGGGATATAATATTTGTTGAGATTGATCCTCTCGGAGCATCACACATTTGTTGACAAGGGCAAAGAATAGCTACGCATTCGGGTGACTCGCTTGCGGACCGAACAGTTGACCAAAATGACCGTTGCCCAGGGTCAGCCCCTGGTATGGGGGCGCCGGACTTACGTCATGGGCATAATCAACCTGAGCAAGGACTCCTTCTCCGGAGACGGTCTGGGCGCCGACATTCCTGCCATCGTGGAACAGGCGCTTCGCTTTCAGGAAGAAGGGGCAGATTTCCTGGATGTCGGCGCCGAGTCCACCCGCCCCGGCTCTTCTCCCATCTCGGCTGAAGAGGAAATCCGGCGGCTGGTTCCTGCTCTTGAGGCATTGTCTGATGTGGCCCAAGTCCCGGTCAGCGTAGATACCTATAAGGCCCCGGTTGCCCGGTATGCGATTGAGGCTGGCGCATCAATAATTAACGACGTATGGGGACTGAAGTCGGACCCTGCTCTGGCAGAAGTGGCAGCAGAAGCCGGAGTTCCAATCGTATTGATGCACAACCAGGAAGGGCGGCGGTACAACGATTTGGTGCCCGATGTTATTTGCAGCCTGAAAGCATCTGTCCAGGCATCTATTCACGCAGGCGTTCCCGCCGAGAACATTATCCTGGACCCAGGTATTGGATTCGGAAAAACCCCTGACCACAATCTGGAAATTCTGGGCAGGCTGTCTGAATTCAAAGAGATGGGTTTTCCTCTACTGGTTGGGACCTCCCGCAAATCTACAATTGGGTTTGTCCTGGAATTGCCAGTTGACCAGCGAGTTGAGGGAACCGCAGCCACCGTGGCTCTCTCCATCGCCGGAGGAGCAGACATCGTAAGGGTGCACGAAGTTAAGCAAATGGTTCGGGTATGCCGCATGACTGACTCCGTAGTGCGAGGCTGGAGACCCGAGGGATGGGAACACCGGTGACTCAGCAAGTTAACGCCTACCTGAGTTTGGGATCCAACCTGGGCGACCGCGCGGGAAACATCCGACAAGCGCTGGCCTTTCTCGATTCAGAGCCAAACTTAAGCGTGGTTGCTGTTTCTTCCACTTACGAGACCAAACCCTGGGGGCTTCTTGACCAGCCCAACTTCCTGAACATCGCCGTGGGAGTCCAGACCTCCCTCGAACCCGCCACGCTGCTGGACGTGGCCAAGGGTATCGAGCAGGAAATCGGGCGAATACCAACCGTACGTTACGGTCCCCGCTCTATTGATATCGACATCCTTCTTTATGGCGATCTGGTTATTGACTGGTCAACACCGGACTTGCAGATACCCCATCCCCGCATGCGAGAACGCGCTTTCGTATTGGTACCCCTGGCTGAAATAGCCGGGGCCCTTCTCCACCCAATCAGCAATTCGCAAATCGCAGACTTGGCTGCGTCCGTAGATGGGTTGGACGGAGTTACACTCTGGCCTGAAACATTCCAGGTTTAAGGATACGGGTCGAATTAAAGGGTCCCAGGGTGATCACCCCGATCCCGCTTGGAGGGACAGTTGACAATCGGCTGACGCTAACGCATATTTTAGGTTGCGCAGATTTCGTCGCAACGCGACGAGGGTTTCGTTGTGCAATTTGCTTCCCCTAAAGAAAAGTGCCGCAGCCCAAGGCGAGCGACACAGGTATAACGGAGGTTAAGACAGGAATGGCAGACAAGCAGCTAATCTTTGATGATCAGGCCCGGGCCAGCCTCATGCGCGGCGTGGAAGAGCTGGGCAGGGTAGTTGGACTAACCCTTGGCCCCAGTGGCCGTAACGTGTTGCTCAACCGTATGTGGTCACTGCCCGTCGTCTGCAGCGACGGGGTGACTATTGCCAAAGAGGTTGAACTACCTGACGTGTACGAGAACATGGGTGCCCAATTGGTAAAGGAGGCCGCCGCCAAGACCAATGACGTGGTCGGCGACGGTACTACTACTTCGGTTGTTCTGACCCGGTCAATGGTACGAGAAGGCTTCATGAACATCGCCGCCGGAGCCAATGGTATGAGCCTAAAGTCCGGCATGGACAAGGCCGTGAGGGCTGTGGTGAGCGAGATCAGCGGCATCTCCCTTCCCGTGGAAAACCGGGAGCAGGTCGCCAGGGTTGCGGCCCTTTCGGCCCATGAGGAAAGCATCGCTGACCTAATCGCTGAAGCCATGGACAAGGTAGGCCGCGAGGGTGTAATCACCATCGAGGAGTCCAAGAGCATGACCGACGAGTTGGACTTTGTTGAGGGTATGCGCCTGGACCGTGGTTACCTCTCGCCTCATTTCGTGACGGACGCCCAGCGAATGGAAGTCACATTGGAGCAGCCCCTGGTTCTCATAACCGATACCAAGGTTTCCTCGGTCAACGACATAGTTCCCACCCTGGAAAAAGTGTCACAGGCCGGAGGCCGGCCCCTGGCCATCATCGCGGAAGACGTGGATGGCGAAGCCCTGGCCACCCTGGTGGTCAACAAGCTGCGGGGAACAATCAGTTGCGTAGCCATCAAGGCCCCGGGGTTCGGCGACCGTCGCAAGGCTCTGCTGGAAGACATCGCCATCATGACTGGCGCTACGGTGATCAGTAATGATACCGGGCTTTCCCTGGACGCCGTAGAGTTCGAACACCTGGGTTCCGCGCGCCGGATCCTGGCCTTGAAGGACGAGACCACTATTGTTGAAGGGCACGGAGCGCCGGAGGCCACCGAGGCCCGCGTCGCCCAGATCCGTGTTCAGGTGGAAGAGACTACTTCCGATTACGACCGGGAGAAGCTCCAGGAGCGCCTGGCCGCACTGGTTGGAGGCGTAGCCGTTATTCGCGTGGGGGCCGCCACTGAGCCGGAATTGAACGAAAGGAAATCCCGGACTGAAGACGCCCTCTCCGCCACCCGGGCTGCTGTAGAGGAAGGTATCGTTCCTGGTGGCGGTGTCACCCTGGTTCGCGCCGAACAAGCTCTCGAGGACCTCCAGAACTCCCTGTCAGGCGACGAAGCTTTGGGTGTGCGCCTCATCCGCCACGCTCTTTCCGCCCCGTTGGAACTCATCTCGGCAAACGCAGGCCACCCCGGGCAAGTGGTGCTGGACAAGGTCCGGAATGGCGAAGGCGACTGGGGATTCGACGCAGAGAAGGGAGAATTCACCCACCTGATACAGGCGGGCATAATCGATCCGGCCAAAGTAACCCGTTCGGCCCTGCAGAACGCTGGCAGCATCGCCGGAATGCTGCTCACCACCCAGGCGGTGGTGGCGGAAATTCCTGTATACAAGCCCTTGCCTGCTGACGTTCAGGATTTCATGCACGACTAGCGTATCGGGTTGTTAACCAACTTTGGCCGATAACCATATTCGACAAATGGAACGGGGAGCCTCCTGGAAAGCTGGCTCCCCGTTTCCCTTATCTGGAAGCTTATGTTAAACGGCGCCGTACTGAACAGCGGCAGTATTCGAGAACTGATCCTCACACCTACTGAGGGTCAACTTCCGCTGGTCGAAGGTTGGGCATCCCTGGACGAGCAGGTTCAAGCCAGCGGCTTCGACTTTCGGTTGCTCAGGGTTTACCGGCTGTTGACTGCGGGCCGGATGGGAAGCAGTGCCGACGACAGGATACTTCCAGAAAACGAATCGATGGAGTTTGAAGACAACGGCTGGGTGTTTCTGGAGGCAGGTTCTTACCTGGTTACACTTTGTGAAGTTGTCAACATGCCACTGGACCTGATGGCGCTGGCGCTACCCCGTTCCAGCCTGCTTCGCAGCGGTGTCGGCCTCTATACCGCGGTCTGGGACCCGGGTTATCGCGGTCGGTCGCAGGCATTGCTGACGGTCCACAATCCCTCCGGGTACATGATTCAACAGTACTCCCGCCTCATGCAGATGGTCTTTTTCCGCCTGTCCAACCCCACGGCTGAGGGGTACAGCGGCCGCTACCAGGACGAACGACCATGAGTACGGTAACTGACACTCAGATGGCCACTAGACTGGTTAAGGAGCGAGCCGGACTTGGGGGGTTTGACCTGGTGCGTGTCACGACAGCAGAAGAATTCGTTGCCGACCGGGAAGTGGCCCTGAAACGCATTGAACAGGGTTTGATGGACGGCCTTCCCTGGTACAACCCTGCCAGGGTCACCCGGGGCACTTCACCTCAGGAATTAGTTCCCGGGGCCCGATCAATCATCTGCCTGGGCCTGAACTACTTCACCGAGGATCAGGGCCACGCTGATTCAGATGCCGGGGACCATCATTACCACGAAGGCGTTTCGCCACTGGTCGGCAAAATAGCACGTTACGCGAGAGGACGGGACTACCACCGGGTAATGAAGCGCAAAATGAAAGCGCTGGTGGAGGACCTTTCGCAGCAGTTTGGCGCGGAAATATCCGCCAGGTGGTACGTAGATGATGGCCCAATGCTGGACCGCGCGGCAGCGGCCAGGGCAGGTCTGGGGTGGTTTGGCAAGAACACTAACATTCTTTCCAGCGAACTGGGATCGTGGCTTTTTCTGGGCCAGATCATTACCGACCTGGAACTGGAACCTGATACTCCGGTCAAAAAGACTTGCGGCAACTGCGTCAGTTGCATAGACGCCTGCCCCACGGGCGCTATTGTAGCCCCTTATGTTATTGATAACGTCCGCTGCATTTCCTACCAAACCATCGAGAATCGGGGCCCTATACCCAGGGCTATCAGGCCGCTCATGCTTGACTGGGTTTTTGGCTGCGACATTTGCCAGGAAGTCTGTCCGGTCAATCGAAAGGAAACTCCTGCCCGGGAGCCGGAGTTTGGGCGGCGTGGGCTGGCATTTGCAGACCTGATAGGGTTGCTGGACCTAACCGAGGAGCAATTTCGTGCGAGGTTCGCTGGTACTCCCATTATGCGCGCCCGGCACACCGGTATGCAGCGAAATGCCTGTGTGGCCCTGGGAAACCTTAAGAATCCCGACGCCGTGCCAGCATTAGCTGGGGCGCTGGCTGCAGGTGTTCCGCTGGTCAGAAGCCACGCGGCGTGGGCGCTGGGCGAGACAGGAAACGAGGCAGCAATAGCCGCACTGCAAGAGGCACTAGCAAAGGAAATGGAACCAGAAGTACTGGAAGAGATCTCACTGGCCCTGGGCAAGTGCCCAGCATAACGCACTAACTTTTCGGGGTGCCTTGCTCCACCCTCGAACCGACCAGGCTGCGGACGGACCCGGACCGAGGCCAGGATTCAGGCAGTGCAGGAGTCGATGAGCTAATCCGACTCTGTCTTCTCTGCCTTCCGAAGTTCTCCCGAATCTTGAGCTTCTGAAGGTTCCTGGTCCTGGTTAGCCTCGCCCCTGGGTTGCGATTCCCTCCTTCCGCCCGAACGGCGGGATTTTCGGGAACGGGTAACCGGGGCTGGCTGGGCAGGCGCTTCGTCCAGGTAAGCTCGCCCAAACTTGAGCTTCTTCATCTCTTCCTCAATCAGGAAGAAGTCTCCCTTCGGCAGGAGATGAAGGTTCCCCTGGAAGGCCATATACCAGTTCTCGGGAGGCCACCTTCGTATATAGTCCAGGCGGTGGGCCAACAGGCCGGCCTCAATATACTGTTCTTCATCCAGAACCAGTTCCGGCTTGATTCCAATTAGATAGGGCCAGGTGGCGCTTCCTTCGTTCTTCCAGAATCCCGGGTCCTCTTCCTTGTAGGAAGCTGTAACGGTTGCTGTGGCGGTAAACTTGCGAATGCCCATCACGTAGAAGAGCAGACGGTCATCTTTCTCGACCCTTTGCACCTTTCTGCGGTATTCCGACTTCAAACCCTGCCTGGTGAAGTCCATTTCACGGGTAATGTTGAAGTTCTCTTCGTTGCAGGTAATCATCCAGAAGTTACGGGGCATATTTTTCCTCACCTATATGCCTGGGGTCCAGCAAGGTCACCCTCTTATGACTCCAGCCCCAGTTGCAAGAGCCGGAGGACTATCGTCCACCAGGAGCTTTCTGACATTGTCCATTGTAACCGAATTAGTGTAACATCTTCCCCAATGTCGCTGCCCTACACGCAGTGGGTTGGCCAGGAGGAATAGCTCAACATGACGTCAAGTTCAACCCGAGAAAGAGATATTGCGATTGTCGGTGTAGCTGAGTCGGATGAAATGGGCACGGTGCCCAACAAGTCGTCCCTCCAGCACCACGCCGAAGCCGCCTACAATGCACTGGAAGATGCCGGCATCGCCAAGTCTGAAGTAAACGGACTGTTGACCGCCGGATTCTCGACCCTAGCAACGGCCGAATACATGGGCATACAGCCCGGCTTTACCGACAATACTTCCGTTGGTGGCTCGTCTTTCGTGATTCACGTTGCCCACGCGGCCGCGGCCATCCGCGCCGGTTACTGCGACACTGTTCTGATAACCCATGGGCAGGCGGGGAGGTCCACCCGCGCACGAGTGCCAGCGGACCCCAACCTGCCTGTTTCCCAGTACGAATCGCCCTACGGTCTGATTGGCCAACCCATCAACTATTCCATGGCCTGTACCCGTTACATGCACGAATACGGGGAAGACCGGACCCGACAGGCCATGGCGGAACTCGCCGTCTCCACCCGCAAATGGGCCAATCTCAACCCCAAAGCGGTCATGCACGAAACACCCATGTCCTTTGATGACTACCATAATTCCCGCTGGGTGTCCTGGCCCTTCCATCTCTTTGACTGCTGCCTGGTTACCGATTCGGGAGCGGCTATCGTTGTTACTACTGCGGAGAAGGCCGCCAACTGCCGCAAGGCCCCCGTTTGGCTGCTGGGAGCCGCCGAAGGCCACGACCACAACCTGATTAGCGCCATGCCTTCCTACACTTCCCTGATTGCCCGGGAGACTGGCCCCAATGCTCTGGGAAGAGCTGGCGTCACCCACGATGACGTAGATGTAACCCTCATCTACGACTCCTTCACCTACACCGTTATGCTGTCACTGGAGGGGTTGGGCTTTTGCGGACCGGGAGAGGCTCCCGATTTTGTCGCCGACCAACGTACCGCGCCCGGTGGCGACTTCCCTTTGAATACGGCAGGAGGCGGACTGTCTTATACGCACCCGGGCATGTACGGCAGTTTCCTCTTGGTGGAGTCGGTCCGGCAATTGCGGGGAGAGTGTGGAGAGCGTCAAGTCAAGGCCAAGGACGGCAGTGACTCCCCGAAGATTTCCCTGGTGAATGGCACCGGAGGTTCCTTGTCTTCCACCGGCACGGTAATCCTGGGCAGGGACTAGCCTGACTGCCAGGAAAATTAGACTTCAGGAATAGCAACCCATGGATATAGGAATAATCGGTCTTCCCCAGTCGGGGAAGACCACGGTTTTCAACGCACTGACCCGCGGCAATGCTGACACCAGCGGCGCCAGCGGGTCTGCTACTGAAATGCACCTCGGCGTCGTCAAGGTGCCCGACCAAAGGCTTGAAGTTCTTTCGGGCATGTACAACCCGAAGCGGGTTGTGCCGGCGGAGATTAAGTACTGGGATGTTCCCGGCCCCGAATCACTGGCCAAGTCCCAGGGCATAGTTGGCAAATACCGCAACATTCTGCAGGGCGCTGATGCATTCCTTGTGGTGATCCGCGCTTTCGACAATCCCGCTGTTGTCCACCCATTGATGACCATTGACCCCGGCCGGGATTTGGAAACTATGCTGGGCGAACTTACCTTCGCCGACCTCGAGGTAGCGGATCGGGCAGTGGAGCGTCTGGAAGACGGAATGAAAAAGGCGAAGCCGGCAGAGCGTCCAGCCCTGACCCGTCAATTGGAAACCATCAGGAAGGTCAAAGCGGGCCTTGAAGATGGAATCCCCCTCAGGGCGCAACAGGTCACCGAATCAGAGCAGGCAATCCTGGTAAACTACCAGCTTTTGACGGGCAAGCCATTAATCGTTGGCTTTAACACTGGCGAAGACGGGCCCGAACCGAGTCTGGAAGATCTGGGAATGGAAATCCCTGGTGCAGAGTCGGTGGGTGAAGTTTGCCTCAGCGCCAGTCTGGAAGCGGAATTGGCTCTGATGTCCGAAGAAGAGGCGGAGGAATTTCGAAATGACCTGGGACTGGACGAATCGGCTATGACCCGGGTAATTCGCTCCAGCTACAGCACCCTTGGGCTCATTTCCTTCCTCACCGTAGGTCCTGACGAAGTGCGGGCCTGGAGTGTTCCCGATGGCCTGCCCGCCCAGGAAGCAGCGGGGACCATTCACTCCGATTTCGTACGGGGCTTCATCCGGGCGGAGGTGGTCCCTTACGACGATCTTTGCCGGTGCGGCAACATTGCCCAGAGCCGCAAAGAGGGAGCGTTGCGCTCAGAGGGCAAGACCTACCAGGTAAGGGACGGAGACGTCATTAATTTCCTGGTGAACGTGTAAGCCCGGTCGCCGCAGCAACCTGCCTATGGTCACTATCCGGAAATTCAGATCTGAAGACGCTGACGAAGTCAGGCGGCTTTTCACGGAGGGGCAATCCCAGTTTGCTGCCGGCTTTGAGGAAGATTTCGAGGCTTACACCAGGGAGAGCCTCCAGGCCGACCTGGCAGACATCCAACATCACTACATTGAACCAGCCGGGAGCTGTTTCTGGGTGGCGACAGTGAACGGCAAGGTGGTTGGGATGGTGGGGATTCAACGACGAGACACTCATACCGGAGAATTGCGCCGTATGGGAGTTGACATCAACTGGCGAAGACAGGGAATCGCGCGGCGGCTACTTAAAACTGCGGAGGAATATTGTCGGCGGCAGGGCTATACCAGACTCCGCCTTTCCACCGTAACACCTCTAAAGCCGGCGATCCAAATGTACCAGGACTCTGGATACTGCCAAACCGGTCAGGGCCATTATGGCTCGGTGACAGTACTCCACTTCAGCAAGGATCTGGAAGAGACTAGTCAGTGACCAGTCCCGTCCAAGGGTTTGGCGAAGCTGAGTTCGTGCCCGTCCGGGTCCGTAACGTGAAAGTATCGCTCTCCCCATGGGGCATCGGCAGGTTCGGAGTCCGTATTTATCCCCTTTTCCACCAGCTTTAGGTGCATTTTATCCACGTCATCTACGTAGAAGATCGACCTTCCCCACCATGCAAGTGGTTTCTCTGTAGAGATTAGATTGAGGTAACTAGTGCCCACCTGAAAGCTGGTGAATCCTGAATTCTCTCCCCCGTACAACATGGCCAGCCCGATGCGGTCCCTATAAAATATTACTGATCTTGCCATGTCGTGAACCGCAAGGGTAATGGCGCTAATGCTCTGGACCGTCAACCTTCACTTCCTTCAGAAACTCGCTGGTATAATAACGCCAGCACGCAAAGCGAATTCCTCCCTTTCATGGTAGCAAACAGGCCAAATCTATGGCAAAACTTGAAGCTCAGTCAGACTCAACTCCAGAAAATGCTCTGAACCGGCTGGAAGAGATCCTCAGGGACATGGGATCGGTGGTCGTTGCCTATTCCGGTGGCGTGGACAGTGCATTGCTAGCGGTGGCAGGCCACCGGGCGCTGGGGGACAGAGCGCTGGCGGTAACGGCGATTTCCCCTGCAGTGGCGAAGCGAGAATTGCAGGAGGCCAGGGAACTAGCCGGGTCTTTTGGGTTTGCCCACAGCACCATCAAGACTGCTGAGATGGAGTCGGAAGGCTACGTCACCAACGCTCCCAACCGCTGCTATTTCTGCAAAACCGAACTCTATGGGGAATTATGTAAACTGGCTGAATCGGAGGGTTTTGCATGGGTAGCCAACGGGGCCAACCTGGACGACCTTGGCGATTACCGGCCTGGCCTGGTGGCCGCCTCAGAAAACCGCGTCCGCAGCCCCCTGGTGGAGGCTCAACTCGATAAGGCAGCAGTCCGGCAAATTGCCAGGTACCTGGATCTGCCCGTCTGGGATAAACCTGCCCAACCTTGCCTCTCTTCCAGGATTCCATACGGAACCCCAGTGACTGTCGAGAATCTTTCCAGGATTGAGCAGGCCGAGACATTCCTGAAGAGCCTGGGGCTGCGTGAAGTGCGGGCCCGCCACCACAATAACCACTGCCGGGTTGAGGTGGGAGAGTCGGAAATGGAACTGGCCTTTGCTCACCGCAAGGAAATATCCGACAACCTCAAGAATATCGGCTATTTGTGGGTGTCCCTTGACCTGTCAGGCCTGCGTTCTGGAAGTCTGAATGACCAGTTGGGAGCGCAGGTTAAGCGCGGGCCATCCCGGGAAACTATTGACCAGCAGCGATGAAAATAGCCTACATACAATCCATTGGCGGCGCCAGCGGCGACATGCTGCTAGGCGCCTTGCTGGATTTAGGCCTGACGCTGGAAGATCTGCGCCGGGGGCTCGCGCTCCTGGATGTAAGCGGATTTGAACTTTCCTGCACCATAGAGCGCCGCTGCGAAGTTCGAGGGACAAACCTGGCTGTGGCGTGCCAAGACGGGTACAAATACACGCCCCGGGAATTGTCTGAGATAGTCTCCAGCAGCGCCTTGCCGGACCAGGTTAAGCGACAGGCAGAACAAGTCCTCCACAACCTCTGGCAGGCCGAGTGCCGGGTTCACGGGGAAGGACCCGATGTTCTGGAACTGGAGGAACTGGGAACTGTTGATACTTTGGTGGACGTCGTTGGTTTTGCTTACGGACTCCACTTCCTGGGTGTCGGGAAAGTCTATTCAGCGCCGCTGGTGCTGGGCGCCGCTTCTCCTCCCCGCTGGCCAGGCGGGTATTCCAACCCCGCTCCTGCAACACTGGAACTGGTCGCCATGGCGGAGGCTCCCGTAACATCCGAACTGTCAATTCACCAGGGGGCGGGCGAACTCACGACACCCACCGGAGCCGCCATCATCACATCTCTGGCAAACTTCGGCAGGCCACCCATGTCGGTAGAAGCCATTGGCGTCGGTCTGGGCAACAAGGACCCGGAGGCTTTTCCGAACGCCCTGAGAATCTGGCTGGGTAAGACAACAGACCTGACAGCATCTACAAACGGCATCGCACCAAAGCAACAGGGAATCGTGCTGCTTGAGACCAATCTGGACGACGTAACCGGCGAGGTGCTTGGATACGCCCAGGAGAAGCTGTTCGAAATAGGGGCGCTGGATGTGTGGCACACGCCCATCCAGATGAAGAAGAATCGCCCAGGGGTAATCCTCTCGGCGCTACTTCCCGAACATCTAGAGGATTCGGGAGTTGAGGTAATACTTCGGGAGACGCCCACACTGGGGGTCCGCAGCCGTCCAGTGGAGAGGTATGCTGCCCGGCGGGACATCGAGGAAGTTGAGACCGAAGTCGGCAGGGTCAGAGTGAAGCTTAAGTACCTGTCAGGCCAGGTTGTCGCCGCATCCCCGGAATACGAAGATTGCCGCCGTATTGCCCAGGAAACAGGCCGTCCTTTTCAGGAAGTCTTTCGTATGGCCGAGTCGGTAGCGCGAGACAATTTCCTTTAGCAACCCGCAGGCGGATTTCGCCTGCTCCGCCTAATAGGACTCGAAAAGTCTTCCCCACTCGGTCTTTAGCGCGGCATTTATTCTCCCTTTTCCATGGGTGTTCAGCCAGTAGCCATTGTGGTACAGGTTGGAAGCCATGTATGCCCAAGACGCCAAGGGACTACGCAGCAAGAAATTCTCCAGTGGCTTCAGGGGACCCCAGTAGATAAGCTTCTGCCCCCGGCTGGCGAAGGTGTTCTCCGTCCCCGTAAATTTCCAGTTAACCTGGCTTATATCCTCTCCCACTACGTCGATCTGGGAAATGTCGCCGCACCCCAGACCTCTTTCATGGGCCAGGCGAATAAACTTCAGCTTCATGGGGTCAAATCCCATCATGTGAGCCGCCACTGCATCTATGGCAACCTGGTCTGCGCTGGCCAGGATGCGGTCCTTAATGTGCCAGCGCATCGCCCGGGGGCCCGGACCATCGCCGGCAAACGTACCGTCCATCACCGCAAAGATTCCTGGATGGATTTCCTGCTGTATGGCAAGAAGGTCAACCAGCGTTTCATGAATAACGGAGTGAGTCCAGTGGCGCTTACGGTGCAACAAACCACCAAAAGCGTTTTTCATCGCGCCGGTCATGGTGGTAAAAACGTGGGTCTTCATGGTCGGCAACTGGATGATGTTCTTGCCAGGGAAAATTTCGGGAATCTGGATACCCTCGGGAAAAATGTCGTTGAGGACAAGCATTTCGGCCCGGGGTTTGTAGTCAATCCAGACGTTGGGAGGAGTATCCAGGTGAACGGTGGGCAGGTGGTATTTGTCCTGCACTGACTTGTGCTTGTTGTTCTCCTCTCCCTCAAAGGAATCCACCACAACTGTCCCGTTGTGGGCTGCAATCAGATCCTGATGGCCCAGTCCTTGCAGGGCCTTTACTACGCCTTCAAGTTGCCAGGGAGTAGTGGAACAGCCCGGGTACCAATGTTGCCAGGAGATGTTAATCTTCAGCAGCGTCGCCAGTTCGGGAGAAAGAACCTCCTGGACTCCGGCCATCCCCATGGCCTGTCCCACGTCTTCCAGCACGGTTTCAGGGCGGGTTGCGACGACTGCAACTACAGACCGACCCGTGGGTTTCGTATTTCCCTTTCCCGGATCCTGCGCCGGGACCGGGGTGAAATATCGCTCATCCTGCATTGCCAACCTCTTGGGACGGGAGGCTCAGGCCAAGCCGTCTATAACCAGTATAATTCCTGCGGTAGCCAGCCACACGACTATCGATATTACCATAGGCAAGTCTCTAGCAATCAGGAGTTCCGGATATTCGGCGTCGGCATTGGTGTGGACCAGATAAAGGAACCGAAAGAGACCAAAGGCTACCAGCGGAATCGTTAGCAGCATGGCGTTGTTGGCTGGCAGGTTAGCCGCCTCAATCGTATAGAGGGAGTAGCTGACCAGGGCCGTGGCCGCGCTGATGTTCAGAAGCTGGCCCACAAATGCGGCTGGATATTGGAGCAAAACGGGCCGCTGGTTTCCGGTTGAGTCGGCGGCCAGCCTGACCTCGGCAAATCGCTTCCCCAACACAATGAACAGCGCAGCGGCCCCCGTAGTAGTGTAAAGCCAGGGCGAAGGCACTACGCCAATAACCAGGGCTCCCGCGACAGTCCTGATGACATAGCCGCTGGCCACCAACAACACATCAACAATCACGACTCTCTTCAGACCCAAGGAATACCCCAGGTTCAATGCCAGGTACAGCGCTCCGATTCCCCCCATCAGCGGGTCTATGAAAGTGGAGATAGCGAGCCCTGCCGTCGCCAGGACAGTTAATGCCCCTACAGCGAGGGATGTGCCCACCTGACCTGACGCCAGGGGTCTGAAGCGTTTCGACGGGTGATTTCGGTCTGCCTCACGATCCTGAAGATCATTCAACAGGTAAACTGAGGCTGAGAGCGCGCAAAATGACACTCCCATGAGAAGGAGACGGACCAGAGGTTCTCGAAGGGTGGTGAGGTCACCGGGTGACCAGGCCAGGTCAACCGCGAACAGGAAGGGAAGGAAGACCAGGACGTTCTTGATCCATTGCCGGGGCCTCAACGCGCGGATGAGTGCCAACGCCGTTGAACCTGCAGGGGATGGAGAAGGACCCTTCCCGGGCTTAACCATCTGCGCGGCCCTTCTCCGCCGTACATTCCGCCGGCGGCTCAGCATTTTCAGGCTTTACGACAGTCGCTCTACTGTTGGGGAGAAACCAGTGGAACCACGCCAGTGCGGCCAGCCCTACTGCTACCGCAAACCACAGTGTAGCCACTCTCACCAGCAAGGTTCCGGTAGCCGCCACGTCCCGACTTGATCCACTCTGCTGCAATAGCGCCACCATTGCGCCTTCCGTACCCACCAGGCCTCCGGGAAGAGTTGTTGCGGCCCCGGCCAGCACAGAGCCCCCGTAAATCGGCATGGAGAGAACAATGCCAATGTCTGCCCCCAGGCCCTTGAGTACCACCCACAGGGCCACGCCTTCACTGATCCATGACACCAGTCCCAGGGTTACAGCTACCGTCATGGGACCGGGCCTGGACAAGACTCTCATTCCCTCTCGAGCCTCCCGGACCTGGTCAGCCCACCTCCGAATTATCGGAAGGTGAATCAAGCGGTCGGTGTGCCTGTTGGTGAGGAAATATAGCCCTCCGGCAAGCACTGCCAGTGTCACGCCCAACGAAACAGAGACCAGGGGAGGGAGCAGTGCGACCCCAATGAGCCCCATCAGGACAATGGACAACAGGTCTGTGAGCCTTTCCATTAGCACAACCGGAACCGAACGAGTTACAGGAACGCCGATTCGGTCCCTAAGGAGATAGCACTTGACCAGTTCTCCCACTTTTCCAGGGGTAATAGTCATCGCCAGTCCACTCAGGAAGATCAGAAAACTCACGGCAATGGGCACGTCAATATCCAGAGTTTTCAGGTAGAAGGCCCAGCGCAGAAACCTCAGAAAGTAGTTGACCAGCGCCAACCCAAGGGCTGCCAGCAAATAGGTGACTGGAAACTGAACCAGAAGGGTACCAACCTCCCGAAAGTCCCCGTAGCCAGCCAGAGCAGCAAACACCAGGCAGGCCAGCAGTCCCACCAGGAAGAGCTTCCTGCCAACGCCCATTTCAGCTACCCATTAGATTGATCTGGGCAGCCAGATAACCTGCCCCGAATCCGTTGTCTATGTTGACTGTAGCCACACCTGGAGCGCAGCTGTTTAACATTCCCAGCAGGGCCGAAAGGCCTTCAAAGTTGGCTCCATATCCCACACTTGTGGGGACCGCTACAACGGGGGCAGACACCAGGCCTGCTAATACGCTGGCCAGGGCAGCTTCCATTCCGGCAACAACTACGATCACCCGGGCCTTTCGCAACTGTTCCAGGGAATCGAGCAACCGGTGCAGCCCGGCAACACCCACGTCACTTGTCATCCGGGGAGGGCAGCCCATTAGAGTTGCTGTGATCTGAGCCTCTTCAGCTACGGGGAGGTCGGCGGTACCAGCAGTCACGATTTGGACGCCATCGGTCGCCGCGGGAGGGTCATCGACTGGAACGACAATCGTCCCTGATAGAGGATGGTAGATCGCTTCGGGGGTTATTTCCGCCACGGTTTGTTGGGTTATTTCGTCAGTCTTAGTTACTAATACCGGATTCCCTCGCCCCACCAGCGACTTCACAATGGCCGCCACTTGTTGCGGAGTCTTTCCTCGTCCCAGCACGACTTCCGGAAATCCGGTACGCAGTGGCCTGTGATGATCAATCTTGGCGAAGTCCAGGTCCTGATATGGGTAGTCACGCAAGTAATCCAGCACGTCCTCTACACTGCTGTCACCCTGCCGCAGTTTTTCAAGCCTTTTACGCAATTCAGAAACAAGCATGTCACTCTAATGCAGAATTCTAGATATCCAGGAGCAACTCAGGAAAACATCTCGATCTTAATAGACAAGTGCCACCGAGACGCCCGAAATATCCTAAGCGTAGGCGAGCTAAACCTCGCTGGACTGCAGCCTGGGCAGCACAACTTCTTCGATTGCAACTGCCAGTCCATCTTCTTCCACCCTGGGAGCGATGTAGTGTGCTATCGCCTTCATCTCCGGGGGGGCAGAGGCCATTGCTATGCGATAGCCCGAAACCTTAAGCATCGGGTAATCGTTGAAGCTGTCTCCGGCAGCAATGAAATCGCTGGTTTCCACGCCCATCGATCTTGCCAGTTCCTGGGCTGACCTGCCCTTGTGGACACCCGAAGCCGTAAAGTCGACGGCCCACCAGCCATTGTAGTGCAAATACACTTTGACGAGGTAAAGGTCATCATAACAGTCAAAGGCTTCTAAAATTTCATCGGCCTTCGACTCAGGAATATCCATTCCCGAAATCCTGGTCAAATCCCAGTGGGAAATAGCTGAAACGGACTCGGCGTCTCCCAGGGGATGGGTGGCGATAAAAGGAATGCCATTCCGGTCAAGCAAATCTATTATCGATCTTGCGTGGCCTTCGGGCATGTGGCTGTTCCAGATCTGCTGGCCTGAAAACGGATCCAGGATGGTGGCGCCACCGTTACAGATCTGCGGCGCCTTCAGGCCCAGGTAATTGGCGTACTGTTGTACATCAGAGGCGCGGCGACCAGTGGCGATGGACACTGGTATTATCCGCTCAACCTGCCTGACCGCATCCGCAACCCTGTCGGAAATTATGTCGGCTGCCATCAGGGTGCCGTCCAGGTCAACCAGCATTGCCGAATACTGGGCCATGAATCTACGTTATGCCTGCCTGCCAGTCATATGCCCCATAATGATTTCGCCGTCGAAATTAATACCTAGCAACACGAACCTAACCACCTGGCTCGGACTGTTGCTCCGCCGCCTGCTGTGCACGCTGCTGGTCCCGCAGAGTGTAGAACATGGCGCCCATGGTGCCCATACTACCCGTATAGAGGGTGAAAACTCCCGTTCCCAACCAGGCCAGAACGGCAACCCTCGAATCGTCAAACAAAGCCGTAAGAAGAAAAGCCATCCCCGAAAGTACAATGCCCATAAACAAGCCCAACAATGACCCAAAAATTAGTCCATGCATGGCGTAGTGGCGTCCAGGATTGGGAGCGTACTGGATGCCCCAGTAACCCGCAATAAAGGGCCCCGCCGGCGCAAGCACAAAATGGGCTATTGGGATGAGAAAGCACCCCACCATTATGGCAAGCCCGATCAGTACACCTACCAGCATGAATCCTCAATTTGAGCACGTTTGGCCAAACGGTAAAAATTCTAACACAGCTATTGGGCTTTGTAATGAAAGCCATTCCTTTTCCCAGGGCCTTTCGATTGTCGGTGGCAACTCCTCAAGTCCGTTCGTGGTGAGCTTGGAGAACCATTCCGGGCGGCCCTTCGACAGGCTCAGGGCGAACGGTGGGGCGGGTTTGAAACCCGCCCTTACGTGAAAAAGGGTGAATTTTGTTTTCTCCGGTTATTTCCTTTCATTTCCCGTTGTTTTGTAGCTGGGGATGGGGGCAGATTACAGGTTGATGAAAGGGTGTTTCCCTCACCGACTGTCCCTTTCCCAATAGGCGAGGGGGGAATTATGACTGGGGTTGACGGGACATGGTTTCTGGCATGGCTTCTAGATTCTCCGGTTTTGCCCAGGATGACAGGGGTTCCTGGCGACAGGGTTTGTGCCCGGGTCGCTGGTCGTTTCCTGGTATTGTCTCTTAATGTTAGGGGCGGGTTATCCAGGGTGGGAAGGGGGTGGTGTCAAGGGAAGGTGGCTATCCAAAGGGACGGGCGGTTATTGATGGCCTTTGCCGGAAACCGGTGGTGGTGGGCTCCACGACAGGCTCAGGGCGAACTGAGGAAGAGTCTGCACCCATACAATCAAAAGACCGTGTTCCTTTTCCCACGTAATAGTTGGTGCTATAATTCAAAGGGCTTAGAGGGTAGGAGGTAAACGTCATGAAAATTCCCATGAAAGTGGACTATGGCGTCCGTGCCCTGGTGGAACTGGCAATGCACTACGGAGAAGGGCAGGTGCACACCTCCGATATCGCCTCCAAGCAGGGAATCCCTGAATCCTACCTGGTTCAGTTGATGACGACTTTGAACCGTTTTGGCTTTGTTGAAAGTCGCAGGGGCCCCCAGGGCGGTCACAAACTAGCGATGGACCCCGCGACCATAAACCTCCACATGATCATGACGACGCTGGATAACAACTCGTCCCCCCTGGACTGCCTTTCCTACGCTACCGACTGCATTTTCGCTGATTCCTGCGCCCAGCAGGAAATCTGGAAGTCGGTTGAAGAAGCCATTGAGAACGTTCTCGCGAACATTACTCTTGAACACCTGGCACAGAGGCAGATGTATCTTTCAGCGCAGAATGTTTAATTGCTTCTGAAATACCCACAACGGTTTTGGCATGCTCCCTGGCAATACCGGCGCCCCGATTTCGTTTAAACACACTAGTTCCCCCATACCTGACAGGTTGACAATGAAGTCGCCCCAGAATAGACTCTAGCGCAGTAATGAATCCTATCCGGAAAGAACGAATTTGCATGTGTACCTGTCCCCGCACATAGGGGGCTGGCTGACGCTAATTAACGAAGCCTGCACCCGCCCATAACGGGCAGCCCACTTGGGGTGCGGGTTTTTTGTTGGCCCAAATTACATCACCTGTGGGCAAGGCGACACTCTATAACCAGTCCGGGGTTATCCGACTCCCTGGAGAATTGGACAGGGCGTACAGACCCCGACATTAGGAGGAAAAAGTCCATATGACTCAGCAACCTCTTGCATTGACTCCCGAACAAGTAAAGCGCTACAGCCGCCACATAATAATGGGCGACGTAGGCAGCGCCGGACAACGCAGACTGATGCAGTCCAAGGCCCTGATTGTGGGCGCCGGTGGGCTGGGTTCACCTTCCGCCATATACCTGGCGCTGGCCGGTGTAGGTACGGTAGGAATAGTGGATTTTGACGTCGTGGAGATTTCCAATCTTCAGCGTCAGATCCTCCACCATACCGGCGACATTGGCAGGCCGAAGCTCCAGTCGGCCATCGACAATATTCACGCCTACAATCCAGACGTAAATGTTATTCCCCACGAGGAGCGGCTGGAGTCGGACAACGCCATGGACATTATCAGCCAGTACGACCTGGTGATTAATGGCGCCGATAACTTCGCCACTCGTTATCTCGTCAACGACGCCTGCTACCTGCTGAACAAGACCCTGGTGGACGGCAGCATACTTATCTTCGACGGCCAGGCCACCGTGTTCCAACCAGGACAGGGATGCTACCGCTGTCTGTTTCCGTCTCCGCCTCCCCCGGGCATGGTGCCCAACTGCGCAGAAGCCGGTGTGCTGGGAGCCCTGACCGGACTGGTAGGAAGCATTCAGGCTACCGAGGCTCTCAAGCATTTCCTCGGTATTGGCGAGAGCCTGACCTCCAGGTTACTGCTGGTTGACGCCTTGAGCATGACCTTCCGAGAGGTCAAGTTGAAGCGCAATCCGGCCTGCCCTCTGTGCGGTGACAACCCCACGGTAACCGAATTGATTGACTACGAAATCTTCTGCGGACTGGAAGCTCCAGAGGTTGCGGGAGTCGCCGACAATTAGAGCTCCGGAGATTACCTCAACCAGGCAGTAGAAGGCAGGGAATAGCAAGGCATTTGGTTACTCGCATGGCATACAAGGGCATTCTGGCCACCATAGGCAATACTCCAATGGTGGAGTTACAGCACCTCAGTCCCAAACCTGAGGTGCGTATCTTTGCCAAGCTGGAAGGCCAGAACCCAACGGGCAGCGTCAAGGATCGGATCGCCCTCAAAATGATTGAGCGAGCCGAGGCCGACGGGGAGATTTCCTCCAGCCGAACGATACTGGAACCAACCAGCGGAAATACCGGCATTTCGCTTGCCATGATTGGTCGCCTGAAGGGCTACAAGGTCAAAGTAGTCATGCCCGAGAATGTCAGCGAGGAGCGTAGCCAGTTGCTTTATGCCTATGGCGCGGAGATAGTTTTCTCGGATGGCGAAAAGGGTAGCAACGGGTCCATTGAAGTGGCCCAGGAAATGGCCGCGCAAAATCCCCATGATTACCTTTTGATGTACCAGTACGGCAACCGGGGCAACCCTGACGCCCACTATGAAACTACCGGCCCCGAAATCATCGAAGCCGTTCCTGATGTCACAACTTTTGTGGCCGGACTGGGCACCGGCGGAACCCTCATGGGGGTCGCCCGAAGTCTGAGAGAGCACAATGCTGACGTGCGCATTGTTGCGGTAGCACCGGAACCCGACGACTTCATATCCGGCCTCCGGCGATTGGAAGACGGATATATCCCGCCCATCCTGGACATCAACTTGCTGGATTCCCGACTCCTGGTAGGCAGCCTGCCCGCCTTCCGCACCACCAAGGAACTACTGCACGAGGAAGGCATTTTTGCCGGTATTTCCTCCGGCTCGGTGGTTTACGGAGCTATGCGGCAAGCTGAACGTATGGACAGTGGCAACATCGTTTGCCTGCTGGCCGATGGTGGCTGGAAATACCTCAGCACCAGTTTATGGACAAAGGAATACGAAGAGCTGGAGGATGACGTCCAGGGCAAAATCTGGTGGTAGCTGAGGGTGACCAGAGGCGCGACATCAGAAAGTTAGTGTCATAGCCCTACTAGCAGAGCAACACAGGCATTAGACAGCCAGGCCAAAAGAGCAGGTGTGCATGGGTAACCCGCACCTGCTCTATTATTTGGCCCGAATACCGCAGCTTCCTCCGGTCATTTGTAGCCTTGGTGAGAAGATCTGAAAATACCCCTCCGGCAGCTTCAAAGTTGAAAGGAAAATCGGTCAATGTTATACTGCCCATGTGCTTTTTGCAGGGAGCGGGTGTAACCCGCTTTCTTGCTAGTTAGCACAATGTTTATTTGTAAATAGTCTGAATTACAGGTTGAAATTCGCTTGGGAGGGTGGCAGTGAAAAGCGACTTTTTGATTGCGTTAACCCAGTTGGCCGCCGAACGTCATTTGCCCAAGGAGCAGGTGCTTCAGGCCATTGAAGTTGCCTTGGCGTCTGCCTTTAAGAAAGACAATCCGGTAGCTGGCCAGAATATTACCGTTACCCTCAACCCGAATACGGGGGATGTAAGCGTCTTTGCCCTGAAGACCGTTGTCGAAGAGGTTGAAGACCCGACCAGGGAAATATCCCTTCAGGAAGCAGTAGCCATCAGGAGAAACGCGGAGCTTGGTGAAGAAGTTGCGGCGGCGGAGCCTTTGCCGCATAACGCCAGCCGCATAGCTGCACAGACTGCCAAACAGGTAGTGCTGCAGCGTTTGCGTGAGGCTGAGCGGGAACTGCTTTACGAAGAATTCCTTCAGCATCGCCAGGACATTATCACCGGCATAGTGGAACAGCTGGAGTCCAACCGGACAGTCACGCTGGACATGGGACGAGCCCAGGCAATTATGCCCTACGATGAACAGGTCCCGACGGAGCGCTACAAGAAGGGACAGAGAATCAAGGTTTTCGTGCTGGATGTCCGCAACGGACCCAAAGGTCCAGAGATCCTTGTATCCCGCAGTGACCGCGACATGCTGAAGCGGTTGTTCGAAATCGAGGTTCCGGAAGTCTATAACGGTACAGTAGAAATCAAGGCCATTTCACGGGACGCAGGTTTCCGCAGCAAGGTCGCCGTGCACTCCACGCAGGATGGCGTGGACCCCGTAGGGGCCTGCATTGGGCTACGTGGCAATCGTATCCAGAGCATAGTCAACGAATTGCAGGGCGAGAAAATCGACGTTGTACCCTGGGACCCTGATCCCAAGGGATTCATAGCCAGGGCAATCAGCCCCTCCGAAGTCGTGGAAGTTGAACTCAGCCAGCAAGAACAGACGGCTATCGTTGTTGTGCCCGACCGGCAGTTGTCCCTGGCCATAGGCAAGGAAGGACAAAACGCCCGTCTGGCCGCCAGGCTGGTAGGCTGGCGCCTGGACATCAAGGGCTTGTCCGAATGGGAGGAAATCAAGGAAACGCGGCTGCGCGAACTGGAAGAACAGCGCAGATTGGCTGCCCTGGAAGCTGCAAGCAAACCCACTGAAACCGCAGCATCTGAAGCCGAGGTCCTGGAAGCAGTGGCCGAAGCCGAAGCTATTGTTGCTGACCAGTCACAGGTTGAGGAAGCTGTTCCAGTCTCCGGTGAGCCCGCTGAACCCACAGTGGCAGAGACCGAGGACACTGTCATAGCCGAGGCAGGGGCCATTGACGAAGAGGCTCTGCTCGAAGCCATGATCCGGGATGAAGAAGACTCCCAGCCATCCGAATCGGAAGCTGAAGAGAGTCTCAGCGTGGACGACCTCGCTGACTTCACCCTGGACGACGTAATTGACGAAGACGAAGAAGAGGAAGAGGAAATCTTCCCAGATTTGCCTGAAGTTCCCATACTTACTCCCGACGCCGGAAAGATTAGATTCGCCGAAGACCTGGTTGGCGAGACCCGTGGTGGAGGACGCGGGGGACGCCGCGCCCGACGCAACACAGGTGGCGGAGCCGGCAGAGGCGCTCGAAGGGGTGGAGGCAGGTAGCAGCGACCTCTTTCCTTGATTTCTTATCCTCCTTGTGAGGAAGGAGGCGCGCAGGTTGGCCAAGGCCCGACATGTCCCTGAACGCAGGTGTGTTGCCTGCGGGCAAAGGGCGCCCAAGAGACAGTTCACCCGCATCGTACGTACCCCTGAAGGCACGGTAATGGCAGATGCCACAGGCAAGGCCTCAGGGCGTGGCGGTTACTTGTGCAGTTCCGGTGATTGCTGGGATAAGGGTATCAGCAAGGGAAGCCTGGAACGCAGCCTTCAGATAACCATCTCCCGGGACGATCGCGTCAAGCTGCTCGATTATTACCGGTCCCAGGTGGCACAGGAAGCCCCATTGGAGGCATGATATGACTACAGAAGGACAAACACGAAGCGGCCGACGCGGCCCTTCTCGAACACTGGTATTACCCCAGACCCTAACCGTTAAGCACCTCTCGGAACTGGTTGACCAGAGCCCTGTGGATGTCATCAAGCAGCTGATGCGAAATGGCATCATGGTTTCCATGAACCAGCTGATAGACCATGAGGTTGCGTCTCTTGTTACCGCGGCCTACGGCATCCGAACCCGGGTGGCCGAGCAGGTTGCGGAGACGGGCGCCCTGCAAAGTTCCGGCGCTGAACCGGGAACTGCGCCCGAATCGACGGAAAATCTTGAATTGCGTCCTCCGGTAGTTACAATTCTGGGGCACGTTGACCACGGCAAAACCAGCCTGCTCGACTCCATACGTAAGGCCCACGTAGCAGACCGGGAAGTCGGAGGTATAACCCAGCACATTGGCGCATACCAGGTGGACCATGAGGGACAGAAAATAACTTTCCTGGACACTCCGGGACACGAGGCCTTCACCTCCATACGTTCACGAGGGGCTCGGGTGACTGACATTGCTATTCTGGTGGTCGCGGCTGACGACGGGATTATGCCCCAGACCGAAGAGGCAATAGACCACGCCCGTGCGGCGGAAGTGCCTATAGTTATAGCCATAAACAAGATGGACCTGCCCGGCGCCGACCCGGAGCGCGTAAAGCGGCAATTGAGTCAGCACAACCTCCTGGTCGAAGACTGGGGTGGCGACATTATTTCGGTTCCCGTTTCAGCCCGCACCGGAGAGGGAATAGACGACCTCCTGGAAAATATCATCATCCTCTCGGAAGTCTCAGATTTCAGGGCAAATCCCAATCGGCCAGCTTCCGGGGTGGTAATAGAAGCCAAGCTGGACCGAAAACGGGGCCCAGTTGCCACCGTCCTGATACAGAACGGCACCCTAAATGTGGGCGACTACGTGGTAGCCGGTACAGCCTGGGGAAGAGTCAAAGCCATTACAGACGATCGGGGAAAGGCTATCAAGGAAGTGGTGCCAGGAGGACCGGCCGAGCTTCTTGCCTTTGGGACCATACCAGACGCCGGCGATCTGATGACCGTTACGCCCAACGAGAGGACTGCAAGGGCCATGGCCCGGGGGAGCGAGAGGGAGAAGTCCATCCAGCAATCGCAGGTGAGGGCGTTGACCCTGGAGGAAGTGGTAAAGCAAATCGACGCAGGGGATGTGAAGGAATTAAACCTGGTGCTGAAGGCGGATGTCCAGGGAAGCGTGGAGGCGGTCAGACAGTCCCTGGAGCGGCTGACGGAGGCTGAGGCCAGGGTGCGTATCCTGCACGCGGGCAGCGGGAACGTTACCGAATCAGACATCCTCCTGGCCAGCGCATCCGATGCCATCATAGTGGCTTTCGCCGTTGGAGATGAGATTGGCGTGGAACGGGTGTCCGAACGGATGGGTGTAGAAGTTCGCCACTACGATATCATCTACCAGATGATTGACGACATTGAGCAGGCCCTGCACGGCATGCTTGAACCCGCATTCACCGACGTGGTCATTGGCGAAGCAGAAATCAGGGAGATATTCCCCTCGCGACGCGGCATTAACATTGCCGGTTGCCGCGTGACCAGCGGCAGAATGACCAGGGGATCCTCAATACGGGTAATGCGAGAAGGCGAACTGCAGAAAGAGACCAGTCTCGCCAGCCTGCGTCATTTCCGCGATGAAGTCAACGAAGTCACTAACGGTATGGACTGCGGCATCTTGCTTGATGACTTTAACGACTTAGAACTTGGGGATGTCCTGCAGGCCCACCGACAGGAGCGTGCTCAGCGTTAATTGCCGGTGGGTTCACCGCTGTCCAGGCTGTTTCTGTATAGCAGCCTGGCGCAGTTATTTCCTCCCAATACTTTTCGTTCCGGAGTTTGCCATGAGTCGACGCGGAGACCGCATTAATGTGCTCCTGCGCCAGGAAATCAGCGTCCTTCTTTCCCGGGAAATTAAGGACCCGCGGCTCAATGGCGTCATCAGCATTACCAAGGTAGAAACCACCGCCGACCTTCGTAACGCCCGGGTATTCATCAGCGTGATGGGAGAACAGGAAGCGAAGGATGCCGCCCTGGAAGGTATCCAATCGGCGGCCACGTTCCTGCGCCGTTCTCTTCGCGACCGGTTGAAGCTCCGTTACGTTCCCTTTCTGAAGTTTGCCCTGGACGAGAACATGGAGGATGCCGACGCCGTTCTGCGCCTGATGGACCAGTTCCAGGACCCCTTGCCTGAACCGGTTGAACCGGAAACACTTCCCACCTACTCTGGTCCCCTTTCCTTTCCTCGACGGAGCTGATCCCTTATGGCTCGCGGCCGGTCAAATTCTAACCAGGCATCTGCACCAACCATCAACGGCTTCATGAACCTCTACAAGCCGCTGGGAATCACCTCTATGGACGCCCTGCGCCAGGTTAAACGTATTACCGGCGTACGCCGGAAAGTAGGTCACGCCGGTACCATGGACCCACTCGCTCGAGGGGTGTTGCCCGTTTGCTTCGGTCAGGCAACCAGGCTGATGGAATACGTTGTAGACGGGACAAAACGATACCGCATGGTGGTAAGACTGGGTGCAACTACCCAGACTTACGACTCTGAAGGAGAAGTTGAGCCGGTGCGGGAGCCAGGCTACGTTACGCCCGAAATGGTGATCGAAGCCTGCCAGCCTTTCATTGGTTCTATCGACCAGAAGCCCCCCATGTTCAGCGCTGTAAAGATAGATGGACAGAGGCTTTACAAGCTGGCCCGTGCCGGAGTTGAAGTCGACCGGGAGGCCAGGCCAGTAGAGATCTTTGAAATTGAACTGCTGGAATTTCACCTTCCAGACATTACCCTCGATGTGAAGTGCGGCAGGGGCGTTTACATGAGGTCGCTGGCCCATGACCTGGGCCAGGCCCTCGGTTGTGGAGGCTATGTTACAGATCTTGAGCGTCAATATTGCGCCGGATTTGACAGTTCAGACGGAATAACCCCTTCCCAGTTGGAAACTACCGTCAGCCAGCCAGATGGACGTGATGCCTGGCTTGATTACGTCCACCCGATTGACCACGTGCTCCGTCAATACCGGGCTATCAGGTTGGGTGAGGCCGCCGACAAATTGATTAGCAATGGTCAGGCCGTTTCAGCAGGAAGAATTCCATCCGATGCAGGCTACCTGGAACAGTTTCGGGCTTACGGGAACGATGGAAGGTTCATCGCCCTGGTCCGGTATGACCGGCAGGAAAATACCTGGCAACCCGTCAAAGTCTTCCAAATGGATGCCCCGTCACCTTTCGCCTCGGATTCTATGGTCAGCGCTTCCGGGAACACCGGGTACCACCCCAGGACCAAAACACCCCAATAAGGGCTTATCAACCCTGTTTCTGGCATTTAGGCCACTAATTTCGCACTTTACTACCGAATCTGCTAGATACAACCCCTATCTGCCTTGACAAACACCGCCCGATTTTTGTATTACATAATGTAGCAGAAACTTAAGCCTCACAGGCACGCACCATCCTGCAATTCGACAAGGGCGCGCCGACCGGGGGCACGGCCGACAGCTTCACCGTGACAGGGGCCAGTTTGGGAAGACAAATCAATTGAACCACGCAGGGTTCCTGAGAATCTGCTAAAGAAACTTTTTATTGGAGGGAGAGGAGGATGGAAGCTTATTGCTTCAAATGCCGCAGCAAGCGGGAGATTAATAACCCGGAAGAAGTAACGTTAAAGAACGGCCGACCGGCCACGCATGGAACTTGCCCCGAGTGTGGCACGAAGGTTTTCCGTATCGGCAAGTCCAGCTAATTCGCTGGCGAATCGGGGTAAGCCAGAAGCTGGTTTACACACCGAAGCATGTGGCCCCTTGCCAGGGCGAGCAAGAAAAAGTGAAGCCAGGAGCGGTCGGCACTTTCTGTGAAGGCGCAACATCCATGTCGGATGGTTGCGCCTTCGGCCTTTTAGACCGACGGCAAACTCCATCGGTATGCCGGATGCGAGTCGTTTCGAGGCCTCCCAAAATAGCGACAAGTATTTCACTTGGGGCGGAATTGGATTCTTGAATACAAACACGGAACAAGACACCTGTGGAAGGTGCGGAAAGGCCCTGCAGGGATCCCTTTCCTTTACTTTCGGGCAACCCAGACAGACTCTGGAACACGGAGCTGGAGCAGGCCCGGCGTCGGGCTCTACAAAATGCCTAGCGTGCAGTTTGATTCACCGGCCGATGCTGAAACGGTCTGCCATTGCAGCAGTGGTCGTAGGCAGCATTTTGACAGCCCTTAACCAGGGGGACCTTCTGTTAACAGGACAAGTTAATGGCTCCCTGTACTGGAAGATTCCGCTAACCTATTGCGTTCCCTTCCTGGTAGCCACCTACGGCGCCCTGACCAATAGTCGCAGATAAGAAACGCTCCACCTCGTGAGGAGGTGGAGCGTTGTCCACGCTTAAACTGTCGGCCGATTCGTCTAAACGAACTTCCTGATCACGCTGACGACCTTTCCACGGATCTCCACATTGTCGGCAGAGCAATATATGGGATCCATACTGCTGTTGGCCGGTTGCAACCTGACCTGATTACCTTCAGGATAGAATTTCTTCAGGGTGGCTTCCTCTTCTTCCTTCAACCACGCTACAACCATTTCACCTTGTTCTGCCTGGTGGGAAGGCTTGATAACCACAACGTCACCATCGTCTATCAGGGCATCAATCATTGATTGACCCTGAACTTCCAAAGCGAATAGACGACCGTGCCTCTTGGGAAGATCCGGCGCAACCTCAATAGTTTCAAATTCCTGGCTGGCGGCGTTCCCCTCCGCCGAGAAAGCGGGCAGCGGGGACCCTGCGGCAATCCGGCCTACGATCTGCACCCGGGGCACTGTACCCATGGGTTGACCCGCATCATCCAGCAATTCAATTCCCCTGGCCACGTCCGGGCGCCGATTCAAGAAGCCATCCCGGTCCAAAATTCTGAGATTGTAATCCACTACCGACGTGGAACTGATTTCGCAAGCCTTCTGTATATCTCGCACCGTTGGGGGCAGGCCGTTTTCTTCGATGAAAGTTTGAATAAAGTCCAGGATTCGTTGCCGTCGAATTGGCAGCTTCTTGTTCAGCGTCATTACACACCTTTAAAACTTATGTTCTCAAAAGAGTATCAAATGAGAACATTTATGTCAATTTAATACTGTCAGCCAGGCGTCGCAATTCATGACAGCTCGCCAACAGGTGCCTCAACTCCCCAGCAACAGTGCTCCTATACTCGTAAACAATGAAAAGCCGGGCACAACTGCCCGGCTTCGCGATTAACAAGGGAAGTATTGTGGGAATCAGTTCGTCAGCTGGTTTAACCTGGCAGCCAGCCTTGACTTGCGGCGGGAGGCGTTGTTCTTGTGCAGAATGCCCTTCTTGACCGCCTTATCCAGCAAACTGATGGCGTGGCGAATCGCGGGCTCGGCAACCTCGGTATCACCTGACCTTACCGCACGGCGAGCGCCGGCTATTGCACTACGGGTGGTCCTTCGAACACTTTGGTTTCGCTGGGCACGTTTTACAGACTGGCGAGCGGCCTTCTTGGCTGGCAACTGATTCCTCCGTCAATTATGAACTAAATGCAGACAGTAACTGTCGAACCGATATTATAAGGCATTGGCGACCTTTTTCCAAACGAGGGCCCCGAAACTGCCGGCAATGAGCTCGACATTCAATGCCAAAACTAAATGTCCAGGTTCTTGACACTCCTGGCACGGGACTGAATAAACGTCTTGCGAGGGCCCACTGCTTCTCCCATAAGGGTAGTAAAGACGTCCTCCACTTCAATTATGTCTTCGATGTTAACCTGAAGCATCTGCCGGCTGTCCGGATTCATGGTGGTTTCCCACAGTTGCTCCGGGTTCATCTCCCCCAGACCCTTGTAACGCTGAAGCTGTATATTGCGTCGACCTTCCAGTTTGGACAACGCCTTTTCCTTTTCTTCCTCAGTGTAAACATACTGGGGAGCGCCTCGCCCGGACTGAATCCGGTACAAAGGAGGCTGGGCAATGTACAGATAGCCATTATCGATGAGGCTCTGCATCCGGCGGAAGAAGAAGGTAAGCACCAGAGTGCGGATGTGAGACCCGTCCACGTCCGCGTCAGTCATAATTATGACCTTCTGATAGCGAACCTTGGTGGGGTCGAATTCGTCACCTTCTCCGGCCCCCACGGCAGCGATGATTGAACGAATCTCCTCATGGCCTAGAATCTTGTCGGGCTGTTGGAGCACGCGCTCCACGTTGAGAATCTTTCCCTTCAAAGGCAGGATGGCCTGGAAGCTGCGGTCACGTCCCATCTTAGCTGATCCGCCCGCCGACTCGCCCTCCACTATGTACAGTTCAGACTTGGCAGGATCTCTTTCGGCACAGTCAGCCAGTTTTCCTGGCAGCGAAGTACCGTCCAGGGCATTCTTGCGGATAACCAGTTCCCTGGCCTTCTTGGCCGCTTCCCTGGCTCGCTGGGAAGTAAGACACTTATCGACGATCTGCTTGCTTTCTACCGGATGTTCCTCCAGGTATCGGGCAAGACCCTCGCTCACTACGGAGTCAACTATGCTGCGGACCTCGGCGTTGCCCAGCTTGGTTTTGGTCTGACCTTCAAACTGGGGATTGGTCAACTTGACGCTGATTACCGCCGCCAGCCCTTCCCTCACATCTTCACCGGCAAGGTTGGGCTGGTCGTCCTTGATGAAGTTGTTCTTGCGGGTGTAGTCATTAATGACCCTGGTCAGGGCGGTGCGAAAGCCGGTCAGGTGGCTGCCGCCTTCCTGGGTATTGATGCAGTTGGCGAAGGAGATCACCGACTCCGTGAAGCTGTCGTTGTACTGGATGGCGACTTCGACGGAAGTATCATCCTGGGTCTTCTCATAATAGAAGGGGGCCTGCTGGAAGACTCGACGATGCTTATTTACGTTTCGCACCAGGTTGGCAATGCCACCATCGAAATAATACGTCCTTTCAATGTCGCCGCGACGCTGAGACCGGTGCCACTCGCTGACAAACCGAATTTCCAGGCCCTTGTTCAAATAAGCGATTTCCTTAAAGTGGCCGATGAGGGTTTCGAAATCGTACTCGATGTCCGGAAAAATTTCGGGGTCAGGGCGGAACGTGATGGTAGTGCCATGCAACGGGGTCCGCTTCCCCCTGGTTACTTCGCCAGTGGGAATTCCCTGGCAGTATTCCTGATAATGCAAGTAGCCATCCCGGTGCACTTCCGCCTTCAAATACGAAGACAGGCCGTTCACCACCGACCCGCCAACACCGTGCAACCCGCCAGTAACTTTGTAAGCGCCACCACCAAACTTTCCACCAGCGTGCAGGGTGGTCATAACGGTCTCAAGACCGGACTTCCCCGTAGCCGGATGAATGTCCACGGGGATTCCACGTCCATCATCACATATGGAAATCAACCCGTCCTCGGCAAGAGTCAGGTCAACTCGGGTACAATAACCCGCCATGGCTTCGTCCACAGCGTTGTCGAGAATTTCGTAGATTAGGTGGTGCAGCCCCCGCTGGTCGGTGCTGCCAATGTACATACCGGGGCGCACGCGAACCGCCTCCAGGCCTTCCAGCACCTGGATGTCCTTGGCCGTATATTCCCGGTCCTCCTCTACCTGGACCGCAACACTGGCCGCCGCCTGGTCGTTTATTTCAGCAACTACGGGGGGAAGTTCGGGAGTAACAGATTCCTGTTCCGCCATCAATCGTCCTTGCATGTGAATAACCGTCCCTATGATAGTTTCGAGGCGGTCTCCGCCGTCACCAATGCATCCCCTTGCGGGGAGCCCACTCCCCAACCCTGACCGTGCTCAGACTGTTGAATTGCCGGAATAGTTGGTCCGATTGAGGCCGGAGCAAACAAATTAGGATGAGCTATCTATCAAATGGTGTAGATTTGCCGTGGTTGATAATTTGTGATTTGTTTCATTATACCACAATCGTATCTGATTGGCTCTCCTCCAGATACGACTGCCGCCCATGACGCAACCCTGATTCCTGACTAGAGCGGCGCCTGCCACTGGAGAAGAGTATCCCACCGGAAAACGCCAGGATTCCCGACCTGAACCAGCTTTGGAAGCGCTCACCTCTTTCAACTGGAAAAGTAGTGGGTTCCGGAGCGGTAGCTTTCCAGGGCAAGTGTTACAGCCTGAAAAAGGGGTTGGGGCAAATCATCCAGGGGGAACCATCCCGAATGGGAAAAGGCTTCAGGCTCGGCGAGTCGTGGCTCCTGCTCGCCGATATCCGCCAGAAACTCCACGTCCACGTAGTGCCGATCGTAGGCAATTATGTTGCTGATGCAGAGGAACTTCAGGTCGCCCACAATCAACCCGAGCTCTTCCAGTGCCTCCCGCCGCGCACACTCCTCCAGGGTCTCACCCCATTCCAGGTGGCCACCGGCGGAAGCCCAGGTACCTTCTCCATGGGCGCCACTCCGCCTGGCCAGGAAGACCCGGTCTTCCCTCACAAAAACCACACCCACGCCCACCAGCGGCCTTCCAAGTTCCTGGGTCACGTACCAAGTATACACACCCACCTTTTAAGCCGAAAGGTATTTGGTAACCTTAATCAGGACAATCGAACCTCATGGCACGGAAGCAGACATGCGGAAAATAGATTTCTCCTGCCATTTCACCTCAATTGAGCTTACTTGTACTTTGGCACTTCTTTCTGGCGGTCCAGGAATCCCGTGGCAAGGGCCCTACTGCCTTTATCCCGAGGTTTCGGACTCCGGGAAGTGTTATGTACGGCGCCTGCCAGGGTCTTTCTGATTTCCAGTCAAGCTATCCCAATGGTAGACGAGATCAATGCAATATGGGAAGGGGAGAATGTCAGTGGCGCGAACTCAAATAGAGCCAGGGAGAATGAGGGTTGAAGTGCGGTGGCGCAGTGCCAATAATGGTCCACGCTTGTGTTGCCCCTTTCTGAATCACCGTGCTAGACTTTCAGCGATGTTAGTTGCGAAAATCGTAACCATCATTTCCAGATTCATAAGGTAAATTCACCGTTACGGGAACGAAAATATGGTTTCACAAGGCGAAGCCTCTACCACTGCTCGTGGCACTATCCTGTCGGGAATGAGGCCCACAGGCAAGTTGCACCTGGGAAATTACCTGGGAGCCCTGGATAACTGGGTAAGGCTTCAGAACGACTACGAATGCATATACAGCATCGTTGACATCCACGCCCTCACCACAATTGAGGATCCGGCCGAGGTTGCCAACATTCAGCCCAACATCCACGAAATGGCTCTGGACTGGCTGGCAGCAGGGGTAGATCCAGAACAAAGCACGGTTTTTATTCAGTCCCACGTCCCCGAAGTAATGACCTTGCATACCCTGCTCAGCATGGTGACGCCTTTGGGCTGGCTGATGAGAGTGCCCACTTTCAAGGAAAAAGTGCGGCAGATGGACGAGACGGAAGAGAGCGTCAATTACGGTCTGGTGGGTTACCCGGTGCTGCAGACCGCAGACATCATAATTTACAAGGCGGACACGGTTCCCGTTGGCCAGGACCAGTTGCCTCACCTGGAACTGGCGAGGGAGATCGTGCGGCGTTTCAATTACCGTTTCGGGGATACTTTTCCCGAGCCCCAGGCAAAGCTGACCGAGGCTCCGCTCATCCTGGGCCTGGAAGGCCAGCAAAAGATGAGCAAGTCCCTGGACAACCACATTGACCTGGCATCAACATCGGAAGAGACTACCCAGCGGGTACTGACAGCGTTCACTGATCCCCAGCGCCAGCGCCGCAGCGACCCAGGCCGCCCCGAGGTATGCAACGTTTATTCCCTGCACAAGATATTCAGTTCCGAAAAGGATGTCGCCCAGGTCTATTCCGAATGTACGACCGCCCAGCGCGGTTGCGTGGACTGTAAGCGTCACCTGGCCGGCAGCGTTAATGACTTCCTTGAACCATTGAGGGAACGCCGCCGCGAGTTGGAAGAAAAACCCGACTATGTGAGAGAAGTCCTCTTCGAGGGTGGCAAGAGGGCCCGCGCTATCGCTCGCGAGACCATCGCCGAAGTTTACGAAAAGATGGGGTTGGGTAAACCGGTTTAGCGTCCATTCCGGTGCCCCGGCTTCTTTATCCAATGAACAGTCGGGCTATTCAATGCCTGCCTGGCCCGTCAGGAACCACTTATGAACCAGCCAGTTAGCGATCCTGTTCCACAGTCCAGAAGCGGACGTTCAGCATTGGACGTTTCCGTTGAGGCTGCCCGTGCCGCCGGCGAATTAGTCAAGGAACGGTTCCTCACCGAAAAGGAAGTAAGGTTCAAAGGACGGGCCGACATCGTTACCGATGTTGACCTGGCAGCCGAAAGAATCATTCTAGACCTGGTTCAAGGCGAGTACCCGGACTTCAGCATCCTCTCGGAAGAGTCCAGTCCGGTGGAAACCGGCTCGCCCTACCGGTGGGTGATAGACCCCATAGACGGAACCCGCAATTTCGCTGAAGGAATACCCCATTTTTGCGTTGTCGTGGCCCTGGCAAAGGGCGACCAAACTGTGCTGGGCGTAACTTACGACCCCATAAAGGAAGAAATCTTTACTGCTGAAGCAGGGCAGGGAGCCTACCTCAACGGTGAACCAATGTCAGTCTCCGACCGCCAGGAGATTCCCGACTGCGTTCTGAGCTTCGACCTGGGGTACTACGACGACAAGGCCGCCACGGCCCTGGACATGATCCGGCACCTCTGGCCGGGGTTCCAAACAATGCGGCTGCTGGGATCGTCGGCACTGGGGATGGCCTACGCAGCGGCGGGCCGGGTAGACCTTTACTTTCACCACTCCCTTTCACCATGGGACAGCGCCAGCGGACTGCTGCTGGCCCGGGAAGCCGGAGGGAATGTGGTGGACCGCCAAGGGAATGACGCAAATCTCTTCACGCCCAGCGTAATAGTTTCCAGCCAGCGCCTCATCAACCGTTTTCTGGAGGCCACCGACGGGCTTCCCTGGCGGCAAGGCTGACGCCTGGGCCCTCGTTTGATTCCATCGCTCCGTCAAGGCATTGGTATGGTTGGTGAGGGCTCTTGCAGAATAATGCACCCTGTTGCTGACCGGAGTCTTACCGCCCGACTGCCCTGACCGGAGGCAACTCCTCTACGGCCAAGTCGCTTCACCTTGCACGAAGTCTTACCGGGTGGACAAGACTCCCCCACTCGGGCCCTTACCCGCTTGGGCCCAAAAGATACCCCACTGGACTTCCCAGAATGACCTCCAGGTCAAGCTCGGAGAAGCTACCCCTGAGATTATTGGCAAACCACGACACCGGACTCTAACAGCGCATCAATCTCATCCTTCATGTACCCCGCGTTGGACAAGATTTCCTTGCTGTGTTCGCCCAGAGCCGGCGCTCTTTGCCTGACACCACCAGGTGTCTCAGACAATTTGACCGGCACCCCGATATGGCGCAGGGTTCCCAATTCCTTATCCTCCAGGTTCACCACCATATCCCTGGCATGTACCTGGGGGTCATCATAGACCTGCTCCATATTGTAGATCGGACCGGCCACTACCCCAGCCTGTTCAAGGAGGTCCAGCCAGTAGCCGGTGGATTGCTGGGAGAGGGTTATTTCCAGCAACTCCGCCAGTTCTTTTTCTCTTGACTTCCTGTCTCCAGGTCTGTGAAATCTCTCGTCTTCTATCAGGTCTTCCAGCCCGGTGGCCCGGCAAAATTGCTCCCAGGTTGCTTGTGTAGCCGCGCCAATGTTGATGTACCCATCGCTGGTACGCAGGGCCTGGTAGGGGGCCGAAACCCGGTGAGCAGAGCCCAGCGGGCCTGGTATCTCGCCCTCCGAGAAATACAGGGACGATTCCCAGATTGTGTAGAAAATTCCCGCCTCCAACAAAGATGCGTCCACCATTTGCCCCTGACCCGTCTTGAGAGCATGGATATAGGCGCTGAGAATACCGAAGGCTGCCTGGGTTCCCGCTGAAATGTCGGTTATGGGCACTCCCACCTTGGCGGGAGGACCATCCGGAAACCCGGTGATGCTCATTAAACCGCTCATACCCTGGGCCACCAGGTCAAAACCCCCGCGATTGCGATAGGGACCGGTGGCGCCAAATCCGGAGATGCAGCAGTAAATCAGTCCAGGCTTAATCTCAGACAAGCTGGAGTACCCCAGTCCCAGCCGGTCCATCACGCCTGGCCTGAAGTTCTCCACCACAACGTCGGAATCCAGCAACAGTCGTTTAAAGACCTCCCGCCCTGGTTCCTCCCGCAAGTTCAGGGCCAGGCTGCGCTTGTTTCGATTCAGGGCCAGAAATCCCGAGGCCCATTCCCCCGTGAATGGCGGCCCCATCCTGCGCGTATCGTCGCCACCGTTGGGTTTCTCAATCTTGATGACGTCGGCGCCCATATCCGCCAAAAGCATTGTGCATACTGGGCCGGCCATAATCTGGGTCAGGTCAAGGACTGTCATGCCTTCAAGGGGCAGCTTGCCATTGTTCATAGTTCTGGTACTCCAATCCGGCGCCCGAAGGACATGAAGATCCGTTCCTTCCGGTGCACACAACGTACCCTGGAGTATAACTTACCCCGAAGGAGAAACGCTTTTCATCGTCCTGGTTTACAATTGAATTGAAGGGCGCCCTGTGACACACAGGTGTCGCCCGCAAATTGAACAATTCTTAGCTGGAGAGCCGATGACAGAAACCAACCGTCCAGTGGAAACTCCCCGGGTCAAGCAGGACGCTGACTACATTTTCCATGAATTAACGCGAAGCATTTGCCCTGAGTGTAAAGCCGTTATTGACGCCCAGATAATCCTGCGGGATAACCGGGTGTACATGCGAAAGCGCTGTCCAGACCACGGATGGTTTGAAGGGATTATCAGTTCCGACGCGAAGATGTACGTGGACTCTATTGGCTTTAACAAACCCGGAACTATTCCCCTGGACTTCAGCACCGAAGTGGACAGGGGCTGCCCCCTGGACTGCGGCCTTTGCCCTGAACACAAGCAGCACATCTGCCTGGGGCTTATCGAAGTCAACACCAACTGCAACCTTAACTGCCCCATATGTTTTGCCAACGCCGGAATCGGCTACAGCCTGACGCTGCAGCAGGTAGAGGCAATGCTGGACCGATTTGTGGAAATCGAGGGCAACCCGGAAGTGGTACAGTTCAGCGGCGGAGAACCTACAATCCATCCTGACCTGCCGGCCATGATTCAGGCGGCCAGGGACAGGGGCATCCGGCAGGTAATGGTCAATACCAATGGCGTACGCCTTGCCCGGGACGACCGGTTCTTGAAAACCATGGCGATGCTGAATCCGGTCATCTATTTCCAGTTTGACGGTCTGCGGCGCGAAACGTACCAAACCATCCGCGGCGAGGACCTGCTTGATACCAAACTGAAGGCGCTGGACCGGCTTCACGAAGAGGGGCTGGATGCCGTGTTGGTCGCCGCCATCGAGCATGGAGTTAACGTGGACGAGGTTGGTCCCATCGTTGAATTCGGACTCCGACACCCCGCAGTGAGAGGGGTTGTCCTCCAGCCGGTCACCCACGTGGGCCGTCATATCCACTTCGATCCCATGAATCGGGTAACCATTCCGGACGTCATCCACGGCATAGTGGAACAGACTTCGCAACGGTTTGTACTGGAAGATTTCGTGCCTGTACCGTGCTGTTTCCCCACCTGCCAGGTTAATTCTTACGCCTACGTAGATGGCGACCAGGTAACTCCCCTGCCGCGTCTTCTGAAAGTTGACGACTATTTGGATTACATCACTAACGTGGCCCTTCCCAAGATACCTGAGGCGGGGGAAATCCGAGAGGCTCTCGAAGGCCTCTGGTCAGCCTCCGCTGTTCCAGGCTCAGACAAGGCAACCAGTCAGTTCGAGTGCGCCTGCGGGCCCGGACTGGAAATGCCCTTTGGCAGCGATCACTTGAACAAGCACATATTTCAGATCGCAGTCAAGGACTTCCTGGACTCATACACCTTCAACGTGAAACAGGTTATGAAATGCTGCGTGGCGGTTCTTGTCCCGGACGGCCGGGCTATTCCTTTCTGCGCCTACAACTCGGTAGGCTACAGGGAGGAGGTCAGGGAGCAACTGACTTTGCAACAAGGGCTGGCCAGGAATGTTTAACGGTCAGACCGGCGCAGAGGCCAAGGCCTGTTGCGCCGATCTTTACCGGTCGGATATGGCCCGCATGGTCCTGGGTGACACTCTTCACCCCGGGGGGCTTCAGCTTACGAATCGTCTCGGTAGGCTGATGGGCCTGGAAGGCGGCTGGTGGGTGGCCGACCTGGCATCTGGAACGGGATCCAGTGCCGCTGCCATTTCCCGGGTCTTCCACTGTCGGGTCATCGGCGTAGAGTACAGCAGGGAAGCCGCCCTGGAGGCCCGGGCCATAGCTCACAGCGCCCCAGTGCCGTCGCAAGCCTGGTTCACCCAGGGCGACGCCGAGTCTCCGCCGCTGAGACCCAGGGCCCTGGATGCTGTGATTGCGGAGTGCTCCCTGAGTGTCTTTCCCGACAAGCAGCAGGCCATCGACCGTGCCGTGGAACTGCTGAAGCCCGGTGGCAGAATCGGTATCAGCGACGTTACCGTTGAACCCGGTTCCCTGCCATCGCAGTTGAACAACGCCCTGGGCCAAATGCTCTGCGTGACCGGAGCGCTGGGGAAAGACCAATACGGCAGCCTCCTGACCAGAGACGGCATGATCAACCTCTACCGAGAAGATGCGTCTGTCTATGTCACTGAACTGCTGAGCAATATCAAAGCGGGAATCTCCACTCTCAACCTGCTGGGCTTGACCCCGCCGGCCATTTTCCAGGAGCAGGAAGAGCAAAACGTCCCAGCCATCGACGACTGGGAAGCTTTGCTGGACCAGTTGATAGATTTAGTAGATCAGGGGTTGCTTGGCTATTGGCTCTACGTTGCCGAAAAACCCTGATGGCTTCGGGCTGGTTGGTTCCCCTTTGGATAAGACCAAAATGGACATTGACTGCCCCAATACGTCCCTCAATATATAGGGTATTGGCGCATATTGCTGGCCCAATCCCTATAATTCGACACCGGGGAGTGCTATATTAGCTGATAGTCTTATCGCCTAAGCCGTGTCATGAAGTGCCAACTTCATAAGGATAGTGACCAGTGCCCGGAGAACTAGCCCTAATCCAAAGCCTGATTGCCTCCATTGTTGTGGGCTATCTCCTGGGTTCAATTCCCCTCGCTCACCTGGTGGCCAGGCGCCGAGGCATTGACATATTTGCCACGGGCAGCACTCGTGCCGGCACAGCCAACGTTTTCTGGAACATAAGCCGAAGAAACGGCATCCTTGTATTTGCAGGCGATGCCACCAAGGGATTTCTGGCGATTAAGTTTGCCATCCTCTTTGGCGTACCCGACCAGGCCTTGATAGTCGCTGGACTGGCTGCGGTAGCTGGCCATTGGAAGTCAGTCTTTACCCGCTTCCGAGGTGGCGACGGCATGGTCACGCTGGTGGGTGTTACCATAGCTCTCACCCCCCTGCTCTCCCTCCTGGGCATATTTGTAGGAATCGTCGCGGTCCTCCTGACACGGCGGTCGCCCTTCAGGTCCTCAATAGGAATAGCTGCCTGTTTCCTTGTGTTGCTGGGTGTCAGCCACACAATCAGCCAGTTTGAAAACCATCAGCTTTTCGTCATGGAATTGTCGGTTCTGGCCCTGCTGGTAATTTTCCACAATGTTTTGATTCACCGGAACAGAGCCCCCGCCCTGGCAGAGAGCAGTATTGATCCCGAATCGGAAGATGACCTGGATGATTTTCCTGACGCGGGCCTCGAACCCGACTTCTCAGAAAAAACCTGACCCAGATTTCAATGATCTGCAGCAAGAGAAAAAGCTGGGCGGTTGCCCAGCTTTCTTGGTTCCTGTTCAGGCCCAGGTAAATTCATAGCCCGCCTGGTCAGGCAACCCAATTAGTCCATGCACAAAGCTTACCTTCGGCCACTTAAATCTTCCTTCAGTTCCATGAGCTTCAGAACCCAACCCAGATTCTCGTCGTCGGGCGCTTCTTCGGCGAAGTGGCTTTCCAGGCGCACCGCCTCATCCAGGTGTTTAAGGCACTGTTCGATCTCGCCCTGGCGAGCATACTGGCGGGCCGTGTTATACCAGGCTACCGCAAACCTCGGATCGGCGGTCAATGCTGCCAGATAGTCGGCCAGGGCCCTTTCCTCGTTTCCCATGGCTTCGTTAGCCGCCCCCCGATTGTTGAGAGCCGCCGGAAAGTCTGGGACCAGTCCCACTGCTGTCGTGTAATCTTCCAAGGCACGTCCGTAGTCTTCCAGAGCGTCGTAAGCCAGGCCTCGGTTGTTCAGGGCCTCGGCGTCCTCGGGGCGTATGGACACAACTTCGGTGTAATCCGCAACGGCTTCCTCAATATGGCCCAGGTAGTAATAGGTCCTTGCGCGATTGAAATATGCGTCCGCGTTCTCCGGGTTGCATTCAATGGCTGACGAATAGTCGGCTATGGCCTGGTCGTGCAGGTCCAGTTCGTCCAGGGACGCTCCTCGGTTCAGGTAGGCGTTTGACAGAGCTGGACGAAGTTCAATTGCCCGGTCAAAGGAAGAAATGGCTTCCCGGTGCTTCCCTACCCGAGCAAGTACCACTCCCCGATTGAAGTGGGCCTGCAGGTAGTCGGGGGCCAGGGCAATGGCCACAGCAAAGTCCTCCAGGGCCGCGTCAGTTTCGTCCAGATCGTCGTGGGCATTGCCCCGCTGGTAGTGTGCTTCCGGCATGTCAGGGTGCTTTTCGAGGACGCGCGTAAGCTCAGCAACCGCCAGGGCAGGCTGCTTCAGCCGGAGCAGGGACAGACCCAGGTTAAACCTGGCAACTACATCATCGGGGTCATCAGACAAAATTCGGGAAAATACTCTGGCAGCATCTCCATAACGGCCCACGGCAAAACAGCCGTTCCCGTAAACCTGATCCGCAGAAGCATCCACTCCATCGCTGGAGGCGGAAGCCAGTCCATCCAGGGCATTTTCCATTTCCCTGGCCGCCGTTCCGCGGAGTCGTCCACCTCTTGGGAGAGGAGTCAAGTAGGCTACCCCGATGGCGTGGTCCTGCAAGAGCAAAATAAGCTTGTCACGAAGGGCTTCGGCTTCTTCCATCTCGCGCACCTTATGAAGTCCGAGACTCAATCCTGCAAAATCGCAGGAAAACAAGCATATCACGAACCTGCAACCGCCGGCATATTGCCTGCCATCCCCAACTTTGCCTTTTCGCGACCCCTCCAGCCTCTCAGAATAGTTAGCAGAAAGAAGGTCAAAGCGAAGAATGCGGTGACTGTTTTCACACTGGAACATTCCACGAGCTGGCAGGCAAAAGCTGCCCCCGCCGGAACTGACGCCCAAATCCGTCTGGATCGCCTTCGCACTCTGCCTTCATTGAATATTGTTGCTGCTAAACGTAGAATAATTGCTGAATGCCCATCTCGCCGGGGATGCGACGTACTCCTCGACCGCGCGATGTGAATCCAACCACCCAGGAGCAGCAACGTGACCACCGAAAACACCACGGGAATAGTCATTTACACCCACCCGGACTGTTCGTTCTCCGCCGCAGCAAAAATGGACTACCGGCGTAGTAAGACGGCCTACACGGAAATTGACCTGGCTAAGCAACCTGACCAGATTCCCGCCTTGCTGGAATTGACGGATGGTGAACGGGTAACTCCGGTAATTGTCCATGATGGAACAGTTACCATCGGGTTCAAGGGCGGTTATTGAGACTTCTAGACTGGAGGCCGTAGGCCTCTTCCACGTTTACCAGGGACTTCCAGGAATGCTCACTCCGAAGAAGGGAGGTGCACAGCCTTCATCTCTTCGGAAGGCAACATTTTGGAAGAAACCGCCAAGTCCACCGACCAAGCTCCGTACAACGGCAAAGCCGCAGAGTTTCTTACTGACAGTTGCTACTTGTTGAGCTTCCGGACCACATGCTAGCATTCTGTTAACTTGTAAATGGGAAGGGATAGAGGTATGGCTACGGACACCAAGAAAGACAAGCTGGCAGCGCTGGAAATCGCCCTGGGGCGTATTGAAAAGGACCATGGAAAAGGCGCCATAATGCGTTTGGGCGAAGAAGCGGCCCAGCGCCTGAGCACTGAAGTAATCCCCACAGGTTCCCTGGCATTGGACATCGCCCTGGGAGCTGGCGGCATACCTCGGGGCAGGGTGACCGAAATCTATGGCAGTGAGTCGGCCGGGAAATCCACCCTGGCGATACACATCATGGCTGAAACCCAGAAATTGGGCGGCATTGCAGCCTACGTAGATGCCGAACACGCACTGGACCCCTCTTATGCGGCTAACTGCGGCCTGAACCTCGAAGACCTGCTGATTTCTCAGCCGGACAGCGGAGAACAGGCCCTGGACATTACCGAACAACTGGTCCGTAGCGGAGCCGTGGACACCATAATAGTTGACAGCGTAGCAGCCCTGGTGCCCCAGGCTGAAATAGAAGGCGATATCGGAGACACCCACGTCGGCCTCCAGGCGAGGCTGATGTCACAGGCTCTGCGCAAGCTCACCTCCACCATCCACCATTCCCGAACCGCAGTCATATTCATCAACCAGCTAAGGGAAAAGGTTGGAATCAGCTACGGCAGCCCCGAGGTTACACCCGGCGGGCGAGCTCTGAAATTCTACAGTTCGGTCCGCATAGACCTGCGTAGAACCGAGTCCATTAAACAGGGTTCAGACATAATCGGCAATCGGGTAAGGGCACGCGTAGTCAAAAACAAGATCGCGGCCCCCTTCCGGGTTACCGAGTTTGATATTATGTTCAACCGGGGAATCAGCAAGATGGGTGATTTGCTCGAATTGGGTGTTAACGAAGGCATCCTCAAAAAGGCAGGCGCCTTTTACTCCTATGGCGACACCCGCCTGGGTCAGGGCAGGGAAAACTCCAAGGATTTCCTGTCCCAGCATCCTGAAATTGCTGAGTCCATTGAAACCAGGGTTCGGGCCAAACTTTCCCCCCACCCGGAAGATGCAGAGACGCCAAATCCGCCCAGTGAATCAGACGTGAATGCCATTCTGGCTACCCTGTCTGAATCGGAAGAAGAGGAATAGAGTATCTCGAGCCGGAAGCTGACTATAAGCATGGACACTGAATTGCCCCGGGACGCCCATAGTGAGCCTGACCCGGGGCAAACTTATTCCCAGTGCCTGGCAGCAGCTCTGCGTTTTATCAGCTACAGACCGCGAACCGTCCGCGAGGTGGCAAGGCGGCTTGAAGGCAAATTCCCGCCCCTTTCAATCGACAAGACCATCGCCCATCTGCATGATCTTCACTATCTGGATGACGCGGCATTTTGTACCCAATGGATAACCAGCCGCGAGCGACGCCGTCCCAAGGGGAAGACGGCTCTTCGGCAGGAACTGCTCAGGCTGGGGGTGGACAGAGGGATAATCGAACAGGCGCTGGACCAAACAGATGAAGCCGCCAATGCTGGCAACGCAGCACGCAAATATGCAGCCCGTCTGATAACTCAGGGCAACGGCGCACAAGACTTCAGGAATAAGCTGGGAGCATACTTGCAGCGAAGGGGCTTTGGTTACGGCACAGCACGGGACATAGCTACTGCGCTTTGGGACGAGCAGATGGAAGCCTAGGGACGCAGCCTCTGCCAGGCCAAATATACACCAACTCCCACAAACAACACATCCATTACTCCAAACCCGTAGGGACCAATCGCCCTGCTTACCAGGTAGGTTATGACCACCACCGAGCAGGCGACCACTCCCAATACAGAGCTTCTTTTCCGGTTGACAGCCCGGCTCACCAGTTCCCCTGTAACAAATCCAAACACTATGGCCACCATTCCGGAAACTGATCCATAAGCCCCAAATATGGGGAGAATACTGTCCAGGACGATCCAGAGGGGCGTACCAACCACCATGAGAGTGATGGCAACGCCAATGCCGAGAGTGTAGTTGGAGGGCCGAACGTCATAAGTGGGCATGGGCTGCGCTTTGCCGCACTCCCGGCAACGAATTCCCACGGGAGCCTGGACCATGCACTGGGAGCAAATCCACTTCTCACACCTACTGCAGAACAGTCCTGTTTCCACATCTGGATGCCAATAACATACCGAGGAAACCCGGCTGCCATCGCCGCCCTGTTCCGTTGGTGCCTGCGCCACTAGATTGCCTCCATTAACCCTTTTATGATTTGTCCGGAGCTCGATCGACCCAATTCTCCCGGTCCTCCACGTCCCGGTCGTGGATCATTCTGTTAAGTAGCACCCTGCCCCTGGAAGTGTCGGCAGGAAAGCGCAGGGTATTGGACATCACCCGCTTCGAAACAACCAGGCCAACAATAGCCAGTCCGAACCAACTCATGGCAACAGATTGGGCGGGGAGCGATTGAAAGGACGAATCAGCCACCACCGCACTCCAGATGCTCGGCCAGCCAATAGCCAAAACTCCTCCAGACAGATGGGGCAAGACCGGAAGCAACAACACGGCTATCAGCGCCCAAACTGCCGAGCTCTTGCTGACCCTCCAGCCTACGAGATAAATGGTAATAGCCACCAGGAACAACAGGGGAGCCAGGGCTATCAGCATCCCGCACACCACCATGAGCCCCCGTCCGCCCTGCAATCCCAGAAACACTGACCAGTTGTTGCCTGCCAGTGCAATTAGTGGTGAAAGCAGGAATGGCAAGGATGTCTGCTCAAGCCCCGGCACTTGAGCTGCCAGAAAGTAGGCGAAAATTACTGGAGAGAGTCCCTTAAGAACAAACTCAATGCCGGCGAGGGGAAAGGCCCATCTCTTTCCTAACTGTCGAATGACGTTGGAACCACCGACATTGCCACTACCGTACTCCCTTATGTCAATGCCCTTAACTAACCTGGCAATCAGGTAGGCCGTTGGCACTGAGCCGGCCAAGTAGGAATACAGATAGAGTACAGACAGTTCCAGGTACATTCAGAAGTGGTCTGGCAGGTTAACGCTTCCTGACTATATCGCGGGAATTTTCCATAAGTCTCTCGACAGATTCCATCGGCGGGCCCAGAAGTCCCGGTTCCTGCTCGCCAGTGTTGCCGAGACCGTGGTAGTCGCTGCCACCGCAGGGAATCAGGCCGTGCCGGTTCGCAACTTCCAGCAGCCTCTGTATAGTCTCTTCAGAATACATAGCGTAGTGGACTTCCATCCCCACCAGTCCGGCTTCCTTCAACTGGGCGACCTTCGTATCCAGGTCTTCCAGCCCGGCGGGATGTGCCAAGACGGCAGAGCCGCCCACCCGGGCCAGCATCTCAACGCCCTCTTCGGGCGTCATCTTCTCTCGCTCGGCGTAGGCCAGACCATTGCGACCCAGATACTCATAGAAGGCTTCCTTGGGTTCTTTGAAATAACCCGCTTCCACCATGGCAAGGGCAATATGAGGCCTGCCTACAGACCCGTCACCGGCGAAAGCCTTCACGCGCTCCCAGTCAACCGGCTTACCCAGGGCTGCCAGCTTTTCTACCATCATGCGGCCCCGCTCCACGCGGCCTTCCCGAAAACGGCGCAGAATACCCTGAAATTCCTCGTCCTCAAATTGCAGGAAATAGCCCAGCATGTGAATCTCATCGCCGGGTATATCGGTGCTTAGCTCTATGGCTGGGATAATTTCCAGGTTGGGGTGGGCCGAAGCCGCCTGCACTGCCTCGGCAATACCATCAGTGGTATCGTGGTCCGAAATGGCAGCCACAGTTACCCCCTTACTGGCAATCAGGTTCACCAGTTCCGTAGGAGTCAAACGTCCATCCGATGCCAGAGTGTGAAGATGCAGATCTACAAGTCCATCCATACTATTCCACCATGCGGTCTATTCTTTGAATTGACAGGGCTTTACCACTGTCGTCGTCGATTTCTACCAAAGCCGAGTTCATCATCACCGGACCCCGGGCAACAGAAAAGCGCTGGGGCAAGCCAGTAAGAAAACGGTCCAAAACCGCGTCGGTATCACTGCCTATCACGGAGTTCACCGGCCCGGTCATACCCACATCTGTAAGATACGCCGTGCCCTTGGGGAGTACTCGTGCGTCCACGGTGCCCACATGAGTATGGGTACCCAGGACCGCACTGACTTTACCGTCCAGGTACCACCCCATTCCCTGCTTTTCCGAGGTAGCCTCGGCATGAAAATCTACGATTATCGCCCTGGGAGCAGACTCATGAATAGCCTCCTCCAGAACGGCAGTGGCCGATCGAAAGGGGCAGTCAAGGGTGGGCATAAATACCCGGCCCATGAGATTTAGCACCATCACCCCATCCTGGACCAGATAACCCCGGCCCGGCGCATCCGGATAGTTGGCGGGCCTTACCAGGGGAAGCCCTTCATCCATGTGGGGAATGATTTCCTTCTGGTCCCATATGTGGTTACCCGACGTCAATACATCCACGCCACTGTCCAACAGTTCCCCGGCAGTCTCCAGCGTGATTCCAAAACCGCCCGCAACATTTTCCCCGTTGGCAACGACCATATCAATGCTCAATTCCTGGCGCAGTTCCGGCAAAATCCGTTGCACTGCTCGCCTGCCGGGTTGTCCGATAATGTCACCGATCATTAGGATTCGCAACTTGGCTTTTCCTCTCGCGGCCTTGAGCCTGTCGTCGCCGCTAAACCAGATCTACTGCCCATACCAGTGCAGTTTGTATTTACCTTATGCCCAGGCTGGCAACGGTTGATGGCTGCCTGCACCAGAGCCAAAATTACGGCCCAAGGGCCGAGAATGCCGGCTCTTGGGCCTGGTTTCCAGTTGTCGTGGACCGAAAGAACGACCCACGGAATACCTTACCGACCATTTTGCGCCGGAGGTTGCTCTTATCGGGCTATTTCCACGTTCCTCGTTTCCCGGATCACCGTAACCTTGATTTGTCCGGGGAAAACCAAATCCTCTTCCACTTTTCGAGCGATGTCTCGGGCCAGTTCCGCCGATCCGATATCATCAATGTCAGTGGGTTTTACCATGACCCTTACTTCACGGCCGGCCTGTATGGCGAAAGCCCTCTCCACTCCACCAAATCCGATGGCGGTATCTTCCAGGTCCCGAAGCCGCTTTACATACTGCTCCAGGGATTCCTTGCGAGCCCCAGGCCTGGCGGCGCTGATAGCGTCCGCGCTGGCTACGATAAACGATTCGATGGTCGAGTGTTCATCGTCATGGTGTTCAAGGATGGACAGGTAAGAATTATGGTTTATACCAAACTTCTGGGCCAGTTCAGCCCCAATCTCCGCGTGGGGGCCAGCCACCTCGTGGGTAAGCGCCTTCCCAACATCATGCAGCAGGCCACCAATCTTGGCAACCTGGATGTTGGCGCCTACCTCTGCTGCCAGCATTCCGGACAGCAGGCAGACCTCTATGGAATGCTTAAGTACGTTCTCGCCGTAGCTGTAACGGTACTTCAGCTGACCCAGATAACGAATCAGTTCGGGATCAATGCCACTGAGGCCCACGTCGAAGGTGGACTGCTCTCCGGCCTTCCAAATAGTTTGCTCTATGTCAACCTGGGCCCTGTTGACCATGTCCTCGATACGGGCTGGCTGAATTCGCCCATCGCTTACCAGTCTTTCCAGGGCAAGCCGCGCCACTTCACGGCGCACAGGGTCAAAGCACGACAAAGTCACAATCTCGGGAGTATCGTCAATGACGATATCAACGCCCGTCATGGACTCCAACGCTCGAATATTCCGTCCTTCACGGCCGATGAGACGACCCTTCATCTCATCATTTGGCAGGGAAACAATAGAAGTCGTGGTCTCTGATACTACATCAGTGGCCAGACGGTTAATGGCCAGGGTAATGATACGGCGGGCATTTTCTTCTGCGGTTACCTTGTACTCACGCTCCAGATCATAGGTCCGACGAGCCAATTCATGTCTGGCCTTTTCCTCGCCTTCCCTAACAATCAATTCCCTGGCTTCATCCACCGTCATGCCGGCGGCCTCTTCCAGGGCGCGAATCTGCTGGTCTTTAAGTTCGTTTACCTGTTCTAGGGTCTGTTCAACTTCTGACTCTTTTACTGAGAGGGTGACACGCTGCTTTTCCAGCGCTTCGCCCTTCTTCTCCAGTTGTTCCTCTCGCTGCAGGTAACGATGCTCCAGGCGATTTAGCTCTTGTCGCTGTTCTTTAATCTCCTGTTCGCCAGTTGACCTCAGCTTCAGAACTTCTTCCTGGGTTTCTAGGAGGATCCGCCGTTTTTCTTCCTCCGCTTGTACCAGGACCGAATTGGCCTCTTCTTTCGCATTTTCTACCCGTTTGCCGTCAACCCTGGAACGGTACACCAGCCAAAAGGCGACTCCCGTTCCTGCTATCCCTGCGGCCGCCAGGACGGTAAGGAGAATAATTAGTTCCATGGGTTCTCACTTCCTTCCCGTCATGGTAATCGCTTTAAGGGAATCCTCCCCTAAGGCTCTATCGTACTAATTATGGTATCTGATGTCAAGGAAAGACGGCCTCTACAGATACGACTCACGCACCGGTAGATGTCTAAGCGAAGCCACTGAGAGGCATTGGCCGCAGGAGCAGTGTGAGGCAAGACCGTCTACAAGATAGCCAGTGCCAGGGTGGTCAACCCAGCCAGTATCAGCGCCGCAGACCACAGGAGATCTACATTCAACCACCCTCTCCTGAGGAATGCCAGCCCCAGTTTTCTGTAAACGACCAACGCGATAGCCAACATTACCGTTAGCATGGCAACGGTATGCACAGTGAGGCCGACGCCCCATGCTGTCGCCGTGTCAGCAATATCCAGGAGTCCTGAGTGATGCTCCAGATCCGGTGCTCCCGCGCCTTCTTCGTCCAGATTAAGTATTATCGGAGCGAGCATCAGTCCGGCGCCGTGGGATGTGGCCATTAAGAAGGACCAGGCAATGAGATCGCGGCCACTAACGTTCATTCCTACCCATCGAAAGTGCCGGTAGTAAAGCACCAGCTTATATATTCCGAAACCTGTGAGGAATACGCCGGCCGCAATCCTGACCCAGAAGAGCGGTACGAAAAAACCTGCCAGGGCCAGGGCAACTGCCACAACCAGGAGGGAGGCGACATGGCCCAGGGAAATATAGAAGACAGCGCTGCCTATGGCCCAGCCGTTTTGCCGCTGCAAGCCCAGGCTAACGGCGAACAGCCAGCCCATAGCAGGATTAATGCCGTGAAAAGCGCCAAGGGCCGCCAATCCGATCAGCGGCCCCAGGGTAGCTATGGCAGCGGGTTCGGCATGAACCGGAAGCGCCCCCAGCATAGCGCCGACAGCTAGGGGTAACAGAAGGTGTCGGAGGAGGCGTCCCCGCCTTCCAGCCGAACCTGGTGGGCCCGGCCCTCGCCGAAGTCCACGAAAAAGTCCTCGTCCAGTGACAGGCCACCTTCAGGATTAACGTTGAACTTGGCCATCCACCCCGTTATGTTCGGGTAGAAGGTGTCGTCCCATGAACTGTAAAGGGAGTTGGTCGCGTACACCCGGCGCCCATCCCGGCTGATTTCCACCATCTGTGGCGCGCCAATCAGGGGGCCGGACTTGGGGTGAGCGGTCTTGTTGACAATACCACCCAGTTCCACGACTCCGGTGAGCTTCGCGTTGAAGGGATCAGAAACGTCATACTGCCGCATCTGGCCGCTTCCCCAGCAGGAAACATACAGGAACTTGTCGTCCAGAGACAGGTCCAAATCGGTAACCAGGGGAGGAACGGTCCCCAGTCCCTTGAGAGCCTCGGGGAGAAGGGCAGGGTCGGCCGGCTCCGCGGGAATTTCAATAACCTTGGTTACCGCCCATTTCTCTCCGTCCTGGTACCAGGTCCACACCGAAGAGGACAGGTCCTGGCTGTTGACTACCACACCCACAAACCCGTAAGCCTTGGTCGGATTGTGAGAGGGGCGCAATTCCAGAACCATCTGGTTTTCGGAACCAAAGTCGACCTCCTGCAAGTGGCGGCGCCGCCGGAGGTCCCAAAAGTGAATCTTGTGCCCATAGTTGCCGGCCACAATATCAGCCAAGGACGGACCATTTTCAAACAGGTCGGGGGTGCACCACTCGCTGGTAATTGCGACATCCAGCCCCATGTGCCACCAGAAGTCGTAAGCCAGTGTCTGGGGACCTCGGTCCAGCTCCCAGGCTCCCAATGGCTCGAAGGTGTTGTGGTCAATTCTGAGGATTCCGCCGGGCGCCCCTCCTTCCGCGGATCCTATCCCGTTCAGGTATATGGCATCGGGGCCGCAGTGGACCGTATGCAGCCGACTGTACCCGGTACGATTGGCAATAACATCGGCTTCCACCGTCTTCACTACTTTAGGACTGAAGGGGTCGGGCTTGGTGTCAATTACGTATATCCTTGAAGTACGAAGGGTGGGGACAATCAAGTACCGGCGCTCGAGATGCGGATGGGGGGCGTAAGGGCAAAGGCTGGCGCTACATGCGTTCCAACCAAAATGATGAAGTTCGTCCCCAACATTGGGCATTTCCAGGGAATTAACGATGGAACTGTAAGTTGGCGATTCCGGATCCAGGTCAACTACAGACATCGCGTCGGGCTGACCGTTGGTGTTCAGCACCGCCACATAACCCAAACGCTCGGGTGGTCCCTGTATCGCCAGCCGGGCGGATGGGTAAAAGGTTGGGTCCGGTGTCATTAACGCCATTTTCGGCCTCTCTATTCAAGAATCTCAGGTCGTATCACGCAGGGCACTCTTCCTCTACACGGCCACCAATCTTCCGCATTTCAACATCAGGTTGGGCAAGGAATGGAAATTTCCCAATCAAGCGGTTGCCTATACCGGCGATACTTGGACCACGTTTCAGACAGGTTACCGGTCAGAGATTCTACTTTGGATTACATCGGAAAGCAATGCTCTATTCACTTGCAGGGAAATCGCTCTTAAACATGCTTGTAAATTGTACAGGGCTCTTTGGCGTGAAGGGAATGTCACTATGACCCTGCCGAAGGACTCATCCTCCACATTATGCTTGCCTTGATCTGTTTTAAGGTGTGGCCCCGGCCTGCTGGTCGCTTAATGAGCATCCTGAGGAATTTCCTCGCCTGCCGTTGAACGTTGTCCTCAGGAAATGGGATCCCGGCGCTCTGGAACTGCATTTCCGCATTTTTCGAACTCCGTCGATTGTCCGGGTGCCCTTTTTCCTTCTGTCCGCCCTGATGCCGTCATAGGGCATCACAGCCTTGTCCTGCAAGTTTACGACGAACGGTTTCCTGAGAATGCCGTCAATATTCCTTGTCCTTCCAACATTATTTGTTTCATTGAGTCGGCTTTCCCCACTGAGCTATAATGTAGGCCTGTGTCCCTTACTCAATTGCTTCGGCAGGTAGAGTTTCCTGCCTTATATTCAGGATGGAAGTTAATGGCTCAAACCGATTATTACGAGGTCCTGGGAGTTAAACGACAGGACTCGGAAGAAGAAATACGCAGGGCCTTCCGAAAGAAGGCAATGGAATACCACCCGGATCGAAACAAGGAACCGGACGCTGAAGAGAAGTTCAAGGAAATCAACGAAGCCTACCAGGTCCTCAGCGATTCTTCAAAGCGGGCTCAATACGACCGGTTCGGCCATGCTGGGGTCAACGGAGGCGGGTTCGACCGGCCCTTCGACGGCTTCGATGTTTTCGGCGGATTCGGCGACATCTTTGACTCATTCTTTGGAGACGCCGGCGGGCGCCGCAGCCGGGCCCCCCAGCGAGGCAGCGATCTTCAACAGCGAGTGACGCTGGATTTTGAGGATGCGGCCTTCGGTATTGAACGGGAGATTGACGTATCGAGGGTTGAAATTTGCCATCAATGTTCCGGAGCCGGGAACGAACCAGGCACCCCGGTAAACACCTGCGGCACTTGTGGCGGAAACGGACAGGTCCGTAGAACCCAGCGCAGTGTTTTTGGCCAATTCGCCCAGGTAACCACCTGCCCCACGTGCCAGGGCAAGGGAAGCACCATCGAGAATCCCTGCGCGGGTTGCCGCGGAGCCGGCATGGAACGACGAAACCGCAAGACGGCTGTAAATATACCTGCAGGCATTCAGGATGGTATGCAGGTTCGCCTTACCGGCGAGGGAAACGTGGGGTCTAACGGCGGACCGCCGGGCAACCTCTACATCCAAGTGGAAGTTCGGCCCCACCGGTTGTTCGAGCGTGACGAATATGACCTGCTCTACGTTCTGCCCCTCAATTTGGCTGAGGCAGCCCTGGGAGTTGAAAAGCAGGTCCCTACGCTGGAAGGCGAGGACACCACGTTGAAAGTGCCGGGGGGTACCCAGCACGGCTCCGAATTCCGCATCAGAGGTAGGGGCATCAAGCATGTCCAGAACGGGAGAAAGGGGGACCTTCGCGTATATGCCGATGTTCAGGTTCCCAAGAAGCTTTCGGGAAGCCAAAGAAAACTCCTGGAGGAACTGGCCCGGTCCTTCGATCCCAACTTTGGCCAGCAGGGGACCGACAAGCAACAGGGGAGTGATTCCGCGGAAGAGCCAGTTCAGGAACAGCAGCATACCGACGAGGACGCCTGGGACGATGATGAGGCAGGCGAACACGCAGCCAGAGACAAAGGCATTTTCGACCGGATAAAGGATGTGTTGAGTTAGCCTCCGGAAGCAGAAGGTCGAAGTCCTGAAGTAATCTGGATGCCCGACCTCTGAAATTAACTGAGTCGATTCAAGAGACCCGGCAGCCAGGTAGCCGGGTCTCTTGGTGGAGAAACCGTTTCAATGTGGCAGGAAGTCAGCATTAGCGTACCCTTCGAGTACGTAGAACCAATCTCATATCTCTTTGATCGATACGGGTACGGTCTTTCCATGGAAGACGACGGGCCAGAGCACATCAAGCTGCGCACCTACCTTCCGAGCGATGCCAGGCAAAGGTACTCCCACATAGAGGTGGGCGTGAATCTCGCCAGCATGCTGGAGCCATTGGGGGAACTCACGGTAACTCCGCTGGACAACGACGCCGACTGGCAAAACGCCTGGAAAGAACACTTCACCCTCCTGAGAATTGGTGAACGACTGGTAATTAAGCCGTCGTGGATCGATTATGAACCGGAAAACGGGGAAATAATGGTGGAACTAGACCCGGGCCTGGCTTTCGGAACCGGGTACCACCCTACTACTTACACCTGCCTGGAAGCCATGGAAAAACTGGTTGCCGCAGGCTCGACCATCCTGGACCTGGGCTGCGGTTCAGGAATTCTCTCAATAGCCGCCGTAAAGCTGGGAGCGGGGCGGGTAGTGGCGCTGGATATAGACCCACAGGCGGTCCAGTCTTCTCGCCAGAACTTTCGACGCACGCACATAACCGACCAGGTTCAGTTGGACCAGGGATCCTTGCCCCACCGACTGGCGCCCGAAGGGGCCTTCGATCTGGTCCTCGCCAACATTTCGTCGAGAGGAATCCGGGAAAGGGCTCCCGACATCCTGCCCACCTTAAAGCCAACAGGTATTCTGGTTGCTTCGGGGATAATTGACGAACAACATGCAGAAACCGAAGCTGCCTTGCTACAAGCGGGATTCGCAGACATCGAAGTATGGCCTAGAGAAGATTGGGTTTCCCTGACTTGCAGACCCGGCATACGTCATTAAATCAGGTACGAATTGGTGCTATACTCTAGCTTGCGAGAGGAAATGAGCGCCATGGAAACTGTTCAATTGGATCGCTACGAAATAACCGGGTTGCTGGGGAGTGGCGCCGACTACGAGGTCAGGTCGGGTTACGACAAGAATACCGGACAGGAAGTTGTCATCAAGCGGCCCGTGCCACAGATGATCAGCCGCCGTATGCATGTCTCTGTGGAACAGCGCACGGAGAGGACCATCAGGCTTCACGAGGAACTGGCCAATTCCATCCCGCAGGTATGCCCCATGCTGGGCTATACCGAGCCAGCCAACCATGACAACTTTTACGGCGATGAACTTGGGCACGAATACCGGGTAACAATTTCAGAAAGGGCGCAAGGGATACCCCTGGTGGGAGACCCCAGGGCCAGAATCCTGCGTGTTCCCATCGGTCTGGGGCAGAACCTTTTCTGTTTGTTTCCCTTGCACCTGGTGGAAAGCGCTGATCCCTTTCCGATTCAACGCCAGTTGCTGGATGCTGAGGAACAGTTTTACGACGAGGGCTACGTCTTGCTGGATCTGGGGCCGCAGAACATTTTCTATAGTCCCGCTGCCGGGCAGGTCAGCATAATTGACCCAGGAGCCCTGCTTGACGGCGAAAACGATCGTACGTCGGTGGGACGGGCTCCCCAGGACATCCACGACTTTTTTCTGGAAGTGCTCAAGTTCTACACCGCATTTCAAGCACCGCCATCAGACGTTGCCGGCTATCGGGACCCTTTCAATCTGCGGCCGGTCGTCAACTTTGAGCAGGAACTAGACGAGATGGCCCGCGGCCTTTCCAACGAAGCTTCCGTCACTGAAGAATGCAAGGAGACCGGACTGGCAGTCATCGGAAAAGTTCGCGAACGCGGCTACACCAGTTTCGGCGACTTCAGGAGCGACTACATAGCCCTCCTTGAGTCCCTGCGGAAAAGAAATTTGGAGTTGCCAGATCTTAATCAGGCTCGTAATGCCTGGAATGATGCTCTTGAATTGTTGCGTGAAGACCATTGGACCAAGTATGTTTTTGAAGCGGAAATGGAAGTAGACAGGTTAGCCATTAACTAAACAGGGTTTTGGCAACATAAGCACAAACTGAATTGACGAGGGAGGAAAATGACCAGCGGCAGCCTTACCAGTGTTGTAGCAACCTTGTTCGATAATTCTACCCATGGGGAAGATTCTTTCCTCATCCGGGACATGGGTGACGGTAACTTTCTCGATGCGGTTATGGACGGCGTAACCGGTCATGGGGGAGAAGAGGCCAGCAGCTCCGTAGGGGGAGCTCTGGAAGCGGCCTCCATCAATTCACCCGAAGACGTTATTGCCATACTCGAAGAGCAAAATGGGGATTTTTTTCAAGTGGGTGGAGGCCGTTTTCTGCTGACCACCGTATCCGTGGCCCTGTACCTGGGGGGCCCGCTGTACATCATCAGCGCCGGCGACAGTCCCGTCTTTCACATCCGTGGAGAAGAGCACCAGCAGCTTTCGGGTCGAATAGGCGGAATTCTGCGAATGGGTACGGCAAAAGCCATAGGCGCAGGCTCGGACCTGAACCTGCACCGGACAGAAATCCACCTGGAGCCAGGGGATCGGCTGGTCACTGCTTCGGACGGTGTAACTGACAATATTAATCCCGCCGAATTGGCTGATTTCGTCCGAAATTCAGATAATCCGGAGGCCGCTTCAGCCACCGTCAAACAGGCTATCAACGATCGGCTGGAGAGGGGCATCACCCCGGAATTGCTGGGTGGCAGGTTCCGCCACGACGACCAGACCGGAATTTTCCGGTTCTTCTGACTGCACGGTTCACCGGCACCGCCGGAGGAGGAAGTCACGCTGTCGTGAAAATTGCGATGGTCTCCCCCTACGATTTCACCTGGCCGGGTGGCGTAACTGCCCACGTGTCCCAACTGGCGCAGGAACTGACGCAGTGCGGACACCAGGTAAAGGTTATTGCGCCGCATTCCCCCTCCCGGCAGTGCTTTGAGGCTGAGTCCTTTGTACCTTTGGGAAGATCGGTTCCTGTCCCCAGCGGCGGCTCCATCGCCCGGGTCTCCTTGTCGTGGTGGTTGTACCCGCGAGTCCGGGAATTCCTGCAGGAAGAGCGCTTCGACTTGATCCACCTGCACGAACCCCTGGCCCCGATACTGCCCCTGTGCTTCCTGGAATGCTCCAATACTGTAAACGTCGGGACTTTTCATGCTTATTACAGCCGCCAGCATCTTTATCGCTTCAGTCAACCACTCATCAGGCGGTGGCATAGCCGTCTGCACGGTGGTATAGCCGTTTCTCCGGCGGCACGCAAGTACGTCAATAATTTCTTCCCCATGGACTATCGCATAATCCCCAACGGCATAGACGTGGACCACTTTGCCGGCAACGCCAATCCCTGGCCTCAGTACCAGGACGGAAAAACCAATATCCTGTTTGTCGGCAGAAAAGAAAAGAGAAAGGGCCTGAAGTATCTCCTTGAGGCCTATTGCCGCCTGAAATGGGAGCATCCCAATACGAGGCTCATAATCGTCGGACCCGGCGACCTGGACCGGGACTCTCAAAGCATTGTGAGCGCCCGCAACCCTGGTGATGTGGAAATTGTGGGCGGGGTTACCTACCTGGACCTTCCCAGGTACTACGCTTCAGCGGACATATTTTGTTCACCGGCTACCGGCCAGGAGAGCTTTGGCATTGTTCTGCTGGAGGCTATGGCCTGCGGCAAACCTATAGTTGCCTCGGCAATTGAGGGATATATGGGCATTGTCAAGGAAGGAGAACAAGGGATGCTTTTCCCCAGGAAGGACCCCCAGGCCCTGGCTGATACCCTTGCAACCCTGATCAACAATCCTGAGTATGCCCGGCAGTTGGGAGACACAGGCCGCCGGATGGTTGAACAGTACCGCTGGCAGGCAGTCGCCCGCCAGGTGGAGAATTACTACCTCGATTGCATCTCGGAGAATAATGGCCATACCGGGTAGAGAAGAAATCAGGTCCGCCCTGTCCGGGTACATTGAAACGCCGGGCGCCAGGGCGCTTGGGGCCATAGGCCTCACGCCCAACGCGATTACAATTATCGGATTTGCCGTTTGTGTCCTTTCTGCCATCCTGGTAGGAAACGGCTGGCTACTTGCTGGCGGGTTGGTGTTCCTGGCCGGCGGAGGACTGGATATGTTCGACGGGGCTCTGGCCCGCATGTCCGGCAAGGCAAGCCCCTTCGGCGCCTTGATGGATTCAGTGTTTGACCGCCTGGGTGAAGCCGCCCTCTTTGTTGGAATGGGCTTTTACTTTCTTACAGCCGGCTACAATGAAGGCACTACCCTGCTCTACGTAGTAATTCTCCTGCTGGCCCTTGTTTTTTCTCAGGGCGTCAGCTACCTTCGGGCACGGGGTGAGGGTCTGGGGGCATTCACCAGGGACGGTTTGATGACCCGAACCGAGCGGGTCATAATTCTGGGGTGCGGGCTGGTGGCGGACGGTCTCATCGGATTTCCCTTAATACCATGGATACTGCTGGGCATTGCTATCGTGTCCTGCATCACCCTTTTCCAACGGCTTTTCACGATAAAGGAACTGCTGGAAAAAGGTGGCTAACGATTTGGCAGACGTGTAAACTGGGCTGACCTGCCCGGCGAAGCCACCCAGTGACGCTGCTTTGCTCCGGGCCAGGCAAGGGTGTGAATTGAACCCGGTATCGCTTTTCCCAGGTTTAATGGAGCCGCAGACTTGACACAGCCGGCAGCGATTTCAGCGCAGCAGCGAAACCAGTTAAGGCGCACCTTCCGCAAGGATTTGAAGGCGCCGGTAGCGATTCGCCTGTTTACCCGGGAGCCGTCTCCGATTGCAATTCCAGGCAGAGACTGTCCTACCTGCGAACAGACCCGGCAGTTAGTCGAAGAGGTTTCGGACGCATCTCCGAAAATTACTCTGAATGTGCACGACTTCTTTGGAGAATCAGTCCTTGCGGGGGAAATGGGCATTACCCGAATTCCGGCTCTCATTTTGGGGGAAGACAAACCGGCTCGAATAAAGTTTTACGGGGCGCCCCTTGGATACCAGATGGCGGCAATTGTGGAGACCATCCGATTTATGTCTCGAGGGGTTAGCCCGCTGCGAAATGACACTCGACGCAAGCTGCGGAATTTGACTAGTCCCGTTCATATGCAGGTGATCGTCAGTCCGGAAGAACAGAGCGGCGCAGAGACAGCATTCACCGCTTTCGCAATGGCCTGCGAGAGTGACAAACTCTCGGTGGAAGCCGTGCAGATTCGAGACTTCCCTTCCCTGGCGCGCACTCTGGGTGTCAATGGCTTGCCCATGGTCCTGATCAACGATTTACATCGATCGGCCGGGCGGGTTTCCGAAGAAAAGCTGATTGAACAGATTCTTGCAGCAGGCGGTAACCCATCCGACCAGGGGATGTCCAGCGCCAGATAAACCGTTACCAGACTACCAACTTGGAGAGGATGCAGTGCCCCAGGAAATAGTGGGAGACATGGATGGACAGGGCTTGAGGGTTGCCGTGGTGGTGGCCCGGTTCAACGAGTTTGTTACCCGTCAGTTGCTCAATGGCGCCGTGGAAACTCTTACCCGTTTTGGAGTTCGCGACGAAGACATTGGCGTGGCCTGGGTGCCGGGCTCGTTTGAATTGCCGGTGGTAGCCAAGACGCTGGCCCAGTCTGGGAGATACGACTCCGTAATCTGCCTTGGCGCGGTAATCCGTGGCGAAACGGACCACTACGACATGGTAGCCGGCCAGTCCTCGAGCGGTATAGCGTCGGTGGGACTGGAAACCGGAGTCCCTACCATCTTTGGAGTTTTGACTGCCAATGATATGGATCAGGCCATAAACCGTTCTGGCGGAAAGTCAGGCAACATTGGCAGTAATGCCGCTGTGGCCGCGGTAGAGACTGCGCGGCTCATACAGTCAATAAAGACTGGGTAGTTCCCAGGGAGGTATCCAATGCAGTTTGGGGTGACCGTCCCCAACAATTGGGGAATCGAGAACGTCAACGAAGCCCTGGCCTTTGGCCCCCTGGCCGAGGAACTCGGTTACGATTCCGTTTGGGTGATGGACCACCTTTTCAACAATGGGTATATCCGAGAACGGCTGGACGACAAACCCTATTACCATCCTCTTGCCACTCTTTCCTACCTTTCCGCCACCACCAGCCGAGTGCTGCTGGGCACTTCAGTATTGGTGCTGCCCTATCACAACCCTATTGAACTGGCCAAATATACCGCCACTCTGGACCAGATGTCAGGCGGCCGGGTGACACTCGGCATTGGGGTGGGAGCCATGACGGAAGAGTTCGAGGCTCTGGGCATTCCGATGTCCGACCGGGCATCCCTCACCAATGAATGCATCCGGGTTATGCGAGAACTATGGTCAAATCCAGCCCCCAGTTACCACAGTCGGCGATGGAATTTTGATGACCTTCGCTTTTCCCCAAAACCCGTCCAGCAACCCCATATCCCCATCTGGGTAGGTGGAGCCAGCCCCGGCGCCATTCGGCGAGCAGCCAGGATGGGGGACGGTTGGCACCCGTCGGGGGTATCTCCTGAAGAGTACGCCACCAGGAAAGCCGAAATCAGCGAATTAGCCCAGACCGCAGGCCGAGACCCTGACGGCATGACCTGGTCGGCTCGGGTTGAGGTGGAAGCTACTCCGGGCCCTTCCAGCGAACGGGCAGCCAGCCGATCCCGGATTCCGGGACATGACCTGGAGCAGACTGCTCTATCCATTGCAGCCTACCAGGATGCCGGCGTTGAACACCTGGTCTTGGCGCTGAATACCGGGGACGTAAACCGGATTGGGGAGCTAATGGAATCCCTGGCCAGCGAGACCATCCCACAGTTTCGTTAACAGGTTAGGAACCAGGGGATGTAGCCTTCCTGTCTGAGGGTGAGGTGCTCACCCTTCAGATTTGTCCTCTTCCTTCTCTTTGAGTCTCTCCTCTTCCTTCCACTGGGCCTCACGCTGGCGCAGGTCCGACAGATCCCGCAGCAATATCTGCATTTCACCACTGCCGGCAGGATGGTTGCCGTAGTGCGATGAGTGAAATCCCCCAACTATCCGGTCCACGGGCTGTGGAGGCAACTCTTCGCTCACTTCGCCCTGGTGTTCCCGGGGGGTCTGCCCCTCTCCCTTGGGATGGCCCATGTTGTCCGAAATGGTAAGAAATCGGTGGTACACCTCCCGAGGATCTTCAGGTTCGGGCTCTGGCTTGTCGTCAGAAGTAGCCCGCCTGACCAGGTCATTCCACCAGCCTTCCACCAGAGATCCCAGGTCCGCGTTAGCCTTGCCCCAGGTGAACAGGGATTCGCGTACTTCCTCCACATCTCCCGACAGCTTGAACAGGCGGCGGAATCGAAAAACCCGGAACAGCACGAAGCCCGCAATAAGCATGGTTACCAGGAACGCAACGGTCTTCATAAGGGTATAAACCCAGCCAGGCAATCCAGAGCCCTCCACCTCGTCCAGTTCCTCATGGAACCTCCGCAGGTGCTCCTGGGCTTCGTTCAGTCCGCTCAAATCTCCGCCGCCCATGATAGTGGTCAGCCACTTCCCGAAAATTACCAGCACTTCGGCGATATAGCCAAGGCCAAGCAAGATGGGCCTCAGTATCCATTCGCTTATACGGCCAATCACCCTGAGAGCGGCCCGGGTAACATCATCCAACCCCCCCACTCCCAGGCCTGAAATCAACAAGGCCAGCAATAGCACCGACCCTACGGCGACACCAATTGGTATCAGCCATTCCTTTGACATTACCTGAAGATCTGCCGACTCCGTGGAAAAGCGGGCCAGGGAAAGGCCAAACAAACCCACCGCAAAGAAACCCAGGACCATGAATCCGCCTACGATCCTGGCTGATACCAGACTGTCGATTACAACGGCGGCAATCAGCACTGCCAGTCCCCACTGGAAAGCGGTCCTTACCGTGTCCAGGCTGACCTCGTCGTGGGCCAGGCTGGTGCCCCGCCACCACAGCGCCACCAGAAATACAAATGAAAGGGCGAGGGCAAAAGCAGTCTGAAGGTCACCAAAAAGGACCCTGCCAATGGGGAAGAAACCCAATCCTGAATTCAGGTTCACCAGAACCAGAAGAGACAAGACGCTTACGAAAAGCCCAATTACGCCACGAAGGTTCAGCGAGAATTTTACGGTCTGCACGTAAAGGGAAAGGACAAATGACCAGGCCAGGGCAAGCAGCACCAGCCAGAAGGGAAGCCTGGCTCCGGCGGAGTTAGACAGCACGGTCAGCACTGACATCGCCAGGTACGCCCCGGCTGCCTCGAGATAAAGGGCTGTCCCGGTGACAGCGCTAGCTCGCCAGAACTGGTTCATCCTCTTCTTCCATCTCTACTTCCAAGGCTTCCAGGGCTCGTCCCAGGGAGATGACAGTTACGTTATTGAGCCGTATTTGCGGCCCGCCGTCCCCGGAGAAGAGAACCACTACCTTGTATCCCCTGGTCTGCAGGTCTGTGACTTCGTTGGCCAGCGCCCTGGTTACTACGGATGTAATGACCACAATTGTGGCTCCGGGCGGCAAAGACGACCTTTCCTGCTGCAGAACGTCGCTCAGGGAAATGACCGAGTATGGCCCGGCCATGGCCAGGGACTCAAGAATCAGCCCCAATTGCAGGGAGGAACTACCAAAAGGAACGCTGAGCCACTTGCCCGAATAAACCGCGACCCCATTGCTGATCAACCCAAACTCATACCTCGATTCAGCGCAATGGTTAGCCACCGAAGCGGCAACCGTAACGGCACGCTCAAACAGACGGCGGTTGCTGCCCTGCCAGGCAAATTCGCTGGTGGTAGCATTCAAAGCTATCAGCACGTTAAGGGAGACCACCGGCTCGAATACCTTGCTTTGCAGGTGGGAACGCTTGGCGGTGGCTTTCCAGTCAATGTGCTTCATTGGGTCCTGGGGCTGGTAGTCCCGTAACCCGAAAAACCGGCTGGGGTCCTGGTACAGGGGCCTTCGGTTCCCCACATCTCCCAATGGATGTTCCGAGGGCATGATGAGCTCTTTCAGGTCTATGATCCTGGGATAAACCAGGATGTGATCCACACCCGCGAATCGGTTTTCCGCCGCAGTGAAGCCGAAAATATCGCCACTACGCAGCCGGACCGGCCCGATTCTGTGGTAACCACGCGCCAGGCAGCGCAGGTTATATTTCCAGGTTACCTGTTGATAAGGCAGAAGGGACGTGGTGATGCGATGCTCCCGGTCAATTTCAATGCCGGTGCCCCGGACTGTGGCGCCGGGCAGGTCAAGTTCGGGGGGGAAATTGTCGTGAATATCTACCCAGATGAGCGGAACCACTTTATCGTTGACCAAGGTAACTGAGTATTCCACCGAGTCGCCGACAAAGGCCCGTTCACGGCCCAGGGCCCTGCCATGGCTCACTCTTTTGAAAGCAAGGCGGTCCCAGAACTTGGCAAGCACCCATACTATCAAAACCAGGGACCCTACAATCAAAAGCAGGCCCTGGCTGGCGATCAGGCCAACAAAGAGCAGGACCGCACTGGCGAACAGCCAAAAGTCGTTGAGCATTTCTCCTTCCGCCGGGGTGAATGGCGGCCGGTTAGACTGGCACGGTCACCTGTTCCAGCACCTCCTGGATTATGACGTCCGCAGTACGTTCCCGAAGGCGGGCCTGGGATTTTAGGATAATGCGGTGCCCCAGGGCATAGGGGGCTAGTTCCTTGATCTCATCAGGAGTTACGTACTCTCGTCCCCGAATAACCGCCAGGGCCTGGCTGCAGCGGTAAAGGCCCATGGTAGCCCTGGGACTGGCGCCCAGTTCCACTTCCGGATGCTCGCGGGTTGCCTGGGTGATACGGACGGTGTAATTGCGAAGCACCGGATCCACATACACCCTCTGGGTCAAGGCCTGATACTCCAGGATTTCCGGGCCGGACGCCACCGGTGTCAAATTTCCCAGTGGGTCGGCATTTTCGAAGCGCAGGAGCATTTCTCCTTCCTGTTCTTCGTCAGGATAGCCCACCTGCAGCTTGATCAGGAACCGGTCCAGCTGGGCTTCAGGGAGGGGGAAGGTGCCTTCCAACTCAATTGGGTTCTGGGTTGCTATTACCAGGAAGGGAGCCGGAAGCGCGACCGTAACTTCGTCAATAGTTAACTGACGCTCTCCCATCGCCTCCAGTAATGCTGACTGGGTCCTGGGGGTAGCCCGGTTTATCTCGTCCGCCAAGACTACTTGGGAAATTACCGGCCCAGGCCTGAATTCAAACTCTCCGCTCCTCTGATTGTAGTAATGAATGCCGGTTATATCCGAAGGCATCAGGTCCGGAGTGAACTGTATGCGGTGGAACTCGCAGTCCAGGGAACCGGCCAGCGAACGCGCCAGCGTCGTCTTGCCAATGCCTGGGACATCCTCCACAAGGATGTGGCCGCCGCTGAGCACGGCCGCCATGGTCAACTCGACGACATCATCCTTGCCAACAAGAACTCGACCGATGTTCTCCCTTACCCTGCTTACAGCCTCGGCAACCTGAGCTACCATTTCGGGACTAATGATTGCTGCCACTACTGTGTACTACCTTCGACGCCGACTGCCGGGTCCGACTTTGCCTCCCGGACATGATCTTCCGCCTCCCGTAAGTCCTTGAGCGAATCAACGCTGCGCCAAAAATCGCTCGATTGGTAAGCGGAAATCCGCCCCTCCTTCGCCAGCAGGGGAAAAGTATGGTCCTCGTGGTCTCCCAATTCAGGCATCAGTGGGCCGATGGCCCGGTCAAAGACATAGACGCCGGCGTTAATCCAGTGGGGCAATGTTACCTTTTCCCGAAAACCAACCACATCGCTGTTCTCATCCAGGTCAACCAGGCCGTAGGGACTGACCATAGGAACAACCATTATGGTAGCCAGATGTTCAGAGCTTGCCTGCTTTCTGGACACATGGTGATTCAGCAACGATGCAGGATCCTGATCAGTAATGATGTCTCCATTAAGAACGAATACCGTATCTTCTTCTTCAGGTACGTGGGCCAAGCCCAACCGGATGGCGCCACCCCTGCCCAGGGGGCTGGTCTCCACACTGTAAACAGGTTTTATCCCGAAGCCGGACCCATCACCGAAGTATTCCCGCACCATTTCCCAACGGTAACCAACCAAAAATATCACATTGGTGACACCCGCGTTCTTCAGCCACTCTACCTGGTGCCACAGAATGGGCTTGTTGTCCAGTGGCACCAGCGGCTTGGGCAAGGAGTCGGTCAAAGGCCTGAGCCTTTCCCCTTTTCCTCCTGCCAGGATCAATGCATACATTTCAAGCACCTCTTCCTTCGGCGGTCGGTATTTGCTGTGACGTGCCTCCGGGATGCTTCGCTCCAAGGTTACAGTAATATACCTTTGGGCCGGGTACAGGTCAACGTACAGCATCAGTTTGTCATTTACCAACTCGGTTGCCGTTAAACCGTAACAGGAACCATCAACTATGGCCTCCTGGTACTGAGTTACCCTTCTCCAACCATCATTTCTTCCAAGATTTATTCTCACTGTCAATCCCAAATGCTCTATCCATTGGATATAATTGATATACAGTATGAATATTATCGGTAAGTTATTCGCAGGCTAAGGAGAATCAAGAGGATGGCAACTCAGCACACTTCCCCTTCAAGTTACACAATGGGATACAGCGACGAATTTCTGCAGTTGCTAAACCGTCGCAACGCCGAAAACAGCGCCGCCTACCTGCTGCCACATTTGAAGCCAGGCATGAGGCTTTTGGATTTAGGCTGCGGGCCCGGCACAATCACCGTGGGCCTGGCGGCGGCTGTCAGCCCCGGCGAGGTTCACGGGATAGACATGGAGGAAACGCAAATTGCCCTGGCGCAATCCGCTTCACAGGCGGGAAACCATACCAACGCCACTTTCCAGGTGGGGAACGCCCTGTCGCTGCCATTTGAGGACGACTATTTTGACGTGGTACACGCTCACGCGGTAGCCATGCATATACCCGACACCCCGGCCCTTATGGCAGAAGCCATGCGAGTGTTGAAGACGGGTGGAATCTTTGCCACCAGAGATTTGATAGCCGAGTCCAGTTTCATTGAACCCGGAACGGACGGACTGCGGGAAGCATGGACCGTTTTCACCAACTTGATACAGGGAAATGGCGCCCATCCGGAGCTGGGCAAGGAAATAAAGGGAGTGCTGATCGATTGCGGGTTTACCGACATCCGTTGCTCCGCTTCCTTCGACAGTTACGGCACAGCTGAGGATCTGGAATTCTATTATCAATTCATTCTGGACTGGTTCTTTTCAGAACAACTGATTGAGAGGGTTACCGGACTGGGCATAGCAACCCGGGAAAAGTTCGATTTCTGGAGAAGCGAATTAGACACCGGGCAGAGCAATCCCGCCGCCTTTGGAGCGCTGGCATTCGGAGAGTGCATTGGGCGCAAAGGGTAAAGTGACAGCGCGGAGCGTGGATTAGCCTGGTTGTCCGAGCCTGCCTACCTTTGGAACAGGGAACTTCAGCACCGGACAAGAGGCAAGCTGGGTCAATACCTAGAGTTTCGGCCCCCTATTTCCGGGAAGGCTAAGGCGTGACCAGCACCCCTCTGTTACCAGGAACAGAAACTAAGCCCCAGAACAGATAAGTCAAGCCAGCTGAGGAAAGGGAGCTGGAAATGGGAAGAGCTGGTTTGGGAAAGGATTGGCTGCCCGGCCTGGGTTCGAACCAGGGCTTACAGCTCCAAAGGCTGACGTGCTACCACTACACCACCGGGCAATATTCCGAAAGGCAAGTACTATTCTGGATGAATCTCTTGAAAGGCTACGAATCAGGCTAACATTCTGACTTCCCACCCCTTTTCAGTCAAGCGAAAGCCCGGTTCGTTACCGATGTTATAATTGGCCGGCAGGCAGCCCTGCTATCCCAAGGCTTCCATTTCACAAATCAGATTTCAAAGCGCGGAACTATGGCAGGCATTCGCATATCCCTCTTGCACATCGCTCCTAAAACCAGCCAAATCGCCCACAACCGGGCGCTGGTTGAGAGGGGTACCCGCATGGCCGCTGCAGCAGGCGCCAACTGGATTGTTACACCGGAGCTCTGTATTCCGGGTTACATGTTCATGAAGCAGATTGGTACCGACTGGATTCTGCCGCAGCCGGACCCCTGGATGCAGGGCTATTGCAAGCTGGCCAATGACCTGGGCGTCACAGTTTTCTTGTCTCATCCCGAAAGAGAGCCGGAAACGGACAACCTTTACAACACGGCCTTCGTTATAGACTCCAGCGGCGATATTGTGGGAAAGCACAGCAAGATAAAAGCCCTGCGGGGCGCCGAAGGCTGGTCCACCGCAGGCACTGTGATCAAGCCAGTGGAGTGCGATGGCGTGAGCGTAGGTATCCTGGTCTGCGCCGACGCTTACAAGAATGAAGTGGCCAAGGCGCTGAAGGACCAGGGAGCCCAGATGTATGTGTCTCCTGTCTCATGGGGCCCAGGCCAGTGCGCTCCCGACGGCGAATGGGAACGGCGCTCCCTGGACAACGCCTTGCCCATCATTGTGTGCAATCGCTCGGGGCAAGAAGACGAGGAACTGGATTATCGCAGGGCGGAAAGCGTGGTTGCCAAGGATGGAAAACGGCTGCTGGAAGCGACCTCCGACCGGTCTGTCATCCTTTCCTTCGACTGGGACCTGGACACTATGACCTGTCTTTCTGAAGACTTCGAGCGAATCTACCTTTGATCTTCGCCCTGGGACAGAAACCTCTCCAGGATTAGCACCGCTGCCGAGGCATCTACTTCACCCCTGTCCTCAGACGGCCTACGTCCCGATTCCCTTAGCATTTCCTCCGCCCGCACCGACGTGAATCGCTCGTCCACCGTATGCACTGGCAGCTTAGTCTGCTTCATCAGGGCCCTGACGAAACCCTCAGCCAGCCGGGCCTGTTCCCCCACTTCCCCTGACAGGGAGTAAGGCATTCCCGCGACAATTCCGTCAACGTCACGTTCGCTTGCCGCCTGCAGCACCTTGTCGATGTCCTGGCGCAGGGTCTTGCGCACCAAGTAGCCCACCGGAACAACCGGAACTCCGATTTCCCCGCCCAAAGCAAGTCCAATCCTTCGGTTGCCCAGGTCCAGGGCCAGGTACTTCACGGCTTTCACCCTTAGCTCTTCGTCTCTTCTCCGACAAGCTCGGCCACCCGGCGCAGTGCGTCTTGCAGTTTGTCGGCCTGGCGACCGCCGGCCTGGGCCATTTCCGGCTGGCCGCCGCCACCGCCGCCCATTACCCGGGCAGCATCTCTCACCATGTTGCCGGCATGCAGCCCTTTGTCGACGAGGTCTGGCGTAACCATAGCTACCAGCAGAGGATTGCCGTTTACTACGGCGCCAAGGCAAATGACGGCGCTGGGTACCCGTGTCTTGATGAAATCTCCCATTTCACGCATGGCTTCAGCGCTGTTTGCCGACGTCCGGCCCGCCACCACCTTCACTCCTCCGATATCCTGCACCTGTTCCAGCAACGCTTCCGCCTCGGATCGCAGGCTGCCCCGCTCCAGGGTAGCCAGCCTGCGGCGCAGTTCCTCAGTATCCTGGATAAAGGTCTCCAAACGCGCTTCCAAGTCCACAACCGGAGTTTGCAGGCGACGGGCAAGCGCATCCAGCCGCTCCGACTGCTCAACAAACAGCTGCTCGGCAGCCCGGCCGGTGACGGCTTCGATGCGCCTCATACCTCCCCCAATACCGGACTCGCCAAGGACGAATAGAGTACCAACCTGTCCGGTAGCCCCCACATGGGTGCCGCCGCATACCTCGACACTGAAGGCTTCGCCATTGGACATGCGAACAACCCGCACTGTGTCGCCATAGCGATCCCCAAAGAAGGCCAAAGCCCCGTCCCTCACGGCCTCAGCGTAGGTGCTCTCCTGGGTGGAAACTTCGAGATTGTCGCGAACCTTGGCATTGGCCAGGTTCTGCACCGAGAGCTGTTCTTCAGGCGACAGCGGGCCAACATGACTGAAATCAAAACGAAGCCGATCAGGGGCAACCATCGACCCGGCCTGCCTGACATGCGGACCCAATACCGAGCGGAGGGAGGCGTGCAACAGGTGAGTGCCACTATGGTTACGGGCAGCGTCCAGGCGCCGGCTGATGTCAACTCGGGCCGAAACCGTATCGCCCAGGGAAATGTCCCCCTTCTCCACTACTCCCCGGTGGACGATAAGGCCGGCAACGGGACTCTGGGTGTCCTCGACACGCACCGTGCCATTAGGGCCGTTCAGTACGCCCTGGTCGCCAACCTGGCCTCCGTTCTCAGCATAGAACGGGGTGTCTTCCAGCAGAACTTCCACGGACTGACCCTGGGTTGCGTGGCCTGCCGCCACATTGTCCACCAGCAAAGCCGCAACCTGGGTCTCCTGCTCCAGGTGACGGTATCCCACAAAATGGGTGGCTTCAATTCCCAGGTTTTCGTAGGCGGTCAGCATCTCCATAGCGCCCGAGAAGCCCTGACTGGACCGAGACTGTTCCCGCTGGGACTCCATTTCCCGTTCAAACCCTTCGGTATCTACTTCGAGGCCGCGCTCCCGGGCTATTTCGGCGGTTAGCTCGGGTGGAAATCCGTAAGTGTCGTAGAGGACGAATGCCTCCTTACCGGTAATAACGGAACCCCATTGGTCAATCAGCACGGAGTTGGCATCTGGCCGAGAAGGCTCATCACCTGCAGCTTCTACCAGGTATTGCCTGGCCAGTTGGGCTCCCATGTTTTCCGATTCGCTTCCGCCCAGGTGGTCGTCAGGAAGGGCTGTGGCGACAATGCCAGACTGGACAATATGTTCACGACACATCAGGGCTCGTTCACGATAGGCCACCATTCCCCGCAATATATCGTTACCCCGCTCGAAAGTCCGGCTGAACCTCTCCTCCTCCAGCCCAATTACACGCAGAATGAATTCCCCGTTCTCATCCAGTTCTCGATATACTGGAGCGAAACGCTCAAGCACGACCTCGGCCACCTGGGTCAAAAATGTCTGGGCCAGCCCCAGGCGGCGGCCGTATCGAATGGCCCGCCTGATCACCCGGCGCAGGACGTAGCCCCGGCCTTCATTCCCGGGCACCACCCCATCCCCAATCAGGAAAGAGGCAGCGCGGGCGTGTTCCGCCACAACCCGAAGGGCATAGTCCGTTTCCCGGTCTTGCCCGTATGCCTTTCCGCTTAATCCACAGACCTTGTCCAGTATTGGCCGGAATATGTCGGTCTCATAAACATTGGGCTTGTTCTGCAAAACCGCGGCGGCACGCTCCAAACCCATTCCCGTGTCAACGCTGGGTGCGGGAAGCAGCGTGCGGTTGCGCTCCGGGTCCTGGTAAAACTGCATAAATACCAGGTTCCACAACTCGACGAACCGTTCACAGTCACAGTTGGGGTGGCACCCGGGTATGTCCTGCTTCGTGCCGGTTTCCCGTTCCCGGAGAAAAATGTCCGTCAGCTCGTTGGGGGGCACCATACTTCCGCAGCCCATTTCCGCTCCCCCGTCATAGTGGATTTCGCTACAAGGCCCCGTGGGACCCTCTGTCCCAGCCGGCCCCCACCAATTGTCGCTGTCCCCGTAACGATAAATCCGCTCATCCGGCACTCCGACATTGTCCCGCCAGAGGGCGTAAGCCTCGTCATCGTCCAGGTGAATGGTTACGTAGAGACGTTCGGGAGGCAAGCTGAACAAACCGGTTACCAGTTCCCAGGCAAATGCAATTGCGTCCTGTTTGAAATAATCTCCAATGCTGAAATTCCCCAACATTTCAAAAAATGTCAGGTGTTTGTGGTCTCCCACTTCGTCAATGTCAGTGGTCCGGAAACTCTTCTGGAAGCTGGTCATTCTGCGATTGGGAGGGGTTTGCTCGCCCATGAAGAAGGGCTTGAAGGGGACCATGCCCGCGCTGGTAAAGAGCAGAGTGGGGTCGCCCGCGGGAATGAGGGATGCGCTGGGCATGTGGAGATGTCCCTCTCCTTCAAAAAACCTGATATAAGAACTCCTGATTTCGTCGCCGGTCATCAATGCAGTTCACCTGTTGAGATGGTTAGGGATTTGTATCTGCTATAGCGCAACTCTAAGGCAGCAAACTGGATTGTATGTCAGCCCCCAAGTAGCGTCAATTGTGGCTGCCTGCTGGGCAGTGTCTTTCGATCGTCGGTGGCAATTCCTCGAGTCCGTTCGTGGTGAGCTTGGAAAACCATTCCGGGCGGACCTTCGACAGGCTCAGGGCGAACGGTGGAAGACACCCTACCAAGATAATCGAAAGACCCTATACCTGGCCCTTGCCCGACAGGGCGAGGGGTGAGTCTGGTTGTTGGGGTCGGTTACGGTCCGTTTGGGTTTCTTTGTTGCCAGGGTCAGGGGCGGGTTTGAAACCCGCCCTTACGTGAAAAGGGGTGAATTTTGTTCTCTCCTGTTATTTCCTTTCATTCCCTGTTGTTTTGTAGCTGGGGATGGGGGCAGATAACAGGTTGATGAAAGGGTGTTTCCCTCATCTTGTGCCCCTTTCCCAATGGGCGAGGGGGGAATTCTGACTGGGGTTGACGGGACAAGGTTCTTGGCATGGATTTCAGATCCTCCGGTTTTGGCCAGGATGACAGGGGTTCCTGGCGACAGGGTTTGTGCCCGGGCGGCTGGTCCTTTCCTGGTATTGTCTCTTAATGGTAGTGGCGGGTTATCCAGGGTGGGAAGGGGGTAGTGTCAAATGGAAGGTGGTTATCCAAGAAGGGGAACGAAGGCGGATTGATGGCCTTTGCCGGAAATCGTTGGTGGTGGGCCTTTCGAACGGCTTAGGGAGAACGACGGCTTAGGGAGAACGGTGGAAGAGACTCTACCAAGATTATCGAAAGGCCCTGGTTTTCCACTAGGGGGCACGGAGACGGTTATCCACAGGGACGGGCGGTTATAGATGGCCTTTGCCGGAAATCGTTGGTGGTGGGCTCCTCGGCAGACTAAGAGCGAACGGTGGAAGAGTCTGCACCGATTCAATCGAAAGACCGTGGCTTGCAGGGACCCGGGGCTGAACCCGCTTCCGGAGCGTGGCCGTAAGTCTTTCACTGTCACAGGTGTGTTTTCCCGCCCCCAGTCTTCCCTCAGTTAAGCGGAACAGGCAGGGAACTGGAGGTCTGATGCCTTGACCCTGTTTTGCGCTGACTTTACAATTTATTCGAGGCTTCATTAGGGCACTCTAGTGGCCTGGGGCTGAAGAGGGATAATGGAGGATTGAATGAATTCGAGCTTCATTGGGAAGATTGACAAGGCCAAGAAGTACGCCGAAGAAAAAGAACGCGTCAGCATCAAGACATTCCACGCCACATTTGAAGGCAACCACAATACCTATCAGGTCAAGTTTGAGTCCGGCGAGTGGAGCTGCGAGTGCCTGTTCTTCCATACCCGGGGCGTATGCAGCCACACCATGGCCTTGCAGCGAATCCTTGATGATGTCCTGGCCCACGGCGAGAAGGATGAAGAGGAAGTCCAGGCAGCAGACAATTAAACGCCGTTTGAAACTTAATTGAGGTTTCCAGTCGCCTGGAAAGCTAATGGCCAGGAGTCATCGGACTCCCGGCCATTTTTCTTGTTCCGGACCTTAACCAATGTATCGGGCACAGTGATACTTGGCCCGTCAAGCTCCTCCAGAAGGCCTTTACGACTCGAACCTCTTGAACACCAGGCAAGCATTCTGCCCTCCAAACCCGAAGGCGTTGGACAGCACCACTCCCACTTCCTGGCGCCTCGCCTTATTTGGAACGTAATCCAGGTCACAGTCCGGGTCAGGGGTAGTGTAATTTATTGTTGGGTGGATTTTCCCGGAAGTTATGGTCTTGATGCATGCCGCCGCTTCAAGGGCCCCGGAAGCGCCGAGAGAGTGGCCAATCATGGACTTGGTAGAACTGATCGGTATTCCGTAGGCCCTGTCACCAAACAATCGCTTGATGGCTACAGTCTCCACGGCGTCGTTCAAGGGAGTCGAGGTGCCATGGGCGTTAATGTATTCCACCTCGCCGAGCCCTATGCCGGCGTCATCCAGCGCCCGGCGCATGGCTTCAGCAGCGCTGCCACCGGTTTCCTCGGGCTGCACAAGATGCCCGGCGTCGGAGGTGGATCCGAATCCGGCCAGTTCCACCAGAATTTCAGCCCCCCGGTTAAGGGCATGCTCCAGGGATTCCAAGGCCAGGATTACGGCGCCTTCAGCGGGTACAAAGCCATCCCGGTCAGCGTCGAAGGGACGGCTCGCTTCCTGAGGCGAATCATTGCGGGTGCTGAGGGCTCGCATTACGGCGAATCCCGCAAGTCCCAACTGGCTGATTCCGGCCTCCGCGCCTCCGGCAAAAACAATATCGGCTTCACCATGTTGTATCAGCCGCAGAGCCTCGCCCATGGCCTGGTTGGAAGCGGCGCATGCGGTAGTAGCGGTCGAATTGGGCCCCCTGGCTCCCAAGTAGTGGCTGACATTCGCTGCGGCCATGTTGGGCAATACCATGGGAAAGAAAAAGGGAGACATGCGCATACCTCCCCGGTCAGCAAGAATACGGCAATTTTCCTCGAGAGTTGGAAACCCACCGTTCCCGTTGCCAATAACAACGCCGACCCGGTATGGATCGTCCCAATCAAGCTTGAAACCCGCAACTTCCGCTGCCTGAAGACCTGCCGCCACGGCCAACTGGGAAAACCTGGCCATCCGCCGGGCTTCCCGCGCCGGCACATATTCTACGGGGTCGAAGTCCGAAACCTCACCGGAGATTTGACAAGGGTAATCGGTGGGGTCACACAGGGTCATTGGCCCTATACCTGACTTCCCCGCTACCAGGTTATTCCAGAATGCGTCCGCCGATTGACCCAATGGAGTAATTGCGCCAATTCCGGTTATTACCACTCGCTTTCTGTTCACTTTGCCATCCTGGGGTTCAAATCTCCCTAGGTTAATTTCCGATAGCACTCCGATATATCGGCGCCGGTTGAGGCCTCTGTGCCCCGCATTATCTCAGGTCAGGCGGCAACAAGTCCGGGTACAGTTCCGCTTCAATTCCCAGCACTTCTTCCCTTGCCTCGGCGGCCACAAACAGCGAGCCCGTGACCAGAATCAGGTCGTCAGGTCCCGCTTCTCTTCTGGCCATCTCCAAAGCCTCAGCCACAGAACGCGATTCACCCGTGCATTTGACCCCCGCTTGCCGCAACAAGCCCGCCAGGGCATTGGGCGCCATCGACCGGGGATGCCTGGACCTGGTCGCTATGGCTATGTCCGACATCGGACTCAACGCTTCGGCCATTCCACCAACGCTCTTATCTCTCGAAAAGCCGGCAACTACCAGCAACCGATTATATTCAAAATATTGGCGCAGCGAGTTCAGCATGGTTTCCATGGAATAAACATTATGGGCTCCATCGGACACTATCAACGGCTGCCGGGCCAATACTTCCAGGCGGCAAGGCCAACTAACCCGTGAAAGACCTTTTCGAATGCTGTCCAAAGTTATTTGCCAGCCGCTATCTTTCAGGACTTCAGCAATGCCCACAGCTGTCACGGCGTTTTCCAGTTGGTGGCTGCCCAGCAAGGGTATCCTTACATCGTAGTCGTTAAGTCGTCCGCGTATCACCGCTGACTGTCCGGTTGAGTCAGCCTCACGCAGTTCCCAGGACAGGTCTTTGCCCACCTGGATTACCGGCGCTTCCTCTTCTTCGGCAGCGTTCAGGACAACGGCCAGCGCTTCCGGGCGTTGGGGGCTGACCACCACGGGAATCTCTCGCTTAACTATGCCGGCCTTGTCGCCGGCAATTTCTTCCAGCGTGTCCCCCAGGATAGCCATGTGGTCCATGCTGATGGACGTTATCGCACAGACCTCGGGGTGAACGACGTTTGTGGCATCCAGTCTGCCACCCAGCCCCACCTCTATGGTCTGCAAGTCCACCTGTTTTCCGCCAAAGCACTGAAAAGCCATGGCGGTCATAAACTCAAACAGGGTCGCTGCCCCCAGGTCAGTCTCCCTCTCAAGTCTGGCTGCAACCGGCGCCAGGGCTCCCACAAATTCAGCGAACCGCTCCTCTTCCACCGGGACTCCATCCAGGCGTATCCGTTCTCGAAATGTGTGCAGGTGGGGAGAGGAGTAGAAGCCCGTACGATAACCGGAGGCGGAAATTATGGCATCAATCATCGCCGCCGTGGATCCCTTTCCCTTGGTGCCGGCTATGTGGACTGCGGGAGTTGCCTGGTGGGGATTGCCCAGCAATTCCAGAAACCCGGTCACACGTCTCAGGTCGTAAATGCGCTTCTGGCGTGGAAGCGAGGGAGTCTGCCTCTCGTGGTCCACCAAGGCCAGCAAAAAGGCAATGGCATCCTGATATCCGGCTATTGTCGGCAACGATTCCACTGGTCTAATGGTCTCTGATATGGGAGGGCATATTTCCCATATTAATCTTCAGGGCATCTCTGAAAGAAACATTATTGACGAAATCGATATTGCCTTCCATGGGCCCTGGCCTGAATCCAAATGTCTGCTCAACCATACCCAGTTCCGCCACATTTCGGACCCGCAGCATCTTCAACATTTCCGAGTTTATGGGAGGCCGGGACATCACTAGCTGCAACAAGACGACGTTCATCCTCATAACCCAGAGGGGCACATGTACTTTCATCCGCCGCTTGCCCATGGCACGGCTGATTATGTCCACAATCTGATTGTAGCTAAGCTGGTCGGGGCCACCCAGCTCCAGGGTATGCCCCCGAAGGTCATGCCGACTCAGGGATAAAGCGATGCACTGGGCCAGGTCATCCACCCAGACAGGCTGGAGCCTGTTACGTCCCCCGGAAATTACGGGTACCATGGGGAACAACCTTACCAGTGACGCCAGGGAGTTCATAAACTCATCTCCCTGTCCAAATATGAGGGAAGGCCGGATGATCGTATAGGGCAGTCCGCTGTTGATTACCGACTGTTCAGCCTGCCATTTGCTCTTCAAGTAAGGAAGTTCAGGATCGTTTACAGCCCCTACCGCGCTGATGTGGACGAATTGGGACAAGTTGCCCGCGGCCTGGGCTGCAGCCACTACATTCTCGGTCCCGACCCGATTAACGCTGTCATAGGTTGTATTTCGTCCCTCCCGAATCACTCCTACCAGGTGGACAATCTGATCGATTCCCTGGCAAGCGCTGGCAAGCGCTTCGGCATTGCTCACATCCCCGTAATAGACGTCCACCGCCACCTGATCAAATATTCGCTCCCGACCGGGACTGCGAACCAGGCACCGCACTTCATAATTGTGCTCCACCAGTTTATGTACCACCCGCCGACCCAGAAACCCCGTGGGGCCAGTGACCAACACTGTCATCATCAGCTCCCGACTGCTGCCATAACCTTGACTGGCGCTGATTCCAGCGCTTTCCGTTAAATCAGGAAGAAATACAGTTAAAAGAAACCAATCTGGCAAACCAGGTCTTGAAGCACCGCAAATGCCCAGAAAAGAACCTGGCTCGGAACATCAGCACATCAAAGACTGTCCAGCTTCGGCCGTAACACTTACTGCATACTATTATTGTAATATAAACGCCGGCGAACTGCTCCAATGCCGGTATGACATAGCCTGACCACAAATCTTGTTGGGTAGTTGCCACGGTAATAGTACTGGCGATTCAGAGGAAAGCAGATTCGCGGGAAACGTGAGACTTTTGAAGGAATTGAAATGACCCCACAAGGACTGCATTTTGGCGCAAGCGCGGTGCTGGGCGCCGCCGAGATCGCCGCAGAAGCGCTTTGGCTGGAGGACCTGGGCTTCGAATACCTGTCAGTCGGGGAACATTTCATGCGCGGAAGCCCCCCAGGGCCAACCCACGCGTCCCTCCCTCTCCTGGGTGTAGCCGCCGGGGCAACGGACCGAATTCGCCTGCTTTCGTCAATTCTATTGGTCCCATTTTACGAGCCGCTGGTGTTGGCAAGGATGACAGCAACCCTGGACATCGCCTCCGGCGGACGACTGACTCTGGGCGTGGGAGTAGGCGGGGAATTCCCTGTGGAATTCGAGGCAGCCGGGCTCAATGTCCGGCAGCGAGGTCGCCGCACTGACGAATGCCTCGAGGCCGTCCGACGACTATGGACAGAAGAAGCGGTTTCCTTTCAAGGCCGCCACTTCCATCTGAGTGATGCATCAATAAATCCACTTCCGACCCAGGACCCCCACCCTCCGATCTGGGTGGCTGGCCGGCGAGACGCAGCCATGCACCGGGCTGTTCGATTTGGAGATGGGTGGTTCCCTTACTTCTACAGCCCTGAGCGCTATCTGGACAGCGTTCAAAAGATAACCGCCATGGCGGAGGAGGAAGATCGAGATCTTTCCACGTTTCAATGGGCCTATTTCCCTTACATCTCCATCTATCCCACCGAGGAAGAGGCCGCAGAGGCGGCGGCCACGGCCCTGGGCGGCAGGTACCTTTACGGCGGGGATTTCCTGAACATCGTCCGTAACTACTGTCTCCTGGGCACTCCCGAGGCATGTGTGGACCGTTTGCGGCAATACATCGACGCCGGCGCCAAGCATATTGTCTTCAGTGTGGCCTGTCCGAGGGAAGACCGCGTCCGGCACATAGAAACCATTGCCGCCGAAATAATTCCCCACTTTCAGTAGTATCTGATACGCATGGCCAGTTGCTTATGTCACCCGAAAAATAGCGAAGCATCTAATCGAAACCCCGCCGGGTGATGAATATTTTTGAACTTAAGCGTATAATAGGCTAATATTTATTATCGACATTTTGCCTAATGAGGGGAGTGCCAACTACCCCATCATCAGTCACAGGTGAGGAAATGGTAGCGACAACGTCCAGGATCAAGCGGGTAGTTCTGGTTCAGCCGGCATCGGCCGGAGGTAATTTCGAATATATGGCGATACCCCGCCAGGGAATGTTGTTCCTTTCTACCGCGTTAGGCCAGTGGGAAGAGGGACCTTTCCTTTACGACAGAGAAATCTGGTTCGAAGACCGCAGCGGCCTGATGGACCCCGACAAGGACCTGGAAAATGTGGACATCCTCCTGGTAACTGCCCTGATTAACGAGGCCCCACGGGCCTATCAGCTGGCTCGCCTGGCCAAGATGTACCACCCCGACCTGGTTACCATCGGAGGCGGTCCGCAAATGAGCCCCTTGCCCGAAGAAGCCTTCGCTCTGGGGGACTTTGACGTTATTGTTCAGCGTGAAGGCGAAGACATCGTCGGTCAGCTTTGCGACGTCATGTTGAGCCACCAGGCAGGAAGGCGGGAACCTTACCTGGAAAACATTCCAGGCATAAGTTTCCGCAAGGATGGCCAGGTGATTCAAACCCGGCGCAGAGGTCTGGTTGACCCGGCCTTTGCCGAATTGCCAGACTATCGTTCGATTAAAGACCTTTCGTCAGACCACCCCATGCCCGGCGGAGTACTGGAGACAGTGCGGGGTTGCACCGAAAATTGCACCTACTGCCAGGTTATTCAGCAATTCCTGGGGTACCGGATGATTCCCAGGGAAACCGAAATCAAGCGTTTGCAGCAGTTGCAGGAACTGGCCTCTGATGGCCTGCTCCACACTTCCCGCACTGGGCGATTCAATGTGTTCATTTCGGACGACCTGCATGCTCCGCCTCTGCGTGCGGTAAAGTTCCGCAACGAGCGGCTGGAACGACTGAAGAACTGGAAGGGTCATACCGACAACATGTACATGATCTGCCAGGCACGGGCGGAGGTCGGGCAGGACCCGGAACTGGCCAGCGCAATGACGGAAGCCAATATCAAGATGCTCTACCTGGGTGTAGAGTCCAACAATGCGGAGAATCTCCTGGCAGTCAACAAACGTCAGGAACCCGGCCAGATGGAGAATGACCTCCGCACGCTAAACGCCATGGACTTTTCCGTGGTTGCGATGACAATCATCGGTCTCCCCTTCGATAAGGAAGAGGACATCATGAATTTGGCGGACTGGGTTACGCAGCACAGCCGCTACCAGACCGCAAACCTCCTGACTCCCTTGCCGGCCACGTCGAACTGGACTGACCTGCAACCCTTGAACGAGCATGGTGAGCTTCTGCTGGAAGGCGAGGTCCGGCCTTACCACCTGTACACTGGCCGCCAGTTTGTCCACTATGACAAGCGGTGGACCATGCAGGAAAGTCGCGACTTGTTCGACCAGTACTCGGCTAGGCTGACGTCCATAGACGACCTCTACGGGCGCATCTTTAGAATCCTCAGGTCTTACAAGCTCAGGGTAGCCACATCCGGTAACGAATTGGGCGACTCCATCAGTTCACGCATTGCCGAGGCATCCCAGAACCTGCAGACCTGGGCCGACCCCGTTTCTGTGGCGGGGAAGGAATTTGGGCAGAACATTTCCCAGCGGGTGGACGAACTGGCCGAGACCCTGCGTAACGTGTCCCAGCCACTTTCCAACGCCCGGCGCGATCTGGCAGACAGCATCAATACGAAGGTAAATGAACTTACGGATACTCTTAAGAGTATGTCTGATCCGGTAAGCGTCAGCAGCAAGGATCTGGCTGACAATGTCTCGGTTCGAATTACCGAGATCTACGACATGATCAACAATGTCGTAGGTGAATCATCTAGCAGGCGCCGTACCGCCAAGGAATAGCCGGTAAGCGAGCTTAAATCGTTTCGAAGACAGGACAGGCTGAGGAATCCCTTTATGTGGGATTCCCTGCCTGTCGGTTGTTATTGTGGCCGGCATTTTGTGTACCTGTGGGCTTCGAAGGTCGGTTTTCTTGGCTCCACAGCAAACAGGCTAGTCCGGCAATCGAAACCACAAGTTGCTGGCCTCCTTTGAGGTTCAGCAACAAAATGAGCTGAGCAGTGCAGAGGGTATTTGTTACCGGGCTGGGAGTGATCAGCCCACTGGGACTGGAAATACAGTCAACCTGGGAATCGATTGCGGAGGGGAAGTCCGGAATCGATTTCATCACCGCATTCGATACTGAAGGATTCGACACCACCTTCGCTGCCGAGGTAAAGGGCTTCGACCCTGAAGCCTACCTCGAGCGCAAGGAAAGCCGGCGGATGGATCGTTTCGCCCAGTTTGCCGCGGTCGCCGCCCAGGAAGCCTGCCGAAACGCCGGCATAGATCTGGCCAACGAAGACCCCTTCCGCGTAGGCGCCATAATTGGCAGTGGCATAGGCGGAATCCTAACCCTTTCCCAGCAGTACGATGTCCTGCGCGACCGAGGCCCCCGCAGGGTAACTCCTTTCCTAATTCCGATGATGCTGGGCGACATGGCATCCGCCCAAGTTTCCATGGTAATCGGATCAATGGGGGCGAATTACTGCGTGGTCTCTTCCTGTTCCAGCGGCGCTGACGCCCTGGGGCAAGGCTGGCAAATGATTCGCCGAGGCCAGGCAGATGTGGTGCTGGCCGGCGGCAGCGAGGCTCCCATAGTTCCTATCGCGGTAGCCGGGTTCAATTCGCTTCGAGCCCTTTCTCGATTCAACGAAGACCCAGCCCGGGCGAGCAAGCCTTTCAACAGAGATCGCGACGGTTTCGTAATGGGGGAAGGGTCTGCAGTACTGGTGCTGGAGAGTGAGGAGCATTTCCAGAAGCGGGGCGGCAAAGCACTGGCTGAACTGCGTGGGTACGGCGCCACTTCAGATGCCCACCACCTTACGGAGCCAAGCCCCACCGGACAAAGCGCCGCCAATGCCATTCGCCTGGCGCTGGAAGCTGCTTCGATAGATGTGGCGGAGGTGGACTACCTCAATGCCCACGGCACCTCTACTCCACTCAATGACTGGCAGGAAACCAAGGCTATCAAGCTCGCTATGGGTGAGGAGGCTTACCGGGTCCCCATCAGCTCCACCAAGTCCATGACCGGGCACCTGCTGGGGGCAGGCGGCGCGCTGGAAGCTGTCATCTGCGTAAAGGCAATCCAGGAGGACATTATTCCGCCGACAATCAACCTGGTGGACCCCGACCCGGAGTGCGACCTGGACTACACACCCCTGTCCGCTCGCTCCGTTAAGGTCGATGTGGCAATGAGCAATTCATTTGGGTTTGGGGGCCACAATTCCGTGCTGGTCTTTACCGACCCTGCCTGGGCGACCTAAAGGGTCCTGTAGTTCATGTTTCGCCGCCCCACACCCAGCGAGGTTGAAGAACCTCTAGTCATCACCAAGGTGGAACGTATTGGAGGCGCGATAGCCCACGCCGCACCCCTATTGCTTGGAGTCCCTCTTTTTCCGCTATTGGGAAACATCGGATTCGCCCTGCTTCCCAGCCCAATTCTTGCTTATGTCATCTCCCGCGCCTTCCGAAGCAATAATTCGGTCTGGGGGGCGTTTCAGGGGATGCAGGCGACCCTGGTTCATCTGGTGCTGGTGGTGCTGGTGTTTGTGGCCTACTTCACCGGCGCGACTGCCGACGCGCCCGGCGCAGTCCCTTCCCAGGTAACCCTGATTGCATTTGTAATCGCGTTCCTCCTGTTCCTCTACACCCTCTGGGGAGCCTGGGACACCGCCTGGGGATACAACTTTCGCTACATATTTATCAGCAATTTCGTGGACAAGATTACTGCCGCAAACCTGCTCCGGCAGGACCTTCGCCGCCGCCAGAGAGAGGCACGTGACCAGGGCAATCCGCCAACTCCTCCTTCTACACCCGGCAACCAGCCCTGACTCGGGCAATCGAGTCCGCAGCAGCAGCGTAAGCTAACCTCCGACTCCATCAATCGAGAGCCATCACCTCATACCAGCAGCGATTGCCGGTAGCTTCACCCCTTACCCAAGAGCTTCGTCGTCCTACTTTAGTCACCCTCTTGCATACAATGACCTCGGAACATTAGCTCGCTTCTTGAAGGAAATCCAGCGCCAGGATTGTTCACTGACAACAGCCCGTAGCGGTCAGCCCTTCAGGCAGGGTAGCCTGTCTCAGTTGTTCGATGGCTGGTGAGGACGTGCCGTGGCATTCAGACCCAATTGGATTCGTCCCGAATTCCAGCGCACTGGATACCTGGCTGGCACCATTTAAGCCCGGGGAGACGACCAATGAAACACTGGAAGCTAAAGGATCTATCCGCTGCAGAGTCCCGGAATACGTTACCAGGAGACCTTTCACCCGCAATTGCCCGCGTATTGCTGGCACGGGGAATAGACAGTTCAGAGAAGCTCCAGTTATTCCTTAACCCGCCCCACCGCCTTCCCCATTGCCCCATGCGTCTGGAAGGCATGGAATCGGCGTTACAGTTATTGAATCAGACCATAAATTCCCCAAGCACCGAGGGCACCAGCAAGCTTGTTGGAATTGTCGGGGATTTTGACGTGGATGGCATTACCGGGACAGCCATCCTTACAGAAGTACTGACTGACTTCGGCCTGGATGCTCTGCCTTATCTGCCGGACCGGGTCGCAGAGGGTCATGGCCTTTCCGAGGAGGCAGTGCGCTATTTTTCAGGGCTGGGAGCCCGTCTAATAATTACAGTTGACTGCGGGGTTTCCTCCAGGAGCGAGGTGGCGCTTGCGAACTCACTGGGCCTTAAGGTTATAGTCACCGACCACCATGTACCACCAGCCGACCCTCCAAAAGCATTCTCCATCATAAATCCCGGCGTACCAGGCAATCAGTATCCGTTTCCTGAATTATGCGGGGCGGGGCTGGCCCTGAAACTGGCGCAGGGTCTATACCAACTCCGGGGACTGCCCACTCCCCGGCCGCTGTTGGAACTGGCCGCTCTGGGGACTATTGCTGACATGGTTCCCTTGGTTGACGAGAACCGATTCCTGGTAACCGAGGGATTGGCCGAGCTAAGCCGCACCAGAAGGCCGGGGCTCATTGCAATGTACAAACTGGCGGGACTCGAAGACAAACCCATTACTGCGGATACCGTGGCATTCCAGATCGCTCCCCGCCTCAACGCCGCAGGAAGGATGGGACACGCGGGAGACAGCTTAAAGTTATTGATAACCAGTGATGAAAATGACGCAGAAGCCCTGGCCCACAAGCTGGAGGCCCAAAACCGGGAACGTCGAGACTTAACTCTTGAGGCTTTCGAGGCCGCTTCCCGCAAGTTGAGCAACCTGGAAAGCATTCCTCCATTTATCCTCATTGATGAACCTGCGGTTACTCCGGGCGTGGCCGGATTAGTGGCCGGAAAACTGGCGCGACAATACCAGCGCCCCGCGGTAGCCCTGGCTTCTGCAGGCGAGGACATTCTAATAGGGAGCGGGCGCAGCATCCCAGCCTTCAATCTGGTCCAGGCATTTGACCAATGCAGCAACCTCTTCCTTCGCCACGGAGGACATTCCCAGGCGGCCGGGTTCACGATTCACCGAGAGAATGTTCGTGGGCTACAAACCGCGTTGAGCAAGTTTGCACTTGAAAGGTTGGCCGAAAAAGACCTGGAACCCGTGCTGGAAATAGATGCAGAAATCGAGCTGTCGGATCTGACACCGAAGCTATTGTCGGAACTGGAAACTCTGGAACCCTTCGGCGTAGCCAATCCACGACCCGTCTTCCTGTCACGCGGGCTGCATGTGGATGAAATCTACAGGATTGGAAATGCGGGGCAGCACCTGAAGCTGATGGTCAATGACGGAGGAAAGCGATTTCCTGCGCTGGCCTTCGATCGAGCTTCCGAGTGGGAAAGTGGAATAAAGATGATAGATCTGGCCTACACCATCAGCGCGGATGTCTGGCGTGGAAGAACCCGATACAGCCTGGTTGTGGAGGACTATTGCGCTACAGACTAAGGGAACCTGTAAGTTCCCCCCGGACTCACTGAATAACGATCTTATGGCCGTTCCCAGGGAAAGTTCTGCCAAGTGGCATCACTGAGGTAATATGGCTCAAAATCAAGGTAGTAATCGGCATTGAACGAGGTGGAGTGACGGGTGTAAAGGACCGCGTAGCGAACGTCCAATTGGTCGTTGGGGGGCTGGTTGAAGATCTGAGACCGGATTCGGTGGAATGCTCCCCCGGTGTCATTGATTTCGTCAACAATCAGAATGCGACGGTGGTGGTCCAGCCTGTCCAGCAACACGTCGTTGTAAATGAAATACATGGGTCGCTCGAAATAATGGCAAACATGGGTGGCAGGAACCAGGCCCCCACGGACTACCGCTACCACGGCATCTGGCACCCAGCCATCGGGAGAAGCGGAGATCTGCTGACACAAGACCTCGATGCCCTGGCTTATCTCCTCGTAACTTACCGTCCGGATTCCGACATCCGGCAGAGTACTTACGGTCTCGGAAGCATTGGCGCCATTTAAACTCATAACTAAACCTGTTATTCTCCCGCACTGTCAGCTTGCTGCCGGGGCGCTGCGGTCCTCCGCCTCGACGGGCGCACAAACTGGGCCTTGTAAACCAGCAGCGGTACGGTTATCAGCACAACAATCAGCGATACTACTTGCGCTTCATTCAAGGCCCCGCCAAAGTAAGTATTGGACTCCACCCGCAGGAAACTGACAAAGAAGCGACCTATGGAGTACATGGCCCCGTAGAGAGCAAATATCATACCATCGGGCCTGATCCGGTGGCGCAGGGGCCAAATGATAGCAAAGATTGCCAAGTCCATTAACAATTCATATGCCACCGCAGGGTGACTGGCCGCTCGAAAAGCGCCCGGACTGTCGATGTGGGAATACACCACTCCCCAGGGCAAGTCCGTAAATTTGGCCAAGTGCTCACCGTTGATAACGTCGCCAAGCCTGCCGATTGCCATGGCGACCAGCAACGCCGGCGCCGCTACATCGGCAAGGCGACCCACACCCGGCAGGGGAGCTTTTTCCGGTTCTCCGGCAAAACGGAAGCATTTGCCCCAGAGGGCAAGAAACCAGTTGGAGTTTCGAATCAGGATATAGGCTGCGCCGAAGATAAACCCGCCAATGATGGCGCCGAAGATAGCGATGCCGCCCTGCCACACCATTAAGATGGTGATCGGATCTGCGGAGTACCTGCTCCAGAAATCAATGACGTGCAGAATTCTCGCGCCGACGATTCCTCCGATGATGCACCAAACGGATATGGAAAGAATGGCGTCCCCATCCAGGCCATCCTTTCTGCCCCAGCGCACCGTCAAATAAACTGCCGTGGCCACGGCCACGAAGGTAAAGAACCCATGCCATGAAAGGAGGAATGGTCCAAAATCAATTATGTATGGACTAAAGGGAATGCTGATTGCGCCTGGAATGAACATTGGCAAATACTCACCGTTGGTAAGAAGTAAATAATGCGTTAATTATCGGGGTACCCGGCGGCGACCGGTTTGGCCGACCGCCCCAGGGTGCGTACAAAATACGCCTGTGCCTGGTACCCTTGCAAGGCCTTGACCACCGTTTCGTGCTCAACCTGTGAGGATGAATATAAGAAAAGCGCCGGGCCGGCGCCGGATAAGTGGGGTCTCCGTCCAACTGCGCTTTCCACCGCCTCAATAATCACGGACAGCCCCGGGAATTCCTGCAGGGCCAGGCTCTCAAAGACATTGTGAAACAAATCCTCGGCACACTGACCCGCCATCAGGCTTTGCACCAGCCGCCGGGTGACGCCACCGTCACTGAAGTGCCCAGGGTTCAGGCGTCCATAAAGTCTTGCTGTCTTGTCAAGAATCCCTGGCCCTTCTGGGCAGATCAGGGAAACACTGACCCCCCGTTGCGACGGCAGAGGTTCTATCACATTACCACGGCCACTGGCCAGGGCCGCGCCTCCCCAAAGAAAAAAGCTGACGTCAGAGCCGATTCGCGATGCGACTGCAGCCAGCCTTTCCAGCGGCAAGTCCAGCTTCCAAAACCGGTCTAGGGCAACCAATGCAGCCGCGGCGTCACTGCTGCCGCCGCCAAGGCCCATGGCCACCGGAATTCGCTTCCTCAGCGTAATTTCAGCCAGTGGAAGGCGGCCGCCTTCCTTTGCCAGTTCAACCGCAGCCCGCCACACGATGTTCTCTTCCCCATTCAGCGCGCTATCATCGCAACGGACCACCAGGGAGTCTGCAGGGACTATTTCCAGCTCATCCGCGAGGTCTATTTCCTGCATGACAGTCCGGACTTCGTGGTAGCCATCGCTGCGGAGTCCTAAAACTTCCAGGCTCAGGTTCAATTTGGCTGGAGCTTCGACTAGCAAACCTGGACCTGCTCCCGGGACAGGAGATGTCCGGACCTCTTCCATTGGCGATAGGTTTCCAGCCATTCTTTCAGTTCCAGGGTCTCCGCCCGGCGGGCGCCATCAATCCCGGCTGCCTCCAAAAGCTGCATGATTTCCTGCGAACTTTTTCTCAAACCATGACCCAGGGAGTTGCGCAATTGCTTTCGAGGCGCGGAGAATCCTGCCCGCACCAGGTCAAAGAAACCTGATATATCGCACTCTTCCAGGGGAAGCGAATGCGACAAGTCAAGCCGAACCACCGTGGAAGTCACCTTGGGTGCAGGCCGGAATGCCGAGGGAGGAACCTGGCAAACTGTCCTGGCGTTGGCATAAAACTGGGTGGCAACGGAAAGCAGGGTCATCTTTCCCGGGTGAGCGGTCATGCTCTCGGCTACTTCGCGCTGAACCATTACTACCAGGGAACTGGGACGAGGTTCAGTCTCCAGGAAACGTCGAATTATGGGATTAGCGGCGTAGTAAGGCAGGTTGGCGACCACCTTATAGGGCTGACCGAACCCGGTCGTCGACCCAAAGTCAATGGCTCTGGCATCACCGCAGACCACCGACAAATTGGGAGGACTATCGAGTTTGGCAGGAAGCGCCTCCGCCAGATTTTCGTCCATTTCAATGGCAATGACCTGAGCCACCCTGGGCAACAGACGGCGTGTCAAAGCGCCCTTCCCTGGGCCGACCTCGACAACAATGTCAGCTTCGTTCAGGTCGGCAGAAGCCACAATGCGAGTCAATACCCGGCCGTCAACGAGAAAATGCTGCCCTAGAGACTTGCGGGGTCTGGCAGAAAACTGGCGGGTTGCGGAGGACATGGCGCTCAAAACAGTAGTAGTAAACCTCAATTAAGAGACCGCGCACCCCCCGTCGACGAAAACCCTATGGACATCCCCTGGGTAGCAACTCAGTCCAGGCGTTCCCACGGCACCCGCAGGGACCTGTTTACCGTTGCTTCCTCTCGGACCTGGCGGGGTTCACAAGCCTGCGCCGCGTGGGACCCGGTCATCAACACTGCTCACCCTGGGCAGCGGCCCAACAGGTTTGGCCTAAGGGAGGAATTACACCCCGCTATAGCGGATTGCGGGTCTAGGGCACCGCTAGCTCCCCGTCTAGCACGGTCTCGCAATAGATGTTAGGGTAGTCCCGCTACGCTGTCAAATACGAAACTTCCTTCCTGAAGCTGAAAACCACGGCGAATCCATCACTGCAGGCAGATCCCGTTAATGGTGATTCCCTCAACCGGGACTGTCTTACCGCTGATCGCGAGGTTAACGGAGATTGAAAGCCGATGTTAGAATTATAGTGAAGGACTCAATGATGCAAGTCAGAAAAGCCGTAATACCTGCCGCAGGCCTGGGAACCAGATTCCTGCCCATAACCAAGGCGGTTCCTAAGGAACTGCTGCCCATAATAGACCGGCCTATGCTGCAATACGTTGTCGAAGAAGCAGCGGAAGCAGGTGTCGAAGAAATAATAGTCGTGACCTCCCGGGGAAAGGAGTCCATCGCCTCGTATTTCCAGCCGCGTCCAGAATTAGAAGACCGCCTGGCCGGGTCCGGCGCTTCCGACCTGCTGGAATCGATCCAGTACGTCTCCAGCCTGGCACACGTTTCCTTCGTGATCCAGGAAGAGCCACTGGGACTGGGGCACGCCGTTCTGACTGCCAGTGACGCGGTCGGCGATGAGCCTTTTGTTGTGATTCTTCCTGATGACGTTGTTGACCACCGGCCCGGCGTCATTTCCCAGATGCTGGATGTAGCATCCAAATTCCAGGGTGGGGTAATTGCCGTAGAGCAAGTACCTTGGGAAACCATCCACAATTATGGGGTAGTGGACGCCGAAGAACGCGACACAAGAACCCATTTCATCAAGCAGTTGGTAGAGAAGCCCGCCCGAGAAGACGCTCCATCCAACCTGAGCATAGTCGGCAGGTATATCCTTCCTGCTGAAATCTTTGACTGCCTGGAGCGAACTCCGCCAGGGGCCAAAGGGGAGATTCAACTGACCGACGGCATTCAATTACTCTTGGAGCAGCATGACGTTTACGCCTACGAATTTCTTGGAACGCGATACGATGGCGGCACTCCCATGGGCCTGCTGCGAGCTTCCCTGGAGTTTGGCATGGCAAGGGAAGATACCGGCGATGAGATCCGCGCCCTGATTCGCGAACTGGCCAACGACCTTTCAGACGACTAAGGCAGAAATCCCGACATGATTAGACCATTGACCTTCAAGGTCTCGCGTACTCCATTGCTAACCGAACATATCCTGCAACGTCTGGTCGCAGCGCTTCTGACCGTTTACTGCATAGCGCAAGTGGTCACCATCGTTACCCGCATTGCCAGCGGCGCAGATCTGGACAGCGCTACCGGGTCAATGGCCATGATTCAGGCGAACCATGCCTGGTACATGGCCAGCAAGATCGCCAACCTGGTGGCAGCATTTCTCCTGCTGGCGGCGGCAGTCTTGCTCTACCAGACTTTCAGGCCTTTTGACCGGGCGCTGGCTCTCTTGGCCGCCTCTTTCCTGGCCACTGCCGCCTTGTTTTGGCTGTTTTCGAGCCTTGCCGGCCTGGCCATTGCTGAAAACCTTGGGGGTTTCTCCGGTCCAACCGCTACCTACCCCCAACTAGAGGCATCATCTCAATTGGCGACGTACCAAGCCATTGAACCCGTAAGGGCCATAGCGGGAAGAGTCGGATTTACTGCCGCAGCCCTGGCCCTGGCTTTCCTGAGTGTTCTTGTAGTGCTTGCCCGACCCATCTCTCACTGGTTCGGGTGGGCTGGCCTGGTTACTGCCGTGGCCATGCTCTTCATCTGGGACCCCGAAGCCTCCTTGATGCACCGTCTGGGCGGCGCCGCGCTCCTGGCGTGGTTTATGGGGCTGGCAGGCAGGCTTGCCCTGAAGGGTGTCGACATACCGGGTCGGGAAACAGAACCAATTACGGACGACAATTAAATGAGACCTGCTGAAGGCTGGGGGTCATCAGACCTTCCTGCAGTTGCTGATACACACCTTCCTCGACGGAAAAGCGGGAAGTACGCGACAAATAAATCATCTGCGCCCAATTCCGGAGAATGGGCAAGCTGGTCGGGACCAAATTAATGTCCCGCAACTGACAGACCATTGGTAACCCTTCTTTCATATTCAGGAGACATTGATGCTTGAATTACTACTTACGCTTCACATTTTTGCTGCCATCTGGCTGATAGGCTATTTGATCAACTCCGCCTATTGGAAGAAACGGGCAGACCGGTCCGGCAACCCGGAAACCGTTGCCACCACAACCCAGGCGCTGGTTAAGGCAGACCTCATCTTTATGGGACCCGGCATCGCCGGCCTGCTGGCAACCGGAATCTGGATGGGGGGCATCACCGGTTGGGAGCGATTTCAGGAACCCTGGCTGGCGGCCTCATTTATCCTGACAATCGTAATAGTGGTCCTGTGGCTGGCGGTCCTGCTTCCCCAGCAACGTCGGATGGCCCAATATGCCACGGAATCGCTGGAGGGCAACGACCATTCAGATAGCTATCAGAGGGCGAGCAAACTCTGGAACATGGTGGCCGGCGTGGTCACCCTGATCCCCCTGGTTGTCCTTGTCCTGATGGTGTTCAAGCCATAAACCAAAATTTGAGCCGGTACCGGAGAACATATGACGTCTGCCAAAGACCAGCATCTGACGAACGTGGCGGAAATCCGCAAGGAAATCCAGGACATTCTTGATGGAATGGAAAACGTCCTGGACTGGCGTCCGGACGCCGACTCATGGACGGCCCGCGAAGTCATTACGCATGTGCTTTACACTCCGCCAGGCGGCGTTCCCCAGATCTTGAGGGGAATTATGGATGGCGAAGTTGAGGAGTACGACCTGTGGGCAGATCAGAAGTACATGACCAGCGAGGCAGAGTCCTGGACCCTAGATGAGGTCAGGCGTCAATTCAACAGCTACTTTGACGCCCTGGAATCCGGATTAGCGCCGCTGACAGATGAAGTGCTGGAGACCTCAACTGCCCTGGTCCACCAGCGAAACCGTCTCTGGGACGAACCCAGAACGGCCCAGTGGCTGGTTGAGCGTCTTTTCGCCGGCCACTGGCGGGAACACCTGGTGCAATTGAGGGAGCTAAAAGCAGAGGCTTCCGGTTAAAGCAAGAAACGCGTTGAAATTAATCTGTACGCTATGAGCCTTCGCTGCCGATTCCCAGCAGGCTGAGGAAGGCTTCCTGGGGAACTTCTACCCGGCCGACACTTTTCATCCGCTTCTTGCCTTCCTTCTGCTTCTCCAGCAACTTGCGTTTGCGGGAGATATCGCCGCCGTAACACTTGGCCAACACGTCCTTCCGCAGAGCCCGAACGGTTTCCCTGGCAATGATCCTGCTCCCAATGGCCGCCTGAATGGGCACCTCGAATAGCTGCCTGGGGATGGTGGTCCTTAGCTTCTCCACCAGAGCGCGCCCGTGGGTAACCGCAAGGTCGCGGTGCACTATCATGGACAGGGCTTCCACCGCCTGGTGATTAATCAGTATGTCCACCCGGCTTAGAGGCTCCGCCCGATAACCCTCGAAGGTATAGTCCAGCGACGCATACCCCTGAGTGCGGGATTTCAGCTGATTGTAAAAGTCGGCGAGCATCTCCGCCAGCGGCATGGTGTATTCCATTACCACCCGGGTCTGCTCTTCCTTGGCGTCGCTGCCATCCCGCGAAGCGATGCTCTGGATGTATTCCATCCTCTTGAATTCGGACCGGCGGGCATGCATGAGTTCCATAATCGCTCCCACGTGGCGATTGGGAGCAACGATGGTGAGGCCCAGGACCGGTTCCTGGATTTCTCTCACTTCGTGAGGCTGGGGCAGTCTGGAGGGATTGTCCACCCGAAGCTCGCTCCCATCCTGGAGGATCACCTGGTAAGCGACGCTGGGGGCGGTAACTATCAGGTCCAGGTCGTATTCCCGTTCCAGCCTCTCCTGGATGATCTCCAGATGCATCAGGCCAAGGAAGCCGCATCGGAAGCCAAAGCCCAGCGCGCCGCTGCTCTCCGGCTCCATTGTCAGTGAAGCATCGTTCAGGCGCAGTTTCTCCAGGGCCGCTCGCAGACTGTTGTACTCCTCACCATCTGACGGATAGAGTCCGGCGAACACCATGGACTTCAGTTCGACGTAGCCAGGCAACGGTTTAGTCGCAGGCCTGTTGCTGATGGTCAGCGTGTCACCCACGCTGCATTCCTGAACGTCCTTGAAGCCGGTGGCAATGTAGCCCACCTGCCCGGTTCGCAGCGCATCCACGGGGGTAGGATGAGGAGAAAAGACGCCCACTTCCATTATTTCGGCGACTCTTCCCGATGACATTACCAGTAGCTTTTCGTTCTTTGAGACCAGCCCGTCTTCAACCCTGACGTGAGCAATGATGCCCTTGTAACTGTTGTACACCGAGTCGAAAACCAAGGCTCGAAGGGCCCCCTCGGGATCGCCCGAAGGGGGCTTAAGGCGTTCAACCACGGCATTGAGGATGTCATTGGCCCCGGTGCCTTCCTTGGCTGAAACGTAAAGGATTTCATCTTCCCGAAAACCAAACACTTGCTGCAGTTCGCCGGCGACCCTCTGAGGCTCGGCCTGGGGGAGGTCCACCTTATTGACTACCGGTATGAGTTCCAGGTCGTACTCCATTGCAAGAAGTGTGTTTGCAATGGTCTGGGCCTCGATCCCCTGGCTGGCGTCCACTACCAGCAGCGCACCTTCGCAGGCGGCCAGAGCCCGGGAAACCTCATAGCTGAAGTCCACGTGGCCGGGAGTATCGATAAGGTTAAGCTGATACAGTTGTCCGTCCTGAGCCCGGTGCTGCATCGCCACAGCTTTTCCCTTGATGGTAATGCCCCGTTCGCGCTCCAGTTCCATCTGGTCCATGAACTGGGCCTTCATCTCCTGGGGACGAACCGTGCCCGTAATTTCCAGGAAGCGATCGGCAAGGGTGGACTTGCCGTGGTCAATATGAGCAATAATGCAGAAGTTTCGAATTTGTTGGGGATTCATAGCTCCACAATAGTAACACGGTGCTTATCAGCGCAACAATAACAGGGCACTGGCTCGACAGGTTAAATTCCTGTTGCCAATGCAAAAGGGCCGACATAGAGTCGGCCCTCAAGAAACCTGATTTACCTGGTCTTAGTAAGGACCGTAACCCGGGGCCTGAATGCAGGCTGCCCAGTGGTCCGGTTCGACTTCCCGCAGGTCGGGAGTAACTTGCTGGCAACTATCAATGGCGATGGGGCAGCGAGGATGGAACACGCAACCGCTAGGGGGATTGAGTGGGCTGGGAACCTCACCGCTAAGCAGAATGCGTTCCCGTTGCGCATCGATAACAGGGTCGGGAATGGGTACTGCAGACAACAGCGCCCGCGTGTAGGGATGCAGCGGATTGGCATAAATCTCGTTCCGGTCTGCAATTTCCACAATGTGGCCCAGATACATGACTGCTACCCGGTCACTGATATGCCTCACCACCGACAAGTCGTGAGCGATAAACAGGTAGGTAAGGTCGAACTGTTCCTGGAGGTCCTCCAGCAGGTTTACGATCTGGGCCTGGATGGACACGTCCAAGGCGGACACGGGCTCGTCGCAGACAATGAAAGAGGGATCGACAGACAGGGCCCTTGCCACACCGATACGCTGGCGCTGACCGCCGCTGAACTCGTGGGGGAATCGGTCGGCCATGTAGGGATTCAGGCCCACGTTCTGCAACAGTTCCGACACCCGGTCACGATATTCTTCCTTGCTGTTGACCAGCCCGTGAACAATCAGGGGTTCGCCGATGATGTTGCCGGCTGTCATCCGGGGGTTCAGGGAACTGTAGGGGTCCTGGAAAATGACCTGCATCTTGCGCCGCATTACCCGCATCTGCCGGGTGGACATGCTGGTCAGTTCTTCCCCTTCGAAACGCACCTGCCCGCCAGTAGGCTTGTAGAGCTGCAGGATGCAACGACCGGTGGTAGTCTTGCCGCAACCGCTTTCACCCACCAGGCCCAGGGTCTCGCCCTTGCGGACGAAAAAGCTTACATCGTCCACGGCCTTGATCTGGGCCACTGCCCGCTGGAAAATAATCCCCGCGGTCACCGGGAAGTACATCTGCAGGTTCCTGACTTCGACCAGAACGTCGCCATGGGCCGATGGCCCGTCGATACGCTGGTCCGCTTCAGACATCATGGTCATATTCTCATACTCTCCGCGGGCTAGTTTTCGTCGTCAGATTCCGGATCGGCAACTCCGTTGCCATTGGTCGGGCCTTCAACCATATCCGGGTCAATCAAGAATTCCAGGGCAGAGGGCCCCAATTCGTCGCTCCGCCAGCAGGCCGACCAATGGCCTTCGTTCACCAGCATCAAGGGTGGCTCTTCCGTCGCGCACTTGTCTACGGCCCACCGACAACGGTCGCGGAATGCGCAACCCTGGGGCAGGTTGATCAAGTCAGGAGGCTGCCCCTCAATGGGGTCAAGTTTCGCACGACGGGGCAGGTCCAGCCGAGGTACAGACTTCAGCAGACCCACAGTGTAGGGATGCCTGGGGTTGCTGTAGACCTCGCTGGAAGCGCCCCTCTCGATAATCTTGCCGGCATACATGATGTTCATGCGGTCGGCGTACCGAGCTACCACGCCCAGGTTGTGGGTAATGACAATGAGAGAAACGCCGAACTCAGTAGTCAGCGACTTCATCAACTCCAGAATCTGAGCCTGAATGGTCACGTCAAGAGCGGTGGTGGGCTCGTCAGCAATAATCAACCTGGGATTGCAACTGAGAGCCATGGCGATCATTACCCTCTGCCGCATTCCGCCGCTGAACTGGTGGGGATACTGCTTGACCCGCCGCTCCGCATCAGGGATACCGACCCGCGCAAGCAGATCTATGGACTCATTGCGTGCCTCTTCTCGACTCATGCCCCGGTGAAGTTGCAGAGTCTCACTGAGCTGCCGATCCAAAGTCAGCACAGGGTTGAGGGAAGTCATGGGTTCCTGGAACACCATGGACATTTTGGCGCCACGAATACGGCGCATGTCGTCCATGTCGATTTTCAGGACATCTTCGCCTTCAAACAACAATTCGCCGGAAACTATCTTGCCCGGCGGGTCAGGTATCAGGCGCATGAGTGAAAGTGCGCTGACGCTCTTGCCACAGCCACTCTCTCCTACCAGCCCAAGGGTTTCACCCTCTTCTACCTCGTAGGAAACGCCGTCAACTGCCTTGACAACACCTTCAAAGGTGAAGAAATGTGTGCGTAAGTCTTTTACTTCCAGAAGAGTAGCCAACTGCCCTCCTCCCGGCGGCAAGTTTTTTGGTTTTCGATCTATTGCGCCGGATCAAGATAACTGGCCCAAAAGCGGGCCGATTTCAGATATTGTCACTGGTGGGGAAGGGGAGACTCGAACTCCCACGCCTTGCAGCACATGATCCTAAGTCATGCTCGTCTACCAATTCCGACACTCCCCCAGGCTGCAATACCCCTTTTGTCTCTACTTCACTATATGGTGACCCGCCTCGGGGTCGAACCGAGAACCTACGGATTAAGAGTCCGTTGCTCTGCCAGTTGAGCTAGCGGGCCAACACGAACAACCCCTGAAATCCAATGTTTTCAGGTTGCAAAAGACTATCAACAGTACCCGCTCTTGTCAATAGACTTTCCCTTTGCGCCCCGAGAGCCAGCTTCATATTTCAGTCGTACTTGCAGAACACTCAGACTCCATGGTTCAGCCGGTCTATCAGGTTCCTGGGCAACCCCGCAATTCGCATCTTTTCCTGGGTAACCGTCCTGGCATATTCCACCCTGTGCCGTTCCAGACTACCGGAAGACTCCACGCCGTCTCCGACGTAAATTGCATAGCTTGGTCTGGGGTCGTAGTCCCGTGGCTGGCCCACGCTACCCGGATTTGCAATCTGGCGCCGCTCATCCAGATCAAATACTTCGTCCTCGGAAAACTGTACGAACCTGGGGCCGTCCCGGTTTTCCAGGCACAGAAATGGCAAATGGGAATGCCCCACCAGGCAATAGCTGGTAGTCAAGCGACCGAAGGTGCTTGCTGCAGCCTCTTCGTTCAATAGATACTCTCTCAAGGGCGCGCGCAGGCTTCCGTGGACCAGGGTAAAAGGACCGGCAGTGGTCACTTCGGGAAGGCCGGCCAGGAAGCCGCGGTGGTCCTCTTCCAGTTGCTGGGCAGTCCAGTTCGCGGAGAATGCCGCCGCACTGTTGAAGTCGGCGCTTTCACGAAGGTCCAGTGCAGCCCGATCATGATTTCCCGCGACCGCTACCAGCGGATAGGATTGAAGCAGATCCAGGCAGGCGGCAGGGTCCGGCCCATAGCCCACCGAATCCCCCAGGCACCAGATAACATCGAAACCGCCCCTGCCCTCTGCGTCGGTAATTACCGCCTCCAGAGCTTCGAGGTTTGAATGAATGTCGGAAACAATAAGGGCACGCATAACTTGTCGCCAGATTTAACTTGGGATAACCCGCAATTGACTTGCCCCTGAATTGGCCGTAGTCTGCCAAACAGTTGTCAAGATTATAACAACAGAAGAGACTTTGACCATTACAGCAGCATGGAATACGGGGCATTTTGGACGCAACCAACCAGTGCCCAAGGCATGGGCACAGTCTCTAATGGACCCTCTACACTTCCACATCGAGGATTAGAATCCCTTCCAGAAAAACGGGTCCCTAAGACTAAGGGATCCAAAACAATCCAACAAAGGCAGGAGAGTTCATGAGTCCTTTAAGGCCTTCAATTGCCATTGTCGCTACCGGTGGCAGCATCGCCGGAGTCGGCCCCGACAGAATGGATTTTATCCTCTACCCCGAGCTTGGGGAACACATTACTATCGAGCAATCCCTCGAAAGAATCCCCGAAGCCAACGACATAGCCAGCATTTCAGCGGAAGACCTGGTTAGCGTCGGTAGCACCGCCATAGGACCGGAAGAATGGCTCAGACTTGCTAAGCGCATAAATCAGTTATTGCTGGACGATGGGACCGCGGGCGTAGTCGTAACTCACGGAACTGCGACCCTGGAAGAAACAGCCTATTTTCTTCACCTGACCGTCAAGTCCAGCAAGCCAGTGGTTGTCACAGGGGCCATGCGTCCACCCACAGCCCTGGGAACGGACGCAGACTTGAACCTGCTCGATGCTATCCGGGTAGCCGCCAGTCCCGTTGCAGGGGGCATGGGTGTGCTTACCATTCTTAACAACGAAATCCAGTGCGCCCGCGACGTGGTTAAGACCAACACCTTCCGCGTAGAAACCTTCAAACCGAACGAGTTGGGGTTTCTGGGTTATGCCGATTCGGACGGTGAGGTGGTAATGTACCGGGCTCCTTTGCGCAAGCACACTACATCCACGGAGTTTGACGTGGCCCACAAGGATTCGCTTCCCAGGGTTGACATCGTCTATTGCCACGCCGGTTCCGATGAACTACTGATAGACGCTGTGCGCTCCAACAAATCCGATGGCTTGATCCTGGCTGGTTTCGGTGGGGGCAGCTTTCCGCCCAAAGCAATCGGTGCCGCAGCAGAAGCGGTCAAAGAGGGGATACCCGTGGTCCTCGCATCCCGTTCCATTGCTGGGAGGGTAGTTATGACCCCGCGCAAGAATGAACAGGGGTTTATCGTCAGCGACAATCTTCAACCACAAAAGGCCAGAATTCTGTTGATGCTGGGCCTGACAGTCACAACCAATCGCGACGAAATCCAGCGAATGTTTGCCGAGTATTGAACCGGGACGACTAACAACCGTTTGCTTGATGCCTAATCCAGGCACATCTTTCCCGGACATCTCGCCACCATATATATTAGGTGTATAATTTGCGGCAATTCGCTTACGAATTTTTCGACCCGGCCAGACGGCTTTTAGCTGACCGGACAATCTGAAACGAGCAGGTGACGAATTTGGCAGCGACCACAGCAGTAGCCCCGCCTGCGGGCCAGGAAAGACGCACTAAAGACTCGGTGATGGCCACCACCGTAATCGGGGCTCACGCCTTTGAGCATTTCTACGCACACACTATCCCATTCCTCGCAGCCATAATTGCGGCGGACCTGGGCCTGGGGGCTTTTCAGGTCGGGTTAATAGTAGTAGTCCGGTCAGTTTTTGGAGGCATTACCAGCACCGCCGGGGGGTTCCTGGTGGACCTGTTCCATCACCGGGTTTCGTGGGTGCTGTCCATCAGCGCCTTCAGTATTGGTGTTGGCTACCTGGTCATGTCCATCGCGCCCACCTACGTTCTGATTCTGGCCGCCCTGGCCCTGGGCTCCATGGGGAGCGCCCTCTGGCACCCTCCGGCCCTCGGTCTGCTGGCCCGCAGGTTCCCGGAAAGACGCGGGCTGTTTATTTCCATGCACCGGTCAATGGGCAGCATTGGTGACGTTCTGGGGCCCATGGTGGCTGGCGCACTGGTTGCCGGCGCCTTGGCCTGGACCTTGAGCAGCGGCGGAGTGGAAAGCGACTTATTCTCCTGGGAGATGCCATGGGAGGCCATCAGCTGGCGCTGGGTGCTGGGCTTGAGCACTCCCATTATGTTCACCTCCAGCATTGTCATTTTCTTCCTGCTACGGAATGCCGGAGGAGCCAAGCCGGAGGACTTTGACCTGAACAAGCGGATACGTGAGAACTGGGCTGGCATGGTGGACGCCTTTAAGGGCACTGGAATGTGGGCCATTTTCACCGTTTCGGCCGTGCGGGGAATGGCCGACCGTTCCCTGGTTTTCCTGGTTCCCCTCTACTTGATTCAGGCCCTGGGCGTGGCCCCCTTCCAGGCTGCGGCACACGTGGCACTGATGGTTGGCCCAGGTATTGTGGCCGGTCCGTTGATTGGCGCGTTGTCCGACAAGATAGGTCGCAGAGCCATCATAATATTCGTTATGGCCGTCACCACTGTTCTTACCCTGGCCATAATCTGGAGTGGTGAGCAGTTCGGAGAGTACAATTACTGGATTACGCTGTTTGTTGCCATGTACGGCATCCTGAACTTCTCGGTAAACAACCTCACCCAGGCTGCCGCCGCAGACATTGCCGCGGGACGGCGATTGGAGTCCAGTTTCCTTGGCCTAATGTGGGGCAACAACACATTCTTTGGCGCTGCCGCCGCCCTGGTTATATTTGGTTCGGTGGAATGGTTTGATCAGGACAACACCGGGTGGCAATACGGGTTCTACATCACGGCCGGGTTCTACTTTATCGGACTGTTGGCTTCCCTCCTTATTCCCGGCAAGCCCAGGGCGCTGACACAACCGGCATAACCGGGTCAACCAGGCCTGAATATCTTCGATGAGGGCGGGAAGAATCCCGCCCTCACTATTTGTCTGCAATTCAGACCAATATTGCTAAAAAGTGTTGACAAGATAATCGGCACATGTTAGCCTGAATACAGAGCAAGAAGGGCATGAATGCCCAGAATGTTCCGAAATCCGGTAAGGAGGTGATATATGGTTAAGGTATTCGAACTTTGCCATAAATGGATCTTCCCTTGTAGCGTCCCTGCCGGTTCAGAGAGGAGTGGATGACCCGTAGAAGGGATGCTTCAGAAACGGCAGGGAAACAGAACGAAAAGCAAGTCCCGCGAAAATACCAATCGAGCTGACTTCCTTTGTGAGTTACCTCAGGAACGGTACATCCGGTAATAAGACCGGAATGGCGGGAATGCGAAGCGAAAGCAAATCGGGGCCCGGTAGGCGTACCGGGCCCCGACTGTTTTGGTTAGTTGTTCCGAATTAGTAGAGACCGCAGGCTACCCGGTCTCATTCAGTGCAGCTCGATACTGCTCGGGGGTATTGAGATCCCACAACACTTCCGCAGACTCCATCTCCACCCTCAGAGTTCCTTCCTGGTGGCGCCTCACCACTTCCCTTATTCCCTGGGTTTCCTCCGTAATGGCGCCAAGCTCCGCTACCAGCGCGCCGTCGAAGACCACCGGGTGCCCACCCTTACCTTCAAAGGTGGGAATCGTAATAAGGGGGCCGTTGCTGCGATGCTGCCGAAGCAGGTAAGCCACCGTTTCGGCTCCGCGGGGCTGGTCCACGTTCAATAGCAACAAGGCCTCCGGCAGCCGTCCTCCCAGGGCGGCGAGTCCTGCCTTTATGGACGTAGTCTTTCCCTGCAGGTAATCCGGGTTCAGGGCCCATTCTACGCCGGGCTTTCCTTCAATTTCCGGCAGCAACTCTTCCTGGCGGTACCCCAGGACCACAATAATACGGTCCACACCGCCAGCGGCCAGGGCGGAAACCTGGTGGGAAATAAGGGATTGGCCCTGCCACGGCAGCAGGGCCTTTAGTTCACCCATTCTTCGGGATTCTCCTGCCGCCAGGAGAATGGCTGTGGTCTCGGGCATAATTGTATGGCCGCCTGGGCCCGCCTTCCTCGAATACTATACTTCTATTGCATCCTGGAAGCGCTGGGCCACCCGGTCAATGTACCACTCGTCCATCTGCATGGGGCCACCCTTGCCTCCACGACGGGTCATGATAATCTCGGACATTATGCTGACCGCCAGTTCCTCGGGCTGCAGACCGCCAATATCCAGGCCGACAGGCGCGTGGACTTCCTTCAGTCGCTCTAGGCTTACGCCCTGGTCCAGCAATCGTCGATAAATCATAAGGTTCTTGCGCCGGCTACCCATGAGCCCGATGTACCGGGCGCGAGTCGTCAACGCCGATTCAAGGGCCATGTCGTCAAACCGGTGCCCCCGGGTGGCAACAACTATGAAAGTGTTGACGTTTACGGCGAGGTCCTCGGACCATCGCTCATATTGGGTAACCACCGTCTGTTCGGCGTAAGGGAAGCGTTCGGAATTGGAAAACTCGGGCCGGTCATCCACAATGAACACCCGATAGCCCAGCATGTTTGCCAGGTCCGCCGTGGCTTTGCCCACGTGCCCGCCGCCGATAACGGCCAGTGTGGGAGGTGTAGTAAATCCTTCAACGAAGACTTCCACGCCCTCATCGGTGGAAAAGCTCTCGACTGAGCCCACATCGGCAACCTGGCGGGCCGCTGCAATCGCGCGGTCATCCAGTTCCTTGCTCCCCAGGGTACCCTCCACTGCGCCGTCAAGCAGCAGCAGAAGTTTGGCGCCGAGGTTGGGATTTCCTTCAGGAACGTTGACCACAGTGGCCAACCCGACGGGATCGCCACCCTCGTAGGCGTTGATCAACCGACTCCCGATATCGAGGAAGGAATCAGGCTCCCACATCGGTTCCAGGTAAAAGTACATAGTGCCGCCGCAAACCAGGCCGTCACGTGCGGCGATGTCCTCATTAAGGAAATAGTCCTTGAACTCCGGACCACTGTGGTTGCGCAGCATTTCCCTGGCTGCGTACCAGATGTCACCTTCCACGCACCCACCACCCAAAGTGCCGACTCCAGTCCCGTCCTGTCTCACCAGGAGCATGGACCCCGCCTTCTGGGGTGTGGAACCCTTGGTGCGAACAACGGTAGCAAGCACGCAGGGCTGCTGGTCTTGAAGCTGCCTTACAGTTTCCTGGATAACCTCTTTCATCTTCCCCGCCTCAAGTGCGAAGTGAGTCTTACCATAGGCTAATTGGTGGCGAATTCTTCCGCCTTACTTGCCCAAGCTTAACAAATTATACCCCTCCGAACAAACAGGTCAAAGCAATTGCTGGCCTAACTCTCAGCAATGCAATGGCGTCAGATAATGGGAAGGAAGGCACAGGATATGGGAAATATCGCTTTGCCTTGCCATTTCATCTCATTCGAGCTCATTTTGCATTAGAGCACTTCGGCCTGACGGCGGGAAAATGGACAGGTGAAGGGCTTCCCCGCCACCATCTCAATGCCTTGGAAATCGTCCATGAAAGGCACCCGGCCAAGCAATTCAGAGCTTCAGTCAATTCATTCCACAGTAGGCATGGGCCATCCAGTATGGGAAGGGATGCATGTCAACCCCGGGGACAGACAGATGGTACCGGACAATTCCAAGGTCTTACTGCAATCCCCCTGAACTCGCAACGTGTCAGCTAGGAATTGGACGCGGATTCAGCTATAATATGTAAACTGTATGACAAAGGTTGCCATTACCTCAGTTGACCTCCGCAATTCCCGCCGCTACGTAGAGATTATGGAGTCCCTGGGCGCGGATATTTCCCTTCTAATCCCTCCTGACGACAGGGCCGTCCACAATATTCTTGAAGACATCGGTGGTCTGATGTTAACCGGCGGTCCCGATGTGGATCCGGATCTATATGGGGCAGAAGCGGACGTCGAGGCCGATCTGGAGCTTTGCCGCCCCCTGGACGAATTAGAGCTGCGACTCCTGGACTATGCGCTGGACCATGACATGCCGGTACTGGCCATATGCCGGGGGATGCAGTTGCTAAACGTAGCCTTTGGTGGGCAACTCATTCAGGACCTGCCCGGGCACAAGGCGGTGAGAGACGACGGGAAGTGGCAGCCGGAGACGCACCTCATCTATATGGCCCCGGGCGCCAAGACGGCTGCCATCGTTGGCAGCGCGGGCTTTTTCCGGGTTAACAGCCTGCACCACCAGGGACTGAGGGAAGCGCAGCGCTCCCCCAGGCTTATGTCCAGCGCCTACTCGGTTGAGGATGGCCTGATCGAAGGTCTGGAGAGTCCTAACCACAGTTGGGTTATCGGGCTGCAGTGCCATCCCGAACGTCAGGATGAGGTGCCCCGCAGTTTTGCCAACCTGTTCGCCGGCTTTTACGAGCGGGCAGAGATGTATTTGGCTGGCTAGGAGTTATCGACCCATCCCCGTCCCTCCCTCGCTGGCCCAGAATTCCAAGGAGCATTTGTTATGGTAACTTCAGCACCCGTACCACCGTCTGGTGGAATAAGGCCCATCCGAATCGAAGAGGAGATGCGGACTTCTTACCTCAGCTACGCCATGAGCGTCATAGTTTCGAGGGCGCTTCCCGACGTGCGGGACGGGCTGAAGCCGGTGCAGCGGCGCATCCTCTATGCCATGCACGATATGGGTATGCGACCCAACCAGGCCCACCGGAAAAGCGCGCGCATAGTGGGCGAAGTGCTGGGCAAGTTCCATCCCCACAGCGACACGCCAGTTTATGACGCCCTGGTCCGCATGGCGCAGACCTTCTCAATGCGCTATCCGCTGATAGACGGCCAGGGTAACTTTGGCAGCGTGGACGGAGACCCACCTGCCGCCATGCGCTACACCGAAGCCCGGTTGGCGGCCATAGCCGATGAGCTGCTTTCCGACATTGACCTGAACACCGTAGACTTCTCCCTCAATTTCGATGACTCGCTGAACGAGCCACAAGTCCTGCCCAGCCGGATGCCAAACCTGCTGGTCAATGGTGCCACCGGCATTGCCGTGGGCATGGCTACCAACCTGCCTCCCCACAACCTGGGAGAAATCTGCGACGCCGTCTGCCATGTCATTGACCACCCGAACTGCGTCACCGAAGACCTGATGAAGCTGATCCCCGGACCGGACTTTCCCACCTACGGGTCTATCCGCGGCACCCAGGGCATCATCGATGCCTACACCACCGGCCGAGGCCGCATCGTAATGGAGGCCAAGGCCGAAATTGAAGAGATTCGCCGGGGTCGGGATGGCATAGTCATCACCGAACTGCCCTACCAGGTCAATAAGGCCAACCTGGTAGAGAAGATCGCCCAAATGGTACGGGACAAGCGAATAGAGGGCATCTCCGATATTCGAGACGAGTCTGACCGGCGGGGAATGCGAGTTGTCATTGAACTCCGCCGCGATGCGCAGGCCAACATTGTCCTTAACAACCTGTACCGGCACACGGCGATGCGCAGTTCCTTCAACACCATAATGCTGGCCCTGGTGGCCGGCCAGCCCCAGGTGCTGCCCCTGAAGCGGGCCCTCACACTGTTTGTTGAGCACCGCCAAGAGGTCATCCGTCGCCGTTCCGAGTTCCTCCTGCAGCGGGCCCGGGACCGGGACCACATCCTCCAGGGACTCTTGCTCGCTTTGGACGTCATGGACCAGGTGATTCAGATTATCCGCACATCCGACGACGCGGAGAGCGCCCGAACCAACCTGATGACCGAATTTGACCTTAGCCAGGTCCAGGCCCAGGCCATCCTGGACATGCAGTTGCGCCGATTGGCCGCTCTGGAGCGGGAACGCCTGCAGAACGAGCACGATGAGCTGCAAAAGACCATAGCGAGTCTTGAATCGCTGCTGGGAGACCCTGGCAAGATTCTTAACGAGATCAAGAAAGAAACCCGCAAGCTCAAGAAGGATTTCGGCGATGCTCGTAGGACCCGAATTGAACCGGAGGAGGTTGGCGAACAAAGCGCCGAGCAGTTCATACCACACCAGGATGTAATGATTACCCTGAGCCAGCGGGGATACATCAAGCGGGTTCCCTGCGATACCTACCGCACCCAGAACCGGGGCGGCAAGGGCGTCCGGGGAATGACTACCAGGGAAGATGACGCCCTGATGGACCTGGTAGTAGTGGATACCCATGACACGCTTCTGTTCTTCACCAATCGTGGCCGGGTGTATCCCTTGAAGGCCTATCAGATCCAGGGGGACACTTCCCGCACGAGCCGGGGCACTCTGTTGGTCAACCTTATTCCCATCGCTCGTAACGAACAGGTCCAGGCCATGCTGCCGGTCAAGAATGCCCGGGACAGTTCCATGCTTGTCCTGGCCACCAGGCTGGGCGAGATCAAGGCCCTGAAGGAGGGCGAACTGACCAATATACGTCCGTCCGGCCTCATAGTGATGGACCTGGAGGATGGCGACGAACTTGTAGGCGTGTCCCAGGTCGGTGACTCCGAAGAAGTAGTGATGGTTACCGAAAAGGGCCAAGCCATTTTGTTCCAATTCCGCAATTGCGATGACCCGCGAAAGAACCTGACACCCCGTTCCCGCTCGGCCGGCGGCGTCAAGGGAATAAAGCTGATGAGTGACGACAAGGTAGTCGGCATGTCCACGGTAACCCCTGAAGGCCAACTGCTGGTGGTGAGTGAAGGAGGCTACGGCAAGTCAACGCCCTTGAAGAACTATCCTCGACACGGCCGCGGCGGCCAGGGGGTGCGTACTTTCCGGGTAAATGAAAAGACCGGGCCCGTAGCAGCTTCCCGCGTGGTAACGGATAACGAGGGACAAGAGGTTTTCATCATATCTGCCAAGGCGCAGGTGGTGCGAATCAACCTGGAAGACGTGAAGGTAACAAACAGCCGGTACACCCAGGGTGTCATCGTCTGGCGCGACCGGGAGCCCGACGATTATGTAGCCTCCGTCGCCTGCTTCACCGAGAACGACTATTCCTCCGGAGGGGCCAGCGCCGAGAATGGAACTTCCCCTCAGCCAGAAGCCACAGCCACGACTGAAGCGGTTATGGAAGATTCGGACGAGGCGGAAGTAACCAGCGAAGTAATGGACGGCGAACCGGAAGAGGACACCGCTCCGAGTGAGGACGAATAGTCGATAATCCGATCGGCCGTAACAGCCTGCTACCGGGTCACTCTGCCGCTGCCGCAAGCACAGATCAGGGAGCTATCAGCCAATGCGCTGGTAGCTCCCTTGATTTGCCATTATTTATCACATATAATCTTTCGGGTTTGCTATTACGAAATAAATAAATGCTGATGGTTGGGCATTCCGGCCATACCTCGGTGCCCGATTGCGGAGGAAATGAAGTGAAGTTGGTATTTATCCACGGAGCGGGAAGTTCAAGCCTGGCTTTCTATTACCAACTCCAGCACTTTCGCAATTCCAAGGCTCTTGACTTGCCCGGACATCCCAACGGCAGGCCTTGCCCCAGCATAGAACAATACCTGGAATGGGTTAGAGGATTTACTACCGCCCGCCGCTACAAGGACATGGTGATTTGCGGGCATTCCATGGGTGGCGCCATCAGCATGTTATATGCCCTTCGATATCCCGAAGAGGTAAGAGGAATCATCCTGATGGGTACTGGCGCCAGACTGAGGGTTCACCCCGATTACCTTCAACTGGGCAAGGAATCAACTGAGGATTCCGCGCAGTGGCTGGAAAACCAGATGGCCTACTACCCGGGGGTAGCCTCCGACATGGTGCAATCCTTGAAGCGCCGGTCTATGGAGATAGGGCCTGCTGTTGAATATAACGACCTGATGGCCTGCGACAAGTTTGATGTGATGAACGAGGTTCAGCAGATCAAACTTCCCACACTGGTGCTATGTGGTTCCGAAGACTCCATGACCCCTGTGAAATATGCGGACTATCTGACTGACAACATTTCGGGGGCCAGGAAAGTAGTCGTGCCGGGGGCATCCCACTTTGTGCAACTACAGAAGTACAAGCAGGTGAATGCCAGTATTGAGGAGTTTCTGACGTCCTTGAAGCGAGGATAAACGCCGACTGGGAAAATACCGAAGGGCGAGATCAGCAACAGGCCGGGTACGCTGTAAGCGCATCCGGCCTGTTGTATTTCCAGCGGCGGTCTCTTCTCCTCGGCTATTCCTGGCGGTCGTTGGGGTGATACCACCTGCTCTTGAAGAACATCAAGGGGTTGGCGTCATCGTTGCGAATGACTTCCTTTACCTCGCCCATATAAACGGTATGGTCTCCGTAAACATGGGACCCCACAACCTCGCAGCCAAAGAACACCATTGAGTCGTCCAGCATCGGCAACTGCCCATCCGCGATAGTGTAGTTGTACTCGGTGCCCTCCTGCCGGTCCTCGGGCCGCTTGGCAAAATAAACGCCCAGTTCCTCCTGGTCTTCGCCCAAGATGTTAACTCCAAACTTGCCGCTGCGCTCAACATACCCATATGTATGGGTACCGTGGGCAACGCAGATCAGCACCGTGGGGGGATCGAGGCACACTGAAGTAAAAGAATTGGCGGTCATGGAGTGGGGCACTCCATCATCATCTATCGAGGTAACCACGGTCACACCGGTGGCGAATAGGGACATTGCCGACCTGAAATCATCTCTGCTAGTCAAGTTCCCAACCTTCCCTATGTGATTTGCCCAATTATAACCTTTGAACTGGCAACCTGCTACTACGATCTTTCGAGTTTCCAGTGAAACTTTGCGTAGGGGGCGCTAGTAGTTCTTTGTGACCGACACGGACAATCTCTACTCATAGAGCGGACGGAACGCTGCTCTCGACTAGAACGAAGCCGACACCCAGGCCATGCAAACCTGCAAAACTTACAAAGCTAATTTGGCCAAGGGACAAAACATTCAGCTACCTCGTCGGCAGATGCGGACCTGGCAGCGGAAGCGTCGAGTTTCAATACTGTGTCAGAAGGGATCAGGCCATCAAACAAACTCGGATGTGTAAGTTGAGCCAGAATTTCCAGGCCGGTGACAATGCGCGGTCCGGGCACGCTGAAATAGACGTGGTCAATCAGGTAAACCTCGCCTGATTGAACGGCAGGAAGAGTTACCCAATTCTCCTGGCCAGCCAGCCAGGGAATTTCAGCCTTTTGCCTCCCCAGCCCCGAAGAGCAAAGGTCCACAAACAGCTTTTGCGGAGCATAATTCACTACCTGTTCCCAAGACAATCGGGTGGCGGGACAGCCTGGCTGAAACATGTCAAGGTCGCCCCCCGCGCGCAGCAACATGTCAGGTATCCAGTGTCCGCCGATGACCAGTGGATTGACCCCTTCCAAAGAGAAAACCCTTGGTTTTTCCTCGGCGATGGCCAGAGTGGCCTCCAGCCGCTTCACCCTTCCTTCAAGGTCTGCCACCAGGTCAATAGCTTGCTGGCGTGCGCCGCAAATCTCCCCTATCTGGACTATGGAATCGAAAATCTCCTTTAACGTTCTGGGATTGAGGACGACAACTTCCGGGGGCATGGGCATTTGCTCCACTGTTCGGCCCACTGTCTTCGCATCGACCTCACAGAAATAGCAAAGGTCCTGAGTCAATACCACGTCCGGGGAATTGCTGGAAATCCACTCCCCATCCAACTCATACGGGCTCTCCCCCGCTTCCAGAATGCGGCGCATCATTGCTTCCACTTCCTGGCTGGACAGGTTATCGACGTCAATCCGACTTCGGCACACAATGGGCTTCTCGCTGACTTCTGCAGGATATTCGCAGAGATCGGTAACTCCTACAATCTGGTCACCCAGGCCCAACGCATAAAGTATTTCAGTGCCGCTGGGCAACAGAGAGCAAATCTCCATACTCCCTCTCTCCTCCGCTCAGGACGCCGACTTTATCCTGGCCGAATATAACATCATGCTTATGGTAAATTGCAAAATACATACTGTAGAATATTAGGAAGGCCGCATTTCCCGACTCCGTTCGTGCGCCGCAAGCAGATCTGTCCGCAATTGATTCATGGGCCCCTTGCCCGGATTCTACCAGATGGACCAAGCTCAAACACAACCCCACTTAACCTGGAACACCCTGGCCTTCCTGCGCTTGGGCGCCTTCAGCTTTGGCATCACCGGTTTCTTTTTGACCATGGAAACCATCGTATTGCCGACGCTGGTCCTGGACATCGCGCCTGAGGGGGCCAAGAACTCCTTGCTGGGAGCCCTGGGGTTTAGCGGTCTAATTGCCGCAGCCCTGGTACAGCCCATCGTTGGGTCGTACAGCGACCGAACCAGGTCTCCACTGGGGCGGCGAGTTCCTTACATGCTGGGGGGCGTGCTTTGCGTTTGCATCGGGTTGACCGGACTGTCCTTCACGCTAACGCTGATTTCCTTCCTGATAATTTGGGTATTCATCCAGGCCAACGCGGGTATCAGCAACGCCCCCTACCTGGCGCTCATTGGCGACCTTGTGCCGTCGAGTCGCATCGGGGTGGCTTCCTCTCTCAAGATACTTGCCGATGCCATCGGGGCAGTGGTCCTGGTTGCCGTTTGCGGCAGCCTGATCAGCTATTACAAAGGGCCAGAATCAATTGAATGGCTACGCATTACCTTCGGTGTGCTGGGCGGAACACTTATCGTCACCGTACTGGTAAGTTCATCTATTGCGGCGACCAGGGAAAGGGCTACGCGAGCCCTGCATCGCGGAGCGACAACACTCAGGCATCCAACCCGCGGGCTGCACCCTCACCTGGTGTGGTTCCTGCTTTCCAGGTTCCTGCTGATTACCGCCACATTCGTGTTTCCGACCTACGGCCTGTTCTTCCTGCGGGATGTGGTGATGGTAAATAATCCCGCCCAAACCCTTGGTACCGCGGTCATAGCAATTGGCGGAGCGTTTGCGTTAAGCGTCTATCCCGCAGGCTGGATATCCGACAGGATTGGGCGCAAGCCGGTCATCATCGGCGGAGCGGTGGGAGCAGCCGCAGGGTCAATCCTGATTTTCTGGGCTACCAACACCGTTCAGGTAGTTGCCATTGCCAGCGTGATTGGTTTGTGCATAGGGCCAGTGTTGAGCGCCAGCTGGGCGCTGGCCAATGAAATGGCGGTGCCGGGTCGGGAAGGCCAGCACATAGCGATTGTTAACCTGGCAACCATCGCCGGAGCGGCATTTTCCAAAACCCTTGGCCCGCTGGTGGACTTGTCCAACAGGTTCGTATCAACGGATTCAGGTTATGCCGGCCTCCTGTTTGTCTGCGCCTTCCTTTTCATTCTTGGCAGCATCCTGTTGATTCCCCTCAACCAGGACCACGAACTGGCGGTCTGGGAAGAGGAACACGCCCTGGAAGAGGCCGGTTAGACGCTTTCGTACTGCCGGTGATCTCTTTGGGCTGGTCCAGAAAATCATTCGGAAATAAATCTATCTGCCTGTTGCCGAAACCTTTCCAAGAAATTCGCTGGAGCCGCGAACAATCCAGGCGTTGAAGGAGGTCATCAGGAACTGGACCCCTTTGCCAATGTAGTCCTCGACGTTGGCATCGTTCACCAGAGTTCCGGCCGTCCTTCCCGACCCGACTATGCGGGCGAGAGCTTCGTCAATGGCTGCCTGCACCTCAGGATGCCCGGGATTTCCCAGGTGGCCCATAGTCTGCGCCAGGTCGGTCGGCGCGACAAAGAACACGTCAATGTCGTCCACCTTGAGAATCTCGTCCAGATTTTGCAGCGCCTCAACTTCCTCCAACAGGACAATCACCATACTCTGGTCATTAGCCCCATGGAAATAGTCCGTAACACCATAGGACTGGCGGCCACCAAACATTCCCCGATAGCCCAGGGGAGCATATTTCGACGACTGGGCTGCCTTTTCGGCCTCGGTCCTGTTGTTGATATGCGGCGTTACAATTCCCATGGAACCCCGGTCCAGGGTACGGGTAATCAGCCAGGGTTCGTTGGCATTCACCCTCGTTATGGGGGTGACTCCCCACAGGTCACAGGCTCGGGTCATATCGCCCAACTGTTCCCAGGTAACCCCTCCGTGCTCGCACTCCAGCCATATTCCGTCAAACCCCAGCGGCCCCAGGAAATCCACCATTTCCGAGCTTAAGACCCCTGAAATGGTCACCGTAACCTGGCCGTCTGCCAGTTTTTCCTTGAGATTATTCTTCCTGATTGGTGGCATCTTGTTCCTCTACTCTCAAAAGGGCCCCTTTGCCCCGTTATTCCGGTCTGACTTTTTCCTCGTATCCGCGCGGTGTCACCATCTTGCCGTTCAACACATAGCTGGTGGAGTTTCCAATTATTACGGTAGTAAACATGTCAACTTCTGCAGCTTTTTCTTCAAGGCTACCCAAGTCAGTCAGTACAATCCGCTGGTCATCTCGATAGGCTTCCCGAACCAGACCAACTGGTGTTTCTCGTTCCCTGTGTTCCAGCAGGATCCGGCGGGCTTCCAGCAATTGCCAGTCCCGGCGACGGCTGCGCGGATTATAGAGGGCCACAACAAAGTCACCCAGGGACGCGGCCTCCAGTCTCCGTTGGATCGTCTCCCAGGGGGTCAATAGGTTGCTGAGACTTATGGCGCAAAAGTCCTGCATGAGGGGAGACCCCAATAATGACGCGGCCGATTGCAAAGCTGACACGCCGGGGATGGTGACCACCTCCGGCCGTTCCCCGTCCCAATCCCGGTCTGTCAGGACACGGAACACCGGACCAGCCATCCCATAAACTCCGGCATCTCCGGAAGACACTACGGCTACGCTGGCGCCACCGTATGCCAGGTCAACTGCACGACTGGCCCTTTCCAGTTCCTGGCCGAGTTCCATGGAAACTACTTCCTTGTTGGCCGTAAGTGAGGCGATCTGGTCCATGTAGCCCCGGAAGCCAACCACAACCTCGGCTTCCTGCAGCGCAGCGACCGCCCCGGGCGCCAGGAGCGAAGGAGCTCCGGGGCCAAGGCCTACCAGGTACAGGGTCCCATTTTTCTTGGCTTGTGTTTGCTTTTCCACAGATATATTCCCAATAAATTTGCTTGAGTCAGGTTAATCGAAAGGTATTCGAGCCACGGAAAGAGTGGCCCGGTCTGTTTTCTGGCGAGTCAAGAGGAGGCGGTCCGCGCCGGAAGCCAGCAGCGCCGCCGGCTCTGAAACACCCCATACTCCCAGCAATCCGTGGGCTACTGCCGAAGGAGTGGGCATGCCATCCATAAGATTATCCCGCTCCTCGGCATCTGCGGTGCTTTCAGCAAATACATTCCTCTCAAAGACGCCGTTGAGGTCGTCGGCGCCGTAACATACCAGGGGAATGCCGTACGTCCCTGCCAGTTCGATAAGACCTTCCTCGTCTCGTTTTATGTCAGCGGTTGCAATGCATTTGACACTCTTTACCGACAAATCGGCGGCCTGCAAGGAGGTGACAAACAGATCTTCCAGGTGCTGGGCAGCCACGCCCCGGCGGCATCCCATTCCAACCACCAGGCTCCTGGGCCTATAGACTACGGAAGGAATTCCCTGCAAATTCAAACCGCGAGCCTCTTCTTGAACACTCTCCCGGTCGCTGATCAACAACGCGGCCGAACACCCCGCACTGATCAATTCTGAAATAGCCGGGAACGAGCTTAAATTCGCTGCGCCTGAAGTTTCCGAATTCAGCCAACTGCGTTGACCCGCATCCTGGTAAACCCCGACCAGATCACCGTTTACCACTGCAGCGCTCACCCGGGTAATTGTGGTCGGGTCTGACTCCAACTGCCACCCGAATTCCGCTCCCAACAGGTCAACTGCGAGAGTGTTCTTTACGTGTGAAGCGGAAGTAATGACGGCGGTAGCGCCCAGTATCGAGGCAACTTTCTGCGCCAAAGCATCTGCGCCGCCTACGTGACCTGACAGCAGGCTGACCGCAAAGCGACCGGCATCATCTACACAAACAACGGCTGGATCATGATGCTTGTGTTGCATAAGGTGTGAAATCAGGCGGACCGCCGCCCCCACAGGCAGGAACAAGACAAGACGATGAGAGTGTTCAAACAGGCGGCTTACTACCGGTCTCAAAGGGAGAGGAAAGGTTTCCACCCTGTCGCTTTGCTCGGGGGGAACCTGTTGGGCATACCTGTCCACGACGTGCAAAGAAACCGCACCAGGCAACTGGGATGCCAGTAGAGAGGCCAGGGTCACGCCATCTCTGGACACGGCCACCAGCGCAGTCTTCGGCGCATCTGCAGTAACACTGTCCATCGAAAATTCACGTGCTGGCTGAAACTCGAGAGAGTCCCGAGGTCTGAATCAGTCCCCGTCCACCTGGCTGCCAGCGCCGGCCGGCGACAAGTCAGCGCCTTCACCTGCAGCGTCGCGGTTGCGGGACCGGCGGAAGAGGTGAGTATAGCTGCCTGAATAGAGGTGCGAAGTAGCGAATTCCTCGTCCGAGACAAGGGACGGGTCACGCAGGTCGGGGTCCACAGCCTTCCCGACAAAAATCAGGGCCTGACGGGTTATCTTGGCCTCCCGCACCTTGGCCGAAATGTCTTCCAGAGTGCCACGGATGAACTGTTCGTCCTCCCAGCCTACCCGGTAAGCAATAGCGACAGGGGTATCCTTGGCGTAACCGGCGGCCTCGAGGTCGCGAACTATGCGAGGCATCCGGGTAATTCCCAGGAAAATAATCAGGCTGCAGCCGTGGGCAGCCAGATCCCGAAGCTGCTCCTTTGGAGGCATGGCAATACGACCCTGCGCCCGGGTCATGATGATGGTCTGGGTTACATCTGGAACAGTCAGCTCGGCCTTCAATTTGGCAGCGGCGGCAAAGGCGGCGCTGACGCCGGGGATAATTTCGTAGTCCACTCCGGCGCCTTCCAGGACCCGCATCTGCTCCAGCATGGCCCCGTACACTGAAGGATCACCGCTTTGGATGCGGGCCACCGACTTGCCATCGGCGGCGGCATCCAGGGTGACCTCCATAATTTCGTCCAGGTTCATGTCCTTGCTGCCGTAAACCTCGGCGCCTTCCCGGGCGAAAGCGACTATAGAGGGATGAACCAGGGAATCGGCGTAAATCACCACGTCCGCGATCTCGATGAGCCTCTTTGCCTTAAGGGTAAGCAACTCGGGGTCGCCGGGGCCCCCGCCTATGAAGTAAACCTTGCCTGCTGCCATAGTTTCACCTTTTGATAATCAGTAGGGAGAAATAGTCCAGGTCCTCTTCAGTCAGTTGATGCAGGTCCTGTACCACCTGCTCACTCTCAGTTGTAGCCCGCCGCACGTAAATGCCCTTGCCGGCCAGCCCCAGGCTTTCCAGGTTGGCCAGGGCGTCCAGGAGCACCCGGTTGACCTTCATCAAGACAATCGTATCGTAGTTGGCTATGGCTTCGCGCAGATCATCAATGCCATAGACCGCCGGCAGAATGGCCAGGCGCTGGCCGTGGGTTACCAGGGGAAGGCTGGCTCGCGCCGCAGCGGCCATCACCGAAGAAACGCCGGGAATGATCTCAACGGCGATGTCGGGGTGGTTGGTGCGTATGCTTTCCAGCACGTAAGAGAACGTGCTGAAGAGCATAGGGTCACCTTCGGTTATGAACGCGACGTCCTGACCTTCCTTCAGGCGCTCTGCCAGCGAGTCGGCCGCCGTCTCCCATACCCGGGAAGCGGCTTCGGCATCATCAGTAGGGAATCCAAAGCGCAGCAATTCCTGCCGTTCGGTATCAATGAAGCGGCGTGCGATGGACAGGGCATAACTGTCCCGGCTGGTGTCGGCATGAGGCGCGCAAATTATGGGTACGCTGGCCAAAACCCGCTGTGCCTTTATCGTAACCAGTTCCGGGTCACCGGGACCGACGCCTATGCCATACAGGCAGCCATAGTTAGGATTAATTTCTTCGGTGCTCATCTGCCTCGTCCTCTAAAGACGGACAATCCCTCCACGCGCATACTACGAAAACGGGGTTCAGAGCTTCCAACCGCACCGACCCATCGGGCATTGGTTTGCTCCGAGCCGCGTTTATCATGCTGATTTCGGCCTGAAATTCTCTCTTCCGGAACCATTGGTATGTATCGTTAGTCCTTTCCAGCGTGGCGAAATTAGCTACGATTCGGCCATCGGCTCTGAGCCGGGTCGCGCATTCCTGCAATATGGAAAACAGTTCGCCTCCGCTTCCTCCAATAAATACGGAATCGGGATCCGGCAGGTCAGCCATAGATTCGGGAGCTTTGCCCTCTACAATTTTCACGTTGCCGGCGCTGTAGCGACCAATATTCGCCGACAAAAGCGGCAAGCTCTCTGAATCCCGCTCTATAGCAAAAACCCTGCCTTGATAAGCAATAGTTGCGGCCTCCACAGAGACGGACCCGGTTCCCGCCCCGATGTCCCAAACAACGCTATCCGGCCGCAAACCCAGGCAATAGAGACTGACCGCCCGAACCTCTCGCTTAGTAATCTGGCCACGGAGGGGCCGACGTTGCTCAAACTCCTCGTCCCTCAGGCCCAAGGTACGTTTCAATCCCGACATTACCTTCTTATCTGCGCAATTCCTACAGTATTCCCAGACGAAAATCCGGAGGATTTGTACAGCTCAGGCTCCGGCGCCAGCTACCAGGGGCACCCCTTCCTCGGAAGTAGAGGCGTGACCCAGCAGATTTCCCTCAAAATCAAAGCACAGAACATCGACAACCAGGGCATCGGCATCATCGCCCAGCTGTTTACGGCTTTCGTCGCAGACCATCCGGCACATCAGCGGAAAGACGGAGAGCAATCCATTAGCCTGGGCAATTTCCTGGAAGTGACGGGCACTGCTGGCCCCACGGATCTCTTCCTGGATATCTTCGGAGGCGCCGCACTGAGCCGCCAGCTCTGCCAGGAATCCGGTATCCACCTGGTTTCCCGCCACGTGGGTCACGAAGTAACCCATGGCCATCTTGGACAGCTTGCCTACCATACCTACGTGGGCGGCCCTCCCCACGTTCCGCATTACACAGCGCTTCATTGCCGGCCCGCTGAAAATCCCAGCCTCGACGTAAGCCATGTCGGGCAAATCAAGGTGATTTCTGGCGTATTCCTCACTGCGGGTGCCGGTGGACAATACCAGGTAAGGCACATCGTTTGTGGCGGCCACGTCGATTGCAAGGGGGACGGGGCGCCGCCACGGCGACGGAGGGGGGCGCCGCGCCCCGCCAGCCCGCCGTAGAAAAGGGCTGGACCACGCCGGTGCTTCCCAGGATGGAAATCCCGTTGAGGACGCCCAGCCTGGAGTTAGTGGTCTTCTTGGCAATTTCTTCGCCACCGGGCACCGATATTTGGACAACAAATCCCGCATCGGATTCGAGACCCTGGTCAACTGATGCCTGGCCTACGGATTCTGCTATCATACGCCGCGGCACCCTGGTTACAGCCGGTTCCCCGACCTCTATCCCTGTGCCCGGGCGGGTCACTGTGCCGACCCCGGGGCCACCGACAATGCGAACGCCTTCGCCGTCCAGAGTGGCATCGCGCCGGACAGTGGCGCAAATCTCGGCGCCGTGGGTCACGTCCGGATCGTCGCCGCCGTCCTTGATCACCGAACAAGTGACGCTGTCACCCTCCGGTTCCCTTTGGCAGCGATGAACCTGAAACGTAACGTCCTCGCCCACTGGCAGGTGAATCGTAACCTGCGTTACCGGTTCTCCGGACAATAAGCTCTGAACTGCCGCCTTGGCAGCGGCCGACGCGCAAGAACCGGTGGTGTAACCGGTGCGCAATTGCCGGCGACGTACAGTTTGACGACTGTAGTCGCTTTCCGGCCTTTCCTGTATTTCTGGATCGTCGGTCATTACTTAATCAAAAGCCTGAAGTATTCAGTCCTCGCCCCAAACCTCGCGTACCCGGTCGGCGGCGACGTCAATCAACCTGTCATCTACGCCCAAGGGAGGCGCAACCACCATGGAAACCGCTGGATACACTTCCCGCAATTGGTCCAGGGTTCCAAGAACGTTTCGGGTAAGGATGAGTCCGGGGAAAAAGATGTAGGGCGCGCAGATAATGCTCTTGACTCCGCGTTCGTCCACCAGTCGGGCTGCAGCAAACTCCATCGTAGGGTCGCCATAGTGGGACTGGGCCACATCTACGGCATATCCTTCCCCCATACGGGACTCTACCATTCTTCCCAGTTCGGCCAGCCACAGGCAATCGTCGTATTGAGTTCGGGTGCCAGCCTTTACCAGCAGAATGCCAACGGGCACCCCATCCTGCGGCACAGGCGCGGCTTCGCCCATGCTGTTGATGCGGTCAACAATTAACTCCGCCAGTCGGGGGTCCGCCCCCAGGCCATCGGCAAGCAGAAGCTCAACCTGGGGCGACTGGGCCCGTACTTCTTCCAGCATTTCGTCCATTTCCACCGTGGCGTGTTTACCGTGTCCTAAAAGATAGGGCAACATCACCACCCGATTCATGCCCTGCTGGGACAGTAACCTTACCGCTTCGTCTGGGAATGGTTCGATAAATTCCAGGCAGGAAAGCATGACATTCGCGCGCTCCACTCCCAGCCTGTCCTGCAAACGCTGGGCCACTTCGCCCAGACCCTGGGGCGTGTTGGGGCAGCGGCGGCACCAGACCGGCCACCCAGGCAAGTCGGCGACAGAGCCACTCCCACTACCGTTATTGCCTTCGTCTTGGGCAGGCTGTTGCCAGGCACAGGAACATTCCCGGGGACTGGCGCCACGCTGGCTGCCATGCCCCAGGAGAATCACGCCCCACGATGCTTTGGTTTCGTTCAAGTGTTCTCCTTGCCCAACGGCCATCTGCCGATTCAATCGACAATCTCCTTATGTCGAACTACCCTGCTGCCTGCGAACCGGCCAGCTCCAGGAGCGCATTGACCGTGGCCGCGGCGGCAGAACTCCCGCCCCGGCGTCCCAGGATTGTTATGTAAGGAATGTCCCGCTTTACCAGTTCTTCCTTGGACTCAGGGCAAGCCACAAATCCCACTGGCATTCCAATGACCAGAGCCGGGGTAACCTCCCCCGAATCCACCATATCCAAAAGGGCCAGCAGAGCAGTGGGCGCGTTGCCAACTGCGACGACGGCACCCCCAACGTGAGGGGCCAGTTCCCTGACGGCCGCCACCGACCGTGTAGTTCCTTCCCGTTCGGCCCGGGTTGCCACTTCCGGCGCGTCAATCAGGCATCGGGTTGACACTGACCTTCGCCGCAGTAGAGCCTTGGATATCCCCATCTCCACCATGCGAACATCGGTAACGACTTCCCTGCCCGCCCTTATGGCTTCCAACCCCCGTTCAACTGCGCCATCACTGAAGCGGACCATTTCCGCGATGGCAGGGTCACCCTCGGCCCGCACTATCCGGCAAAGTACATAATGCTCATCATTTCCCAGTTGCAAGCCTGCTGGCAAGTCCAACTGGACCATCTCCAGGCTCTGGCGGTCAATCTCCTCGGGCAGGAGCGCATACTTCTGGACCAGCGTCATCAACTATCCCTTAGTTCTTGCTAACCAAAACAGGCATCAAAACTGTCCACCCTAGACTACTACCACGTTCACCAGGCGCCCCGGAACATAGATGGCCTTGTCCACCACTTTGCCCTCGGTATAGGGCTGCACTTTCGAACTGGACAAGGCAAGTTCATTGGCGGTGGACTCGTCAATATTGGCAGGAACCTCGATCCGGTCTCTCACCTTGCCATTGACCTGCACCACAAGAGTAATGGTTTCATCGGCCGCCAAAGACTCATCCCATTCAGGGAAATTCTGCTGGTGGATGCTGTAAGCATGGCCCGTCCTCTCCCACATCTCCTCGGAAATATGAGGGGCTATTGGCGCCAGCATCAACAGGAACTTCTCAATACACTCCCGCCAGGTGTCCGGGTCCACGCTGGCTTCAGCCCAAACCTTGCTCAGGTGATTTACCAGTTCCATCAGCGCCGCGATGGCGGTGTTGAACTTGAACCGGTCCAGGTCAGCGTGGCACTTGCGCATAGTCTGATGCAATATGCGCAGCGTATCTCTAACTGCCTGGGAGTCCGGCGTGCCGGTTGCCAGGTCGTCGGGGTTGCGTTCCACCAAGGCCCAGACGCGATTCAGCCAGCGGGCCACACCGTTGATGCCGACGTCGCTCCAGGGCCCACCCTGGTCCCAGGGGCCAATGAACATCAGGAAGCAGCGGACTGCATCGGCGCCCATAACGCCAACTACCTCATCCGGGTTTACCACGTTGCCCCGGCTCTTGCTCATCTTCTCATGATCGTTGCCGAGGATCACTCCCTGGTTGAATAGACGCAGGAAAGGTTCATCAAAGTCAAGCAATCCTATGTCCCGCATCGCCTTGATGAAAAACCGCGCATAGAGCAGGTGCATCACCGCATGTTCGGCCCCGCCCGTGTACTGGTCCACCGGAAGCCACTGCTTCAAAATATCCGGCACATACGGGCCGCCCTCAAATTTGGGACAAGTGTACCGGAGCATATACCAGGACGAATCCACGAAGGTGTCCATGGTGTCAGTTTCCCGACGTCCGGGACCCTGGCAGCGGGGGCAGGTCGTATTTCGAAAGGCTTCGTGTTCCGCCAGCGGGGATTCCCCCGTAGGCTTGAACTCGGCGTCCTCCGGCAGCAATACGGGCAGTTCATCTTCCGGCACCGGCACTATTCCGCAGGTATCGCAATAAACGATGGGGATGGGCGTGCCCCAGTACCTCTGGCGGGAAATCAGCCAGTCCCTCAACCTGTAGGAGGTAGTACGGTGGCCCCACCCGTTGGATTCCACATTTACGGCAATGGCGGCCTTGCCTTCCTCGTCGGTCATGCCCTCGTACTTGCCCGAATTAGTCATAAATCCGGGCCCAATGTGTGCTTCCGTGGGCTCCGAACCATCCCAGTCTATTGGGGCAATTACGACCCGAACCGGTAAACCGTACTTGCGGGCAAAATCATAGTCCCGTTCATCGTGAGCGGGTACGCCCATCACTGCGCCAGTACCGTAGGTGGTCAGAACGTAATCGGCGGTGTAGATGGGAATTCGCTCGCCGTTAAGCCGATTAACAGCGAAACTGCCCAGCGGCACGCCTGTCTTTTCCTTATCGGTGGAGAGCCGTTCAATTTCCGACGTCTGCCTGGCCTGGGTTACGTAAGCCTCCACCTGCTCCCTTTGTTCATCAGTGGTCAACTTAGGCACCAGGGGATGTTCGGGCGCCAGCACCAGGAACGTAACGCCGAATATAGTGTCAATGCGGGTTGTGAAGGTTCGGATTTCCTTCTCATCCAGTCCATTGAGGGAAATGTCAAAGCTGATTTCGACACCCTCGCTTCGGCCAACCCAGTTCCGCTGCATCGTCAGAATTTTTTCCGGCCACTCAACGAGGCCGCCAAAGTCCAGCAGTTCGTCGGCATAGTCAGTAATCTTCAAGAACCATTGTTCCAGGTCCCTGCGTGTAACTACCGCGCTGCAACGTTCGCAACTTCCGTTGAGCACCTGTTCATTGGCCAGCACGGTCTGGCACGAGGGGCACCAGACAACGGGGGCGTTGGTCCTGTAGGCCAGCCCGTGTTCCAGGAACTTGAGGAAGAACCACTGATTCCAACGGTAGTACTCAGGTTGGCAACAAATTACCTCCCTGTCCCAATCGTAAATTGCGCCAATGGACCTGAGCTGTTCCCGCATATTCTCGATGTTGCTCATTGTCCAGCCATATGGGTGGATGCCACGGCTGATAGCAGCATTTTCGGCAGGAAGGCCAAAGGCATCAAATCCGATGGGGTGAAGCACGTTGTAGCCTTGCATGCGACGGAAGCGCGCGTGGCAATCGGAAGGAGCCATGGCGTACCAATGGCCAATATGGAGGTCACCCGACGGATATGGGTACATGGTCAAGTCGTACCACTTTGGTCGGGTATCGTCGTCGTCCACACGGTACAGGTTGTCCTTTGCCCACCGTTCCTGCCACTTCCGGTCTATTTCGACCGGATTGTAGCGAAGTTCAACCTGTCGGGGCGCGGATGTCATGTCTTGTCACCTCTATGTGAGCGGCTGCCACATATATTAGCACAGAAACGGGTGCCCCGCCGGAAGAACGAGGTACGGAGTATGGGCGGAACATAGCGGTGGTCGTCATTCAAGATCGGCCCCCTTGCGGCCTTCATCAGACGCTTCAATTGACACCCGGAAATGCAGAAACTAGAATCGATATGGCCTCTTTGCCTCATACAGTCCGTATTGGATTACCTTCTGAACAGATTCAGCATGGCTGGTTAATTGCCACAACGTGACTTCAGGTGAATCCAGACCCTCGTCGAAGACTTCACGACACTATAGTCCGGCTGCCCAGGGCGGAAGAACTCCGGCCCAGGGAATTGGGCGAACCGGCAGAACGCCGGCCCAGGCAACTCTTTACACCCCAATTTATTCTCCTTTATGGGTTCATCGGACTGATCGCCGTTGGCTCGGTCCTCCTATACCTGCCCATATCCGACGCGGCGGGACGCGACACGTCGCCCGTGGTAGCGCTATTTACTGCCACTTCAGCAGTTACTGTCACCGGACACACTGCCGTTAGCACTGCCCAGCACTGGAGTTATTTTGGGCAGGCTGTAATCTTCGTTTTGATGCTGGTTGGCGGCCTGGGCTTTATGGCCGCCGCCACCTTTGTGCTTCTCCTGATTGGTCAGAAGGCAACCAGCATATCCCATCAACTGGTATTGCGAGAAACTATAGGAGGAGACCAGCTTGGCGACTTGCGGAAAATAGCAGTACGAATAGTGACTGTGGTGTTCATAATCTACGTATTGGGAGCCGTAATTCTTTTCCCCAGCATTCAGGAAATCACCGGCTTCGGCATGATGGAATCGATGTGGCAGTCGCTGTTCTTGTCCGTGTCATCGTTCAACAATGCAGGCTTTTCCATTTTGCCTGAGATCTCGGACGCCCGCTCTCTGGCTATTCTTGACAATCAGTGGGTAATTCAAAGCGCAATGGCAGTCTTGATTATCGTTGGGTGCATCGGGTGGACTGTTCTTGTAGACATTAACCAGCGCAAGCGTTTTTCCCGCCTCTCGTTAGACACCAAGCTGGTACTCATCGGCAGCGTTGCCCTTTGGGTTTTGGGATTTGGAGTGTACTTGCTGGCCAGTTTCCTGAGCGTAGGCAATGAGAACGATCTTTCCCTGTTGAGCCGGTCAGGGGAGGCAATGTTTCACTCCATCAGCGGCCGCACCGCTGGATTCATAATTGCAGACTTTGGTGCAGCAGAGGACTTTACCAAGCTGGTTTTCACTTTTCTGATGCTCATAGGAGGTGGGTCGGGCTCCGTTGCCGGCGGAATCAAGGTCAACACCCTAATGGTGGTTGTGGCGGCTGTTGTCTCTTCCATTCGCGCCAGGCCACAGACTGAAGCCTTCGGGCGAGAAATTCCGCAGACCCAGGTGTTCAGGGCGCTGGCCATTGGCGCGCTGGCGCTGGCCTTCATAATGATAACCGTGCCCGTCCTCACAATCACTGAAGCGGCATCCCTTCGGTCCGGTGAGATGCACTTTCTCGATTTGTTCTTCGACACCGTTTCGGCCTTCGCCACCAATGGTTCATCCACTGGCATCGTCCCTCAACTTGGCACCTCCGGTCAGCTTATCTTTATAGGAGCCATGCTCCTTGGCCGCATAGGCCCGCTCACGCTTGCCCTGGCTTTGGCCCCGCAGGAGAAATTTCTGTACCGTTTTGCCCAGGAACGGGTTAGAATAGGGTGACGGAGGAAGGGGATGAAAAAACGCATCTGCGTAATAGGCATGGGCAGGTTCGGAATAGGCGCCGCCAGGGAACTGTACCAGGCTGGGCACGACGTGCTGATCCTGGACACAGATGAAGAAAAAGTCCAGAGCATGCTGGGCGCCGCTACCTACGCAGTCCGAACCGACGCTACCAATGAAGAGGCGCTCCGCCAGCTTGGCGTTGCCGAATACGATGTGGCCATCCTGGCCCTGGGCGACGACAACGTACAGTCCAGCATTTTGATCGCCATGGTTCTCAGGAGTATGGAAGTCCCCTATATCGTGGCCCGCGCCGCCAACGAGTTGCACGGGGAGGCCCTGCAAAGGATTGGCGTCGGCAAAGTAGTTTATCCGGAAGAGGAAAGCGCGCAACGTCTGGCCCACGTTGACTTCAACGCCGGCATTCTGGACTACATGGAACTATTGTCCAACGTAGGCATCAGCAAGGTCCGACCCATGGCCGATATGGTGCGAAAAACGCTGGAAGAAGCAGGACTTACCGGCGACAGCGGAGACGACTCCCTGACAGTTATTGCCCTGCGCCGGGGACGACGACTGCTCTTGAATCCTTCAAGGGACGAGCCAATAATGCCTGGCGATGTCTTGCTGGTAGCTGGTCCCAGTGAAAGGGTAGCCAAGGTGTTCACCTCAGAACAGGTTAATAGTCAGCTTGCAGTCGCGGAATAGGGACCCTGGGGTGGTTGGGTGATTTGGCGAAAGAACAGGGCCCGGATATTGACTCCTGTCAATGGGACACCAGCCAGCAAGCACGCTTTCCGCTGGTCTTGCCAGTTGGCCAAACACAGCCACGCCGACTTGATTGCCGTTTATGTTTCGGAAGTTCCCATGGAGTATGCAGTTGAGTCCATTCGGGGCCGCAGCAACCTGATGGAAGGAGAGGAAATTCTACGCCAGGTGGAAAAGATTGCTGGCAGTGAGCATTGCAAGGTTGACGCCAGCATGATTGCCGCCAGGAACGCCGGCCCAGCCCTGGTTCTGGAGGCTCAGCGCCGGTCGGTGGACTTGCTAGTCGTCGGGTTGCCCTATCGGGAAGGCGTGGTTCCAATCTCGGTTGGGAGCACCGCGGACTTTATCCTCAAGAACGCCCCCTGCCAGGTAATAGTTTCCAGGGAACCGGCCCTCCCCAGCGCCGGAACGCAGGACTGATCCTATGCAGATCCTCATTTACGGCTGTACCCGCCTTACTGATGCCCTTGCCCCAATTTTGGTTCAGGACGGCCACCAGGTAACTGTGATTGATTCCGATGCCGACAGGCTGGCTATTCTTGAAAAACAGACCACTCTGTCAACGGTGTGGGTTGCCGAGCCATTGATGCAGGATTACCTGATGCAGGGCGACCTGGCAGGTTCGGAAGCATTCTTTTCCCTGGCAAACAACGACCACGAAAACATTTTGCTAAGTCAGATGGCATCCCACATTTTCAATGTTCCCAAGGTTATGTGCCACCTCTCTGACCCCCAGTTGCAGGACTTCTACCAGCCTTTAGGCATTAGTGTTCTGAATGGGGGCCCCGATTCTCTGAGCGCCGCTCGGGACTTCCTGGAGCAATAGGGGCCGTTGCCATGTTCGTCGTAATTGTCGGTTGCAGCGCCAAGGGATACCACCTTGCCAAGTTACTTCTGGTAGCGCAGCACGAAGTTGTGGTCCTGGAGAAGAACCTGGCACGCTGCCAACTCATGTGGGATGAGCTTGGCAGCGTAGTCTTGCAGGGAGACGGTACTGATCTTGTTGACCTGCGCAGGGCAGGAGTAACCCGGGCGGATATTCTGGTGGCGGTCACAAACAGGGACGCCACTAATCTGGTAATCTGCCAGATGGCCAAACAGGCCTTTTCGGTTCAGCGCACTGTTGCCACCATTGGTGATCCCAGAAACCAGACCATATTTCGTGTGCTGGGCGTGGACTCAGTGGTAAATGTCGGAGATCTGGTTCTTGATACCCTGGAACGTACGGTGGTGGAAAGCAGCTTCAATCACCTGGCTTACCTTCGAGGGCCCAATACGGTACTGGTGAGCATCGCCATTCCGGAGGACGCAACAATTATAGGAAAGAAGTTGTCCGATGTTTACATTCCGGAAGAACCCGGCGAAAATGGCAGTGACGATGAAGAAGAGGGCCCTTTAAAGGGAAGCTTCGTTACTGTTGTGGTGAGAGGCGATACAGCTATGCAACCTTCAGATGACCTGGTACTTGAAGCCAACGACGAGGTTTACGCGGTAACGACCTCCACCGAAGAAGCCCACCTCTACCAGAAGCTGACCGGGACTTGGTGATGGTCAAACGTTTGTCATACCTGGGGCCTGCCGGTACCTACAGCGAACAGGCGGCCTTTCTTTACGATTCCCGGGCCGAACTGGTACCATTCCCAACTATTCCCGCAGTTTGCCGCGCGGTGACAGATGGCGTTACCGACGAAGGCATAGTTCCCATAGAAAACAGCATTGAAGGTTCGGTTGTTTACACGCTGGATTACCTCATCAGCGAGACCGACCTGGCCATTTTCAATGAAGTAGTCCTCCCCATAGACCACTGCCTTATGGTCAAGCCAGGCTCCAACCAACAGGATGTGCGGGTAATCTATTCCCATCCCCAGTCCCTGGCCCAGTGCCGCCACTTCCTCGAGGACAACTTTCCCGGGGCAGAACCAATGGCTTCGCTGAGCAATTCCGCTGCCGTTGCCCACATGATGGAAAGCCCTGAAACTGCCGCGGCCATAGCCCCCCAGCGGGCGGCGGAACTTTACGGGGCAGAAATAATCGGGCGAGGCATCCAGGACGTTACCAACAACGCCACCAGATTTGTTCTCCTGGGATGGCAGGATCACGAGCCCACGGGAAGCGACAAGACGTCCGTCTGTTTCACCTTTGCTGAGGACGCGCCTGGTTCGCTTTACAGTGCGCTGGGCGTCTTTGCCACCCGCAACATCAACCTGGTGAAGATTGAGTCGCGTCCCACCAAAGAGTCACTGGGCAGATATAACTTCCTGGTAGACTGCGAGGGGCACCGTGAGAGTGACCTGCTAAAGGAGGCTCTATCAGCCCTTCAAGAACAGGTCAGCGACTTGAAGGTGTTTGGTTCCTATCCGCGCTGGAAAATGGCCTAGAACCGATCGCCCATTCCCATTGTGGGCAAGGGACCGTGCCCACATCTACATGACAGTTTCCTAGCACGCTGGCTATGGCCGGCTATTCCTGCCCATTTCCGCGCTGAAGTCTCTCGCGCACCCGCTCCATCACTCGGTTAATGTTCCCAAACATGCTGAAGGTCTTGGACACATCCCTGGTGGTGTCGCGCAGGACGACGGACGTTTCCTCCAGGTTGTGAGCAGTCCGGGTAAGCGATTTAATCGGACCAATCAGCTTTAAAGCTATAAACGCCACGGTGATCAGAACCAGAATCCAGATTGACAGAGAAACAATAATCATCAGATCTCTGACCAGGGCCACGCTCAACAGGGTAGTCTCGTCCATGCATGCTCCTTGCGCTCCGGTGGTCTAAGGAGTGGTAGGGGAATTCTGGGCCAGTCGGTAAATGGAGGTGAGCCCGTCGTCGTAAACCTTGACCATGGTGCCTAGCTGCGCCATTATATCAAACTTGCCCAGTCCGGCCCCAGGATAGAAGATTCGCTCCAGGTCCCCCACAACCACGTAACTTACCTGATACTTGGCCAGTAATTTATGGGCCAGCGCCAGGTCTTCACTGGCATAGATCTCTTCTACGTCCCTGGCCCTTTCGTGTACCTCAGACCCGTATGGCCCGCGCTGCTGAATCTGGTGCCAGGGCCAGCCAAGTACGGTGGGCAGACCGGTATATTTGGATATGCGCCCTCCCCACCGGTACTGCTCAGTATGGGCCTCCAGAATTACAGGGGATCCCACAACGTTGTCCTGGAGCCAGACGATCGCCTCCCGGTCCTGCTTCAGATCCAGGGACTGGTCCTTTTCCCAGTGGACCGCCTCTTCCATGTATGCCATGCCGTCCAGTGTGGGAGAAAGGGGATTAAATCGGTCTGCCACCCGAGCCGGGGTTCCCAACAGAGGATAAATCAGGCTGACCAGAATCAGCAAAGCCACAAACGCAAACCACGCTACCCTCGTAAGGTCGAAGGGGAACGGACGAAATCTCGAGTCGTACCACAGCCTCCAAAGAAAGAAAGCGGACGCGAGGGCCAAGAGGACCCATGCTTCAAGGTAATACTTGAAAAGGGTATTCATCCGACCAATATCATCTTCCACCCTGACCAGATCCACGCCAATGATGAGGCCCAAGGCCAAACCAGTGAGTACCAGTGGGAAAACCCCGTAAACCTGGCCGCGATCGCGGGAGGTTGCTGCGTCCCAGGCAGCCAGTCCGGTCAGTACCAGCATCCCCGTCATGGCTGCAACAGTGAAGTAACCGGCCAGCGCAAAGAAGACGACCAGCAGCGCTCCTGCCAGCGCAAAAATTCTCAGCCACCGCTGGAAACTTCGCCGGTAGGCGTCCGTTTCTACCGCCTTGTCGAGGTACGCGAGACCGTAACTCCTCCCGAATACCACGTACAGTGGCCGGCGGGCCTGCCAGGCAAGAAATACCACGATAATGGTCAGAAACAGGCCATGAATTCCCAGGAAGTTGACCAACGGCGTTTTCCAGCGCGAGACTTCCACTCCTGTCCCGAAGGTCTCGACTGCCTGATGGAAGGGCAGGAACGCCAGCACCCCCACAACGACAATAATCGCCGTCATTATGGCGAAAGCCGTCGCTCTACCCTTTGCAAAAGCCCAGCCCCGATATGCCGCAATTCCGGCTGCCGCCAATGCCAGCAATAGAAAGCTCGGATAATCCCAACTGTTGATCAGCCACAGAGAACCCACGGCAATGCCCAGGGTCAGCAACACCGCCAGATCCCAGGTCCAGCCGAGTTTCCGGTAGCCTGCCACCAGGCTAAGGCTCAATCCAATTACCAGGATAGTAAAGGGAATGGCCATCATATGGGCATGCAGGTCGGCAAACAGGAAGCTGAAAAAGGGAAATTCGGTAATATGCCACGAGATTTCCAAAGGCTTATCGCTGGTATTCCACAACCAGAAGGTCAGAAAGTTTGGTTCAATGCTCTCCAGATTGGGCAGCATCCTGCTGCTCCGCCAAAAATCAAAGGCGAATACGGATGCGCCTGCCTCGCCGAGTCTTCTGCCAACTCCCTGGAGTATTTGCAGGAGACCGTCCAGGTTTCCAATTACCGCCACAAACAGGGCAGCGGTAAACCCGGCGGTAATGGGACTCCTGAGGGCGCGTTCCAGCCCTGAGTATTTCTCTGCCGGATTGGCTGAATAGTCCCCGGCATACTCGGAATCAGCTTCTACCTCAGCAACAGAGGCCAGCGAAGAAGTCGCTGGACGTCGTGACCGCCTGAATCCTTCAGCCAGGTTGTAAACCACCGAGTAAGCGCCGGTGACGGTTAGGGCGAAGAGCAAAGGAACTGCCAGGTTAAAGGCAACGGCTGGCACGATGCCCGTCAACCTGGTAGGAATGGCCAGGATGAAATACCCCCAGTAGTAGTAGTTAAGGTATCCACCGGCAAACCAGGGATCATACGGCGGAAGCAGGCCTGACTTCAGCACCGCATTGAAGTAGGCAAATTCCATCGGCTTTTCCCCGCCCCGGTAAGGATGCCAGAGGTCTGGGTTCAGGGAGCGGATGATCGCAAATACCAAAAAGGCTGCCAGGAAAAGACCCTCGGTAGTGGCAAGAATCCGCCATCTCGCCCGAATAAATTCCCACATCTCGTGGCGGTACGCCAGCAACGTCCATCCGGACAACCCGGCCATGGCCATTATCGCGAACAGAATCGCCCCTCTCGATAGCTCCACCAATCCCAGACTTACTATCAGCCACGTGATGTAAGCCACGCCCAGCAGACCAATGATCCGAGCCAGAACAATGCCACGATCCGCCAGTGGACGGAACAGGAAAAGGCACAAGGGGAGGGAAATCAGGTAGACTACCTCTATCACCAGCACCCAAACCAGAAGAGGAACCTGGTTAGCGAGGCTGCCCCGGTCAAATATCTCGGACCAGGTCCCGCTTTCCTGCTGGGTAACCCATTCAGCTTCTGAGAATTTAAGGGCGGTGATGGGCCCTGCCTGTCCCCCTGCCAATTTTCCAACCAACGACTCGGCCGGGATTTTCTCTACGTTCCTGAATACAAAGACCGTTGGATGGTCGTAGCCAACCACATTGTCATCGGCGTAGCCCCAATCCAGGGTTATCCCGGCAGTATGATCGGCCGCCAGCGGCTCGGGACGGGGCAGATCGGTGCGTCCAAACGGGTTGTCTGTGATGTTAATTCCCAGGAATCCCGGGTCCGAGGAAAATGTTTTTTCCAGCCGGTAACCCAGTTCGCCAGCGAAAAGCTGACGATAGTATTCAATGGACAGGGGGAATCGTTCCGGGTCGCTGACAACACTGACGTAGGGCCGTTGACTGTAAAACACGAGGTAATCGGCATTCGCCAGTTGACCGGCCAGCTCCGCCATTTTCCCTATGCCGTCGGGCTCGTAAGCGGGAAACTGCCACACCCGATATTTGCCCACCAATTCGGGAATGGAATCGTCCCAGTGGTTATCGTTGACAATAGCAGCGCCAGCCGGTACTTCCTCGTTGATCCACTGGGAAGCGCTTACCGCAGGATGGGGGTTCAGATAGACCCGCTGAAATGCCAATGAATAAAACAGCGTGGAGACCACTACTATCGCAACCAGCCCCCAGCATGCACCGACAAGTACCCGCTGCCCGCTGGGATTGTTGCGCAAATAGGACCATATCCGATTGATTCTGTCAGCCGGTACGGTCAATGCCTGCTGGGGCCGGCCAAAGCTCCGCCTCCGCGACGCCCCTTCAGCTGTGCCGCGCAGGTAGAAGGGCGCCCACAAGAGCATTCGGCTGCCCAGCAGGATCATGAATGGAATCAGAGCGAAGTAATAGCGTTGAAAGCGAACTTCAAAGCTCTCCAGGAACAGGATGCTCGGTACGAGCCAGGCGAGAATCAAAATGTCTGCCCGGCGGGCAAAGCTGCCCTGCCACACCAGAAATGCTGAAAAGATTATCGAGCCCCAAGCTACCAGGCCCAGTGGCGGACCCAGCCCCCACACTGCTGTTTGTTTGAACTGGTAGAGAAAAGTGGGGGTCCCGACGTATTGAATCGTGAAAGGCCACAGGCCCGCATTTTGGGCCATGTTGGTCTGGGCAGCCTGCTCACCCAGGAAGTTGGAAAGGTACAACAGCGCATAAGGCGTAACCAGGAAGAAGACCGCCAGCGCCGCAGCAAAGGCCGTCAACGCATGAAAAAACGTTTGCTCCAGGGCAGGGCGCGTTATCCCGCTCCGGCGGCCGTTGCCTGAGTTCAGCAGCCGATACCAATAGCAGATGGCCAGGGGCAAGGCGATGGGGAGTATGCTCACCTTGGGAGCGAATGCCAGCCCAACCAATATCCCCAGGATCAGCGAATCCCGTAGCCTCGCCCTCTCCATTACCTGGAACATTGCCCAGAAGACCGTCAACACCCAAAAGGCGGTAAAGGTCTCAGGCCTGTAGAAGTGGCTGTGCTGCACATGGATGACCGCGAGGGCTGTCAAAGCTGCCCCCAGCAGCCCCACCCACGGCCCGTAAAGCGGACCGTAAATGCGCCTTCCCAACAAATAAACCATGGTCACTGTACCCACGTCCGCCAGGGCAGAGAGCAGCCTGCCCACATACCTCATGTCCAGGGCGTTAACGTCGGTAAAGAGTTCAATCACCGAACGGAAGAAAACGAGGGTATAAATAAGGACGCTCCCCAGCGGGAACCAGTGGGGATTCAGGGGGCTGCGATCAAATTCCAGGAGGGTTCGAAGGCCAGGCAGACCAGGTTCAATTTGGGGATGGTCTTTCAGGCAGTCTTCGTAACCGGGCCGCTCCGTGAGGAGGTCGTACATGCATCCAGCCCGCATGTACAGAGACCGCTCGTCCGGGTGGAAGCCGTAACCCGAGTCCCAGTTCAATCCATTGATGCGCAGCGCGACGGCCACCACCACTATCAGCAGGAGTAGGAGGTGCTCTGTTGATGGCTGTGGCAACCGGAAATGATTCAGCCGGCGCATAATTCACCGTCCACCAACAAACGGGACAGTAACGCGCCGTAACAGGAGCAAGTCAAGTTCGGGAGCAATGAGGGAAACAAAAAACGAAGAGGAACAATTCCCATGCGGCAAGGTTCCTCCCCGTTTATTTCCCAGATTCTTGCTGTGTGGTGTTTATCTGAAATTAGATACCCTGATCGCTCATGAAAGAGCAGAGATCGGCGGTACGGCAGGAATATCCCCACTCGTTGTCGTACCAACCCATAATCTTGACCATGTTGTCCTGCATCACGATCGTGGAAAGAGCGTCAAAGACGCAACTGTGGGAGTTGCCACGGACGTCAGAACTGACTATGGGGTCTTCGGTGTACTGGAGTATACCCTTCAGCGATCCTTCGGCAGCCGCCTTGAAAGCCTCGTTTACCTCGTCCACTGTCACTCCGCGACCCAGGTCAACCACAAAGTCGGTAACCGAACCGGTGGCAGTGGGCACCCGGAAAGCGATGCCATGGAGTTTTCCGTTAAGTTCAGGCAATACCAGTCCAACCGCCCGTGCTGCCCCGGTGCTGGTGGGAATAATGTTCATGGCAGCAGCCCTGGCCCGCCGCAGGTCCGAATGCCGCTGGTCCAGAATGGCCTGGTCGTTGGTATATGAATGAATGGTGGACATCAGGCCGTGTTCGATACCAAAGGCCTCGTGCAGCACCTTGACCATGGGCGCAAAGCAGTTGGTGGTGCAGGAAGCGTTGGATACGATGTTATGCTTGTCCTTGTCATACTGGTCGTCGTTGACCCCCATCACCATGGTCAGGTCAACGTTACTGGCCGGCGCGGAAATTACCACCTTGCTGGCGCCCCCCTGAAGGTGGCCCCCCGCGGTCTCTCCATCAGTGAAGATACCGGTGGATTCAACCACCAGGTCAACACCCATTTCCGACCAGGGAATCCTGGCGGGGTCGCGCTCGGAGAAAACCTTGATGTTTCGGCCATCAATGATCAGGTCGCCATTATTGGCTTCCACCTGTCCCTCGTAAACACCGTAGCTGGTGTCGTACTTGAACAGGTGAGCATTGGTCTTGTCGTCGGTAAGGTCGTTCACCGCCGCCACTTCCAGCTTGTCCTGGTAGCGCTCCATGGTGGCGCGGGTTACGAGCCGACCAATCCTGCCAAAACCGTTAACTCCAATGCGAGTAGTCATTTCTAAATTCTCCAATCTTCCTTATCTGGATAGCCGAACTTGACCGTCCGACTTCATTGATTCCACAACTCCGGCAACTAAAGCGACCCTTTTCCCCTGGCGTTTCACCGGCGCCATATGAACCATCCGTAAACGCTCAGTCTGGCGCGATTGACATAGCTGGGTGTAGGCGTTGACAGCAGTCGCCCGAATCCGACAACTATCCTGACCAGCAGCACAGCCAGCCACCAGGTCAAGCGAATCAGGCGTTTCAGACCCTGAATTGCGAGATATCTGGATATCCGCCAAGCCAAATAGGACTTAGTTAGTTCCGTAACCTGCGTAGGCCCTGTTTCCGGCATAAACGGCCTCCGTCCCGAGTTCCGATTCTATGCGCAGAAGTCGATTGTACTTGGCTACACGTTCAGACCTTGCGGGTGCGCCGGTCTTTATCTGTCCAACATTCCACCCCACCGCCAGATCGGCAATGGTGGTGTCCTCGGTCTCGCCAGAACGGTGGCTCATCACGGCGCCCCAACTGGCATTTCGCGTCATCCGCAAAGCCTGGAGAGTCTCAGTAAGCGTACCAATCTGGTTGGGTTTTAGCAATACCGAGTTGCCGGCACCATCGTCAATGCCCCTTTGTATGCGTGAAATGTTAGTTACAAACAGGTCGTCCCCTACCAACTGGGCCGCCCCGCCCAGGCGGCTGGTCAATTCCGTCCATCCCTCCCAGTCATCCTCGTCCAAGCCGTCTTCAATACTGACTATGGGATAAGAACCCCGCCAATCCTCGTACAGGTCCACCAATTGCCCCGCATCCAGCGTCGTACCCTCGCGTTCAAGGACGTACCGGCGGGTGTCCCGGTCATACAGTTCGGAGGCGGCCACGTCCAGGGTCAGCAACACGTCCTTGCCAGGCAGGTAGCCGGCAGCTTCGATGGCACGCAATACCACTTCAATGGCATCCCGATTGGACGGTAAAGAAGGGGCAAAGCCACCTTCATCGCCAACGTTCAAATTGTGGCCTCCAGACCTGAGGATACTCTTCAGGGCCTGGTAAATTTCTGCGCCCGCCCTGAGGGCATCGGAAAAAGTGGGCAGTCCGGCAGGAGAGACCATGAACTCCTGGATGTCTGCCGAATTTGATGCGTGCCGGCCTCCATTGAGAATGTTAAACATGGGCGCCGGCAGGCTGACCGGCCTCCCTTGTGCCAGATAGCGCCAGAGTTCGGCTCCTGACTCAGGATGGGCCCGGGAAGCCGCCCGCGCCGTAGCCATTGAGACGGCAAGAACTGCATTGGCCCCCAGGTTACTCTTGGAAGGAGTCCCATCCAGGTCCAGCATGGCCTGGTCGATCGCAGCCTGGTTAAAGGGTGATCGGCCCTTCAAGGCGGGGCTGATCGCGCCATCAATATTGGCGACGGCATTGCGAACTCCAGCGCCGCCAAATCTGTGGGCATCGCCGTCTCGCATTTCCAGCGCCTCATAGCTGCCGGTGCTGGCTCCGGACGGAACTGCGGCGTGGGCCTTGGCCCCATTGGAGAGCCGGACTTCGGCTTCAACCGTAGGATTGCCCCGGGAGTCCAGGACTTCCCGGCCACGAATATCAGAGATTACGGCATTGGTATCGGAAGTTGTCATAGGTCGCGCTTACTCCCGCAAAATGGTTTGGGCCGGCGCAAAGAGAGAAGAGGTCGCCAGTCCACAAACTGGCGGTTATTGACCAAATTCGGTCGTGTTACCGCCCCGGTCTAGACGGTGTTGCCGGCGCCAGTCGCGGCGGCTATAGCCTTGTCCACGGCGTCTTTCGGGTCACCCGCTGGCAGTACCCCGTCCACTATGGGGTCACCGTCACCCTTGATGGTGAGGGGCCAACTGTTCAGACCTATCACCGGAATCTTGGCATCCAGCGCATAAGCGATTTCTGAAAGTGTTCCAAAGGCACCACCGATGGCGATGCAAGCCTCGCCGGAGTGGACAACTATGATATTTCGGGCGTAGCCCAGGGTTGTGAAAATGGGAATATCCACGTAGGAGTTGAAGGGCGATCCCCGGCGACCGGGAAGGATACCAATGGTAGTGCCGCCTTCCGCCTTTGCGCCCCGGCAGGCAGCCTCCATGACACCGGTCATTCCCCCGCACGCCACCATTATGCCCCTGCGGGCCAACTCCCGCCCCACTTCTTCTGCCAGGACGGCATGTTCAGGCTTCGCAGTGCTGCTGCCTATCACTGAAATAATCATCAGTACTCTGTTCCTTGTCCTGCGTCACTGGCCAGGATTACGCCTGGGCCTTGAGCCACTCGGCGTGGTTCTGCCGCATGTAATCTACGTGTTCGGCCACGTGTCGCTCGTAAACATCCAACCAGTCCGCAAGGGTCATGTCACCATTTTCCGGATGGTAACAGGTGTTGGACCAGACTGATTCCGGTATATTCCTGATTAACTCATAAGTCCGCCGGCGCAGTACCCGGAAAAGTTCCAGAGCCCCTTCGGTGTCGACAGAATGATAGTCGAGAGCTGAGGCCCACTGATTCTCGTCGTACGCCATCAACTCCAAGCCCGGCTCGGCTACCAGGCGCCGGCACCGAATATAACTGTTGGCCTCGCTGTCAGCTATATGGACTATGTGCTCGTGGATACTCCAGCAACCGTGCTCGTCCCTGAACTGCCACATGTCTCGTGGAAAATCTTCCAGGGCAGCCGCCAGAACCTGTGCCGCATCCCGATAGACCTCAAGCTTCTTATCGCGAGAGGGCGACGTCATCATCAAGCTCGGCCAGACTAGCCGCCCTGCATAACGGCGGCGCTGGCGCTTTCGACCAGTTCCAGCAAGGGGGCGGGGTACACCCCCAGGCCAACAGTGGCTACCAGGCCAAGAAATACCACCGCAATCAAGGCCGCTGAAGGCCTGGGCAGGGCCACGTAATCGGAGGCAGGGTCGTGGTGGGCCGGCGTGTGGGTGTGGTCGTCCTCGTTATCGCCGCTTCCTCCGGCCTCGTCTTCCGCATCCACATGGGAACCGTGATCGTCGCCTTCATTAGAAGCAGCCAACGCCGGCTGGATGTACATTTGCCTGATCACTTGCAGATAGTAATAGAGGGAAATCAGGCTGGTCAGAATAGCAAGGCCAGCCACCCAGAGGAACCCTTCATTAGCAACGGCCGTAAACAGGTAGAACTTCATGGTAAAGCCGACAAATATGGGCAGGCCGCTCAGCGAAAACAGGCCAATTGCAATCGCCATGGCCAGGAAGGGCTGCCGGTCCGCCAGGCCGGCCAGGTCCGCAATCTCCTCCTGTCCGGTGGCGTTGAAGAAGGCAATCAAGGCGGCGAATACCACCATGCTCGTTACCGAGTAACCCACCAGGTAGAAAATAACCCCGTTAGCTCCGAGCAGCGAGTCGGTAGAAAGAACAGCAACGCCGGCAAGAATGTAACCAACGTGGCCAACGCTGGAGTACGCCATCAGCCGCTTCAGATTACGCTGGGCCAGGGCCACCAGGTTGCCCACCAGCATCGACAAGGCCGCCAGCACCACCAGAATTATCTGCCACTGGTCCCAACGATCCGCGACTGGAACAAAAGCCTCGGCCAGCAGCCTAATGACGAGGGCGAATGCTGCCGCCTTGGACGCAATGGCCAGGTAAGCGGTAACGGGCAGAGGCGCACCCTCGTAAACGTCGGGGGCCCACATGTGGAAGGGCACCGCCGCCAGCTTGAAGCCCAGCCCGGCGACGATCAATGCCAGACCTGCCCACAGCGCTGGGCTCACGTCGGTAGCAGCCTTCAACTCCTCGCTGATGTCGCCAAACCTGGTAACGCCCAGAGTGCTGTACACCATACTAATGCCGTAGAGCAGGATCGCTGACGATACTGAGCCGACAATGATGTACTTCAGGCTGGCCTCGTTCGACCTGGGGCTGCCCAGGGCGTAGGCCACCATCACATAGAGGCTGAAGCTCAGCAATTCCAGGGAAATATAGGCGGTAAGCAACTCCCTGGACATGGCCATCAGATTCATGCCCAGAATGGAAAACAGCAACAGACCGTAGAACTCACCGGGATGGTTCAGATGCTGCCTTACATAGTCAATGGAGCTCAGGATTATGAAGACCCCGATACCGATGAAAAATACCTTAAAGAAAAGGGCGTATTCGTCCACCGCCAGCAGGCCGTTGTAGAGCGATTCGTCCACTCCAACCAGCATTGCGATGGAGAGGATTGCAATCCCGATTAATCCCAATACCGACAGCCAGCCCAGCAGGTCTTTGCGTTCGTCCGGCATAAACAGGTCCAGGACAAACACCAGCAACGCAAACCCCGCCAGAACAAACTCTGGCGTAAGCAGGTAAAGGTTGGCAGTCAGGTTTTCAGTACTCAAAACGAACTAAGGAAAACACCTAAAACAGGCTCATTACCGAATCTACACCCACGTTAATCACGCGGGTGAAAGGAGCCGGCCATATGCCGACGAACAACAATATCAACACGAAGGCGGCGCCAACCGTCTTCTCCACGGGACTGGCGTCGGTCAGACCCTCCCAGCGAGGGTCTGCCTCGCCAAAGAAGGTTCGAGCCAGCAGCCTGAGAATGTATATGGCAGTCAGGGCTGCGCCAATCACCGCGAGAACGGCCAGCGGCAAATAAGTCTTGAACGCCCCGGTGAATACCATAAATTCGGCCACGAAGCCACTTAACCCCGGCAATCCCAGGGAAGCCAAGCCGGCTATCGCGAAGAAGAAGCTGGCAAATCCCATTCGCTTCATCAGGCCATTCAAAATGGTGATGTCACGGACGTGGGTCCGTTCGTAAATTGCTCCTACCATGGCGAACATAAGGGCCGTCATAATGCCGTGGGAAAACATCTGGAGCACTGCCCCGGTTAAGCCCACCGGGTGCAGTGTGGCAATGCCCATAATGACATACCCCATGTGGCTCACGCTTGAGTACCCAATAATGTACTTCAGGTCACGTTGGGACATGGCGGAGATAGCGCCATACACCACATTTACTGTTCCCAGCACGATCAGCACCGGCATCCAAGCCTCTGCGCCCTCGGGAAGCAGTACCATTCCCACCCGAATAATGCCGAAGGCGCCCAGCTTCATCAGCACCCCGGCGTGGAGCATGCTGACTCCCGTAGGAGCGGCCACGTGGCCATCGGGGGACCAGGTATGGAAGGGCCAAAGGCCGGCCAGAACGCCAAAGCCGATCATGAACAGGGGGAAGACCCAGTTCTGGAAAGTTGGGCTGAATGCGCCATTCTTCGCAAGTTCTCCCAACGCAACCATCGAGAAAGTAGGACTACCGGCCTGGTCCGAAGCAACGTACAGGGCCAGAATGCCCACCCAGATCAGTACGCTGCCGCCCACCAGCACCAGCATCAGCTTCATTGCCCCGTATTCCTTGGGCCGGTTATAAGAACCAAGGTCAAACGGTAGCGGAATTCCCCACAGTCGCTGCCGGTCCGCCTCGAAAATCGTGCTGCTCCCCCAAACGCCGATGAGGAGGTACATGGGCAAAACTGCCAGCTCGTAGAAGAAAAACAGGAAGAACAGATCCTGGACTACGAACACTCCGAACACTCCGGAGCCCAGGGCCAGCAGGAGGACAAAGAAGTCCCGTGTCCTGTGTTTGATGGTCTGGGATATGAGGACCGCGCCAAACAACACAATGCCGTTGAGCAACACCAGAGTAGCGGCGATGCCGTCCATTGCCAGGTGCAGGTCAATGTTCAGGGGCTCGTCCAGCCACTCATAAATCCGGATGAACTGGTAGCCGCCGGCCGCAAAGTCGTAGCCGACAAACAGAACGACGGAAATAATCAGAGTAATCGCCGATACAAAGATGGCGAAATACCAGGCGTCATTTGGGCGGTTCCTGGGCAGGAACATGGACAATACAGCGCCGGCCAGCGGCACTAATATCGTCAACAACAACGCCGATTGGTCAAAACTGTTCATAGGTGCAAAAAATCCCGATTACCTGGAAACCAGCCACCAGAAGATGGCTAATCCCACCAACCCCAAAGCCATGACCAGCACATAGCTATAGACGTACCCGGTCACGTGATACTTCAGCTTCTCTCCCAGGCCCCTGGTCACGTCCCCCGGACCGTTAATACCCACATCGTTTACCAGGGCGCGATCCACCCAAGCCACAAATCGGGAAAGCGACATTACTACCCGGTCTATTGTCCACTGGTACAGTTCGTCAACGTAGTATTTGCCCTCGGCCACCTTCAGCGGCCAGGCGAATTTCCGACGCGCCCCTTCCAGGTTTACGCTCTTCCTGGCATACGCAAGATAGCCGTAGATGAAGGCCCCAATCGCCAAAACTGTGGACACGGCTGCCAGCCAGATTACGAACTCAAGCCCATGGCCCTTCTCATAAATGATGAAGTAGCCAATGCCGTCAAATGCGCCCGGCCAGTTAAGGGCTACCAGGCCGAAAAGGACAGCAAATACCGCCAGCAGTCCCATGGTGATGGACATGGTGGGCGGGGCGTCGTGAACGTGCTCAAATTGTTCCGCAAATCTCCCATAAAACACGATGAACATTGCCCGCGCCATATACAGGGCGCTGAGGAAAGCAGTCAGCAAGGTCAGAACAATGAACACCGGATTAAGATGATTATTGACGGCAATCAGGATCTCGTCCTTACTCCAAAAGCCCGCAAGGATGGGAATGCCACCCAGAGACAGCGCGCCAATTGAGAACAAAATGGCAGTAACCGGCATTACCTTTCGCAGGCCACCCATCTTCCGAACGTCCAGTTCCTCGGTGCTGTGCATGACGCTGCCGGCACCCAGGAACAAAAGGGCCTTGGCAAACCCATGGGCCAACAGATGGAAAATAGCAGCCGTGTACCCTGCTGCGCCCAGGGACAGCATCATCAGGCCCAGATGGCTGATGGTGGAATAGGCCAGAATGCGTTTCAGATCCGTAGCGACCAGCGCTATTGTTGCGGCTCCCAGGGCGGTTATCAGGCCAACGGTGGCCACCACCAGCATGGCCGTGTCCGAAGCGCTGAAAATCGGAAAAGCACGGGCCACCAGGTAAACTCCGGCTGCCACCATTGTCGCCGCGTGAATCAGCGCGCTTACGGGAGTGGGACCCTCCATGGCGTCGGGCAGCCACACGTGGAACGGGAACTGGGCCGACTTGCCCATGGCTCCGAGGAAGAGCAACAGGGCGGATGCCGTCACAACTCCATCGCTCAGCTCGCCGCCCGCCACGGCCGCAAATGTCTCGGACATACTGAAACTGCCGACGTGACTCCACAAAAGCAGGATGCCCACCAGCAGTCCCACGTCGCCGATGCGAGTGACAATGAACGCCTTCTTGGCAGCCTCTCTAGGTTCGGGCCGTTCGTGCCAGAATCCAATCAGCAGGTAGGAGCAGAGGCCCACCAACTCCCAGGCCACGTAGAGCAGAAGGAAGTTGTCGGCCAACACCAGGGTGAGCATCGAGGCAATAAACAGGGCATGGAAGGCATAGTACCAGTCCATACGGGGGTCGCCGTGCATGTAGCCCAGGGAGTAAATCTGCACCATCAATGCCACAAATGTAGCCAGACCCAGCATGGACACCGTCAGCGGGTCAATGGTTATTCCCCATGCTATTTCAATGCGGTCGAAGCCACTGGTGTCTGCTCCCGGTATCCCTGCCTCAAACCAGGTAATCTGGAAGTTGCAGGTGAGAACCTTGGTGCCGACACCTATGTCGCACCCTTCAGTTTCCGGGCCGGCGGACAGAAAGCCTGCAAACACCACCCAGAATATTGCAAATCCGGCCAGAATTGCCAGGATAGCCAGCGGGGAACCCTTTCCCGGGAGTCGTTTCCCGAAAAGGATAATCAGGGGCACCACTGCGAAGCTAATGACCGGTATTAGCCAAGCCCAAACCATATCAGGGTTGGACCTCCCAGTCGAAATTCATCGCTCCGCAAGATTTCTTGCCAAGGTTTAGCAAATTGGTTGGCCTTACCATTTCATCAAGTTGATTTCGTCCACGTTGACGGTGGACCGATTCCGGTACATTCGAAGGATTATCGCCATTGCCAGACCCACTTCCGCGGCGGCCACTGTAATGATGAAGATAGCGATAATCTGTCCATCAAAGTTCGCCCACCGTCCGGAACCGTCCAGATGAGATGCGGCGGCAATCAGGTTGATGTTGACGGCATTAAGCATCAACTCAATGGACATGACAATCAGCACTGCGCTGCGCCTGGCCATCACGCCATAGATTCCTATAGCGAACAGAGCCGCACTCAACAACTGGAATGCTACCAAGGGGACCATAAGCTAACTGTTATCCTCCCCGGCACGGGCGATAATAATCGCGCCAATCAACGCTACCAACAGGACCAGGGATGCCACCTCAAAGGGAATGGCCCAGGTAGTAAAGAGGGAGTTCGCCAGATCCGCGAAGGCAGGACTGTTGGGAGCAGTCTGGAGATGATTGTTATCCAGGAAGGCCGCGCCCAGCACCACACCCACGGCAGCGGCAGCTACGGCAGCCAGGGGCCACTGCCTGTTGTCGGAGATATACGGGTACTCAGCAGTGCGGGTGAGCATTATGGCGAATATCAACACTATGATGATGGCGCCGCCATAAATCAGCACCTGCACGAGCGCCAGGAATTCAGCAAACAGAATGAGGTAAAGGCCAGCTACGGCAACCAGCGAGACCAGCAGGAACAGAGCGGCGTGAACCACATTGCGGGTAACTACCACCCCCAAGCCACCGCCCAGCGTGAAAACGGCCAATATGATGAAGAGGAACCAGGACACTTTTATCGGCCCCTGCTGGAACGGCGCGGGGCAGAATATTTGTTCATAAGAATGAAAGCCATCAATTGTTTTGGAAGATCCGATTGAAACCCTGGTAAACCGCAATTTGTTGTGTCGCCGACTCCGTAATCAGCGGAACGACCTCAGCAAACGCTTAAGAAAACTCTCTTTCTTTCCAGGCAGGTCAGGCAACTCTCCTACCGAGGCTATCAGCAAACAAGTGGCGCAATTGCAACCTCGGGGGTGGGCCTTTGCCTTCTCTCCTGCCAACCTTTCATTTCGCGAGGGCTTGAGTTTGCGTTTTTTCAGATAACTGTCGGTACACTGCTTACATGTGCAGTAAGCTGGGTGCTTACCTGACAATTTCAGATTGCGCTCATCCTCTCGCCTTGGAATATCCCTTACCTCTAATGCTACGGACTAATCCTGGCCGCTTCATTGGGATAGTCCCATCGACCGGGCTAGTCTGCCTCCTGGGTCGCAGCGGCGGGTTCGGCTGCTTCCGCCGCGGCGGCCTTGGCGGCGTCCTCTGCATCCTTCTTTGCCTTGGCCAGAACGGTAGGAGGAATCCAGGCCGTCTCCTGCTGGTACTTCTTGCCGATATCCAGCAAGCCGGGCAGCGCAACCCGATCTCCATTTCGTTCGTAGGTGCTCATTTCGTGCTCGTGGCTCATTACTATGGCATCGAAATTGCAGACTTCAACGCAAATCCCGCAAAGTATACAACGGTTAAGGTTAATTTCGAAGTAGTCAACTATCTTCCGGCGATGGCTCTGCCCCTCCTCATTCAGGGGGTTGTCCATCATGCTGGCAGACATGCACTGGGTGGGGCAGTTTCGTATGCAGACCATGCAACCCGTGCAGAAGGGTTCACCCACGCCACTGTCCCAGGTCAGCGCGGGAAACCCCATGAATCGAGGCTGAACCGGCGTAGGCTGCTTCGGATACTCGCGGGTAACCGGCTTTTTCAGTCCCTGGAATGTGGATGCCAGGGTTAACATCATTCCCTTGACGCTGTTCAGCATATCCTAACTCCTGGCGACGCTAGCCGGTCTGACGGGAAGCTTGACGCTGAGCCGCCTGGGCAGCCTGCCGCGCCTTAACTTCCGCAATCCTTCGGGCCGGCTCCATCATCTTCCGATAGACAATGTAGCCCACAACCACAAGGCCGGTCAACGACATAAGGGTAAGGGTCCAGGCAGGCCAATCGTAAAAGAGATAGACCGCAGTAATAACAATGGCAAAGAATGACAGGGGCACCATCACCTTCCAGGCAAATGCCATGAGCTGGTCAATCCGCAATCTGGGGAACGTGCCCCTTATCCAGAAGACCACCAGGATTACTGCGTAAACCTTGAACAGGAACCATACCAGGTGCAGCAGGGGGCCCAGCCAGGCAATATCCGGCAGCGAAGGCAACCAGGACAACGCAGCCGATCCCCAGGGCCAGGACCAGCCGCCCAGGAAGAGCAAGGTAACCAGGGCTGCTATCGCAAAAGTGTTAATGTACTCCGCCAGGAAAAACACGGACCAGTGAGCGCCGCTATATTCCACAAAGGGCCCACCTACCACCTCAGATTCAGCGTGGTAGATGTCGAAGGGCGTCCTTCCCACTTCGGCGAGGCCGGCGATGAAGAACACGACCAGGCCCAGGGGCAGCAATACGGCGTAGGGTATCTGCTCCTGGCTGGCCACTATCACCCTCAAGTCAAGGGACTGCGCCATCATTCCCACTGCCACAACAACCATAATTATCGGAATTTCATAACTGATAAGCTGGGCGGCTGAGCGAAGACCCCCGAGCACGCCATACTTATTTGCCGAACCCCACCCGGCCAGGACCAGTCCAAGTATGCCAACTACAGCGAAGGCCGTAATGTAGAAAAGTCCCAGTTCCAGGTTTCGCAACACCAGGCCTTCGGCCGCAGGAATGGTGACCCAGATCATGAATGCTGAGAGGACAACTATTACGGGCGCTGCCCAGAATATTGCCCGGTCCGACGAGTTGGGGATAATGTCCTCTTTGAGGATGAGCTTGACGGCGTCCGCCACGGGCTGCATCAGACCGAACAGGCCGGTCCGCGTGGGGCCCAACCGCTGCTGAAGACGACCCAGGGCCTTCCGCTCCAGCCATGTCAGTGACAATACCACCACTGACAATCCGGTAAACATTGCCAGAAGGGCAACCACCATCCAGACCACTTCAAGGATGGTCACGGCCAGGAAAGGCACGGCGACAGGCATCACCGGTCCACCTCCCCCAGGACAATATCCAGGGACCCCAGGATTACCACCGAGTCGGCAATCCAGGATTCCGCCAGCAGTCGCTTGATAGCTGACAAATTGCAAAACGATGGTGGCCGTACCTTCAGTCGGTAAGGCCGGTCCGTACCGTTGCTGATCAGGTGAACTCCTAACTCTCCACGGGGATTTTCTGCCCGTACATATACCTCGCCAGCGGGGGGGCGAATCAGACGCCGTCCCAGGGACGAAACTACTTCCCCGCCGGGGATCTGCTGCAGAGCCTGCTCGATAATCTTCAAGGACTCGTACATTTCCTGGATTCGCACCCAGTGCCGGTCCCAGCAGTCACCATCCAGTCCCACCGGAATATCAAAATCAAAACGGTCGTAAACCGAATAAGGCTGGGCTTTGCGGACGTCATACTCAACGCCGCAACCCCGCAGACACGGACCAGTAAACCCAAAGTCAATAGCCTCTTCGGCGGAAATCCCCCCTACATCCTTCAGGCGAATCAGGAAAATCTCGTTGAATGTCAGGATACGGTCGCTCTCCTCCACATCCTCCTTCAATTGAGGAAGCAGGTCAGAGATCATTTGCTCAAAATTGTCTGGCAGGTCTTCCTTAACGCCCCCGATGCGGAAGTAGTTGTGCATCATGCGGGCGCCGGAAATAGCCTCGAACAAGGACTGGATTCTCTCCCGACCCCGGAATGCGAACATGGTGGGCGTCATAGCGCCGGCGTCCAGGCCGATGGTACCCACGTACAGCAGGTGACTGGCGATGCGATTCAATTCGCACAGGATGACCCGGACGTACTCTGCCCGCTCAGGGACCGCCAGCCCCATCAGCTTTTCTACGGCCTGACAATAAACCAGTTCGTTGTTGAAGTTGGCGACGTAGTCCATCCGGTCGAACAGGGTGATGATCTGATGATACTGTTCACCTTCGCACAGTTTCTCCGAACCACGGTGCAAGTAGCCAATGTGGGGCTCCACGTCGACTATCTTTTCACCATCAACCCAAAGCACCATGCGGAACACGCCGTGGGTCGACGGATGCTGCGGCCCCATGTTGAGAAGCATCTCAACGGGTTCGGCATTCATTGGAGCCTGGGCTGCTAAACTTGTCTGGTTTTCTGCCATCTTCCTTTCAGCTGTGAACTTCTGACTAGAGAAACTCGATCCTGGGTTCGTTGGGTGGAGTGACCAGGCTGCTCATCCAAACTTCATCGTTGTCATAGAAGCCAGCATCAATCAGCACGTCGTCCAGGATTCCCAGTTCCTCGCAATCTTCCAGGTACGAAGCAATCTCGCTCCTAAGGGAGTCGCGGGCTTCGTCTGCCGTGTCACCGAAACCGGTTATCACCAATTCGGGACAATAGGCCATATAGTGACTGCCTTCCCTAGTCTCTTCGATTTGGTAAACGATCTTATCCACTAGGTCACGCCGGGGAACATTCTGCTAAGGAAAGACTCCGGCATAATGTCCTGTTCTATTCAACGAATTCCAGTTGAAGTTCGGTGTCCTCTTCAACCCCAGGAAAACCGGCGCTGGCCAGAGATTCCTCAAGAATGCTTTTTGCATCCTGCACTTCAATCCAGTACCGCACCTGGTTAATCAGTTCGTCTTGCGCGGCCTCGATGGTTTCTCCTTCCCCTTCCAGCCCCAGGGCCTCTATCGCAGCCAAATACCTGCCGTCCTGCCACACTACCTTCGCTGTCAGGACGGTAGGTTCCATCTACCTAAAACTCCCGGTACTCGTAGAAGGGGTAGCTCTTTCGGCCCGGGTGACCGCCAAATCCTTCATACAGCAGCAAGGGCGAAGAGTCCGGATTGCCTTCAAAGGTCACGCCAAACAGGTCGCTGGCCTCCCGCTCGTACCACTCGGCGGCAGCCCACACTCCCGCAACCGAAGGCAGTACCGGATTCTCGTAAGGTACGTTGGTCTTGATTACCAGCATTTGCTCCCGGTCCAGAGAGTGCAGGAAGTAAACCAACTGGAAATGCTCCTCGTAATCAACGCAAGAGAGGCAGTGGAGCATCTTAAGGTCAAGGGAAGGTTCGGTCTTGGCCAGCCGGCATACTTGCTCGATACCGGAGGCATCAACAGTAATCTGGGGAAGGTCGAAAAGAAGACCCCGTTCAGGGCTGAAATCGCTGAAGAGGTTTTCAGCGTCTTCCAGGGTCTTCAAACCGGTGTCCGTGAGAACCGAATAGTCCGGCTGTTCGGGTTCGGCCTCAGCGTCGTGGGCGGCGTGGCGGTTAGCGGCCACTGTTCTTGGCGTCCTGCATGATTTTTTCCTGAAGCTTCAGGATACCAAACAAGAGGGCCTCCGGACGGGGCGGACAACCTGGCACATAAACGTCCACGGGGATTATGTGGTCAACTCCCATTACCACCGAATACGACCGGTAGTAGGGTCCGCCATTGGTGGCACAACTGCCCATGGCGATAACCCACTTGGGGTCGGGCATCTGTTCGTAAAGCAGCTTGATAGGCTCAGCCATCTTCTTGACCACAGTACCCGCCACAATCATCACGTCCGATTGGCGGGGTGATGGCCAGGTGACTACGCCAAAACGGTCAAAGTCGTGGTGGGCCATGTAGGTGGAAATCATCTCGATGGCGCAGCAGGCCAGCCCAAAACTCAACATCCATAGGGATGATTTGCGGGCCATGCCGAAAAGCTGCTCACTGGTGGTAGTAACCACGCCCGGTACCTTCCCCGCCGTTGCCTGTGTCAACAGGCTGGGGGCAGGCTGATTTCCGGGTCCCAGGATTATTTCTGCCATTCAAGGACCCCTTTCTTCCAGCCGTAGATTATGGCAAAGAACAACACGCCCAGGAACAGCACCATGGCATAGAAGGGAATGGAGTTGCCAAGGTCCCGCTGTTCCAAAAAGACAACCGCCCAAGGGAACAGGAACACCGCTTCTACATCAAAAATAAGGAAAAGGATTGCGAAGATGTAGAAACGAAGGTTGATATTGGACCAGCTAAAACGGGCCGGTTCAATACCGCACTCATAAGTACTCAGCTTGGCTGCGGAAGGTCGCCGAGAGGAGAGGACACGACTGGCGAAGAACATGCCACCGATGGCTGCCAATGCCACGATGCCCGAAAGGGCAACCATCGTCCAGTTGCTGGCATAAATGTTGGGGTCGAAAGGCACTTCCCTACCGCCAGGTAACGAATTCACCGATTCAAAGCCGAAAAGATAATATCACCCGGCTTTGGGGGTGTCAATTTGGAGCTACCAATAAAACCTGCCTGGGGTATCTGCCCGTAAAGGCTAATCCGCACATGGAGAACAAATAAACTCTCGCCTAAAGACCACTCCTGGCTGAGCGTCTGCCAGTTCTTCCAATGCGATACGGAACTTTCCTAACCCCTTTCCCTCAGTTCCGTCGAGGAAATGTCGGCTCGAAATTGAGCCTCTGGAATTGCCTGGAACAGCGGCTGGAACCCTTGAGGAACGGGAATCTGGTCCAGGGTTCGGAATGAACCATCCACCTGCCGGCCCGCCACCAGGAACCGGCAGCCCCTGGCCCATATTTCCGCTAGCGCAGTCAACATTGTCGTTTCAGAATCGCCGTAGTACCTGGGGTCAATCAGGCGAATCATCGTGTCCCAGCCGATGACAAAAACACTCCCCGGAAAGATCTCTGACTTGCGCCAGAAGGTGGGCGTTCGGGTCAATGCCACTTTCCCCAAACCCCTTACACCCTCCAGGCGCCGCCGAATCTCGGATTCCTCCAGGGGCGGCTTGTCCACGTTCAGCACCGCCAACTCGTACACCACTTCCAGACCGGTCAATTGCCTGGCGACCTCAGCCATCCGAATGTGACCTTCGTGGAGCGGATTAAAGGAACCTGGCAAAACTGCAATGGGGCCGTCACTCTTGCCATCTGCAGCTGCTATGCCGCCCGTGTTGTCAATCATTACCATGTCAGTGTCGCCCGAAAGCAGTTGCTGGATGGGGTTGGGGTGGGCGAAGGACTCCACGACTGGATTCTCTGCGTCAGTGAACCCAATATCGATGTCTGCCTCGACGCCGTAAGCCTGGGCCATGACCTGAATCAACAGCCTGCTCACCACCTCTTCTTCACCGATCCGGTCCCGTTTCCCCTTGTCCAGCTTCAGGTTGTAGCTGGTAGTTCCGGATTCATCCCAGGTGGCTATGCAGGCCCGGTGGTCCCCACGCTTGGGCCGGTCGGTAGCAATGGTAGCGGTACAGGCCACCCCAACTACTGGCGAGTCATCCTCGAGCAGCGTTATCCCTCGCCGGTAGGTGGCCCTGGCCATGTTCACTGCGTTCTCCGGTGAAACGTACTGGGTTGGCTCTTGCCCCACCAGATCAATCATGGACAGGCGTCCGTAGGGAACCAAAGTTTCCAGCAGAGTCCTCGACGCGCCGGAAACACCCAGCAGCCAAGACATGGCCCCGCTGCCGGCTCCAGCCACCGCAAGCACCGATTTATGGGGTGTTCCGTGTAGCCTGACAATAACCTCTTCTATCTCGCTGTCCAATTGTGCCCCCTTGGACGCTTCATTTTCCTGCGAAAGGCGTCCACGGTGAAAAATCTATGCGGTCCATCTGGTCAAGGGAGATATCGATCTCTCTTGCAATTTTGGAATTCCAGGCGTCGTTCCACTCTTGCGGAATCAAGCGGCGGGCATCTCGCCAGGAAATCGGCAGGATTTCCCGGTCGGAATAGCCGTTTACTACATCCGCCAGGAAGCAGGTCATGTCGCCGCCGTCCATGGCATTAATCACCTGGCACTCAAGAAATCCGGCGCACCCTGCAAGCAGAGGGGTCCCGGTAATTCCGATTGAATGCTCAACCCCGACCATCTTATCCCGGTCAATTCCGGAAACCAGGCCAAAGTCCCTGATAAGGTGAAGCTGCTCGCTGGTTATAAAGTTGAGGGCAAACGCCCCGCTCCTGGCAATAAGCCGGTGGCTGTAATTGCCCTTGTATATCTGGACCAGCACCCTCGGTCGCTCGGGAACTATCGATGCGGCAGAAATGGCCACGGCAATCTGGGCGTTGACCTTTCCTCCCCACTGGCTGGTTACAGCAGCCAGGGGTGACCAGAGTCGGCCCATGATCGGCGCAATATCCCCATATTCCATCAGAGCCTTCCGGTGGGAAAATACATATCCAGTGTCGCAAGGAGATTAGCCTGAACCTAAGTGGAGTTTAGCACCGGGCAAACGGGTTGTCGAAAGAGGTAGAAAGCTTTTTCGCTCGCAAGCGAGGCACGACTAAACGGAAAACAGGGAGTGGCGATGGGCTCACTCCCTGTCAAGACTTCCGGTCCTCTTTTTGCCATTCCCCTTCGGCACAGGAAAACTACAGAGGCTAAGGCAAGCCTTACCAGTCGGGCATGATGTCTTCCCCGCCATTCTTGGTGAGGCGACGCTGTTCCGAACCGTCGGCATTCATTACCAGGATATCGGCAGAGCCGTACAGATGGGTAACAAATGCCAGGCGCTTACCGTTGGGAGACCATACCGGGGATACATCATCGGCGTTGTTGCTGGTCAGCCTCCTCTGGTTAGCCCCGTCGGCCTGCATGGTATAGATCTCCGGGTTGCCGTCCCGGTGAGAAACAAAAGCCAGGGTCTTGCTGTTGGGATGCCAGGCCGGCGCGTAATCGTCGAAACCGCCGTGGGTCAAGCGAGTCTCATCCACACCCTGGTCCCAACTGTTGTCTTCTGATGGCTGGGCCAGGTAGATTACCCTGGCATCCTCCTGCTGGCGCACAAAGGCAATGTACTTTCCGTCGGGTGACCAGACCGGGTGGAAATCCTGTTCTTCCGTCAAGCGGACCAGGTTTACCCCAGCGGGATTCCTGAGCCACAGACCCCTCTCTTCCGCTGGATCCATATTGTAGAAAATTAGCCACTCGCCGTCGGGCGACCAGTCCCCGAGTTCCTCGGCGGGGCCGTCGAAGGTGACCTGGTCGACCTCTCTGCTCTCCACAGCTATGGAGTATATTTCGGAACCGCTGCCGCCATCCTCCTCCGATTCCGAAACATAGGCCAGGATTGGTTCGTCCGGAGCCCAGCGGGGCGAACTGTCCAGGCCCGGATTGTTGGTCAGGCGTCTCAAGTCCTGCCCTTCCCTGGAGATTACATTGATCTCTTTGTCCCCCGATTCCCGGGAAACGTAGGCAATCTGGTTGCCGTCGGGTGACCAGCGGGGTTCCTCGTCGGGTCCGCTGTTATTGGTCAGGCGCGAGGACTCCCCAGACTCGGCATCGACCACGTAAATCTCCCGGTCGCCATCCGTGTCAGAAACGAACACAATCTGGTTGCTGCCGGAGGACGGGAAGGCGCAACCTGCCAGCAGGCCGAGAACGAGTGCCACAATTGCCAACTGCACGGGCCGAATTGCTGCTGAATAATTTCCCAACCTCGTCGTCATTCCGCACCACCTCCCAATGGAACCCATTCCTACAAGCCCCTTGCCAGTCTCGATATTGCTGCCTAAAGGTTACGATAAATAGCTCCCAACCCGCCCTAAGCGTTATGTACACTTTCCTGCCATTTTTGCTTGCGCCTTCCACCGGCGACACCCCAGACCCTCCAGTCGGGTTGATTTGTTGTACTCAGGCCCTTGATCTTGTGGACCCTACCCCCGGCTGCAACATCAATCAGGGAGTGTTCCGATGCAAACTTACATCCTTGACAAGGTATTTGGGCTTCATTACCTTTACACCCATCCAAAGGGCTGCCGACTTCCTCAACCTCCAGAAGCCACTATGGTAGAGAGATTCGCCGTCAGCCAAATCCGGCACGGGAGGTATGCAAATGAAAGCCCTGGTTGGAGCAAATCTGATTGACGGTACTGGCGGACCGGTAGTCAACGATGCTGCGGTGCTGATCGACGGCGAACGCGTGGTTGAATCGGGCCCCCGGCAGACGGTTGCCCTCCCACAAAACACTGAAGTCATTGATGTTTCCGGCATGACCCTCATGCCGGGCATGATCGACTGCCACGACCACCTGGCCTCCAAGGACTATGGCCTGGCCAGCCGTATGGGCTTTGACGCCCCCTTGTCCCTCCAGCACCTGCGCACCGCGAAAGTCCTGGAGCAGACTCTGGAAGCAGGCTATACCTGCGTTCGCGACGGAGGCGGGCTTGATGCTGGTTTCAAACAAGCGGTTGAGCAGGGCCTTTACCCGGGCCCGCGGCTGGTAATCTCAGTGGCGATAATTTCACCCACCGGCGGACTGGCCGACAAGGTTACACCCTCCGGCCAGTGCTTTCCTCACGATGACCCCATGATCCCCTCCGGAGTTGCCGATGGGGACGACCCAGTGCGGGCGAAGGTTCGCGAAATGTGCCGGGTTGGCGCCGATGTCATCAAGTTCGCCACCACCGGCGGCGCCAGTTCCCGCCCCGGACACGGCCCCCTGGACATTGCCTTCGGTCCCAACGAAGTAAAAGCGTTGATTGATGAATCAAAAGCGCTGGGAAGGCGCACCATGTGCCACGCTGTAGGCGGCCCGGGCCTCAGGATGTGCATCGAGGCCGGCGCCCACTCGGTGGAACACGGATGCTATTTGGCCGAGGACCCGGACCTGCTGAAGATGATGGCCGACAAGGGTATATTCCTGGTACCGACCTTTGAAATCTATGAATTCCACGGCACCTTGAGCGCGCCCCACATGCAGGCTCGCTCCCGCGCCCTGCTGGATATTCACAAGGAGACCATGCACAAGGCGCTGGCGGCCGGTGTTAAGGTTGTTGCCGGCACCGACGCCGGAGGTTACGTGCACGGAGACAACGCGCGAGAAGTCCAGATTTTGGTGGAAAAGGGAATGTCCAACATGCAGGCCATTCAGGCATGCACGGGATGGGCTGCCGAGTGCGTGGACATGGGCAAGGATATCGGGACCGTAGCAAAGGGCAAGTACGCCGACCTCTTGATTCTGGACGGCGACCCCCTGAAGGACATTGAGGTGCTTCGCCGCCCTGAGAACATTAGAATGGTGATGAAGGGCGGTCAGGCTGCGGTGGACCGCCTTCCGGTCCGGGAAGTACAAACGGTCGGGTAGCAATAACCGGAAGTCGTTTAGAACCGGGCCGGCCTCCTTTAACGGGCCGGCCCGGTATGTTTGCGGGGCCATGAATTTTCACGTTTTGACCTTATTCCCTGAAGCCTTTGAAGGGCCGGTCCGGCACAGCATGCTGGGACGGGCCATTCAGCGCGGCCTTATTTCAGTGAAGATTACCGATATCCGGTCGTACACCCACGATGCTCATGGGACGGCTGACGACTACCAGTTCGGCGGAGGCCCCGGAATGGTGCTAAAGCCCGAACCGGTCTTTGATGCCGTCGAAGATACACTGGCCCCCTACTCGCCTGAAGCCAGGGCCGCCATGCCCATAGTCCTGCTTTCTCCCCAAGGCCGCAAACTGGACCAGCAGCTGGTATTGGAGCTGGCAGATGCGCCCGGTATTGCGCTGATATGCGGCCATTATGCGGGGGTTGATGAGCGGGTACGAACCTGCCTGGCTACCCACGACATCAGCATCGGTGACTACGTCCTTACCGGCGGGGAACTGGCCGCAATGGTAGTGATTGATGCTGTTTCCAGATTTGTCCCTGACGTGGTAGGTTCGGCTGACAATGTGCAGGAGGATTCCATTACCTCCGGGTTTCTGCAGCATCCCCTTTACACCCGTCCCGCCGAATTTCGCGGCATGGCGGTGCCCGAAATATTGAGATCCGGGCACCACGGCGAAATCGATCGCTGGCGCCGACGGGAGTCACTGCGGCGTACCCTGAAGCTACGCCCAGACCTGCTGGAGACTGCGGAACTTTCCACGGCCGACCGTCAGTACCTCGCTGAGTTAGGTTACGATCCATCAATAATCGACCTGCCCACAACCGACTGCGAGTCCGCCGGCTAACCTCAAATGGACTGAATACGGCGAATGCCCAAATCAGATTTCAGGTTTAGCACCAGTATCCGTGTCCGCTGGATGGAGTGCGACGCTCAGGGCATCGTCTTTAATGGCGCTTACCTCGGTTACCTGGAAGTTGCCCAGTCCGAATACTTTCGCAACCTGGGATTCTCCATCTACCGTATTGCCCAGAATGGTTACTTCGACAGCGCGGTGGTCAAGGCCGACCTGGAGTTCAAGGCGCCGGCACGGGTGGACGATGTCCTCGAACTTCACGCTCGGGTAGAACGCATTGGCAACACCAGCCTTACTCTGAGGGTCGAAATCTACCCGGAGGGCGAGAACCGCCACCTCACTACCATCGAGGCTGTCTATGTCGGGTTTCACGCCGATACCGGAGCCACCCGGAGGGTGCCCGACGCCATACGATCCCTGGTGGACCATTTTGAAGCAACGGGGGAAGTTCTTGAGCTTTCCGGATTTCCAGAACTGGAGAAGGCGGCCAGGCAATCCTGACCTGAGGTTGACTAGATCATGAAGACCGGGGATTCGTCCAGGTTAATTCGGGTCTCCTGGGCGATGCCGGTACGGAGGAATTTGGGCAGATTAAACATGCTCTGGTGGGTTTCGCCGTCGTAGAAGTCAAGCTCCCGGCCTGTCCGCTCCGCCAGCAACTGGTTGACCTCATTCACACCCAGCGATGGCAGGGGCGAATCCGAAGCTATGTTGAACCCCCACAGGGTCTGGAAGGCTGGCACATGCAACTGGCATCCCACGCAGTGCTTGAAGGTCTCGGACAACGTCCGGTGAATTGTGGTAAAGCATTCCTGGTGGCTTAGCAGACCAGCGGGCCCCGACTGGGTAACCAGAATTCCTCCGGGGTTTAGCCTCGCCCTGGCAATCTCATAGTACTCTTTGGTATACAGCAAATAGGCTGGCCCGCCTTCCATCGGGTCCACCAGGTCCATCACCATTACATCAAAACCTTCGCCAGGCTGCGCCAGGTATCCCCGGGCGTCCTCGTGCAACAACTGAACCCTGGGATCGTCAAAAGCGCCCTGGTGATGATTCGGCAGATGCTCGCGGCACAGGGAAACAACCTGCTGGTCCAGGTCAATCATGACCGCCCGCTCCACGGACCTGTGAGAAAGGACCTCACGCAGCGTACCGCCCTCTCCTCCGCCACCGATGAAAACACTGACGGGATTGGGGTGGAGCAGCATGGCAGGATGGACCAGACCCTGGTGGTAAACGTGCTCGTCCCTTTCGGTGGACTGGGTTTTCCCATCCAGGACAAGACTGCGACCGAAAAGGTCCGACTCAATGACTTCAACGTGCTGATATTCAGTACGGCCGGAAAACAGGACCTGCTGAACCCTCAACATGACCGCCAGGTCGGTATAGACTGTTTCGACCAGCCATTTTCCGGTAAGTTCTTCCATTTATGCCGAAGAAGACCTCATTCCTTAAATGCCCACCGGCAAGGAAAGAAGGCCCCTTCGAATTTCCTTTATCTCAGGCGCACTGGACTCAAACAGTTCAATGAGGACTTTGGCGGCATCTCGGGGTTCGAAAGAGGAACCGCAAGTGAAAATATCGGCGGCGGCGTAGTTATACTCCGGCCATGTGTGGATGGATATGTGGGATTCGGCGATAGATAATATGCCGGTGACCCCTTGTGGACTGAACTGATGGAACGATTCGCCGATTACATGCGCCCCAACGCCTTCGGCAGCTCCATACAGTGCATTTCGGACGTGGTCCAGGTTATCAAGGAGTTGAGGGTTACACTCCTTGAGTTCCAACAAAAGGTGCAGACCTAGTACATTCAATCACCTGCCCTCCTCTTCATTACCGGGGAGTCATCCCCTGAATAGCGGGAAACGAATGTAGATTTTATATTTATTTCCTCTCGCAATCAATACCTTGCCCTCATCAATTGTGGAATTGGCCGGAAAACACGATGTGGTTTGCCCTTACTCAGTAGCTCCGTGCGAGTGAGTCGAACTGACAGTTCCAATCCGGGGAGGCCATTTGCCTGAGGCACCTCTCATTCTCAGACGAATCCTGAGCCGGTGACATTATGTCATTGACTGTTTCAGCCTGCGCCGATAAAATCGGGCAACATGGCTCGCATTTTTGACCTCCACATTCATACAACCAAAGGCAGCGCCGACAGTAACCTTTCCCCCGAGGACCTCATTCTGGAGGCGGAACGGCTAGGGCTTCGGGGACTCTGCATTACTGAACACAGCGGTCCCTGGGACCGTCACGAGTTTGAACGCTTTGCCAGCCTTCACAACGTAGTCCTGGTAAGGGCAATGGAAGCGGACACCGACATGGGCCACATGCTGGCCTTCGGCATGGACAGCTACCAATCAGGATTTCACAAAGCCGATATCCTCTGCCGCGCCGCCCGGGCTGAAGGTGGGTTTGTTGTCAGCGCCCACCCATTCCGGGGGGTACTCGGAAAGCACATGCGCGAGCGGCCATACCTCTACCGGTCTTTACCCGGCGAGCCGCTCCCAGTTATCCCGGAGGAAGCGCTGGACCACCCGGTCTTCAAACTGGCAAATGCCATTGAGGTGGTGAACGGCGGTACGGCGGACGAGGAGAACGGTTTTGCCATGGAGGTGGCCAGCCTGCTGAAGATGCCGGTAACGGGGGGCAGCGACGCCCATTCCGTTCACGGACTGGGACGTTACGTTACTGCCTTCGCCGATGAAATCAGCACGGAAGCCGAATTCCTGACCGCCCTCCGTTCTGGTAACTATTTCCCCGCAGTTGGACTGAGGGCAGGCCAGTTGCGTCCATACACCGGCTAAGTCATTGTCCGCATCCTTTTCTTCGCATCCAACCCGGCGGCCCACCATAGTTTCGCCCGGTTGGCGCTCCCCTGAAGTTACAATCTTGCGAACTAACATATACAGCGCATAGCGAGTCGGACTAAATGGCCCTGGAACAATCTTCCACAACCGTCCCGGTGATGAGCCAGACCTTTGTCGCCCTGGATCTGGAAACAACGGGCCTGGACGCCGACCGGGAGCGCATCATCCAGGTAGGCGCGGTCAAGTTCCAGGGAGATGCGGTTCTCCAACACTTTGAAACCTTCGTTAATCCTGGCCGGGCCATACCGGATTTTATTCAGCGCCTTACCGGAATTCGCCCCGAACAGGTTAGCCGCGCACCCCACTTCTCATCGGTAAGCCAGGGAATTGAAGAATTTGTGGCCGACCACCCCGTTATTGGCCACAACGTGAATTTCGACCTGCGCTTCCTGGAAACTCACGGTCTCAAACTCGACAACACCCGCTACGACACATGGGACCTGGCTTCCATCCTTTTACCGCGAACCAGCGAATATTCCCTCGGGTCTTTGGCCCGCCGGTTCGGTTTGGAACACGAACGCGCACATCAGGCCATTGATGATGCCGATGCCACCAGGCAGCTATTTGTCACCCTGCTGCGCGAGGCTCAAAAACTCGACCCGGCGCTGCTAAAGTACCTTCTCTACCTCGCCAATCGCAGCAACTGGACCGTAGCCAACCTGCTTGGCGGACTGGAATCGGATGCTGCAACTAACGGCAAGGACAGCGAGAGTCCTCCTCTATTCGGTCTGACCGGGCTTGATTACAACCGCCTGTCGGCCCGCCTGGGGCGTCCGGAGCGTCGTCGATTCGACGAAAACTTGAACCATCTTACTGAAGACAAGGTCTCCGGCCTGCTAAGTCCCGGAGGTCCCTTCGACAAGACCTTCGAAGGATTCGAGATCCGTGAGCAGCAGGTTGAAATGCTGGGTTCGGTCACCCGAGCCATGTACGGGGGAGAGAAACTGATTGTGGAAGGAGGCACCGGTGTAGGCAAGTCCATGGCTTACCTGTTGCCGGCCGCGCTGTTCGCCGCTTCCCGGGGCTTGCGGGTAGTTATCTCCACCAACACCATCAACCTGCAGGAACAGTTGATGCGCAAGGACATTCCAGCTGTGATAAAGGTCCTGGAAGAGTCTGGCCTGGTGGAGCAGGGCCTCATCAAGGCTACCCAGCTCAAAGGACGCTCCAACTACCTTTGCCTGCGACGCTGGAACTACCTCGCCAACAATGATGGGCCCTCGGTGGATGATACCCGCTTGCTTGGCAAGACGGCGGTCTGGCTTCAAGACACCGTGGAGGGAGACCGGGCAGAAATCAACCTGTCCGGCAGGGATTACTTTACCTGGAACAAGGTTTCCGCCGGGGAACGGGGCGGATGTCCGGGCCTCAGAAGCAACAGTTCGGCCTGCTTCCTGCGCAGCGCCCGGGAGCGCGCGGAGCAAGCCCACATCGTAGTGGTTAACCACGCGTTGCTTTTGTCTGACGTGGCCTACGGCGGCAGCATCATTCCCGACTACCAGCACCTTATTATTGACGAGGCCCACAACCTTGAGGAAGAGGCCACCCGCCAGTTCGGCTTTCAATTGACCCCGGATATACTTGGCGAGGTTAACGACCTGCTTTCCCGCCTTGCCCGCGAGACCAGGCTGACGCTGAACTCCCTGGAGTTCAAAGATGCCATCAGGCAAAACGGCGAGGCTCTTGTCTCCCAGGCAGATGAAATGGTTCCCCGCCTGCGCCAGAACTGGAGCGAAATGTGGGCGGCAACCCTACGATTCTTCAGGGCTCAGGACGGCAATAACGAGGACTTCCTGATATCCCCCAGGTCACGCAGCCAGCGAAGCTGGGCCGAGGTTAACACCTCCTGGGAAAACGTGGACGTGGGATTGAGCAACCTCTCTCAGGCCCTGGGCAAGCTCCAGTCTTTTATCTACGAGACCGAATTTCCGGGCTCTGGAGACGAGGGTTCCGGTGCTTCAACCACAGGCAATCAAACTTCCTTGCTATCGGAGTGCAGCGCCATTCAGGGCAACCTGGACAAGGTCCGCGAACAGCTTTCTTCCGTTATCAGCAAGGACGACCCCCTACAAATTCACTGGTTGAAACTGGACCAGTCCAAGGATGAAGTCAGCCTGAACTCTGCGCCACTGGAAGTTGGTCCCACCCTGCGCCAGCAGTTGTTCGATGAGAAGGAAAGCGTAATCCTGACCAGCGCCACCCTCAGCGCCCAGGGAACTTTTGACTACTCCCGCCGCCGCCTGGACCTCCCCGAAGACAGCCAGGAACTATTGGTGGGTTCACCATTTGACTATCGAAAGGCTGCCCTGCTCATGGTTCCCGAAGACATGCCCCAGCCGCAAACAGAGGGCTACATCGAGGGTGTAAGCAGGGCGATAGTGGACATTTCCACGCATTTATCCGGCCGTACCATGGCCTTGTTTACTTCCCATTCGGCGCTGCGCAATGTTGCCAACCGCATACGCAATCGCCTGGAGCAGCAGGGCATCGAAGTGCTGGCCCAGGGCGTGGACGGCGGCCCCACCCAGGTCAGCAGGCGCTTCATTGAGAATCCCAAATCAGTCCTCCTGGGGACCAGCAGCTTCTGGGAAGGCGTGGATTTCCCTGGCGGCGTACTGCGGGCCCTAATCATCACCCGCCTCCCATTCCAGGTGCCGACTGACCCGGTAGTTAAGGCCCGGTCAGACCAGTACGAGAATGCCTTCAATGAGTTTTCCATACCCCAGGCGGTGCTGCGATTCCGGCAAGGCATGGGACGCCTGATAAGAAACAAGGGCGACAGCGGCGCCATTGTGGTGCTGGACAAGCGCATTACCGGGCGAAACTATGGGCAGGCCTTCCTGCACTCCATTCCACCTTGCACCCTGAAGCCCAGCAGCCTTTCCAACCTGGGAATTCAGGCGGCCGAATGGATAGAAGAGGCGGATCGTGGAACTGCTCGTTGACCATTCCCTTGACATGGATGCCAGTCTTCTTGGAGGGCAAGCTCACAGGTGGCGCCTGGAAGGAACCGAAGCTGAACCCTGGTTCTCAGGAGTAGTCCGAGGGAACTTCATCCGCCTGCGGCAGGTTGACACGAACCGGGTCGAGTTCCACGCTTCTCCCTGGCCCGAGTCCTCGGTCATCCCCGTCCTCCAGCATTATTTCCGGCTTGACGATGACCTGCCGTCCATCCAGAAGGACATAAGCCACGACTGGCGTGTTCGGGAAATGGTGGAAAAGTACCCAGGGTTGAGGGTATTAAGACAGGAACCCTGGGAATGCATGGTGGCCTATATCTGTTCGGCCAACTCAAACATCCAGCGCATCCACCAGGTACTGGAAAACATCGCGAAGGCCTTCGGAAACCCCGTGGAGCTTGACGGCCAGGTCCGGCACACATTTCCGACACCGGTTCAGCTAGTGGAAGCGGGTGAAATGGAATTGCGCCGACTGGGGCTGGGCTTTCGAGCGCCCTATGTTGACCGCGCCACACGGGAAGTTGTAGAGGGATCCCTGGACCTCAACGCCCTGGTCCGAATGCCCTACCCCCCCGCCAAGGAACGTCTGATGGAGTGCTACGGCATCGGTACCAAGATAGCCGACTGCATCGCCGTTTTTTCGCTGGAAAAACTGGAGGCCTTCCCCATAGACGTTTGGGTTCGCCGCGCTCTGGGCGAATGGTACTTCCCGGGAGAAAAACCGCCGCCGGACCGGGAAATGCTGGCCTGGGCACAAGGCTACTTTGGCCAGTACGCCGGCTACGCCCAGCAGTACCTCTTCCACGGGAGAAGGCTTCAAAAGCGCAGCAGGAAGGGCGAGGACAAGTCTGAGGCTGCCGAAGGTTCAAAGTGAACACACCCCGACGCGTCATTCCCCGCAGAATGAAGCTGTAAAGGCCTCTACGGCCTCAGCAACAGCTTGCCAAAGAAATTGGTCTCCTCCATCGTCGCGTGGGCTGTGGCGGCATCGGACAGGGGGAACACCTGGTGGATGGCCGGCTGGATCACGCCCTTGTTCAGCATCTCGACAATTTGCCGCATGTCTTCCTTGCTGCCCATAAAAGTGCCATAAATCTCAATCTGTCGGGTGAACAGCAAGCCCAGGTGCAGTTCTGCCCTTAATCCGGTAGTGGCGCCACAAATCGTATAGCGGCCTCCGGGGCGCAGGGAGTTGAATGCGCTGGAGAAAAATTCGGCTCCTACATGGTCCACCAGTACATCGGCGCCGGCGCCGTCAGTCAACGCCTTTACCCGTTCCGTAACGTCTTCGTCCCTGTAATTGATAACCTCATCGGCTCCCAGTTCCCTGGCCTTGGCTGACTTCTCCTCCGTGCTCGTGGTAGCGATTACCCTTGCTCCTACCACGTTCTTTGCTACCTGGATCGCCGCCGTACCCACGCCAGCCGAAGCCGACAGCACCAGAACCGTTTCCCATGGCTGCAATTGCGCCCGGCGCACCATCATGTTCCACACCGGCAAGAAGGTAGTGGGTACTGCCGCCGCCGCCTCGTAGGTAACCGAGTCGGCAATCTTGTGGGCGTTAACCGCCGGAACGGTAACAAACTCAGCATAGCTGCCGTCGGAGGCGCTTCCCATAAACCTGGACCTGGGACACAGGTCATCCCGACCCGACATGCAGGCTGAACACTGATTGCAACTGATTCGGGGGTTTACTACCACCCGGTCGCCAGCCTGGAGACTTCTGACACTCTCGCCAACTTCCACCACGTCGCCGGCACAGTCTCCGCCCAGGATCAACGGCGGTGGAAATTCACGGCGCAGCCCCCGGCCACCCTCCCGGGTGTAGAGGTCCAGCCGGTTCAACGCCGTCGCACCTACCCGTATCTTCACTTCCCCTGCGCCGGGAACAGGTTCTGGCCTTTCCCCGTAGGTCAATGCCTCGGTCCCGCCGTGCTCTTCTATGTAAACTGCCTTCATCTGGTGTCGTCTCCCAGTTGGTACATCATATGTCTTTGGAACTAAGCATCCGAGCCTGTACCAGTCCTCTTCAGGGTCGGCGGCCTTCGTAACAGTCGTTGCAAAGGTAAACTATCGCCAGGGCTTCTTCATGACTGGAGATTCGGCCACACCTGGGTATATCGCTGTCCTGGCTCCAGGGTTGATGAAACTTGCCCCCGCACATCTGGCACGAGGTCTGGTGAATGCCATCAAGGGCATCCTCACAAATTACGCAGGACTCTTTCTCCAGGTCTTCCAACATCTGAAGGTTACCTCCATCAAACCACCAGGCGACCATGCACTCTAGGTCCCCTGGGAGGTCCCGTACTTCTCCACGGCCAACAGTTCCCGGACCCATTCCCTCTCCTCTTCTTCGGAGAGGACCTTCCGGTCAATTCGCAGGTCACGAAGGGATGCCAGCGCCTTTCCAACGGCGGGGCCGGGCGGTACTCCCATAGCCAGCAGGTCATTTCCGTTCAGGGCCGGCGACAGGTCCTGGTACTCCTCAATGTAGCGTTCCAGATTTCCTGCCACCACGGCTCTATCGGTAATTCGGGCAACTGCGCCTATGGTCCAAATCTCGAAATCTTCCAGGAATCGGTGAAGTTCCGAAGCTGCCATCCCCGTACCGCTCAGCGCCGTCTCAAGTTGGTGCAGCTTGACCGATTCACGCACAGCCCTGGCCCAGGCGCCCGGCATGTTCAGCCGGCCAATCAAACCTTCGGCTTCTTCTGACGAAAGCGGATAAACCAGGGCCACAATCCAGGAAAGGGGGTAGCAAATCATCAATTGATTGTCAATCGATGACGCCGCCAGCCTGCCAACATAATCGCTTTGTACCAGAGCCGGAAAAACCGAGGGCAACAGCCCCGTTTCCACGGCCCGCAATATCGGCTTGGCGGGGTCAATCTCTTCCAGGAACTTCTCCAGTTCCCGACGGATCCTGTCTCCGCTTACGGTGTCACAGTACCTGCCAGCCACCGCGGCACGAAACTGCTCTCCCGTCCCCTCCTCCAGCCCGAACCCCAACCTCTGCTCGTACCTCAAAGCTCGAAAAAGACGGGTTGGGTCATCCGAGAAGCTCTGGGGGTGAATTGTCCTGATGCGGCCAAGTTTCAGGTCTTCCTGACCTCCCGCCTGATCGACCGGCGTCAGGTCGCCGCCTCGCAGAGGCAAGGCCATAGCATTGATAGTAAAATCCCGCCGCGCCAAGTCATCGTTTATGGTTGAAGGTACCACGTCGGGGAGCGAGCCCGGAACGGGGTAAGCCTCGCTCCTGGCGGTTACCAGGTCAATGTGCCCTGCTCCCAGTTCCACCGTTGCAGTACCGAATCTGTTATGCAGTATGGCACGCCCGCCCACCCGGTTGGCCAGGGTTCTACCCAGTGCCGTGGCGTCGCCCTCCACAACGAAGTCCAGGTCTCGGCAGGCAACGCCCAGCAACCAGTCCCTTACCGGACCTCCCACCAGATAGACGGTAAGATCACGTTCAGAAGCCAGTTCCTTTAACGCCAGGTACAGGGGAAGGTTGTCTCTATCGACCAGACTTTCGATAGGATAGTGGGAAAAGGCAGCAGGTGGAGGGCCGTCCGAAAGAGGGTTCATTTCGGGTGAAATTATAGCATAAGGCGGGTTCTGCCCCTTCTACTGAGAGCAGCGAGCATTGAGTTCTTGAGTGTTGGCGGGCAAGGGAGTATGTGCTAGAATCGGGACAATCGAACAGGAGGTGTCGACATGTCCGAGACCGATTTCAAAACCTATTACGACTTTCGTTGACCCTACGTATATAACGCTGCCATGTGGCTGGCGCAGGTACGTGAGACCACCGATCACGAGGTCAATGTTGACTGGCAACCTTTCTCCCTTGAGCAGGTAAACAGCGACAAGGGCGAAGATTTCAAGTTCTGGGAACAACCGGGCGCACTGGATGGCTCGGATAACACTCTGCTGGCCCATCGCTGCGGGCTTGCCGCCAAGCGTCAGGGTAAGGAAGCTTTTGAATCTTTCTTCATCGCCCTCCTCAAACTGCGCCACGAAGAGCGGCGCAGCCTGACCGAGATGGAAGTGATGGAAGAAGCGGTCGCCAACTCCGGCATCGATGTGGCCCGCTTCCGGGAAGACCTGGCAGACCCTGATCTGCTCAGGGAAATTGCCGAAAGTCACACCGAGGCAGTCGAGACCTACGGCGCTTTTGGCGTCCCGACTTATGTCTTCCCCAACGGCAGTTCGGCCTTCGTAAAGATGCATATTCCCCCGGCCGAACAGTCTGGCGAAATCTACGAGTCCCTGACTCGGGTAATTACCGACGCACAGCATGTGGGCGAGGTGAAACGCCCGTCCCCGCCGTGGCCTCACGGCATCATTTAAGGCCACATTCCAGGTATTGATTTGGCCATCGAAGACCTGGAAACCAGCCTTGGTTTGACCTTTAACAACCAGGGCCTGTTGCGACAGGCCCTGGTTCATCGTTCTTATCTCAACGAACACGGCGGATCATCTCTGGACTCCTATGAAAGAATGGAGTTCCTGGGAGATGCGGTTCTGGAATTAATCGTCTCAACGGAACTCTACGCCAACCTCCCCCATATAACCGAAGGGGAATTGACCAAGGGGCGTTCTTCGCTGGTTTGCCGTCCCAGCCTGGCCAGGGCTGCCCGAAGACTGTCCATCGGCAAGCATCTGGCCCTTGGCAAGGGAGAGGTCGAGTCCGGCGGCCATGACCGCGAGTCCATCCTGGAAGAAGCCTTCGAGTCGATTGTTGCCGCCATTTACCTGGACCAGGGTTACGAAGCTGCCCGCGATCTTGTTCTGCGCAGTCTGGAGCCAGATCTGGCCGACATTTTTCGCCGGGGACGTCCCGTTGACAATCCCAAGTCCCGCTTGCAGGAACTGATTCAGGGCATAGGCCGCACGACTCCTCGTTACGAGTTGGTCTCCACCGAAGGTCCCGATAATCAACCCGTTTTCACCGTCCAGGTACTGGTCGATGATGAGATACTGGGTCAGGGTACCGGAAACAAGAAAGCGGACGCCGAACGGGCCGCAGCCCAGATTGCCCTTGACCGGCAATCGATGCTCGATACACGTCAGCCTCGATCCAGCCAGTCAAAAGGCGACAGAAGCAAAGCCAACGGTGCTGAAATGGCCCGGGCGCAAGCCCATCTAAATCAACAAGGAAGCTACATAAGCGATACTCAATGCTCTCATTCTTTCAACGAAACAGGGAAAATAACCGGGAAAAAACCGACGACGGCGTCAAACGGACCAGGGAGCGCTGGTTCGGGCGCATTCTTGACGTTCTCCGCTCCTCTGATCTGGATGAAACGGTTTGGGAAGAACTTGAAGAAATCCTGATTTCCGCCGACGTCGGCGTGGAAACTTCCCTGCAAATCCTGGACGAACTTAAGGACAAGATTCGCAATGAAGGCATAACCGACGCTGAAACCGCATTCGCTCTTCTGAAAGAAACCCTGGCCGGCAATCTGGCCTCCGGCGTCGTCGCGGAAACCTGGGAAGAACATCCTTCCAGTGGTGTGCCCTACGTAATCTTGATGGTGGGGGTAAATGGCGTTGGCAAGACCACCAGCATCGCCAAACTGGCCCACCACTTCACCCGTGAAGGCAAGAAGGTCGTACTGGGAGCCGCCGACACCTTCCGGGCCGCCGCCGAGGAGCAACTGGAAATCCTTGGAGACCGGGCAGGCGTAGAAGTTATCAGCCACCAACCCGGGGCAGACCCGGGAGCGGTGGCCTACGATGCGTGGCAGGCCAGCAAGGCAAGAGGCGCCGATGTCCTTATTGTGGACACCGCCGGGAGACTTCACACCCGCTCCAACCTGATGGAGGAGTTGAAAAAGGTCCACCGGGTAATTAATCGGTTGGATTCACAGGCACCCCAGCAAGTTTTGCTGACCCTGGATGCCACCACAGGCCTGAACGGGTTGACCCAGGCCAAGGCCTTTACGGAAGCCGTAGGCTGCACCGGTATTTTTCTCGCCAAGCTGGACGGCACCGCTCGTGGCGGAATCGTGCTGGCAATTAAACAGGAACTGAATGTGCCAATCCTTTTCATCGGCACCGGGGAATCTCTGGAAGACATCGCTCCCTTTGATGCCAGCCAGTTCGTGGAATCCCTGTTGGCTCCCGTTTCCTGACCAGGCAAGAGGCCAAACGGAGCATAGTTGGTCTCCGATGAGTTTCCATCTTCAGGCAGCCTTTCCCTCTCCTACCCGGTCCTTGATTCCCGCGTATAGTCCAGCGCGCAACGGGGCATCCCATGTCTGATACTCTCGCCTGGCTGCTGGTTATAGAGTTGATGGGACTGCTGGGCTTTGCGCTGGCCTTCCTTCTGTTTTCCCGGCTCCCGGACCGGGGCTACACCATGTCCAAAGCCTTGTCCCTTTTGCTGGCAGGGTATTTGCTTTGGGTTCTGGGTCTCACGGGACTGGTGCCCAATGCTCCCATAACCATCGCAGGAATCCTGCTGGCAGGACTGGTGTCTTTCGGATGGATTTATTATCGGCACTGGCCTGCTCTGGAACGCTTCATCCGCACCAACTGGCGTTTCATCCTCCTGGTGGAGGCGCTGTTTCTTGGCGTCTTCCTGGTCTGGGCGTACATAGTCTCGGAAGTTCCCGCCATCAACCACACCGAAAAGCCGATGGACTTCGCATTCCTGACCAGCATTCTGCAAAGCCGTTTTTTTCCGCCGGATGATCCGTGGCTGGCCGGGCACTCCATCAGCTATTACTACTTCGGCCATCTCATCATGACGCTGCCCATGAAACTGGCCGGCATACCTTCCAATGTCGGCTATAACCTGGCGCTGGCAACGCTGCCGGCGCTGGTTTCCGTAGGGGCGCTGGGCCTTACCTACAACCTGGTACGCCTTTCCGGAGCGGGCCTGCGCGCCGGAGTCTTGACCGGGCTTGCCGCCTGCTTCCTGGTTGTGGTGATGGGAAATCTTATTGGTGCCCTCGAGTTCCTCAGTTTGCGGGGCTGGGTTGGTGAAGGTTTCTGGGAATGGGCAGCCATTAAGGACCTGGGAGGGAACGCGGCAGGAGGAGTATTCCCGGAGAGCAACTGGTGGTGGTGGAAGGCTACCAGGGTAATCGACACGGTAGAAGGCGGAGTCAGCCTGGACTACACCATCACCGAGTTCCCTTTCTTTAGTTTCCTGCTGGGCGACCTCCATTCCCACGTGCTGGCCCTGCCCTTCGCGATACTTGCTTTGTCCCTTGCGCTAAATCTTCTGCGCACCGAGGAATCCATTGGGATTGGGTGGCTTAACACACACCGATGGCAGGCGGCCGCCATATCTCTTTGCTTTGGCGGGCTGGCCTTCATAAATTCGTGGGACTTTCCGGTATATGCCGCCATCCTTGTTGCCGTGACTCTGACAAGGGCCTGGGACGACTCCGGCGCCTCCCTAGCCGCCGAAACCGGGCTCGACATTCAGGACGGGGTACGGGCATTGCGCCGGGCCATCTGGTCATCGGCATCTCTCATGCTCCCTTTGCTGGCGCTTGCGGTGCTACTCTATTTCCCCTTCTACCTGGACTTCAGCTCTCAGGCATCAGGCATCCTGCCATACTTGGGTCCCGGGACAAGACCTGTGCACTTCCTCGTAGTAATTGGCCTGCCGGCACTTCTGGGGTTGTTGTTGCTCTGGAAACAGATTCAGAGAATGCCTCGGCCCATTCCCTTTGAGGCTCCGATAATCGTCACCGTGTCCATTGTGGCGACTGCCCCGCTCCTTTTGTGGCTGGCATTGGCTCTTACCTGGGGTACTTTTGTCCAGGGAGCGGGGACCCTGGCCGAAACTCTGACCGTTCGGACCCTTACGGTCCTTCCCGCATTAGCGGTGGCAGGAGTGGCGGTCTTCCTCGCCCTTCTTTTGTCCGGCAGGGGACGGCGCCCTTATGACGTGTTCCCGTTGCTGCTATTGGCCGCCGCTTTCTTTCTTCTATCGGGAGCGGAGTTGTTCAGACTGGCGGACTTCTTCGGCAACCGCATGAACACCGTTTTCAAGGTGTACTACCAAGCGTGGTTGTTGCTTGGCATAGCAGGCGCCTTCGGCATCTATTTGCTTTGCACTAGGCATGACAATACCCGGCTGGCTGGAAGACTCGTCAGGTGGTCATGGGCGCCGGTAATAGTATTAATGGCCCTGGTCGGCGCCTACTACACGGTTGGCGCTACCCTGGACCGGACAGGCCTGCTGCGGGAGAACCATAGTTTCCAGGACAACACCCTGGACGGCCTGGGGTACATCAGGGATCAAAATCGACCCGAATACGAAGCCATCCTCTGGTTGCGTGACAAAGCCCCCCGGGGAAACATAGTCGAGGCGGTGGGCAACGACTACTCGGAATACGCCAGAGTCTCGGCAGCCACGGGCCAGCCAGCCCTATTGGGATGGAAGGGCCACGAGCACCAGTGGCGGGGCAGCACCGATCTCTTCGACGGACGAGAGGAGGACATTGCGACCATATACCAAAGCGACAGCGCCCGGATTGTGCGCCAGTTGCTCGATAGTTATGATGTCCGCTACATCTACATGGGACATCGCGAAAGGGCCACCTATGGCATCGACCTTCCTCCCACAGCAGGCAACGTATTGGAACCAGCCTTTACCCGGGACGACGTGACTGTTTATCAATGGAGTCCCAACCCTTGAACCAGTCTCCTGCTACCGACCAGGTGACGGAATCCGGCGTTCCTGTTGCTGCAAGCTTCCCTTCCAGTGGCCCGTCTTTCAGCGGATCCTGGCTGGGTCGCGCTTTCGCTTACCTGACTGGTTCCCCGTTGGGCAGGTACCAGGCAGTCTTCGTCCTGCTGGTCGTCTTTGCCCTTCTCTTGCGCCTTTGGGAACTCTCAGAGCGCACCATGCACTACGACGAAGCGATCCACCTCTACTACTCCTGGCGCCTCTCCAATCTGGAAGGCTTTATTCATTCCCCATGGATGCACGGACCCTTCCAGATAGACCTGGTGGCGGCTTTCCTGCGCCTGTTTGGAGACACCGATTTTGCCGCTCGAATGGCTTATGCGCTCTTTGGAGCAATTCTGGTGGGCCTTCCTTACTTCCTGCGCGAATGGCTGGGCAAATCAGGGGCCCTGCTAACCGGCCTGTTGCTGGCAATGTCCCCGTCCCTGCTTTACTTCAGCAGGTTCGGCCGCAACGACATTCTAATGGCAGTGTTTGCGGTGTCCCTTTTCGCCCTGCTGTGGCACTACGCCCACAACCCTAGGCGCCGTTATCTCTTTCTGGGTTCGGCCGTGCTGGCCCTGGCCTTCTCTGCAAAGGAATCCGCCTACATTCTGGCGGCCATATTCGGGTTGCTGGCCCTGCTTCTGGCCCTGGCCGACACGTCAATCAGGCCGCGCATTTCTTTTCGCAAGGGCGCCAGGAATTTGGTTGCTGCTGAACCAGTACTTGCGGACGGCGACACGCCTGAAGGAGACAGTCCGCCCACTGAACTTGAAGGCGGCCGAGGTTGGCTCGCCCGATGGAGAGAATGGCTGACACTGAAGAGCCTGAATCCTGCCGCAGGTTTTCTGGCACTCCTGGTTACTTTGACGTTACCCCTGTGGTCAGCCGGAATTGAACTGGTCAGAGAAATAGCCGCGAGCCTGGCCTCCCGGCTCAATTGGGTCTCAGCTGCAGCATCTCTGGACGAGGGCTTTGGGCTTACCCTGGTGGACCGGGACGCCGCCACCCAAGGAATCGTAGGGGCCCCGGTCTGGGAAGCTCCTTTCATATCCTTGCCATTGACTCAGCTGGGCGTCTGGCCTCCTGGCGTAGCGGTCTTGGTGCTGGTCACCGTAGGCATTTACGTCGCCTGGAGAGTAACGCCTTCGTGGAGAGGAAAAGCGGCGTCGGTTTGTATTCCGGTGGCCATCGCCTGGGCGACTGCTTTGGTCCTGGTCCGTCCCATTGGCTCCGTAGTGGACCTGTTCCTGGCCCTGCTGCTGGCAGTCTTTTGCGCCGCAGCGTTTAAGTACCTGATGATTCCCTGGAGGAACACCTTCCTTCTGGTCTTTGCGCCGCTTGCCCTTACAATGACCTATTTGCTCCTCTTCCTGCCGGTGCTTAAGGTTGATGCCCTCTTGCTGCAAGTACTGCCGGATGGGGTGCAGGTTGACAGCAGCAGCAATGCCGTACCCCTGAACATCATTGTGGCTGCCGGAATACTGCTGTTAATGACGCTGGTCTCGCTGGCAGCAGGAATTCGCTGGAACGGAGGAGTATGGCTCACGTGCGCCGCCATTTTCTGGGGAATCTGGGCGACCCTCTACACCACCTTCTTCACCAATCTTGCGGGACTGTTCAGCGGGGCGTGGCAGGGTATGGGCTACTGGATTGCCCAACAGGAGGTCGCCAGGGGCAACCAGCCCTGGTATTACTATTTCGTCGGGCTGTCAGTTTACGAGTTCTTGCCGCTGGTACTTGGCGTTATAGGAGCCATCCATTTCGTCAGGAAACGCGACCGCTTCGGCATGGCCCTGGCTTTTTGGGCTGGCGTAAATCTCCTGGCCTACACCATTGCCAGCGAGAAAATGCCCTGGCTGCTGGTCAACATCACTGTGCCCTTCATCCTCCTGGCGGGCAAGGCACTGGGAGAATTGGTTGACCGGGTGCAATGGCGAAGAGTGTTCTCGCGGGACATGGCTTCAACTGCAATCCTTTGCCTTGTTGCTCCTGGATTGTTCGTTGCATTGGGACTCTATTCTGCCATGAGATTCACCGAATCTGAGGGAGATTTGCCCTACGCGGCCTTCACAACGCTCATAATGTGCTTGCTACTGGCATTGACCGGCGCCTGGGCCGTCCGCCAGTCTGGCAGGTTGAACGGGCCGGCGCTGGCAGGACTGGGCGTTGCCGGTTCACTCGCCATACTCACCACGTGGACCGCTATCCAGGCCGCTTACACTTACGACGACTCTCGACGGGAGATTCTGGTCTATGCTCAGGGCAGCGCCAACTTGCGGGACAGTTTCGCTGAACTCGACGAGCAGTTCTTTGCCGACGCCAGTTCCCAGTTGGTTGCCAGGCCGGTGCAGATTGACTACGACACCTGGTATCCCATCCAATGGGACTTACGCCATCTCGAGAGAGAGGGCTATGCGAAGTTCTCCTGTTTTCGGGATGAAGGTGGCCAGGACGGTTGCCTGGCCCCGGCTGCAGGATCACCTGGTTCGGCCCTGCTGGTCGCATCCCATCATCGCCCGGCCGGCTCTCTGACAGGTTTTGATGAGTTCGGTCCTCGCCGAAACCTGCTCTGGTATCCGGAAACCTACCGGCGCCCCGGTGAGGACCGCCAGTCCGAGGAAATTATCGATGAAATCAGGGCGGATTTGGTGTATTTCGGTGAAGCAGGTACTTCGAAGGATAAGTGGCACCAAGCCCTGAAGTATTTCTTGACCCGGGATATGGAGTCTGACTGGTTCAACTCGGAGTATTATACTTACCTGCGCCAGGAATCCGAAAATTCCGAGCACGGCCAATAACCCTCCGCCTGGACCCTTTTGACAAAGGACAGACTGTTTGACAATCAAGAACTGGCGTCTGTGGCTCGGAATCGGGGTCAGCGCGATATTCCTGGCATTCCTTGTCTGGACTATCGACCTTGACGAGCTTGCCCGGGCCCTGAAGGAAGCCAATTACCTCTACATCGTTCCCGCAGTGATCATTTATTTCATTGGAGTATATTTTCGCTCCCTCCGGTGGCGTTACATTCTATCCCCCTTGCAGGATATTGGAGCCCGGCGGCTGTATCCGGTTGTAGTGATTGGGTACGCAGCCAACAATGTGCTTCCGGCCAGGGCCGGAGAACTGGTGCGGTCCTACTACCTGGCCCAACGGGAGCAGGTCAGCGGCAGCAGCGCGCTGGCTACGATAGGTGTGGAACGGATCTACGACGCCATTACCCTGTTCATTATCAGCGTCACTTCTGCCCTTATCCTCCTGTTGCTGGGTGTCTTCGGCGACGCGGCAGACAAGTACCGGAGTACGGGAATAGTTCTGGCCGCCATCGCAGGGGTCGCCCTGCTGGCCGGGTTGGCAGCCATTACCATCATCGCAACCAATCCCCGCACCCTGCCGGTAATAGAACGGATACTTGCATTGTTTCCGGAGCGATTAAGACCCAAACTCAGCGAGCTGGCCTTCCACTTCATTCAAGGCCTGAGCATTCTGAACTCGCCACGTCAACATGTGACAATGTTCTTGCTCTCTCTGCCGGTCTGGGCCGGGGAAATTGCAGTTTACCTGACAGTGGCTTACTCCTTTGGCCTGCAGAATTACTTTGATTCCCACCTGGCCTTCGCCCTTGCCATACTGCTGGTCACGGCCACCTCAAACCTTTCCACTGCCGTGCCCATATCCATTGGCGGCATTGGCCCATTTGAGCTTATCGCCCAGCAGACCCTTGGCGTAATGGGTGTGGGCGGCGCCGTGGCTGCCAGCTACGCCCTGGTCGTCCATCTGGTGGCGCTCTGGCTGCCGGTAAACCTGGCTGGCCTGGCGTTAATGTGGCGGGAAAACCTGTCCCTCCGGCAGTTGACTACCCCGGACAATGACGGGGCCCAATCTGAGGAGGAGACAATCCAGCAAGGAGGCCCGGGCTGATGCGTGTGGGAATAATTGGTGGTGGCGCCGCCGGGCTGGCCGCCGCCTATGAACTGACCGGCCAGGGACACTTTGCCGAGGTGTTCGAAGTTGCGCCCTTTCTGGGCGGACAGGCTTCCACCTTTGATATTGGTGGTGGAAGGCTTGAGAGGGGGTATCACCATCTCTTCGTCAGCGACACTGCAATAACCGAATTGATTCACGAACTGGGACTGGGAGATAAACTGGCCTGGCTGGAATCGAAAGTGGGCGTTTATCACAGCGGTCAGATCTGGGACTTTGCAACGCCCATGGACCTGTTGCAGTTCAAACCCCTTACCCTCGCCCAGAGAATTCGGCTGGGACTTCTGACCTTTGTCCTTCAGAAGACCAGGGACTGGAGAAAGTTTGAGGGTGTCACGGCCCAGGAATGGCTCACCCGCAATCTGGGACGCGACATTTACCAGGCCATTTGGGAGCCCATGCTGCGGGGCAAATTCGGCGAATACTACGACCAGATAAGCATGACCTGGCTGTGGGGGAAGATCTACCTGCGGGTGGCATCGCGGGGAAAGACGCTGCAAAAGGAACGCCTGGGCTATCCCATGGGCAGTTTTGGGGAAGTATTCGACCGCCTGGAGGAAGTCGTTTCCCATCGTGGGGGCAAGGTCCATCTGTCAGCCCGGGTCAACAGGATTTCGGTGGACCAGGGCGTTGCCACCGGGCTGGAAACCCAGCTAGAGGGCCAGGAGTCCCGTAACAATCCTTACGATGCTGTCATCGCCACAACACCGTCCTACGTCTTCACCCGGCTGGTGCCCCCGCTGCCGCAGGAATATGAGGACAAGCTTCTGGGAGTGAGGTACCTGTCTGCAGTATTGGTGATTCTGGCCCTTGATCGGCCCCTAACTGCCAAGTACTGGCTCAACGTGGCAGATCGGGATCTGCCCTTTGTGGGAGTTATCGAGCATACAAATATGATCGATCCATCCCTTTATGGAGGCAACCACATCGTTTACCTGACCAACTACACTCCCAGGGACAGTGAACTATACGCCAAGTCTGGCGAAGAACTGCTTGAAGACTTCATACCACACCTGCAAAAACTTAACCCCGAATTCAAGCGAGAGTGGATTCGAGAATACTACCACCACAAGGTTGACGGGGCACAGCCCATTATTGGCATGAACTACGGTAGCCAGATTCCGGATCACCGCACGCCAATTCGCAACCTGTACCTCGCCAACACCACCCAGATTTATCCGGAAGACCGGGGAACCAACTATTCGGTAAGGATGGGTCGGGATGTGGCCAGAATGGTAATGAAAGATTTGGGCCAGGCCTGAAGTGAACATCGGTGATGCGTCAGTTGGTAGGTACTGCTATAATGTCACCGAAATTCCGAAAAACGTAATGGAGCGAACCAAGCTCGCTCATTCACACCTCACCCCACGAATACACCGGAGTTGAACGTGACAAGCAAGAAGTCTGAGGCAAACAAGGGCGGAGAGAACCGCCGCAGCTTTTTGGCCAAGCTGGGAGTAGGAATTGCCGCGATGGCCGGCGTTTCCGCCGGATTGGTCAAGTTCGGCGGGAAGCCCGAAAATTCTACTAGCGACTTTCCCGGCCCTGACTCAATATTCCATCCTGCCCAGGACCCCAGGCAAGACCCCCGTCGCCAGAGCTGACTCGGTATTCCCCAGTTGTGGACGCCGCCGCACCGGCGCCGTCTGCAGTTTAACGGCGACCGAACTCCCGCTCCATGTGGTAGGAACTGAAGTGGATCACTGTGGGCCTGCCATGGGGGCACGTATGGGGATTATCCGTTACCTCCAGTTGCTCCAGCAGGGCCCGCATTTCAGCTTCCGTCATTGACTGTCCGGCACGAATGGCACTATGGCAAGCCAGGGTTGCCGCCACCGTGTCCTTCCTGTCCTGAATTACACCTTCAAGGGCAACCATGTCGAGCAGATCCACCAACGACTTGCCCGGGTCCTGGGTTACCAGTATCGACGGCACAGCCCTCACCAAGTATCCGCTTCCCCCAAATTCCTCCACGTCAAAGCCATAGCCTGTCAAGAATGAACTGTGCTCAATCAGGGTTGCGACTTGCCCGGGAGTCAGGTCAACATCCACCGGCGCCAGCAGGGGCTGCGACTGGACTTCCCTTTCAGCAGACTGCCGTACAATGCCGTCAAAGAGCACCCGCTCGTGGGCAGCATGCTGGTCAACCAGGTACATGCCGTCCGGACTCTCGGCAACGATGTAGGTCAATCTCACCTGGCCCACAACCCGCAATGCGGGGAGGGCCTGCTGGGGAGTCATTGCGGCCCCGGCAGGTCCAAATCCGTCTACCCCATCGCCACTCCCCGGTACCCCGGCCTTTAGCCCGGACGCGCCGCCGGCTGGGTAGTGGCTGGCCCCATCAAAGGGGCTTCGGAAGAATCCGGGGGAGCCAAAACCCTGGTCAATAGACATTTTCTGCCCACCAGGAGAGGTACGAAATCCCCTGACCGGTGAATGTTCCACCAGAGCTGCCCTGACGGCTCGCTGCAAAGCAGAATAAACCTTGCCATCCTGGCGAAACCTGACTTCCCGCTTGGCTGGGTGGGAATTAACGTCCACATCCTCGTAAGGGACGGCCAGATTTAATGCGGCCAGTGGGTAACGCCTTTCGGGAAGCATACCTTGATAGGCCTCCTCAAGGGCGAAGGTCAGCATCCGGCTCTGAATCCACCGTCTATTCACGAAGAAGGTCATGTAAGTTCGGTTCGCGCGGTGGAGACCGGGGTTGCCAATGAACCCCTGAACCTCGTAGCCCGTCTCAGGATCCTCGCCAGAGACCTTCAGAAGGTTCGAGGCAACACTGGGTCCGTAAACTGCCACCGCAGTATTCTCGCCATTGGCGTCTCCCGGTGAGGTCAATGCCGTGCGTTCCCCGACCTTCAAAGTAAAGGATATTTCGGGGTATGCGAGCGCATATCGAACAATCAGGTCATGGATGCGGCCCGATTCGGAGGCAGCCGACTTGAGGAACTTTCGCCGTGCTGGCAAATTGCCAAACAGGTCATCAACTCGCACGGTCGTACCTGGTGGGCAACCCTGGGGACCTTGCTTTTCCAGTTGACCCCAGCTGAATTCCGCCAGGTACCCCTCGTCGACTCCCGCTACCCTGGTAGTCAACGACATTCGGGATACCGCGGCTATGCTGGGCAACGCTTCCCCCCTGAATCCAAGGGTAGGAATGGCATCCAGCAAATCGGGGGAGTCCAGCTTGCTGGTAGCGTGACGCTGAAAGGCCAGCAGCACTTCCCCGGGTGGGATACCGGCTCCGTTGTCAGCTATCTGGACCTGATCTATTCCCCCGCCCGTTATTTCAATGGACACCCGGGTAGCGCCGGCATCTATGGAATTTTCCACAAGTTCCTTTACCACGGAAACCGGTCGCTCGACAACTTCACCAGCCGCTATCTTGCCGGCCAGTTCGGGGGATAGCTGTCTTATGGGCATGGATAACCTGCCTTGCCGCCACATGTATCTGAAGGTACAGGGCCAAGGTAATTATAACGTCCGGCGGTAATTCCGGTGTGGAGGTTAGAAGAGGGGAAGAACGGTGCCCTTTGCCTTGTACTGGGTGTCTTCGGAAGTGCCTCCGTTGGCGAAATCGCACACAATCTGATAAACGCGGTCCATCTGCTGGTCCACGTTTCGCGCGAAAAAGTAAGGAGGGACCCATGCGCCGCCAAAAGCTGCGACTACTTCAGGATAGTCGTCGATAACAAACTCGGGCTCAAAGGGAATTTTCAGCTCTTCCAGTCGTTCGTGAAAGTGATTGGTGGGCTTTTCATAAACTCCGCTGACAAAGTGGCCGAGTTCATGCTTTTCTATTACTTCCCACCGCTCGCCCATTCCGGACCAGATGTAGATTTCGTGCTCGTCATCCAGCAGCCTTTGAAATACTTCCTTGGTGCCGGGCCGCAGGGTGTCGTCCAGCCCAAGAATGGTGTAATCGACGTCGAAGAAGATCTTCATGGTGTGGCGCCCGCCTCCCCAAGCAGTAAATCGTCCCAAAGATTATCACAAGAAATGATATGTTTGCAATTCCAACATTGGCAATTTTGCCTCTAAAAGCCCGAGGCGCTCTCGATGAGGGCAGCTATCTAATGAGATAGCACTACGGTTACCAATAAAGGTTAACTTTGAACATTATCGTTTCTGTGGCAAAGACTAACCCACAAAAATGCCCTGTTGTGTAGTCGCCTTACACTCCTCCCCCTGCGCTGGGGACATTCAAGCGCATACCCCACTACTGAATAAGGCTGAGTCGTTATATGCCTGAACCTCAAAGAACGCCGGTCAGGGCCCATGCCTTCACCGAAAAAGGGCACAACAAATGTGCCCTTTCACTCCTTCGGTCCCATCGGACGGCTACCCCAGGTTTGCCAGTTCCTGTTCCAGGATTTTCTGGTTTGACCCGATAATGAGCTTGTCTCCAACCCTGGTTACGGGACGACGAATCAGGCGCGGCTCCTCCAGCATCATCCTTAGCATTTCCGTTTCCGACACCTCGTCCGCAACCAGCCCCGTCTTCTTGAAGCTGGGGCTGCGCCAGGCAAAAAGCTCCGACGGCGACGCTAACGACGCCAGTTCCTGCAGTTCCGACTCGCTCAGGGGCTGTTTGAAATAGTCCCTTTCCTCCAGTTCCAGGCCATTCTGCAAGAGCAACTCTCTTGCTTTACGGCAGGAAGATCAACGGGGCCACCAGTAAAAGGTCGCGGCGCTGCTCATAATTCCTCCAGATTTGGCCGACTGCCTGTACGCCCTAGCGGACAGGCAAGCCTGCAAGGATTTGAAATATTGTAGCCGATGGACTGCAAAATTTAAGGGCAAACCAACGTAAAGTGACGTAAATTTTGCCAGGAAACGGATCATCCGGACTTTCTTGTGACACCGCGCATCCTATAGGCCCGATTCCCAGCCGAGCTGTAACCCTATTGTTCTCCTTCCCTGGCGCGTTCCTGCAACTCGTACAGCTTGTTTATCGCCTCCAGCGGCGTGAGGTTCGCCACGTCCAGCCCAAGGACCGCGTCCCTCAGCGGCTGTTCGGGTTGAAACAAGGGCATCTGTACTGCCGGTTCCGATTTTCTCTTTCGGTTGGAAGTTGGACGGCCCGCTCCCGTTTGCTCCAGGTCTTCCAATACCTCCCAGGCCCGGCTGACCACAGCCCTGGGCAAACCAGCCAATTGCGCCACGTGCACTCCGTAGCTCCGGTCGGCTCCCCCAGGCACAATACGATGAAGAAACACAACCCGCCCCTCTTCTTCCGTCACGGCCACGCTGAAATTACGTACTCCCGGCAAAGTCCTCGCCAGTTCGGTAAGTTCGTGGTAGTGGGTAGCGAACAGGGACTTGCACCCCAGTCGCGGGTCGTTATGCAGATGCTCAATCACCGAACGAGCAATGGAAAGGCCGTCATAAGTACTGGTGCCTCGGCCTATTTCGTCCAGGACAACCAGGGAACGGGGTGTGGCCTGGTTCAATATAGCCGCGGTTTCCACCATTTCTACCATGAAAGTTGATTGCCCGGTGGCCAGGTCGTCCTGCAGGCCTACCCGGGTGAATACCCGGTCCACCAGTCCGATAGCAGCTTCATCTGCGGGTACAAAACTGCCAATCTGGGCCATCAGCACTATTATGGCCACCTGCCTGATGTAGGTGGACTTCCCCGCCATATTGGGGCCCGTCAAGACGACAACCCTGGCGTCGTCGTTGGACAGTTCCACTTCGTTTGGCACAAAACTCCCGGTTCCAAGATGCCGCTCGACCACCGGGTGTCGGCCATTCTTTATGGAAATGGACTGGCCCTCGTCAATTCGGGGACGAACGTAACGGTGCTGTGCCGCAACTTCTGCCAGCGAGGCAAAGACGTCAATCGCTGCGATGGAGGAGGCCAACCTGCCAATGGCCTCGGCATGCCCGCTGATCTGGGCGCACACCTGCCGGTACAGGCTCTTCTCCAATTCACCAAGCCGGTCCCGGGCGTTGAGAACCAGAGACTCATACTCCTTCAACTCGGGAACTATGTAACGCTCTCCATTGGCCAGAGTTTGCCGCCGAATGTAGTCATCCGGCACTTGTCCCAGGTTGGATTTGCTAACCTCCAGGTAATATCCAAAAACCTGATTGTAGCCAACCCGCAGGTTGCGAATCCCGGTGCGATCCCTCTCCCTTTCTTCGAGTCCTGCGATGAAAGAACGGGCATTCCTCGAAGCATCTTTAAGCTCATCCAGTTCGGACGAAAAACCCTCCTTGATAACCCCACCTTCTCCCACACTGCCCGATGGTTCTGGATTTATGGCCTCATCAATCAGGCTCGCCACTTCGGGAATCAAGGCAATTTGACGGCGCAGCCATTCAATCCTGTCAGACTCTTCAACGCCCAGGGAATCTCGCAACAGGGACCCGGCGTCAATACCGCCCTTGAGTGCAACCAGATCCCGGGGCGCTGCCGTTTCCGTTTGTATGCGCCCCAGGATCCGCTCCAGGTCGGCTACCCCGGCCAGAGTCTCCCGAGTTCGCGCCCGCTGCAATCCGCCATCGACAAAAAACTCCACTGCGTCCAAGCGCTGTTGCAGGGCCGCCAGTTCCAACAAGGGTTGGCCTACCCACCGGCGCAGCAGGCGTCCACCCATCGGAGTTCTGGTCAAGTCCAGGGCAGCGAATAAAGACAGGCTGCGGTTTTCCCAGCGCCCCGCCCGGAACAATTCCAGATTGCGGCGGGTGTGAACATCCAGGGCCATGAAGCTTTCAGAAGAATAAACGGACAGCGCAGCCAGCCGGGGGGCCACCGCCCTTTGGGTCTGGACAAGATAATCGACTATTGCGCCGGCGACTCTCGTCGCCAGGGGAAGGTGGTCACACCCGAACGATTCCAGGGTCTGAATCTCAAAGTGGTCCAGCAGGGCGTCCTTAGCCAGGTCATAGTCAAAGGACGCAGGATTCACCTGGGTAATGGGAAGACTGTCTCCAGGTTCCTGTGGAACAACCCCGGTCAATCTGAGCCTGGCGTCCTCGGGAATCCATTGGGGAAGTTCTTCACCGGCCGGAATAAGAACCTCCGCCGGAGCAATCCGGGCCAGTTCGGAAGCTAGCCCGCTGCGGTCAGTTTCTGTGGCGGCAAACTCACCAGTGGTAATATCGACGTAGGCCAGCCCTGCCCGCTCCCCCTCTTCCACCACTGCCGCCAGGTAATTGTTGGCGGCCTGTTCCAGCAGTGACGACTCGAACACGGTCCCGGGGGTAACCACCCGCACCACGTCCCGCTCCACCAGACCCCGTGACTTGGCCGGATCGGTCAGTTGCTCGCAAATGGCAACCTTGTGGCCCTTCTTGATTAGCCTTGCCAGGTAAGTTTCCAGGGAATGCGCAGGTACGCCGGCCATGGGAACCTTTATGTTGCGTCCCAAGGTACGAGAGGTGAGGGTTATCTCCAATTCGCGGGAAGTGACCTCGGCGTCCTCGTCAAAGGTCTCGTAAAAGTCCCCCATTCGGAAGAGAACTATGGCGTCCGGGTGGGCGCTCTTTACCTTCAAATATTGGCGGCGTACGGGAGTCAGTGTGGTTCCAGAAGCCAAACCGTATCTATCCTCGGGAGTGGCAGGGTAACTACCATTCTACTGCAAGGGGTGTCATTCAACAAAAGCCGACAACTGTACAGCCCGATAGGGAATCACCGCGCTGGGTCTGCATCAACTGACAAGACCGCAGGGGGTTCTTCTCCTATCGCCCCTCTCCTGTCAGCGCGCCAAATTGACAAGGACAGCCGTAATGGCTGCCCTTGCAAAGTCTCCTGAATTGTCTTGGAGATTTGGTGCCTCAGTGGTGAGCTACTCTTTCCAGAATCGCTCTTCCGTGAACTGCCAGCCCAAGGGGGTTACCTGCTCCTTGACGTCAGCGATCATGCCGGGGTGGCCGCACGTGTAAACCATTGTGTCGTCGTGGGGGAGGTCAAACTCCGCCAGGTATTTCTGTACCAGCGTGTTAACCCGACCTCGTTCGCCGTCCCACTCAGCGTTCCGCTGGTCATCAGGCCGGCTGACGGTACCCACGTACTTGACGCACTCTGGGTGGTCTTTCGCCAGTTGCCTCAGTTCTTCGTCGTAGGTAAGTTCATCCTGGTAGCTGGCCCCAAACAGCACATAGAAAAAGTGGCCTTCTCCACCCTGGTGCAGGTATTCCCGAATGATGCTCAAATAGGGGCCGATGCCAGTCACAGTAGCAACCATCAGGTGGTGATGAACTTTTTCGTTGAGAACAAAAATTCCCTTTGGCCTGGGGCGGATGGACATGGAATCGCCAACATTAAGCTTCCACATCTTCGGGGTAAGTTCACCTTCAGGAACCAACTCTACGAAAATCTCCAGCAGCGATTCGTAGGGAGCAGAAACTATGGAATACGCTCTTTCTACGCCCTCTGTTCCCAGGGTGCAGTACTGCCCGGGCTTGAAGTTAAAATGACCGTCTTCAGGCTCCAGCTTGATAATCATTAACTCTTCGGAAATATCCTGCCGCTCCACCAGCCTGACCTGGGGCAAGCTATCGGTCTTGTAGATGGGCTTGCTATACTCCGCTTCGCTGGCGGTTATGCTCTTTTCCCCTGTGGTCATTCCTTCACCTCTATTAACTGCGTGAACCAATCTAAACCAGACAAAATATTACGTTAAATTCTTCAATTCTAAACCAGACCGGTGTTTCCCCAATCCGGCATGAAACTATCCAGTGCCAAGAGCCTTTACTATTCTTGCGGGTACCACGTTCAGCCCCGGCGCTCCGGCCATGGGATTGGGCTCATCTGAACTCTCCAATTCCACGGCCAACTGCCCAAACAGTCCTGTAACTCCTATCACACCGGTAGGCACGGTAGGGTTAAAGCGAACAACGCCGGCAATCTCGGACTGGGCAAATTCAACCCTTACCAAGTCGCCTTCAGCAACCGACCATTTGGCTCCTTCGCTTGAATTCAGTTCTATCACTTCTTCCCGGACGATTGCATTTCGCTTGGAGCCAGGGTCCATTTCGATCCTGTTGTCTCGGTCCCGTTGCAACAGCACCCGTCCTGGAGCCAGCCATGCAGGATAGTCAGTCTCTTGAGAGCTTTCAGCCACCCGGAACTCAGGGGCAACCAGGTTAGCCCTGCCCAGGGGAAAACCCTGGCTGTAAAGGGTTGCAGTGCCCTTTCTCTGATCTTCTGAAACCGGCCACTGTATGCCCCGGCTAGTCCGTCCGGCATAAAGCATCTGCGTAGGTTTGGGGCTGTCCAGCCCGGAAGTGAACACCAGAGAAGAAGCACTTTCAAGGATGGCATGGGAAACGCCAGCATATGCCGGCACAACCCGGGAAATCTCCTCCATCACTTCATCCGCAGATGCGTGATTAAATCCCGTAGCGCTCAACCTCTGCCCCAGCTGCCCCAGAACCCAAAGTTCCGATTCTGGCTCACCTTTTGCCGGGCGGAATGCCGGCTTAACGCCCTGTATGCGGCGTTCTAGGTTGGTTATGGACCCTGTCTTCTCGGCCAGGGAAGCCCGGGGCAGGACCACATCGGCCCGCTGGCCGGCCTGGGTCAGGAAAGTGTCCATGACAACCAGGAAGTCCAGGTTATCCAAGGCAGCCAGACCATTCTCCAGTCGGCCATTGGTAAAGTTGGGACTGTCCCCGATCAGGAACATAGATTTGATTCGACCGTCGGCCGCGCCTTCCAGGCAATCAGCCAGTTCCAGTCCCCGGTCAGTTGGCAAACTGCACTGGAGAATTTCTTCCAGTTCGCTTCTTGCCCGTTCGTTTCGGGCGGCCCCTCGGCCGGGCAACCGGTTGGCAATGCAGCCAACATCCCAGGCCCCCTGCTCGTTGGCGCCCAGGCGGACCGGATAAAGGCCTGAACCCGGCTTTCCCACATTGCCTGTCAACAGGGCCAGGTCAACCAGGGCGCTGGCGCAATCACGCTGAAGTTCGCGGGATATGTTGTCCAGGGCAAAGCAAACAGCGGATTTCTCGGCCTCACCGAAGAGGCTCGCCGCTTCAGCCATTGAGTCGCGCGAGACCTGGGTGGCAGCAGCTATTTCGTCCAGGTCCAGGTTATTCAGGTAATAGACGAGGGTGGCCGGGTCTTCGCAATACCCATCGACCCAGTCCTTCATGTCCAGACCCTGGTCCAGAATCTCCCTGAGTATTCCACCCAATAACAACAGCTCAGTTCCCGGGGCTGGCCTCAGCCAGAGGCTCGCGTGCCGGGTCAGTTCGACTTCACGCACGTCAATGACCACCAGCGACGCGCCTTCCCTGACCGCCCTTTTGATAGGCAGTGCCAGGACATTATTGTCTTCGGTGACATTCGTATTGAAGGTCAGTATGCAGTTGGACTGCTCCAGGTCCCAGATGGAGTTGGTGGCCGCGCCGTAGCCCATACCCCGTTCCAGAGCAAGCGTCTGCTCCGGCTGCAGGTTGGAAGTGATATCCACGTTGTTTGAAGTCATCGCCACTCGAGCGAACTTCTGTGCCAGGTAGAGTTCCTCGTTGGTGCCATCAGGAGAAGCCAACAGTGCAAATGACTTACCCTTATAGTCCGTCAAGCGGGTGGCCACATAGTCCAGGGCCTCGTCCCAGGTGGCCTCGGCCAGTTCGCCATCCCTTCGAATCAAGGGACGCTCCACCCGGTCCTTTCGGCTTATAAACTCCATTCCGAATTTGCCCTTGAAGCAGGCCTGACCTCGATTGGCTGGCGCATTGAATTCGGGAACTACCCGAATCGGCTCTCCGGAGCCGTTTAGCTCCAGGTTAAGCTGGCACCCCACCGGGCAATGGGGACAAATTGTGCTTTCGATCTTGCGGGGCTTCTCCCATTTATGGTCGCGTTCCACCAGGGCGCCTACGGGGCAGACATCTATGCAGGCGCCGCAGAATTCGCAGCCGGATTCCAGCAGCGAAGTTCCAAAGGAGGTTCCAACCAGCGCCTTGCCCGACCGTTCAGTGAAGCAAATGGCGTCATCGACACGAACCTCTTCGCAAGCGCGAACGCACCGACCGCAGGCAATGCACAAGTTGTAATCCCGGTCGTAGAAGGGATCAGCGACCTCCAGGGGAATCTGCTTGTACTTGTAATTCAGCGGGGATTCCAGCTCCATCCCCAGGTAACGGACCGTATCCTTGAATTCACAGCGTTCATTCTTGGGGCAGGTGACACAGCGGTCGTTCACCGAAACGTGACGGAGGCAGACGTCAGTGGGGCCGCAAATGTCGATACGGTGGCATGTGAGGCAGCCATTGGGGTGCTCTGCAATAAGCATCTGCATTACGCTGCGGCGCAATTCGTTGACATCCTGCGACTCGCTGCTGACACGCATGCCATCGGCCACGGGCAGAGTACAGGCCGCAGGATAGCCCCTTCCTCCCTCAACCGAAACCACACACATACGGCATGCGGCGAAGGGTTTCATGCCCGGGTGATAACACAGATAGGGCACATAAATTCCGGCGTCTATAGCCGCTTCCAGCACCATTTTGCCGGGTTGCGTCTTAATCTCTACGCCGTCAATGGAAATTGTTATGTCATCAGGCATTCATTGCTCTCCCGCCCCTGGCTCTATTTACCGCCGGCTAAGCCGGGGCGAAAAGTGAGGCACCTGGCATCTGCCGGTGGGGCAGCGCTTTTCGATTATGTGCGCCTCGAACTGGTCAGGAAAGTAGCGCAGCGCAGAGGCAACCGGGTTAAATCCAAGCTGACCGTGGCCACAGAGGGATCCTGCCTGCATGTTTTCGCCGATATTTCGCATCAGGGCCAGGTCGTCCGAGGTCCCCTCTAAACGGCAGATCCGCTCAAGCACTTCCAGCATATGGCTCATGCCCATCCGGCAAGGGAAGCACTTCCCGCAGGACTCGTACTGGCAGAAGGCGATGAGAACCCGGGTCAGATCGACAACACAGGTATCCTCGTCCGCCGCAATGATTCCACCCGACCCAAGAATGGCCCCGGCGGCGCGGAAAATATCGAAGTCAAGCAACAGGTCTGCAGCCTCGGCGCTCAGGACGCCCCCAAGAGGTCCACCCGTCTGGATGAAGCTCAGTTTCCTTCCACCCGGGACCCCTCCGGCTATTTCCTGGAGTACCTCGGTGAGGTTTATGCCCATGGGCAGTTCCACCATGCCCGTGTAGTTCAGGGTGCCGGACAGGCAAAGAATCGCGGTACCGGTACTCTTTTCGTGGCCGATTCCGGCGTACCACTCCCCGCCCCTGGCAATTATTTCCGGTACATAGGCCATGGTCTTTACGTTGTTGATATTGGTCGGTTTCCCAAACACCCCTACCTGAGCGGGAAACGGCGGACGATACCTGGGCATGGCCCTGCTTCCCTCGATGGCTTCCATCAAGGCCGTCTCCTCTCCCGAGACGTATGAGTCTCCCGTCAGGGCCACTTCCAGGTCAAAGGAGAAGTCGGTTCCCAAAATGTCTTCGCCCAGCAGTCCCAGATCATAGGCCTGGTCAACCGCAGCACGAGCCCGATCTATGGGGCCATCGTGTCCGTGGCGGATGAAAATGTAACCATGATTGGCGCCGGTGGCGTATCCGGCGAGGATGATACCTTCCACCACCGTTCCGGGGTCACTCTCCAGAATGCCCTTGTCGTTGAACGCGCCCGGGTCGCCCTCCTCGCAGTTGCAAAGGATGTACTTGTCCGGGGCGTTTGAGCCGGCGAGGAATCGCCACTTGGTGCCGGCTGGGAAGGCCGCGCCGCCCCTGCCTCGCAGTCCGGAGGCATTTACTTCTTCCAGCACCTCGGCTGGTGTCAACTCAGTAAGGGCACGATTCAGGGCTTCGTAACCACCGCTGGCGATGTACTGGTAAATGTCCAGAGGGTCTATATGACCAGCGTTTCGCAGCGCAATTCGTTGCTCCCGAACTTTCATGGGGTGCTGCTGCAAATCGGGGAGGTCATCTCCAACTTCGTCCCCCAGACAACCCAGAACCAAGTCGGCGAGAGGTTGGCCGCCTCCAATATGGGAAGCCACAAGCTCAGGCACCTGGTCCAAACCAACGTTTCCGTACACCACCCTCGGCTGGCCTGGGATCAGTACGTCGACCAGGGGTTCGGCAAAACATAGCCCCAGGCACCCCACGCGGCTGACCCGGGCGCTCAAACCCTGCTTTTCCAGTTGTTCCAGGATGGCGTCGGCCACCATTTCCGCCCCTGCAGCCTGGCCGCAAAGGGCTGTTCCCACCCGTATCCAGGGAGTCTGGCTGTCGGTAAGACTCCGCCACCGCTCTACCGCCTGGTCACGAATTTCTGCAAAGCTAGCGGCCATTTATCTGCCTGTGGCGACGCTGAAAATTACGATGCAATGTCATTCCTGGATAGAACACGATCCCCCTACCCGGCCCGTTCTTCCTGAGAATTCAACACCCTGGAGACCAGGGCGTTTCCCTTTTCCGGGGTCACGCGTCCCACAAGGTGGTGGTCGACGGACATTACCGGCGCCAGCGCACACGCGCCCAGGCAGGTGTTGTACCGCACCGTCAGCCTGCCGTCCGGAGTATCTCCCTCATCCTCCAGCCCCGCCGCCTCCAGGACCGAAGCAACAACGGGCATGGCCCCCACCAGATGACACGATGGGCCCCAGCAAACCTCGACCTTATGCTCACACGGAGGAACAGTGCGGAAGTTGGGATAAAAGGAAACCACTGCCCACACATCATTGATGGTGGCGCGGTTGAATGAGGCGACTTCTTCTACGGCTTCTCTGGAAATATAGCCCAACTCATCTTCCACTGCCAAGAGGGAAGAAAGTATGGTAACAGTGGCTTGAGGTTGACAGTGGACGGCCTTTTCGATTCGCTGCTTCAGCCCATCCATTTCCTGGGCTCCTTGGCCCCATCCACCTCAGGAAGATGTCCAATCCGAAGGAGGAAAACTTCGTGAATTCTGTAACAATCTACCCGAACATAATATCACAATAGCGAAAGCCGATTCAATGACACACAATGCTAAACCGCGCCAAATATGAGCCCTGGCCGCGTTCATTTCACTCGTAAACCGTATTCCACCAATCAATAACAAAAAGGGGCGGATGTTTTCCGCCCCTTCCAATTTATATCTAATCTGCGACCTCTTATGTCGTCTTCTCTATTGTGATTCAAGGTACTGATTCATAGCGGACTTGAAAATGTCATAGGGGTGGGCCCCTGTAAACAAGAGATTCCCCACCACGAAAGTGGGAATACCCCGAATGCCGTGCTGCAGAGCTTCCTGGTACTGGCCCATGACTTGGTTGGAAAACTCGTGGGTCTCCAGGCACTGAATCATCTCGTCTGCGTCCAGGGATACGGAAGTGGCTACTTCAGCCAGAACGTCCAGTTTACCCAGGTCCTTTCGTTCGTCCCAGTAGGCCTTGTACGCGGCATGATGGAACTCCATGAATTTCCCGTGCTGCTGGGCGTATTCCGTTGCTTCCAGGGCAAACATGGTATTGGGCGTCACCGGTGGCGGCTTCATGATCAGTCCCGCCTCGCGCACCTGGGAGCGGATCGGTTCACTGAGTTCATCATCCGTCTCCCCGGACCGCGCCTGTCGCAACAGGCCCTCCTTGGGAGTATCCGGGCGAAGCAGATAAGCCCGACCCTCAACCTCGATGTTGTAGTCCTGTCCCAGCTTGTCGACTCTCTCCAGGCCGACGTAGCACCAGGGTCAAATGTAGTCATACCAGACAATCACCCGAACCGGGTCAGTTCCGTTGGGTGGCTGTTGAATATTCTCCGCCATAGGTGTCCTCCTTGGCCGCAATTTGGGGAGGGTTCGGATGAAGCAAAGGGACGCACCAGTCGCCCCGGACGTTGCAGCGTTCTGTCCAGGTTAAGCTACTCGGCGGCTTGTTCGTCGGGATAAAAGGGAGACGCCCCGGACTCCCTGCGGTTTACCTGGAGGGACTCGGGGGCATTTACCAACAGACCTTCCAGTTCAGTAAGGCTGGAAACTCGAACAGTGTTATCCACACCGCCGTGCCAGTTGCCCCGGTCCAGCAGCACGGCATGGAGACCCGCGCCCCGGGCTCCCACCAGGTCAGATCGGGGCTGGTCACCTACGTGCACAGCCTCTGACGGCTTGACGCCGGCTTTTTCCAGGGCAGCAACGAATATCGCCGGATCCGGCTTTTCCGCCCCTACGTCTGCCGAGGTCAGACAAAAATCCAGGTAGGGAGCCAAGTTCAGATCCTCGCACAACTGGCCCATGTCTCGCCGCAGATTGGTAAGTACGCCAAGGCAATAGCCTTTTCCTTTCAAACGCTCCAGCGAGCCCAAAGTTTCATCAAAGGCGATGAAATCCTTGGGGACGCTGATGGCTATTTGCCAGATCTGCCTGGCCAGATCGTGAGTTACCGAAAGCCCGGCATGTTCCAGGAGAATCTGCTCGTAGCTGGCAAAGAAGTCCAGTCGTTCCTCTTCAGTCCGGGTGGCCAGTGGCTTGATCTCGTTCTCCCGGTTGAAGTAAACATCCGCTACCGAATAACCGTAATTGAGAGCTTCAGGCTCGATGCTGAAACCAAACTCCTGGCATGCAGCCTGCTGAATCTGGTCCAGGGGCGGCCAAAAACGGACCAACGTGTTGTAGAAGTCGAAAAATACGGCCTTTATCATCCGGAGGAATCTACTCCCCGTACCCTGGCTGATTCCAATGATTATTTACGGATTCGATGAAACATGCCATAAAGTATTTGCTTCGGGCCGGCATCAGTTAGCGCATTCTAGCATAGCCCGCAACTCTTGTGAATCGTGTAACAATGGCCTTCAAACAGGAATAAAGCCCCTTGCCCTCTAACCTGTTTCATTCTATGCTGAATGCCAGACATGGGCCCTTGCCCGCCCCGGAGCAACAAAGATGCAGATTGCCATTGGCGCCGACCACGCCGGTCTGCCCCTCAAGGAACAGTTAAAGCCCTGGCTGGAGTCTGCCGGCCACCAGATTGTCGATTTGGGCGCCCACCATCTGGACCCGGATGACGACTACCCGGACTTTGCGGCGGCAGTGGCCCGCGCAATCCAGGCCGGTCAGGCAGAAAGGGGAATTATCTGTTGCGGCAGCGGTGTGGGCGCCAGCATAACCGCCAACAAGGTTGCCGGCGTGCGTGCCGGACTTTGCCACGACACTTACAGCAGTCACCAGGGCGTCGAACACGACGATATGAACGTCATATGCTTGGGGGCTCGAATAATTGGCCTGGACCTGTCCAAGGAAATCGTCGCTTCATTCATCGGCGCAAGTTTCATGCCGGAGCCACGTTTCCAGCGCCGCCTGGATAAGCTCATCCAGGTCGAAACCGAAGGATAGGCTCCCCCACTGCGTCCGACTCTACAGCCGGGAAATCAGGTCCAGAACAGTTGCCACCTCTTCGGGGTTGTCAACCCGGTAGAGGGCGCGGGTTGGTTGCCTGGGTGGCCCTACAAAGATCGACATACCGTCCAGTTCGTGGACTGCAGCAAATCCGTCCTCGTCGGTCAGGTCATCGCCAAAATACATGGCCAGTGACCCGCGTGGAGCTGATTCCGCAATCTTCTTAATCGCCTTGCCCTTGTCCCAATCCACTCTGGGGCGCACTTCAACCACTTCCTTGCCACGGGTTACCCGCAGGTCATCTCCTCTCCCAAACGCTTCGAGAGCCTCGTCCAATTCCCTGAAGACATCCCTTCGCAAGGACTGGGGAGTCAGTCTGAAATGTACGCTCAGGGTCAGGCCCTTGCCTTCCACCAGGACACCCGCCAGGTTCCCAAGACCTGCATTCAGTGAGTGCCAAAGGCTATCCAGGACCGGCCTTAGTTCCTCGGCATGCGAATGTATATATGCCAGGTCCGGGCCTTCGATCTCCATTCCGTGATTGCCGGCATAGATCAATCCGGGAATGCCCACCATTTCCTTCAGGTCAAAAAGGCACCGGCCGCTCACTACACCGGCGGTAATCCGGTTGGAGGCGCACATTGACGCCAGGCGCTCACGGATGTGTTCGGGCAACACGGCCAGTTCAGGACGCTCTGCAATGGGAGCCAGAGTTCCGTCGTAGTCTGAAAGCAGCAGGACGTGGGGGGCCCCGGAAATCAGCTGGCTGACCCGGGGCCAAACGTTCAGGAGGTGCGGCATGGCGGTTAAGACGTTTCTACTGGATGGCCTAGCCCAGGGGAAGAGCGGCGTAGCGGGAACGGCCAAAGGCGGAACCCCGGGCGCACTGCATCAACTCCACCAATATTCGGGCTGCCCACTTGTAGATGTTATTCTCGCGCACAATGGCCCTCATGTGCATCATGCGGAACCGGCGTTCATCTTCCGGCATAACCACCGCATCTCGAATGGCTTCCGCCATCTCTTCGGTAGCATAGGGATTGACTATTAGCGACTGGGTCAATTCCAGGGCCGCGCCGGCAAAGGGACTCAGGATAAGCACCCCGTCGTTGTCGAACCTGCTGGCCGCGAATTCCTTGGCCACCAGGTTCATGCCGTCGTGCAGGGAACTGACAATACAGAATCTGGATAACCGGCGCAGCGCCATCAGGGTTACGGCCGGCAGGTCGTCGGGCTTATAGATGATAGGTTGCCAGCCGTTTCGACCGTAGCGGTCATTGATGTCATTGACCAGGTTGTTTATCTGCTCGCCCAATAACTGATAAGCCTCGATGTCGCTACGACTCAGGACCCCGGCCTGAACGAATACAACCTTTTCCAGGTGCTCCGGGTATTTCTCGAAGAATCGGCCGATGGCCCGAAACCGGTGGGGTATTCCCTTGGTATAGTCCACCCGGTCAATCCCCAGCCCGATCAGCTTCCCATCCAGTCCCCACTCATCCTTGATCCGCTCCATCTCTCTTTCCACCTCATCGCTGGCGGAAAAGGAGCAGATATCATCGAAGTCTATGCTGATGGGGAACGGGCGTACCAGAGTCGTGTCTCCCCGGTAGTCTATCCGATTGTATTCGGAATCCACCTTGACCGGCAAAGTTCGGGAGGCCGTGTCCATGAAGTTGCTGCAATGGTCACCAATGTGAAATCCCAGCAGATTGTTCCCCAGCAACCCTTCAACTATCTCGGCCTGCCAGGGGCAAATGCGGAAAATTTCGGGATGGGGCCACGGAATGTGCCAGAACTGCCCGGTAACAATTGGCGCGCCTGATTCCCGCAAGAACTGGGGCAACAGGGCCAGGTGGTAGTCCTGGGTGAGCACCACTGCGGGCCGGTCTCCAACCTCGTCCAGAACCAGGTCGGCAAACTTGCGGTTCACGGACTGGTAGGTGCGCCAGTCCCTGGAATCAAAGATGGGCTCGGTGTAAGCGTTGTGACAAAGGGGCCAGAGCGCCTCATTGGAAAATCCGTAGTAGTACCCCTGTTCCTCTTCCTCGGTCAGCCATACCAGGCGCAGCGAGTAAGCCGGGTCATCCGGCGGGACCATCACCCGGTTGTCCTTGTCCACGATGTATCGATCGCCCTGTCCGCCGCCGTAGGCAATCCACGTACCACCGCAGGCCTGCATTAACGGGTCCAGAGCACTGGTCAGGCCCCCCACAGGAGTCACAGACTGCGGTTCGCCATTCACCAGGTTATGAATGTAAGGTTGACGATTGGATACAATGATCAACTGGTATTCGCCCGTTTGGCGGTGCACCAGGCTTTGTAAGTCCTCTTTTGTCCACATAGGCACCTTCCCTGAGCCGGAGCAGCCAGAGAGAGACCACCCTGCATAACTATAGATACTTGGTATATGTTGCCATACTAATTCCCAAAAAGCAAATTATATATTAAATATTGCCAAATAATAGGTATAGCTGGAGCATCAAATACAACCCAAAGCTAATCTCAACCCGGCGCAGGAAGGACGGGCAAGTCATCCCGTAGCCCGACACCTCCCGGTGACTACTCTCCGGGAAGTCAACAAGAGAAACGCGAGTCCAGTCATCTAGGCTGGAATACCAATGCGCCCAGCCCAATCTAACGATTCCCGACATAGCAAGTGCCATTCCGAATCGCTGACTTTCAAACCATTCGTGCCTGAATAACTTCGGCCGACCATATACTCAGTTGGCTGGCAGCCGTTTCAATGACCCCTCAACTTCAATCGGGAAAGCAACGATACGTGGTACCCCCGTTCCGGAGTTTACCTTGCTCACAACCTCTACCCCGCTGGATAATGCTTGAGGAGGCTGCCAAAAGTGGGATGCCCCTTCCCGAAATTTGCAAGCAGGTGATTCTTCAAAGAGACCTCAAATGGAAGCAAGATTCTCCTCAATTTCCTGTTGGCGACGACTTTCTCGCAGAAATATCCAGATACAAAATGATGTTAAACTCCCTGAACATGAGCATTTTTCCTGGCCGCAGCCCGACTATCTCAAACTCCGGCCCCACAAACCGTTTGCCATGGTTGGCAAATTGACATACCGGGCAGGGTCTGGCTAGGATAGGGGCAACCTTTCAGATTCTTGAATTTGCTCCCGCAGGGTAAGGAGGGGCCATGTTTGTCCGCAGAGACTTAACCGACAGCGTTCCCACCAGGGAAGGCAACATGCACTTTGTGAAGCAGGGTTCCGGTTTTCCCCTGGTAATGCTTCATCCCCTGGGCACTTCGACCTGGGCCTGGCACACCGTCATTGACGGATTGAGCCAGCACTACACCTGCTATGCCTTCGATATGCTGGGCCATGGTGAATCAGACAAGCCCGGTCGCCATTTCAACATCCCCGATTACGCCCGTGCCCTGGACGATGCCTGCCAGCTATTGAACATTCACCGGGGTCACTACGTAGGCAACTCCGTGGGCGCCTGCCTGGCCACCGAAATGGCCGCAAGTTTTCCCGAGCGCGTGGACAAGCTGGCTCTGGTGGGCTGCCCATTGTGGAACCCGTGGGGAGGCAACCAGCGGGTAGCCGACACCGCTGCAGACTACGACGCCAGCGGTATGCCATCGGCCCGCACCCTGGAGCAGTTGAAGGAGCGGGCCACCTTCGCCGAACCCCGCCAGGAGTGGGTGGACGCCACCAACGAGACCCGGGCCCAGGCAGGAGAATGGGTGCGAAATCTTCACCATTCCCTCTCCTACTACGACATCCTCTCGCGCCTGCCTCTGATCAAAGCATCCTCAACCCTGGTAATGTACGGCGAGAAGGACATGCTCCGGGACGGCGAGGAACTGCTCCACAACAACATTGTCAACGCCAGCAAGACCATCCTGCCGGGGCTGGGCCACATCCCCCAAATTGAGGACCCTGAGGGCTTCATCGACGCCCTGCTTGCCTTCCTCCAACCCCAGGGCTAGACCGGGACTGCCGTTACGGACTGAAATCGGTACAGGGACGCACGGCCGTGCGTCCCTTGCCATTTCGCGCCCGCCACCCAAGCCCCAGCGAAAACCAGCACCCCCTAGGAGAACCACCGTGACCACTGAAAGATTCCAACTCCGCCTCATGGAGACCTTCCGCACCGTCTTCTATACACCCATCTACATTACCGTCGCCGGCGGCTTTCTGGAGTCGGAGGGTTTGGACGTGAACTTCCAGACCTGTCCTCCGCAGTTCCCCCACCCCCTTAGCACTCTGAACCACGGCGCGGCAGACATAGTCCAGAGCGGTATCATGCGTTCCATAATCGCTTCCGACTGGGGCGCGGAAGTCGTTCCCCGTCACTTCGCGGAAATCAACAGCAGGGATGGGTTCTTTGTCGTCGGCCGGCAGCCTGCCGACGGATTGCAGTGGTCGGACTTCACTGGCTCCACCATAATCCCAGTTGGATTCTCGCCCATGCCCTGGGCCTCATTCCAGTATGCCCTGCGCAATAACGGCGTGGCTTTGGAGGGGCTTAACCTGATGCAGGGGCTGGGCCTGAACGAGGCTGTTGAGGCCTTTCAGGCAGGCAGGGCCGACTTCATCCATCTTCCGGAACCTGCCACCGAGCAGTTATTGGCCGACGGGGTGGGCCATCTGGCAGTCGCTCTCGGCAAAGTAAACGGCCACATCGCCTACAGCTCCTTCGCTGCCACCAGCGCTTTCCTGAACGGCCGCCCGGATGTAGTGCATCGATTTGTGGCCGGCTATTCAAGGGCACTGGTGTGGCTTGCCAGCGCTTCAGCAGCGCAAACTTGCGAAGTAGTAAAGGCTTTCTTCCCAGACATCAGTTCGGACTTGATCACCGCGTCCATCGCCCGCTACAAGGAACAGGGTACTTGGCCAGCAACGCCCCACCTGGGCCGTCCGGAATACGGTGGACTGCAGGAAATCCTGATGGCCGCGGGAATGGTAAAGGAGTGGCAACCCTACGAGAAAGTAGTAACAACGGCGTTTACGGATTAGCCTGGATAGACAAAGAAGGACCGGATTCGCGAGTCTGATGACTACATACCGCGAATCCGGTCAATGAGTTCCATCTGGCAAATGGACGCTGGCGCCCGTTGGTTTGCCTACCCTCTTTTCACCAGCCGCTGCACCGTCCCCACAACCCGTGCCGCGTTGGGCACGTAAACGTTTTCCAGTGGGCGGCTGTACGGCACCGGCGTGTGTGGGGCGGTTACCCTGGACGGCGGAGCGTCCAGGTAGTCAAAGGCCTCTTCGGCAACCCGCGCGCAGATGTCCGACGCCAGGCTACACACCGGGGTATCTTCATCCACCACCACCAGGCGGTGTGTGCGGCGTACAGAATCAATGATCAGGTCATAGTCAATGGGCGAAACGCTAAGCAGGTCAATCACCTCGGCGTTCACTCCTTCCTTGGCCAGTTCATCGGCGGCCTCAGTACACACCCAGGTCATGCGGGAGATGCCGACGAGGGTAATGTCGCTGCCGGAGCGCACTGTTCGCGCCTTCCCCAGGGGAATGGCATAGGGTTCTTCGGGCACCGGACCCATGTCGCCGTATAGACCCTTATGCTCGAAGTAAACCACCGGGTCGTCATCGCGAATGGCGGCAATCAGCAGACCTTTGGCCGTATAGGGGTCCGATGGCACCACACCCTTGAGGCCGGGAATATGGCTGAAGATTGAATAGAAGGACTCCGAGTGCTGGGCCGCGCTGCCAAAGCCTGCGCCAATGCGGGTCAACATGGTAAAGGGTACAGTCACCTGGCCACCGAACATGTACCGCATCTTCGCGGCATTGTTCAGAAGCTGGTCCATGCAAACGCCCACGAAGTCCACGAACATTAACTCGGCCACCGCCCTCATGCCAGTCGAAGCGGCGCCGATAGCCGTCCCTACAAACGCAGCCTCGGACAGGGGAGTATCCAGCACCCGCTGGTTGCCGAACTGCTGGATCAGGCCAACCGTAGTGCGGAAGGGTCCACCCCAGGCGTCCACGATGCCCAGATGCTCCCGGCCTGCGCCCCCGGCAATCTCCTCGCCCATGATAATGACGGTCTCATCCCGCTCCATTTCCTGGCGCAGGGCCTCGTTGATAGCTTCCCGGTAACGCAGTTCCCGGGTAGTGGTGGGAGTCATTGCAGTGGTCATGGTGATGCTCCTTCCTGTGGGAGGGGTCCCGCTTTCGAATCTGGATGTTAGACTTCCAGGTTGATGCCCCGCTTCATCATATCCTTGGGGTAGTCCACGTAAACGTCGTCATAAATTTCCAGAGGCTCGGGCAGCGGACTCTCGTCGGCAAACCGGATGGCATCTTCCATCATTTCCGTTGCCTCTTCGTCCATCTGATCCAGTTCCGTCAACGAAACCAGGCCGCCGTCGGCCACGCGCTCACGGAAGAGCTTTAGTGGGTCCCGGTTACGCCAGTAGTCCTGCTCCTCCTGGGTGCGGTAACTAAGCGGATTGTCGAAAACCGTGTGTCCATAGTAGCGGTAGGTGCGGCACTCCAGCAGAGAGGGCCCCTCGCCGGATCGCGCCCGCCGGACAGCCTCTCCTGCTGCTTCAAAAACATCGAAGACATCCATGCCGTCCACATGGATCCCAGGCATGTCGTAGCCAGCCGCGCGGTCTGCCACCCGGGCAGTGGACAAAGCGTATTCCACCGGAGTGGACTCGGCATAGCCGTTATTCTCGCAGCAGAAAATTACCGGCAGCTTCCATACGGAGGCCAGGTTCATGCACTCGTGCAAGACGCCTTGGTTGGCGCCGCCATCACCGAAGAAGGCCACGGCCACCCGACCCAGGTTTCGCAGCTTGGAAGTCAGCCCGGCGCCCACAGCCAAAGGTATGCTTGCAGCCACAACACCGTTGGTGCCCAGCATTCCCTTGCTCATATCAGCGATGTGCATGGACCCACCCTTGCCCTTGTTGGGACCGGTGGAACGCCCAAACAGCTCCGCCATCATCAGCTTGGGGTCGACACCCTTGGCGATGCAATGACCATGTCCACGGTGGGTGCTGCCGATATAGTCATCCACCGTCAGGTGGGCGCAGATGCCAGTGGGCACCGCCTCCTGTCCTGCGGAAGAATGAACCGACCCCGACATACCACGCTGGCCGGTTTCGGGGATTCCCCGCTCTTCAAAGTGGCGGATGGTTGTCATCGTCCTGTATAGATGCAACAGCATCTCTCGATCAAGTTCCATATCTCCCTCTTTGGTGGCAGGGTAGGTTCAAACAGATACCGGGGCGAAATTTTCCCAATAGTAGCACGGGGGTAAGGGATGTCAATAGCGACCAGAAAGGGCTAGGGATTGCAGACGAGTCGTACCCCTGTTCCCACACCAACACCCAAAGATTCGGAGGCATGGCCATCAGTCTCGGCGATTTCCAGGTAGCCATTGCTGCCGAACAGAACTATCAACTGCAACCCATCAGGTTGAATCGAGTCAGCTGATTCGGGGTCGTGGAAAGTCCTGCTGATGCCCTGTACCTCCCGTTCCCCCACCTGGGTCCTGGCGGTTCGTAGGTCCAGTCGCTGGTCGGAAAGGGCGTTAATCTCTATGTTGGTGATCAGGTTTCCAAAACGGTCGATATATATGACCTCTCCATTGAGTATGTGGCCCTGGACCTCTGGTACAGGCAGGGGCGCATAAGCCACATCCCAAACCGGAGGACCCATATCTTCGCACGGAATCCCGAGGGACAAATGGGCCGCAGCCGGAGAGAAAATGTCGCGGCCGTGAAAGGTGTTGCTGACTTCGGAAAGACGATAACGGGGGTTGGTCAGTTCGTGGGCCTGCAATTCTGGGGGCAACGTGGCCCTGCCCGAACCGAAGGATTCCGCAGGAGACGTTGCCAGGTAACCCTTGATGACCTCACTCAACAGGCCGTTGTCCGGAGCCACAAACCTGGCCGCAGGAGTTTCCAGCACTATCGGTTTGCGGTCAGTGCCTACGCCGGGATCCACTACCGCGACATGAATGGTTCCAATGGGAAAGTATGAATGGTTAGTACCCAGAATAAAGGAGCCCTGCCTGAGGTTCTGAGGCGCGATCTCGTGGGTAAGATCGATGACAGTGGCGCGGGGATTGATGCCGAGAATAACCCCCTTCATCACCCCAACGTAGGCATCGGAGGTACCGAAGTCGGTAGTCAGTACTATGGGGGGAGCAGAGACAGACTGGCCGCTCATTGGCCCCTTCCAAGAGTCCTTGCAGGCAGAACCGGCCGCAGCCGGAAACTACCCGGAAACCAGGCCAACGCTGATGATGGAAACGATAATGAAGAGGACCGACAGCGCAATAGTGAACTGAAAAAGGGTCTTTTCCAGGCCGCGCCTGGTTCGGACTGTGGACTGGGCGCTGCCGAACAGACCGCTGCCACTCTCCTTAACCTGGCTAAGGATTACCAGAACCAGGACAACGGATACCAGGACTTGTGCTATGTTGAGGTAAACCAATTCTTTCCTCTATTCCCTGCGTCATCGGTTTCCAAAGGCGCCACCGGACCAGGAAGCTGTTTGACTTAATCTGCTGCGTGGATTTCGAGATCTATACCATTGTGCCAGGCCTAATCGTTCCTGGCAGCCTCTAAAGCTGACTGGACCAATTCCTGGACCAGATCCGGTTTGGCCTGCCCTCTTGTAATCTTCATGACTTGCCCAACCAGGAATTTGGAGGCAGTTTCCTTCCCCCCAATGAAGTCGGCAACTGCCCTGGGATTGTCCGCCAGAGCCTGGGCCACGGCAGAATCCACCACCGAGGTGTCGTTTATCTGGCTCAGGCCCTTGTCCTCTACAATCTTACCCGGTTCCTCCCCGGTTGCAAAAACTTCTTCCAGCACCGATTTGGCCATGGTGTTGCTGAGAGTTCCGGCATCAACCAGGCTCTGAAGTTCCGCCAGATGCATTGGCCTTACCTTGACTTCACCTAGCGGCAGATTTTCCAAGTTCATCAAGCGGCTCAGGTCTCCCAGAATCCAGTTGCTGATATTCTTGGCAAAACCGCCCACATCAACGGAGGAAGCCGGTCTCCGGGACACAGCATCCTCGAAGTATTCGGCCATGGCACGGGAGCCGGTCAGCAGGTCTGCATCATAAAGCGGCAATCCATATTGCTCGACAAAGCGCTCCCGACGCTGGCCGGCCAGTTCGGGAAGGTTGGAGCGTATTTCTTCAACCCAGTCCACTTCGATTTGCAGGGGCGGAAGGTCCGGATCCGGGAAGTAGCGGTAATCGTGAGCGTGTTCCTTGCTGCGCTGGGACACAGTAACGCCGCGTTCCTCGATCCAGCCCCTGGTCTCCTGGGTAACCCGGCCACCGTCCTCAAGAATGCGTTTCTGCCGGTCCACTTCGTGGTTAAGGGCAAGGTAAACGGAGCGGAAGCTGTTCATGTTCTTGATTTCTGTGCGGGTGCCGAATTCCCGGCTTCCCTCGGGACGGATACTGACGTTGGCGTCGCACCGGAAGTTTCCATCTTGCATATTGGCGGCGGAAACTCCAAGATACTGCATTATTGAATGCAGAGTCACCAGGTAGGCCCGCGCTTCTTCAGGCGACCGCATATCCGGCTCGCTTACTACTTCCATCAAGGGCGAGCCAGCCCGATTTACGTCCACCAGGCTGTAAGGGCCCCCAGGCTCGCCGGGGAAATGCAGCAGCTTGGCCGCGTCCTCTTCCAGGTGTACCCTCGTCACTCCCACAGACCTGGACTCGCCGTCCACTTCGATTTCCAGTACGCCATCCTCCGCCAGAGGCAGGTCGTATTGGGATATCTGGTAACCCTTCATCAAGTCCGGGTAGGGGTAGTTCTTGCGGTCGAACTTTGAGTACTCCGGAATCCGGCAACCCAGGGCCAGCCCCGTCATGATGGTGTATTCCACTGCTTTCCTGTTTATGACCGGCAGGGAACCGGGCAGGCCAAGGCACACCGGGCACACGCGGCTATTGGGCGTCGCGTACTGATAGTCGGCCGGACATCCGCAAAACATCTTGCTGCGGGTCTGCAACTGGACGTGGACTTCAAGCCCGATGACGGTTTCGTAGTTCATGTAGTGGGGGGACTGGGCGAATTCAGTAAGGTCTCTTGCCAATAAGCTCAAAGTATTATATCAGGCTTTGCGCCAGCGGCCAGGAGCGCTGCCCGCTGAAAAAAGTAACATTCCCTGACCGGACTAAACCACAAATATGGTGTAATTGGTCAATGCCACCCTTTCGTAGCCTTGCCTGCCCCAAACCTGCAACGTGTAAACACCGGGCCCAACCCTTGCCACGACCTGAGACAGGTCGGCCTCTACGTGGAAGGACTCACCCGACTGCTCCCAGCGGGTTGCGGTAGTCCAGGGAATGGCCGCCGAATGACCAACCTCGACGGGAAGCGGAGGCGATGAACTTCTGGACAGTCGAGAGTCCAGGGAATAGGGGTCTATACCGGCAGCCCATTCATAGGTGACGGCATCTTCCGGATAGTACTGGTCACCGGGTACCGGTGGCCGGACGAAGACAACCGGCTTTTGGCCATAGTCGTAATAGTAGGTGGCATCCAACTGGCCCAGGCTGAGAGGACGGGGATAGGGGTGATGCCAGACGGCCACTCCGTCCAATGTCAGATCAGCGCTCAAAGTTCCACTGATGTCCAGTCTTCCATTGCTGAAGGCAGGTACCGCGCTGAATTTCACCTGGGTGCTTTCAAACTGTTGCGCAATCCAGCACTCGGCTTCGCTGCAACCAGCGCCGATGTCCACCTTACCGTGCCATTTGTCCAGGATGTTAGCCCGCCCAACATCTGATTCCATAAGCTCTTGATGGACCGACTTCGCCAGGTCCCGCCAACTTACCGATTCGTCATCCTGAGTGTAATCGGCCAGGTTAAACGGCCCCGCGATATTCTGCCGGGCCCGATTGGTTCCGCCACTCATGGAATAACGCATGTGAGGGGTGAAGCCGTTGACGTCCCAATGAGACCGATAGCCGTAGGTCATCATGCTTTCGGCGTGGCGCTGGACCGCAGGGTCCCGGCCGGGTGAAAGCGGGGAGACCCTGGCGACAGCCCGTTCAACATTGATCAGGTAGAGCAGTTCTGCCTGAATAAGCGCCGGCCCGTCGGCAGGGTGTTGCTTGCCCACTGGATTCTCGGCGTAATCGAGCTGCCCATCATCCCTGGTTGACCCACTTGCCACACCCGGCAAGACATTCTCGACAGCCCTGACAAATGAAATGTCACCATGGCTCTGGTAATCACGCAAGGCAGTTACGGCGACTATTTGAGCAACAACGGCCACGCAAAACATGGCAAGCAGAAATGCCAGTACACGATACATTTCGGCAGCGATACCCCCGGGAATGGTTATCCGTTAAAAGGGACGCCAATATCATTGAATATTGACGTCCATGGCAGAGCCTATCAGAAAACCGGGGCTGCTAAAACTGTCTCGTTATGCGGGGTAGCTTACTCCTCGTCACCGTACTGGGCCTTTAGAGATTCCACCACTGCCGGGTCTGCCAGCGTCGTGGTATCTCCCAGGGCCCGGCCTTCGGCCACGTCCCTGAGGAGCCGGCGCATAATCTTGCCGCTACGAGTCTTGGGCAACTCCGCGGCGAAGTAGATGTCGTCGGGACGTGCCATGGGGCCGATCTTGGTGGCCACATGGGCCTTAAGCTCGGTAATCAGATCATCCGAGGTTTGGATCTGGTCCTTGATGGTGACGAAAGCAACGATGGCCTGACCCTTAATCTCGTGGGCGCGCCCGATACAGGCGGCCTCGGCTACCTTGGAGTTATCCACCAATGCGCTCTCGACTTCCATAGTGCTGATACGGTGGGCAGAAACGTTGATTACGTCGTCCACCCGGCCCAGCAGCCAGTAGTACCCTTCTTCGTCCAGCTTGGCGCCGTCGGAAGTGAAGTAGGTGTCCGGGTATCGGGACCAGTACTGTTCCACGAAGCGTTCCGGGTCGCCGTAAATGCCCCTGAGCATGGACGGCCACGGGCGTTTGATGGTCAGGTATCCACCGCCTCCGGGTCCCACCGGATTGCCAGCTTCGTCCAGGATCTCCGCCTCGATACCGGGGAAGGGCTGGGTGGCGGAACCAGGCTTGAGGGTGGTGATGCCCGGCAAAGGCGCTATCAAGATGGAGCCCGTTTCCGTCTGCCACCAGGTATCCACCACCGGGCAGCGGCCCCCACCGATGTGCTGCCAGTACCAGACCCACGCTTCCGGGTTGATGGGCTCTCCCACCGAACCCAGCAATCTCAGGGTGGACATGTCGTGGCGGTTGGGGTATTCCTCCCCCCAGCGCATGAAGGTGCGGATGGCGGTGGGCGCGGTGTAGCAGATGGTACATCCGTACTTTTCAACTATCGCCCAAAACCGGTCCCGGTCCGGGTAATCGGGCGACCCTTCGTACATTACCGAAGTGGCCCCGTTAGCCAGGGGCCCATAGACGATGTAGCTATGCCCGGTAACCCAACCAATATCAGCGGTACACCAGTAAACGTCGTCCTCTTTCAGATCGAAAATCCACTTGGTAGTGGCGTAGGTCCCGGTCATGTATCCACCAGTGGTATGGACAATGCCCTTGGGCTTCCCGGTGGTCCCACTGGTGTACAACATGTACAGCATGTCTTCGCTGTCCATGGGCTCGGGTTCGCAGGTCAAGGGCTGGTCTTCCACCAGGTCATGCCACCATACGTCCCGACCATCCACCATCTTGTCGTCAGCGCTGCCGGTCCGGCGAACTACTACTACCTTCTCCACCGGTGTCTCGCCTTCAAGGGACTCATCAGCATTCTGCTTGAGGGGGACTATGCCACCCCTGCGGTAGCCGCCGTCAGCGGTGATCATCACCTTTGACTGGGAATCGTCGATTCGATCGCGGATAGAGTCGGCGCTAAAACCGCCGAAGATCACGCTGTGGGCCGCGCCAATGCGGGCACAGGCCAGCATTGAAATAGGAAGTTCGGGGACCATTGGTAGGTAGATCGTTACCCGGTCACCCTTCTGGACGCCGAGGCTCTTGAGTCCGTTAGCAAAGCGGCACACTTCCCGGTGCAGGTCCCAGTAGGTATATACCTTCCAGTCGCCCGGTTCACCCTCCCAGATAATGGCCGCCTTATTGCGCCGCCCATTCTTCAGGTGACGGTCAACGCAGTTGTATGAAGCGTTGAGTTTGCCACCATCGAACCATCTGGCATAGGGAGGTTTCCAGTCAAGCACCTGATCCCAGGGCTGGAACCAGTCCAGTTCGCTGGCAAATCGGGCCCAGAAAGCCTCTGGATCCTTGAGGGCTTCCTCATAAACATTGGGGTCTTTTATGTTGGCGTTCCTGGCGAACTCTTCAGGAGGCGGAAAGGTACGATCTTCCTGCAAAAGCGCTTCAATACCGCCTGTATTTTCAACCATCTCTCTACCCCTTAAGCACAATGGAATTGGGCTCTAAACCGATTTGGAGCGGGAAACACGCCCCGTCCCCAAAGGAGGTGTTGCCATTTTAGGCAAAGGAAACACCGTATGCAAACGAAGTCTAGGGCAGGCCCTTCCTGAGCTATTGTTAAAGTGGAAGTTAGAAAAAACTGTTTTTCGGAACAAACAAGCCCATCTGAGCTCATTTTGTATACGGGAAGTGGGCGCTGCTGACTCCCCCGGCGCACGCTGAAGCGTATCTATGGCATCATCCCGGTACTGGTTTTTTGCCTGCAATGAGCAGTGGTGGAGGCCTGGTTCCCGTTCCCGGGGTTTTGGGCAGTCTATTCCTGAAGACTATTTTCTCCGCATTTTATGGTAGGCAAGTGTTGCGCAAGACGTCCACAAGAGTGTGTCGGCAATCTGATACGGGGCACGGTCTGGCACAGGTTCCGGGGCAATAGATTCGAAACTTGCCGCAATCTTCGAACAACCGGGAATCCCGCAACGAAGTGGGGTGGCGAGGATGTTGGTCAGGATTGACATGGGGGCCGAATCAAAACGCTAAACCGCACCAACTTCGATAAGTTTTTCAAACAGCTTCTGGTTTTGCACTACATCCCCGTGGGCACGATGTGCACGCACACGAGATGTTGAAATTCCCATGTCCTGGCAGGCCGCCTGGAGGCTGTAACGCAGTCCCGCCGGGGTTCGCAGATCCAGGATGCGCTGAACGTAGTCTATATGGCTTTCGCCCTCAGCGGGGTAACGGCCCATCTTGTAGCCCTTAAACAGGGCCATGGTGTCTATAAAACGCCGGGCAGGCAGGTGGTCCACTTCGTCGATTATGCGTTGGGGATACTTTCCTTCTTCAACGGACCTGCGGTGGACCCTTGCCGCCTCCAGCAGGAACGCCCGGTCGAATCGGACAATATTGTGCCCGACCAGGGGCAGGTCGGCAGTGCGCTCCACGAACCAGTTCAGAGCCTCGTCGATGGGAATTCCCCTTGCGGCCAAGTCGCGGTCCGTAATTCCGGTCAGGCGTACTATCACGTCTGGAAGAGGACGGTCGATTTTCACCAGAACCGAATCCGTCTCGGGGCTCTGACCCGGTCTCGCCACCGAAACACCGATCTCTATGATCAGGTCATCCCAGCAGTCCAGTCCCGTAGTCTCCAGGTCAACCACCGCATATCCATTCTGGAGGTCCATCAAAACCTGCAACTCCATGCTGACGTCGTATTCAAGAACCATTTCAGTGTACTACAAGAGGTTGGCAAACTTTACCATTTGTCCCGTTACACCCTTATAATGTGTGGGCTGAACAATACCGGTCCGCAGGATTGCGACCCTGATTTTGCGGCCCTCGTCTGGAGAGGAAGAATGAACACTAAAGCCAACGGCAGCCTGGAAGGGAAGCGCGTGGGGCTCATCGTGCCGTCCACCAACACTGTGATGGAGCCGGACCTGTATCGCCACCTGCCCCAGGGAACAACCGTTCACACGTCGCGGATGCTGCTGGAAGGAAGCGTGACCATTGAAGCGGAAGAACTGATGCTGGACGTTTACCTTCCTGAATGTGCCCGGCAAATAGGGACGCTGATGCCCGACGTGGTGGTTTTCGGCTGCACTTCTGCCGGGGCCCTGCGTGGACCCGAGTACGAACAGGAACTTGCCGGAGAGATATCCAAAGCCACCGGGGCTCCCACCATTACCATCATGGGCGCCGTGGTGGATGAGCTAAACCGGCTGGACGTCAAGAGCGTAGCCGTTCTGACTCCCTATTCGGAGGAGATAAACGACACCATTAAGGATTCGCTGGAATCTTCGGGCTTTACAGTACCCCACATAAACGGAATGGACGTGAAGGGAGCCTTCAACATCGCCGCCGTTTCACCCGAGGAAATCGTGGACTACGTCCGGCAAGAACTGGAAGGTGTAGAGTCGGATTGCCTGTTTGTGTCCTGCGCCAACCTTAAGTCGGTAGACGTTCTGGAAGACATACGCCAGGCGGCAGGCCGACCCGTTGTAACCAGCAACCAGGCGGTGCTGGAAGGCGTCAAACGTACAATCGGTGTGGACGATTAGATCCGAAACACCAGGTCCAACAGGGTCAGGGGCGGCACTGTCCGGGTTAGTTCTTGCTCTTTAGGAAACCACCCCGCATCCCGAACCTGGAGGCATTCCCGGGCTTCAGGGGCTTTCGATTATTGGCAGGAGTCCATCGAGTCCGTTCATTATGAGACCTTCAGCAGGCTCGGGACAGACTTGTCGAACACGCTGGACGGCCCTTCGACAGGCTAAGCGCGAACGGAAGGGTTTGTACACTTTACCCAATCGATAGAGCCTGGCCTGGCCGTAACTTCGTTGACGCCCTCGAGCGGCCAAAACTATAATCGGTATAACACTAAAGGAAAGGGTTCGATAGATCATGGTAAAAACCGGCCAGCGATATGTAAGCCCCGGCGGCGCGGAAATGGTGGTAACCAAGGGCGGTGACGGGGATTTTTCCGACGGGGAAACTCCACTGCAATTGAAGGGTTCCGAAGCATCCTATGAGGGAGTAGCGGTATCCGCTGACGCCATCGACATGGCGTTGGGCAAGCGCTTCACTTCCACTGATGGGTCCGTATCAGTACTGGTAACCAAGGCGGGCCGCTGCGACCTGCGGTACGGAGGGGAACCAATGGAGTTGCAGCAGCCCAAGGAACTCCCGTCTTCAGACTAAACTAAACCAGCTTTAACGCAGTCTTCCCTAACTGACCCCTTCCCCCGAAACGGGCGGAGGGGGTTGCGTTCTTATATCAGAATCCAATCCACGAACCCGGCGTGCTTCGTATTCCCCGGTGAAGAACAGTCGAAGAGGAAGGGTTTTGAAGTTCCCCTGGGCCAACATAGCCATTCTCGTTCTTGGCGGCGCCGAGTTGCTTACCGGCTACCTGTCGCTGACCAATGGCACGCCCGAATGGGCTACGGCCCTCCACGTCCACCGCATTCTGGGTTTTGGCATCGTGGCGCTGCTGTTCTGGAAGGGGCGAAACATTCTGGCGCGGCTGCTTGTGTGGCGTCTCTGGAAACGTCAATGGCTTCCTTATTCGCTCTCGCTGTTCCTGCTGGCAACTCTGCTTGCCGCCCTGGGACTGGGCATCGCCTGGAGTCATCTGGGTCCCTTCTATTTGGCCGGCATCAGCGGAGTAAGCTGGCACATCTACCTCTCCCTGGCCCTCACACCTGTGCTGTTGTGGCACACCCTGCGCCACCGGTGGAACTTCCGAACCCGCTACTGGGCAGAACGAAGAAATGCGCTTCGGCTGGGGGGATTAGCCTTGGCTGGCCTGGCACTGTGGCAGGCGGGCGAACTTGCCAATCGGCTGGCCTCCCTGCCTGGCGCCGACCGACGCTTTACCGGGTCTTACCTGAGGGGTGACGTGGCAGGCAACGGATTCCCTGCTACCTCATGGCTGAATGATGCGCCCGACCCAGTGGATATATATAACTGGAGACTAAAGGTGAGCGGCCTGGTGGAACGGGCCCTGGAACTGACCCCGTCCGATCTCGCGACTTTAAATGACCATTCCCAAACGGTTCGGGCCACCCTGGACTGTACCGGTGGCTGGCACACAACCCAGGACTGGACAGGGATTCCATTGCAGGCAGTGCTGGACCTGGCTGGGATAAGACCCCAAGCCGCCAGCATCACAGTGCGCTCTGTAACCGGGTATTTTCGGCGCTTTTCGCTGGAGGAGGCCGAGGATTATGTACTGGCCACAACAGTGGGGAATGAACCGCTCTCCCACTGGCATGGCTATCCCTTGCGGCTGGTTGCTCCCGGCAAGCGGGGGTTTGAGTGGGTGAAGTGGGTGGACAGCATAGAGGTCAACGACACCAGCAAGTGGTGGCAGCCACCCCTGCCGGTGACGTAAAGGCAGGTCGAAGAAAAAGCGAGGTGGAGCGGAAAGGTGTCCGCCCCACCTTATCTGCTTCCAGGAATTTCCGGTTCTCTACGGCACCAGCATCGCGCGGGTAATTTCCGTTTGCCGCTGGTCCCATTCGGCGCGGGTGAAGGCTTCGTTTACTTCTGCAAGGGGGAATTTGTGGGAGACAACCTTGTGGAAGGGCAGCTTGTCCTGGTTACGCACCAGGAAAGCCAGCAAAGTGGGCAACAGGTCGGGTCGGTACATCCTGGAGCCGAGGATATTCTTGCCAGACAGGAGCTTTGAGGGGTCTATCGAAACTTCCCTGCCCCTGACTATGTCGCCTATCTCCACGAAGCTGCCGCCATTGCTCAGCATGTCTATGCCTTCCGACAGCAGGTCAGCTCTGCCCACCAGTTCCATTACCACGTCAGCGCCCCGGCCGTTGGTTAGTTCCCACACCCGGCGAACGCGCGTCTCAGGAGTATTGAACTCTTCAATATTGATGGTGTAATCAGCGCCGAATTCTTCGGCCAGTTCCAGCCTGTTCTCCAGGCGGTCCAGAACTATTACCCGGTCGGCGCCCATATCCTTGGCCATGGCGGTGGCGTTGAGGCCGAGGCCGCCGGCTCCCTGAATTACAACGTATTGGCCCTCGTGAGCCGAGGCCCGCATCAGTCCGGTAGTCACCGTGCCCATAGCACAGTTGACCGGGCCGAGCAGGTCATCGGGAAGCTCGTCGGGCACCCGGAAGAAGGGATGCCGGGGAGGAAGGTAAAGAAAGTCGGCGTAAGTGCCCGTGAAGTACGGGTACACCCCGGCAGTGGGGTAAGCCCGGTTAGCGCACCAGTTAGTGTCGCCCCGGAGGCACAGGTGGCAGCGGTGACAGGGGAAAATGGCCGAATAGATTACCCGGTCTCCCTCTTTAATAGGTGTACCCAGGGTGTCGGTGGCCACGCCTTCGCCCAAAACTTCAACGACACCGGTACCTTCGTGGCCCATTACCCGGCCTGTCGGCGGGATGGGCATGTGTTCCTGGGTCTGGTCACCACGCCAGGTATGCAGGTCCGAGCCGCATATGCCTGCCTGGGTCATGCGCAACAGGACCGCGCCGGGCTCGGGTTCCGGGACGTCATACTCCTCGATTTCAAAGGGTTTCCCGTATTCCTTGACGATTACGATTCTGCCTTTCATGAAGCACCTCGCATTTTATGGAAATGGGGAAAATCAACCGCAGTATTCCGGTTTGCACTCAACCTGCTGTCAGGCGTTCGCCGGGCGACCGGCAAAACTACACATTTACCCGGAGTGCGCTGCCTGGGGAGACCGTGCATCGGTCACTCCGATCATGCTGTCCCGTGTTACCAGCCCCGCCAGTTCCTCTTCGCTCATTCCTTCGGTTCCTTCGGGACGGCGGGGGAGTACCAGGTATCGAAGGTCGGCGGTGCTGTCCAGCACCCGCACTTCAACATCATCCGCCAAGTCGAGCCCAAACTCGCTGATCACGCCCCGAGGGTCAACCACAGCACGGGAACGGTATGCAAGGCTTTTGTACCAGTCCGGGGGGCGGCCCAGGAGGGCCCTGGGATAGCAGGAGCAAAGGGTACACACGACAAGGTGATGAAGTTCGTTGGTGTTCTCGACCACGTCCAGCTTGGGCGTAGTCTCGGGAAGCGAATAGCCCAATTGGACCAGCGCAGCTTCCGGGTCGGACAGCAGGAGAGATTTGAACGCCGGGTCGGCCCAGGCGCGGGCGACTACCCGAGCGCCGTCTGACGGGGAACGGGCCTCTAACCGGTCAACCATGCCCTGGATTTCATCCGGGGAACAGATACCTTTTTGCACCAGCAGGGCCTCCATGGCCTTTGCCCGGACGGCGTAATAGCCCAGTTCCTCGTCGTGAGCCATGCCGGGGTGTTCTTCGTGGTCATGCCCGCCGTGGCCGTTGCCCGGCGCGTGGGGTATCGTCATAGCTTCCTCCTGATCACAAGCCAAACGCCGGCCTAAACTGGTTCAAGCCAGTGCTGGTAAATATCGACGTGAATCATGTCCGATGCCGGGCCGCCGTATTCCGGCCACACCTCTTTCTGGGAAAATTCAACACGGTAGAGGGGCTGCGCCGGCTGACCGTCGCCGCCGTAGGCCAGGGATTCGGGGTTAGGGAAAACGCCACACAGTTTATGCACGCGCCCGGTCTGGCCCTGGATATAGGTGGGAGTCCGGAAGTGTCCGCCTGGGTTGTCCACGCGAACCCTTACCTCGTCCCCGGCATGAAACCTCGCTGGTTCTCCTCCAGATGAACTGGAAAACTGAGTCATAGCTATCCCCGGTCCCGGATTTCTTCGAACTTACCGTCAAGTTCTTCCCTGGAAATGACACCCTTTTCAAGGAGCAATATTTCCAGGGCGGCAGTCCAGCGCTCGTAATAGGAACAGGCTTCGTAGGTCGCCGGGTCCAGGCTCTCGATGGCCCGACGCATCTCATCAGTGCGTCGCAGTCCCTTCTCGCTGAGGACGTTGTGCATGGCATCCACCCGCCGTTCCCAGTCAGAGAGAATGTGCTCTTCCTGGTTGATTGGCTCGTCGGTGGGCCATCCGCCCCGATCATGTACTTGCGGCATAGGTCCCTCCACTCAGGTCAGGCCGATTGCGGCCAATGATAATGTCGGGGGATTCGGGTTACAAGCGAAACCCGTCGGCAGGGACAGGGGTTACTCCGCTCGCCACATTTCGGCCACATCGCACACCCGCATGAATTCCACATTGGGAAATGTGCGGATATGGCTTATCAGCTTTTCCAGCATCAGCAGCCGTCCCGGCCGCCCGATGTATTGGGGGTGCATGGTCAGGTTGAAGGCGCGGCCGTAACGATAAAGACCCTCAAACTCTGCCGCCCATGCCCCGAACACTTCGTCCGGGTTGCGCATGGGACCGACCCGGTTGGCGGCCGGGGCATAGACAAAATTGGGCGCGTCATCCAGACCCCAGTGTACCGGTACCTCTACTAGGCGCTTGTCCGGGTCGGCCGGGTTCAGGACATAGGGTGCGTCATCGCCCATGAGGCTGCTGTCATAGGTGAAACCGTGGGAGGACAGCAAATCCACCGAAACTTCGCTAAGTTCCCAACTGGGCGATCGATACCCGGTGGGAGCCTCCCCGGTTATTCCCTGGAGGATGTTTATCCCCTTTTCAAGGATTTCCCTTTCCTGCTCCGGGTCAAGATAACCCGGCGGCTCGTGCATGTACCCGTGGTGGCCCACTTCATGACCACGCCGGGCGATGTCTTCAACAAGGTCAACGTGGGTCTCTGCAACGTATCCAGGCACGTAAAAGCTGGCCTTAATGCCGTGGTCATCCAGCATATCCAGAATTCGGGGAGCGGCCACTGCAGGACCGTACTCGGCCATGGACATCAGGCTGGGAAATTTGGCGAAATTTGGGTCGCGCCACAGCCAGGAGGATACGCCGTCCACATCAAAGGTGAGCATTGCGACACACTGGGTTTCACCGGGCCAGATTCCCGACATAACGGTACCTCCAGGTCCAATTCAATGAATGAGGAACGGATTATGTGAGGGCCGATGACAGGGGAAGCCGCGGCCAAGCCCAGCCATTTGCCCTTGTCACCCGCCTCCGGCAACTGCCGGAATGGCGTGGAGGCCAGATTTAACTGCCCGGCGCCGGTATCACATCGAACCCAGTGTAAGGCCGCAGAGTCTCCGGAATGACCACCGACCCGTCGGGCTGCTGGTTATTTTCCAGGATGGCGATGATTACCCGGGGCAGGGCCAGTCCGGACCCGTTTAAAGTATGGACAAACTCGGGCCGGGCGCCAGCAGCCGGGCGGTACCGGATGTTGGCCCGCCGGGCCTGAAAGTCGGTACAGTTGGAACAGGAACTGGCTTCCAGCCATTCCTCGCACCCGGCCGACCATATTTCAATGTCAAAGGTCTTTGCTGACGGAAACGAAATGTCCCCGGTGCACAGTTGAAGCACCCGGTAGGCCAGCCCCAGCCGCTGGCACACGTCCTCGGCGTCGGCCACCAGCCTGTCCAGTTCATCGTCGGACGTATCAGGGGCCACGAATTTGTACATTTCTACCTTGTTAAACTGGTGGACCCGCTTTATGCCCCGAGTGTCCCGGCCTGCCGCTGCCTTTTCCCGGCGGAAGCAGGGCGTCTGGGCTACGAAATACTGGGGCACCGCATCGGGTGGCAAAATTTCGTCGCGGTAGAGATTGGTTATCGGCACTTCGGCGGTGGGGATGAGCCAGAGATCATCCTCTTCATCCCAATAGAGGTTGTCGGCAAACTTGGGCAGATTCCCGGAACCTTCCATGACCTCCCGGCGCACCAGTATGGGCAGCATCAGCTCGGTGTACCCATGCTCCTGGCTGTGCAGGTCCAGCATCCAGGCGATGGTTGCCCGTTCCAGCTTGGCTCCGTACCCGGACATGGTATAGAACCGACTACCGGAAAGTTTCACACCCCGCTGGAAATCAATGATTCCCAGGTCCTCGGCCAGGTCCCAGTGAGGCTTGCCTTCAAAATCCAGCGTCCTTGGCTCGCCCCAATGCCGAACGACGACATTTTCCTCCTCACTCAACCCCTTGGGCACGTCGGGGCGGGGCAGGTTGGGCAATTCCAGGAGAATGGAGTGAATTCGTTCGTCCAGGCCTTTGGATTCCTGCTCCAGAGCTTCTATATCCTGGCCGACCTGGCGCATTTCCTGTACCACATCCGCCGGGGCTTCCTGCCCCTGGGAGCGCAACTGCCCGATTTCCCGGCTGGCCTGATTTCGGCGGGACCGCAGTTCGTCTCCTTTGCTGATCGCCTGGCGTCGCTGGGAATCAAGGCTTAGCAACTCCTCTAAAGGGTCGTCTTCGCCCCGGGAAGCCAGGGCCTGTCGTACCGTTTCGGGATCACGCCTTATCTGTTCGATGGATAGCATATGTGTAATTTCAGCTCAAGTTAGTTTGGGTATGGCTAAAGTACGGTGGATGCGGCCCGGTTTCTCGCTGACATCAGCCCGGGTCAGGACTATATGGCATCGGATTCTTCAGATGCCGTGTCCCCCTGGTCATCTCTCCGAGAGCGCATCTGGGGAAACAGCAATACGTCGCGGATGCTGGCCTGGCCGGTCAACAGCATCACCAGCCGGTCAATGCCTACACCCAAGCCGCCAGTGGGGGGCATGCCATACTCCAGGGCTGTCAGGAAGTCCTCGTCCAGGCGGTCCACCTCTTCATCCTGGTATCTTTCGCGGATAGACTCCTGGGCCTCGAAACGTTCCCTTTGCACCGCCGGGTCGTTCAACTCAGTGTAGGAATTGGCGATCTCCATGCCAGCTGCGAAGGCTTCAAAACGTTCCACGTAGCCTGGAGCACCGGGCTTGGCCTTGGCCAGCGGTGACATGTCCTCCGGGTAGTCCAGCAAGAAAGTTGGCTGCACCAGATTGGGTTCAACAAAGGTTGAAACGAGCTTGTCGATCAGACGTCCCCGACTCTCCCGGATCCCCACTTCGATGCCCAGCTGAGACACCTTCCTGACCAGAGCTTCATCTTCGAGATATTCGTCAATGTCCACACCGCTGCGGCGATAAAGCTCCTCATTCAATTGAAGGCGGGGCCAAGGGGGAGTGAAGTCAATGATTTCGTCTCCGTATGGGATGGACATAGTTCCCCGGGCATCCAGGGCGGCGGTGGAAACCATGCCTTCGACCATTGTCATCACATCGTTGTAGTCGGCGTACGCTTCGTAGCTTTCCAGGAGGGTAAATTCAGGATTGTGGTCCTGGTCTATGCCTTCGTTGCGAAAGACCCTGCCGATCTCATAAACCTTGTCAAAACCGCCCACAATCAGCCGCTTCAGATACAGCTCTGTGGCGATGCGGAGATATAGACGCTGGTTTAGGGCATTGTGATGGGTATCGAAGGGACGGGCATGGGCGCCGGCGGCCACTGGTACCAGGATTGGAGTGTCCACTTCCAGGAATCCCCGACCGTCAAGGAAGCGCCTGATGCTGTTGATAACCCGACTGCGCTGGGCAAAGGCCTCCATTACTTCCGGGTCAGCAATTAAGTCCAGATAGCGTTGCCGGTACCTGATTTCAACGTCACGCAAGCCATGAAACTTTTCCGGGAGCGGACGCATCCCCTTGGCAAGGACGGTTACATCCTGGGCCTCAATGGTTACTTCGCCGGTGCGGGTTCGCAACATACGTCCCGCAACGCCGATAAAGTCCCCCAGATCCAGATCTTTCAGAAGCTCATAGCCATCACCCAATACGTTCTGCCGGAACATGGCCTGAACTGCGCCAGAACCGTCACGGATATCCAGAAACGCAGCCCGCCCCATGACACGCATGGATACCACGCGGCCGGCCAGGGCATGTTCGGGAGATGGATTGGATTCACTATCGTCGCCCGCCTGACTTTCCCATGCTTCAAACTCAGCTACTGCGGAGGCGGCAGGGGCTGTCCGCCTGTAACGGGGCGGGTAGGGGTCTATGCCCTTCTCCCGCATCCTTTCCAGCTTTACTATCCGGCTTCCAACCAGCGAATCTTCTCGATCTTGCATATTCAACAGTTTACAACCTGTATTGCTGGAATTGAAGCCTTGAGCAACCTGGAGCCCGGAGCAAAGAAGCCTAAGAGGTGAGGATGGAGGCCGAAACAACTTCGTTGAGGCATGAACCCATTTCACTTCTTGATGCAGCCGGTTGCCGGTGTTTCGGTACTGGGGCAGGTCCCACGTTCAATTGTTGCAAAACCATTACAGGGAGAACAATTTTGACGAAACAATTAACATTCCCGAAAAACTATTGTTACACCGGGGCAATATTCTGCTGGGGGACGAGCAATACAATCCTGGCTAGCATATTACTAGGAGGAGAGTAGCTCACCATGCTTACCAGAATTTGGAACCCTGGTTTAAGCCCCTTAACTTTGCGGAGGTTCCTTCCCTACGTGCTGGCCGGACTCCTGGCCTCGGCCATCATGATGGGTTGGAACATAGCCTTGGCACAGGACGATCCAACCGTGGAAGAAGTAGCGGCAACCGCTGCTACTGACGTCGGAAACCTTACAACCATGATGGCAGCCTTCCTGGTCTTCTTTATGCAGGCCGGTTTCGCCTTCCTGGGCGCGGGCCTGATACGGTCCAAGAGCACGGTCAATTACATGACCAAGAGTTTCATGGATTTTGCCATTGCCTCCCTGTCCTTCTGGGCTTTCGGATTCGCCATTATGATGGGCGCGTCGGCGGCAGGCATCGCGGGGACAGACAACTTCTTCCTGCTGAACGGCGGCGATGACTGGCAGGTTTACGTGGACTGGATGTTCCAGATGGTGTTTGCCGGAACGGCAGCTACCATAGTGGCCGGCGCGGTGGCCGAGCGCACCAAGACCCAGGCCTACTTCGCCTACAGTTTCCTGATCGGCGCCATAATCTACCCGCTGTACGGTCACTGGGTCTGGAACGGCGACGGATGGCTGGCAGCACTGGGCGCGGCTGACTATGCCGGTTCCGGCGTGGTTCACGCGGTTGGTGGTTTCGTAGCCCTGGCCGGCGCTGCCGTGGTGGGCCCGAGGACCGGCAAATTCAACGCCGACGGTTCCGTCAACCAGCTCTTTGGGCACAATGTTCCCTATGTGATCATAGGCACGTTCATACTGTTCTTCGGCTGGTTCGGTTTCAACATTAACTCTGGGGATTCAATCGGACTGAACGCAGTTAACACACTGCTGGCCGGCGCCACCGGCGCGGTCGTTGCCCTTTACATCCAGCTGATCAGGTCGGGCAAGATCGACATTCTGATGTCCTGCAACGGCGCGCTGGCAGGACTGGTAGGTATAACCGCTCCGGTTGCCTACGTGGACCCCTGGGCTGCTGTGGTTATTGGCGCGCTGGCCGCCCCGATAATGATGATTTCCGTGGTATTTATCGAAAGGGTGCTCAAGATTGACGACCCGGTGGGAGCGTCTTCGGTACACGGCGTTTGCGGTCTCTGGGGCCTCCTGGCGGTAGCGATATTCGCCAGCGGCAACAACGGCACTACTGGGCTGGTGGGAGGCAGCGTAGATTTGCTGGTGCCCCAGCTGATCAGCATGGCAGTGGTACTGGCATGGGCCCTGGGTGCCGGCTTCCTGATGTTCTTCATCCTGAAGGTTGGCATGGGCGTACGGTTGACCGAGGAGGAGGAGATGGCCGGGGTGGATGCTTCCGAGCACGGCATGGAAGCATACCAGATGAGCTAGCTCCAGTCCCGTCGACCAAATTCTAAAGGTTAACTCCGTGGGGCAGCCTTTATGGCTGCCCCATTTCCTTTACGTCAAGCACTGAGGGCGGCGCCTGGTTTGAATCTTGCAGCGGACAATCAGTCAAGATTGAAGGGCCTGAGGCATCGAAAATGACAACCTGACAAGCTTTGGCAAGTTAACACAAAGTTTACTTTTGCGATATTTCCCTGAAACACCCGCCTTCCAAAATAGGGTCATCAACTAATTCGCAGGAGTACAAAGTATGGAAGCCATTCTTGCAGCAGCAGCCTTTATCGGTCTCTTCAGTCTTTGGGTTGTGGTCCCCAAGATGCTGCTTAAGAAGTAGGCTGAACGCCTGAGCCGGTTCAATGATCCTTGATTCGTACCTGGAACCGGTTGACCAGGCGGAAGAAATGGACCTCTGGCCAGGCGAGCAACCAGGTTCTTGTAACAAAAAGTTAACAAGTTGGTAAATTCCCCGAAACATTAGGAATCCAAAATTTGGGCCATAAACCATTGGCGAGGAGCAACAAGAAATGGAATTGATCGCAGCGGGGGCAGCATTCGTAGGACTCTTCAGCATGTGGGTTTTGCTGCCGAAGCTATTCCTGAAGAAGTAGTCAGTACACCGAAGCTCAATCCTTCAGGAAAAGCGCTCAAACTGTAACCCGGAAAGGTCCATACTTCGAGCAAATCGATTGGAGTATGGGCTGTTTCTATTCTTAAAGTGAATGTTGGGGCCCGCCCCCGGGTTATCAGAAGCCGTAGCATCCGAATTCCAAATTCCGTTCGCTGTTTTCGCCAAAAGGGAGATGGCAAATTATGAATACTGGAGATACCGCCTGGATACTGGCCTGTTCGGCTCTGGTACTTCTTATGACCCCTGGTTTGGCTTTTTTCTACGGTGGTCTGGTACGCCGGAAGAATGCCACGGCAACCATTATGCACAGCCTTATGTGTATGGGCCTGGTCGGCGTAGTCTGGGTCCTGTGGGGTTACAGCCTGGCATTCAGTGGAGACTTTGGTGGCTGGGGAATAGTTGGAGACCTGCAATGGTTTGGGCTGGCCGGCGTAAGCGCTGACGAAACCGGTCCCTACGCCGATAACATTTCTCACCAAACCTTTATGGTCTTCCAGGGAATGTTCGCCATCATTACGCCGGCGCTTATAACCGGTGGTTTTGCCGAACGAATGAAATTCAGCGCCTTTGTCATTTTCACCGTGGTCTGGGTAACCGTCGTTTACGCCCCCGTAACCCACTGGGTCTGGGGCGGTGGATGGCTGGGCAACCTGGGCGCTCTGGACTTCGCCGGTGGAACCGTAGTCCACATCAATTCAGGCATAGCTGCCCTGGCAGCTGCCCTGATCATCGGCAAGCGTATCGGCTTCGGCGAACAGCCCATGCCGCCTCACAACGTCCCGATGATTGTCCTGGGCGCAGGGCTGCTGTGGTTCGGCTGGTTCGGCTTTAACGCCGGAAGCGCACTGGCTGCCGACGGTGTGGCGGTCAACGCATTCGTGGTAACCAATACCGCGGCCGCAGCAGCGCTGGTATCCTGGGTCGCCATGTCCTGGATATTCGGCAAGCGCCCCAGCATCATTGGCGCCGCGTCAGGCGCTGTAGCCGGGTTGGTGGCGATAACGCCGGCGGCTGGCTTTGTGGGCGCAATGCCAGCGGTTATAATTGGTCTGGTGGCAGGAGCAATCTGTTACGGCGCCATTGAACTGCTTCTCAAGCTCAAAGTGGACGATGCCCTGGCAGTCTGGGGTGTTCACGGTATGGGCGGAACCTGGGGCGCCCTGGCCACGGGTCTCTTCGTGGGCATTGGATACAGCGCGCTGCCCGATGGGACGGGCCGTGGGGAGCAGGTCCTGATTCAGTTGGTCGGTATCGCAGGAACCGCGATATGGTCCTTCATCGCTACCAGCGCAATCCTGCTGGCTCTCAAATACACCATCGGCCTGCGAGTTGAGGAAAACGAGGAACAGCTGGGCCTGGACACTTCCACTCACGGCGAGGGAGCCTACAACATCTAAATGGTCCGGGGCCCGTTACTTCTTTTATACAGGAATGGAGTCCATAAGGGAAAAACAAATAGCGAGGTTTTAGTAAATGAGCTACAAGGCTGAATACATATGGATTGACGGGCAGGAGCCTACGGCAAAGCTGCGCTCCAAGGGCAAGATCGTGCCCGACGGCGAGGATCCCCCCGTCTGGGGATTCGATGGTTCCAGCACCAACCAGGCGCCCGGCGAAGCGTCGGACTGCGTGTTGAATCCCGTGCTGGTCGTTCCCGACCCGATTCGCGGCGGCAACCACAAACTGGTCATGTGCGAAGTCCTGCTTACCGACATGACGCCCCATCCTTCCAACACCCGGGCGGGCTGCGCGGCTGCGGCTGCGGAATACGCCGATATGGACTTCTGGTTCGGGATCGAGCAGGAATACACCTTCTTTGACGGCATAAAGCCCCTGGGCTGGCCCGATAACGGTTTTCCCGCTCCCCAGGGCGGCTATTATTGCGGGGTAGGTTCCGACGAGGTATTCGGACGACCGGTCGTGGAACAGCACATGGAGGCCTGCCTTTACGCCGGCCTGGCTTTTTCCGGCATTAACGGCGAAGTTATGCCAGCCCAGTGGGAGTTCCAGATTGGGCCCATCGGCGCCCCTGCCGTGGGCGACCACCTGTGGCTCGCCCGCTGGCTGCTCTATCGCATCGGCGAGGACGTGGAAACCGTTGATGGTCGGCGCGGAATCAGCGCCACCCTGGATCCCAAGCCGGTCAAGGGTGACTGGAACGGCGCCGGGGCGCACACCAACTTCTCCACCAACCTGATGCGCGAAAATTACGAAGCCTGCGTCGCTGCTGCTGAGGCCCTGAGCACGCGCCACGACCTGCACATCGCCAACTATGGTCACCGGATTGAGGAGCGCCTGACCGGCCTGCACGAGACCTGCTCCTACCGGGAGTTCAGGTATGGCGTCTCCGACCGGGGCGCTTCCGTGCGGATACCCTGGCAGGTGGCCCGGGACGGAATGGGCTACATTGAAGACCGCCGGCCCAATGCCAACTCTGACCCCTACGTCGTCACCCGGTTGATTGTTGAGACCGTGGGCGCCGACGCCAAGGGCCGGTAAACCGGTTAACCAGTGATCATGGAAACGCCGCCTCGGGCGAGGCGGCGTTTTCTGTCGATGAGAATCCCTGCAATAGGTTGATAAGCTCTTACTCGTTACTCGTTGCAGGTCCTGGACCAGAGCAATCGCAACTTTTGACCTGCGAAACTAACTGAATCGAGCCTCGGGAGATTGAAATGATGGAATCGCGCACCACCGAGCAGGAATACGTGCTGCGCACTGCCAGAGACAATGACGTAAAGTTCGTGCGTCTCTGGTTTACCGACATTCTGGGCAACCTCAAGGGATTTGCGATTAACGTGGATGACCTGGAAGAGGCCATAGAACAAGGGGTGGGCTTTGACGGGTCGGCTATCGAGGGATTTGCCCGAGCCTCCGAGGACTCTTACCGAATTGATGAGAGCGACATGCGGGCATACCCCGACCCCACCACCTTTGCCGTCCTTCCGTGGAGGCCCCGGCAAAATGCAGTAGCCCGCATGTTTTGCGACATCTATTCGCCGGGCGGAGACCCCTTTATGGGTGATCCCAGGTTGGCCCTCAAGCGGAACCTGGAGCGGTTGTCCCAAATGGGATACACCTACTATGTAGGTCCGGAGCTGGAGTTCTTTTACCTGGAAAAACCTGAAAAGGACAGCTCCAACAAGCTCAAGCCACCCCAGCCCCTGGACCAGGACGGCTACTTTGACCAGCTATCCAGCAACCCCACTGCCGACCTTCGCCGGGATACGGTATTGAACCTTTCGGACATGGGCATTCCGGTCAAGTATTCCCATCACGAGGGCGCCCACAGCCAGCATGAAATTGACCTTCAATACACCGATGCATTGACCATGGCAGACAGTGTGATAACTGCCAAGCTGGCCATTAAGGAACTGGCTCAGTTGCGGGGCTTCCACGCTTCATTCATGCCCAAGCCCTTCACCGGGGTAAATGGTTCGGGAATGCACACGCACCAATCCCTTTTCAAGGGCGACGTGAACGCGTTTTACGACCCGGAGGACGAATACAAGCTTTCCTCGGTGGCCAAGCGCTTTATATCGGGACTGATTCGACATGCGCCGGAAATTACCCTGGTGACCAACCAGTGGGTCAACTCTTACAAGCGCCTGGTGCCCGGTTACGAGGCGCCGGTGTATATTTCCTGGGCCCGAAATCGCTCAGACCTGGTACGGGTTCCCTCGTACAAACCCGGTTACGAGACCTCCGTTCGCATTGAGTACCGCGCGCCGGACCCGGCCTGCAATCCCTACCTGGCTTTCAGCGTTATGCTGGCGGCGGGAATGAAGGGAATTGAGGAGGAATACCCGGAGGTCCCGCCCGTCGAGGGAAATGTATATGCCATGACCAGTGATGAGTTCCGTGCCCAGGGCATAAAGGTATTGCCGGGCAGCCTGGGAGAGGCCATCTCAATCGCTGAAGACAGCTCCCTTTTGCGGGAAGCCCTTGGCGACCACATTCTGGAGAGCTATATTCGCAACAAGCGCCTGGAGTGGCAGAGATACCGCGCCACTGTTACCGACTACGAAATAGAACAGTACCTCCCAAACCTTTAGACCCGCTGTTTGCCAATAGTTGAGAGGGAGAGCGATGTGCTCTCCCTCTTTTTCTGTCTGCGATTTACCCTACTCCTCCCGGTCTAGACGCATCCAGGGTAGCTAACCTTTTCCACCCCGCCCGACCGGGCAGAATTGTACGCTGAATTCACCAGCATCAAATCCTTGAGGCCCTCCGCAGCCGATGTCTCCGGTTCGCGGCCTTCACGTACACTCTCAATAAAGTCTTGCACCATCAGGGGAATGCCCCTGTTGTCAGGCGAGAAGCGCAGAGTCCGTTCTTTGCTTCCGCATTCCACGGTCAAACGACCGCTGCCGACTTCAAAAGATATGCGTCCATTGGTTCCAGCCACCTGTACCGAGGGCGGAAGGGGCTTGCCCGAAGTCCAGGAGTGATTAATCAGACCAACGGTTCCGTTTGGCCACCTCAGGGTTGTCACCATGCCATCTTCGCCTTCCTGCCCGGTCATGGCCCTCGGCAGCTCGACCGCAAAGACTGAATCAGGCTCTCCAACCAAGTACCTCATAAAATGAAACTTGTGGATGCCACCATCTATAGTTACTCCCCCGCCATTGAGGTCCTCCTGGCTACGCCAACCTCCAGACCGGAAGGGAAACTCCTCCTGGAAGTTGATCAACCTCAGGTCGCCGATGGCGCCTTCCAGGACAAGCTGCTTGCACCGGCGGACCTGGGTAATAAACCGGACGTTCTCGGCCACCATGAGGGTTATGGCGGATGATTCTGCTGCCTTTAAAATTGCTGCGCCGTCTTCTGAGGTGTGAGCCAGCGGCTTCTCCACCAGCACATGCTTACCATTCTCTGCACCCAGTTGGCAGTGTTCTCGGTGCAAGTGGTGCGGGGTACAAACGTAGAGAGCGTCGAGGTACTCACATTCAGCGGCTTCGGCGTAGCTGCCAAACCAGCCCTTGCCCTCAAACCGTCGGGCATAGTCCTCCGCCTTGCCCGCATCCCTGCTGGCAAAATAGAGGTCAACCTCACTTCGCACTTTACCCATACTTCCGGCAAACTGGGCAGCATAGGCGCCACAACCGATAACGCAAAGGCCCAACTTTGAGTGGTTCATGCCGTACAAAATAATCCTATTCCTGTAATAGCCAATCAGGGGCCCTGCCACCAACCTTCTTTTCGACCACAAGGTAGAGGTCCTTGACCCGGGGTCGGTTTAATTGCTCGATGCCAGGCCCAGAAGAGGCCGCCCTCTGGGGTGTGCATCCCAACGCTACTATGAATCCGTGTGGTCAACTGACAGCACATAGCCAGCCTTCTCCCTGGTAGCGGGAGCGAAGGGGGTTATGGCCAGCATGGTACGTTCCAGCCCAGGATATGGTTCAACCCGGTATTCGCCCTGCCAGTCACCATCGGCATTCCGCTCCAATGGCACCTGAATAACCCTGTTGGTTTGGCCTTTCTGGATTATCTGAAGCATAAAGTCCTGGGCGACAATGTTATTTACCAGCACAAACCCGTCGTCGTCCCACCCTCCATCCAACGGCAGAACGCCAGCTTCAGTAATGGCCAGTTCTTTCAGACACATCCCAATATCGTTCAGGGCGTCGTCCGTTACGTATTGAAAACGAACCTTTATGACCTGTCCGGCGTACTGCGACAGATCGACTTCTTCACTTACCCAGTCCTTGACATTGCCGGTATAGCCCGGCCCAAAGGCCACACCGATCGGGTTGGCCGCTGAAGTATAGTCGGCTTCCAGAATGTCCCAGTGAGTCCCGCCATCGATGGAGACTTGCAGGTAAACATAGTCCCAGTCCTTTTCGATGCCGTACCACCCGTCATAAGTCAACGTCGCGGCGCTCACTCCCGTCAAGTCCACTTCCCTGGTCAGGGTGGAGGTAATGGAATCCCCGGAGTTACTCCACCAACAGCCTTCCTCGGGAACATCCACAGGCAAAAGCCGATTGTAGCCCTGGCCCTCAAACTCTATTGTCGCTGGTCTATCCCTAAGGCTCCCGCCCAGTTCTATGTAATGAGTGCCGTACTGGTTGCCCTCACGGTCAACATCGCCCGGACGACTCAACCGTCGGCTGGCCTGCACCTCCACCACGAGATCGTCGTAGCCATATAAGCTCCCCGCTTCATCCAGGAAGTTAGCCGCAATCCAGTCCCGAAACACGCCATGAAAGTCCAGGTCATATCCAGCTTTGGACAGATAAGTGTCTATCCCGTTTACGTTGTCATCGTCTTCTGCCAGCAGGTTTCGCATGCCTGACCGATCCGGGCCGCTGTAATGTTCATACAGATAATGCACAAAAAGGGATGCCCCTCCGTAGTGGGCGCCGATGGCGGAGCTGTCCAGAGGCCAGTGCACCAGGGAAACAAAGGGTCTGCGGAGGAAATGTCGGATACCGTCCCCCTGGTAGCCGGCCACAGTCACTGACAATTCGGCCAATCCCTCGCTGACCCAGGTATCCTCGGAGGGATCATGATTCCACATAACAGCGTGATTCAGTTCATGAGCCAGGACGTGATAATAGACCTCGGACCCTACAGCCAGATACCTGGAGTTTATGTAAATCATTTCGCGCTGATTGCTGTGCGGCCGTATGGCCGTCGGATACTCGTCGGTGGAGCTGAAGTAGCCGCCCGCTCCCCGTATATGGCCGTGGACAATGGTCAGGTGGGGGTCGTTGTCCACGCCCGGTGTCCACTCCGTGCCAAAATACCCGGTAACCCGAGGGTAAATCACCTCTTCAAATTCCACTGCGGCCCGTTCGATATCATCCTGAGCCACCCTCATCCCTTCCTCGACATACCAATAGGCTCGGGGTGAAACGTGCCTCAGTTCAAACCTGGACTGGTATTTCTCCTCTCTTTCCAGGTCAACCAGGTGAAACTGGTCTATTCTTCCGGCTTCATAATTGACCAACTCCTCATTTACCACGGGCACTACCTCAGGGTGACCCGGCGCAAGCACCAGTTCGTAAGCCAGCTTGAAAAGATCCCGATCGGGGGCTGCAGGTTGTTCGGTCATAGCGACCTGCACTTCCAGAGGTGGTTTGGAAGCAGATTCCTCGGGCTCTGCTGTCGCATTCGGTACCGCAGTCACAGTAGCTACGGGTGCAGGGTATGCACTTGCCTTAGTCAAAGGGGCGATTTCAGGCGGAGAGGTGGCGATTTCAGGCAAATCAGGGGATGCAGGGGTGGGAATGGGTGAGCCCTGGATGCGGGGGGTTGGCTGCTCTTCGCCGGACCCGAAATCAGCAGGCCGGCAGGCTGCTCCCCCTATGAGCAGCAGCAAAACCAGGAATGTCCCAAGAGTACGGACCATGACGCGGTAGCTGATGGAAATGTGGGCCAATCTTGCCAAAACCCGACTCCCTTTCACCGTTTGAGCGAGACGATCCTTACGTCAGACTGCATACACCAGCAGCTGCATACTTGGAGTTGTAACTCGCGAAGCTGTTGGGTATTCAGTTGCGTCCTGGTTCCTGAATCTCCGTTATACCATTCCAATACGTACAATAGCGTCAGTTCAGACTTGCCGAAAGCGCACCACATTGCTGACAGGGAATGAAAGAGAAACCGCCGAAGACCTGCGTATCCGGCCTTCGGCGGTTTGGACCTAGTTCCAGCAAACGATTTCTAACGGTTCAGAAAACCAAACTGCTCAAACTGGCCGTGTACTATTGGGTCGGGGTCCAGGCCCAGCCACCGGTCCAGGATGGTTGCATAAGTAGATCGAAAATCATTGGTGTAGGCCAGGTCACCCTCGGACAAGTCTGCCTCCCTGAGAGACGGATACTGCCCGTACCGGCCGCCCTGAACCGCGCCTCCCAGCGCAAATGCCACGCCACCGGAACCGTGGTCGCACCCGGTGCCGTTGTCCTGCACCCGTCGGCCAAACTCCGACCATACCAGGATAAGAGTGTTATTCCAGAGACCCTGCTCTTTCAGGTCGTCCGTGAAGTCGCCGATTGCGCCGGAAACGTCCTGCCACAATTTGGCGTGAGTTTGAAGTTCATTGCTGTGGGTGTCAAAACTGCCATGCTGGGCGTACAGAATCCGGGTACCCAAACCGGCGCTCATTACCTGGGCAGCGCCCTTCAAACTGTTGGCGATGGGTGTATCCCCGTATTCCACGCTGGAGGAATAAAGCTCCGGGGCAGTGCGCAAAATATCCGCCCCCATCAGGGCCTGTGCGCCATTTTCACGCAGGGACTGGGCCACGATGTCTTTCCCGCCATCCGGGCCATACATCCGCCCCAGGGCGTCCAGAGCATGGACACGGACATTTTCGTCGTCAATGTCGGGCAACAGGCCATAGGTTTCCAGGTCTCCCACTGACGCCACCGGCACACCCTTGCAGACAAAAGCCCGGGGCAGTCCGCGCCCAAAATTGACACCGGTCAGCACATTTTCTCCGCTGGAGTCGAGGTCGCGTATCGCGGCTCCCAGCCAGCCCTGGCTCCCTATGCTCTCAGGCTCGGCTGTGTACCAGATGTCCCTCGAACGGAAATGGGAACGGTTGGGCAGCGGATACCCAATACCCTCAATAATCGCCGCCTCACCCCGATCCCAGAGAGCTTTGACCTCTCTCATGTTGGGGTTGAAGCCAATCTCGCTATCGACGGGCAGCACCTCATCCTGGGAAATGCCTATACCAGGACGATTGTCGTAATACAATCCGTTGCCGTATGGGACCACGGTGTTCAACCCATCATTGCCTCCCACCAGTTCAATTACCACCAGGGTGCGTTCTTTATTGGTTGATACCATGGTTTCGCTCCTTTGCCTGAGATTACCTAGGGCGTTCTCCACCGTAAACGGCCCCGACCGCTATTCGTTTCTCCGGTAAACCTGTATCCGGTGCCGGTTGGTCTCGGTAACGTACAGGTAGCCCCGGCTGTCCAGCCGCACCGAAGAGGGACACCAGAAATACTTTTCAATGTGGGACGATTCCTCGTGGGGATCGTCCACAACGTAGTCTATATCCATTTCCAGGTCGGCGGTAGCCCGGGCGGCAGCCTCTTCCTGGTTAATGCTGAGGAAATTGTTGGCCCACTCGGACAACGTCGCCTCGCCTCTCAAAGTGGATATCCAGTTCCCTTCGTCATCCAGCACCTGAACCCGTTCGTTGCCCCAGTCGGCTACATAGATATAGCCATCCTTGTCCACCGCGACTGACGCCGGCTTGTTGAATTGACCATTACCGCGGCCTGGACCGCCAAACCGCGCCAGAAACTCTCCCTCTGCAGAGAATTTCTTGACACAGTCGTTGCCGAAATCTGCCGCGTAAACATTATCGTGGCTGTCCACAGCCAGGCCCCAGGGCAGGCTTACTCCTTCCGGCGAATTCCCTCCGATGGTCCGGACGAATTTTCCGTCGGCAGTGAACTTCTGGAGCCGGTTATTGTAGGTATCTGCAACGAAGATGTTATCAAGACTGTCGAAAGCCAGGCCTGAGGGAGTATCCAACTGGCCTTCCCCGGGGCCCTGCTCTCCCCAGTGAAACAGGTAGTTTCCTTCCGGGTCGTAGGCAGTAATCCGGTGCAGTCGTTCATCGCTGATGAAGAATCGCCCCTGGCTGTCCACGGAGGCACAGGAGGGCCACACAAACTGGCCGCCGCTAAAGCCGTAACCGCCAAAATTGCCGTAATACCCGCTGTCCAGATCGCAAATGGTCACCCGAATGCCCCGGGTGGTCTCTTCCTTGCTGCGGCTTATGACGTACAGGCGGTCGTCCTTTCCCGCCACGGTATCTACGGGATAGTAGAAGCCCTTCCCTTCCATAACGGTCATGCCCAGAGCGCGGTCATATACCAGGAAATCGGTTTGCTGTGCTGTCGTCATAGCTCTCCTCGGCTAGTCTCAGGGCGTTAGTCTTTAGATTGGCCGGCACCCCAACGGGCAGCCAGAACCGGGCAGTCCAATCAGGCGCGCTGGAATTCCTGGGTTGCCGCCACCATCTGCAGCACATCCGCAATATGCTGGGGATCCGTATTGGCGCTGCCCCGGGCAGAAAAGTCCACCAGCACCCGCCGGGTATCTTCTTCAATAGCCAGTGCTCCAACCTCTTCCAGGCAGGCGTCCACCAGCAACTCTGGCGAGGTAGTCTCTGTCATACTGGCACTAATGTGGTCAACCATGCAGCGGATTCCCGGCTTGGTAGCGTCGCCAATTTGTTTGCTGGCAAAGTTGATGCGTTCCACCAGAGTGCCACTGTTGAGCCAGTCGGTTCCCGTGTGCCAACCCTCGACGCTGGGTGGATTGTTCAGAATTTGTCCCATGTAAGAAGCCTGGCTGTATCGCTCCAGGATTTCGTACCGGGGCCGGTCGAATTCGCCAGTCAGGCGAACCACACCGGCTACCAGTTCCACTGGGCTCTTGACCTTGGCATAACGGGCTTCCTCTGACTTGAAGAAGTCCGAATTAAACAGGACCCGCAGCATGTCCCCGATGTTGTAATCGCTGTCGAAATAAACATGCGCCAGCGTGTCGATGGCCTGCTGGTCTGCCGGCGTTGAGTAGGGCCATTCAGGTACCGGGGGTTCGTCGGCCACGAAGAAGCTGTAGAGATGGCGGGCAATAAATCGAGCAGTGGCCGGCTGGCGGCAGATAATGTCAATAATGTCCTCGCCGCCAAAGTTGCCCCGTTCGCCGAGAAACTCCTTCTCGCCATAGTCGTGGTCTTCCGGGTGAAACTCGAAGTGCCAGGATATGCGACCGTAGGGCCAGTCTGAGTCACGCTGGGAACGCAATTCCATGTACTGACGATTGGCGATGGTCCAGCCGGTGAAAGCCCGCGCGCATTCCTTGATGTCCTGTTCCGAGTAATTGCCAACACCCATGGAAAAGAGTTCCAGCAATTCCCGGCCGTAATTTTCGTTAATGGCGTCTTTGTGGTTGTCCTGGTTATCCAGCCAGATAATCATGGCGGGATCCCTCGAGAGTTCCAGCAGCAGGGTGCGGAAACTGCCCATACCCAGCCGGCGAAACATTCGGGTCTGGTCGGAAAGGGCCTTGCCGTGAATGACCTTGTTATAGCCGGTTGCGAATATTCCGTGCCAGAAAAGGGTCAGCTTTTCCTGCAGTGGAGCGGTGGTAGTGACCATCCGGTAGAGCCAGTTCTCGCCCGGCGCCTGTGGCCCCATCATACCGGACAGTTCAGGATGGAACCGCCGAATCAGGTAGTCGCTCATCCGCTGTTCGTTTCCAGGGTCCAGCAGCTCGTCCACCGTCGCCTCGTAGCCCCTGGCGGCATACTTTTCCAATTCCTCGCGGCTGGCCCCAAAACCGGCCCGTCGCAGCAAGTGGGCAATCAGTTCAATATTGCTTTCCGGCATCGGTGCTCTCCTGAAAGGATAATGTTCTAACTCTATCCAGATTTTAGTGTTTCCGTGCAGATTACGTCAATTCCAAAAGGGGATCCTGACGCGTAACAGCCAGGGAGGCGCCAACTGACAGTGAAAGAGATTGCTCTGCTTCCTCGTTCAGGGCTTCGGAGCAGGATATTAACTGACCTTTTCTGTTTTGACATATAACGAAAATTTTGTTATCTTATGGCTGGCAGAAATCAGGACGAGGCAACTCTCTCCGCGAAGCAAAGGGGTTGAGAGGCATCAAGCAGGCAAAGGCAACAAAAATACAGTTAATGAGGATTAATAATGAGCAACGCTAGACAGATTATTGACCGCTTTGGCGGACAGTCCGCACTGGCCAGCCTGTTGGGCAAACGCCAGAGCACGGTCCAGCACTGGGCCCGCACTGGCAGGATTCCGGCCCAATGGCAGGAAAAGCTGATGGAGCTTGCAGTTCAGCAGGGCGTCAGCCTGGAGGCCAAGGACTTCGTCAACGCCTCTGCCACCGACATCAAGCCTGCGGAAGGCAAGCTGGGTGTTCTCTTGGTGGGACTTGGCGCGGTTAGTTCTACCCTCATCGCTGGAGTCGAGCACATCCGGCGGGGCACGGGAAGGCCAGTAGGTTCGGTAAGCCAGATGGCCACCATTCGCCTGGGCAAGCGCACCGACAACCGTACGCCCCTTATCCGGGATTTTGTGCCCCTGGCGGATCTCGATGACCTGGTTTTCGGGGCCTGGGATCCTATCCCCGACAACGCCTATGAGGCCGCCGTAAAGTGCGGCGTCCTGGACCGGCACGAGCAAATTGAACCCGTTTCTGAATACCTGCAATCCATCAAACCCATGGAAGCGGTATTCGACAATGATTATGTCAAGCGCCTTAATGGCACCAACGTCAAGACCACTTCTTCCAAGCTGGATGCGGTAGATGCCCTGAGGGAGGACATCCGGCGCTTTAAGGAAGAGAACAACTGTGACCGCCTGGTTATGGCGTGGTGCGGTTCTACTGAGAAGTTCATGGACGAAACCGAGGCTCACCAGGACATCGAGGGTTTCGTGGGCGCCATGCGCGATAACAACGCCTTTATCGCCCCGTCCATGCTCTACGCCTACGCCGCGTTGCAGGAAGGCGTTCCCTTCATCAACGGCTCACCAAGCCTGACCGTGGACATTCCGGCCCTGGAGAAGCTGGCCACCGACTGGGGTGTGCCCATCTGCGGCAAGGACTTCAAGACCGGGCAGACCCTGGTTAAGACGGTCATTGGCCCCATGCTCAAGGCCCGAATGCTGGGCATGGACGGCTGGTTCTCCACCAACATTCTTGGCAACCGGGACGGCGAAGTACTGGATGAACCCGAAAACTTCCGCACAAAGGAAGAGTCCAAACTGGGCGTGCTGGAATATATTCTGCAGCCGGAAATGTACCCGGAGCTTTACGAGGACGCCTACCACAAGGTACGCATCAACTACTACCCGCCCCGGGGTGACAATAAGGAAGGCTGGGACAACATCGACATTTTCGGCTGGCTGGACCGCCGGATGCAGTTAAAGATTGATTTCCTCTGCTCCGACTCCATTCTGGCGGCCCCGCTGGTGTTGGACCTGGTACTCTTCATGGACCTGGCCCATCGCGCCGGACTGTCGGGAATTCAGGAGTGGCTGTCTTTCTACTTCAAGAGCCCCCAGCACGCAGCCTCGGTGTATCCCGAGCACGACCTCTTCATCCAGCAGACCAAGCTCAAGAACACCCTGCGGTGGCTGATGGGGGAGGACCAGATTACCCACCTGGGAATGGAGTACTATCGCGATTCCAATGTCCCAGTTACGGTAGAAGCCGACTAGCCTTCACAGTACGAAGGCACGGAACCTGACTCCTGGTTGCTGAAGGGGCAGTCCACGTGGCTGCCCCATTCATTTGAAAACAGCGCCGGCCACTGTGCTCGTACAAGGCTTCTCTTTAGTGGTTACGCCCGATATTACGGACTGAATGTGGATATGTTGGATGCTGCCCCTTACGTTACCATCGGTGAGCTGTTAGACCAGTTCGAAGTTATCCTGTTTGACTCGGACGGAGTCCTGGTAAGCTGGCCATCCGTTATTGCCGGCGCCTCTGAAGCGATAGAGTTCCTCAACCATGAGGGGAGGCAATACTTCGTAATAACTAACGACGCTTCCATGATTGCCGCAACCCGTGCCGCACGGTATGCAGAACTGGGTCTGGCCATCGACCCCGCCCGGATAATATCTTCGGGAATGCTCCTGAAAACTTACTTTGAACAGCGGGGATTGGGTGGCGCCCGGTGCGTAGTACTGGGCACGGAGGACAGCGCCAGTTTTGTAGTGGATGCCGGCGGCCAGGTGGTACCCAGCGACGCCGACTTTGACGTGCTGGTTATTGGGGATCAAGAGGGCTTTCCCTTACTGGAAACTACGGGCAACGTGTTGGGCACCCTTTTTCGCAAGATCGCGGGCGGTGAGTTTCCCCACCTGGTCCTGCCAAATCCCGACCTCTATTACCCAACGGGAGACGGCTTCAGTTTCGCCAGCGGCGCCGTTGCCGCGATGTTTGAATCAGCCCTGGTTCAACGCTTTCCAGGCCACGGGGGTCTGACGTTCAGCCGGCTGGGCAAGCCTCATCCCGCCATCTTCGAGGAAGTGATTCGCCGCAGCGGCACGGAGAGCCTGATCATGATCGGGGATACCCCTGGCACCGACATACGGGGAGCAAATAATATGGGTATTACTTCAGTCCTGGTAAATTCGGGAGCAGCGCCGATAGACCTGTCAACGCTGCCGCCCTCTGACATCCCAACCTACCGGCTCAAATCGCTGGCCCTCTGACTGGGAAATGTAGCGGCGAGACATGACGACATGAAGGTCGCAGGCCATCTCAGCCAAGTCATAAGCGGAAACGGCACGGCCTGATGATATGGGGGACTACAGGGAACGAAGAAACCATTCAATGAAAGGCAGTGGAGCCGGTGAAGGGAGTCGAACCCTTGACCTGCGGTTTACGAAACCGCTGCTCTGCCACTGAGCTACACCGGCCAGGGAGCGGTTGGGAGGCTACTGTTTCCAGTATAACATTTCAGCTGCGGCCGCTTCATCACATCCCACTATTATTGTCCATCAGAACAATCCTCATTCCGCATGTGCCGGTCACACCGTAGGTTCGCCCAGTCCACCGTAATCAGCTGGCTGGGCATCATCATCGCCCGGCCAGGGCGGCAAAGTAAAGCACAGAAATCTCAGGTCAACACCATCGTCAGCGCAAAACTGAAACGTCCACCGCGTCGGTATAACCAGTGCTTCGCCCGCCACTACCGAAACAGCCGATACTCTTGACGGTTCTTTTACATCGGGCGGACAGCGCCACACCTGGCCGCGCCCCTCCAGGACGTACCACACCTCTTCCACCGACTGATGGTACACCGGCCTGGAAACCTGACCCGCGCCCAGGGTTACTTCTACCATGCTGGCTCCCCTGGCAAGATGGCGATCATCGATCAGTAGCCGGATTTCCGAACCGTCCGGGGCTATGACGTCTGGATGTGGGGACCTTTGGCTAAGAGGTGGAATGTTTTCCCGGGCAGATTGGTAAGTCATTTGTAGTCCTCTCACGGCCGTTGTCCAAAGAATCAGGTTTCGTAAATACCTGTTCGATAGAGAGAGGCCGGGAATTTCATGCCGCACAGAAAAATCCCGGCCCTCAAAATATTATTTGAGGGCCGGGAGTAGGTCTAAGCTGCTGAGGTGGCTAGGAAACCTGAGGCTTTCGCCCCTTCCGGTCCAGGAAATCCTTGAAGCCTTCCTCTACCGTCAGGCCACGGAAGCGGCCCTGGCGGGAATTGACCTCGTTCCAAAACTGGTCTTCCATGGGCTTTCCCATATGTTCGAACAGCATCTGCTTGATGTTGGCCACACCCTCGGCCCGGTTCTTGGCGATGCCGGAGGCGACCTCTACGGCCTTGTCGATCAACTGGTCTTTGGGTACCAGGTGGTTCAACAGCCCCATGTGATAAGCTTCCTCGGCGAACACTTCCCGACCACTGTAAAGCAGTTCCTTGGCCCGGGGCCATCCTATCAGGTTTGGCAGACTCCAGGTGGCATTCATCTGGCCGTAGTTGACCGCCAGGAATCGAAAACTGCTCTTGTCACAGCCGATCAAAAAGTCCATAGAAGTAGCCATTACCGTGCCGCCGCCGTAGCAAAGGCCGTTGACGGCGCCGATGATGGGTTTGGGACAACTGGCCATGCGCCAGGTATATTCGGCCCGTTCCGCCGCACCGGCATCCCGCTCCTCCTGGGACTTTTCCCGATTCTCATGAATGTCGGCTCCCGCCGAAAATGCCCGTTCCCCGGAGCCGGTGACTACAATGGCTCCAACCTCTTCATCCATCACCATGTTTGAGATCGCCTCGTCCAGTTCACGGACCAGCTGCAGGTTCAAGGCGTTCAGCACCTCGGGTCTATTCAAAGTGACTATGGCGACCCGCTGCACCTGGTCTATATTAATGGTCTCGTAGCTCATACTTTATAACTCCTGATTTCCGCGCCCCTTGGGCCAGCATGTCCGAAAGACGGCGCAAATTTTGCGGTAATCATAAAGCATGGACGGGGGTTAAGCCAATACACGGAGACTCCGGGGCAGAATACCAATATAGGGGTCTATATCGCGGTGCGGACGTCAATGCCAGGGATATGGGCGGTTCGCGAGCCTCCCACACGGGTATCTCGACCACCCAAAGGGGGACGCTGCCTGCCCAAGGTTGCCAACCTTCCCCGCCCTGAGTATCCTCATTTTGCAACCACCTGCCCTCAGGAGACTTCTTCCATGGCTCAGGTATCAGCCCTTTACCAGGGAATTGCCCAGTTTGCCGCAAGAATTGACGGCCTGGATCGACTGCCCTCAGAGGTAATTTCAATATCCAAGGAGGTTATGGTCAACGCCGCCGCAGTGGGTCTGGCCGGGGCGGCCCAGGCGGATGGTCACACCATAACCCGATTTGCCCAGGGAATGGGCGGCAACGGAAGATGTACTATCATTGGAAAGGGGTTGCGTTCCTCTCCCGTGTACGCCTCTCTGGCTAATGCCGTTCTCATCCGCCTGCTGGACTTTGACGACGAAATCGTAGCCAATGGCTCGCGCCCGGGAAGTGCAGTTTTCCCAGTAGTCATGGCATTGGGGGAGATGCTCGGACTCCCGGGCCCAAAAGTGCTAGCCGCCTTTGCAGTCGGTTGCGAGGTGACATCAACCCTTCGTACCCTGGCGAAAGGCAACAAATGCGGTGATGTCTTTTCTAACGCCGGCGGAGCGGAGGCAACAATTTCTCCGGCAACCCTGGGTGCTACGGTTGCCGCCTGCATGTTGCTGGAACTGGACGAGGCAAGAACCACACAGGCCCTGCACCTTGCCGGCGCCAGCGGTCCACCTGCTCTATCACTGGACGGAACTGGGCCTGTTGAGGCTTATTCCCACGGGCAAGCTGCGATGGCAGGGGTGATGGCCGCATTGCTTACTGGGCAGGGGCTGGACGCTTTGCCATCCCTACCGGCTTCGTATTCCGAGCACGCTGAATCAATCGAAACACTGGGGCTAGGCAGTCCCTTTGACATTCTCAGCCCTGGAACCGCCCTGAAACTTTACCCTTGCGCCTCGCAGTCCCACACCGCCATTGACGCCAGTCTCCAGTTAGTCCAGCAGTACAGGTTTTCTGCCGATGACATTAGTGACGTCGCAGTAGGAATAACTCCGCAAGCCCTGTTACATTTGCCTAATCCCACTCCTGTGAACGGGTGGGATGCGAGGACTTGCATCAGTTTTATTGTCGCCTCCACTCTGGCCACCGGTCACCCGCTTATAGACAGCTTCAGTGGTCAGGCTGTCAGCGATCCAAAGGTCCGGTCTCTGATGGACCGAGTTACCGTGCAGGCCAGCGAGGAAGCGATTGGTTCAATTCCATACCCTTCTTCCGTATCCATAACCCTGAGGGACGGCCGCCAGATCCATCACCGTGCCGAATTTGCCCGTGGGCTGGCAGAGATTCCGTTGACTACCGAGGAACTGGACGCCAAGTTTCTTTACTGCTCGCGGTACATTCTCCCCCCAGATCACATCGAAGAGGCCATAACCCGTTTGAGGAACCTGGAAAACATCGACAACACCACCGGTCTCTTTTCGGTCCTGGGGGGTTAGTTGACACCCTTGCCGCCAAAACCGGGATTCCCTCCGTGGGGCAGCAATGGATGGGATGCAGTCCGGTCAAGTATTGCCTCGTTTTGAATGCTTGGCGCTAAAGCCTTCCTTGACACTGTTCCCCGCGCAAACCTATACTCAAACAACATTTAAATTCAGTAAAGGCCGTGAAGGAGAATAGTAGGCTTCCAGCGGGGCCAAGAGAGCCGGGTTAGGTGTGAGCCGGCGCCAGGCGCAGAAGCACGAATGGACTCCGGAGCCACCAGCCGAAGAGCCGCCCATTACTTGGTGAGATTCAGGGTGGCAAGGTAGGCCGGGTCGGTTGGACACCGTTAGAAGTCTGCGGCACCGGGGTAACGCAGGATTGTGCCCCTTTTGCCGATAGAGACGTTGGGCCCATCCATCTGCGATTGGGAAGGCCTCAACAATCAGGGTGGCAACACGAGAAAAGCTCGTCCCTTTGGGATGAGCTTTTTTGTTTGACCCTTACTGAACAATAGACGCATTTAAGCCTGGTGAAGAATGACTATGTACTACCCATCGCTGGAAGAGGTAAAGGCGCTGGCGGCTTCCGGGGAAGGCAACCTGGTTCCCATATACCGGTCTATCAATGCCGACCTGGAAACCCCCGTATCCGCTTACCTCAAAGTTGCCCGTGGCCCATACTCCTACTTGCTGGAGAGCGTTGAAGGCGGTGAGCGCCTTGGCAGATACACTTTCATTGGCACCGAGCCTTACAAGGTGGTTCACACCGGAAAAGGAACCCCAAACGGTGAGATGGACCCGCTCGTCCTGGTAGAACAGGAGATGTCCCAGCACAAACTGATCCCAGTGGAGGGCTTGCCAGGCTTCCACGGAGGCGCGGTGGGATATGTGGCATATGACGCCATACGCTACTTTGAACCCAGAGTCCCACCCATGCCCGCCGATCCCCAGGACTTGCCTGAATCAGTGTTCATGTTCGCTGATACTCTCCTGGTCTTTGACCATTTACGGCACGACATCAAAGTGGTCAGCCACGCGCACCTATATGGCGACGTGGACAGGGCATACCTGGAAGCGACGGCCCGCATAGACGAGATGGTCAACCGCTTGTCTCAGCACCTCACACTGCCTCCAGAATTGCAGGATGGCGACTTTGGGGCGACGGGCCTGGCTCCGGTGGAGTCCAACTTCACTATCGAAGAGTATGCCGAAGCCGTGGATAAGTGCATCGAGTATATTTACGCCGGCGACGTCATTCAGGTCGTGAACTCCCAGCGATTTTCCCGCCGCACTGACGCTCACCCTTTCCAGGTTTATCGCGCCCTGCGCAGCGTCAATCCCTCTCCATACATGTACTACCTGGACCTGGACGGGTTCCAGATTGTGGGGGCAGCCATTGAGACCGTAGTGAAGGTGGAGGACGGAATCGCCGCCACCCACCCCATCGCGGGAACCAGGCCCAGGGGCGCGACGCCGGGTGAAGACGATGCCAACGAAAACGAACTCAAGAACAGTGAAAAGCAGCGGGCCGAGCACATTATGCTGGTGGACCTGGGACGCAACGACATTGGGCGCGTAAGCGTCCCCGGAACCGTCGAGGTTACCCAGCTTATGGAAGTAGAGCGCTTCTCCCACGTGATGCACCTTGTGTCCCACGTAGAAGGGAAGCTCAAACCCGAACTAACTCCCTACGACGCCCTGAGGTCCTGCTTCCCGGCAGGAACCGTGTCCGGAGCCCCCAAGATAAGGGCCATGGAGATTATTTCGGAAATCGAAGGAGAAAAACGGGGCCCCTACGGCGGGGCCGTCGGCTATTTCAGCTTCTCAGGCAACATGGACACTGCCCTGGTATTGCGCACGGGCATATACAAGGACGGTACCATGTACGTACAGGCCGGCGGCGGCGTGGTTGCCGACAGTGTGGCCGAGGACGAATACATGGAGACCCGCCACAAGTCCGGCGCCCTGCTGCGGGCAATTGACATCGCCGAAGGGCGACGGTAAGCAGACAGGTAACATATAACACAACAGCGACAGAATAGAGGAATCAAGAAATGCTCAAATCCATGTTTCACACCGGCTTCGTGGTCAAGGACATAGACCAGACTATAGAATTCTACACCAAGGTAATGGGCCTGAAACTTGTGGGCCGAACCGAGCGTAGCGGCGACTTTGCCTGCCAGCTACTGGGATTTGACAACGCCCACATCAAGGGCGCCTTTGTCGAACTGGGCGACGGCCACCAACTGGAGTTGATCCAGTACATTAACCCGCCCGTGGGAGACGGCCACCTCCATCTGAACGACGCCGGGGCATCCCACCTGGCATTCTTTGTTGAGAACATAGAAGAGTTCTATGCGGACAAGTCTCAGCGAGGCCTTTCCTTCAACAATCCCCCAGCTTCCCTGTTTGACGACAGCGGAAAGTTGCTGCGCAAGGCGCTGTACGCCCAGGACCCCGACGGCAACTGGCTTGAATTCGTGGAACTGTATTAGGCCTCCCGGAGATTCACCGATGTTGTTAATGATAGACAATTACGACAGTTTCACTTACAACCTTTACCAGTACCTTTCGGAACTGGGCGCCGAGGTGGTGACCGTACGCAACGACAAGATCACCATCGAGGAAATTGAGGGGATGGCGCCGGAAGGCATCGTGGTATCTCCTGGCCCTTGCACCCCAACCGAAGCAGGAGTATCCAGCGAGGCCATTCGTCACTTTGGGCCACGCCTGCCTGTATTAGGAGTGTGCCTGGGCCATCAGTGTATGGGCGAAGTGTACGGCGGTACAGTGGGCCGGGCCGGAGAAATCCGCCATGGCAAGACGTCTTTAATTCACCATACGGGAAAGGGAGTTCTGGCCGGCCTGCCTAACCCCTTCGAGGGCATCCGGTACCACTCCCTTGTAGTCTATCCCGATTCCCTGCCCGACACTCTGGAAGTGACCGCATGGACCGACAATGGGTTCATAATGGGCCTCCGCCACAAGGAACATCCGGTGGAGGGAGTGCAGTTTCACCCGGAGTCCATAATGACCCCCGTCGGCCACGACCTGCTGCGCAACTTCCTGAACCAGGTGGAGGAATTTCACCGGAGGCCGTAACGCACGGTCTTGAACTGGTAGCTATTACTTACAGATTGCTGGGGCAGTCAGAGGTGTTGCACCAGTTCACAACCCTGGGAGAAGCGATCTAGCGGCTCTCTCCGGAATTTATGGACCAGAACCCCGAGCCTTCTAGTAAGTAAAAAGAGGAGTAAGAAACATGCCCACCATTGCTGAGCAGATGAGTTCCTGGACCTTTGCCCTGCATTACAGTCAATTACCCTCCGAGACGGCCCACCTGGCGAAACGTATGATTATCGACACTATTGGTTGCGCCCTGGGGGGCTACACCAGCGAGCCCAGCAAGATCGCTCGCGATATGGCCGGGATGGTTACCAGCAGCCAGCCCTGCACCGTAATCGGCAACGGACAAACCTCCAGCCCCGACCTGGCCACCTTCGCCAACGGGGTAATGATTCGTTACCTGGACTACAACGACGGCTATACCAGCCAGGAGTCGGGGCATCCCAGCGACAGCATTGCTGCCGTCCTGTCTGCCACCGAGATGGCAGGCCTGGGCGGGCGGCGGGCCATCACCGCCACCGTGGCTGCTTACGAAGCCTTCTGTCGCCTGGGCGACGCCGCTACCTTGCGATATCGGGGCTACGACCATGTCACAAACGGATGCATTGCCAGCGTACTGGGAGCCACCCGTTCTCTCGGTCTGGACGAAGAGACCACCCGCCAGGCCCTTAATCTGGGTATCGCTCCCAACATAGCCCTGGGCCAGACTCGCGGCGGAGTATTATCCCACTGGAAGGGCTGCGCCTACGCCAATGCCAGCCGCAACGCCGTCTTTGCCACCATGCTTGCCCAGCGGGGAATGACCGGGCCTGACCCCATATTTGAGGGCGAACACGGCTTCTTCCGTGCCGTTACCCAGGAACCCTACACGCTGGAAACCTTCGGCGGCGGCGCCGTCCCCTTCAAGATAGCCGAGTGCAGCATCAAGCGGTTCCCCCTGGGTCAGTATTCGCAAACTGTGGTTCAGGCGGCCCTTGAAGCCCGAGACCAAATGCCAGCGTCGGCGCTGGGCGACATTGAGGAGGTCCAGATCAGGACGATGCGCAAGGCCATCGACATCATGGCTGGCGACGGGGAGAAGTGGGACCCCAAGAGCCGCGAGACGGCCGACCACAGTATGCCGTACACGGTCGCGGTAGCTCTAACTCACGGACAAGTTCACCAGCAACACTTTGACGAGCAATACTTCCGCAACCCTGACTTGCTGGAGCTGACTGGACGCGTAAAGGTCGAAGGCACCGACGAGGCCGACCGGCGCGCCCCTGAAGCCATGCTCTGCCAGCTGGATGTGCTGACCGGGTCCGGTGAAAAGTACTCAGCGGAGGTCCCCTACCACAAGGGTCATTACAAGAACCCCATGTCTGACGCCGAAGTGGAGGCCAAGTTCCGCTCCCTGGCCAATGACCTGCTGGCCCCATCTCAGCTGGACACCCTGCTGGACAAGCTCTGGAACCTGGAACAGGTGGAAGATATAGGAGAAGTATTGCGGCTTACCAGGATTTAGCTATCCCCGGAATAACCTACTTAACGGCACGGTAATTTCGACAAATTTACGGGCAGGTCTCCACCAATAATACAATTGGGGACCTGCCCAAACTTGTTTCAGGACACTATAGGAACGCCTGCTCCCCTTGGGTCGGGATCCGGCTTGGAACCTTCACCCAGGGTGAACACCCGGATTCCTCATTCACTTGTGTCGTGGTTCACCAACCAGCATCGTGCTGGTTGCTACGGGAATCGATGAAAGGTTTGCACCACCTCTACTCCCCTACCAGCTCCGGATGGAACCCCGAGTGGTCTTCAAACGCACCTTCCGCCGGGAAAATTTGCCGGTAAACTCCCCTGGCCCGTTGCTTGATGACCTCGTTGGCACGCTGGTGAAGTTCGGTAATTCGGGCCCGCTGTTCTTGGTACATTTCGCTTTGCAGTGGGCTGGGGTCTTCCAGTTCCCAGATGCACAGGTAGTTAAGCATCCCATTGCCTTCTTCCAGCTTGAACCGCCGGGCGCTGATGTAGCCGGGAATCTCCAGCCTCTCTAGCAGGTGTTCTTCGTCGTACCAACGGTTGAACACCTCTTCATCCTCTGGATCAACTTCCATCATGACCACCATAATGGTGGCGCCAATGTGCTGGGTGGGGTATATGCTGCTCCGGTCTTCCATCTCGTTCATCTCCCAGGCGGAATTTTCAGTATTCTAACGCAAACACAGGGTAATCGCGTTCTAATGGATTATCATCCCGAACTACCAGGGCTGTCATCCCGAACTACCCAGGCTGTCATTCTGAACGAAGTGAAGAATCTAAACTCCTCCCCACAAGCCAACACTTGGACCCACAACAGGGCTTTGGGGAAGGATTTCGGGCCCTTCGGCAAAGTCTATCCTGCGCCTGCCGAAGGGATCATGACGACATGACTCCCAGCTAAATACACATTCAAAATTAAAGCGCCATTGCCCTGGCATTCGGAATTAATGACAATCCCACCTTGCCATGTTGCCAAACCCTTCCCTATTCTGACAATTAAGAGACTAGCTCAAGAGTCCCCTCCCCTCTTTAAGAGGGAGGGTCTGTCCCAAGAGTCCCCTCCCCCTTGACGGGGGAGGGTTAGGGTGGGGGTGAACCGGTTGCCAGAAGGACTTGTTGGTATTCAACGTACCAGTTTTAAGATAACTTCTAAACTGCAGAACCCGGGCAGGCCCCGCAGGAAGCCCCTCAACCGGCATCCCGGAGCGCAGGACTCCATACGAAACAGTGGCGGTACACCCTGTCATCGGACCCTGATTTCCTGTCACGAAGCAGTGGTATTCAGATACGAAATGCTTGGAAATGACAGGATTTAACAGGCTTTTTTCATTTTCCCCGGAACTCACTCTCAGCAAGGGGGTCACCAGGCTGTCGGTCCGAAATTTTGGCAATGCACTCAGGCGAGAGTCATAACTCCCGCTCAAATGCACATTCAAAATTAAAGCGCGATAGCCCTGAACGCAATCAGCTTCTCCGTGAGAAAGGGGATTGGCTGGGTTATAATGCAGCCCGGCGTTTCAATAGTAAAACTACAGGAGCAGGTAATGGCAGACAAGTTTTCCGGCGTCCACTGGATGCTGGCAACTCCCTTCAAGGAAAACGAAGAACTGGACCTGGAGTCCATCGGCAACCTGATGGAAAAGGCTTACACCTCCGGCTGTGAAGGTGTGGTTGCCCTGGGCGTAACTGGAGAGGCGGCTCGCCTGACTGATGCCGAGCGAAAGGCCGTAGCCAAGGAAGTTATTTCCAATTCCCGGGGCATGCCGGTTACGCTTGGCACAACGGCAGCCGGGACATCCGCCACCCTCGCTTACAGCCTGGAAGCCCAGGAACTGGGCGCAGCGGCGGTGATGATTTCGGCGCCGGCCATGGGTAAGCCCAACCCCGATTCCTTGTTCACCCATTACAACCGCATCGCGGGAGCCGTGGATATCCCCATTGTGGTGCAGGACTATCCCCAAACTTCGGGTGTCCACATGGCCCCGCCTTTCATTGCTCGACTGTTTCAGGAAATACCCTCTGTCCAATACCTGAAGCTGGAAGACCCTCCCACCCCCACAAAAATTACGGCCATACGGGCTCTGGCCGGCGACGACCTGGCCATTTTCGGCGGTCTGGGAGGTATGTACCTGCTGGACGAGCTAACCCGTGGTTCGGCCGGAGCCATGACCGGGTTCGCCTATCCGGAAGTACTGGTGTCCATCTGCCGCCACATGGCTGAGGGGGATCGCAAACAGGCGGAAGAAGTTTTCTACAAGCACCTGCCTCTGCTGCTTTTCGAATTCCAAGAAGGCATTGGCGTGGGGATTCGCAAGTATGCCCTGCAGCAACGGGGACTGATTTCCTGTGGGCGAGTGCGCCATCCCGGCCCACAGATCACCGACGAAACTCGCAGCGAATTTCACCAACTGGCCAAAAGCGTGGGACTGTAGAGATCGGTGGCAGCAACAGGACGGAACAGGCGTCGTATGATGCCTGTTCCGTGTAAATCACTTATCCAGGAATGGGAGCTACACTCAGCCCGCCATTTCAAGAGCTTTAGAATAAAGGAATTGGAGTCCACCTCGACTTAGGTCTCCTTGCCAAGTCCGGGAGACCACCTGTCGTACAGGTACCATTCCGACTACGATTCCCCGAGGCGATGCTGGCAGTTAGTCTCCGGTGTTGCGCATCACATCTGGATCTTCTTTTCCCCGGACAGGTAAGCCTCGGGTTCCCGCTGGAAGGCACGGTTGCAGCCCGGCCCACAAAAGTAGTAAGTAGTTCCCTGGTATTCGAACGAGCCGCCTGGTGGCTTTCCTGTGTCCACCTGCATATCGCACACCGGGTCGATCTCTCTTTTGCCACCCTTACTAAACAGAGGTATCCGCATGGCAGCCTCCTGAATCTCTCGTGGGTTGGTGGGACTCTATTGTAATATCACGGCAGCACCACCGCATCTACAGCGCTCAGACTGTAAGGCACCTGCTGTCCCGGTTCCAGACTTACCTGGACCACAATCTCGTAACTGATGACTCCTCTTTCTGTACGTGGATCTTCAGCCAGATATGTAACCGAACCAGCCAGTTCCTGTCCCGGCAAGGATTCGAGCTTAACCAGCGCCTGCGAACCAACAGCCACGTGCTTGACGTCGCTGGCATCCACGAATCCCTTCACCCTCACTTCAGTTGGGTCCAGCAACTCCATGACCTGCGAGTGTTTGCTGACCTGGTCGTCCTCTTCAACGTTCACCAGGTAAACAATTCCGTCGGCAGGGGCGACCAGTCTGTACTCTGCCATTTCTTCCTCGATGTCACCTATTCGCTCGAGGGACCTGTCAATCGTGGCTTCCAGGGAAGTTATCTGGGCCTGCTTGACCGCATCTGGCCCTCTAAACAGTTCGTTGATCTGTGCCAGTCGACTGGAAATCTGGAGCTCCGTCAATTCCACCGAATCCCGGTCTGGACCATCTTCTATCAGGTCTTGCAGTTCTCGCTCGGCGAGGTCAAGGCGGCGTTGCGCCAAAGTAATGTTAACTTCAAGGTTGGGCACTATTAGTTCGTCCGGGCCCTCCTGTGCCTCAGTGAGTTTTTTTCGGGCCTGCTCCAGGTTGACCTCGGCGAGATTTACCCGTGATTGCAACTGGTTCAAGACCAGGATGTCGGGTCCCTCCTCCAGCTCTGCCAATGCATCTCTTGCCCTCTCCAGATTCAGGGTTGCGACCGTTACATTGGAGTTCAACTCCTGCAGCAGTACCGGGTCCGGACCTTCCTCCAGCTCAGCCAGGTCGTCCCTGGCCTGGGACAAGTTCAGTTCGGCCACGGACACGTTGGAACGAAGTTCCTGAATCCGCAGGGCATCGGGGCCTTCTTCCAGTTCGGACAGGTCCTCTTCTGCCTTGACCAGGTTGGCTTCGGCCAGGTCAACAGCGGCCTGCAGACTGTTCAACTTCGGAATGTCCACGGGATTGCCATCTAATTCCGTATCCCGAATGGGCTCGCGCAGGAACTGGGTTAAAGGAGCCTTGGCCGAATCCAGAGCCGCATCGGCCGCGCCTACCATAGTCCGCGCGCGAATCACCCGCCGATTGTGCTCATCCAGAAAGTCCTTGAGCGCATCGCGGCTCAAGTCAAGAGCCAGTTCCGCTTCGGTGACCTGGTCACGGGACCGGATTGTTCCCTGCTGTATATCCTCCTGGTAGTCTTCCAGCCGGTCCACCGCCTGGTCCAGGGCCAGTTCCGCCTGGGTAACCTGGTCGCCAGCGCGAATCGCTTCATCGCTCAAGTCTTCCCGGTAGTCCTCCAGTCGTTCCCTGGCCACATCCAGCGCCAGTTCGGCATCGGCTTTGGCTTGTTCCGCCGCGACCAGCACCTGTTCATGGTCTGCATCCAGGTCGCGGCGGACGTCTGCCAGGGCATCAGTGGCGGCATCAAAAGCCACCTGAGCCTGGTCCCGCTCAGATTTGGCGGCAGTCAGGCGGTCGCTGTAGCCCTGGTCTATATCGCCCAGCAAGTCCTGCGCCTGGGTATTGGCCAGCTCAAGGCGGGCAACGCTTTCGTCCCTTTGTGCCACAAGCAACGGCTCGCCGGAATAGTCCAGATTAATCAGCTTAATGTTGTTTCTCGCGTCAGCAATCTGGAAGCGGAGCCTGGCCACCTCTTCTTCCAGTACCGGAAAGTGGTCGGAATTCAGGCGGGCAAGAACTTGGCCGCTGGTGACGGATTCTCCAGCGCCAACCAACACCTTCTCAACCTCCCCTGCTCTCTCAAAAGTCAGAATTGTCCTTAGAGGAAAGTGCAACCGTCCCTCTACGTTAACCTGCCTGGGATCTGCAGAAGATAAGTCGCCCGACGATTCAACCGGCGCTGCCACTTCAGTAGCCTCTGTGGTGGAGCCGTTCGAGTCTCCGCCACAGGCCAGGATGCCGGCGATCAACAATAAGACGCCTGGCAGGATAAGTAACCGGGTCGTAAGGGTGCGAGATAAAGTTGGCCGCCTGGTGCCTAGGAACACAATGACTTACCTCGAATAATAGGACTCTGTAGTATCCGACCTTTTACTGTGCACACGTCGTCAAGTAGAACTGCCCAACCCGCCGGCCGGCTGTCGCATTCTGTTCAAAACTGACCTGATTTTCGACGGAATGCCTGGGATGGAGCTGTGCATCAGGGTATATGCGATGGGTACCACTATCAGCGTAAGAATGGTTGAACTAATCAAGCCCCCTATTACCACCGTGGCCAGTTCAGCCCCAATGATACCGGTGCTGTCTTCTCCGGACAGGGCGAGGGGCAACAGCGCAAATGTAGTGGTGAACGCCGTCATCAATATAGGCCGGATACGTACTCGTCCACCCACAATCAAAGCGTCATAAACGCTCAACCCCCGCTCTCGAAGCTGCTCCACGAAGGTGATAAGAACAATGGCGTTGGTCACGACAATCCCGATGAGCAGCAGAAATCCCATCATGGCGGAAAGGCTGAGAGTCCTGCCGGTAATCGCCAGGGCAATCATGGCGCCAACCACGGCAAAGGGAAGGCTGAAGACAATGATGAATGGATTTCTCAGTGAACCCAGGCTGGCTACCATTACCAGGTAAACCATTATTACGCCGGCTGCCATCGCCAGGAAAACATCCTGGAACCCTTCGTTTACCTGGTCAAAAATTCCACCGGATATCACTTCGACTCCAGGGGGAAGCACCAGGCCATCAATGGCGTACTGGACCTCCGCTCCCACCGCCTGGGTATCGACCGCAGTTATGGACCCGGTTATGGTAGCCGAACGCTGGCCGTCGTACCTGGTAACGGCCACCGGGCCACGCTCAATTCCAATCTCGCTGATCGAGCCCAGCTTCACCGGGCCCGCCGGTCCCTCGATCTCGAGGTCCCTGATTTTCTCGATGTCGTCCAAGTCCTCCGGCTGCCCCCGAACAACTACATCCAAAGTGACCTCGTCCACGTCGATTTCGGTCACGGCGCGGCCAACCGAGTACTGGCTTATCTGTTGGGCCACAGAGCGCGTATCCAGCCCGTACTGTGCTGCCTTCAAGTTGTCTATTCGGATGGTTACTTCTTCGCGGGCTTGGGATACGCTGCTCTTAAGATTGGCGACTTCCCCAATTGTCACCAGTCTGGCTTCAAGTTCTTCCGCTACAACCGAAATGTCAGTGAAACTGGACCCGGTCACCCTGATTTCCAGGTCTTCCGTGGGTGGTCCGCTGGAGACCTCTTCCAGGAAATACCTCACTCCTTCATCAGGTTGCGGAAGTCTGGCTCTGACCAATTCCGCAATATCTTGCGGGGCATCCTCCGCCACCCGCATGGTGAATCCGGCCAGGTGAAGGCTTCCGGTACCCAACCCGGCATCGAACTCGCCGGCCGGCTGCCCGATGGATACCTGATATAAGGTCAGCGGGCCCTCGGCCACAAAATCATCCAGGATAAGTTCTATCCTCTCCACCTGTTCAAAGGTACGGCTGACGGATGTACCCTGCTCCTGCTCAATATTCAGGTACAGATACTCGGGCGTACCACCAGGGAAGAAGGTTATAGGAATGATAGTTACGAGGCTTACGCTGGACAGGGTAATAACGATAGCTGCTGTCAGTCCTATAAACTTGTGCCCCAATGACCAGGCCAGCAGGGGTGCGTAAAGCCGCTGCAGCCAGGTTTCGCGTCCCAGCCTGAGGTCGTCCTCCTCAATCTCCGGAATATCCCCCGGCCGCAGCAGGGCGGCGCCCAGCACCGGTACGGCGGTGAGAGCCACGACAGTTGAGGACACAAGGGCATAGCTGACTGAAAGGGCGAATGGAGTGAAGAACTCACCCACGAGACCCTGAATAAAGGCCAGGGGAATAAACACCACCACCGTGGTCAGAGTAGAGGCGACAATGGCCGCTCCCACTTCCTGGGTACCGTTTATGGCCGCTGCCATGCGGTCTTCACCCTGCTGGATGTGGCGGTACATGTTCTCCAGAACCACGATACTGTCATCAACCACGCGCCCCACGGCAATTGCCAGCCCTGCCAGACTCATGAAGTTCAGGGATATACTCGTTACGTTCATCAGAATGACACCACCCAGCACACTGAGCGGGATGGAAATCGCGATGATGGCGGTAGGACGCAGAGTCAGCGCCAGCCCTCGCCAAAGGGTTGGCCGTGTATTCAACAGGAATATAAACACGGCGGTTACGGCGAAGATAAACCCCAGCAATCCTTCGCGAAGCAGGCTCTCCAGCGATTCCTCGACTATGGGGCCGTTGTTGGACAATTCCAGAACTTCGACATCGGGTGGAAGCTCCAGGCCATCAAGCACTTCCGAGACGCCGTCGGTAACGTCCAGGGTATTGGCATCGGGTTCCTTGATGATCCAGAGGTTCAGGCTGGGCTTGCCCATGGTCCGTGCCAACCCGCTCGCCTCGGAGGTCCCAATTTCCACAGTCGCCACGTCAGACAACAGGACCGGCCTCTGGCCCTGCGAGTCCCGGGGCCCCGGCCCACCCTGGTTGCTGTCGGGCAAGGCGACCTGCTCATACCCAATTACCAGGCCCTCAATGTCCTGAATGGAGCCCAGTTGGTGGGTAGCGCGGACCGGGAAAGTGGTGCTTCCATCGGTAATGGAACCTGCGGGAATGCCAATATTGTTTGCGGAAATAGCACTGGACACATGGTTCATGGAGAATCCCAGGTCCTGGAGCTTCTCCGTGTCCACCGTCACGGCAATGCGCTCGTCCACCCGACCCTGAAGGAATACTTCGAAAACACCTTGAATGCCCTCGATGCTGGGAACAACCATGTCATCGAGAATGCGTTGCAGCGATGCGATATCCCGGTCTCCGGCAATGCTCAACTGCATTACGGGGAACGTATCGTTGCTGATTCTGGAAACCGTGGTAAATTCGACGCCCGAGGGAAACTGGATGCCGTTAATTTTGCTTTCGATGTCGCGTTCGGTCTGCTCCAAGTCACGGCCGAACTCAAAAGTAGCAAGCACTGAAGAGACGTTCTGTTCCGAGGTTGACTGGATATCCTCGAGGCCGTCCATGCCGGCAATGGCGTCTTCAATGGGATCCGTGACTTCCCGAACGATGGTTTCCGGGTCTGCCGTGGGGTAAAAGGCAGTAATAGTGATGTTGGGAAAACCTATTTCCGGAAATAGCTCCCGTTCCAGGTCGTTATACGCAAGAACGCCACCTACCAGAAGCAGAACGATTACCAGCATGGTCACCGAACTGCGGCGTAGAGCTAACCGGGTCAGGAAGGTCAAGCGACAGCCTCCTGGAACGTGTGGAATGGTTCTCTGTCATGGAGACTCCTTCCATTCCAAGAGGATAGGAGTTGTCGCCCTTTGGGGCCCCAAAAACAGGGAAGATTGGACTTCAAACTGCTGGTGAAGAAGGGAAAGACAAATGCACAGCCTTGCCCGTTCAAAGGACTGTTCATGGGGACAAAGGTGGGCATCAGGTGATTCCGGGCCGGGTCCATAGCAATACCAAACTTAACAAGCAAATCCGAACCTGCAATTACCGATCCGGAAACGCTGACCGAGCGGCTCGATCCATCAGGACCGCGCCACGAACGACTTCCGCCAGTTCCTGTACTTCAAGCTGGTCTGCCATGAGGGATATTTTCTCTCTGCCGATGCCCCAAAACTGTTCCATTGTCTCTCTGCCGCTCTCGGTCAACTGGCAGACCACGGCCCGCCGGTCCACCGGGTCCATAGCCCGGGCCACCAGGCCCCGGTCCACCAGGCGGTCCAGAATGCTGGTCGCCGAAGACATAATGCAACCCAAATGGTTGGCGATGTTGCCCATTCGCTGCTGGCCCTCGAACAATAGAGCGAGGACCTTAAGCTGCTGAATGGTCAAGTCCAGACTATCCCAGCCCTCCGAAGGGGTTGAGTGCATTGCGTGATTAATCTGCTCATAAAGATCTATGAGACGTTCCGTCAGTTGTACCCGGTTGTCTGAGGGAAAGTATTCGGACATGGCGCCAATTTACTTGCAACTATATGAAATATTGTCATATTTACAAATAACTTTGTCAATTACCTCGCACTACAGGGTCTGGGATTGACCATCGGTTCCCCCAGAAGGAAGCTCCTTCCAATTTACTTTCTCAAATTCAAGACAATGTCAATGGTAACGAGAATTCGACCTCGTTTCAGACAGCCACTTTGCCGATCATGGAGTTCCCCTTCGGGTTGGACGTCAAGCTGGCGCAGGTGGGCAATTCCCTGCCCGCGAGCCTACCTGCCAATTCTGTTAAACTTGGGCTGTTATCCTGCTGTCGGAATAGGTAGTGTGAAGTCAGGGGCCAAGGGCGGCCTCATCACTTTTGGCCGACAGCCAGCTACCGGAGTTACTGGATGAAGTTTGGTCTCTTCTCACACCTGCCCTGGCCGGAAGGCACCAGTCCCAGCCAGGTCATCCACGAAGCCACAGAGCAATTGTGCCTGGCCGAGGAACTGGGTTATTTCAGTTCCTGGTTTGCCGAGCACCATTTTTCCCGCTACGGCATTGGTTCTTCGTCCCTGGTGGTTCTGAGCAACCTGGCCGCCCAGACCAGGACTATCCGGCTGGGCACGGCAGTGCTGGTCCCGCCGCTGCACCATCCGGTACATCTCGCGGAGGACACGGCCACCCTGGACGTGGTAAGCGGAGGACGGCTGGACATTGGGTTCGGGCGCGGTACAGCCAACTACGAATACACCGGCTACAACGTTGACCCGGGCGAAAGCCAGGAGAGGTTCCAGGAGACCATCAGAATTGTGGAGGGTCTCTGGACTACCCCGGACTTCGATTACGAGGGAAAGTATTTCAGCGTTAACCAGGCCAACCTGGTACCACCGCCGCTCCAGGAACCCCATCCGCCCATTTACATCGCCGCCACCCGTACAGTCGAAACCCTGGAGTACGTGGTATCCACCGGCCACCCTCTTATCTGCGGTGTTGTTTTGGACCACGACGACGGTATAGACCTGTGCAACCGGTTCGTCCAGATGTCTGCCGAAAGGGGCGACAACATTCCCATATCCCGGATTCCCTTTTTCCGGTACCTGCATGTGGCAGAGACCGAGGAGGAAGCCCGTCGGGTGGCTGAGCCAGCCATTTCCTGGACCATGGATATGACCGACTGGCGACGCTCTATCAACCGGGGCAGCGAAGTAAACCAAAAACTGGAGGACTTCCGCCGCACCAGCTCAAGAACTGGCCCTTCCTACGAATACCTGGCTGAGAAACGCGCCATAATCGGGACCCCCGAACAATGCGTGGCCAAGATCCGCGAATTCCAGGAGCAGGGCATCGAGTATTTCGGCTGCAACTTTGACTTTGGCGGAATGCCCCAGGACCTGGTGCTCCGCTCAATGAAGCTGTTCGCCCAGGAAGTAATGCCCCATTTTCAGTAATTCCCTGGAGTCTTCCCAATGGTTTCGTCCCCTTACAACGCAGCCCATGACCAGGAACTGGTCGAGAAAGTCGCCACCCTGGCCAGGGAGAATTTTGCCCCAAGAGCGGCAACCTACGACAGCGAATCTACCTTTCCCTTCGACAATTACCGAGACCTTCACCAGGAAGGCCTGATAGGCTTGACGGTGCCCCGGGAGTATGGCGGCGTTGGTGTGGACCCGACCACGTACGTTCTGGCCCTGCTGGAAATAGCCAAGGGTTGCCCCGCCACAGCCCTGACCTTCAACATGCACGCCAACGTCATCATCAACATTGACCAACTGGCAGCACCCGACCAGAAGCGAAGGTACTTTAGCGAAGTTGTGGAGGAGGGGCGGCTTTTCGCTACGGTAATGAGCGAGCCCGAATCCAGCTTCCGGGACCTGTTCGTCTTGAGAACCAGGTTTACGCCCACGGAGCAAGGGAAGTTCCGGGTAAAGGGCCTCAAGCATTTTTGCTCCCTGGGCGACGCCGCCGACCGCTATTTTGTCACCGGGCTGCGAGATGGTTCCAACACCGCCCAGGAGGGCATAATGGCCGCGATGGTGCCTCGCGGCGACGATGGCATAACCCTGGAAAGGCCGTGGAACGCCACCGGAATGAGGGCCACCACCAGCCACAGCATCCGGTTCGACACGGAAGTCTCCGGTGAAGACATCATGGGAAACCCCGGCCAGTTGCTTACCATAGAATTGTCCGGATTTGCCCTGGGCTACGCTGCAACCTACCTAGGTGTGTCCGAAGCCGCTTACGATTTCATTCTGAACTATGCCAGGACCCGCGTAATCGCGCCGTCCACGGAAACCCTGGCCCACGATACCCGCATCCAGCGCAGCCTGGGCGAAATGGCAGCCCAGATTCGGTCGGCCAAGTTGATGCTTTGCGAGGCAGCGGCCATCCGGGCCACCGGAGTGCGGGAGGATATGTCCCTGGCCACTAACCAGGCCAAGTACCTTTGCGCCGAGGCCGGCGTGCGGGTTACGGAGCAGGCCATGCGCCTCGCCGGCGGCAGCGGTTTCCTTAAGACCATGCCCCTGGAACGCTGGCACCGGGATGCCCTGGCCGGACCGGTTATGCCGCCATCCAACGACCGGTGCCTGGAGGTTATCGGCCGTATTGTGTGCGGGCTGCGGGCCGCCACACTGGAGTTCCAGTAGCCCTGACCGGGCTCGCCCTGCCACCGGCCAAGACAAACATCAGCCCCCGCCGGAGTGGCGGGGGCTAAAATCTGAATCGGGTAAGTGATCTGGCTTAGTTGAAGACCAGTTCCTTGTTGCGGCGACTGGGATCGCTCATCAGGGCCAGGCCCTCGGAAGGATCTTCCTGGTTGTTGCAGAAAAACTCAATCCGGTTGCCGTCTGGGTCCATGAAGTAAACGCTGGAAGTCATGCCATGATCCGTGTTGTGGTCCATGGTCACGCCCTTGTCCTGCAGGCTCTCATAGACCTCTTTCAGGTCCTCAATGTCGGCCACCTGAACGGCGAAGTGGTTCAGCCCAAGCTGGCCGGGGGTTACCGGCAGGGCATCTACCGGCGCCTTGAACAGGGCCAGGTCGTGGTGAATCTTGCCGCAGGTCAGGAAAGTGCCCTGTTCGCCCTGGCGGGAAATCTCAAAGCCAAGGATCTCGGTGTAAAACCTGGTGGAAGCCTCCACATCCTTTACGTTAAGGACCAGGTGTCCTACACGAATGGGTTTTGCCATATCAGTTCCTCCTTTTTAGAGCCGGATAATGCACCGACACGTCAAACGCATTCGAAAGTCGCTTTCCGCTCTTTCTTGGTGTCACTATACGCCCATTTCGTACAATAGCCAATAGTATGGCGATCCACAGCAACGAAAGAGACGGGAATCAACTTCTAATCGGATTGGCGCGACGGAAACGTGAATCCCTTTGGATACTTCCGGTTGTGCCAGGTTCGTTGACACCCATACACTCCCCACTTACACTCGATTCCGATACCAGTACCAGATTACCGTTTTGACGGAAGACTCCAGCAAATCCGAACAGGGTGCAAGCCATGCCTATTGACCAGGTATCCATTTTGCGAATGTGCGGCGGGTGCCGCCACGAAATCGAGACCATTTCGGTCAAGAAAGACAACATGCGCCTCTTTGTCGATGACAAGGTGTGGTGCGAACACTGCCAGTCCGATCAGCCTGAGATACGGGATATAGCCGGCCGCCTGGATACCATCCGTACCGAACAGCGGAATTACCCGGTCAGCCCCACTTCCGGCCCCCCTGTGCTGTCCACTGACGACGAGGCCTAAGACCCGGCCAGACCCGGCCCACTCGGTACCCTCTATTGCCCAGGGATTCAGGAGGCCAGACGATGCCTATCGTTGACACCCATTGCCATGCCACCCCCTACTGGTTCGAGCCCGTGGAAATCCTGCTGGACCAGATGACCCGCAACGACGTCGACCATGCCGTACTCATCCAGATTAACGGCGTCTTTGACAACTCTTACCTGGCAGAGTGCCTGCGCCGGTTCCCCGGGCGATTCGCCGGCGTGGGAATGGTGGACGTGGGCAGCCCCGACGCGCCGGACCGACTGGCGGAATTTCCCGGAATGGGTCTGGAGGGCGTCCGCCTGAACGCCGCTACCAGGTCACCGGGCAGCGATCCCCTGGCCATCTGGCGCAAGGCCCGCGAAGTGGGCCTGATTGTTAGTTGCGGAGGCCAGCTTGACGCCTTTTCGTCTCCAGAGTTTGAAGCCATTATTGGGGAACTTCCCGACCTAAAGGTCATTATCGAACATCTTGGCGCCGGCGGCAGGGACATCGAGCCTTACGATGCTTACAAGCGGGTTCTGGCCCTGGCCCAATACCCCAATACCTACATGAAAATCCCGGGACTGGGCGAAATCTGCGAAAGGCCAAATCCCATGGTTCTGCCATTCCCCTTTGCGGGCAACATACCGCCGCTGATGGAAATGGCAGTAGAGGCTTTCGGACCTCAAAGGTTGATGTGGGGGAGCGACTTCCCGCCGCTGGCTTTCCGCGAGGGTTACCACAATGCCCTGCGATGGCCAATGGAACACGTAAACTGGGGCAGCGACGCCGACCGGGACCAGGTCTTTGGGGGCACGGCGGCTTCCCTCTTCCGATTTTCCTGACCGCCGCTGGAAGCCGATTCAAGATACATCCAGCGGTCTGGCAATTGGGTTAGAGGCGCGTCCTGAAAGAGCGTAACACCTGTCCTGACATTCCATCGTCAGAGTGGTAGGGATTGGGGAATTGCCTCCTGTACTATCCGCTTCACCGGCAGCAACAGGGCTGGGCCGTCCGGTCAGTTGAAGCGGTTCATCGCTACCGTGATGTTTTCTTCCAGCATGCAGTCCATGGCCTCTGCCACCCGCTGAATTACCCGGGAAACTTCCGTCGCTTCTTCCCCCTGGAAACGGTTCAGCACGTGGGAGATTTGCCCACCCTGGCTTTCCGGGTGCCCAATGCCAACCCGGACGCGGGGAAATTCCTGGGTGTGCAGTTCTCCGATAATTGACCGGATGCCGTTATGTCCGGCGGGACTTCCTCCGGGCCGGATCCTCATCCTTCCCAACGGCAAGTCCATCTCGTCATAGATCACCACAATGTCCGAAGGCTTTACACCAAACCTGGCGACCAGGTAGGAAATGGCGTCGCCGCTGCGGTTCATAAAGGTTCGCGGCTTGGCCAGAACTACTTCCCGCTCCTGGTATCTGCCCCGACCCAGGATCGCCTTGGCCCGACGCTCTTTGAGGTCAATGCTCCAGCGACGGGCAAGCAGATCTATGCACATGAACCCCACATTGTGCCGGGTGTTGCGGTAGCGGTCTCCCGGGTTGCCCAGCCCGACAATGACTTTCATTGACCGGTCGGGTTCTTCCGTGTGGCGGGGCGGCTTATTCCTTTCCCTTATTTCCTCAGCAGGAGTCTCAGGAGCCTGGACTTCCCTGGGCGTTTCCTCTGTCATGCCTGGGCTTCCACCGTCACGTTATTCATAACATCAGCGGGCGACTCCAGAAGCTGAACGAAAGCACCTTCGTCCAGAACAGGGGTGCCCAGGCGATTGGCGGTGTCCAGCTTGGAACCAGGGGATGCGCCGGCCACCAGGTAGGCTGTCTTTCGCGTTACCGAGGAGGTGGCGCTCCCGCCCAACGCCTTGATTTTACCTTCGGCTTCCCGCCGGGTCATTCCTTCCAGCGCGCCCGTAACCACGAAGCTGAGCCCGTGCCAGGGAAGGTCAGCCGGCTGCACGATTTCTATTTCGTGGTGAAGCTTGACGCCGGCCTGCCGCAGCTTCTCAATGACTGCCAGGTTATATTCCACCTGGAAATAGTCGTAGATGCTTTCAGCGATTTTGGGACCAATGCCGGGAAATTCCGTCAAGTCCTCCTGGCTTGCCAGGGAGAGTTGCTCGAGGCTGGCGAAGCGCTGGGTAAGCAGGTCCGCGACCTCAGCGCCGACGTGGGTGATGCCCAGGGCAAAGAGTATTCGGGGCAAGGGGCGGGTCTTGCTGGCTTCAATGTTGTCCATAATCTTGGTTGCCAGGCGATCGCCCATTCGGTCCAGTTCAAGCAGCCTGGCCTTCTCCAGGTAGTACAGGTCTGCCACCGTGCTGACGAACCCCTGGTCAATCAGGATGCGGCACCACTGTTCGCCAAGGCCATCCATATCCATGGCGCCCCGGCTGACAAAGTGCTTCAGCAATTCGAAGAACTGGGCGGGACAGGAGGCGTTGGGGCAGCGGTGCACTGCCTCCCCTTCAGGCTTGACGATGCCCGTGCCGCACTCGGGGCAGGCCTCGGGCATGGCGAACTCAACCTCGTCACCGGCACGACGGTCCAGGATGGGGCCTACGACCTGGGGAATGACATCGCCGGCCCGCTCCACGGTCACCCAGTCGCCCACGCGAATGTCCTTCCTGCGGATGTCCTCCTCGTTGTGCAGGGAGGCATGCTGGACCGTGGCGCCGCTGACAATCACCGGTTCCAGGATGGCGTAAGGGTTTAGGCTGCCGGTACGCCCCACGTTGATGCCAATCTCCAGAAGCCTGGTAACTGCGCGTTCCGCCGGAAACTTGTAGGCGGTTGCCCAGCGAGGCTCGCGTCCCACCACACCCAGGGAACCCTGGAAGTTGAAGGGGTTTACCTTGACCACTACGCCATCTACCTCGTAGGGCAGGTCATGGCGCTTTTCCACCCATTCGTGATAGTAGTCTTTCACCTCTTCCAGGGTGTGGAAGAGGCGGTTTTCGGGGTTAATGCGGAAACCCAGCGACCTCAGCCACGCCAGGGTTTCCCACTGATCGTCGGGGAAGTTGCTGTCACCGGCATCGTTGAGGGAATAGACCCAGACCTGCATATTTCGGGAGGCGGTTACCTTGGGGTCCAGCTGACGTATGGTACCGGCACCGGAATTGCGAGGATTGGCGAACAGGGATTCCCCCCGGTCGGCCCTCTCTTCATTGAGTCGCCGGAAGCTCTCGACGGGCATGTAAACCTCGCCCCGCACTTCCAGGTACGGAGGAGGTTCACCCTGCAGGGTTAAAGGGATTGAGCGGATGGTCTTCAGGTTCTGGGTAACGTTTTCGCCTACTGACCCGTTGCCCCTGGTAGCGCCCCGGGCCAATACCCCGTCCTGATACACGAGGCTGACGGCGAGGCCATCAATTTTCAGCTCGCAGGTCATGGTGAAGTCGGCGCCATCCAGCAGGTTCTTTACCCGACGGTACCAGGCCTCCAGGGTCTCGTCGTCAAATACGTTGCCCAGACTGAGCATGGTGTGACGATGCTCTACCTGCTCGAATCCGTCGGCGGGATCGCCGCCAATGCGGTGGGTAGGAGAGTCGGGCCTTACCAACTCAGGATTTTCATCCTCAATCATCCTGAGTTCCTGGAGCATCCGGTCGTAGTCCTGGTCGCTGATTATGGGGGCATCCAGGACATAGTACCGGTGGTTGTGGTAGTGCAGTTCCCGCCGTAACTCGTCAACTCTGTTGACAATTCCAGCATCCGCCATAGTGCGAACTCCGCCAGGACTGGTCTATTGGCAAGTATAATATCTCTCTTTTCAGGATAACAGGCTGTTTCCTTGCCAATTTCCGGAGGTCAATGGCGGGCAAGACAATTGTTCACCAAGGCCTCGCCGACTGGACCCGGGGAGGAAACTGTTTTTTCTGCAATTTCAGTCCATTTATGTCCATTTTATATCTGGCGTGTCATCCCTGACGACCCGGGTGAGCAGGCAGATGGTGGGACTCCGCGCCATTTTTCGTATGCAGTCCAGGACGAACGATCGCAGATGAGCGGCATCTAGCAGGGGTAAGTCGGGTTGCGTTCGGTTGAATGCAAGGTGTCCATCTTCGGGTTTATTTCAGAGCATCCTCCCGATAGTAGGCCCAGGCAATGCAATCCTGGAAGGGGAACTGTCAGCAACACGGGATTGAAGAGCATCACAAGGGAATTACAAGCAATAATCAACGACCTTGATGGCGGGTAAGCTGTTCCAAAGGCTATCCAGCGGGATGGCAGTGGTTGTTAGAGGCGAGTGCTGAAAAAGATGTAATCCCATCCTGACCCTTCTCACGTCGATGGGGAAGGGATTTTGGGATGACTTCCATGAAGTTCTGCTGGAACTTTTTTGCCCGACCTTGCGTCTTTTTCTGAACAGGGTCACTATGTCCAAGCACTTATATCGAAAGGCAGGAACCGACTATGATATTGGGTACCCGTATTTTTCTTGTGAATGAAATACAAATGCTATATTCTGCGCTCATGCGGAAGCTGCCATTTATCGTAGTTGGTTTGCTGCTGATTACCTCGACCCTGGCTTGCGGGGCTGCGGAGGAATCCAGCTTTGCCTCTTCGGAGTCTGCCCCTCAGGCCATGATGGCCGCAGACTCCTCTGCAGAAATGGCCATGGGAGGGGCTGTGGAGCGGGTAGTTGAAGCTGAGATGACCGAAGAAGCGTCTATGGATGCGTCATCGGCCTTTGCTTCGGACGAGAGCGGCCTGCTGCCCAGCTTCGATGAGGTCCAGGCCTCGGTCGCCTCCCAGAACCGCATTATCGTCCGCACGGTAGGTATGGGCCTGGTGGTGAACGACGTGGCCGATACCGTGGACCGGGTTGCCGACGTAGCGCAGGGGCTGGGCGGGTGGACCGTTTCCAGCGACCGCAACGTCATTCACCACGGAAGCGTGTCTGTTCGAGTGCCGGCCCAGCAACTGGACGAAGCGGTGAGCCGCATCCGGGCCCTGGGCGTTCGTGTCGAGTGGGAATCGTCCAACAGCCAGGATGTTACCGACGAGTACGTGGACAGCAACTCCCGCCTCCGCAGCCTGCGGGCCACCGAGGAGGCCCTGCTGGGCCTGCTGGAACGGGCAACCGACGTGGAAGACGCCCTGGAAGTGCAGCGGGAACTGTCGGAATTGCAGGCAGAAATTGAGAGTCTGCAAGGCCGGATCAAATTCCTGCAGGAAACCGCCGCCTTCTCTCTGATAAACGTGGAAATGAGCCTGGCTCCCAGGCAAATGAACATCAACGCCGGGCCGGACCAAACCTTCAGCTCCGGCCAACTGGCCCGTTTTCGCGCTACCTTCCGGCCACCGGAAGGAATTGAGGAGTTCCGGTTTACCTGGGATTTCGGCGACGGATCCAGGGTAGATGGACAGGGCAGCGCACCCACCACCGAGCCCGGGCAGCGCGTTACCGCCACCGTTACCCACGTATATGAAGACGACCGGGATTCGCCCTATATTGTCCAACTGGAAATTACGGGCACCGGCCCCTCCGGCATTGTAGAGGGCACGGACTCGCTGATTGCCACGGTGACCCGCATACCCACCATTGAGGTATTTGCCGGTGAGGACCGGGTGGTCAAAGAGGGTGATGAGGTTGAGTACTCCGGTTCCTTCACTCGCGGCGAGGGCTTGTGGGACATTCAGTACCGCTGGGACTTCAGCGACGGCAGCCCCACGGTTACCGGAGCCCCTGAAGAAGGGGCCACCAGGGCGGTAGTCTCGCACACTTTCGAGAATTACCGGCCCCAGCGCTACCAGGCAAACTTTACGGTGACCGCCCAGAGCGAGGCCGGGGAAGTGAAGGGTTCCGATTCCTTTATGGTGCAGGTGACCGAGTCCCAGGGCCTGGTAATCGGCAACTGGGACCTGGTGGAGTCTGCCAAATGGGCGATAAGGGTGTTGTCAGCCATTGCGCTGGCGATAGTCAACGTCCTTATCTGGGTGGTAATCTTCAGCCCTGTCTGGCTGGGTATAATTGCCATTGGGTACGGTATCTACCGCTTGAAACGTTACCTGGATCGGCGCCAATCGGAGCGAAACCGTCAACTCCTGGGCACGGAACTTCGGACGGTAGCCCCGCTTGAACCAACCCAGGAAACTGTCCAGGAACCGGGCCAGGAACCGGGTGACTCGGAAACGAACCGCTGAGCCAGGTTCGCCGCCGGGTACTGCCCCGGGAACCAGTTAAAGGCAAGAAATTACTGACATGGAGTGCAAGAGTGACAACCCAGACGCCCGAAGAAGCCCGCTCTCAGATCGTAAACATGGTGAAGGACTTCGTCCGCCGGGAAGTGGAACCGGTGGCAGCCCAGCATGACCTGGAAGACACCGTGCCCCTGGACCTGATAGACAAAATGAAGGAACTGGGGCTGTTCGGCATAACTGTACCGGAAGAGTACGGTGGGATGGGGCTGGACTACACGACCTTCGCGCTCATCTTCGAGGAGATGAGCAAGGCCTTCATGAGTATCACGGGCGCCATCGGAACCCATCACATAATGACCTACGTGCTGACCCACTACGGCACTGAGGAGCAGAAACGCCAGTTTCTTCCGGACCTGGCAACGGGCCGCAAGCGGGGCGGTCTGGCCCTGACCGAGCCTGGCGGCGGCACCGACGTGGCAAACCTGCAGGTAACCGCCGACAAGGACGGCGAGGAGTACGTCGTCAACGGCAGCAAGATGTTCATCACCAACGGCCGATACGGTGATACCTTTCTGCTCCTGGCCCGTACCGACCGTAACGTTGAGCCCCGCCATCGAGGCATCAGCGCTTTCATCGCCGAGAAGGGAGACCCCGGGTTCAAAGTTGGGAGAGACCTGGATAAACTGGGCTACCGCGGCCTGGACACCTGCGAGCTGATATTTGAGGACTTCAGAGTGCCGGCGGACAACCTGGTGGGACTGGAAGAGAATCTGGGATTTGGCCAGGTGATGAGCGGCCTGGAAACGGGCCGGATAAACGTGGCCGCCCGGGCTGTGGGTGTGGCGCAGGCAGCCTTTGAGGCCGCAATTCGCTACTCGCAGCAGCGGGAGACCTTTGGAGTCCCCATATCCCAGCACCAGGCAGTGCAGCTAAAGCTGGCCGATATGGCCACCAAGATCCAGGCCGCTCGGCTGCTGACCTATGACGCCGCCGCCAAGAAGGATTCAGGAGAAAGGGTGGACCTGGAAACGGGGATGGCCAAGCTCTTCGCCAGCGAAATCTGCGGCGAAGTGACCATGGAGGCCATGCGCATTCATGGCGGATACGGCTACATCAAGGAGTCCCCGGTGGAACGTTACTACCGGGACGCTCCCCTGATGATTATCGGGGAAGGGACCAACGAAATTTTGCGCCTGGTAATAGCGCGCCAGTTGCTGCGCCGCCCCGAGTACCAGGCTTAACCCGGCCCCGGGGCGATGCGGCAAAATGCAGCCGCTAGTTTCGAACCGGGTTGAAGACCAGCCAGTTGGCCACTGGGCCCGCGCTGCGACTCCATTCGTGCTCGGTGTTGGGCGGAACCAGGATGGCGTCGCCTTCGGACACCGTGTACTCCTTGCCGTCGCAGGTGAGAATGCAGCCACCTTCCAGGAAGTAGGCCAGGTGCTCACCCTCGTGGATGTGGTTAGGGCTTACTTCCCCATCTGCCATGCCCCGGTGGGCCAGTACATAGTGTCGTGCGCCGTCCTCCGCAGTCAGAACGGGTCGGGCAGCGCCGGGGCTGGTATCCAGGTCTGCCAGGTTCTTGATGACCGGCGGTCTGCCGGTGCCGGTCCCGCCATTATTCTTGGCCCCGCCGCTCCGGGAAGAGAGCAATGGATTGATCTCAATTCGCTCGATGTCACCCTCGCCACCGTCGTTCAGGGTGTAGTGGTCCACATTGGGGGGAATGTAAATGGCGTCCCCGGCCTTCACCGGGTAGTTCACCCCGTCGCATACCAGTGTCCCCGACCCCTTGATTACGAAAACCTCGTGCTCCCAGGGATGGATGTGGTGACTGCTGGTCTCTCCCGGGTGGATATGGGAGTAGCTCAGGGTAGTAGTGGGCGGATTGTCATTCATGTTGATCAGCCTGGCTGCGTTGCCTGGGGAGTAATGGTCACGGTAGTTCCGGATAATCGGTTCCAAATCTCGCCTCCTTCGTTCAGTACCGGGTAAGCGCACTGCATTTTGACCGGCGCCTGCGGGGATAATGTTAATCGGGGTAAACCGATTGCACAAGAAAAGCAGGTCGCAAGCCAGGGTCTTTCGATTGTCGGTGGCAATTCCTCGAGTCCGTTCGTGGTGAGCCTGGAGAACCATTCCGGGCGGCCCTTCGACGGGCTCAGGGCGAACGGTGTCGACGGGCTCAGGGCGAACGGTGAAAGAGACTCTACCAAAAGAATCGAAAGACCCTGCACCCTCCCTTGTCCGACAGGGCGAGGGGTGAGTTTTGTTTTTGGGTTTGGTTGCGGTCCGTTCGGGTTCCTTTGTTTCCAGGGTCAGGGGCGGGCTTGAAACCCGCCCCTACGTGAAAAAGGGTGAAATTCGTTTTCTCCTGTTATTTCCTTTCATTTCCTGTTGTTTTGTAGCTGGGGATGGGGGCAGATGACAGGTTGATGAAAGGGTGTTTCCCTCATCTTGTGGCCCTTTCCCAATGGGTGAGGCGGGAATTCTGACGGGGGTTGACGGGACATGGTTTCCGGCATGGATTTCAGTTCCTCCGGTTTTGCCCAGGATGACAGGGGTTCCTGGTGGCAAGGTTTGTGCCCGGGTGGCTGGTCCTTTCCTAGTATTGTCTTTTAATAGTAGGGGCGGGTTATCCAGGGTGGGAAGGGGGTGGTGTCAAGGGAATGTGGTTATCCACCAGGGTCTTTCGATTGTCGGTGGCAACTCCTCGAGTCCGTTCGTGGTGAGCCTGGAGAACCAGTCCGGGCGGCCCTTCGACGGGCTCAGGGCGAACGGTGGAAGAGACTCTACCAAAAGAAAGAGACTCTAACACAATAATCGAAAGACCCGGGGTCGCAAGCAGGACCTATAGATTACCTGAGTGAAGTCTCCTTCTGAGTTCGTCCCTTGGCCCAGGGAAGGGCCGACCAGGATGGTTCGGCAAGCCTGCTACGAACGGTTTCCCGTGGATGCCCATCAATTGGGTGACCCCGGGGCTACAGTTACCCAGAGTTGTGCGGGTTTCGCAGCCACGAAATCCGCATCTACCCGCAACGCGTTTCGGTTGACGCTCCTATGGGCCTATGCTAGTATCCGAATCGGGCCAAAGCCCCGTTCCCGTCCCCATTTGCCCAGGTAAACACTGCCCCACAGGATAACGAGTCAGGATGAGCTTTCGCCAGCGGCTTAACAGTGTTTCTCCGCAGAGGGAAACAGTTATAACCATCGGCGTCTTTGATGGAGTTCATCGGGGCCATTCCCACCTTCTGCAGCACCTCAAAGCCGCGGCCGGCGCCCAGTACCAGCCCATTGTCCTTACTTTCGCCAACCACCCCGTAACGGTTCTTCAACCAGGCCGTGACGTATCCCTGATAACCACGCTGGGCCGCAAGGAAGAACTGATTCGCCAGCAGGGCATAGACCAGATAGTGTCCCTCGAATTTACCCAGGAACTGGCCCAACTGTCGGCTGGTGATTTTGTCGGACTCCTGGTGGAAAACCTCAATATGAAGGGCCTGGTAATCGGTTCAGATTTCGCCCTGGGCCGAAATCGGGAGGGGAACTCCGAACGCCTTGCGGAGCTTGGTCGAGAAATGGGCTTCTCGGTGGAGGTGGTGGAGCCTCTCCTCCTGGATGGACTGCTGGTCAAGAGCAGGGTAATCCGGCAGAAGCTCACCGACGGGGAAGTTGCCGTTTCCAACCAGTTGCTTGGTCGCACATTTTCCATGTCGGGCGAGGTTATTACCGGCGACCGCCGGGGCCGCACCCTGGGGTTCCCCACAGCTAACGTGGACGTCAACAAGGGTATGGCTCACCCTGCCGATGGCATTTACGCCACCTGGGCGTTGGTCGATGGGGTCCGCCGGCCTTCAGCTACCAGTATTGGGGTCCGTCCGACCTTTGGGCTTTCGGAACGCCTGGTAGAGGTCTATATCCTGGACTTTGAGGGCGACCTGTACGGACGTGAGCTGGAAGTGGAATTTGTGGACAAGCTCCGCGACCAGGAGACTTTCAGCAGCCTGGATGCGCTGGTAGAGCAGATAAACAGGGACGTGGCCGATACCAGAGATACCCTGGCAATTTCCGGAGGCGCCAATGGCCATTAGCCCGGCGGAATTGAAGCGCGTTACCGAGCGCGGCGTCAGCGACATCATCGTCCGCCAGGAGTTCGTCAAGCTACTGGAGGAAGGCAAACCCCTGCGGCTGAAGATGGGTTTCGATCCCAGCCGTCCCGACATCCACCTGGGCCACGTGGTTGGCCTTCGCAAGTTGCGGCAACTGCAGGACCTGGGTCACCAGCTTATTCTTATCGTTGGAGACTGGACGGCCCAGATAGGTGATCCCAGCGGGCGCTCCGCCACCCGCCCCATGCTGACCCACGATGAAGTGATGGAAAACGCCCAGTCCTACCTGCAGCAGTTTTTCAAGGTTGTGGACCGGGACCGAGCCCAGGTTGTGTACCAGAGCGAGTGGTTCGGGAAGTTCTCCCTTGCCGACGTGATCGGGCTGACAGGCCGCTTCACCGTGGCCCAGTTCCTGGAGCGGGACGATTTCGCCAAGCGGTTCTCCGAGCACCGGCCCATCGCCATAACCGAACTGCTTTACCCCCTGCTCCAGGCGTACGACTCCGTGGCCATTGAGTCGGACGTGGAATTTGGCGGCACGGACCAGATGTTCAACCTGCTGGTGGGCAGAGAGCTGCAGGGAATGATGGGACAGCGTCCCCAACAGTGCTTCCTGATGCCCATCCTGGTAGGCACGGACGGCGTCCAGAAGATGAGCAAGAGCCTGGACAACTACGTGGGAGTGGATGAACCGCCCGACGACATGTTCGGCAAAATCATGTCCCTGCCCGACGAGTTGATAGTTTCCTATTTTGATTACCTGACCGACACGCCTGAAGATGACCTGGTGGAAATGACCCAGAGCATCGCCGGTCAGACCGTCAACCCTATGGACCTGAAGAAAAAGCTGGCGGAAGATATTACCCGGGTGTTCCACGACAAGGATTCCGCCATTGCCGCCAGGGAACGTTTCGAGCGGGTGGTGCAGCAAAGATCCTTGCCCGAAGATATGCCGGTGGTGACCATCTCGTCTCTGGTAGGCCCCCGCTGGAGCAACGCCCTGGTATCGGCCGGCCTGGTTTCCAGCGTCAGCGAAGGCAAGCGCATGATTAGCCAGGGGGCCGTGGAGCTGTTCCCGCCATCCGGTGCGTCCCGCAAACTGGCCGATGACTCCCAGTTCCAGCCCCCGGAACCCGGCACTGCCGTAAAGGTGGGCCGGCGTCGCTTTGCCTCCCTGCAGGAATAGCTGGCCAGGGGAATCCCCCGTCCGGTACAGCGACTTCCCCGACGCTGCGTGCAGCAGTTCCTTGCTTATGTCCTTTCGTTGACTACTCATTTCCCGCATAGTTAGACTGGAACTAACGACATCAATGGGAGAAGGCTGGTGTTTTCTACCGAAGAACTGGACAAAATACGGCGGCAGGGCGTGCAGTGGCGGGAAAAGAACGCTGACAGGAAGGAACGCAAGGCTTCGTACAAGACCCTGTCGCAGATTCCCGTGGAGGCCGTCTATACGCCGGAACACCTTGAAGGGGTGGACTTTGACGCTGACGTAGGGCTGCCAGGGGAGTTTCCTTATCTGCGGGGCGTCCATCCCGGGGGCTACCGCGACCGGCTGTGGACCATGCGGATGTTCGCCGGTTTTGGCCTGCCGGAAGAGACCAATGAGCGATTCCGGTTCCTGCTGCAAAACGGACAGACGGGCCTCAGCACTGCATTCGACATGCCGACTCTGTACGGCTACGACACCGACGACCCCCGCGCTGCCGGAGAGTTCGGCAAGTGCGGCGTGGCGGTGTCCTCCCTGGCTGACATGGAAACCCTGTTTGAAGGCATTCCCCTGGGCCAGGTCACCACGTCTATGACCATCAATAGCCCCGCGGCCATCATCTGGGCCATGTACATCGTGGTGGCAGAGAAGCAGGGCGTGCCCCTGGAGCAAATCGGCGGTACCCTGCAGAACGATATCCTGAAGGAATACCTGGCGCAGAACGAGTACATCTTCCCGCCGGAGCCGTCACTGCGCCTGGTTGTGGACACCATCGAATTCGCCACCCGCCACATGCCCCGCTGGAACCCCATCAGCATCAGTGGCTACCACATACGGGAGGCGGGCTCCAATGCGGTGCAGGAACTGGCCTTCACCCTTGCGGACGGGTTTGAGTACGTGCGGCGGTGCATCGAAAGGGGAATAGCGGTGGACGACTTCGCCCCACGCTTGAGCTTCTTCTTCAACGCCCACAACGATTTCTTCGAGGAGATCGCCAAGTACCGGGCTGCCCGCCGAATCTGGGCAAGGGAGATGCGCGACACCTTCGGCGCGAAGAACGAGCGGTCTTGCTGGATGCGATTCCACGCACAGACTTCCGGGGCAACGCTGACCGCCCAGCAACCGGAAAACAACGTGGTGCGGGTGGGCCTGCAGGCCCTGGCAGCGGTACTGGGCGGGTGCCAGTCACTGCATACTAACGGCAAGGACGAAGCCTGGGCCTTGCCTTCAGAACAGGCGGCACTGCAAGCCCTGCGGACCCAGCAGATTATCGCCCACGAAACCGGGGTCACCGACACCGTTGATCCCCTGGGCGGCAGCTATTTCCTGGAGTCGCTGACCAGGGAGGTGGAAGCCGGGGCCAATGACTATTTCCGCAGGATTGAGGACGTGGGTGGCGTGGTGCCGGCTCTGGAGTCGGGTTTCTTCCAACGGGAAATCGCCGAGGCTGCGTACATATACCAACGGGAAGAGGACCGCAAAGAACGCATTACCGTCGGAGTAAACGACTACGTGACCGACGAGGAGCTGGGTATTCCCCTGCTTCGAGTTGACCGGGAAGGGGAAGCGCGGCAAATCGAGAACCTGAACAGGATACGTCGCACCCGCGACAATCACCAGGTCGCCATCAGGCTGAGGGAACTGGAACAGGCGGCCCGTGGCTCGGAGAACCTGATGCCCCCGCTGCTGGAGGCGGTCCGGGCCTATGCCACCCTGGGCGAGATGATGGGAGTGTTCCGCGATGTGTTCGGAGAGTACCAGCCAGGCTGGGGGTTCTAGGGTTAATCGGCAGTCAGTGAGTCCAGGCGATGGCGGCAGCCAGATTCAGGGGTGACGGGAAGTAAAGACTCTCCCGATCACATTTGGTTGCCAATTGTCTCCTCTGCTTCAGTTTGTTAAAACCACTTCAGGAAGATTACGGGTCCGGTACAGTGGCCCCAGATATGACCCAGGAGCCCCATACCATCGCGGCAACCTCGCAACTGGTTGCCGCGATGGTATGGGGCTCTTTGCTCTTGTCTCGCCACTTGTCCCAAGCTGTCGAGCGACGGCCCGTCAGGACTGGATAAGGCCCTCCTGGGGCGTGGTCCAGGGCAGGCGGTAGAAGGGGGCGAACTGGGGGGCACGAGGTATTGGCATTTCTCCGAAGGGGACGTCTATTACCACCGGCGCCTCCCGCTCCAACGCCAGGGGAATCAACTTCTCCAGTTCCAGGGGATTGCTGGCCCGCATTCCCACCGCGCCGAAAGACTCAGCGAACTTGACGAAGTCGGGGTTGTGCAAGTCCGTCCCGTAGGCCCCGCCGAAGAAATCGTCCAAATCGCGGGCCACGTTGCCGTAGGAGTCGTTACGGAAGACGACGGTAACGACGTTGATGCCGTATTGGACTGCCGTGGAAAGCTCTGAGGAGTTAAACATGAACCCACCGTCGCCGGTTATGCAGACGACGGGACGGTTGGGCTGGGCGACCTTGACACCCAGGGCAGTGGGGAAGGCGTAGCCCAAATTGAAGGAGTAGCCGGAGTCGATGTAGGTCTTGGGATGATTCACCTGCCAATGGGTGCGGGCATAGTAGCCGAACTGGGTGACGTCCCAAACCATGAAAGCGTCTTCGGGAACTCCGTTCTGCATTGCCTCCAGGACCTCGTACTGGGGTTCCTGGAGACGGATGTCGTAGTAGGTTATCAGGTTACGGGCAGCAGTAACCGCCTCGGCCGGCGAGGGCCGGTCCGTGGCGCCGGCCTCGATGATGTGCGGAAGGAGCGCCTCGATGGTCGCCCTGGCGTCGCCGTGCAGCGGAATGGTGTTGGCCTGGTGCCTGGTCAGTTCGGAATCGTCGATGTTGATGTTCACCAGGACGCAGGCCTCACCAGCCGGGTTGCCCAGGGCGAAGCGGGCTCCGATCCCGATGACGACGTCGGCGGCCTGCATCACATCGAATAGCTGGTTCATTTCCTGTAATTCACCCCGTGGACTGAAACAGGAGCCGTAGGAAAGCGGATGGCTGTCAGGAATGGTCCCTTTGCCGCCGCTGGAGGTAACCACGGGTATGTTGGTAGCCTCAGCCAGCTTCACCAGGGCTTGTTCCGCGTCGGACCGCGCCACTCCGCCTCCGGCGTAAATCAGAGGCGTACGAGACCTGGCGATAACTTCCGCGACCTCCCGAAGGCTGTCCGGGCTGGGAACGATGGGCGAGACGCGGGCGGGGTTCCGAAGCTGCACTTCCTCCCGTTCTACTCCTGCCTCCGGAGGCATTTCGATCAGGACGGGACGTGGTCGTCCGGTGCGCATCTGCCTGAAGGCTTCGAACACGGCGTCGGGAACTTCGCGGGGCCTTTCGGCCTGGCGCTGCCATTTGGTCACGGGGCGAACGATATCGGGCTGGTTGGCTATCTCGTGAACGGATCCCCGGTTCTTCCCGATGGCGCCCCGGGGGATCTGGCCAGCAATGATAAGGACGGGAGTAGAGCGCGAATATGCGTTGGTCAGGCCGGAAGCCGCGTTGTAAAGTCCCACACCGGGAACCACAAGGGCAACCCCGGGCTTTCCCGATGCGCGGGCATAGCCATCGGCCATGTAGGTCGTGGCTTGTTCGTGCCGGGGCGCAATCATGCGGATGCCCGGTTCATCACGCAGGGCTGCAACTATCCCGTATATCTGGATGCCCGGGATTCCGAATACGACCTCTACCCCCTCTCCTACCAGGGATCTGGAAAGGGCTTCTCCTCCGCTCATTGAGACCATTAATCGACTCCTCCATACAGGCAGGGACGGTAGTGTTACTCGGGCGCTGGCAAGGGTGTGGCAGCAAGGAGATTTAACGTGGGAAATGAGAGTGCCCTGCGGCGCAAGATATGTTTCGCACCCGCACTGATATTGATGCGATCAAGGCTTCGGTTGAAGCCATCTATTCGGGGGCCAGCCCGGGGCTCACCACGGGTCTTATGTTGAATACGATGGTCCGCTTCACGCCTGGGGGTCTGTTCCCCGGCGGCATGAGGGGCCAGAGCTTACGCGCCGTGAAGGGGAGGGCGAGCCAGTGGAGAAAAGTATATCATCCAGCCGGTAGTCTAGCATCGCGAGTCGAGGTAAGTTTACGCATGGACGCCAACGTCGAGGCTCCTGACCGAACTCGGCAGGAGATCAATCGGATCTTCAGTAACCCGAAATACCGATGACTGCAAGATGCAGCCTGACAAGAGACCCAATCTCTGCGAGAGTGAAACCTGGTTGAGGCAATAGGATGGGTCCGCCAATTGTCGATTAGCCCCAGGTCTGGGACAGAAGCAAGTAGTTCCTGGAGTCAGCCTGAATGTGTCGCCGTACGAGCGAATCAGGCCGATGAAAACGTATGGGTTGCCCTCGTGGCAGCCCGCTTTACGTGGGGGATATTACCAACGGTACAGAGCCCGTCAGTGCAAAGGGTATATCCAGGATCCGTCAAACGCCAAATACAAAGGAGGGCGGGAGTTGAACCCCGCCCTCACTGCCTTTAGCTGCAATCCCTGCCCTGGAGAGGGGCGAGGTTACATCCGTTCCTCTTCCTTGAGGCGCTTGGTCTCTTCGATCACCCGCTGTTCGATGTTGGCAGGTACCGGTTCATAGTGGTCGAACTCCAGCCGGTAGTTGCCCCTGCCCTGGGTAAGAGAGCGCATGTCCTGGGCGTACCGTTGTACCTCAGACAAAGGCACTTCCGCCTCGACCACCGTAAAGCGGTCGCCGGGAGTCATACCAAGGATGCGGCCCCGTTTGCCGTTGAGATCGCTCATAACCTCACCGGTGTAGGCTTCAGGAACGTTGACTGTCAGCTTGACGATGGGCTCCAGAAGGATCGGGCTGGCGTCGGCCATACCCTTTTTGAAGGCCTGGGAACCGGCAATCTCAAAGGACATACCGGAAGAGTCCACATCGTGATAGCTGCCATCGTAGATTACCGTCTTCAAGTCCACGACGGGGAAACCGGCCAGGATTCCTTCCTCCATGGACTTGACCACGCCCTTTTCCACCGCCGGAATATATTCTCTGGGAACCCGGCCCCCGACTATCTCTGAGCCAAACTCAAAGCCGTTGTCCCGGTCCGTGGGTTCCAGGCGCAGCAGCACATGACCGTATTGCCCGTGACCGCCGGACTGTTTCTTGTGACGGTATTCACTGTTAATAACTCGGGTGATGGTCTCCCGGTAAGCCACCTTGGGCATCCGAAGCAGAAGGTCGGCACCAAACTTGCGCCTGATGCGCTCAATGGCCACTTCGATCTGCGCGTCACCCAAGCCCGTCAGCAGGCTGTCGCCGGTGTCGGCGTCTCTGCTGTACCGCAGACTGGGATCTTCTTCGACAATGCGGGCCAAAGAGGTGGACATCTTGTCCAGGTCGGCCTTGGTGGCAGGGGCTACCGCAACGCTGTAGTAACCCCGGGGAAATTCGATGGAACCGAAGGTGACCTGGCTATCCCGGGCGCAGAGGGTATCACCGGTAACAGTGACGCCCAGCTTGCCAATGGCGCCCATGTCGCCGGCCGCAACCTCGGAAATGTTCTCCTGGGACTTGCCCCTGGGGAGATACAACTGGCCAATGCGCTCTGCCTGGTTCCGATTGGAATTCCAGACTTCCGAGTTGCTCTTGAAGGTACCGCGATAGACCCTGAACAGAGAAAGCTTTCCAACAAAGGGGTCTGCGGTGGTCTTGAAAACAAAGGAGGCCAGGGGAGCATCAGGGTCAACTTCACATTCGACTGCTTCCCCGTTAGCGTTATTTGCCTGGGGGATATTGCCTTCAATGGGAGACGGCAGAAATTCCCGGACGAAGTCAAGGTACTCTTCAACGCCGATGTTCTGGGTAGCCGAACTGGCCAGTATTGGTACCAGGCTGCCCGACAGGATGGCCGACCTGGCGCCGTTGGTTATTTCCTCGTCCGTCAGTTCCTCGCCTTCGAGAAATTTGTCGGCGAGTTCATCATCGGCTTCGGCGACTGCTTCAATCAGTCGCTCCCGGGCCATTTCGAATTCATCAGCTACCTCAGCAGGAATGTCGGCGGGGGGATGAACGACGCTGACTACGCCTTTGAAGTCCTGGGCATCGCCGATGGGCAACTGGAAGGGGACGCACTGGTTTCCGAAGGTTCCCTGGATATCTGCAACGGTGCGGGCGAAGCTGGCGTTTTCCCGGTCCATCTTGTTGACCAGCAATACCCTGGGCAGACCCAATTCGTCGCACTGATTCCAGGAACGCTCGGTGCCCACATCCACACCGGAGGGAGCCGGCAGCAGGATGGTCGCGCTTTCCACCACCCGAAGGGCACCAACCACTTCACCGAAGAAGTCGTCATAGCCCGGGGTATCCAATAAATTGGCCTTGTACCGGTCCCAACTACAGGAAATGAGAGTGGTCTGGATGCTTCCGCCCCGCTTGACCTCTTCCGGTTCGTAGTCGGAGACAGTGTTACCATCCTCGACCCTGCCGATCCGGTTGATGGCCTTTGTATTGAACAGCAAAGCCTCGCACAGGGATGTCTTACCGGCGCCGCTGTGAGACAGCAGCGCCACATTCCTCAGGTTACCTGCATCGATACTGGGCATAGCCTTTGTCCCCCTTAACTTATTACTGCAGCTAGTTAGGACGATTTTATATAAACTTGGCGGCTTTTCGCAACCTTGCGGACTTAATGGCCAGAATCCCTACCTGGAAAGCCCTAAAACTGATCGGGACAGCCATTGTGGCTGCCCCTACGAATCATCAGGGGTTGCCGGCCAGTTGATGCAACGGCACACCCTCACCTCCGGATATGTGGCTAGGCCAGGCTGCCCATGGGATCCCAAGGAGGCAGAACCACCGGTTCCAGATCCAGGGCCTGCCGCAGTTCCTCCGGCAGGTAGCTCCTGGGGGCGGAGATTTCAAACATGTACTCCGCAAACCAGGAGTCATTCATCAGGAAGAAGCCCTTGTCCCCCACCTTGTCGTCCCAGCTGTTTTCCACCCGCCAGCGGCGCGGTTTGCCGTCCACCACGTCCACACCGGTGAACAGCATGGCGTGGGTCATGGCAGTCTGGTGGAACTCCAGGCGCTCTGCCTTGTCCATGCCGAACTCGGCTCCATAAACGCTGCCGTAGTCAAACAGTTCAGCATCCCACAGGCCCTTGTCGCGGTGCATTTGCTTGCCGGTATCGCAGCCCATCCAGACGGGTTTACCGTCCTGGAGCATGCGCATGGCGATGTCCTTCATCAGGTCAATGTCCACATTCAAGTACTTGATACGGGTGCCGTCCACGACGTTGCCCAGATACTGGACCGTGTAGGTGCGGCCCGGCGGATTTCCCTGGCGAGGGTCGTGGACCAGGCAGACATACTCCTCCATTGGAGTGGTGATGTATTTTTCCGCAAACTCCAGGGGAGTCATTGTGCCATCGCGATGAAATTCCCCGTCCTTGTCCTTCCACTGCCAGTCAAAGTCTGCCGGAGGATTACCCAGGTGAATGGACAGGATCTGGAAGACGGCCTGCAGGGATTCCCGTTTTGCCTCGCGCATGGCATCCAGGCCGCCCTCTTCGGCATAGAGGCGGCGGATGTTGCGAGCACCCTGTCGCACCTGGTAATTCAGCCCGGCGTTCATTCGCATGGAATTGCCGGAGCTTTCCGTTTCCGGCATGACAGTCTTGGGCACAACGCCGTGCTTGCGGACCAGGCTGACGAACATGTCCCACTGCCCGCCGTCGCCGAGGGGTTGATGCAGCAGCCAGGCAACGACACGGTCGTCGATCGGACGATCCGCCGTTTCGATGACGGCTTCCAGTATGTAGTTGGCACGCTCCATCTTGTCCCAGAACATTACGTAGCTCTGGCTGAACTCGAACTCCTTGACGTTGAGCAGGTTCCTGGTTTCTGACCGGAACAGGTTCAGTCCCGCGAACATCCAGCAGCGGCCGGACCTGGCCTGGTTGGTAACACCCCATTCGTCGAGGACTGTTGAAAAACTGTGGGTGGCTTCGGCCACTTTGTTCCGGTCGAGGGCGACGTCGTTTACGTCATGCTGGGTAACGACGTTCTGCATCAACTGATTGCTGGGTCGGGACCGGAATGCCGAGTCCATGCCAGCCAGGGTTTCGGAGTCCAGGGCTCCCGGATTGGCGGATGTAGTCATGGCAATAAGCTCCTCACTATGTCTTGGGATTCAAACTTTGGATTTCCAGAAACAGGGGAAGCGCGGTCGGCTTCCCTGGATGTATTTCTACTAGTCGAGCGATGCCGCTGACATTGCCACCTTGCGTACTTCGCCGTCCACTTCCGTCACGGTTGCCTCTATCTCGTCCCTGGTAGTGAAGCGGCCTACCGAAAATCGCAACGTGCCGATGGCATAGTCGGTTGGGACTCCCATGGCAGCAAGGACATGAGACACTTCCACCCGATCGCTGTGACAGGCCGCCCCCGCGGATGCGGCAACGGTGGGCAGTGATGCGAGGATGCGGTCTGCCTCCACTCCCTTGAAACTGATGCTGGAGGTATTGGGGAGCCGTTTATCGGGATGTCCGTTGATTCGCAGGTCAGCACCTGTTTTCACCAGGCCCTGCTCCAGGCTGTCCCGCATCTCCCTCATGTGGCTGGAATAGACGGCCAGATTCTCTTCGATCAAATGGCAGGCCATGCCCAGTCCGACCATTTCTATGACATTCTCTGTTCCAGCCCTTCGATTTTGCTCGTGGCTGGCGCCATGCATGAACTTTTCCAGTTCCACACCCGGCTTTATGTAAAGCGCCCCAATGCCCTTGGGGGCATACAGCTTGTGCCCGGCAACTGAAAGCAAGTCCACCCCGAGATCCCCAACTTTTACCGGAATCTTCCCCACTGACTGGGCGCAGTCGGTGTGGACCAGCACCCCCCGGCGGTGAGACACATCCGCGATTTCAGCGATGGGCTGGATGGAGCCGACCTCGTTGTTGGCATGCATTATGGTGACCAGGATGGTTTCGTCGGTCAGGGCATTTTCCACCTGACCGACGTCCAGCAGACCTAACTCGTCCACCGGCAAATAGGTCACGCGAAAGCCATGCCCTTCAAGGTAGTGGCAGACTTCCGTGACCGCGGGATGTTCGATGTTGGAGGTGATGATGTGGTTGCCGCGATTTCGGTGGGCAAAGGCCACACCCTTGATGGCGTGATTGTTGGCCTCGGTGCCGCCGCTGGTGAAGATCAGTTCATCGGACTGGCAACCAAGAAGGTCTGCAACCTGCCGGCGCGCACTATCCACTCCCTTTCGCGCCTCCAGTCCAAAGGAATGACCGCTGGAGGGATTGCCGTAAAGACCATGCACATAGGGGAGCATAGCCTCGGCAACCTGAGGGTCAATGGGCGTAGTGGCGTTATAGTCCAGGTAAATGGCGCTCATTCAGGTTATCCAAGGAGGCAGGGATTTGAGACTTCGGCCCATTATAGCCCAGCAGCAAGCAGACGGCCAAACCGCCCTGGTCTGGTTCCTGGGCGACCCGCTTAAAGGGGCCACACAATCCTGTGCCGAAATCGCCAATGCCCAGCGGCAGCAATATAGTCAAACTGGCAGAGTGACGAAGGGCCAAAGGCAAGCCATTTCAGCCCCCTCTCCCCTGCTAAGTTTTCCCGTCAATCACCACGTCAAGGACTGCTGGCTTACCCGAGTCCAGCGCCTTCCCGATCTCGGGGCCAATGTCATCAGGGTCGCTGATGGTTCTGCCGTAAACGCCAATGGCCTCGGCAATGCCGGCAATGTTCAGTGGCAGCGGAAAATCCATTCCAACGTAGCCCTCAAATCCATCTTCAACTTCTCTGCCCAGGATTTCCTGCTGGTGAACGTTCATATTGAGCTTCAGGATTCGATACGAGCGGTTGTTGCACACGAGGTAAACGGTCGGAATGCCATAATTGGCCGCGGTCCACAACGCCTGCACTGTCATCATGGCGCTGCCGTCACCGGTCACGGCAAGCACCGGTCGGTCCGGGTTCGCCAGCTTGACCCCAAGACCTGCACCCATGCCCCAGCCGATGGCGCCAATCCTCTCGCCGTAGATACTGTCCAGTTCGTTGAACTTGATGGCGCCGTGAAGGGCATCCTTGGAGCTGAGGGAGTCATCGACCACTATTGCGTTTGAAGGAAGGGCTGCGCCGACTTCATGCATCATCCGCTCCGGGGTCATGGGCAGGGCATCCCAGGACTGTCGAAGATTTCGTTCCCACCCGGCCCGGGCCTGCTCTTTCATTTCCCTTATTGCCCTCCGTCGTTCAGCCACCCTGGCGTCCGACACGGAATCCATTTGCCCCGCCAGCGCTTCGTCCAGCATTTCCAGGCCGGCCCTGGGGTCGCCAAAGAGAGCGACGTCAGTGGGTTCAACCCGGCCAATGTCCCGCAGAGACGAGTCCAGGTGGATCAGCTTTGTACGTGGGTTCAGGCTGGGCCCCGAAACGTAGAAGAACCCTGAAAATATACTGGCTCCCACAGCCAGCACCACGTCCGCATCGTCGAGCAGCCGGCGTCCTGCAGGAAGAGTCGGATTGATCCGGCCCAGGAACTGACCATGTCCTGAGGGAAAGTTTGCCCGGGCAATTGAAGTGGCATATACCCTTGCGCCCGCCCTTTCCGCTACCTTCACCGCCGCGTCCATGCCTTGCGCCTGCGCGAGTCGGTCTCCGACGAGCATCACAGGATTGGTGGACCGGGACAGCATTGCCGAGGCCTCCTGCACCACTCCTGAATCGGGAGTCGGAGCCGCCACCCGCGCCATTGACGAAGCAATGGTCATCTCCGCCTCGCCATCCAGCGCATTTGCCGCAAATCCCACGAAGACCGGGCCGGTGGGCGGATTCAGCGCCTCCTGGAAAGCCCGACGCATAACCCCTGGCACCTGTTCGGGGTGGGTGACCTCCACACTCCACTTGGTAAACTGCCGCACCATTTCAGCCAGGTCGGAGCGTCCCTCGGCCAGCTTGCGGATGTCCTTGTTGCCGGCAGTCAATACCAGAGGCGCACCGCCGTCCATGGCATGGTGCAGCAGGCTGATACCGTTGGCCAGGCCAGTTTCAATGTGCAGGTTTACTACCGCCGGACGCCTTCCGGATACCGCATAGCCGTCGGCCATACCCATGGCAACCCCTTCCTGGGTTGCCAGCAGGTAGCGCAGGTCCGGATATTCCGGCAACAAAGCCATGATGGCGCTTTCACTGGTACCGGGGTTACCAAAGATTGTCTCTACCCCTTCAGCTCTCAACATTTCCAGGAAAGCGCGGGCGCCGGTCATAACTGGCATGTTATGAATACCTCTTCCATCCCAACGGGAGAAATGCAGCGGTTAGAGTCCTGCGCCGGACAGGAAGGCTCGCAGCAACTCCGCCATCTGGGTTTCATGGATGGGGGCAAATTTGGCAAACTCTCTCAGGTGGCGGGAAGCCTCTTCCTGCGCGTCGAAACGGTCACCCATCAGGAAATAATCGTCGTAAAGTTCACGGTTCCAGACCTTCAGTTCTTCGAAGGTAAGCTGAGGCTCGAACTGGAAGCCATAGGACTTGCCGATACGGTAGGCCATGTTTATCCTGCGGTAGCCGCCGTCCCGCAACAGAACGTCCCCTTCGGCCAGGGCGGTGGCGCCCGGTGGTAGTGAAAAACATTCGCCGTGGAGCGTTGGCACCAGGGGTGCTTTGATTTTCCCAAACACGGGATCCAGGTCACCGGCTTCCGTGACCGACAGCCGGCGAAGGCCAAACTGGTAACCGCCCGTAGGTTCGACTGTCCCGCCCAGCGCCCGGCACAGCAGTTGGGCCCCCAGGCAAACTGCCAGGACCGGAATTCCACGTTCATGAGCATCCCGCAGCAGGGTCATCTCCTGCCCCAATGCCGGATATGGATCGTTGGCAGAAAGCGGCCCGCCCAGAGAAACTATGAGGTCCAACCCGCTCAGATCGGGAGCAGGGAAAGGGCCATATTCCGGAGCAAGGTCAAAAATATCCAGGCTTTCCAGCTCGAAACCGGCCTCTGCCAGGACGGAAGTGAAATTGGCGCCTAACGTTTCCGGGGCAGCGTGGCGTATGATGAGGGCGCGCTTCAACAGATACCTTCTCCCTCAAGGGAATTATGACCAATCCTACACTAACCCAAAGTTTGATGTCAGCCGAACTCAGGCAAACGGCCAGTCGGTGGAGGGTGACATGGAAACAATAATCTCCAACGCGACCATAGTGACCGGTGACGCGGGCCGGACAATTCTGTACGACTCGGCCATCGCGGTGCAGGATTCAAGAATCGCCGCGCTGGGACCTTCAGCGGAGATTCTGGCCCAGTTTCCCGGTGCGGAGGTTGTGGATGGCAAGGGCAAGGCCATTTTTCCCGGGCTGGTCAATTGCCATACACACCTCCTGGCAACCGCAGACCGGGGCATTCTGGAGGACTTCGGCTTTCCCACCACCCTGCGCTTTCCCACTTCCACACGCGCCCTGCTGACCGTGGAAGAAAGACAGGTAATCGCAGCCCTGGGCGCGCTGGAGGCCATCCGCAGCGGCACCACAACCCTGCTGGAAATTGCCGATAACGTTGGCGAGTTTGCGCCCAGCCTGGTCCAAACAGGGCTGAGGCTGGTCCTGTCCGACAACTTCAACGACGTGAATCCTGCCCAAATGAGGGAAGGAATCTTCGAGTTCCTGGCTGACCGGAGAGAAGAAGGCCTTCGGCGCAGCGCCGACCTGGCAGACCGATGGCATGGATACGACGACGGCCGAGTCACCTGTTTCCTGGCTCCCCATGCCCCCGAACTCTGCTCCCCCGAGTTGCTGAGGGAAGTAAGAAAACTGGCAGACGACCGGGGCATGGGCTACACCATCCACCTTTCCCAGAGCCGGCTGGAAATAGAGGCGGTGATGCGGACCCGGGGAGTGGACCCAACCCACTACCTGTTTGCCCAGGACTTTCTGGGGCCAAACCTGGTAGCGGCCCACTGCCGGTACGTGGAGCCGGCAGAAATTGCGCTGCTGGGCCAGCACAGAGTGGGCATCTCGAACAACGCCGCCATAGCTGCCCGACGTGGAGCAGCGGCGCCGGTTCAGGAACTCCAGGCAGCGGGCTGCAGAATCGGGATGGGTTCTGACAACATGGCGGAAGATATGGTGGAAGTGATGCGCGCCGGTTTATTTCACGAACGTGTGCGACGCAATGACCAGATGTCACCCCAGCCGGAGGACGTCCTGGAGTGGGCTACCCAGGGAGGGGCGAACATCCTCGGCATGGGAGACAAGACGGGTTCGCTGGAGGTGGGGAAGCAGGCCGATTTGTTCATTGTCGATACCTTTAAGGCCCACCTGGTGCCAACCCTTCGCATCGTGTCCGGCTTCGTCCACAACGGCATGCCTGCGGACATTTCATCGGTAATGGCCGCAGGGAAATGGCTCCTTCGCGAGGGCAAAGTTGTCACAATCGACGAGGAGGACATCCTGCGCAGGGCAGAGCAGATCGGGCACTCGGTATGGAACAGGCTAGTAGAACGCTACCCCGACGTGCCTTTCCCCGTGAACCTGCCCCCGGGACCCGTTCACTAGGGAATCACCAGGCAATTGGGGCAATCGCATGAACGTCAAATTGGCCAAATTTCCAAGGAACGGTCAACAGGATATTGTAGGGAACATAGGACGGGGGTCTGGATTCCCGCCTGCGCGGGAAAGACGGTAGAAAGGGTGACAGGACCGAGTCAGAATTCATGCGATAGCCCTGACCAGTTTTGCGGTTTGAAGACAGGCAGGACAATTTCTTCCCAACGACCTTTTCAATGGAAACTCTACGGGCCGACGGACGCTGGCAGGAAACAGTCAACAGGCTGGAACCACGGGCATTCCGCTGTCCTGTTGCAGGGAACGGACATAGCAGATGATTGTTTCTATATCGTCCTGGCCTAGTTCTGGAACGGAGGGCATGTCGCCATATTCCCAGTGGTGTTGAGATACGCCGGTCATCACGGCCGTGTGGAACGAAAAGTCGGGATGGTGGTAGGGATGGTAATACTCGTGAATTAGTGGTGGACCGGTGTCACTCCCAATTCCCTTGTCTCCGTGACATTGCGCACAGTTTGCCCGGAAGAGGTCTATTCCGGACATGTACATGTCCGAGCCCTCCTCGACAACCGGTGAGTCTGTAGGGTCCGGAGTTGGTGTCCTGTAATTCATGGGTGTTGGCTTTTCCAAACCCGCGCATCCCGCTGCAAACAACAGACAAACTACAACCGCCAGCAAACAGTACAAAGTAATCAATCTTTTCTGCCTCTTCTCAAAGAGCGACCGGGCAGGGCTCCGGTGTTGTCGCCGCGGTCAATCACAACTTGCCCGTTCACTATCACGTATTCAATGCCTACCGGGTAATGTTTGGGGTCCTCCCGGGTGGCATAGGTCTTAACGGTATCTGGATTAAAGACAACAATGTCGGCCTTGAATCCGTCCCTCAGCAAGCCCCGGTTTGCCAGGCCCAGCCGCTGGGCCGGAAAGGAGGTCATTTTTCTTATTGCTTCCGGCAAGCGCAAGTGCTTCTCGGCCCGGACAAACTCGGCCAGCACTACGGGGAAGCAACCGTAGGTCCTGGGGTTGGGATACTCGCCAAACAGTATCGCGTCGCTGGCGATCATTCCGTAGGGATGGGAAACGAAGGCGGGCAGGGTCTGGGGATTGGTTCCCAGTCCCACGGTGGAAATACCCAGATTCTCCTCCAGCAGAAGATCAAACAGCGCATCTGCCGGGTCCTGTCCCCGCATTTCACCGATGTCAGTGATTAACTTTCCGTCGTATTGTTTGTTTTGTGGCAGGGTGAAGTTAGTCAGCCAGTTGTTTTCCAGGCGTTCCGGCAAAACTTCCCTCTTCATCCTTTCCCGGTCGTCGGCGTCCCGCAGGGCCGCCATCAGCCTTTCCGGCCCACCATCCTTGGCCCAGTGGGGCAACCCGATGGTGATTGTGGTACCGGAATAGGGATAGGTATAGCAGTCAAAGGTCACGTCCAGCCCTTCCTCGCGGCCTCTTTCCACCAGCCCGAGGTAGTCCAGGTGGCTCCCCGAGCCCTGGGCGCTTTGCCGGTAGTGGGTCAGGTGGATGGGGCATCCACTGCGCCGGCCAATTTCCAGCGCCTCCTCCCAGGGAGCCAACAAGCCCTGGGACCGCAGGCTGGCCCTGGTATGGGTGTGATAGAACCCGCCCAGAGAGGCGGTAACTGCCGAGAGTTCAGCCAGTTCAGCTGTATCCGCATACGACCCGGGCGGATAGTCAAGACCGGTGGACAAGCCCCAGGCCCCTTCTTCCATTGCCTCCCGAATAACCGCCTTCATATCGGCCATTTCGGAGTCGGTGGCGGGACGGTCGTTCCATCCCACGCCCCAAATACGAACCGGGGCGTTGCCCAGGATGTAGGCGATGTTTATGGCGACGGAGTTGTCGTACCTGGAAAGCAGTTCGGCAACGGTCAACCAGTCGGCCGGCATGGGCGGGTAACCGTTCAGCCCCGAATCCAGCCAGATGTAGCGGTGAAGTTCTTCCTGTGATTTGAAAGGGGCGTGGGAAATACCGTCAATTCCCACCAGTTCAGTGGTGACCCCCTGCCGTACCTTAGGATCGTGATGGGGTTCTCCCAGGATGGTCAGTCCGGCGTGCGAGTGCAGGTCAATGAAGCCGGGACAGACCACCTGTCCTTCGGCGTCTATATTTCTCGCAGCCTCAATGTGGCTGGCGTCGCCACGAAAAATGGATACCGTTTCCCCTTCAACAAGCACGGTGGCGAAAAAGCCGGGACTGCCGCTGCCATCAATTACCTGACCATTCTCTATTTTGAGGTCAACCATCGTCCCACCACCTGTAACTCAACTGACCTGACCCCGCAAGTAACCGGCGTGGGCAAACATTGAATGCCCTCAGGCATTCTTTCTGCCCCGCCTGTCACTTTCCTGAAATTTAGGCATATAATACCATTCACATTTCGTCGCTCCTTGTTAGATTGGCTGGTAAGACGAATACTGGACTCATCTTTTACGATTTCATGACAAGATTTAAGCTTTCTCGCTACAGATTCTGGAGACTGGCGCTGTTAGCGGCGGCCCAGATGATACTGCTCGCGGCAACCCTCACCATTGGAGCAGGACTCACCCAGGCCGAAAGCAGGTCTTTGTCCTGGGCCGACTTCGCAGAGCATGAAGTGTCGGCGCGCTACTGGCTTGACGACGACTTTGAAGTACCAAGCGGGGTCCCGCAGGACGTGGACGAACAGGAGCACGTCTATTGACTGGGCGCCATTGCCACCCTGGTAGGGGGGCCCGGAGACGATATCCTGGTCGGCACCGAGGGCAACGACGTCATCCTCGGCCGCGCGGGCAACGACCGTATTGACGGCAAAGGCGGCCATGACATTCTGTGCGGCGGTTCCGGCGATAACCTGATTATCGGGGGGCCAGGCGATGATTACCTTCTGGGCGGAGAGGGAGTTGACCAGCTTATAGGCGGACCCGGCAATGACTTTATGCGGGGGGATGAGTCCGACGACCTGCTCATCGGCCAGGAAGGCGGAGACTTTCTTTCCGGCAACCAGGGCAACAACATTCTCCTGGGTGGCGATCCGATTTCCGAAGAGGACGACGTCCTGGCAACTGTTTACGGTTTCTATCGGCGCGACATCATCCTGGGCAGCATCGGCAACGACGTGCTCATAGGCGCCCGCGGCGATGACGCTCTGCTGGCCTTTGGCGGCCACGACATTCTGCAGGGCATGGGGGGCGACGATACCCTCATCGGCCACTACGGCGACGACTTTCTGGATGGCGGGCTGGGCGACGGCGATGAATGCAATGGAAGCGAGGGCAGCGACGCCTCGGCAAAGTGCGAGATAGTCCGCAGCATTGAGCGAGGAGAGCAGCGGGGTCTGGCCGACTAAAGGAAACCGAGTAATAGACAACCAACCAGAAAGGAAACTGCCGGAGTTATGAGATACGACGTAATCATTGTGGGCGCCGGTTCGGCCGGCTGCGTGCTGGCCAACCGCCTTAGCGAAGACCCCCAGCTGTCGGTGCTGCTGCTGGAGGCCGGACCGGACTATCCGGACCCGGCCAGCTTGCCGGACGAACTTAAACACGACCTGAATCAGGCGGCGTCAGAACAGGACGCGCCGCATAACTGGTCCTTCATGGGTTATTCCACTCCCCAGCGAGCCGAACCTGCCCTGGTCGCCCGAGGAAGAGTCACCGGGGGAACCAGCGCCATCAACCACCAGATTTTCCTTCGTGGACTGGTCGACGACTTTGACGCCTGGGCCGCCGCCGGAAATAACGAGTGGGGTTATCTCAAGGTTTTGCCCTACTTCCGCAGGCTGGAATCCGACTCCGATATTCATGACGACTTTCATGGGAGCGACGGCCCGATTCCCGTCTGGCGCCATCCCCGCGAGAACTGGCTGCCCATTCAGGCCGCCTTTTACGAAGCCTGCGCTGACCTGGGGTTTCCCGAAGACACAGATATGAACCATCCTGAGGCAACCGGCGTGGGGGCCTTTCCCCTGAACAACCCGGGCGGCATCCGAATGAGCACTGCGCTCACCTACTTGAATGAATGTCGTCACCGCCTGAACCTGACTATCCGCGGCAATATCAGGGTCCAGCAGGTAGTTCTTGAGGGAAAGAAGGCTACCGGAGTCCGTGTGGAAAGCGATGGCGAGGAATTCACCGTCCAGGGGGAAGAGATTATCCTCAGCGCCGGCGCCATCGCATCGCCCCAGTTGTTGATGCTTTCGGGAGTTGGCCCGGCGGAAAGCCTGAATGCGCTGGGAATAGATTCCGTTCACGAACTGCCTGGCGTGGGCCGCAACATGAAGAACCATCCCTCCATTTCCCTCCGTTACCAGTTGGTTGAGGGAAACCGGCCCCCTTCCGACGCCCCTCGCAACCAGGTTGGTTTGCGGTTCACGGCGGAAGGGTCGGAGTTTCGCAATGACATCCAGGTCCAGCCAACTACCTCATACCCGGATGGGCCAACAACGCCGGACATACGCATTGGCTGCCGCCTGGAATTGCCCCTGAGCCAGGGCGAGCTGACCCTGGCATCTGCCAACATTGAGGAACAGCCGGTTCTGGACTATCGCTTCCTTACCGACGAGCAGGATCGCGCCAGGCTGCGCGCGGCCTTGCGGCAATGTGACGAGATCTTTAGGCATCCGGCCTTTGCGGGGTTGCTGGGCGACCGCATCTCCCCCACCGACGAAACCTTGTCCGATGACACTGCCCTGGACGCCTGGATGCAGCGGAACTCGGGGATCGCCGGACATACTTCTGTGACCTGTCGAATGGGCCCGGCAACCGACGCAATGGCGGTGGTGGACCAGTATTGCCGCGTTCACGGACTGGAGGGCTTGCGCATCATAGACGCATCGGTAATGCCGGATATTACCCGGGCCAATACCAATGCCACCACCATTATGATCGCCGAACGGTCCGCCGACCTCATCAAGCAAGGCAACTAGCAGAGAGGAGCCACGGGATTACAGAGCGCACCCCTCCCATTCGATGAGAGGGGAATGGCGTGAGGGCCGCCCGTTAACCCAAGTTGTTATGCCGCGCCGCTGGTAGTAAAATGGGCGCTGTTCGCAACGAATTCTGTCTTCATAGAAGCCAAGGAGAGCTTAATGGCATTAGAGTTTGGAGTCTTTGACCACATAGAACCCTGCCCCGGCATGACTTTGCAGGAAATCTATGACCTCCGCCTGATCCAGTTGGAAAAGCTGGAATCGGCGGGTTTCTATTCTTACCACCTGGCCGAGCACCACACACCGGCAGTGCACAGCCTGGCCCCGTCACAAAATGTTTTCCTCGCAGCCGTCTCCCAGCGCACCAAGACCCTGCGCTTTGGACCCTGCGTTTACGTGCTGCCCCTGCACCACCCCATTCGCCTGATTGAAGAAATCAGCATGCTGGACCACCTGAGCGGAGGCCGCCTGGAGCTGGGCGTTGGCCGCGGCGGCGTCTTCGAGGCCTTCTTCTGGGGGCAGGACTCCGACGTAGAAATCAATGCGACCCGCTACTACGAGACCTTGCGTTGCATTCAAGATGGGCTCAGCAACGAAGAACTGAACTTCCACGGAGAGTTCTACAATTTTGACGAACTCCCCATGCGCCTGCGCCCCCAGCAGAACCCCTTCCCGCCCTTCTGGTACATGCGCAATGTAGAAACCGCAGCTATTGATGGAATGAACACCATCATTGTCGGCTCTCTCGACGGCTTTGAGGCCAACGTGAGGCGCTATCGGGAAGAATGGGAAAGGCACCAGGGAAAGGGCACGCTGACCGTCCAGGGCACCGAACCCAAAATCGGTCTGGTGAACCACCTGCTGCTGGCCGAAACCGACGAGGAGGCCCAGCGGGACGCCCAACCGGCCTGGGAATCCTACCGCTGGAACCTGGGCACCCCCAGGAGGCTGGAAGCGGAACGGCGGGGCCTGACCCAGTTCTACGGGTCCGGCATGAATCCCCGTCCCACGTCGGCGCCGCCCCGGGACCTGCCGCAGGAAGAGCGACGCGACCTGGATTCATCCCTGGAAGACCTTGATCGTCAGCAGCGCCGGTCCGGACTGCGGGGCGGACTGGGCGACGGACATTCCGGAGCAGGCGCGGGATTCGGCGCTATCGCCGGTTCCCCCGCCACCATTCGCGAGTACATGGATGAATACATGGAAACCGGAGCCAACTACTTCGTCTGTTCCTTCCAGTGGGGCGACCTAACCCACGAGCAGGCCATGCGTTCCATAGAACTGTTTTCCACCGAAGTAATGCCTCACTACATGGCAAAGAAGGAAGAGGCTGCCACCGCCTGACCTTTCCGGCAAACGGGTCAAACAAAATTGGGGGCGGGTTTTGTAACCCGCCCCCAATTTTTTCCGGAACTCATCGTGAACAGCCGAAATCAGTCGCTTACAGCCCTCGGGGCCGCAGCGCCAGGGTGGCCGGCTTGGGCGGATCCCAGGCTCCGGTAAGGTAGTCGTACAAGTTGGCCGCGCTGATCCGCATTACCATTGGGGCCATGTGCGACTGCCCCACGTCCATGGGGTAACGATCGACGAACCTGGTGAGGTTAAGGGCTGCTTCGTCCCTGGTCATGCCAATGTCAATGGCTTCCTTAACGTAGTCCCGCCACTCCATGATGAAGGAACCCTGTTCATCCAGGTAGCCCTTGTCGCACAGGTCTCCGTGGCCGGGGACGAATATGTCCTCGTCCAGCTTCCGCAGCGATTCCAGGGCCGTAAGCCACAGGTCGGGGTTTGCCTCGTGCAGCCAAGTCTGGACTTTGTGGAAGATGTTGTCACTGGTGAATACCACTCCCTCTTCCTCAATAACAATGGCTGCCTGGTATAGGGTATGGCCCGGCATGTGGATCATTCGGAAGGTGTGGTCGCCTACCCGCAGGGTCATGCCGTTCTTGAAGGTGATGATGGGCACGTTGGGCTGGTAGCCCTCCATCAGGGGTCCTTCCTCGGGACCGAAGTTGGCCACTCGCTCAATGTGCTCTGCAAGGTCAGTTTCGAGGATCCGGGTTCTGACCCCTTCGTGGGCTACCACCGGGGCATCAAAGAAGGCGTTGCCCGTCCAGTGGTCGCCGTGGGGTTCGGTGTTAATGATGTAGCGCAACTGCCCGTGTTTCGCAATTTCCGCCTTCAGCTTCAAAGCGTCAGAGGGCTTGTGCGGGCTGTCAATCATCACCACCCCGTCAGAGGTAGTAACAAACCCGTGGTTGCAGCCCCTCAACTCGGTCTCCACGTAAACATTGCTGGTTAACTGCCGCATTTTATCCTCCGCTGCCGTTCATTCCGTCTCTTGTGGCATCAAGGGCAACCCTGGCGGCTGCCCCTGCATTTGCGCCAAGAAAAGCGAACCAGTTGAATTATCTGCCTTCGTGTCTGCCTGAACAGTGTCAGCTAACCCAGCGGCCCCTGGAACACCTGGTCAACGTAAGTATCGGACAAGGCCTCAAGGGTTTCCGGCCACTGATCGATTGGTCCCGCATTGCGGCGCATTTCCTGCGGCCGGGGCTGGCCTTCCCAGCCCAACTGCTCCATGTAGTAATAGAGCATGATCAGGTGACCGTCCGGGTCCTGGGCGTAGGCTGCGTAGTCAACGCCGGGATGCAGTTCCGCCGGCATTTCCTTGAAGTTGATACCGTGCTCCTTCAGGAATGCAACGGCGTTCTTCAGTTGCCGGTAGGTGCCAACCTCCACACCGAAGGACATGCAGGAGGTGTGGGGACTGCAGCCCAGTTCCGCCCGCAGCGCCTTGGGGAACAGGCCCAGGCTGTGATGTTCGTTGCCGTTGCGCATGAATATGCAGCGGTGGCCGTTGAAGTTAACCTCTTCGGTGAACACGAACCCCAACCGCTCGGCATAGAAGGCCTGGGCGGCGTCCAGGTCACGAACGAAAAGGTTAACGGGCCCAATCTTGGTGATCTTGAAGGGACGCGGCAGCAGGATGCCTTCCACATCGTGAACCGCCGGCATATTTTCCGGGTCCCTCGTACCCGCGAAAATCTCTATGCCCTTATCGACCGCCTCGTCCACCTCAGCCTCTTCAGACATCTGGGGCAGGGTGGGCGCCTCGTGGAATCCCCGGTAGTGCATGGAGCGAGGCTTGCTGCGGCCCAGCCATCCGATCTGCTCGATGCCGTAATAAAGCTCGTTGATGTTTTCGTCCGGGTCCCACACGTAGGTGTGCCAGTTGCTGCCGGGCATGTCGCGGCCGGTGCGCCGGATGGGAATTCCGGTTTCGTTAAAGTAATTCTGACCGTTCACAACCTCCGCCAGCGACCCCGTCTGCCAGGTGATCTGGTTGATGGTCACGTCGCCGTCCCCCTCGTGGCTGCTTCCCCGGCCCAGGACATCCAGGGCCTTCTTGGGGAACAGGACGAAGGAGTGGTGGTCGCCGCCGTGGTGCATAAATGCGCCCAGGCAGTCCTGGTCGGCAACATCTTTGAGGATTTCCGCCCGCTCAGGGTTGCCTTTGAAGTTGAGGTGGTCAGAAACCTTAAAGCCCAGCAGGTCCTTGTAGAACCGCAGTCCGGCCTCCATGTCGTAAACGTTGAAGCCAAAGTGGCCCAGCCGCCGAATCTTGAAAGGACGGGGCATGGTAACTCCGCCAACGTCATATAGTTGTTCCTGGGTAGTAGCCATTTAGAAACTCCCTCGATTTAGTATAGGGACAGCGCCGACGCCTGTTGTGTTGATGGTAAATGAAGGGTTGCCGAGGGTCAAACCGGTGTGGGTTCACCCAAAAGAATGGGCGATAGCAAGCGGGATTCTTGCAACCCCGCTGCTTTACCTTGAGTCGCAGGGAAGAGGTAATTTCCGGGAGCGTTCCCCATAATTCCGGTTACCAGCCCAGCGATTCCTTGATGAGCACCATCTTTATCCGGTCCGGGTTCTGCTCGTTTTCGAAAATCATCAGCTTGCCCAGCGGGGCTGCTGGCCGCCCCTGGGCTTCCGCCCATTCGTGGTGCCGATCCACGGCAAATCCCTTGACCCGCGCCAGCGCCTCATCCAGGCTGGGGCAGATTTTTTGCACACCTGCAACCCAGATGACCTGCCTGGCGCCGTACACATAGGCTCCCAGCTGGCTGCCCGAACCGCTGGCCACAATTACCTCGCCCGTCTCGGCAATGGCATGGACACTGCCTACGAAATACTCGGCAACGCTGGCCAGACGACGCAGTTCCCGTTGCCTGTCCCGGTCCGGCTCCGCTGAAATCTCCATGTACAGGTTCCTGTACCGGTCTGTCTCCCTGATATAGTCGGAATAGCCAATGGTGTCCAGGGTTTCGGAAGTGCTCTTGAACACTTCGGCGCCGTCGGGAATCATGTCAATCAAAATCTTCCTGGCTTCGTCGCCGTTCTCAGCAACTACCGTATCAATGTTCCGGCTCTTCAGTCCTGCCACCGTTCGGTCAATTGCTGCCTGGTCCACGGCAGCCACCTGCCTGTTATCTGTGGCCATCAATCTCTCCATATTCAGCCCGTTCCAACATCGCTCAATATCCTGCCCCGTGGAAGTCGGACTGTAATTCCGGAACATTTTAAACCCATTTCCCTGCATGCGATACTCTTGAGCCAGCTTGAGTACTGTTCCTATTCAGGTGGTTTCACTTGTGAGTCCAGGGCAGACACAAAGGTCTGTCCCTACCGTTCAAGTTGTCCATACCACCTGAAACGAAACCCTACGGCCAGCTTGACGACCTGGCTGGGCCAGCGTAGGCTTGCCGGCACTGCCTCGATATGCGAGCACAATCCGACCCCAACCTTCACTCGTACTTAATAGCAGGACAATCCCCTGACAATTCGTACCGAAACTCCAAGACGAGGCATAAGATGCGTTTTCCTTTCACCAATAGCATCAAGGCCATTCCCGTAATTGGCCTGGTGGCCGTCCTCACCGTAGCGTGCGGGAATGCCGCGCCGCCGGCTGAACCGCCAGCGGAGGCAAGTCCGGCTCCCACTGCGGAACGGCAGCAAGCTTCGCAATCCCCAACTACCATATCCTCGACTACCATGCCGGAAGAGAGCAATACTCCATCGCCCGTCCCCTCGCCAAAGGCAGCGGCAGAAGCTGACGCGACTGAAGTTCCCATTGCTACCGCGTCACCCCAGGCGGTGGCTACCCAGCCTGCCACTCCAACCGAGGCCGTTCCCGCCCCTGATCCCACGAAGGTGGAGTTGCTGGACGGGGGCGACTGGGAAGAGGAACTCAGGCGGGCCCGCATCAGCGTTGGAGTCTGGGAGACGGACTTCAGCAAGCGAAGCGTCCCCTACAGCGAAATTTTTTCCGGCGGCGTTCCCAGGGATGGTATTCCCCCCATTGACGACCCCAAGTTTGTAACGGTGGAGGAAGCCGACGACTGGCTTGAAGGGAAGGAACCGGTCATTGCCCTGGAAATCGACGGGAAAGCCAAGGCCTACCCGCTACAAATCCTGACGTGGCACGAAATAGTCAACGACACGCTGGCCGGGGTGCCGGTGGCGGCAACATTCTGCCCCCTCTGCAACAGCGCCATCGCCTTTGACCGGCGGCTGGACGGAGAAGTTTACGACTTCGGAGTCTCCGGCAACCTCCGCAATAGCGACCTGATCATGTGGGACCGGCAGACCCAGTCCTGGTGGCAGCAGTTAACCGGAGAGGCCATTGTGGGAGAGTTGACGGGGGCCCGCCTGGACATTCTGCCTGCTGCCCTCGTGGCATGGGAGGACTTCAAGGCCACCTATCCCGGGGCGCAGGTACTATCCCGCGATACGGGCCACAGGCGCAACTACGGCAGCAACCCCTATGTCGGCTATGACGAGTTTGGCAGGTCTCCCTTCCTCTTTACCGGAGAAGAGGACGATCGACTGGTCGCCACCGAACGGGTGGCAGCAATCACCGCAGGGGACGAGGCAGTCGCCTTCCCCTTCGCTTTCCTGGAAGCATCCGAGGTGGTCCACCATGCAGTGGGAGGGGAAGACCTGGTAGTCTTCTTCAAGCCCGGCGCCCGTTCCGCCCTGGACCAGAGTTCAATAGCCAGTTCCAAGGAAGTCGGTTCCACCGGTGTCTTTCTCAGAAACTTCGAAGGGCAGACCCTGACCTTCGCCGCTGAGGGCGACGAATTCGTGGACAATGAGACGGGAACCCGCTGGAACATCTTTGGGCAGGGTGTCGCCGGAGACCTGGCTGGCAGCCAGCTGACTCCCGTGGTGCACGCCAACCATTTCTGGTTCGCCTGGGCCGCCTTCCGTCCCGATACTACGGTGGTCCAGGAAATTCAATAGCATCCCTGCTACGGAGAGAGAGTCCTCCAGCCAAACTGGCCAAAGCTCAAACCGGCAAGCGCGAATTGAAGCTTCGACTGATATTTGCTACTCCCCTTTTTGCCCCTTAAAATACCGGCAGCAATTAAGGGACCGCATTGGATAAAACCACCCGTTGACTGGGAGAGAATATGACCACGCCTCAAATTACCTTTGGCTGCAACTTCACCGTGGAGGACTACTGGGATGTGGTGGAGTTCGCCCAAAAGGCCGAGGAACTGGGTTTTGACCGAATCACCACCGGGGAACATTTGATGGACGGCAATCCGCCCCGTCCGACCCTGATGAACATTCCCATGATGGCTGCGGCCGCCGGGGCTACCAGGAATCTGCAGGTGATGACGGGCATTGTCATTGCCCCCCTCTACCATCCAATTATGCTTTCCAAGCTGATCACCAGTGTGGACGTGGTGTCCCAGGGACGGCTGGACTTCGGCATTGGTATCAGCGGCCAGAGGGGCACCCGCATAGAGTTTGACTCGCTGGGGATTCCGGTCACCTCCCGCGGTCGCCGCACCGACGAAATGCTGGAAGTGATGAAACGGTTGTGGACTGAAGAGCACGTCACTCACCACGGCCGTTTCTTCGACTTTGAGGACGTAACCCTGCTGCCGAAGCCGCACCAGCAGCCCCATCCACCAATTTGGGTTGCCGGTCGAAGCGAGCCTGCCATGCGGCGCGCGGCGTTGCTGGGCGATGGCTGGTATCCCTACCTCTTCACGGTGCGCCGCCTGAAGGCCACCAACGACACTGTGCGCAGCATTGCCCAGGAGGCCGGGCGGGACCTTACAGGCTTCCACTGGGGGCTGAACCAGCCTACCGCCATTTCCGCCGACCGGTCAGAAGCCCTGGCCACTGCCGTCGCCCACGTGGGGCAGCGTTACGTCACTCCCGATAGGAGCGCGGAAGACATCGCCCAGGCCCTGTGCCTCACCGGCACACCCGAGGACTGCATCAAGGGGATTGAGGAGCGTATGGAGGCGGGAGTGAGAGACTTTATTTTCGGTTTCCTGTCGCCTGACGCTGGCGGCCTTTATCGACAGATGGAAATCATGGCCAAAGAGGTTATTCCTTACTTCCGACGCTGACGCCTTCCACGACTTACCAGAAAGCAAAAGGGTGCGCTTCCAACAGCACACCCTTGAGGAACAGATGCCCGAGATTACCATTACAGCCCAGGTGCCGGCGCAAACGTCGGCAGTTTTTACCCATGTGACTGCTTTTCCCGCACAAGGCGAACCCGACGCCCGTCAACTGGAGTCCAGGTACGGTCGCCTGGAAAGCCAGGACGGCCAGGACTTTATATTCTGCAGCACCAACAGCGAGGGAGTGGAGAGCCGCCTGCTCTACATTTTCAGTCCGCCGCACCAGCGGGAAATGAGGCACCTGGACTCCGACTGGGCAGATCGCACGGATACCTTCGTCCAGAATCCCAATGGGACGGAATGGAACATCACGTGGCAACCCAAGTCCAAGGGCGCTCCCTTCCTGATACGGTGGCTGTTCTTTCGCTGGAAGGACCGTCAGCGGCTATACGACCAGATAATGCAACCTGTCGTTGACCACTTTCAGACGCAGGACTTCTACTAGCGTTTCGGCTAGGCGCTTGCGGCCTTGAGAGCAGCTTCCAGCTTGGGGGGGCTGTAGCCCACCACATTCTGGTCGCCAATCACGGTCACCGGGGTACTCCGTATGCCGAGGGCCAACAAGGAGTCCAGGGCATCCTGGTCCTCAGATACGTTTCTTTCCGTGAATTCCAGCCCTTTGCGTGAAAGATACACTTTCACCATGTGGCAGGGGCCTCAAACTGCGGAGGTATAAACGGTTATGTCCATTGATAACTCTCCTTAAGCTTGGTGTATTGGGCGTCCGGCAGGTCTAGTCACTTTCCTGGGCGCCTTTGAAATCGGCCTTGGACTGGTAGTCCTGGTCAAACAGCCCTTCTCCGGGCTTCACCGCTTCGTCAATTGTCTGGACAAAGTCCTCGCCCTGCTCATACTTGCGAAGAAACTCTTCGCTTACGAAGAACATTCAAATGCAAAAGCCGTCTCGCTTGATGTCTTCATGGTGCCGGTCGCAGGGGCATATCTTTTTGCGGTCCTCGACGGGATCGCCGCTGAGGGGCATTCAAGGGCAATAACGATAGCCTTGGTTGACCTGGTTCTCGGCCAACCCCTGCTGTACAACCTCGACTACTTCCTGCTCTGGAAAAAATTCGTAAGGTCCACGCTCCACGTATTTTTCGGAAAAGGTCTTGGTCCCCTTTAACGCCTGGTCAAGGGTCAACTTTTTTTGCAATCCGGGTTCCCCCTGGTAAACCTGCGGGCTGTAATGAGAAAGAAATCAGGGAAGCCTGCATGTAAATGTTTAGCCTGAATATATTATAGCTTACCTTGTCGCATTCGGGTGTGCATTTCGCAGGACATGTTTCTGAACATGGCAGCCTTGACCTGGAGGTTTTCGAGGAGGCTAGGCATGGCGTCTCTCACTTCGGGCAGCGTCTTGTCCATGGCCACCTCCACGCTGAGCAGCCCGGCCGTGCCGCACTGGCACCTGATGGCCAGGTAAATTTTGTGGAACTCCGGATTCCCGGAAAAGTCGACCTTGAAGCCCCTGAGGAGAGAGAGGGAAGAGTCTTCGGCCACGGCTTCCTGGAATAACCCGTGAATTGCGTCCAGGGTCGCCGGACCGGAGTCGGAAGGATGTTGGTTTAGCTCATTTACCCCAATAGCAGGTCCTTGCCAAGAATGTTCACGATAGCCACTCTAGGGCAGTGCGGCAACCGCCTTAATCTCCACGAGGAACTCCTCCCTGACCAGCCCGCTGATAACCAGCAGGGTGTTGGGCGGATAGTCTCCATCGGGAAAGAGCGACGGAAAGATATCGGCCCGGGCAGCCATGAAGGGCTGCACCGACTCTCGGCCCACAACATAGGTGGTAAATTCCACCACGTCGCTGAATGACGCCCCCACCGATTCGAGAATGCCGCGCAGGTTCTCGTAAACCTGACGGGTTTGCGCCGCCATGCCGCCATCGCCTGGCAGGTTACCGTCTCTGTCCACGCCCACCTGACCCGCAATATAGAGCAACTCACCCGCCTTTACCCTGATGGCCTGGGAGTAGGCCCCAAGGGGCGCGGGAGCCAGGTCTGTGCTCACCACTTGTCGTTCAGTCTCTGCCAATGGTCAACCTCCATTCATAGAGAGAGCCGCCGGGGTCTGATAGTTACATCAGGCTAGTCGGTGGGGGCCGCCACCATGTATCGGCCGCCGACTACGTTCAACTGGTCACCGGTTATATAAGAGGACTCGTCGGATGCCAGGAACAGGCAGGCATTGGCAATGTCGAAGATGGTGCCCTGCCGCCCCAGCGGAATGCGGCGCAATTGTTCGTCGCCCCCGGTAGGGCGTCGAGCCTCTGTGGCGAACCACTCCGGATTGCGCCGGGATGTATCTATCGTCCCGGGGTTCACCATGTTGGCCCGGATATTGTATTGAGCAAACTCCGCCGCAACGGCGCGTATGAAACCCCACAACCCGGTCTTGGCGGCGGTAACCGTGGAGGTATCGGGCCGGCCCGTAATGGCAGCCATACCGCCTATCCCGATGATGCTGCCCGTCTCCCGCTCCATCATGCCCGGCAACACCGCCTTCGCCAGATAGAAGGTGGAGTGAAGGTTGATGGCAAACACCCGGTGCCAGTCCTCGTCACTCACGGTGAGCAGGGGATGGTGTGGCCGGATGGCTGCGTTACTGACCAGGACGTCGAGCTTTCCGAGAGCTTCGAGGGAGTCGCTGACCAGCCGGCGGCATTGATCACCATCGGCAATATCTGCGGTAGCGGTAAAAGTCTTGACCCCCAATTCACGGCATTCCGCGGCCACCTCTTCCAATTCCTGTGGACTTTGCAGCGAGGATAGGGCCAGGTCTGCCCCTTCGCGAGCGAAGGTCAAGGCCGTCTCACGACCTATGTTGCGGCTGGCGCCGGTTATCAGAGCGGTTTTTCCCTTAAGGCGCAATTGGTTCCTCCGACGGGTCAGGTAAGGTTAATGTCAATTCAGGTGAAGCAGCAGAAAGCTGCTGGGCTAACTCCGCTACTCCGGCTCTTCAGGGGAGTCGGGAATGTTACGCAAAATATCGTCGAGAGCCTGTCCCAGACCCTGGCCTATGTCCACCGGATTCCGGAAAGGCTCGTAGCTGTAGTCGCGGCGAACCTTCTCGATAATATCCTTGGCTTCCGCATTGGAATTTGAGATGCGATCCAGCGTCTCTTGAAGCCGCTGGGACTCTACATTGCCCCGTGTCTCCAGGTCAGTCAGATCGATGTCCAGGTCGAACATGGCCTTGATGCGGCGCATGATGTCGAAAAACGCCCGGTAGTCCGTCACTATGCCTACCTGGCGGTTGCCCTGGGTTGTAAACGGATACATGGGCGCCATGGCTCCCAGACGGAAAACCCTGAGGTCCGGGTGGGAAAAGTGTGCCATGTTTACCAGGGCCATTCCCACGGTAGGTCCCTGCCGGCCGCCGCTGCCGTAGCTGGAGAACTGGATGCCATACTTTTCCAGGTCCTCTTTCATATCGGCCCGACTGTAAACGCAGCCAACCCGGCGTTCAATTTCCGGAGGGGCAGGGCCGTTGTAGCCCTCTACCGTTACCGTCTGTTCCACCCCCAACTCCCGGACCGCCTGGAAAAAGGCCTGGCCATAGAGATCCATCTCGAACCACGGCTCTTCCCCCATAAAAATTATGAGGCCGCTGCCCGCATCGTAGAAGTCGTTGTCCCAGTGCATGGCAACGCTCGGCAACCCCTCGTCAAAGGCGCAAGCGGGACGGTACGAGTCGTGGGTGCCGGCAACCTGGAAGGGGTAACAGAGTGACTCTATCGACTTCCCCATCTGCCCTATCTTTTGGGCGCCAAACTGGTCAATGAGGTACTGGGGAAGTCCACTGGAAATGCCGCCCCCATCTGACCACTGGCGACGCCAGCCAGCTAACAGGAAGCGGGCTTTGGGCTTTTGGTCGAGTACCAGGATTTCCTCATCCATAATTGGTTACTCCTGACAACTCGGTCGCGGATGACCGCCTGATGCAGGCCGTCCTTCCGTTTGAATCCAGTGGAGGGTTAGCGTCCGGCAATTATACTATACCGCTGGCATTCAGGAACGCGACAACTCGCGACAACCAAGGGAATGGTTCCCATCCTTCTCAAAGGCGTAAAGGCGTGACGGAACCCTTGCTTGCGGCAACCCGGCGATTCCGCTATTCTGGCATAAATTCAGCCCCGGCAGGAGAAACAAATGACAAGCGTTCACGTTTACACCAACCCTGGTTGATTCAGCTGCCGGACGTTGGAAGAATTCCTGACGTCCAACGGTGTTCAGTATGAGCACCACGACATTGCCAGTGAACCTGCGGCCCAGCAATACCTGGAAAGCCGCGGGGTAAAATCCGCCCCGGTAACAGTGATCGATGACGATGAAATCATCATCGGCTATTTCCCCCGCAAACTGATTGCTTCGCTGAAGCTGGATGCCCAGGTGGACCTGTCCGGACGGACCGGCTGGCTGGCCGACAAGTATGACAGGATTCTCCATGCTGCCATCCGCGCCACCATGCAGCTCAGCCCAGACCAGTTGAAGGAGCCGGTTGCCTGGCGACCTGAGACTCTGCGGGACACCATCGTCCACATCATGTCCTTCCCGGAACTGGCCTACGCCAGCCACCGGACGGGCAGCATGACCACCGACGACATGCAGGCCTGCCGCGAGCGCCTGTCCGGCGTCAATTCGCCCGAGGAAATTTCGGAATATGCCGAGGGCGTCATCAGGGACATTGTGGACTTCCTGAACAGCGACAACACCGAGGCGTTTGACCGGGTGGTTCCCGCCCACTATGGCGGCGAAGTGACGGTGGTTGAACTGTTGAACATTATCCTCAGCCACAGCACCCACCACCTGAAGCAGGTTTACTGGTTCATGGAAACCAGCCTGGGCGTAACACCCGAAAACCGGGCTACCTCCGAGGACATGGACGGCATATTTACACCGGAAGCGCTGATTTAAGCGGCGCCCCGAAAGGGAAAGATTAGAGATTATGGTCAACTACAATCCGACCCAGCAGCACGAAGTAAAGGTCCAGGAGCTTGAATACCGAATTGACGGAACGGTTTCCTGGATGGTCACCATCTTTCAGCCCCAGGGTGACGGCCCCTTCCCGGCCCTGGTGGATGTTCACGGCGGCGCCTGGAACCGGGGCGACCGCACCGCCGATGAGGTTATGAACCGCTCCCTGGCCGCCAGCGGCATAGTTGTCGCAGCCATAGACTTCCGCCTGGCTCCGGAACATCCCTATCCGGCCCAGGTGCAGGACACCAGCTTCGCCATCCGCTGGTTGAAGGCCAATGCGGCCCGGTTCAACGCCGACCCGGACACTGTGGGCGGAATGGGCTGCTCCAGCGGCGGCCACACCCTGATGCTGAGCGCCATGCGCCCCGGCGATGACCGCTACTCAGCCCTGGACCTGCCGGAAGCTGCGCGGCTTGACGCCTCCGTTGCCTATACCGTGTGTTGCTGGCCGGTGCTGGATCCCTACGCCCGCTACCTTTACGCCCAGGAATCCAATAACGAACGGCTGGCCGCTTCCTCCGAGGCCTATTTCCTCGACCAGGACACCATGAAAGAGGGCAACCCCCAGCACATACTGGAACGCGCTGAGCAGGTTGAATTGCCGCCAACCCTCATCATCCAGGGGACGCGGGATGATAACGTGCCTTTGTCCATACCCCAGCGATTTGAGACGGCATTCCGGTCTGCTGGCGGCGATATCCAGGTCGAGTATTTCCAGGACCAGGTTCACGGATTCGGCAATATGCCCGGCCCCGAGTCGGACCGGGCCATCGGCATGATAAAGACCTTTATCGCCCGCCGCCTGGCCCCGGCCGGCACCCCGGCCTAGAAGACGTTTACTCTCCTCCGGTCTTCCGAAGAAAGAGAGATACCCAGCGCCAGGAGACAAACATTGCGCATCGAAAAAGTAGAGACCGCTCTTTATCGGATCCAGCGGCAGGCAGGACTGTCTAATTCAACCCAGCAGATTGATGCCACCAGCCTTCTGATGGCCCACGTCTATACCGAAGAGGGCATCGAGGGCGTGGGCTGGACCTACAGTCACGGCACCAGCGGCCGGGGCATGAAGGAAGCCATTGACACTCTCCTGGCGCCCCGCATCATCGGCGAGGATCCTGCCTACATCGAGCGTCTTTACGATCGCATGTGGAAGAGCGTATTTCCCAACATCACCATGTCCGGCCTGACCACCGTGGCTCTGGCGCCCTTGGACATTGCCCTCTGGGACCTGGCTGGCAAGGCAGCCGGCAAACCCATGTTCCGAATCCTGGGCGGCTATCGCGACAGCGTGCCGGCCTACGGGAGTGGCCTGGACCTGGCCTACTCAACTGAAGACCTGCTGGACCAGGTCACCAATTTCGTGGACCAGGACTACTGGGGTGTCAAGATCAAGATCGGCAGAGAGCGAATGGGCGAGGACCTGGACCGGCTTCGTGCCGTGCGCCAGGCCATTGGCCCCTACACTCCCCTGATGGTGGATGCCAACCAGCGGTGGTCGGTGGGTGAGGCCATCAACAGGGCCCGGGCCATGGAGGAGTTCAACCTGTTCTGGCTGGAGGAACCCATCCTGGCGGAGGACCACGTGGGATACGAGAGGTTAAGCGGGACGGTGAACGTGTCGCTGGCCACCGGCGAAGGTGAGTGGATGCCCGAGGGCTTCCTGGACCTGTTCCAGCGGGGCGCCGTGCAGTTCGTGCAGGCTGATGTGTGCCGTGTGGGCGGGGTAACACCCTGGATGCGCATCGCCCGGGTGGCCGACGCTTACCACTTGCCCATGGCTCCCCACCTGGTGGAAGAGATTTCCATGCACCTGTGCTGCGGCGCGTCCAATGGGTATCTGGTTGAGCACCTGCCCACGCTGAACCTGAACAACACGGGGTATATCCTCAACCCGGTGTTGCCAAAGGACGGGAAGTTCACCCCCACCGAAGACCCGGGCCACGGCGTGCAGTTTGACCTCGAGGCGCTGGAAAAGGTCAGGATAGCCTAGCTGTTCTCCTCTCGACCATGGCCAGCGCGGTCAAGAGGGGGGCTGCTCCAGCCGCCACGCGTACAGCGTTACGGCCACTGCCGTAGCCAGGTTAAGACTGGAGACTCCAGGTTCCATGGGAATGGCTGTTCGACTGTGAGCAGCGTCCAGCAGCCCGCGGCTTAACCCGTCCCGCTCGTTCCCGAAGGCCAGAATTGCCCCCTCCGGAATAGATCCCGGTTTCAGAGACTCTCCTTCCGGGTCAACTGCAATCAATCGCCTGTCTGTCATATACCGTGGCCATTCCTCCACTGCCGTCTCGGAAATGCGAGCCACGGGCAGGGCAAAGTGCAACCCCGCTGAACCCACCAGCGCGGAAGGATGCCAGGGGTCATGCTCTCCGGTCGTAACCACTCCGGCAGCGCCGGCCGCCGCCGCAACCCGAATCACCGCGCCAACGTTGCCGTGACTTCGAGGATTTTCCAACAGAACCAGGGGAGCCGACTTGTTTAATCGCTCGGCTTCGAAGAGTGGCCGCCGGGCCAGCGAGATGACGCCCGTGGCAGGGGGAACCGGGGAAAGCTGTTTGAAAATGGACTCTGGGACCTGGGTCGCTCCGTTTCCCAGATTTCCAGTCAGATCCGGAGCCAGGGACTCAGCGAGGCGGCCGAGTTGCTCAGCATCCCGGGTCACCGTTTCGATGACTGTGGCCCCGAACCGGAGAGCGTGTTTCAGGGAATGAAAGCCTTCCAGCACCGCCAGGGATTGGTCGCTCCGGGCAGTGCGGAACCGGTCAATCAGCCCCTGATATCCGGAACCGTCCCTAATTTTCACCTTCCCAGAGTTGCACCACTTCCACGTTGGGCAACAGGAAATTGAACCCGTTCCGCTCCGCATATTGCCGGTCCAGGTCCGTGTCCCCAATGTGGTAGTAGTCCTCAGCGGGAAACTGTTCTTTCACGGAATCCAGCTGATGCTTGAGCACTGTGAACTCCATGTCTATGCCAGCCACTTCCCAGATGCGTTGCTGGTTGCTGACGGTCCGGTCAGAGCAACTACCAATAATGCAGCCGCTTTCCTTGGCCGCCCGGACCATTTCCAAGGTGATGCACCCGGGCGGGTCGCCCACTTCCAGGGTGCCGTCAATGTCAAAACTGATTAGCGTTGTCAATGGTTCCCTCTCGACTGTGTAGGGGCGATTCGCGAATCACCCCTACCAGCGTAACGTTAATTGTGCCTCCAGGAGAAGCCTTTAGCTGGGGTATTTGCCCAGCATCAGCCATCCACCGCTGCTTGGGGTAGTGAAGGCGCAGAGGGCCGTCTCCGCCTTAACCGCTACCTGACGGTCTCCGGCAGTACCGCGCAACTGCTCGATACTGTCGGTGTACATGGCGGTGCGGGTCCGGCCGTTGCCAAGATTTCCGCCGCTGGAACTGAAGGGATGGGGTCCCTTCACGCTGATGTCGCCGGAATAAAAGGCGAAAGCGTCTCCCCGCTTCACCCCGTGCCACTGGAAGCCCTCCAGGAAAAACTGGGTCATGATGGAATATCCGTCGTAGGGATTGAAAATATCCACGTCGGCGGGACCGAGGCCGGCGCCCTCATACATACGGGCTGCCTGCTTGTCGGTCCACATTTCCACCTCGTCCAGGTCTGGCTGGGTGGTCCGGAATCGGAAGTTGTGCTGGGAATGATTCAACACATAAACGGGCTGGGATTTCATATCCTGCGCCCTTTCGGCGGTGGTAAACAGGTAGGCCGCTGAGGCATTCACCGGGCGGTCACAGTCCCATATGCGGAGGGGATTCAGAATGTAGCGGGAGCTCTTGTAGTCCTCAACCGAAATTGGTTCGATATCGTGGTTATAGTTGAAACCCCAGGGGGTGAGCATGCCGTTCTTGTGCTGGTTGATCACGAAAGGAGCCAGATCGTCATGCTCCCCACCGTACTTGAGGCAATACTGGTTGTGCGGGAAGATGTTGATGAAGTCGTTGCCGCCGTGATTGCCCCAGGGAACTGTCCACTGGCGGGCGCCCCGGGCGTAGTCGTCGGCATTTTCGCCGCCGCGGCGGTATCGACCTTCCAGGTTGCCGGTGGGATATATGACCAGGCAGGTATTGCACACACCGTCGCCCACGGCCTGGGAAGCCATTCCTACCATTTCTCCAATGGTGGGCACGCCGGTGGGAGCAAACTTGACGTTCTTGAAACCCATGGCGCCGATGAGCCACTGGGCGTTGATCAAGGTAATACCGTACTCCGAGTCATAGGGAGCATCGAAATAGGGGCGCGGAGCCCAGTTGGAGGCGGACCCGCCGCTGCCACCCGCGATATGGCTGTCACAGCAGACGATGCCGTCCACCTGGTCTATGGTAACTCCAGCCTGTTCCATGGCCTTTTCGCAGGCCATTATGGTGTATGCGCCGAGAGAGGCGTCAAGGTTTACACCGTCCCACCTCCGGTCCACTGGTGAGTGGCCGTAACCGGCGATGGCCACCTTGCCCCGGTGTTCCCAGACACCCAGGCCATCAGTGTCCCTGCGCCATCGAAAATCGTTGCTGCTGGTCATCTTTTTTTCCTTTCGGTATTTATCGGTTATATTCGGCGAACCGAGCGACCACAAGCGTAGCCCCTGCGGAATCAGGAGTCGAAGCGCGAATACTATTCCACGACCCGCCATTCGTGTATAAGCTGCCCGGGAGCCACTTCCTCAAAAGTAAGTTCGACGGCTGCGCCGATGGGAGCCTGATAGGCGGCGACGCCGGGGAGGTTGGAATAGAAATTGACGGTAGGGTCCTGATCCAGGGTTACGAGGGCCAGATTGTATGGCTGGTCCGGCATCCGGCGGTTGAGACGGCCATCCTCGATGACGATACAGGTGGCAACGTGCCCCTTGCCCTCCACATCCTTCCATTCGAGCCCATCGGCTGAGCCACAGACCTGGCAGGCCGCCTGGGGAGGGTACTGCAGCTTGCCGCAAACAGTACAATTCTGCAGCGCCAGCCTTCGCTGGTTGACCGCATCCCAGAAGGGCTGGCTTAGTTCATCAGGTACCGGAATTATTTTTGGCATTGCTTGTCTCCAACCGAAATTTGAAAAGGGTAAACCCTAAGCCCCGTCCACCTGAGGCGGAGGGTCAGAAGTCCAGAACCGGGGATCAGGCCCATAAATATTTGGGCCGGGCTGGCTCGGTGTTACCATCCAGATGAGCCACCATACAAACAGCCCCAGCCACACCATGACTGAAAGCGCAAGCCCAACAGCAATAGGAATCCAGAAAGAAAACTCCCCCAGCTCACTCCAGCCACCACCACTCGAGAATGCCGAAATTGCCGACAGGGCGATGCCTGATGCTAAGGGAATGACGCCGGCCAACCCGATGACGATCCACACCAATTGCCACCATCCAGTCTTGCCTGTGTCATGCAGGCGGCGGACAGTTACTGCCAGCCCCGGAAGGATGATGGCCAGGGCAAAAAGGCTGCTCAGAAGGTCAAAGCCATACAATCCCGAAAGGGCGGAGATGGGAATAAGGGTAAGAAAGAAAAAGCCAAAAATGATGTCCAGGATGTTTAATGCAAGGCTCACCAGTGTGGTTGCCAGAACCCACCACCAGAATTCGGCGCGAGTAGCCCGGCCGCTGAAATCGGCATACTTGCGAAGGCAGGTCTTGACTGACTCCATCATGGTCATCATAGGTTTGGTTTGGGCTGAGGCCCCTTGCTGCATAGGTGTCCCCGTTCAGGCTTGATGCAACGGCTATTCTAACCGTTAATTGACTCTTCATCCACTTGCCCGCGCCGGGGTCAAGCGGGATATGAACCTGCCAGCTGTCTAAACATGTCCCTTCCCTTTAGCATCCAATGCCCTGGGGTCCTCGCCGTACCGGTTGGGGAATCTGTCGCCCTGCCTGACCAGCCAGACAACCGCCCAAATACAGACCAATAGCATCGCCGCCAGCGCACCGCTAACCACCAAGAAAAAGATGGTCAAAACTTCCCCACCGGTCCCCATCACATTCTCAAAGAATTCAATGCCGCCCATAGCCCCGAATACCAGCAGGAAAAGCAAGACAAAGACAGAAACCAGTATCGTCAGGGATGCGATAAAGTAAATGGCGTACCACAACAGCAGCCACCAGCCGCTCTTGCCGATGTCGTGAAGCCGCCGCACGGCGACGGCCAAAGAGGGAAGAAATATGCCAATCGCAAATAGTACTCCCAGGGGACTGATGAACGGCACTCCCAGCGCAACAAAAAGCGCCGAAGCTACGCCATCCAGTACTGTCAGCACGACTATGACCAGGTAGCAAGCCAGCGACCACCACCAGAATTCAGCTCAGGTAGCGCGTCCGCTGAACCTGGCATATTTGCGAAGGCATTGCCGCACCGCCTGGGGCAATGACATCATGGGTCTCGAGGCTGCCTGGCCCGGCTGAAACTGTGCCACTTAGCCTCGCCAATGCTCGCTGGCAGACTCCCTTTGGCTAATCGCATTCTCGTCCACCTCAAAGAACCCCAGCTGTCCTCGATAGGGAACTGGATTTTCATACGCTATGGGATCTTCCAGCAGAAACCCGTATGGGCCACAAAACCAGGGACTGTCGCTGGCAGACTGGCAGCCCGTTATGGTCACTTCGCCAACTATTGCGCCCCGCGCCAACTGGCCGGGAATAACAATGCCCGCCCTGTAGATATGCTCCCGTTGGTCGGGGTAGTCATCTGGCACCATCCGCTGGCCGGCGTGGATATAGAGACGGCCCCGAAGCTCCGTGCTCCAGGTGCGGTTTTCGATGTCCTTGTAGCCGTTGACCACCAGCCAGGCCCAGGGCTGACGGATACTGAGCGCTCGCAAACCCCTGCTCCTCAAGCCAAAATCCCGCACATTGTATCCCACCGCACCAAATGCTAACATCCCACCAAATGAATTCAGGAACCGGGCCTCGCGGCCAAAGGAGCAGGACATGGCAGATTTGGTATTGGGTCTGGCTTCATCTCATAGTCCCCAGTTGAGCACTCCAGCCGAGGGCTGGGCTGCCCGGGGAGAGCGGGACAAAGGACATATCGAACTCATCGGCACCGACGGAATAACCTCCAACTTTGAAGAACTGTTGTCCCGATGCGACACGGGCCGCATTGCTAAAGAAATCACCCCTGAAAAGTTCGAACAGCGTCACCAGCAGAACCAGAAGGCCATCGCCCAGCTGTCCCAGAAGTTGTATGAGGCCAACCTGGATGTGCTGGTTATGGTGGGCGACGACCAGCAGGAATACCTGCTGGACGACAACATGCCGGCCTTCTGCGTGTATTGGGGCGACCAGGTAAGGGTGGCAGGTCACGAGGCCGGCCCCTCAACCGGCGGCCAGCACCTCATCGGGTACAACACCGAAGACCAACAGGCTCCCACCGACTCCGCCCTGGGCCGTCATATCATTGAACGCCTCATGGACGCGGAATTTGACGTGGGCCGTTCCAGTTTCCTCGATCCCAAACGAGGCGGGCGGGCCAGGGGAGGTATCGGCCACGCCTTCGGTTACGTGTACAACCGCCTGATGACAGAAGCCATCATCCCCACCGTGCCCATTATGCTGAACACATACTATCCACCCAACCAGCCTACACCCAAGCGTTGCTACAACCTGGGCCAAGCCTTGAAGGAGGCCATAGAGTCGTGGCCCGGGAACATCCGGGTAGGAATCCTGGCGTCGGGCGGCCTCAGCCACTTCGTGGTGGATGAGGAACTGGACCAGGCTGCGCTGGCCGGAATGCAGGCCAAGAGCATGGAACAGCTAATGGCCCTGCCTCGGGAGAAGATTAATTCCGGCAGTTCCGAAATACGCAACTGGATCGTAGTGACCGGCGCCACAGAGCATTTGGATATGAACGTGGTGGATTATGTCCCCTGCTATCGCTCGCCGGCGGGGACCGGTTGCGCCATGGGCTTTGCCACCTGGGAATAGGGCGGTCCGTGAAAGCCCCACGCACAGACGTGGGGCAAGGCACAAGAAAGAACGGGGCGGGAGTAAATTCCCGCCCCATATCATTTGACACTTTGCCCCGGCCTTACGGTCAAGTCCGGCTGTTGTAAACGTAGTGGGGCGACCCGGTGGGTGGGCCACCCGAATCGTCGGCCCAACTACGATAAAACTCCTCGGCAAAGGGCCTCAGCCTGGCAGCCATGCGGCGGGTCTCCAGGGTTCGAGACTCGACGGGACGGGCCAACTGTTCGCGCAGTTCGTTCCGGATTTCGTCCTTGTTCACCCGTTGGTGCACCCCGTCACGAGTCAGCGCCTCTCCGTCAACGATAACACTCGCAATGTCTTGCGCCCTTGCCCTGCCCAGAACCGCTTCCAGAGGCGGTAAGTCAGCATCCAGGTAAGGGCTCTCCAATTCCGACAGGCGCACCAGCAACATATCGGCCCGCCTCCCTGGTTCCAGTATTCCAATTTCTCCGGCGAACCCGGTGGGAACGGCAGCGTTGGCCGTGGCCATGGCCAGCACCTGCTCTGAGGTAATCGCCGGCGCTCCAATGCCTGGCTGACGGTGCAGTTTGCTAACCAGTCGCATTTCCTGGAGCAGGTCGTCATCATCATTGATGGCGGTGCTGTCGGTCCCCATGGCCACATTAAGCCCCCGGGCCAGCATGGGATTGACCGGCGCGATGCCGTTCTTGAGTCGCAGGTTGGAACTGGCATTATGGCAAACGGTAGCGCCGGCGCCGGCCAGCAGGTCGATGTCCCGCTCGGTCAGCCAAACGGCATGGGCGCAGGACAGTCCCGGCCCCAGGAACTCCAGGTCCTGCAGGTGTTCCACCGGAGTCTTACCCCATGTTCGCAGACCGAAAGCTTTCTGGTAGTTGCTTTCGACCAGGTGCATGTGAACCGGCGTGTCGTATTGGAGGGCCGTCTCCCGGGTGCGCTGCAGAAACTCGTCGGTGTTCCACTGCACGTTGCTGGGGCTCAGAAGCACCCGGATTTTGCCGGAAGTGTCCGAGTTGTAGCGGTCATATATTTCGGCGAAGAAGGCAAAATACTCGTCGTCGGTCATGTCCGTGGCTGCCAAATGGCTATTGACTCCTTCGGCCAGGTCAGCCGGCAAACCGGCAAGAAAATCTTGGTCGGCGCCGTAAACCACCCGGTTCTGATTGCGAAAATAGCTGGAGAAGGCCACCCGCATCCCGGCGTCCATGAAGCCCCGCAGCACCGCGTCCACATCCTCTCTCAGCGTGGCGGTTGCTGTCTGGGGATGGTTGTACATGACCGTGGTAGTGCCTGACTCCAGCATGCTCAGAGCCGTGTAGAGGGTCATCAGGTAGTGGTCGTATGGCCGGCGGCCCCAGCCATCGAGGATCCACAACTCCAGGCAGCCATCACAGGTGCCCATTTGCAGGGTTGTGACTCCCCGCCCGTGGTGGTGGGAATTGACCAGGCCCGGAATAACAGCGTAGTCTGCTCCACCCAGTTCCTCATCGGGCTGGTACCTGGACCGCAATTCCTCCCATCCGCCAACCTCCCGGATTACTCCGTCCTCCTGGTAAACCGCGGAGTCATGCAGCGCCGCCGTCTGGCCATCGGAGGTTGGACTGAGCAGATACTTGCCGCGAATCAGTGATGATGCCATCAGACACCCCCGTCAGGTGGACTGCTGCCGGAACCAGTCTATGATCTCGGACCCAGTGGCAGGCCAGACGCCACCCTGGCTCATAATGTGGGAAAGGGCCCGGTCGATGGAGCCTATGCGGAAAGGCTGGCCCAAAAGCCACGGGTGCCAGTTGACGGCCAGGAGTCTCCCGGTTGTGGCGCCATCCTCCTTCAGCACGTCGAAACTCTCGCAGAGCATCCGTTCGTAATCGAACACGGGCATGAGCTTCTGGGAAATGGAGACCACGTCGTCCAGTTCGTACATCAGGGGCAGGGCAAAGAAGGGCTGCTCACCCGTAGTCATCGGAAAGGGTTGCTCATCGTTGGTCCAGTCGCAAACGTAGGTCAGGCCGGCTTGCGCCAGCAACTGGGGCGTGCGGTCGGACTCGCCGTATTCGGGACCGAACCAGCCACGGGGTTGGGTCCCGGTAGCCTTGCCCAGGGCGTCCAGGGATGCCTGGATGTATTCCTGCTCTTCCCCTTCAGTCATGTTGCTCGTAATCATCCGGCTGACCGATATGCCATGTCCGATGAATTCGCAGCCCCGGTCCTGGCAGTGCTTTACCAGGTAGGGGTAGTTCTGGGCAGTCATGGCATCCATGGCAATAGTCGCTCGAATACCGTGCTTCTGCAGCACATCGAGCAACCTGAAAATCCCAACCCGGTGGCCGTACTCCCGGTGGGACAGGCGGGCATAGTCGGGAAATTCCCGGGGCGCCGATCCCCCGGAAAGGCGGGCCACCTGAAAGCTGCCTGGCGGGGCCTGCCACTCCATGTGTTCCAGCGGAATTACCACGCAAAGCGCCACCGCCGCATCATTGGGCCATTGCAAGGCTGGCCGATTGATGACCGGCGACCATTCGTGGTGTGGGTGGTCCATGCCGAAAGTACGTTGAGCTGGCATAGGTTTTCTCCCGTAATGTGGCTGGACCCAGTGGCCCAATAGTTTAAGCCCTAACTTCCCTGCCCCTGGGATATTCGCTGCGCGTGGGCTACCGCTTCATCGTAGTAGTTGGCGATATAGTAGTCCGCAATTTCGTCGGCGGTAGTCTGCCATACACCGTCATGGGCCATCATGTAGCCCAGCATATCGTCCAGGTGCTTGACCCGATGCGGCTGGCCGATGAGGAAGGGATGCAGGGCAATGCACATCACCCGGCCGCTTTCCGCACCCTCTTCGTATAGCTGGTCGAACTGGGCCTTGCAGATGTCGGCAAAGTAGGCCGCGCTGTAGTGATTGTCCCGCAGCACCGACGAATCGTTCAGCTCCACTGAATAAGGCACGGAAATCAGCTTGCCGGACTTTACCTTGATGGGCGTGGGCTGGTCGTCGTGAAACCAGTCGGTGTGGTAGATGAGCCCGGCTTCGGCCATCAGGTCCGGGGTGCTGACACTGCCGGAAATGGCGGGGCCCAGCATGCCCTTCAACGGCTTGCCTGTGTGGCGCTTGAGTGTATCAATGCAGTCCCGGTAAAATTCCCGCTCTTCATCTTCGGAGCAGGTATAGAGGTAGCGGGTGTTGTAGATGCCGTGGCTCATGTAGTCGTAGTCTCGTTCCATCATCGCTTCGGCGATTTCGGGGAAGTGTTCCAGGACGGCCAGGTTCAGGGAAATGCAACACCGAATCCCGTGTTTGTCCAGGGGCTCCAGCATGCGCCAGAAGCCTATGCGGTTTCCGTAGTCCCGGTAGGAGTACTGCTGCACGTCGGGGTAAGGGGTTCGGGGCCAGGGATTGCGAACACCTTCGTTGATTGGCTGGTACTCGTAATGCTCAACGTTGGGAGAAATCCACAATGCGACCCGGGCGTCGTTGGGCCACTTGATGACGGGTCGGTCGTTGATGGGCAGATAGTCAATCCGGTCCGGCGGCAGTGCCATTGTTCAGCTCCTGGTTACGAGATGTCCCGGGCCTGCGGGAGTTCGGGAGGATTTGGAATCTGACATTTCAGCAAGAGGCTGTTAATCCTGGAACCCGGAGTCCCTCCGCCAGTCAACGTAGTGCTTTAGTCCAGCCGCCAGGTCGTACCGGGGTTTCCAGCCAAAATCGTGCCACAATCGGTATCCGGACAGCGGTCCCCGGGCCGGTGAAGTACTCGCGTTGGCAACAGGATCCGCCCCGTCATCTACCAGTCTTATGTCCGGATAAAGCTCCGCCAAAGTCTGCTGAATCTGCTGACCAGTCACCCAGACTCCATTGGTAATGTTGTACCGATCGTGAGGAAGTTCCGGCGCATCCAGGACAGTCGCGATTCCCGAAGCGATATCCAGAACATAGGTGAAGTCGCGACCCTCCCCGGTATTATCCACGGCTATCGGCTCGCCCCTGAGCAATCGCCCCGTCCACTGGTGAGGTATGGACATGTTGTCCCGGTGGCCGGTAACCCGTTCCATGGGGCCGTAGGGGGTGCTGAGGCGCAGGCTGGCAGTGGCAAAACCGTGCAACTCGCCGAACCGCTGGGTAATAGCCTCGCTGGCGGCCTTGGTCATCCCGTACAGGGTGTCGGCCCTTGAGGGGTCATCCTCGTTAAAGTACTGGTCTGACGCCCGGGCCATGCCGTACATGGAACCGGAGCTGACATAAATGAATCGCTGCGGCTGTAAGAGCCTGGCCATCTCCAGTACGTTGGCCGTACCGGCGACATTTATTTCGACGATGTCCCGGCTGCGGGCAGTCTCCAGGTCAACCCGATTCACCGTGAAGACCGCTGCATGGACTATTCTCTCGATGGGGTAGGACTGGCGAAGGGCATCCAGGTCTGACGGGTCCAGAATGCTGCCCGTGAGGAAGGTTACCCGGGACTCCATCTCACCCAGGTAGTCGCGGTTGAGGTAGTCAGCGGCGCTGACGTCCAGGCTGACTACCTCGTGGCCCCGGGTAGCCAGTTCCTTGACTATGTTGGATCCAACGAAACCCGTTCCGCCCGTCACCAGAGTTGCCATATCCGCCCTCCCACTTGAAATTGCCGCGTATCGTCAGCGCCCTGCACCTGGCCGAAGCTGCCTACCACCCCAGCATCACCGACTCCTTGCGGGGGTCGGCGCCGCCGTGGTAAACGCCGTCGGTCGGGTTAACCAGGATGGGCGTAAATCCGTTGGGCACGCCCCAGGGCCCAATCTCCTTGACCTGGTGCCCCCGGTCGTTAAGGGCATCCACCAGACCCTGGGAAACTCGTCCCTCCACCTCCAGCAGGTTGGGATATTCCTCGTGGGGCCAGGGGGACTGGGGGAAACTGTAGCCACAGAATCGGGGCGCCTCAACGGCTTCCTGCACATTCATGCCGAAGTCGATCACGTTGCACAGGGTTTGCAGGTTGCTCTGGGGCTGGCTGTCCCCGCCCGGGGTTCCCAGGGTCATGAAGGGTTCGCCATCTTTCAAAACGATAAAGGTGCAGGGTGTTGTGCGAGGCCGTTTTCGGGGCGCCAGCGAATTGGGGTTCTCCTCGTCCAGCCAGAAGTAACATCCCCGACAGTTCATCAGTATTCCCGTGTCCCCCAACACCATGCCCTGGGCCAGAGCGCCAAAACTGCTGGGGGTCGCAGAAACCAGGTTGCCGTCGGAATCCACAGTAGCCAGGTAAGTGGTGCCGTCGCCATCCCCGCCGACACTCGCCGGCTCGCGAGTGGTCGGCCTGGAACCAATAGTCGGGTCCACAGCCAGCAAATTCCTGGGATCTCCGGGAGGATAACTTGTCAGAGCCCTGCTGGGGTCAATCAGGGTCCGGCGCAGGGCAGCATACTCTTTCGACAGCAGACCATCGAAGGGTACGTCAACAAATGCGGGATCTCCCACGTACCGCTCCCGGTCGGCGAAGGCCAGCTTCAGGGCTTCCACCTGCAGGTGGATTGCCTGGGGACTGTTGTGTCCCAAACTGGCCAGGTCAAACCCTTCAAGGATTGCCAAAGTCTGGAGCAGGGTTATGCCCTGGGTCCAGGAGCGGTTGGTAAAGACCTGGTAGCCCCGGTAGGTAACCGAAATCGATTCTTCCAGTGGTGACTCGTACTCGGCAAAGTCCTCGTATTCATACAACCCGCCAATGTCCTGGAGGGCTTTAACCATGCGTCGGGCAACGTCGCCCTTGTAGTACACATCCCGGGCCGCCTGAATTCCGGCCGCCCTTGTTCCTCCCAGCGCTAATGCCTGCTCTTCCGCCTGTACCATAAGCGACAAGGTGCGGGCCAGGTCTGCCTGGACGAAGAGGGAGCCCAGTTCCGGCGTCCGACCGTTGGGAAGAAATACCCTGGACGACTCCGGATGCTTGCGCAGGTTCGCCACGCGGTCAGGGGTAGCCACGGTGCGCACGAATAGCTGGTAGGCCGGAAACCCTTTGCCGGCAAAGTGAAGCGCGCTTTCCGCCACCTGCCCAAAGGACATGGTTCCGTATTCTGACAGCATGGTCAGCAAGGCTGAGATTACGCCGGGTACTGTCGTACTTAGTACGCCCGGGGGTATCTCCCCCCACTGTTCCACGTAATGGTCAATGGTAGCTCGCCGGGGAGCCCAGCCCTGCCCCACAACGGACCGTACCGCCTTGCTGGCCCGGTCGTAAAAAAGCATTGCCACTTCACCGCCCAGGGTGTAGTGGGCCGTGGGTTCCATGACACCGGCGGACAGGGCCGAAGACACCGCAGCGTCCACTGCATTGCCGCCGGTCCATAGTATGCGCATCCCCGATTGGGCCGTCAGCTGAGTTCCCCCTCCAACCATACCCCTCGTACCCCAGACGATGGGCCGGTGGGAATAAGGTCCCTGGCTGCCAGGGGTGTGAATCTTTGTGGAAGTCGTCATTTTGCCCGCTCCTGATGGCCGATTCACCAAGGAAGGTGCTTTGGGTTGCCGATTGATGGACAGTTTAGTCTGGCCTCTGGCCCAACGCAACCGGACCCACAACTAAATGACGGCCGGCCCACGCTGGCTGTGTCTAAAGTTCTGGTGAAGGTTTACGCTTCAAGGGAGCATAACCCCACCTTTATGCTATGCTGGATTGCAGGCGGCGTCAGAAACTTATCCCATGGCCTGTACGGAAACCACATTCCCCAATACCAACTGACCATACCAACTAACCTGCGGAAACGCGGAAAACAGGAGGTAATATGGCTGGACTACAGAAGCTGGCAGGGGCTTACCTGATGCTATTGGCAATTGTGGTGGCGGTGTTCTTCATCATCAACAACTTCCTGCTGGACGCTATTGACGTCATGGGAGTGTGGCTGGTACTGGACGCATTAATGGCTATCGGCCTGGCGGCGGGACTGATCTACAACTATTCCCGAAAGAAAGTTGTGGACGCCGGCAGCGATGGCGACAGAGTGACACGGGGGTACTTTGAGGCAAACGTTGCCTTTTTTGTAACCGCAGGCGTCACCATTCTTTTCCTGCACAACTGGTTCGCCCTGTTGGCCAACGGCAACGACTACCTGGACGGAAACCACCAGTCCTGGGTTATCTGGGCCGTCGTCGACACCGTGTTGCCCCTTATCCTGGGCATAACAGGTTGCCACATGTGGAAGAATGCCGGGGACTCCTGACCGGTAGTCAACCTGTCGACACGTCCGTACTTGATGGAGGCCACGAAATTCGTGGCCTCCTGTTTTTGTTCCTGACTCGCTCCCAGAGGGGATACGGCTTGTCACCTTGCGGTAGCTAGAGAGTTCCGAAACTGCATATAGATCTCGATAATCCCTGCTCGTGAGAAACCTCTAATTCCCGGCAGCCTGCGGCACGGTTCTGGTTTAGTATACTGTGCGGCAATCAGTTTCCCGTGTTTAAGTCCAGGCTCCGTCCCGGTCAATGCGATTCTCGGTACGCAACAACGGCCAGCGCGCCGTTGTCATCACCGGCAAAGAGGCCGCACAGCAATTCAGCAGGAGGGCAAGAGCATGGCAGGCCATTCCCTGGAAAGGGTCAAGTTCCTTACCTTCGACATTTTCGGCACCGTCATGGACCTGACGGGCAGTCTGGCTGGCCCGGCGGGAGACTTTCTTGCGGCCAACGGATCTGATGTCGCCGGCCAGCCCTTTTATGCGGAATGGCGGGAACGCCAGCGCATCGAGCAATACCAGGACAACCTGCTGATGCTAGGCCACAGCGGATACCTGGAAACCTGCCGCCGAGCCTTTGTTTACTGCCTGAAAAAGAACAACGTCGAATATAAGGACGACTCCGTGCGGGAGTTCATGCAGGTTTACATGGACCTGCAACCCTATCCCGATGCCACCGAGGGCCTGAGGTCCCTGGGCGCACGGTACAAGCTGGTGGCCCTGTCCAACGGGGAGCAGTGGTACCTTGAGCGGCTACTGGAAAACAACATACCGGTGGATTTCGACGCAATTATTTCGGTGGACCAGGTAGGGGCGTTCAAGCCTTCACCGGGTATATACCGGAAGGCGGTACAGCGCCTGAAGTGCGAGCCAGGAGAGATAATGATGGTGGCGGCCCACGCCTTCGACATTCTTGGGGCCCAGGCCTGCGGATTCAGGGGTGGCTACGTAAACCGCTACAACCTGCCCACTGAGGACTCGGACTACCAGCCCGACATTATAGTGGAAAACTTTGTGGAGTTGTCCGAACGCCTGCTAACGTAATGTGTGGCAGTGGTGACAAAGTATCTGGATTTGCAAACCGGAGTAGAAAGGGGCGGCGCAATTTCCTGGTGCTTCGCCGCCCCTTCGCTAGGGCTCTAACCGCAGGCCATGGAATAGACCTGCCGCTCCCCTTCAGGCAGGGGGTGGTCGGCCCAGTTCTCGCCGCCGTCGCCGCTGCCCCAGACCTGCCCGTTGCTGGAAGCGCAGAACATTGTGCTGGGCTGGCGCGCATTGAATGCGAGACCGAACAACGTGCTGTTAGCCTGGAAACCGGTGTCCACCCGGTCCCAGCTCACGCCGCCGTCCTGGCTCCGGAACAGCGCTCCCATATCACTCATGAAATTAGCGCCGCCGGCAACCCAGATGGTCTTGGGATCGCCAGGCACTTCGCGAATCTGGCGGCAGTAAGTCTGCCCTTTCTCGTTCAAGGGGTCCAACTGGACCCTGGCCCAGTGGTCGCCCTTGTCGGCGCTCCGGAACATGCCGGCGCGGCCTATGCTGAGAACACTGCCAGGCCGGAAGGTGCTGGTCAGGACCCCATGCATGTCCACCGGGTCATCGTTGACGTACTGCCCGTGGCTGAGCTGCTCCCAGTGCTCGCCGCCGTCCTGGCTGCGAATGATGCCGCCAACCTCAATTGCTCCGTACAATTCATCGGTGTTGGAAGACACGCCGGCGATCTGCAGCACACGCTTGGCCAGGTTGGCGCCGGGGCCTACCGTAACCTCAGGAAAGCGGACACTAACGGGAAGTTGCTGCCACCGCTCTCCGCCGTCGTCGCTCCGGTATATCTCTGATGATTCATACCCAGCGAACATTACGTTGGGGTCCCGGGGGTGGAAAAGCAGCGACCACACCGGCAGCCCGTGATCCGGCACATTGACCTTTTCCCAGTGGTCGCCGTGGTCCTCGGTCCGGTAGGGACCGTCCTGGGTGCCGACAAACACGGTATTGGACTGCTCGGGGTGAATTGCGATGGCCCGGATGGCGGGCGAATCAGGCAGACCGTTTGTAAGCAACTCCCAGTTGTCATCCCCTTTGGCCATTCGGTACAGGCCGCTGGCTATGGCTCTGCCTGGGGCGGTCTCGCCAGCCAGACCCACGTAAACGAAACACTTGCCGTTACTGGACTCTTGGGTAGTCATACTCCCCCTCCTATCGGCGAAATTATTCCCGTAATTTTCCGGGAACTCAGGTTGGGGCCATTCCAGCACGGCGGAAGAACGTTGTCAACTTTGGTAATGCAGAGGGGCAACCGCGCTCAAACTCTTCTCAAATAGCACAGGAACTATTGGCAAGAAATGAATCTCAACCCAAGCGGGCCCAAGGGCATAGCATGGTACTTCGCCGTCTTGCAATTGACCTGGGCGCCTCCACCACGCCCAAGTTGCCCTTTCCGGCGAGTCCTCGTTTAAGCGGCGCCTTCCTGCACCTCGCTGGCAACGGGCCCACCAAAGGTCGCCGGCCGCTTACGAAGGCCTGGCCGGAGTTGGAAAGGCCTGGCGCAGCATCACTTCGTGGCCACTTGTATTACGAAGTCAGGCTCGTAGAAATCATAGCCTTCCACAAAGTCTCCATAGCGCTTCACGTTGCGAAAGCCGGCGCCGAGCAGCAGGTTGGTCACGTACTCCTGGCGTATGGGGCAGATTGTCAGGAAGTGGACTTCGCCATCCTCGTATTCGTAGCGCATCCTCACAAGGTCTTCGCTCAATTCTTCCGGTCTAACTTCGACCTTTTCGCCCAGGTAGTAGGACTGGTGCTTGCTGGAGAAGCCGTTGTCCAGAATGGCGTCGTAGTTTCGCTGATCAATAATTGCAATGCCACCGGCGTTGAGTAACTGGTACACCTGGCTTAAAGCCTTGACACGGTCCCCTTCGTCAAACAGGTGAGTAAAGGCGTTTCCGAGGCAAATTACAGCGTCGAAACTTTCTCCCGCGAAGACCTCGCTAAGCCTGGTCCACTCGGCCTCCACGACACGCAAGTCGTCGATTCCGAAACGCTGGGCGTTCTGCCTGGTCTGAACCAGCATGTTGGGCGCGCCATCAGCGGCCGTGACCTGGAAACCCTCGGCTCTCAGGGTGACGGCATGGTATCCGGTGCCACAAGCAATATCCAGCACCGTTTCAACCCCGTGCCCTTTCAAGATATCCTGGAAGAAATTGTTCTCCGCCTCCGCCCTTCGTTGCCAGTCAATGAGTTCATCCCACCGCCCGACAAACTCCGGCGAATACTGCTCTTTGTACAGGTCCCTGCGGACGGGGGTGTTATCGGCTGCAGTCACAGGTAATTCCCTTTCACTACTCATACGTATTCGGAAGGCCTATTCAGGTTTGGTGGCCACAAACAGAGCCCACTCGGTGTAGCCCGCGTTGGCCGAGTTGACCCAGAAAGACAGGTCGGCCAGGGTACGGTCAATAGTGTCCGCCCCTATACGAGGCAGGAGAGCTTCCCGATTCTCGCAAGCCAGGTCCAGTTCCATATGCCTGATATTGGTACCGGTTACCTGACATCCCCGGCTGGCCGCCAGGTACCGCGCCGTCGAACCATCGCCACAGCCCAGGTCCAGTACCCGCGTTCCCGGTCCCGGTTTCACCGCGCCGGCCATGATCTCATTATTATGCTCCATTGCTTCCGGATGGGAGTATTCGTCACCGCACGGAACACCCAAATGGAGATTGGCTCCCCAGAATGGTGCGATAGATTTTGTCTGCGGGACCATCATAAAAGGGGCGGGTGTTGGAAACGATTGCCTTGGCGTCGCCCTCGGGCATAAGCCTGCAATCCTTTGCACACCCTTTAACGTGTATGGCAGGACACTGTGCCAATCGGCAGAATGAGCCACAAGCGTAACTGCCCCAAAGATACGCTGCAACCATTCGTAAACCCCGAGCTTGGTGTTACTCTAAGGGAAGCGCGGGAGAACCGGTGGACCTCTGAAGCTCACCACCAATTGGCTTGCCAGATCTGAGGACATCCTTTGCCATAGTTAGAGGTAGTAGTTCCCAACACCGGCCGGAGCAGGGAATGAGTACAATTGACCGAGATTGGGATATCCCCCCTTGAGTGGGCAAAACCAGCCGACCCCGGGGAAAACACTAGCAGCGAGGAGGCAGCAATGAAGCTCGTAATGTACAACGACAACCAGCCTGGAATTCTGACGGATGCGGGTGTAATTGACATCAGCGACCTCTGCCAGGGGCGCGGGCAGGAGGCAATGGTCCACCTGATCACAAACTATGCTGACCTGCAGCCCATGCTTGAGGTCCGCGCCGCAGGGGGCACACCGGTGGCCGGGGCGCAACTTCAGGCGCCACTGCCAAGCCCCAACAAGATCCTCTGCATGGGCGGCAACTTCCGCGAGTTTGGAGCGCGGGAGCCTGCCCCGATGTGGGGATTCGTCAAGAGGCTCCACAGCGTACTCAGCCCGGGCGGGGTCGTAGTTCTCCCCGACGTGGATGCCAACATTTTTCACCATGAGGCAGAGTTGGTATTGGTCTTCGGGAAGGGCGGGAAGAACATTCCCGCTTCGGAGGCTATGGAGTATGTTTTCGGTTACACGGCGGGAGTGGACGTGTCGGCGCGCATGCCAGGAGGGAGTGGCGGCCGTGTCCCCAACACGCTGCCTATTGCGGAGCACAAGTCACATCCCACCTTCTGCCCTCTTGGTCCCTGCATCGTAACCCGGGACGAAATCGCGGACCCCGAAAATCTGCAAATCACCCTGAGCGTTGACGGCGAATTGCGCGTTAACTACAACACTGACGACCTAGCCCACTCCATTGCCGAATCCATCGAATATGTAGCGGCCATCGAGGAAATCAGCCCGGGTGACGTCCTGTTCATGGGCACCAACCACCAGGGCCTGGGCGCCATGCAGGACGGCGACGCCATCGAAATTGGAGTCGAGGGAGTTGGCAGCTTCAACCTTACGGTCACCGACCCCCTGAAGCGCCGCTGGCCCAGGGGAGTGGACGAAGTTACGGCCAAAGACATTCGCGAGAGCGCTGGCGGCCCCGGCCGCCAGGCCCGACCCTTGCCGGCCGAATAGCGGCGGTTCTGATCTCAGACCGCAGTCGCAGTCCAACTAAAGATAGCCGCAACAGCAGAAGTGGTTAATGACTTTGCCTGTGGCTGGACTTGTAACCAAAAAGAGGGTGAAAGAAGTGGCTCCCCAGGCAGGATTCGAACCTGCGACCTAGCGGTTAACAGCCGCCCGCTCTACCGCTGAGCTACTGGGGAATGAATGCTCCGGAACCGAGAAGTTGTTCCGGACAGCTAAGAGATTGTAGCACCTTACAGGGCAGCCAACAAGCGAAGTCCACAGGAATGAAGCACCCCACCTGAGTGCGTACCGCTGAACGGTGCAGGGCAAAATTGTGGAACTGTCCATGCGCTCAGCGATCCCTGCTTCAAAAGAAAAGGAGGGACCCTCATGGGCCCCTCCCTTAATTCCTCGGTCTTCGTCGACTCTATGCTTCGGAGTTTTCGCCTTCTATGACCTGACTGCCGCCGCCGACATTGATGGGCAGCTGGCGGGCCTGCTTGGCCTCCACTTTGGGGAAAGCGACGGTCAGGACACCGTGGTCGTAGGTGGTCTGGGCCTTTTCCACGTCCAGGGTGTCGGGCAGGCGCAGGGAGCGGTGGAAGGATCCAGTGTGCCGTTCCCGCATCAGGTAGTTGCCCTCCTGGCGTTCATTTTCGCCGGCGGTCTGGCCTCGGATGGTCAGCACATCGTTCTCGATGGTGACGTTGAGATCCGACGGGTTGACACCGGGCAACGAGGCATGGACTACTATATTCTCGCCTTCCTGGACCACGTCCAGGGGAATGGCCCAGCCCTCCATCTCGCCGTTGTTGCCGCTGGGCTGGGAGAAGCCCCGCCACAGGTGGTCCATATTCTCCTGCATCCGCCGCAGTTCAATGAAGGGATCCCATCTTCGCATTACCATAGTTGTTCCTCCTTTTGTCTTATTTCACTATGACATTAGAATAAACTTGATATGTCTTATATCAATCCTACGTTGTTTATCTTATGTAGTTGAGCGTTCTTTGTCAAGTCTTCTTATCCGTCCTCATTAGTTTTCTTGACAACAAACGCCGGTATCAATACAATATCAATACGACGGCAACCACCCTTGAGAGGTGAACACCATGCCAGCAAATTACTATGAATTGCTGGGAGTAGCCCGGGACGCCACAGACAAGGATATACGGCAGGCCTACCGGAAACTGGCCCGCCAGTATCATCCCGACGTTAACCCGGGCGACCCCGGCGCAGAGGAAAAGTTCAAGCAGATAAACGAGGCCCACGGCGTCCTTTCGGACACGGATAAGCGGCGCAAATACGACAAGTACGGCGACCGCTGGATGCACGCCGACGAGTTGGAACAGGCAGAGGCCCGGGGCGCCGGCCGTGGTGGCTTTCACTTCTACGGCAACGGCGAGCCCGGGAACTTTGGAGGCGTGGACTTCGACCTGGGAGGCTTCGGCAGTGACGGCCTGTTCGACCGGCTGTTTAATAACTTCGGTTCCGACCGACCTTCACACCGGCAGCCACCTGCCCAGTACCAGGTTGATATAACGCTCTCCGAGGCAGCCGAGGGCGCTACCAGAATGGTAAATCTGCCTGATGGACGCCGGCTTGAAGTAAAGATTCCAGCCGGTGTAGATACCGGCTCAAAAGTGCACATCCCGGCTGGCGGCGGAGATGGCGACTTCTATCTCTCCGTTACTGTCATTGACCATCCTCGATTTGAACGAAAGGGGCGGGACCTTTACTCCGAAGTTGAGGTTCCCGTAGAAGACCTGGTGCTGGGAGCGGAAGTCACCGTGCCCACCCTTGCCGGAAGGGTGGCATTAACCGTACCTCCCGGAACCCAGAATGGCCGCCGGTTCCGACTCTCTGGCCAGGGAATGCCTGAACTCAACAAGTCGGGCAGTAAGGGCAGCCTCTACGCCACCGTAAGAGCGGTGCTGCCCAGCGACCCCGGCCCCGAGGAACAGGAACTGTTCCGCAAACTCAAAGACCTGCGGGACAGTGCACAGGTGTAATTTATGACATTTCAAAGAAACAACTCAGAAGAGCCCTGCTTCGTTATCAGCATTGCAGCGCGGATGGTTGGACTCCATGCCCAGACCCTGCGCTATTACGAACGCGTTGGTCTCATCTGGCCTTCCCGCACCAACGGGCGCCAGAGACTCTATTCAGAGGCAGACATCGAGCGCCTGCGCCGCATCAAGACTTTTACCGAAGATATGGGAGTGAACCTGGCCGGGGCAGAGGTCGCACTGAAGCTGATGGCTCGCATCGAGGAACTGGAGCAGGAAAATAAGCGCCTCAGTGCCACCATTGATGCGCTCCAGCTCCAGGCCGATAACCGTACCGCCGCTGCAAGGCAGCAGATGCGATAAGACAAGCAGAACCCTTCGAAGGGCTTTATTCCTAATACCAAGAGATCGCCATCCCGATGAGATGCGGGTATATGCACAGCTCGCATGGGATGAATCCGGGAGATGAGACTATGACTTTGCGATCAGAAGACTTCACCGAACAAGCACAAATGGTTATCCAGGACTCCCAGGAACTGGTCCGCAATTACCGCCACAGCCAGTGGGACGTGGAACACGTGCTGCTCGCCATGCTGAACCAGGAAGAGGGAATCCCAACCCGCATCCTGGACCACCTGGGCATATCCGTCCCAGCTTTCCGGGCGCGCCTGGAGCAGTTGCTGAAGGCATCGCCCAAGCTGACCAATCAGGCAGGCCAGATCTACACTACACCCCGCATCCAGCGATTGCTTGATACGGCCCAGGAGGAGTCCCGCAGACTTAAGGACGATTTCATCAGCGTCGAACATCTCTTCATCGCCGCCATACGAGAACCCCAGGGAGACTCAGCCCGGCTGGTGCAGGAATTCAGCATCGACCAGGAAAAGGTTTACCAGGCCCTGACCTCGATCCGGGGCGCTCATCGGGTTGATGATCGGCGGGCTGAGAGCCGCTACCGGTCCCTGGAAAAGTACAGCATTGATCTTACTGAGCTTGCAACAGAAGGCAAGCTGGATCCGGTAATAGGACGCGAAGCCGAAATTAGGCGAGTGGCACAAACCCTCACCCGCCGCAAAAAGAACAACCCGGCAATCATCGGGGAAGCCGGTGTCGGCAAGACCGCCATTGCAGAAGGCCTGGCCCTTCGTATCGCCAGCCGCGACGTGCCCGATTCACTGAAAGGCAAGCGCGTCCTGGCCCTCGACATGGGCGCCATGGTTGCCGGTTCCAAGTTCCGTGGCGAATTCGAGGAACGCCTCAAGGCAGTCATGGACGAGGTCAAACAGGGGCAGGGCGAGTTTATCCTGTTCCTGGACGAAATACACACCATGGTGGGAGCCGGCGCGGCCGAAGGTGGACTGGACGCCAGCAACCTCCTGAAACCTGCCCTGTCCCGGGGAGAACTCCAGTGCATCGGGGCCACAACTCTCGACGAGTACCGCAAGCACATTGAGAAGGATGCGGCCCTGGAACGTCGTTTCCAGCCAGTCTATCTGGATGAGCCCAGCGTCGAGGACACCGTGGAAATTCTCAGGGCCCTGAGGCCCCGCTATGAGGCCCATCACAAGGTTAAGATTGAGGACGACGCCCTCGTTGCGGCCGCCCGCCTAAGCGACCGGTATATCACCGGCCGGCAATTGCCCGACAAGGCAATAGACTTCATTGACGAGGCAGCCAGCAAAGTTCGCATAGACGCCGAAGGCTTTCCTCCCAGCTACCACGAACTGGAGGAACGGGTGCGCCGGCTGTCAGACCAGGAGGATGCGGCTGCCCAGCGCAGCGAATACGAACAGGTGGCCCAGTTGCGGACGGAACGAATGCGTCTTGAGGAAGAACTCGGGGAGGAGCAGAACAGCCTCAGGCACGACCAAAAGGTTGATATGGTGGTGGACGAAAGGGACATCGCCGACCTGGTCTCCAGCTGGACCGGAATACCCTCCGGTCGCCTCCTGGAAAGCGAGGCCGACCGCCTGATCCAAATGGAAGAGACCCTGCACCAGCGGCTCATCGGCCAGGAGGAAGCGGTAAACGCCGTTTCCGAGGCCATCCGCCGGGCTCGTTCCGGCCTGAGCAACCCCCGCCGGCCCATCGGCAGCTTCATATTCCTGGGTCCCACCGGCGTGGGAAAGACGGAACTGTCCAAGGCGCTGGCCGAGTTCCTCTTCGACGACGAGGGCAACATGGTGCGGCTGGACATGTCCGAGTACATGGAAAAACACACCGTCTCCAGACTGGTGGGCGCTCCTCCGGGCTATGTGGGATACGATGAAGGCGGTCAACTGACCGAAGCAGTTCGCCGCCGCCCCTATCGGGTTATCCTCTTCGACGAGATCGAAAAGGCGCACCCCGATGTCTTTAACATCCTCCTGCAAATTCTTGAGGATGGCAGGCTGACCGACGGGCAGGGGCGCACCGTGGATTTCAGAAACACGGTCATCATTATGACCAGCAACCTGGGAACGGGTTACCTGAACCGCCAGGAAGTCGGCTTCAACCTTGCATCCCAGTCCGCCAGCGGCGAGCGGGAATTGCTGGAAAAGTCTGTGAATGATGCATTGAAACAGGCCTTCCGGCCCGAGTTTCTGAACCGCATCGACGAGACCATCGTCTTCCACCCGCTAACCCGGGCCCAGATAGTTCAGGTAGTCGGGTTAATGGTGAAGGACGTCGCCCAGCGGTTGGACGATCTGGACATCACCTTCGAGTTGACCCCGTCGGCTGCGGACTGGCTGGCTGAGGAAGGCTTTGACCCGGTTTACGGCGCCAGGCCACTGAGAAGGGCCATTCAGCGGCACCTGGAAAACCCGCTGTCCAGGGGCATACTGTCCGGTGAATTCCGGAACGGCGACCACCTGTTGATTGACGCAGGCAAGGATGCCCTCACTCTCAACCGGTCAGAAGTAGCCGCAGTCGCGGACTAGTCCAGGAACAATACCGATAAGCGCCAGCCACGAAACCAGGAAGGAGAGGGCTTTAAAGCCCTCCCCTTCTCATACACCACTCATCCCGCAGTTGTCAGATTTCCACCGCCCCGATCAACTCCTTGATATCACTGATACCCCTTTCCCCCAAGTAAGACCGGATACCGTCCAAAACGTTGAAGGGCGCCCACAAGTCAGCGAGATTGGCGCTACCCACCTGCACGGCCGTCGCGCCGGCCAGGATGAACTCCAGCGCGTCCGTTGCAGTGAAAACGCCTCCCACGCCTATTATGGGCACATTAACCGCCTGGGCCGCCCGGTAAACCAGCGCTACAGCCACGGGATGCAGCCCCTGTCCGGAAAGCCCACCGGTGACGTTCCCCAGCACTGGATGGCGGGAGTCCACGTCAATGGTCATTGCGGGAATGGTATTGGAAATGGTCAGGGCATCAGCCCCGGCCTCAACAGCAGCCCTGGCGATGGGAACGATATCTGGAACATTGGGAGCCAGCTTGGCCAGTACCGGCACTTCGGCGTGCCGCTTGACGGCGTCCACTGCCTTGTAAGTTCCTTCTGCGTTGTAGCTGAACAGGTCTCCCTGCTCCACATTTGGGCAACTGAGATTCAATTCGATGGCCGAAAATCCTGAAGCCCCCCGGGTCATGGCAGCCATATCACCAAACTGGCCCACACTCTCACCGGACATGCTCAGGAACATGGTCGCGTCCCACCGTCCCCACTGGGGAGCTACTTCCACTACACCTGCTTCGATTCCGGGGTTGGTCAGTCCAATGGCATTGAGCATCACGGGTTCCCCAATTTCCCGGGCGACCCGGAATGATTCAGGATACCAGCGTGGTTCAGGATTTCCTTCGCGGGGGTAACGAGTGAAGGTCTTGGGGATGACCGCCCCCAACTGGGAGAAGTCCATGTCCTGTGGGATGCCGCGCCCGTAACCGTCGTAACCGAAGGTACCGGATGCGACCATCACGGGGTTCTTGAGTAGAAGTCCCAGGGAATGGGAAGGCGCCAGTTCAACGGACAGGTCAGGCTGACCCTTTGCGTCCGTTGAGCCGGCGCCCTCGTTAAGACTGGAGTTATTCATCACCGTCCAGAGAGAAGTTCGGCAAGTCCTGCCCATCTTCAGCTCCATCCACCAAACCCAACCCGTTGGAGCCAGCCTCGCCACCGTCCTCGCCGCCGATCAGCGTAGTCTCGCTGTCGACAAAGAAGCCCGACGCGGCCAGTTCTTCGGAGCCGCCGCCAAAGGTCAAGGGGGTTCCGGCCGCAGTATCGGCCGCTTCCAGCCAGCCTGCTGCCACCAGTTCCTCGACCGCGCCGATTTCGTCGAAGCCGGGCAAAGCCACCGTCTCCGGTTCTTCGACCAACTCCGTCGATTCCAGCCTGGCGGGAATCAGGCGCCCAATGATGACATTTTCCTTAAGGCCCTGGAGATAGTCGTGCTGACCACTCAGGGCCGCCTGCGTCAGTACGCGGGTGGTTTCCTGGAAAGCCGCAGCAGCCAGGAAGCTGTCGGTCCGCAACGATGCCCGGGTTACCCCCAGCAGAACCGGTTCAGCCGTGGCGGGCTCGCCGCCCTCGGCCAATACCTTGGCGCAGTTTTCCTGGAACTGGACCTTGTCCACCACCTGGTCCGGAATAAAGTCCGAATCACCTATGGACTTGACCTGGACCCGGCGCAACATCTGGCGCAGGATAATCTCGATGTGCTTGTCATGGATGCCCACACCCTGGGAGCGGTACACCTGCTGCACCTCGTTGACCATGTACTGTTGCAGTTCGCCCGTACCCTGTATGCTCAGAATGTCGTGAGGGTTCTTGGGGCCTGAGGTCAGGCGGTCACCGGCCCTCACCTGCTCACCATGGGAAATCATCAGTTCGGCGGCAGCAGACACCATGTACTCCCGCTCCTCGGGGTCTTCCCACACGATAGATATCAGGTTGTCGCCCAGCTCCACTCGCCCTCCCACATTGGCAACCACTTCCAGGACCGGCTGGGGCTCGTACCCTTCCTCAGAATCGGCTTCGTAACCCAGGGACGGCAGGGTAGCGGCCATCAGCATGCCCGCTTCCACGTCATCGCCGTCATCTACCAGCAGCTGTACTCCCTCAGGCAGTACATACTCCTCTCGGAACTCCTGCCGGTCAACGATTCTGATCGGATCGTCCACCAGTCGGCGTCCCTCGGAATCCAGGGCCAACTCTACCGCGCCGTCAATCTCGGACAGGCGAGCCACGCCCTTGGGGACCCGGGCTTCGAAGATTTCCTCAACCCTCGGCAGACCGCTGGTGATGTCGGAACCCGCAACACCGCCGGTGTGGAAGGTACGCATGGTTAGCTGGGTGCCTGGCTCACCAATACTCTGGGCGGCGATAATGCCCACAGCCTGGCCAAACTCCACCACGTAACCCGTGGCAGGCAGGCGGCCGTAGCACATCTGGCAAACACCCCGACGGGTCTCACAAATGAGGGGTGACCGGACCGGCACCTGGGCAATCCCGGCGGCGGCGATCCTTTCGGCCATTTCCTCGTCGATGGCGTCGTTCCGGTCAACCAGGATTTCACCGGTATTCTCGTCCACTATCGGGCCAGCGGCCATCCGGCCGGTGATGCGCTCAGGGAGAGTCGCCTCGGCAGCCCCGTCAGGCCGGGCCTCAATGTAATAAGCATCAAAGGTCCCGCAGTCTTCCTCGAGAACGATTACCTCCTGGGCGATATCCACCAAGCGGCGGGTGAGGTAGCCGCTGTCAGCAGTACGTAGCGCCGTGTCGGCCAGACCCTTGCGGGCGCCGTGGGTGGAGATGAAATACTCCAGCGCCGACAGGCCTTCACGGAAGCTCGACTTGACCGGCAGGTCGATAATCCGGCCACCCGGGTTGCTCATCAACCCGCGCATGCCAGCCATCTGCTTGATCTGCATGATGTTACCTTTGGCGCCGGAAAGCGCCATCACACCAATGCCGCCATAATTGCCAATTTCAATCTCGTCCTTGACCAGTTGTTCTGTCTGGTCGGAAGCCCGTGTCCAGGCCTCCACGGCTGAGTTGTAACGTTCATCCTCAGACATCAAGCCCGACAGGTATTGGTCCTCATAGCTCTCAACCAGGCCGTCGGCTTCCTGGAGGATTTGCGACTTCTTGCCCGATATCTGAATATCGTTAATTGCGATGGTTATGCCCGAGGTTGTGGCGTACTTGAAGCCCAGTTGCTTTATCTTGTCCAGCGCTTCAGCCGTTTCATCATTTGAGAGCTTCTGGTAAAGCTCGGTTGTCAGTTCCTTGATGGCCCTGCTGTTGAATACATAGTTCTTGAAACCGATTTCCGTGGGAAGATTCTCCTTGAAAATCAACCGTCCCAGAGTCGTTTCGACCCAGGCCTCTTCAGTTTCATACCCCGGAATATCTTTGACGTATATCTTTGCACGCAGGCCAATGTGACCGTCGGCGAAAGCGATACTCGCCTCGTCGTAGTCATAGAACCGGCTGCCTTCGCCCTTGTCTCCCCGCTGTATTTCCGTCAGGTAGTAGCAACCCAGCACCATGTCCAGAGTGGGCGCCACCAGGGGTTCTCCGGAGGCCGGCGACAGCATATTGTGGGTGCTGAGCATGGCCACCTGGGACTCGTGAACCGCCATCCGGGACAGGGGCACGTGTACTGCCATCTGGTCCCCGTCGAAGTCGGCGTTGAAGGCCGAACAAACCAGCGGGTGAATCTGGATAGCATTGCCTTCGATGAGCACAGGCATAAACGCCTGGATGCCCAGTCGGTGCAGGGTCGGGGCCCGGTTCAGCATCACCGGCCGGTCCTTGATTACCTCTTCCAGGATGTCCCATACCTCAGGCCGCGCCCGTTCTACCATGCGCTTGGCGCTCTTGATATTGGGCGCAACGCCCAGCATTACCAGGCGGTGCATTACGAAGGGCTTGAACAACTCCAGGGCCATCCGCTTGGGTAGACCGCACTGGTTCATCTTCAATTCGGGTCCTACCACGATAACGGACCGTCCGCTGTAGTCCACCCTCTTTCCCAGCAGGTTCTGCCGGAAGCGGCCCTGCTTTCCCCGCAACAGGTCGGAAAGGGACTTGAGCTTGTGGTTGTGGCTGCCCTGAATGGGCCGACCGCGACGACCGTTGTCGATAAGGGCATCCACCGATTCCTGCAGCATCCGCTTTTCGTTGCGAATGATGATTTCCGGGGCGCCCAGGTCCATCAACCTCTTGAGACGATTGTTCCGGTTAATCACCCGACGGTACAGGTCGTTCAAGTCGCTGGTGGCGAAGCGGCCGCCATCCAGCTGCACCATGGGACGCAATTCCGGAGGCAGAACCGGCAGGACGGTGAGGATTATGTCCTCCACCCGGTTGCCGCTGTTGCGGAAGGCTTCCACCACCTGCAGCCGCTTGATGGCCTTCTTCCGGCGCTGACCGGAAGTAGAACGCATTTCCCGGACCAGATCCTCCCTTATGGCTTCCAGGTCATGGTTGCGCAGGATATCCAGTATGGACTCTGCTCCCATCCCGGCATTGAACAGATCGTCGTAGCGTTCCTTCAGTTCCCGATACTTGGACTCCGCCAGAATCTTCAAGGGTCGGAGGTCTTCCAGTTCGCTGATGACCTCTTGAAGTTTAATCTCCAGGTCGCCCTCTTTCTTGGTAATCTCGTCTTCCAGGGCATCCTTCTCGGTCTGAACTGCCAAGGAATCAGGAATTGACTCCGGGTCCCCGGACGCCTCCAGAGCATCCAGTTTTTCCTGGAGTTCGGCCAGCTTCTCCTGGTAAGAGTTACGAATAGTCTCTTTTTCCAGTTCTACGCGAAGCCGTTCTTCTTCAATAATTTCACCGCGCCTCTCATCATCCACGGAGATGACAATATGCTGAGCGAAATAAAGCACGCGCTCCAGATTGCGGGGCGAAAGGTCCAGAAGCAGTCCCAGCCGGCTGGGGGTGGTCTTGCTGAACCAAATATGGGCTACTGGCGCCGCCAGCCGGATGTGACCCATCCGTTCGCGGCGCACCTTGGAACGGGTTACTTCCACACCGCAGCGGTCGCAAACAACGCCCCGGTAACGAATCCGCTTGTACTTGCCGCAGAAACACTCCCAGTCCTTGGTGGGCCCGAAAAGACGCTCGCAAAACAGGCCGTCCTTTTCCGGCCGCAGGGTCCGGTAGTTGATGGTCTCCGGCTTGGTTACCTCGCCGTGAGACCAGTTAAGAATCTGCTCGGGAGAGGCGACGGAAATGCGAATCGCATTAAAGTTGGTTGCCTGAACCTCGGTTCTGTCCTGCATCCTGACCATTAAATCGCCTCCAGTGGTTCGTATAGCTCGGTTTCGTCACCCAATCCGTCCATCAGGGAAGGCCGGTCCTCCTCATTAAGCAGTTCCACGGACAGGCCGAGGCTCTGCAATTCCTTGAGCAGTACGTTAAAGGACTCGGGGACACCGGGTTGACCGATAGGTTCGCCCTTGACGATAGCCTCGTAGGTCTTCACCCGTCCTGCCACGTCGTCAGACTTTACCGTCAGCACCTCCTGAAGATTGTAGGCAGCGCTGTAGGCCTCCAGGGCCCACACTTCCATTTCACCGAAGCGCTGGCCGCCGAACTGGGCCTTGCCGCCCAAGGGCTGCTGGGTAATCATCGAGTAGGGCCCGGTGGAACGAGCGTGAATCTTGTCCTCCACCAAGTGGATCAACTTGAGCATGTAAATGCTGCCCACCGTCACCAACTGGTCGAAGGGATCGCCCGTGCGACCATCGTAAAGCTGGAACTTGCCGAAAATTGGCGGAGCAATCTGCCGCTCGCGGTGGGAGCGAAGAGCTTCCTGGTACATATCGTCCAGTTCCATCTTTTCGGCGTCGATACCGGCCTGTTCTTTCAACCAGATGCGCAGGCAGGCTTCCCGTGCCTCGCCCCGCACACTCTCGTCGAACAAACGTGCCGCGTCGTAGCCCCGTTCCCCCAGCCAGTTCTCGATCCGGCTGAACTCAATTTTGGGAGACCAGTCGGTAGGCGCGCCATTAATGGCCCCTGACTCTTCCGCGAACCACAGCCGGGAAAGGGAGTCCTCAATAGAGGCGTCGGTAGCGCCGTCAAACACCGGAGTCTGGGCGCGGAAGTTCAGCCCTCGGGCCGCCCATCCCAGGTGAGTTTCCAGCACCTGACCCAGGTTCATGCGGGAAGGCACGCCGATGGGGTTCAAGATCATATCTACGGGGGTGCCGTCGGCCAGGTAGGGCATATCTTCTACCGGCAATATGCGGGACACGACGCCCTTGTTGCCGTGGCGACCGGCCATCTTGTCACCCACCGAGATCTTCCTGGTCTGGGCAATCCATACCCGTACCGCCTCGTTGACGCCGGGCGGCAGATCATCGCGATTGGCCCGATTCAAAATCTTGACGTCAATTACCTTGCCACGCTCCCCGTGGGGCACCCGCAGCGAAGTATCCTTAACGTCCCGGGACTTTTCGCCAAAGATGGCCCTGAGGAGTTTCTCTTCAGCCGTGAGTTCCGTTTCCCCCTTGGGGGTAACCTTGCCCACCAGGATATCCCCGGGTCCGACATCGGCTCCAACACGGATAATGCCACGTTCGTCCAGGTCCCGCAGGCTGGTTTCGCCAACGTTGGGGATGTCCCTGGTAATTTCCTCGGGGCCCAGCTTGGTTTCCCGCGCCTCCATCTCGTGCTTCTCTATATGGATGGAAGTGAACTGGTCGTCCTTCACCAGCCTCTCGCTGATGATAATGGCGTCTTCGTAGTTGTAGCCTTCCCAGGACATGAACGCCACCAGCACGTTCTGGCCGAGGGCCAACTTGCCCTGATCAGTGGAAGAACTGTCGGCCAGCGTGTCCCCTTCGACAACGCGATCGCCCTTCTGGACGATGGTCCGCTGGTCGAAGCAGGTGCCCTGGTTGGTACGTCTGAACTTTTCCAGGTAATGGTGGTATTCAGCGCCGGCGGCGTCCGTAACAATGATGTCCAATCCCGTCACCGAAGTCACCACTCCCGTGGACCGGGCCAGCACTACCTGGCCGCTGTCTCGGGCGACTCTCTCTTCAATACCTGTGCCTACCACCGGAACACTGGGGCGGAGCAGCGGCACGGCCTGGCGCTGCATGTTGGAACCCATCAGTGCCCGGTTGGCATCGTCATGCTCCAGGAAGGGAATCAACGCCGCCGAAATGCTCATAATCTGCATCGGCGAAACGTCCATCAAATCCACGTTATCCGGAGAGTCCTGGATGTAGTTCTCACCCAGTCGAATTTCCACCCGGTCGTGAACAAACTGCCCAAGGTCGTCCAGTTCGGAGTTAGCCTGGGCGATGCGGAAGGTCTCTTCCCGGTCGGCGGACATATACTCCACGTGCTCGGGCCCGCCAGCCACGTAGGGCCGAACCCGAAGCATGGTTCCCTCAGAAAGGGCCTGGATCGCCTTTACGTTGGCCCGGCTCAGCTTTTTTCCGCTGGCAACCACCACCTTGCCGTCTTCGCCCATCACGTCTTCAGTGATAGTACGTCCTTCAAGATCCGATGCCGTATTCGGTATGGACTTCAACACCCGGCGATAGGGCGATTCAATGAACCCGTAGGGATTGGTCCTGGCATAAGACGAGAGGGAGCTAAGCAACCCAATGTTCGGCCCTTCAGGGGTCTCTATGGGACAGATTCGGCCATAATGGGAGAAATGAACGTCGCGCACGTCGAATCCGGCGCGCTCCCTGGACAGACCGCCCGGGCCCAGAGCTGAAAGCCTACGCTTGTGGGTCAGTTCCGCCAGCGGGTTGGTCTGGTCCATGAACTGAGACAACTGGGAACCACCGAAGAACTCTCGGACGGCGGCAACCACCGGCCGAACGTTAACCAGCCCCCGGGGAGCCACTTCCTCGACGTCCACCAGGGTCATCTTTTCCTTGACCATACGTTCCATGCGGGAGAGGCCTATCCGGACCTGGTTCTGCACCAGTTCTCCAACGGCCCGGACCCTACGGTTACCCAGGTGGTCGATATCGTCGGCGCGCTCTTCGCCCCGGTTGACCAGGATCAGATTGCGCACCACCATGAGCATGTCCTCCAGGCTCAACGTGCGCTGATCGCCACGCTCTCCAATGCTCAGGCGCCGGTTAAACTTGTATCTGCCCACCCGTCCCAGGTCATACCGCCGGGGGTCGAAGAAGGAGGCGCGAATCAGGTTGCTGGCGTTTTCAACGCTGGGAGGCTCACCGGGCCTTAGCCGCCGGTAAAGCTCCAACTGGGCAGACGCAATCTGCCTGGCGGTGTCAATCTCGAAGTCTCGCTCCGGTCGCAGCCAGGCCCACAGGTTTCGCAGGTCATCTTCACGGAAGTGCGGGTCGCGCTCGGTCGAAGCCTGATCCCGCTCCAGCGTGGTCTGAATGTACTGGTGCCTTTCGTCGGTATCTACCTCGGCAAACTTCTCCACTATTTCATCCCTGGTAACGCCCAGGGCGCGGAAGAAGGTGGTTACCGAAACCCTCCGCTTGCGGTCAACCTTTACGGAAAGGATATCCTTGACGCTGGTCTCGAATTCCAGCCATGCCCCGCGGGAGGGAATAACCTGTGCCACGCACAAATTCCGGTCAGGGGTAGCGGACTTGTCATGCTTGAAATAGACGCCAGGAGAGCGAACCAACTGGCTGACAACAACCCGCTCGGCGCCGTTTATGATAAACGTGCCGTGCTCTGTCATCAGCGGGATTTCGCCCATGAAAATGTCCTGCTCCAGCCTCTCATTTGTCTCCATCTTGATGAGCAGGGCTTTGAGCGTAAGGGGCTGGGAGTAAGTCTTTTCCAGTTCCTTGCACTCGATCGGCGAAAGCTTCGGTTCCTCGAAGGTGTGCTCCAGGAAGTGAAGCTCGTATTTCTTGCCTGTGTAATCGGTTATGGGGGAAAATTCCTTGAAAACCTCCGCCAGTCCATCGGTCTTGAACCAGTCGAAGGACTGGACCTGGCTCAAAATCAGGTGGGGGACATCCAGAACTTCCGGAATTCGGGCATAGGACTTAACCCTGGCAGCCGCAGAACCGGCTCCACTGTTAATACCTATGTCATGCCCGTTGGACACGGGAGTCTTAGCCATACGCCATTCTCCTTTATGCGAACGCAGGATGGGGACTAGTGGCCGGAAAAATTGGACAAAGTGGAACTAGGGTCAGAGTTTTGCTTCGGAAAATGAGCAAAGAAAGGTGTTTGAGGCATACTCAGTAACCTACTATTATAGTGGCCGAAAACGTTTTGTCAACACCGCCGGCAATAATCGCCAGGGGTTATCGATTATCAGGTGCCAGCCTCCGGAAAACGTCTGCTGTGAGCCCTTCGGAGGGCCCGCGACATGCTCAGGGCGAGCAGGTGAAGAGACTTCGCAGGGATGAACGAAAGCCCCTGGCATTAGCTCCTGCTGCAAACGGCAATTGCCGTCCCTGGCTGTACCTTGGGGCTCCATTCCAGTCGGCGCCGACTTCCCCCATCGGCCTTCCTTCCCACCGACCTGGCCAAATACGCTACAATTCGGAACCACCTGCCAGCAATTCGCTATACCGCTTCACAGCCGTCATTGAGATTGGGTACCCCTTGACTTTCCATAACTGCAATGCAAAAATCTCTCTGTCGAAATTCGCAATGCTATAATAGCGTTGATAATTCTGCGGCGCCGGGTACAACCCCACCTTTGCCAGCGCAGACTCCGTTTACACCAGCTACTTACAAACCTGAACTAGGAAGGTACAAATGAGCCTGTCTATGTTTAAAAGCGTCCATTGGATGATTAGCATTGTTGCCGTGCTTGCATTAGCCGGAATCGTAGCCGGCACTATGCTCCTGGGATCATCCTCTCCTAGCGCGCCTGGCATGGTAAACCACATTGAATCCCCCCAGGTAATACCCGATACCGAGGTACCGCAGACCACCGCCTCGGTGGCCACCTACACCAGATTCCCCCAGGTACGGCTTGACCAGGATACCCGTGCCGACCTCATTGAGAACCAGTCCCCGGCACATACTGAAAAGACCGCCATTCCCCAGGACTCCGGTGTCGCTCCCACTTCGGTGAGCATCAGCCCCGTAGAGGACTGGAATTCCATTTTCGACCAGCACACCTTCACCGTCACCGTTAGCGGCGCTGACGGCGCCCCCGCCGATGGTGTTGAGGTTGAAGTATTCCTCAACCGATTCGGTGAAGCGGTTGGCGATATCGTTTCACTGGACGGCGAAAACCCCCGCAAAGTGGACAACTATTTCGGACGGGTTATGACCGATGGAAGTGGTCAGGCAACCTTGACCATTACGGCGACCCGCCCCGGTGATACCGACGTAACGGCCTTCGTTCCCCAGATCATGGACAACGATACCCACAAGGTATTCGCGGTCAAGCACTGGGTGGACATGGACGTCGAGTTCCCCTCCGACTCAGTCAACCTTGTCGGCACTGACCACCCCATGCTGGTGCGGGTAAACAAGGTTACCGACGGCTCTCCCATTGCTGACGTAAACATTTCCTGGTCAGTAGTGGACGCGGACCCCGCAGCCACTCTGGATGGCGGGGGAGAGTCTGCTGCCACCACTACCAACGCCAACGGCGAATCCGTCGTAACCCTGCAACAGGTCGCACCCACCCTCGGCGACAACCAGGTCTTGATCCAGATCTTGGAAGCTGGTACCAACAAGACCATGTTCAGCCACACGCACACCAAGCAGTGGCAGTCGCCGACCCTCGAAGTTAACAAGGAAGGTCCTCCCAGCCTTGGTCTGAGGAAGACCGCCGAATACAGTGTCTCCGTTACCAACAGCGGCGACACCACGGCTACCAACGTAACCCTTACCGACGACCTGCCTGAGGGCCTGACATTTGTCAGTTCCACTCCCGAGGCCGCCAGCGCTTCCGGCAGCACCGTCACCTGGAGCCTGGGAGACATTCCTCCCGGCGAATCTGTAGCCGTCACCATGGTCTTGTCGGCCAACGACGTAGGCGAGCAGATTAACACCGCCACTGCCGTATCTGTTGAGGGCATCAGCGGTCAGGATACCTTGCTTACCAGCGTAATTCCGGGTTCCTTGCAGCTGGCCAAGTCTGCCCCGGCAGAAACTGTGTCCGGCGACGACGTGACTTACGAAATTACCGTTACCAACGACGGCGCGGGCGCGCTGACCAACATCGTACTGTCCGATACCCTGCCTCTGGGTCTGACCTACGTTTCCAGCTCACCTGAGGCATCGGTTGGGGCCGATGGTACTGTCAGCTGGCTGATCGAGTCCCTGGACTCTGAAGCCACGGCAATGGTGAGCCTGGTAGCTACTACCGGCGACCCCGGTGAGGTGGTCAATACTGCCAGCGTCCAGTCCGACGAGGGCGCCTCCGCTTCAGCCGAGGCAACGACCCTCGTAACCCAGTCTGACCTGGCCATAACCAAGACTGTGGACAACGGCTCTCCCTTGCTGGGCCAGCAATCCGTGTTCACCATCTCCGTCACCAACAACGGTGACGCTACAGCTACCAACGTAGCGGTAGTGGACCCGTTGCCCATCGAGTTCCAGAACGTAACCGCCGAGCCCGAGGCCAGCCTCGGTGGAGACGGCAGCCTGCAGTGGACCATTGCAGCCATCGAGCCTGGTGGCACCGCCAACATCACGGTCAATGCCACCTCCACAACCGGCGGATCCATCACTAACACCGTGTCCGCCACGGAGCGTGGTTCCACGGTTACCGCCGAGGCTTCGATTGACGTACTTGAACCGGCAGTCAGCCTGGCCAAGGCCGGTGGCGCAGCCCTTTACGTGGATGGCGAGCGGACCTACACCATTTCCGCTACTAACACCGGTACGGCTAACCTGACCGGCGTTACAATCACAGACAATATTCCGGCCGAAATGTCCTACGTTTCCAGCGACAATGGTGGACAGGAAGCCGACGGGGTTGTGACCTGGTCCATTGGCGACCTGGCAGTGGGAAGTACGGTTGACGTAAACGTCACGTTGCGTGGTGAGTCCGTTGGCACCGTTATCAACACTGCCAACGTCACCTCCGCCGAGGGCGCCACTGCTGACGCGGTACTGAACATCCAGATCCTGTCGGCCGCAGCGGCCCACCTGAGCATCATCGACGGCGTTGACCCGATGGGCGTCGGTGAGCAGGGCAGCTACACGGTTGTCATCACCAACCAGAGCGACGATTCGCCGATGAGCAACGTGAGGCTGACCGTAACCATACCGGCCCAGTTCAACATAGTTACGGCCGAAGGTGGCACAATCTCCGGCGGCACGGTGACCTACACCCCGGTCCCGTCACTGGGCGCCGGTGATGAACTCGAATACACCGTCACTGTTGAGGCAGTGAACGCAGGCGACGTGGTTGCTTCCGCTACCCTGCGGTACGACGAGTTCGGCCAGCCCATCACGGCTCAGGAAGGTACCACTATCGTCCAGCGTTAAACTGGAACTTCGCAAGAACCGGGAGCCATTGATGTGGCTCCCGGAGCAGATAGGGAAGAGAATGGGGCCCCAATTGGGGCCCCATTCTTTTTCCCTGGCAATATCGAGGCAGACCGCCATCTAGGCGCGCTTCTAAACTCGCACTGAACTGTCAAGCCTCTCTTGCCATTTGAAAGCATCCGAAGAAGCCAAAGCGGCGTATCCTCAATTTCGCCTGAGGAGGCTGTCAGGCCAGGTCAATCAAATTGACAGCAAGCGACATCAAACCTAGAATTTTTTGGCCGTGCTTTTTATTCGTAACCTGTTTAAACCCATTGAGACTGGTTTAGAGATTCGAGACGCCCCTCCCGGGTCACACTCCCCGTTTTTCAACAAGAACTGCCAGGCCACAGTAACGGCTGGCAACTCTTGGCGGAAGATATTGGCGGCCTGCCTGGGAACAGCTCTGCTCCTGGGCATAGTCGCCTGCTATTCACAGGAATCAAGGAACGAAAACGGCCGGCAAAACGACGAAGTTTCAGCTCAGCGATCCACAATAACCGTGTTTGCCGCTTCATCCCTGGCAACGGCCTTTGAGGAAATTTCAAAGGCATACCAGTCCCGCAACCCTGCCCATAAAGTAGTCCTTAACTTCGACGGGAGCCAGCGCCTTAGGACCCAACTGGAACACGGCGCAACGGCAGACGTTTTTGCCTCTGCGGACTGGGCGCAGATGGCTGCGCTCAGGCAGAAGGGCCTGCTCACCGGTAACCCGACCAACTTTGCCAGTAACCGGTTGGTGTTGATGGTCAGCGCTTCAGGCAGCGATATAGCGCCTGATCAGACCGAGCCACCACAAATAGACCTGGAGAACGTATTTGCCACCGAACTTAGGCGCCTGGCCCAGCCCGGTATGAAAATCGTTCTCGGTCAACCAGAAGTACCAATTGGCCGATATTCGGAACAGCTAATGAAGAAGCTTGAAGGGGACCCATCCCTGGGCCGCGAATTAGTTGAGACAATCATCGCCAATGTAGTCTCGCGCGAAGCCAGTGTTCGGGGCGTGGCCCAAAAGGTGGCTTTGGGAGAAGCTGACGGAGGATTCACCTATGCCACCGATGCATCATACGGTTACTCTTCCCAGGAAATCAGGGTGGTGGGACTTCCACGAGCACTTTTGATTGAGGTCATGTATCCCGTTGCGCCTCTTTCTACGGGAGAGTCGGCGTCCAAGTTCATCGACTTCCTTCTGTCGGAACAGGGCCAGAATATTCTTCGCCGCCAAGGTTTCGGCCCTCCCGCCGGCAATGAAACAGATAACTCCTCTATCTACGTCAACGCTCCATGATGGCAACCCCCCTTTCAGAGCAATTCTGTTGAAGCGCTTTTTGCCGAGAAATTTAACTGACGTGGTTGGGACCAGAGTCCCGATCGGCGCCATATCATCCGCCATTTACGTCCTCTTCATTTGCCTTCCCATATTTGGGCTCTTGGTAAAGGTAGTCCAACAGGACAACCCCTTCGGGGCCCTGACCAGCGAACCCGCATTGCTGGCGCTGCGCCTTTCCCTCGTAACCAGCGCCATCACCATAGCCGTCGTGCTTCTGGTGGGAACGCCCTTTGCCCTGTTCCTGGCTCGCAGCAGATCTCCGATTATGAGGGTTGTGGATCAGCTTGTTGAACTGCCCATAATCCTTCCTCCCGTGGTGGCCGGCGTGGCAATGCTGCTGGCCTTTGGTCGCCAGGGCATTCTGGGTCCAACTCTTGCCGGCCTGGGAATCTCCTTGCCCTTTACGACTGCGGCTGTCATATTCGCCCAGATTTTTGTCGCCGCGCCCTTCTATGTGCGCTCTGCCAAACTGGGCTTCCAGTCCATACCCAGGGCCTACGAGGAAAATTCCTTGACCCTTGGACTGTCTCCCTGGCAGACCTTTCGCAAGCTCACCTTGCCCCTGGCCGCGCCGGCAATGTTGACCGGGGTTGCGCTGGCCTGGGCCAGAGCGCTTTCCGAATTCGGCGCAACCATAATGTTCGCCGGCAACCTGACCGGCAAGACTCAAACCATGCCCCTGGCTATAATGGCTGCCATGGAAACCAGCCTGGACACCGCCGTCGCTATGTCGTTGATGTTGCTCGTCCTGGCTTTATTGGTCCTCCTCTGCCTGGGAATCATCACCCGCAATCGCTGGCAGGCCGCAGCATGAACCAGACTGATGCCCTTCAGCCTGCTCCCCGGCTGACTCGCGGATGGCTTCAATACCGCATCGGAGAGTTCTCACTTGATGCCAGGTGGGAAGTTGAAGCCGGTCAACTATTGACTCTTTTCGGACCCTCCGGCGCCGGCAAGACTACCCTCCTGCGCGCCATCGCCGGCCTTGTGCACCCGCAGGAAGGCTCCATCGAAGTCGGAGACCACATAGTCTTCGACAGTGCAGGTAACCTGTTTGTCCCGCCACACCGCCGCCGGGTTGGTTTCCTCACCCAGGGCTATCATCTCTTTCCTCACCTTTCGGTGGCTGGAAACATTGGCTACGGACTTGCCCATACCACTCCGCTAAACCGCCAGAATCGCGTTTCGGAACTCATTGAGATGTTCCAGCTCAACGGATTGGAACACCGGCGCCCCTACGAGATCTCCGGCGGCCAGCAGCAGCGCGCCGCCCTGGCCCGTGCCCTGGCCCCCGAACCGGCGCTCATGCTCCTGGACGAGCCATTCAACTCCCTGGACGTCGAACTTCGCAGAACCCTCAGGGGGGAACTGCGGGAAACACTGCAGGCCGCCGCAATACCGGCCATCTTGGTAACTCACGACATTGAAGAGGCAGTCAGCATGGCGGACCAGGTCCAGACCATTGACGGAGGAAGAGTGGGACCTGCCGGCAATCCATTGGAAGTGCTGGGCCAGCCAGGCCAGGGCCGCGTGGCCCGCCTGGTCGGCGTGGAAAACCTCATCCCGATGAGGGTTGCTTCGGTACAGCCCCAGGACGGTACAATGGTCTGCGCCCAACAGGGCGATGAAGTACCCAGGTTGGAAGTGCCGCTGTCCGACGTTGGACCGGGGGACCAGGTGACCGTGGGCATTCGAGCTTCAGACATTATTCTGGCCGACTCGGAACCCCGTGGCTCTTCCGCAAGAAACCGACTGCCGGGCGTGGTTTCTGATGTGCGGCTTCGCCCGCCGGGCTACCAGGTAACCCTGAACTGCGGCGGACTGGATTTGAGATGCCACATAACCGGAACATCGCTAAACGAAATGGGCATCGAGGCAGGCAACAATCTGTGGGCCGTCTTCAAGGCCTCGTCCTGCTTCCTGGTAAGGGATTGAGCCATGATTCCGGTTCCGGAGGGCAAAACTCAACACAGGCAGCTCCCGGCCGGTTGAAGCAGTAGATCGACCAGACCTTGACCGCATTAAGTCACTCAAGGACCTTTCCGGAAGGGAGTTTACCCCAAAGCGCGTACAGTCCAATTGCAGGCAGGAGCACAAGCACAATATGGCAACTTACCGAGCAATTCTCTTTGATATGGATGGGGTACTGGTGGACAGCGAACCTCTCTTTCTGAGCGCCATCAACCGGCTATTGGTGCAAGAGGGAGTAGAACCAGTATCGGAGCAGGAGAACGAGGAATTCCTCATAGGCACGACCATCGGGGAGACCTGGCGACAATTAAAAATACACCGGACACTCCCCCTGCCGGCGGAAGAGTACATCTCCCGATACGACGACATTGTCCGACAGGTCATGCAGGAAGAACTGGAGCCCCAGCCTGGCGTACGAGCGCTGCTGCAGGTCTGCAACATGAGGGGACTCCCGAAGGCCGTGGCCTCCTCTTCCCTGCACATGTGGGTTGACCTCAAGCTAAAAGCCATCGGCCTGACCGGGGCCTTTGACGCCGTGCTGGGGGGCGACGATGTCACCCGTGGCAAGCCCGCGCCGGACATTTACATCAAGGCAGCCGAAACCATTGGAGTGCCGCCTGAAGAGTGCATAGCTATCGAGGACTCGCCCATTGGAATCGCCGCCGCCGTGGCCTCCGGCGCATATACGATTGCAGTACGCACCGAATACACTCGAAACCTGGACGTCAGCCAGGCAAACGAAATTCTGGAAACCCTGGAGGAATTTGACCTGTCCCTTTTGGCCGGGGGAAGTTAGAGGCATAAGCCCCGCCGTGTTCGCTGGAATTTCAGTAATGCAAAAGGCAGGATGATGCTGCCACTGCTTTGAAAAGCTGGTTCGGGGATTAGCCGTCATTCCGGCTCATGGCCGGAGTGACCATACGGGCTGGGCGCTCAGCAGTTCAGCGCCGTTGTTCCACTAGTGGCGGCGCCGGCGTCCCGGTATTCCCGGAAATGCCCGTTCCGACAGCACCCACTGAATCCGCTTCTGCAATGCTATCACTTCTTCGGGCAGCAGCAATTCCAGCAGTTCCTTGAACTGGCCGCCAGGGTTAATGAATTGACCCAGGAGCGTGGTGAGGGACGAGAGATATTTCTCGGGGATGGGTTCTCCCCCAAAATCCCAAATGACCGTTCGTATTTTTGTGTCGGAGTGGAAAGTCAGCCCCTGGTCTATCCCCCAGAGCTTGCCCTGCTCATCCACCAGCACATGATTAGCCTTGCGGTCGGTGTTGTTGGCCACCAGGTCGAAGCAGCAAATCATCCTGAGGTCTTCGGCGTCCCCATCGCTGAGGGTGTAATAGTTCATCCTGGGGTCATGGTCCACGTACTGCTGGACCGAACCGATGCCGTAGGGTCCTTCCCTGACTATAGTGCGGGGAATAAAGTCCCAGCCCAGCACCTCGCTGAGCAGATACGCTCCGTATTCCCGCTTGTAGAGAGTTCCCCTTGGGAAATCCCATAGTGGAACTTCACCATCCCGGGGTTTGTAGATGGCCTGTCCCGTCTGGTCTCCCAGTTGCAGCGAGGCCACAAAAGTGTAATTGGAACCCAGGGGAGTAAGTTCGCAGGTCTGGAATTCTCCATTGCGGAGAACATCGCCGTTGCTCTGGTCTGATGCCACCTGGTTAGTCCTTCAAGACCCGTAGAAAGATGGACCGGGGAAGGCAGGTTTAACCCGTTTCAAATACGGCGTGGCCGTTCGCCCGGGGGCAAACATGGCCGGTTGGATCAATGGGCAGGCCGCACAGGAAACAGGGAGGTCGTCCGGCAGCGCATATGCGCAGGCTCTCGTCAGCCAGCACCGTGGCCTGGTCAACGGTAATCCAGAAACTCACCGAAGGCGCTTTTTCCTCCGACTGCTCGTCACTGTCTCCCTGGGCTTGCAGATAGAAGGAGTTTGTATCCGGATCATGCCGCCCCGACAACGCTCTGGCTTTGAACTCTATCAGAGTATCGTCGCCGTCCCAGCTGGGTTCGGTGGGAAAGCTGTCCTTCTCACGGTCGGATTCGGTCTGTTTATCCACCGCCTCCTTAAGTCCTGCACCCAACTGGAACAATTGCTCCTTTTCCAGCCAGACGTGAGAGGTGGCCCGTCCAGATTCCAGTACCAGCCTGAAGGTTCGCTTTCCCGGTTCGCCGAAAGTCTCGGCCACAATCCTGGAAACCGTCCCCAGTGAATATATTATGCCGTCTGGTTCCATGCTCATAGCTTGTTACGGCTCCACCATTTGCCAGCAGATTCCAAAGCCCGCCATTGAAAGGCTTGCCCTCCGGAAAATCTCCGGTACTACGCCTGTGTCAGTCCCAGCGTAGCCAAAACGGCCATGCCACCGTCGCTGACTTCCAGACCCTGGGATAGTCCCGACTCATACTTGTCCTGCAACTCTCGCAAGAGATGGGTCAGCGGCTGTTGCCCCTCCCCTATGTGCTCGGTCAATTCTTCCAGAGTGTTATAGGACTGGTCAACTTTCCAGAAGAATGAAAGCAGCCACGTCAACTCCCTTTCGGTTGCAGGTGAAGGAATGTCCGCCAGGTCGATCAAGGCGCTGTTGACCTTAGTGTAGCGAAGGATGCCAGCCTTGTCCTGGGCGTCCCGCCCGTAATAGCGCCGCCGGCGCAGTTCCAGGACCCGGGCAGTGTAGTCTTCGTCACCGTAAATTCGCTGCGGCAACCACTCCTTTCTCAGGTCAACAAGTTCATCGCCCTGGGCATTGACGATTGCCACGCCAACTTCTGACCGCAAGATCGGGTCATATTCAAACTTGACGGCGTCACGGAGCAAGGCTTCCTGAAGCATCAGGGTAAGCTCTCGGGGAATCTTCCTGTAGTTGGCCCCACTGGCCTCTTCATTGCTGTCGGCGCCGATACCACCCGTGTTAAACACGTAGTATTCCTGCGGCATGCCGCCCCACGACAACTGCTGCAGGATATGGTACATCAGGTTCGCGTTCTCATCTTCCAGCCCAATGATGAAGGGGTCGGAAAAGTACTCCACATAGGGTCGGCCGATAGCTCCGATGGCCGCACCCATCTGCACGGCTTCACCATACATCAACACCCTGATGTACTGTTCCAGGCTCAAACGGCGGAGGGGAGGAATTACCGTGTTCTGGCGCATTACTTCCTGCCAGAAGATGCGGTCAGTGAACTCCATGGGCACGTGAACCGAATCGGACAGATCTCCTCCGGTTATGGAGTCAATCAGCCCGCCTACTCCCTTGCGAGCCAGAAGCCTGCGTCGGGACAGGGTTACGCGCATGTTGCGGACCGGATTCTCCAGAAAGTTAGGAGCTGCATCTCCGGCCTTCTCCCCAAAAACCACCGGGACGTTTTCCAGGGTTTCCTGGGGATTCGGTTCCGTGGACGAGCCTCGTACCGCGTCAAACGTAATGGGGTCCTCGGCTTCGTTCAGGCCAAAGGGCATGGCGTAGAAATTATTCTCGGTACCGTCAATGCTGTGGGAGATCGTATAGCGGTTGTTTCCCCGGTTGGAAACTATGGGCTCCCGAAGCGGCTGCAGCAGCACGATGTCGTCGTTCATGGGATAGACCCCTTCCTCGGGGTCAATATCCAGGCCTAGCACCTTGGCCAGTTGGCTGTTGGCCAGTTCAATCATGATTGTCAGGGTGCTCTTGCCGTGCAGCGACGGACCAACGGTGATCAGGGCCGTATTGGACATTGCCCCGCCGAGGGTGCGGATGCGGGACAGACTAAGGGCTGCCTGTATGGCGATGCCGTTGTTCTGCTTGACCTGGTGCATGGCAATGGAGAGGGGGCCCATCTTGTGCTCCCCCACGTAATCGAAACCTAGGTGCAGGGAAAGGCCCTTGGTGGGAGCCTTGAACACCAACTGGTTTATACCCATATCCTTCAACCGGGTCTTCAGGTTTTCGGGCAGTCCTAGGTCATCAAACCAGTGAGGTATGGAAACTTCCATTATGTCGGGAGTCTCCGTTCGTTCCGACTCCGGCAATTCGAAGGTAAGCTGCCGCCACATATAGGGAAGCTGTAAGTAGTCCGCGCCAAACAGAAGCTGCCTGGCATGGAATGAGCGACCGGGGGCATCGCAGATCTGCCGGTCGGTTTGAATTATGGTCTGTCCCGACGCCAGGTGTTCCCGCAACCTGGCTACAATGCATTCAAACACCTCGGTAAACAGGGCCTGGTTTTCTTCGCTGAAGGAGAGGGCGTCCCGATTGGGGGTAAACCCGTCCACATAATACTGGGTCAGGTCGGGTCTCCGGACGACGCCCAACTGGCTGAAAAAGCCGATACCGCCACTGTCCAGCTTGACTGCCACGCCGGGCCACGCCTTGGTTGCGGCCCGTCCGGCTGAATTTGCTTCTTCGCTTTCCTTCTCGATGGAGTTTGCTTCGGCCAATATTTTGGCCTGATCTTCGCCGGGCATGCCCTGGAAAACGGGCATATTATTGACCAGCCACTCGTCGGAGGGGTTAAAATTCTCTGAGTCACTCTTGTGTCCCTGCCTGGCCAGGGAGACCAGTTCGTCAAGGGCACGGGCGAAGGCCGGATTAGCTTTTGGGGGTGTTAAGGGGGACTTGTGACTTGCGTCCCCCTGATTTGCCGTCTGTTCGTCTGCCACGGAATGTCCCTCTTGTGTTTCTCGGTAATCGGTTGGTTTCTTACGGCCAGATTTCATTGAGGCCGGCGACTGATATGCTACATTGTTACCCGTGCGATGTCAAAATTCGCCGTAGCTGAATGCCCATTTGGCCAGCCCTTCCGATCACCCCATTACGAATGCGAAAATCTGTGAGGTGCCTATGGAATCCCTTACCCTGAAGCCCCCCGGCAGAGTAGAAGGGGTCATCCAGCTTCCCGGCTCCAAGAGTCTGTCAAACCGGTTGCTTCTGCTCTCTTCCCTGGCCAGCGGGTCCACCGAGGTGCGCAACCTGTTGGAAAGCGACGACACCCAGCATATGACCACCGCCCTGGAAACCCTGGGCATTGGCCTTACATTTTACGACGAAGGCGCCAGATGCGTTGTAGAAAGCATGGGCGGGCCTTTCTCAGTCAAGCAGGCCGACCTGTTCCTCGGCAACGCGGGCACTGCTATTCGCCCCCTTTGCGCGTCCCTGTGCCTGGGCGAGGGCGAATTCACGCTTACGGGCGAACCCAGAATGCTGGAGCGTCCCATTGCCCACCTGGTTGATGCGCTGCGTCAACTAGGCGCCGATATAACCTACGAAGGCGCGGAAGGCTATCCTCCCCTTAGAATCCGCGCCAATGGACTTCGTGGAGGCGCCGTATCAATTCGTGGCAATGTATCCAGCCAGTACCTTACGTCCCTGTTGCTGGCCTCTCCTCTGGCCCACGATGCCCTGCAGATTGATATTATTGGTGACCTGGTATCCAAGCCCTACATTGACATGACCATCGACGTCATGCGCCGCTATGGCGTCTCGGTGGACAATCACAACTACCAGGCTTTCCGGGTCCCGAGGGGGCAGACTTACAAGTCGCCGGGGACAGCCCTGGTTGAAGGCGATGCTTCTTCCGCCAGCTATTTCTTGTCGGCGGCAGCAATCCTGGGCGGTACCGTGCGGGTAAATGGCGTAGGCGCCGACAGCATCCAAGGCGACGTCCAGCACGCCGAAATCCTGGAACGAATGGGCGCGATCGTGCAGCGGGGCCCGGACTTCATTGAGGTCTCCCGCGGCAGCCTCCGAGGCATGGATCTAGACCTTAACCATATTCCCGACGCCGCAATGACGTTAGCCGTGACCGCCCTGTTTGCGGAGGGGAAGACCGTTATCCGCAACATCGGAAACTGGCGAGTGAAGGAGACCGACCGCCTCGCCGCTATGGCCACGGAACTCCGCAAAGTAGGCGCCCTGGTAATCGAGGGCCCCGACTACCTGGAGATTGATCCTCCCGACCAGATTCAGCCGGCCGAGATCGCCACCTACAGTGACCACCGCATGGCCATGAGCTTTTCCCTGGCATCCCTGGGCAGCGCCGAAATAACTATTCTGGACCCCGGGTGCGTTTCAAAGACCTTTCCCGAATATTTCGATAACTTCAGGGCTATTCTCCCCCAATAGTCGGGGAAATTTGTCACTCAGTTCAGTCCCCGGGAACGGTACTGCAGGGCCTCGGCCAGGTGGCTCACCCCGATGGTTTCCGACTCGTCCAGGTCGGCGATGGTACGTGAGACCTTCACGATTCGGTGAAAGGCCCTGGCCGAAAGATTCAATTGGTTGGTCGCCGTCTGCAGCAAGCTCCGGGCGGCGTCATCCAGCTTGCATATCTTCCACACCTCGGCCGCACCCATCTGCGAATTGAAGTGGACGGTTCTCCGGTCGAATCGGTCACTCTGCACTTCCCTGGCCGATTCCACCCGCTTCCTTACCGCTTCAGAGTCCTCAGCCAAGTCTTCTTCAACCAGCTTCTCATATTCTACCGGCGGGACCTCAACGAAAATATCAATCCGGTCCATCAGCGGCCCGCTAATCCGCTTCTGGTAACGGGCAACTGCTGAACTGCTGCAGGTACATTCCTTGCGTGGATGGGAATGGAAACCGCAGGGACAGGGGTTTTGCGCCGCGACCAGCATGAAGCTGGCCGGATAGGTTACAGACCCCGATACTCGACTGATGGTGACAACCTTGTCTTCCAAAGGCTGGCGCAGGGATTCCAAAGCGGTGCGGTCAAATTCCGGCAGTTCGTCCAGAAACAGCACTCCCCGGTGGCTCAGCGTGATTTCCCCGGGGCGCAGGTTGCGTCCCCCTCCAACCAACCCGGCATTTGAAATGCTGTAATGGGGTGCGCGAAAGGGCCGCTCCGCAATCAGCGGACAGTCCGAGGGCAAGGCCCCGCTAATGCTGTATATCTTGGTCGCATCCAGGGCTTCCTCTGGTGTCATCTGGGGGAGGATTGTGGGAAGGGATCTGGCCAGCATGGTCTTGCCGCTGCCGGGCGGCCCGTTGAACAATATGTTATGGAAACCGGCCGCAGCCACCTCCAGCGCCCTCTTGGCGTGTTCCTGACCTTTGATGTGGGCAAGGTTACATCCATTGGACACAACCCCGTTGCTCTGGGGAAGTCCGGTGAATGGAATGGGCTGAATTGGCATCTCTCCCATCAAATGGCGAACCAGGGCAGCCAGTGTAGGAACCGGATACACCTGTATCCCTTCAACCAGCGCCGCTTCGGCAGCATCCGCAGTGGGAACATAAACTGCGTTGAATCCCTGCTCCCGGGCTACCGAAACCATTGGCAAGACGCCGTTGGTATGCCTCAGACTGCCATCCAGGGAAAGCTCCCCAAGAAACATGGAAGGTTCCGAGGGCAGATCAATCTGTCCGGAGCTAAGCAGAATCCCCACCGCGATGGGCAGGTCATAGGCCGGTCCCGCTTTCTTGAGGTCCGCCGGCGCCAGGTTGACGGTAATGCGGCGCATCGGAAATTCGCATCCGCTGTTCCGCAGCGCGGCCCGTACCCGTTCCCGGGCTTCCTGGACCGCCGTGTCCGGCAAACCCACGATGTTAAAAGCCGGCAACCCGTTGGATATGTCCACCTCAACCTGGACTATAAACCCATCCAGCCCAACTACCGCACAGGTCTGACTCTTGGCAAGCATCGCAACTCCTATGGCGCCGGCATCTCGCCGTGCCCGTCTTGTAAGTTGCGAAAACTATAGAGGTGTCTTTCCCTGCAGCGCTACGGGCTGCTGACAGTAGTTATGCAAAGGTCATCGGCTACCGATACAGGTCCGTCGTAGCAGGTGCGGGCCTCGTCTGCCAAGGCCTGGGTATTAAGGTGGAAAGGGGTATCGATGTGGGTGATGATGAGTTGCCCCGCCCCGCACAGGGCAGCGGCGCGCGCGGCCTCAGCAGCGGTGCAGTGGCCCCGCCGGGAAGCGCCTTCTTTGTCGTCGTCAGTCGTTAGAGCCTCGTGTATCAGTACGTCCGCGCCCTGGGAAGCCTCAACCAGGCTCTCACTGTATCGGGTGTCGCCCGAGAATACGATGGTCAACCCCCCGGTCTCCACCCTCCAGCCCACGGCGCCGCCAATGTGGTTCACGGGAAAGCAGGAGGCGCGGGTATGCCGGCCCAGGGAAATCCACTGGCCAGTTTCCGCCGGGTCCCAGGCAACCACCCGGTTGCCCTCGGTGGTGGTGACGCTGTCCTGGTCAACACGGTGAGTAATGCTTACGGCCTTGAAGAGGTTCTGCAGACCGGCCAGCGACTCTTCCAGGCTGTGCACTACCAGCGGAGAGGCGTTGGGAGCCATTTGCGTTCGCCGACCCTGAATGTGGGGCAGCCCGCCCATGTGGTCGCCGTGGCGGTGGGACAACAGGACGTGCTCAAAATCCTCGGCATAAAGTCCCAGTTGCGCCCCGTTCCGGAGAACCGAGTTGCCCGACCCTGCATCCAGCAACAGGCGGGTGCCGTCGGGACAATCCAGGACTATCGCGGTGTGGGCCCGGTGTATGCAGTTGCCCGCGCCCGTTCCCAGGAATGAAATACGTGCTTCTGCCAAAGTCTAATACTCCTGGTGATTTCTGAGGCAGGCGCCTGGGTGTAAGGTGGCAATTAATCGCCGGAGAAGCGCCCCCTATGAACCCTTCTCCATGTCTGCCAGCCGCTGCTCCAGTCGCCTTTGCTGTAAAGAAATGGTCAGGTCTCCCCTGGTTCGTTCCAGCACTCCCCGCATGGCGTCGGTGCTCCGGCGCAGCCCACCGGTTACCCCTTCCGGAAAGTCAATTGTGACCAAAATGCCATAGATTTCGTCCATCACGTCCATGAACTCCTCGCAATGGTCAGAGGAGTCCCGACGCAGGGCATCAAGGATGTAGCGACGGATTTCGCCTATCACTTCGGCCATGCCATTCAGGTACGAGGGAGCGTCCACATCAAGGGCTTCCGGGTCCGGAATATTGGAACGGGAGATTACGGCCAGAGTTATGTTTGCCTCGGTGAATTCCTTCCTGGCATCCGAAAGAAAACCAGCATAGTAAATCTCCGGGTTTTCATCCCGGATGTGCCGGGTCTCCTGCAATCGTTGGCTGCCTCTTTCAATCAACTGCCTGGCATCGTCAAAGTCTCCCCGGTGAACGGCGCGAATGGCGTTGGCGGAAAAGCGGATTACCTCCCGTGAGACTGCCAAAGCCTGTTCCCGGGCCTGGTGCCTGAGAGTCAGTGCTTCTACCGCCTCCGCGGCAATACGGGACAGGTCGTCACTGTAATTGGAGGGCACTATACTTTCCCTCCTGCCTGCCTGATCGCCTCAACCATTTCGGCCGCGGCCGCTTCCGGTTCCGGGGCCAGGCCCACCGCTGCAGTTACGCAGATGGCATCGGCGCCGTATTCGATGACTGGACCCACGTTCGCTGCATTTATTCCCCCAATGGCAACCAGTGGCACGTGGGTAACTTCCCTTGCCTCTTTAAGTCTCTCCGGGCCCTGGGGCCCTCGGCCGCCAGGCTTGGTCGTAGTCTGGTAAATGGCGCCAAATGCCACGTGGTCCGCGCCCATTTCCTGCGACTCCACAAGCAGGTGAATATCCCGGTTGGAGCGACCCAGCACCTGTTCGGGCCCCAGCACCTGCCGCGCCTGCGTCACTGGCAGGTCGGTCTGGCCCACATGGACCCCGCCTGACCCAACCGCCGCTGCCAGGTCCACGTGGTCGTTGACTATCAGCAGCACATCGTTGGACTCGCAGAGAGCCTGCAAGTCCCGTGCCAGGGGCAGGATTTCTCCCTTATCGCGCAACTTGTCACGAAGCTGCAGCATTTTGGCCCCGCCTCGAACGGCAGCCTGCGCAATTTCCAGCGGTTCACGGCCCCCGGTAACTTCGGGATCGATGATAACGTACAGACCTCGAACTTTGTCCGCCTTTTCGCGGCGCAGTGCTGCCCCCAATTGGGCCGACAGATCGCCCAACAGTTTCGAAAGCTCTACGGCAGATTGCGCGGGAATCTGGTCGCTGCCGCCCAAGGCAGCAATAGTGTCCAGCGCATCTGAAGTGGCTTTGGCCAAAGTGAGGGAAGCGCTTGTATTAAGCCTGGAGGAGGCTATTTCAATCTCCTCCGGCAACTCCATCAAGATTTCTTTCAATCTTGCTATACATTGACCATTGTCTCCCTGGGGCAGGTCGGCTAAGGCCAGATTGGAGATGCCGCCCAGTACCGTTCTGGCAAGCAGGTCTGGTACGCTGGTTTGTGTCGTCATATATCCAGGTCCTTCGGGAGAGAGCCTTCCCTTGCGGCGGCGATGTTCTCCTTTACCGAGTCAGGCATGTCCATACCGTGCCGCTGAAAGCTCTCCTCAACGTTTCGTCCAATATTGCGTGGGTCACTGTAATAGTCCAGGGCCGACCCTCCTCCCATGGCTGGAAACTGCTCGTGAACGGACTGGGCAGTTTTGCCCATCGCAAAAGAAGACATCCGTCTCTGCATATCCCGGCCCTGGCAGTGGGAACAGACGGGGTCAAGTTCCGCCCCGATGGAACGGGTAAAGAAGGAGGACAGCTGATTGCAGTCCCCGCACCGGTATTCATAAATGGGCATGGGCTTTGCGGGCCCTCCTGTGCCGGACTGCTTAGCTAATGACTGTGACCATCGCCGTGACTGTGACTGTGCCCGTGGCCGCCCGGGGTATCGAAACTGCGGGGGCCTTCTTTGACCTCACGCCGCATCTCTTCAAAGTCAGACGTAACCTGTCCGCCCATTTCCTGTTTGATCCGACCCATATATTGGTCGACGCTCCGTGGGTCGTCTTCATTCAGGTCCCGCATCGTTTCGCCGCTGGGGGCCCAGTTAAGGCTCTCCCCCCACGAGCGTCTCATGGTGAACTGCGACACCAGCCGGTTCAGGTTGGCCCCGTTACATCGTGCGCAGGAACGTTCCTTATCCTCTGACCAGCTATAGACCAGCACCGAATTCAAATGCTGGCAGTCTTCGCACCGATATTCGTAAATGGGCATAAACTTCTTCCATTCAGGCCGCTGGGGAGGCCATTACAACAATTTGGTGAACATTGTAGCACGTTGACTCAGAATGTCGGCTGGAATGTGGGCTCGCTCCGGGGGTATCGCTTTTTGACTTGGCCGCAAATGGCACAAGGCATCCATCAGCCAATGTCGTGCCCTCTTGAGCGCAACCGAAGGGGCCGAAATCCTTGCACTCAACCCTGTGGTCGGTCCACAAACTTTCTTATGGGCCGGAGCCTATACTCCTCGGCGAAGTCTATCTTGCTATTGCTGAAGGGTTCAGAAACACTTTCATTTGAGACGCGGTCACCCCGTCCAATTTTTCCACCGAGATTGTAGCGTAGCAGCGCTGTTGTATAATGCAGGAGACTTTCCCCACAGGATTACCGGCGGCAGCCTCAACGATTCGCGGCCCGCCCAATTGCCTAATTTCGAGGTGCCTGTTATGGCCCAGGAAACTGCAGCAATGCCCCTTTTCGAGAGCGCCTCTGCCAAGCCCCTTTTGATGATTATGGACGGGCACGCCATGGTGCACCGTTCCTTCCGGGCGATTTCCACCCAGCGGCACCTGACCGTTTCCTCCACGGGTGAGGACGTCACTGGGGTTTACGGTTTCACCAATGTATTTCTTCGGGCGCTGCAGGACTGGAAACCCACCCATGTCGCCATTACTTTCGACACCTCGGCCCCCACCTTCCGGCACGAGATGTTCCCCGAATACAAAGCCCAGCGCGAGCCTACGCCACCTGAGCTTCGACCCCAGTTCGGTCGGGTCAAGGAACTGATGCAGGCCTTCGGTGTTCCCATTTTTGAGCTGGCGGGCTTCGAAGCCGACGACCTAATTGGCACCCTCTCACGCCAGGCCGAAGAGCAGGGCATGGACACAGTCATCCTGACGGGCGACCGGGACACCTTCCAGTTGATCTCCCCCCACGTACGGGTCGATCTGTCCTACAGCATCCAGGACCGGAAGGTTTACGACGAAACGGAGCTGGCCGACCGTTACGGTGGATTGACTGCGGCCCAGCAGCCTGACTTCAAGTCTCTCCTGGGCGATTCCTCCGACAACATTCCCGGGGTGCCCCGTGTGGGTGAAAAGCGGGCCATTGCCCTCCTCAGCGACTTCCACACCCTGGAGGGCATTTACGAGCACCTTGACGAAGTCAAGCCACCCAGCGTAAAGCAGTCCCTTTCGGAGAACCGTGAGCGGGCCTTCAAGAACCGCGGCCTCACTACCATTTCCCGGGAAGCCCCCGTTGAGCTTTCCCTCGAGGAAGCCAAATCCGGTTCCTACGACCGGGGACGGGTTGTCACATTCCTTACCGAACTGGAATTTCACAGCGTCATCCCCCGCCTGCCCACCCCTACCTGGGATCCCGACGCCGGCGCCTCCCCGGTCGAGTCCCAGCCCGAACCCGAACGGGCAGCGGCGGACTATATTACCGTTCAGAGCACAGCTCAATTTGAGCAAATGCTCTCAGAACTTCGGGACGCCGGCGGTTTCTCCTTCGACACCGAGACCACCAGCCTCAACCAGATGCTGGCAGACCTGGTAGGCATCAGCTTCGCCACGGAGCCCGGCCGTGCCTGGTACGTTCCTGTCGGACACCGGGAGGGCAATCAGCTTCCTATTGAAGAGGTTCTGGCTCGGGTAAAGCCCCTGATGGAAGACCCCGACCTGGCCAAGAGCGCCCACAACGCCACCTTCGACATGATGATCCTCGCCAACTACGGCATCAATGTCCGCAATGTGGACTTCGATACCATGGTTGCCGCTCACCTCCTCAGCCGCAGCCAGATTGGGCTCAAGAACCTGTCCCTGGACATGCTGGGCATAGAGATGCAGCCGATAACCGACCTCATCGGCCGCGGAGCCCGCCAGAAGACCTTCGACCAGGTGGCCATCGACGACGCCACCCCCTACGCCGCAGCGGATGCCGACATGACTACCCGGCTAAGGGGCAGGCTGGAGCCCCTGATTGAGGGCCAGGAAAATCTGCCCGCCCTTATGCGCGACATTGAAATGCCCCTCGTCCCGGTGCTGGTTCAGATGCAGCGCCAGGGCATCAAGCTCGACGAGGGCATGCTCCACGAAATGTCCCGCGACCTCAACGAGCACATGCAGCGCACAGAGATTGAGCTTTACGAGACCATCGGCCATACCGTTAACATCAACTCTCCGCAGCAGTTGAGCGATCTGCTCTTCAACGAATTGGGACTTCCAAAAACCCGCCGAACCAAGACTGGCTACTCTACCGACGCCAATGCCCTGGAAGGGATGAAAGGCTTCCACCCCGTGGTGGACAAGATCCTCGAGTACCGCCAGGTCTCCAAGCTCAAGTCCACCTACGTGGACACCTTGCCGGAGTTGGTTAACCCGAACACCGGACGCATACATACCAGCTACAACCAGGTGGGTTCAGCCACGGGTCGGATGTCCAGCAGTGACCCAAACCTTCAAAACATCCCCATTCGCACCGAGGTGGGGCGCCAGGTCCGCAGCGCATTTATAGCCGAGGGCGCCCCGGAGTGGGTGCTCTTTTCGGCAGACTACTCCCAGATTGAATTGCGGGTGCTGGCCCACCTGTCCCAGGACCCCGAACTGCTTGAGGCTTTTCGGAGGGGAGAGGACATCCACGCCGCCACGGCCTCCCTTATGAACGAAGTACCAATCAACGAGGTTACGTCCGACCAGCGGCGCATTGCCAAGGTGCTCAACTTCGGGGTCATCTACGGCCTCTCCGCCCATGGCATATCCCAGCAGACCGGCTTCTCTCGGGAAGACGGAACCCGGTTTATCGAAACCTACTTCAGCAATTACCCCCGCATCGCCGGCTACCTCGAAGAGGTCAAGGCCAAGGCCAGGGAAACCCAGTTTGTCGAAACCCTGTCCGGGCGCCGTCGGTACATCCCAGACGTCAATGCCTCCAACTTCAACGTCCGGCATGCCGCCGAGCGCATGGCCATCAACATGCCCATTCAGGGAACCGCCGCCGACATTATGAAACTTGCCATGATCCGGGTTCACGACCGACTGCAGCAGGAAGACCTGCAGGCGCGGATGCTCCTTCAGGTACATGACGAACTGGTTTTCGAGGTCCCCAGGGCAGAGATGGACGACCTGCAGGCCCTCGTTTTCGATGAAATGCCTGCCGCCATGGACTTGGACGTAACCCTGAAGGTGGAAGCCAAGTGGGGCGAAAGCTGGGGAGACATGGAGTAAGAAGAGCGGCCCTGAGCAGTTCAAGCCCTCCTACTTGATGGGGGAAGGTTAGCATTAAGGTGATACCCTTACGGATGTTGCCTCGACGCACAGGATAAGGGCCAACCACAGATTTCTGTTAGAGCGACGGCATATCCATATCAATAAGTCGTAACGTCCGGAAGTTTCCGACCCACACCCAACCTGGAGGATCCACCTTGGAATTACTGCGTAGCCTCATTTTCGTTCCAGGCAACCGCGCCAACATGCTGGAGCGGGCGCTGGGTTTCGAGGCCGACGTCATAATGGTGGACCTGGAAGATTCGGTGCCCCCCAGGGAGAAGGTCGCCGCACGCCAAGTGGCCTCAGAGTGGATTCCCAGGCTGCGCCAGGCCGGCCAGCGGGTAATGGTACGCGCCAACTCCCTTGACACAGGCCTGACTCCCGACGAACTGCAGGCCCTCATCTCCCCCGACCTGTACGGCATCAGTGTCGGCAAAACCGAATCGGCTTCCGACCTGCAAGAGATTGAGCGGCTCATCGCCCCCCTGGAGTCCAGCGCCGGAGTGGACGCCGGCCAAATAAAACTCATTCCCTGGATTGAAAGCGCTAGCGCCATAGTGAACGTCAACGAAATGGCAACCGCCCTCGAACGCACCGTCGGCATTGCCTTCGGGGCCGAGGACTACACCAACGACATGGGAATCCAGCGCACCGACGAGGGTCAGGAGGTTTACCATGCCCGCTGCACCGTTGCCATCGCCGCCCGTGCCGCCGGCATCGCCTCCCTGGACAGCCCCTACGTGGCCTTTCGCAATCACGAAGGCCTCAAGGCAGACGCGGGCACGGCCCGCCAAATGGGCTATACCGGCAAGTTCGCCATCCATCCGTCACAGATCGAGTCCATAAATGAACTGTTCAGCCCCCTGCCCGAGGACGTGGCGTACGCTCGTCGGGTTATGGAGGCCTGGCACGAGGCCGAGGCCAACGGGCGAGGTTCCCTGTCCCTGGACGACAAAATGGTTGACGTTCCTGTTGTGAAACGAGCCCAGAATCTGTTGGCCTTGGTGTACGAAATTGAACACCAACTGTCCAGCCGGGGCCGTCAATAGCGGCGGATGAACACAATCAACTGAAATGCTTGAAGATTGCAGTAACCGACCGACATGCCTTCCGATCAAATAATCCTGCAGGGAATGCGCTTTTACGGGTACCACGGTGTGAATCCGGAGGAGAAGATCCTGGGGCAAACCTACATTGTGGACCTGGAAGCAAAACTGGATCTGACTCGTCCGGGCAACTCCGATGACCTGGAAGACACCGTCAGTTATTCGCACATTTATCGCTCCACTAAAGCCATCGTGGAAGGAGAGTCCCGCAACCTGCTGGAAGCGCTGGCCCAGTCGATTGCCGACCGTACCCTGGCAGACTTCCCGGTGGAAGCCGTGTCGGTCACCGTCAAGAAGCCGAACCCGCCCATCAAGGGTTCCTTTATCGAGCACGCCGCAGTCAGAATTTACCGGCGGCGGGAAAACGACCGCCAATCGTCCACATAACCATCCTTTAAAGCTGTATAGGGGCCCGTAGATGCAAAACCGCGATACCGCCGCAGCCCTCACCTATCACGAATCCACCAAGCTTGCCTACATCAATTTGACCAATAAGCCTCCCCTGTACAAGAGCTATTCAGGGCTACCAGTCATCCCATTGCCCGAAGATTTTCCTTCCCCGGAGACTCCGGCCCTGGAGGCCATTGGCACCTACGAAGCCTCCGGCGGCCCCGAGCCTACACTAACCACCCTGACCCAGCTTCTTTACCATTGTGCCGGCGTCACCAGAGTCGGCCACTTCCGGGTGGCCGGGGAAGTCCACTTCCGGGCAGCTGCATCCGCCGGCGGCCTCTACCCTGTGGAAACGTACGTAGTTTGCCGCGACATTGAAGGCCTGGAAGCAGGCATCTATCACTTTGGTCCCGATACCTTCCAGCTGACCCAGTTGCGCCAGGGAGATTACCGTGGTCACCTGGCCAGTGCGGCCGGTGGCGATCAGCGCATCGCCACTTGCCCTCTCTCCGTCATCTTTACCATGGTGTTCTGGCGCAGTTCCTGGAAATACCGGTCCCGGGGCTACCGCTACTGCTTTTGGGACAATGGCACCGTGGCGTCCAACTTGCTGGCCGGCGCCGGCGCTTCAGGCCTCCCGGCCAGGGTAGTCAACTCTTTCATCGACCAACAGGTGGACCACCTACTGGGAATTGACGGAGCAGGTGAAGCCGCAACTTGCATTGTCAGCCTGGGTGGTTCTGCCGGTGATAGCCCCGTGGCGACCTCCAGTTCAGCACTGGAAGCGATTGATGGCATATCCTTAATCTCCGCCCCGGGCGAGATCGATTATCCCGACATTCGCGAAACCCATGCCGCTACCCTGCTGTCGAGCGACCATGAAGTAGCCGGTTGCCAGGGAGGTTTGGGACACTCAACACCGGCTCCCCAGTCCCCTTTCATTCCCTTCCCCGAACCAACGCAGGACAGTCCAGTTTCCGCAACCCTGGGCCAGACAATCCGTGAGAGAGGTTCAACCCGTCGCTTCGACCACCAGTCCATACCCTTTACCAGCCTGGCCGCCATGCTCCGGCAATCCAGGCAGGGCGTCCCTTCCGACTTCCTGGTAAATCAGGGCGACAGCTTGCTGGACCTTTACCTTATAGTAAACGCTGTGGAAGACGTTCCCACCGGCGCCTATTTCTGCTCCTACGAAGATGGCGGCCTGTACCAGCTAAAGGAGGGCGAGTTCCGTCACGAAGCGGGGCACCTCGGCTTCGAGCAGGCTTTACCCCATGACGCTTCCGCCGTCGCCTTCTTCATGGCCGACCTAGGCAAGATACTGGAGCGCTACGGCAACCGGGGCTATCGCGCCGCCCAGTTGGAAGCCGGCATCGTGGGCGGAAAGCTTTACCTGGCGGCTCACTCCCTTGGCCTGGGGGCCAGCGGCCTCACCTTTTACGACGACGAAGTCACCGACTTCTTCTCGCCCCATGCGGAGGGCAAGAGCGCCATGTTTGTGGTACCCCTGGGCGTAACGGCAACAGTCAATCGAGTACGCCCCTTCCGGTCAAGAATCGCAATGACATTGGACGCCCAGTCCAGGGGGGCCAGCAGAAACCAGAGCTAAACAGCTGGTGGCTGTCAGTATTGAATCGAATGGAATTGGCCCGATGTTGACATTGAAAACCGCCGTAGTATATATTCCGGAAAACTTGGCGGTCCGGCTTTAGCAGGTAGTTGCCGAATCTGCCGATTCAGGTGTTGAAATAGTAGGGAATCACGAACTAATTCTCCGAGTTCATTCATATCGGGCAAACTACTGGTTTTCCCTTGGCGGGCTACTCTCCTCCGGCGGGACCGGCCATTCGGCACATCTATCGCTCACCTTTATTGGTTAGCAGTGTGCCTTACTGAAGGAAGCAGTTTTTATGAGCGTGGATACGAGCAACGTAATCCTGGAAGTTGAAGACCTGCATACCTATTTCTTCAACCGGACCAACACCGTTAAGGCCGTGGACGGCGTCAGCTTCTTTCTCAGAGAGGGCGAGACTCTGGGCATCGTGGGGGAATCCGGCTGCGGCAAAACCATGACGGCCCTTTCCCTGCTCCGGCTGGTGCCCCAGCCGGCGGGCAAGATTGTATCCGGTTCAATCCGGCTGAACGGCGACGACATACTTCAGAAGAGTGAAGACGAGATGCGCCAGATTCGCGGGCGCCAGATCTCGATGATTCTCCAGGACCCACAGACTTCTCTAAACCCTGTGTTCACCATCGGCAACCAGTTGATGGAAGCCCTGGGCATGGCCCGAAGGGAAAGCCACAAGAACATGCTCTCCCGGGCTGTTGACGCCCTGCGCAACGTAAACGTTGCCGCTCCCGAACGGCGTCTGGATGACTTCCCCCACCAGATGAGCGGCGGCATGAAGCAGAGGGTGGTAGGCGCTATCGCCCTGTCCTGCGAACCAGGCGTCATCATTGCCGACGAGCCTACAACGGCTCTCGACGTGACTATTCAGCTTCAGTACCTCAGGTTGCTGAAGGACATTCAGGCAGAAACGGGCCTGGCCATAATCTTCATCACTCACGACTTTGGTGTAGTCGCCCGAATGTGCGACCGGGTTGCGGTAATGTATGCTGGCCGGGTTGTGGAAAACGGTCCCGTCCGTGAAATTTTCAACGAGCCTTCCCACCCCTACACCAGGGCGTTGATTGACTCGGTGCCCAAGCTTGAAGAAAGGACCTCGCGGTTGTATTCCATTGAAGGCCAGCCTCCGTTGCTGTCCAATTTGCCCGAAGGCTGCCGGTTCGCCGACCGATGCGAATTTGTCCGCGATAAGTGTCTCGGCGAGTATCCGCCTTCCTACACCGTAAGTGAGGCCCACACCGCCGACTGCTGGAGGATGGACGAATCATGGTAACAACCAACGGCGATACTCCCCTCATCCAGGTAAAGAACCTTAAGAAATACTTCCCCGTCACCAAGGGACTGATCCTGATGAAGACCATCGGCCACGTGCAGGCGGTGGACAGCATCAATTTCAGCATCAATCAGGGTGAAACACTGGGGCTGGTTGGGGAGTCAGGCTGCGGCAAGACTACCACCAGTAAGCTGATGTTGCGCCTTGAAAAGCCAACGGAAGGCGAAATCCTCCTCGATGGAAAGGATATCCAGTCCTTCCGGGGAACGGAATTGCAAGACTACCGTACTACGGTCCAGGCAGTATTCCAGGATCCGTGGTCTTCCCTGAGCCCCCGCATGAGGGTAAGAGACATCATCGCCGAACCGTTGGTTGTAAACCGTTCGGTAAGCCACCAGGAACGGGATGAGCGTGTGGGCGAGGTGCTGTCCCAGGTCGGACTCCACGCCCAGCAGGCCAACAACTACCCGCACGAGTTCAGCGGCGGCCAGCGTCAGAGAATCGCCGTTGCCAGCGCTCTCGCCTCCTTCCCCAAAATGATTGTGCTGGACGAGCCTGTTTCCGCGCTGGACGTTTCCATTCGCGCACAGATCATGAATTTGCTGGTGGATCTGCAGGCCGAGTACAACGTCAGCTACCTGCTGATCGCCCACAATCTGGCAACCGTTCGTTACATGGCCCACCAGACTGCGGTCATGTACCTGGGCCAGATAGTGGAGTACGCCGAGACCGAGGAGTTGTACCAGAACCCGCTGCACCCATATACCAAGGCTCTGTTTTCGGCGGCTTTGCCCTCCCACCCGGATCTGGTGAGAGAGGAAATCATTCTAACGGGAGAAGTTCCGTCTCCCATAAATCCTCCGTCGGGGTGTCGGTTCCACCCCAGGTGCCCCTTCGCCATGGACAAGTGCTCGGTGGAAATTCCGGTGGACAAGGAAGTTGCTCCCCAGCACCGGGTTTCCTGCCACCTCTACTAGGTCCAGCAGAGGCCGGAGAATTACTGGCTGCAAAAACTCGGGGCCGGACTTGGTGTCCGGCCCCGTTTCATTGCTGGTGCAACCGTGGATGTTACTCGTCCCATTCACCGTCAAAGCCGGCAATCTTGACGAATTCAACCTCTCCCTCTTCTTCAGCATCGATGCCATCACCGTCCATGTAATTCAGCACGCTGTTGCTTGCCAGGGGGCGGTGCTCGGCCCGCGCGCTGGTCGGGAAGGACGAAATGCTGTGCAAGCTGGGGTGCCGGTAAGCCTCCCGGATGATTACTGAAACTCCCCAGTCATTGACTCCTACCACGGCAGCTTCATAGCGGTTGCCGCCGTTAATCAGTTTGACCAACCGGCTGGCCAGCCTAGCCTCTACCTTGCCGAGGTATTCGTCCTCGTTAATGTAGGCAGAAATTGACTGGTTCTTAACTGCCAGATTGACCGGGTCTCCCGGAGCTACGCTGGTAGGCGCCCCTGCCCCGGAGGGCCGCTTCAGTACAGTGGTTGCCGACTTTCCAGTTTCCGCAATAAACAGCCTAGGTGCGCCGCTGGCCTTGCGAGCCTGTTTCACGGCCACTGGCGCGCTTTCCATCTGCTCCAGCCTGGCCAGGTTCTTCTGCGCAATATTGTTATAAGGGGCCAATTGAACGACTTCCGCCAGAACTTCCCTGGCATTGCCATATTCACCCAGTTCCATGAAGGCCTTGCCCAGGCGGTTCTTCGCATCCACGTCTTCCGGGTAAAGCGCCAGAAGGGCCTGATTCACCTCAGTAGCGCGCTGCCACTCGCCCTTCATCGCGAGGTCAATGGCCTGCTTGGTCCATTCCCGTCTTATTCTGGTCTTGTCCGTATTCTTGGTCATTTCCATCTCTAAGTCTCTCCAGTAAAAATAGTGCTGAACGAGGTCTCTATTATCAATTGCCGGGATAAAATTAATTATGATTAGTTGTTACACTACTTCTCCACGCGAGGTCAAGGCATAATTGTTAACTTTTTGAAACTATTTTGAATTTCTGCTCAAAATACCTGAACCAGGCGGAGCAGCGCTCTCTTATTCCAATATTTATGTTACCTATACTTTATCCAGTCACTATTACTCGAACATTACCTGAGCGACTGATTTCGTAAATTACTTTCCGGATTACCCTCGCAATTCCCACCGGATCTTCAGAACATCCCAGGCCATCGCCAAAGCATCCCTCAGGGGCCGAACCTTGCTACCCTCCCGATAATGCCAGTCTATGGCGACCTCGCGAACTTCCAGACCAGCCTTGCGGGCCATATAGAGTATTTCCACATCAAAGGCAAAACCCCACAGGGTCTGTCTTTCAAACAGGGGGAGCGTTGTCTCGGCCCGAAAGCACTTGAACCCGCACTGGGTATCTCGTATTCCTGGCAAGGCCAGCGCCCTTATCATCCAGTTGAAGCCCCGGCCCATCACGTGCCGGCGTCCAGGCTCTCCAATCCTTCTTGACCCAGCCAACTCCCGCGACCCCACAGTAATGTCAGCACCCCCTCCTTCCAGCGACAGGAACCGGTCAATTTGTTCAATTGGCATGGAAAGGTCGGCGTCACAAAGGAACATGTAAGTTCCTTCTGCTGCCAGCATCCCCTGCTGCACTGCCCATCCCTTGCCCCGGTGGACCAGGGTCAACAATCGCACGCCGGTTCTTTCCTGGCAAAATTCGGACACAAGCCGAGCGGTGCTGTCGATGCTGCCATCGTCGGCAACCACGATTTCCCAGGAGTACGATTGGTGGGACAGATAGGAGTGGACTTGTTCCAGCGTGGCCTCAATCCGCGATTCTTCGTTGTACGCCGGAATTACCACGGAGAGATAGGGCTGGGTCACGGGGCCTCCCTGCCGAGTATCAAAGGCAATCAGTTCTCTTCGCCCAGTTCAAATCCCTCGTGTAGCAGTCGGACCGCGTCAGCCACCTGCTCTTCCTTGATGATGCAGGATATGCGGATTTCTGACGTTGTAATCATGTCAATATTGATGTTGCCTTCGGCGAGTATGCGAAACATCCTGGAGGCATAGCCCGGGGTATTCTGCATTCCCGACCCCACCACATGCACCGACGCCAGCGTGTCGTCGCTGATTACTTCGGTACCACCCAGTTGAGACAGCAGTTTCTGCGACTCGGCGAAGGCCAGGGTAAGCTCCGACCGGGAAACGGTAAAGCTAATGTCGGTTATCCGTTCCAGGCTCGTGTTCTGCACAATGGTATCCACGCTGATGCCCCGCGCCGCCAGCGGCTCAAACAGCGCCGCAGCAATGCCTGGCCGGTCTGGAAGCGACCGGACGGTAATCTTGGCTAAATTGGCTTGGTAGGCAATTCCCGTTACTTTTACCCGATTCTCTAGCTCATTCACTTTATCAACCCGGTGAATCAATGTCCCTGCTGAATCACTGAAGCTGGAGGCCACGTAGATGGGGACTCCGTTCACCGCTCCCAGTTCAATGGAGCGGGGATGCATCTTGGCGCCATAGCTGGCCAGTTCCAGCATTTCCTCGTAGTCTATTTCCGACAGCTTTCGAGCATTGGGTACAATGCGCGGATCGGCGGTGTATATTCCGTCCACGTCGGTGTAAATATCACAGCGTTCGGCATTCAACGCCGCCGCCAGCGCTACTGCCGTAGTATCCGACCCGCCGCGCCCTAGGGTAGTAATGTCGAGGTCTTCGGTAATACCCTGGAACCCCGCAACAATAACAACCTTTCCCTCAGAAAGCTCCGATTGCACCCTTCCAGGCTCAATGCTGAATATTCGTGCCTTGCCATACATGTCGTCCGTACGAATACCGGCCTGAAATCCGCTCAGCGTAATAGCGTCGTAACCCAGGTTCCGCAGCGCCATGGTCAACAGCGTGCATGAGACCAGTTCCCCGGTGGAAAGCAGCAGGTCCAGTTCCCTGGGGTCCGGGTCTGCAGCCACGGTGTGCGCCAGGTCAATCAACTCGTCGGTGGTGTCTCCCATGGCCGAAGCCACTGCAACAATGCTCTGGCCCGACTCCTTGACCTTCCCGATCCGCCTGGCGACGTTTTCAATCTTTTGCGCGTCAGCTACCGAGCTTCCGCCGTACTTGTGCACTACCAATTCCAACCCGAACTAGACCTCCACCCGGAAGTTCCGACGAGGCATAACAACCAAGAATCGCGCAAACCGTCTGTCTTCAGGCAACAACGTGCGCCCCTCTGGCGGTCGGCCGGGTTATCTCCAGCCGGGACACAATGCCAGTCAAACGGGCCGCCTCAAACATTTCGTATGCTACTGTCATCTCCCTGCCCCGGGTCAGGGACAGCACCGTAGAACCGCTGCCCGACAAGAACACTCCCAAGGCACCTGCATCCCTGGCAGCGGCAAAAATCACCTTGATCGCCGGGAACAACGGTTGCCGGTAGGGCTGGTGCAGCCGGTCCTGGGTCGCAACATCCAGGTATTGCGGCCGGTCCAGGGCCATTCCCGCCACAAGAAGGGCAACGCGCCCCATGTTAAATACCGCGTCAGCCATGCTGACCTGTCCAGGAAGCACCGCGCGGGCGTCAGCCGTAGCAATTCTCGATTCAGGGATAAGCAGAACTGCCCGGACGTCTTCCGGTACGGGTATTGGCGCGGTGTAAAGCTGGGGTCCGTCGGAAACCACCAGTTGAAGCCCGCCCAGCATGGCCGCTGCCACGTTGTCCGGGTGACCCTCGATAGTAGCCGCCATCTCCAGCAGTTCATTGTCTGAATAGCGATTGTCGCAAAGCGCGTTGGCAGCTACCAGCCCTCCGGCAATGGCGGCCGCGCTGCTTCCCATTCCCCGGCTAAGGGGGATGGTGTTGTGGCACCTGAGCCGCAATGGCGGCATGGCAACCCCGGCCTCATCAAAAAGAAACTGCATGGCACGGAACGTGAGATTGCTCGAGTCGGTGGCCAGTTCCTCCGCGCCCTCTCCGGCAATTTCAACCAGGGCATCCCCATTCTCGGGGGCGCCACCCGGCAGCACCTCCAGCCGATTCCACAGGTCGAGGGCCATGCCTAGGCAGTCAAAGCCAGGGCCCAGGTTCGCCGTGGTGGCTGGGGCAAGTACCTCTATCGGCTCAAATTCTTTCATCACGCCGTACAGTGGGGTAATCGAAATCTATATCTGTATATTGCAAATTCACGGCGCAGACCTTGAGAGATCTAAAACCTTCTACTATTTGATGGAACTCGTCAGTTGAGCGCCGAACAACGGTAGAGAATTATAGGAGCATAAGAGGAAATAGGCAACGACAAGGGTCGAGAATTTGATGGCCGAAATAGAATCTGGACCCCCACCACCGCCCGCTGACTGCGAAGACACCGGTGAACTCTCAGACAGAGCATTCGACCGTAGCGCCGCCGTCCAACCCCGAGTGGGCAGCCTCTGGTTAACTGCTTACTTAATCCCGTTCAAATTCAACTGCTCCAGGGCATCGAATGGATCGGTTTTTCCCTTGCCGTTTCCGTTACTGGAATGCTCCAGGGTCGCACTTAGCGGAAGCAGGGACCGAACCGCTTTCAGGTAATCCAGCGCCAGGCGGGGCAAGAGAAACTTCTCCCGAATCCTTTCCTGGGCCGCTCTGCCCATATCCTTGCGGCGGCTCTCGTCCTGCATCAACTGGACTATTCGCTCTCCGCACTCCTGCGGGTTGTTGACCAGGAAACCACAGACACCATCTTCAATCTGCGTTCGAATACCCCCGACATTTCCCCCAATCACCGGTTGGCCCTTCCACATCGCCTCTGAAACCGTCAAGCCAAAACCTTCCCTGGTGGATTTTTGCAAAATCACCGCCGAAGCCGTCTGGAAGGCGTTCACTATCCGGTCAATTGAATCTGGCAAATCGTCCGGGTAGAAATAAGCGTGTATATCAGGGTCTCCGGCGGCATACTCCTTCACGCTGTGGAGTACTCCCAGCGCCTCAGGGTCGTCGGCAGCCTGGCTAAGTCCCAGCAATGCAAGCTGAATACCCGGAACCGACTCCCTTGCCTGCCGGAATGCGTCAATAACTCCCCACGGGTCCTTCCAGTAATCGAACCTGGACACCTGGCAAACCAGTGGCCTCTCTGTATCTATGCCCATTGCCGACACAATGGCCAAAACTTCTTCCTCCGTCATCGAGGTGTTCTTGTCGGTCAGTGGGTCAATCGAGGGCGGGGTAATGTAAACGGGATAGTGGCCAGTAATCCCGTCCGGCACAAACTCGTCCAGCGAAAAGGCAAGCCCATCGTAGTAAGAAGTCAGTGGGGCCAGAGCTTCCAGGGTTTCCGCATTCGGCGCCGTCAGGTCAATATGGCACACCCAGAGCCGAAGTTCACCGTTCGTCTTGGGCAACTGCATCGCCAGCGGAAGCAACTGGGGATCGTGCAAGAACCAGACATCCGCCTGGAGTTCCCGGCTCCGGATGTCTTCTGCCACCTGTTCGGAGCACTTGAAATAGACTTCCAGCTCCTCTTGCGAAAGAGACCCTGATGAACCCTGGAGCAGGTTGTGGATCCGCTTGGTAACCTGGAAGAACTTGGAATCTTCCGGGCTGACCACTATGCGCTCGGTCGCCAGCCCCAGGGAATTCATGAATGGCACCAGCGACTGGAGAATTTCCGCCACCCCGCCGCCGGTGGCTGTGCTGTTGGCATGGACAAACCGCATACCCTGGAATTGCTCGGCCAAGGTTGTCAGGTCATCCATCAGCTGCGGGGGAAGGACAGAAGCGTACTGCTGCAGGGGAAGCTCCGGGTGATTGATCCGCAATAACATTTAGCTGCTACCTGAGATTAGAATGACTGTGGGAGCCGTACACTTGCGCCCTGTTGGCGGGCAAGAATGCCCTAGACGGTACGGGCTTCGACCTGAACAGTCTAGGTCACAAATGTTAAGAAAGATTGAACAGCAGAGCGGCAAGTATCGGTAATTATTCCACCGTCACCGACTTGGCCAGGTTCCGGGGCTGATCCACGTCGCACCCCCGGTCCAGCGCAATGTAATACGCCAGGAGTTGCAAGGGAATCGTTGCCAGAAGCGGGTAAATATAGTCGGGAGCCGGCGGCAGGTACAGCGCCTCGTCGATCTCCTCATCCAGCTCAGTATCCCCCTCGGTCAGCACTCCCAGTATCACACCCCTTCGCGCCCTTATCTCCCTGATATTGCCGGACATTTTGTCGTACATGCCATCCCGTGGCGCCAGGGCAAGGGTAGCCATGTTTCGGTCGATCAGGGCTATGGGGCCATGTTTCATCTCTCCGGCAGGATAGCCCTCGGCGTGGATGTAGCTTATCTCCTTCAGCTTGAGGGCCCCCTCCTGCGCTATCGCCGAGTTGATGCCTCGGCCCAGGTAGAGGAAACTGTTATAGCCGCTGAACTTCTGGGCCAGCGTCCGGTACTGGGAAACGTCCGCCAGCATCTCCCCGATAAGCCGGGGGCAGCGGGCCAGGTCCCCGATAAGCACCGACCTCTCCTCCGCCGAAAGACGCCCCCGGGCCTGCCCTAAGTACACAGCCAGCAGAAAGAGAATCGTAATCGATGCGATGAAGGTCTTGGTGCTGGCAACTCCAATCTCCATCCCCGAGCCCATCAACAGGGCCCCGTCGGCCAGGCGCGCGGCCACGCTTTCTTCCACGTTGCAAATGGCCAGAACCCTGGCTCCCCGTTCCGAAGCATCCTCCATCGCAGCGATGGTGTCCGCCGTCTCCCCCGACTGGCTTATGGCCACGACCAGAGTTTGGGAGTCCAGGTAAGGTTCCCGGTAGCGATATTCCGAAGCGCTCTCAACCTCTGCCGGAAGACCGGAAAACCTCTCAATCAGGTAACGACCTGCCAGGGCGGCATTCAGGCTGGTGCCGCACCCAGTCACCACAACCCTTCGAAACTCCTTGATTTCTTCATCCGAATAGGGGAAATCAGGCAATTCCACCCGGCTGGCGTCAAAGTTCACCCGGCCGCGAAGGGCCCCGGCCACCGCCTGCGGCTGCTCCATAATTTCCTTGAGCATAAAATGCCGGTAGCCGCCCCGGTCCACCAGGGCATCCTGGGGAAACACCGTGCGCATTTCTTTCTGGACGTTGTTGCCGTCCAGGTCAAGTATCTCCACACCTTGGCGGGTTACCTGGGCCATTTCTCCCGGCTCCAGGTAGGCCACTGGTCCCGGCCTTTGCCGCAGTATCGGCAAAGCTGCCGGAAGGTCGCTGCCCACGATTCCCTGCCCGTCCCGGTGGGCGACAACAATGCCTCCCGCGTGGCCCACGCGCAGCGCGCACAGCTTGTCCGGTTCTACCCGGCATACCGCCGCGATGGCCTGCGATCCTTCCAGCTGCTGGCCCATCCGTCGGAACGCCACGGGAAATGGCAACCCCTGGCTGAGGCCCTCCTCTATCAGGTGAGCAATTACTTCCGTGTCCGTCTCGGAGGAAAACATGTGGCCCCGCGCTTGCAGGCCACGTTTCAAGTCCAGATAGTTTTCCACTATACCGTTATGGACCACCGCAATCTGGCGGTGGCAGCCGGTAAGGGGGTGGGCATTGGCGTCGGTGGGCGGTCCGTGGGTGGCCCAGCGAGTGTGGCCCAGTCCCACGGTGCCATCGGGATAGTCGGCCTCGTCCCCACGGGTCAGGCCGTCAACCTTCCCCACCGTCTTGCGAAGTCGCAACTGACCTGCCCGGTCCAGCACCGCAATACCCGCGCTGTCATAACCCCGGTATTCCAGCCGCTGCAAACCTTCCAATACTATGGGCCAGGCAGACTGGCTGCCGATATATCCAACTATGCCGCACATCGCTTCGGAGAAAACCTGCCAAAGGTGACTTTACACAGTACCGGAGGATATTAACCCAGGGGCAGACAAATTGCCAGAAACGCGCGCCGTCACAGGCACGTCAGATGAGGAGAAATGATGCGAATTCAAGCCGCCGGAAATGGAAGCTGATTCAAACCCCTTTCTCTGGACAGGAGAAGCCAGGATGGGGAGTGACGCCCCTTATCCACTGGCATTCGGCGAAGCGCCAGCCTCATCAAGAACCGTTTCTAGGCCACCGGAGCAGGGCGGTTAACTATCTCCATTATCGTACGTCCCAGCGCCACCGGGTCGTGCCGCATATAAACTCCCGAAGCCAGCAGGGGGCCGGTGACAATTTCCCGTACAACCTGGCTGCACTCATCCTTGTCCAGTTCCACCGGATGTTGCCGGTCTGCGGCGTACCGTTCCAGCATTCGGGGGGGCAGAGGACTGTCATTGAACACCAGGTAATCCAGCGGATCGCCGGCTCCCAGATAATCAACGAGCAGCTTGACGAAGGACGAGGCTGTAAATCCGTCGGACTCGCCGGGTTTCGTCATCAGGTTGCAAATGTGAATCTTGACCGCGCTGGATGCATTTATGGCCTCTGCCACGTCCTCCACCAGCAAGTTCGGCAGCACGCTGGTGAAGATATCCCCGGGCCCCAATATGATTGCGTCGGCCCTCGAGATAGCCTCCAGCACCGGGGGATAGACATAGGCCTTGGGGTCCAGCCATATGTAATCAATCCCTACGTCCAGGTTCTCCCGACGCAGATCAATCACCGACTCGCCGGACAATTCCTCCCCGTTTTCCAAACGGGCCATCAGCGTGGAATGGGTCAGGGTCACAGGCAAGACCGTTCCCTCAATTCCCAGCAGTTGCGAGGCTTCCTCTATGGCCATAATGGTATTGCCGGTGACTTCCGTGAGGACGGCCAGCAAAAGGTTTCCAAAGTTGTGACCCGAAAGCCCGTTTCCCGAACTGAAGCGGTAGTCAAACAGGCGGCGCATCAGATTGCCCTGGGGCGACTCCGCCGCCAGGGCCATGAGGCAGCGCCGGATGTCGCCCGGCGGCAGATGACCCATCTCTTCGCGAAGCCGCCCCGAACTGCCGCCGCTGTCGGTCATGGCCACCACCGCCGACAGGTTGCAGTCCTCGTTGCGCAGGCCGGTGAGGGTGGTATGGTTACCGGTCCCTCCACCGACCACCAGCACTTCCTTCCTGCTCATCTCCCCCTGACAACATTAGACCGCCGGATGCCCGCCGGCGGCTAACCGCATAGATATAGAGGAATTTGCGCTAGTATATGGACGGCCTTTTCGGGGTGTCAAGGCCGATTGCCATCGCTTCCGGAGTCTTTCGATTTTTCCGGTGGAGCCTCTTCTTCCGATTGTCCTGAGCTGTTAAAGGTCCCTCAGTTGGTGCTTCGACAAGCCTGTCCTTCGCCACCGAAGGACTCACCACGAACGGACTCGAGGGGTTGCCTCTGCCAATTGGAAGACTCTCCGCCCTCTCCCCTTCCGCTTGAGCGCCCCTACCTTTAGGGATACAATGGCTGGGAAGTTTTCGAAGGTGAGCAGTTCCCATGCCCGGCAACGGCGACCCATCCGACAAACAGGAACGATGGCGCAAGGAAACCCTTGGGCCTGCAATCCAGCGCTTCCCCGAGCGCAGGGAACAGTTCCAGACCGACAGTGGCATCCCCATCGAACCTATTTACGCTCCACCCAGCAGCGACGGGGAAATGGCCGATATCGGGTTTCCTGGAGAATACCCCTATACCCGGGGGGTCCAGCCCAACATGTACCGGGGGCGCGTCTGGACTATGCGCCAGTACTCGGGGTATGCCACCGCCGCCGCTACCAACCACCGCTACCGTTATTTGCTGGATCAAGGACAGACGGGCCTATCCGTAGCCTTCGACCTTCCAACCCAGATCGGCTACGACTCCGACGCGCCCCAGTCCCGGGGCGAGGTGGGCAAGGTAGGCGTACCCATTTGCAGCCTTGAGGACATGGAAACCCTGTTCGACGGCATCCCCCTGGACCGGGTCAGCACTTCCATGACCATCAACTCTACCGCCTCCGTGCTCCTGTGCCTTTACATCGCCGCTGCCAGGAGGCAGGGGGTCAGCCAGGACCAGCTAAGCGGTACCCTGCAGAACGACATCCTCAAGGAATACATCGCACGGGGCACCTACTCCTACCCGCCCCGTCCGTCCATGCGGCTGGTGGTGGATGTGTTCAAATACTGCGCCGAAAACATTCCCCGCTGGAACACCATCAGCATCAGCGGCTACCATATGAGGGAGGCCGGCGCCACCGCAGTGCAGGAGCTGGCCTTCACCTTCGCCAATGCCATTGCCTATGTGCAGGCCGCAGTGGACGCCGGCCTGAAGGTGGACGACTTCGCGCCTCGCCTGTCCTTCTTCTTCGTGGCCCAGAACAACCTGCTGGAAGAGGTGGCCAAGTACCGCGCCGCCCGCCGCATGTGGGCTGCCATCATGAGGGACCGTTTTGGCGCCAGCGACCCCCGCTCCCAGATGCTGCGTTTTCACACTCAGACCGCCGGCGTAACCCTTACCGCCCAGCAGCCCGACAACAATGTTATCCGCAGCACGGTTCAGGCCATGGCAGCCATCCTGGGCGGCACCCAGTCGCTCCACGTCAACTCCCGGGACGAGGCGCTTGGCCTGCCCACCGAGGAGTCGGCCCAGCTTTCCCTGCGCACACAGCAGATCATTGCCCACGAGAGCGGTGTAGCCGACGTGGTGGACCCTCTCGGCGGTTCCTGGTATGTCGAGAATCTGACCGATCAGCTCGAACAGCGGGGCCTGGAGTACATCGACGAAATCGACCGCCAGGGCGGCGCGGTTTCAGCCATTGAGCAGGGCTTCCAGGTTCGGGAAATTGGCGAGTCAGCCTACCGCCACCAGCGGGAAGTTGATGCCGGTGACCGCACCGTGGTCGGAGTCAACCGCTATGTCACCGAAACTCCCCCGTTGGCCAACCTCCTGCGAGTGGACCCTGAAGTAGCTCGCCAGCAGGCGGAGGGCCTGTCCAGGTTGCGCAAGTCCCGTGACAACGTCCAGGTCAAGGCATCGCTGGCCCGTTTGGAAGAGGTTGCCCGCACCCAGGACAACACCATACCGGCAACCCTGGAGTGCATCGAGAACTATTGTACCCTGGGGGAAATTTGCCAGGTCTTCCGCACCGTATTCGGCGAACAGCAGGGGGAGTTAGCCTTCTAGTCCGCTTGCGGAACCCCACTACCGCACTATACCCAATCTCAGACTAAGTACCGGACTGCCGCTCCGCCAGCCGATTCGGTGGAGGAACTAAAGGAGTAACACCATGCCCGACCCCATGCTTAACGAAGAAGAACGAATGCTTCAAACCCTGGTACGGGACTTCGCCGATCGGGAATTGGCCCCCCGCGCCCGCGAAGTTGACGAACTGGAGGAATTTGACTGGCAGAACTGGAATGGCATGGCTCGGCTGGGTCTGACCGGTATCGCCATCGACCCGGTCTATGGCGGCGGAGGCGGCGGGTACCGCCAGGTTGCCATCGTCATGGAAGAGGTCGCCCGAGGCGATTCCGCCGCCAGCACCGGCCTCATCGCTCACCTGTCCCTGGGCACCAGCACCATTTACCGGTTCGGCAACGAAGAGCAGAAGTCGAGGTTCATCCCGTCTTTGGCATCGGGCAAGGGTGTGGCTGCCTGGGCCCTTACCGAACCCGGCGGGGGTTCCGACGCGGCGGCCCTGCAGACCACCGCCCAGCAGCGTGATGGCACCTGGTTCCTCAACGGCAGCAAGATGTTCATCACCAATGCCGACGTGGCCGAGTCCATGGTCGTCTTCGCCAACCAGGACCGCTCCCAGGGCTACCGTGGCATCAGCGCCTTCGTCGTACCCCAGGGCGCTCCCGGCATGACGGTCACCCCTCTCCACGGCAAGATGGGTATGCGGGCTTCCAGCACCAACGAGATCGTTTTCCAGGACACCCCCGTTCCCGGCGAAAACCTCCTGGGCGAGGAGGGCCGGGGCTTCCGCTACGCTATGGAAATCCTGGATTCCAGCCGCATAATGATCGCGGCCCAGTGCGTGGGCATTGGGCAGGCGGCACTGGAGGAAGCGGTGCGGTATGCCCAGCAGCGGGAGTCCTTCGGACGCCCCATCGCCCAGCACCAAGCGGTACAGTTCATGCTGGCCGATATGGCCGCTTCAGTCCACGCCGCCCGCACCTGCACCATGCAGGCCGCCACCCTGAAGGACGACGGCCAGGACTACATCAACGAGGCATCCATCGCCAAGCTCATTGCCTCGGAAATGTGCGTTGACGTCTCCTCAAAGGCAGTCCAGATCCACGGCGGCTACGGCTACTTCAAGGACTCCCCGGTGGAAAGGCTTTTCCGTGACGCCCGGGTCACCACCATCTATGAGGGCACATCCGAAGTCCAGCGGCTTCTCATAGCCCGGCAAACCCTGGCCCAGTACCCAATTTAACCAGCGAGGAGCGGCTAAACTTAAGACGCTATTCCACTGGCGATAACATACGACCAGATGTTCCTTTCCAGTTAGCGTATCCATCCAGCGATTAGCCTTGGTAACACTTTGTAAAAGAAACGCCGCCCAGAGCTAGGAGTCACAATTTGAACAACAGCCAGGTTTGCACCGTTGATTACATTGACCACGTGGGCATTGCCGTTAAGGACATTGACGCCGCCCTCCAGCTTTTCAGCCAGGTGTTCGGCGCCCCTCCGGCTGAAGTGAAACAGTTGGACGACCAGGGCATTCGCGGAGCCCTGGTCCAGGTGGGCCAGACCCGGCTGGAACTGATGGAGCCAACTTCTTCCGACACCACCATCGGTCGCTTCATCGAACGGCGGGGCGAGGGTCTACACCACCTGGCTTTCTACGTCCAGGACCTCCCCGGAAAAATCCAGATAGTTGACGAACTGGGCCTCCAGCTAATTGACAGGGAACCCCGGGAGGGACTTTCCGGCGATATCGCATTCATCCATCCCCGTTCCGTATTCGGCATTCTCACCGAACTGGTAGAGCGTCCCAACAAATAGTCCCCAGCGGCACTCCATGGAATTTCTGCGGGAGGCCCTGTGCCAGCCCACTTGATTTACGGCGACAGTTTCCTCGTTTCCCAGCAATTGAAGCAGCTGACGGCCGAGTCCGGCGCTGACGAATTGCTGGAAGCCAACCGGCATCTATTAACCGGAGGCCAGTTAAACCTTTCCGATCTTCTGGCCGTGTGCAACGCCCTGCCCTTTATGGACACCTGCCGCCTGGTCCTGGTCACCGGCCTGCTGGCTACCCTGGAAACCAGGGGCGGCCGCGGCCGCGGTTCCCGTTCCCTCGGCGAGTGGGACAAACTCGCTACAGCGATCCCCTTGATGCCCGAAACCACGCTGCTGTTTCTTATTGACGATGCCCTTTCCGACAGTAATCCCCTCCTTCGGTCCCTGCGGCCCGTAACCCTCGCCCAGCACTTGCAGCCGCCCACAGGCGAGAACCTCGCCCGCTACGTTCGTGAAATGGCACAGCACAAGGGGACGGGCATCAGCCCGGCAGCCATCAAGACATTGACCGACCTGGTCGGCAACGATCTGTGGACCCTCGACCGCGAACTGGAAAAACTCTCCCTTTACGCCACCGGACGCAATATTGAGGAGCATGACATCCAGGAGATGGTGGCTCAGGTTCGCGAGGCCAGCATATTTAACGCCGTGGACGCAATGATCGAAGGTCGTCCCGACGTGGCCCTGCGCCTGCTGCAAAGGTTGCGGCAGGATGGAGCGGCCCTGCCCTACATCATCAGCATGGTGGAACGCCAGTTGAGGCTCGTCTGCCTGGCCCGGTACTGGACCGATCAGAAAGTGTCTCCTCAGGAACTGGCGGGAAAGCTGGGTGTTCCCCCCTTCGTAGCCCGCAAGACTGCGGAACAGGCCCGGCGCAACTCCTGGCCCGACCTGGACCGACGGTACCAAAGGCTGCTGGAGGCCGACCTGGCCTTCAAGACCGGTCGCGTGGATTCGGAAGATCTGGCCCTGGAAATGCTGGTGGTTGACCTGGCCTCGCCCCCCTCGGGCGGTGGAGGTCGGCCCGCCGGACGCGGCAGGCGGACTTAGTAAAACGCCGACGCCCGATACTATTCAGTTATCGGGTTGAAACAGGCCACCGAGTGGTTTTCCGCCACCTCTTCCAGCGGGGGGCTGGGATTCAGCCGGCACTGGCTGAGGGCCTTGTGACACCTGGGCAGAAAAGCGCACTCCTCCGGCAGATTTATCATATCCGGCGGACTTCCCCGCAGCGGTTGAAGTCTCCGCCCCGCATCGTCCAGCCTGGGCAGGGACTGGATCAGCGACCAGGTGTAGGGGTGCCGAGGTTCCTTGAACAGGGGTATAACATCGGCCGTCTCCGCCAGGCTGCCCGCATATAATACGCCCACGCGATTCGCCATGTGCGCCACAATTCCCATATCGTGGGTAATCAGCAGCACGGCCGACTTCAAGTCTCGGCACAGCCGCTTCAGCCGGTCGAGTATCTCCGCCTGCAGGGTAACGTCCAACCCCGAAGTAGCCTCGTCGGCTATCAAGAGCTTAGGCTGCAGCACCAGGGCTATACCAATCATTACCCGCTGGCACATTCCGCCGCTAAGGTTGAAAGGATACTCCCCCAGGATCCGGCGAGGGTCCGGCAGGCCCAGGTCCCGCAGCACATCCTGCGCCATCCGGTTAGCTTGCCGGGCAGAAAGGTTGGTGTGGTTAAGGATCACCTCTTCCAGTTGAGAGCCCACGGTCTGTACCGGGTTCAGGGCAGTCTGCGCATCCTGGAACACCATGGTGATTTCCTTGCCCCGTATGCTGCGCATGTAGTCGGTGTTTGCCCTCATCAGATCCACACCATTGAAGGAAACGCTGCCCTCTACCAGGGTGGCCGAATTGGGCAGCAGACCCATAATCGCCAGGGCCAGGGTACTCTTGCCCGCGCCGCTCTCGCCCACGACGCAATAGATTTGCCCTTCTTCCTGGCTGAAACTCACGCCATTCAGGGCCTTAACCTGTCCCGCGTTGGTCTCAAACTCTACCCGCAGGTTTTCTACTCTCAGTACTTCAGCCATAGTCTCTGCCATGCCCGCCCGATTTCTGCTCTGGATCGCTCTTGGCGACGTCGCCGCCATACTCCTTGCGCCCAGGCCTATTGCATCACTTCCGGCTCAAATCGCCCTTGTTTTATCTCCCTCACCAGGTCATCCAGGCTTTCGATTCGATTTTCAAATCGGGTAGCCACCGTTCCCAGTTGGTGGATGCGGTGGGCATCGCTGCCCCCGGTGGATTGCAGCACGAAAGCATTTCCCAAATCTTTTGAAAAGTTGTTCTCGTCCTCGCGGCCCCGTCCGTTGCGTCCCTCAATGGCGTCGCACATCAGAAAAAAGTCGTCCGCCAGGGCCCGCTGCAGCATCTCTGCCCGGGCATCTGGGTCCTTACCAGGGTCGGAAAGGTAGCGTCGGCGATAGGGGTGAGCAGCAATCATCACACCGCCAGCCAGGTTTACCCTTTGGCGCAGGAATCCCGGCTTGTGCAACCCGAAAACGTACTCCTTCAGCCCGAATACCAGTATGTGACCCGCATCAGTATTGATTTCGCTTCCCGGCAGTACCAGGAATTCATGCCTCTTTGAGAGGGCCTTGACTTCGTCATGGGGCCAGAACTCATCATGCTCAGTCAGGCATATCCCGTCCAGACCCAGGGCCTTGGCCCGGTCTATCAAATCATCTGCGCTAACGAAACTGTCGTCCGACTTGGGGTAGCTATGGGTATGGAGGTCAATCAACAATGGAGGCAACCGGCCCAAAAGCAAATGGGGTCTGCACCGGCTTTTCGCTCGGCAGGCCCCATAATACCATAATCGTCGAATTGCTCGGTAAGGCTCTCAGATTAAGTCTTAACGCGGAATCAGCAAACCTTCGTCCTCGAGAACCTCGATGATCTGCTCGGCTCGATTGCCGCCAATCTTCAGCCGCCGCTCCAGCAGCGAAGAAGTTAGGTGCGGATTTCGCAGTGCCAGTTCCCGGGCCCGGTCCACCAGGGTCTCGTCCACGCTGTCTCCAAGTTCTCCGTCCTCCACATCGTCCTCCAGGTTTATGGGAGGCAGAGCCGGACCCTTCTGGTCCAGCCAGAACCCTACCAGCTTCTCAATTTCGTCGTCCAGCACCAGCGTACCCTGCACCCGCCTCGGCTTGGGAGCATCGTTATTGAGCAGCAGCATGTCGCCCTTGCCCAGCAGCTTTTCCGCTCCCACTGAGTCCAGGATTACCCTGGCGTCCACCTGAGAAGCCACAGCAAACGCCACTCTCGATGGAATGTTGGCCTTGAGCAGACCGGTAACCACTTTGACCGAAGGGCGCTGAGTAGCCAGCACCAGGTGTATGCCAGCAGCCCTGCCCAGTTGGGCCAGGCGTACCAGGGACTGCTCGATCTCGAAGCCGCCAACCAGCATAAGGTCCGCCAGTTCGTCCACAATCAACACCAGGTATGGCATCGGGTCTTTGGACTTGGCATTGTACCCGCTGATGTTCCGCGTCCCAATTTCAGCCATGCTCTTGTAGCGCCGGGTCATTTCCCGGATCAGACCCCGCAGCATGGGACTAACTTCGTCAACTTCCGTTATTACGGGCAGCACCAGGTGGGGTATTCCGTTGAAGGGCGTCAGTTCCACCTGCTTGGGGTCCACCATCAGCATACGAAGCTGGTCCGGTGGCTTGGTCAGCAGCATTGACGCCACGATGGAGTTGATGCAAACGCTCTTGCCGCTTCCGGTGGCACCCGCGATCATCATGTGGGGCAACGCGGCCAGGTCCATTGCCACCGGGTCTCCGCCGGCGTCGGCTCCCAGGGCTATCGGTAGCCCGCCCTTGGTAACAATTTTCCGGAAGTCCTGCCCGTCCATAATCTCGCGCATAGTGACCTTGCTGGGCGACGGCGTAGGAATTTCCAGCCCCAGCAGCGCCTCTCCCGGTACCTGCTCGAAACGTACGCTCGGCGAACTTATTGCCAGGGACAGATCCCGCTCCCTGGCCAGGATGCTCTGAACTTTCACACGACTCTGCGCGGAAGGAGCCTCGCCTTCCTTGGCCGCTCCCCTTTTCTCCACCCAACCCGGCTGCAATCCGAACCGGACAATTCGAGGCCCCGATTTGATGTCGGCAACCTCTACCTGCACGCCGTGGTCTGCCAGGGCGTTCTCAATATTCTCAGCCATCTCCTTGAGGGGCCTGTCGTCCACGGTGCGCATCTCCGCCGGCGCCAGCAAATCCAGTGATGGAAGTTTCCACTTGGAGCCACTGGAAAACGAAGCTGGCGAAGACGGTTGGTTGGCATCCGGTGAAGGATCCTCATGTTCATCCATCACAGGCGCCGAAACTTCAGCAACAACAGGCTGCGCCTTCCGACCGGAACTGCCGGTCAATCCCCTGAACAGCCGCACCGGGCTGCTGACCGTTGCGGTAATCCAGCGGGGACGGGTTTCGCTACGGAAAAGGGAAGCTATACCCCGGCCGATGGCGCTTGCGACATATGCTACGCCCAAGGCCGTGTAAAGCGTCGCCAGCCAGAGGCCTTTACCGGTATAAGACAGAGTCAGCCAGTAACCCCGTCCTGCCTTGCGCGCCGAAAGCAGCAGCGGCAGTACCACGACCAGGGGCGCCAGTCGGGCCAAACCCCACACCATAGAATCGCCCATGGCAGCATTGCCCCAGCGCCCGGCCATGCCGACGAAAGCCAGCGGCCCGTAACTGGCATCAAAGAAGGACAATATTCCTATGCTGAGAGTCGCGGCAATTGCGCCAGCCAGCCACAGATTCCAGGACCTGACCAACGATCCCGCGCGGTAACGCAAAGTCACCAGCGCGCCGCCGCTCCACATCAGGGCAGGTATCCAGCCATAACCCAGGCCGGTATAAAACTGGGACCACACCTCCGGATACAGCCAGAACATGGCCCCAGCCGCTGCCGCGACGGCGACCACTATCATTACATCCAGGACGAGGAATAAGCGAGGCCAGAATCTGGCGCCCCCGGACGAAGCACGGGATCGGCGCAGAGGCCGAGCTATATCCGCCATAGTGCCCCCCTAAATAACAATAATAAAAATTGCAAATAAATGGTACCTGATGCTTAGGGAAAAGCCGTAGCGGAACCGGCGTAAGTTTTGGAGACTTTACCGCCCCCGGGAAAGGGAGAAAGACCGAAGGCGACCTCAATTGACCATCCCCGTTGATGGGGAAAAGTCAAAAAGGTGTGACCTTGGAGCTGCTGCCACCTTCACTGAGCCTGGACGGCATTCCCAATCAGGTGGTTTACATTCGCCGGGGCAGACCTGAAACCTTTCGTGTCCGCCTTTCGGGAATTCTCCAAAGCCGATTCCGCCTGGATAGGTACGCTGCGGCGAACCTGTGTGGCCAGCAGTTGAAGTCTGGAAGCCGCTTGTAGTAGAAGAGCGGAGGTTGAACCCGGGTAAAACAGTAATCTAGACTTCCAGCAGCACGGGGACGATGGTTGGCCGCCTGCGGGCCTCGGTCCGTATAAAGCGGCCGGAAGCTTCCCGTATCAGGTTCTTGATCCGGTCCGGTTCGCCCATCAGGTCCTGTTTTTCCTGGATCAGCTCGTCAACAGTTTCGGCCAGCCTGGGGAAAAGGTCTTCGGTTTCGCAACTCTCCATGAAGCCGCTGGCCAGAACCTTCGCCGGTGAAACCGGCAGACCGGTGTGACCGTCCACAGACACCACCACCACCACTACGCCATCTCGAGCCAATGCCTTGCGTTCCCGCAACACCTCGCTGTCCTGGTCCCGGGCGATGGGACCGTCGATCAGGATTGGCCCAGCAGGTACACTCTCGACAACCTTCCCGCCGTTCTCGCTCAACTCCAGAACATCGCCATCTTCCAGCACAAATATGCCCGACTCTGCCAGGCCCATGTCCCAGGCCAGCCTGGCGTGGGCCATCAGATGCCGGTATTCCCCATGCACCGGCACAAAGTAGCGCGGCCGGGTCAGGCTGAGCATCATCTTCAATTCCTCCTGGCTGGCGTGGCCATGCACGTGCACCTTGGAAATACGGTCATAAAGGACATGAGCGCCCTGCCGCAGCAGGTTATCAATGGTCCTGCTGACCAGCAACTCATTCCCCGGAATGGGTGTGGCAGAAATAACCACGGTGTCTCCTTCCATTACCGAGACATCCCGGTGGTCCTGGTTGGCAATTCTGACCAGCGCCGATGTGGGCTCCCCCTGGCTGCCGGTGGTTATCAGGACTACTTGCTCGGGCGGGTAACTGCGAATTTCGCCCAGGCTCACTAGCGTTCCCGCCGGTATGTTCAGGTAACCCATCTCTGATGCCATGCTGACGTTGTCGGCCATGCTGCGGCCTACTATTGCCAGCTTTCGGTTGTGGCGGACAGCGGCATCGGCAACCTGCTGCACCCGGGAAATCAGGGAAGCAAATGTCGCCACCATCACCCGTCCCGGCGCGCCGCCAATGGCCCGGTCCAGGGCATCTCCCAGAGTCGCCTCGGAAGGAGTGTATCCAGGCACTTCAGCGTAGGTGGAATCGGAGCACAGCAGCAGCACCCCTTCTTCGCCATACCGGGCCAGTGTCGTCAGGTCAATGGTGTGTCCATCCACCGGCGTGTGGTCTATCTTGAAGTCGCCGGTGTGGATCACCGTGCCCAGTGGCGTAGTAAGCGCAATCCCCATGGCATCAGGAATGCTGTGGCACACCCGGAACCAGCGGGCGCTGAAGTTATCCCCAAATGCATAATCTACGTCTGGTTCGATGGGGTGGGCCGACATCTCTCTCGTGGCCCGCCTCTCGTGGAGCTTTACCGCGATCAAACCGTGGGCCAGCTTGGGAGCATATACCGGCACTTCCAGCTGCGGCAGTATGTGCGGCAGGGCGCCTATGTGGTCTTCGTGACCGTGGGTTATCAGAATCCCCCGCACCCGGTCGCTTCGTTCCACCAGATAAGAAACATCGGGAATGATCAAGTCAACTCCCAGCATGTCTTCGGTGGGAAACTGAACCCCGCAATCGACAACGACAATGTCGTCGCCGCATTCCAGGGCCATCATGTTCTTGCCTATTTCGCCGAGTCCGCCGAGGGGAATAACGCGTAAAGTGTGGTTCAAACCGGTTCCAAAATCCTGAAGTTTTGAAGTTAGAAAAGTGAAAGCTGTTCGGGTGGAGGCGTCTCTTCTTCCCGGGTAATCTCGCCTTCCAGGGGCTGCTGCCGCGCCTGTGCCAGTATTTCCGGAATGCGCTGGAAGTCCTCCATGATCGAGCCGCGCATCTCGCGACGATAAAGGGCCGCAGCGGGATGCATAATCGGAAAAATGCGCCTGCCGTCTTTCTCTCGTACCCTGCCCCTGGCCCGGCTGATGCTTTCTCCGGGAAAGAAACGCGCCAGGGAAAATCTGCCCAAAGTTACAATCAGGCTGGGATCAAGCAACTCAATCTGCCTGTCGAGGTAGGCTCCGCAAGCCCTTACCTCCGCTGGGAGAGGGTCTCTGTTCTGCGGCGGTCGGCACTTCACCATATTGGCAATGTAAACTTGCCCCCGGTTCATGCCAATGGAGGCAAGGAGTTCATCAAGGAACTGGCCCGCCGGACCTACGAAAGGACGGCCCTGCCGGTCTTCCTGTGCCCCGGGACCCTCACCGATGAACATTACCTCAGCTTCCGGTGAGCCCTCGCCAGGCACAGCATTGGTACGTCCCTGGTGCAGTTCACAGTTAGTGCACCGGTAAACCAGCTGGGCAATCTCTTCCAGACTGTTCATGGCGAGTTCAAAGCATTACGCGGCACGACAGCGATTCGCCAAACACAAGGGGTCCTACAGATGGTCAAGGAGATCACAGCCGAACGGGGGCGGGCATCGGCTATCTGACCGCTGGCTAGGGAAAGCGACTTGACCGGACTATTCGTCAGAGACACCGTGCTCTACCAGGTAAGTGACAGCATCTCCTACAGTCTGGATGTTACCAGCATCGTCGTCGGAAATCTCCACCTGGTTGTCGTCGGTGGAGAACTCCTCCTCAAAAGCCATAATCAGTTCCACCAGGTCCAGTGAGTCTGCGTTCAAGTCGTCCACAAAGGAAGAAGTTTCTGCTACGTCTTCCTCGTCAACACCTAATTTATCTACAACAATCGTTCTTACTCGTTCAATAACGGTGGCCAAGAGGTCATCTCCCTTCGGAAGCGAGTTTTTCCTGGTTCAGTTCTCCACTGGACAGTTCCGTCATGGCCGTGCCCAGCACACCATTGACGAACCTCGCCGAGCTTTCACTGCCAAACACCTTGGCAAGCTCCACAGCTTCGTTGACGGCAGTCTTGGCGGGAGTAACTGGATGGTAAAGCAATTCGTAAAGCGCAATGCGCAGTATATTGCGGTCTATGGGCGATAACAAGTGGACTGGCCAGGCCGGAGCGTAATTCTGAATCAACCGGTCCAGTTCCTGCTGCCTTTCCTGCAGCCCGTGTAGCAGGTCTCGGGAAAGGGCCAGCACATTGTCGATGTCTTTCGACCGGACCCTATTCTCTTCTAACAGCCACTCCAGGGCCGAATTACCATCGACCCTCCCCCGCAAATCGCTGGCAAACCCGGCCTGCAACACAACCGTTCTGGCCAGGCTTCGGGGGTCCCTGGTAATTACCTTTGGCATAGTCACCAGATAAAGGAGGGTGCCTGTTATTCCTTGATTCCGTCCTGGACTTCTACTACCGCCTTCTCAATGGAAGACGAGTCGGACAGGGTAAAGGCCTCAACATCCCGGTCGATTCGCCTGATCAGGCTCGACAAAACCCGGCTGGGGCCAAATTCAGCAAAATGGGACGCGCCGGAATCAACCATGTAGCGTACCGACTGCTTCCATCTGACACAGTGGCACAACCCTTCTGTCAATTCGTTGCGGACATCCTCTACTGTAGTCACCGGAGTCGCCAGGGAGTTGGCAACAATAGGAATCTCCGGATCCGACATTTCCAAGTCGGCTATGGCTTCAACCAGTCCCTGCTGTGCGTGGCCCATCAATGAAGAGTGGAAGGCGCCGCTCACCTTCAGTGGCACCGCCTTTTTGGCTCCCCTGGCCGTTGCCAGGTCCATCGCCCGGGCCACCGCAATTTTGTCGCCGCTGATTACCACCTGATCGTCGCTGTTGACGTTGGCCAGTTCCACCCCGGTCTCGGCACAAATGTGCTCAAAGGCCAGTTCATCCAGGCCGATTATGGCCGCCATGCCGCCCGGGCGGACTTCCGATGCTTCATGCATCAACCGGCCTCGCTCCCGTACCAGCCTAACGCCGTCGCCAAAGCCAATAACGCCGGCAACCACCAGCGAGGTGTACTCACCCAGGCTGTGTCCCGCCACCGAAATGGGCCTGGGACTCTGGGAGCCCAAATACTCTTCCCACGCCTTCCAGCACGCGATGCTGACAACCATAATTGCCGGCTGGGAATTCATGGTGTCCTGCAACTCCCGTGATGGACCTTCAAAGATCAGCCTGGACAAGGAGAAGCCCAGGCTATCGTCAGCTTCTTCAAATACTTCCCTGGCCGCCGGAGAAGACTGGTATAGCTCCAGTCCCATTCCCACGCTCTGGGATCCCTGGCCTGGGAATACATATGAGAATTCTCGATTTTCCTGCGTCATCGCCATAGACTCTATCCTCAACCCAATTCGCCACTACACTACAGCAAACTATTCCGGAGGATATGCCGCACTCGTAAGACTGCCCTTCCCGCGGGAAGGGCGTGCGGCTCATGGATATGGGGGCTACATTCCCGCGCCTACTACCTGGCGTCCACGGTAGTAGCCGCATTGCGGACACGCGGCATGAGGTAACTTCGCGGTATTGCACCGCTGGCAGCGCGCAGGGTGAAGAGGCTTCAACTTGTACGAAGTCAATCGCCTTCCCCGCCTGGCCCGCGTAACTTTCTTGTTTGGTACTGCACCCATGGTTCAGGTTCCTCTCAACTTTCTGGCTGTTTAAGCAAGGCTGCCAGCGCTTCCCACCGGGGATCTATGGCAGCGCCGCCACACACGCATTCGCTCTCGTTCAGGTCCACGCCGCATTCCTGGCAAAGCCCCTGGCAATCCTCGCTGCAAAGCGGCTTTATAGGCTGGGCCGCTATGGTGCACTGCCGTAATACCTCGGACAAATCCAGGACGTGGCTTTCATCAATGGTGGTTCCGTCATAGTCCCACGGCATTTCCGTTCGCCTGCCGGTATTGACATCTACCACCGGGAAAAACTCTTCCTCCACCTCTATGTGGCAGGGGCTGGCAAAATCATTCAGGCATCTGCCGCAGCCCAGGGGCGCCGTAGCAGCAACCGTACCCCTGACCAGCAGTCCCTGATGGGTTCTCAGCAACTCTATCCTGCCATCATAGAAGGCTGACGTGCCCTCCGGCAATGCCAGTTCCCCTTCTACCACGACCCGCCGAACTGCTCCGGTAGATTCCTTGAGTAATTGCGCTACGTTGTATTGCATCAATTGTTAAAGTCGGGCCCGGGAACGGTCTGCCATACCTGGGTATAAGAAACTAAAGCCGACTATTACGCCGGCCCAGCAAATTAGGGTAAATTATACGTGCCGTACTCGGGTGACTGTCAAGCCCGGAAGCCTCATCCTGTTCCTTTAACGAAACTTTCACATTGCCCTGCCAACAGCCGCGACCCAAATCAGGACGCAGGTCCGCACGTACAAGTAACCCGCCGGCGCAGGACAGCCGCCCACAATTGCTGGCAGAGTCACGTCCTCCGCCTTTCCTCGTGAATATAGTCAACGATGCCCTGGGTCGATGCCCCGGGCCCAAACACGGCATCAATGCCAATATCAGAAAGCGGCTGCCGGTCTTCTTCCGGAATTATTCCTCCCAGCACAACCAGCACATCCTCCATGTCCTGTTCGCTGAGCAGACGCATAATCTCCGGCATCAACTCCATGTGCGCGCCGGACAGTATGCTCAATCCCAGAACTTCCACATCCTCCTGTACCGCCGCCTGCACTATCATCTCCGGCGTTTGTCGGATGCCAGTGTAAATGACCTCCATCCCCGCGTCCCGCAATGCCCGGGCTATTACCTTGGCCCCTCGGTCATGGCCGTCCAAGCCCGGCTTGGCTACCAGCACGCGGATTGGCTGATTGTCCTGAACCATACTCGGTTTGCTTCTCCTGATCCTCTTGCAAGGCCGCATCTCTCACTCGGCCCCACTATTCTATCCTAACGCCGGCTGCCTTGACACCCAATTAAGGGCTTCGTAAGATTGAAAGGCCGGTCCGGTCCGTTTCAATCCCGATTTCGGACACACCAGAGTCCCAGTAGCTCAGTGGATAGAGCGGCTGCCTTCTAAGCAGCGGGTCGCGGGTTCGAATCCTGCCTGGGACGCCACTTCCTCTCCCACCTTTGCCAACAGACGCCATCAGCGATTTCGCCACACAACCTGTTGCCAGCCATGAAATACAACAGGCCTCCGGAACTTAACCGGAGGCCTGTTGCTTATTCACTGGCTACTCTTGGGGCCACCCGGCGCGCAAGCGCTAGGCGTACTTGCCCGTCAGCTGGGGAGTCGTCGTGTCATGCCCCTGGCTCTGGCGGTCCAGCCGGGTTTCCCTCGCCCACGTACGCTTCAAGTCATCCTTGAAGTTGAGGTGCAGGTTGCCCAGCCCCTCGCACTCCAGGTCCAGAACGTCCCCGTCCATCAGGGCGCTAAGGCCGCGGTGGTTCGTGCCCGTCGCCACGATGTCGCCCGGCTCCAGGGGATGTATGGACGTGACCCATTCCATGATCCTCGGAATCTTGTGGGCCATATCGTCGGTATTGTAGTTCTGCTTCACTTCGCCATTGACCTTCAGCACCACCTGCCGGTTCAAGGGATCGGTAAACTCATCAGCCGTTACTATATACGGACCAATGGGGCAGAAGGTCGCGCGGGACTTCATCTGGTAGAAGGTATTGCCCGGCGGCAGCACGCCGCGGGCTGACCCGTCAATGAAGTTCAGGTAGCCGAAGATGTAATCATATGCGTCTTCCTGCTTTACGAACTCCGCCCGCTTGCCGATAACAAAGGCCATCTCCGCCTCGAACTCAAAGATGGTAGCGGGAATGTCGGGCAGCACCACCGTGTCGTTTGGACCAACGACACAGTGCGGCGACTTCAGGAAGGCATTAATCGGCGCTGGTTCGTCGCGGGTGCCGTCTTCCATGTAATTGACCGCCATGCACACAATGGTGTACGGCTTGGGCAGTGGCGGGCGCAATTGCACCGAGCTCAGGGGACTCCCGGCTTCGGCATTGACTATAGCCTCGATGCCAGCCCGATGGCCGTCAAACCCCTCGATCACCCGGTTTATCAGGTCATGAGGCGAGGTGTGGGGCACGCCACTCACTGCGGACGAAACGTCCACCACGTTGTCGCCTTTGACCACGCCCAGCTTGAAATCGTCAAAAAAGGCAAGCTTCATACCCTGTTCTCCTTCTCCGAGAGGGCCTCGGAAATTAGCTCAGAATCTTGCGGCTCAAGAGTCGGTTACACCAGCACGCCGAATCCGGAAACCGTGCATAGCTCTATCCGGTTACCGTCCAGGTCGTTAATGTAGAAGGCCCGCTGGCCGTCGTTCCGCGTTTGAATGTCCGTGGTCTCAATGCCCTTGCCATTGAAATACTGGTGGGAGGCCTCAATGTCGTCCACTTCAAAGGCCGTGTGGTGAGACGGCGCGGAAGGCGCCTCTGGATTTTCGATGATATGTACCATGGCGCCACTGGGCAGTTGCAGCCAGTAAAGGTGGTCGCTGTTGACCATCTTGGGAATTTGCTTCAATCCCAGCACGTCCTCGTACCACTTCAGCGCCGCGTCCTTGTCCTTGACGTTGTAGGTAATGTGGTTAATGTTCTTGAGCCTGATGGGATCTTCAAGCATTGTATTCCTCCGTTTTTCCTATATTCAGGATGGCGCTATAATACCAGCAATTTCCCACCCAACCAAACTCCGCAACAGGCCAGCGCCCTTTCGCAAAGACCACCGGAAACGTGCCTGGCTGTCAGGCCAGCATAGCTTTCAGTCTTGTCCAGCTACACTCCCAGCACCCTCTCCAGGTTCTTCCACAGAATAGCTTCCTTCTCGTCCTGGCTCAGGCTCTCCAGGCTGTTAACCCATTCCGTAGGCTCATCGATTCCCATGTCGTAAGGGTAGTCGCTGCCCAGGAAAATGCGGTCAATCCCGACTGAGTCGATCATGTACCGCAGCACCGCTTCGCTGTGGGTCAGGCAGTCATAATAGACCTTGTTCAGGTAAGTGCTGGGGATGTTGGCTCCCAGCTCCCGCGCTTCAGACCGGACCTGCCAGCCCCGGTCCATCCGTCCTGCCCCAAAGCACGTAAAGCCGCCGCCGTGGGCCAGGCACACCTTCAGGTCAGGAAACCGGTCCAGCACGCCGCCAAACACCAGGGTGGCAAAAGTCACCACCCGGTCAGACAGATTCCCGATTGAATTGTCGATAGCCCACCCCTTGGTATCCCGGGGCTTCACTATGGTGTCGTCGCCCTCCTGGTGGAAGAAAATCATCGCGCCAAGCTGCTCCGCAGCTGACCAGAAGGGTAAGAAGTCCTCGTGATCCAGGGTCTTGTTGTTGACGTGATCGGCTATCTGGGCTCCCTTCAGGCCCAATTCGTTCACCGAGCGTTCAAGTTCGGCAACTGCGGCGTTCACGTCCTGCATCGGCAGCGTAGCCATACCCGCAAACCGTTCTGGATGGGACCGCGTCAGGTCAGCGACATAATCATTGCACTCCCGGGCTATTCCGGCCCCCACGTCACCTGGCAGGTCGTAGTTATACATACCCACCCACGTGGTCAGCACATGCACATCCACATTGACCGAATCCATATAGGCAATACGTTCATCAGCCGTCAGGGAATAAGCGGGGTGCAGCCACTGTCGCTTGTCCCCCTGCACCAGGAACTGTCTCCCCTTCATCTCCTGGCGGGTAAAGCCGTGCCAGGTTTGCCCCTCCGGCAGATGAGATGCCGCCGCCGGAGCAATATGGGCATGTATATCTATACTGCGCATTTGTATGTCTCCTGTTATGGCTGGGGGCCTATCAATACTTATCGCTAAATCCCCAGCAGGTTTTCCAGGTTCTTGTAAAGAATCGCTTCCTTCTCTTCCTGGGTCAGGCTCTCCAGACCCAGAACCCACGACACGGGCCAGTCAATCTGCATGTCGAAGGGCCAGTCAGTGCCGAACAGCACCTTGTCAATGCCCACCGAATCTATCAGCATTCGCAGCCCCGGTTCGCTGTGGGTCAGGCAGTCGTACCAGAACCGGTTAAGGTAAGTGCTGGGCGGCTTGTTGATGTTGACCCTCGCTTCCGACCTTACCTGCCAGCCCCGGTCCATGCGTCCCGCGCCAAAACAGGTGTAGCCGCCGCCATGGGAAAGGCATATGCGAAGGCCCGGATACTTGTCCATCACACCGCCAAACACGAAAGACGAGTAGGTAATGGCCCTTTCCACCAGGTTTCCAATAGTGTTGGGCAGGTGGTACCGGTTAATCCGGTCACCGACCACCGTCTGCATACCCTGGTGAATCAGGATGACGGCGCCGGTCTGTTCGGCCACTTCCCAAAGGGGATAAAACTCCGGGGCATCGTAGGTCTTGCCGTTGACGCTGTCGTCAATCATGGCCCCTTTCAGGCCCAGTTGGGTCATCGCCCGCTCCAGTTCGGTGGCTGACGCTGCCACATCCTGCATCGGCAGGGCGGCCAGTCCAGCGAACCGGTCGGGGTGGTCCCTGGTCAACTGGGACACATAGTCGTTGCACTCGCGGTCCATGGCCGCGACCCTGGTTGCGTCCTGGTCGTAGAGATAGAAAATTGCGTTTGTGGACAGCACGTGCACGTCCACGCCCAGCGAGTCCATGTCGGTCAATCGCTGTTCGGGAGTCCAGGTTGTACGGGGAATGCTCTCGTGAAACCAGTTTGCGCCGGCCGTGATGCCGTACCAGTCTTCGCCCTGTTCCAGTGCCCGTATGTACCCTTCGGGGCTAATGTGGGCGTGAATATCAATTGATCGCATGGGTAACAAGCTCCTGCGCTGCGGGGTCCAGGTAAATCTAGAGCCCCAGCATACTTTCCAGATTCTTCCAGAGGATGGCCTCTTTCTCTTCCAGGGTCAGGCTTTGCAGGCCCATCACCCATGAAATCGGCCAGTCAATCTTCATATCCGCCGGCCAGTCCGTGCCCAGCACAACCCGGTCGATCCCCACGGAGTCAATCAGCATCCGCAGGGCCGGCTCGCTGTGGGTCAGGCAATCATAGTAAAACTTGTCCAAGTAATTGCTGGGCGGCTGATCGATATTGGCCCTGGCTTCTGATCGTACCTGCCAGCCTCGGTCCATCCGGCCAATGCCAAAGCAGGCGTAGCCGCCGCCGTGGGCCAGGAATACCTTCAGGTCAGGGCACTTGTCCATCACCCCGCCAAAAGTGAAGGCAGCAAAGGTAACGGCCCGGTCGGCCAAATTCCCGATAGTGTTGCGAACGTGGTAGCGGGGCTGCCGTTCCGACCCAATGGTGGAGCCGCCCTGGTGGATGAAGATTACCGCCCCCATCTGTTCCGCGGCCTGCCAGATGGGCAGAAACTCCGGCTCGTCAAAGGTCTTACCATTGACCTGGTCGCCAATCATGGCGCCCTTCATGCCCAGCTGGTTAACTGCGCGGTCCAGTTCGGCTATGGCGGCATTGGCGTCCTGCATGGGAATGTTGGCCAGACCCGCCAGCCGGTCAGGGTAGTCCATGGTCATCTGGTAAATTTCGTCGTTGCAATCCCTCGCTATGGCCGTGCTTACTCCTACTTCTTTGTCGTACTGGTAGAAACCCGCGTTGGTGGAGACCACCTGTATGTCCACGCCAAGGGAGTTCATGTCTGCAATGCGCTGGTCCGGAGTCCAGGCATTGCGGGGATTGAACAGTTCGCCGTCGGCCGACGTCATGCCGTGCCAGTCATTACCCGACAGCACCGCTCGCTGAAAACACTGGGGAGTAGAGTGGGCGTGAATGTCAATGCTTCGCATCAAGTTACCTTTTCAAAAATTTCGGGGCCACCGCTAAACACTGCGGCCGGGACCTGGGGCTAAATGCCCAGCAGTTGTTCCAGGTTCTTGTAAAGAATCGCTTCCTTCTCTTCCTGGGTCAGGCTCTCCAGACCCAGAATCCAGGAAACCGGCCAGTCAATGGCCATGTCAGCCGGCCAATCGGTGCCGAATATGACCTTGTCTATGCCAACGGTGTCTATCAGCATTCTCAATGCCGGTTCGCTGTGGGTCAGGCAGTCGTAGTAAAACTTGCTCAGGTAGGTGCTGGGGGGCTTGCTGATATGTTCCCGCGCCTCCGGCCGCACCAGCCAGCCCCGATCCATCCGGCCGGCGCCGTAGCAGGTGTATCCGCCCCCGTGACACAGGCAAACCCTCAAGTCAGGACACGCGTCCATCACCCCGCCAAACACGAAGGAGGCAAAAGTAACGGCCCGGTCCACCAGGTTTCCGATGGTGTTGTGCAGGTGATAATTGGGGTTCCGGTCCCTGACCAGCGTCTGCCCTCCCTGCTGGTGGACCAGCATCACGGCTCCCATTTCTTCAGCCGCTTTCCACAGTGGCAGAAATTCGGGGTCGTCGTAGGTCTTACCATTGACGTGGTCGTCAATCATCGCCCCCACAAACCCCATCCCGTTGACGCACCTGTCCAGTTCCTCGATGGCCAGATTAACATCCTGCATTGGAATAATGGCCATTCCCTTAAAGCGGTCGGGGTAGTCCACCGTCATCTGGTAAACCTCGTCGTTGCACTCCCGGTGCATCGGCAGGATTACCTGAGGGTCGCGGTCATAGTAGTAATAGAAACTGAACGTGGAAACCACGTGAACATCCACGCCCAGCGAGTTCATGTCGTCTATGCGCTGTTCCGGCGTCCACGAATTTCTGGGCCCGATGCCCATTTCACCGGGTTTCACCCCGTGCCATTCTCTGCCTTCCCGCATGGCGCGAATGAAGCACTGCGGGGTCAGGTGTGCGTGTATATCTATGCTGCGCAATGTTTCCTCCGTGTAGAGGGATCTATGCCTGCGTCACAGTCCGCTCCCTTTGACTCATCAGCGGATTGTATCCAACAATCTAATCGCTGGTTATGCCCAGAAGCTTCTCCATGTTCTTCCACAGGATGGCTTCCTTCTCGTCCTGGGTAAGGCTTTCCAAACCCAGCACCCAGGACACCGGCCAGTCAATCTGCATGTCGAAGGGCCAGTCAGTCCCAAACACAACCTTGTCGATGCCCGCCATGTCGATGAGCATCCGCAATGCCGACTCGCTGTGGGTCAGGCAGTCGTAGTAGAAACGGCTCAAGTACGCGCTGGGCGGCTGGGGAATCTGCGGGAGACGTCCCACATCCCAGCTCCGGTCCATCCTGCCCACGCCGTAACAGGCGTATCCGCCGCCGTGGGCCAGGCAGATCTTCAGGTCGGGGCAGGCATCCATCACCCCGCCCATGACAAACGAGGCAAAAGTCACCGCCCGGTCCACCAGGTTGCCGATGGTGTTGGGCAGGTGATAACTGCGGGTCCTGGGACGCACCAGCGTGCCTCCGCCCTGGTGAATCAGGAACACTGCCCCCATCTGTTCGGCGGCCTTCCAAAGCGGCAGAAACTCCGGTTCGTCAAAGGTCTTGCCGTTTACCTTGTCGTCAATCATGGCGCCGACCATCCCCAACTGGTTCACGCAGCGGTCCAGCTCAGCAATGGCCAGATCCACGTCCTGCATCGGAATCTGGGCCAGGCCCCTAAACCGCTCAGGATGGTCAATAGTCATCTGGTGCACTTCGTCGTTGCACTCGCGGTGCATGGCGGCGACCGCCTGTGCATCCCCGCCGTAATAGTAAAACTGGGCCCCGGTGGAGGCCACTTGCACGTCCACGCCCAGCGAGTCCATGTCCTTGATCCGCTGTTCCGGCGTCCACTCCAGCTGGGGCTCTATGTCCAGGGGTTCGGGTTGTACGCCGTGCCAGACTTGTCCCCCTTTCATAGCGCTGATGTAAGACTGGGGCGTCACGTGGGCATGTATATCTATACTTCGCACCTGTACCTCCGAATATGGTCTGTCTGACTCGCTGGGCCATTATAGGTGAATCGCCCACCGATTGGAATCACCGTTCATACAGGGCATCCGGCATCTGCCTCGCCCCACAAAACAATCTCCCCCGAATCGGGGGAGATTGCAATAAATTTGCAATTGGTTAAGCCTGCTGTGCCTGTTTAGCGACCCCTCATGCGAGGATCGAACAGGTCGCGAAGAGCGTCGCCGAAGAAGGCGAATCCCATCACGGTGATAGTGATGAAGAATCCGGGGAAGGCGATAATCCACGGCGCCCTCGGCGCGTACTGGGCCGCCTGTCCGGTAAGCATCCGACCCCACGATGGCGTCGGCTCCGAAATGCCCAGGCCCAGATAGCTCAGGCCCGCCTCCGTCAAAATCGCCGTTCCAAACATGGACGACATGATAATCAGGAAGGGCGCCACTGTATTGGGCATTATGTGCCGCGTCATCGTCCTGATGTCCGACGCACCAATCGAGCGGGCTGCCATCGTGTAGTCCATTTCCCTGATAGCGATGGTCGCAGACCTGATAATGCGAACACCACGGGGCAGAATGGTGGCTGCGATGGCCAGAATCACGTTAGGCAGCGTGTTCCCGAATACCGCCACAATGGTCAGCGCCAGGATCAAATCCGGGAATGACATCCACATGTCCACCAGCCGCTGCACTATGGCGTCAACCTTGCCCATGAAGAAGCCAGAAATCAGCCCGATTACGGCGCCGATTCCGGTACCCACCAGCACCGACAGGAACCCCACCATCATAGAAATACGGGCCCCATGCACAATGCGAGAGAAGATGTCCCTTCCGAAATTGTCGGTCCCGAACAGGTAAGTGAAGTTGGGCGCCGTCAATACGTCCTCATAATTCTGCTGCTGATACGCAAAGGGCGCAATCAAGTCGGCCAGCAGCGCCGTCACCACCATCACTACTACGATTACCAGCCCCACTGTGCCCAGCAGCTTGTGCCGGAAATAATAGAGCATGTATTTGCCCATCCCCGGCCTTCGGGGAGGTTCTGCGGCGATAAGATTCTGGCGAATCTCCTCGGCGCTGGTTGATTCATTCTGAGTTGTCATAGCTTTTCCTTCGGTGTAGCTGGTTCAGTGTCCTTCGCGGTACCCCTTGCCTGATTACCCCAGCTATTCGTACCTGATTCTGGGGTCCAGCCAGGCGTACATTACGTCAACCACCAGGTTAGCCAGCAGCACCACCAGGGCGATGAACATCACGATGGCCTGGACTACCGGGTAGTCGCGGGCGGCCACGCCCTGAATGAACAGCTTGCCAATGCCGTGCAAATTAAAGACCTGCTCGATGATGACCTGTCCGCTCATCAGGAACACCACTTCAAAACCCGCCAGGGTCGTCACGGGCAACAGCGCGTTTCGCAGTACGTGCTGCCCCAATATTTTGGAGCGGTAAAGGCCCTTGGCCTCGGCGGTACGTACGTAATCTTCCCTCAGGACCTCCAGCACCGACGACCGGGTCATCCTCAGTATCTCCGCCGAGCTTCTTAAGCCCACCAGGAACGCCGGCAGAAGCAAGACCGAAAGGTTGCGCACCGGGTCATCCCACAGGTGGCGGTACTCAATTGGAGGCTTCCACCCCCATATCGCCACCAAGCCCGCAATTACCATCAACGCCAGCCAGAACCCCGGCATGGCTTGCAGGGTCATACTCGAGCCTCTTAAGAGGTAGTCAACCCATGTGTCCTGGCGCACGGCGGAGATAACTCCGCCCACCGTACCCAGAATCATCGCAATGCCGACGGCTAGCACCCCTAACTCGAAACTCAGGAAAATTCTGGGAGCCATCCTGTCCCAAACCGGCTTCCGATTGGTCCAGGAAATTCCGAAGTCACCCTGGAAGAAGTTCCCCAGCCAGCGGGCGTATTGCTGCGGCAGCGAACCCTGCAGCCCCAGCTGCTCCCGAATCTTCTCGAACTGCTCCGAACTCGCGTCGTACGCTTCTCCAGGCTCCCCGCCCAGCAGCAACGCCGTTGCGTAGTCACCGGGTATGGTGTGAAGCATGACGAAAATGAAGATTGATACCCCGAAGGCCGTAGGGACAAACAGCAACAATCGCTTGATTAGATATGTTCTCATTTGGTTAACACCTCCCCGGTGCCGGGTGAGAAGCTGGTCTTGGCTGCCTGGGAACGCCGGGGTTGTCCTATGCGGTAAATTACGGTGTTCCTTTGCTTATGGTTTCACGAAATTATATTCGATACCTAGGCATTTTCAAGTGCTATTGACGAAAAATCAGTATAATTCCCTATATTCAATAATGTTCGCAACTAATTATTACGATATTCGATATATGCCGCAGGTCGAATAGTTTCTCTGGAATCCAATTGGTTTGAAAAGTGGGCCACCCACCGGTGCGGTGGGCGGCCCAACCTGTTTATTGAACCTTATCCGATTTTAACTGTTTGGAGAAGCCGGCTAGGCTCCGCCAGGCACGCCAGAAATCTGGCCAGCGTTGTCGCTGTTGTCCTCGTCCGCCGGGTCGATCCAAAGGTGCATGAACTTGAGGAAAGAACCGTTCGGCGCCGGGAAGTGGGAGTAACCGTTGACCTCAGGCCAGAAGGACACGGCTTCCTGCTCCCAGTAAACCGGGAACGAGCTGTACTGATTCATCGCAGCTATTTCAATCTGGTGAGCCAGGTCGAGCCTCTTGGCCGGGTCCAGTTCGGTCTGGGCCTGGTCCAGCAGCGAAACGATGGCCTGGTCGCAGTTCGTCGCGGGAGGCGTCCAGTCGTTGCCCTCAGAGTCGCAGCGCAAGTAGGCAGCGACGCCGGCATTGGGGTCGTCGGCGGTAACTGTGTCATTACCGGGCTTGAGGTCACCCCAAGTACCTTCCGATTCCTGCGTACGGTAGGCTATAGTCTCAACCAGGTCAAAGTCGGTCTGGATACCGACCAGGCGTAGCTGCTCCTGCAGGAAGGTGGCCCTTGCCTGTACCTGGGCGTCCGATTCCACGGTGAACGAATAGGTCTTTTCGAAGTCGAAGCCCTCGCCTTCCAGGATGGCCCTGGCTTCGGCCCGGGTGGCTTCCATGTCATCGGAGACGCACCAGCCGGGTACCGAGCAGCGCTGCTCCATGGAGAGTTCCCAGGGGCTGCCGGGAGCGTAGCCGAAGCCGCCGGCGGCGCCGTGGCCGTCCTGCAGTACCAGGATACCGGCCTTACGGTCGATGGCCATTGCCACAGCCTGACGCACCTTGACGTTGTCAAAAGGAGCGTTGCGGTTGTTGATCCACAGGCGGAAGTTACCGCGAGTGGCGCGAATTACGGTAACGATCTGTTCGTGGTCCACGTAGGACTGGTATTGGCCCCAGTTGCGGACCCAGTGCCAGTCGGTCTGGTGGGCCAGCTGGGTGGCCTGCTGGGTGGACTCATCCAGGATACCGTTGATTACCAGCTCGTCCACGTAAGGCAGACCGGGGAAGTAGTAATTGGGGTTCTTGTCAAAGTACTGGGTGTCGATACCGACCTGCTGGTCCGCCCTCCACATGAAGGGGCCCAGGCCGACGGAGACATCCTGGAACATGGCTTCCTCGCCGCCGGCTTCAAACCAGGCCTTGTTGAAGATCTGGGCGCGGCGGTTGGCCAGCGGGAGCAGCAGAACGGACTCGCCACTGGGGCCGGCAAAGTCCATCTGGAAAGTCTGGTCATCGATGCAGCTGAACGTGTCAACGTTGGCCAGACGGCTCTGCATGTAGCTGGCGGTGATACCTTCGCCGCTCCGCATCGTCTCGAAGGAGAAGCGGGCATCTTCGCAGGTAAAGGCATCGCCATTGTGCCAGGTTACGCCCTCTCGGAAATTAAAAGTAATTCCGTCCAGCCCATCGGCCAGTTCCCAGTTCTTGGCCAGGTCGGGAATGATCGGCCCACCAGCGTCATAGGGATTCTCCATTACCAGGAGAGCTCCCGTGGGCATGCGGTACCGGTCGGTTACGCCGGAACCGGCGCCCCAGGCGTTGGCGTGTTCGAGGGGGTCTTCATAGTTGATGCGCAGGGTGCCGCCATAGACAACATCGCCATAGAAGTTGGCAACGTGGTCCGGAATGGGCACCACATCGGCCATTTCCGACATGGCCATGGTTTCCGGTTCTTTTTCCATGCTCGAATCGGGCTCGGCCATTGCCTCAGGCATCGCCGTAGGCTCGGGCATGGCTTCGGCCGCGGGAGCCTCAGTGGGCGCCACGGTGGGCACTGGGGTGGCGGTGGCGGCGGCGCCGCAAGCGACGGCGGCCAGGGCCATTATCGCCAATACTGGAGCAACTACCAGCGCCCGAGGGTTCTTAAACCAGTGGTTGGGCATTTTGTTTTTCCTCCACATTTCTCAGGGTAACCATAGTCCTGTTTCCAGCAATATTTGCTGGCAGTCGACTAATCCTTGTGATCCTTTAGTTACTCCTCGCACCTCCTTGAAACTAGGCTTTGCACGTTTGAAAAATGCTCTTTCATAAGCCAAATCTCCCGTGTCTCAGACGGGAACTTTGCAAACCCCAGCAATATATACACTGAAACTAGGTGTGTCAATAGTCACTGCTTCTCAGCCGCAATTCCAATGCTGGTGGTCTTGGCTCCTGCAGAGAAGGTTCGTGAACCTCCACTGTCGCGGGCCCAGCATCTGTCCCTCCACTACCTCACCTGAATCCATACACCTCATGCTTCAGCGGGTCTCTTATTGGGTGGCAGGGGCATACCTGCAGGTCTGTTCTGGCCCTGCCTTAAACCACCCAACCCGGCTCCCCACACAATTTTCACAGCTATTTCACTAAACATCGAAGTCGCAAATAATTGACCTTGTTTACTATTCGTAATATCATTGATGGGTAACCTCTTCCCCATATATTAGATCGGGTTTATAGAGGTTTAGCCCCACGGCTGGTCGAGGTATAGAATTGAGCGAAAACAAAGCACTGGCGGGACTGTTTGTTGTGGCCGTCGTGGCGATAGCGATAGCTGCCGTCCCAATCGCCGCCCAGCTCGGTCTCCTTTGGCTGTACATTGAACCTAACCCCAGGCACTTGCCTCCTGTCCTTACTGGTGAAGCAGTAGGCTGGGGAATAATCGGCCTGTTGACCGGTGTGGGGGTTGTAATAGTCTCCGAGTCCCTGTTTTGGCACCATAATCAGAGCCTGTGGACCAAGTTCCGGGGCCTTATCATCGGCGCAATCGTTGCCATGATTGCGGGTGTTACCCTGGGCATTTTCTTCGCCATTATCCAGATGGACAGCGTGGACGGCCAGGCCATGGAGACCAAGCAGTTAGCGGCCCTGGCGGGCGCCACCACCAGCGGTATCTGCACCATTGCTGGCATTTTCGCCGGTACCACCCTTAGGCGCTATGTGGTGGGACTGTACCGCTTGCCCAAGTCCGACCAGCCCAGCCGCATTACCTTTAATGATGAAGACGCCACAGGAGCCCGCCAGGCTGCGCGGGAAAGGAGCACCCATGCGGGAGAACACCCTTAAGCAAAAGCTCGATGCGGGAAAAGCCGTCTTCGGCGTCATGATCACTTTTCCCTCGGCTCCGGTTGTTGAAATGCTCGGCGAACTGGGTTTCGACTGGGTTCTCATCGACAACGAACACGGTTCCATAACCGTTGACAACTCCGAGGACATGGTTCGCGCCGCCGAACTCAGCGGCATCGCCCCCATCGTCCGTCCCGTAGGCAACAAGCCCGAGATCATCGCCCCCTTCCTCGACCGTGGCGCCTGGGGCGTGCAGGTACCTCACGTCAACACCGCCGAGGAAGCCCGCGCCGCCGTGGACGCGGTCAAGTACTACCCTGATGGCCACCGCGGCATCTTCAGCCGTGGTCGTCCTGCCGGTTACGGTTTTTCCGGCTCTACCTCCGACTATGTCAAGGAAGCCAACGCCAACACCCTCGTTTGCCTCATGCTGGAAGAGGTAGAAGCCATAGACAACCTGGAAGACCTGGTTACCGTTGATGGCGTGGACGTCTTCTTCATTGGCTCCGGCGACCTCTCCCAGTCCATGGGCTACCCGGGCCAGAACACCCACCCCGAAGTCCAGGCCCAGATGGAAAAGGGCGTCAAAATCATCCGCAATGCCGGACGTGTCGCCGGGGTAAGCTGCCCCGACAACCTGGTCCCCAAGTTCCTCGGCATGGGCGTCCAGTACTTCCACGGCAACGTGGGAACCCTCCTCCAGACCTCCAGCGTTGACTACTTAAACGGAATGCGGGCGTCTGCCTCGGACGTCGGAATGTAACTCCAGTGTAGGGAGTCAAGACGAATGCGGCGCTTGCCGGACCGGCAGGCGCTTTCTATTGTCTTTAGGGGACCGGCGTCCCCGCCATTTCCCAGGCGACACCATCCCCGCCCGATATTCCCAGCTATTATCTTCGGAGGGCCCGTGAAATACCGTACCCTTGGCCGCACCGGTATCAATGTTTCTGAAGTAGGCTTCGGCGGCGCCGGCATAGGCCACGTCTGGGGCCCCACCACCGATGAAGAGTGCATTCGCTCCGTCCGCATGGCCCTTGACCTGGGGATCAACTTCTTCGACACTTCCCCCATGTACGGCGGCGGAAAGTCCGAGGAGAACCTCGGCAAGGGTCTGGCCGGACGCCGCGACCAGGCGATCATCGCCACCAAGGTAAGGCTCCAAAACGAAGACGACCGCGCCAGCCACGAAAATATGGCCACCGCAGTCCGCCACTCCGTCGAACAAAGCCTCACACGCCTCGGCACCGATTACGTGGACGTCCTCCAGGTACACCACCAGGTCGGAGCGCAACGGGGGCAATACATGGCCGCCGTCGGCCCGCCCCCTCGCTACGCACTGCTGCTGAATCACGAAGACTACCTCGCCCTCGGAAACGCCATGCGGGAAGTCGTCCAGGAAGGCAAGGTCCGCTTCATCGGCATTACCGCCTGGGACGGCGACCCTCCCGCCATCAAGAAGATCATCGCCAGTGGCATCTTCGATACCGCCCAGATACTCTATAACCTGCTCAACCGCACCGCAGTGGGTGACCCACCCTCCGGTTTCGACGACGTTGACCAGGGTCAGTCCCTTCCCCTCGCCCATGCCAGCAACGTTGGCGTCATCGGAATCAGGTCCCACGCCGCCGGCGCCCTGGTTGACCACCTGGACCGTGAAGCAGCCCCCGACTCCGAAGTTGCCCGCGACCACCGCCGCACCCGGAACATCTGGCCCCTGCTGTCCGGCCAGTACTCCACCCTCTCCCAGGCCGCACTGCGCTTCTGCCTGGACAATCCAGGCATTGCCACGGTAGTCCCCGGGTTCAAGAGCGCCGCAGAGATGGAAGAAGCGGTAGCCTGCTCCGAACTGCCCTCGATCTCAGAAGAAGTTCTGGCAGACCTCGAATCCCTCTACCTTCGCCAATTTGAACACTAGAAACCATTTGTATCGCCCCTCCCTTTCAATAGGGGGCAGGGCGCGATGGTCGGGACACTGCGCGGAATTGCCTGGACCACGGTCATCCAGCTAATCGGCAGCCTGGCTTTGAAACAGCTTTCAGCCCTTATGCTAAACTGCCCTCAGCGCCGTTTCCCCGGCGGAAAATATCCGTACCGGTATCCGGCGCGCTCCAGACTTAAACCAGAGGAGTAACAGCAATGGGCGTTTACAGAATGTACACCGGCGACGACGGTGAAACCCACATCGACGAATTGTCAGAAGATGCCATCAAGGCCATCAACCTGCAGGGCGCCAAAATGGAATTCAGCGTATCCCAGCGCGAGCCGGGCTACTTCTCCGACTTTCATCCCGCCCCTCGCCGCCGCTGGCAGGTCGGCATTGTCGGCCGCACCATCATCGGCCTCAGCGACGGCACTTCCCAGACCTTCAACCCCGGTGACGTCCGGCTCATCGAAGACCTCACTGGAAAGGGCCATACTACCACCTACCCCGACGGCTACAACATAACCCTCCAGGTAACTCCCGCAGAAGATCTCTAGGGAACGTCTGGCATCCAGGCCAGGAAGCCCGTCGGCGGGCATCGACATATTCGGGCTTCGATAAATTGTCGATGCCTGCTGTTTTTTGACGCTTTTCGCATCGCATTTTGCGTAATCATATTGCGGCCCTTCACGTTTGACACCGTCTGCCTTGAAATCTATACTCTGCGAAATTATGTCAAGGGCTGCAGGTTGCGTTCCCTTCCAGACCGGTGTTATCAGCAGCCCCTTTCCAGATAGCAGAAGCAGTCAACACAACCGGAGGTGCTTCTTGGTTTCTAAGTTGTTTGGACAAAGCAGGATTCTACTGAGTCTCTTCCTTATTCTCTCACTGGCCCTGGTGGTGGGTTGCGGAAGCGCCGCCCCGGAAGTGATTGAAACGGAGGTAATTAAGGAAGTCCCAGTCGAGGTTGAAGTCGAGCGGCAGGTAGTGAAGGAAGTGCCGGTCGAGGTGGAAAGAGAGATTGTCAGGGAAGTCCCCGTCGAGGTCACGGTCGAGAAGGAAATCATCCAGGAGATTCCTTCCGAGCGGGTCGTCGAGCGGGTCGTCATCCCAACTCCCATCCCCGCCCAGGCAGTGGAAGCCAAGGTAGCTTCTGAACGGCTGGACAAGGTTGCCATTGCCGTAGGTGGAATCTCCTGGGACTCCAACTACACCTACAAGGTCAACATCGGCGGGTACCTGGACAAGTGGCCCGTCTATGAGTACCTCGTCGGCGTCGACAACGCTACTGGCGGTTACACTGCGGAACTGGCCACCGAGTGGTCCATCGCCGAAAACGGCAAGGACTGGACTTTCAAGCTCCGCGAGGACATTCCCTGGCAGGACGGCTACGGCAACTTCACCGCCGAGGACGTCCGCCACTCCATGTGGCTGCTGGTACAGGAAACGGCCGCACCCAGCGGCGCCAGCACCTGGCGCAAGATTATGGGCACCAGCCGGGGCGATGACGAAGCGACTACCCTCGCCCGCGCCGCGGAAGTCGTGGAGATCATCGACGACCACGAGATTGTCATTCACCTGGGCATAGTCCTGCCCGAAGCCCTCTTTAACCTTGGCAAGCGCCGCAATTTGCCCATCGAGAGCAAGGCTCGCTGGGACGCTGTTGGCGACGAGGGAATGGGCGAAAAAATGGTAGGCACCGGCCCTCTGCAGTTCGTGGAGCGGGTCGAAGGCTCCCACGTTCTATACGATGCCGTGGACGAGCACTGGCGTGTGGTCCCCGACTACCACCAGCTTGAGTTCCGCGCCATCGCCGAAAGCCAAACCAGGCTGGCCTCCCTGCTCACCGAGCAGGTCCACCTGGCCGTCATCGAACGCGCCATTCGAGAAGAGGTTACTTCGCGTGGCTTCGAGTTCGTCAGTGGTGTCTTCCCGGGTATCCAGCACCACTGGACTTTCTACGGAAACTACCACACCGAACCCGACACCCTCGAACCAACCAACCCGATGTTGATCAAGGAAGTCAGGCAGGCCATGGCCAAGGCAGTCAACCGGGAAGCCATTGTTGAGGCTCTGCTCCCCGGCGCCAAGGTTCAGATCCCATCCTTCGTCAAATTCACCGAGCTTGACGGACAGAACTGGCCCGGCCTGATTAATCCCGAGTGGAGCGAACGCTGGGACTCCATGTACGCCTATGACCCCGATGGCGCCAAGGAGCTCTTGGCCGCCGCCGGTTACGCCGACGGTTTCGAATTCACGCTGGCCCTGGACTCCAACTCCGCCCTGCCCGAGATCATCGACATCGGTCAGGCCATGGCGCTGGACTTCGAGGCCATCGGTCTCAAGCCCACACTGGCCAACATTGAAGCCAGCAAGATCCGGTCCCAGCGCCGCGCCCGTGAAATTCACAACACCCTGGCCGGCTCCGCAGGCTACAGCTACACTGTCTATCACCTTGAAACCCTGTTCTGCACCTGCGGCTCTGTCCACACCTTCGCCGATCCCTTCATTGACGGGAAGATCGAAGAGCTCAACGTCACCGTGGACGCCGCTCAGCGGACCAGCATCATGCGGGAAGTCGGCGACTTCTGCTACGACAACGTGTGTGCGCTGCCCATGTTCGACGTAGCGCCAGACATCGCCATTAATCCTGAATTCATTGAGAGTTACGTGTTCCCCGGGTTTATTAGCGGCTTCTACACCCACCTGGAGTACATCGAAACGGTGCCGCAATAGACCTGTAGTGTCTTGTTAGTCAAACCTGGTAGTCAGGAGTGCGCCTCATTAAACGGTTGAAACAATGGTTTGAGGCGCGCTTCTCTTTCTGGCCACTGAGGCTGCAAATCAGACAGCATTGTCCTGGTAACGCCGGGAGGCAAAAGTGCAGCGTTATATTGTAGTCCGCCTGTTCCACGCCCTGCTGGCTCTCTTTGCCATGAGCATCATCGTATTCTCTTTGGCGCGGATTTCCGGCAATCCCATGGACGTGCTCCTTCCCGAGGACGCCACGGAACAGGACTTCATCATCGCCACCGAGCAGTGGGGACTGGACAAGCCCCTCCACATCCAGTACCTGGTTTACGTGGGCAACGTCCTGCGTGGCGATTTCGGCACTTCCATCAAGTGGCCCGGCCGTTCCACCCGCGACCTCATCATCGCTCGCTTGCCTGCCACCCTGGAACTTTCCGCCCTTGCCCTCGTTGTAGCCGGCCTGCTGGCCTTGCCCCTCGGCGTGCTGGTAGCTGTCAAGAAGGACACCGGCATCGACTACGCTGGCAAGGTCGTCGCCCTCCTGGGGCAGGCCGCCCCATCCTTTTGGGTTGGCATCATCCTCATCTGGATTTTTGCCGTTACCCTTGGCTGGCTGCCAGCCTCCGGCAGGGACGGTCTGACCAGCCTTATTTTGCCTGCCTTCGCCCTGGGCTGGTTTCAGGTCGCTGCGGTCATGCGCTTGACTCGCTCTTCCATGCTGGAGGTACTGGACAGCGAATACGTCAAGCTTGCCCGGATTAAGGGCATTCCCAACTGGAAGGTAGTTTGGAAACACTGCCTGCGCAACGCCGCCATTGCCCCGCTGACCTATTTCGGGTTCATTCTCGGCGGCTTCCTTACGGGTTCCGTAGTTATTGAAACCGTGTTCGCCTGGCCCGGCGTTGGATTGCTGGCTATTGACGCGCTGCGGGCGCGGGACTTCCAGGTGGTTCAGAGCGTCGTCCTCTTCTTTGGAGTAGTATATATAGCCAGCAATCTGCTGGTGGACATCCTTTATGCCTACCTGGATCCCCGGATCCGGTACACAGGCTGACCGGCGCCTTGAGCCGGCATTGGGGGAAATAACATGGCCAATATCGCAGGGGCCATTCCGAGTCCCATAGGCGCTGTAGCAGATCGCGTCAAGCGGGTCTCCAGATGGGCGCGCCAGTTTCCCCTAGTGACCATCGTAATCCTATTTTTTGTGCTCATTATCCCCGCCTTGTTTGCCGACCAGGTGGCTCCCCACGAACCCACCAAGGGCAACATCCTTGACCGCCTGCAGCCCCCAGCCTGGATGGAAGGCGGCTCCTGGGAGCATCCCCTGGGAACCGACAAGCTGGGCCGCGACATGTTCAGCCGCATCATTCACGGCGCCCGCATATCCCTTACCATTGCCGCTATTTCCATCGTCTGCGGCGGCATAGTCGGCACCACCCTGGGGCTGGTCGCCGGTTACTGGGGGGGCCTGTGGGACCACGTGATCATGCGCCTGGTGGACATCAAAATCTCGATACCATCCATATTATTGGCGCTCATCCTGGCAGCGGCGTTAGGACCCAGCTATTTCACCGTCATCATTGTTGTGACCCTTACCCTGTGGACCAGGTATGCCCGCCTGGTGCGGGGCGAGGTTCTAAGCCTGCGCGCCCAGGACTTCATATCCCGGGCCCAGGTCGCCGGCGCGGGCACCCCTCGCATCATCATGCGCCACCTCCTGCCCAACGTCGTCAACACCATCATCGTGCTGGCAACCCTGGAAGTAGGGGTGGTAATCATCCTGGAAGCATCTCTTAGCTTCCTGGGCGCCGGCATTCCGCCTCCCAACCCCGCCTGGGGTCTCATGGTGGCCGACGGCAGGGCCCTGGTAATCAACGCCTGGTGGGTGTCCTTCTTCCCCGGCATTGCCATCCTGCTGACCGTGCTCTCAATGAACCTGCTGGGCGACTGGCTGCGAGACAGGCTTGACCCCAAGTTGCGAAACGTCTAGGCTGTAGCAAACCAGTACTGGATTCACCCAACGCTGACCAGGAAGCAATACTGTGAGGCCGGACGAGGGTTTGAAGACTCTGTCCGGCCTTCTTTTGGCCTTTCTGCGGGCCCGAGCTTCGCCGTGGAATCCTGCCCTCGCCCTGCTGTCCCAAACCCTGTGACGCCCGTACCCCGGGCGCGGCCAAAGCCGACTCTGCCGCCGCAGGGTAAATTCAGCCCTAACCGGAGCCCATGAGAATCAACTCCACTATCCGGCAGGCCACCTACCCCATCGCCATCCTGGGAGAACGGAACTTCGCCCTCGTATGGTCATCGGTATGGACCGTTCAGACCGGCAACCAGATGGAGGCCCTGATTCTCGCCTGGTACGTCCTGGAGGTTACCGGCAGTCCATTCCTGGTGGGTCTCATTGCCTCGGCCCGCATGGGGCTCAACTTCCTAGCCATTTTCTCCGGCGCCATCGCCGACCGTCTCCCCAGGCACCGCCTTTTGGCTTTCGTCGAACTTGTCATGACCTGCTTCGGCGTTTCAGTGCTCACCCTGATGCTTACCGGTTTCCTGCAAGTGTGGCACCTCTTTGCCATCACCCTCAGCGCCGGCGTGGTCCGCATCTTCCAGATGCCCTCAGCCCAGGCCCTCATTGGCGACACCCTGCCCCCCGACAAGATCAGCAACGGCGCCGCACTCAGCAGTATGGCCCAGAACCTGTCCACCATCCTGGGCCCCTTCGTCGGCGGCCTTCTCTACAAGACCTGGGGCCCCGAGGGAGGCTATACCGGAGTCGCCCTGCTGTATTTCACCAGCGCCATCTGCGCCTTCTTCGTCCGTCCTGTCCGCATCACCGAAACCCAGCCCCGTGGCTCCGTCCTGGGCACCGTCATGGAAGGACTACGCTACGTGAAGGGCCAGCAGATATTGTGGGCCACGCTCGCCCTTGCCGTAATCATCAACCTGACCGGCTGGCCCTTCCACACCGCCCTCCTGGCAATCTTCGCCGGTACTGTCCTGGAAACCGGCCCCGATGGCCTGGGACTGCTTACCGCCTCCTTCGGCATTGGCGCCCTGGGCGGTTCGCTTGCCTGGGCTACCTTCCGCAACCTGCAGCACATTGGCAAGCTGATGATCCTTTCCGTGGTTGTCTGGCACGGCAGCATGCTTGTCTTTGCCCTGTCCTCCAACCTCTACCTGTCGCTGGCCATCCTCCTGGTAACGGGCCTCGCCTTCTCCTCCACCCAGGTCATGATGCTCACTGCCATGCTCCGGACCACCCAGGCCGACTATCGCGGACGCGTCCTTGGTCTCCGGGTCCTGGCCATCTACGCCTACGCCTTCGGCGGCGCTGGAGCGGGCTACCTCGCCGGAATCTGGGGAGCCCCCGTGGCGGCCGTCACCATCGGCCTGGCCGGCGTAGTCATGACCTGCTCCCTCATAATCTTCACCCCCCAACTTCGTCGCGCCTAGGCAAAAGCCATCGCGCTCCCCGGGTAGGCGCTTGCAACTACACCGTAGCCATTTCAAAGTCTCTTCCCACTTGACGGGGGAAGGCCAGGATGAGGGTGACGCCTTTCCAGAAGCCGCCTTTTACTAAACCACCAGGCCGCAGGATGACTGGTGAAAAAGCTTCTGGAAGCCCCTCGGGCCAGGCAGCCAACGCGAATGCAGGTGGGAAGCTGCCTGTTTACCATTAGTCACTCCAGGACCACCCCAACTGGTCCACCACTTCTCCTCTTTCAGGCTTTAGCAAACTCACAAAAGCCGTTATACTTGGGCCAGCTTACAGGGAAGTCCGCAGGAGGATAAACATGGCCCGACTGCCAAACGTCACCCGTGACATGGTGCCCGAAGAATTCCGCGAAGCCTACGACGAAGTCACCGGCGGGACCGTCATCACCGGCGGACCTGGCTCCATAACCATTAACAGCCCCGAAATGGCCCGACGCCGCGCCGACCTGACCAACTACCTCCGGTACGAAACCCAGTTCCCCCGGCGCATCCTGGAGCTGGCCATAATTGCCACCGCCCGGGCCATGGACTGCCCCTATGTCTGGAACGCTCATGCCCCCGCTGCCCGCAGCGAAGGCGTCAGCGATGCCATCATCGACGCCCTGCGCGAAAAGCAGCCCCTGCCCAACATGGCCGACGACGAACGCGCCGTCATCAATTACGTCAACGATTTCTACAGCACCCACCGGGTCAACCAGGACGCCTTTCAAGCTGCCATGGACCAGTTCGGCCCCCAGTACTTGGTGGAGTTGACTTCTCTCATGGGCCACTACGCCCAGACGGCCTTTGTCCTCAACGCCTTTGAGGTCGAACTGCCGGAGGGGACTACCGAACCGGTCCTGCCCACCTAGTAATGCAACAACTTTGAAACTTTGGGTTTGGGACTTGCTGTCTCTCCGGCGCAGTCCGGAATCCGGGTACTTTCCAGGTCGGTGAAATTGACCTGTGGCAATTATTCTGGATTCCGGCTCAAGGCCGGAACGACGATAAGAGGTGAGCGATCATCTCAAGAATGGCTCTGAGCTACAAGGGCACGTTTCAAGAATCGGTTGCCCGTCTGGGGAAGTCAGGCTGGGGGTGACATTTTCGGGCCAACAAATTCGGATTAATGCACGAAAGCCCCGTTCGCCCTGAGCTTGTCGAAGGGCCACTCCTAACACAGACCTGACCGGCCTTTGAGCCGGTAAATCCCATGGTGGAGGCAAACTATGCGACTGGAAGGAAAAGTGGCGTTAATCAGCGGTGGCGCCAGGGGCCAGGGAGCCTGTGAAGCCCGAATGTTCGCTGCCGAAGGCGCCAGCGTAGTCTTCGGCGACATCCTGGACGACCTGGGCCAGCAGGTGGAGGCGGAAATCCGCGAACTGGGCTACGAGGCCACCTACGTCCACCTGGACGTCACCAGCCAGGCCCAGTGGGAATCGGCTGTACAGACCGCCGTCGACCGCTACGGCAAGCTCGACGTTCTGGTCAACAACGCCGGCATATGCAACTGGGGCAAGCTCGAAGACTCCAGCGGCGAGGAATGGGACCGCATCATGGAAATCAACGGCAAGGGTGTCTTCCTCGGCACCCTCGTCGCCATTCCTGAAATGAAAAGGGTCGGCGGCGGCTCCATCATCAACATTTCCTCCATCTCCGGTCTCGTCGGCCAGGACACCGTCACCGCGGCCTACAACGCTTCCAAGGGCGCCGTCCGGCTGCTCACCAAGACCACCGCCATCCAGTACGCCGCCGACAACATCCGGGCGAATTCCGTACACCCCGGGTCCGTCGCCACGCCCATGACCGCCGAACGCCAGTCCGACCCCGAGGTTCTGCGCCAGAGCGAGTCCCGCATCCCCCTCGGCCGCGTCGGCCAGCCCGAAGACATCGCGTACGGGGTCTTGTACCTGGCCTCCGACGAATCATCCTTCGTCACCGGCAGCGAACTCGTCGTCGACGGCGGCTACACCGCAACGTAGCCTGAAAGTCTATCCACGGGTGAACATGTATGGGCACGAAGGGATTATAGCTTGAATACAAGCGCTATTAGTGGGCATTCGTGAAAGTTCGTGGACAAAGAGGTAGAGGTAGCTTATGGTTGCCGAAATGCAGGGACTGGTTGACTCCGAACGCGGCCTGGTAAGTCGCCGCATTTTCATCGAACCCGACATCTACCAGCAAGAACTGGAGCGCATCTTCGCCCGGTGCTGGCTGTTCCTCTGCCACGAAAGCCAGATCCCCAACCCCGGCGACTACTTCACCACCTACATGGGCGAAGACCCCGTGCTGGTTATGCGCGACAGCAGCGGGACCGTCAACGCCTTCCTCAACATCTGCCGCCACCGGGGCAACCGCCTCTGCCGCGCCGAAGCTGGCAACGCTGCCACGATCACCTGCGCCTACCACGGCTGGACCTACGCCAACAGCGGCAAGCTGGTGGCCGTACCCAACCTGCAAGACGCCTACTTCGGCGAGCTTGACCTGGACCAGTGGAATCTCATCCCCGTCGCCCAGTTGGACGACTACAAGGGAATGATATTTGCCACCTTCGACCCCGAGGCCCCGCCCCTGCGCGAATACCTGGGCGAGATGGCCTGGTACCTGGACAGCTTCTTCGACCGCCGGGAGGGCGGCGTAGAAGTGGTTGGCGGTGTCCATAAATGGGTCGTGCCCTGCAACTGGAAGCTTCCTGCCGAGAACTTCGGCGGCGACGCCTACCACGTATCCTGGAGCCACCTGTCCGCCATCCGCGCCGGGTTTGCTGGCGATTTCCGGCTCCGTAACAACACAGGCGGCACCCTTGTATCACCCGGCGGGGGCCATTGTGTCATCACCCTGGGCGCCGGCGCCATTGCCGAGGCCCCGGACCCGGAGCTTCTTGCCTACGAGCAGGAGACCCGCCCCGAAACCGTCAACCGCCTGGGGCCCAGGGCCGAACAGGTCAGCCCCATCGTGGCCACCGTCTTCCCAAACCTGTCCATCATCCGGTCCACGTCCCATTCCTTCCGCGTCTGGCACCCCAAGGGACCCGGGGAAATCGAAATCTGGGCCTGGATTTTCGTGGACAAGGAAGCTCCCCCATCAGTTAAGGAGGCGCTCAGGCTAAACGGCCTGCGGGGCTTCGGCCCGTCGGGAACCTTCGAGCAGGACGACATGGACAACTGGCAGGAATGCACCCACACTTCCCGAGGCGTCGTCTCCCGACGCTTCGACCTGAACATGCAAATGGGCCTGGGCCACGAGCAATACCGCCCCGACCTGGGTGGCTGGGCCAGCGACTACCGACTCAGCGAAAGCAACCACCGCCAGTTCTACCGCCGGTGGGCCGAAATCATGGCCGCCGAACGCTGGCAAGACCTGCCTTCATAGCGTTCGTTTCAGAAGTCCAGCCAGTCAAGAGTCAGTCAGGCCTAGTGAATGCCAAACCCTTCGCCCTCAACCCGTCGCAAGGGCCAACGGAACTTATGCCCCGTTCGCCCTGAGCCTGTCGAAGAGCCGACCGTAGGTACAATCCACAAGCAATCCCTTGCCCCCTCCACGGGGGAGGGCTGAACTGGGAGTGACTCCCACCACAATTCACCTGCCGCTCAACAAGGATGCCATCTTGCAAATAACGCCCGACCTGCTCCGAGAAGTTGAACAGTTCCTGTACCGCGAGGCCCGCCTGCTGGACAACCGTCATTACCACCAGTGGACAGAACTTCTGGCCGAAGATCTGCGCTACTGGATGCCCATGCGCAGCAACCGCTACCCTGCCAACAGCAAGGCCATCGCCTCCCTTGACGAGGCGCAGCAGGAAACCCACGATTTGACGGAACCCCACGAACTTGCCGTAATGGACGAGACCAGGGACAGCCTGATTCGGCGCATTGAACGCCTCGACAGCGGCTTTGCCTGGGCAGAGGACCCGCCCTCCCGCACACGTCACTTCGTCTCCAACGTGGAGTTGGAACCGGCGGACAACCCTGGCGAGGTGAAGGTATATTCCAACTTCATAATGTACCGCACCCGGGGCGAGCGGGAGGAAGATTTCTACGTTGGCAGCCGGGAGGATATATTGCGGCGGACAGCCGATTCCTGGCTGATTGTGTACCGCAAAGTCGTGCTGGACCAGGCCGTTCTTTCGGCCAAGAACGTCAGCAACTTCTTCTAAACTCCGGCCAGGAATCCCTCCTCACTCGAAGGGGAAACGCCAGCAAGGGAGAAGAACCTGGCCAGAATATCACCGCCGCCAATTTGCGGGGCCGTCCCTGTTACTCGAAACTTTCTTAGCGTCAGGAAGTCCATCGCGCCATAACCATGCCCGATATTGGGCCAGGTCTCTCGGCTAGTATGAAGTGTCGCCTCGAATTTGCCGGAGGGCTTGTAGTTCTGGCTTGAAGCCGTCACTGGGGAACCAGACCGAACCACTGGGTAAGTCTTGAGCTGCTTCAACGGAGTTCATGCTGATCCTGCTGCAGTATTCAGCTAGAACTACCTCACTAACGTTACCGCCATCCTGTAGAATTAGTTATCAAGACCCACCATCACGGAGGAGAAACCAATGGATATCGGAGTCCTTAACTTTGTAACCGACTACTCGATGCGGCCTGTGGATCTGGCCATTGCCCTCGAGGAGCGCGGGTTCGAATCCCTTTGGGTGCCCGAGCACACCCACATACCGGCCAGCCGCCGCAGCCCCTGGCCCGGCGGACCCGACCTGCCCCGCGAATACTGGCACTCAATGGACCCCTTCGTCGCCCTTGGCGCCGCCGCCGCAGTCACCACCAATCTCAAGCTGGGCACCGGCATCTGCCTTATAGTCGAGCGGGACCCCATCATCACCGCCAAGGAAATCGCCACGCTGGACATGATCTCCAACGGTCGGTTCATGTTCGGCATCGGCGGCGGCTGGAATTCCGAAGAAATGGAAAACCACGGTACCAATTTCCGCCGCCGCTTCCGCCTCCTTCGGGAGCGCGTCCTGGCAATGAAGGCCATCTGGACCGAAGAGGAAGCCGAATTCCACGGAGACTACGTGGACTTCGACAAGATCTGGTCCTATCCCAAGCCGGTGCAGAAGCCCCATCCTCCCATCTTCATGGGCGGCGACGGCCCCACCACCTTCGATCGCGTGGTTGAGTTCTGTGATGGCTGGATGCCCATCGCCCGGGGCGCAGGTCAGGAGGGGGTCCTGGCGGAAAAGATCGTGCTCCTCCGCAAACAAGCGGAAGAGGCCGGACGCGACCCCAACAGCATCCCGGTTTCCCTGTGCATTTTCGCCCCGCCCCAGGAAGACACCATCCCCCGGATGGCCGAGGCTGGCGTGGATCGCCTCATTCTCTTCCTGCCATCCGAAGGGCGTGACACCGTTCTGCCCATCCTTGACCAATACGCAACCCTGATCCCCCAATAGGAAGTCCTGTCAGCGCGCCAATGAGACTGGATTAACGCGTGGAAAGTACCGTTCGCCCTGAGCCTGATGCAGTGTCTCCCTTCCCCTTCGCCGGGGAAGGGAAGGCTGGGGGTGGCCCCTCTCCATCAAGCTGACCAAAACATGCGCAGCCAGGAAATAGACCCGATAAATCTACTCGTGAACCAGCAGCGCCAAAATCGCCCCAGGAGGAACCTATGGGTTGGTCAAGCCACCACAAAGATGGACTAATCTACCACTCCCCCCAGCACAGCTACCGGGGCTACACCCTGCTGACCACCAACGGCAGCAACTACGTTAAGCTCATTGACATGGAAGGCCGCGTCTGTCACCAGTGGTACTATCCCGAGCGGCTGGGCTACGGCTATCTCCTGGACAACGGCAACCTCCTCTTTCGCACCATCAGTTCTCGCGCCGGCGGCCAGCGCAGCGATGCCGGTCCCAGGTCCGGCGCCATCGTCGAATTAGACTGGGAGGGCCGTGAGGTATGGCGGTACGAGAACCCTCTGCTCCACCACGACTTCGACCGTCTCCCCAACGGCAATACCCTCGTCCTGCTCTTCGAACCCCTGGAGCCGGAGCTAGCCTCCAGCATCAAGGGCGGCTCCCCGAAGGCAGATCGCGATGTCGAAATGCTCGGCGACCTGGTCGAAGAAATATCCCCCGAGGGTGAGACCGTCTATTCCTGGCGGTCCTGGGAACACCTGGATCCGGAAGACGATGAAATCTGCTTCCTCGAGAACCGCGAGGAGTGGACCCACCAGAACTCTCTGCGCACCACCCCCAACGGTGACCTGATTGTCAGTTTCCGCCGCACCGACACCGTGGGCATTGTGGACAAGCAGACCGGCGACTGGAAGTGGAAGTGGGGCCCCGGTGAAATCTCCCACCAGCATTACCCCAATATGCTGGACAACGGCAACATACTGCTCTTCGACAACGGCTGTCACCGGCCCGGTTTCACCTTCTCCCGCGCCGTCGAAGTCAACCCAGAAACCAGCGAAATCGCATGGGAATACAAGGGCGACCCGCCCATCTCTTTCTACAGCTTCCACATTAGCGGCGCAGAAAGGCTCCCCAATGGCAACACCCTCATCTGCGAGGGCGCCCCTGGTCGAGTCTTCGAGGTAACCCCCAACCGGGAAATCGTCTGGGAATACATGAATCCCGAGTACGTCTATACCGTTCGCGACGCTTCCCGCGCCAACTCCCTGTTCCGTGCCCACCGCTACGGCCCCGATCATCCGGCGCTAGTGGACAAGGACCTGGACCCGGATAAGTTCGCTGCCCTGAACCGCCTGTACGGAGGATAGTTTTGCCCCGGCTTGGGGCCGGTTCGGGAAGGACAGAACCTGACAAATGAAGCAGTCCATCCTTGCCAACAAGGTTGAAACACCATGACCACACGGGAAGAACTGGTGCAGCGCGCCGCAGCCCTGGTACCGACGCTGAAAGAACGGGCAGCCGAAACCGAAGAGCGGCGTCAGGCCCTCCCCGAGACCATTGAAGACCTGAAGGCTGCGGAGTTGATCGTTGCCGCCCAGCCACCCTGCTACGGCGGGTTGGGTCTGGACTTCGACGTGGTATTCGACGTTGCCACCGAGCTTGGCCGGGGTTGCGGCTCCACTGCCTGGTGCTACAGCATCTGGGCCAGCCACAACTGGCTCCTGGGCCTCTTTCCCAAACCGGCCCAGGACGAGTACTGGGCCAGCGACCCTAACACACTGGCCTCAACGTCCTTCAACCCCTTCCGTGGCAAGGCGGAGGCTGCCTCCGGTGGCTATCGCCTCAGCGGACACTGGGACTTCTCCAGCGGGTGCGATGCCGCCCAGTGGGTGCTGCTAATCGCCAACGGCCCGGAGACCCCGGTGATGCTGCTCTTGCCCAGATCGGACTACTCCATCGAAGATACCTGGTTCGTCTCAGGCCTCAAGGGCACCGGCAGCAAAGACATCCTGGTTGACGACATGTTCGTCCCCGAGCACCGCACTGTTCCCATGCCCCTAATGCGGGAGGGCATGGCCCCCGGTCGGGATGTCCACAATACGGCCAACCAGCGCATTCCCCAGCAGTGCATCCTCCCCTTCACCCTCGCCTCTCCCATCCTCGGCATGGCCCGGGGCGCCGTCGAATTCTTCGAGGCGCGTATTCAGCACGGGTCATCAGCCCGGGAGGGCAATCCCTTGTCGGAAGTTCCCAGCTACCATCTCCGCCTGGCCGAGTCCTCGGCCGAGGTGTGGGCCGCCCTCAGTATCATGCAGCGCGACTGCCGCGAAATCATGGAACGCGCCCATCGCGACGAACTCCCCTCCATCAACGACCGCGCCCGTTATCGCCGCGACCACGCCTATGTCGCCAGGCTCAGTGTCAGGGCCATAGACCGTCTCTTCGAAGCCAGCGGTGGGCACAGTCTCTACGATTCCAGCCCCATGCAGCGCTTCCACCGCGACGCCCACGCCGCATCCCACCACGTCGGCCTCTCCTGGGACACCCTTGCCGAACAATACGGCCGGGTTCGCGCCGGTCTCGAACCGGACAGAAGACTGGTCTAGGAGCCAAACACTTGAACAAAGAAATCGGGGCGGGTTTGTTGGAAACCCGCCCCTTGCAATCTACTGGCAGTGCCGCCGAGCAGCGTTAACTACCCCCCGTTCTCCTGCTCCCACTTGGCCTCAAGGTAGGTGGCCGAGTTCATCGGCAGGTCGGTCAACCTCAACCCCACCGCGTGGTAAATGGCGTTGGCCACGGCCCCCATGGGAGGCACAAGAGAAACCTCTCCCACGCCGCGAACTCCCAGCGGGTGGCCCGGATTAGCTACCTCCACGATTACCGTGTCAATCATCGGCAAGTCCAGGCAGGTCGGCATCCGATAATCCAGGAAACTGGAGTTGACCATCAACCCCTCCTGGTCCACGTAATACTCCTCGTTCAGCGCCCAGCCGATGCCCTGGACCGCGCCGCCCTGAATCTGGCCCTCAACGTAGCTGGGGTGGATGGCCTTGCCCGCATCCTGAAGGGCGGTGTAACGCAATACTTCCACCTTCCCCGTGTCCGGGTCAACCTCCACGTCCACGATGTGGATACCAAAGGCGTTCCCCACTCCCGCCGGGTTTGCAGTCGCGCGACCCACCACCGGACCGCCGCTGCCATTCAGCCGCCGGGCAATCTGCGCAAAGGTCATGCTCAGCTCCGAGTCCGACTTGTGGCTCAGCACCCCCTTGTTGTACTCCACGTCCTCCACACTCACGTCCCAGATCGTGGCCGCCCGCTCGATGAGTTGCCGCTTGATGTCTTCTCCAGCGTTGTAAACTGCCGTACCCATCTTGAAGGTCACGCCGCTCCCGCCGGCCCCGGAGCTGTACCCGATGGAGTCAGTATCGGCGATGGAGGGCTTGATATCCTCCGCCGCGATGCCCAGTACTTCCGCAATCTGCATGGCCATGGCGGCCCGGCTTCCTCCGATATCCGGCGAGCCCTCCACCAGGCTTACCGTGCCGTCCGGGTTGACACTGGCCACGGCGCTGGCCGGGCCAGTCCCGTTCATCCAGCAACCGGCGGCAACGCCCCTGCCCCGATTCTTGCCCTCTATGGGCTGGGCCAGGTGCGGATGTTGCTGGGCCGCCTGGCACAGTTCCACCATTCCGATGCGGCGGAAGGTCGGACCCGTAATTTGGCGGTCGCCCTCCTTGGCCGAGTTAATCAGCCGAAACTCAACCGGGTCCATCCCGATCTTCTCGCACACCTCGTCCAGGACCGTCTCCGCGGCAAACGCGGCGGTTGGCGAGCCGGGCGCACGGTATGCGGCCGACTTCTGGGTGTTAACCACCACGTCCAGCCCCTCAATGTACCCGTTGGGGATGTTGTAGGGGGCAAACATGGTCCGGCAGGCCGACGCCACCGGTGAGCCAGGGAAAGCCCCCGCTTCATAGGTCAACTGGGCCTCGGCAACGGTAATCTTGCCGTCGTTGGTGGCCCCCACCTTCACCTTCATATGCGTGGCCGGCGCTGGACCGGTTCCCAGGAATACCTCGGTGCGCGACATGGCTATCTTTACTGGCTTGCCGGTCTTCCGCGACAGCGCCGCGACCACCGGCTCGATGTAGCAGCCACCCATACCCTTGCCGCCAAATCCGCCCCCAATTTCCATGGGGACAACCTTTACCCTGGAAACGGAGACACCCAGGATAGTAGATGTGTGGTCGCGCAGGGCAAAGTGGCCCTGGCTGCTAGCCCAGATAGTGACGGTATCGTCCGTGTTCCACTGGGCAGTGGCGGAATGGGGCTCGATGTAACCCTGGTGGACCGCCTTGGTATGGAACTCTCGCTCCACCACCACGTCCGCCTCGGCGAAGGCCTTTTCCGGATCCCCCAGCGTGTATTCAAACCGGTTGGCCAGGTTGGTTACCTTGCCCGACTGGTCGCCCCACGCTCCGGGCCGCCAGCTGGGACTGTCAAACGTAACCAGCCGCTCGTGCACCAGGGGCGCATTGTCGGCCAGGGCTTCGTCTGCGGTCAGCACCGGTTCCAGCACTTCCCAATCCACTTCGATCAGCGCCAGGGCCTCCTCCGCCAGGTGCTGGCTGGTTGCTGCCACGGCGGCGACGGCGTGCCCGCGATAGAGGGCCTTTTCCCGGGCCATCACGTTGCGGCTGTAGAAGCCATAATTAACGTTGGCCCCCTCCGACAGGTCCGATACTTCGGCGGACACGTCGGGAAAGTCGGCAGACGTCACCACCGCCTCCACTCCCGGCAGGGCCAGCGCCTTGCTGGCGTCAATCCCCCGAATCCGCGCGTGGGGATGGGGACTGCGCAGGATCTTTCCAAACAGCATTCCGGTCAGATGAATGTCCGCGGCGTAGCGGGCCCGACCCATCACCTTGTCCGGTCCGTCATGCCTGATGGGTCTGGTACCTACGACATCGTACTCCTGGTTCGAGAGCACAATGTTGGGCTTGTAATCGAGCATCTCTTCCTCCCCTCAAACCTGGCCCAGGGCCAGGCAGTATCTGGGCCTAATTTACCACAATTGAACGGCGTTTGGGATAACGCCACGTCAGGCCTGACGGCACGGTTACCCCTTAACGGCTGAACCGTCGCCGGGGACCTGTGCAATAATGACACTCCAACAGGACCGCGCTACTCTGATCCTCTTACGAAGTCCTGCGGGATCGGGACAGTAACAGGCACGGGCACTGTTGAAAGGAGGATTCTCCATGCTCCCTGAAAAAGGAATCATCCAGACCATTCTCGGAAATGGAGAGGAAGGCTGGCACGGCGACGGCGGCCCTGCTCTCCAGGCGGCCTGCCAGTTGCCCTATGCCTGCGAGTTCGACTCCCACGGCAATATGATAGTATGCATGGGACGGCAAAATCGCATTCGCCGTATGGACGCTCAAACCGGCATCATTACCCTGGTAGCAGGCACGGGCGAAGGCAGTTACTCCGGGGACGGCGGTCCCGCGCTGGAATCAACCCTTAACCAGCCTTACGGACTTGCCATCGACCGAAACGACGACATTTACTTTGCCCAGCGGTTCGACCCGGCTGTCAGGAAGATTGACGGCCGCACCGGTCTCATTTCAACCATCGCGGGTACCGGCCAGTTCGGCTATAGCGGCGATGGCGGCCCTGCCACCGAGGCCATGCTCAAGGAACCCAATGACCTGTTCCTTGACGGTCAGGGCGGTCTCCTGATTGCGGACATTCAGGACCAGCGAATCCGCCGGGTTGACCTGGCTACCGGCATCATCACTACTCTGGCCGGAACGGGCGAGAAGTCCCGCGCCGGAGAAGGCAGTCCCGCCACGCAGGCCAGCCTGATGGGACCTCGAGCCATTTGCATGGACCACTTTGGCAACACCTACATCGCCGAAAGGGAGGGCAACGGCATTCGCCGGATATCCACCGACGGAACCCTGACCACCATTGCCGGCGCCAACGCCACCTTCGGTTACTCCGGCGACGGTGGCCCGGCCTTTGCTGCCACCTAGGGCGCTCCCAAGGCCATCCGCTGCGACCTGGCGGGTAACGTCATTGTGGTTGACACCGAGAACTTCGCCGTCCGCCGCATCGACACCCGCACCGGCATCGTTACCACCATAGTCGGTGGCCGCGAAGGCGGTGACGGCGACGGAGGCCCTGCAACGGCTGCCAGCATTTCTCGCGCCCACGGGTGCGGCATCAGCGCCCGGGGCGACCTTTTCCTCGCCGACACCCACAACAACCGCATCCGCATGGTTGGCCTGTAATGCTCGAACCCCACCGTAGGACCGAATCTGCGTGTCAACCCGTCCAGAAGCCCGTCGCCCCTGGCAGACGCCCTGTGCCTGTCGGGGTTTTGTTGACTAGGCCCGTGCCATTCCTATAAAGTGTTGTCCGAAACTCGAGCCAACACACCATTTGGAGGAAGCCAGTATGCCCATCAACCTTTCCCGCATTGGCCATGCCGCTGTCCGCGTGCGCGACATCGAGCGGGCCAAGAAGTTCTACACCGACGTCCTGGGTTTTGTCATTGAGGAAGAGGACCCGGAACACGGCGGCGTGTTCATGAGCCTGGGCCGTGACGACACCCACGAAGGCCACGTTTTTGACCTGACACCCGTGGAAGACCCCGAAAACGCCCTGGAGGCCCCCGAGCGCAACCAGGTAGGCGTCGCCCACATCGCCATCAAGGTTGACAGCCACCAGGACATGAAGGACGCCTACGATCACCTGCTCAGCAACGGTGTCACCGTGGACCGCCTGGTGGAGCACGCCAACCAGCGCAGCATGTACTTCGCCGACTCCGAAGGCAACCGCCTGGAGATTTACTTCGAGTACCCAACCTCCAAGGAACTGTTCAAGAAGGGCCGCGGCGACCGCGACTTCGTCTTCACCTTCGAAGACCCGGTTCCCCCCTGGGCCTCGCAAGTCCCCGCCGACTGGGACCCCGACACCACCGTGGAGCGTTACCACCGCGGCACCGTCAGGACGATGGGCGACTAAGAGTCAACAGGGTTTACCCAAAAACGTCTAAATCAGAAAGCGGCCCAGAAATGCTGGGCCGCTTTCTCTTTCGGTCACTAACTGATGGGCGCTTGAACCCAATCCGGGTTCTTCAACGCACAATTTCCTTCACGAGGGAAAGGCCTCTCTGCAGCCTGTTCGCCCAGTCTTCCTGGGGCTGCCTGACCATGTTAGTGCAGAGTCGAAACAGGCACACAGCCTCCCTGAAATCCAGCTCTCTCCCGTTCCATTGAAACCGCTGGAGGGCCGCCTCCCGGAAAATTTGATGGTACTCGGAGGCTATGTCCACTTGAGAATCTGATCCTAACCTCATCCTCCACCTTAGGTGAGCCAGGAAATTACCCACGTCCAGCAGCGGATCACCCGGCCCCGCTTCCTCGAAATCAACCAGAGCAAGCCGGCCTTCTGGAGTAACGATGAGCTGGTCATCATAAAAGTCGTTATGCGCGATGCTCGTGGGCGCCCAGGAATCTATAAAGGGGTCCAGAATATCAGAGGATCCCCTGATTGCAGCTGAAAGATCTGGATTGTCCCTGGCCGCATGCGTGAACATTCGTTTGGCCTGACGGTACCCGCCTGGCAAATTGTAAGCAGCAGTAGAGTTGTTAACCGGTTCCTGGCCCCAGATCGACTCGAGCCCGTCCAACAGGGGTTCCGGGTCTGGCCGGTCACCCCGACGAATACACCGGCGCAAGTTTGTGCCGGGAATCTCAGACATCCACACTACGCCACCTTCTTTCCAGCATCCGGCGATCCGGGGCGCAACAAATTTGGACTGGCCAATCAGTTCCCATCCGTTGAGGAAGGGTTCCAGAGAGGATGGGGGCAATACCCGGGCAAAGAAACCCGCCCGGCCAACCCGGTGGCGCAGGACCGCTCGATTGCCGGGCCTGTACCGGACCACCTCGACCCGAATTCGGCGACCGCCAACGGGCAGCACGTGGCGCTTCATCAGTTCCAGCGCACCCCCCGGATCTGCCACTCGTTTCAACCCAGGCAACTCGGGGTCGTCGGGGAACGGGAAGAGCTTTACAGGTTCTCCCCGCTCCAGCAGGGCCACAACGTGCTCGTCCGGCAAGTACTCTTCCGGGTCCCATTCCACCAGGTAACTGACCATCGCCCTCCTGCCCAGGCTGTGGGTGAACTGGCGGATATGGATTGCCTGGGGTACGCGGTCAACCCACCCAAGTTCTTTCCGCCATATTTCCAATAGCCACTCAGGGTCGAAGAGCAGTGGCAACTCCGGCAGTTTGGGGTCGTCAGGAAACTCAACGCGGGGGTATATCGGAACCGAGCATAAAAGGGCGGCCACGATGTTAGCTGCCCCCTGACTCATCGCTATCATCTTCCCCACTGTCCGGTGAAGCCGGCGTGGGCGGCGTTACCGGCGATGGGGTCGGCGGCGTTACCGGCGATGGGGTCGGCGGCGTTACCGGCGATGGGGTCGGCGGCGTGGCCGGCGGTGGGGGCGGCGGCGTGGCCGGGGATGGGGTCGGCGGCGTTACCGGAGTAGGTGTTCCTACAGCTCGCTGGACCTGCTCAGGAGTATCGGGCGATGGGGTCGGCGGTGTTGCAGGCGACGGCGTGGGCGTGTCCGGTGATGGGGTAACAGGAGTGGGAGTATCTATCCCATCACTGTCCGTTCCGTCATTGTCAGTTGGCGTGGGCGTGTCCACCCCGTCGTTGTCCGTGGCCGTCGGCGTGGGCGTGTCCACCCCGTCGTTGTCCGTGGCCGTCGGCGTGGGCGTGTCCACCCCGTCGTTGTCCGTGGCCGTCGGCGTGGGCGTGTCCACCCCGTCGTTGTCCGTGGCCGTCGGCGTGGGCGTGTCCACCCCGTC